>Ga0207831_100001_pt1 | contig 1200893 bp, 1059 predicted proteins | sample TtanPargueraPR_7_FD_187741 | JGI IMG/M metagenome (GOLD analysis project Ga0207831, IMG submission 187741) | Aerobic enrichment media microbial communities from Bioluminiscent Bay, La Parguera, Puerto Rico - Tt and M1 (2) (SPAdes) | ecosystem: Environmental > Aquatic > Marine > Unclassified ...
CAACGGGAGACACTGGTCCAATAGGTCCAACGGGAGACACCGGTCCAACGGGAGATACCGGTCCAACAGGAGACACCGGTCCAACGGGAGATACCGGTCCAACAGGAGACACCGGTCCAACGGGAGACACTGGTCCAATAGGTCCAACGGGAGACACCGGCCCAACAGGAGACACCGGTCCAACGGGAGATACCGGTCCAACAGGAGACACCGGCCCAACAGGAGATACCGGCCCAGCAGGTCCAACGGGAGATACCGGCCCAACAGGAGACACTGGACCAACAGGAGACACCGGTCCAACGGGAGATACTGGTCCAACAGGAGACACTGGTCCACCGGGAGCAGGTTTATGTGAATGTTGTGTTGAGCCATGGGATAAATTCATTGATAATCTAATAGATTTAGGTATCTTAACAGTTGATTTTGCAACGACAACTCAACAACCAAGAACAGGGCAAAATCCGTTGACACAAGTGGTTAATCATATTACTGAGATAGGAGATTTTATTATTCCTATATGTCAGTTAGTAGGATTAATGTTCACAATAGATACTAGTGAAATTACAGAAGCAGAATTAATAGAAGGTTTAACAACACCAACAACACCAATTCCTGGAGAATGTGAATGTTGTGAAGCTCCTTTAAGAGAGGAATTAATTGAATTAGGGTCTGTTCCTATTAATCTTGATACTCTTGCCAATGGTACATTTGATAATATTCAAAACCTTACAATAATAGGTGTAGGTCTTGGAATAGTATTACTCAGAGCACCTGGATCAGGAGTTATGCGAGATTATTATGCAATCACTATATGTAAGATAGCTGATATCGAGAGATAATATTAGGTTAATGAGTCAAAAATCAAAAAGTCTAGAAACTTTTATAAAACAAAGGTTCTAGGCTTTTGTTTTATCAGTAGGAACTATTTATTCTGCATTTTTTGTGTTTTTCTAATTAAGATTACGTTACTATTAATGATTTTTTGACAAATAAAAATTTTAATTGACAAAATTATTCAGAACAATTAAAATATATAATAAAAAAGAGAGGAGTTGATAGTTATGATTAGCAAAATATATTATATTTGATAAAATTCTATACATTGTAATAATTATTTATTGTAGTAAAACTATAAAACAACTACTTGTATATACTGAAAAGACATACAATTAAATAATTGTTTTTACTTGAAAAGTTATACCAACCATATATTTTTTGAACAATATTAAGGAGGAAAATAACTAATGAACAAGAATAATACTGCAACAAAATTTACTAAAAACAAATTATTAAAAAAGATATTTATAATACTCATTACATTTCAAATGATTTTTTTACCAACCTCATCTTTTGCTGAGACCAGCTCTTCAAACAACCTACCTACAGATACCTTATTAAGCAGTTCTACATATCAAGATTCTGATGATGATGGTATATCCGATTATCTTGAATTAAATGGATATATGATAGATAATGAAAATAATATAGTCCAGTGGGATGGCAATGGAAATAAGAAATATCATAAATCAGATCCTAACTCGGCTTCCACTACAGGAGACCCTTATGATGATAGAAGTAAGTTAGCTGGTAGTGGTTTGCATTCTCCTATAGATCCTATAGCAAAAAACAATCCTGAAGTAGCGGCTACACCTAATTTACAAGTAGAATTACTAGGAATAGGTCTAGCTCCTAAGATTACGACTACTACAGAAGAGAGCGGAGGATCAAGTGATGGAAGCTCACATCAACAAGGAGGAAGTTCTACTGACTCACATTCTTTTACTACAGGAGTATCTATTGGTTTTGAACATACATTCAAGGTTACAGAAGGACCAAGTACAAAAATGTCAGTTCAAACAAGTTTTGAACATTCATATGCTATGCAAAAAACATCTACTTGGAATATAGAACAATCTACTAGTAATTTCAGAAATTGGTTAAAGTCTAAACAAGTTGATGAATCTGATGCTGCAGCACTTTCTTTAGATTTAAAATACACTAACACAGGGTTAACCCCATTATCTAATATTCGTCCGAAATTCACAATTATTGCAGGTGATGAAAATGTGGTAACTTATACTCCATTTGAAGCTCAACAAGCTATAGATTATTTAGCTCCAGGTCAGAGCAAGCAAATAACTGTTGACAGAATCACTAAAAGTGATACTTTATCACTTTCGCTTTCACAATTAAATAAAGTATTAGATAATAGAAAGCTCAAAATAAAGATGGTTGAAGTTCTAGCTGATATACCAGGTAAAACTACATCCACCACTAATATTTTTAGTTATTATCAGGATGATATCAAAGGAAGAACTGCTGATATAGAAATTAGGCGTACTAAAGACAATGGAGATACTTATACTGCTAAGACATATCAAGTAATTGCTGAGCACAGTAGCTATAATCCTCATATGACTTTAAAACGTGCATTACAGCTTACTATGAATGCAGAGATAAGGTCTGAAGGAAATCTTTATCTTGAAAATCAAAATATCAATAATTGGAATATATCATACAATGATGAGCTGAAAACACGAATCAGCAGTTTAGATTATAATGAAAAAAAATACTATGATGTAGAACTTAACTCTAATGACCACATTATACTATATGAACCTATTGAGAGAGAAACCCCTGAAATAAGATGGTTCGCATATTCTGATGATTATAAAAATGTTGGTGTTAATGTAGCAAGAGGTAATGATGAAATTTCTAATGTAACTGTTACTGTAAGTATCAATGATACTGAACAGACGGTTACTCTTAATTATAATCCAAATATAAACTTATATGTTAATGAAACAGCTTTTACAAGTATTGCAGATGCATCTTATAGAAGTAAAATAACTGTAACAACTAAATCGGGAAATATAATTGAAAAATACATTACCCCAGAAAAAGATGGTTTTAGATATGTTCCTTTATCTAATCCTGTATTATTAATGGGAAAACAAGAAACTAAGAATTTATCAAACGGTAACAGTGATATTGATTTAAGTAACTATCCTAATGCTAGAGCTATTGTTGTACAGGTAACTTCTAATAGATGGAGTGCACCTAAGGATTCTGTTACTTTAGGAAATGTTACTGCTGAATTAGGTACAGCAGATTTACATATTCCTTCATGGAAGCTAAAACTTACAGATAATGCTGGTACTGTCCATACTCTAGAAGGAACTGGAGAATTATACGAACTTAAGGATGTTTCCAAAAAAAATATTCCTAATGATAGTATTAGTAAAGTAGAGATCATTGGAGACAGAGGATTTGTAGTACAATTGTATCAGCATGGTGATTTTAATTTTAGTGAGCACAATGATAATAATGCTTGGACATTTGATAATATCAATGGTAATAGAGAATATAACCTAAAAGACTTTAACGCTCAGGATAAAGTAACTTCGTTAAGAGTAGCCTATGTAGGTTCTAACCAGCAAAATGCAATTTACCATCTCTGGTTGCGTGATTCTAGCAATGGTAAAGTAGTATATAAACGTGGCAATAAAAATCTTGCAGCGGATCTTACACAATTAGGTGTAGGAAATGATTATCTGGGAGATTATTCATTTATTGCTTATCCAACATTAAAATTCCACGCATATGAACATGGCCAGCAACAAGGGAATATGTGGCCAGCAGGTGATAGCATTAGTTTAGAAGATATACCTCCCGTACCTGGACGTGAGCAACTATACGAGATGATAAAAACTAATTATTATCCTGCTACAAGTCATGCAAAACAACATGGTGAAGGTATAAGTTCTATTAGTATTACTGGTTTTGATGATTACAATAAAGATATTACATACTTGAAGGGAGCTAAAAATTCTCCTGTCATATCAAAAACATTAGTAGTTCCAGTTATGGGTTCTAATCTTAGAACAAGTTGGGACATACAAAACGGTGTTAGAAATTTAGATTACCAAGAGACAGATGCATGGATAGACGTAGAACTATTAGGATATTTTACCGATCAGCAAAATGAAGGATATAAATATAATCTTACAACTAAAACATATGGCAGCAACTCAAGAACAAATACTGTTATTAACGGTACTTCTGATACTAATAGAAAGTTCTTTACAGGTATTAACGACGCAAAAGGTTATATAGTCAATGTAATAAATGATAAAATTAGTTCTGATCAAGTAAGTATCACTATAAATGAGGTTACAACTAATTTGGGAGCTTCAGATTCTAGATTAACAGAAAAAGATTGGCATAATACTAATAATGATTCTGATTGGAGTGCTTCAAATGATTTAGCTGATGATTATAGAGTATCCTATACTAAATCCATGAGAAAAGATAATCTATTATTTATTCCAGCTAACCCATCCAGTCCTGCTTACTTGGATATTTCTACAGTCATATCAGAATATAAGACTACTAGTTCATCAACTCCAAGAATATTTATTCAGGTTTTAGGGTATTTTTCTGAAGATGGTGACCTTGTATTTGTTCCAGACCATAAGGAGGCTCCTGAAGATGTGACTGATAAAAATCAGTTATTTGCAATTGCTGAAAATATAGATGAAGGTCATTTTCCAAAAGTATTTCTTAGTAATTTAGTAATTCCTTATAATGAAGTTTTTGACATAAATCGTTTACAAAATGGTATATTTGTATCAATTAACAATTCATCACAATTGTTCTATACTTTTGCTGACCATTATATAGGAGATAGACCAATAAAGGGGTTATATTATTCAGATAACAGACCTCTTAGAGATTATAATATAAACCAGTCATGGAATGATACGTCATTAGTATATATGGAAAATGATTCTGATGAGTACAGTGTTAGTATTGGTACTGACCACTGGCCAAGAAAATTTGACTTGTTAGGATATTTCCATTAGGATAATTTAAAGAAACGGAGCTGTTGGAGATAATCTGATATGCTCCGTTCTATTATTTTAGATGTATACCTTTAATAATATGAATTTAAATGACCGTAGCTAAATAAATCTATATGCATATAATGATTATGAAAGATACCTTTTGGAGGAATGAAGTGTACACAATAAGTTTATGCATGATAGTTAAGAATGAAGAGGATGTTTTAGGTAATTGCCTTTCATCGGTGGGGAATCTAGTGGATGAGATTATTATAGTTGATACTGGTTCTACAGATAAAACAAAGGAAATTGCAAAAAAATTCAAAGCTAAAATTTATGATTTCAAGTGGATAAATGATTTTGCTGCAGCAAGAAATTATAGCTTTTCAAAAGCGACAAGTGATTATATATTGTGGTTGGATGCAGATGATGTTTTACTGGAAGAAGATATAAAAAAATTCAAAAATTTAAAGCGTAGCATTGATAAGAAAATAGATGCCTATTCAATGTTTTATAATTATGCGTTTGATGATAAGGGAAATGTAATCCTAAGATTTAGAAGAAATAGAATGGTTAAAAGAAAAAGGAAATACAAATGGCATGGATTCGTTCATGAATACATTGACGTAAAAGGAAAAGTTTCTAATACTGATATTTGTATAACTCACAAAAGAGTTCATAATGCTGGACCAAGAAATATTAATATATATAAACAAAAAATAAAAGAGGGATACAAATTAAATCCTAGAGAGATATATTATTATGGAAAAGAACTATTTGATAATAAAATGTATGAAGAAGGGATAAAGGTTTTCAACAAATACTTAGAGGATAATAAGGGGTGGAAAGAGGATAATATTGTGGCTTGCAAGAAAATAGCTGATTATTATTTTGATATAAAAAAATATAATGAAGGTAGAAAATACTGCTTCAAGACCTTTGAATATGATTTGCCACGTGGAGAAGCCTGTTGTAGATTAGGATTATCATACTTGAATCAAAATGAAATAGAAAAAGCTGTTTTTTGGTATGAACTCGCTACCAAATTAGAAAAGCCATCAATTGATTGGGGTTTTATTAATGAAAACACTTATACTTGGTTGCCACATCTACAATTATGTGTTTGCTATTATAAATTAGGAGATACGGATAAGTCATATGAGCATAATAGAATTGCTTCAAGATATAATAGTAATAATGAGAGCATAAAATATAATGAAAAGTTTTTCAGAGAACTGGGATATAAATAATTAGAAATTCTACTATCTGTTATTTCATCTTAGAAGTTAGGAGATATGTATGATAGAAGGGATATTGAAAGAAGATGTTGATAAACGTATAGAGAGTAATTATGATATCACTAAAGAAATATTAGTAGAGAAGAAACAAGATGATAAATTCTATCACATTGTATATGTGATGAGTAATACCACCATATGTGGAGCTGCTAAGATTATTTTTGAACATGCAAATAGATTGATGAGGTTGGGGAATAAAGTAACTATTGTAGCATATTTTCCAAAACCTAATTGGTTCAATATTGAATGTAATTATATTCAAGTACCATTTACTACTAAATTATCAATGTGCATACCATTTTGTGATCTCATAGTTGCAACCTATTATACGCATATAGGAGATTGTGTAAGAACCAATATAGCACCAGTCATATATTTTGAGCAAGGTGATTATCATCTTTTTCATTTTGATAGATTGCTTGACAAATATAAGGCGTTTATCAAACTGCAATTTTCACTGGCTAACAGCATAATAACAGTTTCAAATGAAGCTGCGAGACTTATTGAAAAAAACTTTGGTATGGATTCACATGTAATCCATAATGCCATAGATAATAATACATTCAATAATAATATCTTGGAAGAAATCAAAAAGGAAAGAGAAAAGTATATATTGATAATGGGGTCTGATAAGCTTAATTTCAAAGGAATACAAGATGTAGTCACTGCATGCAGGATTATGAAAACAAGGATGCCTGAAATGAAAGTATATTGGATAACTCCAGTGATACCTTCAACTTATAATAAAAACATTATTGCAAAAGTTTTCATATCACCTAGTCAAAAAGAAATAGCAAGATTATATCAAAATGCAGAGATGTTCATTAGTGGGTCCCACTACGAATCTTTTTCATTACCAGTATTAGAAGCAATGGCTTGTGGATGTCCAGTGATAACTACTGATAGCATAGGAGTCAGAGATTATGTAGTTGATAATCATAATGCATTAGTAACAAAGATTAAAGAACCATATGATATGGCGCAAAAGATTATAAAACTAATCAATAATGATTCTTTAAAAAAGACATTGATTGAAAATGGACTTAAGACAGTAGAAAAATTCAATTGGAATTCAATAATAAATGAACTGAATAATCATTATAAAAATATTAATATGTATCAGGTTAATAATATAAATTGCATTGAAGATTGGACCATAAGATTTCATGATGAAGATTTTGAGAAAGAAGAGAAATATTTAAAGTTCATTAAAATAATACAGACCACAAAAAAAGATAAAGTTTATATACCAGTAATATATAAAGTAATCAATGAATTCAGTATAGCCAGATGGGAATTGGCTGCATATAGAAATGTGAATAGTAGTGATAAAGAGTATTGTTATACTAAGGTAAATGGAGATATTGAATCTTTGGAAGATGAAGAAATAAAAAATTTATATAAGATTCTACAGGTTGGTGAATATACCAAAGCTATAGAATATTTTAGAAGTAGATTATTAATAGAGGATAATAGAGTATATAATAAATGGTTAGTATATTGCTTGCTAAAAACAAATAAGCTTGATGAAGCTATAAAGTTAATAAACAAGGAGTTAAATAAAAAAGAAAAATACTCGGATTTATATTTTTTATATTTATTAATCCTATCCAAACAAAAAGATATAGAAAAAGTTAGTAGAGTCATCAAAGAGATAAATATATTAAGTGAAGGTATCGTACATGAAGAGTTTATTGTAGATATAATATCTAAGGCTGAAGAGATAAAAAGAAATATAAAAAGTGATGGTAGAAATATAAAGGAGGGGAATATTTTAAAAATGGAAGAGATGTACGATTATGCTATGAGGTTATTCAATAATAGATTATATGATGAAGCGATTAACAGTTTCATAGATTTTACTAAAGAATATGAAGATGATAAGGAGAAGATAATTGAAGCCTATAGAAAAATATATTTAAGCTACTATTATAAACAAATGTATGATGAAAGCAGGTTGTATTGTTACTTGACGTTTAAATATACATTACCTAGAGCAGAAGAATGCTGTTTTATCGGATTTACATACCTGAAAGAAAAAAATTATGATAAGGCTATATTCTGGTATGAGTTAGCAACAAATCTTGAACCACCTAGAAATAATGAATTTACAATTGACAAAGATTCTTGGACGTGGAAACCATATGTACAATTATGTGTATGTCATTATCAACAAGGTAATACAAAAAAAGCTTTTAAGTATAATGAAATAGCCAAAAGTCTTAATCCTTATGAAGAAAGCATATTACAGAATGTAGAGTTTTTCAAAAAACTTGGATATAAGTCTAATGAATTATTATAAAACTATTATCAGTAAGGGGAGCTATAATTGAACAAAGAAAAGTTGAAATTACCTAATGAGCAAATATTAGTAACTGGTTGTGCTGGTTTCATAGGATTTCATTTGTCCAAATATTTATTGAAGGAAAACATAGAAGTAATAGGTGTTGATAATATCAATGATTATTATGATATCAATTTAAAATATTCAAGACTTGATATTCTTAAAAAATATAATAATTTTAAATTCTATAAAGTATCATTAGAAGATGAAAAAGAAATTAATAATATTTTTGTAGATAATAATATTAAGTATGTAGTTAATTTGGCAGCACAAGCAGGAGTAAGATACAGTTTGAAAAATCCAAAAGCTTATATAGATTCAAATATAGTTGGATTCTTAAGTATATTGGAAGCGTGTAAAAATCATGATATCAAACATCTAGTATATGCATCTTCAAGTTCAGTTTATGGTGGTAATAAGCAAGTCCCTTTTTCAACTAACCATAATGTAGACCATCCAGTAAGTCTGTATGCCGCTACTAAAAAAGCTAATGAGTTAATGGCACATACTTATAGCCATTTATATGATCTACCTACAACTGGTCTTAGATTTTTTACTGTGTATGGACCATGGGGAAGACCTGATATGGCACTGTTTTTATTTACTGATGCTATTCTTAAGGATAAACCAATCAATGTTTTCAATTATGGTAAAATGGTAAGAGATTTTACTTATGTAGATGATATTGTAGAAGGTATCGTAAAGTTAATAAATCATATTCCACAAGAAAATAAAGAATGGAATGATAAGAGCAGTGAGTGTAGTAATAGTTTTGCTCCATATAAGGTATATAACATTGGTAATAATTGTCCAATAGAATTAGAGTATTTCATATCAGTTTTAGAAGATAAATTAGGTAAATCTGCAATTAAAAAATATCTTCCCATGCAGCCAGGAGATGTGGCTAAAACATATGCAGACGTTAGTGACCTAGAAAAAGATATTAGTTTTAAACCCAAGACTGATATTGATGACGGTATAAATGAGTTTGTTGATTGGTATAGGGATTATTATAAAAGATGACTATGAAAAGCGAAAAAGGACTGCTACTGGCAGTCCATGATTATGATTATTATAAGCCCTACATGTCAGCAAGATTTTTATAGTATTCCTTCTTTTTGTAATGTATCAATTATTTTTTCTGCTCTATGCTTATAAGTATGTTCACTAACAGCCTTATAGCCATTTTCTTTTATTTTTTCTCTAAGTTCTGGATGGTTTGAATAGAAATCAACATAATCTAGTGTTTCCTTCTCACAAGAAGATACAATCAAATCTTTATCAGGAGTAAATAATTCGCATAACCTACTGTTATAAGAAGTTATTAAGAATCCTCTGGAACCAAGTATTTCATAGGTTCTCATTGTTATTGATTCATCTTGATAATTTTGGAGACCTATTATCATGTTGGAGCATCTATAAACATTATTAGCTTGTAGATAGTTCAGGTAGCCATGGATATTGTTAGGGCTTATTTGTGTTCCTAGATAAGGTTCCATTTTATCCCAATATTTCCCCCAGAAATCAACTGGGATATCATTTTGTATTAGAGGTTTAATTAATATGTCAAGAGATTTATGTCTATAATGATTTTCATCCCAGGAGAGGACATTAGGATAAGCATTAGCGACAACCGCTATATTTTTTTTGCACCATTCTTCACATGTCACAGGTTGATGGATACTTGGTTGATATGCAAAAGGTATATGGGCTGCACCAATTCCAAGAGATTCATATATAGGGATACAAGATGGTGAAATTGTAAATATATATTTGGGATTGGTCTTTTTTATTAAAGGAATTGAAAACTCATTAATAAATGTCGGGTCTTCAGTAGCCCAATATACTAAGGGAATCTTATATCTGTCACAGGCTACTCCTATTAGTTTTAGATTGGAGTCTGTATGCTCTACAGTCCATCCCATTAGAATAATTAGATCTGGTCGGAATTTATTTATAAGTCTATATACTTTTTCTTCATTTATTGATCCAGAGACTAGAATTTTATGTCCTGCATCACGAAATCCAAGTGGAAGTCCAAATACAAAACGGTCATCTTTTTCAAAAAACAATACTTTCATGAAAACTCCTTATTTTTAAGTTATATAATAACAGTATTACAGTTATTTATGAAATAGAACATTATACCTTTAATATTTATAGGTATATCCATAAAAAGGAATGGGTAAGTTTTATATGAATGATTAAACAAAACTTACCCATTAGTATATTAATTTGCTTTTTTTTGTTTTTATAAATTTATTCTGGTTATCCTTAATGGGTACCAGATATGTCTAAGTCATCTCGTGACGATTTCCATGCTGAATATACACTGATTACTGAATAAGGTATATCTGATGATGGTATTGGGTATTCACGATAATCACTTGTACCTGCCTTTCCAATCTTAATAGGATTGTTTGTATGGGCATATTGTAATGTATAGACATTACCCACTGATTTTATATCTGCTGCCATGAGGATTAAACCATCTTTAGAATGTAATTTCTTTATATTTTCATTCTTTAACATCTCACCATGTTTTACGGCTACTGCAGATGATGGTAGTCCAAGTGTAAAATGCCATCGTTGAGCTTGTAGTCCATAAAATAATGATGATACCTTCCTTCCTGGATTCTTATCCATTCCTTTTGTTTGATCAGTTCCTATGAATGTTCTGTTTCTGCCTTTTAGAAAAATGACTTGTCCATTTCCTAATTGATTACTGATTGCTGATGGAGTTACTAAAGGTTTTGTATTACCACTACTATCTGTATAGCCATATTTTGCAGCTACACGTTTTGTTAACTCCCCTTCCTCTTGTGAATAATTTCTTCTGAGTTTCTCTTCGTCCCAATCATAAACATATTTATAAGGGTATAGTAGACTTGTATCTGCTCCTGATCTAGCTGCATCAAATATATTAAAGGGTTTATACGCACCACTTACATTAATATATATATCAAGAGGTGTAATATAATCTGGGTCTGAGGGATTCTTTGTCGTATCCAAATAGTAATAGTAAGGCATTATCTGAAGATCCGTATAATAGTTGCCTATTGTTTGTACATCTGCTAATAATTTGTATCCTATTGTGAGAGGTTTATCTTTTAACACCTCTATATTATTATCACTAGGTGAAAGAGGGAAGTAAATAGGTTTCCAACTTGTATTGGGCTTATTATGCTGTCTCCATAAGTATTCATTAGGTTTATTAAGATGTTCAAGTAAACCATAAGTATTAAGAAAATGATTACTATCATCTGCTTTATCGCCTCTTATATCCATATAACTTCCAACTACATTATTCTGTTTCCTTATATCTACTTTTTTAATTACTTGATTAACATACCAATCAGCATCTGTATACCAACTAGATAATGGTTCTTTGAATAGGTTAGAATATCTGAAGTCTTGTGTATCTTCTATGACAAGATTGCCAATTCTTCCTACAACATCAATATTATATTTTCTAAGTGCACTGTGCAAAGCTCCTTTATTGTAATATCTTACTTTATTAGTTGGATATTTATTATTATCTATATCACCATTATTAGCTACTACCTTAAATGTTACTAATGAACTTATTTCTTCATTATTAGCAAGAGGACAATAAAAATTGTACTTGCTACCGCCTACGGGCAGTGAGATCTCTTCCCATTTTTTATACAACTTACCGTTATAGATGACATTAAATCCAAAGGTTACGCTTTTTTTGGCAATCCATTCACTTGTATCCATATCATTAACAAAACCTTTACCTCTTGTTTTGGTCGTCTTACCAATCCCTAATTGACCATTACCATAGAAGTCTCCTGTACTTGGGAAGTATATTTGGAATGGGTAGTCCAAGTTAATGAATTTTCCAGGGCTAACGTTTTCATTTTGACCTAACCCTTCATCGTAAATGATTACTGGCTTATTAGCAGAAATTGTATCACTTATTTCTTTGTAGCATTCAGGATAATGTCCTCCTTCATGGTGTGGTTCTGTACAATTCAATGTTTTTACTGTTATATACTGAGGTTCTGATGAGATAATCTCAGGAGTAGTAATTTTTATCTTACCGTGACCACTATTAATTCCTGATGATGTGGTACCATTGGATACACCACCAATATACCCTGAACCACCAGCTCCTGCTTGTTCTGTACCCGTGCGACCACCATAATAACCACCACCACCACCGCCGCCGCTATCTGACGATGAACAATTCTCACCTCTACCTAGTTGATAACCAGATGTTTGTGTTCCTGGTGAATTACTAGAACCTCCAGATGTTCCCGATAAGCCACCACCATGTCCGCCTTCTTCTCTATCTTCTCCAGCACCGCCACCGCCACCTGCAACAATAATTCTTGAAGACAGGGAGGTACTAGTTCTTATATCTGTAGCTCCGCCTCCTCCAGAACCACATTCATCTGAACGACCATATTGGGAGCCTCTACCACCACCATTATAACCTCCGTAAGCATAACCGTCTCTTGGATAACCATCAGAACCTTTTCCTCCTACATATAGGTATATCATATCTCCTTTTTTTAGATATTTCTCTCCATAGGAGTAACCGCCTTTACCACCATATCCTCTATCATCGCTATAGCTTGTACCTCCTGATGCACCCCATGTCTCAAGTTTATAGATACCATCACAAGGTGCAGTAAAAGTCTGCTGGCTTCCAGTATAAGCATAAGTATATGTGGTAGCCTCTTGGGGTTGTACATAATTTGGGTTAATTACCTGTTTTGTTGTATAACAACTAGGTGTATGTTCGTGTCCACCTGTATATTTACAGTCTAAAACCCATTCTACTTCTTCTAGATCATCCTGACAATTGCCCCCAATATTTTTTGTTGATGGTGTTCTTTGGTCTCTTGTTTCTGGGAGTGGTATTACTATGGCATTTTCTGCTGACACTGGATTATGTATAACTATATCGTTAACTTTGGTATGATTATCAGAATAGGTTGTCTTGAATTTTTGTCCATTCATACCATATTCGCTATTTCTAGATTTACTATATGCTGTGCTTCCACTACCACGTGATAATCTTAATTCATAAAATATGCTTGATTGTCCTGTTATATATTCGCCATTAGGTATTTCATCCATTATATCAAGTGAGGTATTGATTAAGCGTAATTCAGTGGATGGTCTTGAGGGTCTGCTTTTACCAAATGGTTTACTATCAAATATAGTTGATACTCTTGTGCGATTACCGCTTCCTATATATTTTTCATTTGGTCGATAATATTTTCCATTATATGAACCAATATTGATATGATCTTCACTCCACTTAGAAGCTGATAGGGGATTATTATCCCACATTTCTTCTTTACTTGTCTTAGGTACCTCTAGTAATTCCGTTGTTTTAAGCGTAGGTGAAGGGTCTGACTGAAAGTATATGACAGACTGATCTCCTGATGATGTCTGTAGTATTAGGAAGTCTGAGATAGCAATGGCATTGTTTGGTAGATTTCTTCTGTAATTAAACTGTTTTTGCTCATTAACTGGTCCAGAGTCTTTGCTATTACTACATTTATTATCTGAATCTCCTTCATTCCACGTTACATAATCATGTTGACCCGTTTCAAGAGAGTATCTTAAGCGATGATTTCTACTTGTATCACTACTTGCTATGTTCCAAAATATGTTTGGATTACCTTTCTTGATTGTAGCTGTTACTTTATCTGTACCGATAATTTCTCTCATACCATCAACTTTTGACTGTTTAATTTCCCATACATTTACTTTCTTTATTTTCATGTAATCAAAGGTTACATTTTGGCTCCAAGTATCACTGTAGCCCCCAACTCTATGGTTACAACATGGACCACAGCCTGTATGTCTTGAAAGACCAGACCATACTTGCTGATATTCTGTATGGGATTCTTCTGATTGTGTTTCAGTAGCCTTTCTAGTTACAACTTTTTTACTATTAACACTGGTGCTTTCTGAATGCACTGTTCCATCGTATCCCGTTATAGTTCTTGGTGTAGGTGCTCCAGGATTGGATTTGGACCATCCTCCTTTTTTACTGGGTAGATTATGGTTATGTAGAGGACCTATATGCTTATCTCTATTTTCACACCATACTTCATTATATTTTGATGAATACCTTCTTGTAGCTGTTCCGTTAGGTACATATTCAACTTCAATATCAACTATGAATTCTGATCCTCCTGATGCAAAGTAGAGGTTTCGTGTTGTAGGTGTTCCTGCCATAGCTTCAAATTGTTCATGATAGACATCACCTTGTTTGATTTCTGACCAATAACTTGGTGTAGATACATAGCCATCTGTTTCAGGTTTCCTATAGAAGGAGGCTACATCTGCAGACCCACTAAGAGGGATTGTTTTGTCACGTACTTTTACACTTATATCTGCATCATATTCAAACTCTATGGTTTCTCCACCTGCTATTGGATATTGGGTAAGGTCGTCAGTATAATATAGTTTTTCGCCACTAAGGTAGTTAAGTAATTGTGTAGCACTAATTTTATAGGTATGATTTGCTTGAGGCTGAATAATGGCTCCGCTTTTATCTCTTTTTAGGTTTACAGTGAGCTCTACGTTGCTGTTTCCAACAAAAACTTTCCAGTCTTCTAAACTTTTTGCACCTTGGGTAAGGTCAATAGTTATATTTGCCATTTGCCCAATTTTTTCACCTTCAACCTGCTGACTATCTGGTTCAGTTTTTAATTGGTGTGTTCCTGTTGCTTGGACGGGGACGTAGTAGAAGATTATATTTGCTTCTTTAAAATGATCATCTATAGGGGTTAAATAATCATTCTCTTTACGTCTGTTTGCTGCACCTGTTAATGTTTTGAAATCATCTGTTATTGTTTCAATGGTCCCATTATCCTTTTGAATAGTACATGAATGGTATTTATATCCAGGGAATACTTTTTTAGTATAAGTCTCTGACATGCCATAACTTAAAAAAACTTCTTTCTTTTCTTCACTGGGCATCATAATATTATTTCCAAGAGTATCTTTCGTCATATGACTGATGATTACTTTTGAGTTAAATGGGGGGAATTCTCGTTTTATACCATAGTCATCTATAAAATCATTAGGGTGAATCCAGCCTCTAGCATACATAATTCCTACTTCTTTATTTTTATATTCTCTACCATTAACTAGAGTGGGTTTTCCATCTAATGAATAATAGACTTCGTCTTGTGCGTTTTGTTTTTCTCCTTGATTATTAAGATGTCCTAGATAATTCTCATAAGTTCCTTTAACAATTTTAATTGTATATACGGGGTCTAGATATACAATCCCACCTTCTGTTAATAATTTATCTGCCCAACCTGGATTATTTCCCTCTTCTTGTTTTAATCTTGTAGTAATAGTATCATAAGGTATAGTAAATTTTGTTCTTATTGTTTTATCGTCTATATTCTTACTTATTTTATTGTCGGAATCTAATTTAATAACAACAGATTTTGTTCTATCTTCGTTAAACATCTGCCAACCAATAGTTGAGTATCTGATACCTGTGGTTGCTTTTACACCTTCTGTTATAAATATTAAATTGCAGAATTCATCAAATCGTAATTTTTCATCGTCATCTGCATGACTATTTATAAATAATATATTTAATGCGACTACGAATATTAATGATATACTAATTAGCTTTTTCAATCTACTTCACTTCCTTAATTGGTGTTATGAAGTGTTCATCTGTAACAAGTCTTTCTGCTGTTTTCCATTTCTCCTCAGAGTGTCCTGCAAAATTCGCTAATTCGACATCTACTACACAAGTATATTTCTTTCCAAGTTCAACATTTCCATATCTAGTATAATTTTTTAACCACTCCATATCATTACAACTTTCAATTATATAATTCATTCTTCCTCTTATCATGATATCTCCATTAGTATATATGCAAGTTTCATCTGTTATGAATTCTGTATGCATAGATATCTGTTTTTTTGTTATCATATCAGCCCAGTAATTTATATGTTCTTCATTATCCCTTTTTATACGGTCATCAGCGGTCCAAGAAGAATTTTCTAAAAAGAACCATTTTAATTTTTCTACGTATTCTGTTTTATTATAAGTTCTATAATCCACATTATAGAAAGTTTCCATATAGTTTTTTCCAATTTCAACAAATTCCTTTACCTTATTCTCATCATAACGATTGACCAGCCACTCATGGTTTTCAATACGTTTTGTATAATCGTTTTCTAAATATGGATACTCCTGTAATTGTTGTATGATTTCCTCATTAGCCATTTCTTTCAAATCTACGGTATCACGCTTTAGAGTTATATAAACTATATAATTAGTGCTATCCCACTCTACATTAGCACCCATTGCTTCACTAACGAATCTTACAGGAACATAAGTTCTGGAATCTTTTAATATAGCTTGTGTGTCCATGACCTGTACTTGATCATCAACAGTTATTTCTTTCTTATTAATAACTAATTTGATAATTTTTTTATCGTATGTTATAGTTGCTTGTTGAAGGTCACCATCCCAGCTAACTTGCCCACCTAATGCTTCACTGATGAATCTTATTGGAACAAGAGTTCTGTTATTGGCATCTATGAATGGTTGAGCATCTGGGAAATCTACAGTTTCACCCTCTACTGTAACCGTTACATAAGTTTCTGCTGTCACTGTTGATATCATCATTACTGTTAACATCATTACTACTACCATTAAATTTACTACTTTTTTCATTGATAATTCTCCTCCTCATTATTGGTTTTAATATTATGACTTAAGTGTATTAAAAATTAGGTCTATTAAGTAATAATATCTAAATATATAATTATATGTTTATTGTAAAATATTAATAAAATAATGTCAATATATAATGTTTTTTGTATAATAAATATAACTTTAATAATATATTATACAACTTTAAATGATATTAAATATATTTATTAAAAATGTTGGATTTGACACTAATTGTATACTCATAATACACTATTCTAAAATATTGAATCAAAAGAGATATATGCTATAAGTTGAATAGGTTTGAACAATTGCTTTATAAATAAAGGGTAATTTATTATGCTTAATGAAAGAGGAAGTTTAGATATTTAAGTTCAATATATATAGATACAAAATTACATTTTATTATGATATAATAAGTCATATAAAATCAATTTAGAAAGGCTGATAAGAAATGAAAATAATTAAGGGCATAGCAAAGTTTATAGCTTTTGCAATCATAACTTTATTGTTAATTGGTTGTGTAGTATTAATATGTACAGGTAGTTATCAACAATTGCCGATTTTGTTGGGGATAGTTGTTTTGTTAAGTTTACCATATATAATATCTAAAATAAAAAGGTCCAGTAAAGAAAATAAGCAATTAAAAGAACTAATAGATTATATTTATGATACATTGGAATTACCAACATTTGAAGCTGATAATATAATTTTAGATTCAGATGAAATATGCCATTTTAATGAAAATGCAAAATTACTAAAAAGTGAAACAGAATCTCATTATGTAATCAATGAATCCAACAGTTTATTTGAGGATTATAGAGTAGAGAAGAGAACTAATACATATACACAAAGATATAATGGAAAACTATATGTAACTAATAAAAGAATTATATTTATTTCATATGATAATCAATTTATTTTACCATTATATGATATTCTTAAAATTGATTATAATTATTCTACAACAACTATATCTGCAGATTATAATGCTAGATTTAGATTAGACATTGAAAGAAAAAAACTTTTTCAAGCTGTTGCAAATGTTTTATTATATAGTGATAAAAAGGCTGATGTGACATCATAAGATATTTTTGAATAAGTTTTTTCTCAGTTTGTTTATATCACCCATACCATTTATTAGAATTTCACCTTGAGGAGATATTCTAATATCAAAACCGTTTTTGATATTCTCAATAGATTTCTCAAGATATTTATAACGGTCGGAAAGATAATGATAACGTTGATTAGAAGAACCAATCCAGGGACGTTTAAAATCCTGATATTTATCTATATAAGGTCCATCAATCAATAAATCAGTAATAGATAATAGTTTGTGAACCCATTTATCATCACTTTGCTGTAATTTATCTATGGTATATCCAGTAAATACCACGATAGATAAATTATGTTCTTTAGCTATTTTACATAATAAATATACAGCTTGTGGCTGATAAAAGGGTTCTCCACCTAATATAGTTATTCCTTCTATACCTTCAACTGATATAATAATATTTGATAAATCAATAATATCCATAGATATTCCTTTATCAATATCCCACATATGCTCATTAATACAACCATCACATTTTATGGGACATCCTTGTACCCAAATACATGCTCTGTTACCAGGTCCTTCTACACTTGTTTTCTTTACGTATCTATTAATAACTAATTCCATATATTAATCTCCAAAAGTTATATTATCCAGTTTTCTAATGTTATTCAACTGATGAGGTTTTAAACCAATTCTCTCAGTAAGTTCATAGACGTCAGTAAATCTATTACGGATTCTCTCAGTAATCAAATTTGTTATTGATTCACTATCTAATTTTAGAACATTAATCAATTCATCATATGAAGCAGAATTTATATCAAGTAATTTATTATAATCATTTTTAATGGGGTCAACAAAAGTTTTATCATCTTTTAATAATATCCAATCCTCATATCCATCTTTCCATACATAAGTACCATTAACATCAATCTGTTTATTATTTATTAAAGCTATAATATCTTCAGTATGAAATGGTCCCATCTGTTTAACGGTATTATGCAAATACCAACCTATATCATTCAATTCAATGCCTCCAAACTCTAATATTTAATATAGTTATAGTAAAGTAATCTTAATAATAATATATAAAAGAGGTGTATATAGAGTTAAAATAGCATAGGGGATTTAAACATTAACTGTTAGTACAATAGAATCATCTTCTAATATTTCTTCTTTTTCAATTTTCATATGTTTACTCTTGAGATTCTCCTTTATCTTGTTATAAGTATTTTCCTGAACATTTTTTCTGTAAGAATCATATATAATACTAAGATATTTTTCAACTAAATGATAATTATCTTCATTCAAACGAACATAATATTGATTATCAGTAAAAATAAATTCTATATCACAATTATCGATTGAACATTTTATATTACCATTTCCTATAGAAAATGGATGAGCACCATATTCATCTAGAGTTTCAAATAAAATCCCATAATCTGTAAAAATGGTTGGTGCTTCTTTTGTTGTTGTATTCTTTTGCTTTTCAAGTTTTGACTCAGTTTCTTTTATCCTCTCTAATGATCTAGTCTGTCTTTTTTCAGCAGCAATTTCTTTAGCGATTTCAATAGGAAGAGTTATAGGGATAACTAACAATTCCAAAGGTAATAAAAAAATTGAACATGACATGATTATGCCTCCTTAGAAATCAATTGTTCTTCCACCTCTATTAGAACTAATATCATCATCAGTGGGTTTCTTTTCTGGAATTACTTTATCTATTACTTTATAATGGGATCTATCTTCTTTTGGAGTTGCAGCTACAGCTCTAACATTAGCCCAATCTCTAATTGCTTTAATCTGTTCTGCTTGTGTAACTGATAGAGGAACAGTATTTGAAATTGATTTATAGAAATCATCTAAATCAATGCATCTATCTTCAAAAAAAGCTTCATATAGGGCAGTTATAACAATGTTTTCTATTTCAGCCCCAACAAATCCTTCCGTTTTTTGGGCTAAATCAGTAATTACATCATCCGTAATCTGGAATCCACCTAGTATCTGAGGATTTGTCAGCCTTTTTTTCATATGTACCTTAAATATAGCTTTCCTTTCTGAAAAAGTTGGAAGGTCAGCAAAGAATATCTCATCAAATCTACCTTTTCTCAATAATTCAGGAGGTAGTTTGTCAATATTATTAGCTGTAGATACTACAAAAACTGGTTTTGTTTTTTCTTGCATCCAAGTAAGGAATGTACCAAATATTCTAGATGAAGTACCGCTATCTCCAGAACCTGAATTACTTAGACCTTTTTCTATTTCATCTACCCAAAGAATAGATGGAGCAACTGCTTCTGCTGTCTTAATTGCTCTCCTAATGTTTTCTTCGCTGCTACCTAATAAACCATTATAGATTTTACCCATATCCAATCTGAGAAGAGGTAATTGCCACATGCTGCTGACAGCTTTGGCGATTAAACTTTTACCACATCCAGGAATCCCTGTGATAAGTACACCTTTTGGAGGAGAAAGAGAATATTTTTTAGCTGAATCAAGCCAGGATTTATTTCTTTTTCGTAACCATCTTTTAATATTTTCTAATCCACCAACATCATTCATATTCAGATTAGTATTGATATATTCTAGGATTCCAGTTTTTTTGATAACCTGACTTTTTTCTTTTAGAATTACTTGTACATCATCGATATCCATAACTCCATCTTTCACAAGGGCACGTGCAAATGCATTTTCTGCTTCTTGAAAAGTTAAACCTAGAGCGGCTTTTACAAGCTGTTCCTTTTCTTGTTGATTGATATTGATTCTGATTCTTCCTGAACTGCTGTTGATTGCTATCATGTCATCTAATAGATCAGTTATATCTTCTTTTGTAGGTAAATCAAAATCCAAGAACGTGATGTCTTTTTGTAATTCATCAGGTAACACTGTAACTGGTGAAACAAATATTATATTTTTAGGCTTTGGATTATGTTTAAGTGGGATAATCATATCACGTAGTTTTCTTACTACTTCATAATTGATTGGTTTTGATTGAACACCAAAATTTACATGGAAATCTTTTAATATGAATACTGCTGGTTCAGTAACCCCCTCAATATATTCAAGAGCTTTTATGGGAGTATTAACAGATCGGTCCACAACTCTGTTATTATGGTAGAATCCAGAAGTAATACTCCATTCATACACTCTTCTTGGAGTTTTTATGAGTTCCTCACGATTACACACATTCTCTATTTCTTTTATGACTCTTTCTTCTTCATATGTATTTATATATATAAAAGGAAATCTTGCTTTTAAGAAATTAGATAAATCTTTAATGAAATCAATCTTAGACATGTTTAACCTCCTGTAATTATTTATTATATAATGATTGTGTATTTTCTTGGTATAGGTTTATGATTTCTTTTTCATAATATTCATTGGTAAATTCAGAATCATAAACTTTAGCATTTGTTATTTCTTCAATTAAATCTATATAATCAAGACATTTTTTTGATTTTATTCCTTTAGTTTCTGTCATGATTGTTCCGTCGGGTAATATACGTATTTTTAGTTGTTTTTTATTATCCATGGAAACACCTCTTAAATTTTATTTATGTTTAGTTTTTTAAAAGTCTATAATTCTACCATTATAATCTTTATCATTATTATTACTTATTGTGGTAGGTTTAGAAAAAGTTATCTGCTCTTTTAGTGTATCAACTATATGTTCATTTATATTTAGCTCTGTAGCAAATTCATCGATATTATAGAAATAACCCACTTCAGTTCTATGTTTAATAATTTTTTTCGCTAAGATAGGACCTATTCCATATAATTTGGATAAATCATTTTCTTGTGCTGTATTGATATCTACTTTGATTTTATTTTGGTTATCACTTGTTTTATTAAATGTTGGTGGTTGAGTATGTTTTTTGATTGTATCTTGGTTTTCATTTGGTATGTTATAATCATCTTCTATGTAATGAAAATTGTTATTATCAGTATTTGAATTATCAGCGTTAATATTGATTGGTTGTGATTCGGGTTCTGCTTTCTTATGCCTTCTAACATCGTATTTAGAAGAAAAATCATCTTCATCTTCTTCAGTTAAATTATTTGTTGATACATTATTAGAAGTGCTTTCTTCTTTAGAGCCTTTGGTCTTAGTATTACTTGTAAGTTCACCATATTTATTTTTACCATCATCACCTTTTTTAAAGCACAGATATATCATGGCTATAACATTAACAAATGGTATAAACATTAATAGTGCAAAAAAACCACTTTTGTTAAAATCATGAAATCTGGAAATAGTGACTGGAGTTAGTAATAACCAAAAAAGATAAAAAGAAATAGGAGCCGAACCTATGACAGGATTATGTTTAATCAAATTCAAAATAAAGTTAATAACTATACAGAACAAACCAATTATAATTAGACTAATTATATAGTTTGAATGACTGATTCTAATATATTTTTTTTCTACTTCTGGTGAATTATTTATTTCTTTATCCATCTGAAATTCCTCCTTATGAAATTGGATAATTTTCACAAGTATCATTATATCATAAATTTAAATTTAATACATCCCTAATAAATGTATTAAATTAATTAAATATATTTTAATTACTCTAAAAAAAGGTTGCGTTAGATAGGTAGTAGTGTATAATGATTAGTAAGGTATTAGTGCAGTTTTACTATGAAAAATTAAAGAATAAATAAGATTATGTTATGATGGTTATAATCTAGAAGTAACAAGATTTTTTATAGAAATTTGTATCTAATGAAAGTCTGATTTGCATTATTCAATAAGTAATATAGAGGAGATTTGAGATATCCTATGAAATATGTTCAATTATTATATAATCCAATGTCTGGAAACCTGGATTTTCCAGCTTACCTAGATTTATTTATATCCATATTCCAAGATGTAGGCTATGAAACTAGAATACATAGAACTAGAAGCAAAGATGATATGGCTGATTACTTAACAAGCCAGGATCTAAATAATTGTAGTGCTATAATTGTAGCCGGAGGGGATGGTTCAGTCAACCAAGTGGTAAATTGTATAATGAAAAACCATATTGATGTACCTTTAGGTGTAATTCCAGCAGGAACTGCCAACGATTTTGCATCTCATCTTAAGATGCCTTTTAGATATGGTGAATGTATTGAAACTCTTGCTAAGATGAATGTTAAAAACGTAGACGTGGGTAAGGTGAACGATAAATATTTTATCAATGTCTGTTGTGGAGGATTATTTACAAATATATCTCAAAACATGGATTTAGAATTAAAGAATACATTAGGAAAACTTGGATATTATATCAAGGGTGTTCAGCAGCTACCTAGATTTCGAAAGATTCGCTACAAAATTACTAGGAAAGATGAAGTATTAGATGATTACTTTTATCTGTTTTTGGTATTGAATGGCAAAAGTGCTGGAGGCTTCAATAAATTAGGTGTAGATGCACAGATTGATGATGGTAAAATGGATTTTATTGGAATCAAAGCATGTACAATCAATGAAGTTGCAGTTTTATTTGGTAAAATATTGATTGGAGAGCATCTTCAAGATAGGAATATAGTATTTTTCCAAGATAACAAAATAGATATAGAGTGTGTAGAAGGATTGAAAATGTTTAAAGAGTCAGATATTGATGGAGAAACGGGTCCAGAGTATCCACTTCATATAGAAGTTAAAAAAAGAGCTTTGAAAGTTATATGTAACTTATAAAAAAAGAAATATTACGGAGGTTAGTTATGATTAAATTAGAATTAGAAGAATTTGTTGAAGAGATAAAAGCTGAGATGTATGGCTATGAGGAAATAGAAGAATCTATGATAAATGATTGGGAAGATAGATTCAGAGCTTGGGTGGCAAAAGTAAAAGATAAAAAGATTAAAAATGATAGAATTAAGTTTGGACCTAATTCTATCAAAGTAGAGTTAAAAGATGAGACAGATATATTTAAAATAGTTGATAAATTTCTAGTTGCTGTAACCCATAACGAAATAGATAAATACTTTATTGACTGGCAATTATAATTATTTGTTTTCTTTATTATGTACGTCTTCTGGCTTAGCCTTATCTAGGGCTTTTTCTATTGCGCCAAGAAGTAGTGAGGACGTATACTTAGTATCTGTTTTAATGCTTAGGTTTTCAAAGCTGGTATCATTGACAAGTTGAATCTCTAGGTCACTCAATGTTGGTACTAGAGCAGGGTTAAGTGTAGCAATAGCACTGTCCAGGTTAGTTAGATTAATTGAGTTAATATGATTTTTATCAACCACAACTTCAACATTGACTGGTTGATTTTCGATTACAATGGATGATGTATAAACTCCAGGAACATAAGTAGCCATTACAGGTGCTTTAGTATCACTTTTATTATTGAACATGTAGATAAGTAATAATATTAAACATATTCCAACTATGACAAATAGTACAGTATATATTATTTGTTTTAGTTGTAGAACGATAATTTTGGTTGATCTCATAATTGCCTCCTTATACAAATAGTCCGATTAATATATTTTATTTAAGATAGGACTAAAATATGAAGGTTATGCAAAATTATTTTATATAATTTTTAGAAATCCATAAGCTATAATTTGCTTTTAGTGGATGGAGAGGTTTAATCACTAAAGTTTGACCTGCTTTAAACAAGGAAAGGATGAAAAGACCTATGACAAAACAAAGTAGAATTTTTAAACTATCCCAATTAGTTATGTTAGTGATGATTGTAGTATTGATGAGTGTATCCTGTAAAATGATAGACCCAGATGAAAATAATACAGGGATAGACAACGATAATGAAAAAGAAAATAATATAGATAAACAAATAGATGAAATAGATGACAATAATAAAAATGAAGAAATAAAAGATGATAGTGAGAATACTGATACAAAAGATGAAGAAGAAGCAAAGAAACCAGTAGAGATTGATTATCAAGCAGTTAAACCTAATGAATTAGGACATATAATGGTAATTATGTATCATGGTATCATAGATCTACCACCTTATCATGTAACTGAAGAACAATTACTTGAACAGTTACAGTACATGTATGACCATAAATATAGACCTATATCTGTTAGAGACTATATAGATAATAATATTAACATAGAAGCTGGATATACACCTATAGTATTTACCTTTGATGATGGGCTCAGTTCAACTTTTTCATTGATAGAAGAAAATGGAGAACTAGTTCCTAAGCCTGGTACGGCTATTGAAATAATAGAAAGATTCTCTAAAACACATCCAGGGTTTGATAGTAAAGCTGGTTTATATATAAATGGTCAAAAAATATTTGAAGGTGCTGGAACAGTTGAGGAAAGAATCAAATGGTTAGTAGACCATGGTTATGACGTTGGTAATCATACAGCATCCCATGATAAAACACAAATGTTGAGCAAATTGGATTCTAGACAAATAATGAAAAACATTGGTATAGTCGATCAAATCATCAAGAATGCTGTTCCAGATTATACAGTTGATTCATTAGCATATACATTTGGAAACAGACCAGTAAAAGCCTTACGTAATCTAGTATTAGATGGTGAGTACAATAATATAAAGTACAATTACTCTGTTGCTTTCAAAGAAGGAGCAAGTGCGCCATATTATTCACCACTACATACAAAATTTGATCCATTGAATGTGGCTAGGGCTAGAGGGTCGAAAGGAGAAATTCAAGATATGGGATGGTTCTTTGACTATTATGAACAACATCCAGAAAAAAAATATATCTCTGATGGAAACCCAGATAGGGTTTCAATATTAGAGAAAGATGAAGACAGCGTGAACAAAGATAAATTAAGAGAGAAAGAGCTTTACTTATATAAATTAAATCAATAATATAAATGACCTAATCAACATTTGATTGGGTCATTTTTTTCTTAACATATAGTAATTAATCTGTTAAAATAATTATGCATGAAATTTTTAATATGAAAAAAAATATTTCAATAAATATAGATATGTAGTTAGGGGGATAAATATGTCATTACAATATATACTAGGATGTGCTGGAGCAGGAAAGACATATTATTGCTATGATAAGATTATAAAAGAATCCATGAAAAATATTGATAAACCCCTTATTATGATAGTTCCTGAACAATTTACTCTAGAAACTCAAAAGGATATTGTTAAACTTCATCCTTCGTCAGGTATCATGCAAATAGAGGTTCTAAGTTTTCAAAGATTAGCTTATCGTATACTTGATGAGATAGGTGGAGCCAATAAGACTTTGCTTGGCAATACAGGTAAAGGTATGGTTATAAGAAAAGTCATTGAGGAAAATAAGGAGAAACTTAGATTATTTTATAAGAATTCAGGGAAACCTGGATTTATTAAAGAATTGAAAAGTGTTATAACAGAACTTTATCAATATGATATATCATCACAAGACTTAACAAAATCATTAGAAGAATTAAGTAATAAGCCGTTATTACAAACTAAGATTAATGATTTACAGATTGTTTATGATGGATTCAAAGAGTTTATCAAGAAAGAATATATTACTAATGAAGATACCTTAGATATATTAAGTGAATCAATAAAACAATCTAATCTATTAGAGGAAGCTACAATTTGGATAGATGGATTTTATGGATTTACACCTATACAATATAAAGTGTTAAACGAGATATTAAAGAAATCCAGAGAAACATATCTCACTCTTACAATAGATAATATAAATAAATTAGATGATCTATCAGATGAATCAGAACTATTTTATGAAACCAAAAAAACAGTCTACAAGCTTAATAATCTAGCGAAAGAAAGTAAAGTAAAAGTATTAAAACATATATTACTAGATAATAAATGCAATAGATATAAAAATAAAGCATTAGAACATCTGGAAAGGAACATTTTTAGATACCCGTATAAGATATATAATGAAGAAAAAAGTGATATTCATATACATACAGCACCTAATATCAGAAAAGAAGTAATTAATCTATCTGATAATATAATTAATCTAATAAAAGAAAACAACTATAGATATAGAGAGATAGCAGTGGTAACTGGTGATTTAGATGGATATGAAAAGATTATATCAAGGTGTTTTAAGGAGTATGATATACCATTTTTCATTGATAAAAAGAAAGATATCCTATCAAATCCATTGGTAGAATTTATTAGAGCCGCTATTTCAATAATTAATAAAGGGTATACCTATGAAACTATATTCAGATATCTTAAAACCAGTTTGACAGGGATATCTATAGAGGATATAGATATCATAGAAAATTATGTATTGGCTTATGGAATAAAAGGAAGAAAACAATGGGACCAGGTTTTTGAATATCCATACATCAATAATAAAATTAATGATGAATATGCTAATGAACAATTACAAAGAATAAATGTGACTAGGGAAAAAATAGTAAATCCATTATTAGAATTTGGTAGAAACATAGGGCAAAAAAAGGCTAAAGTCAAAGATATAACCCAGGCTTTGTATAATCTTATAGTAACCTTGAATGTTGAAGAAAAAATATATAATCGAAGTGAAAGATTCAGACTAGATAATGAGTTACTCTTAGAAAAAGAATACAAGGCTATCTATAAAATTATAATGGAGTTATTGGACAATATAGTAGACATACTAGGTGACGAAGAAATTACACTTAACGAATACAGTGTTATATTAGAATCAGGATTAGAACAATGTGAGATGGGACTTGTCCCGCCAGGACTTGACCAAGTTGTAGTGGGTGATTTGGAGAGGTCCAGATTAAGGGAAATAAAAGCATTATTTATAATAGGACTTAATGAAGGCAAGATACCTAAGATATCTGTTAAAGCTAATATATTATCTGATTCCGACAAAGATAAATTAGTGGAAAAAGGTATAGAACTTGCTCCAAGTACTAAGAAAAAAGTATTTGAAGAGCAATTCTTGATATATACCGGTTTAACAAAACCCAGTAATAAATTATATCTCAGTTATGCCAGAACAGATATAGATGGTAAGTCAATGCGACCGTCAATACTTATTAGTAGAATTAAAAAAATATTTAGGAATCTAGAAGTTATTGATATAGAATTACAACAAGATGAAGATAGAATATATCTTCAAAAACCTACTTTCAGAAATATGCTTAACAAATTACGCGAATATAATAATATTGGACTTACGGATTATTGGAAAGATGTATATAGCTGGTACTATAGCAATGACACTTGGAGACATTCAGTAAAATCAGCTGTTAACGGTTTGTATCATATTAATACAGAAGAATTTTTGCCAGATGAATTAGTTACGAGTATTTATACAGATACACTTATTAATAGTGTTTCTAGATTGGAAGAATTTGCAAAATGTCCTTTTGCTCATTTCTTGGATTATGGATTAAATGTATCAGAAAGAGTGGTTAGAGAAATAACTATGCCTGATATTGGAATATTATTTCACAGGTCTATAGATGAATTCTCTAAGAAGTTAAGTAAAAGGGAATTGGAATGGAACCAAATTGAAGATGATGTAAGGGATAGATTAGTAGAAGAAACAGTTCTACAAATAGCTGATAAATACTGCAATAATATCTTTTACAGCACAGGAAGAAACACTTATCTGATCAATAGACTTACAAGAATAACCAAAAGAGCTATTTGGGCACTTCAATATCATATTAAAAAAGGAGAATTCAAGCCTACTGATTATGAAGTAGCATTTGATCCTGATAAAGGGGACCTTGAATCTCTGAAAATTGATTTTGATGATGAAAAAACCATGAAATTAAAAGGTAGAATTGATAGAGTTGATAGATATGAGACAGATGATACTATTTATGTAAAAGTAATAGATTATAAATCAGGTAATAAACAATTTGACATTACTGCTCTTTATTACGGATTGCAATTACAGTTGTTGGTTTATCTTAATGCTGTAACAGAATTAGAGGATAAGAAAACAACTAAAAAAATAGTACCAGCAGGTGTTTTTTACTATCACATCGATGACCCTATAATCAAAACAGAATCAGATCTTAATAAAGATGAACTGGAAAAACAAATCATTAAAAGTTTGAAGATGAATGGACTTGTCTTGGAAGATGTTGATATCATCAACAAGATGGACAAAGATATTGATAATTACTCAGATATAATACCAGTTCAAATAACAAAAAAAGGGACTATCGGCAAGAGGTCTTCAGTCGCTTCTAAAGAACAATTTGATTTATTGATGGATTTTGTCAAGGATAAGACAGCGGAGATTGGTAGAGAAATCATGAAAGGGAATATCCTCATACATCCATACAAAAACAGCAAGGACAATGCTTGTGAATATTGTAAATATTCATCTATTTGCCAGTTTGATAGTTCTATGGGTGATAATGAATATAGAATATTGAATAATATGAGTAAAAATGAGGTATGGGAAAAAATAGATAAAAGTTGAGATTCTTAAAAAATTTTGATATCATATAAGTTAGGTTTAAAAAAGAGGAAGGTAAAAGAGGTATAAGAAAAGAGGTTATAGAAAAGAGGTGCGGTGATGGAAGCTATCATCAATAAAATAATTTCTATTGAAAATAAAGCTAGGGAGGTATTGGACACAACAAAAGAGGAAAAAGAAAATAAACACAAGGAAATGTTAGATAAGGTAGAAGAGTTGAAAGATAAGATATTACATGATGCAAATAGAAAAGTCAAACAACTAAGGCAAAGAGAACTTGATGAAGCTCAAGCTGAAGCAGATGAGTATATAAAAAAAGCAAAAGAAAGACTAGAAAAAATGAAGCTCTATGGAGAGGAAAAAAGGAAAATATGGAGTGATGAGCTTGTAAAAGCAGTTCTAGAGAGGTGAGTATATGCTAGCAACGTTCAAGTACAGTCATCTTTCTACTAAGATTAGGGCAATGAAAGGCAAGATGCTCACAAAAGATGACTATGAGCAACTACTTCTACGAAACAGTGTACTAGAAGTTGCGATATATCTAAAAAACAATACTTATTATAACGACTTTTTACAAGAATTAAATGAGAGTAATGTTCATAGAGGTCAAGTCGAAATGCTTTTATATAAATCTATTATCAGAGAAGCTCTTAAAATAGGTAGATATCTCAAAGGAAATGAAAAATCTGTTTTTAGATATATTTATCGACGACAAGAGATAGAAGACTTGAAGAAAATGCTTAGAACATTACAAATGGGTGGCGATATACACCAAATTGATAGAAGATTATTTTTTATTAATAAATATAGTGTTATTGATTTCAATAAGTTGTTTGCTGCTAAGGATATTAGAACGTTTGTTAATGGACTAAAGGAAACTAATTTTTACGAAATCCTGAATCCATTGATAAAAGATGATAATCATATAGACCTTTTTTCAGCAGAGATGGCACTGGACATGTATTATTATAAAAAACTTATCGCACAACCTGAATTGGTTAGTGGTACAGATAAAAAGATTGCTAACCATATTATAGGTTTGGAGGCGGATTTACGTAACATCATGTGGGTATATAGAGGAAAGCATTATTATAACATATCAAAAGAGATTTTATACCGATATCATATACCCTATCGATATAAGTTGAGTCAGAAAGATTTGAGATTACTTATTAATTCAACCAGTGTAGAAGAAATAATGGAAATATTGAAAAAAACTCCCTATAATGACATATTATCTTCAGATGAACATTATTGGGAAAAGGAGTTCTACGAGTATATACTTAATATCCATGATAAAAATATAAATATGTATCCATTCTCTATAGCACCCATACTTGGGTATATGTTCGCTAAAGAGGTAGAGATAATGAATATAACAACTATTATTGAAGGCATAAGATATGACGTTGATCCAAACAAAATTAAGAAATTTTTAATCGGTTTTGGAAAATAGGGAGGAGGCGATTTCATGTCAATTGAAAAAATGTTTTTTGTAAATGTAGCTGGACCAATTAAAGCCTTGGATTACTTTGTAATCAAGAATGTTTTACCATATGATGTACAGTTGGTTAATGCAATTTCAATACTAGATTCAGTTAAAGGATTATACCCATTTTCTATAAAAAATCCCTATGATAATGTGATTAAGAAATTAGGTAAATTATGCGAGAATCTTGACATCAAATTAGAGCAGATTGATATTGATGACAAACAAATTAATTGTGCTCTTGACGTAGAACCTGTAATAGAAGATTTGAGTAATGAGTTATCAGAACTTATGAAGCAAAAAGAAGATATTAGTAATAAGATAACAATAAATAAGAGAATAAGGAAACAGATTATTCCAATCAAAAACGTAGATATTGAGATCAATAAACTATTTGAGTTTGAGTTTATGAAATTCAGGTTTGGTAAAATGCCAAAGGATAGTTTCAAAAAACTAAATGACTATGTTGAAGATCTGGAAGTAATAGTATTCAAAGTATTCGAGGAAGATGACCACGTATTCTTACTGTACTTCATGCCTAAGATAGTACAAGAAAGCATTGATAGTCTTTTTGCATCGTTATACTTTGAAAGAATAAGGATTTCTGGTGAAGTAAAAGGACATCCAAAAGAAGTAATCAAGAGCATAGAAGATACTTTGGCAAAGTTATCAAATGAAGAAAAAGAAATTGACAAGAAGATAGATAACTTCTATAAAGAAAATTATCATAAGATTGCTGATATCTATAATATCATCAACCAGTTGGATCAGGTGTTTGATGTTAGGAGACATGTAGTTCATTCAAAGGATGCGTTTTATCTTACTGGTTGGGTTCCTCAGAGTCAGCTGGATGATTTTATGGGAAAGATCAAAGAAGATGATGATATAACCTGTATTGTTGAAGAGGATGAAGCGGTCAAGAAGACCAAACCGCCAACAAAACTAAGAAATAATAAGTTCTTTAAACCATTTGAGTCATTAGTCAAGATGTATGGTACACCATCTTACAATGAACTTGACCCTACACCTTTTGTAGCTATAACATACTTACTAATGTTTGGTATGATGTTTGGAGATATGGGACAGGGTTTTGTCATAGCATTGTTAGGTTATTATGTTTATAAGAAGAAAGGAAACGCCTTAGGTAAGATAGGTATATATGCAGGTATAGCTTCAGCGATATTCGGTCTCTTCTATGGTTCCATATTTGGTAATGAAGAGCTTCTAAGAGAGATATTTGGATTCATACCAATGATTAATCCTATGGAAAATAAACAATTAGTATTAATAATTGCTGTTGGATTTGGTGTTTTATTATTGATAATGGCAATGGTTCTAAATATATGGAATGCAGTTAAAAAGAGAAAAATGGGACAGTTGCTTTTTGATAGGAATGGAATAACAGGTTTAATTTTCTATCTTGCGCTTATTTATTTAATCATGTCAAAAGTATTGATAAGTGATTATAAGATTGCAGCATGGCAGATTCTATTATTGATTGTGGTGCCATTGATATTAATCTTTTTATCACATCCGTTAGGAAACTTGATAGAGAAAAAGAAACATATATTACCTGAGGATAAAGGCGGATATTTTATCGAAGCCATATTTGAACTTATTGAAACACTACTAGCCATCTTAAGTAATACCATATCATTTATAAGAGTTGGTGCTTTCGCACTTAATCATGTTGGTTTCTTTTTAGCTTTCCACATGATGGCAGATATGGTGGGTGGTACAGGAAGTATATTTGTAATGATTTTCGGTAATATATTGATTATCTGTCTGGAAGGTTTGATAGTAGGTATTCAAGGATTAAGATTGGAGTACTACGAATTATTTAGTAGATTCTTTAGTGGTGAAGGCATAAGCTTTAATCCATTCAAGATAAAAGATAAACAAGCAACTTAATATATAATGTGTAATGTATTACATAGATATTGGTTGCAAAGAGTTATAGATAAAATTATTATAAATAGAATGAAGCCGCGTAATGATAGGTAAAATGTGGCTTATGGGAAAATCAAGGAGGAAAATATAATGGATATAGTAATGAGTTTAGCACTTTTATTAGTGGTTGTTACAGTGGGTACTGGAGTATATGCAATAAAAAGAGGTATTGATGGAAGTAAAGCCAAAACGATTTTAGGAATAAATGTTTTGAGTTTCTTTGGGATTTTAATAGTTGCTACTGTTGTTTTGTTAACAGGTGGAACTACAGCTTTAGCAGCAGAAACTGCGGAAAAAGCAGCTGCTAGTGCAGAAGGTATGAGATATATAGCAGCAGCATTATCTACTGGTTTGGCTGCTATTGGTTCAGGAATTGCAGTTGCAGTATCTGGTTCAGCAGCTATAGGTGCTATTAGTGAGGATTCAAAATTATTAGGTAAAACAGTTATCTTTGTTGGTCTTGCTGAAGGTATTGCTATCTATGGACTTATCATATCTATATTGATTTTAGGTTAAAAAGCAAACGGAGGTAGATTAGCTATGAAAATGTACCTTATAAGTGATAACGTTGATACGAAAACAGGTATGAGATTAGCAGGTGTCGAAGGTGTAGTTGTCCACGAAATGGAAGAAATAAGAAATGCCCTTGATGAAGCTCTAAAAGATAGGGATATAGGCATAATATTAATCACAGAAAAACTAGGGAAACTAATTGCAGATAAGATAAAAGACATAAAACTTAATTATCACACACCTTTGATTGTAGAGATTCCTGATAGACATGGTACAGGAAGAACACCTGATTCAATTACAAAATATGTCAGAGAAGCTATTGGATTAAAGATATAATACAAGATATTTGTTTTCGTCTAATACTGTTAAAAAGGAAGAAGGGTAATTATGCGAATTGTTGAAGAAAAGATAGATAAGTTTGCTCATGATATCATGACAGATGTTAGTAATCAAAGAAAAGAAATAATGGAGCAAACAGAAAAAGAACTTGAAGCAATATATGAAGAAAAAGAGCTTGCATATCTATCCAAAGCTTATGAAATAATTCAAAGTGGATTAAAAAGTATACAAAAAGAGAAAAATGAAATAATCTCAAGATCTATTATGGATAGCAAACGAGAAATATTAAAAGCTAGAGAAGAAATTATAAAAGGTACTTTTCTGGATGCTCAAAAGGAATTAGAAGCGTTTACCCAGAAAAAAGAATATCAAGAGTATCTTATAAACATGATAAAAGAAGATATAGCTAAAATAGGAGATGGGGAAATATTAATTTATATTGCCCATACCGATGAAAAGTATCTTAACAGGCTAAATAAAGAATTTGATAATAAGATTGTTCTTGAAGATAAGAATAAAAAAATGATTGGTGGATGTAAGATATTTAACAAGACTAAAAATATATACTTAGATGATTCATTTTACAGTAAATTATACGAGCAGAAAGAAACATTTTTGCATAATTGTAATCTTGAAATCGAGTAAAGAAGGTGGCACATTGAACAAAGATGATATGATTGTTGGTGTAAATGGACCTGTTGTAACCGTAAGAGGCAGCAGTAAATTTAAGATGTTGGAAATGGTTTTAGTTGGAAATGCCAAGTTGATAGGTGAAGTCATCAGTATAGAGAATGAAGATATAATTGTACAGGTCTATGAATCAACTACTGGAATTAAAGTAGGAGAACCTGTAATATCAACAGGTGAACCCTTGTCACTTCAATTAGGACCTGGTATTATAGGTGGAGTTTTTGATGGTATTCAACGTCCTTTGAAAAAGATGGAGGAGATTTCTGGTTCTTTTATAAGCCGAGGACTTGATATAGAATCTCTTAACACTGAAAAAGAGTGGGTAGTTGAAGTTGTTGTAAAAAAAGGTGATAACATTAAAGGCGGAGATGTCATAGCTGAGATTAAGGAAACAGATCTGGTTATACATAAAGTTATGATGCACCCATATATGTCGGGAGTAGTAGAATATGCAGCTCCTAATGGAAGGTACAAAGTTCATGATACTATTGTTAAAATTAAGACAGAGCAAGATGAAATAAAAGAATTGGACTTAATACAAAAATGGCCAGTAAGAATGGCAAGACCTTTTAAGAATAGGAGAAGACTTACAATACCTCTTGTTACAGGACAAAGAGTTATTGATACGTTATTCCCAATTGCAAAAGGTGGTACAGCCTCTATTCCAGGTGGATTCGGTACTGGAAAGACAATGACCCAACATCAGTTAGCAAAATGGAGTGATGCTGATATCATTGTATATATTGGTTGTGGCGAAAGAGGAAATGAGATAACAGAGGTTTTAGAAGATTTTCCAAAGCTGATAGACCCAAAATCAGGTAAGTCACTTATGGATAGAACCATATTGATAGCGAATACTTCAAACATGCCCGTTGCGGCAAGAGAAGCTTCCATATATACAGGGATAACTTTAGCTGAGTACTATAGGGATATGGGTTATCATGTAGCCATAATGGCGGATTCAACCTCTAGATGGGCTGAGGCACTTAGGGAAATATCTGGTAGACTTGAAGAAATGCCAGCAGAAGAAGGTTTCCCTGCTTACTTACCATCAAGATTATCACAATTCTATGAGAGAGCAGGATATGTGGACAATCTTAATGACAGTGAAGGATCAGTAAGTATAATCGGTGCTGTTTCACCACAAGGGGGAGATTTTTCAGAACCTGTTACCCAGAATACTAAGAGGTTTGTTAGATGCTTCTGGGCTCTTGACAGGCAATTAGCTTATTCAAGGCACTATCCAGCTATACACTGGCTTAATAGTTATAGCGAATATATAGATGACTTGGAAAATTGGTATGAAACTAAAGTAGCTGATGATTTCTTTGAATTGAGAACTAAGATAGTGAGTTTACTTCAAGCTGAAAGCAAATTAATGGAAATTGTTAAATTAATCGGAGCGGATATCTTACCTGAAGATCAAAAATTAACTCTTGAGATATCAAAAGTGATTAGATTAGGATTCTTACAACAGAATGCATTCAATGATATTGATACTTATGTACCTATGAAAAAACAGTATAAGATGATGGAAATCATTCTATATCTACAAGATAAATCAAAAGAGTTGGTTAATGGGGGCATACCAATGTCCCAGCTTAGAAAAACAGGTATATATGATGAAATGATCAAGATGAAATATAATGTAAGCAATAACAATCTAAAAGAATTTGATTTACTGAAAGAAAAAGTTGATAATTTCTATGATGAAGTAAAGGAAAGTTATAAGAGTTTCGAAAGGAAGAAGCTATGAGTATAGAATATTTAGGATTAAAACAAGTAACTGGTTCCCTTGTAGTTCTTAGGGGTGTAAAAGATGTATCATATGAAGAAATGGTTGACATAAAACTTGAAAATGGAGAAGAGCGAGTAGGCAGGGTCATAGAAATAAAAGATGATATAGCTGTTATTCAAGTTTTTGAAGGAACTACAGGTATATCAAGCGCTAATACAAGGACAAGTTTCAGGGGTAAAGCTCTTGAAATGCCTTTATCAAAAGAAATATTAGGTAGAACATTAGATGGACTTGGAAGACCAATTGATGGGCTAGGTGATATAATACCTGATGTTAGCAAAGATATTAATGGAAGCCCTATCAATCCAATATCAAGAGAATATCCAAGAAACTATATTCAAACAGGTATTTCGGCAATAGATGGTCTTACTACTCTAATAAGAGGTCAGAAATTACCTGTATTCTCAGGAAATGGTCTGCCTCATGATGCTCTAGCTGTTCAGATAGTTAAACAAGCTAGACTTACAGGTAATGATGATGAAAATAACTTTGCTGTTGTTTTTGGAGCAATGGGTGTTAAGAATGATGTCGCTGAGTATTTCAGAAGAAGTTTTGAAGAAAGTGGTGTATTACAGAAAGTTGTAATGTTCCTTAATCGTGCTAATGACCCGGTTGTAGAAAGAATTGTTACTCCAAGATGTGCTTTAACAACTGCCGAGTATTTGGCATTTGAACATAATATGCATGTACTTGTCATACTCACTGATATGACTTCTTATTGTGAAGCACTTAGAGAAATATCCTCATCCAAAGGAGAGATTCCTAGTAGAAAAGGTTTCCCAGGTTATATGTACAGTGACCTTGCTTCTTTGTATGAAAGAGCAGGAATGTTAAGAGATAGATCAGGTTCAATCACACAGATTCCTATATTGACTATGCCTAATGATGATATAACTCATCCGATACCTGACTTAACTGGATATATTACAGAGGGACAGATTGTTCTTGATAGGTCATTGCATCAAAAAGGAATCTATCCACCAATAATAGTAATACCTTCATTATCTAGACTTATGAAGGACGGTATTGGTGAAGGATTCACTAGAGAAGATCACCCTCAGATAGCCAATCAATTATTTGCCTCTTATGCTCATGTTCAAGAAGTAAAAGCTCTGGCATCAGTAATTGGAGAAGATGAGTTATCTGATATAGATAAAAAATATATGGAATTTGGTAAGGTATTCGAAGAATTATTCGTATCACAGGCTAGAGATGAGAACCGTTTCATGGATGCAACTCTTGATCTAGGTTGGAGACTTCTTGGTATATTGCCAAGAGAAGAGCTTGACAGAGTTGATGAAGAAGTATTGGATAAATATTATAAACCTTATTATGAGGAAGCGAATTAGATTACTCATATTAGCTAAACTCAGTAAAGGAAAGTGATTGATATGGATACAACATTATTTCCTACTAAAGGTAATTTGATTGTAGCAAAAAACACTCTTAGGTTGTCTAAGCAGGGTTATGAGTTATTAGATAAAAAAAGAAATATACTGGTAAGAGAAATGATGCTCCTCATTGATAAGGCTGAAGAAATTCAATCTCACATCGATTCAACTTTTACGGAGGCATATGAAGCCCTGCAAAATGCTAATATGTCTATAGGTATTAGTACTGTTGAGCAGATAGGTACTGCTGTAGAAGAAGAAAAGAATATTGAAATAAAAACAAGGAGTATCATGGGTGTAGAGATACCTATAATTAGTATACCTGAGGAAGAAATACATCCCCAGTATGGCTTTGCCAGAACAACGTTATCTCTTGACGAAGCATTCAGTAAGTTCTATAAAGTTAAGCAGTTGACAGTAGTTATGGCAGAAGTAGAAAACGCAATCTATAGACTTGCTATTAATATCAAAAGGACTCAGAAAAGAGCTAATGCTCTTAAAAACATAATGATTCCAAGGTACACTGATTTAACAAAACATATACAAAATGCCTTGGAAGAAAAAGAAAGAGAAGAATTTACTAGATTAAAGATGATAAAGAAAAATTGATAATAAATCTCTTGTTGGTTATGAAAAGCCTAACAAGGGATTTTTTTTATATATACTGTAGTAGCTGAGGGGGATATGGCATACGGTCAGGGAGTAAAGGGGTATGTTTCGCCGGCACGTTAAACGTCCATGTTTAAATTGCCGGGTTCGCCGTCCATGGTTCACTACTTCACATACCCCTTTACTCCCTTCGGTAAGGGCATATGAATGCTAATGGGGAGTATTATTTAGTTGGTAAACACAATACTGAAACACCAAGAGCCCAGTAAATGCAATATCCTTAATCTTTCAACGGAAACAAAAAGGTAAGGTATTCTAGGTGTTACGTCAAGTGAACCATGGACGGTGAACGCCTTTCCTTTAATCAGGACGATTAACGGAAAGGAAAAGTAACACCTAGAATACCTTACCAAAGCCACGAGCCATAAGGAAAGATTAAAGATATTGTATTTACGGAAGCATTTTACTATACATAAACCTCTAGCTATTGCCCTAATTATACATATAGACTATAATAAAAAAAGAATACGATTATAGTTTAGGAGAAATGATCATGTCAGGTGTGAAATGGACGTTAGAACAACAAAGTGTTATTGATACAAGGAATCGGAATTTATTAGTTTCTGCAGCAGCTGGTTCAGGAAAGACAGCTGTACTTGTTGAACGTATTATTAAAATGATTGTTGATGGGGAAAAGCCTGTTGATATTGATAAACTTCTAGTTGTAACCTTTACTAATGCAGCTGCCTCAGAGATGAGGGAGAGGATATCGGATGCATTGGAGAAGAAGATAGATGAAAATCCTGAGAATAGATATTTACATAAACAGCTATCGTTATTACCTAATTCCAATATAATGACTATACATGCTTTTTGTCTTAATGTAATCAAGAATAATTTTCATCTTATTAATTTGGACCCTTCCTTTAGAGTAGCAGATGAGACAGAATTGACCCTTCTTAAAAGTGATACTATAAAAGAATTATTGGAAGAGAAATATCAATTAGAGGATAATGGGGATTTTATAGATTTAATTGAGAGTTATACTACAGGGAAATCAGATGATAGGATAGAAGAATTAATCTTGGAATTACATAGATTTGCTATGAGTAATCCTTGGCCGGAGGTATGGTTGGATGAAATGTCAGAGCAGCTCAATCTAGAGGGGATAGATAGTATTGATGATTCTCAGTGGGCTTTGATGATTAAGCAGGTTCTAAAAGATGAGATACCCATGTACATAAAGATTTTGGAAGAATGTAAGAGTATATGTAATAGTGATAATGGACCGATAGGATATTTGGATGCTATATTATTGGATTTAAAGAATTTGAATGGAATCAATGATATCTTGGATACCTCTTTGGAAAATATTTCCCAAGAAATAATTAAGGTTGGTTTTGGTGCTATTGGAAGATGTAAAAAAGGTGTGGACAAGGTTCTACAGGAGAGAATAAAAGGCATTAGAGATGATGTTAAGGAAAATTACAATAAAATAAAATCGGAGTTCTTTTTCAAGAGTGGGGATAGTATTATGGATGATATAAATAATACATATCCAGTAATAAAGACACTGTGTAATCTTGTGAAAGAATTCATAGAAAAGTATCAGGATGCAAAAGCTGAAAAGAATATAATTGACTTTAATGATATAGAACACTTAGCGTTGAACATTTTGATAGGGGAAGATGAAAATGGTGAAAAGACACCATCTAATGCGGCGATAGAATTACAAGATAAGTTTACTGAGATACTTATAGATGAATATCAAGACAGTAACTTGGTACAGGAAACCATTTTGACAAGTGTATCAAAAGTATTAAATAATGAACCTAATATGTTTATGGTAGGTGACGTGAAACAAAGTATATACAAGTTTCGATTAGCTAAGCCAGAGTTGTTTATGGAAAAATATAAGAATTATTCTATAGAAGAAAGCTTATATCAAAAAATTGATTTGCATAAGAATTTTCGTAGCAGAAAAAGTGTCATAGATTGTACTAACTATCTATTCAGTCAAATTATGTCCAATCATTATGGGGATGTAATCTATGATGATACAGCTGCTTTGTACCTTGGGGCTAATTATGAAGAGTTTATGGATGGTGAAACAGCAGGACCTTCAGAAGTTATATTTATAGATAAAAAAGATATTTATAGTGAAGAAAATAGTGAAGGGGAAGAATTAGAAGCAAAAGTTATTGCAGAGAGAATAAAAGAGCTTGTTAATCCATCTAACCCATATTATGTATATGATAAAAAGCTGGGTAAATATAGACCTGCTATGTATAAGGATATAGTTATATTAATGAGAAGTACCAGTACTAGAGCAGATGGATTTGTTACTGAATTAATCAATTATGATGTACCAGCTTATACAGATGCTACTTCTGGGTATTTTGATACTATTGAGGTTAAGACAGTACTTTCATTATTGAAGATAATAGATAATCCTAGACAAGATATTCCGTTGATATCTGTGTTGAGATCACCTATTGTTGGACTAAAAGCTGATGAATTAGTACGAATCAAGGCAGCTTTACCAGAAGGTGAGTATTATGATGCATATGAGCAATATATCCTTGGGACAATTAATGAAGATGAGCTTAGTGTAAAATTAAATCGTTTCAATGAGTTATTGAATGATTGGAGGGAAAAAGCTGTCTATATGCCTCTTAACGACTTGATTCTTGATATTTATGATAGGTCACATTACTATAACTATGTATCAGTAATGACTGGAGGAAGACAGAGAAGGGCTAATCTGGATTTGCTTATTGATAAAGCCATAAAATATGAATCAACCAGTTATAAAGGATTATTCAACTTCATTAGATATTTGGAGAAAATACATAAGTATTCAATTGATATGGGGGAAGCTACTGTATTTGGAGAGAGTGAAAACCTAGTTAGGATTATGAGTATTCACAAGAGTAAGGGACTTGAGTTTCCTATAGTTTTTATTGCTGGGATAGGTAGACAGTTCAATATGCAAGACCTTAACAAACCTATACTTCTACATCAAGACTTGGGTCTTGGGCCAAAATATGTGAATTATGAGCTGAGATATGAAGTTAAAACATTACCAAAAGCTATAATAAGCAGGAAAATAAAGAATGAAAATATATCGGAGGAACTGAGAATATTATATGTTGCTCTAACTAGGGCAAGAGAAAAATTAATTCTAGTAGGTAGTTGCATGGATTTATGTAAAAAAGTAGAAAAATTATCTAGATACTTATTTTTCCCAGATAGATTGTTGATACCACAGGTAATAGCCAGTGGTCATTCATACATGGATTTTATTATACCAGCCTTATTAAGACATAGGGAGGGTGAAATAATGAGAAACTTGCTAGATAATCCTTCTATATGTTCACCTGAGGAGTTATGGGGGCACGAAGCCTCATGGGACATAAAGATAGTAACAATAGATGATATCATTAGTAGAGAAGAAGACGTCCAAGATGCAAAAAATGAAACCTATGAAAATCTATTGAATTGGGACTGTGAAAAAAGTTATAGTGAGTATCCTAGAGACTATTTTGATTGTAATCTAAACTGGACATACCCTCATGGGGATGCAATATTAAAGCCAATAAAAATATCTGTATCGGAAATTAAAAAACAGAGTATGCCAGATGAATTAATAGAACATGAAGAAATGTTTAATGATTTTGAGCCATATAAGCCAAGATTCATGGAAGAAAAACTAAGCCTTACTTCCAGTGAAAAGGGAACAGCATTCCATAAAGTAATGCAGCATATAGATTTTAATGAGTTACATAACTACGATTACATAGTTGATTACTTAGACAGCTTGCAGCAAGGAGAAATAATAACTGAAAAAGAAAAAAGAAGTATACGTATTAAGTCTATTCTAAGCTTCAGTAAGAGCAATCTTTTACAGAGAATGATTAATGCAGAAGCCAATGGTAGATTAAAAAGAGAGGTTCCTTTTGTATTGGGCGTACCATTGAAAGATATCTATAATGACTGCAATATAGATGAAAAAGCTTTGGTGCAAGGTATTATTGATTGTTATTTTATTGAAGATGATAAAATCGTTTTAGTAGATTATAAAACTGATTACATACAGCATGATGAACAAGAGGTTTTAATAAAAAGATATAAAAAACAGATGGAATTATATTCCATAGCCCTTGAAAATATCATGGGAATGAAAGTAAGTGAAAAGATACTATATGCTTTTAGTGTTGGAAAAGAGATAAGTATATAAAAGGAGCTGTGGGGTTTGTATTATCCCCACAGCTATAGAATACCTTATTAACGTATATACAAACCTTGAATAAGCTCTATTCTGACATAAGTTCATTTAATGAGTTTTTTATAGTTGAAAATGAAATTCCATTTTCTTGGCATAAATCTCTAATGGTAGAAGACTGATCATCAATCTTTATACCAATTAATTCTTCTAGTTGTTCAAGACTGATATCATATTTCAAAACATCTTTTACAGTAGTTTTTCCGTTAATTACACTTTCTGTTTCTGAAGCTGAGTTACTATTAGTAGAAGTATCATCAGTGATAGTTGGCAAAATGATGGTGTTTTCAAGTAATGACTCCATTTCAGAATCAGATATTTTATTGTTGGAATATAGGATAGTTATTGCTTGTTGTGGCAGAATCTCATCGCTATCATATGGAAGTCCTGTATATAATGCAGTAAATCTTCTGACACTATCTGTACCAACTTCTACTTCTAAATCACTATACATATCTTCTAGGGATTTAACTTGGAAGTCTCTAGGTTTATCCGTTATGATATTGAAAGCCTCTGCAAGGATTTCAGGACTAATATTAAAACTGTTATAAATATCATCAAAGGTATAAGAACCACGTATATCACTAGGGTCATATTCGCCTGCATAGGTCCCAGAACTTATTGTTTTAGGAATTTTAGTAGATTCTGTTATCCATATACCTAAACCTTTGCTTATTGTAACACCACCAAATAAGATAATAATAATAACTAATGGAATATATAGTGACTTTAACTTCATTATTTAACACCTTCCTTTTTGGTTGAGAATGTCACAGTTTTTTCTATTGGGCATTTATATTCAGAAGTACATTCAAAGCAACTGATACATTGATGATCTGTTATTTTATCTTTATTTGATACTGTGATGTTCATTGGACAAGTATTATCGCATATGTTGCAATTAATACAGCTTGATGAATTTCTTCTTATCTTGAATAGTCTTATCTTATTGAATATTCCAAGAAAAGCACCATAAGGACAGGCGTATTTACACCAAGGTCTTTCAACAAATAAAGAAAGTAAAAGAGTTGATACAAGAACTATAATTCCTCCTATAGTTACTTCGTCTGACCATAAATTAAATAATGCAAAATATGGGTCTACTTCTAGAAAAACTAGACGCATGGTTTGGGTAGTTAGATAAACTGTCCATATTAGAGTTATATATCTTAGGAATCTTAGATACTTATCAAATTTATAAGGAATAAAATGATTATATCTTTTCTTGAACACTACTTTTCCTATTTTGCCAAACCATTCCTGAATTGAACCAAGAGGGCATACAAAACTGCAAAAAACAGGACCGAACAACAAAGTGAGCATTAGTATTAATGCAGCTAGTATTAGGGCAGATTCATGAATTTTTTTTACTATTGTTCCAGCTGTTATGAATGATATGAAGGTTTCAATACCACCATAGGGGCATAATGAATGCAAGGAGCCTTCTGGAAGCAAAGTAATACCTAGATATTTATTGATGGATATCAATAAAATGAAAACAAAAAATATGATTTGAGTGAATATACGGATGTTGAATTTCTTGTTATTAATCATTAAGATACCTCCTGAGATAATTTAATTATAATTATATAGGGATAATATGAAAAACTTATGAATTTAGGAGATTTTAATAATAATGTATAAAATATCCAATATAACCCCATAATTGAAATAGAAAGGGTGGTTATATATGGCAAAGAATAATAATAAAGATGAAAAAGAGAAAAAAGTTCTTACCGAAAATGAGAAATTAAAGTATGAAATCGCCGAAGAATTAGGTTTACTAGATAAAGTAAGTGCTGGTGGGTGGAAATCCTTAACTGCCAAAGAAACAGGTAGAATCGGAGGATTAATGACTAAACGTAAGCGAAGTGTTAAAAAATAGATTAGATTTAAATCAGGTTAAAATAACCTTGCTCAGTACTGGGAGCGAGGTTATTTTATATTGTGTTTATTATCATTCTTTTATAACATTTTTTCGTCTGTTTGATGGGGAAGTGTCTTTTATATTTTTATAGATACGACTGAAATAACTGGTATCATGAAAACCTACTGAATATGCTATCTCACTGACAGATAGGTCAGAATTGATTAATAGATTGTCAGCTTCTTGTATTCGTATAGAGTTAATATAATGAGTTACAGTATGTCCAGTCATCTTTTTGAACATTCGGCAAAAGTGATATTTACTCATATGTGCTTGTTCACTCATATGGTCTAGGGTCAAATCGTTGGTATAATTGTTTTCTATATATTTTAAGATCCTATTGAATCTATCTATGTTCTGAGTACGATATTTTACTTGATTATCTGTAAGGACAGTGTTAATGTAACGGCGCATCAATATAACAATAAGTTTATATAAGGAAGCTTTTATACATAATTCAAATCCCACCTGACGGTTGGTATATTCATCATTGATTGATTCTATGCATTGCTGTACAGATTCATCATTGACTATTAAATTCTTAAATAATATTCTATTCTCTATTATTGGATTAATATACTTAGAATCACAGAGGTCTATTAGTCTGCTGTTGAGTATATGGGGGTCTAATATAATACAATAATATCGAAAATCCTCAGTTAGATTCTGACCAAAGTGGATTTCATTGCAATTTACTACTACAAGGTCTTTTTCATTAACTATAAAAGACTTATCGTTACATTTAAATAAAGCAGAGCCTTCAATTATATATAGGAGTTCCATTTCCCTATGCCAATGAGCATAAACAGCAGTAGAATTAATACCTATGGAGTGATTTTTCATTAATTTCATACAAAAATCAGGATTAGGCATAGTCATTTTTTCACGCAGTACAGATTTATCCATTATATTAACTACCTTTCTTGAATTATCTTTTCTATCTAAATGTGAGCAATATAGTTATAGTTTTGAGCAATAGAATTAATGTGGATTTCTCATATATGTACTATAATAAACTACAAAATAGTAAATGTAAACACTATATAAGTTGATTAAATAATAATAATTATGAGGTGATTGAAAGATGGATAAAGTGAAAGTGGGTATTATAGGAGCAGGGAATATTAGTGAATTACACGTACAAGGTTACAAAAAACTTCCAAATGTAGAATTAGTGGCTGTATGTGATTTGGACAAAGAAAAAGCAGAAGAGTATGCAGCTAAACATGATATACCAAACATCTTTACAGATTATAATGAAATGTTGAAGATGGAAGAATTGGACGCTGTCAGTGTAACTACTTGGAACAATTCTCATGCACCTATCAGTATTGCAGCTATGAAAGCAGGAAAAGATGTTTTATGTGAAAAGCCTTTAGCAATGAATGCTGATGAAGCTCAAAAGATGGTTGATACTTCAAAAGAAACCAATAAATTATTGATGGTTGGTTTTGTTAGAAGGTTTGAGAAGAATGCTAATTACATAAAAGAAACAATAGAAAATGATGAGTTAGGAAATGTGTATTATGCCAAGACAGGATATATGAGAAAATGGGGAAATCCAGGAGGATGGTTCTGTGATAAAAAACGTTCTGGTGGAGGACCTGTAATAGATTTAGGAGTTCATGTTATTGACTTAATCAGTTATCTAACAGGTAAACCAAAAGCTGTATCAGTAATGGCATCAACTTTTGAACATCTAGGACTAAAACCATATATTAAAGGTATTAGCAAATATAATGCAAAAGATTATGATAAAGATAATCCATTTTGTGATGTGGAAGATTCAGCGACAGCTCTAATCAAATATGATAATGGTATGACTCTAAGCATTGAAACAAGCTGGGTATTACATACAAAAGAAGATAATAATTATTTGATGTTATATGGAGATAAGGCTGGCGTCAAGATGGAGCCTGAACTTGAATTCTATAAAGAGCACAATGATTATTTTGTTGAAGAAAGACCAATAGTAAAAGAGGAAACAGATAAGTTTTCAGCAATATTCCAGAGGGAAACAGCACATTTTATTGATTGTATAGTTAATAATACAGAATGTAGAAACCCAGGAGAAGATGGTGTAGCTATAATGAAAATATTAGATGCAATTTATGAATCTGCCAAGTCAGGACATGAGGTAATATTATAAAATAATAGGAGGTTATAAGTATGTCAGAGAAAAATAAGATAGGTGTTATTGTTGACTCATTCAGAGTCGGTGTAAAAGAAGGTATCAAAAAAGCTAAGGAAGTAGGGGCTAGTGGAATACAGATATATTCTGTAAAAGGTGAGATGTCTCCTGATAATCTTAGCAAACAAGATAGAAGAGAATTACTTGATTATATAAAATCCAATGGACTTACTGTTTCTGCTTTATGTGGAGATTTAGGCGGACATGGATTTACTATAAAAGAAGATAATAAGAAAAAGATAGAAATGTCCAAGAGAATAATGGATTTAGCAAAAGACTTGGAAACAGATATTGTTACAACACATATCGGTGTAGTTCCAGAGGATAAGAATCATGATAGATTCAAGATTATGCAGGAAGCCTGTGAAGAGTTAGGAAATTATGGAGATCAGGTAGGAGCGTATTTTGCAATTGAAACTGGACCAGAGAGAGCAATGACTCTTAAAAACTTTTTAGATAGCTTAGACAGCAGAGGGGTAAGAGTAAATTATGACCCAGCTAATCTAGTAATGGTTACAGGTGATGACCCTGTACAAGGAGTATATACATTAAAGGATTATATTGTTCATACTCATGCAAAAGATGGTATTATGGTAAAAGAATCCAACCCAGAATACATATATGATTGTTTTGCTAAAGGTATTCCAGAAGGATTTCATTGTGATGATTATTTCTTAGAAAAACCATTAGGAAGTGGAAACGTAGATTTTGATAAGTATATAAAAGCTTTATGGGATATAGGCTATAATGGATTCTTAACCATTGAAAGAGAAGTTGGTGCAAATCCAGAGAAAGATATACGTGAAGCAGTAGAATTTTTACAAAAAATAATAGGTTAGGATGATTATATGAAACTTGGAGTTAGTTCTTATAGCTTTTTAAGGTTAGTACAAGAAGGAAAAATGAAACAGATTGATGTAATCAAGAAAGCTAAAGAAATGGGTTTTGATGCAGTGGAATTCATTAATTTCATTCTTGAAGATGGTGAAACTGATGAATCATTCGCTAAACGTGCTTATGAAGAAAGTAAAAAAGTTGGTATAGATATTGAGAGTTATACTATAAGTTCAGATTTCATCAATGGTAGTAATGGTGATTTGGAAGCAGAGATTGAAAGGGTAAAAAGAGAAGTTGACATTGCAAATATACTTGGTGCAAAGTCAATGAGACATGATGCTACGATAGGGTTTACAGACGATTATACAGGGCAAAGATCTTTTGAACATGCTCTTCCAATACTAATCAGAGGCTACAGAGAAGTGACTGAATTTGCTATGAAATATGGCATAAAAACAATGGTTGAGAATCATGGTTTCTTTTGTCAAGACAGTTCTCGTGTAGAGAAATTGGTAAATGGAGTTAATCACCCTAATTTTGGAGTTCTTATTGATATGGGGAATTTCGTTTGTGTTGATGAACAGCCTGAGAAGGCTTTAGGTGTACTTATGCCATATGTTTTCCATGTACATGCAAAAGATTTTCATATCAAATCAGGTATGTTGCCTGATCCTGGCAGAGGATGGTTTCAATCAAGAGGTGGTAATTATTTAAGAGGTTCAATTATAGGTCATGGGGATGTACCTATCTTACAGTGTCTTAGGATAATGAAAAAATATAATTATGATGGGGTTCTATCTATTGAATTTGAAGGGCTTGAAGATCCTTTAACAGGTATTGAAGTAGGATTGGAGAATTTACGTAAATATATTGAAATGGCTTAGTTATATATTTTTTTAGTGTATAAAAATCAGCAAGGTAATCGATTCTTGCTGGTTTTTTATTTGTAAATTTCTAGTTACATTTTTTATTTAAATGTATCGCAAGTATGTCAGAAAAAGAGTTTTGTTCTGACTTGGTTTTTGCAAAATAGTATATGTATATGTTACGCCAGCTACTTACTCGTCCTGAGCTCAACAAATAACAATGGACATCGAGTCCATTATTATTTCTGACAGTCCAGTAGGGCTGTCAGAATAAATGCTGGGTTCGGCGTCCTGCCTCACTACTCCACATATACATATACTATTTTGCTTTTTAATCCCTTGTATATAATCACAAAAACCTTTTTCTTCTAAGTACATAACTGTTGGCTATTTTGGATTTATTTATATATAAACTCAAAATTAATCATAATATGGAAAACTCAAAAGTAATCAATCTTGACTTATTTTGAAACGTTAATTATAATGAAAAAAGCATGAAAAGAAATTTATCTTCAATGGGAAGGTGCTAAAATGTCTAGTTACAATTCATTTGCAATGGTTTATGATAAGTTTATGGATAATGTACCCTATGAGGAATGGGTGAATTATATATTGAGTATTATTGATAAATACTATTATAAAAAACCAAAATTAATGTTGGATTTGGGATGTGGTACAGGTAATATCACGGAGTTATTAGCTGATAAGGGTATAGATATGATAGGTGTGGATAATTCAAGTGATATGTTATTTGTTGCTAAAGAGAAGGCGAGGATTAATAATAGAGATATATTATATCTATTACAGGATATGAGAGAATTTGAGTTATATGGTACAGTAGATTGTATAGTGAGTATCTGCGATAGTATGAATTACATTTTGGAGGAAGATGATTTATTACAAGTTTTTAAGCTGGTAAATAATTATTTGGATCCAAGAGGTTTGTTTATTTTTGATCTAAACACTTACTATAAGTACAATAATATTTTAAGTGATAACACTTTTTCTGAAACGAATGAAGATAGTGCTTACATTTGGGATAATTATTACTATGAAGAAGAAAAAATCAATGAGTATGATTTGACTTTATTTATAAAAGATGAAAATAATCTTTACCGTAGATATACTGAAACCCACTATCAAAAAATGTATGATTTAAATAGAATCAAACAGTTAATAATAGAAGCAGGACTAGAATATGTAGATTGCTTTGAAGCATTTTCTTTTGAATCACCTGCTGAGACTAGTGAAAGAGTATACTTTATAGCTAGAGAAAAAGGAAAACAATGAAAAGGAGCTAAATATGAAAGATTATATTGTTAGAGCTACAGCTTGTAATAATCAGATAAGAGCATTTGCAGCTACAACTACAAATATGGTTGGTGAGGCTAGAGAAAAACATAATACATCACCGGTTGTTTCTGCTGCATTAGGAAGATTGATGACAGCGGCTTCAATGATGGGAAGTATGTTAAAAAACGAAAAAGACCTAATTACTCTTCAAATCCGTGGAGATGGACCAATAAAAGGTCTAGTAGTAACAGCTGATGCTAAAGCTAATGTTAAAGGGTATCCATATGTACCAATAGTTGATTTACCACTTAAGGAAAATGGTAAGCTGGATGTATCAGGTGGACTTGGAAATGGTATTATGAATATTATCAAAGATATTGGATTAAAAGATCCATATGTTGGACAAACACATCTAGTATCAGGAGAAATTGCAGAAGATTTGACTTATTATTTCGCAACTTCTGAACAAGTACCTTCAGCTGTTGGGCTTGGGGTATTAGTGGATAGAGATTATTCAATTAAGCACAGTGGAGGATTCATCATACAATTGCTTCCAGGTGCAGATGAAGAAGTAATAATCAAGTTGGAAGAAAGATTGAAGGTATTACCATCTATTACTAATCTTATGAGTGAAGGAAAAACTCCTGAAGAAGTACTTGATATGTTATTGGAAGGTATGGAACCTCAGATTCTTGAGAAAATACCAACTAAGTTCCAGTGTAACTGTACAAAGGAAAGAGTTGAGAAAGCTCTTATTAGTATTGGAAAGAAAGATATTAAGGAAATGATAGATGAGGGTGAAACTATAGAGTTGAATTGTCATTTCTGTAATAAAAAATATTATTTTACTGTTGATGAGTTACAGGAAATAATTTCATATGCACAAGGGGAGTAAAAGAGGATAAATAATTAATTAAAGATGGTTAATCAAACATTTTGAATCACATAAATGTTTGATTGAACATCTAGGATGGGAGAATATAATGGGATTATTAGCTATTTTATCGCTTGTAATAGGAGGTTTTAGTATCTTATACTTCTTATTTCTAACGATATTGAATGCAGGCGCAGGTTTTTCATTTTTTTGGATTCTATTAAGTGTAATGGCTTTTTGTATGTTTTTTATATTTAGGAACTATGAAGGTGTCAAAGAACATGTGCCGAAGTTAATTAGGTACGTAGTATTTTTGTTGATAATTATTGTTATAATGATTTTTATTGTTGTCCAATCTTTTATAATAAAAGATAGTATCAAGCGTGATAATTATGATTCAACGGATTATGTTATTGTTCTCGGTGCAAGAGTCAAGGGGACTACCATTTCATTAACATTGTCACATAGGCTTGAGATAGCATATAAATATCTTATAGACAATACAACAAGTAAGGCAATCTTAGCTGGTGGGAAGGGACCAGGAGAAGATATATCAGAAGCTGAAGCTATGAAGAGATATCTATTGAATAAAGGTATAAATGAAGATAGATTGATTATGGAAAATAAATCAACCAGTACTCAGGAGAATATAAGAAACAGCTTTGAATTGATAAATGCATATAATGACGCTCCTTCAGTGACAATAATAACAAGTGATTTTCATGTATATAGAGCTAAGAAGATTGCTGAAAAATATTGTCAGGATATTCAGGGAATACCGTCAAGAACACATCCACCATTGATTGTACATTATTATGTTAGAGAGTTCTTTGCTGTATTGAAAGATACTATATTTTAGATAGGTGTATCTCAAAATATAGTAATTGTAAAATGATATATTATTTTTTATGTAAAACGATATGCTATTTTTTATATTGACAAACCAATAGCTAATGTTATAATTATATCATTAGATAAGTTAAACACTGTGAAGAGACCAGTAGAATGTGAAAGTAAACAGAGAGGAAGTTGGTTGCTGAGAGACTTTCATATGGAAGCATTTGAAGACTACCTCTGAGTGGCTCTAATAAAGTCCGTTGATTACGTTATAATCTTATTGAGTGGTTTCTCGAAACAATAAGGGTGGAACCGCGGGAATTGTATATAATCTCGTCCCTTACTACGGTACTCGTAGTAAGGAGACGAGTTTTTTGTGCCATAATATTAAGACAGCGCAGTTTTATTTGACATAATAAAAGTAAGTTAGAAGGAGGGAAATTATGATTATTACTTTAAAAGATGGTTCAAAAAAAGAATATGAAAGTAGCATGTCAGTTATTGATATAGCTAATGATATTAGTGCAGGACTTGCAAGAATGGCATGTGCAGGAGAAGTGGATGGAGAGGTTGTTGACCTTAGACATGTAGTTGATAAAGATGTAACACTTAACATTCTTACATTCAATGATGATTCAGGTAAAGATGCTTTTAGACATACAACAGCTCATATCCTATCACAAGCGGTTAAGAGACTTTTTCCAGAAATAAAACTAGCTATAGGTCCATCAATAGAAAACGGATACTATTATGATTTTGATAAGGAAACACCTTTTACCAATGAAGATTTAGTAGCTATTGAAAAAGAAATGAAGAAAATCGTAAAAGAGAATCTTAAGATTACACGATTTGAACTTCCAAGATATGAAGCCATTAAGTTAATGGAAGAAAAAGGTGAGGATTACAAAGTAGAACTTATCAGGGATTTAGATGAAGACGCTATCATATCTTTCTATGAGCAAGGGGAATTTGTTGACCTATGTGCCGGCCCACATCTTATGACAACAAAACCAGTAAAAGCTTTTAAATTATTATCTGTAGCAGGAGCTTACTGGCGTGGAGATGAAAAAAACAAAATGTTATCAAGAATCTATGGTACAGCATTTACTAAAAAAGCGGATCTAGATGAACATGTTCAAAAATTAGAAGAAGCTAAGAAAAGAGATCATAATAAGTTAGGAAGAGAATTAGAGTATTTTACAACTTCTGATGTAGTTGGGCAAGGTTTACCATTAATCATGCCAAAGGGAGCAAAAGTAATACAGACACTTCAAAGATTTGTTGAAGATGAAGAAGAAAGCAGAGGCTATCAATTCACTAAAACACCTTTAATGGCTAAAAGTGACCTTTACAAAATATCTGGTCACTGGGATCATTATAAAGATGGTATGTTCGTTCTTGGAGATGAAGATAAGGATGAGGAAGTATTTGCCCTTCGACCTATGACATGTCCTTTCCAATATATGATCTATAAAGCTAAACAACGAAGCTATAGAGATTTACCAGTGAGATATTCTGAAACATCAACATTATTTAGAAATGAATCTTCTGGTGAGATGCATGGTTTGATTAGAGTAAGACAGTTTACACTTGCTGATGCACACATTATATGTACTCCAGAACAAGTGAAACAAGAATTTAAAGATGTAGTTGACTTAGTAAAATATATGATGACGGCTATCGGTATTCAGGATGATGTTTGGTATAGATTCTCTAAATGGGATGAAAATAAGACCGATAAATACATCAACGATCCAGAAGCATGGGAATATACTCAAAATATGATGAGAGAAATTCTCAATGAAATTGGGTTAGATTATCATGAAGCAGATGGGGAAGCAGCTTTCTACGGACCTAAATTAGATGTTCAATTTAAAAATGTTCATGGTAAAGAAGATACTTTATTTACAATACAGATTGACTTTGCTTTAGCAGAAAGATTCCAAATGACTTATGTGGATAAAGATAATGAAAAGCAACATCCATATATCATCCATAGAAGTTCTATAGGGTGTTATGAAAGAACTCTTGCAATGCTTATTGAAAAATATGCAGGAGCTATGCCTACTTGGATTACACCTGTTCAAGCAAAGGTACTTCCTATTTCAGAGAAATACCAAGACTATGCTAATGAAGTAGTAGCTGGATTAAAAGCTAAAGGTGTTCGTGTAGAGCTTGATGACCGAGCAGAGAAAATCGGTTATAAGATTCGTGAAGGAAGAATGGAAAGAGTTCCATACCTTCTTATCGTAGGACAGCAAGAAGCTGAAGAGAAACTTGTAGCTGTTAGAAGTCGAGTAAATGGTGATGAAGGCGGTATACCACTTGATGACTTCATAGCAAGGATTAAAGAAGAGATTGATAATAAAGAAATTATTGTTGCTGAGGAAAGCAAATAAATAATAGATAATACGATGACGAGACAAGTAAAATCATTACTGGTAATATTTTAATTAAATAATGATTATGTACTATATAAGAAGAGAGGATAATAATTATGATTATTACTTTAAAAGATGGTTCAAAAAAAGAATATGAAAGCAGCATGTCAGTTATTGATATAGCTAATGATATTAGTGCAGGACTTGCAAGAATGGCATGTGCAGGAGAAGTGGATGGAGAGGTTGTTGACCTTAGACATGTAGTTGATAAAGATGTAACACTTAACATTCTAACATTCAATGATGATTCAGGTAAAGGTGCTTTTAGACATACAACAGCTCATATCCTATCACAAGCGGTTAAGAGACTATTTCCAGAAGTAAAACTAGCTATAGGTCCATCAATAGAAAATGGATACTATTATGATTTTGATAAGGAAACACCTTTTACTAATGAAGACTTGGAAGCAATTGAAAAAGAAATGAAGAAAATAGTAAAAGAGAATCTTCCAATCAAGAGATTTGAATTACCTAGAGATGAAGCTATCAGTTTCATGAAAGAAAAAGGTGAAGACTACAAAGTAGAACTTATTGAAGATTTGGGTAAGGATGAGGTAATTTCATTCTATGAGCAAGGGGAATTCGTTGACCTATGTGCTGGACCTCACCTTATGACTACTAAACCAGTAAAAGCTTTTAAATTACTATCTGTGGCAGGAGCTTACTGGCGTGGTGATGAAAAGAACAAGATGTTATCAAGAATATACGGAACATCTTTTACTAAAAAAGCTGAACTTGATGCATACATTCAAAAATTAGAAGAAGCCAAGAAAAGAGATCATAGAAAATTAGGAAAAGAGCTTGAACTATTTGCAATGTTTGATGAAGGACCAGGTTTCCCATTCTTCTTACCAAAAGGAATGGTGCTTAGAAATACATTGATTGACTATTGGAGAGAAGTTCATAATAGAGCCAACTACCAAGAAATAGCTACACCAATCATATTGAACAAAGAATTATGGTTACGTTCTGGACATTGGGATCATTATAGAGAAAATATGTATACTACAGTTATTGATGAACTTGATTATGCTGTAAAACCTATGAACTGTCCAGGGGGTATGTTAGTATACAAAAACAAAATGCACTCTTACAGAGATCTACCACTACGTGTTGGTGAATTAGGTCTTGTTCACAGACATGAAATGTCAGGTGCTCTACATGGACTTATGCGTGTTAGAAACTTTACACAAGATGATGCTCATATTTTCATGTTACCTGAACAGATCAAAGACGAGATTGTTGGAGTTATCAACTTGATAGATGAAGTATACAAAGTATTCGGTTTCAAATATCATATGGAGTTATCTACTAGACCAGAAGACAGTATGGGTAGTGATGAAGATTGGGATATGGCTACTGAGGCATTAAGACAGGCGCTTGATGAAAATGGTCTTGATTATGTGGTTAATGAAGGTGATGGTGCATTCTATGGTCCTAAGATTGACTTCCATCTAGAAGACTGCTTAGGAAGAACATGGCAATGTGGAACAATTCAACTTGATTTCCAATTACCTGAGAGATTTGAACTTGAATATACTGGAAAAGATGGAGAAAAACATCGTCCTGTAATGATTCACAGAGTAGTATTTGGTAGTATTGAAAGATTTATTGGTATCTTAATCGAGCATTTTGCAGGGGCATTCCCAGCATGGCTTGCACCAGTTCAAGTAAAAGTTCTACCAATATCTGATAAATATAATGATTATGCAACTAAAGTTGTAGATGGATTAAAAGCAAAAGGTATCAGAGTGGAATTTGATGACAGAGCTGAGAAAATAGGATACAAGATTAGAGAAGGAAGAATGGAAAGAGTTCCTTATCTTCTAATTGTTGGTCAAAAAGAGCAAGATGAGAATAAAGTAGCAGTAAGAAGTAGAGCCAAAGGTGACGAAGGAGCTACTCTACTTGATGAATTCATCGCAAGACTTGAAAAAGAAATTGAAAGTAAAGAAATTATAGAAGCAGAAGAGAAATAGGTAGTATCATGACTAATAAAAAGCACAGCACTTATTTATTTTAAGTAATGTGCTTTTTGTATTTAATTATATTAATTGGTGATTCAATAGATAGATTAATTAAATTATAAAAAGATATAAAAAACTATTGACAGAGATACATTGAACCTGTATAATTAATAGGAAGTAAAATAAGTAGAAGTATCCACTTCTCACCTTAGGGTAATAAAGCTACTAGGGTAAAATACGTAAAAGATGGATGAATTCATTGTTTATGTAATGTATATGAGTGGGTATTTTAATACGCGCTTTTTTTATTGTATAAAGATAAAGGCGAACTGTAAATAAAAAATTTTGGAGGTGTCCTACTATTAGCGAATTAATGATTAATGAGCAAATTCGAGACAGAGAAGTACGTTTAATCGATGATCAAGGTAACCAACTGGGTATTATGTCTGCAAGAGATGCTCAAAGGCTTGCAAGAGAAAGAAACTTAGATTTAGTTAAGATTTCCCCAAAGGCAAAGCCACCAGTATGTAAGATAATTGATTATGGAAAATTTAGATATGAACAAGCTAAACGTGACAAGGAAGCTAAGAAGAAACAGAACATCATTAGTGTAAAAGAAGTTCGTTTGTCTCCTAATATCGAGCAACATGATATTAATACAAAGATGAAACATGCGAAAAAATTCTTGAATAATGGAGATAAAGTTAAAGTTTCCGTACGTTTTAGAGGTAGAGAATTAGCTCATACTGCAATAGGTAGAGAAATCTTACTTAAGTTTGCAGAAAGTCTAGTAGACATTGCGGATATTGAGAAGTATCCAAAAATGGAAGGTAGAAGCATGGTAATGTTTATGGCGAAGAAAAGATAAATACGGTATTATAAGGAGGAAATTATTATGCCTAAAATGAAAACACATCGTGGCGCTGCTAAGCGTTTCAAGAAAACTGGAACAGGTAAATTAAAAAGAAATAAAGCATTTAAAAGACATATTCTAACTAAGAAAACAGCTAAGAAAAAGAGAACTCTTAGACATGCTACTATGATGGATAAGTCAAACGAAAAAGTAATGAAGAAGTTATTACCATACGTTTAAATATATAAACCGAACAGGAGGGAAAAATCATGGCAAGAATCAAGGGTGCTTTACACACACGTAAGAGACGTAAAAGAGTATTAAAGTTAGCTAAAGGATATAGAGGAGCAAAATCTAAACAATTCAGAACTGCTAAACAAGCGGTAATGAAATCAGGTGTTTATTCATATACAGGAAGAAAACTTAAGAAAAGAGATTTCAGAAGACTTTGGATTGCAAGAATTAATGCTGCAACTAGAGTTCATGGATTATCATATAGCAAATTCATGTATGGTCTTAAGTTAGCAGATGTTAATGTTAACAGAAAAATGTTAGCTGAAATGGCAGTTAACGATTCTGAAGGTTTCGCTAGTTTAGTAGAAACTGCAAAATCAAAAATTCAATAATAAATTCTTATATTAAAACTCTCTAGTATAGAGGGTTTTTTATATTCCATAAAATAGATATGTTTTTGTATTATAAAATAAATAATACATTAATCATATCTATTTTTAATTAAGTAATAACGTTAAATGACTTTAATAATAGCTGGAAAAACATAGTATTTTGTAATAAAAACAAATATAAAGACTAATTTTAGTTAATTTTAATTAGAGAAAAACTTAGTTTTTAAAGGATTTAGTAACTATACTTATTATTTTGTCACAATATGTTGTAATAAAACTGCCTCTATGTTAAAATAATGTTTAGATTAAAAACACAAGAGGTGAGAGGATGTATAAAAAAGTTGGTAAAATAGTTTTGATTGTAGGGGCTCTGTGTTTGGTGTTTATTCTAGCAATAGGTTTTATAAAAGATAGAAAAGATACAAACGAAGTAACTGCACAGGGAAATGCGGTTGAAACTGAAAAAGATAATAAGGAACAAGAAAATGATTCCAAAGAAGAAGATAATAATGGTGTAAAAGAATTACGATTATCTGAAGAAAATTTACTATTAAAAATTGGTGATAAATATAGTGTTGAAGTTGAAGGATTATTAGCAGATGGAAGCTTAATAGATTTGACTGATGATAGTAAGTTACTAAGTCATTCAAATAATGAAGAGAAGATATCTATTGAAGATGGAGAAATAGTTGTTTTAGACAGTGCAGAAGCAGATGATGAAGCAACAATAACATATGTATATGAAAATATATCAGCTACAATTAATGTAAAAGTTGAAGCAGCTGAAGAACCAAAAAAAGAAGAGCCAAAGGAAGAGCCTAAAGAGGAACCAAAGGAAGAATCAAAAGAAGAGCCAAAAGAAGAACCAAAGGAAGAAAACAATGAATCAGACCAAAATAATAATTACAATAGTAACGATAAGACAGTTATGATTGATGAAGATGGAAAACAAGTGGTAACAAATCCAAAAGATATTCACGTATTGGTTAATAAACAAAGAAATCTACCAAGCGATTATGTACCTGATGATTTAATTAAACCAGATATAAAGTTCTCATTTACTCATGAAGATCCTAAAAGATATTTGAGAGAAGAAGCTGCACATGCATTGGAAAGACTTGTAGCACAAGCAAAAGAAGAAGGTATAGAGATTGTAGGAGTTTCTGGATATCGTTCTTATAAGCGACAAGAAACAATATTTAATTATAACGTGAATAAAAGAGGATACGAAGCTGCTAACAAAGTAAGTGCAAAACCTGGACAAAGTGAACATCAAACTGGTTTAGCTATTGATGTATCATGTGCAGGAGTTAACTATAAACTACAAGAAAAACTTGGAGAATTAAAAGAAGGAAAATGGTTAGCAGAAAATGCTCATAAATTTGGTTTTATTATTCGTTATCAATTAGGAAAAGAAGACATAACAGGATATCAGTATGAACCATGGCATATCCGTTATCTAGGTGAAGACCTTGCAACAGATGTTTATGAAAAAGGTCTTACTTATGAAGAATACTTTGAACAATATATGTTAAATGAGTAGCCCCTAAGATTTAGGGGTTTTTTTTATATACTTTTACACATATGAAGATGAAATTTTGGCAATAAAAAAAGCGCGAGACGGGATTCGAACCCGCGACCCTCGCCTTGGCAAGGCGATGCTCTACCACTGAGCCACTCACGCATATATTTAAGTATATGATTATAATTAAGATCTAATGCAAGATATATTGTATCAGAAATTTAATAAATGTCAATAGTTTTTTAGGGGATAGATAATAAAAATCGTAAGATATAAAGGACAAAGATAAAATATAAAAATACTGATTTTTGTATTTTATTGCAATAAAATAAAATTTTTGGTAGAATTTTATATGAAGTATGAATAAAATTAGATTGAATATATAAGAAAAGAGGTTTATTAATGTTTATTTCAAATGTTAGGCTTAGAAAATATTTTCGTTATATATTTTTATCAATAACTTGTAGTTTTATAATCATCATTAATCTTTTTTCTTTTAGTATAATTAATTTTTTTCAAGGGAAAGCTATTGAAAATGAATATACAACAAATTTAAAAGTATTGTATCAAATAAAATATAATGTTGAGCATATGGATAATATGATTAAAAAATTATGCTTATCAACATACACTACACCATATATTCGGTATATGATGTATGAAGAAGACCAAGATTATGGGGAATTGTTAAAACTAACTAATAGACTAAGAGATACAATACAAAATACCAATGATTTCATCCATTCTATTTTTATATATAATGGAACTAATAAACAGTTCTTTTCTACATTTCAAGGATTAGAATTTAAAGATGAATATCTAAATAACATGATAAATAATCCAAATCAATGTCCACCTAAATTAACTCCTATTTATAGAAATATTAAATTAATTAACGAAGATGATAAAGAAATTAATATTGACGATGTCTTTACATATATTCTATATGATAATTATGATGAAGAAAAAGGCATAGATGGTTCAATAATTTTCAATATAAAAGCTGAATGGCTTTTTGATAATATCAAGATGATTAATTCATTAAATGACTATAGTGATGAAGGTATATATATTCTAAATGATCAGAATGAAATAATTAATTTAGATAATAATTCTAGCCTGAAACCTGAATATGAATCAGATATAAAAAAAGATGTGGTCAACAATATGAATGGTGATATAGGATATTTTACAAGCAAAATATCCAATGAGAAGTTTTTAGTATCATATATGAAGATAGAAGAGGTTGATTGGACTATCATAAATGTTAAACCTCATAAACAATTATTTAAATATATTACTAAAATGAAATTAGGAATCTTGCTGATAACAAGTTTATTCTTGTTTATAACTATCATATTGTCAATAATAATAACAAGCAAAATCTATAAACCAGTAGGAAGTCTCGTATCTCAATTAAAAAATGAAGATAAGGAGATTAATAACAATGATGAAATAGCATTACTCCAAAATACTTATTTATATTATAGTCGAGAATTAAAGAGGTTAAATACTGAAAACAATAAGAAAGATGCTATATACAGAAATTATTTTTTGAGAAAATTATTAATAAATAGTTCAGCTGTAACCAAAAATGAATTACGTGAAGCAAAAGAAGAAAAAAGTATTAATCTGAGCTTTGACAATAAATTTGTACTATGCATTTTAAATATTGATAATCAAATAGAGTTCCAACATAAATCTAAAGAAGATAAAGAATTATATTCATTTGCAATAATGAATATAACTACCGAAATAATATCTGATCTACATAAAAATACAGCTATTGATATGAGACAAGGTAATATAGCTATAATTGTGAGTAATATCAAGGGAGAAAATTATGACAAAGATTTAATTGATAAACTAACTATTGCACAAAATAAATTTATTAAATATTTTAATATGTCATTTTCAATTTCCGTGAGTACAATTTGCAATGATATACATATGTTAGAAAAATATTATAAAGAAGCTGTAGAAAATATGAAATATAAGTATATCTTTGGTAATAAAACTATTATCACACCTGAAATGGTTAAAATGAATAGAAATAATCCTAATTATAGTTACTCTAATGATCTTGAAAAGAAGTTACTGGAGGCAATAAATTCAGGCATTAAAAGAGATATAAATGAAGTTTTAATCAAAATCTACAAAGAAATTTCTGGACTCCATCATGATAATATTACTGTTTCTATACTAAAATTGACTACTACAATTAGGGAGACGTATACACAAATAAATCTTTTGAGGTTTGAACCAGTAGATATAGATATTGAAAATCTAGTATTGAGAGCAAGTCAAATAGAATATCTTGATGAGTATAAAACTTTTATTCAATCACTGATAGAATCATTTTCTATTAAACCTAATGAGGGAAATGAAAAAAAACAGGTTATCCTTGTAGAAACAGTAAAAGATATAATACATGGAAATTATTCTGATAAAGGATTATGCCTATCTCAAATAGCAGAGATATTAAAAGTATCACAAGGCTATCTAGGTAATGTATTCAAATCATATATGAAAATATCTATAGGTGCATATATAAATAATGTAAGACTTGAAAAAGCAGCTGAGTTATTAAAAAATAGCAATATGTCTATTAATGAGATACTAGAATATATTGGAATAGAAAATAAAACATATTTCTATACTTTATTCAAAAAGAAATATGGTGTTACTCCAAAACAATATTCATTAAAAGCTGCTGTTTCTCCCTATCTATAATCCCTTTCAACAAGGGATTTTCTATTATAATCTTTATTTTTTATAATAAATATCAAAAATTATAATTAATATTATAATAAATTATATTTTTTATAATATACAATTTTACAAACCAACTCTATACTAAGGTTATAGCAAATTAGGGCCCTGATTGCTGGTAATATTAATTAGAGAGGTTGAATGGCTCTATGATTTCTTATAAAAAAGCATCAAAGGAATTTAAGAAAAATAAAGGGTTATTCTTTATGAGTCTACCAGGATTGGTTTTTATTATTATTTTTGCATATATTCCCATGGTAGGATTAATAATAGCTTTTAAAGATTATACCTATGATAAAGGCATATTCTTAAGTAAGTGGATTGGGTTTGAGAATTTTAAATTCTTTTTTACTTCAGATGCTGCCTTGAGAGTAACTAGAAATACTATTTTATTAAACTTATTATTTATAATTGCAGGAACCATAATTGCTATTATATGTGCACTTATGTTATATGAATTAAATAGAAGAGCTGTTAAGTTATATCAAACTATTTTATTCTTTCCATTTTTTATATCATGGGTTGTAGCCAGCTATGCTGCATACGCTCTCATGAATTATGAGTTTGGAGGTATCAACTCATTTTTAACAAACATAGGTTCACAGCCCATAGAATGGTATTTACAATACAAGTACTGGATAGTGATATTATTCATAGCATATATATGGAAAAATGTGGGATACTTTTGTCTGCTTTATTATACAGGATTACTTGATATTGACCCTGTCTATTTTGAGGCTGCTAAAATTGATGGTGCATCTAAATGGCAACAAGTATGGAGGGTTTCGCTGCCACTTATATCTCCATTAGTAATTATGCTTGTTCTATTGAATATTGGTAAAATATTTTATGCAGATTTTGGTTTGTTCTATTTTCTACCAAAAAATTCTGGAGCTCTTTTTAAAGTAACTGACGTTATTGATACTTATGTTTATAGGTCACTAAAAACTACTGGTGACATAGGAATGGCTTCAGCTGTTGGATTTTATCAATCCATTATGGGCTTTATTCTTGTAATGATATCAAATTTTATAGTTAAGAGATTTGATAAAGATAAATCTTTATTTTAGAAGGTGAAAAAAATGCATAGTAAAAAAAGTAATTTAAATCAATACATAATCAATGCCATTTTTATTGTAATCAGTATATTATTTGTAATACCAATCTTATATATTGTATCCATATCATTAACAAGTGAAAGAGATATCCTGGAATATGGTTATAAATTATTACCTACTAATGTAACAGCTAACGCATATAAATATGTTTTTAATAATCCATGGCAGATAATTAATTCATATGGCGTATCAATTTTTATAACAGTATTTGGAACATTATTAAGTCTTTTTTTAAGTACTATGCTTGCTTATACTATGTCAAGAAAAGATTATAGGTATAGTAGAATTACTTCATTCGTTGTATTCTTCACATTATTATTTAATGGAGGACTTGTTCCAACCTATATACTAATTGTTAATTATCTACATTTGAAAAATACTATATGGGCATTGATATTACCTTATACAATTAATGCTTGGTATGTAATACTTCTTAAGGGTTTTCTTTCTACAATACCTTTAGCTCTTGTAGAAGCCGCAAGGATTGATGGTGCTTCGGAAGTTGGTACGTTCTTTAAAATAGTAATTCCGCTTTCTAAACCAGCATTAGCGGCAGTTGGACTTTTGATTTGTTTTACCTATTGGAATGATTGGTGGTTGAGCCTACTCTATATTGATAAAACTCAAATAATGCCATTGCAGTACTTGTTATATAGAATAATGGCTAACGTAGACTTCTTAAGTAGGCAGGCAGCATCTTCTATTGGTGTAAATGTGAAAGAAATACCTACAGAATCGCTGAGAATGGCAATGTGTGTTATTGCAGCAGGTCCAATGTTGATATTATTCCCATTTTTTCAAAGATATTTTGTAAAAGGTATCACAGTTGGATCAGTAAAAGGTTAGGCTGTATCAGTTTTTTTCTTGCTAGCAGAAAAAACTGTAGCAAATAGATTAAGAATTGTAACATAAAAAATTTAATTTATCTGAAGGGGGACTTTTTTAATGAAATGTAAATTTGTATCTCTAGTATTAGTGATAGTTTTTGTTTTAACAAATGCTTTGGCAGGATGTCAAAAATCAGAATCAAAAGTCAAAGGAACTCAGATTGATTCTAGTAATACTGAAACAGATTCAAATGATTCAACAAAATCAGCAGATGAACTTGAACCAGTAGTATTAAAGTGGTATATAGCTGGTTCAGAACAACCTGGATTATCTGAAGTTGTAGATGAATTTAACAAAAGGATTAAAGAAAAGATTAATGCAACAGTGGATATAACATTAACTGATTGGGGAAGTTACCAGCAGAAAATGCAGTTGATGATTGCTTCGGGAGAAGAATTTGATTTATGTTTTACATCTTATTGGTTAAATAACTATTTACAGAATGTTGGTAAGAATGCATTTATACCTATAGATGATCTATTGAAAGAATATTCACCTAATGCTTACAAGCAAATTCCAGAAAAAATATGGGATACGGTAAGAGTAAAAGGGAAAATATATGGTTTTATTAACTATCAAATTGCTTGTCACCAGCCTGTAATATTTATTAATAAGAAATATGCAGAAAAATATAACTTTGATGCAAGTACTGTAAAAACAATTGCAGACATTGAACCATTCCTACAAGAAATTGTTAAAAATGAACCTGATAAATTACCTATTAACTTAAATTCTGGAAACAGTAGTCTTGATACACTTTTCTATGATTCTGAAATAAAAATAGAAGAGCTTACAGGAAGACGTATACCAGGTGCTATTAAAATAGATGATTCTACAGCAACGGCAGTTAATCAGTTTAAACTTGATGAATATTATAATATTTTCAAATTAGCTAAAAAATGGCATGATATGGATTTCTGGAGAAAAGATTTAGCTACAGTTACAGATACATCCGCAGAAAGAAAAGCAGGAAAGTTTGTTATAGAAACTGGTGGAACATATAAACCAGGAGTAGAAGGTGATCTTGCAGCACAAATAGCAGGTAGTAAGCCTTCTGATTGGATTACTGTAACTTTTGGAGAACCATATTTGGGTTCAAACCAAGGAGCAGGGACTATGCATGCTATAAGCAAGACCTCAAAGAATCCTGAACGTGCCATGATGTTATTAGAACTTATCAATACTGATAAAGAACTTTATAATCTGCTTTGCTATGGTATAGAAGGAAAACATTATAAAAAAATAGATGAAAATCATGTAGAACCTGTTGAGAATTCAACATATAATCCAAATATTGATTGGGAGTTTGGATATCAGTTCAATGCTTATTATAAAAAGGGAGTTAAAGAAGGTACTTGGGAAGAAACAATAGAGCTTAATGAAGCAGCAAAACCATCCCCAGTGTTAGGATTTTCATTTGATTCAGAACCTGTAAAATCTGAAATTGCTAAATGTCAAGCAATAGTTGATGAATATGTTCCATTGCTTGCAACAGGCTCTGTAGAGTTAGATAAATATTATAATGAATTTATTGAAAAGTTAGAAAAAGCAGGTAGTGAGATAATTGTCGCAGAGCTTCAAAAACAAATTGATGGATGGAAAAAAACTAAGTAAATAGTTTTATTAGGGAGTAAAAAATACTCTCTAATTTTCCTATACATAATTTAAGGGAGGTTTTATGATGTTTAATAAGAAAGTATTAGTTTTTTTATTGGGTATTACTATTTGTTTTATAAGTCTAATGAATTTTTCAAATGTACAAGCTGAAGTATCAAAAATATTTTATGTATCACCAAGTGGTAATGATTCAAATCCAGGAACTGAAACGCAGCCTTTTGCTACTTTGGAAAAAGCTAGAGATGCTATTAGAGAATTGAAAAACAGCAGTGGATTACCAGTTGGAGGAATCAAAGTATATCTTAGGCAAGGAGAATATAATCTTACTAATACATTCACATTGACTCCACAGGATTCAGGAGAAGATGGATCACCTATCATCTATGAGGCTTATCCAGAAGAAAAACCAGTCATTACTGGTGGAAGAGATATAACGGGCTGGACGAAATTAACTACTCAAGTACCAGGTATGACCAATGAAGCAGCAGGTAATCTATGGGTAGCGGATATTCAACAAAATTGGAGACCTCATTATCTATATGTTAATGGAGAAAGCAAACAAGTTGCAAGAAAATACAATACGGACGTTTGGTCAAATTGGTACAAGTTCTACAATAATCAAAATGAATATGGACCTGCAGAACCAGGAGGGCAATTGTATAGGTTTCGAGATGATGTAAGTCTGGAGAATCTACCTAATAATGGTGATGTAGAAATGAATCTGTTACCTGTAAGGTATTGGAACACAATTGCAGTAGTTAGAGATATCGACACTGTTAATAATACAGTTCGTGCACATAGTAAAAATCCTTCTTTACCTTGGATAGATACTTTAGACCCGGGTCAGGATGCAGGTTATTGTAATTTATTAAATGCAATTCCATTCCTGGATGAACCAGGTGAATGGTGTGTAAATACTCAAGAAGGGAAGATATATTATTGGCCTAAAGATGGAACAATGAGTGAAAAAGAGGTTATTGCACCAGTTCTATATGAATTAATTAGATTTCAAGGGGATGAAGAAGAGCAGCAGTGGCAAAACCAAGTTCATCATGTTGAGTTAAGGGGATTAACAATGATGTATACAGATCGTATGCCAGAAGATGAGTGGCCAGATGAGTGGTTGAAGCGTAATTGTGAAAATCCAGATGCCGCATTGGTTCTTCAAGGAGCAAGAGATTGTATAATTGAAGGAAACGTAATATCTAAGTCAGGAACTTACGCTATTACTTTGAATAACTATGCTCAAAGAATATCCGTTATTGGCAACGAATTGAGCAATCTTGGATGTGGAGGAATACAAATATTCGGCTATGGTCCAGGAACAACAGATTTAAATAAGAATCATACAATTGAAAGAAATTATATACACGATACAGGGGAAGGGGGATATTCCCACTCAGCTTCAATATCTATATACGGAAGCAACAACAATACTATAAAATATAATTATATTTACAATATACCTTATATTGCAATAAATATTTCTGGTGCTAACTATAAAGAGATAAATAAGCGCCATACAAACAGTTATTCTTGTTTTGATACTTATGGAAACTGTGAAGCTCAATATAAATTAAGATTTGACGAATTGCCAGATGAAGACTTAACACGTGAAAGTGCTAGACAATATTATCATTCTGACAATAATGTAATTGAGTATAATATTGTGGATGAGTATATGATGTTAATGGATGATGGAGGAGCATTATATGCTTGGTTCTGTGGTAATAATAATATCTATAATAAAAATATAGTATATAAATCAAATCCGGGTAAACATATGTTGTATCCTCTTTATATGGATGATGGTGTGGATAATACGATAATATCAAATAATATGGTTTGGAGTTCTGGACAGAATCTGAACAAAGGTGATAATCAATGGGTAGGTAACCAAAACAGTTATCCAAGTGCACCTACAGGATTTTATCCATTGTTCAATCAGATTGTCAATAATGCAGATGCACAAGGTGGATGGTTGAATGCTATATCACAAGTAAGCTTGAATGAATCTCATTTACTACTAAGAAAAGGGACAAAGAAAAAGTTGTCACCGATGACAACAATAAACAGTCTATTAAACAAAAATTCAACATTTACTTGGCAGAGCAGTGATTCAAGTATTGCTGTAGTAGACACTGATGGAATAGTTACTGCAATATCTGAAGGTACAGCAACAATAAGCGGAACTAGTACTATAGATTCGTCATATCACGTAGAGTGTGAAGTTGAAGTAAGAGATATTCCTATAGCGGGACAGAACCTTGCATCACATAAAAATGTTGCAGTTACTTCAGTTGAAGCAGGAACAAGCTATACAGCTAATCAAGCAGTTGATGGCAATTCATCAACTAGATGGTCAAGTAATCATAGTGATACAGAGGCAATATATGTAGACTTGGGTCAGGAATTCAATATTGATAGAGTGGTATTAAAATGGGAAGCAGCTTATGGAGTAAAATATAAAATCCAAGTATCAGACGATACAGTAAATTGGACAGATATATATGTAGAAAACGCAGGTAATGGAGATATTGATGATATTAATTTTACTTCTGTCAATACAAGATATGTAAGGATGTGCGGTATACAAAGATATTTTGATACCTGTGGATATTCCCTTTGGGAATTTGAAGTATATGAAAATATAACCCCATCAGAAGAAAATCTTGCGTTTAATAAAACTATGACTTCTTCATCAGTTGAAACAGGAACACAATTTTATGCAAGTAATGCAGTTGATGGCATTATTACTACAAGATGGTCTAGTAACTTTAACGACTCTGAATGGATATATATTAATTTGGGGGATGCTTACAAAATTGATAGAGTAATACTAAAATGGGAGTATGCTTTTGGAAAAGAATATAAGATACAGGTATCTAATGATGCAGTAAGCTGGACAGATGTATATTTTAATACAATAGGAGATGGAGGCACAGACGATATATTATTTACACCTGTTAATGCTAGATATGTAAGGATGCAGGGTGTAAAGAGGGGACCAGAGTTTGGATATTCATTAAATGAGTTTCAAGTATATGGAAATTAAACTTATATAACTAAAATAGTAACAGAGAGAAGATAAATTATTATTTATCTTCTTCTCAATTCAATGTATGGAGGATTGTTATGCTATTGGTACCAGTTCCAAAAGAGCTACGAATTTTTAATGAAAAGTTTTATTATCTTAATGAAAGTCATATCATAATTAATAATAGTAATAAAGAAGAAATGTTTTTTATTGCTAAACAAATTCAAGGAATTATTAATGAAGAATTAAAAAAACATATTCCTATTTTGATTGAAAAGAGGAAAACGAGAAGTACAGGAATTATTTTTATTCAAAAAGAATCACTTAATTGTGAAGAGTATATATTAATAATCAATCCAAATAGTATTGAAATAATCTATTCAAAACCAGCAGGTGCATTTTATGGTGTAATGACACTAAAACAAATCATATCTCAATATGGAGGAGTATTACCTTGTTTAATAATACAAGATAGCCCCGATTATCAAGTAAGAGGTATTATGTTAGATATTAGCAGAAACAAAATTCCTGCCATGAAAGAATTGTTTAGATTAATTGATTTTATGGCTGAATTAAAGCTTAATCAATTACAATTATATGTTGAAGGGTTTTCTTTTGCTTATCCTTCATTTTCTGAGGTTTGGAAAGATAGAACTCCTATAACTAGACAAGAAATTATGGAGATTGATGAATATTGTAAAGCAAGACATATTGAATTGGTATCTAATCATAATAGTTTTGGACATATGACTGATTGGTTGAAAAGAAAAGAATTTAATCATCTAGCTGAGTGTCCAGATGGTTATACAAATTCCATAGATAATGTACATAGAGATCCAGGTACCTTGAATCCAATTGATGATAATTCATTGAAGCTGATTGGAAGAATGTATGATGATTTTCTTCCTTATTTTACATCTTCATGGATAAATGTTGGATGTGATGAAACTTATGAATTAGGTAGAGGATTCAGTAAAGAGGCATGTGAAGAAAAAGGAAGAGGAAAAGTCTATCTTGAATTTCTGCTGAAATTAAATGAATTAGTGCATAAGCATGGTAAAAGGATGATGTTCTGGGGAGATATAATTAATGAGTATCCTGAACTAATAGGTCAACTTCCCAAAGATATTATCACTTTAGAATGGGGATATGAAGAAGAGCATCCATTTGATATCAGGTGCAAGCAATTCCAAAAATCAGGTATACCATATTATGTCTGTCCTGGGACAAGTAGTTGGGAATCAATTTCAGGTAGAACGAATAACATGAAAAAGAATCTCTATAATGCGGCCATCAGCGGTAAGGAAAATGATGCTATCGGTTATTTAAACACTGATTGGGGAGGTAATGGACATTGGCAATATCCTTGTGTAAGCTATCCAGGATTTGTATATGGAGCAGCCTTAAGCTGGGATGTTGAGAAAAATGAAAATATTGATATTGCTGATTATTTGAATATAATGGTATTCAAAGATGAAAATAATATAATGGGACAATTTATTTTGGATTTGGGTAATTATTATCTCAAGGAAACCAAAAAAATGTTTAATGGTACCTATATATCTAAAATACTAGTTACTGATATAGAGATAAACAAATTCTTAAATGTTTCTGCTGATATAAAGGATATGAAAGTGGAAGACATTGAAAGTATAGAAAAATATATAGAACAATTAGCAAGGCAGCTTGATAAAGCTAATATGACATGTGAAAATTCCAATCTTGTTTATAGTGAATTTAAAAATACCATAAGATTCATTAGACATGGATGTAAATTAGGTAAATTAAAACTAGCAATGGATCAAAAGAAAATAGAGAATAAAGAGAAGTTATTAAATGAAATGATTGATGAAATTGGTGTTATTATTGTTGAACATCAGGTGTTATGGATTAGAAGAAATAGAATAGGAGGTCTTAATGATAGTCTTGATCAGTTACTAAAGTTAAAAGATTACTATTATTCATTATTATAATAACTATACTAGGAGTTCATGTGAATTTTATTGTTACAGTATAGTATAAACAGGAAGGTTATTTTAACAACAATAGTTGTATAAAGTAACCTTTTTTACATTGAAACGTTAATATTGAAATTGTAATCTTCTTGGTAAAATAAGTATGTTAATTAGGTTTATGTAGATTAATTTATATAATATGTTAAAATATATTATATAATTGAATATTTATTTGTATTATCAAATTATTTGTAATAAATAATTTTATTAATCCAATAGGGGGAGGATAAATTATGAGTAACAATAAAAAACCAATTGTATGTCTTGACGCAGGTCACGGATTCTATTCGTGTGATAAAACAACACCTGAGTTTGAAGATGGAAGTACTATACATGAAGCAGAACAGAATTATCCTATAATGTATAGAGTAGCTAAATACCTAGAATTCAACGGAATGAAAGTTATTTTGACCAATGATAATATCTATAAGGATAAAAGTGTAAAAGATAGGGTAGAAGTATGTAATGAAAGTAATGCTGATATAATGATATCTATACGTAAAAATGGTATAAATCGTAAGTGGCAAAGTTATGCCAAGGGAATAGAAACATACTGTTATAAATTTGGTGGTGAAGGGGAAAAATTAGCAAGAAGAATACATAATAATCTAATTAGTGATACCAAGTTGTATAATAGAGGTGTTAAAGAAGGAAATTGGGATGTAATACAAATGACAAAAGTTCCTGCCGTATTATTAGAGTTGGGATTCATGGATTATCTGGAAGAAGCTAAACACATGAAAGATAGATTATGGCATGATAAATATGCGAAAGCTATAACAAAAGGTATTTGTGAATACTTTGAAATAGAAATAACAGAATTTCCATATCTATCAATAAACGAATTAGAATATTATAAAGAGCAGATTATAGAGTTAGAAGATAAAATTGCTAGACTGCAGAAAGAGTTATTGGATAAAGACATGAGAAAAGATGATACAAACATAAATGAAAGATGATAATGATAAGGAGTGGTGAAATGAATACAGAAAGTGAAATAAAAGTATTTGCAGGAAGTACTGGTAGAGATTTTGCTGAGAAGATTTGTATTTATCTAAAATCACAGTTAGGAAAATCAAGAGTCATAACATTCAGTGAGGGTAACATATATGTGAAAGTTGAGGAAACTGTTAGGGATAAAGATGTTTATCTAGTACAGTCCATTGGATTACGTCCTAATGATGAATTTACAGAAATTTTATTCTGGATAGATGCATTCAAAAGGGCAAGCGCTAATTCTGTAACAGTCATCATGCCTTACTTTTCTTATGCAAAAGGAGATAAAAAAGATGAACCAAGAGTATCCATACGTGGTAGAGTATGTACAGAATGCATTGAACTGGCGGGAGCAGATAGAGTTGTAACCATGGACCTTCACAGTCCACAGATTCAGGGATTTTTTAAGAAACCAGTTGACCATCTATTCGCTTTGCCCATATTGTGTGAATACATTAATTCCTTGAAAATTGACGATTTAGTAGTGGTATCACCGGATTCAGGTTTTGCAAAAGAAGCTAGGAAATTTGCTAGGTACCTGAAGTTACCAGTGGCTATTGGAGATAAAGAAAGAGAAGGACATGACGAGAATGCTAAGATAATTGAAATTGTAGGTAATGTGAAGGGTAAAAACGCACTGATAGTTGATGATTTCAGTATTTCTGGAGGAACATTGATAGATCTTGCTAATGAGTTGAAGAAACGTGGTGTAAATAGAATATTTGCATGTTTATCTCATGTGCTGTTGAATAAAGATGGAGTTACAAAGCTCGAAAATAGTCCAATAGAGAAGCTTATTTCAACTGATTCTGTATATAACCCATATGTAATGGACAGCAAAAAAGTAAAGGTAATTTCTGTTGCACCTTTATTTGCTGAGACTATAAGCAGAATACACAAAAGAGAATCAGTCAGTCCTCTGTTCAATAAAGTACCAAAAGAAGTTTTACAGATTGAAGATTAATACAAATAGCTAGTTAATGGACATTAGACTTTTTAATAGATAGGAAGTGAGTAATATGCTGGAAAAAGGTTTTTATCAATTTATTCGTAAGATAAAGTTAGAACGTGATGGTATTAATCCCAAGGAATATCCATATTGTTTGAAAGCTGTACGTGAATTGAATGAATTAGAGTTGCATCCCAATGTTACATACATTATTGGAGAAAATGGGAGCGGGAAATCAACCCTGTTAGAAGCAATTGCTGTGGCATTTGGATTTAATCCTGAAGGTGGCAGTAAAAACTTTAATTTTAGTACAGAAGAAACACATTCGGTTTTATCAGAATCCCTACGTCTTACTAAAGGGGTTAAAAAACCAAGTGATGGTTATTTTCTAAGAGCAGAAAGTTTTTATAATGTAGCTTCTAATATTGAGCAGTTAGATAGAGAAGGAGGATTTGGTCCGCCTATAATAGAATCCTATGGAGGCATATCTTTACATGAACAATCTCATGGTGAGTCATTTATGTCATTACTTACTTACAGGTTTGGAGGTAAAGGATTATATATATTAGATGAGCCAGAAGCAGCTTTGTCACCAACAAGGCAGCTAGCATTATTAAGAAAGTTACATGAGTTGGTTATGGACGATTCACAGTTCATTATAGCGACCCACTCACCAATCATAATGAGTTATCCCAATTCAACCATCTATAGCTTAGATGATGATTATAAAAAGATTGAGTATCAAGAAACTGAGCATTATAGAGTTATGAAGGATTTTATAAATAATCCTGTAGGAATGTTAAGGCATATTATGAAAGACTGACATTAGTTAGTATATAATGGAGAAAATATTATGATGATATATGGAATTTTGTTATTAATTATTATTTTAACTTTCATACAATATTATATTGAATGGGAATATAGATCAACCAATAGAAAATTATTCCGAATACTATTTTACGGTATTTATTTTATTGATTATATTTTGCTTATTATGGTCAGCTATTTTATTACAGATGCAGTTACAGATTTTTTAATAGTTACCAGTTCGTTTCTATTAACTCACGTTATGTTTATAGCTATATCTAGAGAGTGGTTTAAATCAAGATTATTTGTCAGGATGATAATGATGATTGTCATTCCTGTGATTGCTCTTTCGATGCTAATTCAAATTAGTAAATTGGTATTAATCTATAATGTAGGTATTGTTTTCATAGCTATAGCAATTATGTCCAATTGTAAACGAAGGTCTAATATTAAACGTAATTTTATAGAATTTGCAGTATTTGCACTAAGCTTTATATCTTGTTTCATACTATTAGAAAAGAATGGTATGGAAGAAATCTATAACAAACCTCAAGTTCAAACGATTAATAAAATGGTTGATGTGTTAGAAATAGATGATACCAATATTATGAGAATTGGTAAAGATGGAGGATTACGAGGAGAATTAATTGATATTGACATTCAGACAACGAAAGGTTATTACATAGTTTATTATAAAGATGGTAAGATTATAAGATATGAAAAATTACATTAAGAAAGAGTTTTAATAGTTTGGTAAGGACTTACTTCTTTTTTTGAGGTAAGTTCTTTGCATTTGCTTATTTTTAAATTATTTGTTAATATTAAGTCATAGATATGTCGGGAACAAGAGGTGGAAAATGAAAAAGTTAGGTCTAATTATAGTATTAAGTATTTTTTTATTAACAAGTTGTAATAGTATAACTAATGATGATATTACTAATGGGGATACCAACAATAACAACAAGGTACTAAATGGTGAAGAGATTGGTGATAAAGGAAAAATTAAAGATATCAATAGTAATAATCAGTATAAAGTAAAGAAATATAAAAGTTATGAAAACAATGATGGAATATTCAAAGTAACTCTATTTATGGAAGATATGGTTTATACTCCTAAAAAATCTATAGATATATTTTCTACAGTAGAGTATGTTGGCGATAGTGAAGAAATTACTATTTGGCATGGTATTCCATATTTTAACTATACTATTTTTGATGGTGAGGATTATTATAATAAAGGTATGACATTAGATGTTTTAAAATGTACAGTTTTAAAAAAAGGAGAAATATATGCGATTCCATTTGTTAAATCAGGTGGTTGGTCTAATGATGATAAAGATGCTAAATATTGGGAATCATATTACAAGGATAAAGAACTTAAGTTATCTATAGGAGAATATGAATTAGCTGCATATTGTGACTTTCGATTATCAGAAGATGACTTAAGTTATGAAAATAAGGTTGAAATAGTATTTGAAGTAGAGTAATTAATATGTTTTAATATACATTATTTAAAATATAAAGTAGTAGTACAAGCTTCTTAGAGGATAGCTTGTCTTTTTTTGCGATATTTTTATTAGGTTGAATACCAGGAATTTACAATATTTTCTAATTATATGTGATAGTATATATAATGTATTAATCATTTGTAAAAGGAGGTTCATATGAAAAAGCAATTATTAATATTATCATTAGTAATTGGCATGATATTAACATTTAATACTGCTACTTATGCGAAAACCACTGTTAATGTAGATAATCAGATTGAGAGCGTAAACTTACAAAGTGGTCTTCCTGCACCTGGATATATAAGAGGAGTTAATGTACTATTTAAATCATCAGCAAATACATCTTCTGCAACATTAGGTGTTTTTGAATTTGGTGAAGAAGTTGTTGTGAACTATTTTGCTGGAAATTGGGCTAGCGTATATAGAATTGAGACAGGTCAATATGGATATGTTAATAGAAGATATATATCCTTTGGAGCAGTTTAAAATTAACAGATTACATATCATAAGCCTACATCCATTCAGGGATGTAGGCTATATTTTATGAATAAAATATCATTTATATAATGATAACATATATGCCTATCTTATCTAATGGGTTGAAGCCATTATGTAGCTAAAAAAGAGTAGGCTTTAATTACCTACTTTTTTCAAGTTTTTGTTTTGTTAATAATTTAGTTGTTTCTCCAACTATTTCGATTTTGTTATCATAGTTTAGTTGCCTAAAGTTTTCTATGAGTTGTTCTTCAAGAGCATCATTAGATTGATTAGATCCAAAAACTAAATAATCTATACTGATGTCTAGTGTTTTTGAAATATTTTCTATAGTCTCTAGTTTGGTATTTTTACCTTTAATTATATTATAAATTGTATTTTTGGTAGTTCCAATCATATTACCTAAATCTTCAGCTGATAGACCTTTTTCTTTAAGTAGATTAGATAATCTAATACCTATATTTTCGCTCATTCTTATTCCTCTTTCACAAATAGTAAAATAACTTTAATTAAAGTATTGACAAGTGAAATAAAATTTGCTAAAATAAACTTGTTAGTGTAATAACTTTAACTAAAGTGAAAAGTGATTAATTAATATTTTAATTATAGCATATCTAAATATTTTAGTAAAACATTTCTAACCCTTCATATCTAAAAAATATGTATATGACGTTATTGTGTTGCTATAAATAAATTAAGTAACGATAGATAGTTTGAATAAAACTATTAAGGAGAACAGTTAATGCAATATAGTATGAATAAAATTAAAATTTGTATAAACCTTAAGCAAGCTACAATTGACCCGCTGTGTTTACAAGAAATAATAAACCTAATTATTATTAATCCAATTCAAGCTGAGATAGAAGAAATTTTAAACGATTATAATGTAATATATGAAATTTTCTAATTACAAAGGAGTGTTGTAAATTATGGAAGAGGGTTCAATTGAAGAATTAGAAGCTATATGCCATTTTATTGATAGTTGCTATTATTTCATTAAAAAAATTAAAGTATACATAGATAGTACTTTTTTTACTCCGGAAGCTAGAAATGAACTTATATTTACCATTAAGTTATTGAAGAATTTGATGATTAGATGTACTAATATAATTATAGAAGGTATTAGTTTTGATTAAATGAGTTGTTGGCAACTATAAAACATATATTTAAGGCTAGGGTTATCCCCTAGCCTGATCTTTTTGGTTGTTTGTAGTATATGTAAGTAAGCTAAGTTTTTGATTGATTTGTTTCACATTAATTAATAATTCAGCAAATGCAATAAATAATATACCTAGCATAATTCCTATACCTACTATATATAATCCATGTAATATCTTTGTATCTTCTGATACTAGTCCATTAAAAGCAATATATGATTTAATAGCTATTAGAACGGACAATGCCATAACAGTTATTCCAACGACATAAAGTATAAATGGTGTACTACTCTTATTTTTCAACTTAATCACGACCTTTATTTTCTTTTGTTATTCTTGGAATTCAATATGTTTTAAATATATAAGTTTAATTTACCCACATGTGTATTTTATTATCATCCTCATAATGTGCAATACCATATTCATCTAATATTGATAATATATTCTTATCGTAATTTTTAGTTAAACTAATATAATCATTAATTAATTCTTTGAATTCCTTAGAATTTATATAATTTGTACTATTTAAGGCTATCTTATGAATTGACTTTGAATTATCTATTAGAGCTACAATATTGGCTTTTATATCATCTACATTTTCATAACCAGTTATATCTATTTCATTAAGGGAGATTAAGTTGGTTTTAATGGTTTCTTTGTCCAATGCATTTATATTTTCTATAATATAATTATTATAATCTATTATGTTGTAAAAATAGTCTCCTAAATCACGTATATCATCTAGTATATTAGTTTTTATAGAATTATTGGATATACTAAATGAATTTGGTATTGTTGGCAAATTAGCTGATATAGCGAAGTTATTATAGGAACTAATTATGAAGGAAAGTATAAATGTGCCTCTCAAAAGAAATATTAGTACTGTAGCTATGGAACTAATAGTTATTATCCTACGTTTATATTTCTTTTTGCTATAGTATCCATTTATATAGTCTTTTTCTATGAAACTTGTAAAGCCTGTAGTATTAGTACTGTTTTCCTTATCCAAAGTTTTCATTTGTTTTCTAAATTCAATTTGTGTTTTAGTTCTTTTCATTATTACTTAATATCCCATTTATAATATATTTTTGAAATATTAAATCGTTTATTAGATTAAGTTCTTTTCACCTTATAGTTCGTGTCGCTTATATTTGTTGAGATATTTAATATGATATTTGTATGTAATATATGTATAATAGATTCTCTACAGTGTCTCAATAATTTATCAGTAGTGTTCAATTTTGTCCTCCTTCCTTAAATCAATATTTTTGTATTTCTAAGAAACGAGTTAATTTTCGATATTTATTATAACATATTTATTGGATTATCAAAATAGTTTTATAATTGATAGTAGATGACATTCTACTTCTATTCGCATTATGATGATATAGACTAGTCATTTGAGTATTGTAACGGTAGAAAAGAGGACATTCATTAGAGATTTAATAATTAATCTTGATTAAAGACTTGTTTAGTTAAGACCAAAGAATAATATAAAAATGATTGGAGAGATATAACGTGGATTGGAATGTAATAGTAGAATTTATTAGACCAGAGTTACTTATATTAATATCTATATGCTTCTGTATGGGGTTATTCCTTAAACAGATACCAAAAGTACCGGATTGGATTATTCCACTGGTACTTTTATTATTTACTTGTATTATATCAATTCTATATATAGGAATAGTACTTAAAGAAGGGTTTAATGCTAATACTTACTTAATGGGCTTTATATATGGACTATTTTCGGCAGCGGTAGCAGTATATGTTTAATCAAGTGATTAAGCAGATTTAAAAAAATAGTGTTTTATTGGATTATTAAAGGAGTGTAAGCCTTTTAATCATTTTTCTAATTTGTTGGATAATTACCGACCATTAGATATAGGGTGTAGCTTTTAGCTATGCCCTTTTATATTACAAAAAATTAGATGGAGGATAAATAATAAATGAAAATAATTAAGTTACAAGATGGAAATAGAGCGAAAGTATTTACAAAGAGAGAATTAATTGAAAAACTTAATTTTACAGATGAAGAAGTAAAAATAGTAATGGATTATTAAAAGAAAACTTCCTATATTATTAGGTGCTAATGATGTTGATGGTAGAACACTTTGGGAACAACTAGGACAGCCACAGGGTAAGTTTGCAGATTGGATAAAAAGGAAAGTAATTGATAAAGCATTTGAAGAGAATAAGGATTATACCTCGTTTCGCAAAATTGAGAAACGAGAAAATGGGGCTAATTATAGCTATGAATATACATTAACTACAGATACAGCTAAAAATGTCTCAATGATGGAAAATACAGATATAGGGCGATTAGTAAGGAAATACTTCATTAAAGTAGAAAAAGCTTTAAAAGACTATGAATATTGGGATATGGTAAGGAATCCAGAAAAAGAATCATTTAAGCAGTTATGTACAGCTTTAAAAGATAAGTACATGGAATCTCATAACGGAAAAGAACCAAGTAATTATAGTAATGAATCGAATATGATTAATAGATTATTATTAGGATATACATATAAAGAAGTTAAAGCGATTATTGATGCAAAAGATAATATAACAAAAGAACATTTGAATTTAGAGGTTAACAAGGCTATAGATGAATTACAGATATTAGATACTGGGCTTATAATATCTGTATTGATTTTGAGAAAAGAAAAGAGATTATACAATTAACTTGTAGTGGTAAGTATACTAATGTAAAAAATATTTTTTTAAGTATACAAGATTAAGGGAGGGAATGATGTAATGGATAAAAAAATGATAGCATTTAGCAATTTATACAGAGATTATTGTAATCGACTAATAACCGAAGAGCAGTATAAAATATTTTCAGCAATATTATTTCAAAATCTTATGCCAGTTGAAATTCAAGCAATTGTTATTCAAACTATACTATTAATCTAGTTTAAATATATAAAGCATTATATTGTAAAAATATCTTTTATAATGTATAATTTTTATAAAGAAAGGTGGTATAAGCATGATATTTAATGATTATGTAGAACAGTATAAAATAATGAATGAGTTATTTAAGTCAAAAGAAGTTCAAGAATTAATAGAACATTTAAAAGTCATTAAAAAAAAATATGAAGAATTATCAGATTTTGTTATGAATAAATTAACGACAAAAAAAAGTTTAGCTCAAACTATTGTAGATTCATATAATGATTTATATAATAAAGTATCGTCTTTATACAAAGATACTGCTAAAGATTATCTTATCATTAATAATATAACGCATGTTGTAATCGGGAAAATACAACAATTAATTACTATAATTGATAAAAAAGAATACCTACTAAATTTCAATGAATTATTATTAAAATTGGTAGGAAATATTTCTGCTATAGGTTTTGAGATAGATAGCGTTAAGAGAAATATTTTAATTATTGAGTCTCAAAAATGTATAGATAATATTATTAATACATATGAAAGCTATATTATATGCAATAACACTGTTTTGAAAATTCATCAAGATTTAAAATGTAATGAAAATATAGTTGAGGAAAAAGGTTTAAAAACATTTCAAATAACACTAAGTAGTTATGAGAATGAAGCGGATTATGATTACATATTAAATATGAGTAAAGACATTAAACAAATTTATGACGTTTCTTGTAATATATTTAATATAGAAAGTGAGCAAAGAAAGTTAATCCCAGTAAAAACAGAAAGTGGATGTTTATATCAAGCATTAGCGGGTGATCCTTATGTAGTTTGGTTTGTAACATCAATTCTTCAGTTAGGTATTACAAATGTATATAATTATTTTAGAATACATATAAATACAAGAAAAAAACCTAATAAATCATTAAGAAAAGATTTAGAAGAAGCTATCGACATATATGACATGCTTGACGATTTTAAAAATAGAGATGAAAACAAAGATAAACCAATTACTATTGATGAAACATATTTAAAAGATGAAGCGGTTGGACAAATATATAATGCTATAATAGATATTGCTAAAAATAATAAAAAGGTAAAGATCAATGATTTTAGTTTTAGTATTGAACAAGAAATTAATAAACAACAAATGATTGAATTTAATATGAAGTATATAGATAATAGAAAAGTTGTTAAGTAAATATATTATGAAAAAATAAATATTTATGAGACTAACTATATGAAGTCAAGTACTATTTCGCTTTTTTACTTTGATATTTAGAATAGTAAAAAAGAGCATGACAAATAGAGTAACCAAGTTACTCTCATAAAATTATGTTGGATATTTTACATTTGTGGAACGAATGCTATGTTGTTTTTTAAAAGATAAAATATCACGCGTATTAATTTCTTACCTACATGGCTTTGAGCAACACAGAAGTGTTTACCCTCAGAACGTTTTTTTGCCATATAAGCTTTAAAAGTAGTATCACGCATAGCAACTAATCTTGAAGCTTGCATGACTGCCCATCTAAGATATGTAGATCCACGTTTTACCATAGGTGTCTTAGAAGCTTTATAGTTTCCGGACTGATAGGTGGACGGTTCCATTCCAGCAAAAGCAAGAAGTTTTGAAGGTGTTGAAAAACGGTGAATATCACCAATCTCAGCTAGTATAATAGCAGCTAGAGTATAGCCAATACCTGGTATTGTGATAAGAGGTGTATCTAGCTCATCAACCACTAGTTGTATTTGTCTATCTAAGGCATCAATCTCTTGTTGAACAGATTGAATAAGTCGAATAGTTTGTTGTAGTTCAAATGCAATAGAGCGATTAGAAGAACCGATAGAATTGGTAGCTAGTTCTTTTAACGCAATGGCTTTTTCTTTACCGTACTGTCCTCTTGATGCTTTTGAGATAAGAGTAGTAAGTTTTGTAAGATGACAAGAAGAAATAGCACTAGGGGTAGGCAATTGAAGCAATAAGGTATAGCTGGAAATTTGGTGTATAGACCAAACAAAGCTAGGTAATTCAGGGAAAATAATATCAATTAAACGGGTAACTGAAAGCTTAAGTTTAGAACGATACCCAATCATACGATAACGATGTCTTGTTAGTGACTTTAGCTCCTGAATCTGATATGATAAAGGAGAATAGGATTTTGATTCATCAGTAAAGAGCATCGTTGCAATGACTTTGGCGTCAGTTTTATCTGTCTTAGTTTTCCTAAGAGTATGAGCCTTACGGAAAAGATTAGTAGCTAAAGGATTCATGATATGGACGTGAAACCCTTTGGAATGCAGATAATGTGTAATGTTAGTGCTGTAATGACCTGTTGATTCAAGTCCTATTTTTATATTGCTTAAATCATCAGAATCAAGGATAGAAAGAATTGTAGAATAGAGAGTGTCAAATCCCTCTTTAGAGTTATTGATACTTAACGAGTCTGTATGAACAACTCCACCCCCATCAATAATGCAACAGTCGTGTTTAGATTTGGCAACATCAATACCAATAAAAAGCATAGTAAAAACTCCTTTGTAATTATAATGCGCTATGTATCCACGGTCTCTATGTTAAATGTATCCTTGCTATATATAAAACGTCATGCGTTATCTAACTAATTAACAAATAAACATTAAAAAACATTAAAAATATTAAAAACATTAAAAACGCAAAAAATGACAAAATATTCATAGATATTATGGTAATATATCATATATCAATTTTGAGGAGGAATATTCATGAAAAAAACGAGGATTTTTTTGCTAGCATTAATAATTATTACCTGTCTACCTACATTAGTGGTTTGTGCTGAAAACTATGATTGGGACGAATATGATAATTATCCTGAGGAGTTTAGAATTATTAAAGGTGATTATACCACATATCCAACGCTACGATATGGAGATTCAGGTGAACTTGTTGACGAATTACAAATGTTATTAAATCTACATTGGAGAAGGTGTAATGAATGTGCCATTTCTATGAGATTAGATGACGATGGTATTTTTGGCATTACTACTGCAGAGAGGGTTCAGGAAATGCAGGAAGGACATAATATTGATGTTGATGGGATTGTAGGACCTATAACATGGAAGCATTTACATGAGTTTGACGAAGAATTACCTTGGTCATATTAATTAAGAAATTGTTAAATGTACTAAAATACTTAACGATTTATAAATTAATTTAATAAAGTAATTAAGCACTGATTAGTACATAAGGAGTCTGCCTAGGGTAGGCTCTTTTATAATGCTGTTATAAGTTATAATTAAATATAAAAACAAGTCAGCTATTGAGGAATTGCTGTCCTGCTATGACTAATTATATATAGGACTCCAGAAATATATTTGCACCATATTATAAATACAAAAGGATTATTTAGTATACATTAAAACTTAACTTTACTAAAAGGTAGGTTATTTTTGTTTATAGTTAGTATTAAAGATATAGCCTTAAAGTAATAAAATTTAAAATATAAATATTGCATAAATTGTATTGTTTATATTTATAGATATCAATTGCAAATATAAACAAAAAATACATAATAAACTTGTTGAAAAATAACAAGAATTAAAAAAATTGTAACCTTTTGATTGTAATTAACCTTATATAGAGTTAGAGTATTTTTTTAACTATATAAAAGTGACGAAATTTTGTAATACAATTGAATATTAAAAAATAAATAGTATAATGAATTATGAAGTTGCAACTTTAATATAAATAAAATATATATGTAACTGTTAATTGATTAATAAATATAACTAAGGAGAAAAAATATGAAAATCAGAATACTAAAGCTTATAAGTTTATTAACACTCATGGTAATTGTGTGTAACCAATCTATTAAAGTTAATGCAAGTACCGATGATAGGGATATGGATAGATATGCTCCAGATGCTATTATTGCACCGAAAAGTAATCCAGTTACCACTATAGTATATGAATATGATATGATAAAAGAAGTTAAAAATGAAGATGAGATTGATGAAATGATATTAGATAAAATGAAATCTAAAGATATTAATAGTAATATATTTAAATTATATAATAATTCTATAGTTGATTCAAAAATGTTAGCTAAGAGCTATATATCAATGTTAAGTGAAGATGCAAAAAGAGATTATTTTGCAAAGTGTACTATAACTCACAAAATTAATTTTCATGCATATCTACCAAGCATGAATAAAACAGTTGCATATATTGATTTTAATTGGGAATGGGATATACAACCAGACTGGAGAAGGACTGATATGATAGGGTTTGGATGGGATGCTATAATGCATAAGGCAGTAAGTGATAGTGAAAAACATTACATTAAATACTATAAGGGATTATATGCAGGTGAGTATGCCTCAATGGTAGAACAACAATTTACTCAATATGAAGGAAACTGTTTGAGTGATAAAATAGATATGCAAAATAGTAGAATGGAATGGGCAAAAGAGGGACGAGGAGAATTTAAATTAGATGCAGCTGGAGAGGTTATAAATTTAGGTGTTTCTTATAAATATGGTCACCAGAGATTAAGTATTTCTTCATCACCTTCTATCTCATATCCTTTTGGAATTGGATTTACTATAAAACATGTACAAGATACAATAAAATCAGAATTAGCTGTTAGCCATCTTTATTAGTTGCTTGATTGAGGGAAGTGCATAATGAATAGAAAAATTAAGATATTAATTATTTGTATATTTATAGTAGTTATTGGTATATATATGCTGTGTCTTTTTAATAAACAAATTCCATTTAATGAAGTAATAAATGATGAGAGGTATGTTGAATGTTATCTAACGAAGTATGACCCTGAAATTGCTAGTGTTTTGATAACATCAAAGAAAGAGATTAAAAATATTTTTGATAACTTAGTAAATAAAAAAGTAAAAAGACTTATAATGCATAATAAAACAGATTATAAAACTTACTATAGCATAGCGACTAAAGATAATTGGATTTTAATATATGATAATAAATATATTGAATTAACTAGTGGACAGAAAACTATGTGGTTTGAGTTTATTAGTTCAATAAATCATTATGATTTAGAAAAATATTTTGTGAATAATTAAATTTTAGGTTAATAACTAAAGCACTGTTTAGTAGGCGCACTAATTCTAAATGAATCACTACCACCCGTAAAACGGGTGGTTTGCACTTACCCTATAAGGGTATATTACTAGCTGAGTCTCAAGACTCATTGAATAGTCTGCCAACTGCATCTATTCTCAAGTTACACCTAAAGGTGTTTTCATTAGCCTTTTATTATCGGCTTACCCGTAAACGGGTCAATATATTCCTTCAGACTTAATTGATCTGAGGCTATATCTTCTTGTAATTGATTTCTTATATACTGTTCTATTGCCTTCTTGTTCCTTCCTACTGTATCTACAAAATATCCTTTATACCAAAATTTTCTATTCCCATATTTATATTTTAAATTAGCATGTCTGTCAAATATCATCAGCGAACTTTTTCCTTTTAGATATCCTACAAACTGTGATACACTTAATTTAGGTGGTACACTTACTAACATATGTATGTGATCTTTACATGCATCTGCTTCTATTATTTCTACGCCTTTATACTCACATAATTTACGAATTATCTGCCCAATATCTTTTTTTATCTTTCCATAAATTATTTGACGTCTGTATTTTGCTGCAAATACTATATGATATTTGCAATTCCATTTGGTATGTGCTAAACTTTTGTTGTCCATTTGGACTTCCGCCTTTGTCTATTATAGATGCGGTCAGCAAACCTGCTTCTATCTTAGCATTGGAGGTTATTTTTTTCTACTCATAGCTATAAGCTTTTTAGAACCACAGGCATAGCCTGTAATATTTATTAATACAAAATACAAAAAAAATTAATATTTTAATGTAAAATATTAACAGGCGTTTTTTTGCCTTAAGCGTACTAGACCAAATAAAAAGTAATCAAAAAAAGGTTATATCATAATGATATAGCCTTTATAAATGCGATAAAATCGTTGATGCAGTTGGGGGGACTCGAACCCCCAAGTCCTTATCGGACACTAGATCCTTAGTCATATAATGGTGAAAAATGTAAGATAATAGGATGAAGATTAATTAATTGATTAAGACTTGTAAATACATGTTCTCTAGAATGTACTGTTAAAATATAGTATTTTATATAATACTGTTAAAAACAAGAACAACCAGAATCTATAAAAATATATAGATATTTATTCTGCTTTAATAAGTTGAAAAATTACAAGAATAATATATAATTATGGGTTTAAATATGGTATAATGTTTTTTAGGAGGATAAAAGTATGAGTATTTCAAATAAAAAAGAGCTTAAAACTAAAACAGTTAAAACATTGGGAAAATTACGTGAAACAATAGTTGATTATTTAGATATAAAAACGGCTGAAAAGCTACTTTATTGGCTTAATACATGGGGAAATAATTATTTGAGAAATGAAAAAACTTTTAATTATAATGCTTTGAAATATTATAATAGAGGAAACATAGTATTAGCTAACCTTGGTTTTAAAGTTGGAAGCGAACAAGGTGGTTTACATTATTGTTTAGTAATTGAAAACGATAACTCAAAATCAAATCGAACACTTATGGTTGTACCACTTAGATCATTAAAAGACAGTGAACTCCCTGAACATGTAGATGATAGATACGAAATATTTTTGGGTTATGGTATTTTTAAAGATTATTTAAAGCAAGTTAAAGCTGATATTATGAACTTACAACTTAAAAAAATGGAATTGACAGAAAGTACTGAAATCAATCAAATTGATAGAGATATAAAGTATAAGAAAAAAGAACTAAGTAATCTTGAAAAGGGTTCTGTTGCTTTATTAAATCAAATATGTTCGTTAAGCAAACTAAGAATCTATAAGCCTAAAAGAAATGATGATATACTGAGTTCGTTTTGTTTAGATGATGATTTAATGGATAAAATTGATAATAAGATAATAGAATTATATCTAAATCCAAGTATTAGTAAAAAAATGAAAAAAAACACTTGCAATAATAGTGAATCAGTAATATAATAGTATATAGAAAATTATTAAATTAAAACTTACCCCTTTGCGGGACATTAATGCTAAGCATTAATATATGATACTTACCCTTTACGGGTCGAGGATATTACCTCACAATAAAAGAAACATTTAAAAGCACCTCTAATATGAGGTGTTTTTATTATATATAAAACTCTGCATTAAATTGATGTTTAATGTATAGTACTATAAACTTACATAAATAAAAATAGGGCGAAGGAATAACACCTGTAACCCTATTTTTTAGTAGGTAATATTTTATACTAAATTTTTTTATTCTCTTACTGTCATATGTATCTTATTATTATCTTCATGATGTTCAATATTAAATTCGTCTAATGTAGTTATTACATCTGTACGATTTTTTTCTATTATTTTGAGATAATCTTTATACAATATTCTAAATTCTTTAAAGTTTATATCATTTGTATTATCTAAGACTAATTCATGAATTGATATTGACTTATTTAGTATAACTACAATATTAGCTTTTATATCATTTACTTCTTCATAACCAGTTAGATCAATTTCATTAAGTAAAGCTAAGTTATTCTTAATAGTATCAGTATCCAAGTCATTTATATTACCCATAATATAATTGTTATATTTTATTATGTCAGATAAGTAATCTCCTAAGTCTATTATTTCATTCATTACGTTTACTCTTATTGATTTTTTATCCATATTAAATAAATTAGATATTGTTGGTAAATTTGCTGATATAGCAAAATTATTGTAAGCACTGGTTATGAATGAAAGTATAAATGTACCTCTTAAAATTAATATGAGTATTGCAGCTATTGAACTTATAGTTATTAGTTGGCGTTTATATTTTTTTTTGCCATAGTATCCATTAATGTAATCTTTTTCTATAAAACTTGTAAAGCCTGTACTTTTAGTTTTGCCTTCCTTGTCCAAAATTTTCATCTGTTTTATAAATTCATTTTGTGTTTTAGTTTTTTTCATTTTTATTTAATATCCCATTTTAATATATTTTTTGAAATATTAAATCGTTTATTAGATTATGTTATTCTAACCTTATAGTTCGTGTCACTTTTATTTGTTGAGATATTTAATATGATATTTGTATATATTATATGTTTAATAGATTCTCTACAGTGTCTCATTAATAATTTTTGCCTCCTTCCTTAAATCTATAATTTTGTATTTCTAAGAAACGAGTTAATTTTCAATAATTATTATAACATATATAAATAAAATAGGGTAAAGGATAATACCTTAAACCCTATTTTTTTCATATTATTATGCTAACTCAAGTAAAGGTATAAGCTGAATTTTGATTAATTTAATAACTGTTTTTATTATTTATTGTTATTTCTTGAACTTCATATATATGTTTTAAATCACTTAATGCTATCAGCTTATTTTTTTCATTTAATTTATTATATATATCAATAATAACTTGTTGATTCATATTCAATTCTTTTCCAGTTAATATATAACCTATTGGCATATTGTAAGTTTCATTAAGTTTAATTAATGCTTTACTAGAGGGTAATTTGCTCCCTTTACACCAGTCACTTACATTGCTTTTTGATATTCCAGTATCTTTAAATATTTTAGTTGTTGTTAAATTATTCTTATCCATCCATTCTTTAATTCTAATATTAACGCTAATGAAATACACCCTCTTTCAATTATTAAAAAAGTACTCAAAAAAGTACTTGACGTTTTTGACAGAAAGTACTATAATGAGTAAAAAGAGTTCTCAAAAAAGTACTCTTGTTATTTCTTTTAATTATTATATCATATCTATTTATTTAGTAAACCAATTCTAACTAAGTCATTTCTCTTAACTGTAAAAAATATTTAATTATGACGTGGTAATGTCGTAATAAGTAGAATTATAATGTAAAACAGATAGCTGAAATAACTGCTATCAAAGGAGAGTAAAAATGCAAGATAAAATTAATATTGTAATAGACACTAATCAAGCTAAAATTGACTCACAATGTTTACAAGAAATTATAGACTTAATAGTTATTAATCCAAGTAAAGCAGAAATAGAACAAATATTAGAAGATTATGGTGTTTTGTATCATAGCTCTAATTAAAAAGGATTGATTATTATGGCATTAACTAAAGTGAAAGAAGCAGCAGTATTACAATACTGCTATACAGAACAAGCTAAACAAAAGTATGTATCTACATTTTGTAGTTTTCAATGTATAGATTGTAAGCAATTAATCTGTAATGGTGGTAAATGTTATGGGAAAAAGCAAAGTAGTCCATGTTTAGGATACACTGATAAGCTAATACCTAAGAATAACATTGAAGCTGATGACATAGCAAAAACCCCAAACGGTAATTTATGTTATGTAACTCGTGTTGTTGGAGATAAATGCCAAGTTGTTCAAAACTATGAAGCTAAATGGTATGCCTTAAGTTCATTGACATTGTATAAATCACATAAGGAATGTAGTTGGGGCAAAAAATAATTGTAAAAGATTGATTTAGGGGGTGTGAATATGAAGTGTTTAGATTTATTTTGTAAAGCTGGTGGTGTTGCTGCAGGATACAAAAAGGCTGGATTTAAAGTTGTGGGTGTTGATATTGAAGAACAACCTAATTATCCCTGTGAGTTCATTCATTCAGATGCATTAGAAGTATTGCAGGATATAGATTTTATTAGTCAATTTGCTTTTATCCATGCGTCCCCCCCTTGTCAGTATTATTCAAGGGCAAGGCATTTGTCTGTCGCGAGAAATAATGGAAACTATGGAGAGCATAAGGATTTAATAGGTATAACAAGAGATTTACTTATAAAGTCTAGTAAGCCTTATGTCATAGAAAATGTTGCTGGTGCTCCCCTAATAAACCCTTTGAAACTATGTGGCTCTCAATTCAAAAACTTATATACGCAGCGTGAAAGATGGTTTGAAAGTAACATGCAGTTGAGTAAACCTCATATTAGTAAAAAGTCTATGAATACACCTAGTGCTGGTAATGGATTTGGTAGTGATGGCTCAATATCTATATGTGGTAGTGGTGGTGTTCGAGGTATGAATTCAAAACAAATAGTATTATATTGGGGTTTTGCTATGGGTGGAATAGATTGGATGACTAGGGCTGAATTAGCTGAAGCAATACCACCAGCATATACTGAATTTATTGGCAGGCAAATTATGCAGCAACTTATAAATTAAAGAATATATACTAAAGATTGATTTAGTAATCATCATATGAAATTTTACTTGAGCAGATCTGAAACACAAAAAATAATACTTGAATATACAAGAAGATAGAGTTAGGAGTGAGTTGAATGAGTGTAATAACATCTATGTATACAATAGCTTTTATCTTCATAGGTTCAATAGTTTTGGACATTGTAATAAGACTTGCTTATTTACTATTTACCATCTACAAAGATAAAGACGACGATATGCGTTATTGGTTTTATTAGTTAATAAGGGTTTTACCCTTTTTACATAAATAATATATTAATCGAAAGGAGTTTTGAAGATGAAAACAGAACAACAAATGACATTTTTAAGAAAAGAAAACTTTTCAGGGATAAGCAAGAAAACTGGTGTTGAATACAGTATAACTAACTTATATTTCTTAGATGATGAGTACCAGGAGGTAAAGTTGGGAATATCAAAAGATTGTAAATTAGACTTAGAAAGCCTTAAACAACTTAAGCCTTATAAAGTTAACATTGACATTCAGTTAGGTGCTTATGTAAGTGCTAATGTATTAGATTTTAAAGCTATATAGTTACTAACCGTAACTTTATATACACATATACACTTTTGAAATGGCGGTATATTGCCGTTAGTAAATTATGTTTTATAGACAAACATATGAGGGCATTTACTAAGGAGTATATCGCCATATACTAATTACTTGGTGAAATAGTTAGAGGTTGATATCTGCTGATTGTGAATATTTCCTTAGGAAATGTGAATAATTAGTAGATTAATCAACTGACCTACTGGTAGTAATTTAAGTATAGCTAAAACACTTGAACTGCATTAACGCGTATGCGTTGTTCGTGCTCTTGTGTTTTAAATAGCGGTCGCTCCCGCGGAAACTTTAGAATAATTGTCAACTAGAAGGTGTACATATGAAAAAAGTAATTTTTATATTGTTCATTTGTATAGTAATGGGTGTTCCTGTATTAGCAAGTGAAACAATACCTAATGAAGAGTTAAGTAACTCTTTGAATACAATTATAAGTCAGAATGAGGAAAGCATTCAGATACAATCAAAGATAGCTTTTTATATTGACTTTATACTTGTAATAATATTGATTTCTATAGCATTCTTTTTAGCTTATAAGTTCATTAAAAAGATTGCCATAAAAATATTAAACATTACAACGAAAGGAATGAGTTTATGAAAAAGATAGTAAAAATCTTAAAGGAAAAAAAACTAGTGGCTAGTTTTATGGTAATGGCTTTAACAATGACACTAACTAGTGCTACAGCATTTGCAGAGGGTGAGTATACACCACGTAGTATGTTAGATAGTCAGATACAAACTTTACTTGTAAACACTGGTTCTGATTTAGTACAAACTGTACTTGCATTAGTAGTTATTTTACTTCCAGTAGGTCTTACATTATGGGGAATTGGATTCGGTGTTAAAAAGGGTCTGAATTTCCTTAAGAAAAATGCTAATAAAGCTATTGGATAAAAGCTTAGTATTAAGACTAGAGATTAAACCCTCTAGTCTTTCTTAAATAAGGGGGCAAAAAATGAAGAGATTAATGTGTATTCTGCTGATTGTCCTAGTACTTAGTACAACGGTCAATACGGTGCAATCAGAAGCTAGTGTATTTCTTTTATGTGCAGGTATAGGACTAACAGTAAAACAAGTTACTGTAATAGCTACGGTAATAATAGCAAGTGGTGTATATCTAGAGAACTGGGAAGAGATAGATAAGGCTGTATATGAATTTTGGACTAATGCAAGTAGTAAAGCCAAGAAAATATTTACAGAAGCTAATGGACTTTTTCAGCAAGCAGCAGACGGTGTAATTAATGTTACACAAGAAGCATGGGACTGTTTTTCATTATGGTTGGACGGTCTATACGGTTGTAATGAAAGACAGATTTTGAAAGCTATGGAAGTAAGTACTGAATATCCCAAACCTATGGATTTACCTAAATTTGATTTAGAAGTATATCGGGATAAAGGCATGAAATATGAATATATATTTGCTCACAAAAATGTATATGATGGTGGGTATAATTGGAGTTATAAAATAATATTTTCTGCAACTTTATTATATATAGCTAGGAGACCAGATTATTATTCATATCACTTTTATTCAACGGGTATTACAACAATGTATGATATTTTATGTACTGCTGAAGGTGAAGTATTAAATGAAAGTAGATATACTGTAGAACCACGTGAAAGGATAAATTGGTTAGGTAAAACTAGAAACGGAGTGTTTCAACCTTCTACGGAATATAAGTATGTACATGGTTACCCTTTAAGTCTTGCACCTAGTCCTGATTTTGGATTAACCACAGAAGATGTAATGAATCAAGATTATGCAGAACAGTTAAAAGAACTATTGCAAGCTGGGGGCGTTGCTATACCTCTTCCGGGAGAGGAAGAACTTCCAAAAGTAACTACAGGTGGACTTTTGAAGGATGCTGGAGTTGATACAGATACTGATTCTGATACTGGAACGGGAGATACTTCAATAGATGGAGTATTCCCTATAGATGACCTGATAGACAAAATAAAGGGCAATACACTAGATATAGAGAGCCTTTATAATTCAGTACTGGAAAGATTCAATTACAACATATTTGCAGACACTTTGAAAAAAATGGAAAAACTGAAAGATGCACCGAAGACACCACCTAAAATATATATCAATCTACATAAGATACTAGATGCTACTAAAAATATGGGTGACTTTGATAACATTGTTGAAGATAAAGAAACGATTTTTATTGACTTTGCTATCTTGGAAGAATGGAAGTTTCAAGGTATGTCGGTTATAGAGTGGTTTAGGAAATTAGTTAGTATGGGAATGATTATTACAACGTTTTTCCATATAAAACATGTTATCATGCCACAAAAAGCTTTAAAGGGGTGATGAAATGTTCTTGATTGAAGGTTTATTAAATCTAATATTAGGTGCATTAAATTTATTACTGCCTGCATTTGGGTTGAGTGATGAATTTCTTGTATCACTAGATTCAATGTTTTCAATGTTCATTGATATATTGATGAATGTTGGTTTTTTTATAGATTTTAATGTATTTGTGACTTGTATTCTTGCCATTATAGCTGTAGACAATTATCTATTGTTAGTACGAGTAGGACAATGGATATTCAATATAGTAAGGGGGTCAGGTTGATGAATGGTGTATTAGGTACATTAATAAACTTAATACTGATAATACTTATATTGCTTGTATTCATTTTATTGATATATATATTGATAAAAGTGATTAAGATGTTATTTAGACTTAGAAGATACAAGAAATTCAGAAAGATAAAAGGATTAAAGAGAAGCCTTAAAATATTTGGTTGGATAGTACTTAAAACAAGATTTTGGAAACCCTTAGACTTTCTAAAGTGGGTTATTTATGACATGACACATGGTAAAGACTATATGAGAATGTTCGGTATATGGGCATTCACTGGCTATTATGGAGAAGGGAAAACGTTAGGTGCAGTAACATTCGCTAAAAACATACAAAAGAAATATCCGAACCATAACTTTAAAATTGCAAGTAATACAGATGTTTCAGGACAAATTATGAAAATAAAACGTTGGGAGGATATACTTAATCTTCCACAAAACACGATCGTAATATTTGATGAAAGTCAAAATGATTTCAGCAGCAATATGAGAGACTTCCCTGAGGATTTACTTAGAAGGATAACCCAATGCAGAAAAAGAAAGTTAACCCTATTCATGACTAGTCCAAAATACACACGCATGAACATAAACCTAAGAGAAAGCGTCAACTTCATAGCTGAATGTAAAAATGTAATGTCGATGGATAGATGGTTCACATATAAATTTTACAGGACCGAAGACTATGAACAGTATTATGAGAACAAGAAGAAATTACGAAGGAATATCTATCTCAAATTTAGTTTTATAGCTACTAATGATAATTACAGAGCATATAACACCAAACAGGAAGTTGAATCTGTCAAAGTAAAAGAAGATAAAAAGGTTAAAGTATCGGATAGAAGTATTAAGAAAATAAGAAATGAGTACATGAAGTATATAGAAATGCTAGAGAAGAGAATAGAAAAGTTAGAAACCTAATACGAATTTTGAGCTCGTCTCAAAATCGTTTAGGGTTCTAACTTGCTGCCTTCAATATAAAATCAAAAAAGTTGCTTCTATAATACTTGACGATAACAACACTTAAGCGTAGTAAATTAAAATTCAAGGAAGTGGTATTGTGTATAATTGTAAAATTTACGATTATGGCAGTGAAAAACAATACCGATTCTATTCAAAAGTGTATATGAAAAATGAAGAAGATAAAAACAATGATGAAGTAGAAGAGAACAAAAGGGAGAATGAGAAAAAAGAAAAAGATAGTATTAATACAGAATTGAATAATGATGAATCGGTTGATAAAGATAGAAGTATCATTTCAAGCCTTAATCGTACAGTTAATAAGATATATGAGTATGCTCGTTCTAATGATTGGGAGTATTTTGTGACACTGACATTTAATACTAATATTGATAGATATGATTATTCAGTATGTTCAAGGTGTGTAAAATCATTTATAGATGATATAAGAAGAGATAATCCTGATATGAGATATATAGTTGTTCCTGAACTTCATAAAGATGGAGCATATCACTTTCACGGTATCTTTTCAAATATACCCAATGTAAAAATGATTGATAGTGGTATTTATAGTTTTGGTAAATACACATGGAAAAAAGAAAAAATACCTGAGAAACTATTGAAAGAATGTAGATTGATTTATAACATGGGGCGTTATAATTACGGTTATTCTGATATACAGAAAGTTGAGGATAGTAAAAAGACAGCAAATTATATATGTAAATACATTACTAAGGAATTAGTTGTAGCTACTAAGAATAAAAAACGGTACTGGGCAAGTAGAAATCTAAACAAGCCAGTTGTAACTGAAATGTTATTAGATGTACAACATAAGGAACAAATAAAAACACTATTAGATGATAAAATTATATATCAAAAACAAGTAACAGTTGATGTGGGAGAGTATACCAATACTATTGAATATATAGACATCAAAAAAAAGACAAAAAAAATAGACTATGTAAACAACGAATAGTCTAATCAATAAAATAAGTTAAGCTAAGTATAGCATAAAAGGAAGGGAATTACAATGAAAATAAGTGAAGCATTTTCTTTATTCATATTTGATAAAGAAGTATCAGGAACATATAAAACAACAATGAATACATATAAGAATATCGTTAAGAATATATTTATTGACAACTATTTAGGAGATATTGACGTTGAAGAGTTAAAGCTTATAGACTTGCAAAAGTTTATTATAAGTTTAAGAAATAAAGAAATCAATTCTAATACGGTTAAGACATATTGGAGACACGTTAAAGCATTTATAAAATATCTATATAGGAATGAATTTATTGAACATGATTTGACTGTTAAAATTCCACCTATGAAAGGGTATAGACCTATAAAGGATATTTACCTAGATGATGAAATACAATTAATATTTACAAGTATACAGGGGAATTCAGTTACAGCACTTCAGAAAAGGGCAATATTTTGTTTATTATTAAACACTGGTATGAGACAAGCAGAGATAGCAAGAGTTGAAATTGATGATATCAATATAAGGCATAAATATATAATTGTTAGAGGTAGTAAAGGTCATGAAGATAGAAGAGTACCTATATCATTAGCAACCATTAGAGCAGTAAACAAGTATCTACAAAAACGTATCATACCATTTGAAGATAAAAACCCTAATCTAATGTTTGTTAATAGAAATAATATGGGTATAACAAGTAGGACAATCAGGTCATATATTGATACTCATGTAAAGAGGAATGGAATAACAAGAGGTACAACACATTTATTCAGACATACGTTTATAACTAGAAAATGTTTAGAAACGAATGACGCTTTTTATGTTCAGCAACTGGCAGGACACAAAGACTTAAGTACAACTAAAAATTATTATCAATGTGCTAATTCTTACTTAATAGCAAAAGTAAATTTGATGCCGATAGACCAACTATTATCTACTATAAAAATGTAAAATATCATAGGCGTTTTTTTGCCTTAAGCGTACTAGACCATGTAAAAAGTAATTAAAAAAAGGCTAATATCATAATGATATAGCCTTTATAAATGCGATAAAATCGTTGATGCAGTTGGGGGGACTCGAACCCCCAAGTCCTTATCGGACACTAGATCCTTAGTCTAGATTGTGTATCTTATAAGAAACTGATATGATAAACAATCCTTGATTATAATGCATTTAACCAATTTTATAAAATACAAGTAAATGTGTCGTATAGTGCTTAGATACATCTTAGGTATAACGATTTTGGTGTCAATTTTGGTGTCAAAAGAATTAACAGTTGTGATATTTGACTTATTAGTTATTTGTGATACAATGCTTTATATAATATATTAAATAGGGAGGATTAAAATAATGTTGAATTTTAAATCAATTAAAGAACAACAAAACGATAATCAAGAACTTACTGAGATACAAACAAAAATAATAGAAATTAAAAGAGAAATTGAAGCAACTAATATGAAATATGAAAATTCACCTATTATTAGAAGTAAGAAAGAAGAAATGGCATCATTACTTAAGCAGGAATTTAAAAAATATTTCCAAGGACATGATTTTGAAATACATACTGATAATAATACTTTAGTTGCAACCTACAATTACTACCAAGTACGTTTAAAAGATTGTGGAGATTATATATTTATCATTGACATAGAAGATGATAATATTTCTGAAGTAATTCAAATTGTAGAAGCTAAAGAGAATTTTAATAATGAATCTACAGCATATGAATATTCAAGTAAACTAGAAAAACTTAGATCAGAGTTAGAAAGTAAAAAAACAACATTAGAAAATGCTAAGACAATATTGGATAATGCAAGTAAAATAGAATTTGTTTATAACTTTAAAGATAAATATCATGAATATAAAACACCTAATGAACTTTTTGACTCGTTGGACAATCCTAAATAAAATGTATTTCTTATAATAAAAACAGATAGAAAAATCTATCTGTTTTTTACTGCAAGAAAAGCACTCTCAATAGTATCAGCTGCTTCTTGGTGCATATCTTTCAAAACGTGTTGATAAGTAGATCGCAAAACAGCTTGACTATGACCTAATCGTTCTGATGCTACTTTATCAGATATATTATATTTTAGCATAATTACAGCATTGTAATGTCTTAGATCATGAAGTCTTACTATAGGGAGATCATGTTTTATAAGAAGCTTCTTAAATCTTTTGGTGTAAGCATCAGGACGATATTTTTCACATACTCTTTCAGGAATAACAGTTAAGCTATCCAAATAATTTTTTAATACTTGTATTACAAAGCCAGGTACTTTTAACACACGGTTACTAGCTTCTGATTTTGGATCCTTAATTATATATTTATCCCAACGAACATTGGTTTCTTCAATAGCCAATGTATTTCTTTTGAAATCAATATCACGCCATCTAAGACCAAATATTTCACCTCTTCTAAGACCAACTACACCAGCAAGTAATATAGGAATCTCGTCAAAAGTTCCTTCTACATATGTTAATAATTTATGGAAACTTTCCTCATCATATATTTTAGGTTTATATTTTTTAGCTTTTGGAAGAGAAACATTATCAGAAATATTAGTTGCCATTAAATCGTTTCTTACAGCATAATTAAGAGCTACATGTATAAGTTTATGAAATTTTATCACAGTGTTAGGAGATAGAGTTTCTAGTTTTTTATTGTAGAATTTATCAAGAGTATTAGGTTTAAGGTCTTTTAATTTTATATGTCCAATTTCTGGAACGATGTGTTTTTCAATATACATATTGTAGAGTGATTTGGTAGTTTCTGCTATCTTAGGACTATGAATTTTATGCCATTCAATTAATAAAGAGGCAAAAGTAGTATTATCACTATCTTTGTAAAGGTTATTTTCTATCTTATATATTAGATCATTTAATTTTCTAGTGGTTTCTTTTTTGCTTTCACCATACACATATTTCTTTTTCCATTTTCCATTATTGTCTTTTACAGCTACGCTGCCTGTCCATCTTCCATCTTTTCGTTTGAATACTGAACCTTTCAATTTCTATCACTTCCCATTTTTAATAGTTGCTATGACAGTTATTAAATCTATTAATTCATCTGGTGTAATGCTATTACTATAAGCTAATTTAATTGATTGAATATATTTTTTTGGTAAGCCCAATAATTCAGTACAATTATTATTATCAATAACATTAGATAGAGATGCTTGTTCTGGATTAATTAGATATTCAACTGTAACTCCAAAAAATTCAGCAGCTTTTTTTGCAATATCTAAAGTAGGTACGATAACACCTCTCTCATATTTTGATATTGTAGACTTGTTAACACCCACATACATTCCTAACTCTTCTTGACTCACTTTTCTTTCTTTTCTAAGATTGAATATGGTTGTACCAAATATATTATTATTAGTTTTTTTAGTCATATTAAATTCTCCTTTTAATTATATTTTTATTATACAAGTAATATTGCTTTTTGTAAATAAAAATAATGCTTATAGGAAATAAAAATACTTGACATAAAATATTTCAAGGGTTTATACTGTATGTGTCGAATAAGATACATATTTTATAACAACTAAGGAGTGAGATAATAATGGATGGGAAAAACTTAAAAATTACTTTGCAAAAAGAATTACCTTTAGACTATATTTGTGGCGTATACGAAATAATGAGGCGTGATCTATACAGAAATATATATGTGTGGTCTGATAATAAAAATATAGGTGATAATTATTCAGAAAAAGAAAAATTATTTACTATGTTTGTAGGAGGATTATTATTAGCTCAATATCAACTAGCTTTTTTGGATAAAGATAAGCAAATATGTGATCGGTATATGAATGATGCATGGAAAGAATTGTATATATTATTAAGACCTTCGCTTATTTAAGAGAGGGTCTTTAATTATTAATATTATTAAATTAAAGATAGTGTTATTTAGATATACATAAAAAAATAAAGCCATTAATGGGCTTTATTATCTTCTTGAAACACACTAAACATTGACTTCATCCAGCTTTTACAACTTTCTCTTTGCTGAGGAGTAAGTTTTAAATAACATTCAACAAGTTTACGGTCTAGATTATCAAGATTATAGTCTTTACATAGTATATCTAGTTGAGTATCAACATCTTCAATAAACATATCCCCATTCCCTGTTCGTAACCATTTAGGATTTACTTTAAATTTTTCTTCAATTAAAAGTAATATTTTCTCGGAGGGTTCTCTCTTATTATTCATGATTAGAGAAATATATTGTTGGGTAGTGCCTATTGCATTAGAGAAATCTTTTTGAGTCATATTTAATGCAGTCATTAATTCTTTAAATCTGTTATTCATCACAGCACCTCCATAATTCAATATTAACACAGTTGTACAACAATGTAAATAATTAAATTTATAATTAAAATAATTTAATAAAAAGTATTGACAAACACAACATAGTTGTATATCATGGAAATATAAAACAACTAAGTTGATAGAAAGGATGAGTAAAATGAAAAAAGATGATGATATTAGAACTATTGAAGAATTTGCTATTGAAACAAAAAAACTTAGTCCAGAACAAAGACAGTTAACACTTGTATTTATGCAAGGTATGATTGCACAAAGTGAACTTGAAAAAGCTATTGCAGTATAGTTAGAAAAATATAAGAAAGGTGAGGAGAATGAAAAAACAAAAGCTGAAATATCTAAAACTTAAATATCTAAGAGAAAGAATGGGGTGTAAACAAGTTGTACTAGCTAAGCTTATTGGTGTTACACCATGCCAGTATAGCAGGAAAGAGAACGGTACCCAACCCTGGTCATTAGAAGAATGTATTATCCTTAAAGAGTTTATTAATCAAAGATTAAATGAAAGGTTGACTATTGAAGAAATATTTTTAGCTGAAAAAATTGGAAAATAAATTAGCTAATGGAGCAGGAAGGAGGATAGCATGAGTAATATGCAACAAAAAGTTAATGAACTAGAAATTAAAGTTAATGGACAACAATGGATAATCAAGATAATGCTGATAATGATGTGTATAGTGACATTTACATTAATATCGACAGATATTAAATTAAGAAAGGCAAATGAGTTGTTGAGTCAGTTTATAGAGATACAAGTTAAGATTGATGAATCTATAATAGAAAATGATAGTCAAATACATATGAAAAATAATTGAAAGTTGAAAGGAGAACTATATTGAAAAGTTATAAGGAAATAGCAGAAATGCTAGAAAAACATATTGATATTCAAATGAAAAATCCACAGGAAGCACTATTAAAAGATGTTGCATACGCTATGGAAATGTGGAATACATCAGTAGTCAGAGCAGATGAAGAAAAAGAGATATTTTCTCTTGAAGAAAAAGAAAAGAGTTATATAAAAATGCTTGAATATGCGGAAAGATTAATGGAACCAGCTTTAAACACACCTAATAAATTTGGATCATATAGGGGAATGTATGTATTCCATATTTATACAACAATGAAAGGAAACATTGAAGAACTTTTAGGGCATACAGATAATTTTAAATATAGAATAACTGAAGTAAAAGTTAAGGAAGTATTAAAGGAGCAAATACTAAAATTACAACAGGCACAAGAAGATGCATTGAAGTTTGGACCACTTCAAGAGGTTGTACCTATTGCAAGAACGATTTTTGAAATTATTAGTTATTTAGATAGAGATTCAGCTTTCTAATGATTCTTTAGCTGATTTAATTATTTGTTTATATATTGAGTCATAGTGTTTTGTGATGGCATCGAATTTTAACCAAGTTCCAGTAAATTTTCCAGTTGAACAAGCTTCACCACAAGCTTGAATATAAGCAACAGTCATTTCAGTAGCTAATTCTTCATAAGTTTTAGACATAAGTTACACCCCCTTTCGACATAATTATATCATATATCGGGAAAGGGGCAAATAATTCAATACAAAAGGATATATTAGAGAGGAGGGGAGCAGGATGGAAAACAAACCTTGGTTACTAACATATGAATGCGTTAACTGTGGATTTAAAGCTTGGAGCTTACGAGAAATTACAAGATGTCATAAGTGTGGTGCAATAGTAGTATGCACCTATCCATCACAAGAACAAGAAACAGAAGAAAATAGGAAGAAAGCATAACATTCCCTATTTTGTAAATAATGTTAATCCACTAGATTAGTTTACATAATATTGAAAGGTAATACTATGAAAAATTGCATAGAAAAAACGCTTTGTATCTATTGTCGGGTAGATACAAAGCATCTTAACTTTTGTCACTATTCAAAAAATAAACATATCTAATTATAGCATGAAGCGGTGACGAAAGCAAGAAAATACAACGCTCGTCAAGGGTGTTTTCGGGCTTGTAATGGGTATTATCTTTACAACTATACATAAGATATATGTATTACTTAAAGGTGTATATATGACTTTATATAGATTGTATAGATAGGGGAGTATAACTCTAATATATATCCCATACCCCATACATAATGAAGGAACATGAAGAGGGGGCATACCGTGAGAAGCTATACAAGAGAAAAAAAGATATACTGTGGGGATAAGTATATGGAAGTGGATATATACCCTTATACAAAGAATCAAAAAGAGGTACACAAAAGCGGTAAGAGGTCAAGGAAGCAAAAAGTATCAGCACCAAAACAAAAGAAGTTGAATGATAAGAATGCTAGAAGGAAATTTATTCAAATTACTAAAGCCAACTTTGGAGAGAATGATATTCATGTAACTTTAACTTATAAGAATAAGTATCTTCCAAATACCAAAGAAGAAGCAGATAAAATAGTATCAAATTATATTCGAAGGATTAGATATAGGAGAGAGAAAGAGGGACTAAAACCTCTTAAATACATAGTAGTAACGGAAGGTGTAACAGCAAAGGATAATAAAGAGAAAATAGTAAGATTACATCACCATGTGATAATGAACGGTGGTTTAGATCGAGACATTGTTGAAGAGTTATGGTGTATGAAAAGAAAGAAAGGGCAAAAGAAAGGTGACAAGATTGGTATAGCCAATGCAACAAGATTACAACCTGACGAGGAACACGGTATAGCTGGGTTAGCCAATTACCTAAGTAAAGACCCTTGTGGTAAAAGAAGGTGGAGTTGTTCCCAAAACTTAGACAAGCCTTGGAGCAGGACAAACGATTATAAGTATAGCAGGAGACAAATAGAGAAACTTGCAAAGAGTCCACCAGATATAGCCTATTGGGAGAAGCAATATAAAGGATGGAAATTAGCTAAAGACCAATATGGAATAAGGACAGAATATAACGATATAACAGGTTGGTCTATCTATCTTAAATTCTACAAGAGGGAATGAAACAGCTATTGATATCAGGAACAGGAGGAAAAAGAAAATGTATACACAACAGCAGCTTAAAAGAAAATATCAGAGCATGAAGAATAATGCACAGGGTAAGCACTTTGAGAATTATATAAGTGGGGCTTGTATCACATATGCACATCAAGGGAGAGCAAAGGTTGAGAAAGTACCAGAGCCATTCAGAGTAATGAAAAAATATAAAGATGGAACTTTTACAGGAAGATTCACAGCATTAGCACAGCCAGATTTCCAAGGAACGCTAAAAGGTGGACAATCAATAGTATTTGAAGCCAAATACACCACGACAGACAGAATCAAAAGAAATGTACTTTCAAATATGCAACTAACAGCACTGGAACATCATCATGAGTTGGGTGCAAGAGCAGGAATATGTACAGGAATCGGGGATAACTTTTTCTTTATTCCTTGGGTAGTATGGCGAGATATGAAAGAGCTATATGGAAGACAATATTTACTAGTACAGGATATAGAAGAGTACAGAGTCAAGTTTAATGGTTCAGTGATGTTTTTAGACTATGTATATCAAATTGAAAGGAGAAAAATACATAATGGAAACTAAAGCAAATAGTGATACAAAATTTAAGATATATTGCAATTCATGTGCTTTTAATGGTCAAGACTGCTTGATAATGAATAAACGACAATTTCCATGTTGGGCTAAATGTACGAATAAGGAAGAGCTTAATAAACGATATAATTCAATGATGAAATACAGTATAAGTAGAGAACTAAGAAAGAAGGTCAAGAAAGAATATATCACTTGTTTAAGAAGATTGGAAAAACAAAAATAAGGTAAAGAGAGGTAAGAAAATATGAAAACTATATCAATCATTAATTTAAAGGGTGGAGTAGCTAAAACAATAACATCATGCAATATGGCTCATATACTAGCAACAGTACATAATAAAAGGGTTTTGCTAGTTGATAATGATAAACAGGGTAATGCATCAAAATTCTATAAGGTACATAACTATGACAAGCTTAGTTTATCAGAGGTAATGACAGAAAGACATATAAAGCTAGAAAATGTTATCGTTCAAACAGCATATGAGAATCTAGACATAATACAAGCCAACATGACACTTCTTAGGTCTAATAGAGAGGTACTAATGGATACCACAAGACCACAACAGAACAGAATCAAGAAGGTTCTTGCAACAGTATCAGATCAATACGACTATTGCATAATAGATAATGCACCAGATATCAATATAAGTACTATTAATGCACTTGTTGCATCACAGGACGTAATAATTCCAGTTAAAATAGATAATTTTGCATTTGACGGTTTATCTGAATTAATAGAGCAGATAGATAATGTAACATATGACCTTAATCCACAACTAACTTTAAAAGGTTGTTTGGTAACTTGTTATATGCGTAATGAGGTTAATAAACAAGGTGAGGAATGGTTAAGAAATCAAACTGAGTATCCAGTATTTGAAACTCATATTAGAAAGACTGAGAAGGTTGACGAAAGCACCTTTGCATCTACACCTATCATAGAATATTCAAGGAGATGTGGAGCATCAAGAGATTACTTAAAACTTGTCAAAGAGTATCTTGAAATACATTAAGAAATGTGCCCGAATCGGGCACAAATTGGAGGTGTAACAATGAATAAATTTAATCTTAACGCATTGTTAAGTAGTTCATCCATAAATGCTACAGATAAACAAAATAATAAGATAAACAAAATTAAAATTATACCTATAAGTGTTCATGATCTAATACCATCAAACAACAATTTCTATTCAGTGGAAGAGATAGCAGCTCTTAAGGATTCTATAGAAATGTTTGGGTTAAAACAAAATCTTACAGTTAAAGCATTAGACAATGGTAAATACAGAGTGATAGCAGGACATAGAAGATTTCTTGCATCGCTAGCTTTAGTTGAGGAAGGTAAGGAAGAATTTGAAATGGTACCATGTTCAATTGAAACAAATATTAACGACATAAAAGAAGAGTTAATTCTAATAACGACTAACTCCACCACAAGACAATTATCAGATTGGGAAAAGACACAGCAAGCACAGAGGATTAAAGGACTATTACAAGAATATCGAAAGCAGGAAAAAATATCAGGACGTACACGAGAAATAATTGCTCAAATACTAGATACTTCTCCTACACAGATTAGCCGTATGGAAAGCATATCAAAACATCTAACAGAAGAGTTTAAACAAGAATTTCAACAAGATAACATTAATATTTCAACTGCTTATGAGCTATCAACGTTACCAGAACAAGTACAACAAGAAATAATAGAAGAATATGAGGATACTGGTACATTATCCATACAGGACATAAAGGATAAAAAGGCTGATATAAAAACAAACAAAGATGATAGTATGGAGCAAGAGCAGGAACAGGAATCTAAAGATAAACTAGAAAAGATTGAAGAAAGCCATCAGAAACCAGAGCTAGAAGTACAAAGACAACATAACACACTAACTCCGATATTCCCAACAATACATAAAATATTAAAAGATATGAGTAAGCAGGAACTGGCAAAGTTTATATGCCAAAGATGTCAAGGTTCTGGCTTCTGTGATTATTTTGCAGAATGTAATTATAGCAGTATAGATAAAAGGACAGAGATATGTGAAAAGTGGTTAGACATGCAAGTACAGAAAGGAATGAAATAAATGAGTAAAGCAGACAAGGTAAGCAAACAATTCATTGACCGAAAGATGTATAAGGGTATCAAAAAGTATGATAGACAGCAAATGGAGCAATTTGCGAAGAATCTATATACAGAGGGATTTAAAGCAGGTTTTGATTACATAGAAAAAATAGAAGTTAAGATTGAAACAGATATTTTTATAGCTAAGATTAAGGAAATATTACGTGTTAGATTAGGTATTGGTAATGTTAGATTCAATAAATCAAATATTGAACGGGACATCAAAGATATGTTTCAGCAGGAGCAGGAGGTATATAGGAATGGGGACAAGAGAAACATTGGCGAAAATAGGTCTTAACTATATATATGCTGTAAATAGACAAGAGAAAAAAGTAGAAAAGGCTAATACAGAAAAAAACGAAGCAATACTATACATCTATGAACAAATGTTGGAAATGTTAGAAAAAATAAGTGAAGTACCAGACAGAGAAGTATACATTCAGTACGGTAAACGGATTAAAGCTTTCGCTTTAGAAACAAAAGTAAAAATACCAGATGTAATAATAGACTTGAAAGAAATTAACAAATTATTGGAGGAATAAATAACATGATACTAGAATCAAACCAAAAATTATTAGATCAATACAGATTTATCTGTAGAAGCAAAGGATTAACCAATAAATCAATCAATTCTACATGCAATTATGACTTAAGACTATATCTTGAATGGTTAGGTGAAAAGAATGTACTAGAGGTAAGCCATATAGATATACAAAGCTTCTTAATGTACTGTGCCATAGAGAGAGGTAATGGGGATAGAGCATTAAACCGTAAACATACGAATCTAAACATGTTCTATAAGCGATTAATCATTCAACTAGATTTAAGCATAAAAAACCCAGTTGATAAGGTTGATAAACCTAAGATTCGTAAAAAGCTTAAACCACATTTAAAAGAGTACGAATACAGGCAGATGGTAAAGTTCTTAGAAGCAGAGAGAAACTTAAGAGGACTAGCATTAATATCTTTATTATACAGCTCGGGTTGTCGGTTATCTGAAATACATCAACTAAATAGGAATTCATTAAATCATAAAGTAAGACGGTTTGTGGTAGTGGGAAAAGGTGAAAAAGAAAGGGAATGCCTTTTCTCACCTGATGCATCAATGAGAATAAAAGTATATCTTGCAACTAGGACAGATGATAACGAAGCATTATTTACTACTTTAGATGGTAAAAGAAGGTTATCAGAAAAAGGGATTCAGGACTATCTTAAACGATTGGGCAAGAGAGCAGGAGTTGAGCAGAATGTACACCCACACCTTTTTAGACATGGACGAGCAATGCAACTCCTTAAAAAGGGTGTAGCTTTAGAAATAATACAAATGGTGCTAGGTCACGAAAATATCGCAACAACGCAAATTTATGCTCAAATGAATTTTGATAGCGTTCAAGATAAGGTAGATGCTATCGACAATATAATTTACTTAGATAAGGTTAGAGACAAGAGAGAGCAGGAAGTATTAGCAGATATAGCATAGTCGCAAAAACTAAGTTTAGCCGGGAGTGATTAAGACATGAGATTTATTGATTTTTGTAGTGGCATTGGCGGATTTAGAGTAGGAATGGAAAAAGCAGGTCATATATGTGTGGGACATTGTGAGATAGATAAATTTGCAAATGAAAGTTACATAGCAATGCATGAACCGAGAGAGGATGAATGGTATGCAGATGACATTAGAGATGTTAAACCCGAAGAGTTGCCAGCAGCAGATTGTTACTGCGGAGGATTCCCTTGCCAAGCTTTTAGCATTGCTGGTAAAAGGGGAGGATTCAGCGATACACGAGGAACTATTTTCTTTGAAATCGCTAGGCTTATTCAAGCAAGAAAGCCTAAAATTGTATTCTTTGAAAATGTCAAAGGACTACTCAACCACGATAACGGAAACACGTTCGAGACAATCCTCAGAACGTTGGGAGAATTGGGGTATTGGTACGAGTATCAAGTGCTTAACAGCAAAGATTTTGGAGTCCCACAAAACAGAGAAAGAGTGTTTATTATCGGACATCTTGGAGAAGGAAGTGGACAACAAGTATTTCCTATCAGAAGAAGCAACCCAAAAACTCTTAAGCAAGTTATAGCTGGTAGGGATGCAGAGAGAGTATATGACTGTAATGGACTAGCGAGAACATTAAAAGCTGAGGGTGGTGGACAAGGAGCAAAAACAGGTTTGTATCTGTTTAATGGAACAAAAGAAGGTAATACATACTGTTTAGATGCTAATTATGCAAAGGGAGATTATAGACCACATAAAGCAAAGAGAAGTGTTGTAGCAGTTTTAACACCAGACAGACATGAAAAACGTCAAAATGGAAGGCGGATTAAAGAACCAGATGAACCCATGTTCACACTTACAGCTCAAGACAGACATGGTGTGCTAATCAAAGAAGCTACTAAAAAAGGATATGACATAGCATATGAAGGTGATTCAATTAATTTAGCAGTACCGGGAAGTAATACCAGACGTGGAAGAGTGGGAAAGGGTATAGCAAATACATTAGATACCAGTTGTAATCAAGGTATATTAGTAAACTATAGAATCAGAAGGCTAACACCTAGAGAATGTTTTCGACTTCAAGGATTTTCAGATGCTTACTTTGATAAAGCAGCAAAAGTCAATTCAGATAGTCAGTTATATAAACAAGCTGGAAACAGTGTAACAGTAAATGTTATTAATGAAATAGGCAAAAGGCTTAACTAAATATTAGTTTTCAGATGGGAGGACTTAGTTTGAGTAAATTAAAAGATGCAATATATGTATTGCTTTATGATTCTATGGATACGGCAGATTTAGAAATGAATGATGATGAAGAATTTTATATTGAAAAAATCATTGAACTTTTGATGGAAAATAATGGACTTACGTGTCCTTATAAGAACTACGGTTCAGAGGAGCGTTGTCCTAATATTAAGAACTGTGGAGAAAACAGCTGGGATATTGATTGTAACCAAGAAACTAAAAAAGTATGGAAAGACTTTATAAGAATTAAAGATTGATTTAGTTCTTACTAGGAAAGGAGAAAGTAATGTATACATTTAGAAAAGTTAATGGTGAAAGAGACAATTTAACTAATCTAGAACAGCACTTTGAATACATACAGAAATATTACAGTTTTGATTTTTGTAATATTGAAGGTGGATATAAGATGCAGCTATTCCACCAAGACGAACATTCAATTGATGACGTGCCTTGCCTTGCAGATTTCAATGGTGAAACAATATTGAGTGTTGTTAGTCAAGCTATGGATTGGATAGATGAATATAGTATAGGCAAATAATTAATTTAGGGAAGGGTGAAAGATTATGAGCAATAAATCACAAATGGAAAGATTATTCGAAAATCTAAAAATATTAATTGCAAATGGAGTATTAGAAGATGAATTTGAAGTGTGGGTATCTGAGGAAGATTCAAGCACCATTGAAACGCTAGAAGAATTAAACGACACAATAGAAGACGAGATAAGTTATTGGAATGAATAAGAAGTAAAATTGTGTTTTGTACAGCTAAGTAAAACGAAAGGAAAAGGATAATTCTAGATAAAGTAGTGCACTACGTTCAGACGTGAACGAATGGAAATTGAAGAATTAGCTTACTTAGGCATAAATAAATTGAAGATGAGATTTGAAAATAAGATAAATTGTAATGAGTATTATTTATCTTATAGTGGTGGTAATGACAGTGAATTATTACGTTGGTTTATCAAAGAATATTTAAAAGTAAACATACCAGTTGTAGCTGTAAACACATACCGTGAACATTGTGAGATAAGAAGAAGGATGTATAGGCATTCTGACCAAGTGTTATATCCAATGTATAAAATGGAAGAAATAAAAGATAAGTATGGAATACCTTGTTTTACTAAAATGCAGGATGAGATTATTAGACGTTACCAGAATGGAAGTAGGTCACAGTATACTATGGCTCGAATAAATAGAACCAATACGACTAAATTTGGTTTAAATAATACAGCTAAGAGATTGTTGCTAACTGGGAGGTTGCATAAAGTAAGTGGAGAATGTTGTAGATTTACTAAAAAAGAGCCACTAAAACTATATGAAAAAGAAACTGGATTAAAACCAATAATAGCAACAAGAGGTAGTGAAAGTACTGGTAGAAAAAATGCATATAGAAGCTGTTTAACTAGCAAAGGGAAATTTACTCCTATGTATGACTTTGCTAATGATATTATGGATGCCATGTACAAGGTATACCATCTAGAAAAGCCTAAAATATATGACATATTAGATCGAACTGGTTGTATAGGTTGTCCATATGGATATCATGGTAAAAAGAATACATTAATTGAATTACAACTAGTTACACCTGCTCAACGAGAATATGCAATTAGTAGTTTTAAAGAATCATACCAGGTATTAGGTATTGAGTATAACATGTTAGATTTAAATATGTACAAAAGCTTGGTTTAGTTAATACAAAGGGAGTGAGAAAAATAAAACTTGCAATTATAAGAATGGTATTAGGATGCACACAATGGATTATAGAAACATTTTATACACTAGAAGAAATTGATATGTTAAAAAAAGAATATGCAGAAAAAGAAAACAGACACAGGTAAAAGTTCGGTTTAGCCGAGAAAAGGAAAAATGCTTGAGGTTAACCTCTAGCTAAATTGAGGCTAATCCCAAGCTTAAATGAAATCTAAATATCTACTCTTCATATACAGTTATACTTTCAATATGATCGTATAAAAAGAAAGTATCTGCTAAGATAGATAAAGAATTTGGTGCGTAACCAAATAATAACTTACCGCCAACCCCAAAATCATCTATTGTTGTTATATACATAATATAACAGGTAGCATTGCTCAGCAGGATTGTACCATAACGATCTATCAATTTGTTTTTATTAGATGGGATAGTACTAAGAGGATATTCACGGCACAACATTGTTGAATCTTCCGAAGGTCTATTTGAAGTATACATATATATACAATCCTTTTTAAAGTGTTATTTACTATATGTTATTCTTTATAAAAGTTTAAGTTACTATTTTGTATGTCTAACTAAAACCTATGATAATTAAAGTATTAAAATATCGAAGATTAGAATGATTATAGTATATAAAGAAAAGTCAAAGGTACCAGTAAAAACAAAAGAACTATTTAGTAAAGAGGGCAATATCTAAGTTTAGAGAAGGGGAATAAACATGGATAAAGAATTAAATCAAATAAAAAAACTTGAAAAAATTCTATTTAACTATAGATACTATAAAAAGATGATACAAGCATATAAAAATAGATTGGAACAAGACAATACTACAATTAAGGGGATTTCATATGATCAAGAGAAGACTCAATCAACTAACAAATTTCATTCTGATGTAGAAACAAGTGTATTAAAAAATGAAGAATTACAATATAGGATATACAAACTCCAAAAAACAATTAATGATGTTGATGATGCATTAAATTTATTAGACAGTGATGAAAGGATTATACTGCAAAAATATTATATTGATAATCTATCATGGATTGCTATTATTCAACAAGTACATATAGGTAGGACACAATGTTTTAAAATAAGGAATGATGCTATTGATAAAATGCAATCAATATTTTTTAGTCAAGTGGAAGATAAAGGAACTGGAAACATCCAATTTGAACTTGATTTAGGTGTTAAAGGTTTTTGATTTTTAGGGTGTACTTTTTATGTACTATTTGGGTACTATTTATGTACTAACTTGGTACTCCTAACCCTAAAATATGTGTTACTATAATATTGTAAAATCCTCCTAAGATATATGTAATAGGAAACATGATTAACCCCTTCACAAAACCTTGGTAATAAACTGCCAAGGTTTTTGTTATATTAAAATACCAAAAAGAGTTGATAATATGAATACTATGCAGCCTATAAGGTCATTTGAAATGATAAAAAGCATACAAGATTTTTTGAAATGTGGTAGAAATGGAGATAGAAATTTTGTTCTTTTTACTACAGGAATTTATGCGCCATTACGTATTAGCGATATCTTGCCATGGAAAGTTAGAGATGTAAAGAATAAAGATAAGTTTATATTAAGGGAAAAGAAAACCAATAAAGAACAATACTTTCCAATAAACAATGAGCTTAAAAAAATATTTAATATATATATTGAAGGTAAAAAGGATTATGAATATCTCTTTAAATCAACCCAAAGAAATAAGAAAGGTATATATGGAGCTATAACCAGACAACAGTCATGGAATATATTAAAGAATGCAGCAGATGAATTTGGTATTGATGGAATGGGATGTCATACTATGCGTAAAACTTTTGGTTATCATTATTATCAACAAACAGGTGATATTGTATTATTACAAGAGATATTTAATCATTCTCATCCTAGTATTACATTAAGATATATTGGGGTAACGCAAGATATGAAGGATAAAGCAATCAAGGGGTTTAAATATAGACCTCTTAATAAGTAATAATACGGAAATAAATCTCTTTATATCTATAAGTTTTACATAATATTTAAATGTCAAACTTTACAGATAAAATTTAAAGTATATATTAGAAGGAAAAAACAAAGGAAAGTTTGACACTTTATCAAGATAAGTCAAATACTACCATAATTAAATTACAATCTAAAGATAATATGTATTGATTATAAATGTTTTTTGAATTAAAATTATATAAAAAGGAGGAGTTAAAATTGGATAAGGATACAAAATTAATAAACAACAAGAGAAAAGGTAAAAGTTGTTTTATAGTGACCCCAATAGGAAATGAAAATACTGATATAAGAAGATCTACAGAAGGGGTTCTAGAGTCAGTTCTGATTCCTGAATTATTAGATAATGGTTATGATATGAGTAATATTAGGGTAGCGCATAAAATACATGAATCAGGATCAATAAATAATCAAGTTATAAAACACTTAATTGAATCAGATATGGTAATTGTCAATTTGACAACGCTAAATCCTAATGTTATGTATGAATTAGCTGTCAGAGATGCTTCGTTAAAACCAGCAATATTAATATGTGAAAAAGGAACTGTGTTGCCATTTGATGTTAAAGAACAACGTACAATTTTTTTTGAAAATGATATGCTAGGTGTTCAAGAATTAAGAAATGAATTGCGAAATTATCTTAAGCACTCAATTGATAATATAGATAATCCAATAACAAGAGGTTATAGAAGAATGAAGCTAATTAATGAAGATAAGATAGAATCGATAGATGCATTTAAATATCTTATTGACAAAGTAGAAGAAATCGCTAGAAATATTAATATAACCAATTATAAAAAAAATATAGATGAGGAACAGCCTAATGTAACCATAGACTTATTTTCTAACATAGTATTTGATAATGAAACTGACCATGTACATAATAAGCATATTATAGCTGAAAGTTTTAAAAGTTATTATGCAGAGTATCCCCAAGATATTATGGTTGTTACTGGTGATTGTATTAATCCAAATGAACCTATGAAAACAATATCTTTTTATTCATTAACAGTATCGTGTACAACACTTAGGTTTAGTCATAATGATGATAAATTTCTTAATAAAGTTAACCTACAGTTAAAAAATATGCAATTATCTTATGAATATGATTAGTATTTAAAAATTAATAGGTACTTTAACAATAATAAAACTTTGCGGGTACAGGCGACCCCAAAGTTTTTTTAGTTACAAAAAATTATAAAATGGCATTTCCTTTTCCGAAAGTAGGTGAATCTATTATGAGTACCAAAAACGTTGATTCAGAAATTATTGAAACCTTAACAGTTTCATCAGAAACTCTAGGAAAATTACTTAGTGTTTGTGAAAGAAGAATTAGACAATACTCACAGGAAGGAGTAATTGAGAAGGCAGCACGTGGGAAGTATGCTCTTTATCCTAGTATACAGAAATACATAGCTTTCTTGAAAACCAAACAAGAAGCTGAGGATATAGAAAGTGTTAAAGACATTGATGCTGACTTAGAAAAAGCTTTACATGAAAGAGTTAAAAGAAAAATAGCTGAGATTAATCTAGCAAAAATAAAAGGAGAGGTACATGAATCAAAAGATGTAAAGTATGTCATGGAGAACATGTTGTCTAATTTTAGAGCTAGATTAATGGGTATTCCATCTAAATTAGCACCATTATTAATTGCTAGAGACAATATATCTATCATTCAATCATTTATCGAAAAAGAAGTTGAAGAAGTTCTTAATGAATTATCTGAATACAATCCAGAGATGTTTTTAAGTGATGATTACATAGAGATTGATGATGAAGATAATGAATACAATGAGAAGTGTGATGAACATGAAGAAAGAACAAACTAAAATAAAAAGAAAGACACTAAGATTATTTAGAGAAATAGCTAAGATTCTAGCACCACCACCAAAATTAACAGTCAGTGAGTGGGCTGATAATTATAGAAAGCTATCTCCTGAAAGTTCTGCTGAACCTGGACAATGGAGAACAGATAGAGCACCATATCAGAGAGAGATAATGGATGCAGTTAATGATCCAGAAGTTGAAACAGTTGTAGCTATGTGTTCTTCACAAGTTGGGAAAACAGAAATTGAATTAAATATCTTGGGTTATTATATTGCTTATAACCCATCACCTATTATGATTTTACTACCTACAGTAGAATTAGCTAAATCATTTTCAAAAAAAAGAATTACTCCAATGCTAAGAGATACACCAGCACTTAGTAACAAAGTGAGTGATAGTAAATCACGAGATGGTGATAACACAATATTAGAAAAAGGATTTCCTGGTGGTTATGTTGTATTAGTAGGAGCTAATTCACCTACTAATTTATCAAGTAGACCAATAAAGATATTGTTAGCTGATGAAATTGATAGATTTCCAGCATCAGCTGGTGATGAAGGAGACCCATTATCACTTGCTGAGAAAAGAACAAAAACATTTTGGAATAAAAAGAAAATCTATGTATCAACACCCACTGAAAAAGCTTCGTCCAGAATAGAAGATGAATATGAAACAAGTTCAAAAGAGGAATGGTATTTACCATGTCCTATGTGTGGTAAATATCAACCATTGAAATGGTCTCAAATAAGATTTGAAGATTCAACTATGGAATGTAAATACTGTAAAGAGAGATTTACAGAATTTGAGTGGAAGGAACAAAAAGGTAAATGGGTAGCTGGTGCTAATATAACAAATAAAAGAGGATTTCATATAAATGCTTTAGCTTCACCATGGGAAAGATGGTCTAACATTATTGATGAATTTAGAAAAGCTAAAAAGAATAAAGAAAAACTAAAGACTTTTGTTAATACATATCTTGGTGAATCATGGGAAGACCAAGATGGTGAAGTCGCAAAAAAAGATACTTTGCTAAAACGTAGAAAAAGATATAACTGTGAGGTTCCTGATGAAGTACTTCTTCTTACTGCAGGTGTAGATGTTCAAGATGATAGACTTGAAATAGAAGTAGTAGGATGGGGGAAAGGTAATAAATCATGGGGAATATGTTACAGAGAGTTTCGTGGTGATCCTACACAAGACAAGGTATGGAATCAATTAGATTTATTTTTACTTAAGGAGTTTAAATATAGTAATGATAAAGGGATACTAATATTTTGTTGCTGTATAGACTCAGGTTATTTAGCTACAGAAGTATATAAATTTTGTAAACCTAGAGAGCATAGAGGAATATTTGCGATAAAGGGTAAAGGGGGAGCTGGAATACCATTTACAGGTAAACCGACTAGAAATAATAAATATAGAGCAGCATTGTTTACTTTAGGTGTAGATGATGGTAAAGCTAAAATAATAACTAGGTTAAAAATTGAATTTGAAGAACAAGATGGATATTGTAATTTCCCAATTGAAGAAAAAAAAGGATATAACGAATACTATTTTGATTGTTTAACGTCTGAAAAACGTATTTTTAAATATCATAAAGGTAAAAGAAGATATGAATGGGTTAAAAAAGATAAAAATGCTAGGAATGAAGCATTTGATTTAAGAAATTATGCTACTGCAGCACTTGAAATAATTAATCCAGACTATGAAATTCTTGAAAAACAAAGAGAAAAAGGTACTATAACTACTAATAAAACAGTAAAAAAACGACGTGGAGTAATTAATAGAGGTATATAAATATAGTTAAGAGGTGGTTGTTATGGCTAATAATGAACGATTATCTAAAGCAAAAGAGCGTTTAAATGCTTATTATGATGCAGAATTAGCAATTTTAAGTGGTCAAGAGTATAAAATGGGAAGTAAAAGCTTAAAAAGAGCAGATTTAGCACAGATTAGAGAAAGTATTAGAGAATTAGAAAAAGCAGTTGATGAATTAAAATTTAAAGAAAAGACAGGTGCTAGAAGGAGATCTTTTAGAGTAACACTGAGAGATTTATAATAGTAGGGGGTGAAATATTGAATATAATAGACAAAGTAATAGGGTATGTGAATCCGAATGTTGGTTTAAGACGTGAAAAAGCTAGAATGCAAACACAAGTAATAAGAGAAATAGTTAATACAGGTTATTCGGAAGGTGGAGCAAGTACAACAAAAAAATCCTTGAAGGGATTTAGAGGTTCAAGTAGTAATACGATCAATGATATTGACATGAATCTTGATATATTACGTCAGCGATCACGTAATCTTGTTATGACAGCACCACTTGCAACATCAGCAATCAAGACTAATAGAACTAATGTAATTGGATCAGGACTTAAATTAAAATCAAACATAGATTATAAGACTCTTGGAATAACAAAAGAACAAGCTGACGAGTGGGAAATAAAAACTGAAAAAGAATTTGAATTATGGGCTGAATCAAAATGGTGTGATTCATTAAGACTTAATAATTTTTACGAACTTCAACAGTTGGCTTTAATGAGTTGGTTGACCAATGGTGATGTATTTACAGTATTAAGAAATTTGGAAACTAAACACTACAGACCATACGGATTAACAATTCATTTAATAGAAGCTGATAGAATATCTACTCCTTCAAATAATAACATTTCATTTAATAAAGTTGAAGGTAAATCAAAAAAAGGTAATAAGATTATAAGTGGTGTAGAAATAGATAAAAATGGAGCAGTAATTGCATATCATATATGTAATCAATATCCTCAAACTTTTAATAATGAAAAGAGAGAGTGGGTAAGAGTAGAAGCATACGGTAAAAAGACTGGTAATCCAAATGTATTGCAAATAATGGAATCTGAAAGATGTGAACAGTATAGAGGAGTTCCATATCTAGCACCAGTCATTGAAACTTTAAAACAGATAACAAGATATACAGAAGCAGAATTAACAGCAGCAGTTATTACTGCTTTTTTTACTGCCTTCATTAAACAAACGAATGGTAATAATGAGATACCATTTTCAGGATCAGTACCTGATGAAGAGCAAATAGAAACAGACGAGAATTCATATGAACTAGGAGCAGGAACAATTAATTTATTAGGTCCTAATGAAGATGTTGTTATCGCTGATCCTAAAAGACCATCAAGTGGATTTGAACCTTTTGTAAATGCTATGTCTAAATATATTGGTGCTGCTTTAGAAATACCTTATGATCTTTTAACAAAATCATTTATGAAATCTTATTCTGCATCAAGAGCTGCTTTGCTTGAAGCATGGAAGAGTTTTAGGATGCGTCGTTCATGGTTTTCAAATGACTTTAATCAACCTATTTATGTAGTTTGGTTATCTGAAGCAGTTGCAAGAGGAAGAATTAATGCACCTGGTTTTTTTAATGATCCTGCAATTAAGAAGGCATGGTGTGGGGCTGAATGGATAGGACCAGCACAAGGACAACTTGACCCGGTTAGAGAAGTTAATGCATCTATATTAAGAGTAAATAATGGCTTTTCAACAAGGGAGAAGGAGACTACTGAACTTACTGGAGGTAACTTTGATGATAATATTGCTCAGATAAAAAGAGAAAAAGAACTATTAAATCAAGATAATAATCAGGAAGGAGATAATAACATTGGACAAGAATAAGTTTTGGGAATTTAAAAATATTTCTAAGGATGAAGCAGAGTTGATGTTATATGGTGAGATAGCATCTGAAAGACCTTGGTGGGATTTTGAGAATGAGACAGTTACTCATAAACAATTTATAGAAGATTTAAAAAATCTAGGTGACAAAAATAACATTACAGTAAGGATTAACAGTGTTGGTGGAGATATATTTGCAGCTCATGCAATCTATACTAATCTTAAGACTAATAAGGCTAAGATTACTATAATAATAGATGGTCTAGCAGCATCAGCTGCTACAATAGTAGCAATGGCTGGTGATGTAATTAAAATGCCATCTAATGCTATGATGATGGTTCACAATCCAATGTTTAGTATGTGTGGGTATTTTAATTCCGATGAATTAGATAAAATGTCACAGGATTTGAAACAGATAAAAGAATCAATTATAAGTGCTTATGTAACTAAAACAAGTTTGAATAGAGAAGAATTAAGTGAATTAATGAATGAAGATAAATGGTTAACAGCAAATGAGTCTAAAAATTATGGTTTTGCTGATGAAATAATGTTTGAAGAATTAGATACAGCTATTGATGGTAATTTTGTTGTAGTAAATAGTATATCACATGATATGTCAAGGTTTAAAACTAGACCATCTTTTAATAAGTCTAGTTTAAATAAGAGAATTGTTAATTTACAATTCCCTGATAAATCAAAAAATACAAAGGAGGTAGATGATAACATGGATATTAAAAATGTTGCTGACTTAGAAAAAGTATATCCTAACTTAGTTAATGAAGTGAAAAACACTGCAAAAGAGGAAGGGAAAAAGGCAGAAAGGGACAGAATTAAAGATATTGAAAAAATATCAATTAATATGGATAAAAAATTAGTTAACAAAGCTAAATTTGAAGAACCTATTGACGCTAGAGAATTAGCATTTCAATCTTTACAATTTGATGACACAAAAAATAAAAAATATCTTGATGACATAAAAGAAGATATTAAAGATTCAAAAGTAGATGATGTAAAAGGTTCACCAGTTGATAAAAAATCAAGTCAAGAAATAGTTGACCAAGTAGCTGATGATATTGTTGCAAGCATAAATGAAAGGAGAAAATAATAATGTCAAATTTAGTTAATGATATTGGAGTATCAAAACAGGATAATCTTATAGTAGATAGTAATATCCCTATTCAATTAAAAGGTGTGACTTTAGCTGCTAATCAAGGAGAATTAAAAAGAGGAAGTGTTATAGGAATTATAACAGCATCAGGATTAGGAAAGCTAACAACTAAAACTTCTTCTGATGGTTCTCAAACTGCCAAATACATATTAGCAGATGATACTACTATAGGTGATGAAGATGTTGTTGTGCAATGTTATGAATCAGGGAAGTTCAACAGATTTGCATTAACTTTAGATGAAAGTGACGAAGTATCAGAGCATGAGGATGAGCTTAGAAAATATGGCATTTTTGTAGCAGATGCTATTAATTATTAATGAGGAGGTACATAAATTATGGGAAACACAATCAATTTATATAGTACAAGAACAATGATGGCAGCAATAAACAAAATGATGCCAGTTAGAACTTTTTTTAGGGATACGTTTTTCCCCAATGTAGCAACATTTTTAACTGAAAATATTGATGTTGATTTTAAGAAAGGTAAAAGAAAGATGGCTCCATTTGTAGCACCTAGAATCGGTGGAGTTACAATGGATAGACAAGGCTTCGTAACAAAAAATTATACTATACCAAAAATAGCACCACAGAGATCAATAACCATTGATAATATTAGGGCTAGAACAATGGGTGAAAGCATTTATAGTTTAAAGACTCCAGAGCAAAGAGCTGCTCAATTACTAGGAATGGATATCGCTGAACTTGATGAATACATAACAAGACGTGAAGAATGGATGTGTAGAGAACTTTTACTTAATGGTAAGATCATCATGAAAGGGGTAATTGATGATAAAACAAATAATGTAATTGAACAAGAAGTAGATTTTAAATTCTCTAACAAAGAAGTATTAAGTGGTGATGTAAGATGGGGGCAATCAGCAGCGAAGATATATGAAGATCTAAAAAGATGGCGTTTAGAGATCATTAAAAAGTCTGGTAAAGCACCTAATATTGCTATTTTATCATCAGATGTAGTAGATTTACTTATTAAAGATAATGAAATACAAAAAATCTTTGACAACCAACGATATAACATTGGTGCTATTGAACCAACTGTAAAAACTGATGCTGTTACATATATCGGAAAATTACCTGGTCTTGGTTTAGAACTCTATTCCTATGATGAATGGTTCATAGATGATGATGGTACAGAACAACCTATGATGCCTGATGGTCATGTTGTTATGGGACGTTCAGGAATGGGAACTAGATTATACGGTGCAGTTACACAAATGGAAGAAAACGAAGACTTCATTACTTATGAAGGAATAAGAATACCAAAATATTGGGCTGATAAACAAAATGAAGTTAAAATGCTTAGACTTAGTGCTAGACCTCTACCTAAACCAGAAGATGTTGACGATTGGTATGTTGCACAAGTCAAATAGGAGGGATAAATCATGAATTGTGTAGTAAAAAATTATAAAGTTAATCACAAAGGTAAAGTATATGGTAATGGAGATATTATATGTGATGTGCCTAATGAAGAGGTAATTAGATTAGTAAAATTAGGATATGTAGATAAAATAGGAGAAGTAGATCTAACAGGAGAAGCAGATAATAACCAAGATAATCAAGGAAACATTGAAGATGCATTCTTAATGAACTTAACCGTAGATGAAGGAAAGCAATGGGCTGATAACATTGACGATATCAAGATACTAGAAGATGCTATTATAGAAGAAAAAGAAGGTAAAAATCGCAAAGGTTTATTACAGTTTATTGAAGCCAGGATAAAAGAATTTTCTCAGGTTGAATAGAGGTGTTATAATGAATAATTTTAAAAAATATCTTCAGAAGGATTTAGATATTTTTTTTAATGTTGATGAAATGGCAACAACTCATAATATTAATGGTGAAGAGTTAGAAGTTATTGTTGATGATGAAGGACTAATGGAAAGTAAAATCAAGTATGGAGATACTTTTCAAGCAGACCTTCTTTTTTATGTGAAAAAAACCGACATTGACGAACCTATGATTGACGAACATATTGACTTTGATAATGGTACATACTTAGTTAAGGATGTTGGTAATGAAGATGGTATGTACAAAATACTAGCACAGCAAGTGAGACTGTAATGGTTAATCTTAATAAGAGAGAAATTCAAGAACTTAAGAAAAGGCTTGGTGATTGTGATAAGAAATTACCCTCTATATTAGCACGTTCTTACAATCGTGCATCGGGTAAATTCAAGACAGAGATCAACAAGGTAACAAGAAAAGAATATACAATTAAATCAAAGGACATCAACTCTACTATAACTATTAAGAAGGCTACAAAATCAAATCTAGGAGCAGTTGTAAAAAGTAAAGGTGGTATGGAGCCATTAACTAAATATAAAGTTAGTCCTAAGACACCTAATCCAGTCAAACCACCTAAATTTTTTAAAGCAGCAGTTAAGAAAGATGGATTAAAAGTTATACCTAAAGCCTTTATGGCAACCTATAAGGGGCAGGATATTGCTTTTCAAAGAGAAGGAAAAGAGAGAATGCCAATAAATAGGTTATCAGGACCAGCAGTACCATCTATCTTAGATAACAAAGACAATAGAAAACACGCCTATAAAGAAGCAACAGATATGTTATATAAACGGTTAGACCATGAAATCAATAGAGTATTGGAGGGTAAATAATGATAGAACTAACACTACAAGATGCTTTAGTGAAGAAAATTAAACAATTACTAAGTGAGTCTAGACTCAAAAATGAGAATGATGAGATAGTTCCTATAAATATTTACCCTCAACATCCTCCAGCTAGAACTAATAAGCGTGAAAACGGTAAAACTGGTAGTGGACCAGTCCCATATGTACTAGTTAAATTTATTGATGGTGGTGAAGATTTTAAAGAAGGACCTAAAAAGGCTAAATTTTTATTTGTCATTGCTACCTATGATAAAGAGAAGAACTATCAAGGTTACAGAGATGCTATGAACATCAAAGAAAAGATATATCAATTTCTGAAACAAGAACCATATATTGATGGTTGTGAATTAGATCATCCCATTAGATGGCATATGCCCGAAGATAGTTACTATCCTTATTATTTCTTAGGGATAGAAACAGATTGGAATATGCCATCTTTTATACCAGAGGACATATATACATGAAAGGAGTGATTAGATGTCATATAAACATGGTATTTATGTGCAAGAAACCCCAACACCTGTAACTACACCTATAGTATCTGATAGTGCAATACAGTTTATAGTTGGGACAGCATCAGTTAATTTATTAAAAAACCCAGATGAAGCTGTGAATAAGCCTATCATACTTAATACTTTTAAGGATGCACAGTCTCTAGTTGGGTATTCCAATGATTTTAAAAAATTTACATTATGTCAATCTATTGATGCATCCTTTAGACTGTTTAATGTTGCACCTATCATTGTAGTTAATGTACTTGATCCAAAAAAGCATAAACAAATTATCGTTCCAGATAAAAAAGAAGTGATTAACAAGAAAGTAATAATTGAGGAAGAAGGAATTCTTCTAAACAGTAATTTCTTGGTTAAAGATGAGGATGATAGCAAGACTTACATACGTGATGAAGACTATGTTCTCTCTTTTACCAAAGAGGGATATGTTCAATTAGATGTTGTAGCAGGAAAAAATATTGACTCTGACTCACAAACTAAGTTATTGATTGGATATGAACAGCTTGATCCAACTGCAGTTACAGAAAATGATATAATCGGTGGCTATGATGTGGCTACTGGAGTATATTCAGGACTTGAAAACATTAATCAGGTCTATCCTAGATTTGGAGTAGTTGTTGGTCAGATTGTTATTCCTGGATGGAGTCATAAACCTAGTGTTGGTTTGGCTATGACTGCTAAAGCTGAAAGTGAGAAAAGTCCATTCAAGTGTATTTGTGTAAAAGATGTGGATACAGATGCAGTAAAGACTTACTCCAAGGTAGCTGAATGGAAAAATACCAATAGCTATATAGATAAGAATGACATAGTTCTATGGCCAATGGCTAAGGTAGGAGATAAAAAGTATTACATGAGTGCTGTTTATGGAGCTTTAATAGCTTATACAGATTATCAGAATGACGGTGTACCTTATGTAACTCCATCTAATAAGAGTATGAGGATTACAGGAACAATTCTTAATGATGGCACAGAGGTATTTCTAGACCAAATACAGGGTAATTACTTGAATGGTCAAGGTATAAATACAGCTATTAATATAAATGGTTGGAGATCATGGGGAAATAATACAGGTTGTTATCCAGGTGTAACCGATGTTAAGGAAAGATTTATTCCTGTTAGAAGAATGTTTAACTGGTGGGGTAATAGCTTCATTTTAAGTTATCTCCAAAAGGTAGACGATCCTATGAATAAAAGACTGATAGAAACTCTTATTGATTCTGAAAATATAAGAGCTAATGGTTTCAAGGCACGATATCAAATAGCAGATGCAAGACTAGAATTTAATGCATCAGATAATCCAAGTACTGATCTGCTGAATGGTATTACAAGGGTTAAACAATATTTGACTCCATTCCCACCAGCAGAGGCAATTATTAATACTTTGGAATTTGATGCTACAGCATTAGAAAATGCGTTGAAGTAAGGAGGTGGTATATGATGAATGGTATACCAGAAAAAGTTGTTAATTTTAATGTCTATAATGAAAATGAGAAGTTGGTGGGTGTATCAGGAGAAGTGACTATGCCTAGTTTTGAGAGCATGACAGAGACAATAGGTGGAGCAGGAATAGCAGGAGAATATGAAAGTCCAACACCAGGTCATTTTTCTAGTATGTCTATTGACATAGCTTTTAGAACAGTTACTGATAGATCATTTAGTTTGTTTGAGCCAAGAGGACAGACAATATATCTAAGAGCGTCACAACAAAGCTATGATGTAGCATCGGGTATGATGAATCATAGAGGATTGAAGATTACTCTTAAAACCATGCCTAAGAACTTGGCTTTAGGTACTTTAGGTGTTGGTAAAATGACAGAAACAACCAATACCCTTGAAATCCTTTATATAAAGATTGAAGAGATTGATAAAGGAAATGTAAAAGAGTTGCTAGAGATAGATAAAATCAACTTTATCTATAAGATAAATGGTATTGACTATATGGCTGATATTAGATCACAAATTTAAAAAGGAGGGTAAGCATGAGCGAAGAAAACAAGAATCAGGGTGAAGTAGAAGTAAAAGGGATAGAGCAGGAGAAGAAACAGGAATCAGGAGAATATGTCATTGTATTTACCAAGCCATATAAGTTCGAGGGTAAACAATATGACCAGTTGGATTTATCTGAAATGGAGAATCTATCTACTTACCAGTTAATAGACTGTGAAAAAGAATTTATGGCTGATAACAATTACATAAACTTGCTAAGTGAAACAACAACAGCATTAGGCTGTATTATAGCATCAAGGGTCACTAATTTACCTATTAATTTCTTCCATCAGCTGCCAGCAAATGAAGGGAATAAGATTAAACAGATGGTAATGGGTTTTTTCTATCAATAGGCATCCGAATTAATGACGGTAAACCTCTTAGAAAGATTGCTGTCTATACATCGTTTGCCCTAAAAACAAGCTTAATTCAATTACTTAATCTACCAATAATTGAATTATTGGAGATATGTGAGGATTTAAGGGGGCTACAAAATAGTGAATAAGAAAGTTTATCAGATAGCTTTTCAATTAGGTGGTAAAGTCATGAAAAGCTATTCAAAAACTATGGGAAAAGCTCCTAAAGATATTGGTAAGTTGAATAAGAGACTACAACGGACACAGAGTAATGCAAAGAAGGCTGCAAATGCTGTTAAGAAAATTGGAAAGGCTGTCAAAATAGCTGGTGGCGTAGCTATGGCAATTCTTTCCCTTAAGGCTCTAAAGAATGTGACAGATAAACTGGCAGATGCAGCACGAGAGCAGTTACTCAATGAGAAAAAACTGGAAACGGTCTTGAAACAACGTACCAATGCTACAGATGACCAAATTAAATCAGTACTCAAACTGACATCAGCTCAACAGCAATTGGGTGTAATAGGTGACGAGGTTCAAATTGCAGGAGCACAGCAACTTGGAACGTTCGTCAAACAGACCAAGAGCGTTGAGACACTTATCCCAGCAATGAATAACCTATTAGCACAGCAAAAAGGGCTTAGTGCTTCATCAGGTGACGCTGTTAATATAGGTAATATGCTTGGAAAAGTCATGAACGGTCAATTAGGAGCATTATCAAGGGTAGGAATCAGCTTTTCTAAGGCACAGGAAAAAGTACTTAAATATGGTAGTGAACAACAAAAGGCTGCTATGTTGGCAAAAGTCATCCAAGATAATGTGGGAGACATGAATAAGTCACTGGCACAGACAGATAGTGGTAAGATTCAGCAAGCGAAAAACGCATTAGGTGACTATCAAGAAAAGCTAGGAATGAAGATTATACCATTGCAAGCTAAATTTGCTGGTCTATTTTTGAAAGCATTACCTACCATTGAAAAGGTAACGGATTTCTTAACAAATAACCTAGCCAAAGGAGCAAAGTTCACCTTTGGCATTATCTCTAAGATATTTAAGACATTACAGCCATACATGAATATGGCTAAGACTCTTATAAAAGAAAATGCAAGTATGATATCAAGATATCTATCTCCTGTTATCAGTAATGTTGTACAAGTTTTCAAGAGTTTCAAAGGTATTTTAAAAGATGTATTTGTTGAGAAGATAGCAATTATTAAAACTGCTATACCTAAAGTACAAAACATTATCAAGACTCTTATGCCAACAATAGAAGCAATTCATACAGCACTTAAAAAGTTTGTAATCGTAGCGATACAGGTCTTTGGTAACATAACTAAAGTTGTACAAAGGGCATATAAAAAAATCATGCCAATATTACTTAATATAGTCCAATATTTTGTTACCAAGCTATCACCTATAATAACAAAAGTTATTAATTTTATTGCTACAACTGTATTGCCTAAGTTGACGGCTGGGTTTCAAAAGCTAATACCTAAAATAGAAAAAATAATTAATACAGTAATTGAGATTGTTCAAGCTTTATGGACTAAAATAAAACCTGTAATTGATTTCTTAGTAAGTGCCTTTGAATTTGCCTGGCCATATATTGAAAAATTAGTAGTAGGTGTTATAGGTAATATAAGTAATATCATTGATGGTTTAATGGGAGTAATACAAGGTATCGTTGATTTTGTGGCAGGAGTATTTACTGGAGATTGGGAAAGAGCTTGGGAAGGTGTAAAGGGTGTCTTTAAATCGGTATTTGATACATTAGGTAATATATTCAAAGGACCTATAAATGTGGTTATAGGATTAATAAATGGCATGATAGATCATATTAATTCAATATCATTAGATATCCCTGATTGGATTCCTGATTGGTTAGGTGGAGGTAAAACCATTGGTTTCAGTATTGGTAATATACCGTATCTAGCAAAAGGGTCACCAAATTTTCCAGGTGGATTAGCAATGGTTGGAGAACAAGGAAGAGAACTTGTAAACTTGCCAAAACATTCACAGGTCATTCCAAATCGAAGAACAGAGAGTATTTTAAATAACTTTAACAATTCAGCTAGTACAACTAAAAGTATGCCACAGATAATATATAACCCATCAATAGTTATACAGGGTAATGCTACAGAGGAAGATGTATTAAGAGCTACTGAACTATCATTTGAAAAGTTCGAGAGGTTCATGGATAAGTATATTAAGAAAAATAGTAGATTAGCATTTTAGAAGGTGATCCAATGAAATACATAACAAAGTCAGGCGATACTTTTGATAGTATCGCCTTTGAATTATTTAATGACATAAAGTATACAAGAGACTTGATGGAAGCGAATAAAGAATATTTGAGCATTGTAATATTTGATGGTGGAATAAATCTTAATATACCAGTAATAGTTACTACTGAAGAGATTAGTAATCTACCACCATGGAGGCGATAAAATGCTAACTAGAAGGTCATATGTTGACATTATATATAATAATGTATCCATTACAGAGGATATTAAGGACAGTTTATTAAGCTTCACCTATGAGGATTATGCAAGTGGGTATGCAGATAATATTTCTATTGCACTACATAATAAATCTAAGAAGTGGCTAGAAGAATGGACACCAGAGCAAGGAGCTTATATTGTGGCAGATATCAATACAAAAAATTGGACACAGGATAATGAAAACAAAAAGCTTTCATGTGGTAGTTTTTTTATTGATCAGATTGATTATGCTGGTAGACCACTTACCTGTAATATTGGAGCCTTGGCATTAAAACTAAGTACATCTTTTAGAGAGGTAAAAAGAAGTAAGGCATGGCAGGGCATAACATTAAAGGAGTTAGCCACGGTAATAGCCAAACAAAATGGATTACATTTAGTATTTGATACATCCACTAATATTAGGCTTGAATCCCTTAAGCAAAGTGATTTATCTGATTTGGAGTTTATTACAGAGATATGTAATAAATACGGATATGCCTTAAAAATCTATAATGGAAAGATTGTCATTTATAGAGAGAACGAATATGAAACGAAACAAGAGTGCCATATTATCAAGGAAGAGGATGTATTAAGCTGGAGTGGGAGCAGGAGCTTATCAAATACTGCATATGATGGCTGCATGATAGAATACACAGACCAATTGACAGGTAAAAAGCTTCAATATACATATAATCCCACAGGTGGCAGTAAGATACTTAAAATAAGTGAAGCAGTAAATTCAATTGAAGAAGCTGAATACCTGACAAAAGCAACTCTAAGAAATACTAATAAGGCACAATCAGTCATTAGTCTAAACATGATGGGAAATACTCAGATGACGTCCGCTTCAATTATCAAAATAGTAGGATTCGGCATATTAGATGGTAAGTATTTTATAGATAAGATATCTCATAACTTACCAGATTATAAGCTATCACTTGAAGCTCATCATGTATTGGAGGGATATTAATGTCATTATTAAGAATTGGAAAAGTATCATCCATAAACTATGAAAAAGGTAGTGTGGTAGTGGTTTTCGAAGAACATGAAAGTATTGTTACTGACTCACTTCCACTGTTATCACATAGCTATGATATACCAGAAGTGGGTGATCTAGTTGCATGTGTTTTTTTGGATAGGGATTATCAAAGAGGTATTTGTCTAGGAAAGTACTATAATCAAACTAATTTACCCACTAAAAAAGGTAATTCCATATGGTATAAGTCTTTAATGGATGAAGGAGATATTCAATATAATAGCAAGACCAAGACATTGACGATTAGGGCAGAAAATATAAATGTTCAAGGACATGTAACAATTAATGGAAATCTTACTGTAAGAGGAGACATGACAGCATCAGGAAATGTTACAGCATCAGGAAACGTTACAGGAAGTAATATTGAGTAGGTGATAAATTGATAGGTTCATTTGGAAATATAGTATTTGAGACATCAGATAAAAAAATCTATAACTTTTCAGGTTTTACCAGAGAGACAGGAGGGCGATTTGCAGCTCATGAAGTTATTGGGAAGAAACCACAATCAGAGTTTATAGGACCAGGGCTTGATAACATATCTTTTACTGTAAATATAAATGGTATGTATGGAATGAGTCCAAGAAAAGAAATGGACAGATGGTGTGAATTAGCTAATAAAGGTGAAGCACATACACTTGTAATTGGAGATAAGGCATTAGGGACTGATAAATGGGTAGTTAAGACAGTAAGTGAGGCTTGGAACACTATATTTAATGATGGTAAATTACTTAGTGGAAAAATTGATGTATCACTAGAAGAGTACATATCACATTCAAAATTATCAATAGTAAAAACAGCTAGAGAGATTAAACTTAAGAAAGCTACCAATATCAAAGAAGGATATGTGACAGCTACTTTCTTGAATGTAAGAAATGGACCAGGCACTAAATATAAAATAATAGGTATGCTGGCTAAGGATGATAAAGTAAAGATTCTTAGTAGTGGTAGTTGGTATAAGATTCAGTACAAAGGCAGTGATGCTTATGTTTATAGTAAATATATTTGGTTAGGGTGAAGATTATGATAAGTATGAGTAATGTTGAATTACAATTAACTACCTATGTAAGTGGCTATGATGAGACTATAGAGCAGATTAAGGTATTACTATCAACACCAGCTGGTACAGTTCCGTTTGATAGGCAATATGGCATTGATACAACAATTTTAGATAAACCTTTAACTATAGCTAAAGCATTATTAAGAGTAGAATACATAGAAAAAATCAAGAAATACTTTGAAAATATTAATGTTGATAGCATCATGTTTGAAAATGATGCTATAGAAGGTTTCTTAATTCCAAAGGTGGTGATAAGCATTGGCAATTAGTTTAAATAATTTACCTGATATTGACTTTGTTCATAAAGATATAGAGACATTATTAGCTGACATGATAAGGGATTATGAATTAGCTTATTTTGAACAGACTGGAAAAGAAAAAGTATTAAAACAAGGTGATCCCATTAGGATATGGATATATTCACAAGCACTTAGAATATATGCAGCTTATCAGCTTATAGATCATACAGCTAAGATGAATTTGCTTAAGTATTCAACTGGTAATTTCTTAGATAATATTGGAGCTAGAATTGGTGTTGCAAGATTAGAGTCTTCATCAGCTACTACAATAATTAGGTTTCATCTATCAAGTCTACAACAAAATAGTATACCGATCCCAAAAGGGACAAGGGTAAGCCCAGATAGTGAGGTATTCTTTGCTACTAGCCATTCAGCAGAGATACCAAGTGGTCAATCTTCTGTAGATGTTGAAGCTATATGTCTGCAACCAGGAGAAATTGGTAATGACTATATGCCGGGTCAAATCAATATATTGGTTGAACCTATTGCTTACATAGATAGAATTGAAAATATTGAAGAAAGCAAAGGTGGAACAGATATAGAAGATGATGAAAGTCTTAGAGAGAGAATATTTTTAGCACCAGAAAGCTTTTCTGTTGCAGGACCAGAAGGAGCATATGAGTTCTTCACTAAAATGTATTCTGCATCAATTAAAGATGTTAAGGTTACATCACCTAATGATGGTGAAATAGATATTAGATTTATATTACAAAATGGTGAATTACCTACAGATTCTATAATCAGTGGTGTTAATAACTTCTTATCTAGTAAGAAACGAAGACCGTTAACAGATAAAGTGACTGTTCAAGGACCTACACAAGTAAAATATAATCTTGATATTAAATACTTCATACGAGAAGCAGATGAGAATTATATTAGTTCTATACAACATGAAATTAGTAAGGCTATAGCCGACTATAAAATATGGCAGAAATCTAAGATTGGAAGAGATATAAACCCTTCAGAATTGACACTTAGAATGTTACAAGCAGGTGCTAAAAGAGTGGAAATATCAGAACCAGTTTTCACGAAATTAAAGGATACTGAAATTGCAGTAGATGAGAATATAACTATTAATTATGGAGGGATTGAAAATGAGTAAGGATATATATAATGTAGAACTTATTGAATTATTACCTCCTAACTTACGATTAGACCCCGACATACTAGCTGCAAGCAAAGCCACGGATAAGGAATTCAAAACTTTAGCAAAGTATATAAGCAAATGTTTGATATATGTAGGTATTGATGAAGCAGATGAAGATATTCTTGATCTGCTTGCTTGGGAGATGCATACAGATTTTTACGACGTGGAATTACCCATTGATACAAAAAGAGAGATTGTAAAGAACTCTCTTTTTTGGCATAGAACTAAAGGGACACCATCTACAATAGAAGAGTTAATTACCACTGTTTTTGGTGATGGTGAAGTTGAAGAATGGTTTCAGTATGATGGTAAACCTTATCATTTTCGTATTAAGACATCTAACCCTAGTGTAACAGGTGTATCAGTAGAGCAGTTCAGAAAAGCTGTTAATAATGTTAAAAGAAAGAGTACTAGAATGGATGAGGTTATTATAGTAGTTGATGCTTTCATGGATATTAATTATGGCTTTGCTGTGCATACAGGTACGTTTACAACAATAAGGCAAGGGGCGTGATTAAATGAGTTTTGGTAATGTTGTATTTACAAATAAAGGTAGGCTTTTACGTACTAAGGCAGAGTTAGGAACTACTCTTGAATTCACTAAAATTGGTATTGGGAAAGGCATTATTGATGAGCAACCAGTATCTGAACTAACGGACCTTATAGATAGTGTTTTAGATGTTGATATTACTAATCTTAAAACATATACGAATGGTCAAGCAAGAATTGGTGGTGTATTTATTAACAAGGGGCTATCCTATGGTTTTTATTGGAGAGAGCTAGGTCTTTTTGCTAATGATCCAGATAATGGTGAGATACTATATTGTTATGGAAATGCTGGAGATTTAGCTGAATATATACCAGCAGATGGTGGTAGTGAACTGTTAGAGAAATATGTCAGCATAGTAGCCTTAATAGGTAATGCATCTAATGTTACAGCCACAATTAATTCTTCATTGGTTTATGCAACAATGGAGCAATTGGAAAGTAAGGTTGACAAAGTAGAAGGCAAGACTTTATCAACTAATGATTACACTACAGAGGATAAAAACAAATTAGCGATGGTTGAAGAAAGAGCACAAGTTAATAGAGCAATCAGTGATAGTATTTCAACTGATAGTAGTGAGACTGCTGCTAGTTCCAAGGCTGTGAAACAGGTTAATGATAAGGTTAATAATAGAGTTGTCAAGGTCAGTGGAAAAGGTCTTAGTACAGAGAATTATAGTTCTGAGGAAAAGAATAAGTTAGCTGGAATAGAAGAAACTGCACAGGTTAATAGAGAAATTAGTGATAGTATAATCTTAGCAAGTTCAAGTACTGTTGCAAGTTCAAAGGCTGTAAAAACTTTGAATGACAAAGTTAGTGAGTCAGTGGCTGACAAAATGGGGAAAAGGGGGGATACTATTGAATCTTATTCAGAGAAAATAGTAGCAAATTCCTCTACTACAGGTTCAGTATATTTGGATTTATCTATACAAAATATATTTCTATATAGTTTAGCAGGACCAACAACATTAAATTTTAGAAATGTTGCAGACAGTGGGAAGTTCCAGTCTTGTCTAGTTCGTGTTAAACAAGGTTCCACAGCATACAGTGTGACTTTTGGTAATACTATTAAATGGGACAATGATGAAATTCCTGACTTGACAGAAGTTAATAAGGTTTATACATTAACTTTCTATACAATAGATGGAGGAACTACTTTTGTTGGACAATTGATAAACACTCATTCAGCGTAGGAGGTGATCTAGATGTTAAATAAGATGATGCTTGGTGGAGAAAAAGTTTCTGAAATAAAACACGTTGAAATAATGACAGGTAGTTTTAATGTAAGTAAAAATGGTGGAAGGCAACTTGTAAAATTAGATAGTGGAAGATATGTATGTATTACTAGAAATAATATTGATAGACTAGAATTATATAAGTCTGATGATAAAGGAAAAACGTGGTCAAGGTTATGTTATATTGAGGGAACTAATAGTAATCGTGCACCATATTGGTGTATATCTACTGATGGAATACATATTCATATATTGTACGCTGTTTCAAATCAAAATGCATATGCTTTTATACATATAAATGGAGATACACAAATAGATCAAAATGTATATAATTCTATGCAAATTATTTCATCTATATTAACTGCCGTCAGTACTTGTTCTTTAGCAGTGTCTCAAGATAGAACAAAGATATGTGCAGTTTGGACTTGTAAAAGTTCATTTTACGCTAATTCTTATAATATTCAAGCTTGTAGAGGCACAATTGATAATATTTCGGGAAACGTTACTTTTGGTGGGGCACGCCTAGTTTCATTTTTTAACGATTCTACTTATAGTTTTAATCAGCCTTCGGTTATATATAATAGCTTTCAACGCCCTATAATAGCTGCTTGTTATATAGAAGGTTCTCGTTTTGGTATCAACGAGTACACTTATGATGGAACTGGTTGGGGATCTACTGTAATAGTGCCTTTAAAAGCAATAAACTTAGCTCAAGCTTACCCATCAATAACCTTTATGCCATCTAATGTATCAACAAAAATTAATTCTAGTTATATTAATGGATTAGTTATAGTTGCTTGGCATGGAAAAGATAATATAGATAATAATGTATATAACATTAGATGTAAAGCTTCATCAGATGGAGGACAGATTTGGTTTGATTTTGGAATTGATGGTGAAAAGATAACGAGTGGTAATAGTTATTTCAAAATGAATCCTTCTGTGTGTTGGAATAATGATGGCAAAATATTCATTGTTTGGCAAGGAGCTGATGCTAACAATCAATATAATATTTATTACTTAGAGAAAGAAGAAAGGATAATAAATGTTATAGAAAAACCTTATTCCCAGTTAAATCCTAGCACCATTCTAGAATGTCAGTTAAATCCTGCTTTTATCTTTGTAGATAATGCAGATTTTGGTGATAAATCTTTATTACACTTTAATGGTACACAGGGAAGTCAGCTATTTATTGATGAGAGTGGAAAAACATGGACTGTAAATGGGAATGCTCAAATAAGTACTGCTCAAAGTAAATTTGGGAGTAGTTCTTATTTTAATGGCTTAAGCTGTATATATACAGAGTCAATAGATTATTATTTAGTCGGTAAGAGCTTTACAATTGATTTTTGGATAAAAATAGACTCACAACAAGATTCATGCATTGCTGAATTAGTTACTGAATCAAAATACTGTTTTAGATTTGATACTTCTCAAGATGGACATATTTCTTTTAGTATATGGGGGGGTTCAGCTACTTATAGTATGTCAGGGGTAATAAGTAATGGTAATTGGCATCATATAGCAGCAGTTGGAACAGGTTTAGGGTTAGTATCTTTTTATATAGATGGTATTAAAAAAAGTTATGCAAATACTAATGCTGCATACAATTGCACAGATTTATATATAGGGTGTCAGAAAGGTTTGGTCAATCAATTCACAGGTTATATCGACGAATTTAGATTTACAAAAGGCGTAGTACGTTGGACAGAAAATTTTACCCCTCCAACAAAAGAAGGTATTTATTTTAACCAAGAACCTTCCGTTGATTTTTATGGATAAAGGAGAGTGATAGTAAATGGATTATGTGCAAGTGCTAGATGGAAAAATAGTACAAACAAGACTTCCCAAAACTGGGAAATTAAAAAGTGGTTGTACAGTAAGTGGGTATAATATGCTAGACGAAGAAGTTCTAAGAGATGAAGGTTGGTTACCAGTAGAAGAACAAAAACCAGATTATGACCCAGTGAAAGAAATATTAAATTTTGCAGGTTATGAAATAGAAGAAGATAGGGTTATTAGAAATTATGTAGTTGTAGCTATTCCAAAACCTTCAAATGAGCCACAAAAAGTTGTTATAAATATGGAATTGGCTGATGCCTACGAAGCTATTGCAGCATTGAATGAAAGGCTTAAGGTATTGGAAGGAGGTACAACAGAATGACTTATATTTACATGATTAAAGTTTATGCATATCTAGTTAAGGCTGAAAGAAGAACATTAGAAAGTTTGCCAGAAGAATATCAAACACCTGTAGCAGAAAAATTGGCAAGCGAAATAGAAAATAAATAGAAAGTCTGGTTGATTTGTAATGAGTGATACAGTAAGTCAAAAGGAATTTTATGAAGCAGTACAAGAATTAAAAGATGAGATACATGGTGTAACCAAGGAAATGACAGAAACTAAGACACTTATTAGAGACTACAACGGATTAAGAGAAAAAATAGACACTATAGATGATAGAGTACAAAAGTTAGAGAATAATAATGATAATAAGAAGAATTATAGAGAGTATATAGCATGGCTGGTAGCGTTAGTTAATACGTTACTGGCTATTTTTATGGCTATTAATTAGAAAGGGTGTTTTGATGAAACAAATTATAGAATTATATAATTCATACTTAGTAAAATTCCCAAAACTAAGACAGGAAAAGTTTGTGACAATCTTAGCAGAAGGACTTGGGGATTATAGAGGGAAACCAAATGGTCTGGCAACAAAATTACATCCACTAGGAAGAATGGGTGCAGCGCTTGGAATATTTAAGAATGGAGAATTAATATTCCTTACTAAAAATGCTAGTACTCTTCCAGACATTCCTATGGACCCATTGGGTAGGTTTAATAGTGGGTCTAAAACTCCTACTGTCTGTGTAGGAATATATTCACTTTTTACTAAGTTACATGGAAGTAAACGAATAAAAGCTTTTGAACTAGAGAGGGGAGGGGAAAGTGTACCTGTTATCCGAAACAGTAAAGATTATATAGAATATAAAAGTATTTCTAGTGGTATTAACCTACATAATAGAAGTGTTAATGATAGTGATAGATGGGCTTGGAGTACTGGGTGTCAAACCGTAGAAAAAGAAGATTTTGACAAAATAGTTAACATACTAGGGTGTTATAAAAACGGTAGATATGTAGAAGGTGTCTATGTAGGAAAAATTATAATAGATAGGAGTAGGATACCAGAGGTTCTACAGAAACGTTATCAACAACGCTACGGTAAATATTATCTAGATTGTTTTAATACAGAAGATGTCTCAACTTGGGCTAGAGATGCGTGGGATAAGTTCAGTGTTAATGGAGTTAATGACGGTAAAGGTGCTAAGAATATAGTGACTGAAGAGCAATTAATGGTTTTCTTAGATAGAATGGAGCAGTACCTGGTTAAAAAATATAATCTAGAAAAATTATTATAAGAAAGGTGTGTTTATTAATGAAAGAAAAATTAACTTCATTGTTAGAGGTTAGAAAAATAATAGCTATATTAGTTGTTATATTATTTATCGTATTAAGCATTACTGGTAGTATTGATGCAGATAAATCTTATAGCGTAATACTTATGGTAGTAGCCTTTTATTTTGGTAAAAGTACCGCATTAGATAAACAACAGTAAACATTTAATATCCTTTTAACTAGATAGTTATTAATAGGTATGTGGTTAGTTTTTGATACGTATTAGATACCATACTTATTTATGAGTTTATAAAGCGTTTTATAATATGATATAATATTAATGAATTCTCCTGAAAAATAATTAAATAAAAAAATATAATATTAATAATTGTTATAACTACATGAATCGACAATGTTTTTGTGATTGATGTGTTAATATAGAGAAAAATGTTTTGGGAGAGTGATATTATGTTTAAAGATGATAATAATATTTTGTATATTGAAAATTATCAGCCATATCGTATTTATGATGAAATTCAGCAAAAAAGAGTTGTTAACCCTAAGTTCGATAGTGGGATGATGCTCGATCTAAAAGACAAAAAAAAGAATGCTATGGAACATTATTATAAGATTCTTTTAGAAGAATTAGAGGATGAATTAAATGGACAAAATATTTGTATTACCGTAGTACCTTCTCATAAACCTGGTTGTAATCTTTCAGGTGTTCAACTTGTCGCAAAGAAACTAATATCTAAATGTAAATGTATAAATGCATTAAAATGTTTAGAAAGAGTAGTTGAGATAGATAAATTAGCACTTGGTGGAGATAGAGATATAGATATTCACCTAGAGTCTATTGAAGTTAGAAACCAAGAAATATTTAATAATAAGAAAGTAATAATATTAGATGATATCACAACTACAGGAAACTCATTACTTGCTTGCAAATTACTTTTGAAGGAAAAAGGAGCAAAGAAAATTGCTTGTGTAGCAATTGCGAAGACAGAAAATGAAGGAGATTAGTATGAAAAGTTTAATACCATTAGCTTTAGTTCAATTACCAGGATTTGGAAGAAGGACAATAAATGAATTGTTTACAAATACAATGCAATTACCCTTAACTAAAAATGAATTATTTGATTGGTTAGTAAATGCAAAAGATAATAATTTAAAGATTAAAATTCCTACAATGAATGATATTACTAATGCATTGGAAAAAGCAAATACAATAATGGATAAGTCAAAAAAAAATAATATAGGAATGTTAAGTATGTTTGATGAAGATTATCCATTAAGTTTGCAAACTATTGAGGATAAGCCATTATATTTATTTTATAAAGGTAATATAGAATGTATAAAAGAACAAAATAATATTGCAATTATTGGAACAAGAAACCCAACAGAGCATGGTATAAATGCAGCTAAAAAATTTGGATATATATTTGCAAAACAAAAAATTAATGTAGTAAGTGGATTAGCAATTGGATGTGATACTTATGGACATGAAGGATGTATCAAAGGTAATGGCAAGGCAATTGCAGTATTGCCTTGTGGATTAGATAAAATATACCCAGCAAGTAATAAAGAGTTAGCACAGTCTATAATTAAAAATGGAGGTTGTATTGTTAGTGAATATCCAATAGGGACAAGACCTTTTAAAAGTTATTTTGTAGATCGAGATCGATTGCAAAGTGGCTTGAGTAAAGTTGTTTTAATAGTGGAAACTGATATCGTGGGTGGTACAATGCACACAGCAAAGTTTACATGTGAACAAGGAAGAATTTTAGTAGCATATAATCATCCTAAACAATATACTGATGTTAAACAAACAAAAGGGAATCAATTGTTAATAAAAGAGGGTAAAGCATTACCTATTAGTAATATAGATGATATCAAAGAAATAGTCATGATGATAAAGGAAAAAAAGATTAATAACCAAAAAATTACAATAATGGCGAGTAATGAACAGATGAAATTAGATATAAAGGAGTAATGAGATGAAAGGTATAATATTTGATTTAGACCAAACTTTGATAGATTCAAGTATTGCATTAACTTATAGAAGTAAAAGGCAGTGGAAGAAAGTATATGATATGATACCTAAGTTTGAAGTATATGAAGGTATTAATGAACTTATTAGTAAACTAAATAAGAAAAATATAATGATATATATTGTGACTTCTAGTCCGAAATCATATTGTAAATTAGTAGTAGAATACTGGGGTTGGAAAATTGATGGAATGATATGTTATCATGATACTAATAGACATAAGCCAAATCCTGAACCAATTCTTAAGGCAATAAAGAATATGGATGTAGATTCTCATCAGATTATTTCAATAGGAGATGATCCAAAAGATATTAAAGCTTCTAATTTAGCACATAGTATATCAGTAGCTGCATTATGGGGTAGTCAGAATAAAGATTTATTAGAAAAAGAATATCCAGATTATATTTGTAATAGTGTTACAGAGTTAGATGCATTATTAACAAAATTATTTAGGATAAATAATAAAAACATATCATAACTTATCATTTATATATCAGAAGTATCAAATTGGATCATTCCATTGGTACTTTATTTTTTATTCAAAAATATTTATTCTATATAGTAATTCAATTGTTGGGAGATTCTAGTTACCAATAAAAGCTTTTGCTTTATATGCTATCCTTTTACTGTTATCTAGAAAAACAGATAATAAAATATATTATAGTAAGATAAAAGGAATAAATTTGATTTATAGGGCTTGAAAAATCAAGATGCGTTTGTTATACTTATTACTGGTAGGTGATATATATATGAATAAATCAAACTGGGGAGGAATAAGAACTGGAGCAGGAAGAACTCCTTTAAGCAAAGACAAAAAGAAAAAGCCTGTTAAAATATATATTTCTGATTTATTAAAACAGGATATAGAAAAATATGGACTAGGAGATAGTTTTTCACGTAAAGCTGTTGATTTAATTGCTTCTGAAATAAAAAAGAGAAGATTATAGAGGATGAATAAGATGAAGAATAAAGTGAAATTTATAGATTTGTTTGCAGGAATTGGTGGATTAAGATTAGGGTTTGAACAAGCATTTATGGAATTAGGGTTTGAGACAGAATGTGTATTAACATCTGAAATAAAACCACATGCTATAAAAGTATTAGAGAATAACTTTACTCACAAAAATCTAGTTGGAGATGTTAGGGAGGTTAATAGTGATGATATTGAAGATTTTGATTTCTTATTAGCTGGTTTTCCATGTCAAGCTTTTAGTACTGCTGGTAAACAATTAGGTTTTCTTGATACTAGAGGAACATTATTTTTTGAAGTAGAAAGAATTTTAAGAGATAAACAGCCTTATGGGTTTATATTGGAAAATGTTGAAGGTTTAATAAAACATGACCTCGAAAAGAAGGGTGATAAAATAGGAAGAACATTGAATACAATACTGAGATCTTTAGAGAATATTGGTTATGAGGTTACATGGCAATTACTAGATTCAAAAGATTTTGGTGTAGCTCAATCAAGAAAACGAGTTATAATTGTTGGTACACATAATGTTAAAATCAATCTTAATAACTTTAACGTAAGAACCTGTATATTTAATGATATTATGGAGAGAGGATTACCAACCATTGAAAGTCACTTTACAAGATGTTTATTAAGTCATTATAAACCCGAACAACTCTATGGTAAGGCAATAAAAGATAAAAGAGGAGGTAAAAATAATATTCATAGTTGGGATATTGAATTAAAAGGAAGTGTTTCAAAGGAACAAAAAGAAGTTCTTGAGTTATTGTTTAAACAAAGAAGACAAAAACATTGGGCTGATAAGATTGGAATTAAATGGATGGATGGTATGCCATTAACGCATGAACAAATAGAAACATTTTATTCTCATCCCAAATTAAAAGAATTACTGGATGATTTAGTAGATAAAGGATATCTAAAATTTGAGCACCCTAAAGGGATAGTAAAAATACAAAATGAAGATGATACGTTCAGAGAATGTAGAGAGCCAGATTTAACAAAACCTAAAGGATATAATATTGTAGCGGGTAAACTTAGTTTTGAATTTACTAAAATTATAGATGTAAATGATATAACCCCAACTTTAGTAGCAATGGACGTTTCGAAATTGGGAGTTGTTGATGATAATAAAATTAGAATGCTTAGCATCAGAGAAGGATTAAGGTTATTTGGTTATCCAGAAAAATATAATATGGATATATTGGATAGTAATGAAAAATCTAAAGCATTTGATTTGCTTGGAAACACAGTAGTAGTACCTGTAGTTAAAGATGTTGCTATTAAAGTTGCTGAAATGTATTATAAATCTATTTTTAATTCAGTAGAAGTATGTAATTTATAATTCTTTAATACATTATCTAGCCATGATTCTTCATCTATACTAGTATGTTCATATTGTTTTAATGTATAGTAGATTGCTTTTATAAATGCCTCCTTATTTGCAAAAGGAGGCGTACTTCTTTCACTATACCATTTGGTGGGTCTAATATTATAAATCATTCCTCTTTTAGCTTGTACTCTTAGAGCATATGATTTCATACCAGAAGAAATTTCCCAAATCTTTTTCAACCAAATCTTTTTTATTTTAATAACTCCTCGTTCCATTATATAGCCAAATATTAAATAATTAGCATTAAGTCTATAAGCATTATTCATCAAAGAAGAACAATAAGATTCAAAATTAGCTATATCAAAAGCTGGTGATATATTATAATTAAAAGCTTTAATTTCTAGTAAACTATTATTTAAATCATTATCGTTCAAATAAAAATCTGGAAATTCTTGTGTATTATTAGGTTCTTTAAAATAAATATGATTATTTAGCATCCATTGTTTTAACCAAGATTGTAGTGTAATACCTACAGTATCAGTCGTATTAATAATTACATTTACATCTGCCATATTAAAAATTATTTTACCTGGATTATTTATTGTTTTACTTTTTATTAGTAATTGATATAATTCTTCTGAGGATACTTTTCTTAATTGAGTCATATATAACCATCCCATTTTTATCAAATTTACTATGTTTCCAAGCTGATTATATTATACATGAATTTGGGTACATATTCTATATAAATTTAAGAAAATACAATCATAAACTATTTCTAAAACATTAGTACATTATAATTTTTGAATTTTATGTTATAATGTGATATTGCTAAAATTACATTATAATTTTATATAAAGAGAAAGGAAAAGTTAAGATGAGTTTGGTTGTTGCTAGGAAAATTAAAAATAATATTATTATAATGAGTGATACAAAGTTGACTTATAAAGATAAAGTTGAAAGAAATAAAATAACTTCAGGAACAATTAAGACAGTCATTATTGGTAAAGAAATAAATCTATCTTTTGCTGGAGAAACGCTATATGCAAAAGAGGCATTAAATTGGATAGAAGAAAATCAGCAAAAAATAAATGTTAATGATTTAATAGTATATCTTGAAAATATTAATAAAAAATCTGAATTTGAAACTGATTTTATTTTATGTATTGGTGATAAGGAAAGTGTACATTCAAAGATTATACAAATTAAGGATGGTCAAATATCCAATGTTGTATCTTCTTGGATTGGTTCTATAACAGCATTTAATAAGTATCAAGAAGCTTTTCATAGTTTTAATGAAAAAAAATTAGATAGCTTATTTGGTGGGGGAGCAGTGTCGTTAAATGTCATAAAATTACCAAGCAAAGATAATGAATTCAATGAATTTTATATTAAAAATTTTTATGCAATGAATGAGGTCATTGAAGATTCTGAGATAACAGAAGTAGATGGATTTATAATTTCTTCAGTATATACTGAAGGTAGTTTTCATTACATGGGATATTTTTATTGTTTTCCAATCAGTGAAAAAATGAAGTTAAAAGATATTTCAGCAAATAAAGTCCTCTCTTTGGGAAGTAGAGAAGAAGGTTCGTATGCAATTAGTGTTAGTGATGGTTCAAGAGTTTTTTTGCCCATTTTCATTACACATGGAAATATTGGAATATTATACAAACGTAATAAAGGTGGATTAATGAATCCTCATATTTATTATAATATTTCTTATAGCGAGTTTACTAAATTACTTAAAAAAAGTAAAATAAAAGTTAATTTTATTGAAGTCAATATAAAAAATAATTTTATAAGATTGAATAATGATAACTAATAATATAAACATCTATTTAATTAGAATTAAAGAAATTATTATTATATGGGGTATATTTTTTAAGGAGATAGTCAATACAATTAGTAAAATTTTCGTATAAGCCAAAAAATAGAAACATTATTTATATAACATATCTTTCTTAATTTATTCTTATTATCCAATAAAAAAGTACACATACAATAAATGAGTGTGTTTTTAAATACAGAAACCTTTCTATGCTTTTCTGTAGTATAATATACGTAACAGTAATGAAATAATAATACTAGCATAACTTCCCCTCAAACGAAATATTGAGTTGTGTGTTATTACAAAATGCTCTTACATAGATAAGACTGAGTAATGCCAATGCTCTTTAATAAAAATATGAAAGGGAATAGTGCTATGAATACAATCATAATAGAAGCAAAAAAAAATGATTCATCATAATTTATACCTTAGTTATTTATCTAGTAATTTATAGATGATTTAAATATATGTAAGGAGAGTGTAAAAAATGGGCAAATTGGAAGAATTAAAACCCAAAAGTGAAGTAATTCAAAATGATATTAATGAAACCCCAATTTATATTAAGGATGATTTAGAAGTTATAAATGAAGTTGAAGTATTATATAAAGAAGAAAAATTATTAAAACAAGAGTATAATAATTATATACATAATAAATGTAATAAAGCTTTATTAGATAACAATAAATATATTAGTTTATCTAATTTAAGCATTGAGTTGTTTAATTCATTGAAAAGTTTATCTAATATCGATTTATTATTTAAATATGAAGATGTAACATCTAGAATTCAAGAAATTATAGAAATCGAAGCGTATAACATAGGACATAGTGATTCTTTATAAATAAAAAGCAGATAGTCAATATTAAACTATCTGCTTTATTTATAATATAATTTTTGGTGTCATTTTTGGTGTCAAACCATATTTATAATATTTTAAAAATCAATCAAATACAGTGCAGTTGGGGGGACTCGAACCCCCAAGTCCTTATCGGACACTAGATCCTTAGTCTAGCGCGTATGCCAATTCCGCCACAACTGCTAATTTTAGATGAAAAAAATGAGCCACCCGGGACTCGAACCCGGGACACCTGGATTAAAAGTCCAGTGCTCTAGCCGACTGAGCTAGTGGCCCATAGTGTAACTAATATGTTTGTATAATGCTCATTATTTTTTAATGAGCGTGCCTGCAGGGATTCGAACCCCGGACACGTGGCTTAGAAGGCCACTGCTCTATCCTACTGAGCTACAGGCACATACAATCGGGGTGACAGGATTCGAACCTGCGGCCTCTTGAACCCAAATCAAGCGCTCTAGCCAAGCTGAGCCACACCCCGTTTTGAAATCAGATCGCAAAACGATTTAAAACTATTATTTAAAAGCAACTCCTCGAGTGGGACTCGAACCTACAACCCTTCGGTTAACAGCCGAATGCTCTACCATTGAGCTATCGAGGAACAGCAAAATGAATTATATAGTAATTTCATCAAAATGTCAATACTTTTTTTGAAAAAAATTTTCAGCGGTGTACAAACCCAGTAAAAATCAGTGTTACAAGGTAGAAGGTTAAATACTCTGAAATGATTTATTTGTGTGAATTAAAAGTCATTCGTAGAAACATATAATAACTTGAATAATTTTATAAAAAATGATAAAATTAGTAAGACGACATACGGACAACTATATGACCTGACGTTAGAACATCGTCAACATATATTATCTTAATAGGAGGTGTAATATAAATTCACGTTTATAGATACATATAAAATATATATTGTTTATTAGTGGTTTTACTGGTATTCCTGTGTTAAAATAAAACTAAGTAATTGATACGGGAGGAATTATGGATGGGAAAATATGTACTTGCAATTGATTGTGGTACACAGAGTTTAAGGGGATTAATCTTTGATAAGAACGGAAAATTACTGGTAAAAGTAAAAAGAGAATTTAACCCTTATTACTCAGTTGAGCCTGGTTGGGCTGAACAAGATCCAAATGTTTATTGGAATAGTTTATGTGAGGTTTGTAGACAGATCAAAGAAGATGAGGAAGATGTCTTCAATGAAATTGACAGAGTAGTTGTAACTACACAAAGAGACTCATGTGTTCTACTTGGTAAAAATGGTGAAATCATAAGACCTGCTATTCTATGGATGGACCAGAGGAAGATTGAAAAGCCAAGAGATATGACTTTATATCATAAGTTAACTATAACGACTGTAGGTATGATGACAACAGCTAAGAATTTTAGTCTTAACTGTAATGCTCATTGGATACAAGATTATGAACCAGAGAATTGGAAGAAAACTCATAAATATTTACAAATATCAGGATTCTTAAACTATAAATTAACCCATGAATTCAAAGACAGTATTGCTTCTCAGATTGGACATATTCCTTTTAATTATAAACACTTTAGGTGGGAAGGTAAACGAGGTCAAAAGAGTCAAATATTCCATATTGAAAGAGAAAAACTGTGTGACTTGGTAGCACCAGGAGGTGTGATTGGCTATGTAGTAGATGAAGCTACTAATGAGACTGGATTGAAAAAAGGTATTCCGGTTATAGCAGGAGGTTCCGACAAAGGCTGTGAAACATTAGGTGTCGGGTGTTTTGATAACTATACCGCCAGCATTTCATTAGGTTCCAACGCATCTATACAAACCACTTCTAGAAAATATTACGAAGCGCTGAGATTTATTTGTCCATTCCCAGCGGTGATACCAAAAGCTTATAATCCAGAAATACAAATATATAGAGGATATTGGATGATTTCTTGGTTCAAGAAGGAGTTTGCTCAAAAAGAAGTCACACAAGCAAAAGAATTGAATATAGCTCCAGAAGAATTGCTTAATAAAAGATTGAATGATATACCACCAGGTTGTGATGGATTGGTATTCCAGCCTTATTGGGGGGCAGGAGCCAAGAGACCGGAAGGTAAAGGAGCAATAATAGGTTTTGATGATTATCATACAAGAATACATATATATAGGGCAATCATAGAAGGTATAGGTTTCGGATTATTTGAAGGTTTACAATATATACAGAAAAAATCTAAGATAAATATACAAAAGATTATGGTATCTGGAGGCGGTTCTCAGAGTGATGCTATATGTCAAATAACAGCAGATTTATTTAATAAACCTGTTTACAGGGTTCAGACTTACGAGACGTCTGGATTAGGTGCTGCCATTGTAGGATATGTATCAAAAGGTGAATACAATTCATTTGATGAAGCAGTTAAGAATATGGTTCACCTAAAAGATGAATTCTTGCCAGACCCTGCAAATGTTCAAGTATATAAGAATATATACGACAACATTTATTCTAAGGTATATAACAAATTGAAACCCTTATATAAACAGATGCAAAAATAAACTAGAATGCAATCACTTGAAACTATATGAATGATATTACAGCTTAGAGCTTAGTATCCAAAGGAGGAATTTGATGTCAAATTATAAAGGATTCATGCCAGAATGGGAACATGAAGCTCCACCGGAAAGAAGTTTCAGATCTATACTAAAATGGGGTAATCCTACAGAATATAAATGCCCTAATGAAAGATTGTACAAAGTTATAAAAGATACTTTTGGACTGGATGATGAATATTTTAAAACAAAACAAGGTGAAGGATTAGATAAAGTTGATATGGAGGTTCCAGTCAATCTATCAGAAGAACAAATACAAAAATTCAGAGAGATTGTTGGAAATGATAATGTCAAATTGGATACATACACAAGGTTAAGGGTTTCCTATGGAAATACCATGATAGACCTTATGAGACTAAGGAATAAAATCGTTGAAAACTTGCCAGATATAGTTTTATACCCAAGCAATAAATCACAGATAGAAGATATAGTCAGCTACTGTTCAAGTGAAAAAATTCCAATCTACTGTAAAGCTGGAGGTTCAACTGTAACAAGAGGTATGGAAGCTATGAAAGGTGGAGTCAGCCTTGATTTAGCTGTTAACTTTAATAAGGTTGTATCTTTCAATGAAAAGAATCAAACTATCACAGTAGAATCAGGAATGCAAGGACCAGAATTAGAAAGAGTACTTAATAATGCAAAAGACACTTTAGGAGCTAAGGGAAGTTATACTTGTGGACATTTCCCACAGTCTTTTGAGTATTCTGGTGTAGGTGGTTGGGTTGTAACCAGAGGAGCTGGTCAAAACTCTAGCTACTATGGAAAGATAGAAGATATCGTTATATGTCAAGAATATGCAACACCAGTAGGTATAATAAAAACAGAAGAGTATCCAGCAATGGCAACAGGACCTTCAATAGATCAGATTATGATTGGTAGTGAAGGAGCATTTGGTGTTCTCACTCATGTAACATTGAGAGTATTCAAATACATGCCTGAAAATAGAATCAGATTCAGCTATATATTCCCAAGCTGGGAAAACGCTCAAGCTGCTGCCAGAGAGATAACTCAAGGTGAATTCGGAATGCCTTCTGTATTTAGATTATCAGACCCAGAAGAAACCAGTCTAATGTTAAAATTATATAATGTCGAGGGAACCAAGCTTGATTCCATCATGAAGAGAAAAGGTTTCAAACAAATGGAACGATGTCTTTTCCTAGGATTCACTGATGGAGAAATCGGATTCTGTAAAAATATGAAGAAAAAACTTCACAAGATATGTAAAAAATATGGAGCCATGTATTTGACTGGATATCCAACTAAGCAATGGGAAAAAGGTAGATTTAGAGACCCATATATGAGAGATGCCTTAGGAGATTTCGGTATTGTCATTGATACAATGGAATGTTCAGTAACATGGGATACAATGAGTGAAGTTCATAGAGGGTTAAGAGAATATTGTAAAGCAAGACCAGAAACTATCTGTCTTACTCACATGTCTCATGTGTACCCACAAGGTGCTAACTTGTATTTCATATTCATAGCTAGAATGGAGATGGATGAATATATTGAATACCAAGCAGGAATCCTTGATAACTATGTAAAATATGGAGCAGCTATCAGTCACCATCATGGTATTGGTAAATCATTTGGTCCTTGGTTGGAACACTCAATAGGGGAAAATTGTTATGATATAATAAAAACCCTAAAAAAACACTTTGACCCTGACAATATTATGAATCCAGGAGGAACTCTTGGATTAGATGTAGAAAGAAGAAAATTGAAGTATAAATAATTTATATACACTGTAATTCAATGCTCACTTTATAAGACAGTTACTAATTTTTTAACTGTGTTATAAAGGGGCATTTTTTTTATGATAAACTAGGTAAAAGAATTTTATATAATGTCTTCTCAAAATCGGTCAGTGGTACTAGAATAGTAATTGTATTCAACAGAATTACGAAAATCACTTAGATGAAAAGGGGTAATGGATTGAATAAGAGATTTTTTGATATACCTAAAGTAAAACAGATAAATCTTTTTAATGCAGGATGCAAAATCTTTGCTGAAAATACATATAGGAATGCTTCTATGTCAAAAGTAGCATTTGAAGCAGGAATTTCAAAATCACTGATTTTTTATTACTTTCAAAATAAGCAAGAGTATTATTTTTTTATCTTAAATGAAATTGTTAATCAGTTGAATTCACAATTGTCAGTAGTTATAAGTAAACGATTAGAGTACGATTTATTTGAAAAAGTTATTGAGATTATTGAACTCAAAAAAAACTATTTTACTAACTATAATTTACATTTTAAGCTTATTGAAAGGATTTATTATGAAACTGATGATAACCTTATTGAAGGATTACAGCAACTAAAAATAAGATTATCACAGCCATATAAGGAACTTATTGTATCAATGGATAAGACTGGATTTACAAGCAAAGATGATGCCATCAATTGCATAAAGATCTTGCTCTATTGTGCTGAAGGTATGGTATATCATTATGACTTAGATGATTTGAGGAATTGGGATGTATTAGTAGATGAGTATAAATATATAATTAAATCAATGAGAAATAATTATTATAAGGAGTTGGAATAATGGAGTTTAAAGAATTTGGAGAACAAAATGAAAAGATTGCCTTACTGATACATGGCGGTTGGGTTTCATGGAGAACTTTAAAAGTTCAAATTGAAGAATTAGAGAAGAATTACCATGTAATTGTACCTGTATTAGATGGACATAATATTCATGATAATTCAGAACTTGAGTCCATTGAGCTAGAGGCAGCAAGAATAATTGAATATTTTACTAAAAAAGATATATTTAATATTGATATTATTTATGGAGCTTCTCTTGGTGCAGATATAGCATTGGAAATTATGTGTCAATCAAATAATTTTGTTAAATATGCATTTATTGAATCGGGGTCATTGGGAATAAATAAGCTTGCAGCATGGTTTCTAATCAATATATCAGAGACTGCAATGTATCATGGTGTAAGGGAGCATTTCTTTTGGAAAAAGTTCTTAGATCGCTTTCTAATAAAAATAAAGATGCCTCATAGCCTATATTCTGATACAAGGAATTTAATAAAACATATGTCCAGAAAAACTATTAGAAATGTTCAAAAACTTGTTTGTAACTATTACTTAAAAGAATCAATAAGAAATATTGATACCCATTGTCTTATTGTATATTCTTCTAAAGAAAAATACTTGAAAAAGCCTTATGACCAAATGAAAGCTATGGTTTCAAATATGCATATTGTTTGTTTAGAAGGATATAACCATGGACAATTATGTATTGGAGAACCTAACAGACAATTAAGCATGTTAAAGGATTTTATTATGAGAGAGACTTATAAAGGAATACAATAGTATAGTATCATCACATATTACTTATAAGATGAGTAACTAGTATTTTAACGCCTATCATAATAAGAATTATACCTCCTAAAATATTGACACATGACTGCAGTTTAGCACTTTTACTAAGACTCTTTCCGATAAATACTCCCATTACAGATGCAAAATATGTAATTTGTCCAATCAGACATACAGCTATCAGTATATTTGCATTCAACAATGAAAAAGTAACTCCAGTTGCAAGAGCATCAATGCTTGTTGCCAAAGACAAAGTAAGTAGAACCTTCAAACTGTCAATGGACAACGCATTCAATGAAGGATTCTTGGATTCTTTTATAAAATTGATACCTATAGCAGATAACAATAAAAATGCTATCCAGTGGTCTATAGGGTCGATTACGCTTCTAAGTGAACAACCTAAAGCCCATCCTATTCCTGCCATCCCTCCCTGAAATAATCCAAAGGACAAACCTGCTTTTACAGCAGTCAGATTATAATCATTATCACTTGCGATACCCAGGGTAATAGATACTGCAAAAGCATCCATAGAAAGACTTAGTGCAACTAAAACAATAGAATATATACTCAATAGAATACGTCCTTTCAACTATTTTTCTAAAAGTTACCTAGTCATTTAATATATAATACATCATAAGAAATTATATGCTAATATTCTAATAAAACTTTCATAAAAATTGATACTGAATAATAGATGTGTTATAATAGAAAACTACATGAGTTCTAGCAGAAATTCTGCTATGTAAATTTGATGTAAGAGGTGATACTTTGAAAAAAGACAATAAGATGTTGAAGAGATTTATTAGCTACTATAAACCACACAAAAAATTATTCATAATTGACATGATATGTGCTTTTTTGATTGCATCAATAGATTTATCAGTTCCAATGTTATCTAGGTATGCATTGAACGACCTACTACCCAAAAACCAGTTTAGAACCTTCTTCTTATTTATATTAATGTTATTAGGACTTTATTTGATAAGATCGGTTTTTCAGTATATCGTGGATTTCTGGGGACATATTCTAGGTGTAAGAATGGAATATGATATGAGAAAAGACTTGTTCAAACATCTTCAATCATTATCTTTTAGATTCTATGATAAGACAAGAACGGGACATATAATGTCTAGAATGGTTAATGATCTAAACGAGATAACTGAGCTTGCGCACCATGGACCAGAAGACCTTTTCTTATCACTTATTATGTTAATTGGAGCTTTCTTTGCCATGTTATTCATGGAATGGAGATTAGCTCTTGCCGTATACATATTCATTCCTTTCCTTGTATGGTTTGCTATTAAGCAAAGAACGAAAATGTCAAGAGGATTCAAGAATGTCAAGAAAAAGATTGCTAATGTAAATGCTCAATTAGAAAGTAGTATTTCAGGAATAAGAGTGTCCAAATCATTTGCTAATGAAGAACATGAGATGGAGAAATTCACTTTCGGTAATAAAGAATTTAGAGCTTCCAAAGACGTCGCCTATAAAAATATGGCTATATTCAGTGTAGGTATGGGATTCATAACTAAGATTCTTAATCTGGTAGTTATAGGGTTCGGAGGTTTCCTTATCATGAAGGGAACTATGACTATAATGGATTTATTAGCTTTCATAATGTATGTTAATGCATTTTTACAGCCTATCAGAAGATTATCCAACTTTGTTCAGCAGTTTGAATCTGGTATGACTGGATTTGAAAGATTCACTGAACTAATGGAAATAGAACCATTGATAAAAGACAAGTTGGGTGCTGTAGATTTAAAGAATGTTACAGGTAATATAGATTTCAATAACGTAACCTTTTCCTATAATGACCATGAAAAAGTGCTTAACAATATAAATCTTAATATCAATGCAGGTAGGACATTGGCGTTGGTAGGTCCTTCAGGCGGAGGTAAGACAACGTTATGCCACTTGATTCCACGATTCTATGAGGTAGATGAAGGAATGATTACTATTGATGGTAAGAATATAAAAGATATCAAAGTAAAGTCACTAAGAAGTAATATAGGCTTAGTATCTCAAGATGTATTTCTGTTTGCTGGAACTATCAAAGATAATATCATGTATGGTGATATAAGTGCTTCGGAAGAGAGACTTATTGAAGCTGCTAAAAATGCTGAGATACATGACTTCATCATGGGACTTCCAGATGGTTATGATACTAATGTAGGAGAAAGAGGTATAAGACTATCAGGAGGACAGAAACAAAGAATAAGTATAGCTAGAGTATTCCTCAAGAATCCTCCTATACTAATATTGGATGAAGCAACGTCAGCTCTTGACAACGAAACAGAGATAAAAATCCAACGTGCACTTGAAAAACTGTCAAAAGGCAGAACATCTCTCGTTATTGCACATAGATTATCTACAATAAAGAATGCTGACGAGATTGTAGTTATAACTGAAGAAGGTATCAAAGAAAAAGGTACCCATGAACAACTGCTTGCCAGTGAAGGTATATATGAAAAATTGTATAAAGCACAATTCAAAGGTTATATACCTGATCAAATCTAAAGTAGTGTGTATGTAAATATATGATATAAAAAAGGGGTTGGCTGTATGGTCATACCCCTTTAACTTGCTTCACACATTCTAGAATCATCATCTTCGTCATCTATCATATCATTTCTTATTATACGAATGGTACTTAATCCTGATATTGCTGTTATAACACCTATAAAAATACAAATATGACCTGTTTCATAATGTTCTAAGGCAATACCACCAAGATAATATCCTAATGGGACTGTGACTGAACATAATATTCCCATAACACTTGATACTCTACCAAGAATATTATTAGGAACTAAAGTCTGGACCACTGTACCTAATGAAACATTGACAATCCCAAAAGAACATCCTAACAGCAGTAGAGATATTATACCAGTATATATATTACTTATAAATGCAAATGGTATCAAAAATAATCCTTCAAATGTCAATCCTATGAACATTAGTTTATAATTACCTATCTTCTTACTTATCTTGGGTATTATGAAAGACATCATCAGTCCACCAACTGACATAGCTGCTAGAAGTGTACCATATACGTCACTGCCAGAATTAAGATCTTTTTTAGCAACTACAGCGATAATCAATGACAAAGGTGCGAATAAAAAGTTTATGATTACACCACCAACGATAATCACATGGAGTAGGTCTTTATTTTTTATTGTATAACTTATGCCTTCTTGGAAATCGCTTAGTAATGTTGATTCTTGTACCTCAGACCTATCCAGGCGAGGGATTTTTATAAAACTCTCAGAAAAACTAGATAACAGGAATGAAATACTATTAAGTAAAAATAATCCTGGAATTCCTATAAGAATAACTAATACACCACCTAAAGCAGGACCAAGTATGGAAGAACTATATCTTAATATTTGTGATAGTGAATTAGCCTTGACCAAGTGTTCTTTTTTCACAATAGATGGAATAGATGCTCCTATAGCAGGGGAAAAGAACGCGCTAGTCGCTGACATAAAAGCAGATATAATATATAAAGTCCATAATTCCAGATTGCAAGAGTAGCATAGTATGGCAATTATCCCTACAAGTAATCCATTGATCAAATCGGATATGACAATTATTTTTTTCCTATCTGCTCTATCAGCTAATGGACCTGTGAATGGACTTAATAATACTTTTGGTGCTACAGTAAATACCATTGTAATACCTGCTTTTCCGGGAGAGCCAGTAATTTCAAGTACATACCACATAACTGCCAGTGAATGAAAATTACTGCCTAAAACTGAAACTAATTGTCCTAACCATAATAATACGAAATTCTCATTTTTGAATATGCTTTCTTCTTTTAACATCATATAACCATCCTTTTCTATTTATTGACTTACATATATATAACGTAAATAGATAAAAAAGTGTCCAATAATAATTAAATAAAATACATTTATTATTATATACCATATTGTCATGAATGGTATAATGAAAATACATATATTATTAATGATGAAAATAAAATTAGAAAAAAATAAATTTTATTAGGACACTTCAAAGGAGTTATTCGTTGTATAGATGTAAGAGGTGCTAGCACAAAATTAACATAGATTTACTCAGGAGTTGAAATTATATGATTTATAATGTATATGAACAATATCATAAGGAATTCATTAGATATGCAAAGAGCCTTGTCAAAAGAAAAGAAGACGCTTTTGATATTGTCCAAGATGCTTATGTTAAAGCACTTGAACGAGAAGAAATGTTTGATAACATGAATGATTATGAGATAAAAGGCTGGTTTTTCAGGGTTATCAAAAATACTTTTATAGATAATTTCAGGAAAAACAAGAAAATAGTTTTTTGTGAAGATGAGAGTATTATAACTAGGGAAACAAACATGGAAACAGATATATACTTTAATGATATGATTGATATATTACCTGAGGATCTAAAAGAATTGATCAAGTTGAAATATGTTGATGGTCTTAATAGCAGACAAATAGGTGAATTACAGAAGGTATCACCTTCTACAATACGTAATAGATTGAGTTTAGCTATTAACAAATTAAGAGATGGAGGTTATGTAAATGGGTAAAGTCGTAAATATTTGTTTATTAGATGCAAGAAAGGCAACTGAGCAGTCACTTAGTAACATTACAGAATTAGAGAATATAGGAAGTCTTATTTATAGTGATACAACAGCTTCACTAATTAGTAGTATAAAAAAAATTAACATAGGTAGTATGGTTAAGATTGATGAGGATGAGAGTATAGACTATATGACAGAAAATGGTAAAGCTGTTATTGATGAGGCTTTATTAGAAGAAGTTGATAATAAACTTTTTGTTCTAGTAAATGGTGTATGTGAGATTAAAGAAATGCCTAAAGAACTTTTCAAGGAAAAAATACATTCTATGACAGTTAATGGTTTGGTTATTTGTCCAGAATCATTAAAATCCGTTGTAAGCATCAAATCCAAGATTAATGGATTGACTATAGCTCTAAAAGAAGGTCATCGTTTTATAGATGATACAGTTCTACTTAATGAAACATTTATAGTAAAACAAGTTAATGCTAAGTTGACAATAGAAAAACTAGTAGCAATAGATAAGATAGATGAAGATAGTTTCAATGAAAGTATTGAGCATATTCAGATTCTTGATGAATTGGTTATAACTAAAGGAAATCTAAAAATATTAAGAAAGACTACTGATAATCTTGAAGAAGTAGAGCTTACAATTGTACCAGATAATAGTGTATTCAAAGAAGGTACAGTTGAAATTAATTCAGCTACTATAAAATTCTATGATGGAGAATCTTTAGTGGTGGATGGCAAATTAGTAATCAAAGATGTTGCACCAGAAGAATTAAGAAAACATATCACATCCATTTACTCAGATAAAGTTTTCTGTGATGAAGAATTATTCGAGACAGTTAAAGAATTATGTAATAATAGCAATGTGAAGATAATGAACAATAATGATATACACAATAATGGAAAACTGATCATTGACAAAAATTATCTACTAGGATTAGAAGGTAAAGTAGCCATAGATAATAATGGGAAACTAGTAATTGATGAATCAGTAACTTTGGAAGTAGCAAAAGATAAGATTAAAAATATTACCAATAAAGGATTATTAAAAGCTGATACATCAGTTTTGAGTGGTATACCTATCATCAACCATGGAAAATTGAGTCCTATAGATAATACAGATGAAAAACAAGAAAATAATATCATATATGAGAATATGCTAGTTCTGGAATTATAGATTAATGACTATAGATTAATAATGCCAACCAATTAATACTTTATATAAAAGCTGTAAATCCATATATTAGATGGACTTACAGCTTTTTAAATGTATCTAGGTGCAACATAATAATAATATCTTTTGAAATTATGATTTTAGAACTTGTTGAGTGAATTCATCTATAGTGATGACTTTGTCAGTAAGTCTTGACTCTTCTGCTGCAAAAGCCATCACATGACTTTGGACAGATATACTTGCTTCAGTTTTACCTTTTAATTTTCCATCGGCTTCTACAAGTTTTACGAAATCTTCCATTATACCTAGGTCTCCGCCACCGTGACCACCTGCATCTTTTTCTATATTGATGGTTTCTATTTCTTCAGAAGGGAAGTGTCTGATTTCAATTTTATCATAATCAAAATCACCTGTTATTTCACCATGAGTACCCATTATTTTTATATGACGTCCACCATCTTTACAAAATGCAGTCATAGTCAAGTGAGCAGTTACATTATTATCAAATATCATATTAACTACTTGATGGTCTACTACATCATTATCACATTTGAAGACGCATCGTCCGTAAGGACCCTCTTCTAAAGCTTTCTTACGAGCTTCATAGCTAGTATCTGCACTTATGACTGATGTAGGCCATTCTACATTATCGCCAAGATATATCTTTACTGCATTGTAAGGGCATGTATCCCCTGCTGGGCATCCTTCTATACAACGGTCTGGTGAACCTTCTGGTGCACTTTTCTCTTTGAAATAATCAAGAGAACCGAAAGAGGATATTTTTTTGCAATTATTGCCTACCAGCCATAATAGAATATCCATATCATGACAACATTTTTGAAGAATCATAGGGCTTTCTCGTTTTGAATTACCCCAATTACCTCTAACAAAACTATGGGACTGATGAATACGTCCAACATATTCATTATGATTGATAGTCACAATATCACCAATGACTTTTGAATCAAGTAATTCCTTAAGCTTGGAGAAAAATTTTGTGAAGCGTAGAACATGGCATACAGAGAAAACTTTATGAGAATATTTCTTAGCAAGCTCTCCTAATAGGACACATTCTTTTACATTGTTTGATAATGGTTTTTCCAGTAAGATATGATAATCTTTTGCAAGTGATAATTTTGCAGGTTCATAGTGAATGTTATCTAGTGTACAGATCAATGCTGCATCAGCTAATTTAGGTTTTGCAAGAAGATCTTCCCATGTAGTAAAAGCCATTTCCTCTGGTATATCATGTGCTTTGATAAATTGTTCACGTTTCTTAGCATCAGGTTCTGCTACTGCAACGAATTTTATTTCTTCAGGATGTTTCAACGCATATGAAGCAAGAGCGTCTTTTCCCCTGTCACCTGCTCCAATAAGTATTGCTGTTACTGGTTTCATTAATAATCCTCTCCTTTTCAATTTGATAATGACTAAACATATGATAGTTGCTAAGTGTCTAGCAATAATTTATCAGTTCTTATTTTGTATTATAATCTTTAGTTTCTTATGAGTCTTTATTAATTCAGTCATGAATTTTATCAATTTGGACTTAGAAAATATATCTAGAGAAAATTGGATAATAAAAAAAGATACCCCCTTGGATATCTTATATATAATACTAGAAATGAACTAATGATTTAGCGTATTCAGTTGGTGTCATACCTACACAATCCTTGAATTGTTTGGAAAAATAGTGGATGGAAGTATAATTCATCTGTTCCGCTATTTCAGTAAAGGTCAATGAGGATTCTCTTATAAGCTGTTTAGCATTCTCAATCCTTAATGTACGATAATATTTCATAATGGAAACAGAGTAGTTCTTTTTAAATAAATCCTTCAGATATGTAGCACTTAAACTCATATGTGAAACGATATCTTTTAGACATATATTATCATTTGCTTTTTCTTTTAGGAAATCTTCTATAGTTACAGCTATATCTTTTTCCATTCTTTTTTTGGTTACAATGGATTCTTTTAATTTCTGGACATTTTGATTACGTATGCAGTGAATGAAAAATTGCTCCATATATAGTTTCAATAACTGATTAGATCCAAATGGAGAATCAGCTTTCAATTGTTGATCTTGCAGACATCTTCTAGCTTCTCGAATAAAATTTTGCAATATACTTTTTTGTTCAACATCCAGCTTGATGATTTTATTCTCAAAAAACTTCATAGCTTCTGAATGACAACCAAATGAGAAAACAATAACATTAGGAGCTATTTCACCATTAGCCCATAGAGAATGGAATTCATTAGGTTTATGAAAGATCATTTGACCATTGTTAAGAACATAATGTCTTGTATCTGCCATAACTTCCAGTACGCCTTTATCTACATAAACAGCTTCCCAAAAATCATGTCTCTCTCCTCGAAAAACATAGTTCTTAGCAAATTCAAAATAAAAAAAGGTATATAATTTATCAATTTTGATACTTTCTTCTAGTAAGAGCATAATGAAACCTCCTTTTCCAGATATATTTATATATCATATAAGATTTTCTAGTATGATATCAATACTTAGAAAACATTACTTTTTTATAGAATGTACTATAAATAATATATCACATAATACATGAGAAAATAAATATTTTTATGTGTGAAAAAAAGAAAAAAACATTTGACAAAAATTAAAATGCCTATTATAATGAAATCAGGTATTAAATGTGTACCAAAAAACTTGTAATCGATTACAAAAATGCAAGGCATAAAATTTTTCAAGTTTTATATTTTTATCTAATCTTGTAATCGATTACAAAGACATAATAATAAAAACATCAATTAGGAGGGTTTTGAAATGAAAAAATTTCTAATAGTATTATCAATTGTAACTCTTTTGGTTTCATCATTAGCAGGATGTGGCAATACTGATAATAAGAAAGAAGAACAAAGCAATTCAGATAATGAATCAAATGGGCAAGTTGAAACTAATGATAACCAGGACGAAGAAATTACACTATCTTTTTGGTATAAAGATGTAGGAGTAAAAGAAGAAATCTATAAAGAGGCAGTTGCACGATTTGAAAATAAATACCCTAATGTAACAGTTAAAACTTTTCAAGCAAGAAGTTCTGCTTATAAGCAGAAGCTACCAATAGCTTTATCTGGAAATGATGCACCTGATGTTTTCTTTACTTGGGGCGGAGGATGGCTTAAAAGATTTGCCGATGAAGGTCACGTGTTGGAAATTACTGATAAACTTGACACAAGTCGTTTCAAAGATTTAGCCATGGTAAATTGTGTTAATGATGACAAAGTTTTTGGAGCACCATTAGGTATTGATATTGGAGTTGTATTCTATAACAAAGAGATTTTTGAAAAACATAATCTACAAGTACCTAAAACTTATGAAGAGTTGAAAAGTGTTATGAGTACTTTGAGAGAAAACGAAGTTATTCCTTTTGTACTTGCTAATCAGCCTAAGTGGCCAGGTTCTTTCTGGTACATGTATCTAGTAGATCGTTTAGGTGGAGAAGAAGCTTTTGATAAAGCTTTCAAACGTGATGGAGGTAGTTTCAATAGCCAACCATTTGTTGAAGCAGGTGAATATATTCAGGACTTAGTTGATGCAAAAGCTTTTAATGATGGATATAATGGATTACCATATGATGCAGGTACAGCTAGACAATTACTCTATACTGATAGAGCGGCTATGATGTTGCTTTCTAATACATTCATTAATTTAGTTAGAAAAGAAGCTCCAGATTATGAAGAAAAAGTAGGAATGTTTCCATTCCCAACTATGCCAAATGGAAAAGGTGACGAGAATAACCTAGTAGGTATTGCTGCACCAGTTTGGTCAATATCTTCAGGTTGTGAACATCCTGATTTAGCATTAGAACTAATAAACGAATTAACAAGTGTAGAAACTGCTACAGAGTATTCTAATAGAACAGGATCACAGACAGCTATCAAAGACATAAAAACAGAAGACCCTGTTGTTCAACAATTAATGGATATGTTGAATAATGCTAATAATCTACAAATGGTATATGACCAGACATTAGTACCAGAATTGGCACAAAAACATTTGGAAACAACACAAGAGGTATTTGGTTTTATGAAAACTCCTCAAGAAGCAGCAGATGAAGTTGAGGAATTAGCAAAGAAATTATTAGATTAGAAATAAAAATTTGAAAGTGTATATAATAAAATGGTCGGGGTCAATCCTCGACCAAAAAGTTTGAAAGGAGACTATATGAAAAAATTCAAGAATAGCAAAATAACTCTTTTTATTGTTTTTTTGTTACCAACATGTTTAGTTTTTTCTACGTTTATTTTATATCCCATATTTTCTACATTCATTAATAGTTTCTTTGACTGGTCAGGATTGAGTGCTAATAAAACATTTATTGGATTAACTAATTATATAAATCTATTTCAAGATTCTTCATTTAAAGCAACTCTTGTGAATAACTTATATGTAATTATAACTTCAGTACTATTTCAAATTCCTTTAGGATTAGTACTAGCATTGGTGATTGTTAAAAATAATGTAAGAAACAAATTATTGAGTATCATTTATTTCTTGCCATATTTATTGTCAACAATGGCTGTAGGTTTAGTATGGACATTGTTCTATGACCCATATTTCGGAGTAGTGAACAATGCATTAAAATGGATTGGAGTCGAGAATTGGCAGATTACTTGGCTTGCTGATCCTAAGACAGCACTTATTGCAGTACTTATCGTTGTAGTATGGTTTTATGCACCTTTCTATATGGTTATTTTAAGAGCTGCATTAGTAGGGGTACCAAAATCTCTTTATGAAGCGGCAGATATTGATGGTGCTTCCAAGACTCAGCAATTCTTTAAGATAACATTACCTACAATAAAGCCTACATTGGTTACTTCATCCATTCTATCAATTGTAGGGTCATTAAAATCCTTTGATATTTTCTATATCATGACAAATGGTGGACCTGGTACGTCAACAGAACTTGTTGGTACTTATATGTATAAACAAGCATTTGTAAATTATAAAATGGGTTATGCCAGCTCAATAGCATTTGTAATGTTTTTAATTACTTTGTTGGTAAGTGTATTTGTTAAAACATTTAATAGAAGAAGGGGGCAAGCGTAGGTATGAAAACTATTAATAAATTATTAAATAATAGTATAGCATTCTTGCTAGCAATAGTTATGGGCTATCCTCTTTTGTATGTAGTTAGTACTTCATTAAAGCCACTGAATGATTATTTTACAGAACCTGTAAAACTTTTTAGTGCACTTAGTTTAGAAAATTATAAGTACGTTATTGATATGGGATTTCATGTTTTCTTTAAAAACAGCTTATTGATTACTTTTTTCAGTGTAATAGTCACTGTATTATTAGCAACTATGGCTAGCTATGCATTAGTCAAGTTGGACTTTAAGTTCAATAAGATTTTGAGCCTTTTGTTTATAGCGGGTATGATGATACCAGTTCATGCAACATTAATTCCTATTTTTAACCTAGAAAAGAATATTTATATATATAATAGATTAATTGGAGTGGCTTTACCTTTGATTGCTTTTTCTTTACCTATTTCAATATTTATTGTTAGTCAATTCATGAGAGATATACCTAATGAATTAGTAGAAGCAGCCAAGATGGATGGAGCCAGTGAATATCAAACATTCTGGGGAATCTTTTTTCCACTTTTGAAACCTGCAATATCTACTATCGTAATTTATACTGGAGTTAAGATCTGGAATGAATTCATCTTTTCATTAGTATTATTGAATGATGTAGAGAAATACACCATTCCTTTAGGATTGCAACAGTTCTATGGAGAATTCTCTGTTAATGTACCAGCTTTGTTAGCAGCAATTTTTACTGCTACTATTCCAGTTATTTCAATTTTCCTTATTTTACAAGATAAATTTGTTAAGAGTCTGACTGGGGGAGCAGTGAAAGGTTAGAAACATTGAAAAAGTAGAGGTGATATAAAATGATAAGTGAAATGACAGATGATTTTAAGTGGGGAATATCAACGTCTGCTTACCAAATAGAAGGAGGATACCAAGAAGATGGTAAAGGTCAGTCTATTTGGGACGTTTTTACAGAAAACAAAGATAACATTATTGATGGAAGTGACGGAAAAGTCGCGTGTAATCATTATGAATTATACAAGGATGATATTGATCTGATTGCAGATCTAGGTATCAAATATTATAGATTCAGTATTGCGTGGACAAGAATATTCCCTAACAATTCCTATGAGATAAATGAAAAGGGTATAGAGTTCTATATTGATTTAATTAAGTATATGATTCAAAAAGGAATTGAACCTTTGGTATGCCTACATCATTGGGATTTACCTTATTATCTGTATGAGCAAGGTGGATGGTTGAATAGAGAATGTGTAGAAGCATTTGAAAAATATGCTGAAACAGTATTTATTCGTTTGGGTAAATATGTTAAACATTGGACTACATTCAATCAACCTTATTCTATTGCATATGGTGGTTATGTTACTGGGAAAAGGGCACCTGGAAAACAAGATATACCATCTGCATTTAAAGTGATACATAATGTTTTGCTTGCACATGGTAAAGCTGTAGGTAAGTTCAGAGAATTGAATATTGAGGGTAAAATAGGTATTATATTAAATTTGATGCCTGTACATTGTCTTAGTGAAGAAGATGAAGATGCTAGACAATTGGAAGATGAATTCAGAAATAAATGGTTCTTAGATGCTATATTCATGGGGACTTATCCAAAAATGTCTAGGACCTTTCTTGAAAAAGAATATAATATGGATTTTAATGAATTGATGCTAGAAGAGGATATGAAGGTTATATCTGAGAGATTGGATTTTATTGGTGTCAATTATTATACTAGAAAGATTGTTAGATATAATAAAGAGTGTTTATTTAATGTTGAATATATAGATGGAAGTAATGATTCAACAGATGATTCTCGTGAGATATACCCCAATGGATTAAAAGAAGCTCTAGGATTCATAAGAAAATACGATCCCCAATTGGATATATATATAACTGAAAATGGTGCTGATTATAGAGGCGATAAAGTTGAAGATATATTGAATGATGAAAAAAGAATAGAATTCTTGGACTGTCATTTTAATACAATCAAAGAATTAATTCATGATGGATTTCCTATTAAAGGGTACTATCTGTGGACACTATTTGATAATTTTGAATGGGAAAATGGATATGTTGGAAAATATGGTATAGTCTATGTGAATAGAGATACTCAAGAGAGAATTGTGAAAAATAGTGGAAAATGGTATACTGAATATATAAATGAAAATAAAAGGTTTTGGTGATTTATGGAAAAGAAAAATGTCAAAGAAATTGCAAAACTCGCTGGTGTATCCACAGCAACAATATCAAGAGTAATAAACAATAACCCAAATGTTAAGGAGTCTACTAGACAACATGTCCTAGAGATTGTTAACAAATATGGCTTTAAACCAGATAGATTAGCTAAGAATCTGAGAACGAAAAAGAGCTATACTTTACTAGTATTGATTCCAACTGTGGAGAATCCATATTTTGCTGAGATTATACGCGGAATTAATGAGAAGGTATACAATACTAAGTATGAGGTTATTATTGGAACTGTGGAGCATAAACGTAATTCAATGGAGATTTTCTTGGATTTGCTTAAGACCAATCAAATAGATGGTGCCATATTCGTTTCATCAAGTATTGATAAATCACAATTGATCAACATAAAAGATAAGAAAAATATTGTGCTTTGTAATGAATATATTGAAGGAATGGATATTTCCTATGTCTGCATAAATAATCTATTAGCTTCATATGAAGCCACAAAGAAACTTATAGAATCAGGATGTAAGAATCTATGTTATCTTGCAGGACGTAAGAAATCAATTTCCAGTGAAAAGAGGAAATTGGGTTTTCATAAGTGCTTAGATGAATATGATATTACAAGTTCAGCCGATCATGTGATATATGGTCCCAACTCTATAGAATCAGGATATGAATCTATGAAGAAGATACATGACAGCAATATTAAATTTGATGGAATACTTGTTAATTCAGATTTAAAGGCTGCAGGGGTAATACAATATCTAAAACAGAAAGATTTTAAAATTGGAGAAGACGTAAAATTAATTTGTTTTGATGGTACTTTTGTTTCAGAGATTATAACACCTAAGATTACAACTATTAATCAACCAGGTTACATTATCGGACAGAAAAGTTTAGAACTGTTAGTGAATCAACTTGAAGATTCAGAGTGTGATTTTCAATCAATAATCGTGGAACATGAAATTAAAAAGGGCGAAACTTTATAAATATAGATATAACAAAGAGAAGGAATCAAAAAAAGCTGTAACTCATATCATATGGAGTTTACAGCTTTTATTATTATAATATTTTATTCAAAGTTTCTCACTAGATCTTCAAAAGTATCTCTGCGACGGATTAGCTTTGCATTACCCTCTGAAGTTATAAGTACCTCAGCAGGACGAAGTCTATTGTTGTAGTTGGATGCCATGCAATATCCATAAGCTCCTGCATCTAAAACATTAATTATATCGCCTTCAAAAATCTCAGGTAGTTCACGTTGTTTAGCTATGATATCTCCACTTTCGCAGATATTACCCACAATATTTACTGTTTCTGATTTTGTTGATGGGACATTGGATTCTCTAAATATCTCTATGTCATGATGAGAATCATACATAACTGGTCTTTTAAGTACATTAAATCCTAAGTCTGTCCCTACATATTTCATTCCATAATTATTTTTGATAGAATAGACTGTACCCAATAGATTACCACATTCAGCAGCGATATAACGTCCAGGTTCTACTTTGAAAGTTATTTGTTTGCCATACTTATCAGCAAAATCAAAGAATACTTTGTCTAACTTTTTACCTAAATCTTGTAGATCTAATCTCTTTTGACCAGCTAGTTTTTGGTAAGGGATACCGAATCCACCACCCAAATCTACAAATTCAAGATTATCAAATTTTTCAGCTATGTCCAAAACAGATTTAACACCCTCAACATATTTGTCCCCTTCCATGAATAATGAACCGATATGCTGATTAATACCTACTAGGTTCAGTTTATATTTGGATATAATCTCTTTTACTTCTGGGATGAAATTAGGGTCTACACCGAACTTGGTTTTCTTTCCACCTGTAATAACTTTTTCATGATGTCCTGCACCGACACCAGAATTGAATCTTATACATACTCTTCCGCCTTCATTTATTTGACCGTATGATTCTAGTTGTGAAACTGAATCGACACTTACTAGAATATCCCTATCTATTGCAAATTGCATTTCTTCTTTTGATACATTATTACTAATGTACAATATCTGTTCTGGCTTGAATCCAGCTTTTAATTCAACAAAGATTTCCCCTGGGGACATTGCGTCAGCGTTAAGACCTTCTTCACGAGCAATTTGTAATAAAGTTAGATTACCATTAGCTTTTACAGAATAATTTACAGAGAAATTAGGATATGTTATAAGATTTTTCAGCTCTCTACATCTTTCTCTCATTACATTTTCATTATACACATATAGTGGACTACCATATTCTTTTATTAATTCCACTGGGGTAGTATTACCAAAAAAATTAGTTTCATCTGATACTTTGTTATATGTTGTTAGCATACCTGTTGCTCCTTTCTAAGAAATATATTGTAATAATCTAGTTTAATTATTTTTTAATCAGATATATTGTTTTTTATATCTATTAAATGAATTTCATTAATTATTGCTTCTCTAATAAGTCGCACTAAAGTAGTATTACGAGAGTAGAGTGCTTGATTCAATGTTCCTGTAATGACTTCTTCAGTATCTATAATAAGCTTAAAAGATTCATAGTTAAATGATTTATAGAATTTGTTATGACTAAACTTTGGAACTTCTGGTGATAGAATCACTATTTTCTTATCATTATTATAAGCTTCTATTATCTCATCTGAAAATATATCCAGAATTTTTTTATCAGCACAAAAATATAATCTGAACTTAGATTGAGTAATCATATTTTTTATTTTATTAATTATATTTTTAGTGTCTACAATAGTAATATATGGATTATTAGTAACTAGGTTGAATTCTAAGTTATCTCTAATAACTTGTATATTTTCATCAAAATCTCTTGTAGCATTCATAATCAGTTCGTCTTTAGAGATAGCAATGTATTTTGCAGAAGTACCTTCTATTATATGAGCACTACCTTTGTCAACTAGACTTGATAGTGCAGCGTAGGCATTAGAACGTGATATACCAGATATTTTTGCTGCTTCGTAGCCAGATAATTCTCCATGCTTACACAAGGTAATGTATATAATTGATTCCTGCTGAGTAAAGCCAATGCTTTTTAATGCATCAATCAAATTCATATCTTTCACCTCATTAGTATTCCTTTATAGAACTACTATAAAGCATGTATCTATAATTGTCAAGAAAAAAACTAAGGGCTTTGCTTCTAAACAAAACTCTTAGTTAAATGTATAATATATAAATTCATATTAATATTGGAAATGGGTATTAATTACGTTGTTTATTCTATTTTGTCAAACTATAATTTGAACCAAAATTATTATCCCAATAAGTTACACCATTAACAGTATAGCTTATTGCAAACTCACAATCATTATCCCACTGATAGTTGTTTCCACCAGTATAAAATGACCATAATTCTGTATTATTATCGTAAGAACGAGTATAGCTAGCATCAACTTCACTATAAGTTTTCCAATTATCTAGAGTATATCGTACTTTTACGTTTTTGTCATAGCCTAGATTTTTTAAGTAAATGGAACCACTTAAGAAATTATCATTACGGTTACATTCATTTAACAAAACAACACTTTTTGATAAAGTGCAAGGTGCATTATAGATCATTGTAGTTTCTTGAAGTAAATAATTGTTTCCATTATTATTATCCCAATATGTATTACCATTAACCTCATATTTTATAGCAAATCTACAATTATGGTAGGTATGATGTTGAGGTGTATAAATTTTATGAGGTGTTGAGAAACTCCAAACTTCAGAGCCGTCTTCTAATGTTTTGAGATAAGAAGCAGGTTGATCTAACCAGTTGGAACCGTCATATGTATAATGTACTGTAATATTTTTATCAGCACTTAAGTTTTTGACATTGATATATCCAGTTGCATAATAATCTAATTGGTTGCCACATTGACCAACAGTTGTTGTTACCAATTTTGCTGAATACAATTGTATATTAGGAGTTGTCTGTGCTGAGATACTTAATCCACTGATATTGAGCATTAATACAAAACAAATTACAAAAGTTACTAAATTTCTAAAACATTTCTTTTTCATAATAATTCCTCCTTGAGTTTATAGATTAACAGTTATTTTTATTCATAGAATCCTGTAAGGCTGTAGTTGTCACCAAAATTGTTATCCCAATAAGTTTGACCATTAACAGTATAGCTTATAGCATATTCTCCTTCTTCATAGTAATAACATGGTATGAAGAATTCCCATGATTCTATATTGTTGCCAACATCTTTTCTGTAAGTTGCATCCACAGATTTTTGTGTTTTCCAACCGTCTTTTGTATAAAAGACTTTTACATCTTTAGCATAATCCAGATCTTTCAAGAACATGAATCCTTGTGTTCCATAACGATAATTATGTTTACCAGTGTCTAACATGACGATACTTTTGGATAATGCATAAGGAGTATTGCTATCTGAGTAACTATATTTAACATAATAGTTGTCTCCATTGTTATTGTCCCAATATGTATTACCATCAACTTCATATTTTATTGCAAATGTGCAATTGTTTGATTTATCCTTTGGTATATTTATATCAAAAGACCAAACTTCATCTTCTGGTGATAGATTCTTCAAATATTCAGCTTTCTGCTCAAGCCAAGTAGTGCCATCATAAGTATAATGTAAAGTGACGTTTTTATCATAGTTCAAGTTTTTAACATGTATATAACCTTTTGCAGTATAATCACTGTTAAATCCTTTTTGCATTATCTTCGCAGAATACAGCTCTACATTTGGCGCCTGTGCCAAAATATTGAAACTATTTACATTAAGGGTCATAATAAAACAAATAATTAAAGTTACAGTGTTTCTTAGATACTTTTTTTTCATTTGAATTCCTCCTTTATTTTTTATAAAATACATTATATTACGATAATTTATATATGTCAAACAATAGACTAAATATTTATTTTGTTTAAAATATTGTTAGAATATAACGAAATATTAATTTATATATAAAATATATTGTATACAATATCAAATAATAGTATAAGATAAGTAGTTATTGGAAATAAAATTGTAAGATATTATAAATAACCAATAAAAATAAATTAAATTATTAGTCAATTTAAAAATATAAGTGAATAAAAATTCATAAGAAGGTATAATAAATTGTTTTGATAGGGGATTAAGGAAATAACTAAGGGACAGCCTCCTAATATATTTTACTGTGATACTTACTAGAGCCGATGTTTTGGTTTATCGGTAAACTAGATGGTAAAAAAATATATTAGGAGACTGCCCCTTAATGCATATTTTAGATATTAAGATTTATTAGCATAAACGAACTTATTACTTGTGAGTACTAGCTAATGATAATCATTAGGGAAGATTAGGGTCCTGTGTAGGTGAGAAACTGTAATTATCACCAAAATTATTATCCCAATAAGTTACACCATTTACTGTATAACTCACAGCATATTCTCCACCACAACTCCAAGGAATAGTACTTCCGTCATTGATTGTATTGAATAACCATAATTCTACATTATTACCTAGACTACAATTATATGAAGCATCAACATCATGATAAGTTTGCCAATTATCTTTAGTATAACGCACTTTTACTACCTTATCATAAGCCAGGTTTTTCATAAAAATAGAACCATAGATAGAATTATAAGAACGACCTGTTTTATCTAACATAACAACACTCTTGGATAGTACATATGGTGAATTAAAACTTGTGCTGCTGCATTGAAGAAAATAATCATTACCGTTATTATTATCCCAATAGGTGTTACCATTAACTTCGTATTTTATGGCAAATCTACAATTGTATGTGTATTGATGAGCTGGTGTGTATGATTCATGTGGTGTAGTGAAAGACCATATCTCTGATCCATCTGATAATGTCTTATAGTAGGATGCAGATTGATCATACCAATTATAGCCATCATATGTATAGTGTACTGTAACATTTTTGTTGATATTCAAGTTTTTAACATATATGTATCCGCTTGCGTAGTAACCTGTCATGCGGCCAGTATCAGCATAGGTCGTTTCCATTTTTGCAGAATAGAGTTCTACATTTGGAGTTTGAGCTAGAATACTAGAACCGTTGATATTGAGAATTAACATAAAACAAAAAATAAAAGCTACTAGATTTCTAAATAATTTTTTCTTCATTAATAAATCCTCCTATTTTTTAAAAATATATAATTTCTCTTTCAGATTAATATATGTATCAACATAAGAAGTTATTAAATAATGTTAAAAATAATTATGAACAAAAATATTCCATCATATTAGTTAGAAGAATCTGGTGATGGTGAAAAACTATAATTATCGCCAAAGTTATTATCCCAATAAGTTACACCATCAACAGTATAACCGATAGCATATTCTCCACTAGAATTTACAGGGAAAGGACTATTATCATGCATAGTATCAAATGACCATAATTCTATATCATTATCATATTTCCAGTTATAATGAGCGTTAAGATCATGATAAGTCGCCCAATTATCTGTAGTATAACGTACTATAACCTTCTTGTCGTAAGCTAAATTTTTTAAGAAAATGAAGCCCCATAAAGAGTGTGGAGTAGATATATCCTTGTCTAACATAACAACACTTTTGGATAATACAAAAGGAGCATCGTAAATCATAGTAGTATCTTGAAGAAAATAATTGTCTCCATTATTATTATCCCAGTATGTATTACCATCAACCTCATATTTTACAGCAAATTTACAATTATATTCAACTTGATGTGTTGGTGTATAAGATTGTTCAGGTGTTTTGAAAATCCATACTTCAGATCCGTCCTCTAATGTTTTTTGATAAGAAGCAGGCTGATCCAACCAGTTGGTATCGTCATATGTATAGTGTACTGTCACATTTTTGTTAGCGCCTAGATCCTTGATATAGATTTTACCAGTTGAATAATAACCTACCATGTTACCGATATTACCGTATGTTGGTAATATTTTTGCGGAATACAGTTGTACATTTGTTGTCTCAGCTAATGTTGTTTGAGCTGAAATACTAAAACAACTAATGTTAAGTGCTAAAACAAAACAAATCATAAAAGTTACTAAATTTCTAAAATACTTTCTTTTCATAATAATTCCTCCTTTATATTTTTTTGCAAAATATATTATAATAGTATTATAAATCCATGTCAAATAATGTACAGAATATTATTTAATAATAAAATATTATAATATTAAAGAAAAGTAGTGAATAAATTATATGTCAATAACTTGATAATTTATTCACTACTAGTATTCCTATACATATAAATCAATGAAATGAGTATACAATTCATTTGATTTTAATAAATAATAATGTTATACAATATAAAAATAGTACATTAGATTTAATTGATATTATATAATCTATAATTTAGTTCGAAATTATTGTCCCAATAGGTAACACCATTAACAGTGTAACCAATACAGAATTCAAAATCTTCTTCTACATCAATTATGGTTGTCCAATTTTCAATGCCATTAGCATTTGTATTTTTATAAGAAGCTAGACTCTCTTTATAACTTTGCCAGTTATCATTAGAATATCGTACTTTTACGGTTTTATCATAGCCTAGATTCATTAAACATATGTTTAATGAATGTTTATTTCCACTAAGACACCAAATATTATCTAATGTTAAAACACTTTTAGATAATACGATAGGTGAATAATAGGAATCTTTACCTCTTTCAATAAAATAATCATTCCCATTATTATTATCCCAATATGTATTACCGCCTACTTCATATTTTACAGCAAACTTGCAGTTGCATTTAGTATATCTGCAACCCATAAAACGTTGGTTAGGTGTTCTGTATCTCCAGACTTGTGAGCCATCGGATAAGGTTTTAACATATACAGCTGGTTGATCAAACCAATCATTACCGTTATAAGTATAGTGTACTGAAACATTTTTACTTACCCCTAAATCCTTGATATGAATGATTCCAGTTGAATAATAGACATTACCAATCATCATATCACCGCTAACGGAACCTGTCTCTAATTTTGCTGAGTACAACTGTACATTATCATTGGTCGTTTGAGCTGAAATACTAAGGCTTCCAACATTAAATGCCAAAATTAAACAAATTATACAAGTTAATAAGTTTCTAAAATACTTTTTTTTCATATTAATTCCTCCTATTATTCTTTGATATATGATAGTATACGCCAATAATTTTAAATGTCAATAAACAATTTGAATATTTAATAAATTTATAAAATTACAATTAATGGTTAAGATAATAAACAAAATAGTTAGTGTTTAAAACTTAGTCCTGTATGTTATAATGAATAAATAGATATCGTAATAAATTGATTCTAATAGAAGATAGTATAATAAAATTATGATTAGTATAGATGACAGAGGAGATAGATATGGATTTATTTGATATGATGAGAGAGAAAACTCTAGAAACTGAATCCCCATTAGCGGCTAGACTACGACCAACGTCTATAGAAGAAGTAGTTGGGCAAGAGCATATAATAGGAAAAGGTAAATTATTATATAGAGCGATAAAAGCAGACAAACTAGGGTCACTTATTTTCTATGGACCACCTGGAACAGGAAAAACCACCCTTGCAAAAGTTATAGCAAACACCACAAAAGCCGAATTCGTTCAATTGAACGCAACTATATCTGGTAAGAAAGACATTGAAAAAGTAGTAAATGAAGCTAAGAACAGACTTGGTATGACTCTGGGAAGCACTATCCTGTTCATTGATGAGATTCATAGATTCAATAAAGCACAGCAGGACGCACTTCTGCCATATGTTGAAGACGGTACCGTAACACTTATCGGTGCTACTACAGAGAATCCTTATTTTGAGGTAAACAGTGCGCTAGTGTCAAGGTCTAGAGTCTTTGAACTAAAACCTTTGGAAAACAAAGATATCCGAAAGCTCATAATGAGAGCCATTGAGGATAAAGAAAAAGGACTAGGCACTTTTAATGCCAAGATAAATGAAGAAGCCATAGAGTTCTTGTCCGATAGAGCCAATGGAGATGCAAGAGCCGCTCTTAATGCCATTGAACTAGGGGTTCTTACCACTGAACCAGATGAAGATGGAATAATCAACATAGATATAGATGTAGCATCTGAATGTATACAAAAAAGAGTTATCAATTATGATAAAAACGGAGATAATCATTATGATACCATATCAGCTTTCATAAAAAGTATGAGAGGTTCAGATCCAAATGCAGCAGTCTATTATCTTGCTAGAATGATTTATGCAGGAGAAGACCCAAAATTCATAGCGAGAAGAATCGTTATATGTGCTGCTGAAGATGTAGGAAATGCTGATCCCATGGCGATACAAGTTGCAATGGCTGCCGCTGATGCAGTTAATTTCATAGGTATGCCCGAAGGTCGTATAATATTATCCCAGGCAGCAACATATGTTGCATGCGCCCCAAAAAGCAATGCTGCTTACGTAGCTATTGATAAAGCACTGGAAGATGTAAAAAGAGTACAGATTACCACAATACCATCTTATCTCAAAGACAGCCATTATAGTGGTGCAAAAAAACTAGGTCACGGAACAGGATATAAATATGCCCATGACTATGAAAATCACTATGTAGAACAGCAATATTTACCAGATGAACTTGTTGATGAGATATATTATAACCCTACTGAACAAGGGTATGAAAAGAAAATTGTAGAGCATTTCAACAAGATAAAGGGGAAAATTGAATAGTTTCCCAATATTTTTATAAAAAATAGTTATAGCCATTAGTTATGTTAATTAGAAGAAAAAGTCTTTTGTGATTATATTGTAGATGCTAGGAAGCAAAATAGTATATGTATATGTGGAGTAGTGAGGCAGGACGCCGAACCCAGCTTTAATCTGACAGCCCTACTGGACTGTCAGGAATAATAATGGACTCGATGTCCATTATTATTCGTTGAGCTCAGGACGAGCAAGTAGCTGGCGTAACATATACATATACTATTTTGCAATAACCAAGTCAGAACAAAACACTATTTCTGACTTACTTGCAATATAATCTAATCTAGATAAAAAATGGAAAACTTAAATAGCTAGTTTTATCTTGACATATTTATATTAAAGTATATAATAAAACTATCTTTGGATATATTTATATATAACATAAGATACTAAAATTTAATAGATGAAAAGGTACTCGTTGAGTTAAAAGGGAAAGTGGTTAAATGCCACTGCAGCCCCCGCTACTGTAAATGGTATGAAATCTAAAATGTCATTGGGAAACTGAGAAGACTAGAGAGTAAGTTAAGCCATAAGCCAGGAGACCTGCCTTTTTATAAGTTTTAAGCTTTCGGTGGGAGAGTGTAGATTCATATATTTATTTGTAATCTGACTGTGCCTTAGCACAGTTTTTTGTTGCTTATAAATGGAAAATGCTACATGAGTATACCGAGTGTCAATCACTTTTCTTATTAAAGAAGATATTATGGAGGTTTAAAGGATGAAAAAATTATTAAAGCTGTTACTGACAACTATGTTAATTTCAGTACTCGTTTTTAGTTTAGCTGCTTGTGGCGGCAAGAAGACACCAAAGGATGATACATACAATCAAGAGAATCAAGTAGAAAAAGATGATACATCAAAGACTGATGAAGACAAAGATACTAATGAAGATAAGGATACTAATGATAAGAAAGATGAAACCACTAGTAATGAAGAGGAAAAAGATACTAGTAGCGAATCAGATATATATCCATTAACAATAACAGATAAGTATGGTAAGGAAATAACAATTGAAAAAGAACCAAAAACTGTAGTTTCAATTTCACCAGAATTTACAGAAACAATATTTGCTCTAGGAGCAGGAGACAAAATAATTGGTAGAACAGATTTTTGTGACTATCCAAGTGAAGTAGCGAACATAGAATCAATTGGTGGTTTACAAGAATTTAATATTGAGAAAGTAGTAGACCTTAACCCTGATATTGTAGTTACATCTGCTCATGTAAAAGATGATGCTGTAGCTAAGTTACAAGAACAAGGTATCACTGTTTTATCACTTTCTTGGAATGAAAGCTTTGAAGGAATATACGGTTATATAAGTACACTTGGTGAAGTTATTAATAAAAAACAAGAAGCGAATGAATTAGTAACTAGTATGAAAGATAAAGTAGCAGAAATCCAAAAAGCAATAGAAGGAAAAGAAAAACCAACAACATATTTTGTAGTAGGATATGGAGAAGGTGGAGATTTTACAGCTACTGGAGATACCTTCTTAAGTGAAGCCATGGCTTTGGCTGGAGCTGACAATATAGCGAAAGATGCTACAGGTTGGGCATATAGTATTGAGCAGATAGTTGATAAAGACCCTGAGATTGTCATATGTTCAGATAAGTATGATTCTAAAACTACGTTAGAATCATTAGAAGGATATAAGGATTTAACTGCTGTCAAAGAAGGAAAATTATACGAAATTGATGAAAATCTATTCTTTAGACAAGGACCTAGAATAGTTGATGGATTGACTAATTTAGTTAAGATAATTCATCCAGATGCTATTAAATAATGTAAATAGATTAGAATTATAGTATACTTTAAGTAAGTCTATGTTAAATATAAGCATAGACTTACTGTGTTATAAATAGAAATGACATACTAAAGTAAAGCAGGTTAAGACTATGAAGATATTTAGAAAAAGTAATATTATAATAAGTTTATTAGTACTTATAGCAGTAATTATTATTGCATGTGGATTTGGTTCTGTCAGAATAGATTTTGTTGACAGCAGCAAAATATTATTAAGTAAAATTCCATTAATAAATGATTTGATTTCCCTTGATGGTATTAAGGAATCACATATAAAAATAATAGCTGACTTAAGGTTGCCTAGAATAATACTTGCATTATTTACTGGAGGAGCATTAGCTGTAGTTGGATGTTCTTTTCAAGGAGTTTTCAAGAATCCTATGGCAGACCCTTTTGTACTAGGTATCTCCTCAGGTGCTGCACTAGGTGCAACAATTGGACTTATATTCAATTTTAATAAAACAATTTTTGGTTTTACTGGAGTGAGTATGTTCGCATTTATTGGAGCCATGCTTACAGTTTTACTAGTACTTAGAATATCAGCTATTGGCAAAAAACTTCCTACTACAACATTATTGCTGGCAGGTATATCACTTAATTACTTATTATCAGCCCTTATGTCTTTGATGATGTTATTGAACAGGGATAAATTAGAAAGAGTATATCTATGGACCTTAGGAAGCTTCAGTACATCAAGCTGGAAAGAAGTAGCCATTATAGCACCTTGTGTCATTATATGTTCAATTATATTAATGGTGTTTTCAAAAGAGTTGAATCTTATGTTATTAGGGGATGAAACTGCTGGGAGTCTAGGAATTGATGTAAACAGAACTAAGAAGATAATATTGGGGATATCATCAATAATGGTGGCTGTTGTTGTTTCGGCTAGTGGAATCATAGGATTTGTTGGACTTATCATACCTCATATAATAAGAATGATTAATGGTCCTGACCATAAAAAACTGATACCGTTAGCAATGCTCATAGGAGCAATTTTCATGATAATATGTGATACCATTGCTAGAACCATCATATCACCAGCTGAACTATCCGTAGGTATCATTACCTCATTATTCGGAGTTCCATTTTTCTTATTTTTATTATACCAAAACAAAAAAAGAATCATCTAAATCAGTAACATATTACAGAAGGAATGAACAATATGAATAGTATAGTTAGTACAAAAAAATTAAATTTCAACTATGGGGAAAAAATTATTTTAAAAGATTTGTCTATCAACATGGAAAAAGGTCTGTTCTATAGTATTATCGGACCTAATGGTTCAGGGAAGACTACTTTTTTGAAGTTATTGGCAGGTATATTGCCCTCTAATAAAAATACAGTCTATATAAAAAATGATGATATCCATGTCATCAAACAAAAAGAAATGGCTAAGAGATTATCAGTGGTACCACAAATAACGGATATGCAGTATGAATTCTCTGTTTTTGATATTGTCATGATGGGTAGGACTCCATATACTTCCAGATTCCAGAAGAACACTGAAGAAGATAAGAAAATAGTTAACGATGCAATGAAAGAAACTGGAGTCATAGAATTGAAAGATAAGAAAATCACTCAGCTTAGTGGTGGAGAATTGCAAAGAGTCATTCTTGCTAGAGCTATAGCCCAAGAAACAGATATCATGTTGTTAGATGAACCCATATCCCATTTGGATATCGGATACCAATATGAAATAAGTGAGTTGGTTCATAATCTATGCAAGAAAAAAGGAATTACGGTTATAAATATTGTTCATGACTTAAATATAGCTATGAGGTATAGCGATAAGATATTGATGTTGAAAAATGGTCAAGTGTATAGATATGGTGATCCAGAGGATGTAATAACCAAGGAAACCGTTAAAGATGTATATTCTATAGATGTGGAGTTAATAAATCATCCCATTTTAACTGATAAAAAAGTAATAATTAAGTAATATTTTAATATGTACTTGCATATATATATTTATTGTGGCAATATAGTTATATAAGATAAGCTATCAATTAATTTGTAATTGATAGAAAATTATAATTAAATTTTTATATGTATATAAGAAAGGATATATGCAAGATGTCAGATAGTAGATTTGAAAATGTTTTACGTCTAGAATACCCACTATTTGAAAAAGCACTGAATGATAATCTAACTAGAGATTACGTAGGAGAAATATTAAAACTATATGAAGATTTAAAAACAGAAGCCTATAGATTCAAGACAAAAATCTATAAGGTATATTTAGATTTTGCTGTAGCTATTAACGCAGTCTATAAGTATCTTTTGGTGAATGAAGTAGAAAAAGATGAAGCGCTTAGAATAATGTCAGAATTTTGTATAAATACAATAAATAAGTCTTTGGATAGACTGAGTTTTATACAATTAGCATTTCACTATTCTACTAATAAAGCATATCTTAAACTTATTACAATAAGTTCAATTATAACGTTGGAAAGTCTTAAGTTGGCGAATGAATTAAAAGAACATGATATGGATGAAGAACTAAGTAAAAGCATGGAAGAATGCAATGTAGCAGATTATTTCAACTATTATGGGGTAGAAGAATTAATGGAAACAGTTGAAGTAGTTGAAAATTCATTTGATATGTTCTTAGATAAAAATGTTAATCACAATAAAGGAAAAGAAGTAGTTATTAGAATATGATAAAAACAATTCTTAAGGGGCTGTTCGTTGAATGAAACAGCCCTTTCTTAATAAAGTCCTCTTATAGGTACATGATGTCACTTGTTTTTTCTTATCCTCAATATGATTCCAATAAAAACTGATAACACACAAGTAGATGCTATACAGAAAACTATTACTTCACCACTATTCTCTCCGTTGGTCAATGCATAATATATAGCGATACCATAGAAACCCAACAAGATGATTATTACTGCAAAAATGAGTACTCTTTTTAAATTAGTCATATGTTCACCTCTAACGACTTAACATTTGTATATGGATTAGTATATTTGAAATGATTCAGTATGTCAAATAATATCGAATCATAAAAAAATCTCAAAGAGTAAAAAAATATACAATAAATCTAGGTAACTGTCATAAATTAGAATAAGAGAGTTTTATTGGGGTGAGAGAATGGATAATAATCAAAAAGTCGATGATAGATTGAATCTAGCTGTTGATCTGACAAGTGCAGAGAGACAATATACCACTAATCTGAATGTGGGCTATAACGAAGAGGCTAATACTTGGGAACTAATTGTAAAATACAATGGTAATATTGGGGATATTCCTGCAATAATAGCTTTGACAGAAGATATTGAACAGCTGACAATGGATTATGCTATAGTCACGATCAAACAAGAAAATATAGATCAATTTGCCTCCTTTCCAGAGATTGAGTATGTAGAAAAACCTAGCAGTCTATATTTTAATCTTGACACCAGTCTTAGAGATGCATGTATCACATCAGTCCAAAATGTTTTTCCACTTTTAAAAGGTAATGGCGTTTTATTAGGGATAATTGATTCTGGTATAGATTATTCCCATCCTGATTTTAGAAATGAAGATGGAACAACTCGTATAGTAACCTTATGGGATCAATCTATACAAGGTAGCCCCCCTGAAGGATTTAGTGCAGGGACTGAATATACTGCTGAGCAGATAAACGAGGCACTTAGCAAGAATAATAGATTTGAAATGCTTGAAGTAGTTCCTTCTGATGATTTCTTAGGTCATGGAACCCATGTAGCAGGTATAGCAGGAGGCAATGGCAGAGCAAGTAACGGACAATTCATTGGAGTAGCACCTGAAGCAGAATATATCATTGTCAAGTTGGGCAGGAGAGGTCAGGAATCATTTCCAAGTACAACTGAAATTATGAGGGCATTGGTTTATGTAACAAGAAAAGCTGAAGAATTAGGAAAACCAATATCTATCAATCTGAGTTTTGGAAATAATTATGGTCCTCATGATGGTAAATCCTTATTTGAAACCTTTATTGATAGTATAGCCAGTGAATGGAAAAATGTTATTTCTGTTGGTTCTGGAAATGAAGGTAGTACAGCACTTCATACTAGTGGCACACTTGATGAAGGGGACGAAGAAATTGTTGAAATAGCAGTATTCACTGGAGAGCCTAACATAACTATTCAATTGTGGAAAGCTTATTCGGATGCCATAAATGTTTCAATACAAGCACCTAATGGTGTGTCTTCAGGTTTCATTTCGCCTACTCTTGGTAAACAGCAATTCAACTTGGATGGAACCAGAGTTTTGTTATACTATGGTGAACCATCACCTTTTAACTTGGATCAACAAATATATATTGAATTAATTCCACAAATTGGGGATTATGTTACTGAAGGAATATGGAAGATAACTCTTCAAGCTGACACTATAGTATCTGGTAATTATGATATGTGGTTACCTGGTTCAGTGGGAAAAGATACAAAATTTCTTAGACCTACCATAGATACCACTCTTACTATGCCTTCAACAGCAACAAAAGTAATAACAGTTGGAGCATATGATTCATCAACAGGAAGTTTGGCACCATTCTCTGGAAGAGGATATACTAGAAGGTCTAATACAATAACTGTAAAGCCTGATTTAGTTGCACCAGGGGTCAATATAGTAGCAGCATATCCAGGCGGGGGTTATGATTCATTAAGTGGAACCAGTATGGCAACTCCATTTGTTACAGGGTCAGCAGCTTTGTTGATGGAATGGGGTATTGTAAAAGGTAATGACCCTTATCTGTATGGTGAAAAGGTAAAATCATATTTGCAGAGATCTGCCAGGAGGAACGAAGAATTATTTGATTATCCTAATAATCTATGGGGATATGGAACTCTTTGTTTAGCTAATGCTTTCAGAGGATTAGGTGGAATTGAAATAGCTGAAAATAAGGATACTATAGAAGAGATTAGAAAACGGATTCGTGAAGGAAGTGACCCTGAAATATGTAAACAAGCAGTAATATCAGAAGAGTACTTTGATTTACTGATTGAGTATGAGAGTATAGAGGATATATATGAGAGATACAACCCAGAGTGTATACAGATATTGGATGACCAATATGCAGTAGTACATATATTTATCGGTGATAATGATGGGTGCAGAAGGATTATTGATAGAGTCAATCTAAGTGATATTCCACACTGCTTTGGACCATATGCAATAAGTGCGTTAGAAGATGCAGGTATATTAACCTTCCACAATCAGCCATATGTACCTCTTAGAGGTGGGGGAGTTATTATTGGAATAATTGATTCGGGAGTTGATTATACTGACTCCATATTCAAATACGAAGATAATACTACTAAAATAAAAGCTATCTGGGATCAAACTATACAAGGTTCACCACCAGAAGGATTCATATATGGAACAGAATTCACGGAAGAACAGATTAATGAGGCATTACAAGCAGAAGATCCATTAACTATTGTACCGTCTGTTGATGAAACTGGTCATGGAACTTTTCTAGCTGGTATGTCAGCTGGGCGTGAAGATAGAGCTAACAATTTTGTTGGAGCCGCTCCAGATGCATCAATAGTTGTAGTAAAATTAAAGGAAGCTAAGAGATGTCTAAAAGATTTTTACTTAATTGGGGATAATCTTAATAGCGTTTATCAAAATACAGATGTGATATTTGCAGCTAAATATATTCGTGAATTATCTGTTAAATTACAAATGCCACTTTCAATGATAATTGGTGTAGGAAGTAATCAAGGAGCACATGACGGAAGTTCAATAACAGAGAGTTATTTACAGTCAATAGCTAGAAGGATAGGTAATACAGTAACGGTTGCTGTTGGAAATGAAAGTAATCTGGCACATCATTATAGAGGTCAATTTGAAGAAGATGACGAATTCAAGAATGTAGAAATAAAAGTACCACCTAATGAACCAGGATTTACCTTTAACATTTGGAGCAATGCACCTGATAAGATTTCAATATCCATTACATCACCTACAGGTGAATTCATTGATAGAATACCAGCTACACTAGCCAAGAAAGAGGAAATAAAATTCCTATTGGAGAGAACAACCATCTATATAGAGTATCAATTATCAGAAGGCAGAACTGGAGATGAAGTCATTTTCGTTAGGATGGAAGATCCTACTGAGGGAATCTGGACCATTACTGTATATGGTGATCTGATAGTGAATGGGAGAATTGATGTTTGGTTACCTAGAAAAGATTGGGTAAGAGAAGAAACCCAATTCTTATTACCAGACCCATTTACAACAATCACTGACCCATCATCAAGTATTGGACTTCTTTCAGTAGGAGCATATAACCATAGATCTGGAAGCTTATATCTTTCTTCAGGTAGGGGATTGACAAGAGATGATGTATTGAAACCAGATTTAGTAGCTCCTGGTGTAGGGGTAGTAGGTCCAATGCCAGATGATACTTATGGACCAATGACAGGAACTAGTATAAGTGCAGCGATTACAGGTGGAGCAGCAGCATTATTATTGGAATGGGGGATAATAAAAGGTAATGACCCTACAATGGATACAGGTAAAGTTAGAAACTATTTAATTAGAGGAGCTAAGAGAAAAAGGTCCATCAAATATCCTAATAGTGAATGGGGATATGGAGAATTAGATTTGCTTGGTGCTTTTCAAGCTATAAGAGGAAGTAAATAGGAAATAACCTTTAGGGGCTGTGGGATAATACATTTTGGATATTATCCCACAGTCCCTTTTTGAATATTTGATATTGCAATAATATATCTATAATAATATACTAGAATAGTAGGAAAAATTAATATTTTGGAGGACATAGATGAAGATGCTTAATGGTAAAGGTTTTATAGAAAATAAAATGTTAAAAACCATAATAGCCAGAAGGGATGAGCTTAAGTGTATTAAAGAAGAATTTGACTCTGTATTGGAAGGTGGAAGTGGAGTTGTATTAGTTAAAGGTTTGCCAGGGATAGGAAAAACATTTTTGGTGGAGTCTCTAGTAAGAGATTTAGTTAGTAATAATATCACATATGTATATGGTAAATTCAGAAAAAATAATAAAAAGTCTTTTATAGCTATCACAGAAATCATAGAACGAATGGTAAAGCATATCCTAACGTTACCTCCTGAACAATTAAAAAATATTCAAAGAAATTTGAAAGAGACATTAGGTTCAGATATTGAGATAATAACATCTATCAGTCCTTATTCAGCAAAATTACTTGGAAATTATAAAAGCATTAACATAGATAATTATAATAAATTAAAGTATAGAATTAAGAAAGCAGTACATAGATTCATTTCCATTGTTTCAGAATCCTTATTTCCATTAATAATATTTATTGATGATTTACATTGGGCTGACAGTTCATCTTTAGAAATAATAGAATATATGTGTAAAAAAAATGAATCACTGAATACGTTACTGATAGTTGCTTATAGGAATAATAAGACTGAAAATACTATTAGAAGAGAGAATATAAATAAGATAATACAACTTGAAGATACATATATGACCATGGAGTTACAAGAGCTCACAGATGGAGACATTAGTGAATACCTACAATTGATTATGGGAGAAGAAACAGAAAATATTAATTATCTAGCTAGATTCATTTACGGATTAACATTGGGCAATCCTTTTTATATGAATGAGATAATCAATGTTTTTATTCAAGAAGATATACTTATATTTTCAGAACAGACAAATCAATGGGTAGTAGAATTGGATGGATTAAATAGATTAAGTTTACCTGTAGATATTGAAATGGTTATAATACATAAGATAAATAAGTTGGACAAAGCTAAGAAGGAACTTCTAGATATTATAGCATGTCTTGATGGTAAAGTTGATTACCATATATTAAGAAAAATAGTAGATATTGATGATACTCTACTGAGTAATCAATTAGAGACTTTATGCCAAGATGCATTTCTCTTGAAGAAAATAGAAAATGAGCAAATAACAGAAATAGTAACTTATGATTTTGTACATGACATAATCTTGGAATTAGTTTATAAAAATATAGAACCTGTCATTAGAAAAAATATTCATTATAGAATTGCTGAAACACTATTAAATGATACAGAAGAAATATTTGTTGAAAAAAACAGGCTCTTCATAGTATCACAGTTATTACGTTCGGATAAAAGTATATTATCCTATGAAAATACGGAAAGATGGATTTATGAACTATACTATGCAGGTATTGAGGCAAAAAGGACAGCTTCTGTAAAACAAGCCATAAAAATATTCCTATTATCTTTACAGCTAATCTCAAATTATGACTTTAATGAAAAAGATGATATGAAAATGAAAATAAATCTAGAATTAGGTGAATGCGAATTTATCTGTGAAAAATATGAAGAAGCTAAGGAAAGATTTGATTCTCTTATAACAAAGTATAATAAGAAAGAAAATTTGATAGCCATAAAAAGACGATATTTAAAACTTCATTCCCATGATGGTGATTGTGAAAAGGTAATAGAAATAGGTCTTGAAGTATTAAAACTATTGAATTTTGATTTTAATATAAAGCATCTTAAGATGGATTTGTTAAAGGGGAAAAAGTTATTTTCAAATAAAGCTATAGAACAAATTAAAGATAAACCTATAATTACTGATAAAAGATTGTTATATATCTTGGAAACCTTGACAACAATGATTCCAGCGGCTAATTGTATTGATGGTAATATATTTCAACTTATCATTATTAAAATAGGTATTCTATCAGTCAAATATGGAAATTCCTCTTACTCACCAATAGGATATGGAGCCTATAGTTATATTCTTTATAATGTATGGAATGATTACGAAAAGGGTAAGAAATTAGAAAATATAACATTGGAATTATTAGAGAGTAATGATAATCTGTTAACAAAATCAATTGTTTACTCATTTATAGGTGCTTTTGTTCATCATTGGTCGAATCCATTAGAGCAAGGTATAGAGTATCTGGAGAAATCTACCCAAGAAGGCGCTAGAATAGGTGAATTAATATACAGTGGTTATGCTATCATATCCATTATTTATACAAAATATGTTTGTGGGATATCCTTGAGAGAAATAACACATTATGTTAATTCCCTAGAGAAAGGTTTACATATGAAAGGATATGATGTGGTAAAATTCATAGATTATGTTTTTAATCCCCATGTTGATTATCTGGAAAATGGTAAGGTCACAAAAAAAGATGGTCAAATCAAAGAAGAGGCAGCATTACTTAATAATACAAAAGGCTTGGCATATAATGCTTTTATGATTCAAAGATTATTTATGGAATGTAAAATACAAGAAGCTTATGAACTAGTAAAGAAAATTACTCCAACCATACGTTCTTTGAAAGGGCACATTATATATGTGGATCTAATATTTTATAGTACACTTATAAGATTAGCAGAACATGACAAGTTATTAGGAAATGAAAAAAAAGAAAATAAACGGTTGGCAAAAGAATATCTAAGAGAGTTGAGCTATTGGGTAAATATATATAAAGAAAATCATTATGCAAGATATTTACTTGCTAAGGTGGAATACACTAAGCTTTTTGATAATAACAAATTCGTGGATAAACTATACAATGAAGCAATAAGTTATGCTGAAAAACAAGGTAATCTTCAAATAGGAGCTGTTGCCAATTATCTGACAGCAAAATATCATTATGATTCTAATAGAAAACTTGCTGAATTCTATGCCAGAGAAGCAGTGATTCTATATGAAGAATGGGGAGCCAAATATATAGCAGATTTGATTGAAAAGGAATTCAATCTAGAAGATGATACCCATGATAATAGAAAAGCTAAATTGCATAATACCATAGTAGAGGAAACAGCAGAGACTAACGAAAATGTAAGCGAAATTATATATAATCTCATAAACAAAATAGAATCATTGGAAGAAGATGAGGGAATCAAGTATATATTGGAATTTCTAATTGACAATCATTATGCTGATTACGGTGCTTTACTATTTGAGAAAAAAGATGAAATGTATCTTCAATATGAAAAGTCGAATAACAGAAAAGTGATTATACATAGAGAACCAGTCAATATGAAATATGTTAACCATATGTCTCATAAAATAATCAGATATGTTGCAAGAACTGGAGAAGAAATAATTCTTAACAAGAAGCCAGAAAAAGGATTGTATGTAAGGGACTTATATATAATGAATAAAGATGAAGTATCCATACTATGTATACCGATCAATTATCTAGGTGTACTTATAGGAATTGTATATCTTGAAAAATCATGTGCTCAAGGTTTTAACGGTAATATCATAAAAATTATCAAAAGTGTTATTCCCACACTAATATCAAAAAGAACTACTATAAAACATGTTAATCTCTATAATTTACTTAATCCTCAAAACATTATATCAGAATTGACCAATAGAGAAATAGAGGTTTTAAAATTAGTAGCAGAGGGAATGTCAAATGCGTCTATCAGCAAAGAATTATATATTACATTAGGAACAGTAAAAAATCATTTAAGTAATATATACAGTAAATTAGAAGTTGACAGTAGAATAAAAGCAGTTATAAGAGCAAAAGACCTCAATATAATAAATATATAACAAAGTACTATAAACCTTCTTGAACAGGAGGTTTTATTTTTTTTTGCTAAATATAACTTTTGGCACATGTAAAATTTTATATGATTTATATAATTATAATAAGCAAATATGTTTTATTAATAGAAGGAGGTAAAATATATGATTCAGATGTTGGGTGAAATCAAGCTCTTTCCCTATGATGATATACCAGAAGATTGGATAAAATGTGATGGCAGGTCTTTGCATATTAATAAGTATCCTAAGCTTTATATGTTGATTGGTATGAAATTCGGAAAAGATGGTAGTTTACAATTTAAGTTACCTGATTTAACTGCATTCACACCAAAGGATTTAACATATTGTATTTCAGTAGAAGGGGAACTACCTAAAATTCATGGAAAAAGGAGTAAATTATGAGGAATTTCTTTAAAAGTAGTGTAGTAATGAAAAGATATTTGTCAGGGATAATAATAGTTTTGATGATAATTACTATGATACCAAGTTATGTTATAGCTACAGTAGAAGATGACATAACAGGGCATTGGGCAGAAGAAACTATAACAAAATGGAAACAGAAGGGTCTGATGACAGGGTATCTAGATGGAACTTTCAAACCTGATAATAATATAACCAAAGCAGAATTCATATCAATTATTAACAGGATATATGGTTATTATGAAAAAGCTGATAAAAACTACAGAGATATAAAAGATGAAGATTGGTATTACAAGGAAACAATAATAGCTAAGGCTAATAAATATATGGATTGGTATAAAAAAGAAGAACTAAAGCCAAATGAAGAAATAACAAGACAAGAAGTTCATGCAATACTAGCGACGATACAACAACAAGAAGCAACAGAACAACCAGAAGAAAAGATGACAAGGGCAGAAGTAGTGACCATGTTGGATAGGATAGTTGGAGAGCTTATAAACATTAGTGGAATATATGGTCCAGAAAAAGAAGAAAAAGTTATTGAAGGTAACTTAACAATAAATACAGAAGGTGTAATACTTAAGAATACAATAATAAATGGAAACTTAATTCTAGCAGCTGGTATAAAACAAGGAGATATAACTCTTGAAAATGTAACAGTAAAAGGAAAAACAATAGTAAATGGCGGAGGGGAAAATTCATTAACCCTAAAAAACTGCAGCTTACATGAACTAATTGTATTCAAACAAGATGGGAAAATAAGAATTGTTTCTATAGATAGTGAAATAGGGAAAACAATACTATTGAATGGAGGGAAACTACAAGGAGATTTCAAGTTAATTACAATAATAGATAAGGGAGAGAATAAAGAGCTAAATAATATTGAACTGAAAGGTAAAATTGAACACATTATAGTAGAGTCTCAAGTTGATATAAAGATTAGTGAAGGTACCAAGATAAAGAAAATTGAAGTCAATAATAATTCTATAGGTACTAAGATTGATATACAGAAAAGTTCAGTTATTGAAGAAATGATTTTTTATGCCCCTACAGAAGTGACAGGTAAAGGAAAAATAAAAAAGATATCCATAAAATCAAAAGGTGTAAAAGTAGAGCAAAAAGAAGCAACAGATGAAAGCTATACAGAAGAAATACCTGATGTACCTCATTATACACCAGACCAGAATCCACCCACAGGATATAGTGTTATGATAGATCAATCAGAGATAATTCCAAGTAATATGACTGCACTGTCTTTTACTTTTAGTGGGGCAGAAATAGGAGCAATATATAATTACACTATTTTTGATGATTCAGGAGCTGATATTAAAGGTAGTGGAACTATAGAAACAGCTTCAGATCAGATAACTGGAATAGATGTAAGTGGATTAAATGATGGAACATTAACTTTAGAGATCTATTTAACAGATATAGCAGGAAATTCTGGAAATAAAGTAACTGCGACAGTCAAAAAAAATGTAAATCCACCCTGTGGATATGATGTGAACATTAATCAGAGCCATATAAATAATGACAACAAGAACCAACTATCTTTTACATTTGCTGGAGCAGAGATAAATGATATTTATTATTATTCTATAGATGATAAAAATGACGGTACACTTTCAATAACAGGCTCAGGACCAATAACAGTATTGAATCAGACATTATCGGGTATTGATGTATCATCTCTTGATGATGGACTATTGATTTTAACCGTATATCTAGTGGACTCTTCAGGCAATCAAGGTAGTAATATAATAAAAACAGTAAAAAAAGATACTATTATACCTAATGGATATGATATAAATATCAATCAAAATAATATAAATAACAATCAAAAGGAAATGGATTTTACATTTGATACAGCAGAATTGGGAACAATTTATAATTACATCATTTCCAGTAATGGGGGTGGAGAAAATATAATAGGTAGTGGAACCATCACATTAGATTCACAGCAGATAACAGGAATAGATGTAAGTGGATTAAATGATGGAATATTGACGTTAACAGTGACCTTAACAGATGAAGCAGGAAATGAAGGTATCAATGTAACAAAAACAATAGAAAAAGATACAATGAAACCAAGTAATTATGGAATTAATATTAATGAGGACTATATAAATATTAGTAATCAGACTATAATGTCTTTTACAATTAGTAAAGCAGAAGTAGGAACAGTCTATAATTATTCAATAGATGATACAGATGTAGATACACCAGCAGTGACAAATAGTGGTAATGTGACATTACCAAATGAGACTATATCAGGAATTGATGTATCTTCGCTTAATGATGATAACTTAACGTTAACTGTATATCTATCTGATACTGTAGGGAATCAAGGTGAAGATGTAATAGATTCTGTTAGTAAGGATACTATAGAACCTAGTGGTTATAGTGTTTCTATAGATCAGTCCACAATAGATTCTTATTACAATACTCCATTATCTTTTAAAATAAATGGAGGTGATATAGGAGGAACATTCAATTATACTATCACAAGTGATGGTGGAGGAAACGAAGTATCAGGTAATGGAAATATAACTACAGATGTAGAACAGATAACTGGAATAGATGTAAGTAGTTTAAATGATGGTGTATTAACTCTATCCGTTATTATTATAGATGAAGCATCTAATAAAGGTACAGCTTCAATAAATACTGTTTCAAAAATTAATTCTCAACCAAACCTAATGGTTACGGAATGTGACATAACAGGTATAAATGGAACTTATACATTTAATGGGATAAAATGTGATTTACATGGATTCAATGTAGAAGAACAAAACAGAGAATCATATATAAAGGGTGACTACTTAATTATATGGGCATATTATGAAGGTTATGGATGGGCATGGGAAATTCAGAAACAAGATGATATAATATACTATAATATCAACACAAATCCATCAAATTCAATTAGACCGCCAATTGATGGATGGGTATATATCGTTACTGATAATGTAGATAATGATATGAGAGTAATTGAAAATTAATAGTAATTATACAATTACCTATTATACTAAAATGGGACTGTCGGATAATACAGCCCCATTTTATTTTATTCTCTACTAGGATACAGACCTTGTAGTGCAATACAAAAATTGAATGTGAGTGAAGGTTGACGATTTTCATGGGCTGCGTATTCTCCAACAGCACTTAAAGAGTTAGAATGCATCTTAATTTTAGTTGGATTTTCAGGAACATTAGCATAAACATCAATTCCGCTACCTCTTTTAAGTTCAGTTTTAGCTAACATACTTGGATTATCCATTGTTTTTTTATCAGCTATATCTGTTGTAGCTAATAATCTGTGTGAATGTCTTGGTGTCTGAAATTCATCAAGTACAATTGAATCAGTACCACTAGAATAACCTATTTTGTAGGTTTTTGTTTCGGTTTGACCTCTATTCATAGGGGCTCTACCCCTAAAGTCTGGTAATTGAAAATATCTAACTCCATCTCCACCATAAATTGTTTCTATGATAGAAAATAAAACAGGTAATTGATTTCTTTCTAACATATTGCCGTTACAAAGAGCCCAGCCTCGTGGTGCATAGGTATAAGGAAAGATCTTTATTTCGCCAATAAAAGGGTCAGCCATATATTAACCTCCTTTGTTTATATTTTTTTGTTTCACTTTATATAGATATACATATGATAAATGTGATACATAAATATGGTTGCATATTATAATGTGAAAATATGCTGGATTCCCCAGATGGTGTAATTGAGTCTTCCCACAGTTCTACCAGATTAGTAGCTTTATCACTATACAGATTAAAATCCGTATTAGAAACTATTCTATTTTCAGGATTTTCTGATAGATTTTTCTTCATATTAGAAACCTTAAAAGAATGACTATGTTTGGGTAATTCATCTGGTTCAAGGGTAATATATTCACTTCCACAATGTTGACCAAGTGTATAATTACTTAACCCTTCCCCTTTCCCATGATGAATAGGTACCTTTCCTCTTAAGTTGGGTAAGCAAAAAGAAATATTAGGTGTACCACCATATGTATAGCCAATCAATTTGAAAAGCTTTGGAAATTGATTTATAGGTAATTCTTGTCCACTACATACTGCCCAGTTTTTTGGTGCATAATTACCTGCAAACATCCTTATCTCGCCAATATAAGTGTTAGACATTTCTTTACTCCTTTCCGTGTTAGAAATAGGTATATAGTTAACTTCTTGGTGGATAATCGCCTTGAAGTGCAATACAAAAATTTAAAACAAGACTAGGTTGTAGGTTGTTATGTCCTTTACCACCAATAGATGAAATGGTGGATGAATTAATAGGTGTAGTATTCACATAATCATCATATATTTTTTGTGGAGTTTCTGAATGTGTTGGTTTACATAAAGCTCTATTAGTAGGGTCATAATTATCGCCCTTTTTATCAATAGCATATAATAAATGACTATGTTTGGGTATTTGGGATGGGTGAAGTACTACTGATTCTACACCAAATTTTGCACCAAGTTTATAAGTAGAGCCAGCATCTACAGGTATCCGACTTCTTAGATCAGGAAGTCCGAAGGTTGTAAACCCATCTCCTCCATAATTTAATCCTAATAAACTATATAGAGTATAATGTTGAGTGACAGGTAATAACTGTCCGTTACAATATGCCCAGCCTTTTGGAACAAAATTAAAACTAAAGATTTTTATTTCTCCAAGAAAAGGATCAGCCATAATATACCTCCTTGTTATTTTTTTAAACGAGTAAAAATTGCTTCATAATAGATACCTTTTTCATTTTTATCAACTGGAACTATAAAAATATCAAACTTACCCATTTTTTCGTGGTCAAATGAGTAGGTGTCTTGTTGGTATAGAGTATCTACAGGACCCTTAAATAATAAACTGAATGATTCAATTTTACTTGTGGAACAATCTCTAGTTTCAATTAATTCCAAATTAACAAGAGTATCTTCTTTAGATAGATTGAATGTGGTATTCATGTGAGTATCAAAATCTATCTTACTTAATGTACTTAGATCTACCATCAATATACCTCCTTTCCTGTTTTTTTTAGGAAATCGTTTCATTAAAATGTAAACACCCAAATCATTTTCAAGTGTAAAATCAAAACGTCTATAAAAGTCTATAGCAGTATTGTTATGTTCCACATGAAGGCTTATGGGTATTTTTTTGATTTCCGATTCACTTATAATGGATTTTATAATTTTACTTCCAATACCCTTATTTCTGTATTCTGGTAGTATAGCAATATCAATAATACGGATTTCATCATCAAATCTATTGATATATAAGCGACCTATAGGTATTTCGTTATGTACTATGATAGTAAAAGAAGGATAATCATAATTTCCCATATACTGAATATGTTGTAGATAGAATTGCATTTGTAGGAAACGTTCTATTTCATCATTACTCCAATTAGTGATTTGCATTTCTTGAATACGAGTGGAACGATATACCTTATACAAGAATGGCAGATCCATATCTGATATCGGTTTGAATTCCAGAAGTATATTTTCTTGTTTAATAGAATTTACAGTCATACAATCCTCCTTAGAAATAATAATGGTATTAAAAAGAATAATTACAATCTAGATTATATAGAATACATATAATTTCGCATGTGCCAAAAGTTATATCTTTTACATAGAATGTATATATGTCTTGTAAACCTTGATATTATAGATATTTTATGATTTAATAAATAGCTGGAATAATAAAAATTTCAATGAAATAAATCAAAGGTTAATATTTTACATTTAATATGGTATAATATGAAATGATACTATTAAGAGGAGTAATTCCTATAAAAGAAATTACATGATTACTGGAATGGAGTAATACCAATGAAAAGATTGTTAAGTATATTGATTATAGTAACCATATTTATTGTAGGATGTGGTTCTGGTAAAGAAGTAATTAAGATCAATGAAGAAGGTTTCGAGCTTTTTTCACAAGGAAAATATCAAGAAGCACTTGAAAAATATAATCAGGCAATAGAAGAATATCCAGATTTTTCTACTTCATATGCTAACCGAGGTATGATATATTTTGAACTTGGCAGTTATGATGAAGCATTGAAGGATGTGGATAAAGCAATAAGCTTGAATAGCAAAGATGCAGTAGCCTATAGTAATAGGGGATATATGAAGCTTGCTCTAGGAGAAGTTCAAAAGGCTATAGAAGACCTAGATAAAGCAATTAGCCTAAGAAATTATTTTCAAGAAAAAGAGTCATTGGGAATAACTTATACTACTAGAGGTACAGCATATGGATTATTAGGTGAATATGAAAAAGGTATTGAGTCATTTGATAAAGCCCTTAAAATAAATAAGAATGACAAAACAATATATAATGCGAAAGGTATTTTGTACAAGGATTGGGGTAAATATGAAGAGGCTCTTCAAAGTTATAACAAAGCATTAACAATAGACCAATCATATGCTTATGCATATGCCAATAGAGCATTTGTTTTCTTTATCACAAAAGAATATGATAAAGCACTTGCTGATGCAAATACAGCTATAGAACTTAATCCAATAATACCTCAGGTCTATAACACAAAGGCACTTATATATAGTGAAAAATGTGAAACTGATAAGGCAATAGAAATCTATGATTTTATTATAGACAAATGGAAAAACTATGCTGATGCATATATCGGCAGGGGTAATGAATATTTTAAGAAAAAGGACTATGGGCAAGCATTGATCAACTATTCAATGGCTGCTGATTATGGAAACAACGATGCTTTAGCTCAAAAGGGATACCTACATGAATATCTAGAACAGGACGAAGAAGCAATAGCAGCTTTTGAAAAATATCTAGAAGCTGTTCCAAATAGTTATGATATAACAATAGAGATTGGTGATCTATATCAAAAACAAGAAGAATACGAGAAATCAATTGAGTATTATGACCAAGCTATAAAGATAAATCCTGACATATACAATAGTTATTTTAAGAAAGGATTATCTTTAGAATACCAAGAAAAATATGAGGAGGCGCTTAAAATGTTCAATAAAGTATTAGAAATCAACGAAAATCAGGTAGATGCAAAAAATGAAATTAAATTTATTGAAGAGAAACTAAAAAGGTAGAGTTAAAACCTCCCCTTAGTTTCTATAGGAGGAATTTATATGCCAGAAAAACACTTTGAAATAGAAAGAGATTATGTTGATAGAGTTATACTTGTCTGTGTAGCTACTAGGGAAAATGAATCTTATTGTGAAGAATCCCTCGATGAATTAGAAGAATTAGCTAATACAGCAGGAGCTATAACTTTAGAGAAAGTTATACAAAATAGAGAAAGTGTTCATCCGGGAACTTACTTGGGAAAAGGTAAAATAGCTGAAATAAAAGAGTTGATATATGAACTAGATGCAACAGGAATAATATGTGACGATGAATTATCACCAGCTCAGCTTAAGAATCTGGAAGATGTATTGGAATGTAAGATAATGGATAGGACAATGCTGATTCTAGATATCTTTGCAAAAAGAGCTCATACTAGAGAAGGTATAATTCAAGTTGAACTAGCACAACTTCAATATAGATTATCAAGATTAGCTGGTATAGGAACATCTTTATCCAGACTTGGTGGTGGTATTGGTACAAGAGGACCTGGTGAAAAGAAACTGGAGACTGATAGAAGACATATTAGAAATAGGATATCACAACTTAAGAAAGATTTATTGGATGTTAAGAATCACAGAGACCTTATTAGAGAAAGAAGAAAAAAACAAGGTAAGGTAAAAATAGCTATAGTTGGTTATACCAACGCTGGAAAATCAACGTTGCTGAATAAATTGACTGATGCAGAAGTTCTTGAAGAAGATAAATTATTTGCAACACTGGATCCAACTACAAGACAATTGATATTACCTAATGGTACAGAAGTTTTATTAACTGATACAGTGGGATTCATTAGAAAGTTACCTCATCATCTTATAAAAGCTTTCCATTCTACACTTGAAGAAGCTGTTGTAGCAGATATTTTAATCCATGTAGTAGATAGTGCTAATGAGCAAGTCAATAGCCATATAAGGGTTGTATATGAAACTCTAGAAGAATTAGGTGCAACAGGTAAAACAGTCATAACTGTTTTCAATAAGATTGACAAAGAAGGAAGCAACAAACATCTTGAGGATTATAATGCATACAAGACTTTAATGGTTTCAGTCAAAGAAGGAACAGGATTAGAAGAGTTGTTGGATATAATAGAAAAAAAGATTCAACAAGACAAAATATTAATTAAAGAAGTTATTTCTTATGACAATGGTAATCTACTAAATCAGATTCGTATAAATGGACAGATAATCAAAGAAGAGTATAGAAATGAAGGAACTTATATAGAAGCATATGTAGATGACAAGACTTACGGGGAACTAAATAAAATAAAGACTAAAGTACTAATTTAGGATCATAGCATATAAAAATAACCACCAAATATTGTGACAATATATAATTAAATTCACAATATTGGTGGTTTTAATTGGCAAAAGGGACTTCGAATATAATATCTAATACCTAAAAATAAAACATAAAACAACATATATTCTAGTATTAATAGCCTATTCCACATATACCACATATAGTGTGCTTGTGCGTTGGGGATACATTATATAGTGCTTTTTATATTGACTAGTCTGGGTATATATGGTATATTATTATTAATTCGGTTGAGAGAGGAGACTATCAATGTTTGACGTTGTTAAAAGAGATGGAAAAATAAGCAAATTTGATTTTGTTAAGATTAAGGAAGCAATCACAAAAGCATTTATTGCGACAGATAAGAATTACACGGAAGAGATACTAGATATTTTAGTGCTAAGAGTTACATCTGATTTTCAAGATAAGATTAAGGATGGCAAGATCACTGTTGAAGATGTACAGGATAGTGTAGAAAAAGTTTTGGAGCAAACAGGTTACACAGATGTAGCAAAAGCATATATTCTATATAGAAAACAAAGAGAAAAAATAAGAAATATGAAATCCACAATACTTGACTATAAAGAGATAGTCAATAGTTATGTAAAGGAAGAAGATTGGAGAGTTAAAGAAAACTCTACAGTTACATATTCAGTGGGAGGACTTATTTTACATAATTCAGGAGCTATAACTGCTAACTACTGGTTATCAGAAATATATGATGAAGATGTAGCAAAAGCTCATAGAAGTGGTGATATACATATTCATGACCTTTCAATGTTAACAGGATATTGTGCAGGATGGTCATTGAAACAATTGATAGAAGAAGGTCTTGGTGGTGTTCCAGGAAAGATTACATCATCACCAGCGAGCCATTTATCTACTCTTTGTAATCAAATGGTTAATTTCCTTGGAATAATGCAAAATGAATGGGCAGGAGCACAGGCATTCTCTTCTTTTGATACATATTTAGCACCTTTTGTCAAAATTGATAATCTTACATATAAAGAAACAAAACAATGTATTCAATCATTTGTATTCGGTGTCAATACACCTAGCAGATGGGGAACACAATCTCCATTCTCTAATATTACACTAGATTGGATGGTTCCAAACGACCTTGGAGGATTACCTGCTATAGTGTCAGGTAAAGAACAAGATTTTACATATGGTGACTGCCAAAAAGAGATGGATATGATTAATAAGGCATTCATTGAAATCATGATAGAAGGAGACGCAAACGGTAGAGGTTTCCAATATCCAATTCCAACATATTCAATAACAAAAGATTTTAATTGGGATGAAACAGAAAACAATAAATTATTATTTGAAATGACTGCAAAATACGGAACTCCATATTTCAGTAATTATGTTAACAGCGATATGGAACCTAGTGATATAAGAAGTATGTGTTGTAGATTACGTCTTGACCTAAGAGAGCTTAGAAAGAAACAAGGTGGTTACTTTGGTTCTGGTGAAAGCACTGGTTCAGTTGGTGTTGTTACTATTAACATGCCAAGAATAGCGTATCTAGCTAACAATGAACAAGAATTTTATCAAAGACTAGATAAAATGATGGATATATCTGCACGTTCACTTAAGATAAAAAGACAAGTAATAACTAAATTATTACAAGAAGGATTATATCCATATACTAAAAAATATTTGGGTAACTTCAACAGCCATTTCTCAACTATTGGATTAGTTGGTATGAATGAAGCTACATTAAATGCTAAATGGATCAAATCAGATATAACTGAAGAAGGTGCTAGAAAATTTGCTCTAGACGTTCTTGATCATATGAGAAATAGACTCTCCGATTATCAAGAGGAATATGGAGATCTCTATAACTTGGAAGCTACACCAGCAGAATCCACTAGTTATAGATTAGCGAAACATGATAAGAAACAATATGGTGATATATTATCAGCAGGAAAAGAAGGAGAAACACCTTATTATACTAATAGTACACATTTACCTGTTAACTATACAACAGATGTATTTGATGCGCTTGACATGCAGGATGAATTCCAAAACAAATATACATCAGGAACAGTATTCCATGCATTCCTTGGAGAAAAACTTCCAGATTGGAAGGCTGCTGCTAACCTAGTTAAAACAATAGCGGACAATTATACATTACCATACTATACAATTTCACCTACATATTCTGTATGTAAGACTCATGGTTATATACCAGGTGAAGAATACACATGTCCTCATTGTGGAGCTTCTACTGAAGTATACAGCAGAATTACTGGATATTACAGACCAGTACAACATTGGAATGATGGTAAGGCTCAAGAATTCAAACATAGAAAAGAATACGAACCTGCTAAATCAACCATAAAATCAATACATACAAGTTTCAAAGCAGAAGAAGAAATTGCAGCAACATCAGAAGTTACAAATAATGCTGAAAAATTATTATTCACTACAAAGACATGTCCTAACTGTCATATAGCAAAACAATATCTTGAAAACAAGAGTGTTAAAATAATTGATGCTGAAGAACATGCTGAACTAGCAACAAAATACAAAATAAGAACAGCACCAACACTTATTGTTATTGATGATGAGAATGTTAATATATACATGGGTCTTTCTGATATTAAGAAATATGCTGAAAGTGATAAATTAGAGGCTTAATTCATATAAGCTATAATTATATAGGCTATATAGAGTCGATAAAGTATTAAATTAAAAGAGACAACGGTTGTATATTGAAACCATATATAGTGATAATACTCTCGTTACGTTTGTTGCTTCTATCTGTTTTTAAGGTATGGCAACAAGCCGTAAAAATCGTTATTATCACTATATATGGTTATTTCTACATTTACCCACTCTTGAGCTAGTAAAAAATTGGTGACTGTAGCCTATAAAATTTTTACTTCCTATTACAAGTAAAAAGATAGAAGAAAATTATTTTAATAATATGGTAATAGCCAATAGTTATGCTGAATAGAAGAAAAAGTGTTTTGTGATTCTATTGAAGATTATCTCGAGCAAAATAGTATATTTATATGTGAAACATATACATATACTATTTTGCAAAAGCCAAGTCAGAACATAGCAATTTATCTGACTTACTTGAATACAATATAACTAGAAAAAATTACACGACTTATAATTTTTTATAGACAAGTTTTCATTTATACTGTAATATTATACAAGGTTAAATTAAGTTATTACCATAGAGAAAGGAATGTGAGTTATGAGTAGAGCAGATAAGATATTTATTGATATGTGTAGAGACATTATTGACAATGGTTATAGTTCAGAAGGACAAGAAGTACGATCTAGATGGCAGGACGGAACACCAGCACATACAATCAAGAAGTTTGGTGTTGCCAACCGCTATAATTTAGCTGAAGAATTCCCAATTCTCACGTTAAGACCTACATACCTAAAATCAGCAATTGATGAAATTCTATGGATATGGCAGAAAAAATCAAATAACATAAAAGATTTAAAGAGTAAGATATGGGATAGCTGGGCTGATGAAACAGGTTCAATAGGAAAAGCTTATGGCTATCAATTAGGAATAAAACACAAATATAATGAAGGCGAATTCGATCAAGTAGATCGTGCATTATATGACCTTAAACATAATCCAAGCAGTAGACGAATTATGACTAATATTTATAATCATCAGGACTTACATGAGATGAATTTATATCCGTGTGCATATAGTGTTACTTTTAATGTGACAGGTAATAAACTAAACGCTATACTCAATCAGCGTTCCAATGATGTATTAGTTGCTAACAATTGGAATGTAGTCCAATATGCTGCTCTAGTCCATATGTTTGCTAGAGTATCAGGACTAGAAGTGGGAGAATTAGTTCATGTTATTGCTGATGCTCATATTTACGATAGACATATACCACTAGTTGAAGAGCTTATATCACGTAAAAGTTATGATGCTCCAAAACTTATTGTTAATCCAGAAATAAAGGATTTTTACGATTTTACAGTAAATGACTTTGTATTAGAGAATTATCAAAAAGGTGAACAGATTAAAGGAATACCTGTAGCTGTGTAAGATGTTAACAAAGATTAATTATATGTGGATAACATATAAACTAAAAGGGTGATTTGTGGATGAACTTAATAGTTGCTGTGGATAATAATTGGGCAGTAGGTTATAACGGTGGATTACTTACTTATTTACCAGGAGATTTACCTTATTTCAAAGAAAAGACAATGAACAAAGTTGTTGTCATGGGAAGAAAAACTCTAGAGTCCTTACCAAAAGGAAAACCTCTAAAAGGAAGAAAAAATATAATTTTAACTAGAGATAAGGATTTTACTTGTGAAGATACTGTAGTCTGTCACAGTAAAGATGAAGTTTTAGATTATATCAAAAGGTACGAATCGGATGAAGTATTTATTATTGGTGGAGCTGAAATTTACAATTTATTTTTAGATAGTTGTGAGAAAGCCTATGTTACTAAGATATATGGTGAGCTACCTGCTGATAAGTACATCACTAACTTGGATGAACTTGATAACTGGAACATAACTTGGAAAAGTGAAATGAAAGAACATGAAGGGCTTAAGTTTCAGTGGACAATATATGAAAACAATAAATTAAAATAAAAATAATATAGCTATCAATTTAGAAAGGTAAACTGCTAAATTACCTTATAGATTGATAGCTTTTTATTATATCTAATAAAATATCATTGAACTATAGAAAATAAAATTAATTTACTAATTTCGCTTTCTTTCTTTAATTTAATCCAAGTAAATCAAGGATTATAGATTTGGTTAACCTTTTGTTTTTTATTGAAGATGAATAAAGTCGTAATTAGGATACCGCCACCAATAACAACAAAAGTATAATTAGCAAGTATAGAAGAAACATATCCAAATATAATATCTCCTAGAGGCATTAAAACACCAGCCATTGTAAATATAACCGAAAATACCCTTCCCAAATAATTCTCATCACAATTAGATTGTATATAAGTAAAGAACAATACATTGAATCTTGAAAGAAAATAACCAAATAAAAAGACTGATATAAATAGAGCATAGGAATGTGGGTATGCCCCAATAATCAATGATAATCCTTGAGGAATAGTCGCCTTGACAATATCATTCAAATCAACCTCTTTTTTCTTGGAGAGATAAATAAAAAATGATGCAATAATAGCACCAGCAGCTTCAAAACTTAGTGCAATACCATAGATCTTGGAATCTCTCAAAATAACTTCACCATAATAAGGTAGTAGAACATTATATCCAGATAAAAACAAATTGGTTATCATGGCAAAGATAATTAGTTTAAATAGAACAGTATGTGATTTAAGATAATAAAAACCATCCTTGATATTATAAAATAAATCTTTTACGGATGATTTTGAATTACCATTTTTATAACGGTAATCTATAAACATCTCACTAATTGAGGAAAGTAAAAAACTGACACCATTAATTACGAATAGAGTTTTTATAGATATTGAATCAATAGTTAATAAATAAGCAGTTAGAGCAGGAGATACAATCTTCACCAACTCAGTAAGATTGGATAACACAGCATTGGTCTTTTTTATTGTCTCCTTGGATATAATAGCAGGAACCAACGCTCTTAATGATGGAGAAAACAGAGAATGACAAATCGCCAACGTAATATTAACCACCAATATAAGAGGCACATATATCTTATTAACATTAACCAATAAAGCAAACAATAAACATACAATCCCACTGACAAAATCCGTAGCAACAATTATTCGTTTTTTATTTTTAGTATCTGCCAAATATCCTGATACAAAGTTAAATAACAACATAGGAATAGTAGTCAAAGCACTTATCCACCCTAACAAAGCAGCGTTATGACTTATAGAGATCAACCAACTTTTCAAAGCAATGTTATGTAAAGTACTCCCCATCTTAGATACTATATTACCACTAACCAAAAGAACATTATTCTTATATTTCATAAATTATCACTCCAAACGTTATTATAAGTTAACAACAGAAAATTTTTTAAAAAGGTATATGATTCAAATACCGAGTGAAAATAGTATAGGGGAATATGGAGCAGTGAGCCATGGACGGCGAACTCAGCCATTAATCTGACAGCCCTACTGGACTGTCAGAAATAAGAATGGACTCGATGTACATTCTTATTTAAATTACATGGACGTTTAACTGGCTGACGGAATATTCCCCTATACTATTTTCACGACTGTTAAACCACACTCTAATTAATATTAAAGCTCTCAACCAACATATATAAATTATAAAAGCTGATAATACAAATAACAACCAAAACAAGTTGAATAATACTATGGTAATACTTGCATTAAGTTATAATATTAGTTATAATTTGACCATAATATGTGAACAAAACTATATAACACACATTTAAAGCGAGGGATAACATTGAAAGGTTATGTAAAAGTATTCAACAAAGAAGTAGAATATGATTTCCTATCAGGCTGGATCAAGTATAACAGACTACAAAACGAATATTCCCAAGAGGCTCTAGCATATGGTATATGCTCAAAAAGTCATCTTAGTTATTTTGAAAACGGTAAGAAAACTCTAAGAGGAGATATTATAGAAGAGTTATTGAAAAAATTAGGTATTGATGAAATAACTGAAATAGAAAGTATAGGAAAACTAAGACAGAAGTTCTATACAATGATGCTTATGATAGAGATACTAAATTATGAGGAAGCAGCTAATATATACAGTGAAATTCAAGAGATTGAAGAGGTTATAAAATTATCACCATACAATATAGAGTATAAAATATATCAATTGCTTTACAAAGTCTTTGTACTAAAAGAGGATTATAATACTCTTGAACATGACATTAAAAATATAGATAAAATATATTCTACATTACCTGAAAAGTTAAAATATATATTTCTAATGGTATCAGGTAAAGTAATTTATAAATTCAATAGTCACATGGAAGGTATTAAAAAGATTGAAGAGGCTATAAACATAAAAGAAACCCCATGGGCTAATTACTTGCTTGGATGTAATTATTGTTTTAATAATCGTACCATAGAGGGTATTTATCATCTTGAGAAAGCATTAGCCAGCTACGAGAAAAATGGATACTATAAAAATGCAATGTGGTGTCATAATTATCTTGGAATATGTCATTGTTATTTAAAGAACTATACAAAAGCAGAAAAATATTTATTGTCTGCATTAAATGGAGCAAATTATTTTGATATCAAAAAAATCTATTGGCATGTTTACACTAATCTATCTTATCTATATTTCAATACAAATGAATACGAAAAAAGTATGGAATATTGTAAAAAAGCAATGGATATCCAAACAAACCCTTTATTGCCTGCTTACAACTATGCAGAAATATGCTATTATCTCAAGAAAATGGATGAAGTGGATAGGATCTTTGATAAATACCTTAGGGAAGAATATAATGACTCTAGCTACTATCCCTTATTAGAGTTTCTACAATTAAAAATCTACCATTTCAATGAGGATATCTTTTACAAAAGAACAAAAGAGATATTAGCATATTATGAGAAGGATAAGATAGATGTGGCAATAGACATAAAATTAGGTCTTATTGAATATCTAGAAAATAAAAGAAAATATAAAGAAGCCAATAAGATTTATAAAGAATTGTTGAATCTAAACAACAAAGTCACTTTTTCTAAATAATATTTTGAATATCTAATTAATTACAAATTGATCAATTTGATTAATACTGTCAAATTTAATGTCAATGTCAAAGAAGATAGACTAGCTAATCTGGTCTATCTTCAAAATCTCATCCAAACTTCATTATGTAATAACAACATACCTTCTTATGTACTGCATTTATTAAGCTTTAAATTCCTAATGAAGAAAGCTACACTTCCTATAAGTCTTAGTATTGCTACAAGTATCAAAGTGAAATGTATTGAAGTCATATCTTTCAGCCATACTGAAAAAAGTGGTGCGATGGTAGCTGATATGTTTATTAATATACTATAAATAGCTATATATATAGTTCTATTCTTATCTGGTGTTACCTCCAGTAAAAGGTTAAATAGTATAAGTATGGTTCCAGCTGTTGCAATTCCAACTAAAATATTAAATATTACCAATTGCAAAAGACTTTTTGATAGAACATACAGCAAAGGGGTAATTGCCATTCCCATGGTTGCTAAAGCTAGTGCAAGACTATTACCTTTTTTATCAGCAAATTTTGCCCATCTAGTAGATGCGATAATTGAACAACCACCATTTACGATTGTCATTATACTCAACCAAGATTCATTAGCGTGTAGAATCTTAATGGAATATATACTGAATAGGGGCCAGCCCATTTGCCAACCGAAGTGGAACATAAGTGAGCATATGATGAACGTAATCAATTTCTTCTGTTTAGGTATATCCTTAACTGTCTCTAGGAATAAAGTAAAATATTTTTCTTTTACGACTTCTTCCTTATCCTGTCTGTTCTTGAATCTAAGTAACATGATGAATTCAATAATACCAAATACGAAGGCAATAAAGAAGAAAATCTGGTAAAGAATAATGGTTTGTTGTGGTGTCTTAGGTATCAGTGTAAGAGCTTGACCTGATATAAAAGATATAATCAGTCTAGAAAAATCTGAGTACCTATTTCTAAGGCTCATAGCTCTACCTCTATTACGAGGGATGAAAATATCTCCCATTGAAGATTGATAACCCATGATTGCAATTGAACCTGGGAAATTCATTAGACCTATTAATAAAACAAATAAAAAAGGCTTGTTAACACTGCCTAGAAAAGGGACAGTAACTATTAACAAGTATATCAGTTTCTGTGCTAATAAGAATTTACTAGTAATCTTTGTTTTGCTTTTGGCTGATTCTATCATAAGAGCACCAGGTAGAAAAGCAAAAACACTTAATAATGCAGGTAAAGAATTGAGTAATGCAAAATGATAATCATTACCCCCTAGTCTTTCAGCAAATTTTGCGAAATACGGTTTGACCAGGTTAATGGATATAGAGAATGCGATACCGTTATATATATTAACTTTAATGTTATAATCAGTGATACCTTGTTTTTTAGACTTATTAAAAATCATAATATACGTCCTTTTTATTTGGCATAAAAATGAATAGTGCAACTAAACGTTCAAGTCTGATTGTAAATCCAATATAATAAAAAGTCAATAGAATAGGAAAATACTTTATAAAAATTAATGGATCAGGAAAAATTTATAAATAAATATTTTTTTACTATGTATGTATTTATTATAAATACAAATAATAAAAGAAAATATGATTACTAAAATGAGGTGTTATTATGAGTAAGAAGGTATTTCTTTGGGAGTTTGTAGGTCTGATCGGTGTAGTTATTTTGTGGTACATTCTTCATATATCTTATAAAAATACTGGGATAATGAGTTTAACCTTATTCTCAGCTGTTAATGAAAGCATATGGGAGCATGTGAAAATAGCATTTTTTTCCCTGTTTGCATTATATGTTGTAGAAGCATTTTTTATATCTAGATACTGCAAGAACTTCTGGTATGGTAAGATGATAGGATTGTTAGCTGTAATTATTACTTCACTTTTAATATTCTATGGTTTATCAGGTGTCAATTTACCATTCTATGTATTGGATATAATTGCAGGTATAGCAGGTTTCATTGTAGCTCAGATTATAAGCTATAGAGTATTGATATCCGAAGTTAATCATTCCCAATATGAAAGAGTATATATTTCTCTGGTAATATTATTGATTATACCATTTTTTGTGTTTACCTTTTACCCAATAAAAACTGATTTATTTAAGGATATATCCGCCAATGCTTATGGTATATTTTTTAAATGATTATATGGGTATTTGTAGTGGGAAAGTTAAATGAATAATATTCATTTTGATATAATTGTAACCAAAATAAAAATATTAGCATTCAACATAAATCGCCTATTTATTTTATATTATTACAAAAAATATAAAATATTGTAGACAAATACTTAAAATTAATTTATAATAATTCTAGGTGTGCTGAAAATATATTTTGTTAAAATATAATTAATTAATTATGAAATTATATTTTCTGCATATTAGGGGGGATATTAATTAGTTTGTAATGCTATTTTTACTTTGAATATAAATTGTTAATTATAGATAAGCTTGCAAAGGCTTATTTTTTATGTTTAAATGGGGTGAATTTGGATGAACAGAAAAACAGATGGAGCAGTAACAGTGTTCTTGAGCTGTATATTACTAATAATAATTGTATTCACTTGTACCGTTATTGATTCTACTAGAATGAGGGTAGCGAGGTTACAATCCCTAAGAGCTCTTAGAAACGCTACCAATTCAATTCTAGCCAGCTATGATTCACAAATATCTGATGAATATGGGATGTTCATGTTAGAGAAACAAGACTATATCAACAAAATTGAAGAATATGCTAATGCCTCTCTTGAACCTAATGAAGATCTACCGGAAATGAACCGTATATATAAAAGATTATATTCTGATGATAGCCATAGGAACTTTAATTTATATGACTACAAGCTTAAGGTAACTAGTGTCATGCCTACAGATACTATAGTCAAACCTGATACTGATTATATCAGATTAGAAATTCTGGAGTATATGAAATATCGAGCTCCATTATTAGTCATTGAACCTATTCTCGAAAAACTCAACCTTATAACAAAAGCCTCAAAAACCACTGATTACGTAAAAAAGAAAATGGAGATAACTAATAAAGTTTCCAAAATAGATGATGAATACAGGGAGCTTGAAAGATTGATAGATGGTCTTGACATAAGTAAAAAAGGTAAAATAAGTTATGAAGACTTCTATGTAAAAGGAATAATTCAAGATAAAGGTATAACTAGGGACAGGTGTTTCAAGGAAATACCTGATGAGTATATAAGAAGCAGATTACAAGGGACCATATTTGATATTTATGGTGATATCAATAATCTAAGAGATGACATTCATGATTTCAACAGTTGTAAGACTACAATGATAAATACATATAAAGAATTATATTATATAAGGCAAGAAATAAATGAGCTATCTGATACTGATTTAGGAGATCAAGATGGACTCGATCATCTATCTGAATGCATTGAAAGAAGCAACGAACTTCATGATTCATTTATTAATCAGTTAGATACTGTAATGGTCTACAAGGATAACATAGAAAGAGGCATTGCCAATCTTTCTAGTCTACCAGCATATCTAGAGAGCAACAAATCTGCCATTGAAGTAATTGAGAAAATACAAGTAGAAGGTAATAGAATAAAAGAATCCATTGATGAACTTGAAAATAATATGAACAATGATAAAGAAGATATAATTGAACAGACTTCTAATGCAATAGAAAATGAACTAAAAGATTTAAAAGGTAAATTAGCAATAGAAGAAGGTGAGAATAAAACATATACTCTAGTAAATAATCTATTAGCAATTAAAGATGAACTGCAAAATAATGTTAGGGTATTATCAAATAATGTACTCCATGTAAACGATTTGAATAACATGAAAAACGATCTATTTAATCATATGTTATATGGAGAATTCGGCACAGAAGAAAAAGATATATTATATGCTTTTATGGATGAAATAAAAACAACAAGTAACCTATTATCCAATCAAAATAGCTATATGAATACCTATGACGATAATAATTATACAGAAAAATTTAGCAGTTTATTATACCAATTAGAGAATGGTTTACATAATAATTATTCAACAAAAAACATGGTTTTCAATTATGGAAATATGAAATCATTATCAGATGAAGAGAAAGATAAGAAAGATCCTAGAAATGAAGTAACAGATGCTACCAAAAATATTAAGTTCAACGAGGAAGACCAAAATGTCAGTAATGAGATAGATAAGGATAACATACCTTCTGTTCTTAGTTCCAATAGTGAGTATATTAACTTAATCAATGAAGAAGATGCAGACTTTGAGAATGAGGAAAATGATAATTTTACTAACAAGTCACTAGATGTTTTTGGAAACATAGCTAATAAATTAAAAGATATCACTTATAACCTTAGAGATGAAATATATATAGGTGAATATATATTAGGGAATTTTAAATCAGCTACGGATAACTTACCTGATGCTCTTCCATTAACTTTAAGTAATTATTCTAAAAATGACCATTATCTTAATAATGAAGTAGAATATATTCTTGGAGGGAGTTTAGACGAAAATATTAACCTGAAACATGTATCCAATACTATTTTAGGTATAAGATTCGTCATGAATTATATACATATCCTTACTAACTCTAACAAGAGGACCTTAGTCATGAGTATTGCTACTTCCATAGCAGGATGGTGGACTTTTGGATTGGGTACATATATCGTTGCGGCGCTTATCATGGCAGCTTGGAGTTATGCTGAATCATGTGTTGATGTAAGGTATCTGTTACAAGGTCGAAAAGTTGCTTTTATTAAAACTAGTGGTGACTGGTATACCAGTTTACAAGGAATCGCAAATGGTATCATTGACGAAGCAACTGATTATGTCACAGATAAATCTTTGCAAGTGATAGATGCAGCTTCAAAAACTGTACAGAGCAATATATCTTTTATAACTAAAAGATTAGAAGGTAGTGTTTCAGAGTATGCAGAAGATAAATTATCACAAGTGCTGGATGAAGCTGAGAGGTCACTTAACTATACCATTGATGAAGTTGATAATACTATTGATACTATTATAAATGATTCATTCAATGATCTTAGGGAAGGAATAGATAATCGTCCGCTACCTGATGATTATGGCAATATTGGTTGCAATGATTTAATAAAAGAAATAATTGATACTATATATAATGAATATGTTGACCGAATAGTTGATGCATCATATTCTCAGGTTATTTCAATTAAAAAAGAGATACTTGAAAAGTTTAAGGGAAAAATAGAACAGGCTAAACAAAAGATTATTAACGAAGTTCTAGGTGGAATAGGACAGATATCTAATAGATTTGAATCAGAAATCAATGAAGTAGTTGAAAAAACATCTTGTAAATATAAAGATATCACTAAAAAACATATTAACAGCATTGCTGATAAAGTAAGAAAGTCTACAGTACAAAAGGTGAATGTGGATATAGATAATAGCTTGAAAACCAAAGGGAAAGGTTCTAAGATAACTTCACTGATGCCGTCATTCTCTTACAATGATTATCTTCGTTTAATGTTATTAATAGGAGTAGATGATGATGTGAAATTATATAGAGTACTAGATTTAATCCAATTCAACTTGCAAAAAAGCAGGAATGAGAGAGAATTCAATCTTAAGGATTATGCAGCTGGGTTGGATGTTACTGCAGAAGTAACAGTCAATTTCTTGTTCTTTGATTTACCTTTTATGCCAGACGAAGCAAAGGATTTAGCTGATAAAGGTTATAGTTTTGAGATTAATACATCCATGGGTTACTAATTATGAAAAGAGGCATGTATAACATGAAAAAACTAAAAGGTTCATTGACAGTTGAAGCAGCCATAGTGTTACCTATTTTTCTAATGGCAATATTGTCTATTGTTTATATAATTAAGATTATGTATATACATGAAAGCATTCAACATGGCTTATCAGAAACAGCAAATGAATTAGCTGCTTATTCTTATATAATGGATAAATCAGAGATATTAGATGCACAGCAAGAAATATATAAAACATCTAGCGAAAATCTAAATGATGCTAATGAAAATATAGATACTATCAATGAAAACTTAGAAAATCTCTTTAATATTATTGAGGGAGGGAATTCTTATATAGGTGTTAGTGATAAAAATAAGGATTCTACATTCAAGGATATGTATGGCAGCGGTAATATTAATGAGTATATCAATGATTGTGTAAGTACAATATCTAAGATCAAAGAGGAAGTAATAGGGAATGCCAGTGAAGCTTATAGAAGCCTTAATGATATTGTAAATTCGCTAGATAAAATATTACATGGTATCAAAGGAACATTAATCAGCGGATGCATACATGATGGTTTAGCTGTCACCAATAATTTTGTTGGTACTAAGATGGCTAAGAATATATTTAATGATTATATAAGTGATGAGCAATATAAAAAGTGGTATATAGTCAACGGTAGGGATGGAATGAATTTCAGATATTCAAGGTTTATGTTAGATGATGAGGATATAGATTTAATTGTTAAATATAAGCTGGATATTCCTATACCTTTTCCAGGAATAAAAGACATATCTATGACACAGAGAGTCAAGGTAAGGGGATGGACAGGTAACGGTGATGGATTCAATTCTTGTTTAGAAAATGATAATAGTGAGGCAGACGAAGCTAGTGAAGATGATATCATTGTGTATTGTGTAGAAAATAGTGAAGTATATCACACTTATATCACTTGTCTCAACAATATAACTATGCCTGAAACCTATGACTCCGATAAGCATAGTTCAAAATTATGTGAAACATGTGCTAAGAATATGGATAAAAATCATATTAAGATTGTATATCACACCCCGGAAGGTAAAGTTTATCATGTTAATCCCTTATGCTCCCAGATACATTCTGATAATATAATGGAGTTGACATTAAAGCAAGCTAAAGATATGGGGAGAAGAATATGTGAAAACTGTAAAAAGAAAAAGCAAAGGATTGATTCAAAATGAGTATTGTAATTATTCTAATAGGTTTAGCGCTAGGGATACTAACTTATAGTTATTCTTTTGATACTAATATCAAAAATATTTTTTTAAGCAATAATAATCAACATAGAATTAAAGGACTATTGGTTGTAATAGGAGTAACTACCGTGACCTATCTATTTTACTATCAATACCAACTGACCAATTATTTTATTGCTATGGAATTGACTACTTGGTTTCTGATAATCACTACTATAAGGGATTGCAAAGATAAGCAGATACCTATGGATGTTGTAATAATCACATTCATAATAGGAGTGATATTATTATTTTTTAATCCTAATGTCATATGGACTCATTCTCTTATAGGATTTGTGGGGATAGGTGGAATTATAGCACTAATTTCAGTCCTGACAAAGGGAGCTATAGGTATAGGAGATGCTCTTGTTATTGGAACTATTGGTCTTATACTAGGATATAAAATGGCATTAGCAGTTTTGTTATATTCATTAGTGTTAAGTGGATTGATAGGGTTAGGGTTGATGGCATTTGGTAAGGTGAATAGAAAAACCAAGCTGCCTATGGTCCCTTTTATGCTATGTGCTTTTTTTATAATAATTATTTTATAATCAATAAATTATCTTTTTTGGAATCAGGTGATATATAAGTATGAATAATAAAATAGATGGAAGTTTAACTGTGGAAGCAGCTTTAGTCTTTCCTATAGTATTTTTTGCTGTGTTATGTTTAATATACATAGGTATCTATCTTCATGATGTAACGTGCATGAAAGCAATAGTTAATGAAACGGCTGATCGTTATGAATTGGCTTATGTGGGCAAATTAGATTTTGACACAGGAAAAGTATTATCAAATGATAGTAGATTGAATAGAGGTTTGTATTGGAGGTTCACATCAGGCAATATCCTAAGGGATAATGTTAAGACTTACGTAACAAATCAAATGAAAAAACAGCTAATATTGAAAGATGATAAAATTAATGTAAATACTGAGGTAACAAATTCTATAATAAAAAAGAAGGTTACTATAACTGTAAACAAGGACTTCAATACTCCTATCAATGTGATTAATAAGATACTGAGTATCAATAATAGACAACTTACTATGTGTGTAAGTTCAAAAGCGGTAATAAATGACCAGGCAGAATTAATAAGAAATGTAGATTTACTTGATGATATGTCAGATTATATTCCTTCAATAAATAAAGCAAAGAATAAATATAAGGATAAAGTAAATGGAATTGTAGATTTTTTTAGAAAATTACAATAGAAGGATTAATTGTTATATGATATAATTGTTTAGTAACTATTAATAGGCGGGGGAAAATATGGAGTCTCTACAAAAGAAAATAAAAGATTTAGAAAATAAAGTTATAGAACAACAGAAGTTAAATGAACATTATAATTCTATTCTTGATGAGCGACATAATTTAATTAATAAATGTGATAGGCAAAAGATAATATTAGAGATGGAAATAAACGATGTCAAAAGATTGAACGGTTTCACTTTCAAAAATTTTGTTCATACAGTATCTTTTAGTAAAGAACGAAAATTGGAGAAAGAAGAAAAAGAGGCTGTAGTTGCAAGATTAAAGTATGATGAGTATCTAAAAGCTATAGAAGATATTAATGTCAAAATAGAATCAATCAGAAAAGAACTTGATAAATATGAGGAAATAGCTAAAGAATATTTAGAGGTAGTAAATAAAAAAGAAAAACTCATAATATCTCAAGATAATAAAAGGTCAAGTTTATTAATAAATGCAAATAAAAAAATAAAGGAATTAGAAGAAAAAAATAATAAAATCAAAAAAGCATATGTAGCAGGAGAAAATCTAAGATTTACCCTGAAAAAAACAGAAAAAATACTTGAAAAAGCGGATAGATTAGATGTAGTACAGATTAGAAATGGTGGATTACTGGATGATAAATCAAAAGTAGATATGGATGAAACACTTAGTTACTTATATAAGATACAATGTTGTTTGAAAAAATATTACAAATATCTTAATAATATCAGTATAGAGTTCTCAGAGAATATAAAGACCAACAATCTTTTGAAATACGTCAACTATTGGTTGGAAGGTATGTTCGAGAATATGATGGAGAACAAAAAGTTTCAAGGGACGTTAACTAGGGTTGCAGAAACTAAATGGGATGTAATTGATATTAACAGTAGACTTCATCAGCAGAGCTTAGTAGTAGAAGAAGAGCTTATAAATGTAATAAAAGAAAAGGAAACCATTTTAGGATATAGTAAGATAATCTAGTTATTACTTAATAATTGTACAGAAGGAATGAGTATCTTATGAATATAAAGGCAAAAGAAATATTAAAGAAGTTATATGGATATGATGATTACAAGAAAGGTCAGGAAGAGGCCATAGACAGTATTCTTAATAATAAGGATACTGTAATTATTATGCCAACAGGTGGTGGAAAATCAATATGCTATCAGATACCAGCACTTATTTTTGATGGCATAACCATAGTAATATCTCCTCTTATATCTTTGATGAAAGATCAGGTGGATAGTCTTAAGGCAACAGGAATAGATTCTACATATATCAATAGCACTCTATCCTATGAAGATATTGAATATAGATTACAAGCTATAGAAGAGGGAAAATACAAGATTGTTTATATTGCGCCAGAAAGATTGGAAACGGAAACTATATACAGGATAACAAGAAGAAATAAGATATCTTTTATTGCTGTAGATGAAGCTCATTGTATTTCACAATGGGGGCATGATTTTAGACCTAGTTACATGATGATAAACAAGTTTATAGATAATCTTGAAGAAAGGCCCATTATTGCAGCTTTAACAGCTACTGCCACCAAAAAAGTTGAGGAAGATATAATTAGTGGGTTGGGATTAAATAATGCTAATGTATTTAAGACTGGATATGATAGAGAAAATCTTACATTTACTGTGTTGAAAGGTGCTAACAAAAATAATTTCATCATAGATTATGCTAAGAAACATAAAGGTGAAGCAGGGATTATCTATGTAGGAACAAGAAAAGATACTGAAAATCTATGTAGATTATTAATTAAGCAGGGAATCAACTCTGGTATGTACCACGGGGGCATGAATCCACAACAAAGAAAAGAAAACCAAGAGAAATTCTTATTTGATGATATTGACGTAATGGTAGCCACTAATGCATTCGGAATGGGTATAGACAAGTCTAATGTTAGATATGTAATCCATTATAATATGCCTGAAAATATTGAGGCTTATTATCAGGAAGCAGGACGTGCTGGCAGGGACTCATTAAAATCTCAATGTATTCTGCTATTCAGTGCTGGTGATGTACAGCTAAGAAGATTTCTAATTGATAGAGCAGATGAATTGGATGATACAAGAAAAAGATATAGATATGAAAAACTTCAGAAAATGACTAAATACTGTCATGTAACCACATGCCTAAGAAAATTTATACTAGAGTATTTTGGAGAAGAAAATGTTAACGATACATGTGGTAATTGCAGTAATTGTAATGAAGACATTAAAAAAGAAGATATGACCATAGAAGCCCAAAAGATTCTATCCTGTGTCATAAGAATGAAAGAACGTTTCGGTACTAAATTAATTGCAGAAGTATTAAGAGGCTCTAAAAATAAAAGGGTTCTTAGTCTAGGATTCAACAATCTGTCAACCTATGGGCTTATGTCAGAATATACCATTGATGGTATAAAGGATATGATAAATCTACTGATTGCAGAAGGTTATCTTAGAATAACAACTGACGAATATCCTGTTGTCAAGATAGATAAAAAAGCAATTTCTGTACTTAAAGATAACGAAAAAGTATTTAGAAATGTGATGAAAACAGAAAAAATACAAGTAAAACAAGAGTTATTTGAGAAGCTAAGAGTACTTAGACGTAAAATTGCTAGTGAACAGAATCTTCCACCTTATGTAATATTCAGTGATGAAACACTAAAAGAATTAAGCACAAAATATCCTACTAGCAAATATGAAATGTTGAACATTAAAGGCGTTGGGGAGAAAAAGTACGAGCAGTATGGTGAAATGTTCATGGAAATCATAAGACAATACATAGAAGATAATAATATTCAAGTAGATACAATAAATTACTCTGAACCAAATACTAAAAAAGCTAAGAAAAAAGTGATGAACCGTCATATGTTATATCAGCAAAACTATATAATGAATTGAATGATATTAATGAAGTAGCCAAAGAAAGAGGCTTAACAATAAGAACCATAGAAAATCATATCTTTGAAGCATATACTAATGGAGTGGATGTTGATATTGAAGGATTCATACCAGAAGGAGAAGAAGATACAATCAAAAGTGCCATTGATGATATTGGTTTAGACAAGTTAAGACCTATCAAAGATGCACTACCTGAGAATATTACTTATAATGCCATCAAAGCAGTAATAGCCAAATGGTATTAAATAAAGCTCTGAGAAAATTTGACAAAAAATATATTTAATGGTAAAATACCTAGCATAACAAAGCATTGTTATGCTAGGTATTTTATTTCTATGAATAATAAAAAAACAGTGGCATATAGAGGAATATCTCTATTGTAATGACCCTTAACAATATTTTAATAATATAGGTGGTGTTACATATGAATAAAGAGTTATTAAAGGGAACTACAGATATAATGATATTGAATCTGTTAAAGAAAGAACCTATGTATGGATACGGAATGATTAAAGAGTTTGCAATCTTATCAAAAGGAACTTTTAAATTCAAAGAAGGAACCTTATATCCCATATTACATAATTTAGAAAAAAAAGGGCTTATTGAGTCTCTATGGAAACAAAACCCTGGAGAAAGAAAAAGAAAGTATTATCAGATTACCAAAAAGGGTATAAGTACTTTAGAAGAAAGAAGTACTGAATGGGAGATATTCCAACAAGCCATTAATGATGTGTTGAGTTATGAATAGCGAGGTACAAGAAGTGGATAAAAGAATCGCATTATTTTTAGATAAAGTAGGTAATCAAATCAATACAGAAGAGGAAGCATTGAAAATCAAAGATGAACTGATAGATCATATTGATTGTTTAACAGAAGAACTCATTGATATGGGTTATAGTAATGACGAAGCTATATCCAAAGCTCTTATGCAGATGGGTGACCCTAATGAGATAGGTTATTCTTTTACTAATAGAGATGTAGTTAGAAAAAGGAATCAGCTTATTAGGATGCTTAGAATGCTTAGTATTGGCTTACTGATTATTGGATGTGTAATACTATTTGTATTCACTGAATATTCTACAGAAAGTTTAGGTTCAGTAATATATTTTTTTAATATATTAAATATAGTTGGGTTCTCTTCCTTGACATCTCATACAAATTCAAAGTATTTGATGAATAGCGAAGATATACCTATACTCATCATATGGCCAGTGAAAAAACATATATATGTAGAATATATAATCATTGGAATCATATTTTCACCAATATTGATTTTATTTGGTACTGGATTGGTACTTGGAGCCATTGAAGATAATACTTTGTGGAAATTAATACTATTAATAATAATATTCACATCTGCTATTATATCAACTTTTCTAATAAATAAGTTGAGAATACCTAAGTACATAGTAACTAATGAAGGATTGATTGTTCTTGGAAAATTTATTTCATGGACAGCTATAAATAATGTAAGATGGTTGAATTCTTACTATAAAAATGAAAATACCTATATGCTTCAGATTTTAGATAATAGAGGTTTCCCTATTACAAGAAAAATAAAAGTTAGTAATAATCAATATGAAATGGTTTCAAGTATTATTTCTGAAAGGGTGTGAGTAGGTGTTTCAAGTAAAAGATTATCATAGTATAGCTAAAAAAAGATTGCTTATAAATATATTAAATATTTGTTTTTTTGCTTTTTTATTATTATTAGTAATTACTACTCCTTCCTTTGAAAGTATTTATTTTGGGATATTAAGTACAATAAGCATATTTGGTATGCAACAATTGACTAGAAAATTAGATAAGAACATTGGTCAATGAGAAGATAAAATAATATTTTCATGTTTGAATAAAGACTTTAACCAAAGGAATAATGGGTTAATGGTTTATTTAATAGTAATAGCATTTTCATTTACATTTATTTCGGGTATATCAGAATCTTATTTTAAGAAATATTATTCTAATATATTATTTATACTACTCATAACGATAATAGTTCTATTGCTTTTAATGATGATAATGGTACTAGGGTTCTACGGTATGAGATGTTATGTATTTGATAATAGAATTATAACTGTACAAGGAGAATTGAATTTTTCTGACATCAAAAAATATCAGTTAATACCTTTAAATAATGGAAAAGTTCAATTTGAAGCTAATACAGGTGAGCAATATGTTAAGGTGAAAATTAGCAATAAACAATCAAAAATTGTTGAAAGCATAATCAAAAGTAATTGTGTCAAACAATAGAAAGGAAAAATATCTATCTTATAAAGGTTATAATTTTATAGGATAGGTTTTTTTATTTATAAAATAATCATTGACAGCTATATTTTTTTAATATAAAATAGTTATACATTACAACTATTGTATTGTATAACTATTATAATTTGCAATAATTATAAAGTATAACAATTTTATTATATTTACGTATAATAACTATGTAGGTTGTAGAATAATTGAAAGGAAGGTAGATATGACAGAAAGAGAAAGATTGATACAATGCATATTGAAATTTTTCCCTCTGATTAATAAAAAATTGTTTAAAGACATAAAGTACAAAAATTCCTTACATCAAATGAGATTGATTGGTATGGTAGAGCATGAAAATGGAAAGCCAATGAAATATTTTTGTGAAAGACTCATGATCCCAAAATCAAATTTGACAAAGGTAGCTAACAGGTTAATTGAAGAAGGGTTAATTGAAAGAAAGACAGATGAAAAAGATAGACGAATAATTAACTTGTTTATAACTGAAAAAGGAAAAGAGGCATTAGATAAACATAAAAAAGTTATGAAAGAAAATATAAGAATAAAACTAGAAAAGCTAGATGATGAAGACATCCAAAAGCTTATTTCAAATTTTGAAGAAATGGAAGCAATATTAGATAAGCTATAGAAGAGTACATCATGAAGGGAGAGATAAGATATGATTAAATTACTTAAAGGTTTAAAGCCTTTTAGTTTATCAATTATTATTATACTTATATTTACATTTTTAAGAACTATAACTGAGTTGTTCTTGCCAACACTAATGTCCGATATAGTTGATATAGGTATTGTTAAGCAAGACATTGGGTATATAGCAAAAACAGGTGCATTCATGTTACTCATTGCTGCTCTAGGCGGACTATTTTCTATACTGACAAGTATGTTGTCAGCAAAGACTGGTAGTGCATTTGCAAGAAATCTAAGAAATAAGGTTTTTGAAAAGATTGAAAATTATTCTTTAAAAGAATTTGATGAAAAAGGTACTGCTTCATTAATAACTAGAACAACAAATGACATTACACAGATACAGAATCTTGTTGTTATGTTATTAAGAATGTTCATCAGAGCTCCTCTAATGGCTATAGGTGGTATTATCATGGCTATTAACAAAAACCCTAATCTATCGTTAATTATTATAGTAGTTGTTGTTATACTAGGGATTGTAATAGGTTTGGTGGCTAGTAAAAGTATACCTATGTTCAAATCAATGCAAGTCAAGGTAGATAAGCTTAATCTAGTGTTAAGAGAAAGATTAACTGGCATAAGGGTTATTAGAGCTTTCAATAAGATTAATCATGAGAAGAAAAGATTCAATGATGCTAATAAAGATTTAACTAATACAGCTATAAAAGTTAATAAGTTAATGGCATGTTTGACTCCGATACTAATGCTGTTATTTAACTTTACTACTATATTCATTATATGGTTCGGTTCTTTTAAAATTAATAATGGTGCTATGCAGGTTGGAGATTTAATGGCGTTTATCCAATATGTATCTCAGATAATGTTCTCATTAATCATGTTGACCATGATTTTTATCTTGATACCACGTGCATCTGCATCTGCTATTAGAATTAATGAAGTTCTGAATGTAGAACCAGAAATCAATGATCCTAATGATCCAGTGGATAAAACTGAAAAAAGAGGATATATTGAATTTAAAAATGTATCTTTTAGATATAATAATGCTGAAGGTGAAGCCTTGGAAGATATATCATTTCAAGCAGAACCTGGAGAGGTTACTGCTATTATAGGTGGAACTGGTTCAGGAAAGTCTACACTAGTTAACTTGATATCTAGATTTTATGATGTATCAAGAGGTAGTATATTAATTGATGATGTTGATATTAGAAAAATGTCTCAGGAATATTTACGAAGTAAGATTGGTTTAGTTCCTCAAAAAGCAGTATTATTCAGTGGAACCATAACCCAAAACATCAGATTTGGAAAAGAAGATGCAAATAAAGAAGAAATAGTTCATGCTTGTGAGATAGCTCAAGCAACTGAATTCATTAATGATATGAAAGATGGATATGATTCTGAGATATCTCAAGGCGGTACTAATATATCAGGAGGACAAAAACAGCGTTTGTCAATTGCAAGAGCTTTAGTCAGAAAACCTGAAATATATATTTTTGATGATAGTTTTTCAGCTTTGGATTTCAAGACTGATGCAAAACTTCGTCAAGCTCTAAAGAAAGAAACACTAAATGATACTGTAATAATTGTTGCACAGCGTGTGACTACTGTAATGAATGCAGATAGAATAATAGTTCTAGACGAAGGACGTATTGTAGGAATGGGAACACATAAAGAATTGCTAAGCTCAAGTGATGTATATAGACAGATTGTATCTTCACAGCTTTCAGAGGAGGAATTAGCATGAGTAAAGGTAAAGTAGGAAGAGGACCGGGTAGAGGTCATGCCATGAGTATGCCTGTAGAGAAAGCAAAAGATTTCAAAGGAACACTAAAAAGATTATTAGGGTATCTAAAACCTAGAAGAGTAAGTCTTATCTTCGTAGTTATTATGGCTATTTGTAGTACAATATTCACTATTCTGGCACCAAAGATAATGGGAAAGGCTACAACAAGACTTTTCAATGATTTTATGGAAATCATTAAAGGCGTGCCTAACGCATCAGTTAATTTTGATGTTATATTGAATATTCTAATCGTGCTTGGGGTTTTGTATATTTTAAGTTCTTTATTCAGCTTTATTATGCAATTCACTATGGCAAGTGTTGTTCAGAAAACAGTTTTTACCATGCGTGAAGATGTTAGCAGGAAGCTTACCAAGTTACCACTTAAATATTATGATTCCCGTACTCATGGTGAAATACTAAGCCGTGTTACTAATGATATTGATAATATAAGTAATACTTTGCAACAGAGCGTTATACAGTTGATAACTTCTATAATAACTATAGTAGGTGTTATCGTCATGATGTTGACAATAAGTCCTTTGTTGACACTTATTACTATTACCACATTACCATTAAGTATTATAATCACTAAGAATATAGCCAAGAAGTCACAAAAATATTTTAAGAGTCAGCAAGAAATAATCGGTAATCTTAACGGTCATGTTGAAGAAATGTATACAGGGCATAAGATTGTTAAAGCTTATGGACATGAGAAAAAATCAATAAAAGAGTTTAAAGAAATAAATAACAAATTATATGAGGCTGGCTGGAAAGCACAATTTATATCAGGTATCATTATGCCTATGATGAGTTTTGTTAATAACTTAGGATATGTATTTGTTTGTATCGCTGGTGGTATATTGATGATAAAGAAATCTATCCAGTTAGGTGATATTCAAGCTTTTATTCAATATTCAAGATCATTTGGTCAGCCAATTGTTCAAACAGCTAATATTGCTAATATTATTCAGTCAACTATTGCATCTGCTGAGCGTGTTTTTGAAGTATTAGATGAAGAGGAAGAGATACCAGATAAAAATAATCCAGTGCAAATGGATAATCTAAAGGGAAATGTTAGATTTGACCATGTTGATTTTGGTTATAAAGAGGATGTTACTCTTATCAATAATATGAATATTGATGTTAAGAAAGGTCAAACAGTGGCTATAGTGGGTCCTACTGGTGCTGGAAAGACAACGTTGGTTAATTTACTTATGAGGTTCTATGAACTTAAGGATGGTACTATAAGCATTGATGGTGTTAACATTAATGATTTGAGAAGAAGTGATCTTAGAAATCTGTTTGGTATGGTTCTTCAAGATACATGGTTGTTCAAAGGAACCATAAGAGATAATATCGCTTATGGAAAAGAAGGAGCTAGTGAGGAAGAAATTATCAGGGCTACAAAAGCTGCACATGCGGATCATTTTATTAGAACCCTTCCAGAGGGGTATGATACTGTACTTAATGAAGAAGCTAATAATATATCCCAAGGACAGAAACAGCTTTTGACTATTGCTAGGGCGATACTTGCTAATCCATCAATTCTAATACTTGATGAAGCAACAAGTAGCGTTGATACTAGGACGGAGATATATATTCAAAAAGCTATGGAGTCACTTATGAAGGGAAGAACAAGTTTTGTTATTGCCCATCGATTGTCTACTATTAAGGATGCGGATATGATTCTTGTAATGAATAATGGTGATATTATAGAGAAAGGAAATCATCAGGAATTGCTTGAATTCAATGGTTTTTATGCTGAACTTTATAATAGTCAGTTTGTTGGAAGTGAAGAAGCGGTTTAGAGATTTATTTTAAGGCTTGAGATTTTATTTTTGAGGTAGAATCAATATGGCTAGTGCAAGGTGTATATAGTAGGTTTAACTTGCCTTACCCTGAGAAGCGGTCGGTCTGCGTTAAACCAACTATATACACCTTTTTTATGGCTAGGGTAGTGGGGGTGGTAAAAAATTATAATTAGGGATGTAATTTGATCAGATTATTGACAAGATTTTGATGGATAGATATACTTGTTATAAGAATATACTGCATGTGAGAGGATTGATTGTAAGTATGGATTTGATTTATGGGACATATAATCCTTCAAAGTTTTTGAGTATGGTGAAGATGTTAGAGGGGCTTGATATTAATTTAATGCATCTTGATTCATTTGATATAGAGATTGTAGAAGCAGAGGAGAATGGTAAAGAACCGTTGGATAATGCATTTGCTAAAGCAATGAGTTATTATAAGCAATTAAAGAGACCAGTATTCTCATGTGATTCAGGGTTGTTTTTTGATGATGTTGATGAGGAAGATCAACCTGGGGTTTATATTAAACGAGTGAATGGGAAGGTTTTAACAGATTTGGAGATGCAAGCTTATTATAGTGATTTAGCTAGGAAATATGGGGGACGTTTAAGGGCATATTATAAGAATTCAATTTGTTTAGTTATGAATGAAAATACTGTTTATAGATATGATGGTGAGGATTTGAATTCGGAGAAGTTCTATATGGTAGATAGACCTCATGATGTTTTTCGTAAAGGTTTTCCCCTTGATTCGTTGTCTGTTGATATGAATAGTATGAAGTATTATTATGATTTGCAGGAAGGAGAGGATGATAATCTAGGGGTTATAAGTGGATTTCGGAGATTTTTTATTAAGGTTTTTAATTTATCAGAGTCAAATAAGGTATAAAATGTTATACATAAATTGAAATAAGGAAAATTATTGAACTTATTATAATAGAGGTAATAGATGTTTAAGTAAATAGAGATATAAGGTGGGGTATGAATGGAAAATCAAGAATTAAGAGAAGTGAAAAGAGAATTATATAAGGAGATAGATGAATTAAAAAGGGAATATAAATGGTTCAAGGGTAGAGTTAGCACTATTGCTAATCTTTTTATACCAGGTATAGGATTTTTTATTTATGGTAGTTCATATTTGAAGGGACTTATAAGTTTTATCTTATTTGGTGGGTATAATTTAATCTTTTTCAAATGGATATTACCTGATCTGGATTTTGCTTTTGGAATGATATATTATACTCCAGCAATTATTATATGGTTAGTAAGTACTGTTATGGTGGCGAATCTGGATGAATGAGTATAAGTTGAAAATTTTGAGTCACAGTAGATTAGAGAAAGTGGAAGTTGATTTATTAAAAATAATGGAGGAGGAATAATATGCCTTTTGCAATGACGCATTTGTATATTGCATATAACATAATACAACAGACACCTCAAATTAAGAAACCTAATGATTTTTTGTTAGGAGCTATTGCTCCAGATTCAGTGCACTTTCGAAATAATTACGATAGTGATATGAAATTCAATAGTCATCTGTGTATTGGTAATGAAAAATGGGGAAGAGTAACTAACAATGATGAGTGGATAGATAATGTGCTTAGGTTTTTGAAGGAGAATAAAGACTCACAGAATGCTGATTTTATATATGGGTATTGCTGTCATATATTAGCAGACATTCAAAATAATATAAAAGTATGGACACCATTTAGAGAGAAAAATAACTTAGAAAAAGGGGTTTGTAGTATATATCATCAAGAATCTTACGCTATTGATTATGAATTATATTTACTTCCACAAAGAAAGGTAATATGGACTATGTTGGAGGATGCTACAGCATTTGATATACCAGATATTGTAAGAGCAGTAGAAATAAATCAAATGAAACAATCACTGATTAAGGAACAATTTGAGAATAGGGAGTCTATTGATATATCAACGAATGAATATGTAACACTTTCTGTAATGCAAAAATTTATAGATGAGGAATCTAAGTACATAAAAATTATGTTGTATGGCGAATAGTGATATACTAAGACAAAAATAAAACTAGAAGGGATTGATACATATAAATAAACTTAAAGTTAATAAGCTTGGGAATGTTTATGTTTATACAGAACTTATATCAGGATTTTTTAATAATGTTTCAGTTATTGATGATGAAGAATTAATATTAATTGATACATTTAAGACAAGAGAGCTGATGGAAGAGTTAATGGAAAATATATCAGATACGTTTAACAGGTCAGTAAGTAAGATAATATATACTCATTGGCATATAGATCATACTCTAGGTTCACATTTCATATCTAATGCTAGTATAATATCAACTAATTACACTAATAAGTATCTAGAAAAATTTATATCTAATGATTTGGAAAGGTTAGTAAATAGAGGTATTATAGAAAATGGAGCAAAACCAAAATTATCAGATGTTGAATTTGAAGATATATACAATATTGAACTATCTAAGGGGAAAAAGTTAGTAATTAAACATTTACCTGGACATACATATGATAGTTTAGTAGTATTTTATGAAGATATATTAATTGTTGGTGATACATTATTAGGGAATGAAGTAGATGTTTTTAAGCCGCCAGTTATACCTCCAGATGCTCCATTGTCAAAAGAAGAGCATTTGGAAACTGCTATAGAATTTATTAATAATTCAAATGTTGTACATATAATAACTGGTCATGGATATATGCTTCCAAAGATAGAGCTTATCCAATCCAATCTCAATAGATTAAAGAATATTGTATAGAGTTTAGTTGGATGTTTATGAGGAAATGATTGATGTATAATATTAAAAAGATGAAGGAGGATATTATGGGATATGCAATCGAAGTTAATTTTGATAAAAAGAGTGAAGATATGTTAATAGAATATTGGAGACTATTATGTCAGAATAATATTAGCTCATACATGTATAAAAATGGGGCACACCCACATATAGCGTTTGCTGTTTTTGATGAAAAGACTATAGATATTAGTCGACTTAAAAATATTATGAATGATTATTTTAGTAGAATAGAACCATTTGAGGTGATTTTTTCTTATCTAGGTCTATTTCCTACCAATGAAGGAGTTGGTTTTATAGCACCAAAGGTATCTCAACAGTTATTGGAGTATCATCAGGGATTCTATAATGAAATATGTGATAATGGATATGATGCATGGTTTAATGATTATTATAAACCAGATGTTTGGATACCTCATTGTACCATGACTATTAATACTACTAACAATAATCAAATGAAAGGGATAGAATTATTAAGAAATACATTCAAGCCATTTAAAGCAAAAATCACAAGGGTTTCATTAGTAGAATTCTTTCCGAGTAAATATTTAGAAGTGATAGAGTTATAGTAATAAATATTTGACAAAACAAATAGATATATGTAAAATTAATTTCAGAGTGAAATAATTGAGCTATGCTTATATAGTAGTAAAGGATTGATACAATGATAAATAAAAATATAAAAGGCACATCAGCTCTTAGACAAAAAAATAGGATACAGATTATTGACTATATTAGAAAGAATGCTCCTGTTACTCGTATAGATATTTTTAATGGTACAAACATTTCCAGACCTACAATAACAAGAATAGTTAAGCAGCTAGTAGAGGAAAAAATAGTTGAAGAAAGTGGTATGGTTGAAACTCATGCAGGGCGAAAACCTATTTATCTTAAGCTAAGAAAATCTGCTTTATGTTGTATGGGAATGAATATATATAGAAATAATATTAGAGCATCAATAATAGACTTGGATAAAAATATATTAATCAGTAAAAAGGTTTCTATTAAAAATGTGAAAACAGAAAAAGAGTTTTTAGAAACTGTACTTGATATGATTCATAGTCTAATTGATGAATCAAAAATATCAATAAAGCATGTAATTGGTATAGGTATAGGTTCTTCAGGAGTTGTTGACTATGATAAGGGTATACTCCATAATTTTAATCCACATCTTAATATTAGAAATATCCCTTTGAAGGCTTTTTTAGAAAAAGAGCTTAATATTCAAACTTTTGTTGATAATAATCCAAACACAAGAGCTTTAGGTGAATATTGGTATGGCTATGGTAGAGGGTATAAAGACATAGCCTATATTGTCTGTGGTGAAGGTATTGGAAGTGGAATTATTGTTGATGGTAATATCCTAAGAGGAAAAAATAATATTACTGGTGAATTTGGACATATGACTGTAGCTGTTAATGGTAGAGAATGTAATTGTGGAAGATATGGTTGTGTAGAAGCATATTGTTCAACTGAAGGGATAGAAAAGATTTTAAATGAGAAAATATCACAAGATGACACATCACCTATAAAAAACTTCATAAAAGGAAATAGAAGTAAACTGAATTATAGTCTGATATGTGAATTCTATAATGAAGATAGATATTGTAAAGAAGTATTGGACCAAGCCACAACCATACTTAGTATAGGTTTGTCTAATCTTATGGGAATACTTAATCCAGAAATTATAGTTTTATCAGGTGAATTATTTGATAATGATTTTATGTTTGATCAAGTGATAGATAAGACTAAACAGGAAGTATTCACTGATCTCATTGGAGATATCAAGTTCAAAAAAAGAGAGCAAATGGATTATGTATATGAAATTGGAGCGGCGGCATTAGTATATAAAGCTTATTTTAAGAATGTATAGAATTTGGAGGTGTTTTGATGATAATAGATATTACGCAGACTACGAAAATAGATAGGGTTTATAGACCAGGTTCACCCACTTTAAAAGTAGAAAAAGTAAAATGTTTTGCAGGAACTAAAAAGGAATATACTACCACCTTATTTTCTTGTGCCGTTCATAACATGGGAACACATATAGATGTTATGAGTGCCGATGTATTATTGGAAAATGAAAGATTAGTATCCCAAGGAATAAAGTTTAATGTTTCTCATGTAACTGATAGACCAGTTGAACTTAAGGATTTAGATATCTCACTAATTAAAGAAGGTCATTTTATATTTTTTCAAACTAATTGGGATAAATATTTAGATGATGAAGATAAGTATAACACACATCCTGAAATCTCAATGGAGGTTATAGAGTACCTGGTAGATAAAAAGGTTAATATGATTGGAATAGATACTCTAGGTCTTGGTTATGGTAAAAATCATGGACTTATAGATACTTTCGTTGGGAAAAAAGGTATCTATGCAATAGAAAATTTAACTAATCTTGATAAAATACCAAGCAAAGATTTTAGAGTATATTGTTTACCAATGAAAATAGAAGGATTAGATGCACTTCCAGCTAGAATATTAGTTGAATTCTAATTAAATGCTTTGATGTGTATAAACGAATAAAATGATTTAAGATATATATATATGATACATCATCTTGACAAAACTTTCATAAGGATATAAAATAAAAATAGGTTAATTTCAGACTGAAATTTAATTGGTAAAAAGATGTATTATATAATAATTTAAAAGTGATTTACTCACTTTTTATTATTGGGTAAATAATTTCAGACTGAAATTATGAAAAAAGAAAGAAGGTATGATATGAAAAGATTAAAAATTGGTCTTGTAGGATTAATGCACAAGAATTTCACAGGCGATAAAGTAGGTATTTATAATCGTTCAAAGCAGGAAATGAAAAAACTAAGTGAAGAAATGAATTTTGATTTTATATGTGTAGAAGATGGAATATATACTGACCAAGAAGCTGAAGCAGCATACACTTTTTTAGATAAGGAAAAAATCGATTTTATTATGATTCAAAGTAGTGCGTTTAATTCAGGAACAATTATTCCAATCTTAACAAAATTAAATATACCTATTGGTTTGTGGGCAGTCAAGGAACCAACTGCATCTGGTCCATTACCAATTAACTCTTTCTGTGCAATGAACATGAATGCAAGTATCATAGGGCAGTATCTTAAAGAATATGATTTACCATTCAAGTGGTTCTACGGTTATATGAATGATCAATTATTCAAGAGAAGATTTACAATAACAATAAAAGCTCTTACAGCCATAAAAAATATAAAAAACGCAAAGATTGCTCTAATAGGTGGTATTGCTAATGGATTTGACAACCAATATTTTGATGAAAGAAAACTTCAAAAAAGATTTGGAGTAAAACTATATAGAAATCATGAATTTTCAGAGATAAAACATAAAATGCTATCTTATAAAGATGAAGATGTACAAGATATCATGGAACAAATATTACAAGATAGTTGCAGCTGCAATGCTTTAGCAAAAGAGAAAATAAATAAAAACGCACGTCTGATTAAAGCCGTTGTAGATTTCAAAGAAGAAAATGGATATGATGGCATTGCTCTTAGCTGCTGGCCAAAATTCAGAATAGAACTTGATATGGTTTCATGTGCAGCAATAGGAAGACTTAATCAACTGTATTTTACCACAGCTTGTGAAGGTGATGTATATGGTCTAATCACCATGATGATGATGAGATATATGAGTGATAAACCTTCGTTACTTATGGATTTATCTGATTTTGATGAGCAGGATGAAAGTGTATTATTCTGGCATTGTGGACTGGGATGTAATAATGTAGCTTATAATGGAGAAGTAAAATTAGCCTCACACTGTAATCCTGGACCTTGGTCTGGAGAAGGGCTGAAAGAAAATGCTCCTGTTGCAGATATGATTTTTGCCAAACAAAAAGGGACTGCTGCAAGATTTACCAAAGATGGTGAAGAAATGTTTCTTCTCACAGGTGAATTTAATCATCCTAAAAAACCTAGTTTTGATGGTTCAAGAGGATGGATGTCCAACTTGAAACTTAACACAAAACCAATTGAAGTCAGAGATTTGGTAGAAACCATTATTGTAAAGCATCAACCACATCATTACGCCTTGGCATTTAATGATTTAGGTGAGGAAATGATGGAAGTAGCCGCATGGCTTGGTATTAAACCAATGGAAAAAGTAACTTATGAACATTTTTTACAAAGATAATATAAGAAACATAATATTAGAAAGATAATATAAGGAGGAAGAAATAATGTCATTAGTACCTATGAAATTATTACTTGATAAAGCTTTAGAAGGAAAATTTGCGTATGGAGCATTTAATGTACATACTACCAATGAAGTGAAAGCGGCTATAGAAATTCATGAAACATTCAGATCACCTGTTATATTGCAGATAATAGAATTCGCAACTGGTTTTATAGCTGGTAGAGAAGATTTTCTTAATGCTACATTAGAAGAAAAGATTGAAGGTATTAAGATTATTACTGAAAAAGTAAAAGAAGCTGCTAAAAAAACTGATATACCTGTAGTTTTACACTTGGATCATGGTCATGATAAAGAACTTGTGAAAGCTTGTATTGACGAAGGTTTTACGTCAGTAATGATTGATGGTTCTTATCTTCCATTTGAAGAGAACATTGCTCTTACAAAAGAAATAGTTGACTATGCACATAAAAAAGGAGTTACTGTTGAAGGAGAACTGGGAGTATTAGCAGGTAGAGAAGATAATGCTAACCATAGTGGTTCATTATATACTGACCCTAATAAAGTTTGTGAATTTTTTGAGAAAACAGGCGTTGACTGTTTAGCAATATCTTATGGTACAAGTCATGGAGCCGCAAAAGGAAAAGATGTTGTAATCAGTAAAGAAATTGCTATAGCATCATATGAAAATATGAAATTCAAAAATATTAAAGGGTCTTTAGTTTCCCACGGTTCTTCAACTGTTCCTAAATATTTAGTAGAAGGAATTAATAAATTAGGCGGGAATTTAGAAAATGCACATGGTATTCCTATTGAGCAAGTGCTTGAAGTAGTTCCTTATGGTATAGCTAAAGTAAATGTGGGAACAGATATTAGATTAGCGATTACTAGATATATTAGAGAGTATTTTAAAGATAATAATAATATAGATGATAATTCTAGAGTTGGACAAATCAAGAAAATTATAGAAGATAGACCAGAATTAATTGACGAGAGAGTTTATTTATATCCAATGTATGATAGCGTAATTTCTGGAACAGGTAAAACTACTGAAGAGAATGATATATTGCAATGTGTTGAGAAAGGTGTTAAAGAGATAGTAGGACAATTGATTGTTAAATATGGTCAAGTTGGTACTGCTGAATTATTTTAATAAAACTCTTTTCACATAATTTCACATATTTTTATGATAATTCTTCTACATTCTATGGCTATACTAATCACATAGTTAAAACAAACCTTTTAACTATAGACCAAAATTAAATTCGATCGATTAATTTGGGGTTAAAATAATTATTAGGAGGTCATAGAAATGATTAAGAAAATAGTGACATTAGGATTAGGAGTTATATTATCAGCAAATTTGATGGTGCCGACTATGGCAAGTGAAACAGACCAAGATGCAAAAGCTTCAGTGGAGGCTACACAAACTATTGAAAAAGAGAATTTCCAGTTTAAGGATAAGATTACTAAGTTTAGAATTGATAAACAGGCTAAACCATTTACAAAAGAAGAACACTTAGCCAAGATGAACGAAGCATTAGCCCAATTAGAACAAAAATATGAAGATGGAAATATTGAAGAAGAAAAATATAATGAAATAAAGGAAAAGTATACAAAAATAATTGAAGCTATTGAAAATGATGAAATGCCAGAATTGGGTAAAGGAAAATTCTTAGGACATGTAAAAGCTTTATCCCAAGAAGAGCTTCTAGAGAAGTTGAATGAGCATTTAGCAGGATTAGAAACAAAATTAAATGATGGCAAAATTGAACAAGATGAATATGAGAAGATAAAAGAAAAGATAACAAAGACAATTGAAGCTGTTGAAAATGGTGAAATGCCTAAGATGGGTAAAGGAAAAGGATTTATGAAACATGGAAAAGCATTATCCCAAGAAGAAATGCTGGAAAAATTAAATGAAAAACTAGTAGGACTTGAAGAAAAAATGAATAACGAAGAAATAACTGAAGAAAAATATAACTCTGCTAAAGAAAGAATACAAGAAATTATTGAAAAAGTTGAAAATGGTGAAGCATTTGATTTAAAAGCAAGAAGAGCAAGAAAAGATAAAAGTATCATAGAAGATAAAGATCTTATTATTAATGATTCTTCAGCACAAGAAGAAAAAAGTTTATAAATTTCCCTTTAATATAAAATAATTTTTATATATAATATAAATTAAGGATGAATAATTATCAATTATTCATCCTTTCAATAAGTGAATAAAAATAAGTGATTAAAATTATGAAAGGGAGAATTCATAATGTTTAAGATATATTTAGTTGAAGATGAACAGAATCTGAATGATATTTTAGTATTTTATTTAAAAAACGAAGGTTATGAAGTAAAAAGCTTTACCTGTGGTTTGGATGCAGAAAAATGTATAGAAGAAGATATGCATTTGTGGATTCTTGATATAATGCTTCCTGATCTTGATGGATACGAGCTTATTAAAAGAATAAAAAAACATAATGAGAATATTCCCGTTATCTTTATATCTGCTAGAGATACAGATTTAGATATAATCACTGGTTTACAAATGGGTAGCGATGATTACATATCCAAGCCATTTCTGCCAATGGAACTTGTTATCAGGACAAGAAAACTTTTGAAAAGAGTTTATAAACAAGAGGGAAACAATAATATACTAATCAATAATAAATATAAAATAGATTTTAACAAAAGAATGGTTTACAGTGGAGATAAAGTCATTGAACTTACTTCAAGAGAATTTGATTTTTTATGTACTATAATTGAAAATAAAAATAATGCAATGTCCAGGGATTGCCTTCTCAATAAAGTTTGGGGAGAAGACTATTATGGAAGTGACAGAGTAGTTGATGACCTTGTTAGAAGAGTAAGGAAAAAATTACCTGATATAAGAATAGAGACTATTTATGGTTATGGTTATAGGTGGTGTGAAATTGAAAATTAAATCAATTAACTCAAAATTAATGTTAGCTTTTTTGGGAGTGATAATATTTTTTGCAGTAATCACCTATTTTCTATTGGTAGGAGCTTTTAATAATTATTACCATGAAGATATATATAGAGTTCTTGAAGATAATATAGATAATAATGAAAAGATTACAGATATAGAGAAATTTATTAATGACAGCGAAGATAATAGAAGCATAGAACAGCTTTTTTGGATAAAGATAAATGGTCAATTAACACGGAAAGAAGCGAGAAGAACTAATTTGATTAAAAGTGAATTGACAGAAGATATTATAAAAAATATTGAGGATAATATTAATAATCAACAAGACGAGTCTAGAAGATATTATATTGATGTTAATGGTAGAAAATTATTTTATGTTATTACTAAATATGAACTGAGCTATTCAAATAAAGTATATGTAGTACCTAAACTTTTTGACAAACCTCAAATTACTAGAATAAACAATACATTGTATAGAGTTGCCCTTAGGTGGGAACCCCTGGATGATTCCCTTGAAAAGAATTTATTTAATCAAATGGGTATTGGTCTATTATTAACGATTATAGCTATCCTAATTATTTTCTTTTTCTTGTCTAGACATTTAACTAGACCAATAATTAACCTAAGTAACTCAGTAAAAGAAATTTCTAAAAGGAAATTTGATTCACCTATTACCATTAAAAGAAACGATGAAATAGGTTTTTTGGCAAGTACGGTTGAAGAAATGAGAAAAGAGTTATTAAAATACGATGAAGAACAGAAAATGAAACTTCATTCTATTTCACATGAATTGAAAACTCCAATAATGATTATCCAGAGTTATGTAGATGCATTAAAAAAGGGTTTGTATCCAAAAGGAACACCAGAATCATCATTAGAAATAATTGATGACGAGTGTTGCAGATTACAAAAACTGGTTTATAACTTATTATATATTCAGAGATTAGATTATTTTGAAAGTGAGATAAAGAATAAAGTAAAGATAAATCTAAAAGAAGTTGCTGAAGAAGTTATCAATAACATGACTATGAAACTTGAAAAGTTCCACACAGAGATTAAGATGGATAATGTATATATTAATGCTGATTTCAATCAAATGAAAATAGTGGTTGAGAATATTCTTAGTAATCAGATTAGGTATGCTGACTCAATAATTAAGATATCTCTTGAAAAGAAGAAAGATGAAGTTAGTCTTAGCTTCTATAATGATGGTGAGCATATACAAGATAGCAATGATATATTTATAATGTTCAAAAAAGGTAAAAATGGACAAAGCGGTCTAGGGCTATATATCGTCAAAAGGTTGTTGGATATCAATGGTGCGAGTATAGTGGCTTATAATGAAAATAAGGGTGTTACATTCAAGATTCAATGGAAATTGTAGACAAATTTAAGATTTTACTTGAAAAAAAAACAAATTCGTATATAATATATATAATAATATATAAATACTTAGGAAGCTTCTTTCAAAATTGAAGGAAGCTTTTAAGTTTAATATCATATAAATATATTAATATATATTGGAAAAGGGTGGACAGATGGAAGAATATGAAGTGATTATTAGGATAGTTATTGCTATTCTAGTAGGTGGATTAATAGGCTATGAAAGGCAGATTACCAATAGACCAGCTGGTTTTAGAACTCACATACTAGTTTGTGTTGGTGCTGCAGTAGTATCTATTATTCAAATCGAATCGGTTGAAAGAACAATAGCTCTAATTCAGGAAAAACCTGAGCTGGCTAATGCTCTAAAAGCTGATATTGGTAGGATGGGAGCACAAGTTATAACCGGTGTAGGTTTCCTTGGTGCTGGAACAATAATCCGTGAAAAAGGATTAGTAAAAGGATTAACAACTGCTGCTTCTATATGGGTAGTTGCTTGTATAGGTCTTGCAATAGGACTTGGGATGTATGTAATAACAGCTGCATCTACTATTGGAGTATTTATTTCACTAGTTATACTTAAGAAAGTGGAAGACAAATTCATTGACAAAGTATCAACTATTTCCTTGGATATACAATATACAGGGGATAAGGAATTTATGAAAGGTATTCAAAAATACTTTAACATGAAGAATATCAAAGTAAGAAAAATTAAATTCCTAAGTGAAGAATCTGATTTAGATGAAACAGCTGCTACTAGTGAAGGAGAAATCATTAGACATTCAATTTACAGCATTGATGTACCTAAATATGTTAATTGCACTAAAATAGTTCAAGATCTATGCAGGAAAAAGAATATTAAACAGGTAAAGATTTTATAATCTGCATGGTATTTTGGTTAGTATCTACTAAAGTTTAACTGAAATACATAAATAAAATAATTGATCAATACTTATTGATAGGCTCATAAATATGGGTCTATCTTTTTTTTATTTACATGACTAGGGGACGTTTCCTTAGTCATGTTTTGAGTTATTAAGCCTAATGTGTTATTTCCCTTGGCATCTTTAAAATGTCATGGGGACGTTTCGGTTGTCATATTACTTGTCTTGATACAAATATTTATACACTCGTTGATAATTAACTCTAAATTATATGGTTTCATTTCATTAAGAGTATCGGCAAAGTAAACAGCAAATATGACGAAGGAAACGTCCCCATGACATAGAAAACAAGTCGATTTCACCAACATGACAAAGGAAACGTCCCCTAGTCATATATGTGTGAAATTGATATAAATGCCTGTTTTTAGGGGGTATATATTAATATAATACAACAATATTAATATTTTTTAATATGAAAAAAACGCAAAGAATACAAATAATACTATAAAATTAAAAATATATTATTGAAAGTTGGGCAAAATTAATGTATCGTGAAATCATCCAATAAGCAATGCGCGCAATAAATGTTGGTTGTAAAATTTAACCATTATTCTTATGAAAACAACAGGGAGGGTTACATCAAATGAAAAAATTTACAGTAATTTTATTAATTATTGCAATGTGTTTAGCTAGTTTTACTGGTTGTGGTAAAAAAGATAATGAAAAGGATACAAATAAGGATACTAATGTAACGTCGAATGAAAATAATGATGCAAATGATGAATCAAACAAAACAAGTGATAAACCTGCTAAGTTAAAATTATTTTTACATAGTAGAGATATCCAGGATAAATCATTTTCTAAAGATTATATAGAAGAAAAAACAAACACTGAATTAGAAATAACTCAAGTAACAACAAAAGAACTTGAAAACAAATTAAACATTATCTTAGCGTCTGGTAAAAGACCTGACATCATGAATTTCTATACAGATGCTATGGAAGATAAGTTAGCAAAAGGTGGAGCATTACTACCACTTAATGAATACTTTGATAAGTATCCAGAATTAAAAGCTTCAAGAACAGAAGAAGTATGGAATACTATGAGACATGATGACGGAAATATATATGCGATAGGTTATAGTACAGCTAGACCACTTAGTATTATCGCTTATAGAAAAGATTGGTTAGACAAATTTGGAATGGAAGTTCCAACTACTCTTGATGAATACTATGAATTTGCAAAAAAAGTTGCACTAGAAGATCCTGATGGAAATGGTAAAAATGATACTTTTGCCATGGGTGGTTATAGTAGAGTAGATAAGTTCATGGATCATATATTTGGTGCTTATGGAGTACTTCCTAACTATTGGATGGAAAAAGATGGTCAAATAGTAAATGGTTCAGTACAGCCAGAGATAAAAGAAGCTCTTAAATATCTAAAGAAATTATATGATGAAAAAATAATTGACCCAGAGTTTGTTACTGATAATAGTAGCAGATGGAAAACTAAAGTAAAAGCTGGAACATTTGGTGCTGGTGAGACTAAGATTCACTTATTTGATAAAAACAATTTCCAAAACTATTATGCACCATTCATTCAAAAGAATCCAGAAGGTGAATTTGTATACGGGCCAGTTTTACAAGGTGGTTGTGACAACCCTATCGGTGTTAGAACAGAATCTGCAAAAGGTTGGGTTAGAACAGGTATCAGCAGCGAATGTAAAGATGTAGATGCAGCATTAAGACTATTGGCTTGGGCAGCTTCTGAAGAAGGAAATAAATTCGTCAACTACGGAGTAGAAGGTGAACATTACAAAGAAGAAGATGGTCATGTAACAAGACTTATTGATAATGCAAAAGGAAAAGAATTGGATATTGACAAATTCTATATTGCTAAAACTGCATTAATAGACCATTCATCACCAGAATTCCAAGATGCTATTGATTATTCTAAGAAGAGTGCAGCAAGTAATCCAGCAGATGGAATAATGGTAGACGAATCCAGTAAATATGAAGCTGATTTAGTTGATTTTACAAACAGAGAATTCATTGGAATGATTGTAGGAGCAACTGATATTGAATCAGGATTCGATTCATTTGTTCAAGAATGGAATCAAAGAGGTGGAGAAGCTTTAACTAAAGCTGTTAATGATAAATATCAAGCGAGAAAATAAATGACTGATAGATATAGTGTGTTTTAAGATGAAATAGCATTTTGAAACACACTATATACTTAAGAAAGGAATATAATATGCAGGCAATAGCAAAAAGAAAAACTAAAAATAAGACATCTAGCGATACAATGAGATATTTGAAGAAAAATAAATGGCTGTATATATTATTGATTCCAGGCCTATTATATTTTGTATTATTTAGATATCTACCAATGTTTGGTTTAGTTATAGCTTTCAAGGATTACGATATATTCAAAGGTATTTTTGATAGTGCTTGGGTTGGATTAGAGAATTTTAGAACAGTATTTGGTTCTACAGATTTCAAACAGGTATTTTCTAATACAATAGTAATTAGTTTGTTGAAAATATTAATTGGTTTTCCAGTACCTATTATTTTAGCATTAATGTTAAATGAAATGAGATGTATCAAGTTCAGTAGAATCAGTCAAACAGTACTTTATCTACCTCACTTCCTTTCATGGGTTGTTATTGGTGGTATTATGTTAAACATTTTTTCACCTACATATGGAATCGTTGGTGAGATATATAGATTATTTGGACATGACCCAGTTAATCTATTAGCTAGTAAAGAACATTTTAGAGGTATCTTGATTTTATCTGATATTTGGAAAGAATCCGGTTGGGGAACTATCGTATATCTTGCAGCATTAACTCAAATTGACCCTAATCTATATGAAGCAGCTAGTATTGATGGAGCTAGTAAATGGAAGCAGACATTACATATAACATTACCAGCTATTTCAGGAATTATTGTTATGCTATTAATATTAAGGATTGGAAAGGTAATGAATGCAGGTTTCCAACAGATTATGGTATTACAGACTCCATTGGTTCAAAGTATAAGTGATATATTTGATACATATGTTTATCGTACAGGTCTTAAGAGAGGACAATACAGTATTGCGGCTACAGTAGATATGTTTAAATCAGTAATAGCTCTAGTATTAGTTGTTGGAACAGATAAACTAAGTAAGAAAATCGGTGAGGAGGGACTTTTATAATGGTTAGGAAAAAAATTACTCCATTTACCGTATTCAACTATTGTTTCTTCGTGATTGTTGGAATATTGATGTTTTATCCATTTTGGTATGTATTGATGTATTCCTTAAGTGACCCTAATAAGGTTACACTGACAAACTACTATTTCATTCCTAATGGTTTTACATTAAACACTTACATATCAGCATTCAAACAAGATATTATTTACTCAGGATTATTGAATTCAGTACTTGTCACTTTAGGTGCAACAGCAATAAGTATGTTTTTGAGTGTACTTACAGCCTATCCTTTATCTAGAGAAAATCTAAAAGGTAGAAAAGGAATCTTTTGGTTCATAATGTTCACTATGCTATTTAATGGAGGTATGATTCCTACATACCTAGTTGTAAAAGAATTCGGAATGATAGATTCATTGTGGTCATTGATGTTGCCAAAAGCGATAATTGTATATAATCTATTAATTATAATGAAATTCTTTAAAAACATCCCAATGGGATTGATAGAGTCTGCCAAGATAGATGGCTGTAGCGAAGTAGGGATATTATTTAAAATCATATTACCATTATCAACATCAGTTTTAGCGACAGTAGGGTTATTCTATGCAGTTTATAACTGGAATGCATTCTTACCAGGTATGATGTATATAAATGATAAAACCAAATGGACTTTACAAGTAGTCTTAAGAGATATGCTAGATCAGACGACAGCAAATATTGACACAGATGATGTCTTTACATCTCCTGAAAACTTTAAAATGGCTACTGTTATGATTTCTGTAGTTCCAATACTTTGTGTATATCCATTTTTACAAAAATATTTTACTAAAGGTGTAATGCTTGGTTCAGTCAAAGGTTAAGAAGGATAGTAAAGGAGATATATAGACAATGGCAAAATGGTATGATGAATCATGGGAGCAGGTTGTAGAAAAAGTAGATAGAATAAGTGATAGAATAAAAGATACATTTCCCCACGTATCCATAGACGGGAAATATGATAGTCAAAGATCAGGCTGGTGGACAGCCGGTTTTTGGCCAGGATTATTATGGTTGATCTATAAAGATACAAAAGAAGATAAGTTAAAAGAATATGCAGTGTCATGTGAAGAAAAATTAGATTATGATTTGAATAATTTTCTGGATATACATCATGACGTAGGGTTTATGTGGATATTATCATCGGTTGCACATTATAAATTACTTAATGACGAAGCTGCTAAAAGAAGAGGTCTTATTGCAGCCAGCCATCTAGCAGGTAGATTCAATATAAAGGGGAATTTCATTAGAGCGTGGAACGATAATGTATTCAATCATAGTGAAGGTTGGGCTATTATTGATTGTATGATGAATATACCACTTCTATACTGGGCATCAGAGGAAACAAAAGACCCACGTTTCAAACATATTGCAATGGCGCATACAGATACAGTAATAAAAGAATTCATTAGGGAAGATGGTTCTGTTCACCATATCGTATGTTTCGACCCTAATACTGGGAAAAGACTCAATGCTTCAGGAGGTCAAGGCTATTCACCTGAATCAGCATGGACTAGAGGTTCGGCATGGGCTATATACGGATTATCAATTGGTCATGGATACACTAAGGAGAAAAGATATCTTGAAAAAGCTAAGCAAGCTACGGATTTCTTCTTAGCCAATCTACCAGATGATAAAGCTCCTTGTTGGGATTTCAGAGCTCCAAAAGAGCAAAGAGATGGAAAAGATACATCAGCAGCTGCATGTGCAGCCAGTGGAATGTTGGAGATGTGTAAATATCTGGAAGGTAGTCAAAAAGAATATTATTATAAAAATGCTGAAGAAATATTAAAATCCTTATATGAGAATTACGGAGCATGGGATGAAGACGAAGAAGCATTAATAAAAATGGGAACAGTTAATTATACAAAACAAAAGTATGTTAATACACCTATAATCTATGGAGATTATTTCTTTGTAGAAGCACTTGGAAAATTAAGAGGAGAAAACAAAATATTTTGGTAGGAGGAGAAGCTATGAAGAAACACAATATAGTCTTTATTATGACTGACCATCAAAGAGCGGATAGTATTGGAATGAGACAGTGTAATATAGAGGTTACTCCTAATCTGAATAAGTTGGCAAAAGAAAGTTTAGTTTTTAGCAGGGCATATAATACATGCCCTCTTTGTGTTCCTTGTAGAACAGCTATTTCTACAGGAAAATACCCAACTAAAAATGGAGTAGTATTCAATGATTGGAAAGGGATCACAGCCAGAGATAATAAGCCTTTTCCACAGATACTAAAAGAGAATGGATACAATGTAAGTCATGTAGGAGTAGACCATATAAAGGTAAAACCAGCTCTAAAAGATAGGATTAAATATGATAAGTGGATAGATCAAACAGATTACAATAGATATATAGAAGAACTAGGAATATCTGTAAAAAGGGATGAAAAACATTCAAGAGAAGTGAAAGAACTAAGAGCTGATGGAGATTACATCAACAAGAGATATTCTAATACATATGTTTCAAAATGGGAGCATGATACAACAACCTTCAAAGATGAATATTTTACAAGAGAAAGCCTGGATGTCATTGATAATGTTGAAAAGGATAATCCTTTTGCATTATTCATTAACTATTGGGCACCACACCCACCCCTTAGAGTACCAGAAGGATATATCAATAAATTCAATCCAGATGATATAGTTCTACCTGACAATGTGGGTAAAATAGCTAAAAACGAGCCTGTCAATAGAAGAGATGGAGTACCTGCACAACTTGCTGAGAATGTAACGGAAAAAGAATGGCGACAAGTATGGTCAGCACATCTGGCACTTCTTAATTATGTAGATGATCAAGTAGGTAAAGTGATAGATAGGATAACAGAAAAAGGATTATTGGAAGATACAATCATATTATTTACTAGTGACCACGGAGATCATCTAGGTCAGCATAGTATGTATCAAAAAATGGAAATGTATGAACAAGCGGTCAATGTACCTTTATTAATAAAAATACCAAATATGGAGCCTAGAAAGATTGAAGGTACAATGTCTAATCTAGATATACTACCTACACTATTAGACGAATTATACATAGAGAAACCTAATGACTTAGATGGAACATCTAATTATGAGATAATACATAATAACGGTGAAATAAAAGATAGAAAAGTATTCTGCCAGTATTCAGGAAATCCAGAGCTAGGTTGTGTTCGTAGAGCTGTCATAACAGAAAAGTATAAATATATATATGATCAGATGAATGAAAAAGAGTTATATGACTTAGAATCGGACCCTCTTGAAATGAATAATATAGCGACAGAAAAAGAAAACATGGAATTGATTAAAACATTGCATGATGAACTTGTTAATTGGTCAAAGAAGAAAAATGACTGGGTATTTGATTGAGGTGATAAATGTGAAGAAACCTAATATTTTATTTATAATGTCAGATGAACACGCAGCTTCAGTTGTTGGAGCTTCAGGAAACAGTATAGTAAAAACTCCTAATCTAGATAAGTTAGCTGATGAGGGAGTACTGTTTGAAAATTGTTATACCCCTTCCCCTATATGTGTTCCAGCTAGACTATCTGTAACTGCTGGAAAATACATAAATAAATGCGGTGCATGGAGTAATGAAAGCATGTTGGAAACCGATGATATTGTATCTCTAGCTACGGTTTTAAAAGATGTAGATTATGACTGCTATCTTGGTGGGAAAATGCACTATGCAAAAGATAGAAGATACGGATTTGAAGAACTATATCCATTTTGGACCAACACCAATGTAAGAAAGAAATATAACAAAAGGATAGATTTATCAGATGGAAAATTCCAAGCCCAAGAAAGTGTTCTATCTAGAAGATTCAATGATTTTTACGTTGATGATAACAGCAGAGTAATGGAACATGATGAAATGGTTACAAAGATATGCAGCGATGTTATTAAGAACAGGCAAAAAGACGATAAACCATTTTTCTTGCTTGCAGGTTATCTAGCGCCTCATTTTCCACTGATAGTCCCACAAAAATATTATGATATGTATAGAGATAAAGTTCCTATGCCAGAGATACCAGAAGGACATATAGAATCTTTACCAAAACATTATAAAATCATGAGAAAAGCATTCCAGAATGACCAAGTGGATGAATCTATCATTAAAAAAGGTAGAGAACTCTATTATGGGCTGGTAACTTGGTTTGACGAGCAAGTAGGAGAACTACTAAATACATTAGATGATTCAGAAATAAAAGATAATACGCTAGTAATCTATACCAGTGACCATGGAGAAAATATGGGAGACCACGGATTATGGTGGAAAAACTCTATGTATGATTGTTCAGCTAAAGTACCATTGATAGTCAGCTGGCCTAATAAATGGTGTAATGGAACAAGAAAAACAGAAGTTTGTAATCTGCTTGATGTAATAAAAACAATATGTGATGTATGTGTAGCAGAACCTCCAGAAGATTGGGATGGAGAATCTATGGTTGACCTAATCAATGGTAAAGATGACAACTGGAGAAATTATTCTGTCAGTGAATACTATGCACATAATATCGCAGCTGGACACTGTATGATTAGAAAAGATAATTATAAATATGTATATTTCAATAAAATAGACAGTAATAATGGTGCTGAGAGACAGTTGTTCAATATGGAAAAAGATCCAAATGAGTTCAATAATCTTGCTGATGATCCAAAATATAAGGATATAATTGAAGAATTACACCTATTATTGGTAAAAGAATTAGGAAGAGAACCAATAGAGATAGAAATGGAATCTAGGGAAGTAATTGACAAAAGTAATTGTAAAAATTAGTATGTTTTTGTAGAAATTTGTGATATAATAGATGTACTTTTAAAAGCTTTTTGTTATAATGGGTTAATTTTATTAAAGATAGGCGTAATTATGGGGTGGATTTTGTTGAAAAGAGTCATGGATTTAAATGTTATCAATAAAAAAAGTAAAAGCGCTACATTCTACAAGTTTTTCTTTGTAATTTCAATTTCTATAATGATTCCAGTAATAATGATTACTACGATAATTGGTAAATTCAGCAACGACCATTTATTAAAACAGGTCAATATTTCAAGAGAAAGTTCTCTTAATCAAAAAAGACTCATGGTTGAACAAAAATTAACTGAAATGGATGCACTAATAAACCAATTTGTTAGTAATGAAAGTGTTTGGAAGCTGGTTACCACCAATGAATATCCAAACAGTTATAGTTTGTTTATGAGAGATGCGTTAAGTTTATTTGAGAAAAACGCTCTATCACATAAATTAATAGATTCAATTTATCTATTCAATGATTCAGAAAATATTATTCTAAGTGATTCAAAATATGATAAAAACAACTTTGAAGACAAAGCAATTTTTGATATAAAATTTGATGGAGTAAACTATGTTACTCCATCAAGAACAGTAAAAGGCGAGAAAGTATTTAGTTATATTAAAAAATTCTATTCTTTCAATAGAGAAAAAAATGCTTATATTGTAGTTAATATCAACTATGATAACTTTTGGGATGAGTTGATAGTTGAAGCTACAGATGGACTAGAATATTTTGTATTTGATAATAATCATTCTATCATCTATTCAGATGAATTTTATAATGATGAGTGGAATGATAAACTGTTAGAAGATATTTCAGGGGAAAACGAGACAAATCTGGAATTATCGTATCTCGGTGAGAATCTATATGTTTGGAAAAGTATATCCAACAAGTATAACTGGACATTTGTAGTTGGTCAAAAATCAAAGGACTTATTCCAAACTTCAAATGTTTTAACTAAATTAAACATTATATCATGTTTGATTATATTGTTGATATCACTGATTCTAACATATTTCTTTTCAGATTATTTATATAAACCTATAAGAAATCTAATGAAAAAGATAAATAAGATAACCAAGATAGATTCTATAGATTCAAAAAATGATTATCAGCTTATTGACAATGTAATAGCCTATTTGTTTACTGAAAACCTGAAACTGAATAATGACTATCAATATGTATTTCCATATTTCAAACAGCATTCCATCAATGACATAATCAACAATAATTCCTTTGATCTAGATAACTTCAAACAGGTATTAGATTTACTGGATGTAGAATTTAGTTTTACAAGTCATTATCTAATGTTGATAGAACTAGAAAATACCAATATGAATAATAAGATAAAGGATAGATTGGATAAATACTTTGATAAACCTGATATCAAAAAAATAATAAGTAAGATCAATGAAAAACGAATCTTGATTATTATGAACACCAACAAGGATATCAACCAAGTATATGCATTACTTACAGAAATCCACGAAGATTTTAATAAGGATAATATTTCTTTGACAGTATCTCTAAGTGATGACTTCAATAATCTAGAAGATATCCATGAACATTACGAAGAAGTCCAAAAACAACTGGAGTACAAATTTTTCGTAGGTAATAACAAAATATTATCACATATGGTACCACAGCAAATAGAGAAAAATATATTTTATGATAAAAGTATAGAAAAAGAACTATTGAATTACCTTAAGAAACAAGACGAAGAAAAGGCTTTTGCTGCACTAAGAAAGCTTACAGAAGGACTAAAAGGAAGCATTAAAAATATTGATTATATAAAATATGTCTACTTCCAAGTATGCTTAAATATAATAGAACAAATGACTAACTTTGGCTTTAGTATGAAGGATATAGGCATAACCAACAGAGAAATATTCGCCAAAATAAACGAAGCAAAAACTTTAAATGAAATGTACGAATTGATTTACAGCATCATCAGAAAATGCATCCAGCTTTTTTCAAAATTGAATGTAATGCAAAACGACAATATAATCAACAAAGTAAAAGAATACATCAAAAATAATTACAATAAAGATTTATCCTTGGAAATGATAGCAGATTACGTATATTTATCACCAGGATATCTAAGTACATTATTCAAAACAGAAAATGGAATCACTGTCTTTGATTATATAACCAACCTAAGAATGGAAAAAGCAAAAGAATTATTACTAAACAACAAAAGCATGAAAATACAAGATATTGCAATCAAGTTAGGATATAACAGTTCACAGAGTTTTATTCGATACTTCAAGAAGTATTATAATGTTACTCCAAACCAATTCAGAAAAGCTTGACATGGAAATGTTTGCTGAGAAGGGGACGTTTCAACTGACATAAAATAAATTAGAAAGTTGGAATCAGGTATGGATAGATTAAAGAGTATTTCTAAGTGGAGCCTTATATTATTACTACCTATTGGAATATTATTAACCAATATAGCACAATCTTCACCAGTATTTATCGAAAAATATTATTCAAACGGTATATATCGTTACATTAGCCAATTCCTTAGTACCATAACAGGAATTATACCAACTTCAATAGCCGAATTACTAATAATATTTCTTATTGCATTTTTTATATACAAGCTAGTAAAAATAATTAAAACAACAATAAAAACCAAAAATAAAAAAAGATATATACTAATAAATTTCCTTAGAAAAATATTAATCTTCATAAGTGTCGGATATTTCATATTTGTACTAATATGGGGTCTCAACTATTATAGACTACCTTTTTCTGAAATAGCCAACCTTAACGTACAAGATGCAACCATAGAAGAACTAAAAGGTCTATGCGAAAGCTTAATTACAGAAGCCAATGACCTCAGAAAACAAGTTCAAGAAGATGAAAATGGCGTAATGTATATACCAAAGGGCTACAAAGACGTCTTCAGTCGAGCACATAAAGGCTACAACAATATATCAGACACATACAAAGAATTAAGCGGTAATTACGGAGATCCCAAAGGTGTAGTTTTCTCCCAAGTAATGTCCTATTCCGGTATTGCTGGCATCTACTTCCCTTTCACAGCTGAAGCTAATGTCAATAAAGACAGAACCCATGTATTACTCCCCGCAACAGCATCCCACGAAATGGCACATCAAAGAGGATTTGCCAGAGAAGACGAAGCCAACTATATAGCCTACCTAACCTGCAAAGCCCACCCAGACCCCGATTTCCAATACTCAGGTACAATGCTAGCCCTTATTCACTCCATGAAAAAACTCTACGAACACGACACCAACGCATACTTTACCCTAAAAGATACGTATTCAGAAGGAGTACTAAGAGACCTACAAGACAACAACGACTTCTGGCAAAAATACTCCGGACCAATAGATAAAGCCTCAACAAAAATAAATAACACTTACCTCAAACTAAACAAACAACACGACGGTGTCCAAAGCTACGGAAGAATGGTAGACCTTCTAATAGCAGAATACAGACTTAATTATAATAAATAATAATTAAGTAAAGATATAGGTGATCCTAATAATATATCAACTATAGTTATTTAATTTTTACTAAACTAAATAGATATAAAATTTAATTATTTAAACTAAATTTAGAAACTAAAAAGGGGTAGCAACCATTCCAAATAACTAAAACATTGAACAACCGAGTGTAGGTAGTATAGGTGAATATGAAGCAGTGAGCCATGGACGGCGAACTCAGCCTTTTAAACACGGACGTTTAACGGCTGACGAAATATTCACCTATACTACCTACACGACCGTCAACCACTAAATCATTAATCCACATTTATTTCACTCCCCCTAACCCCATAAGCCTTCCCATGAGAACAAAAAATAGAAGTCGAAGTATAATCCTTATCAGCATCCTTATCATACCCCAATCTCTCTATTACCTCATCTGTATTATGGCAGCTATCATACCCAGCAAAAACAAACGTAATACTCCCCTTACCAGACGAAAAAGAAGCTAGAGTACTAGGATAATTCATCGCCGTCGAAACAGGAACCCTACCACTAATCATAACATGCTCATCCATTGTAACAGGAGAATCAAAACTACCATGCATCTTAGTTATATCTGTCATTACTCTACCTGACAAATGTTTTTCAGTCTTCACCTTGAATTGATAAAAAGGCTCTAAAAGTATATTATCAACTTTTTCAATCCCTTGCCTGATAGCCCTAAAAGTAGCCTGTCGAAAGTCCCCTCCACTAGTATGTTTAACATGAGATTTACCAGTAGTAAGGGTAAGCTTCACATCTGTCAAAGGCGAACCAGTAAGAATCCCTTTTTTACAAGCATCTGGGATATTTTTCTGACTTAACCTCTGCCATCTTGTATGTAATACATCCACACTGCAAACTGAATCAATTGATATTCCAGAACCTCTAGGGGCTGGCTCTATATCAAACTCTATCTCAGCATAATGCTTAAGAGGTTCAAAATGTCCAAAACCATGAGATTTACTAGCTATAGTCTCTTTATATAATATTTCAGGAGTACCAAAATCAATAGTTTTACCAAAACGATCCAATACAATCTGAGTTAATACTTCAAGCTGTATAGTACCCATTACTTTTATATGTATTTCCTTCAATTCCTCTATCCAAAGAACATCAAGAGAGGGATTTTCCTCTGTTAACATTGAAAAAATCTTTAAGATCTCCTTAGGATTCTCAGCCGAATCATATATAACCTTGGATTTTAATGTAGGTATTAACAAGAAATCATTATAATCCTCTATATCCCCCATCCCTTCACCAATGTAAGATGAACCAAGACCAGTTACTGCAATAAGTTGTCCGGGACAGGCTTTATCACAAAGAGTATATTTAGTTCCATTATATATCCTTATTTCATTAATCTTTTCTGTAATCTCATTATCCATAATTCTATGAGTCACGGTATCTTTAACCTTAAGCGAACCATTATGCAATTTTATAAAAGTAAGCTTATTACCTGTATTGTCATATCTAATCTTATACACAGTTCCTGATGGAAAATCATCATCACTATCTGTATGTCCAGAGATTGTCAAAGTATCTATAGCTCTTAAGAGTTCCTTGATACCAATACCCTTCAAACCAATTCCACATAAACAAGGATATATGACATTATCATTAAACAATCTCTTTACAGTATTAACTAATTCTTCTTTCTCTACTTCTATTCCATCTATATATTTATTCAATATATCATCGTCATAGTCAGCCAAAGATTCTATTAATTCACTTGTTGGATTATCAAGTAAATAACTAATGTTTTCACTGGTAACTTCGCTAGATATAACCATTAAATCTTTTGTGAAAGTATTCTTGATTTCATTAACTGTATTGTTAAAATCAGCACCTACCCTGTCCAATTTATTAATAAAAAACATAGTAGGTATATTGTACTTTCTAAGAAGCTGCCAAACAGTTTCAGTATGACCTTCTATTCCTTCAACAGCAGATATTATTATTATGGCATAATCCAATATCCTAATGGCTCTTTCCATTTCAGTAGAAAAATCCACATGACCAGGAGTATCAACCAGTTGATATGTACAATTATTATAAGTAGTTATAGCTTGGTCAGAAAAGATAGTAATACCTCTCTCTTTTTCAATAGTATGATAATCAAGGACAGTATTTTTATTATCAACTCGACCAGCTTCTTTTATTGAGTTAGTATGATATAAGATTTGTTCTAGAAGTGTTGTCTTACCTGCATCAACATGAGCTACCATTCCTATTGTTTTATACATGAATTTAATTCCTTTCAAAATTAAGTTAATTAATGCTTAGCCAACATTATACCATATAAACTATACATAATACCATGTAAATGTAATGAAAAATAAGGTAAACTTATAGTAAAATGTCTTTGAGAGGAGAAATGGATATGGGAATACAATATAATGAAAGCAAAAAAATATTCCATATACAAGGAAAAAGCGTAAGTTATATATTTAAAGCGGATAAATATAATAATCTAATACATCTTTATTACGGTAAAAAGATAAGAAATATCAATGATAACGTAATCAATACTAACAAAGCAAAAAGCTGGAGTATAATACCTAACGAAGAAGACGATCAGTATGCACTGGATTCAGCTCTACTTGAATATCCAACATTTGGTCATGTAGATTTAAGAAGTGGTGCTCTTAGCATTGAACAAGAAAATGGTTCTAGAATACTTAATCTGAAATATGATTCTCATAAGATAATAAAAGGTAAAAAAGGAATAGAAGGTTTACCTGCAACCTATGCAGATGAAAATGAAGCAGAAACACTGGAGATAGCACTGATAGATGAAGTTACCAATCTTTTGGTAGTATTGAATTATACAGTATTCAATGATAGAAACGTTATAACAAAATCTGTACAGATCATAAATAAAGGATATCAAACATTAAAAGTACTCAATGCACAAAGTTGTTGTGTTGATTATAGAAACTCTGATTATGAGTTATTGCAACTATCAGGAGCTTGGGCTAGAGAACGTCAAATTGTCAAGAGACAATTAGTACAAGGAATCCAATCCATTGGAAGTGCAAGAGGAACTAGCAGTCATGTACATAATCCATTCATGGCGCTCATGTCACCTGATACTACAGAAGAAAATGGAGAAGTATTTGGATTTAACTTAGTGTACAGTGGTAATTTCTTAGGCGAAGTATCAGTAAGTGAACACAATAGAACTAGAGTATTGATGGGTATTAATCCATTGAATTTCTCTTGGCAACTAAAACCAGAAGAAAGGTTCCAGACACCAGAAGTAGTAATGGTATATTCTAATGAAGGGCTAGGAGGCATGTCAAGTGAGTACCATAGCCTATATAGAGAGAACTTGATGAGAGGTACTTGGAAAGAAAAACAAAGACCTATTGTAATTAACAACTGGGAAGCTACATATTTTGATTTTACAAGAGAAAGTTTAGAAGATATTGTTAAAAAAGCAAGTGAAATAGGTGTCGAATTATTTGTTCTAGATGATGGATGGTTCGGTAAAAGAGATGATGATACCTGTTCATTAGGTGATTGGTATGTGAATACTGATAAAATCGAAGGTGGGCTTGAAAAATTAGCGAAGAATGTCAATAACATGGATATGGATTTTGGATTATGGTTTGAACCAGAAATGATATCACCTGACAGTGACCTGTATAGAAATCATAGTGATTGGTGTCTACATGTTGAAAATAGAGAAAGAGTTACATGCAGATATCAATTAGTTCTGAACTTATCCAAAAAAGAGGTTTGTGACTATATTATTGAATCAGTATCCAAAGTACTTTCAAGTGCACCAATCAAATATGTAAAATGGGATATGAATAGATATTTAACAGATGTTATGTCCATGGACTTGCCTAGGGATAGACAAATGGAAACATCTCATAGATATATGCTAGGTCTATATTATATAATGGAAGAGATTGTAACCAGACATAAGGATATTCTATTTGAAGGTTGTTCTGGAGGTGGAGGAAGATTTGATCCAGGTATCTTATACTATATGCCTCAGATCTGGACTAGTGATGATTCAGATGCTATAGAGAGATTAAAGATACAATATTCCACTAGTTTGGTTTATCCACCTGTTTCTATGGGTAGTCATGTATCTAGTACACCTAATCATCAGGTAGGAAGAACTACACCTCTTAATACAAGAGGGAATGTAGCTATGTCAGGTAATTTCGGTTATGAACTTGATCTTACAAAATATAATGATAAACAGATTAGTGAAATAAAAGAGCAAATTGATTTCTATAAAGAAAATAGACAGCTTATCCAATATGGAGATTATTATAGATTGAATAACCCTTTTGAAGAAAACAATGGAGCTTGGATTTTTGTTTCTAAAGATAAGACTGAAGCAATCTTATTCTATACGACTATTCTGGCTGAGCCTAACCCAGTTGACCAACAAGTAAGATGTAGAGGTCTTAACGAAGAGTTTAATTATAAAATTGATGGATTAGAAGGAATATTCGGTGGAGATGAATTAATGAACTTAGGATTGACTTTGCCTGAGTTGAAAGATTTTGAAAGCGTAAGATTTAGAATTAGAAAAGCATAGATATTCATAGTCTAATATAAGGCATGTGTGAAATGATAATATTTCATACATGTCTTTTTTTTATTCATCCATTATCAAGGCTTAATTGAATATCTTAAAAAGTATTGACTTATACTAATATTGATGATAATATTAGTAATCATAACAGTAGTAATATCACTGGTATTATCAGTGAATACATTAAACTGATATGTAACTTAAATCACCATGCTATTTATTTATAAGTAGACGAAAGGTAGGTAATTATGAATAAAAAAGAAAGAGTTATCGCAGCTATTGAAGGTAGAAAAGTAGATCATATACCTTCTTGTTTTACATTACATTTTGCAAAAGATGAAGCCTTTGGAGAAAAAGGTATTAATTCTCATCTGAATTTCTTCAAAGAAACTGATACTGATATTTTTAAAATCATGAATGAGAACCTTGTTCCATATATGGGTGATATAAAAAGACCAGATGATTGGAATAAGATAAAAACCATTTCAATAAAAGATGATTTTATGGTAACTCAAATTGATATGATTGAGAGGATACTGGACAAATGCGATACAGAAGCTTTTAATGTTGGGACATTACACGGAACAGTCGCTTCTTCAATACACCCTATTGAAGCTATATATGGGTATGAACCAGTAAGAAAATTATTTTGCACGCATATGAGAGAAAATAAGACGCCTATGATTGATGCATATAAACGCATAACTGAGGGTATGTGTCAGTTAGCTGAAAAATATATCGAAATTGGATTAGATGGTATATACTATGCAGCATTAGGTGGAGAAAATTACTATTTTACAGATGAAGAGTTTGAAAAGTACATAGCACCACTTGATAAAATGATTTTACAAACTGTCAAACAAAATAATGGGTATAATATTTTACATATGTGTAAAGATAAATTGAATTTAGATAGATATAAATCATATGCTAAGTTATCTGATATTGTAAATTGGGGAGTTTACGAAGATAATATTTCTTTGGAAGAAGGAAGAAAACTGTTTGGTGATATTACAATAATGGGTGGATTACAGAACAGAGCTGGTGTACTGGTAGATGGTACTGATGAAGAAATAGAACAAGAAGTAAAATCTATAATTAATTCTTTTGGAAAAGAAAAATTTATACTAGGTGCTGATTGTACGTTGCCTACAGAAATTTCTTACAAACGTGTAAATGTAGCAGTAAACGCTACCAAAAAATAAAAATTATATTTATGGAGGGTTAACTATGAAAAAAAGAATTTTTGCTGTTTTAATGTTAGTAACTTTACTAACGGGAGTATTTGTTGGATGTGGCGACAAGAGTTCAGAAAAAGACTCTACAGCTAATAAACCTACTACAGGAGAAGAACAAAAGGATACTAAAAAGGTATTTCCGGCAGGAAAGTTAGTTATTTATGGTTATGGACAACCACAATATCTTCAACAATATTTTGATGCATGGTTAGAAAAAAACAGGGATATAGCCCCGGAAGTAAGTATAGAGATTGTACAAACAGAAGGAGCATCAGATTCAAGAGAAAAAATTACAATGACTTACGCATCAGGAGCTAACGAAGATTTACCAGATGCACTTTATATTGATCCAGTTAACTTATTAGATCTTGGACAAGGTGAATTATTAATAGATGTAGCAGATTTTGTAACACCTCTAAAAGATAAATTAGTAGATGGTGCTACTAATGATGCGACAGTAGGAGATAAAATATATGCTTTACCAGAATCGGTGAGACCACAAGTACTATTTTATAATGAAAAATTATTTAAAGAGTATGATATTGATCCATCAAGAATGAGTACCATTGAAGGGTATATAGAAGTTGGTAGAGAATTAAAAGAAAAAAGTAATGGTAAAGTTTATTTATCATATATTGATCCAGGTAGTAAAACATGGAGATATTATGGAAGAAGAGGTCTGTTACCACAAGCAAATGCAAAAATTTGGGGAGAAGATGGAGAAGTTGTCATTGATACAGATTCAGGTGCAAAATTAGCATTTGATGCTCTAGATATAATGTATTCCGAAGGATTATTATTAAAAACTGCTATATTTGAACCAGCTCTTTATGATGCAGTAAAAGATGGTCAAATCGCAACATTTTATATTGGAGCATTCTGGGATGAATTCTTAAGAAAAAATGTTACTGAAACTGCGGGAGATTGGAAAGTCTTAAGTGCACCAGCATTTGAAAATGTAGGAGTTGCAGGAGCACCAGTTTCATCATATTTTGCTATTGTCAATAAACCAGGTGGAAAATATGCAGAGTTATGTCAAAAATTATGGTATGATTTCCACTTCGATGCTCAGGCAAGAGAAGATTGGGTTAATGCAATGGAAGAGCAAAATGCACCATATGCAAATCCTATTACAAAAGAATTGTTGGCAGATGATTTTTGGAAAGAACCTTCAAAATTTTATGGAGGTCAATCATTTAGGGAAATAGAAGGATCAGCATTAGAGAATGGTGCAACTAATTTAGTTGTTACACCACAAGATGTAGAAGCTGATAATATTATAAGTATAGAATTAGAAAAATATGTTGCAGGTGATCAGACAATGGATGAGGCAATCAAAAACATGGGTAAAAATTTAAGAAATAAAATAGGTAAAGCTGAATTAATTAAATAAAATCAATTCTAACTTCAAGGATTTTATCTATGGGTAAAGTCCTTGAAAAAACAAAAATAAGATTGGCAGGGATAAAGATGACAATAATACAAACGTTAAAAAAATATAAATATCCATACTTGTTTATTCTTCCATTTTTCTTGTTGTTTTCGGTCTTTCAGTTATTTCCAATGTTATGGACTGTTGTTATTAGTTTTTCTAAATGGAAGGGTATTGGAAAGCCTAAGTCTGTAGGGTTAGATAATTATAAATTATTATTTAAAGACTATATGTTTTGGGATGCTATTAGTAATACACTAATCTATTGGGTGACTGGTGTAATTTTTATACTATTGTTATCAATAATTATTGCTGCATTCTTAAACTATAATCGCTTAAAGGGAAGAAGCTTTTTTAAAACTGTAACCTTCTTACCTAATGTTTGTGCTGCTATAGCAATGGGAATTATTTTTAGTATGTTGTTTGATGAAAATGTTGGGTTAGTCAATGAATTTTTAGGTTTGTTTGGAATAGAATCAATTGGGTGGCTGACTAGTACTAAAATGTCAAAGATACCTGTAATTATTTTAAATATATGGCGTAATACGCCTTGGTTTACTGTTATAGTTCTATCTGGTTTACTTAATATACCAAGGGAGTATTATGAAGCCGCAACAGTAGATGGTGCAAATGTATTTCAACAATTTTTTAGAATAACGTTACCAAGTTTATATAACATACTGTTCTTTTGCTTTATTACATTAACAGTAGATTCATGGAAAATTTTTAATGAACCATTTATATTGAAAGGTCCAGGAACATCTAATGTGTCACTTTTCCAATATATGTATGATACAGGATTTAATTTATTTAAAATGGGATATGCATCTGCAATTGGATGTATGTTAACATTTATTTTACTTATTGTATCTCTTATTCAATTTCGTATTATGAGAAAACAAGATAATATATAAGGAGGATATATATTATGACAAAGAAAAAATTGTTTTCAGCCTTGGTATATATTATACTGGGCATAATCGTATTTTTTTGTTTGTGTCCTATAATTTGGATGTGTATAATCTCCTTAAAAGGACCTAACGAAAGCATAAGTGGATTTAATTCATTATGGATCAGTAATCCTACATTACAAAACTTTAAGAATGTATTTAATATAATTCCTGTTGGAACTAATCTTTATAACAGTTTTTTTACAACTATACTAGGAACAATCACAACTTTGTTTTTTTGTTCTTTAGCTGGATTCGCATTTGCTAAGTATGATTTTCCAGGTAAAAGATTCCTCTTTTATTTTGTGATAGCTACAATGCTTATCCCACCAGAAGTAGGAGCAGTTCCACTATTTATTATAATGAGAAAAGTTAGACTAATTAATAGTCTATGGTCATTGATTATTCCAAGGATTGCTACAGCTGTAGGTATATTCTATATGCGTCAGTATATTGTAGATGTTCCTACAGAAATAATGGAAGCATCAAGAATAGATGGATGTGGAGATTTTGCAATATATTCAAAGATAATTGTACCAATTATTAAACCTGCATTAGCTTCCTGGGCAGCTCTAACAATCATTGCTAGATGGAATGACTTTTTTTGGCCATTACTATATTTGAGGTCCACACCAAAGTATACTTTAATGGTTTCAATATCATTACTACCAGTCAGTGATGGTTTATCTACACCTTGGCCAGTTATAATGGCAGGAACAACATTTGCTATTATACCAATAATAGTGGTATATTTAATACTACAGAGATTTCAAAAAGCAGGACTATCAACTGGTGCAGTAAAAGGATAGTCAATTAAAATAACAAGGGGAGTTAAAAGATGGCAAAAGATATTAAGAGTATTAAAGATAAAGTATATGAACTTATTTTTCAAGATATTATTAGAGGTGAATATCCTGTTAATACTATAATAAGTGAAAGAATGTTAATAGAGAAATATCAGGTTAGTAAATCACCTATAAGAGAGGCTTTAGTTGAACTGTGTAAAGAAAATATACTGAACAGCATACCTCGTCTAGGTTATCAAGTAGTTCAAATTACACCTAAAGAATTACATGATGTTCTTGAGCTAAGAGTAGTTGTTGAATTGGCAGCATTTAGAAAAACAAAAGCATGGATTAATGATGATGTAATTAATAAGCTAGAACAACATATAAATCAGACAATAGAGATGATAGATCAACATGATATTATAGAACATTGGAAGAGAAATATGGACTTTCACCTTTTGTTATGCAGTTATAGTAATAACCAATGGATGTATAATACACTTGAGTCCATATTGAAATTTTGTTCAAGAGGTGCTACACAATATTATTTTGATACATGGCAAAATAGAGAGAATATGGGTAGGGCTAATGCTGAAACACATATTAAATTATTGAAAGCACTGAAAGATAAAGATTATAATTTGTGCGAACAAATACTAATTAAAGATGTATCATCCATGAAAGATAATTTTATGCAAAGTGATTACGGAAAACTAGGGAGTGACATATAAATGGCAATTTCAGACAGTAATGTAATTAATTATACCAATATATTAAAAGAAGAACTTGTACCTGCTTTGGGATGCACAGAGCCAACAAGTATTGCCTATGTTTCAGCAAAAGCCAGGGAAGTACTAGGTGAATTTCCAAAAGAGGTTATTGTTCAGAGTAGTGGAAATATAATTAAGAATGTTAAAGGAGCTGTTGTTCCTAATTCTGGTAATCTTAGAGGTATAGAAGCGGCAGCTATCATAGGTATAATTGGAGGAAAACCAGAAAAAGAGCTTGAAGTATTAACTGATGTGACTCAGGATAATATAGATGAGGCAAAAAAATTAATCAATACTGATTATTGTAAGGTAAAACTATTGAAGAGTAAAGCTAATCTACATATAATAGTTACAGTTAAGTCTCACAATAATAGTGCATTGGTGGAGATAGTTCATACACATACCAATATAGTAAGAATAGAAAAAAATAATAAAGTTGTTTTAGAGAAATTATATAATTCAGATGATATTAATGGAAGTTTAATTGATAGATCATGTTTAAATGTTAGAGATATCAAAGAATTTGCAGATACAGTTGAACTTAATCAACTTCAAGATATCATAAAGTTACAAATAAAATATAATAGCGATATTTCTAGTGAAGGATTAATAAATTATTATGGAGCTAATGTTGGTTCTAATTTATTAAAACATAGTTTGCATGAAATAAAAACAATAGCAAAGGCAGCTACGGCAGCTGGTTCCGATGCCCGCATGAGCGGATGCATTTTGCCTGTTATCATAAATTCAGGAAGTGGTAATCAAGGTATTACAGTATCATTACCTGTTATTGAGTATGCTAAACATTTAAAAGTGGATGAAGAGCATTTAATAAGGGCTTTAATCTTTAGTAATCTTATCGCAATTCATCAAAAAACAAAGATAGGTAGATTATCAGCGTACTGTGGAGTTGTAAGTGCGGCTTGTGGAAGTGGAGCTGGAATCACATATCTCTATAACGGTACATATGAACAGATTTGTTCAACAATTACTAATACATTAGCTAATGTATCAGGGATGATTTGTGACGGTGCAAAACCCTCTTGTGCAGCTAAGATAGCTTCTGCTGTAGACGCAGCTATAATGGCACATGAATTAGCTATGGATAATAGAGTTTTCCAACCAGGTGAAGGAATTGTTAAAGACGATATAGAGGATACAATAAGTAGTATAGGGCAAATCGGTGGAAACGGTATGAAAGAAACTGATCAAGAAATCTTGAAAGTTATGTTAAATAATCAAAATTTATCTATAGCCTCACGATAATAAATAGGAAAAGTAATAAGCAAGGAAGCAATTGAATATTAAATTTTATACTTTCTTGCTTATTCAAACATTTTTAGTATGTACAGTAAGTGTTTCAGAGCTAAGAAACATAATCATAATGCAAAGTATCAAATAATATGGAAATAATGTTAAACTTACAGTTCTTGCTAATACTCCAAATAATGGTGGGAAGAAAGCTCCACCTATATAAGCAAATGCCATCTGATAACCAATAATGATTTGAGAATTATTTTTGCCAAACCTAGTTGGTGTCTCATGAATCATACAAGGAAAAATAGGAGCAAGACCTAATCCAATCAAAACTAATGAGCCCATTAAAGCATAGTGGGGTAATGGGAGCAATAGTAGTATGGAACCAGTCATAGCAATTATTTGACCTCTACGAATCATTTGTTTATTACTCATCTTAAAAGTAACAAAACCCGATATGAATCTTCCAATGGTAATACCCCCATAATACATAGCTACCCAAGATGCAGCAGTTTCTACAGATATATTTTTAACATGTATAAGGAAACTACTTCCCCATAAACCCACTGAGAATTCAACAGCACAATAAAAGAAAAAAGTTGACAATGCATATTTCACACCTTTTAGTTTAAAGACATTCTTCTCTATTGGTTTTTCTGTAGTTATCTGATTATCTTCAATTATGCCACTGGCTGATATTTTTCTGTGTTTCACCCATAAAGGTAAACTCATAAACAATACAAGAGCCAGAATAAGCTGGATGATACCAATTGTACGATAGCCGAAACGCCATGAATCTGTTAACAACATACACTGCGCCATTATAATTGGACCTACTGTAGCTCCAACACCCCAAAAACAATGAAGCCAGCTCATATGGTGTGATTTGAAATGAAGTGCGACATAGTTATTAAGGGCTGTATCTACTGAACCTGCACCAAGACCTAATGGAATGGCTAATAATAATAACCAGAAATAGGATGGGGAAAATGAAATACCTAGCAGCGCAATTCCAGTTATCATGCAACTGATAAAAGTTGTTTTACCAGTTCCAAATCTTTTTACAACATGACCACTTGCGAAGCTTGATAAAACAGTACTTCCTGTAGTTAGAATTGCAACAAGTCCTGCTGCATCTAGCGACATACCCCATTCCAATCGCATAGCTGGCCAAGTTACTCCAAGCAAGCTGTCAGGTAGTCCCAAACTAATGAATGCTAAGTATATAATGATAAGTAATATTAATGTAATCATAATTGTCTCCTTATACAATTTTGGTTTATCGTTTAACATACAATGATTATTTTATCTTAGTTCCATAACTATACATTGTCAAGTATTTTTGAACTAAAAACATAAGTTTTTATTAATAAGGGATTTTTAACATGTTGAGCATATATATTGTTTGTATTATCGTACAAGTAATGATAATATAGATTTATTGCGAAAGAGAAAGGGGTAGAATTATGATAAAATCAAAAGCTTGGGATTGGAGTAAAAACGAAGATGACTCATGGTTAATCCCTTCAATAGAATCATGTTATTTAGCTAATTCTTGGGCATCTAAAGGATTCCATAGATTTCTTGATCTAGGTTGTGGATTGGGAAGACATTCCATATTTTTTGCAGAAAACGGATTTAGGGTTAATTCTGTTGATTTATCTGAATATGGAATCAATCATCTCAACAACTGGGCTAAAAAAGAAGAATTGGATATAGAAACACAAGTATGTGATATGCTTGAACTACCCTTTGAAAATGATACATTTGATTGTGTAATAGCATATAATGTTATTTATCATTCAGATACTAAAGGGTTTATTAAAGCACTAGATGAGATAAAAAGGGTATTGAAAAGTAAAGGAGAATTATTCATAACCCTTATTTCTAAAAATACTTGGTCATACCAACACGCTGATAATTATAAAAGAATTGATGACAATACCATCTTAAGAGATGAACATGAAACTGAAAAGGACGTACCTCATTTTTATGTAGATATTGAAGATATAAAAAAATATTTTGCTGATTTTGATTTCATTGATGTTCCTATAGAACAAACAAAATATTGCTTGGAAAATTCTAAATATTATTCTAGGCATTTCAATATAATAGCTAGAAAAAAATAGATTACCCAATTATGGAAAGGAGAAATTATGAAACGTATAGAAAATGATTCATTTATACTTGGTAAAAGCACTAAGATAATTAAAAAAACAAGTGAAATAACTATACATGAATTACAGGAGCCATATGGAAGTGGTACTATAACATTCTATTATATGATGCCAGAGATATATGTGTATGTAAGTGATTTCAGCCTTTCTAATAATTATATACTTAATAGTCAGAAGGATTATGAATTTTACAGTAAGAAGATATTTAAGATGGATTACTGTTTCAAAGGCAAAATCTGTGCAACAGATATTGACGGTAAAAGTTGTATAGCTAGAGCAGGACAAACTTCCTATTATTATGGTGAAAAAAATCTCCAGTGTTTAGAGATGCTGGAAAATAATTATAGAGGAATTGGAATTATAGGTTTTGCAGATGATATTGTAGAAATATTTTCAAATATATTTCATATTGAAGAAGAACTCTTTATTAAGCTTGGTAAACAGACTAACAAGCATAAGAATTACATATCCATAAAAAGCAATCTTGAAGTTACAGCATTGGCACATAAACTAATGGATGCAATAAATCAAGAGAATCTTGAAATGATGAAAATAAAAGCCATGGAATGGCTTATATATGAAATAAAGCATATTGAAGAAAACTTATTGAAAAAAGAAAATGTCTATACTCAAAATACAATAAAAAAAATATTAGAGGCTGAGAAATATATAAAAAACAACTTATCTGAAAAATTGACTATCGATAGTATAAGCAACACAATTGGACTTAGTCAATCAACACTCAAAAAAGGTTTCAACACATTATATTCTACTAGTATATATAGTTACATCAAATCCTTAAGACTGGATTTGGGCAGATCACTAATTATCTCTACAGATAAAAGTATTACGGAAATAGCACTGGAATGTGGCTATGATAATCTTAATAGTTTTAGTAAAGCATTTAAACAGTATTATAATATAACACCAAGAGAACTACGAAAATAAAACAAATTATCCTTTTTGGAATAGTTTTTCATTCTGATTGAACGAGCGGCAATCTAATTGATTATGTTAGAATTATATTTGCTAGCATAATGATATTGATTATTAATATCAGGAAAAACTAAAATAAAAGGAGTAGTTCGCTATGGAAAGAATTAATAGAAATAAACTAACCAGTAAGAATTTAATTGCAATTGGAATTTATAATGCAGTCTTTTTTGCTTTAGTGCTAATAATTGGAATGATTGTTGGGATTGTACCTGTATTCTATCTGTTCTTTTATGCTATTGGAAGTATAGCTCTAGGACCAGTCTATATGTTGATTATCAGTCGTTCACCTAAAAAAGGAACAATAGTGATTAGTGGTATAATTCAAGGATTGATCTGGACATTGATGGGTCTTTGGCATATGGTTATATTCACTACAATTGGTGGTATATTAGCTGAAATAATTGCTAATATTGGGCAGTATAAAAAGAAGTTCTATATGGTACTGTCATTTGTAGTTTTCATCCTTGGGTTTTATGGTACTAGTTTTGGGGTAATCATCTTTTTCAGTGATTATTATATTAAACTATCTAAAGAATTAGGAGGAAAAGCTGACTATATAACAAGTATTGTAAATCTTGTACATGGACCTATGGGAATTGTTGCTTTTATAGCTACTATCATCGGGGCTGTCATAGGTGGTGTTTTTGGAATAAAGTTACTTAAAAAACATTTTGACAGAGAGGAATTATCATACAATGGATAATGTAATGATTGGTAACTTCCAAAGGCAGAAGTCAGGATTGATTACTCTGGACCCTAGAATAAAACTATTTCATGTTGTAGTTACTGGGATTATATTTTTTAATATAGAATCATGGAAGAGCATGTTTGGTTATATATTAAGTATGGTTCTAGTGATGATGGCATTAGGTGTAATAGGGCCTGCTATAAAATATATGTTACTATCTTTGGGATTACTGTTTTGCTATGTTGTGTTACCTCATATAATTGATAGTCAAGTTATTGGCTCTATTGGTACGCTAATGTTCATATTAGTTCGTTTTATGCCTTTTTGTATGATGGGTACCATAATTATCAGAACGGTAGATGTTACAGAACTTATAGGAGCGTTAAACAAACTAAGGTTTCCCAGAGTTCTTATTGTGCCCTTTGCAGTTACTGTAAGATTCATACCAACTATTTTTATAGAGCTTAAAATTATAAGAGATAGTATGGCAATTCGTAACATTCAACTATCATTTTATGGTTTCATCAGAAAGCCTTTTAGAACCATAGAATATCTATTGGTACCACTATTATCTAGAAGTGGCAAAATAGCAGAGGAATTGGCAGCATCTGCTATGACAAGAGCCATTGATTATCCTTGCAAAAAAACTAATCTAAATAAATTATATTTAAGGTTTATAGATTACGTCTATATTCTATACATAATAATTACAGGAGGGATGGTGATTATATGGGATTAACAGCCATTGCCTTGAATGAGTTTTGTTATAGATATAATAATATCAAAAAACTAGGGTTGGATACAATTAACCTAAAAATAAATGAAGGTGAATGTATATTAGTGACAGGGAGAAGCGGTTGTGGAAAAACGACCCTAACACGTGCTATTAATGCCTTGATACCCCATTTTTATGAGGGACAAATAAGTGGTAAGGCTTATGTGTATGATATAGATGTTGGGAATGAACCAATACATAATGTATCTAAGAAAGTAGGTTCAGTTTTCCAAGATCCAAGATCACAGTTTTTTACAACAAATACTACTAGTGAGATAGCATTTGGAATGGAGAATCTCGGTTATGATAGAGAGCATATGAATGAGAGCATTAAGATAGTTTCAGAGTATTTAGGTATAGAAGATTTATTGAATAGATCTGTACATGAGTTGTCAAGTGGTGAAAAACAAAAAATAGCCATTGCTTCTATATATGCCATGAATCCGTCCATAATCGTCTTTGATGAACCATCAGCTAATCTAGATATTGAATCTATAGTTAAACTTAGGGGAGTAATGAAGGTTCTTAAGGAAAAAGGTCATACAATCATAATTGTAGAGCATAGAATTCATTATTTATTAGGTCTGGTTGATCGGATATTATATATGGACAAGGGTAAGATTATTGAAGATATGAGTGAAGAACAGTTAGTAAATATGAAAGATACTGTCTTAAGGAAAAAAGGTATACGTACTTTTGATTTGAAAAATGTACCTGTAAATGTTAATTATTCACAGTATACCAACAAAAAAACAACTGGAGAAAAGGTTCTTGAAGTAAAGAATCTAAAGTTAGTAAAAGACAAGAAGATTATTCTTGAAGACATTAATCTTGATGTTTATAAAGGTGAAATATTAGGGATTGTTGGTCCATGTGGTTCAGGAAAGACAACTCTTGTAAAAACCATCTGCGGGTTGATGAAAGAACAATCGGGACATATATATATCAATGGAGAACAGATAAAGAGAAAGAAACGTATGGAATATACTTATTTCGTTATGCAGGATTCAGACTATCAACTATTTGCTGATACTGTTTATAATGAACTGATATTGGGTAATAAGAAAGAGAATTATGAAAATCATCTTATTGATGATGTATTAAAAGAGTTTGATTTATCTCATTATCGGGATAGGCATCCATCTACACTTTCAGGTGGTGAAAAACAAAGACTGACTATTGCAATAGCTGGGTTCAAGAATCATTCTATACAATTTTTTGATGAACCTACCAGTGGTCTGGATAGAGATAACATGGAGAGGGTCAGTGATAACTTGTTAGAATCAAAAAAGCAAGGGAAATCTATTGTTGTAATATCCCATGATTATGAATTCATATTGAAGACTTGCAACAGGATCATTCAGCTAGAACAAGGTAAAGTAGTTGATAGTTACCAGCTATCTGAGAAGACAAAATCAAAATTATTGAAACAGGTTAAGAAGGGGGATGTCTAAATGGATGGATTTAGAAAGATTATAAGATATGCAAGTGATTATAAAGGCAAAGTATATAAAGCCATGACTTTGATTTTTTTGAGTGTTATAGCAGGTATAATACCTTATATCATGGTTTATGATATAGTAATTAAATTTGTTAATGACAAGCCTTTTACATTAAGTTATTTATTGATTATGGCTGGTGGAATATTATTATTTCTCCTATTTCAAACTATATTCTATTTACAAGGGCTAGGCGCATCTCATGATGCGGCATATGACACTTTGATGGGGATGAGAGTGAAATTTACTAATAAAATAATGACCCTTTCAATTGGAGATATACAGAAGGAAGGGATAGGTAAATATAAAAAGAATCTAGTTGATGATATTGACAGTATGGAAGCTTATATAGCACATATGATTCCAGAAGGGATTCCATATGTGGTTATGCCCTTAATTGTTTTTATAATATTATTTATCATAGATTGGCGTATGGGTCTACTATCAATGGGTTCTATTCCTTTTGGAATGATTGCTATGACTCTTATGATGAGATTAAGCGGTAAGATGGATGATTATTATAAAGCCTCAAGTAAAGCCAATGCTGCAATTGTAGAATATATCCACGGTATGGAAGTGGTAAGAATCTTTAATAAGACGGCTACTTCATTTGAAAAGTATAAAAATGCTATAACGACATTAAAAGATTTTACACTAGCATTGTATAGAGATTCATGGACATTGATGGCTATGAATGCAGCGATTCTACCTTGTACTATCATATTACTTCTGCCCGTTGGATTTTCAATGTATATAAGAGGTACATTACCATTATCAACATTTATTTTTTCTGTGTTACTGACTCTAAGTATCAGTGTACCCCTTGTAAGATTACTTGAGTATGTTGGATTACTTACCCATGTAAGCAAAAAAATTCATGAATTAGAGAAAACAATGGAACAAAGAGGCTTAACTGTAGAGGATAATGGTAAGTCACCTGTGGGTAACGAAATACTATATAAAAATGTTGTTTTTGCATATGAACAAAAAGATGTAATAAAAGATGTATCGTTCAAGGTAAAAGAAAATAGTATGACAGCTATAGTAGGAAGGTCAGGAAGTGGAAAAAGTACTCTAGCAAAATTGCTGGTTCATTATTGGGATATTGGTGGAGGTGACATAACTATAGGTGGTGTTTCCATAAAAAACATGTCTTTTGATAGATTATCTAAATATATAAGTTATGTGGCTCAAGATACTTTTTTATTTAATATTTCAATAATGGAAAATATCAGAATAGGAAAACCAGATGCAACAGATGAAGAAGTCATAAAAGTAGCAAAGATGGCAGGATGCCATGATTTTATAATGAATCTGGACCATGGATATAATACATCTGCTGGTGATGCAGGTAAAAAATTGTCTGTTGGGGAGAAGCAGAGAATTACTATAGCAAGAGCTATGATTAAAGATGCTCCGATTATCATTCTTGATGAGGCTACATCATCAACAGATGCAGAGAATGAAGATAAGATTCAAGAAGCTCTTAATAATCTAATTGCCAATAAGACACTGATTATTATTGCACATCGTCTATCAACTATTGTACATGCAGACCAGATATTAGTTATGGATGATGGTAAATTAGTAGATAAGGGTACTCATAATGAACTTCTCAATAATTCTATGGATTACAAAGCTTTATGGGATGCTCACATGAAATCTATGGAATGGAATATTAAAGTAGAGGAGGGAAATTATGCTTAGTGTTGTAAAACGAATAATAAAACTTGCAGATGAATTTGCTTATAAGATAAAAATTGCTTTTGTACTTAGTATATTTGAAGGTATATGTGCTCAGATGCCAATGATGCTTGTATTATATGTTTTTTATCTGATTCTGGAAGAAAAGGCGACAATGAAACAAGCATGGATTGTTGGCATAGTCATGTTCTCTAGCGTTATCATAAGGACTATCCTAAAAAGATTGATTGATGGGTTTCAATCAGGTACAGGGTATGAGATTTTTGAAAGAGAAAGATTATTATTTGCTGACCGTATCAAAAGAATTCCTATGGGATATTTTACAAGCGGGAATGTTGGAAAAATAACATCTATTGTTACGACAAACATGTCTTTTGCTGAAGAATTTGGTATTTCATCAATGTCAAAAGTTGTAACAGGTTATATCAGCATGATACTTAGTATAATATTCATGTTGATAATTGATGTAAGAATAGGAATCGTCAACCTTATTATTCTTGTTGGTGCTAATATTACCCTAAAAAATATTCAAAAAGTAGGGGTGCATCATGCAAAAATACGTACTAAAGCCCAAGCACGATTGATTAATGCAGTTCTAGAATACATTGAAGGTATACCAGTGGTAAAATCATTTAATCTATCTGGTAAAAGAGCCAAAAAAATACAAAAAGAATATAAAGATTCCAGAGATACATCGATAGAATTTGAGAAAAAGTTCATGAAGCCTTTGTTTTGGTTTGAACTAGTATTTGTTGTTGGTACAGGAGCTACTATATTATTGATTACATATCTATTCATGAAAGGTAACTTAGATGGTTATTTCATGTTAACCATGTTGATCTATATTTTCCAGATGTATATTCCATTCAAAGTATTAGGTGGACTTACAGGGGTTGTTAGGATCATGGATGCAGGGCTTGATAGTTATGAGGAATTGAAGAATTTACCTCTTATAGATGAAGATGGGAAAGATATAGATATTGATAGTTATGATATAGAATTCAAAAATGTAACATTCGCATACGAAGAAAGAGATATTCTCAAGAATATTAGTTTCAAGGTGCCAGAGCACAGTATGACAGCTCTAGTTGGTAAATCAGGATGTGGTAAAAGTACTATAACTAATCTGATTGCAAGATTTTGGGATACAGATAAAGGAAAAGTACTGGTAGGTGGAGTAGATGTAAAGACTATGACTAGTGACAGCCTCCTAAAAAATATCAGTATTGTTTTTCAGAATGTATATCTGTTCAAAGATACTATAATGAATAATATTAAGTTCGGAAAACCTGAAGCTACAAAAGAAGAAGTAATAGAAGCTGCGAAAAAGGCAAGATGTCATGATTTTATAATGGCACTTGACAATGGTTACGACACCATGGTAGGTGAAGCAGGAGCCTCTTTGTCTGGTGGTGAAAAACAAAGAATATCCATAGCTAGAGCCATATTGAAAGATGCACCTATCATACTCCTTGATGAAGCAACAGCTAGTGTAGACCCTGATAATGAAAGATATATACAAGAAGCCATCAGTGCATTAGTTAAGGATAAGACTCTTATAGTAATAGCGCATCGTTTGGCTACTATAAAAGAAGCTGATCATATTCTAGTAATTGATGAAGGGAAAATAATTCAAAAAGGAACTCACGAAGAGCTTGCAAGAGTTAAGGGCAGATATCAAGACTTTTGGAAAATCAGGGAAAGAGCTAGGAGTTGGGAGATAGGGAAAAAATAGTAGAAATTAAGTTCACTCAGGTGAACTTTTTTTATACTGTTATAATTTTTTGTTATAATGGACAGTTTGTATTTCATATTATTAATATGACGCAACAAGTTTGTATTATTGAGTACATACTTAAAGGAGATTAGTAGTATGAAATATATGTACATAAAAATTGTATTAACTGTTATACTTGCTATAAGTGTAGCAAACCTTATATGTATGAAAAAAACCAATGAAAATCTGCTGGAAGTGTTTTTCAGTCAAAAGAATAATCCTTATTTTATACATGTAGACCTTGATACTTATATCATGTACGTTTTTAAAGATAATGAAATATACAAGCAATATCCTGTTTCTGGAGGTAAGTACAGTACCCCATCGCCTCTGGGTACATGGAATATTGTGAGCAAAGCCAATTGGGGAGAAGGATTTGGTGGAACATGGATGGGGTTTAATGTACCCTGGGGAAAATACGGTATACACGGTACAGATGAACCGTGGAGTATAGGAAGTGGACTCTCGAAAGGTTGCATCAGAATGTATAATAAAGATGCTAAAGAGTTAAAAAAATATATCCCCTATGGAACTAAGGTTACCATAGTTCAAGGACCATACGGACCTTTTGGAGATGGTTTTAGAACATTGAAACCTAGTAATATTGGTTCTGATGTCTATGCGGTTCAAAAGAGACTTAGAGAGCTTGGTTACTATAAAGGTTTTTGCGATGGAAAATATGGTGAACAGATGAAGCTGGCAATCTATGCTTACCAAGATGATAAAGGATTACCTAGGTCTTATTACATAACTGAGACTTTATATGAAAGTCTTGGGTTCGTTCAATATGAATAAAAAACTTGACTAACTTATAATTGATAAAAATGAATACAAGTGTTAAACTAAGGTAAACTATATAATTAACGGAGGTAACCATGATTACAGCTTATTTAGTAGGGATTTCAACTTATCAAGAGAATGAAGATATAGAAGTTAGATATTGTATATATGATGATGACGAACTTATTTGCAAAGAATCAGTTTGGAGAGAATATAGAAAGCCTTTGGTTGTCACCCACTGGGCGCTACTTACACTATTAAAGAAACTCAAAGAGTTTGAAGATAAGGATATAACAGTTAAGATTAATGATGGAGCATTATATGAGCAAATAAAAGGTACTTCAACATCAAAAAACAAAGAAGTAATGAAGACTGCTAAGAAAGTCAGAGAAAGATTAGAGCAGTATCCAAATATTACAGTAACTAATGTTGGAACAGATAACGATGAACTAAAAAAATGGAATAAAATTCTAGAATCATAGACAAAGGAAGATAGACATATGAAAAATATAAAAATTGGTAATAAAATTGAAGCATCCGAGATATCATTGGGATGTATGAGAATAAATAATCTATCAAAAACTGAAGCCTCAAAACATATAAATACTGCATTAGAGGAAGGAATTAACTTTTTTGACCATGCAGATATTTATGGTGGTGGGAAATCAGAAGAAGTTTTTGCTGATGCTATTAACATGAATCCAAGTATCAGAGAAAAAATTATCATTCAGACAAAATGTGGTATAAGAAAAGGTTATTATGATTTTTCTAAAGAACACATTCTTGAATCTGTAGAAGGCAGTCTCAAAAGGCTAAAAACCGATTATGTGGACATATTATTGCTTCATAGACCAGATACACTAATGGAGCCAGAAGTAGTGGCTGAAGCTTTTTCGAAGCTTCATGAGAGTGGAAAAGTAAAGTATTTTGGAGTAAGCAATCAAAATCCTATGCAGATGCAGTTACTTAATAAATATCTTGAGAATAAAATAATCATCAATCAATTACAGCTTAGTATTACAAATACAGGGATAATTGATTCTGGATTGAATGTTAATATGAAAATAGATCCTTCTATAGATAGAGACGGAAGTGTCTTGGAATTTTGTAGACTTAATGATATTACAATCCAAGCTTGGTCCCCATTCCAATATGGTTTCTTTGAAGGAGTATTTCTGGATAACGATAAATTTCCAGAGTTAAATAATAAAATAAATGAAATAGCAGAAGTCAAGAAAGTATCTAATACTGCTATAGCCATTGCTTGGATTTTAAGACATCCCGCTAAGATACAGCCAATAGTCGGAACAACCAACCTTAAGAGATTAAAAGATATTTGTAAGGCTTCTGATGTTAACTTATCTAGACAAGAATGGTATGAGATATATAGAGCAGCAGGAAATAAGTTGCCATAGACAAATTCATTGTAATATAATCTTCTAATTGGAGAATACTAAATTAGTGTATAGATATCTAGATTAGAAGGGAGTTATTGATTATGAAAGGATTTGTTGATGAAGAGACTTGTATTGGATGTGGTCTATGTCCAAGTATATGTCCAGAAATATTTGAAATGAATAATGAAACAGGAAAAGCCATTGCTAAGGATATTGAGATAGCAGACGATACATTAGAAGATGCTAAGGATGCTGAAGAACAATGTCCAGTGGAAGCAATAGACATTAAATAAATAAATGAATTATAAACCCAGTAGGAAGATTAGATAGTATAGATCTTCCTGTTTTTTATATAAATTAATATAAAATAGGTTTACATAATCTTGAAGTTTGAGTGAAAATTTTAAAATAATTGACTTTGTTTAAGTATGATGATAAAATAAATGTGCTCGAGCACATATTATTAATTGAGAGGTAGGTTGTGTATGTATGGGAATTTATATTGGACAAAAAACAAAAGAAATATCCTTCCCTTTAGGGGGAATAGGAGCTGGATGTATTGGGTTGGCAGGAGACGGAAGATTAATTGATTGGGAGATTTTTAATAGACCAAATAAAAATAGTAATAATGGGTTTACACATTTCGCTATTAAAGCCGAAGATGGACAGAAAGTTATTGATTCCAGAATATTACAAGGCCATCTTCAACCTCCATATACAGGCACAGGAAATAAATGGAGAGGATTTGGTCATGGTGTCAATCGTACAACAATGAGTGGGCTGCCAAAATTTGAAAACGTTGAATTCATAGGAGAATTTCCTATAGCAAATATTAATTTATCAGATGATAGCTTTCCTGGACTAATCAAGCTTACTGCATTTAACCCTTTTATACCACTTAATGATAAGGATTCAAGTATTCCAGCTTCTTTTTTTGATATAGAAGTTAAAAACATAACTGATAAACAGTTAAACTATACAATCAATTTTGCCATGAGTAATCCATTAAAAGGGATAAATATCAATAGATACAAGAATGTTGATGGGCTGCATATCATGAAGATGTCAGGTGGATATCAGGAGAAAGATTACAACTATGGAAATGCCTCAATAGCTACAGATTCACACAATATTAATCATCAAGAATATTGGTTTAGAGGTAGATGGTTTGATAATCTTGAGATTTATTGGCGTGAGTTTACTTCTTTTGGATCTTATAAAAATAGAAGATATGATAAAAATGAAACTGTTGAAATGGATAACTTGACTGGAAACGATGTTTGCATGATATCTGCAACAATATCAATTAATCCAGGAGAGACAAAAAAAGTAAAATATGTTCTTTCATGGTATTTCCCTAATTGTTACAACTATTGGGATGAATTTAATAATGAGCCTGAATACAAGGATACTAGCAAAAATTATTGGAAGAATTACTATAGTACTATATTTGAAGATTCCACAGATGTAGCTACATACTGTTTTAAGAATTGGGACAGATTATATAACGACACTTTAACATTCAAAGAGGCATTATTTGATTCAACTTTACCTGCTGAAGTGATTGATGCATTATCGGCTAATATCTCAATATTAAAATCACCTACTTGTTTAAGACTGGAAAATGGTGAATTTTATGGTTGGGAGGGTTGTCATGAAGATACTGGAAGTTGTGAAGGAAGCTGTACGCATGTATGGAATTATGCATATGCACTACCCTTCTTATTCCCTAACTTAGAACGTTCCATGAGGGATTTGAATTATAAATATAATCAAAAAGAAAATGGTGAAATGTGTTTCAGATTACGATTGCCATTAGGTAGAGAGATCAGTGATTTCAGGGCATGTGCCGATGGACAATTTGGTGATGTAATCAAAGTATATCGTGAATGGAAGATATCAGGTGATACTGATTGGTTGATATCCAACTGGAAAGCTGTTAAAAAATCCATTGAATATGCTTGGGAATCAACCAATTATGATAAATGGGACCCAGAGAAATCAGGGGTGTTGACCGGAAGACAGCATCATACCCTTGACATGGAGCTTTTCGGACCTAATTCATGGTTAACAGGATTCTATCTTGCAGCTTTGAAAGCGGGAGCTGAGATGGCTGAATTTCTAGGAGAAAAAGAGACTGCTGATGAATATAGATACATTTTCAACAGAGGTAAAAAATGGGTAGACAACAATCTGTTTAACGGTGAATATTACCAGCAGCAAATAGATTTGAAAGACAAAGAAATACTGAAAGAATATGTTACTAATGATGATAATAGCGCTATAGACTCTTATTGGAATAAAGAGTCTAAAGAAATTAAATATCAAATTGGAGAAGGTTGTATTATAGATCAGGTAATTGCCCAATGGCATTCAAATATTATAGGTTTAGGAGAAATATTCGACCCTAAAAATACTAAAAAAACTTTACATTCCTTATATAAATATAACTTTAAACCAACAATGGTTAATTTCTATAACCCATGTAGAGTATACTGTTTAGACAAAGAAGGTGGAATTGTAATATGTGATTGGCCAGACGACAAATATAAGCCTATAGTCCCTGTTCCATATGCAGAAGAAACTATGAATGGTTTTGAATATCAAGTGGCGACACATATGATACAAGAAGGAATGATTTCAGAAGGATTGGAGATTGTTAGAGCCGTAAGAGATAGATACGATGGTTATAAAAGAAATCCTTGGAATGAATTTGAGTGTGGCAGTAATTATGCACGATCTATGGCTAGTTATGGTCTTTTATTAGCATTAAGTGGTTTTAAATTTGATATGGTCAATAAAGCTATAGGATTCAATCCAGTCATCAATCAGGATAATTTCAAATGTTTCTGGGCTATTGGTAATGCATGGGGTACATTCACTAGCAATAATGAAACTGTACAATTAAACGTATTATATGGAAAACTTGAGATAAAAACCTTGCAATTATCATTTATAAAAGATAAAATTAAAGCTGTTAAAAATAATGAAGAGATAATGAATTACAGATTCAATGAAGGTAGTATTGAGTTTAATGAAACAATAAGTATTAAACAAAATACTAAACTCATGATTTATAGAAAATAAAAATCCATTTAGGTGATTATATGGCTGTAACAATTAAAAATATCGCTGATGCATGTAATGTTTCAAGAGGGACTGTGGATAGAGCTTTGAATAATCGTGGAAAGATTAATCCAGAGAAGAAAGAACTTATATTGGCAAAGGCAAAGGAACTAGGATATAAACCTAATTATATAGCTAGAAGTTTAAAAAGAGGTAAAACCAATACAATAGGTATAATAGTTTTTAATCTATATAATGAATTTTTCTCTAGTCTAATTAATTCTATGGAAGAAAAAGCTAAGGAAAAAGATTATCATATTGATTTGGCGTTAACTCATTATGATAAAAATACTGAAAAAAAATGTGTAGAGAGTATGATAAGGAGACAAGTTGATGGTTTAATATTGTGTTCTGTAAATAATGAAAAAGATTATTCTTCATGGCTTCAAAAATTCAATATACCTGTAGTATCATTGGCTAATAAAATATCCAATAAGATACCTTATATCAGTATTGATGATAGAAGAGCCATGAAAGATGCAGCCCAATATGTTGCCGATAAAGGGTATGATAGAATTATTTACATAAGTCCCCCACTTGCCTATGAAGATACACATAATATTTATGCTTTGAAACAAAGGTTTGAAGGATTTAGTCAAGTAAATATGGAACATGAATCTATTATCATTAATTCAAAAGATTATATTAAAGAGCTCGAAACTATCAATATCCTGGAATACAAAACTGCTATACTATGTACAAGTGATATATATGCTTTAGAGGTTCTTAATTATTTGAAAGAAAAGAAAATAAAAATCCCTAGCCAAGTTGGAGTAATGGGATTTGATAATATTAATATGTTGAAATATATTGAACCGCATCTAACGACGGTTAGTTATCCAATTGAACAAATAGGAGCAATAGCTATTGATTCAATAAGTCAAGCTATTGAAAATGGTAATAAAATACAAAATATGGTTATTACACATGAAATTATTATAGGAGAATCCTTATAATTTTTTGTACAGAGATATGATGAAAATGAAGGGGCTGTTTCACAATACGATATTTATGGTACTAGCTTTAGTAAGATAGGCACTACTATAGCTATCCACGATAATTTGTATTATGATACAGCCCAATTTTCAACTTATATATTTGTCCATTTCCTGTGAAGTATTTATGAGCTCTTCGACCAGATTCATAGCAGTATTAGAACTATCTATGTGTTTGTTGGAGATATCTAATGTATCATCAAAATTAGCTAAGATTTCTTCAGATGTCTTTTTGGTATTAATAATAGAGTCATTAATTTTTTTTGTAGCTGAAAGTGCATAGGATATTTGATCATTAACTGTTTCCATCTTATTCTTGACCAAGTCAACACTATCACTTATATTTGATAAAGAATTCTTGCTTTCAATTATCAAGGATTCTTGTTTGTTGTTAAGATTTTTTGCTGATTCAACGGATTCAACATTTTTATCTACTTCATCAATAATATCATTAATGATTATTGAAACGTTCCCGATAGACTCTTTTGACTGATCTGCTAATTGTCTTATTTCATCAGCTACTACAGCAAATCCTTTACCGTATTCTCCAGCACGAGCAGCTTCTATTGATGCGTTAAGGGATAATAGATTAGTCTGTTCTGATAAGCTGGTGATTATTTTTACTATATCACTTATTTCATTGGTTTTGTTTTTCAGTACTTTCATACCGTTGTAAACATAATTATATTTATCCTTTACTTCCTTGCTCTTATCAGTTAGTGAATCCGATATATCGTTACTGGTATAAACCATTTGATGCATGTCAGTAAAAGAATCCTTCATTTCGTTAGATAGCTTAGTTATTTCAATCATTTTGTCTTGTACACTATTTATCAGGTCAGCTTCGTTTTGTATATGTTCCGTATTATAATTCATTTTGTCTGTTACCAAGGTAATATTATCAACTAGTACTTCAGAGGATTCAGAAGTCTCTTTTACTATGTCATAAACTGATTTTGAATTATTATTTGAGATATTCATTAGGTGTAATATGTCAGTTTGGATATTTTGCTGTTCTAATTTAGCAAGCTTAAGATCTTTAATACTTTTATTAACATTTTTCATTGAATCTGAGTATACACAAACTATTATATATAAAATTACAATAAAACCGATGATAGTTCCGAATTGCATGATCAGTTGAGATTTCAACTCTGTATCTACCACATTTTCTTGTAGTCTTATTACTGTGCCAACAATATTAATCAGTATAACAAATATACTATCCACCAGTAAACCTTTCTGGGAGGCGTATAAAGTTTCTATAGTCAATATTGGAAATATAAAAATGAATGGTAAGAATGTCGGATAAGTTATGTACAGAAAACCATAATAAAAAATTAAAGAACCCATACAAATGGTTCTGATGACAGTTGAATCAACTCGTTTTCTGTAGATGATAGTACTTGATATGGCTGCTGTAAATGTAACAAATATTATTAGCAGAACTTCATAGAGTCTTCTAGTATGGTTCATGTAATCAAATATAAGTCCGCCACTGGCTGCAAATGCTGCTAAATACGTTAAAGCAATAACTATTTTATTAATCCTTTTAATAAATAGATCATCTTCCATATATTAACACATCCCTCTTATAGTATAGTAATATTTTAAGACATATATCTAATTATTTCAATATATATTAACATTTTTTTACGTTATATATCCTAAAATAAAAATTATAGTATTATAAAAATATTTACTAGATGAAATTATCATACAATGGATTAAGGTATGATAATAAACATTTTGGTGATTAAGGGGTTTAGGGAATAATTGAACTTTACTTTAATATGATAATGTGATAACATAGCAAGGTGAAATTACTTTACAATTAAATAAGAGATAATATTAAGGAGAACAACTATGAAAAAGAGTTATTTACTATTCACACTAATCATTTTACTAATAAGCGTTACAGCTTGTTCAAACAAAAAAACTACAGACGATACATATGGCGAAGGCAACGAAGAAAAAAGCACTTTAACAGTAGGATTTGATCAAGATTTCCCACCAATGGGATTTGTTGGAGATGATGGAGAATATACTGGATTCGATCTTGACCTTGCTGCTGAAGTAGCAAAACGTTTGGATTTCGAGCTAGTTCTACAACCTATAGCTTGGGATGCAAAAGATATGGAATTGAAGTCTGGAAATATAGATTGTATTTGGAATGGATTTACAATTACTGGACGTGAAGATAATTATACTTGGACAGATGAATATATGTCTAATAAACAAGTATTTGTTGTAAAAGAGGATTCGGATATTAAAACTTTTGCTGATTTGGCTGGTAAGTCTATTGTAGCACAAGCTGATTCTAGTGCAGAGGCGGCATTATCTGAACGTCAAGAACTAGTAGATACTTTTGGAGATTATATAAAAGCAGCGGACTACAATATGGCTTTGATGGATCTTCAATCAGGAGCAGTTGATGCAGTTGCAATGGATTATATTGTAGCAGGTTATCATATTGAGAAAAAGAAAGCTGACTTTGTGATATTAGATGAATCTTTAGCTTCTGAAGGATATGGAGTTGGATTCTTGCTAGGAAATGAAGAGTTAAGAGATAAAGTACAAACAACATTAGAAGAAATGGCTGATGATGGTACTCTAGAAAAAATTTCTACTACTTGGTTTGGAAAAGATATCACTACCATCAAGAAATAATTATACGGAAAGAGGCATAGCCTCTTTTCACAGTATTACGTTTTATTAATGTTAGGGGGATAACCTTGGATTTACTAGTTTTATTATCTAAATTAGGTGAAGGTATGCTGAAAACAATAGAGATATTCACTCTTACTTTGGTGATATCTCTTCCTCTTGGTCTATTAGTATCAATAGGAAGGATTTCTAGAAACCTTATACTTAGGAACATTATAAAGATATACATATCCATTATGCGTGGAACACCGCTTATGCTGCAATTGATGGTGGTTTATTTTGGACCATATTATTTATTTGGGATAAGTATGCCTAGAAGTTATCGTTTTGGTGCAGTAATCATAGGTTTTTCATTGAACTATGCAGCATATTTTGCTGAAATATATAGAGGTGGAATTGAATCTATGGCGGTAGGTCAATATGAAGCAGCTAAACTTCTTGGATACAATAGAGTACAGACCTTCATTAAGATTATCCTGCCTCAAGTTATAAAACGAATATTACCTTCTATAACTAATGAAGTCATAACCCTTGTAAAAGATACTTCTTTAGCTTTTGTAATATCATTCTCAGAGATGTTTACAGCAGCTAAAGCTATAGCATCTGCACAATCAAATATGACTCCATTTGTAGTAGCGGGTATTTTCTATTATGTATTTAACCTTATAGTAGCGACAGTAATGGAGAAAATAGAGAAGAGTTTGGATTACTATAGATAGGAGGTCATTGTAAATGAAATTATTAGAAATAAATAATCTTAAAAAGAGCTTTGATGACCTTGAGGTAATCAAAAATATATCCTTGAATGTTGAGCAAGGTAAAGTTGTAGCAATAATCGGTCCATCAGGTTCAGGAAAATCAACACTTCTTAGATGTGCAACTATGTTAGAAAGAATTGATTCAGGTGAAATATTCTATAATGGAGAATGCGCTGTAAGTACTGGTGACAATGGAATAGTTAAATATGCTTCTAATAAGGAGTTAAAGAAAATATACAGCTATTATGGTCTGGTTTTTCAGAATTTCAATCTGTTCCCTCATTTTTCAGTAATGAAGAATGTGACTGATGCTCTTATTCATGTACAGAAAAAGAGCAAAAAAGAAGCTTATAAAATAGGCAGGGAATTGCTTGTCAAAATGGGATTATCTGACAAAGAGGATGCTTATCCATGTCAACTGTCAGGTGGACAGCAGCAACGTGTGTCAATAGCAAGAGCATTAGCCCTTAATCCAAAGGTGTTATTCTTTGATGAACCAACCTCAGCCCTTGACCCTGAGCTTACAGGAGAGGTGTTGAAAGTTATTAAAGATTTGGCTAGAGAACATATGACTATGGTAATAGTAACTCATGAAATGAGCTTTGCGAAAGAAGTTGCCAATCATGTTATTTTTATGGATGGGGGAGTTATAGTGGAGCAAGGTTCACCAGAAGAGGTATTCGGTAATACTCAAAATGAAAGAACAAAGGCTTTTATTAAAAGAGTTAATTTATAAAACTAAGAATTATACTATACAGATTGATTTCAACTTGTAGGTATAGTATTATTATGATATAATTTACTTGAACAATGTTCAGATGCGAGGTTATGTTTATGAAAAAGTTTTCTGACAATCCAAAAAAAGAAATACTAAGTGCCGCAAAAGAGATTGCTTTGAAAGAAGGCATCTCTGCAATTAATATTAGATCAGTAGCTAAAAAATGTAATATTTCTATTGGTACAGTATACAATTCATTCCCAACAAAAAATGATCTGCTTTTTTCAGTTGTTGAGGACTTTTGGGAAAATGCCTTTATTGATATTAATAAATGTATAACAATGGATAAAGGTTTCATAGAGAAAATAGAAGATATATATAACAATCTGTTTTTATATCTTAATCAGTTCCAAGAGAATTGGTTAGAGCAATTATCCTTGTTAAAATCATGTGACAAGTCTTTTGGACGAAAGAGAGAACACGATTTTTTTGCAAAGATACAGACTATTCTTGTTAAGATGTTATCGGAAGAAAAGACCATCAAATCTAGTGTTTGGACAGATGTTTTTACTAAAGAACGATTATCAGTATTTATATTCGATTGTATGCTTGATATGCTTCGTAGAAAAGAACAAGATTTACAGTTTTTTGTAGAGACATTGAATAGAATCTTATACATATAATATTAAATATAATGCCATGAATTGAGGGCATTTATTTTATAAATAAAAATGAACAATGTTCAAATGATATAGGGAGGTATTTTTATGCAAGGAATCATGGAGACGATTTTTGATGTTTTGTATCTAGGAACGGTTATCACAATTGGTATTTTCATATTAAAACATAGTGGGAATAAAGTACAGTATCGCTTATTTGGATTTATGGCAATAATTCTAGGATGTGGTGATGCATTTCATCTTATACCAAGGGCATACGGTCTATTAACTACAGGATTAGAAGCTAATGCGGCTGCACTTGGTATTGGCAAACTTATAACTTCAATTACTATGACAGTTTTTTATGTTATCCTATATCATATATGGAGACTGCGTTATGATATTAAAAAGTATAGTAATCTGACATATGTAATCTATGGTTTAGCTGTTTTTAGAATTGTTTTGTGTATGTTTCCACAGAATCAATGGTTACTCTACAATGCATCCTATGAGTGGGGAATTTACCGTAATATACCTTTTGCACTACTAGGATTGATTATTATTTATATCTTCTATAAAGAAGCTAAGAAACATAATGACAAAGAGTTTCGTTTTATGTGGTTGGCAATTGTATTATCATTTGGATTTTACATTCCTGTTGTCCTTTTATCAAATGCTTATCCTGTGATAGGTATACTGATGATACCTAAGACCTTAGCTTATGTATGGATTGTTATGATGGGTTATCAAGGATTGAAAAAAGAGCTTGAACTGAAAAAATAGATAAAACTAACATATGTAAGGTTGCTTTTAAGGGACAGGTATGATATAGTAATGCATGTAAGCGTTTACGTAAACGCTTACATGCATTGTTTTTAGTATTTGATAGGAATTATAATTAATGAATTGGCAGGTGATATGATGACCATTAAAGATGTTGCTGAAAGAGCAAAAGTTTCTACAGCTACAGTTTCTCGTGTTATCAACAACAAGACAGAAGGAATAACAGAAGAGATGCGTAGGCATGTTCAAAAAGTGATTGACGAGATGGGATATACACCAAGTGGGTTAGCTAGAGGAATGGTAACAAAGAAAACATATACTATTGGATTGGTTATTCAGAATATATGCAATCCTTTCTTTCCTAAGATGGTAAGCGGGGTAGAGAGTATCGCATATAAGAATGGGTATATGGTTCTTTTGTGTAATACAGATGAGAATATTGAAAGAGAAAAGAATTACGTATCGATTTTAAGAGAAAAAAGAGTAGATGGAATTATAATTACTGTAAGCAATGGTAAAGATAAGGAATATATTTCTAACCTGACAGCAGGCAATATACCTTTCGTGTTTTTGGATGAAATAGCAGAGGATGTTAACTGCGTATGTGTAGATAATGAATCAGGAGCATATAAAGCCACAACACATCTTACTGAATTAGGGCATAAAAATATCGCTTGTCTATCTGGACCAGATACAAGTATCACTAATCTACAAAGGGTGAAAGGCTATAGAAAAGCTCTAGAAGAAGCTGATTTACCTATTAGAGAAGAACTAATACTAAAAGGAACATATAAAGCTGATTCTGGGTTTAAGAACACAGAAAACATATTGAATAGTTATAATGACGTTACTGCTATATTCTGTGCTAACGATTTTAATGCTTTGGGAGCATATGAAGCGGCAATGGCTCATGGAAAAAAAGTACCAGAAGATATATCCATTGTAGGTTTTGATGATATTCTAGATATACCAGCTAATAATTTTGCATTTACCAGCGTTTCCCAGCCTACATATGAAATGGGACAGGAAGCTGCAAAAATGTTAATAGATATTATAGATAAAAAAGAATTAAAAGATGAAGTTGTTTCCTTCCAGCCTAATCTCATAGTAAGAGATAGTACATCTACTCCTAAGTAGATCTATATATAAAAACAATTATTAATACGAGTGCAGCTATATGTTTATGTAAATAATTATGTAAAGGAGATTGGTAATTTTGAAGAGAAGTAAAGTTATTGACGCAATTCTAGGTAGTACTTTATATGATACTGTTATCAAAAATGTTAAGTTGGTTAATATTATAACTGGCGAAGTCTATAATTCTGAGATTGGTATTATTGACGGAAAGATCGGTCATGTCAATCAGCCTAATGAAGCTCCTTTAAGTGGAAATAAGGAATATGATGCAGAAGGGAAATATGCGATACCTGGATTGATCGATACTCATGTGCATACAGAAAGCAGTATGATGACAGTTGCCAATATGGCAGAAGCCATTGTAGTTCATGGGACTACAACAATCGCTTGTGATCCACATGAAATAGGTAATGTTCTTGGTATGGAAGGGGTAAAATATATCTATGAATCCAGTGAAGATATACCACTTATGGTAAATGTATTAGTTCCTTCTTGTATACCTTCTGCACTTGGAGTCGAAACTGCAGGAGCAGAGTTTGGAAAAGAAGAGATTGAAAAACTCATGAAAATGGATAGGGTTGCTGGAATTGGTGAAGTAATGGATTTCCCAGGAGTCATCAATCAAAGTTCGAGAATGATGGAAATTATAGAGACAGCTAAAAATTACACCAAATTCCTTCAAGGTCACGCACCATCTCTTGTTGGGAGAGAGTTGTCAGCATATTTATCAACTGGCATATCATCTTGTCACGAAACCAGTTTTTCTGAAGAAGCCAGATATAAATTAAGAGCAGGAATGACTCTAGAGTGTAGAGAAAGCTCTATTGTACATGATATAAAAGCTTTAGCACCTGTTCTAAAAGAATTCAATTATCCTGTTACCACAACTTTTTGTACAGATGATAGAGAGCCAGACGACATATTAAAAGAAGGGCATCTGGACCATGTTATCAGAGTTGCTATCAAGGAAGGCATACCACCGATTGAAGCAGTTAAGATGGCTACCTACAATGCATCAAAGTTATTAAACAAAGATGACATTGGATTGATAGCACCAGGAAGATATGCAAACATAGTTCTTTTGGACAGTCTAGAAGAATTCGTTGTCAATGAAGTATTCTATAAGGGAGAATTGGTAGCAAAAGAAGGTAAAATAGTTAAGCCTGTACCAAATAAAAACTATCCTTTAGAAAATAGAAATACAGTTATTTTCGAGGAAAAACCTACTAAGGAAGATTTTAGAATAGCTTCAGATAAAGACGAAGCAACTATGAATATCATTGCATTCAATAAGGAAGTACCTATCATAACAGATCTAGAGCAGATTACTCTTAATACCAATGATGGTTATGTTGATATCAGTGATAGAGAAGATTTAGCAGTACTATCAGTATTTGAGCGTCATGGAAAAAAAGGTAAAAAGAGTACTTGTTTAGTAAAAGATTTAGGTCTTACTCATGGAGCCATAGCAAGTACAGTATCACATGATACACATAATCTAGTGGTTGTAGGTAAGAATGAAGATGACATGATGAAAGCTGTAGATACTCTATGTGAAGTAGGAGGAGGAATAGTATGTGTCGTTGATGGTGAGATTGAAGCATTAATTGAACTGCCAATAGCAGGTCTTATGTCAGACAAAAAGATAGATGAGCTTGCACCAAAAACAGCATTACTGAAAGCTAAGATAAGTGAATTAGGTTTAAAGGCTACTTGCCCTATCATACAGGTAGCATCATTTTCATTACCTGTCATTCCTAATGTAAGACTGACTGACCTGGGACTTGTAGATGTAAACAAACAAGAAATAATACCTATAATCATAAGTTGAGGTATTAATATAAAGCATAAAAAAGAGGAGTGATAAGCAATGAAATTATTATTTGTTGGAGAATCATGGGTTATACATTCAGTTCATATGAAAGGATTTGATCAGTTCACTACAACCACCTATGAAGAAGGAGGATGGGATTTAATCAATGCTTTCAAGAGTGGAGGAATTGAAGTTGAATATATGCCTGCACATGTAGCGGCTACTTCCTTTCCAGATACTGCTGAAAAATTAGGAGAGTATGATGTTGTCGTATTAAGTGATATAGGTAGTAATACACTAGTATTGCACAATGATACTTTTGTTAAAGGCAAGATTACCAATAACAGATTGAAAGCTATCAAAGAATATGTAGAAAAAGGTGGCAGCTTTGCTATGATGGGTGGTTATTTATCTTTCCAAGGTATAGAAGCCAAGGCAAAGTATGCAAGAACACCTATAGAAGAAATTTTACCTGTTAATATGATGGTTACCGATGACCGTTTTGAAGCACCTGAAGGTGTTACACCAGAAATAATTATGGAAGATCATCCAATTCTTGACGGAGTATCAAAAGATTGGCCTCATTTCTTAGGCTATAATATATTAACAGCAAAAGAAGATGCTCAGGTTATAGCCAAATGCGGTGAACATACATTTATGGCAGCTGGTAATTATGGAAAAGGTAGAACCTTTGCATTTGCTAGTGATATAGCACCTCATTGGGGTTCGCCTGAATTTGTTGGTTGGGAATGTTATAATACTCTCTTTGTCAATATTGCTAATTGGCTTGCGGGAAATAAATAATATGTAAGTTTTGGAAAATGTGGCTGTTGGTGGATAAGTACTACTCCAATGCCACATTTTTAATTGACAAAAAACAGTTAGTAAAGTATATTATAACTATACTTGTAATTACAAGTAATTACAAGCTAGAATAAACTAATAAAATATGGGGTGACAGCATATGAAAATGTTAGCATTTGATTTTGGAGCAAGTAGTGGTAGAGGTATAATAGGAGAACTTAAGGATAATAAGATTATTCTAAAAGAAGTACATCGATTTGAAAATGAGCCTGTAAAACTTAGAAATCATTTACAATGGGACTTTCTAAGATTAGTTTATGAAATAAAGAAATGTCTTATTAAATGTAAGAATGATAGTGAAGATATAAAAAGTATTGGAATTGATACATGGGGTGTTGATTATGGTCTAATTGACGGAGATGGTGAACTTATAACAAGTCCTTTCCATTATAGGGATTCAAGAACCGATAATATGACCAACAAGTGCTTTGAATTTATTTCAAAAGAGGAACTAATACGTCTTAGTGGTATTGATTGTAATCAATATAATACCATCTATCAGCTGTTAGCAGAAACTGAGACTGCCTCAAGTCGCTTGGAAGATGCTCAGACAATGCTACTTATGCCTGATTTATTTAACTATATATTAACAGGGGTCAAAAAAGCTGAATATACAATAGCTACAACTACACAGTTATACGACTACCATAAAGATGATTGGAATTATGATTTGATTGATAGAGTTGGGTTACCTTCAAGAATATTCCCAGAGATAATTCAACCAGGTCATGAAATAGGAAATATTACAGATGATATTAAGGAAGAACTTGATATAGATGATTGTAAAGTGATAAGTGTAGGAAGCCATGATACATCCTCTGCTATAGCTGCTATACCAGCCATAGAAGAAGACTTTATTTTTATCGCTACAGGAACATGGGTTATGGTAGGTGTTGAAAATGAAGGTATTCTAGTTAATGAAACCACACAAAATTATGGTCTCAGCAATGAAGGTGGAGTTGGTGGTAAAGTTAACCTTCTAAAGAATATCATGGGACTTTGGCTTATCCAAGAATCAAAAAGACAGTGGAACAAAGATGGAATTGATATAGGATTCGGTGAAATGGTTGAAGAAGGATTAAAAGCAAAAACTACGTCTATAATCAACCCTGACCATAAACTCTTTTACGCTCCTTCCGATATGCCTAATAAGATTAAGAGATTCTGTGAGGAATCAGGACAGCCTGTACCAGAAACAATTGGTGAGATTGTCAGAGTCATTGAAGAGAGTTTGGCATTAACAATAAAATATACTATTGAAGGAATTGAAAAAACTACCAATAAAAGATATAATACTATACATATGTTTGGTGGTGGAATCCAAGATAAGTTATTATGCCAATTAGTAGCCAATGCAACTGGAAAAGAAGTAATCACTGGACCAAAAGAAGCTACATCAATGGGTAACATATTACTTCAAGCAATTGGATTGGGAGAGATTGAGAATATAAAACAAGGTCGTGAGATTGTACGTAATTCAATCGAAATCGCAAGATATGTACCTGAGGACAATACTGACTTGGATGATAAGTATAACAAATATCTAGAAATTATAAAATAAGGTGAAAATATGGATATACAACCTAAGTACAAAACTCTAAAAAATTATATTAAACAGCGTATCACTAATGGAGTTTATAAGCCTAAGGAAGCTATTCCAAGCGAAAATGAGTTTTGTAGATTATTTAATACAAGTAGAGTAACTGTAAGAAAAGCCATTGACGAATTGGTTATAGAAAATTATATATATAGAGTTCAAGGTGTAGGTACATTCGTTCAAGAGAATTCATTACGTGGTAAACAAGAAGAAAGCAATAGGGTTGACCTTATTTTCCATGATAATAATTTATTATTCTCCGAATTTAATTCTAGTATTATATTAGGTGCCGAGAAGATATTGAAACAAGGTGGGTTAACTCTAGCTACTTATTATTCAATGAATGATACTAAAACCCAATACGATAAGATCAATAATTCAATAAAAGATGGTGCAAAAGGAATAATATTATGTGGATGTCTTGAAGATGAAGAAACTACAAGATTAAAAGAATTTATTGATTCACCTATACCAATTATATGTATTGATAGATACTTTGAATCACTTCCATTTGATGCAGTCATTGGAGAAGATTTTGATGCTGGATATGAAGCTGGAGACATTTTCATAAAAAATGGGTATAGGAACATAGGATATTATTATCCATACTCTATTGAATCATCTGTAACTAGAGGAAGAGTTAATGGACTTATTCAAGCAATGAAAGATAATAATATTGAAGTCAATAAAAATCTTATAGTAAGAAGTACTGAAACTAAAAAAGAAAATGTATATGACTATAATGTAATAAGTAAAAATATTAGAGAATATTTGATGAAAAATCAAGACCTGCAAGCAGTTTTAACATTTAATGATATTACAGCATTACTATTCTATAAGGAAGCGGCAAGATTAGGTCTGAAGATTCCACAAGATATTGCATTAATCAGTTTTGGTGATTTTTATATTGATTCAATATTTGAAGTAGGTCTCACCTCATTTAATCAACATGCTGATAAAATAGGTAGGGAAGCAGCCAAAATCCTTATTAATAGATTAATCAATAAAGATAAAGTAAGTAGAAAAGTAAAAAAAGTCAATTATGAATTGATACGAAGAAAATCATGCAGCTGGTAGATAATCAACCAGCTTTATTTTTTTTTGTACCACTAATAATATTATCTATTTCATCAATAGTATCCAAGATTGTCTGTAATTCAGTATCTGTAAAAGAATTCTTGAAATGTTCTATAAAGATATCATAGTCGTTTTTAAAGGTTTCAAGTTTTTTCTTAGTGTTGTCCAATTCATGTTTTAGATGTTCTAACTGAATAAGAGCATCTTTTTCAATTTCAAATGCACGTATTTCAGCTTCTTCAATAATTTGTTTAGAAGTAATATGAGATTCAACTAAAGCTTGTGATATATACTGCTCTTTTAATTTATAATCGTCAATAGCATCTTCTAACTCCATAATGAAGTCATCAACTTCCTGTGGTGAATATCCTTTTTTGATAATAGAGAATGAATTCGACATAGTGTAACCCCCATAAAGTTTTGTATTTTTCTTATAATAACCTTAAACTGATATAATTTTAGCATTAATTTGCAAATAAGGCAATAGAATAAGCATTACAGTTTCAGATTTTTTTCTTGGAATCCCTTTTGAGTTTTATTTCTTCTGCAATAAAAATAATAAAGGGTACAAGTATATTGACAACAATTGCGTATGGTAAATAGACTTCTGAAGTAATATAATGATAATCCAAGTAATCAGAATCAGTCAAGTAGCTCAATACTCCTACTAGTAAGGTAATAGGTATTACAAAGGTTTTGTAATTCTTAAGATTGAACAGATGTTGAAAGCTAATAAGTGCAGAGAATAAAGAAGCCACAACCTTTACAAAAGCCACATATATATATTCTAGAAGCAGAATCATTTCTATTCGCTGAAAAAATCTACCAATACTTATTCGCCTGATGGGGAGATATGGTGGGAAAACAGATTCTACATAATTATTTTTTCCTATGACTAATATGGTGAATATGACTACAATAAAAAGTAGGAAAGCACCAAAAGCAGGACCTATGGCAAAGACCTTATAGTAAGATTTTTTTTCCTTGAAATTATTGAAGTACAATAGGAATATAAAATTTTGTGTAAGAGGAAATGCAATAGCATATAAGACTCCTTTGTAAACTGGTTCTATTCCATCATACATTATAGGAACTATATTATCTATATTGAGTAGAGGTATCAAGGTCAAGGGGATAAATATAAAGTAAAAGAACAATATATATAAGAATAATTCACTCCATTTCCCAAAAACTTTTATGCCAGATTTTAACATTTGCATAGCAATAATAATAATTACAGTTATAATAATAATCTGGGGTGTAGCATTAAGACCGACTACACTCATGAATTGATCGAATATCCTAATGAGCAAAGCACTTAGATATATTCCATTCCATAAGAAAATGATACTGAATATTTTACTTATGAATTTACCAAAGGTTATATCAGTAATCTGCAATATGTTTTTCCCAGGATAGTTGGACAGCATTCTTGCATACATCATCTGAATAGGAAAGGATACCAAGATTGCAATGAGCATGGCTAACCATGCATTCTCTGCGGCTGGAATGGCACCACCAGTAATCATACCTGTACCTAATGTAAACATTGCCATTATACTAATTGCTTGTCTTTCGGTTAATTTATTATTATTCATAGGTTACCCTTCCTAAATAACTATTACCATATTTTAATTATACTAGCAAAATTTCTGTCAATGATCTCGAACATACCTAACAGATATAGGATTATCACTAAAGAAAATATAGACAGATAAATCTTTACGTCCTTTGATTTACCTTGTTTCCTATATAAAAAATATAGTTCTACACTCCCCATCAGCAAGTAAAGTAATAACATAGATAGTAACATTATTTCCAACTCCTATAAATATATAAATTTAACATATAGCTATTTTATTATTTTTTCGTATAATGCACTTCCAGATATTTCAACAACGGAATTGACCTCAATATTGATATCCTGAAAAATATTGGACCAATCATCTTCAATCTGTTTCCAAAATGTTGGATTATCTTTTTTTATTAGTTGTCCAAAACCAAAAATATCACTGTTCAATTTAGCTTGAGCTTTCTTTACTAGATCTTTTATATTATTTTCTATCATATTTTCTGCAGCTTTTATCAATTTATCTCTACCTTCATTATTAAATACATTAACATTATTATTCATAACTTCAGCTATAATAGCAGTTGTTTTTGTTGATATTTTAATAGTGATATTATCATTGTTGTATACGGGATTAAGCTTAGTTTTGGTTTTGTTTATTTCTAATGAAACATTATTAATTTTATCGTCAACATTATATTTTACTGGGAGTATACCACCTTTTTGTTTGTTAAGAATAATAGATAAAGTTTTACTTTCATCACCATCAATCTTTCCTACCATTTGGTTTCCATGAAATACAGCATTACCTATAATATATGCACTATCACCAAGTAAAGTTTTTTCTATTGAAATTAATGGTATAACTCCGTTATTTACTTTTGAATTTGAAATATCAATAAATTCATGTAATTGAACGGGATAGAATTTACCGACATATTTCATGTTTTGTACTGTATCATTAACATAAGTTGCAAGTTCTTGATGATCTAATCCAATTTCTAAAATTTCTTTTGAAGTATATGGTTCAGGTGCAACAAATATCCACATATCTTCTCTAGTTTCATCATCTCTCATAAAAAGGTCTAATACTTCATTAATATTTTCTTTTGCAATATCTTCACTAATTACAATAAAGGAAAGATGACCAAAATAAACTCTTTTACCATCTTGTAGAATTAGATTTCTTATAGCATCAAAAATTGTTAATCCTTTAGAACTGATGAAGGTCTGACTAAGATTATTACCTTCATTTTCTTCATTGGCTGTTAACAATACCTTTCCAGTAAATTCGTATAAATCATCTTGTTTGTCGATACCAAGTCCAAATAATACTGATAGGTCGTTTATTTCTCTGTAATTCCAGCATGAGGTACACAATATTGTATTCACTATGATAACTATTATTAAAATACAGTACTTAATTCTTTTCATTTGACTTCAGCCTCTTTTTTTGGAGTCTTTTTATTCTATAATTAACTAGGTTCTTAGAGCCGTTATTTATATTCCACCAAGGTATTCTAATGGCTGTATCCTGAATATCCAGCTTATTCAAATCAGTGAAAAATGTCATATAGTCTACACCAAAACTTTTAAGATTCATTAGATGAATTGCTATGCTCATAACACCAAATATATATCCATATAACCCGAAAAAGGAGCAGAATATGAGTAAGAAGAATTTGATGAATATAACTGATTCCAGTATAAATGGTAGAGCTAAACTTGTAATACCTGTCAGTGCAGTAATAATTACAATAGGTGCACTTATTAGTCTGGCACTGACGGCTGCTTCACCTAGAACCAAAGCACCAACAATACTTATTGTCTGTCCTATATTCTGAGGAAGTCTGGAACCAGCTTCCCTTAGGATTTCAAAGGTAATAAGCATTAATATCAATTCAACAATAGAGGGAAAAGGAACACCTTCCCGGCTGCTGACAATACTAACCATAATCTCTTGAGGTATCATTTCGTGATGATAGGTTATTAATGCAATATATAATGCTGGAATGCTAGTAGATAATATGAAACAAAAAATTCTTAATACACGGTTAAAGGAAGCAATGAAATAATGACTATAGTAATCCTCGTTAACTTCAAATTGTTCTATGAATAGATAGGGAACAGTCAAAACACTGGGCGAACCATCAGTGAATATTGCTATTTTACCCTCTAATAATTTTGCAGCTATGACATCTGGTCTTTCCGAATTACCAATAGTATTAAAAAAACTTATGGACCTGTCTTGAATGTACTCACATATATATTCTGATTCTAAGATTATATCTACGTCAATATTATTAAGACGTTTCTTTACTTCTTTCAATATTTGCCTAGAGACGATATCATCCATATAAGAAATACATATTCTTGTTTTTGTGACATTACCTAAAACCATAATTTCAAACTTAAGCTTAGGATTTCTGATTTTTTTTCTTACTAAGGAGGTGTTGGTCAATAATGATTCAGTAAAACCTTCTTTCGGTCCTTTTGTAACTCTTTCTGCATCAGGTTCTGCAACCTCTCTTCTTTCAAAACCTTTACTATTTATCAGTACAGCTTTATCACAAGTATCCACTAATAATAGAGAGTAGCCGTAACTGATGTTGGAAAGAATATCATCCATATTAGAAATTGTTGATAGATCTATAGATGTCAGTACTTTTTTTGATACGAATTCCAATAGCTGATCATTTTCAATATTTTTTGGATATCTTGAGGTTATTAATTGTCTAATTACATTTATTGTCAGTTCTTCATTATCTGTCATACCGTTTATAGAAACTAGACAATATTTTACAGGAGAATATTTTGCTTCAAATTCTCTATATTGAATAAAAGCATCATTCATATATATTTTTTTTAGCTTTAATATATTTTCATTTATATTCTTGGATAGCATATTAATCATACCTACTCTTCTAAAATAATGGTATAAAATCAGTAAAATTATAATATTATAATTTATCCTTGATATTATCATTACCAATGATTGGACTTATATACTAAAAAATGATGAGAGGATTGAAATGCCCATAGACAGTGACATGCAAACCATTAAAAAGCAAAAATGAATGTTAAGATAAAAAGTGAATGTTTACAAAAAAAAGACCTATGATACAATCTGATTATACAAAATCACCAAAACATATGTTGCGAAAAATATGGACTAACAGATTTTGTACAACAAAATTATATTATAGGAGGAGATAATAGGTGAAGATTAAGAAACTTTCTGCTTTATTGATTTGTTTGCTAGTATTGACCAGTATAACGGGGTGTGGAAAAGATAAAGAATCTATGGGTAATGATGCTCATATACGTAATGAAGTAAATGATATTGATGCTGAAGAAGTAGATAATACAGAACCAGTAAAAATATTGTCAGCTATTACAGGTGGAAAAGATCCGGACGAGCATGTATTGTGGCAAAAAGAGATAGAACGTGTATTAGGTATAAAAGTTGATATTACCAAGATTGCTAACGAATATGTAACAAAACTAACAGCTACGTTGGCATCTGGTGACGATATGGACATAGTTTATATGAATAGTGGGCAATTCGAAAAATTATTCAAAACAGGGTTATTTGAACCTTTAACCGAATATATTGAAAACTCTCCTATACTTTCAGACCCTGACGTGGTTGATTCTAAAGAATGGGAAAGAATAAGGCGGGAAGATGGAGAGATATATGCAGTATTCAACAAATATGAAGGTGGAAGAATGCCTTTGATAAGAAGGGATTGGCTTGAGAAACTTGGATTAAAAGAGCCTAGTACATTAGATGAGTACTATGAGGTATTCAAGGCTTTCACTCATAATGATCCTGATGGTAATAATAAAAATGATACATACGGACTTACATTAAAAGCTATCTATGATATTCAACCTTTCATGAGTGCATATGGGTTGTTTGATGGCGAGGCTCAAGATGAAAATGGAAAGTGGTATATTCCATGGGCAACTGAAGAAGCTGTTCCAGTCTATGATTGGCTTGCAAAGTTATACGAAGAAGGATTGCTTGATCCTAATTTTGCAACTAATACAAGTTCAGCTTGTCGTGAGATGATACTTAGTAATAGAGCAGGAATGTTCGTATATTGGGATAATTGGGTTGGATTGTTTAACTCAAAGGTTAGAAGTAAAGAACCTGATAATCCTTTTGAGATAATAGGATTACCACCGATTCTTGATGAAAATGGTAATGGTGTACTAACAAGCGGTCAAGATGGTCTATGGGTGATGTTGAAGACCAGTAAAAATAAAGACCAAGCTTTCAGATTCTTGGAATCCGCCTTCTACACAAAAGAAGGAATAATAATCAATACCCTAGGTATTGAAGGACATGATTATAACATAGAAAATGGTAAATATGTATTGACAGAAACTGGCGAACAACACGCAATGGATCATGGAATTGTTGTTCCTAAAACATTGAATTATGAATCACCAATGCCTCAACCACTTAATTACGAAGAAGCAAGAGACATTGTCATCAAATATGGTAAGAGTGAAATCCTAAGAGATACTACCAAAGATGCAAAAGAAATTATTAAAAAACATGCAATACAAGCAATTTTAGGTGTAGTAAATGGAGAAAAAGCCGTAGAAGATATGCAGAAAGAATTGAAAGCCAAGAAATTTATTGACTAATTTTTTAAGACAGTGGGGGTTAAGATGAGTTCTATCACATTAAAAAAGAAGAGCAGCAAAGACTTGTTAAAGTTATTATCAAAGAATAAAGGTATCTATATATTAATTTTACCGGCGTTAATCTATTTTGCTGTATTCAGTTATTTTCCAATAGTTAATGGGTTCATAATGAGTCTGCAACACTACAGTATAGGTGGTGAACATACATTTGCAGGGCTTGCACATTATAGAGAAATATTGACGGATATTGATTTTTGGCGTGCGTTCAGGAATACTTTGCAAATTGGAGGTGGTAATTTAATAGTTGGCTTCATCATGCAGGTTTTACTTGCATTACTACTTAATGAAATTACCCACAAGAGATTCAAGAAGTTGACTCAAACAATTATCTATACACCTAATCTATTTTCTTGGGTTGCCATTGGAGGTATCTGGATCAGTTTGTTGGCACCTGATACAGGGATGGTTAATGAAATTATTAAATGGTTTGGAATGAAACCTATTAATTTTATGACTAATGTAAAGATAATTCAACCTGTATTCATCTTCCTTAACACATGGAAATCTGCTGGTTATGGTTGTATCATATTTTTAGCTGCAATAACAGGGATTGATAAAAATCTATATGAAGCAGCAGCAATTGATGGCGCAAGCAGGTTCAAACAAACATTATATATTACTATACCAGGCTTATACAGTACCATGAAGGTTGTTTTCATGCTTAACTTGATCAGTGTACTACGGATGTTTAGTCAATCCTATGTATTAACAAATTATGCTGTCATAGATAAAACTCAGGTGGCAATGACTTATACATACAGTATGGGAATTGAGAATTTTAGAATGGATTATGGTTCTGCCATAGCCTTTATTATGTTATTGTTCACTAGTGTGTTTGTTCTAATATATCAAATGTTCGTACGGAAGAAGGAGGTTGACTAAATGCTTCATAACAATAAAAAAAGTATATCTAGCAGTATCTTTAAAATAATAAATATCTTATTTATGATAATCCTTATTCTGATTACAGTGCTTCCTATATTAAACACATTTACGTTATCTTTTTCAACAGATATTGATTCTATGGTACCTGGTGTGAAAATATGGCCTAGTAGATTCAGTACAGAAGGATACAATACGTTGTTTCAGCAAGTGAAGATATTGCGTCCCTTTCTTAATAATATTATTGTTACAGTGTGTGGAACAATATTGCATGTTGGTCTGTGTTCTTTAACAGGTTATGCACTTTCCAAAAAGATGGCAGGAAAAAAAATTATTATGGGATTTATATTAATCACTATGATGATACCGCTTCAGAACATAATGATACCTCTATACATACTGTATAAGAATCTGCATCTAATAGATAAATTAATCACTATCATAATATCGGGAATTGTTTCAGGATATTCTATTGTTTTGTTAAAAAACTTCTTTGAAAGCATACCAGAGTCAATTGGTGAAGCGGCATATATAGATGGTGCTAGCCAACTTAAGATGTTTATTAGAATATATTTACCATTAGCAAAGCCTGGTATTGCAACAGTGGCATTATTTCAATTTGTCGGAAGATGGAATCACTTCATGGAAGCAGTATTATTCATTAATGATCCTAAGAAATATACATTACAGATTGCCTTAAAAGGACTGGTTATAGATTCAGATGCATCATCGTCTGCTACAATTATTACTAAAAACACACAGATGGCTGGAGTCATGATAGCTATTATTCCGTTATTGATTTTATATCCTTTTCTTCAAAAATACTTTATTTCAGGACTTATGGTAGGTTCAACAAAAGGTTAGATTTATAAAGGTTTATTAAAAAATAGGAGATGGTAAATGTGTTAAAAGATATGATTAAGAAAGTTTCAGTGTTGTTTATATGCATGACTATAGTATTTTCAACGACTAGTATATATACTTTGGCTGAGTCAAATGATGAAAATAGAATTACTATATTGACTTACAACATTGCAGGATTACCAGCATTATTATCCAGTGCGGACCCTGAAAAGAATACCAAGAGGATAGGGGAGCTCATCAATAATTTTGATATTGTGGCTGTACAGGAAGATTTTGCATACCATGATGATCTATTATCCAAATCACAGTTTCCTTATGTAACAGACCACCCAGGAAATGTTCCTTTTGGAAGTGGATTGAATGTACTTTCCAATTATCCTATCAAAGAGTCAATAAATATTCCATGGGATATGACTCATGGAAATATAACTTGCCCACCACCTGGATATCATGGTGCCGATGAAATGACTCCAAAAGGTTTCTCATATCAAAGAATAGAGCTTGAGCCGGGAGTGATTGTTGATCTCTATAATCTTCATGCAGATGCTGGAGGAGATGAAGGGTCAAGAGAAGCAAGACATGATAATTTTATTCAGTTGGCAGAATATATCAATAATCATTCTAGTGGAAATGCAATTATTCTACTTGGTGATACTAATGCATTCTACACAAGAGAATGTGATAATCTATATGAAAATCTCACTACAGAATGTGGCTTGACAGATCCTTGGATAGAATTTGTTCGTAATGGAGAAGTACCTGAATTTCGGGATTATCATGATACCATGGAAGATCTCAATGAGGACTTGAGTGGTCCTAATTATGAAACAATAGATAAGATAATGTATAGAAGCAGTGATATTGTTACATTTGATTTTGTTGACTATAAGATTGAAGAAGAAATGTTCATTGATGAGAACGGAGATAGATTGTCAGATCATTATGCAACCAGCATTACAATAGATTATAGTCTATCGGATAACATCAAGTTAAGTAGTACTTTTGGAGGAACAGCTGGTGACCCATTCAATTTTATAGAATATATGCCTGCTAAACCATCAAAGGTAAGCATAAGAACAGGCGACAGGGTTGACTCAGTTGAAATTCAATATGGAGATATAAGTGCTCAAGCTGGTGGAAATGGTGGAGATTATGATGAGATCATTTTAGATGAGGATGAATACATTGTAAAAGTAAAAATATGTAAGGATAAAAGATGGTATTGGACGCAGAAACAAATATATTACATAAAAATTGAAACCAATAAGGGTAAAGTATTATCTGGTGGTACAAAGTCTGACGAAGAGATGATAATAGAAGCACCAGAAGGCTGGCAAATAGCTGGATTTTATGGAAAGGCTAATGCGGAGATTTGTCAGTTAGGTGGGATTTTCATACCACAATAATACAGTGGATGACTAACATGGAGGATAGAAAATGAGTAACGAAGAATTATTGTATATGCACTTGGAGTACATTGTAACAGAAGAACAGGAAGGCACTTTTATTCAAGTGCCTTTTCAGGTTCCAATTAATACCCAGCAAATAATCATACGATACAAAGTTGATGATCCAAAACATAATGCAATTGATTTTGGGGTAGAAGATATAAATGGATATCGGGGATGGAGTAATCTATTGAAGAATAAGATTATTATCCAGGAAGACTATGCAACAGAAGGTTATCTATCAGGATTTATTGAGTCAGGAGAGTGGAAAATCATTCTTGGTATTTTTAATATAAGAAAAAATTGCAAAGTAACCCTGAATATCAATATAAAGTTGGAACAAAGCAAATGGTATAAAGGTGATTTGCATACCCATTCTATACATAGTGACGGCAGTTTTACTCTCAATGAGGTTATGGATTATGTTAAAGAAGAGGGCTTAGACTTTATAGCACTTACTGACCATAATACCTTTTCTCAGAATACAGATTATAAGCCATCTGATGATCTAGTTGTGATTCCAGGTGTTGAGTTAACTACTTATAAAGGGCACGCTAATTTTTTTGGTTGCAAGAAACCTTTTTCTCATTTTAGATATGAAAGTATAGAGGATATAAGAAAATATATGGAAGAGGGCAAAGCTAATGATGCCATTATTTCTCTGAATCACCCTTTTCACAAAGATAAATGGAAATGGGGATTAGAGAATTTTGATTTTTCTCATGTTGAGATATGGAATTCATGGTTTTCAGAAGGGAATCAAAGGGCTATAGATTGGTGGCATTCCATGTTATGTAAAGGTAAAAAGATTATAGCATTAGGAGGTAGTGATTTCCATAGGAAACAGCCTAAAAAATGGTATGGTGTACCTACCACATGGGTGAATAGTTTATCATTTAATAAAAGGGGGATATTGAAGGGTATTCGTCAGGGGAGGGTGTGTGTATCAGCAGAACCAAGAGCTCCAATGGTTGATATAAGTATTGAAGATGTTTTTATGGGAGATACATATATTGCCCAAGATAGTGAAAATGTTGTTTTGACTTGTTATATTAAGCAGGTAAGACCGGCTCTATTGAAATTGTATTCATCAAGGGGATTGGTCATTGAGAAAAAGATAGATGACAATGATAGAAAACTATTGTTTAATGTGAGTACAGATACTTTGTTTTATAGGATTGAATTATGGAATGAATATCAGCAAGAACCATTATGCATTAGTAATCCTATTTTTATTGACAATAAATGTGCTATCAAGGATAATAATAAGTAATATAGTGCTTAATATTAAAATACAAATAAATAATTAGTTGTATATAATTTGTAATTATACACATAAATAATTTGAATATTTATACTCTAGCAAATACTAATGATAGGAGTGATTATTATTCATTATAATAGATTAAGCTTCAAAAGAAACAGGGGAAAGTTGTTCAAGAAGATATTTATTACTTATATTATAATATTAATTATTCCATTATTATTATTTGCTATATTTTTTCAATTGAATGTTGTTAATTTTTTTAAGACTGAGAGTAACAATACTAATATGAACAATCTTAGTATACTTGAAAAAGATATTGACAAGATTATAGAGAAACTAAAAAGCAATGTACTACAGATAGCATTGAACAATGATGTCCAAGAATTATTTAAGTATAAGGATGTCATGGATAACAATGATTACTACTACATTGAAAAAGTTATTGATGTAGCGAATCTATTGAATTCTTATATTGTAGCAAATGATGATATACATACCATATACTTGTTTAATAATAAAACCAACAAAATAATTACTCCATGGGGAGAAATCTATAATAAAGAAAATTTTTATGATACTGAATGGACTAAAGCTTACAATATGAATAAAGAACAGATAAAAATTCTACCTAAGCGAAAGATAGTTGAAGAAAACCTTGATTACTTTTATTATATAGACATAGATAGAGATATAGTAAGTACAGTAGTAACTATGATATATCCATTAGAATTATTGAATACCTTTGATTTTGAAGGTGCTCTTGTTATCAACATCAATAAAGAAGTATTTGATTTCTCTTCAATAAACGAAAGTGATACTTATAACAATGATTTCTTTTATATTCTTAATTCTGATGGGACAATAATAGTCAATGGAAAAAATCAAGATCAACAGATATCTAGGTCATTAATAAATAGTATCATTGAACCACAAGAAGCAAAAGGTTATCTTATAAGAGACATACACCATAAAAAATACTTGGTTTCATATTCCAAATCTAGGGATACTGGATTGATCTATGTTAATGCAATATCTTTGAATTCTCTGTATAAACAAGTTAATTGTTTCAACATATGGTTGATTGTTCTATCAGTCATCATATTAATTTTTGGAGTTGTATTCGCTTACTATATATCCAAAAAAATATATAATCCAATTAATGATATTCTAGAAAATCTGAAGTTCAAGATTGATAAAAATAAAGCTAAAAAAAATGAATTATATGTAATCTCTGATGTAGTTAGTAATATCCTAGAAGAAGACCAAAAATTGATAAATCTATTTGAAATGAATGAAAAGGCAATCCGCCAGTCTTATATTATGCAACTGGTTCGGGGTAATTGTGAAAAGATCAATGAGATATTTAATAGTAGAGTAAATATGTATTGTACTTTGGTTATATCAATAGATAGATATAATAGCTTCTCAAAAAAATATTTGTATAAGGAGCAATATTATTTCAAGACCTTATTATTAAAGACTGCTGAGCAGGTAACGGCAAATAATAACGAGGGAATTATAGGGGCAGGCTCTTTATTAAATCAAGATAAAGTAGTTATTATACTAGGACTAACCCAGGAAGGATTCGTTGATTCATTGAATCATATTACAGAGGAAATAATAAAACAAACTTCAATTATTGAGGATTTTACCATTTCCATAGGGGTAGGAAATATATATAAGAGAAAAGAAAGAATCAGGCTGTCATATCTAGAAGCTATTGAAGCACTTAACTACAGAATAATTGCAGGTTACAACAGCATTATATATTATGAAGAATTAAAGGATAATGATAGAGCCGATTTTGATTTTGTAACAAGAGAAAAGCATATAATGAATTATTTGAAGAAAAACTCCTATGAAGATATTGAACTTACTTTGATTGATATTATTAGTGAGATTAAGAACAAGAAAAATGTTTCCTATGAAAGCATTGTTCCAATATTCTATTCCTTACTTAGCAGGACCATAGAATATCTTCTTGAAGCCAATATAAGTATTACAGAAGTATTTGAAGAATCATACAATATATTTAGAGAGCTATCTGAAAAAGATACAGTTGAAGATATTAGAGAGTTTTTATTATATATCTATAAGAATATAATTGAATATCAAGAGAATAACAGTGTGAAGGATAGTAAAAACATTAAACAGGTAGTAGAGCTCATTAGTGATAATTACTCTGACAGCAACTTGGATTTGAATTGGTTAGTTGATAAATTGGACATTAGTTATTCACATCTTAGAAAGATAATAAAAGAGAATCTAGGTATAACTTTTATAAATTATCTAAATAATATTCGTATTACCAAAGCCAAAGAATTATTGATTGAAACAGATGATACTGTAAAGGATATTGCTATAGAAGTGGGGTATAATAATACTCAAAGCTTTACAAGATATTTTAAAAAGTATGAAGGGATAACTCCTGGAGAATATAGAGATATAAGGGAAGTATGCATAAAATAAAAATGTCTTTTTATGTAATTATAACTTTTACTTGACAATAATTATCAACAAGTATATCCTATAGATAAGAAGAATGAATAATCAAGGAGGACGGTAATATGAAACTTTGGAGATGTATTATTTGTGGAGAAATATTTGAAGGAGATGAACCTCCTGAAATCTGTCCAGTATGTGGTGCTCCATCAGAAGAATTTGAATTATATACTGAAGAAGAACCAGTATTTACTTCTGACAAAAAGGAAAAGGTTGTTGTAGTTGGTAATAATGCTGCAGGTATTTCAGCAGTTGAAGCAATAAGAAAAAGAAATACCAATGCTGAGATTATAGTTATTGACAAAGACCCTAATTATGCTTATTATCGACCTAGTCTATCAGATTATATTAGTGATAGCCATGATGAAGAATATTTTTACCTTCATAAAAAAGAATGGTACAGTGAGAATAACATAAATTTGATGCTTGGTACTGCAGTCACTAAGATTGATTCCAGTAACAACCAAGTCATACTTGACAATGAAGAAATTGTAACTTATGAAAAATTGATATTGGCAAATGGCAGCCATAATTTTATACCACAACTTCAAGGTATTGATAAAAAAGGTGTCTTTTCAATTAAGACATTATCTGATGCTGATGAAGTAAAAGCTTATGCAAAGAATTGTAATAAAGCAGCTATTATTGGAGGGGGATTATTAGGTCTTGAAGCAGCTTGGGAATTAAAGAAATTGGAACTTGATGTAACTGTTATAGAAGTGGCTGATAGACTATTACCAAAACAATTGGACGAAGAAAGTTCTAGGATATTGGAAAATGGTATTAAGAAAACAGGAATCAACATCCATAAAAGTGTAACTGCTGATGCTGTTCTTGGGGAGGATGAAGTAACAGGAGTTAAATTTAGTAATGAAATGGTAATAGAAGCAGATATGGTCATTATTTCCATAGGAGTCAGAGCCAATACAAAATTAGCTCAAGAAGCGGGTATAAATGTCAATAGAGGAATAATTGTTGATGAATATATGCGAACCAATATTGAGAACATCTATGGAGCAGGAGATGTAACTGAGTTTGATGGTATCAACTATTATATATGGCAGCAAGCCATAGAACAAGGTGAAGTTGCAGGAGCCAATGCTGTTGGAGATACTCTAACCTATAAAAATATTATACCTAATAATATATTCAATGGAATGAACATGGACATATTTTCAACTGGAGATCTAGGGAATAAAAAAGACCTATCATATAATAGTATTAATCAACAAGATAAAGATAAAGCAATCTATAAAAAGCTATACTTTACAGGGAATAAGTTTACTGGTGGTATCCTAATGGGAGATATATCAAAATCATCTGATCTGATAAAAGGTGTTGAAGAAAAATCCAGTCTGAACCAAATGGTAAAAGAGATAATACTATAATAAGGTTAAAAGAATATTGATAAATGCTATGAGTGAAGTTGTATTATTATGCAACTTCACTTATTTTTTTCACTTTTATTATTCTTTCTATGATAAAATATAGATTATAGTTAACATTTAGATAAAAGAGTTATTAAGGAGATGTTAATCAATGTTTGATAGTTTATTATGGTTGAAGGAATCAAAAATAAGAAACATAGATAAAGAAGTAATCAAGGATCTTAATTTACATATAATCTATAAAAAACTAATTGAAATGAGCAAGGAGAATGAATCAATAATATACAAACTATGTATGGATGAAGCTACTATCAAATACAGACAAGATATAATGGCTGATTTTATGGAAAAGCCAGATTTTATATTGGATTTAGAAAATGATCTGAAAGGTTTCTGGGAGTTGAAATCCAAGAATGGGAAATTTAGTAATAACCTGACTAACTTATATTTCCTTATTGACTTGGTAATAACAGTAGAGGCTTCAATAAACTGTGTAGAATCCCTTAATCAGACATTATCATATTATAAGCCATCATCAGGAGGATTGAACAGGCTAAAAGAAAATATTGATGAAATCATAAACAAAGATAGATTCAAACAGATGAAGAAAGATTTGAAAGAGATTAGATACATATTTACCAAGATTAAAGGAGTAGAGTTATCTATTAATATGTCACCTGTCATGAGACCTTATGAAGCACAGGTAACTAAGGTAAGTGAATACAAATATAGGTATCCCAAGGCTTTCAGGAAAGTATCTACAGCAATAGAAGTGAACGAGAAATTTCTTGGTACTTATCTTAAAAATTATGCACCAGTCTTTTCTATTAGTAAGATTAATTGGGATTTATTAGATGAAATTGAGTATGGATTAAAAGATCACAAAGCAATATTGAAGTCTTTCATGGAAAAATATACGAAGATTAATACGGAACCATTTATTTCGCTACTTAGAGAAATTACATTCTATAAATCAAGTTTTGATTTATTGAAGCTTATGAAAACTAATGAATTACCCATTTGCAAACCACAGCTTATACCATCGGACGAAAGAAAAATGAATGTAACAGATTGTTATAATATATCTCTAGCTTATGAGATGTTATCTAATAAAGAGGAGGATGACTTACCAGAAATCATATGTAATGACTTTGAAATGGGACAAGAAGGAAAAGTTATTATACTGACTGGCGCAAATAGAGGTGGTAAAACAACATTCACTCAAGCCATAGGTCAGATTCAAATATTTGCTCAACTAGGATTATTGATTCCTGCCAGAAAGGCTGAACTAAGTTTGGTTGATGGAGTCTACACTCATTTCCCACTCTTGGAAAAAGAAACTATCAATCTTGGCAAATTTGGTAAAGAATGTGAAGATTTCAGTAGATTGTTTAGACAAGCTACTAATAGAAGCTTACTATTGCTCAATGAATCTTTTTCAGGAACAAGTCATCTGGAAAGCTTGAAGATAGCAGAAGAAGTTATTCGGGCAGTAAAATTCAAGAAAATTCGTATGATATATAATACTCATCTACACGAATTAGGTTTGATGGCTCATAGAATCAATGAAGAATTAGAAAATGATACCCTTATTAAAAGTTATGTTGCAGGATTTAGTAATGGTAAAAACACCTATAAGATCTATGAGGGACAGCCCTTAGGGATGAGCCATGCCAGGGAGATAGCAGAAAAATATAAAGTTACCTATACTCAATTAGTAGAGAGATTGGGGGAAAAATCTTGAACATGAATGATAGTTATGAACTTAGTCTATTATGGTTGACAGACTCTGATTCTTATTTTGAATTGGATGATAGAACTATAGAAGATATCAATATATCATTAATCCTGGATGATCTAGCAGACAACTTAGAAGGTGACTTGGTTTCTTTATTAAAAAAGGTACCAGCATCAGCTGATACTATAGAATATCGTCAAGATATACTTAACGATTTTATTAATAATCCCCTTCTATTAGATACATTAAAAAATACATTGCAGAAATGTGTTGAGATAAAGAATATGATAAAATTCGCCTTTGAAAGTGAAGCCACCCTTTACAATTTGTTGAAAAGAATTGATGAAGTAGCTAATGTGATGTCTTTGACGGAAAATATATATCATATGTTAAAAAATTCTAGTATTGCTTCAAAAGGATTAACCTTATTCAGAGATTTTTTGGAATCCACCATAGATAGTGACGTCTATCATAACTTCAAAGAAGACATCTATCATATAAAAGAGATGGATGAAGGTGTACACAGTCTAAAAGTAGGTATCAATTTTGACTATAATCTAAAGCCTGTTGAAGCTATTGTTTTATCACTAGAAGATAAGGCGTTCAAATACAGTAGAAAATTGAAAAAGGTCTCTAAGATTGTTAATTATGGTTTTTCTGAATTAAAATCCATACCAAGAAAAATCTTTGCACCAGAAAGTCTGATGCTACCAGATTCATTAAATAACTTAGAGAAGATTATCGCACCTGCAATGAAACAATTAATAGCTTTCTGTGATCAATTCAACAGTAGTCTATTAGGTGTTTATGAACCTTTGAAACAAGATATAATCTTTTATGAAATTGCTTATAAAATATATAATAAGATGAATGATGGAGGTTTTCCAGTATGTAAGCCTAGAGTTATAGGTGAAGGTTCAACTAAGATTGAAGGACTATATAATATTAACTTGGCTTATGATATGATGGATTCTCAAAAAAACAATGAAATGGTTTTAAATGATTTCGGTATAGAACCCATAGGTAATATATTCATACTTACAGGTGCTAATAGAGGAGGAAAAACCACTTTTACACAGTCAATTGGTCAGATTTACTGGTTTTCACAGCTTGGATTCTATATTCCTGCTAAGAAAGCAACAATAAGATTGATTGATAGATTGTTTCTACATTTTCCAAGTGAAGAAATACAAACAGTGACTTATGGAAGGTTAGGAGAAGAATGTCAAAGATTCTCTACTATCTATTCCCATATGTCACCCAACAGCCTCCTACTGATGAATGAATCTTTTGATGGAACAAGTCATCTGGAGAGTTTAATAATAGCAACAGATGTATTAAAGGCTCTTCAGTTATTAGGTGCAACAGTTATATTCAATACACATTTACATGAATTAGGAGAAAAAGTTGAGGACATGAATATGGATGAACATGTAGAGGCACCAAGAGTAGTTAACTTGGTAACTGGTTCAAAAGATGATGTTCAATCCTTTAAGGTTAGAGAAGGTAAACCCCTAGGTCAAAGTTATGCAAAGGAAATAGCTATAAAATATGGCGTGAGCTATGAACAATTAATAGAATAATCTTATGTACACAATGAAATAATTGATAATAATTATCATTTGTTATTTTGATATTTACATATGAATGTTTTTGTGTTAAAATCATAGATGTTCTAAAAGGGAGTAACTGTGACGATAGTCATGAATAAAGTCAACATAATGGAGAAATCCTGGTTTTATTCGCTTTAAATAGAATTTAAAGAAGTGAGACTTTTAGATTGGTATAACGGTACCAATCTAAATTTTCACTTCTTTTTTTATTGTTACTTAGCGTTCATTATCTACTAATATTGAGTATCTCATGAATGTATTCAATATACTAAAGATAAGTTCTACCTTTTGGATATTCTTATAGAGATTATTGGAGGATTAGAAATGTTTTCAGAATTTATTAAGGCTTTTGGTTTAATTTTTATTGCAGAAATGGGTGACAAAACTCAAATATTAGCAATGGCATTTGCAACTCGTTACAAAGTTAGGGCAGTTCTAGGTGGTATTTTCCTAGGAGCACTACTCAATCATGGTTTAGCTGTCATATTGGGAAGCTATCTATGTCGCTTTATTCCTGTTAATACTCTAGGAATGATTGCTGGTTTTGCCTTCATAGGCTTTTCCATATGGACATTAAAGATTGAGGAAGAAGATAGTGAAGAGAAGAATAAAACTATGTCTCTAGGACCGGTTTTTACTGTGGCTACAGCATTTTTTATTGGGGAATTGGGTGATAAAACTCAACTTACTGCAATTACATTATCAACAGATGCTTCTTATCCATTGATAATACTTCTTGGTACTGTATCAGGTATGATTGTTACAGGAGGTTTAGGTATATTCATTGGCAGAAAGTTAGGAAATAAAATCCCAGAATTCATTATTAAACTGATTGCTGCTTCTATTTTCATGATTTTTGGTATAACCAAATTATTTTCAACAGTACCTAAGAGTTATTTGAAACCAGTATATGTAATATTATTTCTTGTGGTAGTCACTACAATATTTATTATAAGACTCAGAGCTCTATTGAAAGCTCGTGCAGAGGAAAAGGCATCAAAATATCTGAAGACTTCACAAATGTTATATGATTATTACGCTCAATTGGACAACAAGATTGAAGAAATATGTTTAGGCAAAAAATACTGTGGCAAATGTGATAGAGATAAATGTATAGTAGGTTACACAAAATCCTTGATGGATCAGGTTAAGATAAATAATGATTATGATACAATTATAGAATTTGATGAAAATTTCATTAGTGTAATCAATGATTCAAAAAGAGATAGGGTAATAGAAGCGTTAAGTACGGTTATCACTATTCTTAATAATGATCATATCAGCGAAAAAGATAAAGAGAATGTAAATAAAATCAGAAGAAACTTTGAAAGGATTTTATTTAAAAGAAGCATCAATGAATTTGAAAGCTGGACAAGATATATTGAGATCGTCAAGGACTTAGACAAAAACATTGCTGAAAGACTAAGCAGTGATTTATGTATAAATAGATAATAATACATAAGGGGCGTGGTATAATACATTTGTGGATGACTTATGTATTACGACAGCCCCTTAATACTTCTATGCTTTTTTAGTGTTGATTAAGATTCTTGGTAATTAGAAATAGTACTATTTACGCTAGTTAATGCGTTGTTAACTGCATTAAGAGTATCTTGGATTCTCTTTTTGTTTTCTGGTTTTTCTACTGTGCTTATTGCTTGATTTAAACAATTTTTAGCGCTTTCTAATTGTGATTGTACATCATGTACATGTTGAATAGCATTTTTGCCTTGTTGATTTTGATTATTCATTTGGTTATGCATATATTTTTCCTCCTAATTGTATTAGTTATAATTTAACAATACTAGTATTTATTATTTTGGAAGAAAATATACTCCATTTTTAACATATATTATAATAAGTATTTGTAAGTTAAAAATAACTGTGTATCATTCTCCTAAAAACTTGGAGATATATGGTATGTGTTTGACTTGAAATTATGAATTACAAGAATCATACTTAATATTGCTGTTATACTTTCTGCGAATGGTACAGCAAGCCATATACCGTTAATTCCCATAAACAATGGAAAAGTCAATAAAGCTGGTATAACTAATAATATAGTTCTTGTAAAAGTAAGATTCATAGCAATTTTAGTCTTTCCAATTGATTGAAAGTATACAGCTGAAATAATATTAAATCCATTAATACAAATAACAACTAAATAATAATTAAGTCCTATTTTTGCTGAATGTAAAAGGGCTGGTTCATTATTAAATATTGATATAGTTATTTCTTGATTTAGAGAAATTAATATCAATGATATAAAGCCTACTATTAAAGTAATACTACAAGCAAGAATAAAAGTTGATTTTACTCTATTAAAAAGCTTAGCACCATAGTTATAGCTGATAATAGGTTGAATACCTTGAGCAAAACCATTGTATATCAACAAAAAAATCCAATATATATATAAAACAACTCCATATGCAGAAACATCAATATCACTCCCATATATTAACAAATATCTATTATGGAAAATGACTACTAGAGCCAAAGAAGCATTCATAACAAATGAAGTAATACCAGTCTTTATTATTGAAATAAAATAATTTTTATTCCAGCGTACATTTTTTTTATGTATCTTTAAATTAGAATAGTTATTAAAAAAATGTCTTATTAGTATAAGAGCAACGAAACCTTGTGAAATTACAGTAGCAAGTGCTGTACCACTAATACCTAGATGAAATAAGTAGATGAAAGCTGCATCTAAAAAGATATTCATAATAGCTCCTATAAACATAGCTTTTTTCACTAGATTTGGATTACCATCATTTCGTACAAAGTTATTAAAACTAGCGGAAAAAATCTCAAAAGCACCGAAAAAAAAGCGTATTCTTATATAAGATACTGCCAAATCCAATAGTTCTCCTTTTCCACCACATAAGACCATCAGTTGTCTTGAAGCAGTAACAGCAATAATTGGACACAAACATCCTATGATAATCAAGAGAAAAATAGAAGTTCCAAGAATCGATTCTGCATTATCTTTTTCTTTTGCTCCTAGATATTGTGATATAAGAATTGAGCCTCCCATACTAAACATAAGTCCAATTGCAAAAAATATCATTGTTGCTGGAAATGCGATATTAATACTTGCCAAAGCTTTGGCACCTACTCCGTTACCAACGAATATTCCATCTACAGTTGTATAGATGCCACTTATAAACATACCGATAAGACTGGGATATGTATAGTGCCAAAATAGTTTCTTGATGTTTTCTGTTCTTAATTTTGTTTCCATAAAAATTTACCTCGAATTTCAATAAATATTTTAACTAGAATAATATAATCCAATAGCTGTCCAATTGCAATATGTTTTTAATATAAATAAATTTTTTTTTGAGGAACAATATCGACTAAAGTAATAATTGGGTATATAATATTTTTATTAACTATAACGGAGAATGACGATGGATATAAAAGAAACGGATTTATACGACCCTATATACAATTATTTCACTGATCTAGGATACAAAGTTAATGGCGAGGTCAAATCTATTGATGTAACAGCAGTGAAAGATGATGAACTAATTGTCATTGAACTTAAGAAAGTTCTGAACATGAAACTGTTGATTCAAGGAACCAAAGGACAAAGATTAACTGATAGAGTATATCTTGCAATAGAACGACCTAAAAAAATGTTTTCCAAACAATGGAAGGACAAGCTTTATCTAATCAGAAGATTAGAACTAGGACTGATATTTGTTTCATTCAAAGGCAACAAACCATTGGTTCAGGTGGTATATCACCCTAAACCTTTTGACAGAGATCAAAGCAAGAGATTATCATCTAAGAAGAAAAATAATATTATAGCCGAGATTGAAGGACGATACGGTAATTTCAATGTAGGCGGAAGCACTAAAACAAAGCTTATGACAGCATATAAGGAAAATTCTATACATATTGCCTGTGGCTTAGAAAAATACGGCAACTTATCACCAAAACAGCTAAGGGGACTAGGAACAGGTGATAAAACCACTTCCATACTATATAATAATTTTTACGACTGGTTCACCAAAATAGATAGAGGAATCTATGGAATCAGTGCAAAAGGCATTGAAGCCATAAAACAGTATAAAGAATTAGCTGATTATTATTATAATCTACTACCTAAGGATGAAGCATAGTATTATTATAATAATCAGTAGCTGTACAGCCAGCATGTTGTTTAAACAATCTACTGAAATAATAAGGATTGTCAATACCTACAAGATAAGCTATCTCAGTAAACTTCATGTTGGTTGTAAGTATGAGCTCCTTAGCCTTACTGATTCTCAGCATATTGACATAATTAATGATTGTATGACCTGTAAGCTGTTTGAAACATCTATTAAGATAATCATAATTAGAATCAAAATGTTCACCTATAATCTCACCAGTTAACTTATTGGTATACTCACTATTAATATAATCTAGAACCTCCGTAGCTTTATGCAAAGGTTTACTTATCTGATTAGAAGAAGACTCTATAATATCCGAAGCAAATTCCCTAGAAATCCTAATAAGAAGATTAAGTAATTCCGTAGATATGATCTCCTTATAATTCTCAATCCGTATTTCATAATTATTAATACACTCTTTTAATTTATTAGAATAATAATCAATATGCTCCAACGAATACTGCTTAGGCAAAAAACAAGTGGAATCATTAGGTAATTCACTAGACAAACAATTACTCGTAGTCGCAATATATCTCCTCCTACGCAATTCATTAACCAAATCACTATCATTATTAAAATCCATTTCCTTCAATACCAAACTAGAAAAATGAATATGAAAATACTCACAAGACGCCGATTTATAACCCTTATGGACTTTACCAGGCTCAAAGAAAAAAATATCCTTCTTCCGTAAATGATACCGCACTCCATCTTCCTCTATATACATATCACCCTTCTTGATAACATATACTATAAACTCATCAGCCTTCCTCTCAAAATGCTTCCACCCCTGATGATATGCTATCTGCCCAATAAATCTTACAACAGGCAATACATTAGTTCTCATCCTAAAAATCACAAAATCACTCCCCTATAAAATATAATAATAAACAGTAACTACTATATAGCAATGAAGAAGTGTAAAGGGTTAAAATCACGCAGACCGACCGCTTCTCAGGGTAAGGCAAGTGATTCTAACCCTTTACACTGACAACCTAACAATATAAAAATACTAAAAACCTAATATATTTATTCCATAGATTAAGTATAATATCTCTTACCAACAATTATCAACCCATAAATTTATAAAAAGTAGGTTTTGTATAAAGAAAGTCAGATTTAGTTATTTTATTATTATATCCAATGGCTATAATTATACATATACAGAATCTACTATTAAGGGGGTAATACAATGAAAATTATAAGAAACATAATGATTGCAGTTTTAACCTTAGGGTTACTACTAACTGGTTGTGCTAAAGAAACCAAAGATGTAAAAGATAGCCCAAACAACAATACAGATGGTAAAACAAATGAACAAGCTCATACAGGTGAAGATAATAAGTCAAAGGAAATAGTTAAAATAACCTTTTGGCATAACTATGGTGCCGACAAAGAAACTCCATTCTTCCAAGAAAAAATTATACCAATGTTTAATGAAAAATATCCTAACATTGAAGTAGAAGTTGTAGCACAAGGTAACGACCAATACCGTGAACAAATTGTTATAAGTGCTGGAACCAACACTACACCAGATGTGGCTAGACTGGATATAACTGATGTTTCTGGATTAGCCAAAATAGGAGCTTTAATGTCACTAGATGAAATGGAAGGCTTTAATGAACTAAAAGGCAATCTATTCGAAGGACCAATGTCCACTAATTATTATAATGGTAAATACTATGGATTACCACTAGATACAAATTGTAAAGCAGCGGTTTTCAATATGAACAAATTAAAAGAACTAGGATTTGAAGATGTTCCTAAAACAATGGAAGAATTCATCGACGCAAGTATTAAAAAAGGTGGATACACATTAAATGTTTCCAGTGCTGGAGAATGGGATTTCTTACCTTATTTCTGGTCATTCGGTGGCGTATTGACTAATGAAGATTTCACTAAAGCTACAGGTTATATTGACAGCCAACAAAGCATTGATGCAGTGAATAAATTAAAAGAACTTCATGAACAAGGAATGTTCACTATTAAAGAGATTGATGGTACCACAGATGCTTGGGATGGTATCAAATCAGGAGAATACGCTATGTTCCTTGAAGGACCTTGGTTCTTTGCTTTCACAGGTGATTGGAAAGAATTAGGTTTGAAACCTGCTTTAATCCCAACTTACAATAATGAATCAGGTTCAATAGTTGGTGGTGAAAGTATCGGTATATTCAACAGCTGTGAACATCCAGAAGAAGCCTTCTTATTTATAAAGTTCCTACTATCAGAGGAAGTACAAGTACTTATGGGACAGGAAATGGGTCAAATGCCTGTTTTAAAATCAGCAGCAAAGAATCCAAAATTAACAAGTGATGAAGTTTGGTCAGTGTATCTTGAACAATTGAACAACGCCAAAACACGTATTCCATCACCTGAAAAGGCTACTATTGAAGAATATATCAAAGATGCATTTGACAGTATACTCACTGGAGCAGCAACCACTGAAGATGGTTTGAAACAAGCAGCAAAATTATTGGATGAAGTTCTTAGTCAAAATTAACATGAGATATAAATTGATAAGGGGCTATCTTAGAGTACTATGTATTCTAGGATAGACCTTATTATTAACTTCATTGGAGGAGTCAAGGCGTATGAAAACAAACCTAGTTAAGAAAAGGACACATACTAAGTCAAACAAAATATATAACAAATCTTGGCAAGCCATTATTTTTATATTACCAGGATTGATATTAGCCATTGCATTTATATTTTATCCTATGATCAAAAACATACAAATCAGTTTTTCAGACTATGACATAATGTCTGGTAAGTTAACTTTTACAGGGCTTAACAACTATAAAGAGTTATTTAATGAATCACAGCAACGTTTTTTTACAGCTTACAGAAACAACATCTTGTATGCTGTAGTTGTAACACCAATTACTTTGTTTTTGGGGCTTATCATTGCAGTGGCAATTAATTGTATTAAGAAATTTTCTGTTACATTCAAGGTGATTTACTATTTACCAGTAATAACTTCATGGATTATTGCAGGATTAGTGTTCAAATATCTTTTTAACCCTGGAATTCAAGGACCTATTAATTATTTACTTGTCAATATCCTTCATATAATTCCACAACCTATAAATTGGTTGAAGACTGAATGGGGTGGAAATATATCAATCTGGATACTTGGAATATGGAAAAATATAGGTTATGCCATGTTATTATATTTGGCTGCATTGCAAGGAATCAACAAAAGTTATTATGAAGTTGCAGACATAGAAGGTGCTACAGGATTACAGAAACTTAAGAAAGTGACCATACCGCTTATAAAACCAACTTCATTCTTTTTAACTATACAATTATTGATAGGGTCATTTAATGTATTTTTACAAGTGCTAGTATTAACAGGAGGCGACCCAAGGGGTAAGACCAGTGTATTACAGTACTTACTATATACACGTACATTCAAGTTGTACAAATTCGGTGAAGGAGCGGCTATTGGAATTCTTACAGCTGTCAGTATATTGATTGTTACTTTGATATTGAATAAAAAGATGAAAGTGGATTATTAAAAAGGAGATGAGTTATATTGAGACGTTTTAGAAAGACATTCACATGGTTACTGCTCATATTGGGAGCTATTATTTTTATGCTGCCATTTATAATTATGATTGGTAATTCATTTGAAACATTTACATTTTCTTTACCTAATCCACCTAGACTTTTACCTAAGGAATTTACATTAGATAATTTTAAAGAAATTATAAATGTTTATCATATATTTAATTACTTTGGAAACAGTGTTTTTATTACTTTTGTTACAACTATAATTGTCATATTCATTTCTGCCCTATCAGCTTATGCCTTTGCTAAGATACCCTTTAGGGGCAGAGAATTATTATTCAAATTATATCTTTTTACGTTAATGATTCCAGGAGTACTTAATATCATACCTCAATTCATGTTAATCAACGAATTAGGTATGATAGGAACAAGAAGAGGATTGATATTACTATATGTAGGTACTGGGATATGTGGAAATACCTTTTTCCTACGAGGTTTTTTTGAAGCAATACCAAATGAGTTGATTGAATCTGTTGTAGTTGATGGAGGTTCGCATTTTACAATATTCAAGAAAATAGTTATGCCTCTGGCAAAACCAGCCATAGGTACTTTGGCAATACTTGTCTTATTGGGAACTTGGGATGACTTTTTGACTGCAAAGATAATATTAGGGGCAAAAGAAAGTCTATTGACCTTACCAATTGTAATTCACAGAATCAATGGGCAACACGCAACAAAATATGGCTTGGTTTTTGCCGCATCAATAATTACCCTTATTCCAGTAATGATTGTCTATACTATAAACCAAAAGTTCTTTGTAGTTGGTGGCATTGGCGAAGGTGCAATAAAAGAATAAAGCTTAGAGGTGAGAAGAATGGAAAATACAGATACAACAAGAATCGAAATTATGGATGTATTTACTGATAAAGCAGTATATAAGCTAAATGAAAAAGTAAAGATTAATGTAGAGTTCAATAATAAAAATAAAGAAAATAAACCATATTATATTGGATGTAAGATATATCAGTTGGCTGAGATTATATCTAATACAAAAGAAATACACGTACTGAATGAAGGAATTAATAAAATAGTAATCGAATATTTACCACCAGTTGTTGAAAATAGAGGTTATGGTGTTGAGATCAATGTTCAAAATGAGTGTAAAGATACAGCTTTTGATGTGCTTGAACACTGGAAGGTTAGACCAAGATATGGATTCTTAAGTGATTTTTATAAAGAAGATGAAAAGGATGAAGAAGATATCTCACAGATGTCCAAATACCACATTAATGCTGTTCAATTCTATGATTGGATGTATAAACATGAAGATTTGATACCTGGAGAACCTTATTTTATAGACCTATTAGATAGAAAGTTGTCAAAGGAAGCTATTCTGGGTAAAATAAAAAGCTGTCATGATTACAATATGGCTTCAATAGGTTATGGCTGTATATATGCCGCTTCCAAGGAATTCTATAATACTCATAAAGAATGGGCTCTTTATACTAACGAAGATAAACCCCAGAATCTAGGAGAATGGTTCTATATAATGAATATTGCAAGTTCTTCACCTTGGACCAAGCATATAATAGATCAATTCCAATTAGCTATTGATAAATTTGATTTTGACGGGATTCATCTTGATACATATGGCTTTCCAAAAACAGCTTATTCCAAGCTAAATAATGAGAGAAAACTAGAAAAGCTGGATGAACAGTTTTTGCCTCTTATCAATAGAACCTATGATAGACTAAGAGAAGTAAAGCCAGAAGTTGGTCTGATATTTAATGCTGTCAGCAACTGGGCAATAGAAGCTGTAGCACCTAGTGAACAAGCCGCTTGTTACATAGAGGTGTGGAATCCTCAATATAAATATAGACATTTGTATGAACTCATTCATAGAGCTAAGGAATTAAGCGGTAAACAGGTTATTCTTGCAGCATATCTAAAATGTTTTGATAAGAAATATGATTGTAGTCCAGAAAGTTGTCTTAATAGTCTACTTCTAACAACTGCTGTTATTTCGGCTAGTGGAGGATTTCAATTATTGTTAGGTGAGAATAATGGGGTGTTATGTGATCCATATTATGTAAACTATGGTAAAATATTAGATGAACATACTAATAAGGTTAGGAATTATTATGATTTTATTGTTAGGTATGGTGACATACTATATGACATTAATGCCAAGGATATTTCTATGACTCATGCAAATGGCATTAATACAGAATACATATTTTCAGGTGGTGATTTTTCATCATACCCTAAAGAACAATCAATATGGACACAGATAAGGGAAACTGATAATTATAAGGTAATTCATCTAGTCAATATGATGGGGATAGATAGTGATATATGGAATGAAGAAAAGAAAAACAAACCTAAAAAAGTAAAAGGGATTAAGATTCAAGCTTTGATAGATGAAGAGATATTGGGAGTATATTATGCTACGCCAGATGGTGAGATGGCTAGTTGCAAAACTTTAGAATATACAATGGAATCAATGGATCGTGGACGTTATATTTGTTTTGAAGTACCTACAGTTGAATTTTGGGGAATGGTTTATATCAAGGTTAGGTAAAAGTGAATGCCATAACAGTAGATATTTTTATGTAATAATAGAAAAGTTATCTTCATATATATAAAATCCTATGGATTTATATATGAGGATAACTTTTATTTAACTAGTGATTTCTTTTTTTTCTATACTGCTAATTATTATGTAGCCAAATAAAATTTGAAATAATGCAGATAATAAGAAAGTTTCATTCCTAATAAAATAATAGCGGATTATACCAAATACATATAGTATTTTAATTAGGCTTATTAATAAACTAGGAATACCCATGATAAGTAATCTTGTTGTATTCATCTTAAATTTGACGTGTTTACCTACTTTGGGCAATAGAGACTCTAATCCAATACTCATACCAAATAAGATTCTACCTATCATAGGTAGTAATAAAACTCTTATATAAAAATTACTGTTATGAAAATTATAATTAACAGGTTTATAATTAGCACTATATTTAAATATTATATAATTTAGAGCACCAATTAATAATATAATCATATATGCTAGAATATATGTGGAAGCATTCTTTTTCATAGGCAACACCTTTCTATAGAATAAAATTTATTCTTAGGTTATATCAATCTACTGTTTTTTTACATTTCCATACTTAGTTATCACACTACCTAAAAATATGAATAGGACTATTAGAAAACCGCAGATATAAGTTAGATCTTCTGATTCAGTTTTCAGTATTATGATTCCAAGTAGAATAATAATTTGAGTGAATATAATTAAAATATTATGTATTGGAGTTTTAATGCCTTTTGACAATGTGCTTGATAAAATTACTGTTATAATTAACATTATGAATATTAATAAAGCTAAGTAATAGATTAATGACATTTTAATTATCCCTTTCTATAATATTATCTTATTATAGTTTATCAAATTGAAATAATTATAAAAATAGCACTTTAATACTATAATATCGCAAAGATTGGATTAATAATGTGAGATTATAATTAGCGGTTTAGTTATAGTGATAGAATAATACTTTATCTGAAAAAGAAAATTACATAATAGAAATAACTAAAAGAGTAGACTATATTTTTAATAGATTCAAAATGATTAAGAATTCTATTGACATTGATATTACCAGAAGGGATAATATAGATGACCAATTTAATACTTTGACAAATGATTTTCAAAATATTATTGAAAGTACTTACAATTCAAGTCAAATTATTAATAAAGCAGTTATGGAAAATAGCAATAGCGAACATCAAATACAAAATCTGCTTAACCAATTATTAGATACAAGTACTGGTTCACATGATACATATACGACAAAACGGACCATGATGAAGTAAGTATAAGTGGTATTAGTCTTTTACAAAATTGGTTTGAACGATTGTATAATCAATTGATAAGTAAAATAACTCATGTAAAGAAGTTTTTTGAGGATAATGGAGTTCATATAAATATTAAAGATTATTTAAAGTCAGTAGTTGAAGATGACAATACATTGGAAAGCAATATATTGGATGAACAGCAATAGGTACATATAGCAAATCTGAGTCAGAGAGAATTTTTAGGAAGGCATCTGAAAAAGAAGGTCATTATTATGATGAGGAAAGAATAAAGAAATTACAACAGTATATTCGTGAAAAAGGATTAAATGTTGAGGTAACAGGTGAATTAGATAGTGCTACTTTCCAAGCGGTACATATGATTGGGATTGATGAATTAAAGGAAAATGGGTTTATTGAGGAAGATAGTATAAAAAATATAAATAATTACTTTTATATAAATCATAATAATATTTTGCATATTGATACTAGTGGATATTACAATAAAGAAATTAATAATAATCTTAGAGATGAAACATATTTTACTAATCCACCTAAACCTGATTCTAATGCTGTCAAGTTGGATTTAATGGCTGACATATATACTTTTACATATTTATATAAATATTTTACAAAAATTCCTATCGCAGATAGTAACTATATGGATTATACATATTTATATGATAATTTTAATACAGAATTAGTAGATAAAATAATTGAATCAGTTGGTAATACAAAATTTATATACGAAATGTCTCAGCTAAAAAGTACAAATGATTTAGGACAATTTGTATTTGGTAAGACACTTGAAAAATATTCAAAGCGAGCAAATACACTGGCTAAATGGAGTACATTTACTAATAATCCAAATGCATTAATGCCTATTGCAATATTGATATGGTTAAAAATGAATTTATTAATGAATGGGAAAATATATCTAAAGATGTTTATGATGGTTTTACTGATGTTTACGGTAAAAAACCTAAATAACGATCAAGAGTACTTATTATATAAAATATCAAGTAAAATAGGTGAAATTATTGAAAAAAACAAGAATTATGAGCATAATATCAATAATTTAGAGGTGATATTTAAAGATATAGAAGATAAATATCACGAGGAGCAATTTAAGAAGACATGGTACTATAAAAATTACATATTACCTCGCGAACAAGGGGTATAAATTAATATGAGAAAGGAATTAGTATGACAAAAAAACAGAAGAAGATTATAACTATAACAAGTATAGCTATGTTAATTATGATATATTTTATTTCAAATTTCGTTAGACTTAAAATAATTGAAATCAAATTTGATAAATACAATAACGAATTTACAGAAATATATAGTGAGTTAATAAATACTATTGATATAAAAAATCTAGATACTGCTTTAACAGAAGAAAATCTTGATAAAGTTTCAAAATTAGAGGAATTAATACCTAAAATGGATTCTTTAAGAACAGATAAGACTTTTTTTGAATTAGTAGCAGCAAAGAATTTTTATTTAGATATTAAGGACAGCTTTGAGAAAGCTAAGTATTGGGAAAATATGAGTGATACTGAAAAGTTAGAAGTACAAATGATACTTATAGGTAATAAATCAATTATTAATATTTCTAATGGTTCAAAGCATAAGAAATAAGATTAATGAGATTCAACAGTATTTGAATAATCAATAAGAGTATTGTTTTAAGGATAAATGGCAGGATAAATTAATATGTTTAATGATCAAATCTGGATGGAAGTTTAAAGTTGGTTATTCTGTTTTGATAATTGCGGGAATATGCTTCATAGGAAATAAATATTTAGATTATAAAGCAAAAAAGTACTGTGAGAAAACTACCTCTTCTGGTAAGAAATGAGTAAAGTTGTTGATGAAAAACAGGTTGTTTTCTATAGTGAGAAGTATGCTATAAAAGCTCGTAAAGATAGGGAGCTACTCTTAAAAAGGAATCTTTCCGTGTGACTAAATCCGATTTGGAGGCTCGCCTTGTCTATGTTTCTAGACAGGACCACATACAAGCTTATGCTTTGTTTGGTTATTGCTCGTATATTAGAATTGAATACCAAACACAAATATAGCATTAGAAAATTGCTCACTTTAGGAAAAATAAAAAAAATTTTAGGAAACACAAAAAAAGGAGTTGTTACACTATAACTTTCTGACAAACAAGAAAAGCCGTATACCATTATATTTACTGGGGTAACGGCTATTATTAATTGCTTTATACTGCAAAACTCAGGTTGTCTTATTATAGTTTATCAAATTGAAATAATTATAAAAATAGCACTTTAATACTATAATATCGTAAAGATTAGATTAAAATATAATATCATAATTAGCGGTTTAGGTATATTGATAGAATAAAAAGATAGCTGATATAAATAATATATATATCTATTTAAAGTTTAGAAATTAATTGGCAAAATAGTTATTCTTATTATACATAAAGAGTAATATTTGCTTTGAAAATGCATTTTATCCCATAAATCGTGTCGTTCGTCAGGATTTATTGTATTTAATTATAAAAAGATATAATATTAAATGATGATAGAAAGGAGCTATTTATGGGACAAACAAAATACAATTTGAATACTTTATCTGAAAAAGAAAATGACATAATAGAAATAACTAAAAAAATAGACTATATTTTTAATAGATTCAAAATGATTAAGAATTCTATTGACATTGATATTACCAGAAGGGATAATATAGATGACCAATTTAATACTTTGACAAATGATTTTCAAAATATTATTGAAAGTACTTACAATTCAAGTCAAATTATTAATAAAGCAGTAATGGAATATAGCAATAGCGAACATCAAATACAAAATCTGCTAAACCAATTATTAGATACAAGTACTGATTCACATGATACAGATATGACAAAAACTGACCATGATGAAGTAAGTATAAGTGGTATTAGTCTTTTACAGAATTGGTTTGAACGATTGTATAATCAATTGATAAGTAAAATAACTCATGTAAAGAAGTTTTTTGAGGATAATGGAGTTCATATAAATAATAAAGATTATTTAAAGTCAGTAGTTGAAGATGACAATACATTGGAAAGCAATGTATTGGATGAATCAGCAATAGGTACATATAGCAAATCTGAGTTAGAGAGAGTTTTTAGGAAGGCATCTGAAAAAGAACAGCACTATTATGATGAGAAAACAATTTACAAACGAAGTAATATTTATGATTTTAAAAATATGGTTGCTAGTACCTTTAAAGGTGATTTGAGTAATTTTGTTATAGATAGTGATAGAAATGGTATTCCTGACTTTATAGATTATTATTTGAATCAATATGGAGGTCCTAATTTTGTAAGTATTCATGAAGAAATGTCATTAATGGAGGAGACAAGTCAAGTTGATGAGACATATATAAAAAAAGAACAACTTCAACAAATATATAATAACACTACTATTACTGATGAGATGATAACTGATTTAAATAGGGTTCTAGCTAAATATGGTATAATTGACGTTGAAAACATTCAACATTTTATTGCACAAACGTGTATAGAGACTGGTTATGGAGGTTCTATAGTTGAAAAAGGCTCTGATAAATACTTAAATGGAAAAAAATATGGAAAGAAGTACAGTGGGGTTGGATATATTCAGATTACTTGGGATTATGGTTATGCTGCTTTTGCGTCATATATGATTTTAGAATCTTATCCAGATTTAAATGATGTAGCAAAATACAGAAATCCTAAAAGTAATAATCGAGATACAATATTTAATGAATATAACAAAATAGTTAGTGAAGCTAATAATAGAGGTTATAATATTAGAGTTTATACAGATATAGTTGATATAGGAAGAGATTATGTAGAAAAAAATTATGCTTGGGAAACAGCTGGATATTATTGGAGTATTAATGAGCTTACAAGTGCAGATAGTAATACTCCTGTAGACGATGTGACTAAAATCGTTAATAAATGGACAGATTCTTATGAAGCTCGAAGAGATGCTTATAATATAGTTAAAAAATATATCAAGTAAAGGAGGTATAGAGATTTGACAATCAATAAATTCCTAATCAGTTTATTAATAATCTTTAGCATTTTTATGTTTTCATCATGTAATTTTATCGTAGATAATGAAAATAGCAATAATGTTATAGAAGCAAAAGGTAATGAAATAGTAATAGAACATACCATTTTAGAAGATAATAGTTCAGGAAAATTGAATAATGATGTAATAGAAAATGAAAAAAATGGTACATTTTCAGATAAATGGTACGCAAAAGTCAATGGTTATGGCATTGCACCGAGTGAACTAAATAATAATGATATGGTTAGACCTGATGATAACACAGACTGGATTAAATCACTTAAAATACGGTATCCTCAAATATATAATATGAAAAATAATGAAAAAGAAAAACTATTAAATAATATATTATTTAAAGAGGTTATAAATTATCATGACGTTTTAGAGAATAGAGAGTATACAGAGTATAGTGTTGATTATAAAATAATGGAAGCAAATAATGAGATTATAAGCATTCTATTTACAGGAGAAGTAAGTGACCATCACATATCAAATAGATTTGCACATGCTATTACTGTTAATATTAACAGTGAGAGAAAACTTGACTTAGAAGAATTTTATGTAATAGACAAATCATTTATCAAAAATTATTTATATACTAAGTTTGAAATAGTAGACAATAATTTTGAAGATATGGAAGAAAACACACCATATATTAAAACGTTTGTTGAATCTTATTCGTTATTTTCTCATGAAAATGATTTTTATATAATGGGTAACGATATTGGAATAATTGTTCCTACACATAATAGTATGGGATACATATTGATGCAGGGTAAAATTGATAAATAATATATATGTGTTGATGATAGTTGGGTGAAGAAAGAACATTTTAATATAAGAAATAAACTAAGAAAGGACAACACCAATGAAAAAATTACTAATAATATTGATAGGTATCATGACTCTAAATTTATCAGTAGTAGCATATGCAGAACAATCTACTGATAATGAAAATTTACAAAAAGAAGAGGTTATTGATTTTGAGAAAGTAATTAAAACAAGGTTAGAAAATTATGAGGCTATAAGCAAAGATACTACTGTGTATGAGTATTCCATGGATTCATTAGGTAATTTCTATACTGAAGTAAAGATAAAAGGAAAGGTTATGACACCTTCACATTCAGATGTTATGAAGTTCCAGCAATCTATTATGAAAAAGATAAAGAAAATAGATAAAGATATAAATGATTATTGTAAAGATGGATATGAAAAAAATAAAATATATGCAAAGATAATTGAACTGTTTTCCAATACCAAGACAATTTTTGAATATAGTAAAGAACCAGCAACCCTTAGAATGGAATCAAAATCTTTAAAGGAAGTGTTGGATGAAATAGATAGCTACTTCAGATGGGCAAAGAATATAGTTGAAAATGACAGAAAAGCATTAACAGCATTCAAGTATGACTTACCATCAATTGAATATAGGACTGAAATAGGGGAGTCAATACTAAATGGAGAAGTACCAGAAAAATTTCAAAAAGAATTTGATAGAAATATAACAGTAGGAGAATACTCACAACTGGTTTATGAATCAATAAAAGATGATATATATATTGACAGGTTTATTATTAATGAGCCAAGTATAAAAAGGACACATCCAGATTATGTGAAACTTGCTTATATATTTGGATTCATTGATAAATATAGTGATTTGAATAAAATGTTAACTCGTGAAGAGATGGCACATATGATTGCTTCAATTAATGGTCATTATAGCAGATGTAATGCTATTGATTATAATGATGTAAATCCAGAATATTTTGAGTATACAGGTAATGATGATATGAGTTATATTAATCATAGATTTGAACCTAAAGAATACTATAAACTAGAAAATGCTATTGTAGATGTTGATAATTACTTCTCTTGTTATAATTATTATTTGAGAGGCATATTCCCTAGTGAGTATCTTATGAGTTCAGCTAAAATAACTTTAGAAGGAAACTTAATAATACTAGAGGATATTAGGGACTTTGATTATCTTAAAGATATTTTTACAAAAGAAATAGCTGATATAGATTTTAATCTAGCAACTAAAATGATTGATTATGGTCCGTTTTATGTAAATATTGATGCGAAAAAGAGTAAAATAACAATTTTTGTTAAAGAAGGTTGTAGAATATATTTGAATAAAAACTTCAAGGATAAAAATTATTACTATATAGATCATTCAATAATCAATAGATATGAACCAAAGCCATTAGATAAAAATACTAGATTTGAAAAAACAGCTAAAGGTGACTCAGCTAATCAAGAAGTTAGAAGAAGAGCAAAAGAAATTATTAATAAAATAATTAATCCCAAGATGACTGATGAAGAGAAGGTAAAGACAATACATGATTACATTGCTAATAATATAACATATAGTGGACAGCCAGATTTCACTACTTCGAAAGTAGCTCTAGATGCATTAAACTCTGGTAAAGGGGTATGTGTTGCCTATGCTGCATTATTTTATTATTTGTGCGATGAAGCAGGGATATCCACATTGATACTATCTGATATATATACATTTGTAGGTTCACATTCATGGAATGCAGTTTATATTAATGATAGATGGTATCATGTTGATGTAACATGTGACGATGCTAAGAAATCTATATCTTATAAATATTTTTTGAAAACACCACTTGAAGTTATGTCAACTCATGGATGGGACCAACTTGGAAGCATTCAACAAGGTAATTATCCAAATACAGATCCAATGAATATCCAGTCAACAGAAGAATTAAGATTATATCTTTTGGAATCAGTAGGTAAATTTGAAGTATATGGGTATTACTATGACATTAAGTTCAAATTAGCAAATAAAGATATTGATACGGATTTAGGATTCTTCAAGAAAAATAAGTTCAAATATGATTTGTCATTAGATGAGAAAACAAATATCTATACTTTATATAGAATAAAATAATAGGATAATAAATAATATGCCCCTGTTTATAAAGGGGGCATGTTTTTAGCGCTAAATTATATGGATATGAAATCTAAACTGTAGTATTTAATACTATTAAAAGGAAGTTTGATGAATGATGTTGAGTGTACTATTTAGTCAACCATCATATGAGTGTAAGTCTAAAATTAGTTATTTAATTTATATTATTGGGGGAATGTTTTTAGCAGGATTCTTTTTATGGATGAAATATAAAGAATATAGAGCAAAAAAATATTGTGAAAAACATGATATTAATATTAAAGATATTGAAGATTAATAATTAATATAATATTATAGTTAGCAAAGAATCACTTATTTATAATGATAAATTTGTTTTATTCTCTTTATTAAATTTAATATATAAAGATTATAAATGAAATAAAGTTACTAATATAGGAAGAGAACAAAATGATAAAAAAATATAAAAGATGGAGTTTATATTTTTTGCTTATATTTACTGTATTAATGACATTTTTAATTAATAGAAAGATTAAAGAATATAAATTTGACAAGTATGAACAGTTATATTTAAAGGATTATATTGCAATACTTGATTCGTGTAATATTGATGATATATGTAATACTTTAGTTACACCACAAAACGAAGAGCACATTAAAAAAATAGAATATGCATTACGAGAAATGACTAAATTAAATCCAGCAAATAGAATAAATGGATTGTTAATATTTCTTATGATTAAAAGTATAATAAACAGCTATATTTTAAATTGAAATTAATAACGAGGTATTACAATAATGTTTAATGAAAAAAAATTTAACCATAGAAGAGTAAGATGTACATTTATATCATTTTTGAGTGCATATTTGTTCTCAATATTAATTTACTATGATGATATTAACATTGGGTTTCTTTTTCCGTTTAAAGCATCGTGTATTATTTTTACAATTGGAGGATATAGATATAGTGCAAAAAAGTACTTAGATTTTAATAGAAAAAAACATATATTTGGTCTGGAAATGTGTGGTTGGGCAATATTAGTTTATATAATATATTTATATATATTTCTTAAATTACTTAATCGACATCCAGAGTATATTTGGATTTTTTAAAGTTAAAAGTAGTATCAACATTATTTGTTCCTTTAGTTAAAAAGGAGTAAATGATTTATCATGAAAAACTATAGTTAAAACAAAATCAATTGATGAATTCACTCTAACAGATTAATAGAAATAAGATATAATTTGATTAACAGGAGTTGATTATAATAAAGAAATATAAATGCCCAGACTGCAACTGCGAAATTTCATTTATAACAAAATTTAAAATGGACCCAAGATTTCCTCAAAGGTGTAATGTATGTGGAACTAAAATAGGAGAACCGATTTTTGTAAATATACCACTGATTATAATTTTTGTAGTATTATTAATCACATTTGACAAGTGGATATCTGACCATTTAGTAATATGTATATTTATATTAGCATTATTAATTTTAATGAATAGATTAATATTAGCTATTTGTGCACCAATAGTAAAAAAATAAAAAGAATATATCATTTCCGATTATATTTAGAAAGAGACTAATTATTTATCATCTCACCATAGGTTGTATCTATTTGGTGAGATGAACTGTATTATCACAAATTAATTTACCTCTAATTCTATAGAACAGTCGTCTTTCATCTCCAGCCTTCTAACTTTCTTATAAAAATAAACAGTCAAACAAAGACATAAACACTCGGATAAAGGTGTTGCAAGCCATACTCCTTTTAATCCCATAAGATAAGGAAGAGTCAAAACTAATACTATCTTAAATATGATGGACCTGCTAAAAGAAATAATAGCCGAATATTTACCATTATTCAAAGCTGTAAAAAATCCTGATCCAAGAATATTGAACCCATTAATAAAAAATGTAAAACTAAATATCTTAAAGGCTTCAGCAGTCATCTTAATCAATTCTGCATTCTTAGTTTCAAATAGTGAAATAAGCTGATATCTAAAAATATTACATACGATGAAAGAAAAAGCACTTATAGTACCTATGATGATAACAGATATTTTTAGTAACTTATTAATGTTTTCAATAAGATTAGCACCAAAATTATAACTTATGAGAGGTTGAATTCCTGTAGCTATGCCAATAAAGATTGAAGATAGCAAGAAATTAATATATAGTATGATGGAGATACTTGAAACACCCAACTCACCAACCAGATTCAATAGAACCATATTGAAAATGAAAGTAGTAATTCCAGCGGAAATACTTGAAACCATTTCAGATGAACCATTGACTAAAGATTCTCTAATAAAACCAAAATCAATCTTAGTTAAAACAAAGCGGATTTTAGAAGATTTGAAAGCAAAATAAATAATACCTACTAACCCGTTAATAAAAGCACCAAGTATAGTTCCATATGCTGCCCCTTTAATGCCCATATCCAAAGAATAGATAAAAATATAATCAAATAAAATATTTACCAGTCCACCAGCTATAGTTGCAGCCAGAGACAAATTGAATCTTCCTTCTATTCTAAGAAAAACCTCAGTAAACAGTTTTCCAACAAAACAAAAAGACCCTATAAACAGGATAAATAAGTAATCCTTTGCATAAGGAATCATATCTCCTTTAGCGCCTAATAGTTTTACTATTTGGTCAGTAAAGAAAATCCCTATGAACAGATAAAAGAAGCAAATAAAAACTAGTATATATATCATGCTGCTAAAGTTTTTGTTGGCTTTTTCTATATCCTCTGCTCCAAGATTGATTCCAATAATTGCTGATGCCCCAATAACAACCATGAAGATACTACCGAATATAAAATTGAAGGCAGGTATAGTTATGTTAAGAGCAGCTAGAGCAGTACTTCCTAACCTATTAGACACAAAAATACCATCAGTCATAGTATATATGGATATGAATACCATGGAAATAATAGTAGGAAACACAAACTTTAAATAATTTTTTAAATCAATTTTAGTAAAATCTTTATTCATATGTAATTCTCCTTTAGCGTTTATTGACAAGCTATAGTATAAACCTTATTATTACTATAAGGTCAATGGTTAGTTATGCAAAAAATAAATTAAATGTGAGTAGGAGTGATAATATGAAGAAAAAATATAGAATCGGAGAAGTAGCCAAAATAAAAGATATTGATGCCCAAACACTGAGATATTATGATAAATTAGGATTGTTATCACCAGAGATAATAGATAAAACAAATGGATATAGATATTATAGTATAGAGCAATTCATGGATGTGGATTGCATAAAATTTTTCAGAATGATTGGGTTTTCATTGAAAGAAATGAAGGAGTTCAAGGAAATTACAGATATAGATGAATCATTAAATACATTAAAAAGTAAAAAAGATATATTCAAAGAAGAAATAAGAAGAAAACAAGCAATACTAAAGAATATGGAAATAATCATACAAGGTATTGAAGATAAAAGGAATTTATATAAAATCAATGGCAGTAATATAGAGATAAAAGAATGTGAGGATATATATGGTGTAATCGGAGAATGTAAAACAGCTAATGATTGGTTTGAATTTGAGAAAAAATTAGGTGAACTCACCAAGAGATATCCTAAGTATTCAGAGATAGGGCATAATAAAGATATTCTATTAATTTATAATTATGATTTTCTAACTAGAACAAATCAAGAGGAGATGGAATTCGCTGAAAAAATCTTATTACCTATAGATAAAAATTTTATGGAAGATGAAAATGTTGAAAAATATCCATTAGGAAAATGTTTAGTTGCCTATCACAAAGGTTCTCATAAATCAGAAGGAGATTTATTTGAAAGAATCGTAGAGTTCATTAGTGATAACAAAATAAATATAAGAGGCGATATAGTAATTACTACAGTAATTGATGAATTTATAATAAATAATCCAGATGAGTTTTTAATTGAAATAAAAGTACCAATTATCTAATCCTACCTCTTTAGCTAATAAGATTTCTTGACACTTGTAAAAAACAAAACCTTATAAACCTTTTTAAATAAAGGTATATAAGGTTTTTTTAATACCAATTATTTAATGATAACAGGATAAAAGTAAATGTAATCTGTCTATTTGTATCCAGTTCACATAATTATACAATCATTTATTAACAGTAATGTTAACAAAAAAAACACATTTTCTAGATAATAAATAGATATTGAATATGTATAATCACCTTATAAAAATAAAAAATAAAAATTTGACTTAGATAAAATTAACTAATAGGAGTGATGAAATGATTAAAATAAGAGGTATTACAAAGATCTATAATCCAGAAAAGCAAAAACCTCTTACAGCTTTGAAGGATATTAATCTTGAATTTGGAGCAGGTGAGTTTGTTTGCATACTTGGAAAATCTGGATCAGGTAAATCTACACTGTTAAATATTATTGCTGGTCTTGATAAGCCCACAGCAGGTTCTGTTTTCATTGATAATGAAGATATGGCAAGCTTTTCAGATTTAAAACTGGCAGATTGTAGAAAGGATAAGATAGGTTTTGTTTTTCAAGACTTTCAATTGATGGAGCATTTGACTGTACTTGAAAATGTTGAACTTGGGTTATCTATGAATGCTGTTGACAGTAAAGAAAAACGAAGAAGAGCAAAATCAATACTAACTAACATTGGACTTTATGAACATCTTAATCATAAGCCTAGTGAATTATCAGGAGGACAAAAACAAAGAGTATCCATAGCAAGAGCTTTAGTCAAGAATCCAGATATAATTATTGCTGATGAACCAACAGGTGCACTTGACAGCAAAACATCAATTGAAATGTTAAATATATTAAAAGATATTGCTGATTCTGGCAAACTTGTAATCGTTGTAACCCATGATTATGAAGTAAGAGATTATTCAACAAGAATAGTTGAATTAAAAGATGGTCAAGTAATAAAAGATGAAATCAAACAAAAGTTTGTACAGAACAATGAAAAATCAATAGTGCAAAAACGTAGTTTTGATATTAAAGCAGCTTTTAGATTATCATGGAAAAGACTGGTAGAAAGAAAATGGAGGTATTTACTCGTATCAGTGAGTTTGATAATAGGTATATGTAGTTTAGCAATAGCATTCGGTATAAGCAATGGTATTAAAAGCTATTCGGAATACGCCAATAAACGTATTATTGACAATAAAAAGCTTACATTTATCAAAAAAGATGCTTTAACAAGCGAAGATTATTTTGCATTAAAGAAAAATAAAAAAATCAGATTATTACAAGATGAATATGTCTTAAATGCCAAACATGAACTTGATAATAAAGAAGAGATATCTTTTAAAGTGAAATCAATCATTCAAAAAGAATATCAGAAAGATTATACTACACCAGAAATATTTCATGGAAGATTACCAGAGGATAATAAAAAAGAAATAGCTTTATCCTATAATATTGCAATGAAGTTGGCTGAGAATGGTAATATTGAGAACTTGATAGGTAAAAAAATAGAAGCAAAATTCTTGGCAGTAGATGATTTGAATAATTATCCCTCACGTTGGGATAAACAATCCCTTAACATAGTAGGCATAACTCAAAAGACCCTAATTGGTGAAGATTATGCATACTTACCATATGAAACCCAAAAGACAATTGTTAGACGCTCCAGATTTTTAGGTAAGAATGAAGATATACCAACAAATAAAATGAGTGTTTATTTAAAGGATAAAGAGAATATAGAGGAAATATATAATTCTTATGTTAAATCATATGACATCACAAGACCTGAAGATGTATTGAAAGGATTAACAAAAGTATTTAAGAATTTTAACCTAATAATTTTAGGGGCAGCACTTTTAATACTGCTTATTTCAGCTTTAATGATAGGTATCATATTATTTATAAGTGTACTTGAAAGACAAAGAGAAATAGGTTTACTTATATCAATTGGTGGAACAAAAAAAGATATTAGGAAAATATTTGTTACAGAAGGATTATTATTAGGAACATTAGCTTCAACTGCAGGAGTCATATTATCAATAGTAATGTTTTTGGTAATCAACCCAATGGCAATGAAGTATATGAATTATCCAATCTATAATCCTAACATATTGACGTTAGTTATTGCTTTAACCGTTGGTATAGTTGTGAGTTTAGCATCTAGTATTATACCAGCAGTAAAAGCATCAAAATTATCACCTATTGAGTTGCTTAGAAGAAATTAATATAGAGAGAACCCATAATAAATGAAGGAGATGTATATAATGAAAAGAATTTTTGCAGTACTGTTAATTAGTGTATTGATGATTAACTTAATCGGTTGTCATACAAAGAAAGAAAACAAATCACAATCAAGTAATCAAACTTCCAAATCTAAGGTGAATAGTAGTGAAAAAGATTCACAAGATATAGAAGATATCGAGGATGCCCAAAATGGCAATTCTTTTAATGGAAAAGTTGTTCTTCTGGGAGAGGGTATGGAAATTCCTGAAGGAGCAGAAAAGGTGCAAGTCGATGGAGTGACAGGAAATACAATATTGTTACCAGAAGGTGTTCCTGTTCCAGAAGGGGCAAAGGTATTATTTGATTCTAATACTTCAGCAACATCAACGGATTCAGAAGAAGATGGTTATGAAATTATTATTACAAAAGAACAAAAGGATAAATTAAGAGAAGTATTTCCACAGCTTTGTAGAGAAACAAAAGAAATTCTTATTGATAATGCTCATCTAATTGATCCGAAGTTTGATATGAAGAAAATACAAATTCTTTTAATAAGCAATGCTCTACATACAGCTTACTTAGTTAATAGTCAAGACAAAAAATATGGTGAAAAAGATGAATTGATAGAATACTCCACAGATACCTTTAAAGATAAAAGTATTCTTGTACAAAGCTATAATATTGTTGAGTTCAATAATAAACCAACTTATATCGTTAGAGTTGATGATATGATAGGTTTATCAGCTGATATTGACTCCATGAAAACTTTAATCTTAAAATTTATTGTACATGAAGCTGTTCATCTCGTACTACAAAAAGCAAAAGATAAGAATATGATAACAATGGAAGAAGTAATTGGTAACAGAGCAGTAAAATATCCAATAGAATATCAATCTCGTATATATAGAAATCAAATGATTTATTTTTATAACCAAGCTTTATTAACTACTGGCGAGCAAGAAAAAATAAGTAATATCAAAAAGGCTAATTATTTCTATAAGAAATATTTAGATCAAAATGAAGACAATAAATCAAAGAGTGGTTTTGATAAAATAGAAGGTGAAGCAAGAATTGCAGAATATAAAGCATTAGCTATATTAGAAGGCAATAAAACAGTTGAGGATGTTAATAAAAATGCTGTGAAATTATTAATTAAAGATATGGATTTAACTAATTCAGGAACTAATGAAAATTTAGAATACTATATTATAGGTTCAACAGCGTATGGGTTGATTTATGATCTCGGTATTGAGAATAACTTGGATTATAATAATCCTGTCAAATATTTAGTAGATAAATACGGAGTCATGGAAAATGAAGGAAATAAGGAGTTAACTACTAATATAACCAATGAATTTGAAGAATATAATAAAAATATAAAAGCTAGAGTAGAAGACATTACAAATAAACTACAAAGCAATGATTATATTAAAATTGTAATACCTGTACATAGTAAATATACTGAAAATCAAAGTGTAGCCTTTGATAAAGAATCAATTCAATATGAATATAAAAATAAGAAAGTCACAATCAATAGTATGTCAAAAGAAATACGTTTAGGAAATGGTCGAATATTATTAAAAAGTGCCCAAGTATTAAGTGAATCACCAGATTTTGAGCAATTAAATCTAATGAACGAAAAAGTAATAGAAGGTAATGAATCAGAAGAACAAGAAATGCTAAGTAACGTACCTGATGACTTCGTGATGGAACAAATCTATGTAATGATTCCTAAAGAAGAAGTCGATATTGATAATGATAGATTATCAGTTCAGACAAAGCAAGTACAAATATATGATGCAAAATTCATTGAAAAAGATGGTATGTATTATTTAGAAGATAAATAGGTGAGATTATGTATAAAGTGTTAATAATAGAAGACGATTATAGAATTGGCTCATTAATGAAAGATTATTTTATTAGAGAGAAGTTTTATGTATTATTAAAAGATGATGGAATTGAAGGCTATATAGCTTTCAATTCCGATTCTTTTGATTTGGTTATTTTGGATGTCATGTTACCGGGAATAGATGGTTTTGAGATAGCAAGCCGTATTAGAAAGATGTCCAATGTACCTATTATCATGGTGACGGCTAGAAGTGATGATGAGGACCAAATAAAAGGATATTCTTATAAAATTGATGACTATATAACTAAGCCTTTTAATCCTGATATACTTCTTATGAAAGCTAAAATCCTCTTGGAAAGAGTTAATACTAATACAATTGAAAATACTGAACAAATCATTAATACACAAGGACTTATAATCGATTATAACAAAAGAAAAGTATTCGTTGATGGGGAACACATAATATTAGAGCCAAAACAGTTCAATATATTAAAATATCTAGTTAATAATAAAGAACGAGTGGTGTCAAGAGAAGAGTTGCTTAATAAAATATGGGGATATGATTACTTTGGAAGTGACAGAGTAGAGGATACCCAAATAAGAAAATTAAGAAAGAATTTGCAGCATAAGGCATATCTGATTAAAACCGTTTTTTCAGTAGGTTATTCTTTTGAGGAGGACTAGATGAAAAGAAATAGATTAAGAAATAAATTATTATTAATAAATATATGTATTTTCGGTTTAGTATTCTTCTGCCAATTCATTTTTCAAAATTTCTTTTTCAAATTCTATTATCAAAAATATCAAGGAGATATATTGAATAAAAAAATAAATCAGTTGGAAATAGAAATAAACAAAGGTAATTTCAATGCTGAGCTAGTGAACGAATTAACTAAAGATAATATATTAGTAGCTTACTTGGATGATAAGTTAATGCCCAAATCAGGAAATTTATTTAATGAAGATTCTATTACTATAAAGACAGATAATAATGAAATTATGACAGTGTATCTTATGGTAGGTAATATTGATTCCATATTTGAAATAGGCAGTCAGGTTAAGGCAACTCTTTTTAGAATTAATGGTGATGATAAATACTATATCAGCTCTCTTGTGGTTGCGGACAAACAAGAAAGTGATTCCATAGCTGTGAGCAGTCAAATAATTTCAGAAGATTTTATAGATATACCTATTCAGAATAAAACTGATATAACTAGTATTCATGGAGAGATTATTAAATATACGAATAATAATCATATTAGTTTTGATCATCAAACTATCATAAGTAATTATTTATTTAATAATGAAAAACTAACTGATGGTTTGAAAAAGATTAATGACAATAAAAATGACTATCTATTAGGAATTAAAAAATTAAATGATGGTTATTTAATTGCTTCAATATCTCTTGAACAGTATCAAGAGATTATATTGATACTTAATGATTTTAATAGATATATTATTTTATTCACTATTATTTTAGTTACATTGATTATATTTAATTATTCAAGAAGTATAATCAATCCTATATTGAAGATGAAAAAATGTGCTCAAGCTATAGCTGTTCAGGATTTTGATAATAAAGTACATTTACATTCAAAAGATGAATTGCAAGAACTAGGGGAAGCTTTGAATGATATATCCAGGAATCTTGAAAATAAGATTGTATCATTAGAGAATATAAATAATAAATTAAAAACAGAATATGAAGAAAGATTGGAGATTGAACAACATCAAAAGAATTTATTGATGAATATATCCCATGACTTGAAAACACCATTGACAGTCATTAAAGGATATCTAAAAGCCATAAAAGATGGAATGTATAGTAAGGAACAATATATTGATTATACAATAGATAGCGTGGACCAGATAAGTAATTCATTAAATGAAATGCTTGAACTAACAAAGTTCCAATCAAAGTCATATAATCTATCCTTAGAAAAAATTGATTTAACAAGATTAATTTATAAAACATTAAATAATATAATATACCTTAGTAAACAAAAGAATCAAGATATAGAATTAGATCTATTAGATGATGTATTTATTACAGTTGATGAAGAAGCAATGAGAAAAGTCATTCAAAATCTATTGAGCAACGCAATAAAATATTCTCCTGAATGCAATAAAATGTTTATTAAACTGATTGAACAAGAAAAACATTATTTGCTTTCCATAGAAAACACAGGTGTTCATATACCAGAAAATGATCTCAAGCATGTTTTTGACGAGTTTTATAGAGTAGATAAAGCAAGAAATAAAAATCTTAAAGGGAACGGACTGGGGCTTGGAATAGTAAAAATAATTCTAGATAGACATGGATTAAAATATTCAATTGGCAATACTTCAAAAGGTGTTATTTTTATCATTGATTTTAAAGAAGAATGTTCTTGACTAATATGTCGGCAACTGATATAATTATGTCATCGAACGATATGTCGTCAGACGACATAAAATTATTAGATATATAATGGAGGTATCATCGTGCCAGAAAGTAATGAAAGAATGGCTCTAACTGAAGCTGTATTCTATATTTTACTAACATTAAAAACGCCTCTTCATGGTTATGGTATTATGCAGCATATTAGCGAAATCAGTAATGGAAGTGTTCAATTAGGTAGTGGTACCCTCTATGGTGCTATCAATACTTTGCTAAAAAAAGGCTGGATAAAAATATATCACCAAGAAGGTACTAGCCGTAAGAAAAAAGAATACGTAATAACAGAACAAGGCTTACATATAGCGAATCAAGAATTACTACGTTTACAACATCTAGCCAAATTGGGTGAAGACATTTTAGGAGGTAATAATAATGACTAAGCTAGCTTTTAGGTATTTTATTGATTATGAAAAAGAAGAAAAATGGCTTAATGAAATGGAAAGTAAAGGATACCATTTTCTTCGATATTGTCTTTTGTTTTATATATTCACAATTGGGGAACCTAATACTTACACTTATAGAATTGAATTACTGGAAAATATGACAAGCAATCATGAAAGTAGAAATTACCTGGATTTCCTAGCTGATACAGACATAGAGAATGTAGCATCATGGGGAAGATGGGTATATCTGAGAAAGGAAAAAGACAAAGGTCCTTTTGAACTTTTTACTGATTTGGATAGTAAACTAAAGCATTTTAAACGTGTTTTTTATTTTTATTTTGCTTTATCACCTTTACTAATCGGTACTTCCATTAATTTTATTAATATGGCATTGGATGGTGGTGCTTTCTTGAAAATTGTTAGTGGATTATATGTGATGCTGATAATATTTGTGATTATTCATGGTGTAAAGACCTATTTGAAAATGAATAGTATACAAAAACACATGAATCTACATGAATAACTGAATGAGGCTGATGGATAATACAAACTTGTAACCAATAAAAAATGTATTATACCACAGCCTCATTTTAGTATTTTAATCTTTGTAAGCTACCGGAATCTTAGCTTCCATTTTGGATCTCCATTTTTCCAGTTTGTCTTTCAATAAAGATGCCTTTTCAGGTAATTCATCTATTAGATTATATTCTTCGCTTACATCTTCAGTTAAGTCATATAATTCGCATTTACCAGTTTCAAAAAACTCAATTAATTTATAGTTACCCATTCTAATTGAAGAACCAGGGGTTCCGCCTTGATTGCCGTAATGTGGATAATGCCAGTAAAGAGCTTCACGTTCAATTTTATCTCTACCTTCTAGAAGTGGCAATATACTTACACCATCTTGATGTTGCTTTGGCATAAGTGGACTGTTGGAAGCTTCTAATAATGTAGGATAGAAATCAGGACTAGTAACAGGTTCATTGCATATACTTCCAGGGGATATGACATCAGGCCATCTTACCAATAAAGGTACTCTTACACCACCTTCATACATCCATCCTTTACCTTCGTTTAGTGGAGCATTGCATGTAGGTGAACCCTCAGCTGTAGATAGACCTCCATTATCTGATGTGAAAATAATTAAAGTATCTTCATCAATGCCCGATTCTTTTAGAGCAGACAATAAACGACCAACATTCCAGTCAAGATTTTCTATCATAGCTGCATAACTGGTATCTCCTTGAATTACTCTTCTTGTTACATGTTCATGTCTTTTATGATAACAAGGAAAATGTTCTCCAACTATTAACTCTTCTTTATTATCTATACCTAATGCTATCCTTTTTTGTTCGTACTTATGTATTTGATTCTCCTTTGCTTGTATGGGTGTATGAACTGCATAGTAGCAAAGATTAAGATAAAAGGGACTAGAGGTATCTCTATTACTAATTAATTTTATAGTTTCATCAGTTAGTCGGTCTGTAAGATACTCACCTTCTGGACCATTCTCAAGTGTAGGGATGTCATAAGGGCTGAAATAACCATTATAGGGATTACCGTAATGACAACCACCAATATTGACATGAAATCCATGTTTTTCAGGGTAATAAGATTCTTTGCCAAGATGCCATTTACCTACATGCCAAGTTTGATAGCCTTGATTGCTTAGAGCTTTAGCAATACTGGTTTCCTTAAGAGGCAAGTGGTCGATATATGGTGCATCAACTAAAATACCATGAGCAGGATGACACTTTTTACTATGATCGATCCAATCGGTTACACCAATGTTAGCTGGGTATTTACCTGACATGATACTAGCTCTAGAAGGTGAACATACGGGGCAAGATGCATAACCATCGGTAAATAACATTCCTTCGTGAGCCAATGAATCAATGAACGGTGTTTCATAGAATGAGCTGTCATAACAGCTTAGATCTTTATAGCCCATATCATCAATGAGTATAAAGATTATATTAGGTTTACTTGTTGTTGTCATATTGAATTCACTCCTTATTATTAGTATAATAGATATAGGAAACAATGGTAAAAAGTAATACTGGTTTTATCTGGATATTAAATATAAGTAGTGCAATTATAGCATTATAATATATTGATTAACATGTTAAAAGGTGATATAGGATGTCAAAAAGTAATAGTGATTATAAAAATTTAAGTAGGTTATTGAATAATATGTTGGATGAGTATATGAATGATTATCATATACAGATAAATGCATGTAATGATTTTAGACTTCCTATAGATTGGGATTTCAAAAATAGGGTCAATCCAGACTTTCATCTTGCTTATGTGAGAAGAGGTTCAGGGAGTTACAATTATGGACTAGATAATTACAGAGATATAATGGAAACAGGTAAAATATATTTTTTCTCTACAGGATATTGTCATAGCAGAACTCTTAATAAGCAGGATTTACCTCATATGATACTCATGAGGTTTAATATGATCAATGACAATACTAATGAGCCTATTGAGGTAAAAGAACCTTTTGGTTTTTCAATTCCAGATAATCATAGTATATTGCATAATTACCTGACAGCTTTAATTAACAATTATCATAATCCTACTAAATCATATGGCAAGAAGATTGCTATGTCCATTCTAGAACAGATATTATATGAATTAGCTGAGAATATAATGTCATTACAGACTCCCAGAAATATAGATAAGAGATTAAGAAAAACGGTAGAATATATACAGCTTAATATTCACAGACACATACCACTTGATGAACTATGTCATATAGCAGGGCTTAGCAAAAATTATTTTAGAAAGCTGTTTAAAGCAGAATATGGACTATATCCAAAAGCATATATGATTAATATGCGTCTTGAGCAAGCAGAACGCCTTCTCATGAAGACAGAATACACTATCAAGGAAATATCACAATTATTAGGATATAGTGATCCATATAGTTTTTCCAAACAGTATAAAGAGAAGAGAGGATATCCACCATCTTTATATAGATTGCATGGAAAGAATAAGCTTATCTAAAAAATAGCACATTTCACATTTATAGCATTTTCTTAAAATACCTTCATGAAGATTAAGCAGAAAAAAATTATCAGATTAAAAATATACTATGTTTATTAAAAATAAATCCCTCAAATACTATAGTTATTATTATATAATTCTTTATGTAATAAAAAATACTATTCCAAGGGGGAATTTTTTATGAAGAAAATTATAACTGTACTCTTAGTAATTGCTATGGTATTATCTTTTGCTGGTTGTAAAGCAGAAAAAAAAGAAGAATCAGGTACAAATGCAGCTTCAAATGAAGAACAAAAAAGTTATGAAGATCAATTGTATATTGAAGTTTCAGCATTAGGTAATTTAGATTATTTTTATGACCATAAGATGGGTATGAAAAAAGCAGGAGAAGAATTAGGTGTAAGGACAGAATATGTTGGACCTGCTGAATATGACATGAATGCTATGGTAGCGGCTTTTGAACAAGCTATATCCAAGAAACCTAATGGGATTGTTGTTGTTGGTTTTGAACCATCTTTGAATTCAATAGTGGATAAAGCCATTGAAGAGGGTATACCAGTTGTTACAGTTGATGCGGATCTTCCAGATTCAAAAAGATTAGCATTTGTTGGAACAGGTAATATAAATGCTGGTATGACTGGAGGAAATTACTTAGCAGAAGAAATAGGCAAAAAGGGTAAGATTGCTATTATGACTAAACCAGGTCAATCCAATCTGGAAGAACGTGTTGAAGGTTATAAGAGAGCATTTGAACAATATGCAGATATTGAGGTAGTTCAGATAGCAGATACACAATCTGACCCAGTAGTGGCAGCTCAAGCAGCAGCAACATTATTACAAAAATATCCTGACCTGGCAGGTATCGCTTGTGTAGAGGCAGCTGGTGGTTCTGGAGCAGCAACAGCTGTTAGAGAAGCAGGTCTTCAAGGAAAAGTTAAAATAATTGCTATGGATAGAGGTAATGAAGTGTTAGAAGCAATCGAAGAAGGTGTAATCACAGCCTCTGTAGCTCAACAAACAGCGTTAATGCCTTATTATGCAACTCAGCTATTATTTAACTTAAATAATAGTAATGTAGAAATCACTAGTGACAATAATGCTGCAGGAGTACTTGGTGTACCAACAATGGTTGATACTGGAGTTGTTATTGTAGACAAAGAGAACTATAAATATTTTATGAGGTAATACACTAATTAACAGTTTTATATATAATATGCCATTGGGGCTGTCTCAAAATACATTTTGAATGACAGCCCCATATAAATAGAAAGTTGGTGAAATATTGCTTAAATATATTTTAGAAACCAAGGGAATCGTTAAAGATTTTCCAGGAGTCAGAGCTTTGGAGCAAGTAGATTTGAAGATTAAAAAAGGCGAAGTTCATGCTTTGGTAGGTGAAAATGGAGCTGGAAAAAGTACTTTGATGCTTACGTTAGGTGGTATTCACAAGCCAGATAAAGGTGAGATTCTAATAGAAGGTGAAAGAGTCCACTTTGAGTCTGCTCATGATGCCAATTCAAAAGGAATCAGTGTAGTATATCAGGAATTGAGTTTAGTACCTAATTTAAGTGTTGCAGAAAATATCTTTGCTAATCGTCAACCTGTGGGTAAGTTTAACATAATCAAGAAACAGGAGCTTATACAAAAAACTAAAGAGATGTTAAAACTGTTCAACATTGATTATATAGATCCAATGATGTTAGTAAAAAACTTATCTATAGCTAATCAGCAGGTCGTTGAAATATTGAAGGCTATTTCTTTTAATCCCAAGATATTGATTTTAGATGAACCTACTTCTTCACTAACGGAAATAGAAGTAAAAAGACTATTTGATAATATACGTATGCTGAAGAAGAAAGGAATTTCATTCATATACATTTCCCATCATCTTCATGAAATATTTGAAATAGCTGATTCAGTAACCATATTAAGGGATGGAAAGTACATCTGTGATGCCGATGTAAAAGACATAGATGAGGATTTCTTGATAAGGAATATGGTAGGTAGAGAAATTGTCAATATGTATGGAGAAAGAAAAGAAGACCAAAAAATAGGAGATACCATATTTGAGGTTAAAGATATTTCAAAAAAAGATACATACCATAACATTAATTTTTCAGTAAGACAAGGTGAGATTGTTGGATTTGCTGGTTTGGTTGGAGCTGGACGTACAGAAGTAGGAAGAGGAATATTCGGTGCTGAACCAATTGATAGCGGTGTGATATATCTGGAAGGAAAAAAATTAAAGATTAAATCACCAAGTGATGCCATAAAACATAAAATTAGTTATCTGACGGAAGATAGAAAAACACAGGGACTATATCTGGATTTTTCAATCAAATCTAATTTTATATCCAATAAATTAGATGATTTTACTTCAGGAATCTTTATCAAGGATAATAAAGTCAATAGATCTGTAGAGGGGTACATAAAAGAGTTTGGTGTTGTAACACCTAGTGCAGACCGTAATGTATCTAATCTATCAGGAGGTAATCAGCAAAAAGTTTTATTAGGGATGTGGTTCGGTATCCATCCAAAAGTGTTGATTGTAGATGAACCTACTAGAGGTGTTGACGTTGGAGCAAAAAGTGAAATATATGAATTACTAAGAGAATTAGCTAGTAAAGGAACAGCTGTCATAGTTATTTCTTCTGATTTGCCAGAAGTATTAGGCATTAGTGATAGGATAATTGTTATGAAAGAAGGTCATATCGTAGGCGAATTATCTAAAGAAGAAGCAGATGAAGAAAATGTAATAGCATTGGCTACAGGAGTAGATAAATAAATTTGAAGGAGTGAGTTTATGGAAGTCATAAAGAGAATAACAAAAATGAGAGAATTCATGATTTTTTCTATAGTATTTGTTATTTTTATAGTCATGAGTTTTGCGTCACCTTATTTTTTGAGTACAGGTAATATATTGGCTCTTATGCTGGGCTTGTCACTGGAAACTATAATTGCGGTAGCAATGGCTAATCTAATGGTTAGTGGTGGCTTTGATATGTCAGTAGGGTCAGTTGTAGGATTTATAGGAGCTGTTGTAGCATTAACCATAAGAGCTGGTGTACCTGTTATTTTAGCAGTACTAATAGGTCTTGTTATTGGAGGGGCAATAGGGTGTTTTAATGGATTTATCATTTCTAAGATAGGCATTAACCCTTTTGTGACAACATTAGCAAGTTTAAGTTTATTTAGAGGACTGACTCTAATCTTGACAAAAGGTCAAAACATTACTGGGTTAGGTAGAACCTTCAAAGCTATAGGACAAAGTAAATTATTAGGTATACAGGCACCAATATGGTACGCAATCATTCTTGTAATCATAGGAGATATCTTGCTTCGTAAATCTAGATTTTTCAGACAAAACTATTATATCGGTGGAAATGAAAAAGCAGCAATATTATCAGGAATCAAAGCAAGTAAAATGAAGATATTGAATTATTCCTTAACAGGTTTGTTAGCTGGATTTGCTGGGATAGTTATGGCATCTAGGTTAGGAGCTGCTTCTGTAACAGCTGGTACAGGGTTGGAACTAAGGGTTATAACTGCTGTAATAATCGGTGGAGCCAGTTTAAGTGGTGGTGAAGGAACAGTAGTCGGTGCATTTTTTGGTGCTGTTCTAATGGCTCTCATAACTAATGCTCTTACTTTACTTGGAGTTGATGTTTATTGGCAGACATTTGTCATCGGTGCAACATTACTTATAGCAGTACTCATTGACCAAGCTGGGAAAGTGAGAAAAGAACGCAAAAAAGATAATTAATGAAGAGGAGGTTATAGTATGTCATATACAAGTTTTGAAAGAATAAAAAGAGCATTGGAACATAAAGAACCAGATAGAATTCCTTTTGATATTGGTGGAAGTGTTTTAACGGGAATGAATAAGGTGTGTTATTCCAATCTGAGGGATTATCTGAAAATGCCTCACAAAGATATAGATATATTAGATGAAATGCAGCAGCTTGCAAGAATAGATGAAGATATGAATAAAAGATTGAAGGTTGATGTGCGTTGTGTAGACCCCCTACCTCCAGATAAAATTGGATTATACAAGTCACCTGTAATAGATGGTAAATATTATAAGAGAGTAGATGAATGGGGAATAGAGTGGAAAATGCCTATAAAACAAGGTTTATACTATGATATGGTAAAAGGTTCTCTAACTGATGCAAATTCCACCACAGATATTGAGAATTTCCCTTGGCCTGATCCAATAGATGAAGGCAGATTCAAGAATATGAAAGAAAAAGCAGATAGATATGTTTATGAAGATAAAAAAGCCTACATATTAGGTAGACAATATGCTGGTATATGGGAAACTGCACTTTGGATGTCAGGCTATGAAAAATTCTTTGTTGATATGGCTATAAACGAAAAATATGCTCATGCTCTAATGAATAAAATTACAGAATTAAAAATGCAGTATTGGGAGAGAGCATTAGAAGAAGTTGGCGAGAATATATTGATAGTATCTGAGGCTGATGATTTGGCAACGCAGAATAGTTTGCTTTGTTCAGTAGATATGTATAAAAGATTAGTACATCCATATCACAAGCAGTTATTTGATTTCATAAAGAAAAAGGCTAAGAATAAAGTCTATATTTTTTATCATACATGTGGTGCATGTAAACCACTTATTCCATATTTAATAGATGAAGGGGTTGATATATTGAATCCCGTACAAGTCAACGCCAGTGATATGGATACCAAAGTGTTAAAAAGAGAGTTTGGAAAAGATATCACTTTTTGGGGTGGTGGAGTCGATACTCAACAAGTACTGCCTTTTGGAACACCTGAACAAGTTAGGGAGGAAGTCAAGAAACGAATAGATGATTTAGCAAAAGACGGAGGATTTGTATTTGCTGCGGTACATAATGTTCAAGGAGATGTACCACCAGAAAATTTCATGGCTATGTGGGAAACATTACAAGAATATGGTAAGTATTAATTGAACTAAAATTATTAGTATCATAAAATAAATAGAATATGTTGATAGTATATGTATACGTTTTAACAATGAATAGAACAATTGTATGTAATTATAGTTTGTTCTATTTTTTGTTAATAACCTAATATTTTTTCCCGTTCGTTGTATTTTATAATGACCATTGATACAATATAAATATATAAATATTAGCGGGGTGAAACCATGTTGACAGAAAGGTTTTTAGAATTTACTCATCATATATTGATTAATGCATGTGAAATGAGCTATGTTGAAGAAGCTCCTGGTACATTGGAGTTATTGCAAAGATTAGATAAAATACTTAAATACTATGGGAACGATAAAGAATTTGTAAGCCTTCATCAAGAAATAAATATATTGCAGGATTATATTTTTATCATGAAAATGAAACATGGTAATACTTGTGATCTGCGATTTTTAGGAACTGGTGAAGGTGAAGATATACAAATACATAGATTCAGTGTTATCAGTTATGTAGATAAGATTATACAAGAGCATAAAAATGATAGAGATAAATATACGACCTATCATATTTCGGTAGAGTTTGATGAAACGATTACACTTCTAGTGGAATCACAAAGTAATGAAGAAATAAAAAGCTATAGATGTAAGCTGGACAAAGAGGTATAGATTATGTATAAAGTATTGATTGTAGACGATGAAATTTTATCTAGATATGCTCTTAGAACATTGATTTCCAAAAATTTTAATAATCTTGAGGTAGTTGGTGAAGCAGAGAGTGGGAAACAAGCGATTACATTATGTGAAAAATTCAACCCTGATATTGTGATAATGGATATAAAAATGCCGGGGATGGACGGATTAGAAGCTTCTCAGAAAATATTGTCCAAGATGCCTGATATCAATATACTTATACTTACGGCTTATGATTATTTTGAATATATTCAAAAAGCAATGGAAATTGGTATTGTCAATTATCTATTAAAGCCTATTGTTACAAATGATACGGTGTATAAAATCAATAAAGTCTTAGAAAGTATAGAATCCAGGGGAGATATACAAAAGAAAAGTTTAGAAGAAAAAATAGAATCCATTATACCTGTCATTGAAAAAGAATTGGTTAATGCTTTCATAGAAGGAACTATTGATTCCAATGAGATAAATCATTATATGGAGGTTTTACAGTATCAAATATATAAAGGATATTTTATGTTGATATCCTTTCAGAATGAAGATATGAAGCATATTAATAGTTCCATAATGAAAAGAAGAAATAGAGAAAAAATCATTAATACTGTTAAAAGATATCTACCGTTCATGACTTCTTTTATATTGGGAACTCCTATTGGGAATACAATAGTTCTTTTTATATATCAAAAAGAAAAAAACAACATAGACACAATAGAAGAATCTAAACTTATAGCAGCCAATCTAAGATATAAAATACGGATTATTGATAAATTGGATATATACTTAGGAATTGGAAATTGTTATAAAGATCCTAATAACTTTGGAAAATCATACCAGGAAAGCTGGGAATCATTGCAAAGGGCAATTAAAGAAAGCACAATATATCACTATTGCGATATGGAAAAATCCTATAAAGGACAAGTATTGTATCAATATCCAATCAAATTAGAAAAAGAATTAACAGGAAAATTGAAAATAGGTTCCAAAGAGGAATGTTTACTTCTCTGTGAACAGATATTAGAAAATATATTTCATAATTGTTTTAATCTCAATATTTTAAAAGATTACTTATGCCAATTTATCTATAGTCTCAAACATAAAATGATTGAATTGAATGTTAGAGATGATATGATTAATTTTACTAGCACCATATCTGCCTTATCATCGATTAAAGAATCTGATGAAGTGAAAATATGGGTATATAATATTACAAATTATATACTAGATAAAATCTACGAAATGAAAAAACAAGATGAAACCCAAATTATTAAGGATATATATGATTATATAAACACTAATTTCAAGAAAGATATTTCACTAAATCAAGTTGCAGATCTGGTTGAATTATCTCCCCAGTATGTCAGTAAGCTGTTCAAAGATAAATTCAATGTGAATTTTATTGATTATATTATAGGACTTCGTTTAGAATCCTCAAAAGAATTACTGAAAAATACAAAACTCAAGATAAAAGAAATATCTAAACGTGTAGGATATGAAGACTCCAATTATTTTTGCAGGATATTTAAAAAAAATATAGGCATGAGTCCAAAAGAATATAGACATAAAAGATAATAGGTTAGGTGATATGAAATGAAAAGAAATAACAATAAACTAACTTTTAGGAAAATATTAACCTTATATTCTCTAGGAATTATATTAGTCATGTTAGCCATTAATTTCACATCTTTGGGTAGTTTGAAAAATAATTACTTCAGTTTTAACATGCACTTAACGGATTTATCTCAAGTCCATAATTTGTATGTTGAGATAGATGAACTCTATTCACATATTGATAATTATACATTAAGTGGAGACCATGGCTATCTGGAAAAATATAATCACAAATTGAAAAATGTCATCAAAAAGATAGAAGATCATATGGAACGAACAACTGACAATGAGATCTATTACAAATATTATGATGCGAAAAATATGATAGCTACTTTTAGTTCCAGAAGTGATGCTATAATAAGAAATCATGATGTTCAAATGGAGCAAATATATATAGATGAATTATTATCTGAGCTGGAAAGACTCAAAAGTTATATACAGGAAGAATTACAATCAATTATTACATTGAAATTAAATGTAGTCAGTTCAATTTACTCTAATTTAAAAGGGGTAATACTTGATAAGGAAGGGCAGACGTTTTTATATACATTAATTATTACTATTGTTTGCTTCACAATAGCATACTTATTTTCCCAACAATTATCCAAGCCGATACATCAATTGGTAATACAACTCAAAAAAGTAGCAAAAGGAAATTATGATACCACTGAGGTCAAAATAAGAGGACGTGGAGAATTACAGACCTTAATTGATTGTTTTAATTACATGATGGTTAAATTAAGAAAACAAATGGAACTGATAAACGAAAAGGCGGTCATGCAAAAAAAATTACAGCAAGAAGAAATAAAGAATCTGGAAATGGCCAATTCATTAAAACAGTCCCAATTGAATTACTTACAATCTCAGATTAATCCCCACTTCCTTTTTAATACACTTAACTCAATTGGAACTTTGGCAGATATTGAAGATGCCAAGCAAACGAAGATGATGTTAGAAAGTTTAAGTGAACTACTGAGATATAATCTAAAAAAAATTAATGACATCGTAACCCTTGAAGATGAATTCAACATAATAAAAAACTATATTTACATTCAAATGATCAGGTTTGGTAATAAGATTCAATATAATATTCATATGGATGAAAGTGTCAAAGATTTTATGGTACCCAGTATGATATTACAGCCTTTTGTTGAAAATGCAATGATTCATGGCTTGGAACAGAAAGAAGGAAAAGGACATCTAACTGTAGAAATAAAAGATGAGTCAGACCATATCAATATATTGATAAAAGACGATGGAATAGGTATGACACAGGAACAAGCAGAATCTCTATTAAAATATGAAGATGAAATAATACTAAATAAAAATTATACAAAAGGTATGGGGGTATGTAATGTTGTAAAAAGGCTGGTATTATATTTTGGTGAAAACATTGTATCTATTGAAAGCGGGATAGCTAAGGGTACAAGTACTACCATAAAAATTCCTAAAGAATCATTATAAGTTATGAAATAAAATAATTATCGAAGCTGTGCTCGCTTATCTATAAAAATTGTATCACTTTGCTTGACTACTAATTTAGGAATAATAGCAGTAATTAATTCTTTTTCATGATTTTTTATCTTTAAAAGTGAATCTATGATTTCGGGAAGGGCATTTGCATTATTTCTTACCATACACCTAAGGAATTTATTGACTAAGACCAACATTTGTTCTTTGAGGTTTGTATATTCTACAATAATATTTTCTGCTTCACGGATATAGGAGTTTTCCTGCATATATTTAAGTCTTTTAACCATTAAAACTTTGTGGCTATAAATATTGTGAAGTGACCTATAATCAAACTCTTTTTTATGCCTATGTATATCCCTTAAAAAATCAATAACCGTGTCATATACTTCTAAGCCATAAGTTTCACCACGCCAAGGCATTCTATATGACCTAAATCTATCAGTGGTTTCCATACATTCAAGATATTCTATAAAAGAATCTCTAACAAGCTTGGTGTCAAAAGTATACTCTGCTGATTTGTCATAACTTAGTAATAAAACACCACCTTTGAAATCAAATACAAAATCCTTTTTTTCACTAATCATATCAATAGATTTGATTAATAATTCATAGGGCACTTTTTCAAAAGAATACTTATTCTTGAAGGTAAAATCAGCAACATGAATAACTTCCTCAGAATCATCATATCCAAATATAAGGATATCATGAGGCAGTGAATCATAATCTAGAAAACACCCTTGTTCAACAACCATGTAAATATAGTTGTCTTGGTCAATACATTTTTTTATAAATTTCAGGTAATCGTTACAGAAGGATTTAATTAATTTGCGTTTAATCAATTGGGTATATAATAAAGGACAGGTAAAAAAACTATCATCACCACGAGGTATAAAATCTAAGTTACATGTATTGCTGAAAGAGTTGGCAACAAGCTGTATGTAATTACTATAGATCCAATCTACATTATTGCAATTTGCCTGCAATATAGAAAAAATGCCTGCTTGCCAAGTCCACGTGGCTATTGCAGGGTATTGCATTGGTAATATTTTTGACTTCATGTTCAAAATCCACCTTTCCATATAACTGTATTATTTATGTCAATGTTCAACATTAAGTTCTAGTTTATTATATTATTTTAGAAAAAAACATCACACTTTATTATATTATCTAATAATATTGTATAAAAAGGCTAGTAAATTGTCAATAGTTTTTTAATAATAGAAAAATACAATTTAAAAATACACATATAAAACATTTGACATTACAATATGGAAAAAATTACTAACTATTTTGGTTTATATTTACTATTTATCAAAGAAGCTCTTTTAACAGAATTGTAACCAAAACGGCCACGAAGCTCATCTACTAATTTATCAACTTGCTCTTTTTTTACCGTATTTTTCTCGTTTTCAAAAAGAGATAACTGCCTATAATCTTGGTTGCCAAAATTCCCTATACCGACACCGAGTAATCTTACTGGTTTATCTAATGGTATATGGTCTAGCAGATTACATGCCGTACTATAAATTGTATCAGTTACATCCGTAGGTTCATCAATAGTAATACTTCTAGTTATAACATTAAAATCATTATACTTTATTTTAATTGATATGGTTTTACCCTTTGAAATGTGTTTCCGAAGTCTCCAACTAACTGAATCTGCTAATAGCAAAGCTTCCTTTTTAAGTTCATCCAAATTACTTACATCCAAAGAAAAAGTAATCTCATTACTAATGCTTTTCATATCATTCTTTATATTAGGATTGATGATATCACTACCAATACCATTCGCAGAATTATGAATTTCCACAGCATACTTGTTACCCACAATCGTCTCCAATACACTCATTGGACATCTAGCTAAATCTCCAATCGTAGAAATATCCATTTTATTAAGTGCTACAGTAGTCTTCTTACCAACACCATATAAATCTCCCACCGGTAAATCCCATAACTTCTCTTCCACATCCTTTGGATAAATTTCTGTAATACCTAGAGGCTTCTTATAATCAGATGCCATCTTAGCTAGCAATTTATTAGACGATATCCCTACCGAACAAGGTATATCTAATTCACATAACAATCGGTTTTGAATAGTTATAGCCACTTCATTGGGCGAGCCAAAAAGATTCTCTGTCCCAGTCATGTCCAAAAAAGCCTCATCAATTGAAAGTTGCTGTTTCAAAGGAGTATACTCATCAAAGATACCCATTATTTCTCTCGATATATTACTATAAAGATTATGAGTAGGCTTCACAACAGTAGCCTCAGGACATAACTTCACAGCCTGCCAAATAGGCATAGCCGTTTTCACCCCATAAGCTTTAGCATCATAACTGGCAGCTAATACAATACCACGTCTCTTCTGCGGATCTCCCCCCACAATTAAAGGTCCATCCTTCAATCTTGGATCATTAGCCTGCTCACAAGAAGCAAAAAAAGAATTCATATCAATATGAAGTATTGTTCTCATAATTATCCCTCTTACTATATGGGTATATAATTGTAAATTGATTACAAACCCGAATGTGTGTTCTTTTATAATAATACCATAAAAATGGATTGGAATGAATATATTTTTGTATTTGTGGATATAAATTATCGGAACTAGAAATCTTTTTTTCTTCTATTACATTCAAATATTAACTTTGAAATAGCCAAAAGTAGTTCACAGTAGAAGAAAAAGTTTTTTGTAATCCTATTGAAGGTTACTTCAAGCAAAATAGTATATGTATATGTGAAGTAGTGAGGCAGGACGCCGAACCCAGCTTTTTGCTCAGGACGAGCAAGTAGCTGGCGAAACATATACATATACTATTTTGCAAAAGCCACGTCCGAACAAAACACTTTTTTCTGACTTACCTGTATAAATAAAAACTATAATTGATATTATATTGCATTTGCCTATCAATGAGTATATAATATACTTTAAATAATTTGCAAAATATGAATTTACTTAAGCTTTAACTTACTTATGTTAAGTGTTTCCGATTAAACACATTTATATATTAAAAATACATTAGTAACAAGACATTTTTTATAGTTTTATGATATTATTAAAAATAAGACAGAATATATTCAAGTTATTAAAACTTAAGTATGAAATTATAGGAAAAAATTTTCCTTATATTAAGAAGGGGGCATTCAAATGCTAAATATTAAATATGAATTGACCAAAGACCTAAAGCAAAAACCAGATTTCAATAATCTTGGATTCGGAACAAAATTTACTGATCATATGTTTATCATGGATTATACTGAAGGAAAAGGATGGCATGACCCAAGAATCGTACCATATCAACCAATCTCCCTAGATCCTTCCGCTATGGTTTTTCATTATGGACAAGAAATGTTTGAAGGAATGAAAGCATACAAAACTGAAGATGACAGAGTGCTTTTATTCAGACCTGAAAAAAACATTCACAGAACTAATGTAACTAATGAAAGACTATGTATTCCACAGATAGACGAAGACGACATGTTTCAAGCTATCAACGATCTAATAAAAGTAGAAAAAGACTGGATTCCAACTCCAAAAGGAACATCTCTATATATTAGACCATTTATCATAGCTACTGATCCTTTCTTAGGTGTAAGAGCATCCAATTCTTATATGTTCATGGTTATACTATGTCCAGTTGGCGCTTATTACAAAGAAGGAATTAATCCTGTAAAAATATGGGTTGAAACTGAGTATGTTCGTGCAGTAAAAGGTGGTATTGGTTTCGCTAAGACAGGCGGAAACTATGCAGCTAGTATCAAAGCTCAAATGAAAGCTAAAGAAAGAGGATATTCTCAAGTATTATGGCTTGATGGAGTAGAAAGAAAATATGTTGAAGAAGTAGGAACTATGAACGTATTCTTCAAAATTGATGGAGAAGTTATTACACCATCCCTTGAAGGTAGTATATTAGCAGGTGTTACTAGAGACTCTGTTATTGAATTATTAAAATCTTGGAATATACCTGTTTCAGAGAGAAAACTCTCAATAGAAGACATCTATGCTGCTGCTGAAGAAGGAAAACTTGAAGAAGCTTTTGGAACTGGAACAGCTGCTGTTATCTCACCAATCGGGGAACTTAACTACGATGGTAGAGTAATCAGTATTAACGATGGAAAAATAGGTGAAGTATCCCAAAAGATTTATGATACAATCACTGGCATCCAGACAGGTCATGTAGAAGATACTTATGGATGGGCAAAAGAAATAAAATAATTAGTATAATAAGAAAAGAATTAACTATAAAAAAGAGGGTTTTAATATAACCTTCTTTTTTTATGGTTGTCAATTACTGTCAAAATAATAATATTAAGATTAAATATTATTAATCAATTACATATGATGGATTTATATAATGATTATCTTTTGATAATTTTCTTTATTAACTAAATTCATGGAATAAGTTTGCTAGAAATCTTGTTTGTTATATTTATTAATGTTATTATTAATTAAAGTAGTATCAATATAGGGAATATTTTTCGATTTACCACATTAATGTATTTGAGTGGTGGACTGATACAACATATTTGCTGATTGGTAAAATTGCACAAAAATGACACTGAAAAATTGTTGCGTATTTACGACTTAATTCTTATTTTTTATTGGAAAATTAGTTTTGATATGTTATTATATAAGTATAAATGGTATAAATAACAAACTATTTATTGAAAACCTATAGTTCTACTTAATATCTAAATGTGTTTCTGACAAGGACATAATGAAATAAACTATAGCAAAGGAGCGTAATATGGTAAAGGGATTAAATATTTCTATTTTTACAGGGAATTTTGGCAGTGGTAAGACTGAAATGGCAATCAATTCAGCTCTAAGGTCTGCTGAACAAGGAAAGAAGACGGTACTTGTAGATGTTGATGTGGTTAATCCTTTTTTTCGTTCTGCAGAAGTTAAACCTTTATTGGAAGAGAAAAATATTAAGGTGATAACCCCTAATTTTGCAACAACGAATCTGGATATACCATCTTTACCGGCATCTATCTATAGTGTTTTTAGTATGGAAAATACTAATGTTTTCTTTGATGTAGGAGGCGACGAAGACGGGGCAACCAGCCTTGGTCAATTCAAAAGTTATTTTGATTCTTGTGATTATAAAATGTATTTTGTAATTAACACAAGAAGACCTTTTACTAATAATGAAGAAGATATCATAGGGCTTATGAAACAAGTGGAATTAAGATCAAGATTAAAGATAACGGATCTAGTAAACAATACTAATCTGTCCTACGAAACAACAGAAGATATTATATTACAAGGTCAGAAAATTATTGACAACGTATCGGATATGATAGGCATACCCATAACTTATATAAATGCAAAGAAAGATATATCTATAGAATTACCAGAAAAACATAAAGGCAAATTATTTTATATGGATTTATTTATGCAACCCAAATTTTAGGATAGAGTGATTATTCTTAATCACCTTCCTAAAGTATTTTGCTAGATTATGAAGTATTAATAATTATAGGAGCATTTAAATATAACTTTATCCAAATTTACAAAAGATGAACTAATATTTAAGTGTTTCCTTAGGTGAAAGGAGATTACATATGGCAAAGGTAACTTTTAATGAGGAGTTATGTAAGGGATGTGGGTTATGTACCACAGTATGTCCTAAAAAGATAGTGGTTTTATCAAAAGATAAGATTAATACAAAAGGATATCATCCTGCCACTGTTACAGACATGGATCAATGTATTGGTTGTGCTTTTTGTGCTACCATTTGTCCTGATGTCGTCATTAAAGTAGAGAAATAATTAGAGTATAGAATGGAGGAGTAATAATGGAAAAGGTTTTAATGAAGGGTAATGAAGCCATAGCAGAAGCTGCAATACAAGCTGGATGCAAATATTTTTTTGGTTATCCTATAACACCACAAAATGAAATTCCAGCATATATGGCTAAAAAATTACCTAAAATCGGAGGTGTTTTTTTACAAGCAGAATCCGAGGTTTCAGCCATTAATATGGTATACGGAGCAGCAGGAGCAGGAGCAAGAGTCATGACATCATCATCAAGTCCTGGAATAAGTCTAAAACAAGAGGGCATTTCATATATAGCAGGAGCAGGGTTACCATGTGTTATAGTTAACATAGTAAGAGGGGGCCCAGGTCTTGGAGGAATCCAACCAGCTCAGTCAGATTACTTTCAAGCTGTCAAAGGTGGAGGACATGGAGATTATAATCTAATCGTTTATGCTCCATCAACTTTACAAGAGATGGTTAGTCTTACAATGGAAGCATTTGATATAGCTGATATGTACAGAAATCCAGTAATGATTCTTGGAGACGGAATGCTTGGACAAATGATGGAACCAGTTGAATTCGTTAAACCACCTGCTAGAGATTTACCTGCTAAAGATTGGGCTACAACAGGCTGCGATGGAACTAGAAAACCTAATATTATTAATTCATTATATATAGACCCAGCTGAACTTGAAAAAGAAGTAGATAAGACATATGAAAAATATAAACTCATAGAGGAAAAAGAAGTAAGATATGAAAAATACAATTGTGATGATGCAGAAATAATCGTAACTGCATATGGAACAACAGCAAGAATAGTAAAAAGTGTAATAGAAATGGCAAAAGAAGAAGGAATCAATGTAGGATTAATAAGACCTATAACATTATGGCCATTCCCTTATAAACCTGTTAGAGAATACGCTGACAAAGACCATGTGAAAGCATTCATGAGTGTTGAAATGAGCAAAGGTCAAATGATAGAAGATATAAGACTTGGAGTGAACGGAAAAAAAGACGTATATTTTTATGGCAGAACAGGTGGTATGGTACCAACTCCTGATGATATTATGGCAGAGATTAGAAAAATAGTGAAGGAGGTATAATAATGAAAGTAGTATTTGATAAACCAAAGGCCCTAACTGAAACTCCTTTTCATTATTGCCCTGGTTGTACTCATGGAATAATACATCGTTTAGTTGCTGAAGCAATAGATGACCTTAATATACAAGATAAAGCTATAGGTGTAGCGCCTGTAGGATGTTCTGTTTTTGCATACAAATATTTTGGCTGTGATATGCACGAAGCAGCTCATGGTCGTGCTCCTGCCGTTGCAACAGGTATTAAAAGGGTTTTACCAGACAACATAGTTTTTACATATCAAGGTGACGGAGATTTAGCATCCATCGGAGCAGCTGAGATTGTTCATGCAGCAGCAAGAAATGAAAATATTACTGTAATTTTTGTTAATAATGCAATATATGGAATGACAGGTGGACAAATGGCACCAACAACATTAGTTGGTCAAGTAACAACTACATCTCCTTATGGAAGAGATCCAAAACTTGCAGGATTACCTATAAAAGTATCAGAAATGTTGGCTACTTTGGATGGAGCATATTACATAGAAAGAGTATCAGTTCATGACGTGAAACATATAAAACAAGCTAAAAAAGCTATTAAGAAAGCTTTCGAGAATCAAGTTAATAACAAAGGATTTTCATTAATTGAGGTGTTATCAACTTGCCCTACCAACTGGGGAATGTCACCTTCTGAAGCACTTGAATGGGTTAAAGATAGCATGGTTCCAGTATATCCTTTGGGTGTTAAAAAGGAGGGGGAGTAACAATGACTGAGCAACTAATTATTGCTGGATTTGGTGGTCAAGGTGTTATGTCTATTGGTCAAATACTAACATATGCAGGAATGACTGAAAAAAAAGAAGTGTCATGGTTACCATCCTATGGACCAGAAATGCGTGGCGGAACAGCAAACTGTAATGTAATTGTATCAGACAAACCAGTTGCATCACCTATAGTAACCAAAGCTACAGCAGGATTGATGTTAAACAAACCATCATTGATAAAATTTGAAAATAGTGTCAAGGAAGGCGGTAATCTATTAATTAATAGTTCCCTGATAGATATAGAAGCAACTAGAGATGATATAAATGTATATTATATCAAAGCTAATGAGATTGCAGTTGAACTTGGTAACACAAGAATAGCTAATATGGTAATGCTTGGTGCTTATTTGGAACTAACCAAAGTTGTTAGTATAGATTCAGTTATTGAAGCACTCAAGAAAGTATTAGGAAAATCAAAAGAACATCTTATTCCAATTAATATACAAGCAATGGAACGTGGAGCTGAATGTGTTAAATAATGAATTATAAAAGGAGCTTGAAAAAGCTCCTTTGTCATTAAATCATTTTAAACCATTCTTCCTCTAACATAGCATATTGATAAGCATCATGCCATATTGCTTTGCCATCGCTGGTTTTATTGAAAGAAGCTTTCTTTTTGAAATGTCCTTCTCTTCGCATTGAAAGTCTTTCTAATAATTTCCACGAAGCTGTATTTTCAGGATTACAGTTAGCGATAATCCTATGAGCACCTAGCTCCTGGAATCCATATTGCATAATTCTTTTACTTGCTTCTGTGGCATATCCTTTTCCATAGTAAGAAGAATTAAATACATATCCAATTTCCCATGTGAGAAATTCCTTAGGTTCATTTTGGTGAAAATATATATTTCCAATGAGCTTATTATTTTCTTTAAGACAAACTGCCCAGAAGGCTTCATTTTTAGAACGCCAAACAGCTATTTCTTTACATTCATCCTCACTGCAAGTATCATAGGGTTCATATTTGACTACATCTTCATTAGAAAGATATTCATATAAATCTTCCCAATCATCATCTGTGAATTTTCTAAGTATTAATCGTTCTGATTCCAAGTACACTAAATAACACATCCTTTTCTCAATACTAACACTAATTATATTCTAAAGTGTAAGTATAATTGATTCCTATTCTATTATTATATAAGATAATTTTGAATATATAAACCTAAATACATAATAGTTTTTATAATTATATAATCAAAAAAGTGATGAACTTTTTGTGTTACAAATAGAATACAATAGTTAACAGCAAATTGACATTATTATAGTACATATATATAATTTATATATAGCAATATGGAGAGAAATACTTCATAAATAAGCTGAATTCAAAAAAAGAGAGGAGTAATAATTATGTATGAAGGAAAAAAAATCAGGTTAAGAGAATATAGGAAATCGGATGTGGAAGCAGCACAAAACTATATTAATGATAAAGAACTGAAAAAGAATCTTAATCCAGGAATACCCTTTCCATATACGTTGCAAGATGAAGAAAAATGGTTTGAAAGTAATACTGCATTGAAAGACACATATAATTTTGCTATTGAAACTCTTGATGATAATATATATATTGGCGGTTGTGGAATAAATCAAGTCGATTGGAAAAACAGTAACGTGGAAATAGGCATATTTATTGGAGACAAAGAATATTGGAATAAAGGATATGGAACTGATGCAATGAATGTGCTTATAAGATTTATCTTCAACGAGATGAATATTAACAAAATAAAATTAAATGTATATTCATTCAATAAAAGAGCAATGAGATGTTATGAAAAATGTGGATTCATAACAGAAGGAGTTCTACGTAAAGAACTTTATAGAGAAGGAAATTATTATGATATCATTGTAATGGGATTACTGAAAGAAGAATATATGAATTAAATATAAAAAAAACAACGGGAATGCTGAATATGATTATTATGTAGTTGACAGCTAATAAAATTACATCACTTGACTGAAATATTATGCATGTCAATTATTACCATCTTGACAAAAAATAATATTGTGATACAATATTCTACAATCTATATCATAGATGAATGATTCAACAAATCAAATGAAAACTCAAACTAGTTATTTAACTGGCTTGAGTATATTTTATAATAAAAAATAATTGTTTCGTATAAATTCTCTAATATGGTGAGAAAGTCTCTACCCTGTAACCGTAAAATACAGGACTACGATTTTATAGTATAATTAGTTAGTACCCATTTATTATTTATAAATAGGTGCTTTATAGATTAAAGAACTCAGTTACTCATAAACCAACTGATGTTTTTTGGTCTTACTAAATTTATGCAATGCATATCTACTATGAATCAAAGAGACTTTCCAATAGAAAGTCTTTTTTATATGTTCAAGGAATCATCCTTACTTTCTATTATAATACATACCAGACTACATAATATGAAACTTCCCAATAACCAAATAAAAATTATATATAATCGTCATAAGGAGTCTTGTGTAATGCTTGTAGATAGAATAAAAGCAGCAACAAAAGAAGTAAAAGCGGATTTAGTAATTAATAATGTCAATATCGTAGATGTATTTAATCTAGATACATATATATCAGATATAGCAATCAAAGATGGATATTTTGTTGGAATAGGTGATTACAAAGGGAAAGGTGAATTAGAAGTCGATGGAACTGGTAAAACCATCATTCCAGGCTTTGTAGATGGACACTTACATATAGAATCCTCCATGGTTACACCAATTCAATACTCTAATGCAATATTGCCTTTTGGAGTAACGACTATTATTGCTGATCCTCATGAAATAGCTAATGTGAGTGGAGTTGATGGAATAAAATATATGATTGATATGGCTAAACATGTGCCATTGGATGTTAATATAATGCTTCCTTCATGTGTCCCAGCCACTAGTGTTGAGCGAGGTGGTGCAATTCTAAAGGCTAAAGACCTAAAACCACTATATGAAGAAGAGAGTGTTCTAGGGCTTGCAGAAGTTATGGATTTTCCGGCGGTAGTATCTTGCAATGAGGACATGATAGAAAAATTGGAAGACGCAAAAAACAAAAATCGTATTATCGATGGTCACTGTGCAGGATTTGATATCAATAAGTTGAATGCTTATGCAACAGCAGGAATTAAAACTGACCATGAATCCACCACAGCTGAAGATTTAATAGAAAGAAACAGAAGAGGAATCCACACTTTGGTTAGATATGGTTCAGTATGTAAAGATCTACCTAATATCATAACAAGTGTCAATGAGAGAAACCATAGGTTATTATGTTTTGCAACAGATGATAAACATCTTGATGAGCTGGTGACTATTGGTGGAGTCAATTATAATGTAAAACTAGCAATCAAGTCAGGTCTTGATCCAATTATAGCTATATCAATGGCAACTTATAATACTTGCCAATGTTATAGATTACATGAAAAAGGAGCAATAGCTCCAGGGTATATTGCGGATTTTTCAATAGTTGATAATATTCAGGACCTTAACATTATTGATGTATATAAAAATGGAAAATTAGTAGTAAAAGATAAAAAGCTGATAGATGAAGTTTCAACAGATATATGTGAAAAACCAGAGAAACTGATAGCTTCCATAAATATACCTGAAATAAAAAAAGAAGATTTGATTATTGATATGAAAGGTCATCAGAAAGCTAATGTCATAGAAGTAATCAACAATGGAGTAGTAACTAAGAAATCTATTGAAAAGGTCACAACCAATGCTCAGGGACACTTTCAACCAGATATAGAAAAAGATCAGCAAAAAATTTTAGTAATTGAAAGACATAGAAAAACTGGAAACATAGGCAAAGGTATTCTAAAAGGTCTAAAGCTGGAATCAGGAGCAATTGCAACTACTATTTCTCATGACTCTCATAACTTAATTGTTGTTGGAACTAACGACAAGGATATATTGAAGGCGATTGAAGCTATAGAAGAGATGCAGGGTGGAATTGTTGTTGTAAATGATGATGAAGTACTGGCTAAGTTAAATCTTGAAATATGTGGATTAATCACTACTAGGGACTCTGAAACAGTAATAAAAGATTTAGGAAAGCTTAATAAGATGATAAAGACAATTGCACCAAAAGTTGATATTAATCCATTATTGACACTTTCCTTCATGTCACTTGTAGTAATACCTGAAATCAAAGTTTGCGAAAAAGGTTTATTCGATTTTTCAACTTTCGATTTTATTGATATTTACGTGGAAGAATAATTTTTTATAACATAAAAACTATAACTAAATAAAAAGGAGTAATAATATGCATTATTTAGAACTATTAGAGAGAGCACACAATGGTGAAAAGATTGAAAAAGAACAATGGGATGTAGAGTACATAGTAATCAAGACAATGGAGTTAATTTCAAAATACGATTTGAAATTTGATAGTAATACGATTATTCCAACAGATGATACTCTTATTGAAAATACATTTAAAGCAGCGAAAGAACTAATTTCAGAGATTGGTGTATATTACTTGTCAGAAGGTAGACGAATATATCTTACTGAAGAAGAGATAGATGAAGCATTAAAAAATGCTAAACAAGAGATTCTAATGGGAGAAGGAAAAGATGCTGTAACATTATATGCAAGAAAACCAGAAGATACAAGATATCCACTAGTTTGGGCAGGAAATCCAGGATGTCCAACTCCAGAAGATATTTTCAAGCCAACAGTAAAAAGCTGGGCGAAGGAAGAGGTTGTTGATCTTATCACATGTGGTTCATTAACTACGGTAGATGGCTATCCTGTAAGAAAACACGAAGCTTCAGAACTATTGGCAGTTAGAAGAGAATTAGATCTATTACGTAGCGCTACAAGAGAAGTTGGTCGTCCTGGAATGGGTATGTTAGCAGCAGAAAGTGCAGTTTCAGAAATAGGTGATTTGGCGGCTGTAGGTACTGACCGATTAAGACCATGTGATAGTCATTTGACAGTTATGCTTAATGAATTGGTTATTGATAGAGATAATATGGTTCGTACTGCAAGCAGTATAGATTATGGTATGAGAAATGCAGGACTTACTTGTACAATGGTTGGTGGATTAGGTGGAGATGCAGCAGGTTCAGCTCTCTTGATGATTGCATCCATTATGGCAGCTAATATCTTATGTAGAGCTGATTACCATCTTTGCCATCCAATTGACTTAAGACATGTTGCAACTTCAACTCGTGGAAGTATGTATGTACATAGTATGGCTTGTCAAGCTTATGCAAATCATGCACCAAATATTATATTCTGTGACATATATCCAAAAAGTGGAGCTTTAACAAAAGAATTATTATATGAGGTAGCAGCTAATGCTATTACAGCGACTGTTTCTGGAGGTCATCTAGAAGGTGTTGGTGCAGCTGATGGATTAGTTCCTCATGGTACTGGTTTAGAAGTGAGATTGATGGGTGAAGTAGGACGTGCAGTTGTAGATAATAGATTAACTCGTGAAACAGCCAATGAAATAGTATTGAAATTATTAGATAAATATGAGCATGTATTTAGTTTAGAAGGTGGAAATCAAGGTAAACCATTTAATGAAGCATATGATATGGATAAAATAGAACCAGTAGAAGAATGGGTAAACATGTATGAAGAAGTCAAGAAAGAATTAAATGAAATGGGACTTAATATTTAATTTTTTTATAAAGTCATTACATTAACATGAAAAGGAGACTACAAAGTGAAAGAGAGAAAATTACCTTTATTTAGAAGTGGTGACATTGGTGGTATTGCCTATACTTTAGCAGGTAATATAGTTAACTACATCATTGTAATCGGTGTGTTGCTATATGTTTTTGAATGGCCTGAGTATCTAGTATTCGGAAGAGTTATTCCAGGTATGTCCATTGGACTTATGGGTTCAGGTTTCTATTATGCATGGATGGCCAACAGACTGGCAAAAAATGAAGGACGTTCAGATGTAACAGCACTTCCTTCAGGTGTATCTACTCCAGCAATGTTTGTTTACTTATGGGGAGTCATAGCACCTCTTAATTATGCTATCGGTGATCCAGAGAAAGTATGGATGGTAGCAGTTGCGGCAACATTTTTAGGAGGAGTAATTGAAGCTTTAGGTAGTTTTGTTGGACCATGGTTAAGAAAGTTCTTACCACGAGCAGCTTTACTTGGAACAGTTGGTGGTATTGCGTTAGTATGGATGATCAACAAAGGATTCTATGATGTATATGCTGATCCAATCCTGGGAATGCCTGTATTAATAATTGCCATCATTGGACTAATTGGTGGATATGTATTTCCTAAAAAGATACCTGCGTTACTTGTAGCTGTTGTTGGTGGTATAGTCTATGCTATTGTATTAGGTCGTGTAAAACCAGATGTAAGTGGTTTTGGATTTACTCTTACCAATCCTGTAGATGGAGTAAAGGCAGTTATAAATGGAATGAAGCTTATAGGACCATATCTTGCAGTTATTATACCTATTCAGATATATAACTTCATCGAGACAATGGATAATGTTGAATCTGCAATAGCGGCAGGTGATAAATATAATGTCCGTGAAGCTCAGATTGCCGATGGTTCAATGACTATGTTATCAGCTATTTTTGGTGGCGTTGTTCCTAATACGGTATGGCTTGGTCATCCTGGTCTCAAAAAAGGTAAAGCAGGTTCTGGATATTCTTGGATATCAGGTCTTGTATTAGGAGCTGCTGGTATCTTTGGAGCCTATGCATTCATTAATTCTATAATGCCTCCTGTAATTGCAGCAATTACATTTGTATGGTGTTCAATAACTATTATCGTACAAGCATTTAGAGAAGCTAGACCATTCAGACATGGTGCAGCAGTTGTTGTTGCATTCATACCACATATTGCTGATTACATATATACTGAAGTAACATTAGCATTATCCTCCCAAGGTATCTATGAAGTTACACCAGATATAGCCTCAGCTCTGACCAATGAAGGGGTAATGTGGGCAGGAGTGACAGAACTAAAATATGGAGCTATATTGACTGGTATGTTATGGGCGGCAATCACTGCGTTCATTATTGATAAACGCTTGGATAAAGCCGGTTATGTAGGATTAGTGGCAGCTGCATTGGCTCTTGTAGGTTTTATTCATTCACCATCCTTGGGAATAAGCTTGAACCCTTATTTCTACGGATATCTAATAATGGGTATCATATGTATTGTACTCAATCTATTTAAAGGTAGTTTCACTGTGCCTGATGACTATGACTATATTTAATAATCGACAATTACATAAAGGGATTACAACAATCACATAAATGACTATGTTTAACATAAGAAGACTTGGAAATAAAATCTCCAAGTCTTTTTATTATGTAATAAATCACTAGGATACATTTGCTTTTTAAGGTAAGTGGAATTGATAGATATATTTATGGAATTATAAACGAAAATAAGTCATATTTTATTAACTCCATGAATATAAGGTATATTCATAAAGAACAATATATATGAATATATTATATTACTAGGACAAGGAGGAGATTTATATGTTAAGAGGATTCAGAAAGTTTTTATGCCTATTATGTGCTATATCCTTGCTTGCAATACCTACACGTAATGTTACATATGCACAAGACAATGCAAACTTTTATGTTGGGACAGGTATTTACGATATCACAGGACCAGCCGCAGAAGTAGTAATGATGGGTTATGCCAGCAATGAACAAATAACAGAAGGGATTCATCTTAGACTTCGGTCAAGGGCATTTATAGTTGCTGATAACACCAATAATAAGAGAACTGTGTTTGTTAGTGCAGATTTGGGACAACTTTTTCAGGGAGTCAAACAGGGTGTAATGAGGAAATTGCAGGAGACATATGGTGATTTATATAGAGATGAAAATGTTATGTTAAGTGCTACTCATACTCATTGTGGTCCAGCAGGTCATTCTCATTATGCTTTATATAATATTTCAGCATATGGTTATATTGAAGAAAATTATGACTGTATAGTAGATGGTGTATATAATTCTATAGTAAGAGCTCATAATAACCTTGAACCAGGTTATATTGAGATTAATTCTTCCACTCTTAATGGGACAAGTATCAATAGGTCTATTGTAGCCTATAATAACAATGATGAAGATGAGAGAAATATCTTTACAGATGATATTGATAGGGACATGGTAATGCTTAATTTCAAAAATAATAATGGAAACTTATTGGGAATAATAAACTGGTTCCCAATACATCCAACATCTATGGGTAATACAAATCATTATATATCCAGTGATAATAAAGGATATGCATCATATCTATATGAAAAAACTATGGGTACTAATTATATGGCAGATAAAACATTTGTAGCTGCATTTGCCCAAAGTGATTGTGGTGATGTATCTCCTAATATTCATGGGGGAGAACAAGGATATGGAGATAATGATTTTGAAAGTACGAAATTTGCAGGAGAACAGCAATACTTGAAGGGACTTGAACTAAGTAATTCTGCAAATACTATTGTAAGTGGGGACATTGAGTATAGACATAAATACATAGATTTTTCCAACATAAGTGTAGCTCCAGAGTATACTAGTTATAAGTGCAATAGCGAACTGCCAAATGAAATAACAGAATCAGACCATAAGTTGACCTATGATGCAGCTATAGGATATTCATTTGCTTGTGGAGCAGAGGATGGTCCTAGTAATATAGATATGTTCCATGAGGGAATGACTGCAGATGATTATCCAATAGATGAGGGATGCAACCTAGTAAAGACTGCTCAACATTTTCTAAATATAATTCCGGAAATCAATACTGTCAATGGATTAAAATATCCGGAACTATGGGAACAGCACTATCCAAAACCAATACTTTTTGCCACTGGAAAAGGAGAACCTTATCCTTGGACTCCAGAAATATTACCTATACAGATTATGAAAATAGGTCAATTAGTTATGGTGGCAGTTCCAGCTGAATTTACCTCTATGTCTGGTAGAAGGCTAAAAAGAATTGTCAAGCAGACTATGGACAAAGACTCTGATATAGACCATACCGTTGTTTTAGCAGGACTCTCCAATGCCTATAGTGGTTACGTAGCTACTCAGGAAGAATATGATGTGCAGCATTACGAAGGAGCATCTACTCATTTTGGAAAATGGACATTGCCAAGTTATTTACAGGAATTCCACAAAATAACTGAAGATATGAAAAATAATGTTGCCACTGAACCAGGTCCTACACCTAGAGATTTGAAAGACGAACAAATGTGTTTTCAAACAGGAGTTGTACTGGATAATGTTCCTATAGGTAAGGATTTTGGAGAAGTTGAAGAAGACGTAAACTCTTCTTACAACATTGGTGATAATGTATCTGTTTCCTTCTGGACTGGACATCCTAAGAATGATCTAAAAACACAATCAACTTATCTAGAAGTACAAAAACGAGTTGATAATCAATGGGTAACAATCGCTAATGATTGGGATTGGGAGACTAAATACAGATGGATAAGAAAAGATCCAGTATGGGGTAGTTCTCTTGCAAAAGTAGAATGGACAATACCTAACGATACCATGCCAGGAACATATAGAATTCTTCACCATGGTGCATATAAAAATGGATGGACAGGTGATATCATACATTTTGATGGATTATCAAGTGAATTTCAAATAAATTAATAATAGAATATATAAGATGTTGATATCTCAACATCTTTTTTTTATGTAATATATTTAATTCACTAATAAAAGGTTTTTGTTTATTTAATGAAAATTTAATTCAATTCTCAAAATTAATATTGACTATCATTATCAATTGGATTATACTGGTTATGATATATTCTAATTAATTAAACAAATAACTGCTATATCAAAATTTTCATTTTCGAAAAATAATATTCACAAATTAAGGAGGTATTTATGTAAAGATTCAATTAGATATATTATAAAAACTATTACATCTTTGTTTACAATCTATAGATTAGGCACAAGTTATCTAAACAAATAAAAGATAGAGGGATATGAATGAAGAAAAAAAATTGGTTAAGTATCGTTTCATTTTATGCAAAAGAATGCAAAGTAAAATTAGTAGTCTCGGTATTATTTGCCATCATAAGTGTATTTGGAGGAATAGTTCCTTATATGGCAGTTTATCGTATTTTCATATTATTCTTTGATGGAGCTCAAACAGTGGATAACATAATATTCTGGTCGGGAATTGGATTAGCAGGATATGCAGTAAAGGTAGCTTTTCATGGATTCTCTACAGTGTTATCACATATATCTGCTTATAGGATATTACAGAGCATCAGGCTTTCTATATGTGATAAATTAATGAAAGTACCATTAGGAGTGGTACTCAATGAATCAGCAGGGAAAATAAAAAATACTATTGTTGATAGAGTTGAGACTATAGAACTTCCATTGGCACATATGATTCCAGAGAGCCTTTCAAATCTTGTATTATCCATATGTGTATTAATATATCTCATAGTCATTGATTGGAGAATGGCATTGGCATCATTGATTTCTGTTTTCATTGGAGGTATTGCTTATGGAATAGTCATGAAAACATATAATGAAAAATACGATGATTACATGGAATCAAGTAATTATGTTAATGGTGTAATTGTAGAGTATATAGAAGGAATTCAAGTAATAAAAGCTTTTAACCAATCAGCAAAGTCATATGAGAAATTTGAATCAGCAGTAAAAGAATTCAAAGATTATACATTGGACTGGTTTAGAAGCACTTGGAAATTAATTAATTTCGCCAGTTCTGCATTACCAACATCCCTACTTGGAACATTACCTATTGGTTTGTATTTATATATAAAAGGTTCGCTAGGTCCAGCTGAATTGACAATGTGCTTATTATTGTCACTTGGAATAGTTGGAGCACTTACTAATTTTACTATACTTGTAAATGATTTAAAAGCTATACAATTTGCTTTAAGAGACACCTATGAATATGTGGGTATAGATGAATTACCAAATGCCTCACAAAAAAGAAAATTGAATTCCTATAATATTGAGTTCAATAATGTATCTTTTTCTTATAATGATGATGATAAAGCTAATGCTGAGATCAAAAGTGCGTTGACAGACATTAATCTAAATCTACGAGAGGGTGATTTTACAGCTTTTGTAGGAGCTTCAGGAAGCGGGAAATCCACAATAGCAAGAATGCTGGTAAGATTTTGGGATGTAACCAAAGGAGAAATTAAAATAGATGGAGTAAATATTAAGGATATCCCAATAGATCAGTTGATGGATTCAATAAGCTATGTGACACAAGATAATTTCTTGTTCAACTGTTCTTTAATGGAAAACATTAGATTAGGAAACATTAACGCATCTGACGAAGAAGTGATAAGAGCATCAAAAGCAGCTTGTTGTCATGAATTCATTGAAAAACTTGATAATAAATATGATACTACTGCTGGAGAAGCAGGAGGAAAACTCTCAGGCGGTGAAAAACAGAGAATAGCTATAGCTAGAGCAATACTTAAAAATGCTCCTATAATAATTCTTGATGAAGCAACAGCTTTTACTGACCCAGAAAATGAAGACAAAATACAAAAATCAATAGCGGAACTTACAAAAGGTAAAACACTATTGGTGATTGCTCATAGACTATCAACCATTAAGAATGCAGATAATATTGTTATTCTGGATAATGGTAAAATCAAGGACATAGGTACCCACCAAGAACTATTGAATAAATCAAGTCTGTACAAAAATATGTGGGATGCCCATATTGGAAGCAAACATTGGGCTGCAAGCAGTAGTAAATCAAATGATAGTGAGGTGCAATTAAGTGTTTAGATCAATAAAAAGAATAATTAGATGGACAGGAAATAGAAAAAAACGTATATATAGAGGATTTGTATATTCTTTCTTCAATTCATTATTCATCGCAATGCCTATTATGGGAACTGCCATTGGATTAAATCTTGTTATTGAAGATATGAATGGAACAAAAGAACTAACTACTGATTATGTTCTGTATTTATTAGGTTTCATGATTATTGCTTTATTAGGTAGATTCCTATTCTCTTATCTGAAAGCAAAATCACAGGAAAGTGTTGGTTATGAAGTTACTGCAGATCAAAGGGTCGAGATAGGTAATATATTGAAAAGAGTATCATTAGGGTTCTTTGATACCCATAATGCTGGAGAAATAGCAGCATCAGTTACAACTGATCTTTCATTTGTAGAGATGTATGGGATGAAAATGATAGATACTGTAGTTAATGGTTATATTTGTGTTTTTACAATGATATTGTGCATGTTATTCTACAAGATTGAGATTGGTTTAATATGTCTTGCTGGAGTTTTGTTATCAGCATTTTTCTTAAAATTGTTAGGTAATAAAAGTGATAAAAATGCGCCAGAACACCAATTTGCTCAAGAATCAATGATTGCGGCTACAATTGAATATATAAGAGGAATACCCATTGTAAAAGCTTTCAAACAAGAGGGTGTATCAAGAAAAGGAATAGAAGATGCTTATAAAAAGAGTAAAGATATCAATATAAAGATAGAAAAGGAATTCACTGTATATAATAGTTTTCATGTAATATCGCTTAAAATAGCATCCATAGCTATAGTTTGTGTAGCTGCATTAATGGCTAATAATGGAACAATGGATATACCAACAATGCTTATGATGGTAATGTTCTCCTTTGTTATTTTTGGTAATGTTGAAGGTATCAATAATGCCACACACGTATTGGAAATAATAGATGAGACAATGGATAAATTGGATAAAATTAATCATGCAGAGTATATTGATGAAGACGGTGTAAACAAAGAATTATCCTCATATGATATAGAGTTTGACAATGTGACCTTTGCATATGACAAGAATGAGATATTGAAAAATGTATCTTTTGATATCCCTCAAAAATCCACCACAGCAATCATAGGAGCTTCTGGCAGCGGTAAAACAACAATATGCAATTTGATTGCTAGATTCTATGATGTGAACAAAGGAAAAATAACCATAGGTGGACAAAATATTAGAGATATGAAGTGTGAAAGTTTATTGAAAAACATTAGTATGGTTTTTCAAAATGTATATTTGTTCCACGATACAATATATAACAATATTAAATTCGGTAATCCTAGTGCAAGTAAAAAGGATATCATAAAAGCAGCTAAAAAAGCTAGATGTCATGATTTCATCATGAGTCTACCAGATAAATATGACACAATTATAGGGGATGCCGGTTCAACATTATCAGGTGGAGAGAAACAAAGAATTTCTATTGCTAGGGCCATATTGAAAGATGCTCCTATAGTAATCTTAGATGAAGCTACTGCAAGTGTCGACCCAGAAAACGAATATGAGATCCAGAGGGCGATAAGTTCACTTGTAGAAGGGAAAACCATGATAACAATAGCACATAGACTAGCTACTATCCAAAATGCGGATCAGATATTAGTTGTAGATAATGGCGAAATAGTACAAAAAGGAAGTCATGACAAGTTATTGGATGAGGAAGGTATCTATAAGAATTTCTTATCCATACGTGAGAAAGCTGAAGGATGGAGTATAGTATAGATGAAGGATAGATACAATGAATAGAATGGACTTTAAAACATCAAAACCCGATCCTCGTGTATTAATATTTTTGGTTATAGTGGTATCTGTATTAAGTTGTATGCTTTTTCAACTGGCTATGGTATATGTATTGTTTCTTATTGTAGACATATTGATGTTTAGTCAGAAGATGAAGAAAAAAGCCATCCATTTTTTTGTGGCTTATAATATATTAATTATTGTAAGAAGAGCTTTAACCCTTATACCAACCTATTCTATAAGTATGGTTATATCAATGATAATTATTTTGCTGCTGCATGTAATACCTATATATATAGTTTGTTTCATCATGTTCAATAAGAATTATATGAATGAGATGATTACTGCTCTAGAACATATGAAAATACCTAAGACATTTATTATTCCACTAGCTGTGGTGTATAGATATGCACCCACAATTACAGAAGAAATAAGTCTAGTAAGGATCAGTCTTAAAATGAGAGGGTTAAATACTTCTTTTATAGGATTTATAATGCACCCAATGAAAATGATTGAAAATTTTATGATGCCTTTATTAATAAGAAGTGCAAAAATAGCTGACGAGTTGTCAGCGGCTACACTTTGCAAGGGATTGGACCTTGATAATAATAGAACTTGCACCACAAAAGTGAGATTTCAACTTGTTGACGGGTGTTATTGTATTGCTTTTATATGTATAGCGGTTTTAATTGTTTTTATTGACAAGAATTATATATTATTGTGATAGATAATAATGAATTATTAAGGAGTATATTATGTTGGAAAAGAACCAGACAGTTATTGACTACAGACATTTATATTTTAAATACGAAGGAAGCGATGAACAAGCATTATCAGATATTAATCTTTCTATAAAAAAAGGAGAATTTATTGTACTTACAGGGAAAAGCGGGTGTGGAAAAACTACTTTAACAAGATGTGTCAATGGATTAATTCCTAATTTCTATAATGGAGAATTTAGGGGGAAAGCTAAGGTCAAGAACTATGATTTAAGCAAAGATGGAATAAGAGAGATTTCACGTGAGGTAGGGTCTGTCTTTCAAGACCCCCGTTCACAATTTTTTACTCTACATGTAAAGACTGAAATTCCATTTTCAAGTGAGAATTATGGAATTGATTCAGAAACCATTCAAGAGAATATAAAGAAATCTGTTGAAGATCTTAAGCTTAATAAGCTAATAGATAAACAGCTTTTAAACTTATCCAGCGGAGAAAAACAAAAGATTGCTGTTGCTTCTGTATATACTCTTGGAGCGTTGATATATGTGTTGGATGAACCGTCCTCTAATCTGGATTCTGAGGGAACAAAACAACTAGGTGAAGTACTAAGAAAATTAAAAGAAAAGGGACACACAATCATAATATCAGAGCATAGACTCAATTATCTAAAAGACTTGGCGGATAGAGTTGTATATATGGAAAATGGGGGTATCAAGGAAATAATTGATGGGAAAGAATTCACCAAAAAATCCTCCCTTTGGCTTGATAAAAAAGATCTGAGACAATTATATATAAGTCCTATAGAGTTAATAAGATACAATAGAAACTCCAAACCAATCAAAGCAAATCCTTTATTGAAAGTTGATAATTTATCATTTAGATATAGAGGAGGAAAGTATATCTTCGACAATGTTTCATTTGAATCATATGGTGGAGACGTAATAGGTATACTTGGGAAAAATGGAGTTGGTAAAAGTACTTTGTTAAAAGTATTGATGGGACTTGAAAAACCTAACAAAGGTGAAATATATATAGATGCAAAAAAAACATCAAAACGTGTACGAATCAAGAATTCAACTTATGTCATGCAGGACGTAGATTACCAACTGTTTGCTCCTAGTGTCCTGGAGGAAATGATAATTGGATTGCCAGATTCTAAAGAGATAAGGGACAAAGCAAAAAAATATCTTAGTTATTTTAATCTGGAAAAATATATTGAAAGACATCCAGCCTCACTTTCTGGCGGTCAAAAACAAAGATTAGCTATAGCCATGGCTTGTATGAAAGATTCTAGATTACTATTTTTTGATGAACCTACAAGTGGATTAGATGCTGCTAACATGAAACAGGTCAGTAGTGCAATAAAGAAAATATCAAATAATAATAGATGTATCTTTGCAATTACCCATGATGAAGAATTTGCTAATCTTACATTCAATACGGTATTAAAATTTAGTGACGATAAAACCATCAATTATTTTAATATTAATAAAGAAAAAAATAATTATAAAAAGGAGAATTTAGCATGAGTAATACCCAAAAGAACAGTAAAGTAAAAGATCTAATAACAATAGGTATATTTAATGCTCTACTCATAGTAGTATTCGGAGCTATAGCTTGTACAATAGGATTTTTCCCACCTATATTGATTGTACTGCCATTGATTCTATCAACAATTGGCGGATTGATTTTTATGTTAATGATAACTAAAGCCCCTATGAGAGGGATATTTATAATTAGCAGTGCACTATTAGGACTTGTGCTTTTTAATATGGCACCTGGCGGCAGTATGTTTATAACAACATTGGCAGGAGGAATAATTGGAGAGATAATCTATAACGTTCTAGGTAGAAAAAAATTCATATCCATTGCCTTAGGATATGCATCTTATATGTTAGGATTGGCACTTGGTGAATATTATCCTTTCATATATATGCAGGAAGAATATATTGAGTTATATGCTAAAAAAGGCAGTCAATCTTTACCAGTCGCACAAAAATGCATAGAGATAATGACCCCAGAATTAATGATAATATTAAGTATCTTAACAATAATCACATCTGTATTAGGTTGTCTATGGGGAAGAAAGATGTTACATAAGCATTTTCTAAAAGCAGGTATTGCATAACAATTATCTAAAATAGGAAGGAGTCAATATGCACCAGACAAAAGTAATAAAAACAATAGTGTGTGGAGTAGGATTCGGACAATTTTATTTGGAAGCATTACAACTTATAAGAGATGAAGTAAAGTTAATTGGTATTTTATCTAATGGTAGTGAAAAATCAAAAGAATGTGCCAAGTATTATGGAGTTGATTTATATACAGATATAAAAGAGATTCCTAGTGATATTGACTTAGCATGTATTGTTGTAAAATCTGAAATTATGGGTGGTCAAGGTGTTGATTTAGCAATAGAGTTTCTACAGAGAAAAGTAAATGTAATTCTTGAACACCCTGTTTGCCATAAGAATATAGCAAAGTGCATGAAAACTGCTAGAGAACATAATGTATTTTTCAAAGTTGGAGATTTGTATGCAAATCTTCCTTCTGTGAAAAAATACATGGATTGTACAAAAGAACTCTATAAAATACATAAACCCCAGTATATAGAGATACAATGCTCCACAAGAGTTCTTTTTCCAATGGTACATATCCTATCTAAACTATTACCAAGCATAAGTCCTATAAAAGTTGTTAATTGCACCAAAGGATTAGGCATATATCAGATAATATCAGGAACCATAGGTAAAATACCTTTTCTATTAAAGGCAAACAATGAACTTAATGTAAATGAGCCAGATAGCTACATAAGAGAATTTCATAGATTTTCCATAGACGTTAAAGGTGGAAGATTAACACTTACTGATACTCATGGTCCTGTTATATGGCAGCCCATTCTGAATTTGCCGACTTTGGATATAGAACCAAAGGATAGGTTTACAAAATATTCTAGGGAGCTTTTAAATGAAAGCACTCATATTATTGGAGATGAAAAAGCTCCTGCATATGATGTAATATTATCTGAGTTATGGCCAAAAGCCATAGCAGAAGATATAAAGGAAATAAGAAGCATGATTTTGGGTGAATCGGAAAAGAAATATGATTTGTGTAATATGCAACAAATGATCCTATATGCAAAACAATGGCAGCAGTTAACGAAAGAATTGGGGTATCCAGAATTAAACCACCAAAGTAGTCATGAATGGGTTGACCCATACATATTTGAAAATACGGATAGTGAATCTACGAATAGAGTCACAGAAAAGGATATTATCAATTACATAGACAGCTTGGATGAAGCATCTATAATATCTATGTTGTATACATTACAGTCATACAACGCTTTATTGCCCAATGTTCATTATGCAGAAGAAGATATACTAACTCTAACCAAGATGTCACCAAAATATAAAAAGGTGATAATAAGATGGTTAAGAGTATTGCATGATAAAAAATATGTTGATGTAATTAACAATAAATTTATCTATAGAAATAAAAGAATAACCAAGAATGATATGGAAAATTATTGGAAAAATGTTAATTATATATCAAGTAATAAAATATGCCCTAAACTGGTCGTGGATTATTTTGAAAGCAATGCAAATAATCTTACCCAGTTTCTGAATGATGAGATGAATCCAACATTTTTATTATTTCCCAAAGGTAGTATGGATTATGCTAATGCATTATATAGTGAAACGATAATCGCTAAATATCTAAATGGGGAAATAGCAAAAAAAGTAATAGATATTATGGATGGTGAGAAAGATACTATTAATATTTTGGAAGTTGGAGCAGGAACGGGAGCAACTTCAAAAGTAGTACTGGAGGAAATCAGTAAAAGAAATAATAATAATTTTTCCTATCAATTCACAGATATTTCTTATTATTTTATTTCTAATGCAAAAAAATATTTCAGCAGTTATTGCACTATGGATTATCAAGTTATTGATATTGATACTGATTTAGAAGAACAAGGAATCAATATTGGAAGTAAGGAGATTATAATAGCCAATGGTGTTCTCAATAATGTTCGTAATATGAAATACACACTTAACAATTTCTTCAGAACCATGAAAAAAGGTGGTTACCTATTGATAATAGAGCCAACTAAAGAATTTGTTGAAATGCTTATATCACAAGTATTCATGATGGAATCACCAAATGATGATAGAAATAATACTAAAACAACATTCTTGACTGTTAAACAGTGGAGAAACATCTTAGAGGAAAATAATTTCCTGATTGAAGATGTTTTGCCGGAAGAAGATAATGTTCTGAAACATTTTGGTCAAAATCTATTTATAGTTAAAAAGGAGTAAATATGTTAAAAATTAATCAATTACAATGCAAAGTCACAGATTTACAAAAAGCTGTAAGTGACTTTAGAGAATTAGGATTTACTGTTTGCTGGGGAGCTGATCCAGAGCGAGCAAGTAATGCATTCATATATTTTGAGAATGGACCTGTCATTGAACTTTTTTTAATGCCTGATATAGCTTATTACGCTGCATCAGTATTTGGTGTTTTTTATGGAAGCAGTGCAAAAAGACGCTGGAAATATTGGTGCAGATCAAATGAAGGCTGGTGCGATTTTAACTTGAAAAGTGATAATGAAGAAGCTTCCTTAGAAAACATAGGTAATATAAGAAATCATGTAAAAAACAAGAATATATCAGTATCCAGAGTCATTAAAGGTCATAGAACACAGCCAGATGGACAAAAATTGAAATTTGGATATTTTGTTACAGACCCAGTTGAATTACCTTTTATAACTTCCGATTATCACATAAAGAATACCATTAAAAAAGTTAAGCACAAAAATGGTGCAAAAGAAATTGAATGGGTCAAAGTTGGAGTTAATGATAAAAACAGAGATAAATTAGAATTGTTGACTGGTGATGATAAGAAAATAATATTAGTGCCTTCTGAACATACGAACATAATTGAAATAGGAATTAAAGGGATTAAGAATAAATTGGATGGTAATAGATTGCATGGAGCAAAAATAGTTTCGTTAGATTAACAGGAGGAATATATATGGAAATAAGTATAGAAAAGTTTTTAGAAGATTTATATGTAAAAGGTATTTCTCTTTGGATGGAAGATGATAAATTACACTTCAAAGCTCCAAAGGGCAGTATCAGCAAAGATGAATTAAATATGTTAAAAGAGAATAAGGAAAAGATAATAGATGTACTAACAGAAAATGAGACCATAAAAATAGTTCCTGATATTAAGTCAAGGTATGAGCCCTTTCCTTGTACTGATATACAATCTGCATATCTGTTAGGACGTAGTGATAGTTTTGAATATGGTGGAGTGGCATGCCATATATATCTAGAATTGGAATATGACAAATTAGAACAAAAGAAGACAGAAGAAATATGGAATAGATTAATTGAGCGGCATGATATGTTGCGTGTGAAATTTGACAAAAGTGGTAATCAATACATTCAAAAAGAAGTAGATGATTTTAAAATAATCTATAACGATTATAGTGGACAAGATGAAAGTGTGCTTACAGAAAAAATGAATGAAATACGGCAAAACATGGGTAATAGGGTATACGATATTGAGAAATGGCCATTATTCGATATACAGCTTACTAAGACTAACAATAAATACATAATGCATTTCTCTATTGAATTCATAATAGCAGATTGGACAAGTATTAGATTGTTGTTGAATGAATTTGATATCTTGAATAGGAATATAGATGAAGAACTTCCTAATTTAGAGCTCACATTCAGAGATTATATATTAGCTGCCGACAAGCTAAAAAAATCAAAACAGTATATTGAAGATAAAAACTATTGGATGCAAAGAGTAGATACTCTACCTTCAGCACCTAAATTACCAATATTGGTTAATGAGAAAAATGAAAAAGTAAAGTTCGAGAGACATACGTTACATATAAAAAATGATAAGTGGAATATATTAAAAGACTTTGCAAAGAAAAAAGGATTGACACCTACGGCAACTGTTTTGACTGCATTTGCACTCATAATTGAAAGATGGAGTACAGAAAGTAGATTTTGTCTTAATCTTACATTGTTGAATAGAATGCCTATACATCCACAAGTCAATGATATTGTTGGTGATTTTACAACTATCAATTTATTGGAAGTGAATCTTAACGACATCAAGACATTTATAGAATACGCAAAAGACATTCAAAAACGGTTATTTGATGACTTAGACCACAAATTATTTTCGGGAGTAGAAGTAATTAGAGAATTAGCAAGGAGACATAGTAATAAAGAACTGATGCCCATCATTTTTACTAGTGCCATAGGAAGTGAATCCACTAATGTAGCTTCTTCCAAGATAGAAGTTAATGAAAATGGTATTTCACAAACACCACAGGTATTTATTGATTGTCAAGCTATGGATGATGAGAATGGACTTAGGATAAATTGGGATGTGAGGGATAAGATATTCCCTCAAAACATGATTAAGGATATGTTTAATTCTTTTGAAGAATTATTGAATAGATTAGTAGAAATGAAAGAAACCTGGAATGAAAAAGATATTGTGAAACTTCCATTATGGCAGCAAAATGAAAGAAAAATTGTTAATGATACATCCAAGATTCTACCAGATAAATTATTGCACCAGCAAATATTTGAACAAGCAGAATTAACACCGGATAATATAGCAGTTAGAGATGGAAATGATTCAATAACCTATAGAGAGTTAATAAGATTAAGTGATACTATATCAGCTTATCTATTAGACGCAGGTTGTAAACCTCAGGACAAAATAGCTATAGTAATGGAAAAATCCATTTATCAAGTAGCAAGTGTCTTAGGAATATTGAATATTGGAGGTATCTATGTACCAATATCCAATAAACAACCTGTATCAAGGATTGGAACAATAATAGAACAATCATCTTCTGACATTGTTCTTATGACATCATCGTCAAACATTGAAATAGAAGATAACTATAAAGTTATTGAAGTTGATAAATTAGTACCTAAGAATCAAGAAGTTGAAAGATATACAGGTGATTCAGATAACATAGCATATATAATATTTACTTCTGGCTCTACAGGTGTGCCAAAAGGGGTTACTATCAGTCATAAAGCTGCCCTGAATACTATAAATGATATTAATGATAGATTCAAGGTTACTAGTGATGATTCTATTATAGGAATATCAAAACTTAGCTTTGATTTATCTGTTTATGATATTTTCGGGTTATTAAGTGTTGGAGGAAAGATAATATATCCTATGGATAGTAAATTAAATGATCCTTCTTATTGGTACTCATTAATATCAGAAAATAATATAACTATGTGGAATACTGTTCCTGCGATTATGGAGATGCTGGTTAATTACTTGGAAGTATCTAATAATAGCCTCAACTCTATGGAAAAAATATTTTTATCTGGAGATTGGATCGGTGTAAATCTACCAGATAGAATTAAAAATAAAATGCCTAATGCAAATATTATATGTATGGGTGGTGCTACAGAAGCTTCCATATGGTCAATATACCACGTATATGAGGATTGTGATAAATCTTATAAAAGTATACCATACGGCAGACCTCTAGCTAACCAACAATTTAAAGTTTTTGATTCTATGCTAAGAGATTGTCCTGTATTAGTTGAAGGAGAACTAGGAATCATGGGACAAGGTTTATCAAAAGGATACCTAGGGCAGAAAGAGATAACAGCCAACAGTTTCATAATACATGAAAAAGATAAAATATATCGTACAGGGGATTATGGAAGATACCTTCCTGGCGGAGAAATTGAATTCTTGGGACGAAAAGATGCTCAAGTCAAGATTAGAGGACATAGAATTGAATTAGGAGAAATTGAATCAGCTTTGAATAGACATGAGAAGGTTAAATCAGCGGTTGTCATAGTTGGTACAGAGAATAAAAACCAATTATATGGATTTGTTATGTTCGACGATAATCAAAAATCACCGAAAGTTACAGAAGATGAGTTGAAAGAATACTTAGCTTCGTATATACCTGAATATATGATACCAACTTCTATTTCAATATTATCTATTTTCCCTTTAACACAAAATGGGAAGGTTGACCGTAAAAAATTACTTAGTATCAAAATGCAAAATTCAACTGATGGTAATAAAGAAAATAAGAAAGAAGTATTTGACGAATTAGAATTAAAACTAAAAACAATTATGGAAAGTGCCTTGGAAGTAGTAAAAATAGGTAAAGAAGATGATTTTTATGACTATGGAGCAGATTCTCTCATAATGGCACAAGCTGCTGGTATTTTACATGAAGAACTATTAGCCCTTAACAAAGATATACCTTATGATGCTCTACTACGTCAATTGTTGAATTATCCAAGTATTGATTCCCTTGCAAAATTCGTTAGACAACAAGGAACTGGTGAAGAACAAATGGTTGATTCATCCAATGATTCTAGTAATGCTTCAATCATTGAGTATAGCAAAAATGAAAATGGACCTCTTAGAATTATTTTACATGCTGGACTAGGAACTATGAACTGTTTCAGATATCTTATAAAGCATCTTGTGAAGGAAGATATAGGTACTGTCATAGGAATCGCGGTTAAAGATGCAGATAAATATTCTTCAATAAACCCAGAGGAACTCATAGAGCATATTGCTGATGATTATGTTGAAAGAATTATGGAATATGAAAATAATGATGTACAGATTATTGGATATTGTTTAGGTGGTTTAATAGCGGTAGAAGTGGCTAAAGGCTTGGCTGAAAATAATGTGAATATTGTTGATTTGGTTTTAATTGACAGCCATCCAGTTCAAGCTGATATAAAAGACGAACTGTTCTTAGAATCTATATTCATTACTAATTTTTATATTACTCTGCCACAGGTCTATGATGAGATTACTATAGATGAACTTGATTATACATTCAAAAGATTATTTGAAAAGCATAGCGATAATATTCCAAAAAATGCTTTGTGTAATCTAGGTGGAGATGACAAAATCACGAAAGTCAGTAATTTATTCAGGAAGCTAAGCACATTGACAAAAGAAGAAAGGTTCAGGAATTATGTAGAGGCAATGCATAAGATAACAGGAGAGAAGATACCTGAAAATATGGCAATGGGTATGTTTGATATTTATTGTCAAAGCTTCAAAGCAGCACAATTTGAACCTTCAATCTATATGGGTGATGTAAGATTTTTATTGGCTCGTGAAGATTTCCAGTATCTAGCTAATTCTAGTGAGAGGTCTTTGGATTTTTGGAAACAATTCTGTTTAGGAGAATTTGAAGTCATAAAAATAGATGGAGATCATATTAGTTGTATAGAAGATGAGAAGAACGTACCTCATTTAGCTAAGTTAGTTACAGAACCTTTATCATAAACAAACTAAAAAGGAGACTATTATGGAATTAGAAGAGAATATCATTATATCTAAGATACAAGGCTATTACACTGCTTATTTGATGTATATTTCATGTGAACTTAATATATTTGATTATTTATATAATGAAGATATGAGTATTAATGATTTAAGTGAGAAAATAAACATATCAAGAGATAAGACATATAGGTTGATTAGACCTCTAGTAGCTAATAGTTTTATTAATGAAGAAGATGAGTTATTAAGTCTTTCTAGATTAGGTCAAAAATTATCCGAATATGATGAAAAATCATTAAAAGGATTTGTTTTATTCAATGGTAGAGAGTGTATGACATGTTGGTCATATATGTATGAGGCATTATCAAAAAATATATACCCATTCAAATTAGTGAGTAAAAATGAATTTTTTGATGCCCAAGCTTTAGATGATGGTAAATTTGATAATTTTAATTTGATGATGAGAAGTTCAAGTAAGAATATGAACCTAAATCCATACTTGGAACAACAATATAATAAAGATGATAAGTTGAAGATTGTTGATATTGGAGGAGGAGCAGGAGATATCATAAGTAAATTTTTATTATATTATCATAATAGTTCAGGGACAATTATTGATTTGGAACATGTAAGAAAAGAAGCTGAAGAAAATGTTAGTACTAATGATCTTACCAATAGATGCAGATTTGTTTCTGGTGATTTCTTTATAGAATTAAATATACAAGGAGATATATTCATTCTATCTAGGATCATTCATGATTGGGAAGATGGAGATGCTATAAACATATTGAAGAATGTAAAAAACAATATGGATGAACATTCAAGACTACTTATAATTGAAAAGATAATTCCAGAAAAGATTGAGAAGAAGAATCTATATTTGTATATGAGTGATCTGCATATCTGGTCAATGTGTGGAGGAAAAGAGAGAACGGAAAATGAGTTGGTTGATATCTGCCAAGAAAGTGGATTAGTACTCAATAAGATATATGGATTAGCCGATTTTGAATACATTTTGGAATTCCAGAAAGATTGTTATGAGGAAGGGGTATTATGATGAATTTTAATGATATTTATGATACATATGAAAAAAAGGGGTATTATGAACCTTTTACAATGGGAGAGCATCTTGAAAATTGGGCTGAAAAATATGGTGATAAGACTGCATTAGTTGAAGAAGACAAAAGAATAACCTATAGGGAATTGAATCAGAAAGTCTATGAATTAGCAGCAGGATTCTATAAAACAGGAATAGGAAAAGGGGATAATGTTGTGGTTCAACTACCTAATTCAATTGCTTTCGTTATAACATGCTTCGCACTATTTCGTATAGGTGCAAGACCTGTTTTTTCACTGCCAGCCCATAGAGAATCAGAACTTAATGGAGTCTTTAATATTGCTAAGCCTGTAGCTTATATCATACCTACTGATTTCTTAGGATTTGATTATTCAGTTATGGCAGAAAAAATGAGTGAAAAATATCCTTGTTTAAAATTGATAATAACAGACGGACAAGCAGGAGATTACATCAATCTTAATGACTTGTTCATAGAACCTTCTGATATTGAAGATGAACCTTCTTATAAAGAAACTGCACTATTTTTATTATCAGGAGGAACAACAACAGGAAAGCCCAAACTAATACCCAAGATTCATTCAGCATATATGTATAATGCGAAAGCCAGTGCTGTTAGATGTGGATTAGATGAGACAAGTGTTTATCTTGCTTTTTTACCCATAGCACATGATTTTCCATTTTGCAGTCCAGGGGTCTTAGGTACTCTATTATCAGGAGGAAAAGTGGTACTTTGTAAAACCTCAAGCCCAGATGAAGTATTTCCTATGATAGAAAGGGAGCAGGTAACAGTAATGGCATTAGTACCAGCCATAGGAGAAGTATGGTTAGATGCTGTCATGTGGGGAGAGAGTGCAGATTTTTCAAGTATCAAGTTGGTAATAGTAGGTGCCACCAAAATAGAATATGATACCGCAGAAAGATTATCAGAGACAATGGGGTGCAAGATTCAGCAAGGATATGGATTAGGTGAAGGCTTAACCTGCTTTACTTCTCTTGATGACCCTGTAGAAATTGCATATACTTGTCAAGGAAGCCCCATTTCACAGGGTGATGAGGTGAAAGTAGTTGATGAGAATGGAGAAGAAGTAGAAAAGGGTGAGTATGGGGAATTACTTGAAAAAGGACCATATACATTTACTGGATACTATAATTCGCCAGAATTGAATGAAAAGGCATTTACGGATGATGGCTTTTTCCGTACAGGTGATAGAGCAAGATTCACTAAAGAAGGCAACATACAGCTGGGAGGACGTATTATAGAGATTATCAATAGAGCAGGAGAGAAGATTGTTCCTGCAGAGCTTGAGGACCATCTAAGGAAATATAAAGAAATCAAAGATGCGGCAGTAGTCCCTATGCCTGATAAAGACCTTGGACAAGCTATTTGTGCCTTTATCACTACAGATGATTATGATATAAACTTTGCAGATATAAATGAATTCTTGAGGAACGAAGGAGTAGCTGCATATAGAATGCCTGATAAGATTAAAGTAATTGATTTTTTACCTCGAACTAATGTTGGTAAAGTGGATAAAGTAACACTAAAGAAGATGCTGGAATAATATTAAGGAGGTAAGTTATGAATGATATTATATATAGTTATGAAAATATAAAAGAAGATATTAATAAGATGTTAGGTGAACCTATAGATTTCTCTGCTTCTCAAAATTTATTGGAGCTGGGACTAAGTTCATTGCAAATAATGAGATTAGCGAATGTATGGCGTAGAAAAGGTATAAGAATAACATTTGTGGATCTTATATCAAAGCCCTATCTGGATAAATGGTATGAATCAATTAATAAGAGTAAGATTAGCATAGATAGTAAGCTTCAAGTAAATGAAACGAAAGAAAAAATTGAGACTATAGAATATATAGATGACGAGGAAGAATTTTCTCTTACAGATGTACAATACGCTTATTGGATAGGAAGGGAAAAACATCAGATATTAGGTGGTGTAGGTTGTCATGGATATCTTGAGATAGATGGAAAAAATGTGATACCAGAGAAATTAGAAGATGCATGGAATACATTGATATCACATCATCCTATGCTTAGAGTTAAATATACTAGTAATGGTAAACAAAAAATAATAAGTAATCCAAAAAAAAGAGAAATAGTAATACATGATCTAAAAGATATAACAGAAGATATTATATCACTTGAACTCGAAAAGATACGAAAAAGAATGGCACACAGACTTTTGGATATTGAAAATGGTAAAGTAACAGGTATGGAAATAAGTATATTGCCTGATTATAATACAAGAATTCATTTTGATATTGATTTACTTGTTGCAGATGTTCAGAGCTTCCAGATAATATTAAGAGACCTAGTAGCCATCTACAATAGAAACCAGATGCCAAAAGCACCAAAAAACTGGAGTTTCGGTAGATATCTACAGAAGTTTGAGGAAGATCAATTAGTCATAAAAAACGAAGCAAAAAAATATTGGGATGGTATGTTAGATACCTTACAGGGACCACCTTCTTTACCTCTAGCGAAAAAGCCAGAAGAGATAGAAGACGTCAAATTCAAAAGGCATGAATATTTTCTAAATAAATCCTATTGGGAAGGAATTAAACGCAAGTCGGCAGGATATAGAATAACACCTGCAATGATATTTTTAACAGCTTACGCAAAGATAATTGAAAAATGGAGTAGTAATGAAAAGTTCTTGATGAATATTCCTCTTTTTAATAGAGATTGTTTAGATAAAGAATTAGAGAATGTAGTAGCAGACTTTACTAATCTACTACTTATGCAGATGGATTTTACTAATGAAGAATCCTTTGTTTCATCAGCTAAGAAGATACAAGAACAATTTCATAATAACATGAAATATTCTGCTTACTCAGGAGTTGAAATTCAACGTGATCTGGCAAAATTACATAAAGAACAGAAAAATTTCGCGCCAGTAGTATTTTCCTGTAACTTAGGAGAACCACTTATAAACAATGAGTTCAGAGATGTATTTGGTGAAATAACATATATGATATCTCAAACTCCCCAAGTGTGGATTGATCTGCAGATCTTTAATTATGAAGATGGAGTTTTACTTATATGGGATTCGGTGGAAGAGCTGTTCCCTAAGGGTATGCTGGATGATATGTTTAACAGGTTTACTTTATTGCTGGAACAATTAGGAGCTGATGATGATTTATGGAATAGTTCACCCCGATTAATTCCAGAAAAACAGATTAAGATAAGAAAAGAAATAAATAAAAAGAATGCTTTAGTGTTGGATAATAACCTGCATACTTCTTTTTTCAAGCATGCTTCAATAAGCCCAGATAAAATAGGAGTAATAGATACAAATACAGGCAAACAATATACATATGGAGAATTACTTGATGATACGTTGAAAGTCGCTAATTATCTAAGGAAGCAAGGTGTAAGAGAAGCAATGGCAGTAGGAATGACTATGGAGCGGGGAGTAGACCAGATTATTGCTATAATGGCAGTTGTATCAATTGGAGCACACTATGTTCCAGTTGCTGCAGACCAGCCTATAGTTAGACAAAATGTAATGTATAAAAAAGCGAACGTAAAACATCTGTTGATTAACAAGAATTTAGAGGAAAGTAAGTATCTAGATTCTTCTATCAAGATATTAGATATAGAAGAAGGTAAAAAAGAAGAAAGGCTACCAATTTCCCAGATTAATGAAATAGATGGTAGTAATCTGGCATATATAATATTTACTTCTGGTTCAACTGGCGAGCCAAAAGGTATTGAGATAACTCATTTCAATGCTTTAAATACTATAACAGATATTATAAATAGGTATCAGATAGAAGAAAATGACAAGGTATTAAGTGTTTCTTCAGTAGCATTTGATTTATCTGTATTTGATATATTCGGCTTACTAAATGTTGGTGGAACTGTAGTATTGATTAAAGAAGAATCCTATAGAGATGCTGATGAATGGGTTAGATTAATAAACAAGTATAATATAACTCTTTGGAATTCTGTTCCAGCGCTGTTGGATATGCTGTTAGTGATGGCAGAGAGTAAACACATCAGTATGCCAACTCTTAGATTAGCTTTACTTTCAGGAGATTGGATTGGTCTTCATCTACCCAAGAAATTAAAAGAGATTGCTGCTAATTCATCTATGGTTGGTCTAGGTGGTGCTACAGAAGCTTCCATATGGTCTAATCATTATGAAGTAACTTTACCTATACCTGATGAGTGGAAGTCCATACCTTATGGTAAGCCATTGACCAATCAGAAATTCAGAGTTGCTGACAAACTAGGAAGAGATTGTCCAGACTATGTACCTGGAGAATTATGGATTGGTGGAGATGGAGTAGCAAGAGGGTATGTTAATGAGGAACAATTGACAAAAAACAGTTTTGTTATGTGGGAGGGTGAACGTTGGTACAAGACAGGTGACTTAGGACGTTATCTATCAGATGGTAATATAGAATTTCTTGGAAGAGAAGATTTTCAAGTTAAGATAAGAGGTCACCGTATTGAATTAACAGAGATTGAAATAGCTATAAATAGATTTTATAACATAAAAGATAGTGTTGTAATACCTGTAAACAACTTAAATGGTAAATATCTGGTATCTTTCTTAGTATTAGAAAATAAGGATTTGACATTAGATACTAAGAAACTATCAGATTACTTGGAAAATAAACTACCACACTATATGGTACCTACTTCATTCAACATTATCCAAGAAATGCCTATAACATCTAATGGAAAAGTTGATATCAAGAGTTTGACCGAGATGAATATAGAAGAAGACGTTAAGGCGTGTATATCACCCAAAACACCATTAGAGATTTCTTTAGCCAAGATATGGAGTGAAATACTGCAAGTAGATAGGATAAGTACCTTGGACAACTATTTTGCTTTAGGAGGAGATTCACTTCTCGCAACTAGATTAAGTGCATTAGTTTCTGAGAAACTGAATGTAAGATTATCACTAGAAGAAATATTTACAAAGCCAGTTTTTGAAAAACAGATACTTCATATAGAAAAGGTTTTAGCCAATAATGATATAGAAGAAGCTTACAAAGAAAATAAAGAATTGGCAAAATACATTGAAATAAATGATAAGATGAAATATGAACCATTCCCATTAACAGAAATACAACAGGCTTATCTGATAGGACGTAGTGGTCTGTATACTCTGGGAGATGTATCTACTCATTATTATTATGAATTAGAAGGAAGTACAATTGATATACAAAAATTAGAGAATGCCTTGAATGTATTAATAGGTTACCATGATATGTTAAGAGCTGTTATCCTGCCAGAAGAACATAAACAGGTAATACTTGAAAAAGTACCTGATTATCATATCAAAACTACAGATTTAAGAGGTATTTCTAATATAAAGAGTAAGTTGGATGAGATAAGAGAAGAGATTTCTCACACAACTTTATCAATAGATAAATGGCCTTTGTTTGACATTAGGGCAACTTATTACGATGATAAGATAAGATTACATATGAACTTTGATAATATTATATTTGATGGATGGAGTATTTCATTATTCATGGAACAAATGAAAAATTTATATGCAGATATAGATTTTAAACTGCCAGAATTACAGCTTTCCTTTAGAGATTATGTATTGGCTTTACAGAAAATAAAAGAAACATCCTTATATGAGAAAGATAAAAATTATTGGTTGAATGAAATTAATAGTATGCCTCCAGCACCAGAATTACCTATTGAAAATAGCCCAGATTCTCTTCAAACAGCTAGATTCAATCATTATGAATCCATATTAGTCAGTGATAGGTGGAATAGACTTAAATCTATAGGGAAAAAAGAAAGTATTACACCTTCAGCCATTTTATTGACTGTATTTTCAGAAGTGATAGGAAGGTTCAGCAAGACACAAGATTTTACAATCAACTTGACCAGATTTAATAGATTACCTGTTCATGATAGGATAAATGATATAATCGGGGACTTTACTTCTCTTGTTATGTTGTCGGTAGACAGAAAGAATGGAGCAACATTCTTGGAAAGATGTAAAAATGTACAAAAGAAATTATGGCAAAATCTTGACCATCCATATTTTTGTGGAGTTGAAGTTCAGAGAGAATACAGTAAGCTTGGGTCCAAGGATAATTCGTCACCTATTATGCCAATAGTATTTACAAGTGGTCTAGGGATAAGTCTGGAAGGGGATCAGGCAAGTAATGATTTCCCAAAAATAAAATATAATATGTCAGAGACACCACAGGTATGGCTGGATCATCAAGTAGCAGAAAAGGATGGTAATCTATATCTTTTCTGGGATGTAATTGATAAGATTTTTCCTGATGGATTGGTTAATGAAATAATGTCAGCCTATGAAAAATTGTTAACCAATTTGGCAGTCAATAAAGATATGTGGACAAATAATACTTGGAACCTGATTAGTATTTTAGATCAGTCAAGAATAGAAGCAAATAATACAAAAGCTCCTATGGATTCAGAAACATTGATAAGTTTGTTTTTAAAGCAAGTCAAGGAAAATCCTGATTATATAGCTGTCATCAATAATGATAGAACACTAACATATAAGGAAGTATTTTTGTATGCATATGAAATAAAAAAATATATCGAAGAAAAAAACATTGATGATAAGAGCCTGATTGCTGTAGTCATGAACAAGGGTTGGGAACAGATTCCAGCGGTTCTAGGTGTAATGATGGCAAAAGCTGCTTATTTACCTATAGATTCCAGTAATTCAGTAGACAGAATGAAAGTGATATTAAAAGAAGCTGATACAAATATTATTTTGACCCAATCTGTTCTATATGATGAGTTAGATATAGAAGGAGCAATTAAGCTATCTGTTGATGAAGTTTTGATATCTGATAAAAGCATAGATGATTATGTGGATGAGACAAAACCTGATGATTTAGCTTATGTAATATATACATCTGGTTCAACTGGAGTACCAAAAGGAGTTGTCATAGATCATAAAGGTGCAGTAAACACCATTTTAGATATCAATAAGCGTTTTAATATAGATTATAATGATAGGACAATAGCATTATCAAACCTTAATTTTGATTTATCGGTATATGATATATTTGGAATGTTATCCTGTGGAGGAGCCATTGTCATACCTGAAAGTACAAAAGCAAAAGAACCTGATTATTGGATTGACCTATTAGATGAAAAGAATATAACCGTATGGAATACTGTTCCTGCATTCATGCAGATGCTTATTGAATATGACTATGATAATAAGCTTATAGATAATACTGATCTAAGGTTAGTATTGTTAAGTGGAGACTGGATACCCCTTAATCTGCCAGATAAAATAAAAGCTGGATTTATAAATGCTGTCGTAGCAGGTCTAGGAGGAGCTACAGAAGCCTCTATCTGGTCAAATATATTTATAGTGGAAGATATCAATGATAAGTGGAAAAGTATACCTTATGGAAAGCCCCTTACCAATCAGAGATACCATATCTTGAATGAACTAATGGAGGATTGTCCTAACTGGGTCGAAGGTAGATTATATATTGCTGGAGAAGGTCTTGCAAGAGGATACTGGAATGACGAAGATAAAACAAAAGAAAGATTCATATATCATTCTGAAAAAGGTGAACGGTTATATTATACAGGTGATATGGCAAGATACTTCCCTGATGGAAATATAGAGTTTCTTGGACGAGAAGACTTGCAGGTCAAAATAAATGGTTATCGTGTTGAATTAGGAGAGGTTGAATCAGCAATTAGTGATATAGATGGTATTACAGATAGTGTTGTAACTCTTATGGATACTAAAGACTTAGGTGTAGGATACTTGATAGCTAATATAATCATAGAAGATGAAAAGAAGATATATGATGAAGTGAAAGTGGAATCTGTAGATACTCTATATTATTGGAATGAGTTAAATAAGTATATAAATGATATAGACAGTGACATTAAGACACCAGATTATCATAAGATCTTAGATGAATTTCGTAAGTTTACTGATTATGCCAGCATTTATGGTATATGCAGAGCTTTTTTTGAGGCAGGTATATTTGATGAAGCTTTCAAGGAATATACTATAGATGAAATAATGGAAAGAGCAGGTTATATAGCTAGATACAAAACACTGATTAACAGTTGGTTGGACATGTTGATAGATGAAAACATTATTAACATAAAAGATAATAAATATTATTGCGATAGCATGATATTAGTTAAAATTCCTATAAAGCCTAATGCTGGATACATAAAGTCACACGAAGATGTATATGCAAAAGCATTGGACATAATCAATAAAATCAGACGAGATATTAAGACTTATAATTTGATATTAAGAGGTAAGATAGAACCTTTAGAGTTATTGTTAGAGGAAAAAGAGGTATTTCTAACACCAGAATATCTTAATAAATATAATCTAACCACAGAGTATAATAAAAAGCTTGTGTTGCATGTATTTGATAAGTTGTTAAAAATACATTCAGAAGATAAGAAAGTCAAGGTACTGGAAATTGGAAGCAGAGCTTCTAATATCACAAAAGACTTGGCAGAAGGTTTAGGAAACAATGTAGAATATACTTATTCAGATGAATCAAACTTTTTCTTGAATAAGAAAAAAGAGAGTCTAGGAGATATAAGTATAGAATACAAATTATTTGATATGAATAAATCAGCCATGGAGCAAGGTTATGAAGATGAAAGATACCATATCATAATTGCAGACAATTGCCTTCATAGAGCAGATAATATAGGAAAGACAGTAAAATACCTTAACGATATGATAGAACCGGGAGGATATCTATTATTTGTTGAACCAACGGAAAATAATAAATTGATACTTAATACAACTGCTTTCTTTGAAGATGGATATGAAGGTCTTACGGATGAACGTAAAGAGGATAAACTACCATTTTTATCAGCATCCAGATGGATAGAATTATTGAAAGACTGTAGTTATAAGAGAGTTCACAATATGGATAATTTCTTTATTGCAGAAGCCAAAGACACTTATTATTCTTTTAACCAAGAAAAGATAAAAGAACTATTAAGTCATAAGCTTACTGATTATATGATGCCTAAGAAGTTTGTTGTACTAGATAGATTTCCTTTATCCAATAATGGAAAAATAGATAGGGCTAAGATAAAAGAGATGAATGAAAAATCTAATATGACTTTGATAGGTGAAAAGAGATATCCAACCAATGAAACGGAAAAAGAAATAGCTCTTATATGGTGTAATATCTTAAAACATGAGGAGATAGGCATAGATGATAATTTCTTTGAACTAGGTGGAGATTCATTATTAGCCATTCAAGTAATAAATGTTTTTAAAGAGAAAAAAATCAATATAGCTTTAAAAGATATTTTTGATAATCCTACAATAAAATCATTAGCTGATTTTATTGATGAGGAATTAAGCAAGGATGATGAAGAGTATGAAGAAGGAGAAATATAACAAGAGCAGCTTGAATATAGAAGGATACATAGGTATTTTAGGTGCAACAGGCAGTGTTGGAAAAAAAGCTGTTAAGACGCTTATGGAATATACAGATTATAAATTACTTCTAGGGTCTAGAGACAAGAATAAATTAGACAAGATGTTTGATGTTTCTGAATCCATAAAAGAGTATGTTCAAGTTAATATTAATAACAAGGTACAGCTTGAGGAATTTTGCAGTAGATGTAACATAGTTCTGAATTGCTCAGGACCAAGTGAAATCATATTAGATAAAGTTGCATTAGCATGTATTGAACAAGGGATACATTATGTAGATGTTTCTGGTGGAGAGAAGCTCTATGATTCATTAAAAAATAAAGAGGACATTATAAAATCTAAGAAGTTATTATTCATTATAGCTTGTGGAGTTTATCCAGGATTAACAGAGATATATCCAATGTATATCATCAAAAAATATTTTGACGTTGTAAATAGCCTAAAATTCTATTTCACTACCCAAGGGAAATTATCCTTCAGTTCCGCATATGACTACATATGCGGAATCCTGAATAAAGTTGGTAAAGGGATGAAATATATAAATAGAGGATGCATTACTAGTGTAGATAACAATAAAATACAAGAGTATAATCTCCCAGAACCAGCAGGGAGCAGATATTGTTATCCTATCATTAATGGAGAATTTGAAAGAATGTGTAAGAACAACAATATAGATAAAGCATATTTTTATAATACTTTCTATAACAGAGAGGATATTGAAAATGCTATGTCAATAATAAAAGACAGCAAAAGACTAGGTAAAGATGTATTAGCAAAAACAATGACAGGAAAGTTCGTAGGAGATAATAATCATAGGGACTTTACCATGATTTATATGACCTGCGAAGGGATAAAAGATAATAGTGAAATAGAAATAGAGGGGAAAATCCTATACCAAGGAGCTGGAAATGATATATCAGGTATTTTAGGTGCCAATGTAATAGAAATAATAATGGATATTATACAAAATGAATGTGGCGTATATTATGTTGCAGATATCATCCCCGCAGATATTTTTATAGACAAAATGAATAACAAAGGAATTATGTCCTGTGAGACCATTAAGGAATTTGAAGAAGGAGAAATATTATGATATATTTTTTTGAACTGTAAAAGATATTGACAATCATTATCATTTATAATAAAATGAGATTGAAAATAAAAATAATACTGTATTGTTTGGTTTATTGTAATTATTTGTAATAATATTAACTTTATATATAATCAATGGAAGCTAATAATTAGATCGATTCACCATAATATAATTAAAAACGTTAAGGGAATAGGAGGGATTATAATAATAGTACTAGAATCTCAAACCAAGGATAAGGATGTTAACAAGTTATTAGAAATACTGGACCATAAAAATGTACAAGCACATGAGGTTAATGGTCTAGATTCTAAGGTTCTCATATTAAGTGGAGATACTCATAAAATTGACCCATATAGTATTGAATCTATAGATATAGTCAAGAAATACATAGAGATCAAAGACCCATATAAAAAGGCAAATAGATTATTTCATTCAGAGGATTCTGTCTATGATATCAAAGGTAAAACTATAGGAGGAAAAAATATAGCATTAATTGCAGGACCTTGTTCTGTAGAGAGTCAACAGCAGATAGAAGATATAGCAAAAAAAGTTAAAAGGGATGGAGCTTCATTTTTACGTGGAGGAGCTTTTAAGCCTAGAACATCACCATATACTTTTCAAGGATTAGGAACTGCTGGCTTAGAGTATCTAAAAGAAGCTGGTAAGAAAACTGGATTACCAATAGTTACAGAAATAATGTCAGCAGATTATATGGATCAGTTTGTTGAATATGCAGATATTATACAGGTAGGTGCAAGAAATATGCAGAACTATGCCCTTCTGAAAGAATTAGGTAAAATCAATAAACCTATTTTGCTTAAGAGAGGTTTGTCTGCTACCATAGAAGAATTTTTATTATCTGCTGAATATATAATGGCAAATGGTAATGATAAAGTAATCCTATGCGAAAGAGGAATAAGAACATTTGAAACTTACACTAGAAATACTTTGGATCTAAGTGCTGTGGTAGCTATTAAAAGATTAAGTCACCTGCCAATAATTGTTGACCCAAGTCATGCGTGTGGAAGAGACTGGATGGTATCATCACTTTCAAAAGCAGCCATAGCTGTAGGCGCGGATGGACTAATAATAGAAGTTTGCGAAGACCCAGAGAATGCAGTATCAGATGGACAACAGACATTGACACCATTTTGTTATAAAAAACTAGTTAAGGAACTAAGAGTATTAGCAAAAGCTGTAGGAAGAGATATTGCTTAATTAATTGTATAAGAGAGGTTATTGTATGTATAAAGAGAAATCGTTGAATCTTAATAATATATTCTCTTTTTGGAATGATTTCCAAGATGAAGAAAAATTCTTGTTTTATAACCCAAACGAAAAAGAAATAATAATGGGTGCCAAGAGGTTGAAGACTTTCAAACACAACGAAAGCTTTGATGGATACAAATATATTTTTTCTACAAAAACATTTTTTGATAGTGTAAAAGATAGTATATGGAATGATTTCAAGTCCGAAAATATAGCTTTTTCCTATTATTTGAAGATAAAAGATAATAAACAGACACTATATTATCAAGGTATAGATAGGAAGTTTTGTGATAATACAATGGACGAAGAGTATTACGATTATACTCTTGCTAATACAGATTATGATGACTGGAAAGAGCTATTTAACATTAGCTACGATAAAATACTGACAAAGAAAATTAACAAGGTCGTTCTATCAAGAGAGGTTATCGTTGATTTATCCAAGAGACCAAGAGAAGAATGCATAATTAAAAGATTGATTGATAATAATTCAGGGAACTTTATTTTTGCTTATTCCAAGGGAAACAAGTGCTTTCTAGGAGCTACACCAGAAATATTGCTAGAAAAAAAGAAAAACAAAATAATCAGTCATGCTGTAGCAGGAACTCTCCTTAAGGATAAGAAAAATGATTCTAAGAACAGAGAAGAATTTTTAAAAGATGAAAAGAATTCCCATGAACATGATTTGGTAGTATCAACAATCAAAAAGACCTTAGAGAAATACGGTAACAATACATATGTTTCCAAAAGAAAACTTCTGGAAGCAAAAAATCTTTATCATCTACATACTGAACTTTTAACAGATAGCACTGATGATATTATTACTTGGAGAAATAGATTACATCCAACTCCTGCATTAGGAGGTACTCCAAGAGATGTTGCTCTAGAAATAATAAGAAAACACGAACCCCATGAAAGAGGTATGTATGCTTCTCCTATAGGTTTGATAGATGAATCTGGTAATGGTGTATTTGTAGTTGGAATAAGGTCGGGAATGATTGAGGATGATAAATTGTATGGATATGCAGGTTGTGGAATAGTCAAGAATTCAGATTGTAAAAAAGAATATATAGAAACAGAAGGAAAACTTAAAACCATTTTAGAGTGTTTGTAAGGAGATAATTTATGACTAACTATATAGGAGCATTAATTGATGAATTATATTTATTAGGAATAAAACATGTAGTAATTAGTCCAGGGTCTAGGTCAACACCCTTATCCATGATTTTCATGGAAGGGGATTTTAAGACATATATCAATATTGATGAACGTTCAGCTGGATTCTTCGCTCTAGGAATAGCAAAAGAATTAGGTGAACCTGTAATATTAGTGTGTACTTCTGGTACTGCAGCTTGTAATTATTTGCCAGCTGTTACAGAAGCAGCAGCTTCCAAGATACCACTTATAGTACTTACGTCAGATAGACCCCATGAACTAAGGAATGTTGGTGCACCTCAATCGATAAATCAAAACAATATATATAATAATTTTGTTAAACATTATGAAGAACTGGCATTACCAAAAGATGAAGAACTATATTACAGATATGTGAGGACGGTGATAGATAGAAGTTACAGTATGGCTATGGCTCTACCTAAGGGAGTTGTACATATCAATATACCATTGCGAGATCCTTTAGTTCCAGAATTTGATAAACTTGATTTCACTCTAGGCAGAAGAAAGCATACTTATAATTTTAATGAATTATATAATGGTAATGATTATAGCTTGGATGTAGATTATTCTAAGTATCAATCGGGTATCATAATATGTGGTGTTGATACCAATCAAAATTATTTTGATGAAGTAATTGCTTTATCAGAAAAACTTAAGGTTCCAATATTAGCTGACCCTATTTCCAATTTTAGAAGCAGGGAAAGTAAAAATATAATATATACATATGATTCTATATTAAAGAATGAAGAGATATATTCAGAGTTAAAAGTAGATTACATAATTCACTTTGGAGATATTCTTGTATCAAAACCTTTGAATAAATTCATTAAATATAATGAGGATGTTAGATATATCAAGGTTGCACCAGAGTTCAGCTATGTTAGTTCAACTCTTTCTATTACAGATTATATTGTAGCTGGAGAAAAAAAGTTTTGTAACCTGATCAATTATAACCTAAGCGACTGTGGTTATCTTGATAAATGGATTAACCTTCAATCAAGATACTCCAAAAACTTAGATGATGTGGCAGATGTAGAAACTATATTTGAAGGTAATCTAATAAAGCTTATGGAAAAATCCATGAAGGAAAATACAAGATTCTTTGTCGCCAATAGTATGTCAATCCGCCATGTAGACAGTTATTTCAGAGATAAGTATAAGAAAAATATCAAGATACTTTGCAATAGAGGAGCTAATGGAATTGATGGGATTGTTTCAGCTGCATTAGGTGTCGCACAAGTTGCTGAAAATACAGTTTTACTTATAGGGGATTTGTCTTTCTATCATGATTTGAATGGTTTGTTAGTCTCGCAGATGGAAGGTGCTGATATTGTTATTGTACTGATCAATAACGGGGGTGGTGGAATATTTAGATATCTGCCACAGAGTAAGGAAAGGAATTTTGAATACTTGTTTTTAACTAAACATGGTATTGATTTTAGTGGACTAGCTACCCAATATAATATCAACTACAGTTTAATTAAGGATTATGAAGATTTTGAGACAAGCTTTGAGAAAGCTATTGAATCAAAAGGTGTCAACCTACTAGAAGTCATGATAGATTCAAAAGAAAGTATAAGAATACATAAATTGATTACGGAAAAATATTAGGTAAGGCTATGAAGATAAAATATGATGATATTATTTACAATATAGAAGTTGAAGGTAATGGAATACCTATAGTGTTTTTACATGGTTTCTCAGAAAACATGAGTACTTTCAGGTATTTAGATTGTACAGGTTATAAGAGGATTTTTATAGACCTCATAGGACATGGGAAAACCCAGTCACCAAAAGATATGAAATATTATAATGTGAAATATTTAATAAAAGCAATCAACTATATAATTAATACTATAACTGATACAAAGTATATTTTATATGGTTATTCAATGGGAGGACGGATAGCTTTAGCATATGCTCTTGAATATCAAGAAGAGTTAAGCCATCTTATCTTAGAATCATCTTCTTATGGTATAGAAGAGCAATCAATACGTGATAAACGTTATTACAATGATTATAGATTAGCTGAAGAGATAAGACATAAAGGAATAGAGTGGTTTGAATCCTATTGGAGTAATATATCAATATTCAAAACTCAAAAAATGTTAGGTGTAGATGCAAGAAATACTATAAAGAAGATTAGACTCAGCAATAATATAATTGGATTATCCAATTCACTTATAGGTTTGAGTCAAGGTAGAGTTAACTGCCTTAGAAATGAATTATATAAACTGAATATAGATGTCACATATATAAGTGGTGAAATAGATAAAAAATATACATCTATAGGTGAGGAATTTACTAAGCTAATAAGAAATATAAACCATGTTAGAGTTGAATCCAGTGGACATAATGTTCATATGGAAAAAACTCAGTCAATCAATAAGTTATTAAATGAGATTAGACTATCTCATATTTAATAAAAATGTATTTAATATATTATTTAGAATTTTATGAGGAATCAGCAATCGTATTAAATATATAAATTTAAATTAATGGAGGTATTACATGAACAAGATTAATTGGATAAAAGGAACTAGAAATTATGAAGATGTCATATACGAAACTCATGAGGGGATTGCTAAGATTACAATAAATAGACCTCACGTGAGAAATGCATTCAGACCAAAAACTGTAATGGAATTAATAGATGCATTTACGATAGCTAGAGAAGACAGCAGCATTGGAGTTATTGTCCTAACTGGAGCTAATCATGGTGAAGGTGAAGAAAAAGAAGCATTTTGTTCAGGTGGCGACCAGAAGGTTAGAGGTAACGGCGGTTACGTAGGAGACGACCAAATTCCAAGATTGAATGTTCTAGACTTACAGCATCTAATAAGGATTATACCAAAGCCAGTAATTGCAATGGTAAATGGTTTTGCAATTGGAGGAGGACATGTTCTTCATATAGTTTGCGATTTGACTATAGCTTCTGAGAATGCTAAATTCGGACAAACAGGACCAAAAGTCGGCTCCTTTGATGGAGGATATGGTGCTGGATATCTTGCTAGAATAGTTGGTCATAAAAAAGCAAGGGAAATATGGTATCTGTGTAGACAATACACTGCTAAGGAAGCCTTGGAAATGGGTCTTGTAAATACAGTGGTACCATTTGATCAATTAGAAGATGAAACTGTAAAATGGGCAAAAGAAATATTGCAGCACTCACCTACTGCCCTAAGGTTCTTAAAATCTTCATTTAATGCTGATACTGATGGTATAGCAGGGTTACAGCAATTAGCAGGCGATGCAACACTATTGTTCTATACTAGTGAAGAAGGTAAAGAAGGCAGGGATGCTTTCAAAGAAAAGAGAGAACCAGAGTTCGATAAATTTTATAAATTCCCTTGATGGTGATAATTATGAACCAGCTATATAAGCATAGTCAAACTATGCCAGACAAAAAATTCATTAATTCACTTACCTATAGACAAGTGTATACAGAGACAAATAAGCTAACCATAAAATTAAAAGAATATATAGGAGATAATAATAGAGTTGCAATCATATCTAACAATTCAGTGGAATTCGCAATGATGTTATTAGCCTTGATGAATTTAGAAGTAGAGACCCTACTTCTAAATTCTATGTTAAAAAACAAGGAGATAGAGGAACAAATTGATGAGCTGGATATATCAGTGGTCTTTTCAAGTGACAATAGATACATTTCATTCAAAGAGGTATTCGGTACACAGATTACTCAGCCTTATGAGATTGATAATATTAAAGCTAAAATTGATAGTAATAAGAACAAAAATAGAGACAATAAAGACAAAAAAAATAAGGGTGACAAAGTGTTATTAATCATGAATACCAGTGCTACAACTGGCAGGTTCAAGTCCGTTCCTATAACAATAAATCAGATAACAAGTCATGTACAAGCTTCAAAAAAATCATTAGGATACTGTCCAGATGATAATTGGCTCTTAGTTCTTCCTATGTTTCATGTGGGAGGATTGATGGTATTACTTAGAAGTCTGTATAATGGTACAGCTATAACCATTTTAGAAAAATTCGACGAAGATAAGGTCATATATCTAATAAACAATAATAAGGTTAATATGGTATCTATGGTACCCACTATGTTAAGAAGGATAATAGATAGGATAGAAAAACATAATCTTAGAGTCATGCTTTTAGGAGGAGAATTCATAGAAGATGATTTAATCAACAAATCCGTAAAATTGAATGTTTCTATCTACAAAAGTTATGGTATGACTGAGACCACTAGTCAAGTAGTTAATTTTAATGTACTGGATAACTTAGATAAATTAAAATCAGTAGGAAAACCAATGGAACATGTAGATATTAAGATAGATACTGACAAATTTTTGGAACATACAAAAGAAGGTTACCCAGCAGGAGAAATAACCATAAAATCATCTATGCTTATGAAAGGATATTTAAATAAGGATGGATTATCAGGATATTTTTGTACTGGAGATATTGGCTATTTTGATGATGATGGATTTTTATATATACTTGATAGAAGATCCAACTTAATTATTTCGGGAGGTGAAAACATATATCCCCAAGAAATAGAAAACATCTTATATAATAATCCTCATGTAAATGAGTGCGCTGTCATATCAAAAAGAGATTCCAAATGGGGTTATGTACCAGTACTCTATATTGTCACAGTATTATCCGAGGATAATATAATAGAATACCTGAAATCACAGTTAGCCAATTATAAAATCCCAAAAGAGATAATTTTTAGAGAGAGTCTACCTAAAAATGCCACAGGGAAAATAATGAAAAAAGCTTTGAGGAGTTGTGAATATGAAGATAAAGAGAGTTGAACTTTTTAAAATCCATCTTGATATCAATTTTACATTCACTTCATCCAAATCAAGTCTTAATAAAAGGGAAACTATTGTAATAAAAATAACAGATTACAATGGAAATCATGGATATGGTGAGGTTGTGGCTTTTAATAAACCCTTTTATACAGATGAAACCATTGATAGTTCATTACATATCTTAGAAAATGATTACATAGATAGATTATTGAACCTCCAAATAGATGACCCTTTGGAAATTCATGAAATCATTGATAATACATATCCTATGACTATAGCAGCTATAGAAGCGGCATTAATAGACTTATTTTGCAGAACAAATAATATAAAGGCTATGGATTATCTATTTGATAGAGAGGTAATGAAGGAAAATATAAAGGGTGGCATAGCACTTGGTGACATGGAATATGAAGCATTAAATTATAATATTAAAAAATATTCCAATGAAGGATATGAGAGATTCAAACTAAAGATAAAACCGAAAACCAGTCTTACTAAGATAATTAAAATTGTACATGATTTTCCTGAGCTAAGATTTCTATTAGATGCCAATAGAAGTTTTACTATAGATGATATAAAAGAACTTAAGATTTATGATTCTTTGAACTTTATTTGTATAGAAGAACCAATTGGGTACAAAAAAATGAAAGAACTTGCTTGGTTACAAAAAGAGCTGATAACTCCCATATGTCTTGATGAAAGCATTATGAATACAAAAGATCTAAAAAAAGCTATTTCACTAAAGGCAATTAAAATGCTCAATATAAAATGTTCAAGATTAGGTGGAATATATTATACAAAAGAAGCAATCAAGATATGCAGAACTAAGGGTATACCCTTTTGGATGGGAAGCATGGTTGAAAGCAGCATAGGAAAGATGATACAAGTTAATCTTGCTTTTTTGCAGGATAATTGTATGGAAGGTGATATATCTTCAAGTTCCAGATATTTTAGTGAAGATCTGATATCTCCACCACTTGAATTTTACAAGAGTTATTATGATTTAAGAAGTAGTATTAGTTTCGGTTATGAAGTGAATATGGACAGACTTAAGAGATATACTACGTATTACAATAAGAAGGAGGTATAGCTTTTGAATATTTTACAGGTCATGGATATGAAGAGTGTAGTGCTGAAAGATGATTATATTGAAGCAAGAATAGATATTACTGATTTTTATGATCAGAGTTATGGTATAGTTCATGGGGGATTGACAATTACTTTTGCTGAGACATTGGCTGGATTGGGTTCAAAGAATATTCTTGATGAAGACTACATGGCTGTAGGTCAAAACATAACTGCTAATCATCTTAGACCTAAAAAAATAGGTGGCTTTTTACAGGGAACAGGAAGACTGATTCATAGAGGTAAACGAACCCATCTATGGACTATTGAAGTAAAAGATGAAAAAAATAAATTAATATCCATAGTAAATGTGACTAATGCTATAATGGAGTTATATAGTACCAAAGTGGAGAAAGGGGATAATAGGTAATTATGGAAAGGTATAAGAAATGGTTTCCATTCAAAGATATGGAATCCTTGAAAGATAAGAAAAAACATAAAGTATTTTGTTTTCATCATGCAGGAGGAAGTGCTTCTACGTATAGACCTTGGATGATGTATGATACTGATATAGATATATTGTCTATTGAATTACCAGGTAAGGCAACAAGAATGACTGAAGATTATATCTCCAACTACGAAGAGTTGATTCCAGAAGTAGCTAAGGCCATAAATGAAGTATCTTGCGGACAAGATTATACACTATATGGTCATAGTATGGGAGCAATGATAGCTTTTAAAACTGCCTACATATTACAGAATAAGTATAATAATAAGCCTTCTTCCTTGATTGTTGCGGGTAGACATGCACCTGTAGATGATATAAAAGACAGGTATCAGACCTACATGGAAGATGATGAACTAGTAAAGGAATTGAAAAGAAACAACGGAACACCTTCTGAGATTTTAGAAAATGAGGAAATACTCAAGGTTATAATACCTGCCATAAAAAACGATTATAAGTTAAATGAGTCCTTAGCTTACAAAGATGAAGTAGTTGACATTCCTATTATAGCCCATGCAGGGAAAGAGGATTTTGATGCCAATAAGAAACTGATGGAAAGATGGGGACTGGTTACAACTGATATGTTTGTAATAAAAGAATTCAAGGGAAGCCATTTCTTTTTGCATGATTTGGGAAAAGAGTATTATGATGACATACTCAAAAATATAGAGGCAATCAATGAAATATAGTATAGGATAGATTTGAGATTATTTATTATTACAGCATAAAAAATGGACATAAATATAAATTTGTCCATTTTTTTTATGCTGTAAGTAAGTTTTACTACGTCTATAGGATTCCTTAGATAGATTGTATATTTAGACCTAGTATGTGTTATAATTATTTAATATATATTTGATTAATTATTTTTAGAATCTGTTAAAAAATGTTCAGCTAATTCATTGAAATCTATATCTGATTCATATATTTCAATATTCTTGATAATATTGTTTTCTGATAGAATGTATAAACCACCTTGAGCTGCAGGAGTCTCTTTACTTACGATAGGATAAACATCTAATTGTAAATTTCCTTTTTTATTGTAAGCTACATTACTACCATGTGTAAGATTAAACCCATTCATAAAATCAGATAAGGATTTATTTAAGAATTTTTCTCTGAAACTAGTTAATGAAGTAGCTTTTTCTATATCTGGTATATCTGCTGCATCAAAATCTGTTCCCAATTCATAGGAATATGCATTAACAATATAATCATAATCTTTCCAAGTATTGTTTGGTGATCCTGAGAATTCATCAATTCTTACATCTATAATTTTATTGTCTTGTATATATATGTATAATGCATTGCTTTCTTCTTTGTTATTGATAGGATAAATAGATATATTAGGAAAACTAGCTCTATTTGATACTTCATCTCCAGTCAATTTTTCTGAATCAACAAAGTAAGTTCTTACATAAGGAGTTCCTATGATATTATATATATAGGTATAATCATTTCCCAGGGTTTCTTCTTTGGTGTCATATATTTTGTGGGCATCAGAACTACTAATGGAATTCTGATCATTGATTATAAAAGTTGCTTGAGCTGCTTTATCAGGGATTTCTGTAGTATTCGCACTTGATTCAGGGGTGCTCATAAAAATGTATGCTACTACGGCAATTAATGATAAACTTATTATTGTTATTATATATGAAGTTTTTTTTCTATATTTTTTAATCATAATTATTCTCCTCTCAACTTCTGATTTGTATTTTAAGATATTTGTGCATACGGGAACAAATCTGGAGTAAACATTAAAATATTCTAATAATTCTATAATGACTTTCCCATAGGTATTGTGTTGTTCATTTTCTAGATGTTTTAATACAAGAGCGTCACAAGCAATCTCCATATCATTTTTCATCTTATAAAACCCAATCCAAATAATAGGATTAAACCAGTATATTAATTGATAAAATAGTATTATCCAATTCATGAACAAATCTTTTCTTTTAAAATGTGCTAGTTCATGAAGGATCATAAGTTCTAATTTTTCATCACTAAAATTATCTAAAATTTGTTCAGGTAAAAGAATTTTGGGATGAAATAGTCCTGCTAAACTAGGAGTAGAAAAATTCTTAGTTTTTACTAAAATTATGTTTTTCTCTATACCTAAGGATTTTTTGCATTTATCAAGTAGGGATGCTTTGTCAGTATCTATAAGGGTTTGTGATCTATTTATTAATCTACAATAATGAAGGGTATTGATTATTGTAATCAAACTTAGTAGCAAAAAACCAAATAGCCATATGTATCCCAAAATAGTAACAAGGGTATTATCATCCTTTGTTTTTGTTAATGATGTATCTAATTTATTAAAAGTAGATTCATCATTTTGGATATCTTGCTTTTCTTCACTCATACTAGGTGTATCAGTAATATGAGATATATTTCTTTGATTTAATTGTATATCTGAATCATAAATATTATTGAAAACTTTTTTTGGAATATTGTATATACTCATGCCGCTCTTAGGTAAATAAGGAATCGTAAGAGATATAAACAATAAGAACCATATAATATAATGTATTTTAGCTGTAAATAATCTATTGAATAAGAACTTTACTAACAAAATAATTAAGACTAAAATACTTGTTTTTATGGACATAAGGAATAAAATATGAGTAAAATTAATCATTATTTACTCTCCTCATCTAAAAGCTTTTTGAGTTCATCAATTTCTTGGGAAGATAATTTCATATCTTTTACAAAATTAACGATCATCGCATTGAACGAACCGTTATAAACTTTTTTCAAAAATGATTGATTTTCAATTTTTCTATAGTCAACTTCCTTTATCAAAGGATAATATAGATAAGCCTTACTTTCTTTTTCATATCCAATTGCTCCTTTTTTTAAAAGACGATTAATTATAGTTTTGATGGTTTTCTCGCTCCAATTCTTATGAACATCTACCAAGTCTATTATTTCTTGTGATTTTATAGGGTGCGTTTTCCAAATAATTTTCATGATTTCATATTCACTATCAGATATTTTGGGAATATTTGCATGCATTCAAATAACCTCCTTAATTTACAATTACAATTGTAATCCTAAATTAATATTACATTCAAACTTTATCTTTGTCAATAGTAATTTGAAATTATTTTAAGAACTATTAATCATCCTAACTAATGGTATATATATAGAATCAAAAAAACCATATATAGTGTTAATAACGCATTATTACTATATATGGTTATAATATTTTATTTGTTTTAATTTCCAACCTTAAACATCTCCGAAGGAGATATTCCCATGGTTGATTTGAAAACTTTGCTAAAGTAGTATTGATTGCTATAACCAGTTGCTTTTGCTACATCTTTTATTAATATGGATGGATTTTCTTTAATTAAATTTACAGCTAGGTCCATCTTTAATTTGGTTATATAGTATGTAATAGAAACACCTTGATACTTTTTGAATGCTCTGCTGAGATATGAAACGTTGAAACCAAACATATCAGCAAGTTCATTGAGAGATATATTCTCACAGTAATGACGATCAATATATTCAATAACAGGGTTGAGGGAGTTAAGTGTTTCTGAATTATCATCAATATTTTCTTTAGAAATCAGATTGTTATATAAATCCATGATTTTCTCTATAAGTTCAATATAAGTAAAGCAATTGGACAATGCATCATCTATTAGATATTCTAACTTTAACATTTTATTATCAAAATTAACACTATGTTCTTGGAGTATTGAGAATATGTTTTTCAAGAGATTTGCAACTTTTTCTTGAGACATATTTCGTTCTTCACAGTATAAGAATATCTTTTCAATTTCATTTCTGAATAGTTTTCTGTTCTTTGATTTCAAATAAGTTATAAGCATATTGATGTTGATTTTATCATTTTTACTATCTGCATATTTATTGGAATCATGTAAAAATACTATATTCGATTTAGAGAAAATTATATTGTCCAGTAAAGAATATCCAATCTCAATATAGTTTTGAGACAATTGCTTAAATGAGGTTATACCACGACTGATTACAATAGTATAATTAAAATCTGCATAATTGTCCTTAAAATAGCTCTGTGTCTGTTGAATGAATTCATCTGATATACGCTTATTTTTTTTATAGGAACCGATAATTACCGTCAGTTCATTGGAACGTGCATGAGGAATAAAGAATATATCCTGTGATGACGAATTGTTGAGACTAAGGTAAGGATAATAGTCACCAAAGAATTCTTTGCAATCATGGCAGGAATTTTCAATTCGTTTATTGCCAATACAAATATGAAAAATATGATAGGCGTCAAAAATGGATGCGTAGTCTTGGGGGAGATAATCGGGATTTATCATAAGCTTATATATATTCTCTTTTATTATTCCTTTGCATTTTTGACGAATTTTTTCTAATACTTCCTCTATGTTTTCTGTAGTAATAGGTTTCAGAAGATAATCTGTAACTTGTAAGGTAAGAGCTTCCTTGGCATACTCAAAATTATTATAGCTGCTGATAATTACAAATATGGTATGAGGATTTAATTTTTTGATTTCCCTGATTAAATCAAGTCCACTCATAACTGGCATTTTGATGTCTGTAATAACAACAACGGGTTTTAACTGTTTTATTTCCTCTAAAGCAGTAATACCATTAGATGCGGATCCTATAACTTTAAAGTCGGAAGATAACAGGTGAATTTTTTTTATAATGTTATCTCGCAGTATTTTTATATCCTCTACTACGTAAGTTTTTATTGACATAAAGACACCTTCTTGTTGGAATGTAATTGGTAAAAGTAAAAATATTATATTTTGCAAGTAAAATATCTACATTGTTGAATATAGATATACATACTATAATTTATTTTGTACTCGAGATATTTTATGGTATAATCTCCAACCAATAATACCACGAGTAAATACATTATACAAGGAAGGTTGATAAAAATGTTTTCAAAAGTTAAGAGATTATTAGCTCCAGTTTTATGTTTGGTTTTATTATTTGCACTAACTGCTTGTTCCAGTAATGATAAAAAAGAAACTACTAAATCAGAAGGAACAAAAACTGAAGCTAATAAAACAAATGATAAAAAAAATGAAGATAAAAAAGCTGTAACAATCAGTTATGCAATTCCAAGTAGCCAAGCCAATAACGAGGCGATTACCAATGCAATAGAAGCATGGGAAACAAAAACAGGAAACAAGATTGACTTACAATCCATTCCTGATGATCAATATGATAGTGTAGTAAAAGCAAGAATTGCTGGTGGAGATGGCATAGATATATTCAAAGGTCCTTTCCAAGTTCATGATGTTGAGAATACTATGGTTGAATTATCTGATGAAGCTTTTGTTGATCGTATAAGTGAGCCTGTACTTGATTCATTAATGTTTGATGGAAAAGTATACGGTTTCCCAGGAGCAGAAGGAGTAAGTTCTTTTGGATTCTTCTACAACAAAGATGCTTTTGAAAAAGCAGGTATAACAAATGTTCCAACAACATTCGAAGAGTTTGATAAAGTTTGTTCTACATTAAAAGAAAAAGGTATAAACCCAATTTTCATATCAGGTAAAGATGGTTGGACATTGCTTCAACATAGAAATGCTGTTTCTGGAGCAATCTATCAAGAAAATAATAAGGTATGGGAACAATTAAACAACAATGAAATAAAATGGACAGATATCAATGAGTTCAAAGTTCAATATGAAGCATTAGCAAATTGGGCTAAAAAAGAATACATCAATGAGAGATTCTTGACAGCTACTTATGAAGAGGCTATGAACGAAGTAGCTACAGGAACATCTGCTATGTTATTGAATGGTAGCTGGGTTGTTGCTGGTATCCTAGGTTATAATGCTGATGCCAATATAGGATTTATTCCATTACCAACATCCAAAGGAACACCTAGTATCCCTGTATCTGGTTATGGCGGAGGTTATCATATCGCTAAGACAAGTAAGTATGTTGATACTGCTAAAGACTTTTTAAGATTCGTGATAGATCCTGAGAACGTGGTTGCTTACATAAAAAATGCTCCTGGTATAGTAGCTTATAATGATGTACAAGAAATTGAAGGATTACCAAAAGTATTTGACGAAATAAAAGCTTATATTGAAAAAGGTCAAAATGCACCTCATGGTGATACAAAATATATTGTACCAATGAATAATAATGAGATTATAGCTATCTATCAGGAATTATTGGCAGGAAGAATATCTGTTGATGAATTTATTGAAGCTCATCATAAATCATATGAAAGTAATGCTAAAGCAGCAAACATTCCTAATTTTTAAGTAGCATTTTGAATAGTAATGATGATGGGGCTGTATTTTATAGACAGCCCCAAATATTTATTGAGACAAAGAAATATATAAAATAATGTTTGTAATAAAAGATAAGCAAACAGTTTAAAAGGTGATAAATGACATGATGAAAGAAGGCAAATTATTAAAAAAGAATTATCCTAAGTACTTTCTAATCCCTGCAATCATTATATTTACTCTTTTTTATGTTGTTCCAGCGACATTAGGGTTAGTACTTTCCTTTACTGATTCGTCGGTAAGAAGTAATTCTTTTAATTTTATTGGATTAAAAAATTATATAGCATTATTCAGAGATAACGGTAAAACCTTTACCGATGCTATTGGAAGACAATTCTTATACGCAGTAACCATATCCATAGGAAAAACATTGATTGGACTTCTCTTTGCTTTATTTTTGAATGTTAAGTTCAAGGGGAGAAATTATTTAAGAGCATTAATATATGCACCTATCATGTTTAGTCCTGTAGTTATTGGTATATTGTTCAATTATATATTGAAATACAATGGATTCTTTAATACGGTCTTAAATACAATGGGTTTATCTGTATTGACTAGAGACTGGTTGGGAGATTTTAATATTGCACTTTGGTCTGTAGCCGGAATTGATATGTGGGTAGGGGCTGGCTGGAGTATGGTAATGATACTTGCAGCATTGCAATCAATCCCTGGAGATGTATTAGAAGTTTCACAAATTGACGGAGCAGGACCTTTTGTTAAGTTTTTCAAGATTAAGTTGCCTTTCATAATGCATGCCATCAATTTATGTATGTTAATGAGTATTATATCAGGATTAAAAGCTTTTGATCTTATTTATACCACAACAGGTGGTGGACCAGGAAGATCAACGGAGTTATTGACAACGTTCCTTGCAAAATCATTATCCTCAGGTTCCTTGGGATATCCTGCAGCTATTAGTTCAGTTCAATTTATATTGATTACGATAGTAGCACTGATCATCAATAGAATACAAAGGAGGCTGGATGTATTATGAAAATGACTATGTCCATGAAAAAACATATTTCAAGGGTACTAATTGCAATTGTTTGTCTGGTGATATTGTATGTTTATGCTATGCCAATGTTGCTTTTATTGTTGAACTCCGTTAAGAATCAGTCTGAATCAGCCATTATGAGTTTTACACTACCAAAAGAATGGATGTTCCAGAATTTTGTCAATGTGCTTAAAAAGGGAAATATAATACGAGCATTTTTGAACGGTGCACTAATCGCTACGTCAATTACAGCCATTACAATATTGGTATCAGCTCTTTCAGCGTATACCATTGTCAGAAGAAATGATAGAACAAGTAAAATTGTGTACTCCTATCTCATTGCAGGTATGATTGCTCCATTTTCTTTTGTTCCAGCCATAAAATTATTACAGATGCTTAATTTATATGGCAGCTTCAGTGGAATCATTCTTATTGACTGTGCCATTCAAATACCATTTACTGTACTTATGTTTTCAGGATTTATCAAAGTTATACCAAGAGAATTGGATGAAGCGGCTATAATTGATGGAAGTGGACCTTTACGACAGTTTTTTCAGATTATAATGCCCACTTTGAAACCAGCAGTTTCAACTAATGTTATTTTACTCTTTACATTCGGTTGGAATGATTTTCAGAACATATTATTTTTAATGCCTGATTCAAAGAAATGGACAATGCCCATGTCAGTATTTAATTTTCAAGGATTATATACTTACAATTATGGTATGGTATGTGCTAATATGTTAATAAGTATTATACCAATTTTAATTGTATATATCTGTACTCAGAGCTACATAATCAGTGGAATGACTGCAGGAGCTGTAAAAGGATAACAGTATATTGCTTTTGAAAAATTGATGGTATATTGAAAGGATTATCATGTGTAGAAATTTCAAATTCAAGAATAAGATATTATTCATATTTATTACTATTTTTGTGGTTATTGTTATAATGTTTTCTGGAACGTTATATTACTATTCATCAAATACTGTGTTGGACATAAGACATAGATATCTACAATCTTCTGCTGGAGATATTTCAGCACAGATAGACACGGTTTTCAGAAGCGTAAATAATGCTTCAATAGCTTTTACAATGGATCATAGTAACATTGAATTGATAATGGATCTGTATAATAATCCTGATGATGAAAATTTTTACATGAAGAAGACTAAGTTGTCCAAGAATCTTTCAACCATATATACCATTATAAATGATATATATAATGTAGTAATATTTTTACCAGACCATAATAAGTTTTTTACATATTTGAAGCAAAATGAAAACTTAATTAATAATCCTTGCAATCTATATACTGATGATACAGCCGAAGATTTGATTAAAAGTAAGAGAGGGGCTCATTTGGATGATTGGTCAGAGGACCCAGGAGTAGTTTTTTCATCAATCGATACTTTCAAGACCATGTATTCCAGAAAACTAGGCTATCTGGAATTGCAGATACCATATAAAAAAATTGAAAAGATTTGCAAATCAAAAGAGAGTTCCTTTGAAGTATATATTTTTGACGACCAAGGAAACATGATGTATCCCTACATAGATGATAAAGACGAAATAATTGAAAAAAGCAGATATTATGGGTTGGCTTCCAATGACTATAAAGATTATAAAAGAAAAAATTATATGTTGGCAAGTTATACTTCAGATTATATGGGATGGAATACAGTAATTGTTGACAAATCAAATTATTCCATGAATAAAATAAAACTAAATACTGTAATCATTTTTGCCTTTTCATTAGTACTATTGCTGTTTACTGTTTTTATCTATAACTTTTTGATTAAGAAGCTCACATTGCCCTTGAGGCTTCTCACTAATAAGATTGAGAATATAAGCCTTGAAAATCTATCGTTACAAGTGAATTCCCAAGACTTGGATGAGTTCGCTATGCTGGATAAATCATTTGAGATGATGTTTGCAAGATTAAGACATGCCATAAACAATGAATATGAGGCTAAAGTCAGGGATTTCCAATCATTATATCAGTCAATGCAATCACAGATCAACCCTCATTTCCTATATAATACTCTCAGCATATTGAGTATTAAATGTGAAGAAGGGGATGGAATGGATGCCAGTAGGATGTGTTTGGAGTTGGCAGATATGATGCAGTATACGGCTTCATCACCAAATGCGTTGGGGAATATATCTACTGAAATCAATCATGCCAGGAATTATCTGAATCTGTTTTCCAATCATTATGAAGAGAATCTTAGCTATGTAATTGATGTACCTGATAAGATGCATAATATAAAAATACCAAAATGTATTATACAGCCTATTGTTGAAAACTCTATCACTCATGGACTAGAGAATATATTGCCACCATGGGAAATAAGTATAATAGGTCATTGTACAGATGATAAATGGACTATTAAGATATATGATAATGGTTGTGGATTTGATGAGCAAAAGTTACTGGAGTTGAAGGATAAGATAAAGGAATATGAGAAAAACATACTAGATTATAATTTAACCAATAATTTGAATATTGGTGGGTTAGGATTATTGAATACATATGCAAGGCTTAAAATACATTTTGGGGATAATCTATTTTTTGATATATCAAGACCTAAGAGTGGGGGAACTTTAATTATTTTTGGATGCTATTTTGACGGTGAATTTTAATAGAGAGTTGAATGATATTATATTTATAAGATTGCTTAGTTAAGTGAATGAGAATGAGTTAATTGAAAGGAAGTAAATTATATGAACAAGATGTTGGAAAACATTATGAAAAGAACAGAATGGTTCAGAAAAGATAGATTTGGAATGTTTCTTCATTGGGGGCTTTATAGTATTCCTGCCAAAGACCCTTGGGTAAAAAGTCTTGAAAAAATGACAGATGAAGAGTACCAAAGATATTTTGATGAGTTTAATCCATATCTCTATAATCCTAGAGAGTGGGCTAAGATGGCAAAAGCAGCAGGAATGAAATATGCAGTACTCACCACTAAACATCATGATGGGTTTTGCCTATTTGATTCACAGTATACTGATTATAAATCAACCAATACCCCTTGTGGTAAGGATTTGATAAAAGAATATACAGATGCATTTCGTGAAGAAGGCATTAAGGTGGGATTGTACTATTCACTATTGGATTGGCATCATCCGGATTACCCATCCTATGGAGATGAAACCCATCCAATGCGAAATAATGCTAGAGTTAGGAATCAGGCACATAATTTTGATAACTATCTTGATTATATGCATAATCAGGTTAGAGAGTTATGTACCAATTACGGCAAAATAGACATCATGTGGTTTGATTTCTCTTATGGAGATATGATAGGAGAGGTCTGGAGAGCAGAAGAATTAGTCAAGATGGTAAGATCTTATTTCCCAGATATAATAATTGATAATAGACTTGAAACAAGTGGTAAAGGAATGGGAAGTATCGTTACAGAAGAACCCAAAAGTTATAGTGGAGATTTTGTATCTCCTGAAATGATGATACCACCAAATGGAATATGCAACTATGCAGGTGAGCCAGTACCTTGGGAAACATGTACAACCTTAAATAACAATTGGGGATATTGCATTTCAGATAAGGAATTCAAATCAATAAAAACCATTATTAGAAAATTGGTTGAATGTGTAAGCAAAGGCGGAAACATGATTCTAGGTGTAGGACCACAACCAAAAGGAACAATTGATAAAAAATCAACAAGCATGTTACAGGATATTGGAGAATGGATGGAGAATAATAGTGAAAGCATATATGGCTGTGGTATCTCAGAATTTCCAAAACCTGAGTGGGGTAGATATACACAAAAAGGCAATACAGTATATGCACATATCTTGGAGCAGCCTATTGGACCCATCCCATTAACCGGTATCCCAAAAGAACGTATCAAGTCAATTAGATATCTTGCAGATAAAACAGAGATAAGACGAGTTGATACTTGGATAGTGGATTCTTATAAAGAAATATGCTTTGTTACATTAGGTGAAGTTCCACATTTTACATATGAACTGTATGATGATGTAGACACAGTGCTAGAAATTGAGTTAATGGATTAAATTTTCAAGTAGAAGAAAAGTTACTACCATATATAATGCTTAGAAGTAATTGAGGAGAAAAGTAATTAAATATCATATATCTTGAATGGAGGACACAAAATGTTTAAAAAATTAATGAGTTTAATTCTTATGGTTGTTTTAGTATTTGGATCTATAGTCGTTTTGAAACCAATGTCAGTACAAGCTTCTACAATGCGACGAATCATTGACAATGATCATCCTGTCAATCTAGTCAGCTATTACGGAGAAGATAATGAGACAATTCCTGAATTATGGAGTTCAATTCCTGATGAATTGAAACCATATACAGTGTTATTTATTATATGTGGGCACAAGAATACAGATGCCGATAAGAATCTAATAGAGCAGCATGTATCTATTTGTCAACAAAATAATATACCATGTCTTGTACAAGTGGTTAATGGAGAAACAAAAGTAAGTGAACATATTCCAATTAGTTTTCTTGAAGAACTTATTCAAAAGTATTCATGTATAATTGGTTTCAATGGGGCTGAATTATATAATTCAATAAATTGGTATGGTGAATCAGAAGGTAATCATTCTCAATACCTTGCGGATTTAGTCAATATGGTATCCAATTATGATGCATATTTCATGTGGACAGATACCAATATTTTTGGTAACAATGGTACTATAATAGATTGGATAGAAAACAATCAAAATCTTATTAATGCTTTGCGAACTCATAACGAAAATTTTATTATGATATATAAAGAATCTTATGGGAGTCTAAATACAGACAGTGTTTTACTAGGACTTTGGTTATCAGGTTTAGCTTCTAATTGGGGGATTTCTTCAGATTGGTGGCACTGGCAGGTAGATGGTTATCAAAAACTATTTGGTGAGCCTAGAACTTTATTCACAGGAGGTTGGAAGATGCCTTTGACTTGGCCTGAATCCCTTTATGTAAGTTCGATTCTAAGAGGAATGAGTGAGGGGGCTACATGCTTCTTTAGTGAGGCTTCATTTTACTCTGTATCACTTCATGGTAAGCATACACCAGCATTTACAAATGCAATAATGCCTTTATGGTCTAAGATAATTGATGGTACTTATAAAATACCATCAAAACAGGAAGTGTTGGATAAAAACAAGTTCGCTTATTTAGGTAATACAGGTTATTCTGTTCCTTATGAATCTTCATACAGTAATTTATATATGTCAAGTGGAAGATATGGTATCATTCCTGTTATACCAGCCAACTGTAACGATACCGAAAAAGCGAACTTTGAAAATCTTTCTACAACCTCAAAAGATAAGGCTTATTTTGATACATTATATCCAAAAGAAGTTATGGAAGGAAATACTTTTGCATCAAGAATCGGGGATCAATGGATATGGATGAATAGTAGTGAAAACACCAATGTCAATATGTATTCAAAGATAAAACCACAGATTAATACAAGTGAGTTTTTTATGATAGAGGGTACACCACATACAAGTCTTATAATGAAGGAATCAGAAAATAAATTTGTTGGTCATCTTAGTAATTATCGTGTGGACAAGGATGCTCTTTGGGGAGATTTACATAGCTGGGAGAAAGATGATGCAATTGCATATATCAAATCATATTCAACACCAGGCAATTCTAATGACCATGCATTAAGAACTACTAAAATTACCATGAAAGGCAGTTATGAAGGTCAAAAACCCCTACTTACGATAAGTGGTAAAGAGGGAATGAGTTATACTGAGGATTTTGATTCAATCCATAAGATATATACATTAACAATTCAGCATAATGGTCCAGTAGATTTTGAAATAACTGCTGACGGAAATGATTTAACAAATAACCTTGCATTGGATAAACAGGTAACTAGTAGTGTTGATGACCCAGGAGTCAATAGAAGTTTTGACAGTCTAGTAGATGGCGTCAGCACTTTGACACCATCCCAATATATGGAATACACAGGCAACGGCGAAGGAAATCAATATATTGATGTTGATCTAGGTGGTGTATATCCAATTGATTCTTTACATTTAACTAGATTTTATGTTGATGGGAGAATATATAATGATACGGTAATGCTAATTTCAACAGATCCTCATTTTTCTACTGAAGCTACAACAGTAGTGTATAATGCTAATGCATCTGGAAATTTGGGTTATGGTAAGGGAACTGATAGTCCATATGTTGAGACTCAAGGAGGGCATTGGGTTGATTTAGATAATCCAGTAGAAGGAAGATATGTGCGTATATGGTCTAATGGCAGTAATGTAAATTCATCCAATCAATATGTGGAGTTAGAAGTGTATGGGGAAGAAACACAAGTCAATGTACCAACTTCAGAAAATGTAGCAATAGGGAAAACTGTGACCAGTAGTGTGACTACACCAGGAGAAAATAGGACTTTTGCTAGTCTAGTAGATGGTATTAAAAGTATTACACCACCACAATACTTGGAATACATCGGTAATGGAAATGGGAAACAATATATACAAGTTGATTTAGGAGAATCTTATCCTATAGATGCCATTAATCTAACAAGATATTATTTGGATGAGAGAATATATAAAGATACTTTGATTTTAATTTCAGATGATTCAAGTTTTCCAACTGAGTCAACTACCGTAGTTTATAATGCCAATACATCAGGGGATTTGGGATATGGAGCTGGCACAGATAGTGAGTATCCAGAATTATCGGGTGGTAAGACAATTAACATGGAAAATCCAGTAGAAGGAAGATATGTACGTATTTGGTCAAATGGAAGTAATGTTAATTCTTCTAATCATTTTGTTGAGTTGGAAGTAATGGCAAACTAATATTAGGAAAGAGGCTGTAATCGTGAATAATACAGCCTCTTTCTTATCTTATTGATTTTAATGTCTAATCAGTGGTAGTTTCTGCAGTAGGTGGGCGATAAATTCCTTTACAGTATGTTTTATCTCCGCCCCAATCAAACTGTGTTTTTCGGTCGGATTGTTTAATTATTTGTAGCATATCCAGTCCAACATTGTCAGGGTCCTTGGTATCAGTTAAATTGTCAATGTAAAACACTATATATTCATCCTCATCAGTGCTGACAAAGTTGAGGGTTTTTAGGTCAATTTCTCTATCGTCTCCATCTTTGGAATCAGAACCTTCTCTAGCACTTTCCATTGATATTATTTCGCCTTTATAAAAATCCATCAAATATTCTATATCCTCATCAATATTATCAGCTTCTTTTAATGCATTTGAAGAAAACATAGCTTTTAATGTCTCTGAATCTTTATTATTTAAGGCTTCAATAATTTCATCAAAACGTGTCTCGGATATTTTAGCATCATCTCTGGAGTATGTTTTATAAAAAAGACTACAGGAGGATAAGGCTAAAGTAAGTAGTGTGATTATTGTAAATAACAGTAATTTATTTTTATTAATCATTTTTTCTCCTTTCTAATGGTTTTGCTTCCCATTTACATTCTGCTCTCATAGAGTCTTCATAAAATGTCCACATAGAATTATCTTGATATATATCATAAAAACTTTTCCACATATCTGGATTATCTGAAAAATTTATTGTTGCTTTAACCGTAAGATCATTAGCTTTTATATTTTGAATATCAGGATTGAATCCAGTTATCCACCAGTTATTTTCTTCAGGGTCCCAATCAAAAATTTCATTATTATCACTATCTTCTAGAGACAAAGTCATAGGTAGGGCCAAATCTTTATCTATTAACCAATGAGGTCCACCACCATAATATATTCCTACTTCAGCACCTGCACCAAGGTTAAGATAATCACCTTTCCAAAACCATAATCTATATTCTTCTTCACCACAATTGAAATCAAAAATTTTTGTATCCATACTTGTAGCACAATCAAAAACATAGTCATAGATAGCATTATATCCTACATATTTTTGACTTTGTAATAATGCATCTTGTTTAGCATGGTATATACCATCTTTTCTTTCAAACCCTGCTAAATCAAAGGCTTCTGGAAACCAGCCATTCTGTGTAGCGTAAGTAAAAGCTTGATAAGGTATTGAATATGGATAAGTATCTTTGAAAAAATATACTGTTTCTCTAGTAACATCAGGAATATGGTCTAATACACTAACTGCATTCTCTACCTTAGTCAATATCCAATCTGGAGGTTTGACGGTATAATCATCAAAGAAAGCTGGAAGATCATTAAAGTAGTCATATATATTGAGGCTTAGAGCATCAAAAGAATTTGTAATTAGACCATTATCTTTTAGGTCATCAAACCCAATCATACGTAGAGCTTGAAAAGTAGCTTTATCCACTATACCTGTTACATCAATGTTTATTCCTTTTTCGCTAATATATTGTTGTATTTGTTTAATTCTATCTGTAAAGTATGATTCATAATCGTCTATGCTATGACCAAGCCATTTAAAAATAGGCTGCTTGTTAATACGAGTACCGTTGTTATCAAAGAAATCTTTTAAATGTTTTATGCTGCTTGTTAATTGATTGCAAATATCTTTAAACCATTTATGTAAAATACTGAAACCAGATATAGCATCTTCCTTGGAGTGTTTTGTTCCTGTACCAACTGAGTCAGTGTTTATTTCTAATAATCCATTCAGAAGATTTTGTATTTGCTTCTCACCATGACTATATTCAGTTATTGCTTCATTAATAATCTTACTTGTGTTGTAAGTATGTTCAATGAGATTTTGAAATTCATTCAGTAAAGAATTAAGCTCATTATTTATATTATCTCTTCTAACAATGTCGGTGTCAATAGAATTGCTAATTATTTTGAATTTATTAAATATATAGTCTGCTCTTTTAGCTATTTTTATTATGTCATCTTCTTTTTTGGATAAATCCTTTAAATTATATTTTGTGTTTCCCATAATTAGCTCCTTTCATTTTTAAAACATTATATACACATAATTAAAAAGATTTCAACAAATCCTGACGAACGACATGATTTATAGGATAGAATGCATAATTAATAACATATTATGTGCATGTAGTTAGTAATTAATGGAGTGATTTTTGTGGTAATTATAGTTAATGATCAATTATCATATTGACAAATTGGGCATAAATTAGTATTATAATAATAAGTAAATAAACTTTACTAACTATATATAACAAGGAGATTATTTATGACTAGAGCAGGCAATCAATCTATGGTGAAAAAGAATAATCAGAAGGCGATAGTCAAGTATTTAATGGAGAATGGAGCTGCTTCTAGAGCCGATTTAGCTAAGGTACTTGAAGTAAGTAAGCCAACCATTTCAAAAAATACTAATGAATTAATCGAGTATGGCATTCTTATTGAAGAAGGAAAAGGCGATAATGAGTTAGGTAAAAAGTCTATTCTAGTTAATTTCAATAAAGACCATAAATACGTACTAGGTATAGATATATCAAAAAGACGATTCAAAATTGCTCTAGGTGATTTGTTATGTAATATAAAATATACCTTGGATATTGAATATAATCACCCAGATGATATAGATTGTATAACTTTTATTGAGGATTTTATACATAATAATAATATAGATAAATCAGATATATATTGCATAGGGATTTCCTATCCAGGAATTATCAGCAATGGAGCATTTCCTAATATATTATCTGAAAAGGTTAATCAAATAAAACTACAAAAATTAACTAATGCCATAGATAAAGTATTTGACTCCAAAATAATAATTAAGAATGACATCAACCTGGCTATCATAGGAGAGAGAATCATCACAGGACTAATGGATATCAATAATCATTTATATATAAGTGTGGATGTAGGGATTGGTGCAGGACTTATTATTAATGGGAGACTATACGAAGGAGATAGAAACGGAGCAGGTGAAATAGGATTCACAGTTCCTAATATACATGTGGATGGAAAGTACGTTAACATTGAGGAAGTTGCTTCCAAAACAGGTATCATAAAAATCATAAAAAAAGATTTCAAAAATATAACCGAAAGTAAATTATATAAATTATGTGATGGCAATATGGATAATATATCAATAAATAAATTTGCACAAGCACTGAAACAAAGAGATGAATATTGCCAGAATCTTATGGACAAAGTATCTAAATACTTAGGAATAACCATAGCCAATATCACATCTCTATTAGATATAGAAAATGTTGTTATTGGTGGAGATATACCTAACTTGGATGGATCAATTTTAATTAGAATCAATGAAGTGGTATCTAACTTAGTTCCCTTCCATACATCAGTTGATATTGCAAAAGCAAAAGATTCCAGTTTGGTGGGAGCAGTTAAAATAGCTATGGAACAAACTATAGAAGATATTTTGAATTAGAGAACAATATGACATTAATGTTATATTCACATAAAAATTAACTTATTAAAGCAAAGGGCAAAGCTATAATAACATACAAGAAAGGGTGATTACATGAAATGTATCCATAATGGAAAAATATTGATTGATGGAAAGTTTGTAAGTAATAAAGTAATTTTATTTGATGATACAATAAATAAGATTATTGATGAAAGTCAATTAGATGATGAAACCATTGATGATAAGATTGATGCAAAAGGCAACTATATTGTTCCAGGATTTATTGATGTACATATACATGGCTATAAAGGACATGATACCATGGACGGAGATATTGATACATTAAGGACTATAAGTAAGAGTATACCTGAAAATGGGGTAACATCATTTTTACCAACAACTATGACAATGGACGTTCCTACTATAAGAAAAGCACTTGGTACTATTAAGAATCTTATGGAAGAAAAGACTTATGGTGCAGAAGTATTAGGAACACATCTAGAAGGACCTTTCATCAGTGAGAAATATAAGGGAGCTCAATCAGAAGAGTTCATAGAAGAGCCAGATGGAGAAGTAATAAAAGGTTACGAAGACATTATTAAAATAATTACTATTGCTCCAGAAGTAAAAGGTTCTCATGAATTTATAGAAAAATATACAAAGGACTATGGTATTAGATTTTCCATGGGACATTCAGCAGCTTCATATGATGAAGCAATGGCAGGAATAGAAGCAGGAGTATGCTCTTGTACCCACTTCTTCAATGCAATGACAGGTCTTCATCACAGGAATCCAGGTGTAGTTGGAGCGGTTATGAATTCTGACATAAGATGTGAAGTAATTGCAGATACTATACATGTTAATCCAGCACTATTCAACCTTATAGCTCGTGTCAAAGGCATGGACAAAGTATTGTTAATAACAGATGCCATCATGGGAGCAGGACTTAGCGACGGTGAATATAGTCTTGGGGGACAAAAAGTATTTTTACAAAATGGTAAATGCATGTTAACTGATGGTACCATTGCAGGTAGTTCATTAAAATTAAATAAAGCTATCTATAATTTTACAAAACACTCAGATTACTCACTGGAGAAAGTTATAGAATCAGCAACTATAAATCAAGCAAAATATATTGGTGTGGAAGACAGAAAAGGTACTTTGGATATCGGTAAAGACGCTGATATTGCCATTGTTAATGACAAACTAGATATATACTATACAATTGGGAAAGGGAAGACATTATATGAAAAATCAAATTAGAGGTATGAGAATAATTGTATCAAATACATACGAAGAAATGAGCAAGAAAGCTGCAACATTAGTAGCTTCACAAGTTAATCTAAAACCAAACAGCATATTGGGATTAGCAACAGGTGGAACTCCAGTTGGTATGTATAGAGAGTTAGTAAAGATGTACCAAGATGATGAAGTTGATTTTAGCGGGGTTAAGACCTTCAATCTTGATGAATATTATCCTATAGATAAGACTAACGACCAAAGCTATTATTATTATATGAAAGACAACCTTTTCAATCATGTAAATATTGATGAAGAGAATATTAATATTCCTAATGGAAAAGCGAAAGATATCGAAACAGAGTGTTACGAGTATGATAAAAACATTTATAATTCTGGTGGAATCGATTTACAAGTATTAGGTATTGGAACAAATGGACATATTGGTTTCAATGAGCCTGATGTAACATTTGAATCAGGCACACATAAAGTAACACTTGATGAGGAAACAATAAAAGCCAATTCAAGATTCTTTGATTCAATTGAAGAAGTACCAAAAGAGGCTATTAGCATGGGTATGAAAACTATTATGCAGTCTAAGAAAATAGTTCTTCTAGCAAATGGAGAAGCAAAAGCTAAGATCATAGAAAAAATGCTATTTGGAGAAATTTCTCCTAACGTACCTGCTTCTATTTTACAATTACATCCTCATGTCATAGTTATACTTGATAAAGAAGCAGCAAAATATATAGAAGATAAAGTAAATTAAAAGGAGAAGCTATGAATCAATATAATGTTAAGATTATTAATGATAAAGACATTGATTGGGACAATGTAGATGAATTGACTATTGATAATTACCCATGGTATGAAAGTGGACTCAAACAAGCTACACATGTTAAAACTGTCATACATAATAGATGTATTGAGATAAAAGCTTTATGCGAAGATATTCATAGTTATAGTAAAGAGACAAAATTAAATGGAGATGTTTACCTAGACAGTTGTTTTGAATTTTTTGTTACTCCAGAAGATAATCTAGGTGGAGGATACTACAATATGGAAATGAATTGCTGTGGTGTACTTCATCTAAGCTACAAAAGTGAAAAAGGCGAAAAAGTATTTTGCACCAAGGAACAACGAGATAGGATTACTATAATTTCTTCAATCAAAACTGCAACAAAAGAAGAAACAAGTGATGATAAAGCATGGGAACTATCAATAATACTGCCAATAGAAGTATTAGAAGAAATGAGCAGTAAGGAGATTAGTTACGATAAGGGATGCTGGTATGGTAATTTCTATAGATGTGGAGGTTTAACCGAGCCACAGTATGCCACATGGAATAACATAGATTTTGAATATCCTAATTTTCATTTACCTGACCAGTTTGGGAAATTGATTATTAGTTAATACCACCCAAATTGATATATATTTTAAGGAGGACACTTACATTAGATTGGTGCCCTCTTTTTGTGTGCCATTATATATTTAGTAATACTTTAAACTTAATAAAGAAAATTGTATTATAATTTGATTTTAATATTATAAAAACAAAAATATATAATTTCATTTATGAATTATTATTATATTATTATGCTAAATTAGTATAATGTTACTAATTACTTTTTATATTATTATTGGTAAAATTATGTTGAAAAACAATTTATTATAGGAGATTTGATAATATGAAGAAAAAATTTTGTTGTGTATTGATTAGTACATTAATTTTTATTGCAAGTATTACTGTATTTGCCAATGATGATAGTAGTATAGAAAACAGGAATAAAGATAGTTCAAGGGTTAGTTCAAATTTTAATTCAAATATTTCAGTTGAGGGGAATAATATATATTTTTGTCTGGAAGATGAGAAATATGAGCATGCATTATATAAAAAAAATATAAAACATGGCAGTGTAAAAAAATTATGTGATATTAATATATCCAATATTATTGTTTGTAATGGAAATATATATGGTTTTATTAAATATGATGATGAAAAAAATCATAGAAAATCTGGTATATATAAAATAGATGGGAAAAATAATGATCTTACTCTCGTTTACGAAGCAAATAATGTAACTAATATATTAATTTATGAAGAACATTTATATTTTTTATCAAATGGAAAGATTTATAAATATAATTTAGACTCTTTGGAAATGATTCAATGTTATGAATCAGAGGAGGAAGATAATGATTTTACTGCGTTTATCGTACATGACGATAAGATGTATGTACATACAGATGAATTAATGAAAAGAGAGAATACTTTTGTTAATGACTTATATGTTCTAGATGGTGGAAAAGAAAAACGAATTAATAAAGAAAATATATATATTTCTGCATGGAGAGATGAGTTTATTATTAAGAATGACTATATCTATTTATTAGCTACATATAATGATATTTATGGAATCTATAAATTTTCTATTAATAACCCAGAAGATATTTCGTGTATTTCAACCATAGAAGGAATAGGTAATATAAGAATTATTGACGATTACATTTTTTATTGTGATGGTTTAAGTAATATGTATAAGCAGAATTTAAAAACAGGAAAGATTACAAATCTTGGAGAATTTATTATATTGGAAGATGTTATTCCATATGACTATAATACATTTTATTATATATCATTATGGAATAAGCTATATAAATATGATATAAAAAATAATAAGAATACAGAAATCTACTCTTTAAATGATAATACCAAAATACAGGATATATTGGTTAATACGTACAGAAATATGTTTGTTCAAGAAAAGATGATAACTAATATTAATAATCTAGAAAAATATTATGATTATGATATTTTTAATGATGATAAAGTAACAGTAACTAATAAACTTTATAAAGATACTTTAAAAGTAGATAATAATAAAAAAATTATGTGCTTAAATAAATTTAAATATAATAATAATAAAAAAGAATCTGGATCTGAAAGATGGTTTGATAGTGAAAATATCTATTATTCAAAGGATAATAGTATATTTAGAAAGTATGATTACTGTATTTATTATAATAATCATTTTTCCATTTTTGATTGGTTTAATCCATATAGATATATGAATAATGAATTGAAGCTGAAAGAGACTAATAGTGAATATATAATAGAAAGTAATTCGTGTAATGATATAATGGAAAGATTAAAAAGAAATAAAGTTACTAAATTTTATTTTGTTAATTTTGACGACAATACGTCAAAAATTGAAATAAAAATTGATAAAAATACTTTTTTAATTAATAAAGTATATGTAACATGTACTATTAAAGAAAATAATAAAATTATCAAAGATTTGAGTGTTAAAATTACTAACAAATATGATTGCGATAATATGAATCTAAGTATACCAATGGATGTGGTTAGTGATGGTTTAAAATATGAAGAGGCTAAAAAATATGTTAATAAAGCAAAACTAGAAAATGATAAGCAAAACTATAAAAAAGCAATTGATTATTGTGATAAGGCTATAAGCAAACATGAATTATTTTTAAAAGCTTATTATGAAAAAGCAAGCGCTCTACACAACTTAGGTCAATATGATGAAGCCATAGAACAATGTAAGTTTTTTTTAGATAACACATTAGGCGAAGATAAAAACAATGTTAATAGATTACTTGCAAAAATGCATTTTGAAATTGGGCAATTTTATATGGCTCAGTTTTATTTAGATATGGTAGAAGATGATGTATTTTCAACAGAAGAAGAAGACATTAATTTTCTAAAAGTGGCAGCACTCATAAACATGAATGTAGGTAAATATGATGAAGCAAGTAGTAATATATATAGGTACTTAGTTAATAATCCAAATGATTATGAAGCTATAATTATACAGTTGAGGGCTTTATATGAAGATCAACTTTATGATACGTGTATTCAATATGCTCATGAAATATTAAAAACAGATAAAGAAGTTAAGAAATACAGACAATTTTGGAGTTGTTTAGCAAAAGCACATGAAAAGCGTTTAGATTATAATGATGCAATAAAATATTATTTGCAAGCAGCACAATATGAAAATTGCGATTTAGAATATAAAATTAGTTTGGAAGAAGTATATAACGGCTTGATATATAATTACTGTTATAATGGTGAATATAGCAATGCTAATAATTATTTAAACAAACTTAAAGAGATCGATTCAAAAAATGATGATATAGAATTATTGAAAAAAATAGTTAACAAGGGGCTACAAGAAGAAAATATAAGAATAGCCGATTTTATAACGAATAATTTATTGTACTTAGATGATAAAACAAAAAACGCAATTAAAGAGTTTAAAGCTAAATCAAATATAGATATAACGGATATAATATTTTTAATGCTAGATCTAAATGATATGCATAATGACTCAATAATATTCAAACAAAGTGTTCCTAATAATAGAACAATAGAATATCAATGTTCAAATCTGGAAAATTATTGCTATATAAAAGTACCTATTTTTTACAGGGATATTAGTTATATTATAAAAAAAATGGATGATTATAAAAATATAGAAGAAGAAACATTAATATTAGATTTAAGAGGTAATTCATATGGGGTTAATGATGAAGCTATAAAGATACTAGATTTATTAGTACCTTATGGTACCTATTCTTACTTAATAGATAGAAAGGGAAATACTGAAAATATTTATACTGATTATAAATATTATAAATTTAAAGATATTGTCGTATGGGTAGATGAAAATACGGGGAGTGCTTCTGAATTACTAACTGCATCGTTAAAAGAAGCTTTGGAAAATGTTACAGTAGTTGGTAGAAAAACTATGGGAAAAGGTACTATTCAGAAAGCATATGTTGATAGAAAAAATAATTATACTATTTATCTTGATAATTTGTATTGGAATATAAACGAAAAAAATTATGAAGGCAAAGGTATTGAGCCGGATATAGAAGTATTAACATATGATGATGAAGATTTTTTAAATGCAACACTTAACCAGTAAGAGAGTAAAATGATTATATTTAAATTATAGTATTTATATAAATAAGGTGCTAAAATTGCAGATTCATTGTATAAAATGTTAACAAATGGTATAATAAAAGGTGGATATGGTATAAATATCCGCCTTTTTATATTTTTAAAAAAGATACATAAAAACTACATTAGGGGGAAGACAATGAAAGATTATATGGAAATTGCTAATAGTAACATAATATTCATTTTAGCAGCTGTTCTTATCTTATTTGTATTAATTCAATGTGTTGTATTCTTAGTCATATCTTGGAAGCGTGGAATCGCTATAGGAATGTCAAAGGAAAAGATGATGAGTGCTGTAAAATCAAGTGCAATCTTTTCAATCGTTCCGTCAATTCCGATTATCATCTCATTAATTGCAATTGCACCTGTTCTAGGAATCCCTTTTTCGTGGATGCGGTTATCAATAGTTGGTTCTGCACCCTATGAACTCATTTCTGCAGATATTGGAGCTAAGAGCATGGGAGTTGCTAAGCTTGGAGCTCAAGGGTATACTTCTTTGGTTTTTGGTAACTCCATGTGGATAATGAGTATAGGAATTATATGGGGATTATTATTTTGTATTATCGGTTTAAAGTGGTATCAAAATAAAATGAAAAATATACAGAAAAAGGATTCTAATTGGTTAGCTATATTAATAAACGCATTATTTTTTGGTATGCTATCTGTCTTTATAGGACCTCCAATAGTTGAAGGAGGCGTTGCATTATTAGTATTACTCAGCAGTGGTATCATAATGACCCTATTAACATTCATAGGCAACAAATTCAAACTGGATTGGATCAATAATTTCTCATTAGCTGTAAGTATGTTATGCGGTATGATATTAGCTGTAGTATATACAGGAATTCTATAAGGAGGATACGTTATGAATTATAATGATAGAGTACATAGAATCGGAAGAATAACAGGAATCAGTGTGTTGATTATGATTATCTTGATACCAACTGTTATATGCATGAAATATAATATATTCCCACCAGTCATAAACCTACTAAAAGGGATAGGTATGGTTTGTATGATATATATACCTATGTGTGCAGCTGAATTTGCTACATATACACCTATGTTAGGTACTAGTGGGTCTTACTTGGCTTTTGTTACAGGGAATGTAACTAATCTAAAAATACCATGTGCCCTTATGTGTATGGAAAACGTAGGTGTAAAACCGCAGACAGAAGAGGGAGAAGTCATTGCAGGAATCTCAATAGCCGTATCTGCCATAGTAACTGTCATTGTGGTATTCGTGGGGATGCTTGCAGTAGTACCTCTAGAACCAGTGCTTAATTCAGCTGTTCTAAAACCTGCTTTTGACAATATTTTACCTGCATTGTTCGGAGCTCTTGGAGCATATTGGATTCAAAAACAATGGAAATTAGCTGTTACACCTCTAGCCATAGTTGTTCTAGTATTTGCCATATTCAATGTTCCAGCAGGTGCTGAAGGTGTTATGATACCAGTAATGGGTGTGATTTCAGTTATATCTGCAAGAATTATGTACAACAAAAAATTTGTCAAAGAGGTATAAAAAACATAAAAGGAGGAAATGACTGTGTATTTATATTTGGTTTTGGCAATTATCATTTTATTCCTAATCATTATTACAGTTCGTACTATAAGATTTAAAAATGTAGATATTCATGTTAGTGAACAAGATAGTAATGTAAAATATGATAGAATGGCTTGTGCCAATAAATTAGCCAAGTCAGTTCAAATAAAAACAATTTCCAACAGTGACTATTCAATAACAGACTGGGAACAGTTCAAAAGATATCATAGTTTAATTGAAGAAATGTTTCCTCTCGTACATAAAAACATAGATAGAAAAATAATCAATGAATATAGTTTGCTCTACCATTGGAACGGAAAGAACAAAAATAATAAAAAGCCTATAATCATTACTGCACATATGGATGTTGTTCCTATTGAAGAGGGAACAGAAAAAGACTGGAAACAGGAACCTTTCAGTGGAGTCATTGTAGATGACATTATCTGGGGGAGGGGTACTATTGATACAAAAGTTCATATGATAGCTGTATTAGAAGCGGCTGAACTATTATTAAAGGAAGGTTTTGTGCCTGATAGAGATGTATACTTTGGATTTGGACACGATGAAGAAGTAGGAGGAAAACAAGGTGCAGTTAAGATAGTGGAATATCTCAAAGGACAAGGCATCGAATTTGATTATGTACTTGATGAAGGTGGTTGTGTCACAGAAGGTGCAATAAAAGAAATTGCTAAACCTATCGCTTTAATAGGAATTGGAGAAAAGGGATATTGCAATATTAAGATAGAGATTGAAGGTAACGGTGGTCATGCATCCATGCCTCCAAAACATACTTCATTAGGTTTGATTGGACAGGTAATCAATAATCTAGAAACAAAACAATGTAAATTAAAACTTACAAAACCTGTTGAAGAATTTCTTCTTAAAATAGGACCTGAAATGAAACTTCTAAATAGAATTATATTATCTAACCTATGGTTATTTAGACCTCTATTCGTGAGAGTGTTCTCTAAAATGCAATCAGGTAATGCATTATTAAGAACTACAACAGCAGTAACTATGGCAGAAGGTAGTATGGAGCCCAATGTTTTACCACAAAAAGCATCTGTAACCTGTAATTTTAGAGTACTTCCAGGAGAAACAGGAGAGGATTTGGTTAATCATATAGAACAAGTTAATAAGGATATACCTATTAAAATACAACCTCTTAGAATGGAAGATCCTTCACTGATATCAAGTTCCAAAACAGAAGGGTTCAAAAAGATTGAAAATATAACTAACAGAGTGTATAAAGACGTTATAGTGGCACCTTATATAGTACTTGCTGGAACTGATGCCAGAAAATATGAACCAGTGTGCAACAACATCTATAGATTCTCACCTTATAAACTACATAACGATGAATTAGTCAAGATACATGGTACTAATGAAAGTTTATCAGTGGATAACGTTAATAAATGTTTGGAATTCTTCTATTACCTATTAAAAGAGTCTTAATTGACAATACTCCCAATATTTGCTAATATCAACGTATAAAATTAATTATAAGGGGACTAGAATAAGATGAAGAAAAAAGTGTGTGCATCAATAGTTACTAGTATTTTACTAATATTTTTACTTGGTTTTTCAATTAACGCAGAAGAAAATACTACTGTCTCAGCTGTGGGGAGACTTGGTAATACAAGTATGAATGCAATTAATTATAGTAGATTGGCTTATGAAAATGGAGCAATCTATACTTGTGTAGAACGTGATAATAATTATGCTTTATATAAATATACCCTAGATTCAGGAGTAACAAAGAAGATAACAGATAATAATATCTATGGTCTTAATATATTGGATGGAGTTATATATGGGTACATAAATTATGCAGATGATGAGGAGAACAAATCAGGAATATATAAAATTGACACCAATAATGATAATAAACCAACTCTTTTATACGAAACAGAGGATATTTATAATCTATTGGTTGTAGAAGATATAATATACTTCTTGAAAGACAATGAATACAATGATACAAGTTTTTGGAGTGTCAAAGTAGATGGCAGTGATGCAAGAAGTATTACTGACAAACAGATTATATCATTTACAGTTTATAAAGATGAAGTATATATTTTATCAAATGATGGGTTGCAAAAAATGATTATTACAGACGATAAAATAGCATATACAGATATATCTAAGAAGTTGGATACCAAGTATAATTCAAAATTCACCATTATGGATGATTATATTTATATAATGGCTAATGGATATAATGATAACAAGCAAGCAGGCATATATAAAATATCTCTAGATAAAGGGAATAAAGCAGAACTTATCCCAGATACAGTAGAAGCCTACGAATTTGACGTAACAAAAGACTATATAATATATCTAAATGGTTATGATGAAGTGGTTAGAGTACCATTGAATGGAGAAGAAAAAGAAAAAATATTTCAAGCATACGAAGTGATTCAACTATCATGCTTAGAAGATTCTATCTATCTGTTGACTTATGAAAATATTGACGATACATTCAATGACCAGTTATGGAAAATTGATTTAGATGGTTCTAACGAAAACATGATCTATCCAGGATTTGATAAAAACTACAATAAGATAAAAGACATATTAACAAAAACTACGAAAGTCATGAACAATCTGAAAAGATATGATATGAAAGTATCAATAGTAGATAATAAAAAAGATGAAGAGGTAGTTAATACATATAATCTTGATTATAGTATAGACCAAGTGAACAAAATCATCAGTGAGAAATATAATCTGAAATCAAAAAGCGAAGACAACAAACCTACTAATCATTATTACAGTGAATGGGCTGATGATAAACTAATATATATTTCAGAAGATAATAGCCCTTGGAGATTTGTGCAGCATGATGAACTAGAAGAAGCTACAGAAAAAGATCTTTTTAATATATATAATTTTATTGATAATGGTTGTGACTTGAGCAGTAAACTAAAACTTACTGAAGATAGTAAACAATATATACTACAAGGGAAAAGTTCTTTCAGTAGACAGTTTGATAAATTTGAAGATAACTACTGGTTGCATTTCTGGACTAGTGACTTTTATGACCTGGATACATTTGATTATTCCATATATATCAATAAAACAAACTACAAGATAGAAAAAGTTGTAATAGAGCATAAAGAGTATGATGTGGATAATGAAATAACAAGAGAATTCAAATTAGAAATGGTTAATAAGTTCAATCTGACTAATAAGCTTGTAATACCTAATAGCATTTTTGAGTCTCTTAAAAAATTACAACAAGCCACTACTTACTTAGAGAAGGCAAAAAAAGCTATGGAAGAAGAAAAATATGAACAAGCGATCAAATATTCTGATATAGCATTAAAATTACACAGTAAAGCTATCTATGCTTACGGACAAAAAGCATATGCTTATTATATGCAAGGCAAACAAGAAGAAGCATTAGAACAATTGGAAATGTTTTTAGAGCAACGTTTGAATGAAGATAGTAATGGTGTATATTTTCTACTAGCTGAAATATATAATGAACAAGCAGATTACGAATCAGCATCAAAATGTATATATCGTATTGACTGGAGTACACTTGACTCAGAAGAGGATTTAGATAGATATATTAATTATTTACTCATAGCAAGTAAAACATTCATAGGTTCAAAAGATAATGACGAGGCGTTATCATATGTCAATGAAGCACTACTACTTGATGAAAATAATAATCTAGCAAAATCTCATAAAATGGCTATCTTATTGAATGAGACTAAATATGATGAATTATTGGAGTATACTAATGAGCAATTAGAGAATGAAGATTTACAGGATCAAAGATACATCTATTATTATAAAGGCAAATCCAATCTCATGTTAGATAATAGAGATGAAGCCATCAAAGCATACAAAAAAGCATTACGATGTAAAGAAGAAATAATAGCAGATTCTGCTCTATATTTTGATATGGGCTTATATTATACTCTAGTAGGTAAATACAATGTAGCTAGGATATATTCAAACAAAATAGATAAAGAATATAACATATACAAACTAATACTTGATATGGCAATCGAAGAAAGTGAGAAGCCTATTTCTGTTAAGGTTGGTGAGTTTGTACTTGATAACTATTTATATCTAAATAATACAGATGTGGCAAGTTTGACTAAGGAGTTCATGAAAAACGATAATGCTACACTAGATGATATCAATGACTATATTGAAAGTATCAAACAAGATGATGATAAATTCACATTCTTCTATAAAGTAGAGAAAAATGAAGAAGGAGAAAGTGAAGAAGAAGTAACCTACAAACAAATTGATGATTCTACAGAATATATCAAAGTAAGCAGCTTTTTAAACCAAACAAGCAGCAAGTTCATAAATTATATCGAAGGAATAGAAAAACCTTATAAAAAGACACTAATAATCGATTTAAGAGGTAATGGTGGAGGACTTATATCTGCTGCTACTGAAATGCTAGATGTTCTATTACCAGATTGTTCACCATGCTATTTAGTAGATAGAGACGGTAAAACTTCTAACATTGAATCCGACTATTATAGAGTTCCATTCAAATCAATCAAAATATTAGTTGATAATGATTCCGCAAGTGCATCTGAATTACTAGCACTAGGGCTTAAAAAGTTCTTAGGCAATGTACAGATATTAGGAAAAACAACTTACGGAAAAGGTGTAGGACAGCAGATATACGTAGACAATAACGGCGAATTCGTACTATACCTAGTAAGCTTCTACTGGAATATCCTAGAAGAAAACATCAATGATGTAGGAATAGCACCAGATGTAATTGTTGAAGGAACTGAGTTAGAGGACTTCCTAAAAGTAATAAAAGCCGAACAAAACTAAACTAAACTTAATGAATAAATAAAGGCTCTTCTAGAATTCTAGTAGAGCTTTTGTTAGCATATTTATTAACTCAGTCGCTTTTATTAACTCTAATATCTATGGTATGCATACAGAGTGTAAATAGTATAGGGGAATATGAAGCAGTGAGCCATCACTATCTATTGAATAATTTTATTAACATTCTTAATTAATATAGATATCTTTCCATCAGGATTAGTCACAAATTCAATATTATTAGGATCATTATATAATTCCATAGGAATCTTTAATTCAATTCCATTATCAGTTTTAATCCTTTGCTTCTCAAATGAACGAGTAATAGTTTTTTCAGAAAGAGTAACTACTGGTTCTTCAAGCCCTTTTTTTTCTAGATTCTCAATAAACTCTTTTTTTACTTCTATGTTATTCTTAAATACATCATCTGCAAATTTATCCAGATTGATTTCTCCTGTTTCTTCAATATTATTATATAGTTCTTGTTTGATTTCCATTTTCTTTTCAACATCTTCATCAAAATACTTCTTGCTGATTGAATCAGTTGCTTTTTTGACAATGTTATATTGTTCCTTTGAAGATAGGGTAGTCTTACATCTTAATAAATGCATGGATAAATAATATTCTTTGTTACCATCTATCTCATATTTCTTTTCAAGTACTTTTAAGTCTAAATTGGATAAATCTATAATTACTGCTTCGTTAATCTTTTGTCCCATATTAGGAAGTGTAGTCCTATGTCTGATGATGCTATTGATATTAGACTCATTTTCTACCTCTGTATAATGAATAAATGAATTAGTATAATTTAGTTTTAATAATGCCAAATATCTATTACTTCTACATGAAAAATTGATTATAGCCAAATCTGCTGAAGGTATATCAAGATTAGAAGACATAATAGAGAACAACTGATTAGCTATATTAATTGACATATCAATGAATTTATCTTCTGCTGATGCAAATTCTTTAACATATGTATATACCATATTATAATCTGTGTTGAATTCACAGTTTTTTATACTGTCATCATTAAGAGTTTTTACTATATGATTTGCAAAAAATTCTTTTATTTCATAATTACTTTCCATTTCATCCATAGAAATCACTGGAACGCTTAGATTAGTATCAAGTATATGTACAATCATATTTGATATATTAATTTCTTCTATACTATACATAATATCTCCTTTGTTTATCTTATTGAGAAGTACTATTTTAAACACATGAAGTATAAGTATTTTCACATGCAGTAATGAACATTCTTAGATATTTAATTATAATATATAATAAAAATAAGTCAATGAATATATGAATATCCATTGACTTATAAGTTTTTACTTTAATATATTTTTTATTCTGTCTTGATAGCTTCAAGTGCACTAAGTTTCATTGCCTTACGTGCAGGTAGATAACCTGATATAAGACCAATCAATGATGTGAAAGCCATAGCAGATACAATTAACCAAGAAGGCATTATAAAAATATCTGGATTAGATTCACCTGTTTCATAAATATGTAAGAAATTCAATAACGCAGTATTTTGCATATTATTGAGTAGAATGGATATACCAATGCTTATTGATATTCCTAGTATCCCACCTAATAAACCTATAGTAGCTGATTCAAAGAGGAATAATTTTTTAATATCTTTTATGGATGATCCAATAACTTTCATTACACCAATTTCTTTTCTTCTCTCATATATTGCCATAACCATTGTATTAGTGATACCAATAGCTGCAACTAATAATGAGATACCTCCAATAGCTCCGAAAACCATTTTGATAGTATTACTCATGGATTCTTGCTGTTTGAATGCATTGGCGTCACTTCTAGCAGTAAAGCCTAGTTTTTGGATTTCTTCTTGAACTTTTTCAAGATTTTTACGTTTTGGTACATATACTAACACCTTTTCGAATCCATCTTTTTTAGGTCTTCTACCATCAGTATCACGATAACCAGTCATCTTATCATATTTATCTTTTAATTCAGTTAATTGGTTTATTTCCATATAAGCATACTCGTTTTTTTGCCAACCAGCGTGTTCTGATAACTGTCCTACGGCTTTAACAGTCATTGGCCTTACTGGTTTTTGTTCTTCTTCATTACCATAACGACTATATCTGTCATCACGTCCATAATTCCTGTCAAAACTCATAGTTATTTTGCTTTCTAATGGTTTGAAAGTAGGAGGTTTTCTTTCGCCAGTTTCTGGATCAAACATAGATTGCCACCTATCTTCACGATTATTTGGATTATAGAATCTATATAATTGCTCATATCCAATAATAAATGATTTAGTATCTTCAGCTGTTAGCATACGCCCTTCACCAATCTCTAATCCATATTTATCCATAAATTCTAGAGTCATACCTTTAATCTCAACATAATTATTTATTAATTTTTTTGATTTCATGACTACAGTATGTTCTATAATAGGAGTAACAGCTTCTACACCATTAATTTGTTCAATTATTGCAAGATCACTATTTTCAATTTTTTGCTTTTTATTTTTAGCATTACTATCAGTTGATGGATAAGCGTCCATTACAACCATACCACCACCATAGTAATCGTTACCACCGCCACCTGCAGGGTATACCTCTACGATGTCTATACTTCCCCACTGACTCATCTGTTTTTCCATATTTTTCTGCATCCCTAAACCAAGGGAGACCATCAACACAATGGATATAGTACCTATTATAATACCTAGAGTAGTAAGAAAGGTTCTAAGTTTTCTTCTAAATAAATTCTTAAGTCCCATTCTTATTAAATCTATTTTATTCATCGAAGTTCATTTCCTTCTTTTTCTTAATTTTTCTTCTTACTATAATAATAGTTACTATTACTGCTACAGCGGCTACAGAAGATATAATAATAATTAATGTCTTATTTGATTTCTTTTCTTGACCAGGCATGTCAAATTCTCCCATGTCCATGCCCATATCTCCTTCTGATGGACCGAAATCCATTGCTTGACCTACTGTCTTGAACTCTTTTCTTACTTCTTCTTCTTTACCATCTGGTTTTGTATAAGTGAAAATTAAAGCACCAGTAATTTCGCCTTCTTCATCAACCCATATTTCATTACTGTAATAAGTACTTCTACCAGTCTCTAAATTTCCTATATAATTTCTGCTGTTAGTACTACCAAATCCTTCTACTTGGACAGTAAAATTATCAAGTGAAGTTCTACCAGTATTACTGATATCAAATTCTAAATCAGTTTGGTTACCAACAATCATTGTTTCTGGTATTTTAATATCACTAGTAATAAAACTAGATGGTTGAATCACAGTTACAGGAATAGCATCTTTAATTGTTTCAGTAAGTAATTTTTCATCACTTTCATATTCATAGTAAATATCAAGTTTTAGATTATGTACTTTTGATGCAGCAAATGGTATTGTAAATATTTTTAATTGCTTTTCAATTGATTGACCAGGAGCTATTTCTTTAATAAAGAAAGTGCTACTTGATTCAACTGGAGTAAATACGCTACCTGCTTTTGCTTTATCTGTATCTGAATTTTCTTCAGCACCCAAAGATACTTTTATGTTCTGTACTTTTTTACTGTCATGAGTGTTTTTAAAATATAGTGTAAGGTCAAAATTCTCACCTGCATTAGTTATCTCAGATTGAGTTGACTCTGAAACAATAGTAAAATTATCTACAATAATGATTGGCTTACTTGTAGTTCCATCAGCATTTTCTTTCTTAGCTTTTACATAAACACCTACATATTGATTGATAGTTGTAAATGCATCTTCATCTTTACCTTTTATTTCAATGTTAAGTAAATGAGTTTTAGTTTTTGCTTCTTCAGTTGGTTGGAATTTGTATGTTAGTTGTTTAGTTGCTCCGACTTCCATTTCGTTGATTACTTGTATGTTTTGTGACATTGGTACAATTTCTTCGTCACCTTTTACTGTAACAATAAGGTCTTCTGCTTTTACTTCACCAGTATTAACAATATCAAAAGATACGTTGAATGGTTGACTAGCATTTATTTGACCTGTTGGAGCTTTGATATTTCTAATAGCAATATCAGTATTTCCACTGTCTACCATTAAATAGATTTCTTTTTTAACTTCTTTTTCAGCATTAGAGCTGTCTTTATATTTAAGATTTACTGTTATTGGATAACTTCCTTTTTTCAAATCTGATGATGCGAAAAGGTCAAAAGTTACTGTTTCTCCTTTTGCATCAGGACGTAAGTTACTGATTCTACGACCGTTAACACCATCAACGATTGTAAATCCTTTACCTAATCCTTCTAATGTAACATCTAGTGCGCTAACAGTAGATAAACCATAATTATTGTTAACTAAGAAGCTAAGTTGAACTTTTTGTCCTGCTTTGATTATTTCAGGATCGTTAGTTACTTCTGATAATCTTAAATCAACAGAAGGGAAACCTTTTCTTACTTTTATATATATGTCTTGTGTTTTTTCTACTTTGTCACCATATAAGTTGAAGTATGTATACTTTAATTGACAACTATATGTCTTAGCAGGTGTTGAATCTTTAACTAAGAAAGAATAGTTTAATTCAGCAGTTTCAGTTTTCTTTAATTGCTGTATTTTATCAATTAAACTAATTGTATTTGTTTCATAACTAAAATCTTTATCAGTTGGTGGTATAAGTTCAACTGTAATATTTTTAGCTGTGTATGTACCAGCATTCTTTAATTTTAGAGCTAAATCAATATCTGAACCAGCATTAGCAGTAGGGATTTCTTGATTTTCTATTACTAATTCTGGAGTGTATTTGCTAGTGTCTGTTGGTGATGATGAACCGCTGTCGCTGTATTTTACCATGTCAACTGTGATCTTATTAATTGATTGATATGTTTTACCACCGTCGGTATAACTACAAGTTAAAGTAATTGTATTATTAGTTCCTGAGCATTTCATAGGAATTGTAATGTTATTTTGAAAGTCAATAATTAAACCATGATTTCTAACTATGAAACTACCTGGGTCTATTTGAATTTTTCTATCTGTTCCAGACATACTACCAGAGAAAACTACATTTAAATCAAATTCAGTTCCCTCACTTATTGTTTTACCACCTGTAGAAAATGATTGTACTAGAATATCATTTTTCGTTACAATTTCATCAGCCGCAGATACATCAACCCCCATCACATTCAAGCTAATCACAAGCGCACATATATATACTAAAAATTTCTTCATTTTTTCATTAAGCCTCCTGTTTACTTTCTATTTCATTTTTATCAATACTATCTATCGATTCTATAAGTCCATCACGTACATGAATAACACGGTTTGCATATACGGAAGTTTCTACGTCGTGGGTTACGATTATAAGTGTTTGATTATTTTCCTTAGCAATATTCGTAATCAGTTCCATGACTTCCATAGTTGTCTTGGTATCTAGATTTCCTGTAGGCTCATCGGCAAATACTATCTCAGGTGTTCCTACAAAAGCTCTTGCAATACTTACTCTTTGTTGCTGACCTCCACTCATTTGTGAAGGTTTATGATGAAGTCTATCACCTAGACCTACGGCTGTAAGCATTCGCTTAGCCTCTTTTTCCCTTTTTTTCTTAGGTACACCACCAAATATCATAGGCATAGCCACATTTTCAAGGGCTGTTAAGTTAGGTAATAAATTGTAAGATTGAAAAACAAAACCTACATTTTTTTGACGGAACTTTGTAACTTGTTTTTCATTCATTTTTTCAATTCGACTACCTTTAATCTTGATTTGTCCTTTAGTAGGTTTTTCAAGACCAGCAATCATGTTAAGCAGAGTAGATTTTCCAGAACCTGAAGTTCCTAATATACAACAGCATTCGCCTTTCTTAATACCCAGGCTGATATTGTCAAGGGCGACAACACGTTCATTACCCATTCGATACACTTTTCTTAGGTTTTTGATTTCAATTATATCACTCATTATACTCCTCCTTTCTTACATTATGTTGTTAGTAGTTTTTGAGCTTATATAACCCTATTAATTAGCTTCTTTACATTTTTTAAAAACTTAATTAACTCAAAAACAAGCAGGTCATTAGTTTAATAATGGTATGGTAATCTTTACTGCCTAAAGAAGAACCTAAATAATAAATAAGATAAATAACATAATATGTATAATTTAGCCATTTATCCCTTTATTTTCCCTTAAGACTAATCATAAAAAAGTATAGCACTTTTTATATAATATTACTATACATAAAAAAACAGACTATTTATTGATAAAACAAAATGTTAAATAAAATTAACAATTTTTACCACTATATATTGGTGCTGATGGTAATATGGTATACTATATGATGTGGATTTCAACGTTCGACACATTTTTGACATTTAAATAAATTAATGAAAAATTAATAATTTATATACGGTTTATGTCGTATGGAGGTAAGGTAATTAACACCTTAAAAATAATTATTGAAGAGAATCAAAAAGTAACATTATATTTCAATTTTTTTATGATTATATATGATATAATTAATATATACAGCCAATTACTTAAGTAAGATAATTGCCTAGTCAAGCAATTGTTTCTAGGAGAAAAGAACAGGGGATTTATTATATTAAGGAAGGGTGAAATAATGGGAAAGGTAACTTTATGTACTGATAAATATTTGGACGCTAAACCTATAGTAGCTTTATTAGAGACAGAATTATTTGAAATTAAACTATTCTATAAAACTGAAGATATCCGTGATTTGAAACCTAAGTATCTAAAATATATGCTTAAGAATGATAATATCAACATTATATATGGTTTAATAAAAACTAGAGAAACCCTAGTTAAAAGCTATTTCTTTAAGATTATTGATTGGTTATGTGATAACTATGCTATAGATATTAGTGATTATGCCAAATATAAAGTATGTGAAAAGACTTTTTATTTCTCTTATGAGGATATAGTGATTGACTTGGAAAAAACTGGTATACATTGTAAATATGATTTTGATGAACTATATTTATCAGAGAAAAACTATTGGGATATAATGGATTATATCTATATTGATAAAGGTTATGACCTAAAGAGTGGATAAATATATTAATTGATTTTTATATATATTTAAGTTAAAATTACGATAACAAGATAGATGTATAGAATAAGACTACTTAGACTAGAGGTGTTAAAATGTCACATGCATTTTCAAGAACAGAAATGTTGATTGGCAAAGATGGTTTACAAAAGTTAAAAAACAGTAAAGTAGCTGTTTTTGGAGTTGGTGGAGTAGGAACATATGTAATAGAAGGATTAGCAAGAAGTGGAATAGGAGAATTGATTCTAATAGATGACGATGATATATGTGTCTCTAATATAAATAGGCAACTACATGCAACTACTAGGACTGTAGGACAAGCTAAAGTAGATGTGATGAAGGATAGGATTTTAGATATTAATAATGAAGCAAAAGTTATTACCTACAGAGAATTATATAATTCTCATAGTGCAGACAGATTATTATCAGATGATTATTCTTATGTAGTAGATGCTATAGATATGGTTTCATCAAAACTTGATTTGATAGAACGATGTAAAAAGAGAAATATACCCATCATTAGTAGCATGGGAGCAGGTAACAAGCTTAACCCTGCCATGTTTGAGGTTGCAGATATATATGAAACGTCAGTATGTCCATTAGCTAAGGTAATGAGGAAAGAGTTGAGAAACAGGGATATTGACAGTCTTAAGGTGGTTTATTCAAAAGAAAAGCCATTAAAACCTATATTAGTTGATGATGATAAAACTGATAGTGAAGAATATGAATCAGCAAAAATAAAAAGACAGACACCAGGGAGTGTTGCATTTGTTCCCTCGGTTGTGGGATTGATTATAGCTTCAGAGGTAGTGAAAGATTTACTTAATTTCTAGCATAAAGGAGATTGCCATGAAAAGATTAATTGATAAACTATATGATAGTAATAATTTGTCTTCTGATGAATTATTACTATTACTTAATAATATGGATGAAGAATCTAAGAAGTACTTACATATGAAAGCTAATGAAACGAGATTACATATCTATAATGATAAAGTATATATGCGAGGTTTGATTGAATTTACTAATTACTGCAAAAACAATTGCAGATATTGTGGCATTAGAAGAGATAACAAAAATGCAAGTAGGTATAGATTAAGTAAAGAAGAAATACTTGATTGCTGTAAGGAAGGATATAGATTAGGTTATAGGACTTATGTTCTTCAAGGAGGAGAAGATGCCTATTATACAGATGATAAAATTGTAGATATAGTTTCCTCCATAAAAGCATCTTTTGAGGATGTTGCTGTTACATTATCTATTGGAGAAAAAAGCTATGAATCCTATAAAAAATATTTTGATGCAGGAGCAGACAGATATCTTTTAAGGCATGAGACTAATTCTAGAGAACTATATGACAGTTTACACCCTGATATGAGCTATGATAATAGAATTAAATGTCTACATGATCTAAAAGATATAGGATATCAAATTGGAGCAGGTTTCATGATTGGATTACCTAATCAGACCAACGAAGATTTTGTTCGTGACCTTACTTTCTTGAAAAAATTACAACCACATATGGTAGGTATAGGACCATTTATACCTCAATCAGATACACCACTTGCAGATGAAAAGGCAGGAACAGTGGAAAAGACATGTATTCTTCTTTCATTTATCAGACTTTTACTGCCAGAGGTTTTATTGCCAGCGACCACTGCACTTGGTTCCATTAATAATAAAGGAAGAGAACAAGGGTTAAAAGCAGGTGCTAATGTTGTAATGCCTAATTTATCTCCAACCAGTGTAAGAGATAAATATGCATTGTATGATGGTAAGATATGTACAGGTGATGAAGCGGCACAGTGTAGGAACTGTATTGAAAATAGAATCAAGATGGCAGGATATGAAGTGGATATGTCCAGAGGTGACCATATATCTTTACAAAATAAATAAAAAGATTAACTTTTGAAATTGTATTGAATATAATTTAATAAGAGCAAAAAAGGAAAGATTATATGCAAATACATGTCGTGAGTCCTGGAGAATCACTCTTTACTATTGCAAGGACATATAATATACCTGTTAGCGATATAATTGAAATAAATCAGTTAGAAAATCCTGCTAATCTTGTTGTTGGGCAGACATTATTAATCCCTACAATGGGAAAATTCTATACAGTTAGACCTGGTGATAGTTTATATTCTATTAGTGAAAAATTTAATGTACCAGTGTATTTGATTCAAAGAGCCAATGATTATATGGACCCAATGGATTTACAAGTTGGTACAAGAATATTTGTACCTAGTGGGCCAAAACCTATTGTAGATGTAGCAGCTTATGTTGATTTAGATATAACAGGTGAAGATTCAGCTTCATATGTAGAAGAGGTAGGAGATAATTTAACATATGTTAATATATTTAGCTATAAAGCTAATGCTGATGGATCTTTAACTCCGCCAATTGGTGATGAACCAGTAATTAATGCTGCTTATAGTAAAAGAGTAGCACCTCTCATGGTAATAACAAATATTGATGAGGGTGGATTCAGTATTGAAAACGCAACAGCCTTGCTTAATGATGAGGAAGCACAAGATAGATTATTAGATGAAGCTATAGCTATTATGAAAGAAAAAGGGTATCTAGGAATTGATTTTGATTTTGAATACCTTGGAGCAGAAAATCGTAAACCATACATTGATTTCTTGAAGAAAGCCAAGAAACGGTTAAAGGAAGAAGATGAAAGATATACTCTATCAGTTGCTTTGGCACCTAAGATTAGTGATGACCAGGTAGGAATATTATACGAAGGACATGATTATAGAGAAATAGGGAAAATAGTTGATTTTATTTTTATTATGACATACGAGTGGGGATGGTCAGGGGGACCACCTAGAGCAGTTTCTCCAATAAATGAAGTCAGAAGAGTGGTTGAATATGCTTTGTCCCATGTTCCTAGTGAAAAGATTATGATGGGAATACCTTTATATGGCTATGATTGGACACTGCCTTTTGTTGAAGGAGGTAAGTTCGCAAAATCTATTGGATTCAAAGATGGAGTAGAGTTAGCTAGGAAATACAACAGGCAGATTCAATTCGATGAAGAATCCCAGTCACCATTTTTTAGATATATAGATGAAGAAGGCAAAGAACACGAGGTATGGTTTGAAGATGCTAGAAGTCTACAAGCAAAATTTGATTTGGTTAAAGAGTTGGATTTAAGAGGTTTCTTCTATTGGGTTTTAGCTAGAGCAGCTCCACAGAATTGGGAGTTGGTTGAAGATAACTTTATTGTTAATAAAATAATATAATAAAAAGTGTGCTATGACGCACACTTTTTCTATGTCTCGATATAAGAATTTCCATCTAATGGTATCAATAATTGTAAATAAGGATCTCCCTCAACTAGACCGATTGCGTATAATGAGTAAAAGGCATCTGGAAGTAATCTAATATTAGGTACAAATAAAACTGAATTATTCGTACCAGTAGGTGCTATTTCTACTGTATAAGTGTCGGGGGTTATACTCAAATAATCAGTTATATCTTTATAGCTTACATCTTTAAATAGTATTGACCCATTCGGCTCTATAACATCAACAGCTGGAGCATCTGGGGAAAGATGTACAAATCTTATTTTGCTGGTATTTGGTTGTAAAGGTTCTTTTGGGTCTTCTACTATGAATAATTCTAGTTCTGGTAATTCTCCAATAGCAGCTATTGTAGCTATTGTCTTTTCAGGTAAAACTAATTCTTTAGTAAGAATCGGCGTATCTGAATTATCAGCAGGATAAATATCAATGGTATAAGTTCCAGGCATAACTGGAAGATATGGAGTAAATTCTCCATATGATAGGTCGTCTGCTAGAATATTGTCACCGTTGGCATAAACATCCACTGCTGGAGCTTTTGGAGACGCATGAAGAAGTCTGATATATGATGTTTTCTTATCGCGCACAAAGTCACCACCTAATAATTAACTTAGTACAATATATGAGTATTTAGGACAAAGGGTTACAGGGATTAATAAAATAATATTCCTATTTAATATAGGATCAATCCATATATTTAAATAAGTTGAAATATATATTATATAAGTGTTATAATTACAAATAATAGTATTAACCAACGAAAGGAGAAATTATGATGATTGAATACAGTGATAAATTATACAAGAAAGTAAGTGGAGCAGGAAAAGTTGGTATATGTCTAGGGATTATTTCAATAGTTACAGGGATTGCTATTGGTATAATATCAATAATTTTTGGTTCTATACTACTGAATGTTAGAAATCAATTAATTGATTAATTAAATTACGTAAGTTTATCAACAACTTATATTCTTCATAAGCATATAATATATAAAGCGCTAGGAGAGGTGATAGGTTGGATAAAAAGGTTAAAATATATAATTGTAATTTATCGATGGGGCAAGGTACTAGAATTGAAGGTAGAATTGTTGGAAAAAATTTATCAAGAGATCATATACGCTGTACATTAGAAAAAGAACCCGAGAGTGGAAAAATAGAATTGACAACCAATGGTTATTGGTCTTATATACCTAATAGTAGTTTTGTTGGAACTGAGGAATTTGTTGTAAAAGTTTATATTTCTGGAGTAGGAGAAAAATATTCAACTATAAAGATAGATGTAGAGGAACAAGAGGTCAGCACTAAGATATCTAAATTTCTACAGTTTGAGGATAGACTTAAAATAGAAAATTATGAAGATGAGATTGTAGAAATAAAGAATATCATGTTATATGTAATGATACATGATAAAAAACTCATCAAGAATGATTTTAATAAAACATCAAAACTAAGAATAGCAGGTACACTAAAATATGTAATCAACTATGATGTAGGAATAGTGCCAGTAGAAAAAAAACCAATTATTTGGTTTGACGAAGATGCAGAAGAAACCAGTGAATTTGTACCGGAAAAAGAAGTTCAAGTTGAGAGAGAGAGTAATTTCAGAACAGAGATAGATTTGGGAGATTATAGATTCGGTGACGATGCTATTATAGAATACGAGGTTAAATATCAAAATTATAGATTAATGGATTATGATGTCATAAATCATTATTGTGCTATAGAATTGTATATAAATAAGTAAGGTACAGATTTCTGTACCTTACTTATAATTCTGAGGAGGATTTTACTGACAAGTTCTACTTGCCTGAGTAATTGATTAGCAATTAAGTCTAATATATGTTGTCCTAATTTAGTATATGTACTTGTCTACATCGGTGTTACAAAAAGCTAAAAAATATTTTTAGAAATATTTTTTAGCTTTTCTTGTCTGGTATAAAATTTCTATTTTCCTTCAAATCATAAAAGATTTCATAAGCAACGATATAAAAATCATCATGAAAAATACTGTTATTTATTAAAATATCTAAATGATACAAAAAAAAACGGTTTAGTCCATGTTGATTAAATATAAAAGCATGATATAATACGTTAAAATATAAAAAAATTACATAAATATACTCAAAAAACAGTAACAAAAATATTGATAGTCATATATTTATTAAATTCAAATATATAGGGGGAAAAATTTAAGTGAGAGAAATATTTAAAGCGTATAAGCTTTTATTTGGGTTTGGAAAAAAGTATTGCAAATTACTTTTGTACAAAGTGTTTATGTTGGCAATTATAGCAGGATTATTAGCACCTGTTGGAATTTATATTGATAAAGAAATTATAAATAGAGCCTTATTATCAGCAAAATTTAATAATTTCGACATAACAAGCCTTATACCATTATTTATAGCTTTTGCTATAATAGCGTTACTAAAACAATTTTTATCTGATCTTAGTTATGGATACTACAGTCAAAAATTTCAACTAGTCATTAGAACAAAAGTAAGAGGAGAATTACTAGAAAAAGCATCCAAAATAAAATATGAGTATTTTGAAGATGAAAAGACAGTGGAAATCATTGATAGGACATTTAATGATTTTGATAATTCAGTACGCTTACTATTTCCTATGTATGTTGTGTATTTTCTTACAAGTTCAATATCTTTAGTTGGTTTTATTGTATTTACAGCCAAACAAGCATGGTGGGTACCACTAGTGCTATTATTACCATTCTTTCCATATCTGTTTTTACAATATATTAAACGATATGACTTTTACAATGTAATAGAAAAATACTGGAAGAAAGATAGAATAAATGATATTCTTGCAGGATATTTAAAGAGCAGGAATTATATAAGAGAGCAGAGAATATTTAACTCTTTTAATTATTTAATAGATATCTACGAACAAAGAATAATAAAAAGAAACAAAGAATTTGAAAAAGAGTATAAAAAATATTGGAAAGACAATCTTATATATAATCTGATTATTGATATTACTATTGTTATAAACCTATTAATTCAACTGTATATGCTACTTACTAATAATCCTAACACAAGTATAGGATTATTTATTGCATTATCAGGGCAGATTCTTGGGTTAAAAGGATTATATTCAGGCTTAATAGTACCTATTTTATCAAGTGTAAGGCAGATGAGATATATTAATTTTTACTATAAGTTCTATGAATTCGAGAATACTAAAAGTGGTAGTATAAAAATAGTACCAAAAGAGATAGAAATAGAATTTAGTGATGTATATTTTAAATATCCAGGAACAGATAAATACATATTAAATGGTGTATCATTTAAAATTCCAAAAGGCAAAAAGATATCTTTAGTTGGTGCTAACGGCGAAGGTAAAACAACTCTAATAAAATTATTACTAGGATTATTTGAACCAACTAGTGGGCATATATTACTAAATAATAGACTACTCGAAGATTATTCTGAAAAAGCTAGATGTAATATGTTTGCACCTATATTCCAAGATTTTTATAAATACTCTTTATCATTAAAAGAAAACATTGCTGTAGGAAGTATTGATAATATTGATAATTATAAAATGATATGTGAAGCTGCTGAAAGTGCGGGGGTAACCCAATTTTTATATAAACTTCCTAATAATTATGATTCACAATTGAATCGTGATTTTACAGAGGGGGTTGATTTATCAGGAGGTCAGTGGCAGCGTATAGCACTAGCTCGAGCTTTTATGGGTAACAAACCATGTATACTTCTTGATGAACCTACGTCCCAACTTGATCCAATGGCTGAAGCTAAGTTATATGAAGAATTTTCTAATATTATAAAAGATAAAACCTCCATCTTTATTACTCATAGATTAGCATCTACTAAAATAACTGATAAGATATTTGTGCTAAAAGATGGTAAAATAGAAGAAGAAGGTAGCCATGATGAGTTAATGGCTCATATGGGTATATATTATGACATGTTTAATTCTCAACGTAGCTGGTATAAGGAGGAGAATATATGTTAGATAAAACTAATAAAATAGAAGAACAGTTAAATAATAAAGTACTAAAAGGAAGTTATAAGGATATCTTCAGATTATTTAAATATATGTTTTCATCCTCATTTGCTGCATGTAATTTATTTATGTCATTTTTAATACTTGTGAGCTTTTTAACGCCACTATCAGCTTATCTATGGAAAATACTTTTAGATTTAATAGATAATTATAGTATCAACAAAAGTAGCATAATAAATATAGTCTTAGTGTTACTTGGATATTATTTAATTATATATATAACTGATTTTTTAAAACGATCAACTCAAGTAACAGGTGAAACAGCCGAAAGATTAGATGTAGTACAATCTAACTGGCTCCAATGCCATCTAAATAAAAAGATATATACCAAATTATCTAATCTATCAATAGAACTAATGGAAGTTCCTGCTATTAATGATATGATTAATAGAACCTTGAATTATGTAGGTAAACCTAAGGGGTGGGGTAATAGCAATTTACAAATGAGTGTATTACTACCTTTTTATAATGTAATTGCTAAAATAATAAGTATAGTAATCATATCAATAACACTTTGTGTTTTTAGTCCTTGGCTGTGTTTTATTATATTACTTGTTCCAATACCATTAATATTTACACAAATGAAGGTTGCAGAAAGAATATTTAAAGTTAATAGAGATAATACAATCCACTATAGAAAAGCAGAATACTATCAAGACTTATTATTAAAAAACGCTGTAAAAGAAGTAAAAACCCTTAGAATCACCAATTTCCTATACAATAAATGGCATGACGCAGTTGAATTATATTCTAAAAAAGAAATGTCAATTCAACTTAAAAACCAGCTAATTAATTTATTTAATATTACACTAAATAGTTTAGTAGGCATCTTTGGTAGTATATTTACAATAACATTACTTGCTCGTGGCGACATTTCAATAGGCGAGTTTGGCTGTGTTATGGCTTTAATAAATGTATTGTTGGGAGATACAACTTCATTATTTAATAACATCGGTACTATTTTAACTAAAAAACTTGACTGCTCACAGTTTTTTGAATTAATAGATATAGAATCAGAAAAAGCCATTGGTGAAACTATAGAAGAAATACACGAAATAAGTATTGACAATATATCTTATCGTTACCCGAATACTAAAAGATACGTGTTGAAAGATGTGAATATTAAAATAAATAAGGGCGAAACAATTGCCTTAGTAGGAGAAAACGGTGCTGGAAAATCAACGTTTGTAAAATTACTTACAGGAATCTTATCACCATCAAAAGGCGAAATATATATAAATAGTAAACCACTTAGTGGATGTAATATTAATAACTACTATAATGAAACTTCAATAGTATCTCAAACACCTGCAAAATATTATACATTTACTGTACTGGATAACGTTAAAATGGGAGATGCTACTAGAATATCAGATGACGAAAAAGCAATAGAAGCCATTAAGTTTTCTGGTTTTACAAAAGAGTATAATAATATTCTTGGTAAGGATATAGGAGGGGGAGAGCTATCAGGAGGAGAATGGCAAAAAATTTCTATTGCTAAAGCATATTTTAAAAATAAAGATGTTCTAGTACTTGATGAACCTACAAGTAACTTAGATCCACATGCTGAAACAGAAATATTTAAAAAATATATGAAAATGGCAGAGGATAAAACTGTTTTTATTGTAACTCATAGAATAAGTTTAGCTGCATTAGCAGAGAGAATATTAGTTTTTAAAGATGGTAAGATTATAGAAGCAGGTAATCACAAAGAATTGATAGAAAAAAATGGTGAGTATGCTAGATTATATAATACACAGGCAAAATGGTATAAGAGGTAAGTAAATCTTATATTAATATTTTAGAAGTTGACAAAACATATATTGAGCCTTTGTTTATCATGAACAGTGATAATATAAGGGCTTTTTTTATATGAATTAAATTTCATTATCAATCAAAAGAGAATAATAAAGACATATTATGGGATAATATTTATTAAGTCTAAGTATTTTAGTTTAACAATAGGAGGATATAATTTTGAGGAAAAAGATTTATTTTGTGGCAGTATATTTTATTACATGTATCCTATTAGTTGGCTGTTGGGATTATAGAGAGATAGATGAGGTAGAGATAGTATTAGGGCTTGGAGTAGATTCACACATCACTCCTGCTGAGGAAGTAGATAAATTATCTGAGACTCAATTCCTTGTTACATATGAAATAGTTGGTATAGAAAGTGAGCAAGGTCAGTTAAAAAGCAGGGTTTTAAAGGATGAAGGAGATACGTTATATAGAGCCATCAGAAAAATAATTGAAAAGAATGGTAAACAAGTATATCTAGCTCATACAAAAATATTAATAATCAGTGAAGAGTTAGCAAAGCAAGGTATAACTGAAATATTAGACTACACAATGAGAGATGCAGAATATAGACCAGATGTACATGTACTCATAACAGATAATTGCGATGCAGCAGCAATGTTCAAAGATGACGCTACTGATGTAGCCAGTATGAGATTAAGCGATACATTAAAAAATCAAAATAAAATAGGTACATTCGAATCTTCTACAGTATGGAATATAATAGATAAAATGACCAAAAAAGGTTTTGAACCAGCTATTCCTTTAATTAGAATGGATAAGGAACATGTGGATGGGAATTTAATACACACTGTAGGTGGAACTGCTGTTTTTAAAGCATCAAAAATGGTAGGGAAATTATCAGAAGATGAAACATTGTATTATCTATTTATTGACAATGAAATCAAGAATCAACCCCTATCCATAGAATATTACTTTGAAGATCAACTGGGACATATTTCACTGGAAATATTGTCTAATGAAACAAAAGTGACTCCTGTAGTAAAAGGAGAGTCACTGGGAGTTAATATTTCAGTTGATTGCAATGTAGCTATAAATGAGTTGAGTCACCAAATAGATATTCTAAATGAAAAAGATAGAATTGATATTGAGATGAATGCTGAAAAAGATATTGAAGAAGGTATAACTGAATTAATTACTCACGTTCAAAAGGATTATAATTCAGACATATTCGGATTTGGAGATTTATTTAAAAGACAAAAAAACAAAACATGGAAAAAGGTTGAAAAAGATTGGGATAACATTTTTCAGACTTTAAAAATAACCACTGATATAAATGTGAAAATTGAGAGGTCAGCATTATCATCTCACCCAATAGAAATTGATAAATACTAGACTTATAAAGCTAAGGAGCCTTATATATGAATAAAATATTTAACAAAAGTTTAAATTATAATATTGATTTGTTCAAGAAAGAGTTCAAGGACGATGATAGTATCGTTTACCGATTTTTTCAGAATGAAGGAAGTAAAAAAAAGTTTTGCCTGATTTATGTTAAGAGCATGGTCAATGATGAAGTAATGTCTGATAATATTTTCAAGCCTATAATGAGTGCAGATATAAAAAGACATGAAAATAGTACGGAATTCATGGATTATGTTGTTAACAAGATAGTAAGTATCAACGAAGTAGAGAAATCAAGTGATTTTACAGTTCTTGTTGAAAATCTATATATAGGAAAAAGTATATTATTTATTGATGGTTTTGCAAAAGGTGCTATATTGAACACTCTTGACTGGTCTTCAAGATCTATTAATGAGCCGATATCAGAGACTATAATCAAAGGACCAAGGGAAGGTTTTAATGAAGTCATATATACGAATATTTCTTTGATCAGAAGGAGAATTGTATCTCAACATCTAAAAGTCAAATTTAGGGAGATTGGAAATATAACTAAAACAAAAGTATGCATCTGTTATATAGAAGAAGTCGCCAAAGATGAGATTGTAAAAGAAGTAGAGAGAAGATTGGATAAGATTGATATAGACGGTATATTGGATACTGGTTATATAGAAGAGTTCATAACAGATGAACCAATGTCATTATTCAAAACATTATTCACAACAGAGAAACCTGATACTGTATGTGGTAAATTACTTGAAGGAAGAGTAGCTATTATATGTAATGGATCACCTTCTGTAATTACTACACCTTTTGTTTTTATTGAATACTTTCAAGTGGATGAAGATTATTATCAGCAATATTATTTTGCTACATTTAATAGAATGCTTCGATATTTAGCATTTTTTCTTACTACCAGTGTTCCAGCTATTTATATCGCACTGACTAACTATCACCAAGAATTAATACCTACCCCGTTAATACTGAGTATCTATGAAGCTAGACAAGGCATACCGTTCCCGTCGTTCTTAGAAGCTTTTATAATGATTATTATATTTGAACTAATAAGGGAATCAGGTATTAGGATATCCAAGTATAGTGGTTCAGCGATAAGTATAGTAGGTGCTCTTGTAGTAGGTGAAGCAGCAGTAGAAGCTAGGTTGGTCAGCCAGCCTATGATAATCGTAATTGGTATAACAGGTATAGCTAATTTCCTATTACCTAAGATGGCAAATTCAACAATTTTCATTAGAATCATATTCTTGTTTTTAGCTTCAATATTAGGACTATATGGATATATTTTTGGAGTAATATTCTTAAGCCTTCATTTATTCTCCATAAGAAGCTTTGGAATACCATATATGTTGAATGTTGATTCAATGGAAGATGCAGTAAACATGAAAGATGCATATATTAGGGCGCCGTGGTGGTATATGGATATGAGAGGTAAGTTAATTTCTAAAAAAAGAAATAGGAAGAAAAATATAGCCAAAAATTAATAGAAACAGGTGAAGGTATGTATTTAAAAGGTTTAATAGTAGTTGTTATTTTCACTATAATTGGGATTACAGAGATAGTGCCATTAAAAAAGAATAAAGATAAAAAGGAACTTACAATATATACTTTGTTTTTTGCAGCAGCTTTTGTGCTTATGTTTTTATATAGTATTGGTGTTGAAATACCTCAAATATCAAAAGGCTTGAATACAATAATTGAAAAAATTATATAACTCTATAATGTTTACATTGCATTTATAAAGGGAAATAGTAAAGTGGTGAGGTTATGGATAAAACAGTGATGTCTAATAAGCAAGGCATATGTTTAATAATTTTATTTATGTCCAGTAGTTCGTTGGTACTATCTTCAGCTAGTGAAGCACGAAGAGATATATGGATTGCGATGTTATTAGGTCTTGCTATAGCTATCTTAATCGTTGCAATGTATAGTAGGGTACTATCTAGATTTCCGGATAAGAATTTATATGAAATAAATATCAGTGTTTTTGGGAGAATTATCGGTTCCATAATAAATCTCATCTTTACACTTTACTCATTTTACCTGGGAGCTTTGGTATTGAAAAATTTCAGCTTATTTATAGGTGTTGTAGGATTAGAGTCCACACCACTAATCGTGGTGTCTTCTGCAGTAATAATAATAATTATTTATGGTGTCAAAGAAGGTATAGAAGTATTAGGACGTTGGTCGGCTTTTTTTGCAAAAATAGTTTTTCCAATTATTATAATCGTAACGTTATTAATGCTTAATATGGTAGATGTGAATAATCTTAAACCTATTCTAGGGGATGGTATAGGACCTGTATTGGATGGTGCATTCTCAATAATTACTTTTCCATATGCGGAACTAGTCATTTTTGTATTGATTTTTAATAGTAAAATGTTTAAAGGTGGCAATAATATATATAAAACTTTTATATATGGTTTACTATTAGGAGGCTTTCTTATTAGCGCTATTGTAATAGGAGCTTATCTTGCTATTGGACCTTTTGCTTATGAAAGTAGCTATTTTCCAATATACTCAGCCGTTAGTAGAATTAATATTAGAGATGTTTTACAGAGGATTGAAATAATTATAGCTATTACTTTTATGATTGGTGGATTTATAAAAATCAGCGCTTGTCTATTAGCTTGTTGTAATGGCATAGTTAATATACTTAAATTAAAAGATTATAAGTTTATTGTGACTCCAGTAAGTTTGCTTTTATTAGTAATTTCTCTTTCAACATATCAAAGTATGCTGGATATGGTAACAGAGCTTAAGAATTTTAGATATGTAGCTTTAATTGTACAGATTATATTACCTTTAGTAATATTTATTATTATTGAGATAAAATCAAGGTTGTCAAAAAGCAAATAATGATTATAGAAATGGTGATTTCCTGTGAAAGAAGTAATTTCAAACCGTCAAGGTATAAGTATGATTATTTTATTAATGTTATCAGAGTCATTTGTTATAAATCCTATTACAGACCCCAATTCAGATATATGGATATCAATACTGATAGCTATAGGGATAACATGTCTCATTGTAGTAGTATATTGTAGAATTTTGGTTAGATATCCTGGTAAGAACTTATATGAAATTCTTATTACAGTTTTTGGAAAGATTATAGGAAATGTCATAAGTATATTATATGTTCTATATTGCTTTTATGTGGGAGCCTTGGTATTAAGTACGTTCATTTTATTTACAAATGTAGTAGGACTGATTAATACTCCAAAATCAATAATTGCTATCGGAGTCATATTATTAGTTATTACTGGTTTGAAATATGGATTAGAAGTATTAGGTAGATGGTCAGAATTTTGTGTAAGAATTATCTATCCAATCATATTGTTAACTATTCCCTTAATGTTGACTATGGTTGAAGCATTTAATTTGACTCCTGTTTTTGCTGATGGTATTCAGCCAATAGCAAAGGGAGCTATGGAAATGATAACTTTTCCATTTGCTGAAGTAATTACATTGGTCCTTATATTTAGTACTAAAAGCATAAGTAAATCAAAAAATATATATAAAGTATTTATTTATGGATTGCTGTTAGGAGGATTCGTTTTATTTTGTACTCACGTTAGTGCTTATCTATGTTTAGGGAAGTACGCTTATTCTAGTAGCTATTTTCCTATTTATTCAGCGGTAAGTAGGATAAATATTGGTGACATATTGCAAAGGATTGAGGCTATAATAGCTATTATTTTTATAATGAGCGGTTTTGTTAAAATAGGTATCTATTTGTTAGCTGGTTGTAAAGGAATTGCTGTTTTATTGAAATTGAAGGATTATAAGTTTATTGTTACGCCGCTTAGTATATTAACCCTTGTTGTATCTCTTACAACAGTATCCAATATTATGGAGTTGAATTTTCACATATATTATTACAACTTTATGGCTATACTTATGCAGTTAATAATTCCAATTATCACACTTATAGCTGTAGAAATTAAATGTAGATTCATAGAAAAGAAATAATAAATTTCATTTTGAATATTATAATTTATGATTTTTATTGATATATTATAAAAGTAGCTAAATAAAGGTAAAATAACCTAGTTTAAAGATAATGTATATGGTATAATAAAATTTGAATGACAAATCAATTTGACGTAAATCAGGGGGTTATAATGAGTACTATTCATTCAAATGAATTCAGAAAAATGTTTAGAATAATTAGTTTTATTCTTTTTATTATATATTTGATAATACTAATCAATGTATTATTTTTAGATGCTAGATATGGTAGGATTACAGGCTTGAAAGGGTATAACTTAGAACCATTCAGGACAATTAAAAACTATTTAAAATATAGTGGAACCAATGCCATCATGACTAATATTTTTGGTAATATACTTGCATTTATGCCTTTAGGATTTTTTGTGCCTATATTATTTAGACGAACAAGATTTTTTATATTAATGATATTAATTAGCGGATTTGTAAGTTTGGCAGTAGAAGTACTGCAATATCACTATGCAGTTGGAAGTTTTGACGTGGATGATATTATACTCAATACTCTTGGTGGGTTCATTGGGTACTTGATTTTTAGGATCTGTTATTATATATATTATGGCATAAAATATTTGAAAGATAAGAAAAACTAAATACTTAGAGAAAAAGGGTTTCAATAAATAAAGGGTAGGGAGAATATGGAAGATAAGAAGATTACATTACGATTAAATAATAAAAAACAGTCTGGACATGGAATAGCTTCTTTTGCATTAGGAATCACATCTTTGATATTATTTCTAAGTGCAGTAGGTTTATCTGCTTTTGGGGATAGAAGTACAGATAGCATTGCTTTAACTATAGGGCTTGTTGAGATAATAGGATTTATTGTATGTTTAGTTGGAATTATATATGGAGTGATTGGAGAACTATCAAAAGATACATTTAAAACTTTTGCTCACATAGGTATAGGTATAAATCTTGTGATGATGTTATTTCATGTATTGGTGATTATATACGGTTTTGGAGGATAATATTTACTTACATATAAAAAATGAAACTTATATAACATAAAAAAGGGGCTGTAGAATAATATATTTAACTTTAATATATTACCCGACAGTCCTTTTTTATCTATTTTAATGGGATTGACAATTTGCTTTTATTTAATCCTGCAACTATAAGATTAGCTATAATAAGACCCATTATAAACTGTACCATATTCCAAGGTAATGAGAATATAGGAACAATATAATTGCCAGTCATTATATATGAGGCTATATAATAACCAAAAACCATAAAAGTTCCAGCTATAACAAAACCAAAGGTATATGCAGGCTTGAATTTTATATTATTCAATTTAGCTACCAGTAAAGATAGACCTAAAATAATTAACGGAATCAGTACTGTTATTATAAGAAGCTGTGTTTCAACTTTATCGGTTAGACTTATCAATTCTTCAACAGAATTCAATTCTAGTTTATCTAGTAGATTGTTATTTAGAGCATTGGTTTCTAGTGATATTTTACTAGAAAGAATATTTCTAAGTATAACATTGAATATGGCAAATCCACCAGCGAAAACAATACTTAAATAAATGTACATTTTCTTTCTGAATTTTTCACTTACGCATATTCCTACAATCGCTCCCATCAAAGCTTTTATAATCAAAGTGGGTATAGCCCAATGTGCATATCCTCCAATTACATCTGCTAGTGCAGAACCTACTCCAGCAGCGAAAGCACCATACTTCCATCCTAGTAGAATAGCTGCAATAAATATCATACTATCGCCAAGATGAATATAACCATTTGTAAAAGGAACTGGAACTTTTATAACCAAAGTTGCTAGTAATACAAGGGCAGTCATTAATCCTGTATAAGTAATTTTTTTAATGTCGCTAGATTCAAAATATGTATTTTTCATAAGTGTCACCTTGCCTTTTTTCGAAATTTATATATACTATATAATATAAGTGTGTATTTTAAAAGTGACAGTTTTATTCAAAACGAAAGGGACAGTTTTTGGGAAAGGGTGAAAATATGATTGATTTGGTACCGAATCTAGATGGGACTTTAGATAAACCTTTATATGTTCAATTATATGAATACATAAGAAATGAGATAATAGGGGAAAACATTATCCAAAATGAAAAATTACCTTCAATTAGACAGCTATCGGGGAGTCTTGATATAAGTAAAACAACTATTGAAAATGCCTATCAGCAATTACTCGTGGAAGGTTATTTGTATAGTTTGCCCCAAAAAGGATATTATGCAAGTGCATTTGATAAAACTTATGTAAACAGCAAGAAAAATGAAACAGAATACGTTGCAGAACAAAAAGTAAAAAAACTGGTTAAATACGATTTTAAAAATGAGTATGTGGAAGAAATGAACTTTGATTTTAATTTATGGCGAAGATATATGAATCGTATACTTAATTATGATTATCAAAAACTTTATAAATCTACAGATGTGCAAGGTGAGATGGAACTAAGGCAAGAGATTGTAAAATATGTTAGAAGATCAAGAGGTGTAACAGCGGATGCCAGCAGAGTTATTATAGGTGGAGGTGTTCAATATCTATTGAACATACTTAGTACATTAATGAAAAAAATTCATATTGATGAATGTGCTTTTGAAGACCCTGGATTCAATAGAGCCAAAAATATATTTATGCATAACAGTTTTGATATAATACCTATACCTATAAAAGACGATGGAATCGATCTGAAAGTGCTAAAAAATTCTAATTCAAAATTATGCTACGTAAGTCCTTCACATCAATTTCCAACTGGGACTGTAATGTCTGTTGACCAGAGAATAAAACTATTGAAGTGGGCAAGTGAGAATGATGGTTATATAATTGAAGATGATTATAACAGCGAGTTGAGATACTATGGAAAGCCCATACCTTCAATGCAGAGTTTTGATAAAGATGGAAATGTCATATATTTGGGTTCATTTTCTACAGTGTTGGTTCCTTCTATAAGAATAAGTTACATGATTTTACCAAGAAAGTTAATAAACCTATATAATGAGAGTAAAAACAGATATACACAGACAACTTCCAAGACAGAACAGTTGGCTTTAGCACTTTTTATGAAAGAAGGTATGTTTGAGAAACATATCAGGAGACTTAAGAAAAATTATACAAAAAAAAATCAATTATTGATTCAAGCAATAAAAAACTATATGGGAGATAAAGTTCAGATTGGCGGAATGGATTCAGGGTTGCATATGCTGATAAATGTTGATACAAAATTATCTGAGCAAGAAATAATAGAAAAAGCATTGGATAGGGAAATTTTGATATCTGGTATTTCAGAATATACTATAGTAAAAAAAATTCAAAAAAATCCCATATTGATTTTATCATATAAAGGATTAGATATTGATAATATTGAAAAAGCTGTTGAATCTCTTAGTAAAATTTGTTTCTAATGAAAATAAATTTTTATTGACCAAGGCATTTTTTTATAATAAAAATAAGCTGTATGTGATATACTATAAGTATGTGAGTATTGATGATAGATTTAATATAATAAGTAGTTTTTGCTTATAAAATAAGTTTTATTGTTATATTTTTAAATCAAACAGGAGCTGATTGATGTGAGAAAAAGAGCACTACTTGTAAATGATTCTAGATTTGAAAGTTTAATAATGAAAGATATGTTAAACAATCTAGGTTATGATGTTGAACTTGCAGATGAATTTGATGCATTATACGAAGCAGAGCAGTTTGAACCTAATATTGTTATTGTTAATTATATTATGAGGAAAACTCGTGGAGATCAATTAATCAAAGACATTAAATCTACTATACCTGATAGTAAATGTTTGTTATCATCCAGCAATTCAATTAGACATGATAAAATCGAAGATAGTGTTGATGGAATTCTACACACTCCATTATCCATGTTTACTTTAAAAGATAGTCTTAAAAGAGTTGGGGAAGAAGAAGATATTATACATTTTGTTGGAAAAGATGAAATATCTGCACATATAAAATATTGTCCTCATTGTGCAAGTAACCTAAGTGATTTTAACCAAAGTATTACTTTTTGTCCATATTGTGGTCAAATCATTAGACAAAAAGCATCTAATAAATAAGTTAAGGATTTTTAAAACAAATATCCCCTATATCTGGGGATATTTGTATATTTGGTTATAATAACATAGGAAATATTTGTATCTAACAATTAATTAATAATACTCAAATTTGATTTCAGATAAATCATAGTTGATAAATAAATTTTTTATGATATCCTGTATATTTTCATCTGCCTTCACTAAGAAAGTATTGGATATTCTTTTTTTGATTTTATTAATCCTATCAATTTCCCATTTTTTCTTCTTCTTATAATCTATTTTGGTTCCTAGACCGCTTTTATCTTCTTCGTGAACCTTACATTTGTAATCACTATCGTCAATAAAATAAGCATGCTCCAATTTAATAGTTACTATATCATCTTTTCGTTTAATATCAAGATTGTCAAGATTAATTCCTGCGGTAAGCTCTCCTTCTATTGTTGCCATGTAATAATCTCCTGTATGAGGCTTTGGCTTTCCATGAACAACTAGATCCTTATAATAATATTTCATTGAACATAATTCTGCGATATCTCTTATTTCTTCTGATAATAATTCTGTGGAGACAATTGTTTTATGACTAAAAATTTTATCGAACAAATTGAAATTCAGATATTTTATGCCTATAAAAATCAAAATACATAGTATTACTACACTCACTATTTTAGTTATAATCGATTTCATGTTTTACACCTTCCTTAATGATTATTAATAGCTTTGTTAATCAACTTTATTATATACAAACTCTACTTTTTGAATATTTGGATTCGCTCCTTTTACTATTTTTGTTAAGATTTTTTCACCATTTATTTTGGCATCTTTTAACAATCCTTCTCTAACTCTTTTCTCAGTATCTTCCTTAACTTCTTTATATTCTTTTTGTATCATGTCATTACTGATATCTGCAAATAAGCCTTTTTCGTCTAATACGGCATTTTCTGAAACTATAGTATTTGATAATATTTGTGGGTCATCCAATTTAACAATGACATCACTTTTATTTTTTTTGATTTTCATTTCAATATTATCAGTCTTGTAACCTGCTTTTATAATACCTTCAAAGACTATTGCTAGCTTTTCTTTTGAATTAAATCCAAATATATAATTTCTTACATTTTCAATACAGAGTAGTTCCTGATAGTAATATTCTTTGGTCCTTAGTTCACCAATCTTAACAGCTTTGTTAACATTATCTAAATCATTTTTCATTTTTATATAGTCATAATTTAAGTGAATTATTATTCCTGCAATAACTAATATTGGAATAACTGCAGCTAACAAATATTTAACAGAGAGTTTGTTTTTAGCTTTTTTTGCTGGTTTTTTTGTACTTTTTGTAGGCATTTAATTTCCCCCTTGATTATTTTATTGATTCTGTTAACTTTATTAAGTTTTATCTGAGTTAATTATGAATAGCATTATGATAGTTTTCTTGAGAATGGTTAATTATAGCTATGATTTAAGAAAAATAGTACGAGAAATTTAGCTAGATATGTAAAATAAATAGCAATTTGAACACCTCCTAACATTAATTCTACGAAAAAAAATAAAATAGAATTATATATATGGTGTAATGTAATGCATTATGTTGCATTATAATATATTATATCATATAAAAGAATAAAAATAAAATATTATTTTATAATAATGTACAATTATATATAATGTATTAAAATAATGGTATTATATACAATTTGTATAATTAATACTTTGATTAAGATAAATTATCGTGAGATTACCGTGACATTAAAGGGATAAAACATTGTAAAAAGACAAATTATGTAATATAATGTACGTAAGAAAGGGAAGGTGGGATTAAATGGAGGGAAATATTAAAATAAGTCATGAGCAAAAGAGATATAGATATTATAACATAATGATAAGTATTATGTTCTTGCTGATGATACTGCAAATGGTCATAGGTGTTAAAATGGGGAATCGCTCATTAATTCTAGTTATTTCTTTAAGTTTTCTTCTTGTTGCATCAGTTGTTATTACCCTTATATTGAATAAAAAAAGTATTAATACTAGGAGCACAATCTATATAACCTTGGTACCAATGATTATATGTTGGTCAGTTATTTTTGGTACTAGTGAAAGTATAGTTGTTTTCTCTGGTATGTTTCCAGTTTTAGTATTACTGGTTTTCCTAGGACGTTATAAGGCAATAGTAATAACTGGCAGTTTCAATATAGGTGTAACTATTTTTAAAATAGTAGGATTATTAGATAATGATAACTTATCAAATGTTGATAAATCCGTTTATATCTATTTAGTTCTTGTACTGTTGATATTTTCTGCTTCCTGCTATATGGGAGCCAAGATATTACATAATATGATGAATAGAAATAGAAAGATGATCAGTAATCTTGAAAAGTCTAGAGAAGAGCAAGACCAGATGATGAATAGATTAATAGACACTAGCAAAGTTATCTATAATCATTCTAACGAACTTAATACTATTATGGAAGATATGAATATAATGTCAAAAGATATAGAACAATCAGTTGAACAGATAAAAGAAGGGGCTAGAGAAGGTGCTGAATATACAGAAAAACAGCTAGAATCAACTAATAATATTCAAGAGTTGATAAATGAAGCTTCTGATACATCCCTATCCATTAGTCATACATCAAAAGAAATAGAAAATGTAATTGGAAACGGTATGGAGATAGTAGAAACATTGTATGACAATAATAATGTTTCCAATGAAAATAATTCTAGAACATTTGATATCATGCAAGAACTGAAAGAAAAGTCGGATAATATTGTAGATATCATTGAGACCATTAAGAGTATTGAGGACCAAACTAATCTATTGGCTCTAAACGCTGCAATAGAGGCTGCGAGAGTGGGGGAAGCAGGTAAAGGTTTTGCAGTCGTTGCAGATGAGATAAGACATTTGGCAGAACAGTCTTCGCAATCCGTCAATGATATTACATTAATCATTTCAGAATTACAAGAGCAAACCAATAAATCTCTGAGTGCATATGAAAAGCTTAATAAAATTAGTGAGGAACAAAACAGACTAGTTGAAGATACAAAAAACGTTTTTGATAAAATTAAAACTAATATGATAGATAATACGAAAAAAATAGATTTGCTGTCATCAAAAATATCTACGATTGTAGAGGAAAACAGGAATATAGTGGGTTCAGCTAATAACTTGTCAGCTATCACACAAGAAAATTATAGCAGCTCAGAAAATACGGTTTCATTGACCTATAAGTATCTTACATTATCAGAAAAAGGTAATAAAATCTTAGAAAGTCTTAACGAAACATCAGAAAAAATTAGTTCAAATTAGTAATATAACAGGGGGAAGTAAGGGTTACCACTCTTGAGTAAAATATTTTAAGTAAGTCAGAAAAAGTGTTTTCAAAACACTTTTTCTCCTAACTGATATAATGTAGGCTTATTTCACATTTATTAAATTAGGGAAACTTGGTATCAAAAAAATCTTGACACATAAAACATATTAATATATAATAAATGTAATTTAATAATCAAATTCGATGATTGAAAGTAGTAAGAATTGGTTGTAATTATAGAGAGTCGGGGATGGTGGAATCCTGATATCTACAATAATTCTGAATGGATTCATGAGAAGTATGGTGAACGCTTGATTGCAAGTAGCTTATACCGTTTTTCCTACGTTACAGGGATAGGATATGTTAGTATCTGAAAGAGTTAAGCACATAATAGGTGGCATAACGAAATGTAACTTCGTCCTAATAAAGACGGAGATTTTTTGTTATTTAAGAGAATTATTTAAAAAAGCTGTTGACCTACAGCAAAGTGCTTAAAGTTGGGTGGTACCGCGAGTAACACTTCGTCCCAATAAATGGATGAAGTGTTTTTTTATTGCCTTTTTAGATACACATCTCATCGAAAATCAATATCACATTTTATTAAATTCAAAAAACTATTAGAAGGGATGGAATTTAATTATGACACATCAATTTGGAAAATTCGGAGGACAATATGTACCAGAACCAGTAATCGAGGCTTTAAATGAATTGGAGGTAGCTTTTAACGAAGCTATGCAGGATGAAGAATTCAAAAATGAATATCTATATTACATGAAAGATTATGTGGGAAGAGAGTCACCACTATACTTTGCAAAAAATATGTCAAATAAGTTAGGTGGAGCTAAGATTTATTTGAAAAGAGAAGATCTTAATCATACAGGAGCTCACAAGATAAATAATGCAATAGGACAAATATTACTAGCTAAAAGAATGGGTAAGAAGAAGATAATCGCTGAAACAGGGGCAGGACAACATGGTGTAGCAACTGCTACAGCGGCAGCTATGTTCAACATGGAATGTGAGATTTTCATGGGAGAAGAGGATACTAAGAGACAGAAGCTCAATGTTTTCAGAATGGAATTACTAGGTGCAAAAGTCACTCCAGTAACAAGGGGAACTAGAACACTAAGTGATGCAGTAGATGAAGCTATTGAACAATGGGTAGAGAGAATAGAAGATACATTTTACCTATTAGGTTCAGCAGTAGGACCACACCCATATCCAACCATGGTTCGTGAATTCCAAAAAATCATAGGTGAAGAAGCTCTTAGACAGATAAAAGAAAAAGAAGGAAGACTTCCAGATTATTGTATCGCATGTGTAGGTGGAGGAAGTAATGCTATCGGTTTATTCCACGAATTCAATTCTTATGAAGATGTTGAATTAATAGGTGTAGAAGCAGCAGGAAAAGGAGTAGATACTGATTTACATGCGGCAACTATGGCTCTTGGAAGAGAGGGTGTTGTTCATGGTATGAATACAATCTTTATCCAGGATGACGAAGGAAACATAAGCCCAGTATATTCAATATCAGCAGGATTGGATTATCCAGGTGTTGGACCAGAACATGCACATCTGAAAGATATTGGTAGAGCTAGATACGAATCCATTACAGATGATGAAGCAGTGAATGCATTCTTATATTTATCACAAACAGAAGGTATAATCCCTGCTATTGAAAGCTCACACGCAATTGCTTATACTATGAAATTTGCACCTACCCTTGATAAAGACAAGATTATCATAGTTAATTTATCAGGTAGAGGTGATAAGGATGTTGAAGCAATCGAAAGTTATCTAAAGGCTAATGATAAGCCAATTAGTCTATAAATTAAATATTGTTTTTGTTTAAAAGGTGGGATATGTAATGAATATTGTTTTAACAGGAGACAGACCCACAGGTAAGTTACACATCGGACATTACGTTGGATCGCTAAAAAAAAGAGTCTCTATACAAGGTAAATATGATAAAAGCTTTATTATGATAGCCGATACCCAAGCATTATCAGACAATGCTCTTAATCCAGAAAAAGTAAGAGATAGTGTTATAGAAGTAATGCTAGATTATCTATCGGTAGGGTTAAAACCAGAATTGAATACGTTTTTCATTCAATCATTAGTGCCAGAATTAGCTGAACTCACTATGTATTATATGAACTTTGTTAATCTAGGAAGATTATCAAGAAATCCAACTGTGAAAGCAGAAATGAAGCAAAAAGGATATGGTGATCAGATTCCAGTTGGATTCTTATGTTATCCTATCAGTCAAGCTGCAGATATAACTGCATTCAAGGCTAATTTGATACCAGTTGGAGATGATCAGTTACCAATGATTGAACAGACAAACGAGATAGTCAGACGTATAAACAATCATTTCAATAAAAATATTTTAGAGGAATGCAAACCATTATTATCAAATGTAAAAAGACTTCCTGGGATAGATGGAAAATCTAAAATGAGTAAATCACTTAATAACGCAATATATCTTAGTGATAATAGAGAATGCATATCAAGAAAAGTAATGAGCATGTATACAGACCCTAATCATATTAGAATTGAGGACCCTGGAAATATAGAAGGTAATGTAGTTTTTAAATATCTAGATGCCTTTGACCCTAATAAAGATGAAGTAGAGAAACTAAAAAAACATTATGAAAAGGGTGGATTAGGAGATGTCACAATTAAAAAAAGATTGATTGAAGTCCTAGACCAAGAACTAAATCCTATTAGATTAAGAAGGCAACAACTTGAACAAAATAAAGATGAATTGTTAATTATGTTAAAAGAAGGTAGTGAGTATGCACGGACTATAGCGTCGGATACTCTAGCAGAAATTAAGAAAGTATTCTATCTAAATTATTAAAATCTAATTAATGAATATAGAAGCAAATAATTTTACAAAATAAATACAAATTCGTACTATATAATGGTTGGAAAAAAAAGTGAATATAAGGTATAATATAAGAGTTAGCTGGTAAGGGGTTAACTCTTATATTTATGTTTAAAAATATTACTTGATTTACTGATTAGTTAATTTAATTAAGTGAAGGTATATTTTTGATTCATTATATAAGCATATTAATATGAGGAGGATATATATGAATAACAATAGCATTGACAAAAATCATACAGGTAAGAAAAACACATTAAAAGTATTAGGACCATTAGTACTTGGAATTGGCATAATATTTCTTGTTATTTGTCTCGTGGATTTTTTTAGGTCATTTAATTCTATGGGTTCCATGAATTCTTTTGGATTTAATAATACACCTGATGCACCTACCAAATTTTGGTGTGGCTTTATTGGAATACCATTAATAGGATTCGGTGGAGCTATGTGTAAATTTGCATTTATGGGAGAGGTAGCAAGATATTCGGCTGGAGAGATTTCACCAGTAGCTAAAGATACTATTAATTATATGGCTAGCGGAACAAAAGATAGTATAAGAGAAGTAACTAAAGCAGTTAAAGAAGGACTTACATCAAATACAGATGAAGGAAGTAACGAAAAGTATATAATATGCAGTGAATGTCAAACTAAAAATGATTATGATGCAAAATATTGTAAAAATTGTTCTGCTAAGTTGAACAAGTATAAGGTCTGCTGGTATTGTAATGAAAAGAATGATTATGATGCAAAATTCTGTAACAATTGTGGTAATAGCTTAAAAGAGAGGTGATGACAATATTTAGTACAATAAATCAAATTGACCAAAATATTATACTATATATATCTGAACATCTAAGAACACCTGTACTGGACAGTATAATGGTATTCTTTTCACGTATTGGTAATGCTGGTTTGGTTTGGATAGTCATATGTATATTGCTTATAGCAAGTAAAAAATATAGAACTGTCGGTATTATAGCCGCAACTGTATTAATTACTAATACTATCTTAGGTGAACTGATACTAAAAAATGCTATTGGTAGGATTAGACCATATGATGCACTAGGTTTAGATATTATCATTGACAAATTAAATAGTTTTTCAATGCCTTCGGGACATGCAATAAGTAGTTTTTCTGTAGCATTCATAGTAGTTTTCTTGGTAAAAGAGTGGAAGGTATATTTACCTATTCTTATTTTAGCTATTGTTATAACCTTATCAAGGGTTTATTTATCAGTGCATTATCCGACAGATGTATTGCTCAGTATAATTATAGCATTTATAGTGTCTTTTACAGCAACGAAAATTGCTAGAGCAAAAGGGCTGATTACAGACAAAAGTTAATACTATTTAATGATACAAAATACAGATAATATAAATATAGAAATATATAATTCAAAAGGAGAAAAATTATGTTTGATTACAAGGAATATTATAAGAAAGAAAATGAATCTATTTTAGATTCATACGAAAAATCTCTAGTAAAGATTAACTCTATTGTTGATAGTACAGAGAAAAAGGATGGCTATGGAAAATATTTTAATGAACTGGGCAGGTTCATAATTATGATGGCTGACCATGAAAAAGAGATAGATGAAGCATATTTTGAAAACAATACTTTTGAACAATTAAAAGACTTTAATGAAAAAATGTTCAAAGACTTGTTACATGATAATTATGATACCTGTTATGGTAATCCAAGTTATGCTGTTTCACAATTTGGTGATGAAATTGGTCAGGCATTATCCTACCTATACACAAAAGTACATGAATATGTACAATTAACTTATCAGCATAAGATTTTTATGATGTATAGGGTTAATAAGCTATTCATTCAATTTTATAATTACATCATAGATAATCAAGAAATTTCATATTGCAAATTAAAAGAATTAATATTAGCTGATGCAAAAGAATATGTAGATCAAGAAGTTAAGTTATATTATGATGAAATGAGTAATCCTAATAAATCTTATCTTACTGATATGGTTAAAAATGATGACCTGACTGATCTTAGATATTTATTCAAATATGGAAACTACATAGGATACAATGAAATAAAGATAGCAGAATATCTTAATGATATACCAAAAGAAAAGATTAAATACATGGCTGATATTATGTCAGAAGGTTATCGTATAGGATTCATAAACGACAACAAAGATATCACCATTAAATCAGCAGTCAGCTTAAGATATCAAATAGGTTTTGAACGTGTTATGAGAGAAGTTATAGCTAACTTTGATAAATTGAATCTAAGACCTATCATTACTATAGAAACAATAACTAATATTGAATACAATTATGCTTTCACTAAGATGTATTCTACTATGCCTAACAAACAATATTTTTATGACCATAGATACGATTATGCATTATACCTTGATGATGAATATGCAAAACTTAAGCAGGAGGCATGTGAAAAACATATAAATGAACTTGGTGCTAATTTACATGCTCAAGGTGGACCTGCTGTGCTTGAAGGTTTTGGACAGAAGCCATTCTATCCAGAAACCAAAAAAGAATGTGTTAAACTAGATGACGACCAAACAGTTCTTAACAAAAATCTCCAAATGAAAGCAAAACAACTTCTTTGTAAATACTTATCAGGGGAAAATTATAGTTTTACCATGGTATCCTATCCAGTACCTGAAATAGGAGATAAATTTGAAGAAATATTTGATTATACTATAAAAGTCAACACCCTTGATGTAAATGTATATGAAAAAATACAACAGAAACTAATAGATGCGTTAGACAAGGGTGAATACGCTCATGTACAAGGAAAAGGTTCTAATAAAACTGATATAATGGTTAAATTACATGAGATAAAGAATCCAGAAAAAGAATCACTTTTCCACAATTGTTTAGCGGATGTTAACATTCCTCTAGGAGAAGTATATACATCACCAACTTTACAAGGTACTAATGGTACATTATTCGTTGAAGAAGTATTCCTTAATGGATTAAAATATAATAACCTAGAAATAACTTTCAAAGATGGATATGTTGACACATATACATGTACTAATTTTGATGACAGTGAAGAAAATAAAAAATATGTATATGAAAACTTGATTTTCCCTAACAAAACTTTACCACTTGGAGAATTTGCTATAGGTACCAATACTACAGCATATGTAATGGCACATAAATATAATATTGATGACGTACTGCCAATATTGATAACAGAGAAAACAGGACCTCACTTTGCAATTGGTGATACTTGTTTCGCATGGAGCGAAGATACTCCTGTATATAACTCTGATGGAAAAGAAATAATTGCAAGGGATAATGAAAAATCAATACTTAGAAAAACAAATATTGATGAAGCATATACTGGTAAGCATACAGACATTACAATCCCATATAGTGGGCTTAAGTCAATTGATGTAATTACTAAAGATAATGAACGTATTGGATTGATAAAAGATGGTCGATTTGTTCTTGCAGGAACAGAAGAATTAAATAAAGCCCTTGATGAAGCTTAAAATTATGATATAATAGTCTTTATATATTATTTTGCAAAATAGATAAAACAAGGTGATAAGCAGATGAAAAAATCAAACAAAGCAAAATTCAAGGAGTTAAAAAGGAAAGAAAAAGTTGAATATATCTGGGAATATTACAAGCTACATATCTTTGCTGGTATATTTGTTTTAATTGTTATTGGAAGCTTTCTGAATATATGGGTTTTCAATCCACCACCAAAATCAGCAGTAAGTGTCAATTTTGTAGGTAGCAGTATTTTTGCAGATAACACAGAGCCATTAGAAAAAGAATTAAACCCGATTATTGTAACTGAGGAAATGGGTAATAAAAAAGTGTTCATCAATACCTATATTTTCGGAATGAAAGATCCTCAGATGCAAATGGCAACACAAACCAAATTTATAGCTAATATCTCAGCTAGAGAACTTGATGTATTGATTCTGGACAAAGAGCAGTTTGATTCCTTAGTGCTTCAAGGCTCCATGCTTCCTCTAGATCAAGTATTTTCAGAAGATGAACTTGGCAAGCTTACTGATAGACTTTTAAAAGGGAAAAGCGAAGAAGATACCAATGAGCAGATTTATGGAATTGATATAACTGATAATGAAAAAATCAAAACTGTTATGGTTGGAGATTCTGATATAGTAATTGGTGTTGTTAGTAATACTCTAAAAATTGAAGAAAGCAAAAAAGTTATAAAATGGTTTTTAGAAATGGAATAACGAAATTTAAGAGACAAGAGTCTATACTTTTGTCTTTTTTTATATTTTTTTATGAACTTAATTTTGAATGGCAAAAGTGAATGTTTTTGTTAAAAAATCAAAAAATGTTCGGAAATCTATTGACTTATTCTAATTTTATTTGTAAAATGATTTTACAGCCTATTAAAATGCAAATATGATTAAGGAGTTGTTCGTAATGAATAATCTTTCTAAAAAGATTGGGATTATTGGCGGAGGACAATTGGGAAAGATGATGATTTTAGATGCTAAACGGTTGGGATTCTATGTTATAACATTAGACCCTTCAGAGTCTTGCCCATCACATAGTATATCTGATGAACATATATTGGCTTCTTTCAATGATGAGAAGGCAATACGAACAATGGCGGAAAAAGTTGACGTAATTACATATGAATTCGAACATATCAATGTAGATATTTTAAAGAAATTAGAAGATGAAGGATATACAATTTACCCTACTGCAAAGAGCTTGGAAATAATTCAAAACAAATATAATCAAAAATACACACTTCTTAAAAATGATATAGCAGTTCCAGATTTTATGTTAGTCCAGTCCACAGATGATTTAATAAACGCAGGTCTAAAATTTGGTTATCCGATGATGTTAAAAACTTGTACAGGTGGTTACGATGGTAAAGGTAACTATGTTGTAGAAAACGAAAAATTAATAGAAGAATCCTACAGGCAATTAGGTAACGGAACGATTCCTTTGATGGTGGAAAGATTTGTTGACCTGAAAAAAGAAATATCTGTACTTGCTTGTAGAGGGATAAATGGAGAAATAACAGTATATCCAGTAGGCGAAAACATTCATGTAGACAGTATATTAGATGAAACAAGAGTTCCAGCAGACATTTCCAAGAAGTGTACAGAAGAAGCAATGGAATTAGCCCATAGAGTAATGGAGATTTTTTCTGGCGTAGGTATGTTTTGTGTTGAGATGTTTGTTACTAAAGATGATAATATATTAATAAACGAAGTAGCACCAAGACCACATAATTCTGGACATTATACTATTGAAGGATGTTTGACATCACAATTCGAGCAGCATATAAGAGCTATTACAGGTTTGCCACTTGGTGATGTAAGTCTTAGATGTCCAACAGTAATGAGAAATCTTCTAGGTGAAGATGGTGAGTCAGGAATAGCATATTATGAAGGTTTAGATAAAGTCTATAATGATGGAATCGCAAAAGTTCATATCTATGGCAAGGAAGAAGTAAGACCTAAGAGAAAAATGGGTCATATTACAGTGTGTGCTGACACAATTGATGAGGCAGTAGAAAAAGCTGAAAAAGCTAAGAGAGGACTAAGAGTTATTAGTCAAAAAGGATAATGAGGAGGTTATTATTATGAAACCTATGGTTGGAATTATTATGGGTAGTGACTCGGATCTACCTGTTATGCAAGAAGCGGCTAAGATACTAGATGAATTTCAGATATCTTATGAGTTGACTGTTGTATCAGCTCATAGAACTCCAGAAAGATTATTTGATTATGCAAAAAGTGCTAAAGAAAAAGGATTAAAAGTAATTATTGCAGGAGCTGGAGGAGCGGCACATTTACCAGGTATGGTTGCATCACTTACTACACTTCCAGTTGTTGGAGTACCTGTTAAGACTAGAACATTGAATGGTATTGATTCATTATATTCTATTGTTCAGATGCCACCGGGAATACCAGTAGCTACAGTAGCTATCAATGGAGCTAAAAATGCAGGGATATTGGCTTCATCAATAATAGGAACATTTGATGAGGATATAAGTAAGAAAGTTGAAGAATATAAAAATAATCTGCGAGAGACAGTTAAAGAAAAAGCTAATAAGCTAGAAAAAATAAAGTACGACAAATATTTAGAAAGCATGAATTAAGTATAATAGGAGGATGATTAGATGAAGAAAACAGAATTATTATATGAAGGTAAAGCGAAAAAGGTATTTAAAACTGATGATGAAAACATGTTAATAGTATCTTATAAAGATGATGCTACAGCATTTAATGGTGTCAAAAAAGGTTCAATACAAGATAAAGGAAGCATTAATAACAGAGTTTCTAATTACTTGATGGGATTACTTGAGAAAAAGGGGATACCTACTCATATTGTAGAAGAGATAAATGATCGTGAAACAGTAGTTAAAAAAGTACAGATTGTGCCTCTAGAGGTTATTGTCAGAAATATAGCAGCTGGAAGTTTAAGTAAGAGATTAGGACTTGTAGAAGGTACTAAGCTTGATAAAACAGTACTTGAATATTGTTATAAGAAGGATGAACTTGGTGATCCTATGGTTAATGATTTCCATATATATGCTCTTTCATTAGCTACGAAAGAAGAACTTGACAAAATTTCTGAGATGTCATTTAAAATTAATGAGATACTTTCAGAATATTTTGATTCGATTAATATAGAGCTAATTGATTTTAAACTAGAATTTGGTAGAACTGCTGATGGAACAGTTATCTTAGCAGATGAGATTTCACCAGATACATGTCGTTACTGGGATAAGACTACAGGAGAAAAACTTGATAAAGACCGTTTTAGAAGAGACCTTGGTAATGTAGAGGGTGCTTATCAAGAAATATTGAAAAGAACTTTAGGGGATTCCTAAGAGATATTAGCAATTTACCGTAGATAATATATATACAAAACACCTCCAAATGTAAGTTGAAAAAATAAATTACTAGTAGCATGTAATTTATTTAGAACATTTAACTTACAATAATAATGAATTTATTTTATTACAATATAATAAATAATTAAATATGCAAAGAAAAACTAAGTTCGTTCTAATAAATATTTAAAAATCGGTTTATTTATATATATATTATCTACTAGGCTAGTGTAATTAGTAAGTTATTAAGTAATTGAAATTTTAATGAATATTGGAAGGGAGATATCATGTTTGATGATAAATTAAAGGAAGAATGTGGTGTGTTTGGAGTTTATAATAATAATGAATTTGATACTTCGAGATTAACTTATTATGGACTTTTTGCACTTCAACATAGAGGTCAAGAAAGTGCGGGTATAGCGGTTAATAATAAGGGGACTATCTTGTATAGAAAAGAAATGGGAATGGTATCAGAGATATTTGATGATGTAGTTCTTGACTATTTGAAAGGGCATTCGGCTATAGGTCATGTGAGATATTCAACAACTGGTGAGAGTTATGCAGAGAATGCACAGCCTTTGGTTATAAAGTACACAAAGGGACATATGGCTATTGCTCACAATGGGAACATAACCAATGCTAGTAAGATAAAAAAAGAATTGGAAGAACAAGGGACCATATTTCAAACCACATCGGATACAGAAGTGATAGCTGCGTTATTATCTCGAATTCGAATCAAGTATAGTGCTATTGAAGATGCATTAAGAGAAGTAATGACTATTATAAAAGGAGCTTATTCATTGCTTATAATGACTCCTAATAAACTTATTGCTGTAAGAGACCCATTGGGAATGAGACCACTTGTTATTGGAAAGAAAGAAGATTCATATGTGTTCTCATCTGAATCCTGTGCTTTTGATTCTCTTGGTATAAAATTCATCAGGGACGTAGAGCCAGGAGAGATGATTGTAGTTAATAATGAAGGAATAAAATCAATACAAACAGAAGTGCCTAAGAAATCGGCTTCTTGTATATTTGAATATATATATTTTGCAAGACCAGATAGTATTATGGATGGTATTGAAGTGTATAGTGCTAGATACAAAGCAGGGATTGAATTAGCTAAAGAACATCCAGTAGATGCTGATGTAGTAGTTGGTGTGCCTGACTCTGGACTTGCTGCGGCTCATGGTTTTGCTCATGCTTCAGGAATTAAATATGTTGGCGGATTCATGAAAAATAGATACGTAGGAAGAACATTCATTCAGCCAAGCCAAGAAATGAGAGAATTAGGGGTACACCTGAAATTAAATCCTATAAGAAGTCAGATTGAAGGTAAAAGAGTTGTTATGATAGATGATTCTCTTGTTAGAGGAACAACAAGTAAGAAGATTGTTAATCTATTAAAAGCGGCTGGAGCGACAGAAGTTCATGTTCGTATCAGTTCACCTCCAGTTAAGCATTCTTGTTATTTTGGAATTGATACTCCTGAGAGGAAGAATCTGATAGCTGGTAATATGTCTATAGATGGAATAAAAGATTTGATTGGAGCAGATAGTTTAGGATATATAAGTAATGAAGGTTTGCTTAGTACATGTAAAGACGGAAAAAGAGATTATTGTATGGCATGCTTTAATGGTAAATATCCAATGGATGTTGATGATGAGGAGGAAAAATAATGGCAGTGGATTATAAAGCTTCTGGAGTAGACGTTGAAGCAGGATATAAAGCAGTGGAATTAATGAAAAAACATGTTAAAACCACTTTTACAGAAGGTGTTGTAACAGACCTTGGGGGATTCGGAGGTTTATTTTCATTAGCTAAACATAAGATGGAAGAACCAGTTTTAGTATCAGGTACAGATGGTGTAGGAACTAAATTAAAAGTTGCATTTTTAACTGATAAGCATAACACTGTAGGGATAGATTTAGTAGCTATGTGTGTTAATGACATCATATGCTCTGGTGCTGAACCACTTTTCTTCTTGGATTATATAGCTTGTGGCAAGAATATACCAGAAAAGATAGCTGATATCGTAAGTGGTGTGGCTGAAGGCTGTAGACAATCTGGAGCGGCTCTTATTGGTGGAGAAACTGCTGAGATGCCAGGATTTTATCCTGAAAATGAATATGATATGGCTGGGTTTGCTGTAGGTATCGTTGATAAGAGTAAGGTTATTGATGGTTCTATGATCCAAGAAGGAGATGTACTATTAGGTCTACCATCATCAGGGATACATAGTAACGGTTATTCTCTTGTTAGAAAACTATTTAATCCTACTAAGGAGAAGTTGGAAGAATATGTAGAAGAATTAGGCTGCACTCTAGGAGAAGAGTTGATTAAGCCTACTAAGATATATGTAAAACAAATCAGGGAATTAAAAGAAAGAGTAACAATAAAATCAATCAGTCACATTACTGGTGGAGGTTTTATTGAAAATATTCCTAGAGCATTAAAAGATGGGTATAGTGCTAAGATAAATAAAGGTACTTGGCCTGTTCATAATATATTTAACTTAATGCAGAAGTTAGGTGAAATGGAAGAAAGAAGTATCTATAATACTTTTAACATGGGTATTGGTATGGTTCTTATCCTTAATAAAGATGAAGCACAAAAAGCAATGGATATTTTGGAATCTATAGGTGAAAAGGGTTATGTGATCGGTTCGGTAGAAAAAGGTGACGAAGGGGTAATTATATGCTAAGAATAGGAGTTCTTGTTTCTGGCGGGGGAACTAATTTACAGGCTATAATTGATAGAATTAGGGATGGTAGTATACCTGATACGGAAATCGTTTCTGTAGTAAGTAACAAAGAAAATGCATATGCTTTGGAACGAATAAAAAAATATAATATTCCAGGTAAATGCATTAAACCAAGAGACTATGGGTCAAGACAAGAATTTTGTATTGCCCTTAGAGATTATTTTTTATCTCTAGATATTGATTTGATAGTTCTTGCAGGTTATCTTGTAGTCTTGTCAGAGGAATTTGTAAAAGCATTTCCTAATAAAATTATGAATATTCATCCTTCATTAATACCATCATTCTGTGGTGATGGGTACTATGGACTTAAAGTGCATCAGGGGGTAATTGATCGTGGGATTAAGGTAACAGGTGCTACAGTCCATTTTGTTGATGAAGGTACTGATACAGGTCCTATCATATTACAAAAAGCTGTTGATGTTAGAGCGGATGATACACCAGAAATTCTACAGCAAAGAGTAATGGAAGAAGCTGAATGGGTAATTTATCCAGAAGCTATAAAATTATATGCGCAGGGTAAGATTAATGTACAAGGTAATAAGGTAATTATAGGTGAATAATATATAAGAAGGGATGGAATAGATGAATATACTTGTAATTGGTAGCGGCGGAAGAGAACATGCTATTATATGGAAATTATCTCAGAGTAAAAGAGTGGATAAAATCTATTGTGCACCTGGTAATGCAGGAATCTCAGAATTGGCGGAATGTGTAAATATTTCAGCAACAGATATCAAAGGGCTATTAGATTTTGCACTGAGCAATCCAGTAGATTTAACAGTAGTTGGTATGGATGACCCTCTTATGTTAGGAGTTGTAGATGCATTTGAAAACAAAGGACTTAAGATATTTGGTCCAAAACAAAATGCCGCTATTATAGAAGGAAGTAAAATATTTTCAAAAGACCTTATGAAAAAATATAATATTCCTACAGCAGGATATGTTGTTATAGATAATGTGGATTCTGCAAATGATTACATCAAAAAATGTGATTATCCAATAGTCATAAAAGCAGATGGACTTGCTCTTGGAAAAGGCGTATTGATATGTTCTACATATGAAGAGGCACAAGAAGCAGTGGATACAATCATGGTGGATAAGAAATTCGGTGATGCTGGAGATAAGATTGTCATAGAAGAATTCTTGACTGGACCAGAAGTATCTGTTTTATCTTTCTGTGATGGAGAAAATATTATACCAATGGTTAGTGCTCAGGACCATAAGAGAGCTTTTGATGGAGATGAAGGCTTGAATACTGGTGGAATGGGAACTTTTTCACCAAGTAAATATTATACAGATGAGATACATAAAGAATGTATAGAAACAATATATGAACCTTCATTGAAGGCTATGAAAAGCGAAGGAAGACCTTTCACAGGAATAATGTTTTTTGGGTTGATGCTTACAGAAAAAGGTCCTAAGTTACTTGAATATAATGCTAGATTTGGTGATCCAGAAGCACAAGTTGTATTGCCTAGACTTCAAACAGATTTGGTGGATATTTTTGAATATGCTATTGAAGGAAAATTGAATGAGATAGATGTGAAATGGGATGATAAAGCGGCTGTTTGTGTAATTTTGGCTTCTGGAGGTTATCCTGTAAAATATGAAAAAGGATATGAGATAAAAGGTCTACAGGCACAGAAAAACAAAGATGGTGTAATCGTTTTTCATGCAGGAACTAAAAAAGTTGATGATAAAATAATTACTAATGGCGGTAGAGTACTTGGATTGACAGCTATCGGTAAAGATATAGATGAAGCTAGAGATATCGCTTATAAGACAGTAGAAGAAGTTGATTTTACTAATAAGCATTTTAGAAAAGATATAGGGATAAAGTAGATAGATTGTATTACAGGTAATTTAAAAACATATTAAGTTTACACGATGGGCTGTCTTAGGATAGCCCATTAAATATTTTTAAGTGTTGATTCGATATAAATAATGATATGTAATTTAAAACTATTTAGGGAGAATGAATAAAATGAAGTATAAAATAGTTAGTATAGTGTTAATCTTAGTTTTGGGGATATTTTTGTTAATTGAAGTAAATACAAACAAAGGAGTATCTATTACTGATATTGAAATGCAGTTAAATGATTTACAAAAAGAAAAAAGACAGTTATTGCTTCAAATTGATGAATTGAAAAACGAATTAAAGATAAGAGATGAAAAAGCTAGTAATCCAACTAATATAAAAGAGGATACTATAAAATACTATGTTCTAGATGAAACTAAATATCATGGTTACGGGGCATCATTAGTAAATACTGTGGTGAGGTTATTACCAAATAGTGAGAGTTCAGTAATATCAAAGATTCGTGCAAATGATACTTTTGAAATTATAAGCGAAGTGAATGCAGAAGGAGATAATTGGTTGCTTATTAGAGATCCAAGCAAAAATATGTATGGATATGTTGTAAATGCAAATATTGAGTTAGTTAATATAAAACTATACTTACAACCTTCTGAGTGGGACTTTTCTGGTATTCACTTAGGTGATCCTTTTATTAAGGCAATTGATATTTTTGGGAATGACTATATATTAAAATATATTTATGAATATAGAAATATTTATATAGCTAGTTTTAATGTGGATAAAAATGCAGAAACAGAATTTCATTATGATCCAGTTAGCAAGGTTATAAATAGACTACGGACTGTAGATCCAAGGATAAAAGTAAATGATTTTATTAGTGTTGGAGAGAATATACAAGATGTAATTTCGAAAATAGATATAGATATTGAATATACTTTAAATAAAAAGAATAGAGAATTGATATTAGAGGATAGCGTAGGCTATTCATTAGTTATATATTTTGATGAAAGTGAATTGATTTCTGCAATAATATATAGAATTAACAAATTCGATGTATAAGCTCAGATAGTTACATTATCGCAGTAAATTAATCTGTAAAAAATTTTCAACGATTATTTTATAGTAACAAAAATGAAATTGGTTGTGTTAATTGATTACATATGATATAATTTTAATTAACATATTATGTGGTATTGAAAACCACATAGACATTTGGAGGGAATCGCTTATGAAAAAAATAGCAATATTAACTGATTCTGCTTGTGATTTACCTGATAGTATCATTGAGAAATACAATATTAAATTACTTCCGTTAAGAATTATTTATCATGACCGTGAATATAGGGATCGTATTGAAATCAAACCTCAGGAAGTATATGATAATATTGAGAAAGAGGTACCCAAAACATCGTTACCTGTACCAGAAGATATTCTATCTGCTTTTGATAGTTTGGCAGATGAAGGGTATACGGATGCTGTCGTCATAACGATCTCTTCTAATCTTAGTGGAACATTTAATCTGATTAAGATGCTTGCAAAGGATTATGAACGACTCAATATAAAAGTATATGATTCCAAGACATTAGGTATATTTTTAGGATTTATAGTGAAAGAGGCAGCTGCTATTGCAAATACCCAAAAGAGTATGGAAGATGTCATTGATAGAGCAAAAGAGATTCGGGATAAATTGAAAGGCTGTTATGTGTTGAAAACACTGACTTACTTAAGAAAAGGTGGTAGAATCGGCAAAGTTGAAGGTACAGTTGGAGAGCTTTTCAACATAAAGCCGATTATTGGAATAAATGATGAAGGAGTTTATTTCACTATTGCAAAAGTACGAGGCAGAAGAAAATCTATAAGTAAAATAAAATCTATGATTATGGAAGAATTCAAGGACAAGAAATATAATATAGCCATTATTCATGGTGGTGCAGAAGAAGAAGCCAAGCAATTATATAATAGTATAAAAAACATTGGTAATATAATTGAAGGCCATATCTCACAGATTAGTCCAGCGTTAGGGGTTCACACGGGACCAGGATTAATTGGTTATGCAGCATATGAAGTATAACTTTTGATAAAAAACTTGGTGTATGCCAAGTTTTTTTTAATCCTTCTATTAATTATGATATAATATAAACTTGTAAAGATAAAAGAGAAATTCAAAGGACAAATTTGCTGCAAGGAACAAGGCGCAATCTCTTTTATTTCAAGAAAGGATTGAAAATAGTGGCACAGATTGTAAACAAATCAAATCACCTGAGAAAAGAAATATTATTAGAATATCTCAAAATGATTATTTGTAGTATAGCTGCAATATTTTGTGTAGTATTAGCTTTTTATACATATGGATTTTCATTGATAGCGACACTTATATTATGTATTTATGTTAAAAAGATGAAGACTAATATTGATATAATAAAATCTGGACTCAAGGGAGAAAAAGAAGTATTAAATTTATTGTCTGATTTACCAAAAAGATATAAAGTGATTTCAGATATATTAATACAAGGTAAGAACACATCCAGTCAACTTGATTATGTAATTGTAGGTTCTAATGGAATATTCATTGTAGAAGCTAAGAATATTAAAGGGACAATAAGTGGTAATGGAAATTCCAAATATCTTACTCAGGTTAAAATCGGAAAAGGCGGTAAAGAATACAGGAGAGAATTATACAATCCTACTTTACAGGTAAAAGGACATGTATTAGGACTAACTAAACTTCTTAAAAGAAATAATATGCAATATGATGTTCATGGATTAGTTTATTTCTCCAACGAGGAATCTAGAATACAATTCAAGTCCAATAATATAGTAGTATTATCTAAGAATAAGGATGACTTGCTTAAGTATATTAAAACTTATAAAAATAATGGAGTCAAAATAGCTCCAAATGAGCAAATAAAAATAACTAAACTGCTTAAGAGTCAAGTTATGTAATATAGAGTAGTTTAATTTAGGGGCTGGGTTTAACTGACAGCCCCTAATATTATAAAAGCATATTTTAGAATATGAACAGTTTGCCTAATTAGGTTCAGTATCTAACTCCGTATTACTCCAATCAACGCTTGTTTTCCAAGTTGAATTATCTTCATCAATCCAAGTATTGATATTATTATTATAAGCTGTATGACCATTGATGTTGATATCTAGATTCTCAACATACCAGTCACCACCTATACTACCATATCTCTCTACTTTTCTAAGATAAATATTGGCTATATCTTTAGGATGGATATCAGTACCATTATAAAGATAATATTCATCATTATCATCAGCTTCAAAATCATTATAACCTTCTTTAGCTAATAACCATTCTTTTGTTCTTCCATCTTTGGTTTCTATACCGAAGTATACATCATCATCAGTACCAGCCCATTCGTTATGAAGGAAACCTCTTTTTTCTGTACCTGTATGTACTTTAACAGTTAATGCGCTGATAGGGTTATTGTCAACACCTATATCAAGATTCCAACGATCACTAAATCCGCTAAAATCACCTAGTTCTGCTTTAGTTAATAATTCAACAGCATGGTTAAGGGCACTTGAGAAAGAATTATCCAATCTTTCCTTTCTATTGTTTTCTGAAAGAAAGTCCATAGCTTCATCATATTCTTTATAAGTGTATCCTACACCAGTTTTAAGACCTGTAAGAAGTGTATAACACCAAGTCTTTTCTTCAGTGATTGTAGGTGATGAACCATAAATGTTTTGTGCTGTTGCATTAAAAGAAGCAAAAGGAATGTCTGATACATCACTAAAACAATCAGATATACCATCAGAATAATCAGATATATCAAAGCCACCTTTATTAACCCACAAGTATGATTCCGCCGCTGATTCTAGATTAATATGTAATTCACGTCCAGCTGGATTATTTAGATAGATTCCAGCTTCTGGATCTACAAATATTCCATGGCATGCATAATCTCCAGTTACGTGAGTAATCCATCCGGCTACGAATGCTATTCTTTTTTTGTCATTAGATTCTAGAGCATCTTGTAGCTGTTTCTTAGCAAAACTTCCAACTTTGAAATAATGGAAACGGTCTGACCAAGGTGAATATCCAAGAGCTTGTCTTGGTTGAATTAATGGAAGGTCTGGACCATTTGCACCCCAAGTTGCTATTAGTGGGTATTCTTCCAAAGCACTCCTGATTAAGCTGTTTTCAGGTAGGTTTTTTGTAGTCTCTTTCATTAGAATGTAATGTGACGCTGGTTGATAAGCCAACACATTTTTTGGGAAAAGCATAAGTAATAATACCAATGCTAAACAACTAGTAAAAATTTTCCTTATTTTCATAATAATCCTCCTTTAATAATTAAATGCAGAATATAGTATACAATAATTGCTGTGAAAAAAATGTTGAAATAAGGATGGTAATATATAGAAATATTCTACAGAAACTTATAGAAATTTACAAAATTCTATCAATATAGATATTAAAACATAAAATTCTAAGATTTATTTTCCGTTCAGAAAAAAATTATTTTGTAGAATTTATATAATAAAATCCAATATAAGACATACTGATGTCATATTATCTTTGCTATACTCAGGGTGTTCTAAATAAAAAATATTAGTATGAGGTGAAGGAAATGAAATATGAATTAGTTACTCTAGAAAAGAAAGTTGTTGTTGGAAAATCAATAAAAACCACAAATGAGAATGGAAAATCGATAAAGGATATTGGAGCAATGTGGCAGCAATTCATTGGTGAAGGAATTTATGCGTCTATCAAGAATAAAGTTGATAGCAAAGGTATAGGCTTATATACAGAATATGAAGGAGATTGTACAAAACCTTATACATTCATGTGTTGCTGTGAAGTGAAAACAACTGATGATATTAATAATCTAGAAGTTAAAACAATTAGTGCAGGAAAGTATGCTAAGTTTACTGTTAAAGGAGATATGGTACAAGCTGTAGGTGAAGCATGGTCTGAAATATGGAACATGGATTTAGATAGAAAATATGATTCTGATTTTGAATTATATCATAATGATTCAGAAGATATGAATAACCAGACTATAGATATATTTATATCAGTAAACTAATAATAATTATGAATAAATACTTTATCAATAATTAAAACTATAATCATTACTGATAATTCGTATATAATAAAAAGGATGTGATTATAGTGAAAGATATCAATAATACAGCTAATAAGGAAAACAATAGGAAACATATATATAGTGATGATTCATATATGGGAGGACTAACTTCTACCCAGATAGGTTCGATGGCTGGAGCAGGTAAACTTGGTGGAGAAATGGTAAAAAGAATGATAGCAAGTGTCGAAAAAGAGATGGCAGATAATTCATCTGAACAAGGCAAGTTAAAATAAATATCACCTTGACAAAAGTGCAAAACTAGAGTACATTATGTGTGATATAAATATTAGCTAGGGGAGCCAGTTGGCTGAGAAAGTACGAATAGTATATTACTGACCCTTATAACCTGATACGGATAATGCCGTCGAAGGGAAGCAGCAAATTTTTTTATTAATTTGCTTTCAGTCAATGATCTTCCTAACTATGAGGAGGATTTTATTATGTTTCAAGAATTTCAAGATGCAATCTCAAGTGGAGAAATGCAGAATATTATTACTTCAACTTTAGGACAAATTATAATTGTAGTAGTTGCATTACTATTATTGACAATCGTCGTATCAGTGGGTAGTAAATCAAAAACCATGAAAACAAAAGAATTAGTCTATTCAGCTATTGCAATAGCTATTGCTATCGTATTATCGCAGATAAAAATAATTAGACTACCACAAGGCGGTTCAATAACTCCATTCAGTATGTTGTTCATAGTACTGATCGGATATTGGTTTGGTACAACTCAAGGTGTAATCTGTGGTATTACATATGGATTATTACAGTTGATAATTGACCCATGGGTAGTTCATCCTGCTCAATTATTATTGGATTATCCAATTGCTTTTGGAGCACTTGGCTTATCAGGATTATTCAGAAGATCACAAAACGGTTTGTTGAAAGGCTTATTCATAGGAGCATTCGGCAGGTTTATCTGTCACTTCTTGACAGGAGTAATATTCTTTGCTAGTTATGCAGCAGAAGTTAATATGGACCCAACACTATATTCAATGGCTTACAATATTTCTTATATAGCTGTTGAAGTGTTCTTAACAGTAATACTATTATTCTTACCACCAGTAGATGACGCAATAAAACAATTAAAAAGATCTGCAATTTCATAGAACAAGTTTAGGATAATAATATCATAATGACATACACTAAGTAGAGATAGGGAACTATCTCTATTTTTTATTGTTTCTTATAAGAAGTTTCTCAACTTCTAAAATATCAAATAGAGATTCAATACAACAATAAAAAGAAAGGAACTAATTATGAAACAGATAAATTCTAAGGATAATGAAAACAGAACAAATGAATCAGGTAGTATAAGCGAAAATTTTGGCAGTACTAATTTTAATGACCTTGATGGTGTACCTGAAGGAATTATTGAAAAGAAACCAGAACATCAAAATGTCAGTAAAGATCATCCTTATATGGGTAACTTAACCTCTCACGAGATTGGTATGATGGCTAAATCGGGAGCGCTAGACAACGAAATGTTCAAGAGAATGATTTCTAATATCCAACAAGATACAGAAGATGGTCCAACATTGCCTTAATAAGCAGGGGGCTGTCGATAATACATTTTTGGAGATGGCACAAGTTTTGGAAGATAGACAAGGTTTAGCTATCTTCCTTGATATTGATGTTAAAAATGTATTATCCGACAGCTCCCTATAATTTTTTACTGATATGTTAACAATGTATGAATTTATTAATTTTAATATAGTAATATAATGATATTAATGATAATATATATCAAAAGAAGCATAATAAGCATTTTTGAAGTTTGGAGGAAGGCATATGGGAAATGAATTAACTTTTTGGGTAGCGATATTTAATGGATTTCTATCTTTTTTTACTCCTTGTGTATTACCATTATTACCGTTGTATTTTAGTTACCTTGCTGGAACAACAATTACAGACCTAGAGAAAAATAAGAATATCAGAAGAATAATGATAATAAATTCTATAGCATTCGTGTTAGGTCTTTCCATACTTAATATAACTCTTGGATTTGGAGCCAAAGTTATTAATAATACGCTTATAACATATCAAGATTATATCAGAAAAGCAGGAGGAATATTAATAATCATATTTGGACTTTATTTCATAGGAGTATTCAAGATAAAGCTGTTCAATAAAGAGAAGAAATATCAGTATAAGAATTATAGTCCTAGTTTTATTAAGTCACTATTACTTGGAATCACATTCAGTTTTGGATGGACACCATGTAACGGACCCATAATAGGAACAATCCTCTTTTTAGCCAGTTTTGAAAAAAATTATTTAAAGGCAGGAGGAATGATGCTGGTATATTCCATTGGATTCGCCATACCATTTTTGATATCAGCTCTATTATTGGGTAAGTTCATCAATAACTACAAAAAGATCTATAAGTATTTTGATAAGATAAAATTGGTTGCCGGAGTATTGATGATTATAATGGGAATAATGTTATACACTAATACCTTATCACTATTAGTTGTGAAATAAAATGTATAACTGATGTAATAAAGTAAAGAATTATAATGAAATAAAAAGTAGAAAATTATAATAAAATGAGGTGATTACAATGAAATTCAATAAGAAGTTTAATACTATACTTATCTTAGTGATGATACTTATTCTAATAACCGGTTGTAAGTCAGAAAAAGATAATATTGATGACAATAACACTAATAATATAGAATCAGAACTGGATAAAGAAAATGATAATAATGTAGTAGACGATAATGATAAAGATGGAGAAATGGCAGTTGGAGATAAAGAAACAGGTGAAGATGATAACATAGATGAAGATACTGATTCAAAGGACGAACAAGATACTCAGGAAGATGATAAAGACATGGTTGAGGAGCAGGTACCAGAGGGTGATAAAGAAACTGGAGATGATAATGAAGATAAGGAAACAATCGCAGCACCTGACTTTACATTAAGTGATGGAAAAGGTAACAGCTATACACTATCAGACTATAAAGGCAAATTAGTGTTTGTCAACTTCTTTACTACTTGGTGTGGTTACTGTAAAGATGAAATGCCTGATTTCCAAAAGATACATGAAAAATACAAAGATGATGATGTAGCCATAATAGCAGTTGATGTACAACATGATGCAAGTGAAAAGCCGATTGATGAAGTAATTGAGTGGGCTGAAGATTTAGGTGTAACATTTCCTGTAGTATTTGATGAAGACGGTACTGCTACCGATAATTATTATATCAATGGTTATCCAACTACCTATGTGATTAGTAAAGAAGGAGATGTAATTGGGTACGTAAATGCCATGGATGAACAAGATATGGAAAAATTGATAAGTATGTATAGATAGATATAAATAGAAATTGATATAAAAAATTTGTCCTATTTTTCAATCATTATGATATAATATTATATGTATTTGGTACTGGTAAATTATGTATTTTATCAGTGGATATGCTTATAATCGAATTTTATTTTGATAAAGAGGGAATTAAAATGTTATGTGAAAGATGTCATAAAGAGCCTGCAACTGTATACTTGAATAAAATAATCAACGGAAAAAAACAAGAAATACATTTGTGCAGTAAATGTGCAATGGAGGTAAAAGAACTATATCCTCAGAATGATATATCTTTTGAAAGCTTTCTTAGTAGTCTTTTGGATATCAATAAAAACATTAATGTCAAAAGCTATAACAAAGAAGATGTCATCAGGTGTGAAAAATGTGGTATGACATATAACGAATTCAAGAAAAAAGGCAAATTTGGATGTAGTCATTGCTATAAATCATTTTCCAGTTTGCTTAGCCCTGTTATAAAAAGAGTTCATGGAAGTAATATACATGTAGGTAAAATACCAAAAAGAACAGGTGGAAAAATAAAATTAAGGAAACAAATACAATCTTTGGAAAATAAGTTGAGGGAAGCTGTTGTAAAAGAAGAATACGAAGATGCCGCTAAGTTTCGAGATGCCATAAGAGCATTGAAGAAGGAGGGTGGCATATGTTGAAATGGTTTGAAAAAAGCTCTGGTAGTGATGATGTAGTAATATCCAGCAGAGTAAGATTAGCCAGGAATATAGAAGAGTATAATTTTCCTAGTAGACTATTAAAAGAAGATGCAGGAAGAATTATTGATGATGTAAAAGAAGCAGTATTAAACGCACATGAAGATAATAGCTATTTTCATTCTGTAGATATGAACAAGTTATCATCTCTAGAAAAGGTAGCTATGGTTGAACGTCATGTGATTAGCCCTAATTTTGTACAGACATTGGTACCTACAGGGCTTATATTATCAGAAGATGAAAGTATAAGCATCATGATAAATGAGGAAGACCACCTTCGTATTCAATCCATAACCAATGGTCTTAACTTAGACGAAGCATTACAGAATGCATATAGAATCGATGACTTATTAGAAGAAAAGATAAATTATGCATACGATGAAAATATAGGCTATCTGACATCTTGTCCTACTAATGTTGGAACTGGATTAAGAGCATCATATATGATACATGTACCAGCCCTTGAAACTACTGGTAAGCTTCAATTCATTTTAGATGCCATAGGGAAGTTTGGTATAACTGTAAGAGGCATATATGGTGAGGGTTCCAAAGCAAGAGGAAGTGTGTTTCAGATATCCAACCAGATTACATTAGGTCACTCTGAACAAGAAATCATTGATAACCTGACTAGTTTGACAAAACAGATTGTAGAACAAGAACGAGCCCTTAGAAATAAATTATTAAGTGAAAAAAGATTGCAATTTGAAGATGCTGTATATCGTTCATACGGAATTCTAGCACATGCAAGAATAATTACATCCAAGGAAGCTATGACCTTATTATCGGATATAAAACTTGGGTATGAACTGGGAATACTGAAGTCTGATATTAAAAATCCTATAAATATTTATGGACTCATGACTTGTATCCAACCAGCCAATCTTCAAAAAAAGATAAATAAAGAGTTAAAAATAGATGAAAGAGACATTGAAAGAGCAACTTATATAAGAAATAATTTGCCAAAGATAATATAAATTATTATAAGAAAGGATTTGAGTTAACTTATGATGGGTAGATTTACTGGACGTGCTCAAGAGGCTATAAGTTTGTCTAGACAAATAGCTAAAGAATTAGGTCATGGTTATGTTGGAACAGAGCACATCCTCTTGGGTCTAATAAAAGAAGGTAAGGGAGTTGCCGGAAAGATACTAAACAGTCAAGGTATAACAGAAGATGTTATATTAGAAAAAATAAAAAAAATAGGCATTATAGGTAATGTTTCAACTGCCGATGTAGAGGACTTTACACCTAGAGCCAAAAGAGTTCTTGAGTCAAGTCTTAGAGAAGCAGTTAACATGAAAACCACTATGATAGGAACTGAACATATTTTATTAGCATTATTAAAAGAAACAGATTGTATTGCAGTAAAACTGATCAGTAGTTCAGGCGTGACTGTACAGAAATTATATCAACTAATATTAAAGAATCTTGGAGAATCACCAGCAGGTAAAGACGCTAACTCCTCACAGTCTAATAAAAAGTCTACTACACCAGTATTAGACCAATTTAGCAGAGACTTGACTAATATGTCCAAAGAGGGTGAATTCGATCCAATAATCGGACGAGATAGAGAAATAGAGAGAGTTATACAGATATTAAGCAGAAGAACAAAAAACAACCCATGTCTAATAGGGGAGCCTGGTGTTGGTAAAACTGCTATAGCAGAAGGACTGGCACAGAAAATTTCTAATGGTAATATACCAGAAACATTAAAAGATAAGAGAGTTGTTGCTCTTGATTTATCATCAATGGTAGCTGGTTCAAAATATAGAGGAGAATTTGAAGATAGAATCAAAAAAGCTCTAAAAGAGATAAAAGAGGCAGGAAATGTTTTATTATTCATTGATGAGATTCATACAATAGTGGGTGCAGGAGCAGCCGAAGGAGCTATTGATGCATCAAATATATTGAAACCTTCTCTAGCAAGAGGAGAAATACAGCTTATAGGAGCTACTACTCTAGATGAATATAGAAAATATATTGAAAAAGACTCTGCCTTAGAGAGAAGATTCCAACCTGTAAGAGTTGAAGAACCTTCAGAAGATGAATCAATAGATATACTTAGAGGATTAAAGGATATGTATGAGGCTCATCATAAAGTTCATATAAAAGATGAAGCTGTAATAGCTGCGGTCAAATTATCTAATCGTTATATTACAGACCGTTACTTACCGGATAAAGCTATAGACTTGATAGATGAAGCTGCTTCAAAAGTAAGACTAAGTACTTTTACAGCACCTCCTGATATAAAAGATTTGGAAAGAGAATTAGAAGAACTTGAAAAAGATAAAGAAATAGCAATCAAGACAGAAGAATATGAAAAAGCTGGAGTCATCAAAAGAAAACAAAATGAAATAAAAGAAAAACTGAATGCTTCCAAATTAGAATGGGAATCCAAGAATTCTAGGGCTAATCAAATAGTAGATGAAGAAGAAATTGCTGATATAGTCTCAAGTTGGACAGGTATACCAGTCAAGAAGCTCACAGAAGAAGAAGGAGAAAGACTTAAGAATCTTGAGGAATACCTTCATAAAAGAGTTGTGGGACAAGATGAAGCAGTTACAGCTATCTCAAAAGCCATTAGACGTGGAAGAGTAGGGCTCAAAGATCCAAAAAGACCTATAGGATCATTCTTGTTCTTAGGTCCAACAGGTGTAGGTAAAACTGAGCTTACAAAAGCTTTAGCAGAAGCATTATTTGGAGATGAAAGCGCTTTAATAAGAGTTGACATGTCTGAATACATGGAAAAACACAGTGTCTCAAAATTGATTGGATCACCTCCAGGATATGTAGGTTATGATGAAGGTGGTCAAGTAAGCGAAAAAATAAGAAGAAAACCTTATTCAGTAATATTATTTGATGAAGTTGAAAAAGCTCATCCAGAAGTATTTAATATATTATTACAAGTTCTAGATGATGGACATATAACAGATTCACAGGGAAGAAAAATTGATTTCAAGAATACCGTTATCATAATGACATCCAACGTTGGAGCAAGAAACATAGTTTCACCTGTAAAATTAGGGTTCATTTCAGAAGTAGATGAAAAGAAAAATTATGAAAACATGCGTAAAAACGTTATGGATGAAGTTAAAAGACTATTTAGACCAGAATTCCTTAATAGGATAGACGAACTAATAGTTTTCCATTCCTTGACAAAAGAGAATATCCGTGAAATAGTAGGTATCATGATTAATCAAGTTGCTGTAAGACTTACCAAAAATGTTGGTATTGAACTTGAAGTGACAGATAGTGCAAAAGATTTCTTAGCAAAAGAAGGATTTGATGAAGCTTATGGTGCAAGACCTCTAAGAAGGGCTATTCAATCAAAAGTGGAAGACAAACTAGCAGAAGAACTATTAGATAACAAAATCAAATATGGGGATAAAGTTACTGTAGATATAAAAGACGATGAATTAATATTCAAGGTTTAAAATAATTACCATGTTAATTTTGTTAGTGCTATGTTATAATATATAAATGCAAAATAGATGAATATTTTTAGTAATATATGTTAATCTAGGGATAAATAGGGAAAAATTAATTTTTCTCTAGTATTTAAGGTTAAAATAATATATAATGTAGGTATTCAACTTTTTACGACAATATAGGAGGGTAAAGATGGCTGGTATTCAAGAAATAATCAGGGTAGAAGATGATAATACACTTAGTTTTGGAAATCATCTAATGGATGAAAAGAAAAAGGTAATTAATTTCGAAGTTGATGGACATATATATAAAGTGAAAACTTATGATGAAATAACAAGATTAGAAAAAAATGGAAGACTTCTTTTCGAATCAGTGCCAGGAACAACAGTTCATAATTTTTCTGTTAGTGATAAAATAATAGATTTTAAAGTTGAAGGAACAGAAGATGCACAGATTACTTTGGAATTAGAAGCAGACCAAGAATATAGAATTTATATTAACCAAGTACAAGTTGGAAAGATGAAATCCAACTTAGCTGGAAAAGTAAGTTTTAGTGTTGATTTTTCTAGTTGTGAAATGCAAAGCGTAACAATAAAAAAAGCATAAAAAATCTAGGACAGCTTAAGGGCTGTCCTTTGTTATGGAAAAAATAAAATGTGAAATTGGCATATCCTTGTAAAAATAATTGTTTTATGATATTATTTTTTTGTGCAAATGAGGAGGATTATATGAATTACTTTATAGCTTTTTTGACAGCTTTTTTAATCGTGTATCTATTAATTCCACAACTAAAGAAATTCGCAATAAAAATTGATTTTGTTGATAAACCGACATCTAGGAAAATCCATAAAAACCCTGTTCCAGGGTTAGCGGGAATAGCAATCTTTCTAGGTTTTATAGTCACTTATCTGTTCTTCAATGGAGGAATAAACAGCAAATCTATAGCATTACTTATTGGTTCATTGATGATTTTATCTATTGGTATAATTGATGACTGGTTTAAAACCAAGAGAAAAGAATTTCCAGCGTTACCTAAATTTATTGTGCAAATGGGTGCAGCTGTTGTTGCCTATCAATCAGGTATGGTTTTTTATGGTTTTACAAATCCAATAACACATGAATATGTTTTACTGCCTGTGATACTACAGTTTATATTAACTGTCACATGGATATTTGGTGTTACAACAGTTATTAATTTTATTGATGGTTTAGACGGTTTAGCTGGTGGTATTTCCGCTATATCTGCTGTAACATTATTTATTGTTGCATTAGCAAAAGGTCAGGTAAATTCAGCCATGATGGCTATTATATTAACTGGTGTACTTATAGGATATTTGAGATATAATAAACAACCTGCACAAATATATATGGGCGATGCAGGTGCAACTTTTATAGGATATATATTAGGAGTTATAGCTTTGGACGGAGCATTCAAACAAGCAACCGTGTTATCTTTACTTATACCAATTCTTGCTCTAGGAGTACCTATATTTGATAATATTTTTGTAGTAATAAAACGCTTTTTAGAAGGGAAATCTGTATATAAAGCAGATAGAAGTCAAGTTCATTACAGACTTTTATCAGCAGGATTGAATCAAAAACAAGTAGTTACATTTCTATGTTTAGTTAATTTTTGCATGGGATTGATATCAATAATTCTATTGTTGTTGAAAGTTTAATAGGAGGACGTTATGGCAAAGCAGAAAAGTGTATTTGTATGTCAAGAATGTGGTAACGAGTCAGCAAAGTGGATGGGACAATGTCCAGCATGTAAACAGTGGAACACATTTGTTGAAGAAGTCAAGATAAAAACTAAGAATGTGCATACCAATAGTGATATAGATATAAAGAATAAGCCTAAAAAGCTTTCATGTATAGAAATGAACGAAGAAGAAAGAGTATCGACCAAGATTAGTGAATTAGACCGTGTACTGGGCGGAGGAATAGTAAAAGGTTCACTGACTTTGGTTGGTGGTGACCCAGGAATAGGAAAATCAACATTATTATTACAAATGTGTCAATATCTTTGCGGACAAGATATAGACGTCTTATACATATCAGGAGAAGAATCCCTGCAACAAATAAAAATGAGGGCTGATAGATTAGAAGTTAATGGAGAAAGACTTACTCTATACACTGAAATCAATCTCTCATTATGTATCAAAGCCATCAAGGAATTACAACCAAGGGTAGTAATAGTTGATTCCATCCAGACCATCTTCAGTGATGACATAACATCAGCCGCTGGAAGCGTAAGTCAAGTCAGAGAAGTTACATCCTCATTAATGAAAGTTGCCAAAGGACTTGGAGTATCAACATTCATTGTTGGACACGTAACTAAAGAAGGTGCAATAGCTGGACCTCGTGTACTGGAACATATGGTGGATACAGTATTATACTTTGAAGGGGTTAGAAGTGCATCTTACAGAGTACTTCGAGCTGTCAAAAACAGATTCGGCTCAACTAATGAAATTGGCGTATTTGAAATGAGAGATAAAGGATTAGAAGAAGTCCCCAATCCATCAGAATATATGCTAACAGGCAGACCACTTAACAGCCCCGGTTCAATAGTAACCTGTTGTATGGAAGGAACCAGACCCATGTTAGTTGAAGTACAAGCATTAATGAGTCCCACTAATTTTGGTATGCCTAGAAGAACCGCAACTGGAACAGACTATAACAGAGTAGTACTCCTTATGGCAGTTCTAGAAAAAAAGATAGGTATGCAGTTAGCAAGTTACGATAGCTACGTCAACATAGCAGGTGGACTAAAAATAACAGAACCCAGCCTTGACCTAGGAATCGTATGCGCCATAGCATCAAGCTTCAAAAATATCCCAGTAGACTCTAAAACAGTCATAATGGGAGAAGTTGGACTTACTGGAGAAGTAAGAGGTATAACAATGGCAGAAAAAAGAATACTAGAATCCAAAAAACTAGGATTCAAAAAATGCATAATCTCAAAAGCAAATATCAAAAATCTTAATATAGACGGCATAGAGATCCTAGGAGTCGAAAATGTATCCCAAGCACTAAACTACATATTCTAAATACAAACGTAAACATAGAAAATTAATATAATAAAAAAAATATTATTAGATTATATCAATTAACAAACTTAAAATCCAATTTTATTATAATCTGTAATACCCAAAAGTCAGTCTAGTCAGAAGAAAAAATGTTTTGTAACAACTACCAACAACCTAAAAGCAAAATAGTATATGTATATGTGGAGTAGTGAGGCATATACATATACTATTTTGCAAAAGCCAAGTCAGAACAAAATATTTTTTCTGACTTACCTGCAAAATATCAATAATCAACCAACTCTATTCAATATTAAACTTCCCAAGCAAATTAACCTTATTCATCTCCTGCAACAATATATCATTAAGATTAAGGTCAAAAGAATTACTTATACAAGCCAAATGATAAAGACAACTCCCAATATCATTTTCTATCCTATCCCTACAGTCTTCACACAAAGTACCTGTGATATGATGAGGATCAAGAATTTTGATCATATCCAAATTAATATCATCATTATAAGAATAGAGCTTATTATTGGCATTAATCTCAATGCACCCACAATAAGTACAAGCTCTGATAATATTTTTATTAAGCTTAGCAGCCACTTCTTGTAATTTAGCTAATTGATCAAGTATGTTTTTATTAAAATAATCGTTTTCTTTAACTGTACATTGAAATTTCTCTGTTATTGTATGATTTAGATTAGACACAAGATCACCCCGTTTAACATTATAATAATATATTACCATATATTTACAATATATAAAAGAGCTTATTTATAAAATTTTGAGAAAATTAAAAGAGAATTCTATCCTTACACCATAAATGTCTAAAAATGACAAAATATCGGTTTATGAATAGAATTCTATTATAATAAGAAAGCTTTGTCTAATTCAGCGTATATAATACAATCAAGTATTATCTTGTGTATCAAATACTATTTCTATAATGCCAAAAACTTATCAATATCTTTTTTAACTATCTCAAGAGAACTTCTCCAGAAATCAACATCATGAGAGTCGATATCCATGATAGCCAATACGTCTTTAACATCATTTTTACCTGTTGCTTCAAGAAGTTTATCATACTTAGGTAAGAAATCATTACCCATCTCAAGATACTTGGCATATAAACCTTTTGCAAATAATAAACCAAAAGCATAAGGGAAGTTATAGAAATTAGCATCAAAATAATAATAGTGTGGCTTACAATTCCACATATATGGATGTAATACATTATGGTCAAGTCCATCACCATAAGCTTCTTTTTGAGCCTCTAACATAATCTCTTTTAACTCATCCACTGATAATGAAGCATCTTTTCTCTTTTCAAATAATGCTGTTTCAAATAAATAACGACTATATATATCAACAATTGTTTGATTAGAACCCATGATATCAGTTTCCAAGATAACAAGAGCCTCTTCATCTGTTGCATTCTTAAGAGCCGCATTCATAACTATAGTCTCACAGAAAATAGAAGCAGTCTCAGCTATTGGCATTGGGTAATCACTATTCAAGCTTGTTTCATCTTTCAAGCAGTCACCATGATATCCATGTCCAAGTTCATGAGCTAATGTAGTAACATCGTTAAGACTTCCAGAGAAGTTAGCCATGATTCTACTTTCTTTTATACAATGAAGATTACTGCAATAAGCTCCACCTATTTTACCTTCTCTAGGTTCTGCATCAATCCACCTGTTTTCAAATGCATTGTCAGCAAAATTACCAAGCTTATTACTGAAGGAGCTGAAGTTTTTAACAATAAAATCTCTTGCTTCTTCAAATGTATATGACATATCAACTTCACCTACTGGAGCGAATAAGTCATAGAATGGAAGAGAACCTTCATGTCCAAGCATTTTAGCTTTCTTCTTAAGATATTTATGGAAATGAGGTAAATATTCTTTTATAGCTGTCATCATAGCATCTAGAGTTTCTTTATCCATTCTTGCACCAACAAGTGTCATATCAAGAGGAGACTCATAACCTCTTTTTTTAGCTATAGTGACAACTTCTCCTTTAATAGCATTAAGACAAGCTGCTGAAGACTGATCAATTTTTTCATATGCCTTTAACTCAGCTTCATAAGCTTTTTTCCTTTTTTCAGCTGATGGGTCATAAGCATAATTTCTAATAACTGTCAATGGTAATTTCTCATCTTCATAATCAACCAATAATGAAGAGGTAACAGTATCTTGTAGCTTCGCCCAAGCATTAGAACCAGTATTCTGCATCTCAGCTATTAACTGCTCTTCTGCATCACTTAATAAATACTTTGATAATCTCTTGCTGCTTTTGATAATGAATTCGTGTTCTTTTAATATATCTGATGAAGCAATTATTTCATCAAGATTATCTAAATCACTAATCCATTTTTGAAACTTAACATCAATAATAGTTAGTTTAGGAAGGTAACTCTCTACTCTTTCCATTTGTTTTAGAGCTGTTACATTTTTAGTATCAACACTATAAGTTAAATAACCATAATCATATAATCTGCTTATACAATTCTCTATATTGTTTTTTGTTTCTAGATATTTTTCAAGCTTATCTTTAGCATTATCAGTATCTGTAAAATTAGTATTTACAAAATCTGTAGTGTCTTTTATTAGTTTATCTACAAGCTTAAAGTCATTTTTTAATTCCTCACACTCAAAAGAAGTGTAAAGTTTGTCGAGATTCCATCTCATGTTCATATTTGTTCCCTCCTAGATATAAATTTTCATTAGAACTATTATGTATTATAACAGTTATACCCTCCTAACAATCTAATTCTAACACAAAATATCATTTTTTCTATAACTATTTGGAAAATAATTGAATTATTTTTTTATCAATCAAACAAAAGATGGCACTTATAGCCATCTCTTCTATTTGTTTAACATTAGGTTTTAAATACATCAATGATTAAGATAAGATATTAATTATTTATATAATCTTTTTAAATGTTAATTTAACGATCCTCTATAGAAACTATACTCCACAATTGCCAATCAGAATTTCGGTCTGCATCATATTGTTCTGCATTTGACCCTTCTCCTCCATAAGGGGAAAGTATGGATAATAATTGGCCGCTGTTTTTATTTTTGATATGATAATAAGCTGTATAATCATGTGTTTCACAATATTCTATAAACCATAATTGGTTATCAGCGCCAGTATAATTTGCTTGCTGAATATTAGCATATCTTTTTGTACTACTGTTTTCTACTTCCATTACTTTGCCGCTTCCATGATTTTCTATAGCAAAATACTCTTGACCACAAGTCGAACCTTTTTTAATTATATGCCATATTTGACTATCATTAAGTATTATATTGTTTTGTTGTATGTTATCGCAACTAGTAGTTAAGGCTTTACCACTGTAATAATTAACTAAAATGTTCCTAGGAGTAGCAGCAGATGCTGTAGTAGCACCAATACCTAATGTAACTGTCATTAATGAACAAATAACTAAAATTGATAACAATCTTTTCATTTATATATCTCTCTCCTTTTTTACATATAATCTTTCTTGATTAATTGATATCGTATAGAAAACCTACATTATAATATATGGAAAAATATTGAAAATATAATAATGTGTTAATAAATTATGAAAATTCAGTATATATAAATGAATATTCTTTGAATTAAATCAATTAATTATTAAAATGCCATCATAGAATGTAAATACATAAAATTATTATTTGTTTAGTTTGAACTATAAAAATATATTTTTGATATTAATTTGTATCTTTCTGACAACTATAAAAAGGAAAGAATTATTAAGATTCTTATTGATAGGTAAACAAGCCTCTAGTATAATAACAATAGAACAATTAATTAAAAGAGGAGGAACAATATATGCCATGGTGTCCAAAATGTAAATGTGAATATGAAGAAGGTGTCAAACTATGTGCAGATTGTAAAATTGAGCTAGTTGACAGCTTAGAAGATATTATTGAGTGGAAGCCATTAATAAAGACAACTGAGGAAGAACAAATTATTCAAGTAAAAGAATATCTAGAATACAGCGGCATAAAAAATGTAAAATACGAAAAAATCCAAGACGAAGATGGAGAGGAAGAAGATCAATACTACTATGCTATCTTTGTCACCGAAAAAGAACTAGAAGAATCAATAAAATTTCTAAAAGGTTACATGCTTACAAAAGCAGAAGAAAAAAAGGAACAAGAAAACGAAGAAGATGATGAAGAAGAAGAAATAACCAATGAGTACGAAACAGAAAACTATAACGACGATACAGCCTTAAAAGACCTAAAATCAAGTGTCTATACATTTGGAGTAATCGGTGTTGCCCTCGTAGTAGTAAGTATCCTATCTTTATTGGAAGTTATAGTTATCAACTTTAGCAACAAATATTTATTCTCTGGCTTACTACTAGCAATAGGTATAGCATTTGTCATAGTAGCAATAAACAGCGCAAAAAGAATTGGCAAAGAGTCAAATAAAATGACTAATAGAGATAATGACATCAACAAAATAATAGAATGGTTCGGAGACAACTACAATCTGGATGATTTTGCAGACAAATATGAATTGAACTTTGAAGGCTTGGATGAAGGAGCTATCTATTACTTGGTAATGGATAAACTAAAATTAATTATCAGTAACCAATTTGTAGAAATGGACAAAAAGATAATCAATACTGCTTCTGAGATTATCTATGAAAAAATGAACACACAATAGTAAAAGGTTGGAGGAGTGGTATATTGAACGATTTATCTTTTGAACTTGGAACATATGTTACAGAACTTAGACGTTATTTCCACCAAAACCCAGAGTTGAGCCTAAACGAATATAACACTAACAAAAAGATTATTCAAGAACTAGAATCCATAGGAGTTCCTTACTATACTATATGTAACACAGGAGTTGTAGCAACCATTCAAGGCAAACCTGGAAAAGTTGTTGCCCTACGAGCAGATATTGATGCACTCCCTATAGAAGAAAAAAATGATATCAGCTATAAGTCTAAAACTAAAGGCGTAATGCATGCATGCGGACATGATGCTCATACCGCTATGTTACTTGGTGCCGTAAAAATTCTAAACGAAAATAAAGACAATATTAATGGCTCCATAAAAGTGATTTTTCAGCCCGCAGAAGAAACTGGTGAAGCAACTCAAGATATAGTAGCAACTGGCATATTAAACAATGTAGACTCTATATTCGCTATTCATGTCATCACCGATCTTCCAACTGGAAAAATATCAATAGAAAGCGGTCCACGTATGGCAGGTGTCGACGATTTCACTATAACAATAACAGGAACTGGAGGACACGGAGCACTACCTCATCTAGGTACCGATGCAATCGTAGCTGCCTCTAATCTTGTAGTCAATTTACAGGAAATAATATCCCGTGAAATCAATCCATTAGACTCAGCAGTAATAACTATCGGAAAATTCGACGCTGGAGTCAAAGCAAATATTCTAGCCTCAAAGGCTGTCCTATATGGCTGCCTAAGATCCTTTAGCGTTGACACAAGAGATTACTGTAAACAAGCATTACTTAGAATAGCTACAAATACAGCACAAATGTATAATACATCAGCAACTATTAACTATACCAAATCTCTACTACCTGTAATCAATGACATATATTGTAGTGAAATAGCCAAAAAAGCAGTAAAAAAAATAGCAGGCGAACAAGCACTAACCCTAAAACCAAAAATGACAGCCTCCGAAGACTTCTCCCGCTACTTAGAACAAGTTCCAGGAGTTTTCGCCTTCTTAGGAGTTTGTGACGGAACCCCCAACACATCCTACCCACTTCACCACGACTGCTTCCAAATTGACGAAAAAGCACTACAACTTGGCAGCAAACTATACGCACAATACGCCCAAGAATTCCTATCAAACACTAAATGATTTATAAAGAAATCCTTAATAATAGATGCTACATATTGTAGTTACCCGACGTATCGTCAGAAAGGGTATAAGGGATTAGAATAACGCAGACCGATCGCTTCCCAGAGTAAGGCAAGTTATTCTAATCCCTTATACCCTGACCCTTTTGTACCACATAATCTCCCCCAGCTAGCTACTCTAAAATAAAATCAACAAACTTTCTCCCCGCAATCGACAACGGAATATTCTTCTTACTAACTATCCCAAGACTCCTCTCACTCAACACTTCCCTAGTCTTTATCTCAAAAACATCCTTCAATAACTTCTCATCCATACAATAATTCGGTACCAAAGAAATCCCAAGATTAATCTTAGCCAACTCCACTAGCAAATCAATACTAGTAAGCTCTATCTCAGGAGACAAAACAAGCCCCTTAGACTCAAAAACCCCATTAATATACTGACTAGTTGTAGTATTCTTCTCCAACATTAACAAAGGATAATTAATCAATTCTTTCAAAGACACCTTTTTATCCTTAAGTTCTATAAAATCATTTCCCCCAATAAAAATATCATTAAACTTATAAAACTCCCTAACCTCCAAAGAACTACCAATATTCTTATTAGGAAGATTAGTAACAATAAAGTCAACACTACCTTGTTTTAACAAATCAACACATTTAATTGATGTCCTATTAGTAACCTGCAAATGAATATTAGGATAAACCGAATGGAATTTCTTAAAATAAGGTAAAAGGATATATTTACAAATAGTATCACTAGCACCTATATGAATTTTCCCTTGATTAAGACTCCTTGTCTCCATAATGTTATTCTCACCATTATGAATTAAATTGATAGCCGGCTCAATATGCTGTAACAAAAGACTCCCCTCATGAGTAAGAGTCACCCTCTTGGTATTGCGATTAAACAAAGTTGTATTAAGATTTTTTTCGAGAGTTTTAATGGATTGACTAACTGCCGATTGAGAAATAAAGAGCTTAGTAGATGCTTCGGAAAAGCTTAAAGTAGTAGCTACATAATAAAAAACTTTGTAAAGCTCCAGATTAATATTCATTTATTAATTCTCCTTATAAGTGATATTAGTATTATTAATTTTACTTAATAATCATAGCATGGTATTATTATAATGTAAATAGAAACCGTAGGAGGTTATTATGAATACAATTAGAAGAGTTTTCGTAGAGAAAAAAATCGGATGTAATACAGAAGCAAAACATTTACTTAATGATCTTAGAAACAATTTGTCTTTAGATAGTTTAGATAATGTAAGAATAGTAAATCGCTATGATGTAGCCCATGTAACAGATGAAGCTTATAAAAGTGCCCTGAATACTATATTTTCAGAGCCACAAGTAGATATATTATCAGAAGAAGTAATGGACCTTAATAACGAAGAAATAGCTTTTGCAGTAGAATACCTCCCTGGACAATATGATCAGAGAGCAGACCAAGCAGCCAGTTGTATCAAAATACTAAATGCAGACGAAAGTCCTGTAGTTAGAGTAGCAAAAGTAATTGTTCTACAAGGAAATATTAGTGATAAAGATTTATCAAGAGTAAAAAAATATTGCATCAATCCAGTTGACTCAAGAGAAGCAGAACTTGATAAACCAGAAACTCTAGACTTGGAATTTGATATCCCAAAGACTGTTCCTTATATAGATGGATTCATATCAATGAATAAAGAGCAGATAGGGGAATTATGGAAACAACTAGGACTAGCTATGAGTACCCATGACTTATTATTTACTAGGGAATATTTTGCTGACGTAGAAAAAAGAAATCCAACCATTACAGAGATTAGAGTTCTAGATACTTATTGGTCAGATCATTGTAGACATACAACATTCTTGACAGCTATTGAGAATGTTGCTTTTGAAGACGGAAAATATAATGAGCCTGTAGAATCAACATATAAAAAATATTTAAAAGATAGAAAAGCAGTATTAGGAGATAAAGCAGATAAAAAAGATGTATGCCTAATGGATATAGCATTACTTGCAATGAAAAAGCTAAGAGTAGATGGACTCTTAGATGATTTAGAAGTATCTGAGGAAATCAATGCTTGTAGTATTGTGGTAGATGTAGATGTTGATGGTAAAGATGAAGAATGGCTGGTTATGTTCAAAAATGAAACTCATAACCATCCAACAGAGATTGAACCATTTGGTGGAGCTGCAACTTGTCTTGGAGGAGCAATCAGAGACCCATTGTCAGGACGTTCATATGTTTATCAAGCAATGAGGGTTACAGGTTCAGGAGATCCAAGGACTTCACTTGACAAAACATTACCCGGGAAATTATCGCAGAAAAAAATAGCATCAGAAAGTTCTCATGGTTATAGCTCTTACGGTAATCAGATAGGACTTGCAACTGGTAAGGTTCATGAAATATACCATCCTAATTATGTTGCAAAACACATGGAAATAGGTGCTGTCATTGCAGCAGCTCCAAGAGAAAATGTTATAAGAGAGACTTCTGATGAAGGAGATATAATAATACTATTAGGTGGAAGAACTGGTAGAGATGGTTGTGGTGGAGCAACAGGTTCATCAAAAGAGCATACTGAAGATTCCATCCATACTTGTGGTGCTGAAGTACAAAAAGGAAATCCACCAACAGAAAGAAAGATTCAACGTTTGTTTAGAGACAAAAAAGTAAGCAATATGATAAAAAAATGTAATGATTTTGGAGCAGGTGGAGTATCAGTTGCTATAGGTGAATTAGCAGATGGTCTTATTATTGATCTAGATAAAGTTCCTAAAAAATATGCAGGTCTTGATGGAACAGAACTTGCTATATCAGAGTCACAAGAAAGAATGGCTGTAGTTGTTGATAAAAATTCTGTTAATGAGTTCATTGCTTGTGCTAATAAAGAAAACTTGGAAGCTGTTGTTGTTGCCAATGTAACAAAAGAAAAAAGATTAGTGATGAATTGGAACGGAAACAGTATTGTAGATATCAGTAGAGATTTCTTAGATACCAATGGAGCAAAAGCAACAACAGATGTACATGTTCTATCACCAATACAAGAAAATAATTATTTTGTTCAAAAAGAAGAAAAAGAAGATACAGTTAAAGATAAATGGCTTGATATAATGGGAGATATCAATGTTGCATCCCAAAAGGGATTAGTAGAAAAATTTGATAGTTCCATCGGAGCTTGTAGTGTATTTATGCCTTATGGAGGTAAATATCAGCTAACTCCTACTGAAACAATGGTTGCCAAGATACCATTACTAGAAGGGGATACATCTACAGGAACTGTCATGAGTTATGGTTATAATCCATATCTTATGTCATGGAGTCCTTATCATGGTTCCGTATATTCTATTGTAGAATCAATAGCTAAGATTGTTGCTACAGGTGGAGATTACAAGAAGATCAGATTCACTTTCCAAGAATATTTCAAACGTCTTGGTAAAGATAGTAGTAGATGGGGAGAGCCTTTTAGTGCTTTACTTGGAGCTTATCATGTTCAAGAGATATTAAACCTTCCATCAATAGGTGGTAAAGACAGTATGTCAGGGACTTTTAATGACATAGATGTTCCTCCTACATTAGTATCATTTGCAGTAGATGTAGTAGATGTTAATAAAGTAATATCACCAGAACTTAAAAAGGCAGATAGTAACCTTATATATATACCATTATCAAGAGATTCCTATGATTTGCCTGATTTTGAAGAGCTTAAGAAAAATTATTCTAAAATACATGAACTTATTACAGATGGTCAAATATTATCAGCTCATACAGTTGGTTATGGTGGATTAGTAGAAGCTATATCAAAGATGGCTATGGGTAATAAAATCGGAGTAAATATTAACGACTCAATTACTGCAGAGAATCTATATTCAAGAGATTATGGTAGTATACTGATAGAAATTGATGGCAACATAAAATATAATGAGATACTAGATGGACTTAATTATATTCAAATAGGTAATACAACATCAGAAACAGCTATTAGATATAAAAATGAAGTAATAAATATTGATGAGATTATTGATACATGGACAAATACATTGGAAGATGTATATCCAACTAAAACAAAAGAGACTAATGATGTAAAAGACCAATTGTACAAAGAAAACAAAGTATATACTTGTAAAAACAAAATAGCTAGACCAAAAGTATTTATACCTGTATTCCCTGGGACTAATTGTGAATATGATTCAGCAAAAGCTTTTGAACAAGCAGGAGCAGACGTAGATATGTTCGTGTTCAAGAATCTAACATCAAAAGACATAAAAGAATCTATAAAAGTAATGGCTGACAAGATTAATAATAGTCAAATGGTTATGATTCCTGGTGGTTTTAGTGCAGGAGATGAACCAGAAGGGTCAGGAAAATTCATTGCAACTGTATTTAGAAATGAATACATCAAAAATGCTGTACTAGAATTATTACAGAACAGAGATGGACTTATGCTTGGTATATGTAACGGCTTCCAATCACTTATCAAGCTTGGACTTGTACCATATGGAGACATCAGGGAATTAACTAATGATGACCCAACTCTTACTTATAACACAATAGGAAGACATATATCTTGTATGGTCAATACCAAAATAATATCAAATAAATCACCTTGGTTAGCTAATGTAAATGTTGGTGACATACATTCTATACCTGTATCACATGGTGAAGGTAGATTCATAGTGAATGAAGCTATAGCTAAAAAACTATTTGATAATGGTCAAGTAGCTACACAATACGTGGATTTTGAAGGTAATCCAACAATGGATATTAGATTTAATCCAAATGGTTCATTATACGCTATTGAAGGTATAACTAGTCCTGATGGTAGAATACTTGGAAAGATGGGACATTCAGAACGTATTGGAACCAATGTTGCAAGGAATATAATTGGTAAAAAAGATCAGATGATATTTAAGTCAGGGGTAGAATATTTTACTAAATAGAGTGTAGATATTATTATTAAATATTTTTATATATAATAAATGTGTAAAAGTATCAACTAAGCCTTCTTGTTAATAGTTAGAATATATTAACGAGAAGGCTTGTTTTTGGCAAAAATAACTAATATATAGTTTTTTGACAAACAATTATAACTATATTAATTTTATTAACTAAACCTAGGAAATTGTTCTATTACATATATTTAACATAAATTTATCATGAAATAAATTGATAAATATCTCCATTTATTGTATAATTATAGAAAAATTACAATTTATTGTAAAATTAATGGAGGTCAGATTATGAAAAATATTTTGAAAAAAGTAAGTGTTTTCACAATTGCAGTTGCCTTGATGATGGAATTAATATCAACGTCAGTATTAGGATGGGCTGGTGAACTTGATCAAGACCCAAACACACATACTCTGTTGGTAACTCAAGCTTTACAAATTTTAGAAAATGACTTGACTTCAGAAGATAAGAATGATAGTGAGTTTATGGATGTAATTAATAGATTAAAGGCATCCATAGAAGATTTTAAACGTGGTGCTATTATGCCAGATTTCGATGATAAAAATTTCTCATTATATCAAGACCATTTCTATAATCCTTATACCAAAACTAATTTTACTGCTTCTAACGAAGGAGAACTCGCTTTTCTAGATTTTGTATATCAAACAGCTGAATATCGTTCAAAAGAATATATAGGATGGGCATTACAATATTGGAAAAGTGGAGACTATAATAACGCAATATATACTTTAGGAAATGCAATGCATTACTTTGCTGACTTATGTAATCCTCATCATGCATCAAATGCTATAGGTGGTACCCAAGAGCATATTACCAAACATAGTACCTTTGAAACCTATGTAGAGAATACTAAAAACCAATATACTATAACTACACTAGGAGGCAATACTAGTACATCTAATTATTCTGATACATTACAAGATGAATATCTACCAGATTTTATAACTAAGGAATGTGATATAAGAGCTATAATCGGATATGAGCAATACAATAACAATTTTGTAGCTGATAATGAATCTACTTGGAATGGTGTGGCAGACGTTACAATGAAAAGTACCCAAAGAGGAATAGCTAGAGTTTTATATCGATTTGCAAAAGAGATTGCAAACCCATCTTCTGTATGCAGTAATACATATGATAGTAATATCACCCTTAATATTCGTGTCAAAACAAAAGATGGTGCACTAACGGATACTTATGGAACAGATAATGATGTATACTTTGGTGTAGAATTGAAAAATGGTAGAATGCACGAGTGGAAGTTAGATAAATCAGGCTACAATGATCATGAAAAAGGTGATAATGATACATATACTGTTACATTAGAAAAATCAGCAGGCTCTGAAATAAGAAAAGCTTGGATACGAAAACAAAGGGGCTGGGAAGCAGGAACTGCTGAAGATAACTGGTATCCTATAGAGGTAGAAGTGACTAGCAGTGATAATCAATGCCATTTCTTGAAACCTCTTGATATGTGGTTTATTGGTAATACAGGTGTTGATATAGTTGTATCTGACTGCAATTATGTTTTGGACAAGGTTGATGTTCGTATAAAAACCAAAGACGGTGGTCTATTTGATGCTTATGGAACAGATAGTGATGTATATTTTGGAGTCCAGTTAAGTGATGGTACAACCCATGAAGATTTGTTAGATAAATCAGGTTACAATGATTTTGAAAAAGGTGATGATGATTGGTATTCTATAGAATATTCTAGATTGCCTGATACTGTAATTACAAAAGCATGGTTGAAAAAAGTTGGCAGTGATGATTGGTATCCAGAGAATATCACTATAACCAATGATGATTTTACCTTCAACACTGATATAAATCAGTGGTTTTACGATAATACTATAAAAGAATGGGTATTCTAAAAGAATGATAAACTTTTATTTGCATCAGATACATATTTAAGATGTAACACGTATTATATTTAAGGACATTTACATAAACAAAAAAACCTCAATTTTGGGGTTTTTTTGTTATCACTTAATAAGTATGATATAATCTACTATTTATAATCATCAACGTCAAAAACTCTATCCTTATAATAGTATTTGCGGTCAGATTCTGTTATTTCACGAATTACTTTGCAAGGATTTCCTACTGCAATCATGTTATCAGGAATATCTTTTGTAACAACGCTACCAGAACCGATTACCACGTTGTTGCCGATATTTACACCAGGATTTATGACTACGTTGCCACCAATCCAGACATTATCTCCAATAGTTACTCCTATACCATATTCATAGCCAGAATTACGAGAATCTGGGTGAATAGGGTGCCCTGCTGTATAGACAGCTACATTAGGAGCAAACATTACATTCTTACCGATTTTTATTTTACCAACATCAAGCATTATACAATTATAATTGGCAAAAAAGTTTTCGCCTACTTCAATATTTTTACCATAATCACAACGGAAAGGCTGTTCAATAAAAACATTTTCTCCTGATTTGCCAAGTATGCTTTTAATAGTAGATTTCATCTCTTCTGTTTTATCTGGAGATAAATTATTATAAGAGTATATTTTTTTCTTGTTTTCCATTCTTTCTTCTTCTAAGCCATCTAACCACGCTTTATAAGGTAGTTCAGCCAGCATTCGTTCCTTTTGAGTCATTTGATTCACCTCTAATAATATATTGTTTTGATAGTAGATTTGAATTTTTTTCAGTATATCATATTAAGGTTCTTAATTCTATATCTTTTAATTTTCGTATATATAAATAGATATAATAATGAGTATCCTATGTTAAATTGTATAGTACTATAAGAATATAATATTTTGTGAAAATTAAAATTAACACAATATTATATTAAATGAATGATTGATAACAAGAATAATCATAAAAACTACATAAAAATATATTTGACTCGGCTATATTAATGATAAATACATACATAACAAAAAATAAAATGAAGGATAACGAATGAAAAGTTGCGTAAATCTATAAAAATGTGTTGACATATTCCAGAATTCGTATATAATGAATATATAAGTATTGAACATAAGTTACATGATAATCTTTTTAAATAAACATCTTTCATATTAATAAATACAACGATGTATTTTATTTTGTAGACAAAGTGGTCTATATACTCAAATAAGAGTATGTAGGCCTTTTTTTGTTCAGTTTTATGAGCTTTTTAGGGAAGACATTAAGCTAAGACTTAATGATTTTCCTAGTGCTTAGAAAAGATTAGCTTGACCTATGTTCCACTAAAAGAAGGAGGTTGAAAATGAATAAAATAACCAAAATTGATATTATTACCAGGCCTAGCAAGGTGGAAGAATTAAAAGAAGCATTTAATGAAATAGGTATTACGGGTATGACATTTTCACATGTATTAGGATGTGGACAGCAAAAAGGTAAAACAAAATATTACAGGGGTAATAAATATAGTATTGATCTATTACCAAAATCAAAAATCGAGATAGTGGTTTGTGAAGTACCAGTGGAAGTAGTTGTTGAGACAGCACAAGAAGTACTTAGGACAGGGGAAATAGGGGACGGTAAAATTTTTATATATCCAGTAGAAAATGTAATAAAAGTTCGTACTGGTGAAGAAGGCGTAGACGCTTTATAAAATAAATATAATGATAGGAGTGGAATTTTTAATGGAAGAGATTAAGTTTATTTTGGATAACATATGGATTTTGATAGCTACAACATTAGTATTTTTTATGCAAGCAGGATTTGCAATGGTAGAAACAGGATTTACTAGAGCAAAAAATGCGGGGAATATAATAATGAAGAATTTAATGGACTTTGCCATTGGTTCAATAATGTTCTGGATAATTGGATATGGATTAATGTACGGAAAATCAATAGGAGGATTAATTGGAACTCCTGATTTACTATTTCTTAATAATACTGATTATACAGCACTTATATTTCAAACAGTCTTTTGTGCTACAGCAGCTACCATAGTATCAGGTGCAATGGCAGAAAGAACAAAGTTCATATCCTACTTGATATATAGTTTCTTCATATCAGTAATAATATATCCCGTAGCTGGGCATTGGATATGGGGTGGAGGATGGTTGAGTCAACTTGGCTTCCATGACTTTGCAGGTTCAACTGTCGTTCATTCAGTTGGAGGATGGTGTGCTTTGGTTGGAGCTTCTATCATCGGACCGCGTATAGGAAAATATACGAAAGATGGAAAATCACGAGCTATACTAGGGCATAGTTTAACATTAGGTGCATTAGGGGTATTCATACTATGGTTTGGATGGTTTGGTTTTAACCCAGGTTCTCAGTTGGCAGCTTCATCTGGGGCAGATATAGCATCAATATCAAAAATCTTTGTTACAACTAACTTGGCGGCTGCAATTTCTGCTATTGTAACTATGAGTGTTACATGGATAAGATACAAAAAGCCAGATGTTTCAATGACACTAAATGGTGCATTAGCAGGACTTGTTGCAATAACAGCAGGATGTGCAGTGGTTACTCCTGTAGGAGCTGTCATAATAGGTATTATTTCAGGTGTAGCTATAATATTTGGTATAGAATTCATTGACAAGATATTGAAGATTGATGATCCAGTAGGAGCTATTGGTGTACATGGAATATGTGGAGCATTGGGAACTATCTGTGTTGGTTTATTTTCAGCCGATGCAGAAGTTGGATTAGGTCTATTCTATGGAGGTGGAGTTAGACAATTAGGTGTTCAGGCATTAGGAGTAGTCACCGTTGCAGCTTGGGTAATCACAATTGCATTTATTATCTTCAAAGCAGTTGATTTGACTATTGGATTGAGAGTCAATAAAAAAGAAGAGAATATAGGATTAGATATAGAAGAACATGGTATAGAGAGTTATGCTGATTTTGAGATAAAGGTAATGTAATATAATATATCTGTTATTGAGAAGGGACTGCTTGAATACAGACCCTTCTACTCTAGACAGATATATTTTTTAGAGGATTTTTATATCTATTAGAATGCATTAATGGAATGAAGAATGGGCAATCATTATAATCATCCATTAATATCCTAACATCAAGGTTAAAAACATCATGGAGAATCTCCTTAGTGATGATACTTTTTGGATTACCTTGCTTATATATGTCTCCATCTTTGATGACAATAATTTTATCAGAATATCTGGCAGCTTGATTAAGGTCATGTAAAACCATTACAATAGTTAATTTCATTGTATGATTAAGCTTTTTGACTAATTCCAATACTTCGAATTGATGATTGATATCTAGGTATGTAGTAGGTTCATCCAATAATAATATATTAGGCTTTTGACATAGAGCCATAGCGATCCATGCTCTTTGACGTTCTCCACCAGATAGAGTGGTAACTTGTCTATCTTTTAGGTGTTCCATCTTAGTCAATTCTATTGCCCAGTTAATTATATCAATGTCTTCTTTATGAAGTTTGGCAGTCCAATCAAGATGTGGATATCTCCCATAACTAACAAGGTCAAAGACTGTAAAATCATCAGGTGCATTAGGAGATTGAGGTAATATGGACATTTCTTTCGCCAATAACTTGGTATCCATCTGAAAAATTGAATTACCATTAAGGTATACATCACCATATTTAGGCTTCAGATTTCTTGATAATGCCTTTAATAAAGTTGATTTACCGCAACCATTTGTACCGATCAACGTGTTTATGGAACCTTTTTTTATGTTCAAAGAAAGGTTATCGATTATATTATTTTTGCCATAGTTAATAGTTACTGAATTAGTTCTTAACACGATTTTTCAACCCGCCTCTCAATAGGAATATAAAAAATGGTGCGCCAAGCATTGACATAACAATACCTACAGGTATTTCTACAGGGTCCATAACTATTCTTGCGATTGTATCACAAAACATCATCAAAGATGCTCCCAGTAAAGCACTTGCAGGGAATAGATATCTATAGTCAGAACCGATTATAAGTCTTGTTATATGAGGTACAATCAATCCTACAAAACCTAACAAACCAACATTACTTGCTGAGCTTGCTGCTAGTAGTGAAGCTAACGCAATAAAAACTTTTCTTACTCTCTCGATTTTCAGTCCTAGTCCGGTGGCTATTTCATCACCGAGCATCAATATATTCAATTTCTTGGATAACAAGAAAGCTACTATCAAACCAAATAGTGCATAAGGCCATAGAGCATAGAAGTCCTTCCAAGTCTTGGCGGCTAAACTTCCTACCATGAATCCTAATGCATTCTGTACTCTATCTGGATAGAATATAAGTATAGTATTAATCCAAGCTCCCAAGAATGAGGATACTGCTATACCTGCTAATATCATTCTAAGTGGTTTAATACCATTCTTCCAAGACAGTATGTATATAAGCATAGTTGTAAATAATGCAAATGCAAAAGCAATTGGTGTAACAAGGAAATCATAGTCAGGAAAGACTACTAGAATAAAGACTGCGCCCAATCCTGCTCCTGAGGATACACCAATAGTATTAGGTGAGGCTAGGGGGTTTCTCATTACCCCCTGCAAAATGCCTCCAGCCAAAGACAAACATATACCAACAGTTCCAGCTACAAGTGACCTTGGAACTCTTACTTTCCATATGATATTTCTATTGACACCTGTTTCATCAATAAATATAGCTTTTAATATTTCTGGAACTGATATCTTAAAAGCACCTAAACTAATACTGAAAAGAAATGATATGAAAGTAATAATTAGCAAAATGATTAGTATAGTAATCTTATAAGAATGTCTGTTTTTTAAATCGTTCATTATTTAAATACCTGAGGATATAATATTTTAGCTAAATATTCAAATGCTTCAGGATATCTTGCATTAGGCTTGTAATGGAATAAATCTGATGGAAGATAGTGTACATTACCTTCTTTTACCGCTGTAAGTGTAGCCCATGCTTCATTTGATTCTAAGTCATCATTTATACGAGTTTTAACTTTTTCAAGATCCCCCATAGTAACAACTAATATTACATCAGGGTCTTTTTCAAGGATTTTTTCCAAACTAAAATCTACTTTTGAACTGTTTTCAACTGGTGAATCAGTAATTATATTTTTAGCTCCAAGCATTTCAATCATGTTTCCTACTAGACCTGTTGAAAGTTCTGCTTTTACATATTTTGTAGAACCGAATAAAATAAATACATCAGGTTGCTCTTCTTTTTTAGCTTTTTCACAGATTTTATTTACATTTTCCTTAAGAGTTTTTACTTCTGAATCGTAAATATCATCTCTACCAGTGATTTTTGTAAATAATCTTAGTGCATCATTAAATCTTTCGTAAGGATTATTACTAACATCGACATATGCGCATTCTATATTATTGCTTTTTAATATATCTTCCATTTCTACGTGTTGACTTCTAGTAGAACTTAGTATAACTAGGTCAGGTTCTAGAGATAATACTTTTTCAACACTAGGTGCGTTTACTTTTCCAACTTGTTCAATATCTTTAGCGGCTTCTGGAACATTAGTTGAACCGCTTACTCTGGCAATGGCTTCTCCACCTGCTAAATACCAGATATCAAGAATAGAATTCATAAGTACAACAACTTTTTTTGGATTTTTAGTGATTGTTTGTTTATTACCCATTGGGTTTAAATATGTAATAGTTGTGTCAGTATCTTCGATTATGAATTCTGGTAATTCTTCTGAATTTTTATTGACAGAGTCTTTTTCTGAATTATCTTTTGTTGTTTCTGAATCTTTTTCTGTATCCTTATTTTCATCAGTTGTTTTTTCAGTGCTGTCTGGAGTAACAGTAGTTTTTGATGAATCCTGTTTTGAACATCCACTGAATGAAGTAACGGTCAATATAAAAATCAATAAAATAGCAACACGTTTCATATTTTTCATTATTAAGTCCTCCTAGAAAATCTTTTAATAGTAGCTTGTATTAATTCAATAGTTTTGAAGGTTTATCTTCCATGAAAATAAGAATAGCTAACGGTTTGTAGAGATAGTAAAAAATAAAAAAACTTACAACCATCAGTTGTAAGTTATATTAACGAATTAAATAATTTATAATAAGATAAATTTATTAATCAATTAATGTAATCGTATCTTCCCACCGAAGTTAGTTACATGGATTTTAAAGGCAGGTTTCCTGACTCGTAGCTCAATTTACTCTCTTAATCTTCCCAGTTTCCCAGTGATATATCTAAGATTTCATCCCTACTTACAGTAGCGGGGGCTGTAGAGGATTCACACCTCATTCCCTATTATCTTTTAATGTTGGACTTTGTTTGAACAACATTATAAAGCACCCTTAAATAACTATTAAATTTTAAAGAAATAGTATCATAGTTTTGTAGTAATGTCAATGTGATTTAGAGTTATATTGCATTGTAAGAATTATATTCAGGTAAGTCAAGAAATGTGTTTTGTTCGGACGTGGTATTTGCAAAATAGTATATGTTATTTTCTTCTGAAGTAGAATGATTACATTAATGATGTTTTATTGACATGAGGCTACAGATGATTTATTATTAGATTAAATTGAATAATGATTAGATAGCGATGTATGTTTGAGGATATTTTTTATCTTCAAAGGGAATCAGGTTGGAATCCTGAACGGTCACGCCACTGTGTAAATGATTTCTGTTATATAATGGAAGTTATTGAAGTCAGAGTACCTATTTAGTCTTATACACTTACGTTATTTTACGTAAAAACTTTGCGAGGGACAGAGGGTGTAACTATTTATTATATTAATTAATAAATATTGTATATCATGCTCTTATCTCGTTGTAGGTAAGAGTTTTTTATTATATTTAAGTTGAATTAAAAGGAGGCAGTTGTTGTGGAGAAGAAAAAAGCGATATTGGTTGCGAGTTTTGGAAGTAGTTATGAAAATGCAAGAAAAGAGCAGATAGAACCTATAGAAAAGTTGATAGAAAATACTTTTACTGATTATAAGGTAGTACGTGCATTTACATCCAATATGATAATTAGAAAGTTGAAAAAAGAAGGTATTCATATTGATACACCAGAGGAAGCTTTGAAAAAATTAATTGAGGAATTTGAACATATAATTGTTCAACCAACCCATATAATACCAGGTTTTGAATATGATAAGATAAGAACCATAGTGAGTAGGATGAATCATAATAAGAATGTACATATTTCACTTTCACAACCATTACTATATCATAAAGATGATTATAAAGAGGTTATAGAAGCGTTAAAGACTTATATTCCTAAGGTAGAACCTAATGAAGCGGTTGTATTACTGGGTCATGGTACAGAGCATTATGCTAATACTAGTTATTACTATATGCAATATCTTCTTGAAAATGAAGATTTGCCAGTATTTATGGGGACTATAGAAGATGGTATAGAACCAGTTATAAAAAGGCTGAAAAAGGGTAAATACAGTAAAGCAGTTCTAATGCCGTTTTTGGTTGTTGCAGGGGATCATGCACACAATGATATGGCAGGTGACGAGGAAGATTCATGGAAGAATATATTAATTGCTAACGGTATTGAGGTTAGAGCAATAACTAAAGGATTAGGTGGTAATGAAGCCATTAGAAAAATCTATCTTAATCACTTGAAGGAAGCAGTGAATAACCAATGAGTGCTAAGGCAAAACCTAGATTAATTATATCAGCACCACATAGTGGGACAGGTAAAACTACTCTTACCATAGCATTAATGGCTGCATTATGTAAAAGAGGGTTAAAGGTACAGCCTTATAAAGTAGGACCTGATTACATAGACCCAGGATTCCATGAAGTGGTAACTGGCAGACCCAGCATTAACCTGGATGGGTGGCTTTTAGAAGATAATGTTAATAAATATCTATTTGATAAATATAATAATGATGCAGATATAAGTATAATTGAGGGTGTTATGGGATTATATGATGGATTTGGCAGTGAGCCTATGCTTGGAAGTACAGCTCATATATCCTATTTATTGAAATCACCAGTGATATTAGTGATGAATGTAAAAGGAATGTCAACAAGTGCTGCGGCACTAGTTCATGGGATGAAGACTTTTAGAGATATTCCTATAAAAGGGGTTATAATCAATCTTCCAATGTCAGAGAGACATTATGAAATATTGAAAGAAACTATTGAAATAAATACAGATATCCCTGTAATAGGATATCTGCTAAAACTGGATGAAGTGAAACTGGAAAGCAGACACTTAGGACTTATTCAAAGTAGTGAAATTGATGATATAAAATCTAAGATTGATAGACTTGGAGATACCATTACTGATACTATAGATATTGATAAGTTAATTGAAATAGCTGGAAGTGGTGAACCCTTAGAAGATATTAATAGAATTACAGCAAGCAATCAGTACCATGTACATATTGCAGTAGCAAAAGATAAAGCTTTTTCCTTTCATTACAACGAAAATATAGAGATGTTAAAGGAATCAGGAGCGAAAATCCATTATTTCAGTCCCTTGAAAGATGATAGATTACCTGATGAATGTGATGGAATATATTTAGCAGGTGGTTATCCAGAAGTATTTGCTAAAGAACTGTCAAGCAATACTAGTCTAATGGAAGATATTAGAAAGAAAGCTAATGAGGATATTCCTATTTATGCAGAATGCGGAGGTTATATGTATCTTCATGAGACTATAACCAATCTGGAAAATGAAACATATAAGATGGTAGGGATATTCCAAGGTGGAGCGTATATGAAGAAAAGACTTCAAAACTTTGGTTATGTTTCTGTAAGGGCTGATAATGATACTCCTATATTCAACAAAGATACAGAATTCAGAGCACATGAATTTCACAGGTCAGTTGTTGATAGAACAGTTGAACCTACGTACATTACAGGTTCTAAGAAGGATAAGAGATGGCATTGCGGAAAACTATATAAGAATGTTTATGGAATGTATCCGCATATCTATTTTCCAGCTGAACCTACAATACCAGAGAAGTTTTTACATGTTGCGTTAACCGTAAAAAACAAAAGGAGATAAATAATGCATGATTTTATAGCTAACCCAAGAAAAATAGAAGATGAGAGTTTTAGGATTATATATGATAGTATGAAGAATACAGATCTTGAACCATTGAGACTTAGTATAATGCAAAGGGTTATTCATACTACTACAGATTTTATTTATGAGGATATACTATTGTTCAAAGAGCAAGTTGAAAATATTATTCTAGAAGCCTTTGAAAAAGGGTGTACAATCATTACTGATACACAAATGATAAAAGCAGGTGTAAGCAAAAAACTTACAGAACAATTAGGGATAAAAATTGAATGTCTAGTAGGTTCTGAAGAAGCCTATAGGATTTCCAAGGAACAAGGAATCACACGTTCCATGGCAGCTGTCGATTTAGCTCTTAAGATGCCAGGGGATAAAGTTTTTGCTGTAGGAAATGCCCCAACTGCACTATTTCGTCTTATAGATGAGAAAAACAAGAATGAAATAGACACTGTAAAAGCTGTTATCGGGGTTCCAGTAGGATTTGTGGGAGCTTGTGAATCTAAGGATGCTCTATGGGATGAAGATATTCCATCAATAATAACAAAAGGAAGAAAAGGTGGAAGTACTATTGCAGTTGCAATAATTAACGCTGTATTAAGAGAAGCGGTGAAAAAAGTTGGAAAACAGTAGATATGTTTACAAAGGGTGCAAAAAACTAAGGACAGGTTATACAACTGGCTCCTGTGCCGCTGCTGCAACAAAAGCTGCAGCTTATATGCTGAAAAATCAAATGATTATAGAGTCAGTCAAGATTGATACACCAAAAGGATGGGAGTTGAATCTTGATGTACATAAACGCCAATTTAATGAAAGACAAGCATCATGTTGTATAATAAAAGATTCTGGTGATGATCCAGATATCACTAATGGTGTAGAAGTTTTTGCAGAAGTAATCTTAAGAGATGATGATAGAATCAATATTACTGGGGGTAAGGGAGTTGGTAAAGTTACAAAAGAAGGTTTACAGATACCTGTTAATCATTATGCCATTAATCCCACTCCACTAAGAATGATAAGAGAATCAGTAGAAGCTATCTTTGAAAAGGGTACTGGTGTAGATGTTATTATTAGTATTCCTAAGGGAGAAGAATTGGCTAAGAAAACATTTAATCCCAAATTAGGAATCATTGGTGGTCTATCTGTACTTGGAACCACAGGAATAGTAGAGCCTATGTCAGAAGATGCGTTAAAAGAGACTATAGCACTTGAACTTAAAATGGCTCATAAGAAAAATGAAAAATTTGTTATATTGGTTCCTGGTAATATAGGAGAAAAATTGTTTATGAAGTACTCTGGTATAGATAATATCTCTATGGTTAAGATGAGTAACTATCTAGGTTTTGCACTAGAAGAATGTAGTAGATTAGGATTCGATAAGATAATTATCGCAGGACATATAGGAAAATTAATCAAGCCAGCAGGAGGGATATATTATACTCACAGCAGAGTAAGTTCCACAAGAATGGAAATACTGACTGCCTACTTAGGTGTAATGGGTATGAGGCAAGAAGACTTGATAAGTATAATGGATTGTACAACCACTGATGAAGCGGCTAAGATTATTAAAAGAACAGGTATGGAAGAAGTATTTACAGTATTGGCTAATAAGGCAGCTGCTAATTGTGAAAGTTATATTTATGGTAATCTAGATATAGGCGTACTATATTTCAACATGACAGAGCTGTTAGCCATAAGTGATAAAGTTCAATCTATCATAGGAGAGATTAAGGATGAATAAAGTATATGTGGTTGGTATTGGTCCAGGTAACAGAGATTATATTCTTCCAATAGCCTATAGAATCATTGAAGAATGTGATGTTCTTGTTGGAGGAAAGAGGAATATAGAGATTTTTTCTTCTTATAAAAAAGAAGTGTTTACATATGATTCTAATCTTCAAGGTATGTGTGATTATATATCAGCTAATAAAAATGAAAAAAAGATAGTTGTAATAGTTTCAGGGGATACAGGGTTCTACAGTTTATTAGATTATTTACAGAGTAAGATAGGTAAGGAATGTATTGATGTAATACCGGGAATAAGTTCTTACCAATATTTGTTCAGTAGAATCGGTAAGAGTTATAAGGATTATGGATTGTATAGTTTGCATGGAAGAGAAATCGGATGGATGGATATTCTAAAAGATAGAAAAGGTATCTTTTTATTAACGGACAAGAAAAATTCTCCAAGCTGTATTGCTAAACAGTTAATAGATGCAGGACTTGGGAATGTCACAATGATTGTTGGAGAAAATCTTTCATATGATGATGAAAAGATTACTATAGATGTTCCAGAGAATATTATGAAGCAGGATTATTCGGTGCTATGTGTGGTGGTGATTGAAAATGAAGAATAATAAAAAGTATGTATTTGGTATTCCAGATGATGAATTCATTAGAGATAAAGTACCAATGACAAAATCAGAGGTAAGAGCTATAACTGTATCTAAGCTTAGACTCAATTCTAATTCCCATGTTTTAGATATTGGTTGTGGTACAGGCAGTATAACTATTGAGTGTGGTTTGATATGTAGTGAAGGTGAAGTTATTGCTATTGATCAGAAAACAGAAGCTGTTAAGTTGACAGAGAAAAATGTTAAGAAGTTTGGACTTGAAAATGTCCAGATAGTTGAAGGATCAGCACCAAAGGATATACCTAGGAAATATTATGACAGTATTTTTCTAGGAGGTGGGAGCAGGAAGATTGATGAGATTATTGATTTTGTTCTGAACCATCTTAAGTCAGGTGGAGTATTTGTTGCTAATACTATATTGTTGGATAGTACATATAAGATTCTTAGTGCCTTAGAGGGTAGATTCATGGATATTGATGTTGCATTGGTTCAGGTGGCGAAGGGGCATCAGTTAGGTGGTTGGATGATGAAAGCTAATAATCCGATTTATGTTATTTCGGCAAAGTTGCCGTAGCTGAGTATATATACAAAACAGCTCTAAATGTAATTTAAATAAATAAATGATTTAAAAGCGTATCATTTATTTAGAGCATTTAACTTACAGAAACAATGAATTTATTTTATTGTAATAAAATAAATACTTAAATATTTGAAGAAAAACTAAGTTTCGTTACAATAAATATTACTAAACTTTAACAACTCCCGCTGGTCAAACAGTTAAGGTTCTTAACGTAATATTTATTTCCACTCACTAAGATTTTCTAATCAAATATTTAAAAATCGCTTTATTTGTATATATACTCACCTACTAGGATACTGTTAATTGTAATTTTATTGATAAAACAAATAAAAACAATAAAAGGAGTACATATTATGATTTTATTCGTAGGAGCAGGACCAGGAGATGTTGAGTTAATTACGGTTAAGGGGATGAAGGCTTTAAAAGAGGCTGATTGTGTTATATATGCAGGGTCTTTGGTGAATCCTAAGTTGATTGATACTTATTGTAAGGAAGACGTTATTATATATAATAGTGCCAAGATGGATTTGGATGAGGTTATTGAAGTTATGGTAGAGATGGAAAAGGACAATAAGAAGGTTGTTAGGCTACATACAGGTGATCCATCCATATATGGAGCTATTAGAGAGCAGATGGATAGATTGATTGAACATAAGATTGAGTTTGATGTGATACCTGGGGTAAGTTCTTTTGTGGCTGCTGCTTCTAGATTGAAAGAGGAGTTTACATTACCTGATGTTTCACAGACGATTATTATTACTAGATTACCAGGCAGAACTGGTCATGGTGAAGGTGGACAGCTGGAAGAATTGGCTAAGCATAGGGCTTCAATGGCTATATTTTTATCAGTTCAGTCTATTGGTGAAGTAATGGTGAAATTAAGAAAGAGTTATGAGGCAAGAACACCTGTAGCAGTAGTTTATAAAGCTACTTGGGATGATGAAAAGATAGTTAGAGGAACTCTTGAAGATATTGAGAAGAAGGTAGAAGAAGCAGCTATTACAAGATTTGCTCAGATTTTAATAGGTGATTTTATGTCAGATAAATATTCTCTATCAAAACTATACGATAAAGGTTTCAGTCATATGTATAGAACAGCAGTTAGTAGTGAGGAGAGATAAGATGAGAGGGCAGATTTTTGTTATTGGTATTGGACCAGGGCAATTAGAGAATATGACAGTAAAGGCAGTAGAAGTTATTAAGTCCTGTGATGTCATTGCAGGATATAAGGTTTATGTAGAACAAGTTAAGGATTTATTAGAAGATAAAAAGGTCATAAGTAAAGGCATGGGAAAAGAAGTTGACCGTTGCGAAATGGCTATAGAAGAGGCTGTGCAAGGTAAAAAAGTAGGGATAGTCTGTAGTGGTGACGGTGGATTATACGGTATGGCTGGATTATTAATAGAGCTTGTGCATATTAAGAAATTGGAAAATGATATAGATGTAGAAGTGGTATCTGGTGTTACAGCGGCAATATCCTGTGGCGCATTACTTGGTGCGCCTATTGTAGAAGATTTTTGCACAATAAGTCTTAGTGATTATATGACGCCTTATAAAAAAATACTTAAAAGAGTTGAGTTGGCATCTAGGGGAGATTTTGTTATAGCATTATATAATCCTAGAAGTTCCAAAAGACCAGATTATTTGGATGAAGCATTAAGTATTATAAGAAAAGAGAGAGATAATAATACCCCAGTTGGTATTGTAAGAATGGCCTATAGAGAAGAACAGGAGATAGTTCGAACTGATTTGGCTCATATTAATACTAAGGAAGTAGATATGTTCTGTACTATTATCATAGGTAATAAACAGACAAAATGGATAAATGAACTCATGGTAACATCAAGAGGGTATAATATATGATTCTAATATTAGGTGGAACAAGTGATAGTATAATAATTGCCAACAGGATTATTAAGTTTTCCAATGATGTAATTTTAAGTTGTGCTACGGAATATGGAAAAGAAGTGGCGAGCAAAAGTTTTGATGGTGGTATTATATATGGTAAAATGGATGATATTGAACTCACTAAATATTGTGTTGATAAAGGAATAAGTATAGTTATTGATGCAACTCACCCATACGCCAAACAAGTATCAGAGAATGCAATAAAAGCTTGTAAAGCTATAGATATAGAATATGTACGCTATGAGAGACCCTTGATAGAAAAAGATGAAGAAAAATATATTTACTGTTATTCTTATGAAGAAGCAGGAAAGACAATAGATAGATTGCAAGGAAATGTATTGATTACCACTGGCAGCAAAGATGTTGAACATATCATAAATGAGATCAAAGATAAAAGTAGAGCATACATAAGGATATTGCCACAATCAGGTAATATACAGAAACTTGAAGGACTTCATGTACTGCCAGATCAGATTATTGCCATGAAAGGACCTTTTTCCAAAGAACTGAATGTTGCAATAATGAATAGCATTGATTGCGGAATAATGGTGACAAAGGAAAGTGGCAGCAGGGGAATGATACAAGAAAAACTTCAAGCGGCAGATGTATGTAATGTAAAAGTTATTGTAATCGGCAGACCAAAAATAAATTATCCAAAAGTGTTTGGTGATATGGATGATATGATTAACTATATTAAAGGGAAAACTGCCTAAGAATAAAAAAACTAAAGCAATTACAATAATTCCTAACAATAGATATAGTAACGGATGATTCTTTATAAGAAAGGTGGTAATATATTGAAGGTTGCATTAATAACACTTACTCATGGTGGTTTACAACTTGCAGATAAGTTAAAGGAATATAATCCCAATATAGAAGTTTTTACTCATAAAATATGCCTGTATGAATATGTAAAATTGATAGAATTACCACTAAGAGATAATATCAAGGGGCTGATGGATGAATATGATATGTTAATATTTATCATGGCAACAGGTATAGTAGTTAGACTGATAGCACCATACATAAAACACAAATCTATAGACCCAGGTGTTATAGTCATAGATGAACAAGGAAAATATGTCATCAGTCTTCTATCGGGACATCTTGGAGGTGCGAATGAGTATACAAGAGAACTTGCCGAGTTTCTACATGTTCATCCAGTAATAACAACGGCTTCTGATGTTAACAATACTATGGCTGTTGATATTATGGCTATGAAACTGAATTGTTATATAGATGATTTTGAAGATGCAAAAATAGTAACATCCCATATTGTTAATGGAGACAATATTGGTATAATCAGTAATAGCAATATAGACATAGATCTGCCGAAGCAATTTATAACAATAGACAATCATAATGTAAGTCAAAGTATTGATAAGCATAATATAAAAGGCTTGATAGTTATAGATTACAATAAGATTGAGGCTGATATCCCTATATCATACCTTTATAAAAGAGACATTACACTTGGTATAGGATGTAGAAGAGGTAAAACAAGAGAAGAGATAACTAAGGAACTTGTGCCCCTACTTAAGAGAGAAGATATCCATATAAAACGTATATCAAGAATATCAACTGTAGAAGTTAAAAAAGATGAAGTGGGTATAATTGAACTAGCTAGAACTCTAAAAGTTCCTATGGACATCATAACTATTGATAGGATAAAGGAAATCCAGCATCTATTTGAAGGTTCAAAGTTTGTAGAGAAAACAATAGGTGTCACATGTGTTAGTGAACCTTGTGGATACATTTCGTCCAACAAAGGCGATTGCATTTTAGATAAAGTAAAAGCTAATGGTATAACAATATCATTATGGAAGGATAGGAGGAAAAACAATGAGTATTAATCAAAAGGGTGTTGTACTGTGCTATACAGGTAATGGAAAAGGTAAAAGTACTGCTTCGTTCGGGTTAGCAATCCGTTCAGTAGGTCATGGTAAGAAAGTGTGTATTATCCAATTTATCAAATCACCAGATATCTTGATAGGTGAAAGAGAAGTATTCAAGAAACTCGGTGTTGAGATGTACCAAATGGGTAAAGGATTCACTAATATCAGAGATATTGATGAGCACAAAAAAGGTATTGAAGAAGCATGGTCGTTAGCGAAAGAGAAGATTAATAGCGGTGAATATGACCTTGTTGTCTTAGATGAAATAAATAATGTATTTGCTATTACCAGATTCAACGTAGAAGATGTTTTATCTGTAGAAGAATGCATTGATGTGTTTAAAAATAGACCTGACAAAACTAATGTTGTTATAACAGGAAGAAATGCACCACAAAAACTTATGGATGCTGTTGATTTAGTAACAGTTTGCGAAGAAAGAAAGCATTATTATAATGAAGGTAGAAAAGCGGCAAAAGGAATAGAATTTTAGTCAATATTTAACGTATAGATATTCATATAGAGTAAAACTTTCCATATATATTATACCATAAAATTGATTTTATTTATAGTCTACCAATTTATGGTTTAATGATATATCATTATATAGCAAGTGAATAATAATATAATTATATTAGAAAATGGAGGGTTCTATATGTTTATATGTAAGCAAACACAGTTATACAGGTTTTTGAATTATTGCAATGACTTGAATTTGGACAAAAGTGTTTTGGATTGTGGAGCTGGAGGCAACTATCCACCCCTTACTCTCTTTTGGGAGTGTGGCTATAAGACATATGGAATTGAATATAGTGATGCACAGATAAAGAAGGCTGAAAATTTTTCAAAAGACCATAATATTGACCTTAATATTACTAAGGGAGATATTAGAGAGATACCTTTTGATGATAATTCCATAAGCTATATTTATTCATATAATACTATATTTCATTTGAATAAAAAGGATATAGCAAAAGGTATAAGAGAAATAAAAAGAGTACTGAAACCAGGTGGTATCTGTTTTGTCAACTTCCTTTCAATAAATGATTGTGATTATGGAAAAGGAACAAAAATAGGAGAGGGAGTATTTTTACAAGGTGAAGGTGATGGAGAAGTAATCCATACATATTATGAGATTGATGAAGGGGATATGCACTTTCAGGATATGAAGATTTTAGTTAAAGAAAATAGAATCTTAGAGAGAATATACCAAGGAGAAAAAATCAAGCAAGGATTCATAGATTATATAGTCCAAAAATAATATTTATATAATTTTATAATTAAGCTGTCTAGTGATACATTTTTAATGATTGATATGAAAAATGTATCACTAGACAGTTTTTATATTATTAATCATATCTGCCATTCCACGTATAATGTTATTTCAGGTAAAAAAAATGTTAAAATATTTATAGAATAAACATTAGATTCTAAAAATTATGATATAATTAATATAATTATAAAACACTTCTATAGACAGCCAATAGACTTCTTCATGACTCTGAATGTAATGGAAACACTAGAAAATAAAAGGAGGAATATGATGAAAGAACATTATGAAATGCGTAAGAATGATAAAGTTACTGTTGGACGTTTCTTTAGTTTTAAAACTTTACTGCAAGATGATAATAGGATTGATATGTCAAGGTCTTATGGAGCTGAAAGGTCAAGTGAAAAGTTTCTTTCAGCAGGTTATAGTTGTAAACTTATGTCAGGCATGGGAATGTCGGGAAGATTGAGCACCATTGATTTTGATATCCCTAAGTCATACAGTAATAATGTGTTAGTATTCTTTAGTTTATTTGCCAATGAAATACCCACTAGTAATAATTTTGTAGTAGGTATCGAATTTGATGGACAACCTGCATTAATTGAATGGGTGGATTTGATTGAATGTAATAAATGGCTGAATCAAAAATCAGCTAGTTTCCCTATTCCAACAGGGGCAAAAAAAGCTAGGATTTTTCTAGAATTACCTCCAGTATATAGGGCAAGTAACAGTGCATATATTGATAATGTTGGTATTTATTTTGATGAACCTTATGTAGACAAACCCAAACAATATGCCATATTCTCAGACACTGATGGAGCAATAACTGCTCATAACATAGAAAATGGGGAAGAAGAGTGGACATTTGAAACAGATAATGGATTTTTGACAGCAAAACCAGTAGTAGTTGATGATGTTGTTTATTTTGGTGATGGAAATACTACATGTTGTTTATATGCCCTTTATACAGATTCAGGAATAGTCAAATGGAAATATAAAATGGAAGGCAGTATAGATGCCACTCCTGAAGTATTTGATTCAAAAGTATATATATCCACATCAAAAGGATTCTTATATGCTATAGATAAGGAAACAGGCAAAAAAATTGAACGTTATGATATCTTACATCTACAACCTGGTAAGGATATGAAAATATATTCTAATGTTCTCTCAGACAATATTATCTATCTAACAAGTGACAAAGGTTTTTATGCCTTTGATATTGCAACAAAGGTGGTTATTTCAAGTTTTGACTTGGATTATCCAGTTAAAGGTGTTCCAGCAATACTTAATTATGTTGCATACTATGGAGATGTTAAAGGTTCAGTCTATGCTATGGATATAATAAATAACCAATGTCGCTGGAGAAAAACTTTTAATATGCCTATCCATTCATCACCACTGATATCCGGCAACTATCTTATAGTTGGGTGTGATAACGGCTCACTTTATGTCTTAGACTTAAAAGATGGTGAAGTGCAAAGTGAATGCTCTATAGAAGGGCATCCAGTAAGAAGTTATACTCTTGCCAGTAACCAATTATTTGTAACCTTTAACAATATTGATGCAGACATCTACGCATTTGATATAAGATATGATATGCCTTCATCTATGTTAGAAGAAGATATGACTAATTATACAAATATTGATATCAAAACAATAGATGGAACCAATCCATTTAAATTTACTTGGAAATACAATATTACTAATGGTGTAGAAAGAGATCCTATGATTATAGGTAATCGGGTTTGTTTTGCGGCTAGTGATGGATTTTGCTACTGTCTAGATAAAGATGATGGAAGTGTCATATGGAAGGACATTGTTACAACACCCAATTTTACAAGTCCAGTACTGGCTCCATTAAATAAGCACCTATGTGTATCACGTCGATATGACCAATATTGTTATCTTATGTCTCATAATTCCTTTGCCTACTTTCTAGATGGGTGGTGGATTGGAAATCAAGAGCTTACGTTGACAGAACAACTTAATTATGGAGTGAGAGGGTTGATGCTTGATATATACAAAGAAAAGATAAATGGTGTTGATCAGATTGTAATGTATCATGGTACAAAATGGTCTAGTTACAGTTGGTTATTTCTTGATGATGCAATGAAGGAAATTGGCATATGGTTAAAAAATAATCCTACAGAAGTTGTAACTATTCAATTTGAGAATAGAGTATTTGACCCTAAGTTGGTTCAAAAGGCTTTTGATGATGGGGGAGTATCAGATATGATATTCTATGCAGATAGAGTGAACACAGGAGAATCTGGTTACTCGTGGGAACCAGTACTAAAAAAAGGCTGGCCAAGTATAGGATGGATGGTTGAAAATGATAAACGTCTTGTTGTTTTTGCTGAAAAAAAAGGTGATGGACTTCCATATGTCTGGGATTATACTGTAGAAACTAAATATGGTGAAGACAGTCTTAAGGGTAATTATGATGAAAGAGATGAATCTGATAGTATTCCATTAAGCAAGAATCGTTCTCTATATACAGTAAACAATTTCCCTACAATCTGGTACTTGAATATTCTCAAGCTGCGTACATATAAATCTATTAATGGATTTAACACACTTATAGCAAGATGTAATACATGTAAATTCAATCCTAGATTCTTTGAAGATGAAAAATTAGGATGGGAGCATCATTTACCAAACTTTTTAGCTGTGGATTTTGTAACACGTGGGGCAGATGGAGGACCACTTAGAGCAGTAGAGGAAATAAATAAATATTGGGAAGAAAAAATCAAAAAACAGGAGGAATATTATGTCTAGTGTAAGTATAGCGTCACTTATTGATCAGTCTGATAGTATGAAAAGTTTTGGGTATATGGAGCCAGCTAAGACAGATGCAGCAACATTTATAACAATCATGAAAGAATCAGACCAAATAGGAGTAGTTGCTTTTTCAACAGAAAGTAGAGTAATATATCCACTAAAGACCATACATTCAGATCATAAAACAATTAATGAAGCCATAAATGAAATAAAAAAGCTAAGACCAATATATTTAACTAACATAGAACAGGCTATATCACAGGGACACCAGATGCTTAATGTTGCAGGTAATGCAAACAGAGCTATGATACTTCTATCAGATGGCTTGTGGACTGCTGGTGGAGACCCTCTTAAAGGATTACCTTCTGATATTCCTATTTATACAATTGCTCTAGGAGATAGAGGTCAATGTAGTGTTCTACAGGAACTAGCAAGAAGAACAAATGGACAGTACCATTTTAGCCCTGATGCATTTGAACTTGCTGAGATATATAATCAGATAGCAGATGATGCAAGTGTAGCTACAACAGCAATAAATCGAAAACAACAAATAGATTCATACAGATTTACAACACTGCCCTTATATGTTCCAGGAGGTTCTGACCATGTAAGCCTTGCAGTAAACTGGCTTGATGAATCAGTTACTTATACAACAGGTACACCTGGAGAAAATCAAGTTAATATATTATTAAGAGACCCTGATGGGCAAAAAATAGTAATGCCTCCTACTTTTATCGGGAATGGCTTTGTTACATTCCATCTTCATGATCCAAAACCAGGTCAATGGACTACAGGGTGCTGGTGTGGAAATATGCGTCAAAATGTTTTTAGAGGAACTGTAGGAGCTTTCGAGCCTAATAGTACTATTAAACTTAACTGTAAGTTGGCTGATACAGACATGAATTGTGGTGATTACCTAGATATAAAAACAGCATTACGAAGCAATAAAGAAGAGATTGGTAATGTGATAATTAAAACAACCTTGGAGTCACCAGTTAATTCAAAAGATTATATTCTTGAGAAATATAAAAACGAAATAATGAATACTGAACCAGATGAAGAACTCATGAAAAAGGGTGTTAATGAGATAGATGCAAAACTTAATACTCTACATAAGAGATTATCACCTAATGTTAATATATTTGCACGTAGACAAAATCCAGTACATGCTGAATACTCACGAGATGGTGTGGAACATGAACCTATTAAATTAGATGTATCTGGTAACCATACTATTAGAGTTGATGTAGAGGGAACTATATTAAGGAGTAATACAAAATTTACAAGAACAAGAAGATTAAGTGTTAATGTGAAGTAAAAACATGTAATAAAGGGGACTGTCAGATAATACATTTTTTAGTGGTGTAAATGCTAATAAAATGTATTATGGACAGCCCCCATATTATATATTTAATTAAGTAATCAGCATATATTATTACTGCAGTTTTCTAAATCCAGTATCATTAGAAAAACTCATTATGCCATATAGAATTAAAACGTCTGTTATATTATTTTCTTCTATGTACTTATCTATATCACTATTAAAGTATCTTAAATCAATCATGCACACTTTACCAAATTGATTCATAATTAAGGGAACGAAGCAATTAGCATAGGAGTCTTTTATTACAAGTAAATTCTTGGTATTCTTTTGTTGGTTGACAATCTTTAATTCTCCATGATTTCCTCCAAAAAAAACTTGATATTGGTCTTTTTCATCTAGTTTGTCATAGTTGAAAACACTATCACTGGTAGTTTTGGAGAAATTATAATAAACTTTATAGGGATTTTGTTGTTGATTCTTAAATAAACTAATATCATCATAGATACCGTTTAAGAGAATTTTTGAATAAAGAGTTCCTCTAAATGACGTAGCAGCATTTTCTATATCCCAAGCTTCATAAGGTTCATAGTCTATCCCAGTGCTTTTGCAATAATCAACATATGCATAGTAAGCTCCAAGGCTTGTCCAATGATGGTCTGTTTTATAGTATATATATTCATTACTGTGACTACTTAGTGTCCCCGTAATATCAATATAATTACTTGAAGTAATCTTATCCTCTATATCATCAATTACTTTCTGCTGGTCGAATTGAGGTGCATTCCACGGCAGTTTGTTTTCCAATATCAATCCAGAAGTTGGTACAACCATCAAGTCTATATTCAATTGCTCATATTCCTCTGAAAAAGAATTGATGATTGCAATATTTTCATCTAATTGTGTATAGTTGAAATCTTTGTCCAAGTGTTTCTCTATAAGGTAGTTGTCTTTTCCTAAATAAACACCATTGATATCTTTTCTAGGAAGTAATTGTTCTATGTTTGATTTTGCAACAATCCATTTTTCTCTCATAATGAACTGGTCATCTATGTATTTTTCAATATCCTTGGTATATTTCCCTGAGACTAATTTTTCTATGGAAAACTTTGGACTGGTACTTAAATACCTATTTTCGTTCTCCGAGAATTTTTTGTCAGGGGTAATTATATTAGCAATCATTATCCCAAAGATTATTATTATAAAAATAATTCCTAGTATAGCATTATGTATTGATTTCACTTAAATCCCTCCCTAAAATCTAAAATATAAGAATGGATTATATGATGCACCTATTAAAAAGCAGATAGATACTATGAATATAGTTATATAACATATATTTTTAACGGTATATATTAATCCTTCATGTCTAAAATTCATTAACTTGGTATTAATGATAGTTTGCAATCTAGTTGATGCTACAATACATATGATAATCAAAAATATGTTAGTACAAAACAAGTAGATGGTCTGGTTATCTATTAGGGGTACATTACCAAGTCCAAACATGGTCTGCAAATATATCTTTAACTTCGAAGTATCATCAATAGCAAAGATAACCCAACTTACAACTACTAAAAATAGAGTGTAGAAATGCTGTACAAAATTAGGTAACCTCTTAAGCCATTTGAGGAAAACCAATTTTTCTAGAATTAGCAAAATACCAAAGTACATTCCCCAAAAAACAAAATTCCAGTTAGCTCCATGCCATAGACCAGTTAATGCCCAGACAATCAGCATATTTATAATTAGTTTTTTCTTTCCTTCTCTACTTCCACCTAGGGGAATGTAGACATACTCTTTGAACCAAGTTCCAAGAGAGATATGCCATCTTCTCCAAAATTCAGTTATGCTTTTAGAGATATAAGGCAGATTGAAGTTCTCTAAGAAATCAAATCCGAACATTTTACCAAGTCCAATAGCCATATCCGAATAACCAGAGAAATCAAAATATATTTGCAGACTGAAACAGATTGCCCCCAACCATGCAGAAGCAATAGTTAAATCAGAATTTGATATCTGTTCCCATAGCATACCGATATTATTGGCTAATAACACTTTCTTAGCCATACCTATTATAAAACGCTGTACACCTTCAGAGAACTTATTAATACTGCTGACTCTATGTTTTAATTGTTCAGCTATTGTTTTGTATCTTACTATTGGTCCAGCCACTAGTTGTGGGAACAATGAAACAAAGGTTCCAAAGTCTATTATATTCCTCTGAGCTTTGACTTCACCTCGGTAAACGTCTATTGTATAGGACATTGTTTGAAATGTATAAAAGGATATACCAATAGGAAGCTTAAGATCTAACGGTGTTAGGTTTAGTGTTGTCAGTTGATTGATGTTGCTTATTAAAAAGTTACTGTATTTAAAGAAAAACAGTATGGCTAGATTTCCCACAATGGAGATAATCAAGACAAGTTTAGCCTTATTATATTTATTTTGGGATTTGAATTTTTCAATAGATAGACCATTCATATAATCAAAAACAGTTGAAAAAAGCATTATACTAACATATACTGGTTCTCCCCAAGCATAAAAAACCAAGCTCGCAAGAAACAAGCTTGTATTTTTTAACTTACTTGGACTGATATAATATACAGCTAAAATACATGGCAAAAACAAAAATATGAAAATTGGTGTGCTAAAAATCATCAGAAAATACCTCCGTTATTTTCGGGTCGCAGGGTAGGAAGTTGCATGTATTATGTTAAAGAATAATTAGTCAGTATATGTTCCTATTATATCTTCTGCTGTGTTATCATTAGCAACACAAACGATGACATATTTACCAACTTTTTTAACTACAGCATTATCAAGCTTTTCCATTTCTTCTGGCACATAACTTTCAAAAGCTTGTTTTTGAGCATCAATTCTTTCCCCGGCTGCTTTGTAAGCATTATCTGCTTCTGTTTCATCTTTTAATTCAAACACTGCAACTTCTTCAGCTGTTGCTCCACTGCTTACATATACTTCAGAGGATACTGCATAATCTATCTGATATATTGACTCAATGCTGTTGCCTTCAATCTTAGTTAAGTCATCTTGAAATTCTATCTTACTGGTTAAATCTCCTGCTAAAGCACTAATATCAATTGTTATATCTTTATCTTTGCCTCCACATCCAACGAGTGTAAATAATCCAATAGTCATAGTTAGTAAAATGCAAATAAATCTTTTCATAATCTTTTTCTCCTTAGTTATTTTAATTAATATTTTATTTAATAGTATGTGTTTTTAGATAGTCAAGCCATTTTTGACAATATGACTTTTTCAAATGTATTCCATCAACTGCTGCTTCTTTTGGTAAACAACCATTTTCATTTGTCATTGCTTCTGCAACATTTACAAAATATACTCCATTATCTCTTGCCATTTCAAGAATACGAGAGTTATATTGATTGATCTTCGAATTTTTTATGTAACTATGAGTAGATGATACTCTATGGCTCACAGGTAAAATTGATTGTATGTATATGATTGCATCAGGATGAGATTCTCTGATTGAATCTATAATCTTTTCGTATTTCTCTATGAAGATATCATTAGAGATCCATCCAGTTTCATTAATACCCAACATAATGTATACTTTACCAAAATCAGTATTTTTAAGTGCTTCCATGACAGGTATTTTTTTACCATCTTTTTTTATTACTTCACTTGTAAAAACAGTATCCACCATTAGTCCTTTATATGTATATGATACAGCCTTAGAAGAAGGAGGGGAATATAGCATAAATCCTTCTGTACGAGAATCACCTATAAACACAGCATCATCAAAATAGCTTTCTTCAACGGGTTCACCTAAGGGAACTTGTTTGGTATAATCATAATCATCTGGAACAGTTTCATCAATTTTCTCATGGGATTCAGAATTATTATCATTCTCATCTGAATCAGAATTGGTATTTAAGTTTGTTTCTGGTTTTGCTGGTTCAACAGGTTTTTCTTCTTTTGGTTTTTGGTCTTCGTCCTTAAACAAATATTCAATGGTATCTTGGTTTGTCTCTGGGTTTTTATCATTGAGGTCAGTGCTCGGGTTGGTTGTTGCTGAGGCGTCTAATTCATGTGATTTTTTGTAATGACCTTCTTGACATTTGACACTTATCGTCAAGCTAATCAATATTACAAGAAGCAACATTCTTCGAATTCTTTTTCTTCTTTTTTTTCTAATGTAGTTCATGCGTGTAGCTCTTGAATAATTGTTCATGTTTTCCCCTTTCTTCGGCATTATTATTTTATACTTATCCCTCGCTGGCATAGTATTTTTATCTATAATACTTTTATACTATGTTAGCTTTCATATATAAGACTATTCAACAAAGCAAAAAGTTTTAATAACTTATATTTTTTTACAATAAACGATCTAGTAATTGTTGGAAATATCATTTAAGAATGTAGATGCATAAAATTAAGATTGAGTCATATTTGAGTTTATAGAACTTTTTTCTTGCTTTTATTACATAAATCATTAAAATCTTATATTGCTTCGTAAAAATCAAAAAACATATTAAGAATGTAGTGATTGTCATTATGAGACGATTTCTTATTATGATACACTCTAGTATTATATAGCATAAATAAGGTTAATATGTTAAATTATAGTTATAATTGTATTAAATAATAATTACTAAAAATGTAACAATATCTTAATGATTTTGTCCTATTGACTAGGGACCTTAAAAATCAAGATTTTTAGTGAAATTTGGGGTGAAAAGAAAGGTTTTGACATATTAAGGGATAGAGGATAAAATAATAGGGCTATAGAGTCAAAGTATGTAGAAAGGAATGATATTAGATGAAAAAAATAAATGCAGTAGGAACATTCATAATGATGATGGCACTTGTTATTATATTAGCAGCTTGTAGTAAAGATAATCAAGATACTGGTGAAGATAAGATTGATGAACTTGAATCAAAAAACGAAAAAGTGGAATTGATTGAAGAGTTCACTGAGATGTTGAAAAATAATCAAAACAGAACTGTTATGTTCGGTGAATTTGTTGATACTACTCATTATGTTTATGCTGTTACAGATCAATTGGATAAAGAAATAGAAAAAATAATGATTGTAGGTATTGATGAAAATGGTGACAAAGTTGATATGAAATATGAGGGAAGAGATTTTGAAGATGATGGTGATTTATCACCTATTCCTAAAATCAGTAAGATTTTTATTAATCAACTGAAAGATAATGAAAATACTAATGTTGTCGTATTTAGAGAGGATAAACAGTATATCAAAGCTCAGTTGTTAGAAGTTGATACTGAGAAAAAAGCGATAAATTATATTGGTAGTTGTATGAAAGATAAAAAAACTGAAGAATACACAGGAGATGAAACTTATAAATATGTAATGGATTTTTCAGAGGCTGATTATTGTAGTGAATAAAGATTATTATAAGAGTGTTGTGCTAGCTAGAAATATAAAATTAGCTAGTATGACACTCTTTTTTTTATTATAGTAATTTTTGATATTAATCTAAGTTGTTTGGTGATGGATAATAATCTTGTTAAGAACGTTAATACTCAATCGGTTATACAATGGAAGTTTGATGTTTATTTTACTACAATACATAAAGAAAGTTATTCATATGATAATACTACAGAAGAGAAAGATTATGAATCAAATGTATGGTAAAATATAACGAAATAGTATTTATAATTTTAGGGTTAGATATATATTCTGTATACGATGTGTGAGAGGATAGGTAATTAAATATATAGTATATGTTATTATAAATATATATAATATTAGAGGAGTGATTTCTTCATGAAAAAATCACAGCAATTTTTATTAGCTATATCAATAATAATAATAATTTTTATTGCATTTATTCTTGGAATGAAATACGAACATAACAATTCCAATAAAGATATTAATAAATTTTATAATGACCTTTTCATAGACAAAGAATTAGAAATGATTGCTGCTAATGAGTATTTAATATATGAACTTAAGAATATAGAGAATAATGAAGCAATTGACATGAAAGATTATATTGCCATTTATAAACAATTAGAAATAATAAATTATATCTCGTTGGAATATACTATCAAACTCCAAGAATATTTAAATATGATTAATTACTGGAGTAATCACGAATTGAGAAGTAATAAAGAGGCAATGACAATCTATTTTAATTTTCTTCAAAATCTATCTGATAATTTGGATGATTTTAGTAAATCTAATGGAACTATAGATTTAACTATTGAAAAGATAAATAGTAATAAACAAGTAATTCAGCATTTAGTAGATATGAATAATCAAATTCATTCAATTCTAGATTTATATGATGTTGAGAAAGAATTAAAGGCTAATGTTTTATCTGAAAGATTAGCATTGCTAGACTATATATTTGATAGTGTTGAAAATTTAAGCGATTAAACATAAAGAATTAAGGAGCAGGGATATTTCCACTGCTCCTTCAATTAAGTTGATGCTACGTATAAATTTGTTATCATTCTTGTCATTGTTTTAATCTTTCATAAATCACATCATAATCCGTTAAGATTTCTTCAATTTCTGCTTGAGTTGGATTTATAATAATCAGGTCTATAATTTCTTGTAAACATTGTGGATCAATATTTGCTTGATTAGTGTCTATGTAAAGTTTGATTTTATTCATTTTCTTTTGCATTATGCTCTCTCCTCAATAGTTGCTATATTAACTATCGGTTTTTTGCTATTAGGGAATTATAGGATAATGGGCTTAATAACAATATCTTATAGAGATGAAGACGTAGAACTGTTTTACTATGTAATTCATTAACCTATATTTTACTTTCACTTAATTTTTCTTTTATTTTCAGATGATACTATATTATCTGGAAGGAGCCGATGAAATGCGTAAGAAACGATTAATACGAGTTATATATACATTACCTTTTTTGATACCGTTATTATTATTTTGGATTATACCTTTGATTTTAGCATTAATTATTAGTTTTACAGATTGGGATTATATTTCTTCGGATATTAATTTCGTTGGATTATATAATTATATTGATATTTTTACAGATCCTGATTTTGTAAAAGCGTTATCCAATACTTTTGTATTTGGGTTAGGTACTATATTTGCAACAATAGTCCTAGGGTTAATATTTGCTTTGCTCTTCCAAAAGAATTTCACAGGAAGAAAAATATATCAGACAATCATATTTAGTCCATGGGTAACTCCAACTGTAGCTGTATCATTAGTATGGTCATGGATCTATGACCCAGATAAAGGTTTTGCGAATTTTATACTGAAAACTCTTGGATTAAAACCATTAGAGTGGTTACATAGTTCAAAAACGGCAATGTTGGGAATAATAATTTTTACTGTATGGAAGTCAATAGGATGGACTATGCTGTTTTATCTTGGAGCATTGGAGCGTGTTCCTAAGAGTACCTATGAAGCGGCAGAAATAGATGGTGGTAATTATCTAGGAAAGTTTATACATGTAACATTACCACTAATATCACCAACAACATATTTTTTATTTATAATCAATTTGATTACATCTATTCAAGTTTATGATCAGATACAGATTATGACACAAGGTGGTCCAGGAGGAAGTACTACAACATTGCTTTACTTATATTATGAGAAAGCATTCCAAAATTTCCAAATGGGTTCTGCTAATGCAGTTGCTATAGTTATTCTAACTATTATCATATTATTATCATTCATGAGCTCTTATATTAGTAAGAGATGGGTTCATTATGAATAGGAGAGATGTAATGAGAATTAAGGAAAAAACATTTTTGACCATGAAACATATTTTATTGATAAGTGTTGGTATAGTATTCGCTTTTCCTTTTATGTGGATGATTTTTGGAGTGTTCAAAACCAATAATGAAATTTGGCAAGAACCCTATAAGTTATTACCAAGTAACTGGGATATTGGAGAAATAATCATTGGTTTAGGAAATATAGATTTTAGCCAATATATGTTGAATAGTATATATGTTGGAGTGTTTGGAACACTTTCAATACTTTTGATTTCTACATTATTTACATATGTTATAGTCTTCATGAAGAACAAGAATACCAATTTCATCTTTGCTGTGGTTTTAGCTACTTATATGTTGCCATCAGCAGTAACTTATGTTCCATCATATGTCATACTAGCTAACCTAAATATGTTGGATAAGCTTAATGGAATGATTTTTTCATGTTTAGCAAATGTATTTTCAATATTTTACTTAAGACAGTCATTTCTAAAAATGAGTTTTGATTATATTGAGGCAGCTAGGATAGATGGTGCCAGTCATTTTAAAATACTATACCATGTAATATTTCCTTTGAACAAATCTGCGTTCTATACAGTTGGTGTTTTAACTTTGGTACAGCTATATAGTAGTTATATGTGGCCTGGTATTATTTTAAATAGTCAAGATAAGTATTTAGTTTCTCAGGGATTGAGACAATTTTTCATTCAGGATGGTGCTTATGGGATGAATTGGTCTGAAGTTATGTTAGCAAGTACCATAACAATTCTTCCGGTCATAATCATTTTTATTTTAGTACAAAAATGGTTTGTAACTGGAATTGTACAAGATAGTGGAGTAAAAGGTTAAAAACTAATTTGAATCTAGAAAGGATGGCAAAAGAAATGAAAAAAATCATTGGTATATTATTAATTATGTTACTATTAGTTGGATGTTCAAGTACTACGGCTAATCAGGCAAGTAAGAACGATAAGGAAACAAAAAATGAAAAAGTCAATATAAAATTCTGGCATGCATTAGGTGGTTCGTTGGGAGATGGGTTATTGGAGATTATAGATAAGTATAATAGCTCACAAGATAAATATGTTGTAGAACCAGTAACCATCGGTAGCTATAGTGAAATTGATGAAAAATTACAAGCTGCATATGCCGCAAAAACAGTACCTGCATTAGTTGCAGGAGGGTCATATGAAATGTTTTATAAAAAGGGACTTGTTGAGGCTTTTGAAGATTATATAACTGATGAATATGATAAAGAGGATATCGTAGGTGGTTTTATGACTGCGGCATTGAGAGAAGGTAAAATGTTCTTTGCACCAGCCTATGGAACTTCACAAGTATTATATTATAATAAGGCAGTTCTAAATGAAACTGGATACAATGTTGAAGATTTACAATCATGGCAATCTATTGTTGCTATGCAAAAGGATATAATCGGGCTTGATACTAATAAGGGAGAAATAAATTATATATGGGAACCAATGTGGGGCTCTGGAAATATGGCTGATGTTGTTTCAAGTGCAGGGGGTAAGTATATATCTGATGATGGCAAAAAAGTACTGATTAATAATGATATCTGGGTGGAAGTCTTGGATCAATTCAGAATATGGATTAATGAGGATAAAATTATGAACATTCATTCTGGCGGACAAGGATGGGAGTATTGGTACAAAACAATGGATGATTGGGTATATGGCAAATCATTGGGATATACAGGTTCACCAGGTGATTATGTAATTGCTTTAGATGCTGTAAAAAAGGCTATTGATGAAGGATACAAAAATAAATTTGGAGTTACACCTCAACCAGGTTGGAAAAACAATGACCCAGCACCACGTTTTTCAAGTTTGATGTATTTTATACCTAAAAGTCCTAATTTGACTCAAGAGCAAAAAAAAGGTGCTGCAGATTTCGTAACTTATGCTACCAGTACATCAAATACAGCTAAATTTTCAATGGCAACAGGATATGTAGGAGTAAGAAAATCAGTACTTGATCTACCAGAATACAAAGAATACTTGAAGTCTAATCCAGATGCAGATGCTGCCTTGATACAGATAGATAAGTATGCAATACCTGAATTCGTTGATCCAACAGGTGGTGCTATTTTAGACGCTCTAAAAGAAGCAGTAGATAAAATCCAAATAGAAAATATTCCTTCAGAAGAAGCACTAAATCAAGCAGCTGCCAAAGCACAAAGAGAATTAGATAAAATAAATAAATAAGGAGAAGAGAATTGAATATCAAGGTAAATATTCATAGAGTTATAGAATGTTTTAAATTCCATATCGAACAAAATATCAGCTCTTTATATGTAGAATGTAAAACCAAGATAAAGTCTCCAATTATGGTTCTAGTATATAATTCAAAAGGAATGAATATAGGTGAAATCTTCTTTGGCTATAGTAATTTTGTAAATTATTTTTATATCTCTAATGAAAAAACTACTATGAATGGATTGTGTCATAAATTAGAACATGGAGAATATTCCGTAATGATTATTACTTATTCTAAAGAGCTGAATAAAGATGAAGATATAATAGATTTTAATATAGAAGTAAATAAAGATAAAGATATACCCTTAGATTTCCTTCAAGAAGAAGCATGGTTCTTAGAAAATAAAATGAATATTGACTATGATAAATATTTTAATGATGAATCCAGATATTATAAAGGCGATTTTCATGCTCATACTTTTTATTCTGATGGAAAAAACAATGGTGAACAAGTAAGAGAAATAATTAGAAAACAGGAATTAGATTTTATAGCGTTAACTGAACATAATAGAATTCCTTTTGGATTTAAAGAACTTGGATGTGTGAATATACCATCATTTGAACTGACTTTTGATTTTGGTCATGTTAATGTACATAGAATCCATAAGAATATATTAAATAACTTAAACAATGAACCTATGGTAAATATATTCAGTGTATTTGATAATGCAATAGATATTTTTAGGGAGATATCCAACATATCAATCAATCATATGTTTCTAGAACCTTGGGAATTTGGTTATGGGGAATTAGATATGACTAAGATTAATACCCTTGAGATAATTTGTGACCCCACTTATCCTACTTCAAGTGAAGCTAATGATAAAGCTGTTAGATTCTTAGATTTTTTATGGAACTCTGGGTTTAATATATATGGTATTGGAGGTAGTGACAGTCATAATCTGTATGAAGATCGTTATGATGGAGCCACATTACCATCCATATATGGTGATCCATCAACCTATGTCTATTGTGATGGATTGTCAATTAATAATATTATAAAAGGAATACAGAAGGGACATAGTTATGTTACAAGATTTGTAGAATTGGACATCAATATATCCGATTATAAATATCTCCCTGGACAACAAATAAATAATGAATCTGAAACAATAACGTATAAGGTTACTATAAAAAACTGTGTTAAAGATTATAAGGGAAGATTTATCTATAATGATGAAGTTATAAAAGAGCAAAAGATAACAAATCTCAATCCAACTATGGATTTGACGTTAGAAAATAGTGAGGAACATTGGTGGCTTCGTTTTGGATTATACGATGAAGATAATCATGTAATAGCTTACATTAATCCAATATATAATAAATTAAGTAAAATAACAGAGACAAGATTAAATATATTATTAGAAGAGTTTGGTGAACAAGATGATAAAAGGCATATTATTTGACAAAGACGGAACTTTGATTGAATTTACAGCAACATGGCATCAAGTTATAACTTATATCCTTAATGACCTAGAGAAAAAGTTTTACTTGAATCAACAGATTATAGCTGATTTAAAAGAAGTATCTGGTTATGAAGATAGTGGTTTCATAAAAGAAAGTATTATTCAGTATTACTCTACCACTCAAATCATTGAAAAATGGTATGATACAATAGCTAAATATGGAGATATGAATAGCATTACCAAATCATTATTATTGGAGCTATTTGAAACTAATGCAGTTAGAGAAGATGTTGATATAAAATTACTTGATGGAGTTAAGGATTTACTATCGTATTTAAATGATAGAGGTTATTTTATTGGAATCGCAACTGCCGATACGAAACATTCTGCTGAGTTCAGTCTTAAGAAAGCAAAAATATATGATTATTTTGATTATATAGGGGCAGATGATAGTAAAAATGAAGCAAAGCCATGTCCTCAGATGGCTTTAGATTTCTGTGAGGAAGTAGGTATTGATATAAGAGAATTATTAATTGTAGGGGATAGTGTAACGGATATGATTTTCGCTAAGAATGCTGGGGCAGATTTCATTGGTGTAGAGACATTATATAACAATAGCAATCAATTTATTGAAAATAATTATAAAACCGTAGATATGATCTATAAGATTATAGAGGAGTTCAATCTATAATCTTATAGATGTTATATTATTATAACTTTCTCCTAAAATCTTCTCAACCATTTTAATGATAAAGCATCTCCAGGTATATCTATATATTGTGTTTCACCGTTCTCACTTGGTATACGGAACCAACATACTAATCCTCTATCATATAAATTTCTAATTATACCAATTTCAGATGTAGTAAAATTATCACTCATTGCTAATAAAACTATCTTTTCATTAGTTGATTCATTAATTGCCATATCAGCTACTATGACACATCTTCCAATACAAGCTTTTTTTACAAACATATCACCAATTTGAATATCTTTTATATCAACTGGTTCTAAGTAATGATTCAGCGCATCAGTATTAGAATACGAATATACGATATCTAGATATCTCTTTAAATCTTCATAAGTATTTGATGGGTCTGTTTTTTGTGCCCATTCTAATTGATTATCTTTTGTAACTAGTCTATTACCTTCCATCCATTTACTATATTCAGCTGTAAAACCGTTAGCAAATGGATAAGAGATATCATTGTACTGTTCTGTCTTAAATAAATATTCAGCATTCAATCTTATAGCTGAGTCACTTGATTGTTCTAGATCTTTATTGTCAAGTGGCATATCAACTACAGTTACATATTCAGGTTCTTCATTTAAATATTGATCACCAGTATATAATTTGGGCAGTACTGCATGTTCCTTTAGCGGAAGATTTTGGATGTACGCTCCAAAACTACCTTCTTCTGGAATAACTCTTTCAAATCCTTTAGGTAGATTGAATCTATCTTTTATTATCTGTCCATCCATATTTATTAATTTCATTTCATCTGGAATATGCAGTATAATATCATCTAGCCTTGCTTTATAGTTAGAATATTGCTTATTGCCTTCTTCCATAATAAGTTCTTCCGTCTTAGTAGATTCATCTTGTAATAACGTGTTTTCCTCTCTTAGTTCCTCATTTTCTTTTTTTAATTCAGCCAACTGAGATTCCAACTGGGATATTTTGTCTTCATATTCTTGTACAGTAGATTCAAGTGAATTATTCTCAGTACTATTTAAATTAGGTTCATCAGTTGTATTATCAGGGTTATTGGTTGTTGACTGACTAGAATCACAGCTAGTCAATAATAAAATAACTAAGATTAATATAAATACTTTCTTATTATTCTTCATTGATACTCTCCTTATTGTACATTCTTAATCAATATGTATATTTTAAAATCAGAATATATTATATACATATACGTCAAATATTATATCATATGGAGAATTAGGAAACAAATTAATTCTATCAATACCAATAGTATTAGAAATAAAACTGAAGATAATGATTTTATTTTTAATGGAATAATGTACCAATTGACTTGATAATGATAATCATTTATACTTTTGGTGTGGTAATGAAAATCAATATCATTAAACTATTACATAAATACTAGGAGGATAACAATGAAGAGAACAGCTTTTATTTTAGCAATTTTAATACTTATATCAGGAGTGGTTGCTGGTTGCGCAAAAAGTGAAGAAAAGGTTGTCAATATCTATACTGACAGGCATTATGATACAGACCAAGCTTTGTATGACAAATTCACAGAAGAATCAGGTATTAAGGTAAATGTAGTAAAAGCAGGATCAGATGAGCTATTAGAAAGATTAGCTAACGAAGGTGAAGATACTGAAGCTGATGTACTTATCACTTCTGACGTTGGACGTTTATATCGTGCAAAAGAAAAAGAACTAGTTCAATCCTTTAATTCGGACTTAATTAACGAACAGGTACCAAAACACTTAAGAGATAATGAAAATAACTGGGTAGCATTGACGGTTCGTGCTAGAGTAATTACTTATGCTCTTGACCGTGTTGATCCTTCTATGTTATCTACATATGAAGCTTTGACAGAACCAAAGTGGGCTGGAAAAGTACTGGTAAGAAGTTCAAGTAATATATATAATCAATCATTATTAGCATCATTTATTGCCCTAAATGGAGAAGAAGCCGCTGCAGAATGGGCTAAAGGTTTAGTAGCAAACATGGCTAGAACACCTGAAGGTAATGACCGTGATCAAATGAAAGCTGTTGTTGCAGGAGAGGGAGATGTAGCAATAGTTAATACTTATTATGTAGGAAAATTATTAAATTCATCTGATGAATATGAAGTTGAAGTAGGAAAGAAGATTGGAGTATACTTCCCAAATCAAGAAACAACAGGTACACATATTAACATCAGTGGTGGGGCATTAACGAAACACGGAAAAAATAGTGAGTCAGCAATAAAATTATTAGAATTCTTGACAGGTGAAGAAGCTCAAGATGACTATGCTAATGCTAACTATGAATATCCAGTAAATCCTAAAGTTGAACCATCTGATTTATTGAAAAGCTTTGGTGATTTTGATATACAAGAAATAGATTTATCCCTTCTAGGTGAATACAACGATGAAGCTGTAAAGATTTTCAATAAAGTTGGATGGCAGTAAGCTTATGAGAAATGTAATGAAAGGAAGGCGAATAAGTCCTCTTCATGTTATTGCAAGTATCATAATTATGCTGATACTTTTACCAAGCTTAATGATAGTGATTCGACTATTTCAACCTGTGACAGAATCATGGATTCATATTAAAACATACCTATTAAAAGACTATTTAATAAATTCAATAACCCTTATTTTTCTTGTTGGAGGGGTTACATGTTTACTTGGGATTTTTTTCGCTTGGTCATTATCAAGATATAAGTGGAAATATACGAAAACACTAGAAATATTATTGTTTTTACCAATGGCGATACCTCCTTACATTGGAGGATATGTCTATGGGGGTATTTTTACTAGTTTTGGAACACTCCATCGAATAATGTTGACTCTTGGATTGAAACCTATAAAAATTGATATCTTATCAATGGGAGGAGCAGTTTTTGTTTTTAGTTTGTTTTTGATGCCTTATGTAATGTTGGTAACAAAAGGATTCTTTAATCGCCTTCCTAAAAATATAGAAGAATCCTCTAGATTATTAGGTAAAAGCAGATTCCAGACGTTTTATAAAATTATATTGCCAATGAGCAGAGGTGCTATCATAGGTGGAGTTATACTTGTTGCCCTAGAGGTACTCAACGATTACGGTTTAGTCAAGTATTTCGGTATTCCTACTTTTAGTACTGCAATCTATACTACTTGGTTTGGTTTGTCAGATGTGGACGGAGCAATCAGACTTGCTTCAAGTCTCATGATTATAGTTATCATCATCTTATTGGTTGAGCAATTCTTCAGAGGTAGAGGGAGATTAAGTCAAGCAAAGGCTGTTACAGATTTAGGTACAAAGAAGGTAGCACCAATAGGATATAAAATATTATTTTATATTGTAGGAACTATCTATCTGTTACTAAGTCTTATTATTCCAGTTGCTCAATTAATACACTGGAGTACTTTAGCAAAAGATACAGTGGTACTTAGAAACCTGGATAAAATATTAAAAAATACATTGATTACAGCAATCATTGTTACTATTGTAATAATCATGTGTAGTATTATAATAGGAAATTTTAATCGTCTACATTCTGGAATAATAACAAAAATATATGCTCGAATTGTCATTGTTGGTTACTCCATTCCTGCATCAATTATAGCAATAGCCGTACTTGTGTTTTTTATAGCTGCTGATAGAAGTTTGGGTGGAATATATGGATTTTTTGGATTGAAAAACCTGTTTTTGACAAGCAGTGTATTTATGCTGATTTTTGCATTGACCATTAGATTTATGGCAATAGGTTATAACAGCGTTGAATCGGGCTTTAGCAAAATGGGATTAAAATATTATGAAGCATCAAAACTATTGGGTAAAGGGGAGTGGCATACCTTTACAAAAGTCGACCTACCAATACTAAAACCTGCTATAATTAGTGCTATGATATTAACATTTGTTGATGTATTAAAAGAGCTGCCACTCACATTGATACTAAGACCTTTCAATTTTGATACACTAGCTACTAAAGTATATACCTATGCCAATGATGAGATGATACATGAAGGAAGCATCTACGCATTGATGATTATAGGTGTAAGTACCCTAGCACTAGTATTTTTATTAGGATTCAGGAAGGAGAAGGCAGAATGATTGAATGCAAGGACATATCCTTTAGATATAGTAATGCTATTGAACCAACATTGAATAAACTATCATTTTCATTACATAATGGTGGAGTTTTAGCAGTAGTAGGACCTAGTGGTGGAGGTAAGTCAACATTACTTCGTGTTATAGCAGGGCTTGAGACACCATATGAGGGTACATTAAGCATTAATAATAAGATTGTTTTTAATCTGAATAATAATGTAAAACCAGAAAATAGAGGAATAGGTATGCTTTTTCAGGATTATGCACTATTTCCACATATGAATGTGAAGAAAAACATTGAATATGGGATTGATCATCTACCAAAAAAAGAGAGAAAACAACGACTTGATGAAGTATTAGAGTTAGTTGCTTTGGGTGGTTATGAAAAAAGGTATCCCCATGAGCTTAGTGGAGGACAACAGCAACGTATTGCACTTGCAAGGGCATTGGCTCCAAAACCAAAGTTATTATTATTAGATGAACCTTTTAGCAATCTTGATACCCACTTACTTAAAAAGGTTAGAGATGATTTGTTCAATATTATAAGAAAAACAAATATAACCACAATCATGGTTACACATAATCCAGAGGATGCAAAAGCTGAGGCGGATAAAATAATTAGCATAGTGGATGGTAGGATAGATAGGGAAGTTATGAATGAGAAAGATTAGTTGTTATAGATGATTTATATAAATTTGATAGGTAATTTAACTTGTGAAGAGCAGAGATTATTCCCTGCTTTTTTTGTATGTCTATATTGTTATATCTTTTGATTTCTCATGTTTTATTTATTATATATACAATATTATATAATTATAATGTTGACAATTAAAGCAATAGTAAAGTGTATGTATTATTTTTATCTGTATCATGGTATAATTGAAAAAGTGCAATCAAGAGTAATAATTGAAGATAACTAAAAATGTTAAGGAATAATGACAAATATACGATATATTATAAGGTTATTTAACTTACATAATGAACAAATTACAAATGAGGGAGTAATAAAATGAATAAAATCAAGAGAATTACCGTAATGATATTTTTCCTAGCTATGGTATTTACACCTACTTTAGCTGTAGCACAAGAGAATGATAGTAAGGAACAAATCAGTGAACCTACTAATACCATGAAATTTAAACAGTTAGCGACGGGTAGACTTTTTCAAGCTGGTTTAACAGAAGATGGACGTATCATTATGTGGGGAACAAATAGATTTGGTCAGTTTGGATTGGGTTATAGAACTGAGAATAAAAGTGAATATACAGAAATTGGTGGGGGTAGCACAGATTGGGAGTATATTCAGGCGGGTTCTGACAATGCAATGTTTGGTATTAAGAAGGATGGAACAATGTGGAGATGGGGTGCTATCTATCACTATCATGATTCCATAGATACTCCTATACAGATTGGTAAGAATAAAAAGTGGAAAAAGATTGTAGGTGAATCAGAATATGCGTATTATGTAGCACTAGCAGAGGATGGTTCTTTATGGAAATGGGTGGATTGTAAGCTGGTACAAATTGGAAAGGACAATGACTGGAAAGATATTGATGGAGGTCACAATTATTTTGCCGTAAAGAAGAATGGTTCTTTATGGGCATGGGGTACTAGCTATAAAAAATATCCAATTAAAATAATGGATAACTTTAATGCAAAATGTTTCTCGGTAGGCTACAAAGATATGTATTTTATTAATGAAGATGGTACTCTTTGGGCATTTATTAATCCTAATGTTTTGGAAAACAAGACTGGTGTAACAAAACCTATTCAGATTGGTTCAGATAAGGATTGGTCACTTGTACAATGTAATTATCGAGCTAATTTTGCTATCAAAAAGGATGGAAACTTATGGTCTTGGGGAGAACATGACAATGGGGCACTTCGGTTTGAAAAACGTAGCGAGGTAGATAATCATAATCCTACAAGAGTCAGTGAGGAAAATGATTGGGCTTTATTATCTCATGGAGGTTCGGAATTCAGTTGTATGCTAGGTTTGAAAGAAGATGGAAGTCTGTGGATTTGGGGAAATACTCAGGAGAAACATATGGTGTATAGTCATCAACAGACTGATATGAAGAAAAATGTCCATATTGATATGGATATCTCTTATAAGTATTTGAAAAACTTAGGTGGCAATGTAAGTGTTTATGATGCTGTAACAGTAGATGATTTTATAGCAGAAGTAACGGAAATTCTTAAGTTGGATTGTTCCAAAGAATTAAAAATATTAGAAGAAAATAAGAAGAACCGTACAGACATGTACAAAGAAGCTAAAAAGAAGAAAACACAGATTGAAACTTTGGAATATAAGAAAATTATTGACCCTTTGGACTATCCTTCTTATGATAAACCTATATTACGTAGAGAAGCTGCTAAGATAATATGGGGAGGATTAGCCCATAAATACGGTGAAGATATTATTAAATATTCAGTTGAAATTGTTGATACTTACAGAGGAATAGATATATATGGAGATCCTTATTTAGATGTTGATGAAGAAGAATATGTATTAGGGTTATCCCAGTGGCAAGATTATCGAGGTAATGTTTCAGATATTTATGATATTACACCAGAATGGCAGAAAGAATCCATATTGTGTTATTTAACAGGAATAATGAAACTAGACAAACATGGAGAGTTCAAACCTTATGGATTTATTACAACTAAAGAAATGGATAATATTTTAGAGATATTGAAGAATATAAAAGATAAAAAGGAGATAAAAATCCTAAAAGATATAGACAAAAAAGAAATGCCAACATATGAAGAAATGACTCAAAACGAGAAATGGTTATGGACAAGTCCTTATGTTGGTAAAGAATTATATGAAACCGTAGATGCTTATAGTTTTCTATGGGACACAAGTAAAGAATTAAAAGAATTTCTAATTGATAAAGACTACGAAGAAGATAAAATAAATAAATATCTTAATGGAATAATCGATAATCAAAAGAATTATATAAAAGCTAGATATAATATTGACTATGCTCATCTAGGTGATGTGAAGAAAACGAAATACGATATTGCTGAAGATCATTTGTATTATTCAGAAATAAAGCAAAGACATTATGATGAACAATTTGAAAAAAAGGTGGATTACAGAACAAGAAGATTACGATATTATTCTCCAATACAATCAATGGCAAGATTCATCAATAGAGAGATGAAAGTAATGTGGATGGATGACGTAACAGATTATGATATTGAACAATATAAAAAACACAAGGTTGTAATGCAAGCAGAGCTTATTTCAGATGAAAGCTTAATGTATGTGGCTAGCAGCGATAGAGTAATGGGGATTGTTAGGTTTATCTACTATCCTCCAACCGATCAAGAATATTTAAAACAAAATGGTCTTGAAGTAGGTAAGTGGTATGAAAAAAGAGTTGAGTTTTGGGATTTTGGTTGCGAAGAGTATACCTTAGAAGATTATACTGAAGAATCAGATGGGAGACAGAATCTATGGAGATATTATCAAGGTATAAGTAATCATATGAAGGATATTGATAACACTAATCTAGATAAAAAAACTGATAATAATTGGTACATTGATGATACTACTATTTTGATTCCTAGTTCAGAACAGGATAAGTGACATAAATAACAAACTATTATATTTTCTCATAATGATAATGAAAGAAAGGAAAATAAATCATAATGAAAAAAATAATTTGCATAGTTTTAATGTTAACTATAACAATAGCTCTCAGTTCTTGTAACAAAAGAATAGAAGATTCTATCAATAACAATTTAGATAAAAATATATCTATAGAAAATGATATAGAGACTCAAACTGATACTACAGTTGAGACTAATCTAGATACTGACAAACAAGAAAAAGTAAAAATTGAACCTTCACATTTTGTTTATACAGATATATCTATTGATGGTTTTCCTACAGAGCTATTTAATAGTAATATAAGTTTTAAAAGTCTTGATAATAAATTTGGAGAGCTTATAAAAGCAGAATATTTTACTGCATTTGATGATGTGTTCATTACAACAAGAGATTACACGGATTTTTCAATAGACCTATACCTAGGTGAAAATAAAAATCGTACAGAAGGTTTTATAACTAATATAGTATCATTAAGTAAAACTGAAAGTATTGTGAAAGATATTGTTGTTGGTGACTCCATGGATAAAGTTCTAACTACTTTTTTTAATGAAGATAATGAACGAATTGATGATAATTATTATGGTGATATTAAGATTCTATATGGTGATGAAGATCTCTATAATAAATGTGCTTACATAATATATAAAGATGATACACCTTCTATAATTAAATATGTGGGAGAGACTGTGGTATTAATATTTACAATTGATAGTGATAATAATGTTTCTAAAATAGAAGTGATAGAGACAGCAGTATAATAAAGATGGAGCCATTTGGGCTCCATCTTTATTATAAGTTCGCAAACTTTTTTTATTGAAGATATTGGGTCAAATTGATAACATGTATACACATTAAAAATGAGTATCTAAGACGCAAAAACAATCTATTTTCAAAGGGAGTGTATAAAATGATAAAAGGATTTGATTCATATACAGTAGATTTTACTTATTATATTCATTTAATTAATAAGCAGTTTATAAATGTTATTGAGAAAGGCAGTCCATTATTTAAAACAAATGCGGATGATTTATTTGAAGCTTTTTTATTAGAAATACCTAATGAGTATAGACAACGATATACATGTAGTGCATGTAAAAAGTTTGTTGAAGATTATGGTAACATTGTTGCATTATCTGAAGATGGTAAAGTTGAAGCGGCTCTATGGGGATATTTTGATGGGTTAATGGCACCAGCATTTAGAAGATTAAAAGAGTTAGTTGAAAAAGCAGATATTGTAGATGTCTTTATAACTTCAAAAGAAATATTGGGAGTTCCATGTGCCGGCGGCTTTAATCATATGCATATAAATGTACCAGATAAAATAAGGTATACGGGTAAAATAAATACAGATATGCAAATGATGTTTGAAAAAAGAGAAGACTTTCGAATGTTACAACAATACATAGAGGAATATCCATATGATGTTGCAGTTGATGCTAACAATATATTTAATTCAGAGCATCTGTATAGATTTGAAAAATGTCTTGGTATTTCCAACTGGTACATGGACTTACATAAAAAATTACAAATTAATAAGAAATATAGTGATAACATATTGTGGTACGCTGTTGCTACTGCACCACCAGGTTACTGTCATATCAAAAATACTATGATTGGTACTTTGCTTGATGATATAAAGTTTGGTTTGGATTTTGATGCTATCGCAAATAGATTTGCTAAAAAAATGAACCCCTTACAATATCAAAGACCACAAACTAACCCTACAAGAGGAAACATTGAACAAGGAGAAAAAATAGTTGAAAAATTAGGTATTAAAAAATCTTTTAGTCGTAGATATGCAAGACTAGATGAACTTAAAACCATATGGGAATATAATGATTTTTCCGAGACTACTGGAAAAGGGTTCTTTGGTCATATAAAAATAAAAAACGTAAATAAGACTAATAAATCAGTAGATATACCAGCTACAAAAATTACTTGGAAAAAATTCGAAAAGACAGTATTAACCAATGCAAGTAAAATTGAATTTTTAGTTCCTAAGAATGGTAATTTTGCTGCTCTATTAACAGCTACTCATCAAGAGGCTCCACCTATATTTCAATGGGATAATCTAGAAAAAAGAAATCCCTTTTCATGGTATGTATATACTAATGGATCTCCATGTACAAGATGGAATCTAAAGAATGATTATTGTAATGTTACAGGTATATGTTATCAACCTTCAATGTGGTATGGAGAATATCCATATCAGGGTAAGAGTATATTTATTTTACTTGATAGCGCAAAAGATATTAATGGAACTCAAAGTAATTGTTTATTTCCAGAAATGCTAATAAATGATTTGAGAGAAATAAGAAAAACTATAGAAGCATATTCAAAAGAGGCAACCCTTCAAGGAGTAAATGAAGCAAGTGCTTGTGGTTACAGACTTGATTATGGTAGAGAATGGAATGTGAATTTTAGAGTTACTACCTCTACAGGTGTTTACAATTATATATTAGATAGATGGGATTAAAATAAGTGAAGAAGAAATCTATATGTTATTTACATGTATACATATTAATATTATGAGATTATAAAATTAATAGCATTATATACAAAATAATAGTTGTATATGTTATAATTAATTCGTGTATATAAATAGATATTGTAATAAAATAACTTTGATTACAATATTATATTCGGGTAGTTATTATGAATGATGGGGGGAAAGATATGGGAAAAGAAGTATATAAACTTACAAAAAATGATTTTTATAAAGTTACACCTTTAGTTAAGTCAAATCATGAATTATCGGTTTATTCAACAGTAAATGGAATTTTGAATGGAGAGGTATATGTAAATAGTATTGCTCATCCAACTGCTGCATTAATTAAAACTTGTGAATGTAATTATATTGCAGGGGATGCTAAGGATTTAGAATTTAACAAAGCAGTATTTGAAAACATAGACTTTTGGGATCAGGTCACACCTGATACAAGTGAATGGAGAGATGTCATATGTTCTAATCACAAAGATAAATTTATAAGAGCATATACTAGGAGACATTATATACTTGAAAATGGATTAGAGAAAGAAATAAATGTAGAATTGCCAGAAGGTTATTATCTTGAAGAAGTTAATCCTAATTTGTTAAGACAAATGAAATATAATAATGTAGAGGATTTGATTGAATGGATAGATAACTGGAAGGATGATGAGATATTTCATAAATATGGGGTTGGCTATTACATACGAAATGATAGAGATATCGTAAGTTGGTCATTGAGTGATTGTACTTACAATAAGAAAATTGCAATTGGTATTCATACAGACAAGAAATATCGTAAATGTGGATTTGCAAAATTAGTAGTATCAAAAGTTGTTCAGAAATGCTTTGCAAAAGGATATGAAAGTATAGACTGGTTATGTGTAGATTGTAATAAAGGTTCCATAGGAACGGCTAAAAGCGTTGGGTTTAAACTCGCTGATAAATATACTAGTTTCACACCTTACCCTCCAATTGAAAATCTGAAGGATTTGACAGAGGATGAATGGAAGGAATGGGGCGACTATTTATTTCATGCATCAAAGAGTGAACCTAAGTTATTAATTGATTGTATGCTTTCTTATATAAAAGGAAATACATTAGAGGATGCAAAAGATGTATTAAAAACGATTCATAGCATGGAAATTCCAATGGATTTTGAAATGGAATCATTTATTGATTATTTACATTCATGTGATATGGCTTCTGAATTTAACGTGAAGTGGATGGAGGGGTAATATAGCTGGCTAAATGTCCAAATGATTATTGCCATATTCCAGAAGAAATATTAAATAAATATATTAATTTATCCTCAAAATGATGGAGTAACATCTTGATTTCTTAAAGATATAACTCATACAGTAAAGAGCAGAAAATTATTTTCTGCTTTTTGCTATATAGTTAAGTTTTGTGAAGATAAAAATGAACAAAAATTAAGTGTGATTTTTGTTCGTTTTTACTTTTGATTGCATTCTATCCGATTAAACATACCGTTCGTCAGGATTTGTTGAAAAAACATAGCGATTTGTTTATTATAATGTCTAAGCTTAATTAAATTGCTAATAGCTATCAATTATGCTGTATTGTTAAATTATTAATAAATTAATTAATAATAAACATTAATAAATGGCGAAATATTAGACAGTATAACTCGCTAATGGAGGGTTAAGTTGGATACTTTTAAAATACAAACTGATGGCTTAAAAAGTAAAACCTATTCTATATCATATGTTTGTAGTAAAATACAAGATATAAAAGATGACTTTATGAATATTACATCTAATATTGATTATGATGTGAAATGTAGACAAGCTATTAATGGAATGATTAATACGTGTTTAAAACAACTTAATGATATTATTTATAACATGGATTCATATATAAAGCTAATGAATGATTCAGCCGATTCTTACAATAATATAGAAAATGAATTGCTTTCATTAGCTTGTCAATTAGAAGATGAACATCACATACCAATGATAGAACCACAATCATTGACTGATGAGAGAAATTTACGTACAAGTCAAATGTGCGATAATTCAGGAGGGTATTCAAGCAAAGCCTTCAAATACGAAGATGAAGACATTATTGCTTTAAAAAAGGGTATGCAAGATATCTTTAAAGACAATGATTATGTTAATGATATTAATTTTGAAAACATATTTGGGGAAATAGATAGTGATATAGATTATGATTTTGAAGAAAATGTTGAATATTTTTTACGTAATTGCGAAGCTTATCTATATTCTAATAGAATAAATCTGGAAACAACTTATAAATCATTACCTGATGAGTACAAGCTTATGGTGTTAATGCATTGGGTAGAATTGATGAAAGATGATACCCATATTGATGTATCTAATGTTTTACCAGATGAATATTTTGAGAATGTACCTTCATTGCCTTTTACTGATAGAAAACTTGGTAATATAACGTCAGAGAATAAATATGAAAGCGAAGATGCATATAACTATTTTAAGAAATATTATTATCCTATACAAGCTTTATATCAATTCCAAAAAGGAGATTTTGAGCAGTTAAAAAGAACAGCTTTTATGGAATGGGCAAGATTGGCATATGGTTCCAGTAAAAAAGAACAAGGTCAGGAATTTAGAGCAGGATTATTTTTTGGAGGTGTGACTTCACCTATCAAAGGCATATATGATACAATAGAAGGTATCTACTCCGTGTTCACTCATCCAGAACAATTAGGGTTTTTTATAACATTTGTAGTAAGTCTTCCGTTTTCATCTAAAAATAGAGAACTTATGAAACTTATGATAAAGCAGACTTATGATGAATGGAAAGCTGAATATGATAATGCTGACGCTGGTGATAAAGGATTTATGATTGGTCAGTTGATTGGTGAAGCCATTACCTTTGCTGTAGAAGCAGGTGGGTTTGTAAAAGGAATTAAGGGCTTAACTCAATTTGTTAAAAATGGTGGATTTAGAAAAGCGGTTAAACAAGTTGTTAAAATGGGTAGCAGTGTTAAGAAACTGTTGAAAATGAAACCTGCTGAGTTTATAAAATCCGTCAAGAAAATATTTAAAAGAAAAGACCATTATGAAGTGCTATTAAATAATGATGAATTGGTTAAAGTTCCTTATGATGATTTAACTGTTATGCAGAAAAGTAAATTTGATGGCTTTGTTGATTCACATATGCAGAACGATGTAGTGCCGGATAGGGTTTATGGTGAAGATGGTATTGGGATTGTAAGTGGTGAGGGGACGGGTAAGTATACAGGAATTGGTAAGACTGGAAAAGGTATTCCTCAAGAGAAGGTTTCCCCTGAAGTCTTAAAACAAATAGAACCTGATTCAAATGCTGCTTATGGTTATTCACCTAAAAAAGGAACTCCATATGAGAAATATGATTTTACTGATATTGAAAAAGCAAATGAGAATAGGTTGATAAGAGAGGATTATTTAAAACAGTCAAAAGTAATTCAAAATGAAATTGAAGAAATGACTAAAGCGGGAGCTTCTAAACAAGAAATTGCTGATAAAGTTGTTACTATGAGAAATACTGATAAAGTAAAAGCAAGAGCAAAAATGCCCCCAGAAGATTTAGTACCAATAGAACAAAGAAATCTTAAAATATATGGTAATAAAATAGGACCAGACGCTGAATGGTTATTTAAAAAAAACAAATTAAAATTCCCAAATAAAACAGATATTGAAATTTGGGATTATATTATTGAAAGTTCAATGAAAAAAGATAAAGTTATAAATACTCTATTAGGTATAGAACATTAAGAAATAAAAATATGAAGGGCGGAAGAGATATTGAAAATAGTATTTAACAATTATCCTGACATAACAAAAGTTATTATCTGGCAAGATGGAAAATATAAAATATTAGATGACGATTCTGGTTTATCAACTCAAGGTATTGCTGGAATCACAGAAAACAATAATCTAGTAGGTGTTTTTGTAAATAATTACAAAGCTTATTTCGTTATTGAAACACATGTTTATTCACTCTCACCTAAAGAGTTTGAATGCAGTAATACATATATTAATAAAGATGAGAGATGTTTTATATTAAAGAATAGAGATATGGAAATTTGTAATATTATTTATAAACCCTTCATTGATTCTGGTATGATGTTTTATGAAGTGGATCTAGAAGAATTTGATATTCTTTTATTTCTAAGTAATAATATTTTAAATAACAAAGAGACTTTAGAAGCATTTATAGAATCCAAGTAACATGAAAGAACTGATGTTATACCCCTATCATAGGTAAGCATAACAATGGTAGATGCTAATTAAGAAAGGAATAGAAATGGATTTCAATAATTTGATCAATAAAGCAATACAGAAAAATGAAGTGATAAAATTGTTAAGAGGTGAAAGGGAATATGAAATTGAAGTTTCAAAATTTACATCCGATGTTTTCCCTACAGATATTAATAGAGTAATTGTAAACTGTTTTTATAATCAAAAAGAGAAAATAGAGGACATTGATATTATTTTCAAAAATGCAATAATTGAGTTAATAAGTGGTTCAGCCGTGGATGCTTATATAGCAGTATTGTATTTTGATGTTTGTATATTTCAAGAGGAAATAAATAACGCTACATTTATATTAGAAAAAGAAACTCTTGCCATGGAAATTCAAAGGTCATTGAAGTCTAAACAGGATGAATTGCTAGAAGAAATAGAATTTTTCAATGGAATGAAGAAACAAAATCCTTGGAAGAATATAGAAAACTTTAATAAGTACTACAGTAAGAAATATGGGTTTAGTATTGTTTAATTTATTTCATTAATTATTTGATAGTGGTGATTTAACAGTAATGACAAATAATATCCCTTCTGAGGGCAACCTTAGGTGGGATATTATTATGAGTTTTATCAGTTAATATTTTTTTCTTCCAACAAACGATGAATATATCCTAAAACTTGTTTTCTACTAGCTTCATCAAGTTGGATAAAATAGGTTAATGTTTGTTTGTCAATTTCATCAAGTGAATTCTCTTTAATTAATTGGTCTATTAAGTTAGAAGTAATATTATTGAAAACCTCACCTTTTCCAGTTACAAACCATTCTTCGTTAACATTGAATTCAGTTATTATATTATTTTTTACCCTATCTGTCAGAGAAACATTCCCATTTTCTATATTGGCTAAATTAGAGCGACTCATACTTATTCTATTAGCAAAAAGATCTTGATTAATACCTAATATTTTCCTTAATTCCTTTATACGTGAACGGATAATAAACACCTCCATAAAAAGAGTATAGAAGAGAAAAAAGTGTTTGTCAAGAACTATAAAATTAATTTTTGTGATTGACAAGAACATATAGAAGGAATATAATGTTTTTAACAAACATTATAGGAGGCGTTTTAAGGAAGATGGGATATAAACAAGATTCACAAGAATTAATTGAATTGACATCAAAATTATCTAAAAAACAAAGGATGTTAGTACTAAACTTAGCTAAGTATTTAGTGCTTAAAAAAGAAAGTGAAGCAAATGATAAAGGTGATGGTAAATGTTTATAAGAAACAAATTGCATATGAGAAGATTTATTCAATTAGTTGAGAGGGATGGTACAGAGTTATTAGATACTAAAAGAAAGTCGTTGTTTTACATAGTTGCTGGTAATGATGATTTGTATAATAAATTGTATCAAATATATGATTTTGATAAAAGAGTAGTGAGAAAAGAGTGTGTTAATAGTAATCAATTATATGATGAGACATCAATAAAATTATTAACATTAGCGTACGTATTAATAAAAGAAAATGATGATTCATTAATTAATCTGTTTCATGGGTTAGATGATTTTAATTTTGAATTGGCACTTAGTGCTATTAAGATTAGATATATGGGGGAATTTGAATAGTGGTTGAGACTTTCCGTTGGGAAGGTCTTTTTTTATTGGGGGAGTGTCTTGTTATATGTTTTCGGTATAGGGAGAGGTAAGGAGATATAACTCTTTTATACATAAAATAATTATAAATTATAATATATAGACAAATGTAAAATTTGTAGAATTATATACAAAATAATAAATATATATGCTATAATTAATTGTTAGAAATAATTGAATGTTGAAGTAAAATAACATTAATTGCATAATATTGTTGGAATACGCAGTAGTAGTCTAGTCTTTTGAATACATAATAGCATAAATATTATAAAGGCTAATAAGAATGTTGTTCTATTTTTAAGCTCTTATAAAGTAAGCCTAGTTGGTTTCAAAAATGAATTATTGTTATCTTAAACTATTATATTTTCATAAAGAGAGGTGTAACAGATGAAAAGAAATCCATTGGATGAACCCAAAAAACCTGAAAATGCGAGTATGATATTTGGAACGCCTATTGAGCCTATAAAACGATTAATAACAATGTCAGATGTGGATTTTGAGGAGATGATTAATAATTGGGCTTTTAGTTACTTGCAAAACCATTATGTGGATGTAAAAAGACTTGGTGGTGCAGGTGACTTAGGTAGAGATGTAATCGCAGAAAGACTAGATGGTAAAGGTGAGGATATTTACCAATGTAAACACTATGATCACCCAATACAACCTAATGAGTTTTGGGTAGAATTTGGTAAACTAGTTTATTATACATATAAAAATGAATATTCAATTCCAGTGAACTATTATATAGTTGCAAGTCAATATATTGGTCCCTCATTACAAAAGTATATTGATAATCCAGATAAAATCAATAAAGAGTTATTAACGAAATGGGATTCAAAATGTAAAAATGGTATTACTAAGAAAGTTGAAATTCAATTAGATCCTGGTCTTCAAGATTATATTGAGAAATTTGACTTTTCAATTGTAGGTGCAATTTCTCCAGTCAAATTATTAGAACAATACAGCAAAACGATATGGTTTAAATATACTTTTGGTGGAGGGATACCTAAGCGACCTAAGAAGGAAAAAGCACCGGTCGAAATTAGTGATAATGAAATTAAGTTGAACTATATTTGTGAATTGCTAAAGGTATATGAAGAAAAACTTAATATTCCAGCTATGGATGTGAATAAATTGCAAGGGAGTAAGGCGATGTATGCTCATTTCATGAGACAAAGAGACGATTATTATTCAGCACAGTCTCTAAAACGCTTTTCAAGGGATGAGTATGTAGATGAACCGTACGAAGAAATTAAAGAAGATGTTTTTGGTAGTGTTATTGATATATCTTTGGATGATTATTCATCCTCTTATGAAAGAGTTAATCAAACACTTCAAGAGGCAAGAAAAATACCTATTTTGTATCAAGAGTTTGATAGAGTAACTTCATCGGACAAGTCAGGGATCTGTCACGAACTGGTGAATGATAATAGGTTGAGGTGGATAAATGAAGAAAAATAGATTATTCAACACAGAAATAGAAACAAGTATTAGATTATTGACAGTAATATCTCAAATAGATGGGTGTGTAGATTTACAGAAACTTATTTACATGGATTTTCTAATTCTACACTATGGAAACATTGACAAAAAATCAGTTAGTTTACATCCCGCAAATCCATATCATGTGACAGAAATCTTTAGTAGGAGAGAACTAATTAAGTCATCAGTTAGTATCTTGCTAAAAAAGGGATTAATTGATTTACATATGAGTGATAAAGGAATTGAATATTCAAGGAATGGTCTTAGTAATCCATTTCTTAAATTATTTGATAGTGACTATTTTCTGGAATTGAAAGAAAATGTGGAGATAGTTGTTTCGAATTATGGTAATTATACTACTACTGATCTAACAAATTTCATCAAAAATAATATATATACATGGGAAGATGAATTTAAATATGAAGTAGCTTTTAGAGGAGGTGACGCAAATGAATAAAAATGGGTTCTTCTTAAAAGAACTTGTGTTAAAAGGTGATAATAAATTAGACGCAACTGTTTCCTTTAGTACAGGATTAAATGTAATAGATGGTGCATCTGATTCAGGTAAATCATATATTTATGAGTGTATTGATTACATGCTAGGTGGTTCTAGCACGCCTAAAGATATTGATGAAGCTAAAGGTTACAATGATTTGTATTTGGAAATTCATACGTATACAGGCAAGATAATTACATTGTTTAGGCAATTGAATAATTCAAAAATATATTTTAGTTTGAAATCTATATTAGAATCTGAAGCGACAGATTATAGTGAAATTATTAAGCAACATAGCAAGGACAATGTTGAGAATATATCCACAATTCTTTTAAGTGCGGCAGGTATAAAATACAAGGATATTATCAAAAATAAAAGTAACATTACAGAATCATTTACATATAGAACACTATCTCGTCTTAACATGTTGAGTGAAGAGAAAATTATAACAAAAGACTCTCCAATCAACGACAATGGGAATTATACAAAAACGAAGTATGAATCAGCATTAAGGGCTATATTGACCGGTCGGGATGATGCCGATTACAACAAAAACAAAAGTAATAAAGTGAGTGCTACCAGAATTAATGGCCAATTGGATTTGATAGAAAAACTAAAAAAATCGGAAAAGGAAAAATTGTTGCTACTGAATCAAAATTTTGATGATGATATTCAAAACCTTATTGATGAATTAGAAAATATTAGTGAGAATACGAATAGCCATTTAATGGAGAAGGAAGAAGAATACAAAAGGATTCATGATGAAAGATTACTTTTATCTAATGAAGTTGTTAAAGACCAAAAGCTTATGAATCGTTTTAAATTACTTAAGAAAAATTATGAATCTGATGTGAAGAGATTGGATTTTATTGATGAGTCACATTTCTATTTGAAGCAAATGGCTGATGTAAAATGTCCTATTTGTAATTCCGAATGGAACAGTAGCAATAGTCCGAATGATGAAATCAGTCAGATGGAAAAGTCTATTTTGGCAGAAAAAACTAAAATTCAATTACAAATTGATGATCTGGATCAAACCATGTGTGATATCATTAGTAGAATTGAGAGTGCTAACTCAAAGATGCTTATATTAGATGAGGAACTTGAAGTAATACAAAAGAATATTTCTGAAACTCTGCAACCAATTATACAGAAAAATAATGATAAGATTATGTCCCTAGTTGCAAAGCAGGTTGAGCAGATAGAGTATGAAGATGTGGAAAAGAGAATTGAAGAATTAGATAAGTTGTACTCTGAAACTAAAGATAGTTTAAATAATGTGAAGATTGACAATGCATCTGTGAATTATATTAGTGATAGTATATTGTCTGATTTTACATCTATAATAAATGATATTTTGATTGGTATACGCTTCTATTCCGAAGGTAAAGTTGAGTTTAGCAAAAATAATTTGGATCTTATCGTTAATAATAAAAAGAAAGATACTTTTGGAAAGGGATCAAGGGCAATTATCAACGCCGCCTACTTGCTTGGGATTTTGAAGTATACAGAGAATAATAATTTGAAACATCCTAATTTCATTCTTCTTGATTCCCCATTAACTACATATAAAAAGAAAGATGATGATTTAGAAGATTCACAGGATGTTCTTGATAATGTAAAGGCTAATTTCTATGAGTATTTGAATAATAACTTTAAAACGAATCAGGTAATTATCTTAGATAATGTGGAACCGCCAGAACTATTGAAGCTGAAAATAAACTACATACATTTCACTGGCAATTCATCAATATCTAGAAGCGGATTTATTCCGGTATAAAGAGCGGGATTACTGTATAAAACTATGATTTTGGAAGGTTAAAGGTGTTAGGCACTATGATAAATGAAATGATATTATGAACTATAAATGTGTATCTCTGATTAATTAACATATACTTAGTAGCATACGTCTCAGAGACATATGGAAAAGGTAAAGACAAATTCTTTGAGTACGTAAAAACAAATAATATATCAGACAAACCCAATTCCGCCCAAGCCATCTGGCAAGTAGGTAAAGGGGATGGAGTTTATTTAGATATATTAAATAACGATGGAGCTATTAGAGATTGGGACTTCATTAAGAAATGGTCACATACTAACTAATATTATAAGGAAAGATAAACAAATAATGAATTGAATGGATAACCCTTATAGCGACGATTAGTTAATTCTTACTCATTGTTTTTTTTGAATAGAATCGATTACATAATTATTCTAAAATGTATAATATGCTTAACGAAAGGAATTATAGAATAAAGTAAGAAAAAGTATTTAAAATAATAAATAAATGTTAGGATAACAATGGTGAGTCGTACCATAAATAACTGAGGTTTTAGTTGGGGTATTTCACAGGATTAAGAGGACAAATAGAATGTATGCCAGATAAAAATAATAGACTGGTGGTATAGAATTTTTTTGTGAATTAATGTATACTCGTTATATTGTGGAAAACATATAACAAGGAGATGAGAAGCTGGGTGAAGATAAAATTAAGAAGATTGACTATGATATTTGGGATATTATCTGGGATAATGGGAGCATTAGTGCCACTTGTTGGCATTTTTATTTCAGGTAGTATTGGTATAATATTATTAAAAAGTGTTGTGGTGTTTTTTGTACTTACGATGGTATTTATGATGGGCTCTATGCTTGTAGATTCAAATATTATTATTAAATTAACAGTACTGCCAATTACTTATTTAATTATAATGGTTGGCTACATTATTTATCAATTAAAAGTGCATGTGTTTTTAATTGGTGCTCTTGGTAGCGATATTGGGAATGCGACAATGGAGATTGGTGAAAGTGTATCAGTTGCAAAGCTGTCTATCATGTTACATGGAGGGACACTTATCTTGTGTATTCCGCTAATTATTGCTGCAATTGTTAAATCGATGAAATTGAATAAACGTAAGAATATTGATTTTTCTACATATGATGCAACTGAAGGGAACATTTCAAATGTAGTGGATACCCATACGAAAATCAATAGAGTTAAGTCTTATAAGATTACGATTGATATTCCATATTATCAAGGTGAAGCTTATCAAGTGACAAAAGATTTTTTAGTGCCAATGCATATGATTCATACTATTGTACTAGGCAAAAAAATTACTGTAAAAGTGAATCCTAAGAAAAGAGAAGAAGTTTATATTCAAAGTGAATATGGCATTTTATAAAGGGGCAGTTAATGAAAATTAAAGTAATAAATGTATAAAATTTGTTATTGTTGGCAGTCTTAGCCTAGCTTATAATGAATTGACATGTATATTTATACTAAATTCCGATGGAACTATTAAAGATTGGGACTTCATAAAAGAATGGACTAAAACTAAATAAAAATCTATTATTACAATAGGGGGATTAGACATGTATGAACGTCTACTAGATAAAAACAACCAACCAACAATCAACCAAATATACGATACCATAGGTGATAATGGAGTTACACTACTCCAAGAATTAGAACAATTCCTATCCAACAACTATGATATTATATCTGAACTGAAATTTCCTTTTGGGAATAACTACGGTTGGGGAACAAAATACAGTCATAAAAGCAAGCATCTGTGCTACGTATTTTATGAAAAAGAAGCTTTTACAGTAACTATTCAAATAGGCAAGAATGAATTACCAAAAATAATTGAAAAAATTCCTGATATGTTACCAAAAACTAATGAACTATGGGAAAATAGATATCCCTGCGGTAGCGGAGGATGGATTCATTACAGGGTATTAAATAAAACAGAATTAAATGATATAAAAGAGTTAATCAAAGTTAAAAAAAGACCTATAAAATAAAAAAACAATGACAGATGCAAATTAGTAATTGTCATTTTTTTATGTTTCGAGCAAAACAAGTTTTCATATGACTTAAGATAAGATTATTAAGGTATAAATTATCTCTATACAGAATTAAAAAATATTGTACATTATTATGTGTCTATATACACATTATTGTTTAATATGTAATTAAAAAGATGTAATATAAAAAATATACACAATAAATTGTATTGTTATTAGCTGTAATTTGGTGTATCATAATAATATATTTTTTATATTGACTTTTGTCGGTGTAAAAGTAGTGAAACAGCTTTGTCGGTAGAAAGGAGGTATATATTTGCCGAAAAAGAGGTATCATGTCCCTAAAAAACAAATAAAAGAAGCGGTGCATGCCAACCAAGCAAAAAACACCACTTCTCAACACCAACTATCAAAAATAGCGGTAAATACATTATACCCTGTTTCTGATAGTAATTCAATACTAGGAGGTATAATAACATGGCAGACGTAAACGAGTGCTTTAGCAATTTCGCAGCTGAAATGCGTAGAACAACTTATCAAGAATTAATCAAAACTGATTTAGAATATCAGGAGTTGGAGTGTTACGTAGATAGATACAAAGACAAATTCAATCAAATCATCAACTCTCTAGACGATAAAGATAAAGTATTTATGGAAAACTATATCACAACAAAATTAGAAAGAGATGCTTGTATCAATGAAAGTCTATACATAGCAGGATATACAGATTGTATCAAACTACTAAAAGAACTTACTATATTATAAGTATTAACTGATATAATATAAAAGCAGAGGATTTATTCCCCTGCTTTTTATATTCTCATTCTTTAGTCTCTATCTTCAACAAATAATATCCCTTATCATGAAATTCAATTTCATAAGTTTTGGTCTCAAACAACTCCTTATAATCTTCATCATAGAATTCAACAGTAACACTAACAACATTTCCATTAATACTTCTATCAACAATCTTAGTGAATCGATCACCACCAAAACCATCAATCATACTGATTAATATAGCATTCTTAGATTCATCATAATACTTAGCAGCCAGTTTTTCAACTTTAGTAATGTCAAAATCATAGCCTTTGAAATATCTATCAAGCTGTGAAGTTATATCTTCCTTTGGAATTACAAACATATTCAGTTCTTTATCAAACCACTTATTTTCATACTCTTCATAACTAACCTCATCTATAAAAAGTGAATATAGAAAAAACGTAAACAAATCATCTGATGAAATCTCTGATGCATCACAAAAATTCAGATTACAAGCTACTTCTAAACCATTAATATAATTATACAAGAAATCCTCATCCGACATATTCTCAATATCCTTTATATATTTTGGAGTACTCACATTTGAATCAGATTCTTGTAAATCACTACCCAAAGAGTCGGTTTCACTACTACAGGAACATAATAATACTCCAATCAACATTGTTACAACTAAAATACTTAATTTTTTCATTATTCTACTCTCCTCTTATATTATTCCTTTAGATAGTAGTACAAATATGATATAATGTCAATAATAATTCATAATATAAAAACCCTTAGCTTCTATATTATGGACTTATTACAAGACACCTAAAGTAGCATAATAAGCCAATTAGCATAGGTTTTGATAATTTAGTGTTGTGCAGTATAAACAAAAAAGAAAAATTAACCCAAACGAAATTAACGAAAATGTTAAAAAAAGATATTGACTTAATGAGAAAATAGTGCTAGTATACTAGTATGAAAAAAAGATGCAAGATTTTACTAAAAAACATGAAATAATTTTTCAGAGGCTTATATCTTTTTGAAATGTAATTTAAAAAGTAATACTTAGGAGGATGTTATTATGAAAAAATTTCTATCACTCATATTGGTGGTAACAATGGTAATGGCTTTATTTACTGCTTGTGGAAAAAAAGAAGCAGAAGATAAAAAGGTAGTTGATTCATCTAAGAATCAAACAGAAAATCAAGATAATCAAGAAACAGAAAAACCAGTAAAAATTAGAATCTATTATTCAGATAATGCAACACTTCCTTTCCAAGATGATTGGTTAACTGTAAAAGCAGCAGAGGAAATGTTCAATGTAGAATTTGATTGGGAAGTAATTCCTATCGCTGACTATTCCACAAAAGTTTCATTAGCATTGAACACAGGAACTAATACACCTGACGTTATTTTATATCAATCAACAAAAGGTGAAAATGCTTCACTTGCACTTAATGGTGCTATAGTTCCAATCAGTGATTACTCTGAATTCACACCTAACTTCAATAAACGTGTTGAATCATTTGGATTACAAGATACAGTTGATAAATTAAAATTAGCTGATGGAAAACGTTATTACTTACCAAGTCTATATGATGTACCATTCTATGATGGTGGTCTTATCTTAAGAGAAGACTTCTTAGAAGCTGAAGGACTTGAAGCACCTAAGACATTTGATGACTTATATAAGATTTTAAAAGCTTACAAAGCTAAAAACCCTGATTCATATCCACTTACTATCTTAGCTGGACCTCGTGTTCTTTATCGTATGACAATGCCTTCATATGGTGTAAGTCTTGGTAAAAACGGTTCATCAGGAACTAATACATTAAGCTACGATTATGATAAAAAAGAATATTTCCCAGGAGCAATCAGTGAAGGTTACAAAGAGTACATAAGCTATCTTGCAAAACTATATGCTGAAGGTTTACTTGACCCAGAGATGGCAGATCCAATCAATGGAGATATCTGGTCACAAAAGATGGCTACAGGAAAAGCAATGGCAACATATGCATACTATGATCAAATCGGTGGACTTGAAGGTTCAACTGAAATAGATGGTTATAAATTACAGATGTACCCATCATTAGAAGGAACAGCAGGAGCTCATCACCAGCCTAAGAGTAGTACAGGCTCAGGAATCATATTCCCAGCTAAGACTGCAAAACGTGATGATTTTGAAAGAGTTGTAAGAACAATTGATAAAGTTTTCTTCTCAGAAGAAGGTGCAAAACTTTGGTGCTTAGGTGTTGAAGGTAAAACTTATACAGAAGAAAATGGAAAAGTTAAATATGCAGACGAACTTGTTAACTCAGCAGAAGGAATCTACAAGAGTCTTCAAGTTAAATATGGTTGTGGATCAGATGTAACTCAAATGGTTTGGGTCAACGAACGTGAAATGACAAAATATGATGAGAACTATGCTCGTATCAACAAAGAAGTAGCAGCTATGGGAGACGTAATTCAAGCAATTCCTCCAACACCATTATTTGATGATATGAAAGCAGAAGATGCTGGTGTATTACAAACTCCATTATTCGATACATTTGAAGTTTGGGCTGATGCATTTATCACAGGTAAAAAAGACGTAGAAAAAGATTGGGACACTTACGTAAAAGAAATGAAGTCATTGAAAATAGAAGAATTCTGCAAAATATATAACGAAAACTTAGCAAAATAATCATTAAACATATAAGGGCTTCCCTCATTTTGATTAGAGGGCGGCCTTTATAAAGCAAGGAGGTCAGCAGATGGCTAGACGCAAAAAACAAAATTCCTACGATAGTGCATCCTTACAGAAGAGTAATTTCAAGAGACATTTAAGACGTTATTGGCAGTTATATGCAATGATGGTATTGCCATTGATCTACTTCATAGTATTCAAATATATTCCCATGTTCGGTAATATATTGGCTTTCAGAAGATACAGACCAGGTATGGGACCATATGGTGTCAAGTGGGTAGGCTTCAAGTATTTTAAGATGTTCATGCAGGATCCAGCTTTTTGGAGAGCATTCCGTAACACATTAACCATTTCTCTTGGGAATTTAATCGTTAACTTCCCTATACCTATTATATTTGCAATCCTATTGAATGAAGTAAGAAATGTACGTTTCAAGAAAACAGTACAGACAGTTTCATATATGCCAAGATTTATTTCTACTGTAGTAGTTATAGCAATATTAGGAGAATTACTTTCACCTAGTTCAGGGCTTATCAACAACTTTTTACAAAGTACATTTGGTATAAAACCAATATATTTTATGAATGAAGCGAAATATTTTAGATGGTTGTACATATTGACAGATACATGGCAGTTCACAGGATGGACAGCAATTATCTATTTAGCGGCAATAACAGGTATCAGTGCAGATTTATTTGAGGCAGCCAAGATTGACGGTGCCAATAGATTACAACAGATAATCTATGTGACAATACCTTCTATTTTGCCAACAATCATGGTTTTATTGATCCTAAACGTTGGACGTATGTTGAGTCTAGGATTCGAGAAAGTATTATTGATGTATACACCTTCCAATTCTCAGGTAAGTGACATCATTGACACATTAGTTTATAGAACAGGTCTTGCTAATCAGAATTATTCATATGCGACTGCTATTGGATTATTCAGCGGGATTATTGGCGTAATATTGGTATCATCATCAAATTCAATCAGTAAGAAAATTACCGGTGATGGAATTTACTAGGGGGGTCTATATGAAAACGTATCGTACAAAAGGTAATATCATATTTGATGTAATAATCTACGTAGTAATGATTTTTGTGCTTCTAATATGTTTAGTACCTTTCCTATACATGCTTGCGGTATCTCTTTCAGCACCAAAAGCTATTATTAATAATGAAGTATCATTTATTCCAGTTGGAATGAATTTTGAAGCATATAAACAGATTTTTTCTTATCCTAACTTTTTTAAAGCATATGGAAATACGATTTTCTACACAACTGTAGGAACATTCATTTCATTATGTATGACAACACTATTTGCATATCCTTTATCAAAACATCATTTGAAGGGACAGAAAATTGCAATGAAACTAGTTGTGTTCTCAATGTTTTTCTCAGGTGGTTTAATTCCTAACTATCTACTTATATCAAGCCTTAGATTGACAGGAACACGTTTTGCAATGTTACTTCCATTTGCAATCAATCAATTCAATTTGATTATACTTATAAACTTTTTCAAATCAATACCTAATGAAATTGAAGAAGCTGCATTAATTGATGGTTTAGGATATTTTGGTATTCTAAGAAGGATTATTGTACCTCTTTCCAAGCCTGCATTGGCAACCATTGGATTATATACAGCAGTATTCTTCTGGAATGATTGGTTTAATGGATTAATTTATTTGAATACAGATCAGTTTCCAGTAATGCTATTTTTGAGAAATATAGTTAATGGAACTTCAATGCTTGGTGATGCAGCAGGTTCAGCTGATAAGGCAACCATTGCGATTTCAATTAAATCAGCAGTTATTATTACATCAACACTACCAATAATAATTCTATATCCATTCTTACAAAAATATTTTGTTAAAGGGCTTACAGTGGGCTCTGTAAAAGGTTAAAAGAGGTGAAAGACAATGGTAAAACTAAGCGATATAGAAACAGAACAGAAAAATGAACGTACAAAAAACATAGATATTTTAACAACTATAGAAGTATTACAGTTGATGAATGATGAAGATAAAAAAGTTGCTGGTGCAGTGCAAAAGGTATTGCCTGATATTGCAGAAGCAGTTGATATCATATATGAGAAGATTGCTGATGGAGGAAGATTGATTTATTGCGGTTGTGGAACTTCAGGACGTCTAGGTATCTTGGATGCTGTAGAATGCCCTCCTACATTTGGAGTTGAACCTGAACTCATACAAGGTATAATAGCAGGAGGTATGGGAGCTATCATCAAAGCAGTAGAAGGAGCAGAAGATAACTTCCAGCTTGGAGCGGAGGATTTACGTTCTCTAGGTTTTACTGAGAAAGATGTATTAGTGGGTATTGCCGCAAGTGGAAGGACTCCATATGTATTAGGTGCTGTAGACTATGCTAACAGTATTGGTGCTAAGACCATAAGTCTGACTTGTTCCAATGGGTCAAGATTGAATGAGCTTAGTGATGTTGCTATTGTTCCATTACCAGGAGCTGAGGTAATAACAGGATCAACTAGATTGAAAAGTGGTACAGCTCAAAAAATGGTACTAAACATGTTAAGTACATCTGTCATGATAAAGCTAGGAAAAGTATATGGCAACTTGATGGTAGATGTAAAAGCAAGTAATGAAAAGTTATTTGAACGTACTGTATCCATAGTAAAAAGTGCTACTGGTGCAGATGATTGTCAGGCTAGAGAAGTCTTGGAAAGATGTGGATACTCTGCCAAAACTGCAATTGTCATGATTAAGTGCAACATGGGCATGCAAAAAGCAGAAAAAGCTTTAGTGGAAGCTGATGGGCATATATCACGTGTCATAGAAGCATATGCACTATAATGATTATTAGATATATCTGTATTTAAAAAGGAGACTGAAATTATGAATTTAACACTACGTGAAAAGATTGGACAACGTCTAGTTGTTGGCTTTTCAGGTACAAAAATAAATGATGAGATTGTTGAATTGATTGAAGATTACAAAGTTTCTAACATTATACTGTTCAAAAATAACATAGAGAGTGGTCCTCAGTTAAAGAAAATGTGTGAAGATTTGCAGAGCCTAATCAGAAAGAATACTGGAAGAGGCGGATTCATTGCAATAGACCAAGAAGGCGGAATGGTAACAAGGTTACAAGATGATAGTGTCAATATTCCAGGAGCAATGGCAATAGCGGCTACAAACAATGTGGAATATGCATATCAAGCAGGTAAGATTACAGGAAAACAATTAAAGAAGCTAGGTGTCAATTTTAACCTAGCTCCTGTAGGTGATATTAATTCCAACATGGATAATCCTGTAATAGGTGTCAGAAGCTATGGTGATAATCCTGAGAAAGTGGCAGAGTATGCATCAGCTATGACAAAAGGTCTGTTGGATGGTGGAGTAATGGCATCAGCTAAACACTTCCCAGGACATGGTGATACCAACGTTGATTCACATCTTGGATTACCACAGATTAATAAGTCATTGGAAGAGATTGAAAAGTGTGAGTTGATACCTTTCATACAAATGATAAAAGAAGGTATTCCAGCTATTATGACAGCTCATATTTTATTCCCTAAGATTGAGACTGATAATCTACCAGCCACTATGTCCAGGAAAATAGTTAGAGGATTGTTGAAGGATAAAATAGGATTCAAGGGATTAGTTATCAGTGATTGTATGGAAATGAAAGCAATCCAGAAGAACTATGGTACGGTAGAAGGTATCAAGCAGGCTATGAATGCAGGCGTTGACTTGATTTGTATTTCACATACAGCTAGATTTGCACGAGAAGCATCAGATGTTCTTGTTGATGCTTTCCAACATGGAGAGATTTCTATAGAAGAAATGGACGAATCACTCGATAAGATCTTCTCATGGAAAGAAAAGTTTGTTGATAAGGTGGAAGAGATTACATTTGATGAAGACGATGGAAAAGAATATGCTTATAAACTGTTAAAAGAGACTATAACTCCAGTTCAGATGCCAACTAAAAACTTGCCAAAACTTGGAGACAAACCTCTATTCATTGGTAGTTTACCTTTTAGAGCAACCAACGTATCCAACAAAAACGATTACACTCTAAGTTTTTCTGATTTCATGGTAGAACGATTTGGCGGACAGGGGATTATCATGTCACCTGATCCTGATGAGGAAGAGATTGATGATATATTAAAAGAAGCAAAATCATACAGTTCTATTATAATAGGTACTTACAATGGTCACCTATATAAAGGACAACTTGAATTAATTAAAAAAGCGGCTGTCAATAATACCAATATTATAGTTACAGCATTAAGGAATCCTTATGACCTAAGAAATCTTCCTGATAATGTTTATGGTATTGCTGCTTATGAATATACACTTAACAGCTTAAGAGCATTGGGTGAATTATTTGAAGGAACTTATGAGTTACATGGTATTCTACCAGTTAAGATGTAATGAAAAATGCGGCTAAGTAAAAGCAATAATACAGAAATGAGGTTTTTATTATGGCAGATATGTTAGTTAATCTATTACATATTGAAGATTATCATAATGAATTGGAGCGTCTGGAAAAGGAGGATATCAAAATCTTTCGAGCCTTGGCTCCTGATAAATATCGTATAGTAGAATGGGTAAAAGAGCATTCCAGTATTAATGCAGCAGGGGAATGCGATGTTTGTTTTTCTAACAATCCAATATCATGTTTTATTGCCGCAAAAGGTAGTGAAATAATCGGATATGCTTGTTATAACGCTACAGCACCTGATTTTTTTGGACCTACTAGAGTATCCGAACAATATCGTGGTAAAGGTATAGGAAAAGCATTATTATTACGTTCTCTTAATGCTCTAAAAGACGAAGGCTATATATATGCTATAATCGGAGGAATAGGACCAGCCAACTTCTACGAGAAATGTGTAAATGCAGTTCTTATAGACAGTTCAAAAGAATACAGTGTCTACGAACATTTCCTAGCAGGAATCAAAAAAAATATTAATAATAATTTAAATCAAAGGGGGTTGTAAGCCCTTTTTAAAGGCTAAAGCCATATTTTTTACTGGCTAAAGAGTGGTAAATATAAAGAAAATCATATATAGTGATAAGAACGATTTTTACAGCTTGTTGTCATTCCTTTAAAACAGATAAGGACAACAAATGTAACGAGAGTGATTATCACTATATATGATTTCAATATACGACCGTTGTCTATTTCTTAAAAAAGTAATTATCTTATATATCCATTCTTCAACATAACACTCATAACTATTTTTTGTCTTTTCTTAGCTGTTTCCATATGTTCTACAGGGTTATATCTACTAGGGGCTTGGGGTAAACCAGCCAACATTGCACATTCTTCAAGAGTAAGATTACTCACATTTTTTGAGAAAAATACATTAGATGCATCATTTACTCCATGAGCACCTGCACCGTAGTAGATGATATTCAAGTACATTTCCAATATATCTTCTTTTGTAAACATCCGTTCTAGTTTCGATGCAATAATGATTTCATGAAACTTTCTTGTCAGTGATTTTTGCCTGCTAAGAAAAAGATTCTTGGCAAGCTGTTGTGTTATTGTACTGCCGCCTTGTGCGAATCTACCTTCTTTTATATCCATTATTGCCGCTCTCATTATTGCTAGAATATCAAAACCACCATGTCGATAGAATCTTTTATCTTCCATTGCAATAGTTGCATTGATTAGATTTTTAGGTAATTTATCAAGTTCCACATAATTGGATGTCCTACTTGAAATTTGAGTTTTCAAACTATGATCCAAAGTATAATTCTCGTTGCTTGGATTATAGAATTGACTATATGTTAATACCATCAGGAATAATATCCCAAATATCGCTAATGATTTTTTTAAGAAATTCTTCATATCAGTTACCTCCCGTTAGTAATTAGCTCTTTATCAGCTTATACTAACATTGTATTCTACTTGGACTAATTATTCCATTCAAATAGATTACAAAATAAAGAGGTAACTTACATTTTTGTAAGGATGAGTATTAAGCTAGGCTAATTAATTATTTTTGTGCGTATAATTCTATGATTTTTACTATGGTTTCTACTGCTTTATGCATTGATTGTATACAAATATATTCGTATTTACCATGGAAATTATGTCCCCCTGTAAATAGGTTAGGGCAAGGAATTCCCATGTATGATAATCTTGAACCGTCAGTACCGCCACGGATAGGCACGATGATTGGTTCAACGCCAACAGCTTTCATAGCTTCTGTAGCTGTTTCCACAATATGCATTACTGGTTCTACTTTTTCTTTCATGTTGAAATACATATCTCTCAAATCGCATTCAACAGTATTGTCTCCGTATTTTAGGTTAAGATAGTTGACTACATTAGTGAAGTAATCTTTTTTATTATAATATAACTCTTTATCATGATCTCTTAGGATGTATACCATTTTAACTTGTTCAACATTACCACCCATTCTTACAAGATGATAGAATCCTTCATAACCCTCAGTAAATTGTGGTCTTTCATTAGGAGGTAACATTCCATCAAATTCAAAGGCTATTTCCATAGCACTAAGCATTTTGTTTTTAGCTGAACCTGGGTGAATATTGTTACCGTTGATTGTTAACCAAGCATTAGCTGCATTGAAGTTTTCGTATTCAAGCTCTCCTATCTCTCCGCCATCAACAGTATAAGCAAAATCAGTACCGAATTTTTCTGCATCAAATTTATCAGTTCCTCTACCTATTTCTTCATCAGGAGTGAATGCTACTTTTATAGTACCATGTTTAATTTCTGGATGATTTATTAGGTATTCCATTGCTGACATTATTTCTGCAACACCTGCTTTATCATCAGCACCTAGAAGAGTTGTACCATCTGTAACGATTAGATCTTTTCCTTTATAATTAAGAAGAGATGGATACTCTTTTGTTGATAAAACTACTTTAAGAGTTTCGTTAAGCACTATATTTTCACCATCATAGTTCTCGATAATACGTGGTTTAACATCTTTACCGCTAATATCTGGTGATGTATCCATATGGGAAATGAATCCGATGGATGGAATATCTTTGTCAGTGTTTGCTTTTAGTGTAGCCATGATGTAACCATTGTCATCAAGTGATATATCTTCAAGTCCTAGAATGTTTAATTCTTCAACTAGTATTTTAGCAAGATCAAGTTGGACAGCAGTACTTGGGCAAGTCTCAGATTCTTCGTTTGAAGTAGTTTCTACCTTTACATACTTTAAAAATTTTTCACATACGTTCATGTTGGTTCTCCTTCCAATTACATAATAAAACTTATTATATATTGAACTTAGGCACCAGCATTTAATAAGTTCAATATATTTTTTTGAATTAATAAGTTTCCTACCGATAATTATAAGTTTACGTCACTTTACAGTATTTATCAAGTACAAAATTTGCGATTTGTACTAGTATATTGGTTCTAATATAAACGTAAATTTCCTGGGTTTTATCAAATGTTAAATAAAGTTAAAGATATGTTTTAACAATTAGTCACCAAAATAGAGTTGATAAAATTTTTTTGTAAAATATTAATTAACATTTTTTGTACGTAAATATAGGGAATATAAGCCTTTGAGAGTACATTTGATGTGATATTTCATAAAATATGCAATAATTTAATATATAAAACTTTTGACATAATAACTTATATTTTGTTATAATATATTAAAATACATTGTTAAAATTTGATTAATATGTTAAATGGTTTTCTTATCAAATTTAAGTTTTCTATAACATGAAAATTTAAAAATATATTAAACAAAGGAGAATGGGTATGAAGAAACAAAAGATTTTGTCAGTTTTACTGATGGTATCAATGTTGACAGTGACTATGTTAACAGATGTATTTGCAGGTGGTGATACAATGCCGCCTAGAGAGGGGGAACAAGGGTACAAAGGTGATAATCAACCTTCTATACATGGATATTGTAAACAGGATATCTTGGATTGGACACCTGAACAAGATGAATATTATGATTTTATGCGTGCAAAAGTACCGCTTAGACAACGTAATGTATCTTTCCAAGCTACTCAAGCTAATCCAATGCTAGATCAAAATGTTAAGAGTTTGACTCTAGCAGGTGATTATGGTAATGATTTCTTTAACTCTTACCAGTATAATGATAAGTTTGCTCAGAATGTATTGAATTTCTGGCAGTACTTGGATTATCATGCGGCGTGGCATGGAATGGTAACAGAACCAGCACCTGACAGCTTATTCGTTCCCGATGCACCTTGGTGGGAGCGTAAATATGAATTTGGTGTATTGAATCTTCCTAATCCTGCATACACTAATGCAGCTCATAAAAACGGTGTTATGACATTAGGATGTATATTCTTCCCAAGAGCTGAGCATACAGAAGATTTTGTTTATAAAGATGAAAATGGAAGATTTCCTTTAGCTGACAAGTTAGTTGAGATTTGTAAATATTATGGGTTTGATGGGTATTTTGTTAATGCTGAAGAGAGATTACCTTCTTCTTATATGCCTTTATATGAGGAATTTATAGCTGCTATGACTTCCCAAGGTATATATGTTCAAGTATATGCTTCTAATTTATATGGACAATTTAATGAAAGATCATGGGGTAGTATTAATTATTATAACAAAGATGCAACAGAATTCAGTAACTGGGTTAAACATCCTGACAGAGACCAAGCGGCTAGTTCATTATATATGAATCCCGATCCAAGCAAATCAATGGTTAATGGTTCAGTGTCAATAATGGAATCTCTAGGTCTTGACCCAAGAGAAACTGTTTTCAATACATTGGAAGCAGGACAAACAGGTTTTTCAGGTAGAAGAGGTTCAATATATAATACTCTAGATGATAATCTTGTTCCAAGAACAGCTATAGCTCACTTAGGTACAGAAATGGTATGGAGTGGACTTGATGAACAAGCTTTTGGACATACAGGAAATAATTCATACAATGAAAACAGGCGAAGTGATTCAGAGTATCAAAAATACATATTTGCTAGAGAGAGAACTTGGTGGTCAGGCTCAATGGACCAACCTTATTATAGTAATAATAGTGGTTATGCAAGTCATCCAACAACAGATTATACACAGGAAGAACGAGATGAATTATTAAGAAATATACTAGATGCAACAACCAATCCATACTTGACAGCTAATAATCCTGATAGAGCAAAACCTAATGCTGGAAGTGACCTAGAAGGTAAAAATTATCAATCATGGCCAGGATTAGCAGCATTTATATCAGAGCGTTCTGTAATTAATGGTGGCAATTTCTATACTAACTTCAATACTGGACATGGATTACAATATTTTGTTGATGGTGAAGTTTCTAATGATAATGAATGGGCTAATATCAATATTCAAGATATATTACCAACATGGCAGTGGTGGATTAGTTCAAGTGATGAAAATGGAAAAACATTAAGAGTTGATTTTGACTATGGTAACAAATACAACCCAGCTTTTGAATTAGACCAAATAGGTGGATATAACGGAGGAAGTTCTCTTGTTGTAAAAGGTGATCTGGAATCAAATAATTTCTTGCGTTTATACAAAACAGACCTTGATGTATCAAAAGATTCAAAAGCATATATTACATTTAATAAGCCTTCTGCAACTGACGGATCAAAAATGAGCTTAGGACTTATCTTTAAAGATGCGCCAGAAACAGTAGAATATATTGAAATTCCTTCATCAGGAACTCAAACTAATCAATGGAAGACTAAAACATTGAATCTACAGAATTACAGAGGAAGACAAATAGCAGCTTTTGGCTTATCTTTTGAACCTGCTAATGGACAAGTTCAAGGATATCAAATGAATATTGGAGAGATCAAAATTATAGATTCAACATGTGAAAAACTTGATGCTCCTACAGGATTAAAGATTGATAGAGCTTTTGATTCATCTGAAATGTATATTTCTTGGGATATGGACGATTATAGTAAGGTACAAAAATATAATGTATATGCAAGATACAGCGATGGAAACGAAGTATACTTAGGAGGTACATATGATGATAAATATTACATAAAATCATTATATAATCCTACTGGTGTAGTAACAATTAAATTGACCGCTGTAGGTGCAGATGGTGTTGAAAGTCCTGGGGCAGTAATAGAAAGAGATTTTTCTCAAGCTATAAGTAATATAGAAGTAGTTGAAAATGACGGTTATCTTGATGTTTATTGGAATAATCCTAACTCAAGTAATATGGTCAAAGCAGAGGTTACTTTGAATTATAGTAATAATAACAGTAGTTATAACGAAACATTTAATGAAAATACAAGTCAAGGAACAATAACTGTGCCTGTAACAGATGGTACCAGATACACTTTAAGGTTATCAGCACTAGATGATAATGGAAATATCATAAGTTATACAGATTATTCAGGACAGTTAATAGATACATACTCTGATGTTTATGAAGGAAAAGCTATATATAATTATGGCAGAGTGGAAATTACAGGACCTACATCAAAAGATTGGTGGCACTTATATGCCAAACAAAATGGTAGAACTATAACATTTAAAAACGGGGCACAATATGCCATAAGAGGTGTAGACGATTTAACCAATCTAAGAGTTCAAGGTAGTTCAGGAGAGATTGAAATAATCTTAGAAGATTATGCTGGTAACTTCTCCGAACCTGTTTTAGTTCCATTTGGTAACTAATTTTAATATATAATTATAAAATTCAATCATACTAAATTTTATATTAAGCATTTACTTGTTGTGAGTTCAATGGGTAAATGCTTTGTTATTGTGCTTATCAACCATATGTTTTATCTAATATAAAAATAAAACAATATCTGCAATGTTTTTTCAAATATAAGCTAAGTACTTAAAAAAACTGTGTGATATATTATATCTATATTAATCTTTAGAGGGAAAAGGTGATTAGATGAATTGTCAAAAAGTATTACAATATTTAGAAGATAAAATTGATATGGACCATTTGGATATGGTGGAAAAAACAATTGAAGATGCTTTATCCTATAAGAAAGTTGATTTTATACCACTTAGCGTTACTTTTCCACAAACAGAGTTTCAGGCTTTACCTTATGTGGAAGCATTCAATGATATGGAGAGTATGTTTTATAATGAATTGGTATCATGTATAAATACTGTATATGTCAAGGATTATTCTCTACTTGTTGCTAGGAGTAACTATGGGGTAGGTACTTTACCAAGTTTATTCGGACTCAAGTCAAGGGTGGTGCAATCTACTAATCTTCCATGGGTAGACCATGTAGAATTAAATGAAATAAAAAATATTATTAGTAAAGGTGTACCTGATTTGGACACTGGTTTTGGAAAAAGAATAATAGAGACTTATGAATATTATAGAGAGCAATTATCACATTATGAGAAGTGTAATGAATCTATCAAGTTATACCATCCTGATTTACAAGGACCTTTTGACGTTGCTCACCTGATGTGGGGAGCTGATATCTATATGGCAATGTATGATTCACCTGACTTGGTTCATGAATTGTTATCATTAGTTACTGAGACCTACATTGAATATATTAAGAAGATTAAGCCGTATCTTAACGATGAAAGAGGTAATGACTACAGTTATCATTGGGGGACTTTGTATAGAGGGAAGATAGTGCTGAGAAATGATTCAGCGGTCAATGTGTCAAAAGGTATGTACCAAGAATTCATACAACCATATGATGAAAGAATCTTAGAAGAATTTGGTTCCGGCAGTATTCATTTTTGTGGTAGAGCAGATCAGATTGTAGTTGATATGGCTTATACAAAAGGTAACGAAGCCATGAACTTCGGTTATATGGATAATGTACAATTTGGTGAAGAATATCTTAAGCTATTGAAGAAACCTTTTATGGAGAAAAATATACCTATAATCAATTATCATCTCACAAAAGAAGAGTATAAGAATTATAAAAATACATTTGACACTGGTATAACTCTAAAAACTAGTGTAGATACTTATGAAGAAGCAGTTAGTATCTTAAGAAAATGAAATGAGTTATTTTAGAAAATGATATATTGTTTGTTAAGTTAAACGTATAAAAAGCAGAGTAATTACTGCTTTTTATTATTTTGTAGAAAAAAATCTTAATTATTATAAAATATTTAATAATTCGTTGCAATAAGTCTAAATAACATATATATTATAATAGTACTAAAAAAATTATTATATTTTATAAAGGAGATGTTTGCAGTGAACACTACAAATCTTAAGATTATTGCTTGCTTAGCAATGTTAGCAGACCATATGGGAGCAGTATTTTTTCCTGAATGTCTCTATCTAACAATTATAGGGAGAATTGCATTTCCTATATTTGCTTTTTTAATAGCAGAAGGGTACTTTTATACTCATAATGTTAAGAAATATTTAATAAGACTATTCGCGTTCGCATTAATATCTGAAATACCTTACAATTATGCATTCCATGGAGAAATGATAGCTAGTCCTGGACTAAATGTATTTTTTACTCTTTTCTTAGGGTTATTGGCTATATACATATTTGATCATCTTAAAAAACAAAATATTGTACTTGGCGTTGTCCCAGTGGTGATTATAGGAGTGATCGCATATTTTATCAATACAGATTATGGAATGATAGGTGTATTCATGATATTTGCATTCTATATATTTAGAAATGATTTTTATAAAAAAGCATTAAGTTACATAGTCTTGACAGGGGCAATTCTGGTAATGTATTCTGCGTATGAGGGTATTAGCGTGCAACTGTATTCAATTTTAGCACTTATATTAATTTATTTCTATAATGGTAAAAAAGGATTTAACATCAAATATTTATTCTATATATTTTATCCAGGTCATCTATTGATTCTTGGCTTATTGAGATATGTATTCTAATGGTTTTTAAAACATTAGTAAAATATTGATATAAGTAATTGCAATAAATGTGGACAACATATATTATAATAGTAATAAAGATTATTATAATATATGAAGGAGATAGGAAAACGATGAATTCAACCAACTTGAAAATAATTGCTTGTTTAACAATGTTGATAGACCACTTAGGAGCAGTATTTTTTCCACAATATATTTATTTGAGAATAATAGGAAGAATAGCATTTCCTATCTTTGCCTTTTTGATAGCTGAAGGATATCTTCATACCCATAACGTTAAGAAATACTTAATCAGATTGTTTACATTTGCTTTAATATCTGAAATACCTTTTAACTTAGCATTTAATGGAAACATAATTGATTTTGGCAGTGGATTGAATGTGTTTTTTACACTTTTCTTTGGATTACTTGCGGTATTTGTATATGATCACTATAAAAACTTTGGCTTCTTACCAGTATTATTGATAGGAATAATAGCTCATTTGCTTGATACGGATTATGGAATGTTAGGGGTAATGGTTATATTTGCATTCTATGCTTTTAAGGGTGATTTCTATAAGCAGGCATTAAGCTATATTCTATTAACATTAGTATTCTTAGGTATTCTGTATCTTGAATATGAAAGTATCAATTTGCAGGTATTTTCACCCATAGCTTTGATACCCATATATTTTTATAATGGTAAAAAAGGATTTAACATCAAGTATTTATTCTATGTATTTTATCCAGGACATCTATTGATTCTTGGTTTATTGAGATATATATTGTAATAGCTTAAAAAAATAAAACAAGATTTATTGCATTAAAATTGAATATAAGACATATATAGTAATAAATAATAAATGAAGGACGAGGATATATGGAAAAGAGGAATAGAATACTTAATGCTATTGGATATGTAATCATGGTAGTGGTTAATATTCTTGCTGTGGCTTTACCTCTTAACGGTAAAACAACAGGAGAAATATCCAGTAACATCAATTCCTTATTTACGCCAGCACCTTATACATTTATGATATGGGGGCTCATCTACATATTATTACTAGGATTTGTCATCTATGGATTATTGCCAAAACAAAAACAAAATGTCTGTATTGATTCAATAGGCATCACTTTCTTTATCTCAAGCATATTGAATGCGTTATGGTTATTTGCATGGCATTATGAGAAGTTATGGTTATCGCTGATTATAATGATTTTACTTTTATTTACACTAATCAAAATCTATAATAGAGTAAATAAGAACTGTGTGAAGAACGGTGATAACAAGTTTGTCAGAATACCTTTCAGTATCTACCTAGCTTGGATCTCCATAGCCACAATAGCTAACGTTTCAGTTGTTCTAAAAGCTACTGGCTGGAATGGTTTAGGGTTATCAGAAACTGTATGGACAATAATTGTACTGGTTTTTGCATTGATTCTTTCATTATATGTTTCAATCAAAAATGATGACTTGGTCTATTTATTGACTATAGCTTGGGCATTGATTGGAATACTAGTGAGACATTGGGGAAGTAACACTCCTATCAGCATTACTGTCATTGCTGCTGTAATAGTGATAATCATTCAGATAATATGCAGTGCAAGGAAAAAATAAGAATATACCCCAAGGTAATAAAACATCACCAATCATTATCATACCATGAAATAATTTTAAGATAATCATATGCTTGAATCATATTAATAGAGCTTATTCAAGCATATGAATTTTACAATTATGCATATGTATGCCTTTATTTATATAGCTTCTTGAATTCCAGATATCCATTTTTTCGTAATTTACAAGCAGGACAATCTCCACATCCATTACCTTTTATTCCATTATAACAGGTTAGGGTTTCTTCTTTTACCACATCAAGTACACCTAGATCATATGCCATTTTCCATGTTTGGGCTTTATTTATCCACATTAGTGGTGTATAGATTTCAAATTGGTAATCCATAGCTAGATTCAGAGTTACATTTATTGATTTTATGAATACATCTCTACAATCTGGATAGCCGCTGAAATCACTTTCTGATACTCCTGTAACAATGTTACTTATTCCTCGTTGCTTGGCGAATACAGCTACAAATGTTAAGAACAACATGTTTCTGCCGTCTACAAATGAATTAGGAACTCCTTCATCTGGTGATTCCTTATCTACTTTTATATCTGTTCTAGTCAATGAATTGGGAGCCAATTGATTCAATAGTCCAAGGTCCAGAGTATGATGTTCTATCTCATATTTCTTACATATGTCTTTTGCACACTCTAATTCTAATATATGTTTTTGATTATAATCAAAAGATACAGCTATAATTTCTTTGAATTTCTTTTTTGCCCAGAATAAACAAGTTGTACTGTCTTGTCCACCGCTAAATACTACTACTGCTTTTTCTTTATTCATGATTTTACACTCCATTCAATTTTATTTATACATCATCATTAATCTATTGTTTAAAAGGATATCAGTCTTGAATTTTCCTCTAAGAGTTGTTGTTACTGTTTTGGCATCAGTCTTTTTTATTCCTCTTGTAGTCATACATCCATGTTCACCTTCAATAATAACTGCTACATCTTCAGATTCGGTTATGTTCTGCATTATCTCTGCAATATCCGTACCTATTCTTTCTTGAAGTTGTAATCTTCTGCCTACCATATCAGCTATTCTTGCAATTTTACTAAGTCCTATGATTTTCTTATTGGGTATATATGCTACAGCTACTTTCATGTTATACATCAATGCCAAGTGATGCTCACAATGGCTGAATATATCAATATCCTTCATAAGCACTATGTCTCTATTTTCTTCTTCTACATATAAATCATCTTCAAAGGTCTTATTGAACATATCTGCAATATCATCATTGGTATAACATATCCCTTGAAATACTTCTTCATACATATTGGCCACACGGGTAGGTGTTTCCTTAAGACCTTCACGGTCAGGATGTTCCCCTAATGCTATTAAAATACCTCTTATATGTTTTTCTATTTCTGCTTTATCTATCTTCATACTAATTACACACCTCTTTTCTCTGGTTCCCATATAACCTTGTGTAATTGAACCTGAAGAGTAACACCGTTCATATGATTATCCATCATAAATTGCACTATATCTTTCATATCTATTTGACCAAACACTGGGCTTATGTATACGTTTGTCTTATTGATCAAATCGTATTGATAGATTATGAATTTGGTTTTTTCCAAGTCTTCCATACTACCTGACACAAACTTAACAGTATCATTCTTAGTTAGATAACTGAAGTTATCAAGGTTCATCTCAGATTCCATATTACTTGAGGGTAACTTATAATCCATTGTAAAACTGATTGTATTTCCACTTATGGCAGAATACTTTTTCAAATCCACACTTCCATTTGTTTCTATTTCAACGAAAAGTTCATGGTCTTCTGATAGAAGCTTTAACAAATCTGAAATACCATCTCTAAGTAATGGCTCTCCTCCTGTTAGTGTCACATTTCTGACGCCTGTTGATTTTATGTATTCATATATACTCTCTGCATTCATTGATTCATATGTCACATGGTCTTTATTTGCCCACTGGGTATCACAATAACTACAATTTAGATTACAGCCCGCAAACCTTATAAAAACTGCTAATTGTCCAGCCAAACGTCCTTCTCCGTTTATGCTGACAAACCTTTCAACTACTTTGTATTCCAAAATCTATCTCGCCTCACTTTTTTCATATACAGCACTATTAGTTGGAGTTTCATATACTACAGCTCTTTTTACGTTATACCCCTTTTTTTCCATCTCATAAAAGAAATGTTGTGAAAAATTTTCTGCTGTAGGTCTAAAATCAACTTGTATAATACTGAATTCATCTTCCAACAAACACTCAAGAGTTTTTTCTCTCATAGTTCCTTTTTGTATAATAAGAGCATGGTCGAAAGAATCTACCATTTCTTTTACATCCTTCTTGAAATCACCAAAATCTATTACCATGCCATCAAGCTGTCCATCTACGTTCAATGTTTCTGATTGTATCTCAATTTCTACTTTCCATCTATGTCCATGAATATTACTGCACTTTCCCTCATAATTAGCAAGAAAGTGAGCACTGTCAAAGCTATGCTCAGTCTTTAAAATATACATATTCTATTCCTCCATATCTTTCTATTCTACAAAAAACTTTCTCCATAATAACAGCAGCCTATAGCACCATTGAATTGAGGTCCATCCACTGAAATAATATTCTCATAATCTCTTTCAAGATAATGTTTTACAGCCTTATTAGTCGCAACGCCACCAGTTACAATCAAATCTTTTCCCTTAAAATTACTCATAAGTGGTTTTAGCCTTTTATATAAAGAATAATTGACTCCTGCACAAAGTCTTTTTATATTAATTCCTTCAGCTATTTTCCCAATTAATTCAGATTCAGAAAATACAGCACATGTGGAGTTTAATTCAACAGGATTATCATAATAATCACTCATGGAGTTAAGTGGTATTTCTAGAACATTAGCCATATTTTCCAGATATCTCCCACAGGAAGCCGCACATTTCTCATTAAGGTCCAAATCCGTAATTATCCCTTTTTCAACTCTTACCACTTTTACGTCCTGTCCGCCTATATCCAATAGTATAAAATCCTTCAATCCAGTTTGATAAATCCCTCCATAAACATGAGCTTTTATCTCATTTATAGCTTTGAACATTCTTAGGTCAGTATTGTTTCTCCCATATCCCGTTGATACAGCTTTATCTATCTTATCTATTTCAAGCTTACTCAAATCAACTAAGATTTTACCGTCAAAACTACAGTACTCTCTGTAAAATGTCATTGTACTTACCCTTGATTTATTAACTATCCTACCATCTTCCATAACTGCAATCTTAACTTCCCTGCTGCCTAGATCAATTCCCAAGGTTCTCATACACATGATACCTCCTTAAGATCACCTAACATATCAAGAAAAGCTTCTAACCTAAGCTTAGTTCTTGCATCCAAGCTATTCATTTTATCTCCTTCAATATTAATGATAGGAACATTAAGCTTGTCTTTTAGAATGATGTTCTCTACTGCTCTATAGCAAAAGGCTTGAGTATAATGAACTATCCCATCAATTCGCCTATCTTCAATCTGTTTCTTTATCTCCTTGATTCTGTAATTTACATCATATGGATATGTATAATCATAATATTGCTCATATATATTGGAAGCATCCTCACATCTAGGAAAAGCAAACTCTCTTTGAACCTCATTATAAACAAAAGAAGCATCAAATCTCTCTACAAAATCATATATGTCAATAGTCATAGGAGGGACTCCAATATATCCCAACCTGACTTTTTTACAAGTTTCATCTCTTTTTTTCACTTTCAAAATAAATGTCTCTAATTCTTTTTCAAACTCATCAGCATCACCATTAAAATCGCTCAAACTAACCTGATACAAATGATTTTCAAATCCGCTAACCTTGTCATGGGCATAAGTCAATCTATCCAATTCCCCAGCAAGTTTTCTGATTCTATTAAGTTTTTTCCTAACTACTTCAACCTCTTCATAACTCACATGAAAGATATCCATGAATTTCTTAATTTCAACCTCAACATCTTCTTTCCTATGACTTTGAGGAAATGAAAAAGGATATACCTTAATCCCTCTTAACTCCAATACTTCAGCCAGTGCTTTTGTATTAGAACAATCACCTTCAATAACTCCAACAATCTCTTTTATGCCATTCTCTACACAAGCTCCGTATATACCCTTTATCCAAGCACACAGACTTTTGGGAAATCCATCTCTCTCAGCTGTTTCTATATACTTGGAATAATCATCAGACGTTATAAAAAGATTATTCAAATCTACAGGTCTATATCCAGCTGCAATAAGAACTTCCACGGGAACCGTAGTAGTCAAACCAATTTTCTTCAAAATATTATCCTCCTTCATTAAAAAAGGACACTAAAAAAGGGTGCAAACCACCCTAAAACAAAAAACTATCTCTATTTATATTGAACCTCTATAAGACGATAGTTTTAATAAGTCCTAGTTTTTTTTATAGACAGGATGGTTACGAACTGTCTTATGAAATTGCTTAAAGTATATCACACCTATTTACAATATACAATAGTAAAACTACGCTATAAACACAAAAATATTAAAAATTAAGATGTAAATACACAAAAAGTTACTATATATCCTTATCTTTGCTGAATATTTTCTTAGTACTCTTACCAAAAACAAAAATTATTGCAACTGGCCATAGAACAGTAGTGATTATATGACTGATAATAGCTTGAATAATAACTAACCTTTTAGTTATCTCCGAATACTCCGATGGTCTTATGTCACCAAATCCAATAGTAAAAAAAGTAGTAGTACTAAAATAAAGAGCATCAAGATGACTAAATATCTCATCCTCACCAATTATACCTTCATTAAATATATTACTTAGATGAGTGTACAAAAGCGCAAAAGAATCAATAACCGAAAATAGCAAAGACAAATACAAAAAGAAAATACACAATATCTTCAAAAAAGGTCGATTAAAAAACGAAGTAATATAAAAATTACAATTCTTATCACTATTATTAATATGATAAGCCAGTATCAAAAAATCAAAAATAGATGCTAAAAAAATCATACACAAAATAAAAATAAGAGTAAAAGTTTCATTTCTATTAAGCAGAACATGATTATTCTGTATTAACATAAAAGGCAAATATATAAGCAATACAATATTAACAAAACACCCTATATAAAAACACTTAGTACTTATAAAAAGCATAAAAAGTGATAAAAAAATTATTATAACCGCCTTACTATCAAGACTCTCCAAAACCACAAACATAAATAACAAGAAAAAAGCAACAACCATAAAAATAACACTGCTTCTTGTAAAATTCAACTTCATAAAAACTACCTTTCCTACCATCAAATAAAATTATGTATCTTCAGATATGAGGCTGTAGGTAAACCCAACAGCCCCATTAAAAATTATTTTTATCACAGAACCTCATGAGACATATATTAAACATATATAAAACATATTTAAAACATATTTAAAACATATTTAAAACATATATGAAAACATATGATCTCAACACCGAGTGTAAATAGTATAGGGGAATATGGAGCAGTGAGCCACGGACGGCGAACTCAGCTGTTTAAACATGGACGTTTAATCAGCTGACGGAATATTCCCCTATACTATTGGAACGACTGTAAACCACTCACTTATATATGTTACTCAGTATGATTTATTTGATCATATAAATCTAATTTACAATGACTATTTTCCCAATTAGTACAATTTAGACAAGATGTACTCTCTACAGTTGAATTTGATAAAGATTGCACATTCTGTCTTGGACAATAAGAACTGCATTGCTTAGCAGTTTCACAAAAATTCATCATGCTATCCATAATAATTTCTCCTTTCAATATAAAAGCTGAATCAACCATTAATAGGTATTCTTTTTCAACATTTTACCTGCCTACTTTTCTTTTTTTTGAATAAGATTTTGTTGAATTCTGGCTATCAATAAAATCATTTGTGTAACCAAAAGGACTATAAAGGTTAAAGATATATTCACTAACTGGCAGATGTATTATAGACGATTTTGGGTATCTACATACTTGTCTAGTGTTAGAAAAACTTATCATAATATCCCTCCAGATACTAAAAAATTATAAAAATTTATTAGCAGAACTAATATAATCTATTATGTGTAATTTTTGATAAATTATACTTGGTGATACCTTGAATAAAAATTTATTATATGCTAAACTAACACGTAATACGATAAATTAAATGTTTTTAAAAACATAAAAAAAATTATAGATAAAGGAAGGGTGACATGTATGAGTGCACAGGCTGAAAAGAAAAAAGTTATTTTTAGTGGTATTCAACCTACTGGTGTTATAACATTAGGTAATTATTTAGGAGCCATTAAGAATTGGACGAGATTACAAGATGATTATAATTGCCTATTTTGCGTTGTTGATATGCATTCAATTACAGTTAGACAAGATCCCGCTCTACTAAGAAAGCGAGCAAGAGATTTATTAACTATATATATCGCAGCAGGACTTGATCCTGAAAAGAATATTATGTATTATCAATCACATGTTTCTGGACATGCTGAACTTTCATGGATTCTTAGCTGTTTTACATATATGGGTGAGTTGAACAGAATGACACAGTTCAAAGAAAAATCAGCAAAACATGGTAATAACATCAATGCAGGTCTTTTTACTTATCCAGTATTAATGGCAGCAGACATTTTATTATTCCAATCGGATTTAGTTCCTGTTGGACATGACCAAAAACAACATCTTGAGATTACTAGAGAAATAGCAAGTAGATTCAATAACATCTATGGAGATGTATTTACTGTTCCAGAACCTTATATTGGTAAAGTCGGTGCTAAGATAATGAGCTTACAAGAACCAACTAAGAAAATGTCCAAGTCAGACGAAAATCCAAATGGTTATATTTCTCTATTAGACGATTTGAATGTTGTCAAAAACAAAATCAAAAGAGCAGTAACAGATTCAGATAAAGAAGTTACTTATTCAGAAGATAAGCCTGGAGTAAAGAATCTTATAGATATATATTCAAGTATTACAGGTAATTCCATTGAATCTTGTATGAATGAATTTCAAGGTAAAGGCTATGGTGATTTGAAACGAATAGTTGGAGAAGCCGTCGCAGAAGAACTTAGACCTATTCAAGAAAGATTCAAGGATCTACAGAAGAACAAAGATTACCTAGATGGTATAATCAAGAAAAATGGAGAAACAGCTAATTACTTGGCAACAAAAACTCTTAGAAAAGTTCAAAAGAAAGTTGGTTTTCCAGTAAGAATCAGATAAAGTATTTATGGGTCTGTCCGTTTGGACAGGCTCTTTTTATTTTGTAAAAAAATTTTATTATTCCTCTTTTCTATTTATCTTAAATTAGAACACATTTTTTTTAATAACATATAATGTATTAATAGTTCATAAAAAATATTTAGGATAATTAGTTGCTAACATGCATGTTTAATTGTTCTAACAAGGAGGAATCATACTTTTGAAATGTAAGGAATCCTATATAGGTACTAAGAAAGAGTGTATTCAATTTCTTAACACTAATCTACCAAAACTTTTTAGAGGAGAACTTCAGTTAGAAGGACAGGATGTTTTTATTCCAAGTAGAGAAGAATTAGAATTCAAAATGAAATTTGAATATGACGAAGATTATGAGTATGGCTGTGTTGGAATCAAGATCTCTTGGGGCGATGAGCCAGATCTTCCAGACGAAGAAGATGAAGAGGAAGATGACGACGACGACGATGATGACGACGAGGAATTCATACCAAACAAGAACACTAAAGACTATTATCTCTAAGATAAAAAATAGCTAAAACCCTCAAAAACTGAGGGTTTTGTTTTTAAAAATGATTAAAAAGGAGAGAAAACATGCCATCTGAAGATTTATCCAAAGTCTTAGATAACTACAATATTGAGGTACTAAACATAAAAAATGAAAATTACAAAGTGAAAAAAGGTGTTTGGTGGATTCAGACCCCAACAGGATACAAGATACTTAAAAAGAATTCCATACCAAAAGAAAGATTGAATTTTATTATTGCTGCCATAGAATATCTAAGCAGTAGAGGAATCAATATGCCAAAAATCATTGAATCAAAAAAAGGCGAAAAATTTATTGAAGCAGATGGAGCCAATTATTTATTGAATGAAGCAATTCCAGGCAAAGCACCTAGTTCTAAGACAACTGAAGGACTAGAAAAAATAATAAAAGAATTAGCTAGATTTCATGCAGCATCTGTGGGATTTCAACCACCTTCTGATTGTAAACCAAATATCCTTCTAGGAACTTGGTATGATAAATCCAGTAAGAAAATGAACAAACTAAATGAGTATTATGAACAAGAAAAAAACAAAAGTACTCATAGCGAATTCGGGAATATGATACTAAAAGAATTTCCTAACTTCCGTCAGAAAATGGAGACTGCCTTAAATAAAGATAGTATGTCATTATATAACAGATGGGTAGCTGAGATACAAAAAACAACATGCTTGGTTCATCAAGATTTCATTGATGGAAATTTAATAATGACTGATAAAGGAAAAATCTATGTTCTAGACCCAGACTCATTAGCTATTGAAGTACCAACAAAAGATATTAGAAAATTTCTAAATAAAATCATGAAAAAACGTGGTAGCTGGGACATGAAACTTACTATAGATATTTTGAAATGGTACCAAGAAGTTAATCCTTTAGAGCCTTGGCAATGGCAGGTTCTAAAATCCACAGTAATGTATCCTCATTTATTTGCAGGTTTAATGAGTAAATATTATCAAAAGAGAGAAGCATCCTGGTCAGAAAGTAAATATCTAAGTAAGCTAAAGAATATCATTGATATAGAAAATTCAAAAGAATATATTATAGATAATTTTGAACAAATAATCGCTTCACTATAATATGCGAAAGGGTAGGTGTTGAATTGAAAACAAATAACACTACTATTGAACTTAAGGATATATTTACTAATGTACTAAATCAATATAATATTAGACCTGAAAATATATCAATCATTCAAAATGAAGGATTAAAAACCCTATGGAAATTTACTAATAGAAATCAGAAAATGTGTCTAAAAAGATTTCGTCATACCAAGGAAAAAATCACGTTCTCCGTTAATGCTCAGAGGCATATATATAAGAAAGGTGGAAAAGTACCAAACGTTTATCCAAACAGTCAAGGTGAATATATTACTGAGTACATGGGACAACTATTTGTACTATATGAATGGATAGACGGAAGAGACCTTAATTTTACAAGAACCAACGACTTCAATGATGGAATAGAAGGATTAGGAGCTTTCCACTCAATATCAAAAGGCTATATAGCTCCTGAAGGGGCAAAAATATCCTCTAAACTAGGTAGATGGACAGAACAGTATAGTTCAATGAAAAAAAGAATGCTGAAATGGAAAGATATAGCTTTGACCGATAAAACCAAGGGGTCATATAAAGTATATCTTGAATGTATAGATGATATTATTAACCTATGCGATAAAGCCATTACGGCATTAGAACAATCCTCTTACGATAAAATAACCACTATTGATCTACATGAATCCTCATTATGTCATCAAGACTATGGCTCAGGAAATGCTATCTTATCAGAAAAAGGCATATTTGTTATTGACCTGGATGGTGTAACATATGATTTGCCTGCTAGAGATTTGAGAAAAATAATTGGCAAACGAGCTGAAAAAAGAGGCAAATGGGATATAGACGATATTAATCTAATACTTAATCACTATGAAAAAACCAATAAATTGACTCTAGAAGAAAAAGAAGCTCTAAAAATAGACTTAATGTTTCCACACTGGTTTTTTGGAACAATAAAAAATATATTCTCAAAAAATAAACAGGTGAACCCAGGAAAAATAGCTAAAATAGCAAAATTGGAAAAAGAAAAATTAGCAGTTTTGAATCAATGGAAGATCTAAGCAGAATTAGTCCATAAGGAGGATTATTTAATGAATATTGCATTTATATGTACAGAGAAACTTCCTGTTCCTCCAGTATTAGGAGGAGCTATACAGATATATATAGACAATATACTACCCATAATATCAAAAGAACACCATATAACTGTTTTTACAGTATTAAAAGGCGGCTTACCCGAACATGAAAAAGTGGGAAATGTAACTTTTATCCGTGTAAAGGGAAGAACGAAGTCCGAGTATATAAAAGAAGTTGAAAATAAGATAAGTTTAATTCATGATAAATTAGATTTGATACATGTATTCAATAGACCACGCTGGGTAAGGCAATTAAGCAGAGTAGCACCTGATACTTATTTTAGTTTAAGTCTTCATAACGAAATGATGTTACCTAAAAAAATTAATCCACCCCAAGCAAAAGAGTGCATAGACAAAGTAGAATTCATAACAACAGTAAGTAAATTCATAGGAAACGAAGTTATTAATATGTACCCATCCGCAAAAGGAAAAGTATTCCCAGTCTATTCAGCAGCCGACATTAACATCTATCACCCTGTAGGCTCTAAAAAAGCATTAGAAAACAAAAAAGAACTATTAAAAAAACACAATATAGAAGACCACAAAGTAGTAATATGCGTCAGCAGACTAAGCCCCAAAAAAGGTCAACAGATCGTAATGGAAGCCATGAAGATTGTAATGGAATCTCATCCAAAAACAGCATTAGTCCTAGTTGGAAGTAAATGGTATGGAAGCGACGAAATAGATGAATTCACTTCAATGCTACACGGAAAAGCAAACGAATTAAAAGGACCAGTCATCTTCACAGGATTCCTAACACCCGACGAAGTACCAAAACTATACAACATAGCAGACATATTCGTATGCGCATCCCAATGGAGAGAACCCCTAGCTAGAATCCACTACGAAGGCATGGCAGCAGGCTTACCCATAATAACAACCAATCGCGGCGGTAACTCCGAACTTTTCGAACAAAACGTCAACGGCATAGTACTAGACGATTACGACAATCCAATCGCCATGGCTGAAAAAATAAACTACCTACTAGACCACGAAGAACAAGCAAAAGCAATGGGCAAAAAAGCACGCAAAGACGCCGAAGAAAACTATACCTTCCAAAGAGTATCCAAACAACTACTATCCCTCTTCAACAAAGTAAAAAAACACCACAACATCAAACGTTAAAAAAACAGTAAAATAATTATCAAAAAATAATAAATAAATCAAAAATGTTGAATTAATCTTTTATCCACTAAGATTTAATTCAACATTACTATATATACTAACCTTATAAATATCTACACCCATCCCTACAAGTTCAATATACTATACCAAATAATTATTCACTCTCTAGCATTTCTATATTAATAATAAAATAATACCCTTTCCCAGTAACCCCCAAAATACATTTACTTGATTACGATGTATATCTATATTTCCAACATAAGAGTGGCAGTACATACCAGAACCATATACAGTGATAAGAACGCCTTTTACGGCTTGTTGCCACCCATTCAATCAGATAAAAAGCAACAACCGTAACGAAAGTGATTATCACTGTATATGGTTCAACCACACAACCGTTGTCTACCTAACCACACAACTAACTAATTATTTATTATTTTCAAAACTCCCATTCCCAATAGAATAATAATAACTAAACCCACTTTTCCTAGCTTCCTCAATATCAATCATATTCCTACCATCGATAAGCACCCGCTTCTTCATCTTCTTAGCAATACTCTCCAAATCCATCTTAAAGAATTCATCAAGTTCAGTACATATAATAGTACAATATGAGTCTCTAACAGTATCCTCAATACTATCACAATACGTTATATTAGGAAACAAACTCTTAATCTCTTCAGAAACCATAGGATCATAACATTTTATACGAGCACCCATCTGCAACAATTCATCAATAATAAACAAAGATGGTGCATCCCTAATATCATCCGTACCAGGTTTGAAAGTAAGACCCAAAAGAGAAATGGTTTTGCCCTCAATCTTATTATAATGATCCAATAAAATCTCCACTGGCTTCAATCTTTGATTCTCATTAACCTTAATTGTACTTCTTATTATGTTAAACTCACAACCATATTTTTCACCTATATTAACTAGAGCTTTTGTATCCTTAGGAAAACATGAACCTCCATATCCAATCCCAGCTCTTAAAAACTCTGGAGAAATTCTACTATCAAGACCTAATCCATAAGACAAGGTATCTATGTTAGCATCCACCTTACTGCATAGATTAGCCATCTCATTAATAAAAGAAATTTTTGTAGCCAATAATGCATTAGAAGCGTACTTTATCAATTCTGCTGTAGGTGGATTAGTATTTATTATTTTCGTTTTGAACGGACTATATAACTCATCCATTACTTTCTGAGCCTTCTCAGATTTACAGCCTATTACCATTCTATCCCCATGAAGAAAATCATTTAGTGCCCTGCCTTCCCTTAAGAATTCAGGATTAGATACTACATCAAAATTATTTCTATCTACACCATTCTTAAGAAGTAAATTCTCTACAACCTCATGAGTACCTACAGGTACAGTACTTTTGATTATGATAACCTTGTATTTATTAATCTCCTTAGATATCTCAACAGATGCATCAACAACTTGCGAAATATCAACACTCCAATCAGGTTTTGTTGGTGTCCCAACTGCAATCATAATCACATCTGACAGACTTATAGCCTTATTGATATTATCAGTAAATAGTATATATTTTTTCTTCAAACATTTATTCAATAAAGGCTCAAGACCTTCTTCGTATATAGTTGGAATACCTTTATTCAATTGTTTTACTTTTTTGATATCCTTATCAACACATATAACATCATTCTTATATTTCGCAAAAGATAATGCGGCTACGAGTCCTACATATCCTGCTCCAACAACACATATCTTCAAAAGAAATCACCCTTCTATCTATATTGTAACATCCCGTGTTTATTGCTGTTCTACAATATTATATGCTTGTATTAAGATGCCTGTGAGGAATGTTTTAATATAGTTAAAAGTTTAACTAATATGTTAAAACGAATAATTATTATTAAGACAATAATCATTTTTAGGTATCATACATATAAAAATTAAGCTTATGAGCTGTTGTCACAATTATAGATAGAAGGGTAATATATATTTTTATATCTTTTTATATCCTATTGATACTGATTTTTATGTTATCAAGAAACAATGAACCATTACCTTTATAATCAGAATCCACTCCAATAATTACCCACATCTCACCATTGCTGTTAGTTGTAGTATTAAAGGATTCTTGAAAAGTTTTGACACCATCACTCCTTAATGTACTTGCGTTACCAAGAGTGGTTAGGTTTATCTTTTTACTAGCGTCTTCTGTATTAGGATTTACGAATAAATAATTATTATTACCTTTCTCTATCACCTCTATTGAAGGCTGAATATTTACTACAGCCGCTTTTATAAACAATCTATCCATTGGTATGGATTCGTTGTTATTTTTTGCAGGCAGAATATCAAATCTAAGGTCAACTTCATAATTGGAAAGAGGTGATAACCCATCCCTAGAAGTTAATTTTTTAGTTGTATACATAAACATGTTATTATTTTTAGTGCTGCTTGTTAGATAAATGCCCTTATTGGAATTATCATCTAATGAATAATCTGCATGGGCAAAATTGATATCAAATCCACTTGTAAGAGAATCATCATCAATACCTGCTAATCCTCCCATCCAACCATCTGTTCCATTTTGGAAATCATAGTTGAATTCTAATGAGTCGTTCTCTGATGTATTATTATCACTATATTTGTTTTGACACCCAAATAAAAGTAATGAAACTATTAATATTGGCAGTATAATTTTTCTGTTCATTAAAAAAACCTCCTATATAACTATTAGTAAAAAAATGTAAGAAATCTTATATTACTATTTTGAGTATATATAGTTATTTTATTCAAGGAGGATAAACAAAAAAGGTAATTCCAAACCTATTAAATGTTTGAAATTACCCTATAAGCTACGTTATTTAATATCTAAGCTATATTTGCTATATTTACTTTTTCACATCCACACTATTAATTTTCTCCATAACCAATGTAAGAATAACAGAGGCAATAGGAACAGATAGAATCATTCCTGCTGCACCAAAGAAACTTCCACCAATGGTTACAGATGCAACAACCCAGAATGGTTTCAATCCAACTGAATTACCAAGGATTCTTGGACTAACTATTATATTATCAATTTGTTGCATTATAAGTATAATAGCTAATAAAGCTACAGCTTCCCAGAATCCAGAGAACAATGCAAATATCAGACAAGGTATTGTACCGATAAAAGGTCCGATATAAGGAATTATGTTAGTTATACCGATTATGAATCCCATAAGTGGAGCATAAGGTATCTTTAATGGAGTGACAAAGTTGACCACGTATATTCCTATGCTCACAAGCAAACCCAATATGATACACGTATATAATTTTCCTATCAAAAATTGTTTAAGCGCTCTATCTGTCAATCTGGTTACTCTTATAGTCCAATCAGCATATTTTTTAGGTAGCATAGCTCTAACGAATTTATTTAATTTCGGTCTGATTTCATCCCAATCCCTAAGGGCATAGAATGCCATGAATAATGATAAAAATAATATTGCAATATTGCTTATGAAGCTTCCAATTGATGATATGACTTGTGTTGATAAGCTGACCAAGTCACTTGAAAAGCTTACAATTGAATCTTCCAGCATTTTTATAAGCTCAGCAATCTTTTCTGGGCTTATGAGATTGGTTACAAAAAGTCCATTAATAAATTCACTCAACTCTTCAGTAGTTGGAAAATTATTGACTAGTGAATTAACACTGTCAGTTATTGTAGGAACAATCAAAATTATAAAGAGTACTATAAATGCAAAAACAAGTACATAAGTGAGCAAGACACTCAATGTATGTCGGAATTTCAATTTGGTCTTTAATATTCTCACAACTGGGCTTAATAAATAAATGATTATAGAAGCAATAATCAATGATTTGAATGACGAGAAAAACCAAGTTAGATTACCAGGTTTAAATATGAACTTTGCTATCAAAAAAACAAGTATTATAAAGGGTATATATTTGTATGGATCAAAATTATTATTTTTGTTTGTACTCATGATTCACCTCTAAGCTCGTAGTAGTAAATTTCCTATATCACTATAGTAATGTATATTCCAGAATAATGCAATATAATGTATTAATTTATAAAAATTTGAGGGACAAGTTCTTATTAATATATAAAACTGAAGTATAAAATTAATGATTATTGTTATCATAATCTATATGGCAAAAAATGTCTAGTATAAATTAGATTTTTTCTTGACATCAATATCCTAATATTGTAATATATAAATATACAGATAGTACGATATAGTTTGTTAAAATAAATACAAGTTGAAAGAGAGGATATTATTTATGATTAATAAAGTTCTTATAGTTGGAGGGGTTGCAGGTGGTGCCAGTACCGCTGCAAGACTAAGAAGAGTTAATGAAGACGCCCAGATAATAATGTTTGAAAGAGGTAAATATATTTCTTTTGCAAATTGTGGTCTACCCTATTATATAGGAGGAACAATTGAGCAAAGAGATGCTCTTCTTCTTCAGACTCCTGAAGCAATGAAGGCTCGGTTTAACATTGATGTAAGAGTACAAAATGAAGTTGTATCTATTAACAAAGAAGAAAAATACGTTGAAGTCAAGGACTTGAAAACTGGAAAAATCTACAAAGAGACATATGACAATCTAGTTCTTTCTCCAGGTTCTACACCAATAAAACCACCTATACCTGGTATTGACAAAGACAACATTTTTTCATTATGGAATATTCCAGATACTGATGCGATCAAGTCATTTCTTGATAAAAGACCAGTAAAAAAAGTGACTGTAATCGGTGGTGGATTCATTGGGATTGAAATGGCTGAAAATATGTATGATAGAGGTTTAGAGGTTAATCTAGTTGAGATGGCTGATCAAGTTATGGCACCAGTTGATTATGATATGGCACAACTGATTCATGGACATATGGCACAAAAAGGTATCAAACTATTCCTTAACAACGGAGTAAGTTCTTTTGAAGATAAAGATGGTAAGACTTATGTAAAACTTCAAGATGGAACCATGCTTGAATCAGATATGGTTATATTATCTATCGGTATTAGACCAAATGGAGAATTAGCTAAAAATGCAGGACTTGAGACTAACAAAAGAGGCGGAATAGTAGTTGATGAATATTTAAAAACCAGTGATGACAGCATATATGCAGTAGGTGATGCTATAGAAGTTGTAGATTACGTCAATGGTAGTAAAACTATGATACCACTTGCTGGACCAGCTAATAAACAAGGTAGGATTGTTGCTAATAACATTGTAGGTAAACAAGAGAAGTACAAAGGAACTATGGGAACTTCTGTAGTAAAAGTATTTGACCTTACTGTAGCTGCAACAGGTAACAATGAAAAAACTCTGAATAGACTTGGTAAGAAATATCAAGAGGACTACAAGATATCATTGGTTCAGCCTAAGTCACATGCTGGGTATTATCCAGGGGCTATACCTATGACAATAAAGCTTATGTTTGATCTAAAGGGTAAGATACTTGGAGCTGAGATTATAGGTTATGAAGGTGTTGATAAAAGAATTGATGTCATTGCTACATTAATCAAAATGGATGGTACAATATATGACTTGAAAGAATTGGAACTTGCTTATGCACCACCATATTCTTCAGCTAAAGACCCTGTAAATATGGCAGGATTCTCAGCAGAAAACATTTTGAATGGTGACATGGAAGTAGTTTTATGGGATGAAATAGATAAGGAAGATAAACAAAATTCAATAATCTTGGATGTAAGAGATGATATAGAATTGGAGCTTGGTTATATAGAAGGAGCTAAGAACATTCCAGTAAATTCATTGAGGGATAGAATTGATGAGCTAGATAAGAATAAAGAGATTCTAGTATATTGTGCTATTGGTATCAGGGGATACATTGCTTCAAGAATACTTACACAAAAAGGTTATAAAGCTAAAAACTTAATTGGTGGATATAATTTTTATAAATGTGTTGTGAAAGATTATACTAAGATGACAGGTTCAGATATAGATTGTGATTGTTGTGAGGAGAATGCAGATGAAGACAGTAAAAAAAAAGTAGAGTCAATTGATTCAGCTATTAATCAGGGAATTACCATTAAACTTAATGCTTGTGGATTACAGTGTCCAGGACCAATAATGCAAGTGAATAATAAGATGAAAGAGATTAATACAGGAGATATTCTTGAAATCTCAGCTACTGATCCAGGTTTTCCTGTGGATGTAGAAGCTTGGTGTAAGAAAACAGGTAATAGTTTTATTAAGACTGAGAAAAGAGAGAAAGAATTTGTAGTTTGGATTGGTAAAGGTAATGAGAATGTTGAGATAAAAGAAAAGTCAGCTGTAGCTGCTGATAAGAGTACTATGGTAGTTTTCAGTGGGGAACTGGATAAAGCTTTGGCATCATTTATAATAGCTAATGGAGCTGCTTCTATGGGAAAAGAGGTTTCTATGTTCTTTACTTTCTGGGGATTGAATATCTTGAGGAAAGATCAAAAAGTCAAGGTGAAGAAATCGGTAATAGAGAAGATGTTTGGTTTTATGATGCCTAAGGGAACTAAGAAATTGAAGCTTTCTAAGATGAACATGGCTGGAATGGGTTCGGCGATGATGAAAAAGGTTATGAGAGATAAGAATGTGAATTCTTTAGAAGATTTAATTAAGTCGGCAATGGATAATGGGGTTAAGATTGTAGCTTGTACAATGTCGATGGATGTTATGGGGATTAAGAAAGAGGAATTGATTGATGGTATTGAATTAGGTGGTGTGGCTTCTTATTTGGGAGATACTGATGATGCGAATCATAATTTGTTTATTTAAATAAAATAGGTATAAGTAAAAGCTTAGTCAAAGTGATAAAAACACTTGACTGGGCTTTTATTGTGATTGTATTAGGGATTTAAAAAATATTATTAACAATATATTAGTGTATAAAGTTTTAGATATTGTAGTGAGAATAAGTCAGAAAAAGTGTTTTGTTTTGACGTGGCGTTTGCAAAATAGTATATGTATATGTTACGCCAGCTACTTGCTCGTCCTGAGCAAAAAGCTGGGTTCGACGTCCTGTCTCACTACTCTACATATACATATACTATTTTGCTTGTAGTCTCCGTCAATGTAATTACAAAACCCATTTTCTTCTGAGTAAGAAGATTACTATTGGCTAAGTCAATTCAGTTGTATAAAATATAAATGAGACCAAAATACCTAAAATTATTGGACATTTAATTATATTGTATTAAAATAGTATATATGGATTAATTAGTTAAAGAGGGGGTATTAAGGATGAAGGTTTTACAGGATGAAATCAGGAATTTGGAAGTTGATGAGGTGTTGGATATTGCTACAGGTGCGGGGGGATTTATAAAGATTCTTATGGGAGGTTTTAAGAACTTTAATCATATTATTGGAGTTGATACTAGTAAGAAAGCTTTAGAGATTGGAAGAGAGAGTATACAGGATGATAGGGTTGAATTTAGGTATATGAGTGCAGATAGATTAGAGTTTGACGATTCTACATTTGATATAGTAAGCGTATCCAATTCAATTCATCATTTCAAGGACTATTCAGATGTTTTTAAGGAAATTAAGAGAGTGTTAAAACCAGAGGGTATGGTTATTGTTAATGAGATGTTTTGTGATAATCAATCTAATTCTCAGTTATCACATGTTTATTTGCATCATTATATGGCTGAGATTGATACTATTAAGGGGATTGTTCATAAACCAACGTATAAGAAACAAGAGATTATTGATTTGTTGGAAGATGAGGGATTGAAGATTATTAGGAGTTTTGAAGTTAGAGATGAAGTTTTTAAGAATGATGAAGAAGAGAAAAAGGAAATAGAGGCTCTGAAAAAGTTATTTGATAAGAGATTAAAAGATATAGAGGAACATGAGAGATATGATGAGTTTGTTGGTAGAGCAAGAGATATTAGGGAACATCTGGATAAATATGGAATAGCTGGTGCTACTCAATTAGTTGTAATAGCTAAGATATAAAGTGACTGATTTTATAAAATATATTTAAAAGATAGAAAAATGTGCATGGCGCATTTTTCTATCTCTTAAGTATTATATGCCTTTTATCCAGTCAAAGCCATAATTTATAAGGGTATCGATGAATTCTTGATTACCTGTGCAAGACCAATTAGCCATATAATGTAATCCAAAATATCTTTGAGCCATATTGATATGACCTTGTTCTTTTATAGTGTTTATGATATTTTCAGCATTGGATTTGTCAGATATGTCAGCAGTAACTTCATAGATTGTTTGTAATTTCTCTTCTGTAATAGGAAGAGTTTTATGTTCATATTTTTCATCATGAAGTCTGACGAGTTCTTCAATGTCCAAGTCTTGGTATTGTTCATTATGTACTAGAGCTTCAACCCCAAGTTTTTTCCTTGGAGCAGGATATTTAGTAGGGTATCCTAGACTGAGGAGTACAACAGGGAATACACCTTCTGGAATATTACATATGGATTTTAGTTCCATAAAACAGCTCTCTACAGTACCAATATAGACAGAACCTAAACCAACTGAATCTGCGGCTGTACAGATATTTTGTGCGCATATGACAGTATCTTGTAATGCAATCCAGAAATGTCGGTAGCTTTTCGTTGCTGTGAATGGAGCATGGCAAGCTTTTGCCCAACGACCTAAACGACGCCAATCAATGCAGAACAGCAAGTTAACAGGAGCATTGGCAACAATTTTCTGCATCTCACATTCTTCAACTAAACGTTTCTTAGTCTCTTTGCTAGTAATCTTGATTATAGAATATGGTTGTAAATTACCGCCAGTAGCCCCATGTAAACCAGCATCTATTACTTGATTCAGTAAGTCTTCTTCAATGTCTTTGTCCTGAAAAGAACGACAACTAGCTCTTTCATACAATAATTTCATAGTCTCATTCCGATATTCTTTTTTCATGTTTGAACCTCCCCAAAAAATATTATAATATAATTATATACTACGGTATAAGTAAGTCAAATTTATATTAAATATGGTTTTATAATTTTATAGAGGTGATTTTAAATGAATGAAATTAAAAAAGTAAATGAAATAGACAATTTTATAGCCAATAACGAAATCTGTATACTATTAATTTCTTCCTCTCAATGTGGAGTTTGTATATCAGTAGAGTCAAAACTAGACGAACTGGCAGAGGAAATTGGAAATATTAACGTCTCTAAAGTAAAAATAGATACAGTACCAGAGATATCAGGCAAATTCCTTGTATTCACAGTACCAACAATCTTAGTATTCTACAAAGGTAAAGAGGTCATTAGACAATCTAGATTCATACAATTTAATAAGTTAAGAAAAGAGTTTAACAGATATATATCGTACTAATTACTAATGTATCTATAACATATAATAATATTATAAATAGCCAATAGTTAGTCTAATTAGAAGAAAATTTGAAGGGGACTAAGAGCAAAATAGTATAGGTGTATGTGAAGTAGTGATGCAGGACGCCGAACCCAGCTGTTAATCTGACAGCCCTACTGGACTGTCAGGAATAATAACGGACTCGATGTCCATTATTATTCGTTGAGCTCAGGACGAGCAAGTAGCTGGCGAAACATATACCTATACTATTTTGTAAATGCCAAGTCAGAACAAAACCTTTTTTCTGACTCACCTGCACTAGAGGAGGTAAAATCACTTCAATTTATACCTATACAAAAACTATAAAATCTAGTATAATTATACAAGAATTATGGGAATGAATGAATTCTGGTGGATTCAGGAGACTTCAAATCTTTTTTCGGGTGGTAAGACCGGCCGAGGTAGGTTCGATTCCTACTCACTCCCGCCAATAATGACTAAGACTAATTGACGTTGACAAAAATACTGAACGTCAATATTTTTTGGAGGTGGACACGTTATGGCAGACAAAGATAAAATACGTTTAACACAAATGTCATCAAAAGCTGGCTGAGCAAGTAAATTAAGTCCACAGGACTTGGCGCAAGTTTTGTGCCAATTGAAAACTAAAGAGAACAAACTAGACCCCAATTTAATAGTAGGATTAGGTACATCAGACGATGCTGGTGTTTACAAAATAAAAGATGATTATGCGTTAATACAAACACTTGATTTCTTCACACCTATAGTAGATGACCCATATACATTTGGACAGATAGCTGCAACTAATTCCTTGAGTGATGTATATGCAATGGGAGGCAGACCTCTTACAGCTATGAATATTGCATGTTTCGCTACATGTTTAGAACCAGATGTATTGGCAGAGATACTAAGAGGTGGTGCAGATAAGATAGTTGAAGCAGAAGCAATCTTGGTAGGAGGACATACGGTAACTGACAAAGAAGTGAAATTCGGACTATCAGTAACAGGCTATGTTCATCCTGATGAAGTACTTACTAATTCAGGAGCGAAAGCAGGAGATGTGTTGGTGCTTACTAAACCAATAGGAACAGGTATTCTGACTACTGCTCTCAAGAAAGATCTTATTACTGAAAAAGAACTAGAAGAAGTCGTTAAAAGTATGAGTACATTAAACAAAGGAGCAGCAGCTGCTATGGAAAGAGTTGGTGTACATGCTTGTACAGACATTACTGGTTTTGGTATATTAGGTCATACTTATGAATTAGCAAGTGGTAGCCATGTCAATGTAAAAATCGATGCTTCCAAGGTACCGCTTTTTAACAAGACCTTGCAGTTAATAGAAGAAAATGCTGTACCAGGTGGTGCTAGATCCAATCAATCACATTTTGGTAAATGGGTAGATATTGATGAAGATATATCAGATTGTTTAGAAACAGCTTTATATGACCCACAGACATCTGGAGGATTACTAATAGCAGTTGCAGAGGATAAAGCAGAGAAGCTTGTTGAAGAGCTTACTAAAGAAAATTGTCTATGTGCAAATGTTATCGGTAATGTACAAGATAAAGATGAAAGTGAAATATTTATAAACGTTTATTAAAAGAGGGATAATACCCTCTTATTTTTTTATAGAATCTTAAACAATAGAAAGGGGGATTTGAAATTGGTAAATGATATCCTAAGAAAAATCCCATCTACAAATGAAATTCTTGAAGACCATAAAATAATAGAATTGGTTCAACAAAAAGGCAAAATCATTACAAAAGATATAATAATAAAGGTTACCAATAATTACAGAAATAAGATAATTTCAACTAGTTATCAAAGACAAAGTGATTCTAAAGAAGATATATATAATTTTATCATTGATGCAGTTATAAAATATGCTAACTCATCAGAGAAAAAAAGATTAGGTAGAGTAATCAATGGGACAGGTATAATACTTCACACTAACATGGGAAGAGCTCCCTTGCCAAAAAGAGCTGTAGATAAAATCAATGATGTAGCAAGTAGTTATTGCAATCTAGAATATGACTTAACCACAGGGAAACGGGGTTCTAGATACGATAGTGTAGAAGAATTATTAACTAAGTTGACTGGTGCAGAAAGTGCCCTAGTGGTTAATAATAATGCCGCAGCAGTTTTTCTATGCATTAATACTCTGGCTCTTGATAAAGAAGTGATAGTAGCTAGATCAGAACAAGTTGAGATTGGTGGCAGTTTTCGAATTCCTGAGATTATAGAGCGAAGTGGTGCTAAGATGGTGGAAGTAGGTACCACTAATAAGACTTATACAAGAGACTATGAAAATGCTATAACAGAAGATACTAGAATATTATTAAAAGTCCATAAAAGCAATTACAGAATAGAAGGATTCACCCATGAGGTTTCAGGTGAGGAATTAGTAAATCTAGCGGATAAAAAAGAAATTATATCTGTAGAAGACTTAGGAAGTGGTGTATTACTGGATTTACAAAATTTCAATCTGCCTTATGAGCCTACAGTAATGGACCAAGTTAAAAAAGGTTTGGATATAATAACTTTTAGTGGAGACAAATTATTAGGAGGACCTCAAGCAGGAATTATCGTAGGAAAGAAAGAATTTGTTGAAAAAATTAAGGTTAATCCACTCACAAGAATGGTTAGAATTGATAAGATGTCCCTTATAGCTTTACAGGAAGTGTTAAGTATATATGTAGAGAATAAAAATGTTAAGGAAAACATTCCAATAATAGATATGTTGACTAAGACTTCTAAGACTTTGTTAGCAGAAGCGAATACATTGAAAAAAATGATGGAAGAAAAACTTGGCAATATAATAGATATTAAAATTATAGAAGAAAATAATCCTGTTGGTGGAGGTTCTCTACCAGGTGTTACAGTAAAAGGTGTTGCTTTGGACATTCGAAATAACAAGATAGGTGCGAATGTATTACAAAGTAGATTAAGAGATAATACTATACCGATTATCTGCAAAATTAAGAATGATGGTATTATTTTAAGTATGAGAACTATTAAAAAAGATGACTATAAACATATTGCAGATTCTTTTAAGAATATTATATATGAAAAATAATCCATTAATAAAAATTTGAACTGTTTCAAAAGAAGATAAAAGGCAATAGAGAAATTTATCTTGTAATGATGAAACAGTTCAATTTCTAATAATCCTTTTGTATTGATACCCAAAATAGTAATTATTAGTTAGTTTGATTGGTCTTATTAGCAGATACATTTTCGGCAGTATCAACAAAAAATGGTGGCCATGGTTCTCTAGGAGTACCATTCTTAATAAATCTGAAATTACAGCAATCACAGCCACAGCCTAATGTCTTAGTACGATGAAGCTCAATTCCAAAAGCCTTGAAAATAACATAATCCAGATTGCATAGATAAGGTACTAACTCATCAGCATCTTGATCATGAAAAAATTTAACTATACCACATTCAGTATAATCTATTGCTAGGTCATAATTGATACCATCACCATCATTAACTTCCCATACCCAATCATAAGGATATTTTTTCTCTCTGGATAAAAAGGCTCTTCGTTTCATCTTTATTACTTTTGATTTTGAGAACATCCTTCTACCCATGATTTTTCTTATGAACCTTGGCAATTTGTTAAAATGTCTAGTCAACGATAAATAGATTAATTTTCCAATATCATATAAATCAATGTCATATTCTTTCAATACTCTATACAAGGCTAGTCCCCAACTTGCTTGAACAAGATTAGATGTCAATTTGTTGTCATCACCGCCAATATAAGGGAACTGAGGTATTAGTTTATCATACTCGTTTTTGACTTTTAGTTTAACTGCACTAACTTCTTTATTACCGAACATGTCAATTAATTCAGGTGTAATTGGTTTCAAAAATTTTTCTATTGACTTAGAAAGTTTATCCTTCTGTCTTATGTAATAATCATTCTCTAACATAACACTATCACTCCTTTGTATTTTAATTGTATAATAATAACTTAACAAATCACAGCCCAAATGTCAATGAATTGCAATTGAATTCTATAATCATTATCAATAAATTGAGGTTTATATCTCCTCTAATATTACACAAATGATATACCACTTATTTTATTGTTGGTAGGTGAATTATAAAGTATTCTATGGTATCATTAAAATAATGTAATCATTAACAAATAAATACATACATTTGCAAATAAACATATACATCAATTAATGCATCACTATTTGATACAATACAAAACATAAATAATATTATATAAAGGTGAAAATAATGGAACATTTAATTATAGGAACAGCAGGACACGTAGACCACGGTAAAACAGAACTAGTAAAAGCACTGACAGGCTGCGATACAGACAGACTGAAAGAAGAAAAACAAAGAGGGATGACTATTGAACTAGGATTTGCCCCCTTTCATTTAGATGGAAAAATTTTCTCTATCGTAGATGTACCAGGCCACGAAAAACTCATAAAAACAATGGTATCAGGTGCAACTGGAATGGATATGGCACTACTAATCATCGCAGCGGACGAAGGCATCATGCCACAGACAATTGAACACATCAACATACTCTCTATGCTAGACATAACCAATATAATCATAGTTATAACAAAAATGGACTTAATAAATAATGAAAGCCTAGACAACACAACAACAAAAATAAAATCTTTCATAAAAGAAACCCCTTTAAAAGATTCACCTATCTGTCAAGTATCCTCCAAACTAAATATAGGCATAGACAATCTTAAAAACATAATACTTAACCAATCTAAAACAATAAATAAAAAAAGGAATGCCGAATTATTCAGAATGCCCATAGACAGAGTATTCACCATAAAAGGTCATGGAACAGTAGTAACAGGAACAATAACAGGCGGTAAGATAACCAAAGATGATCATATCGAAATACTCCCAAACAAAATAAACTCAAAAGTAAGAGGAATTCAAGTACACGGCTCAGAAACGAATAAAGCCTACGCTGGTCAAAGATGCGCAATAAATCTAACCAAAGTAGAAAAATCATCAATAAACCGTGGCGACGTAATAGGAAAACCACAAGAATTATCCCCTACACTCTCCATAGATACTGTAATCTATAACTTAATGGACAACTACACAATAAAACACAACCAAAAAGTCAGAATACACATAGGAACAACAGAAGTACTAGGAAAATTAAAATTAATTCAACAAGACCAAATAGAAAAAAATCAAAAAGCCTACGCTAGAATAAGACTAGAAAAACCAGTTACAGCTGTATTCGGCGACAAATTCATAATACGCTCACTAACCCCAGTAATCACTATCGGAGGAGGCAGAATACTATCTCACAAATCACCTAAACTATCACACATCCAAACTAAAACATTAGATTACTTCACTTTACTAGAACAAGCCAATCCAACCCCTATAATCCTAAACCTACTACAAACCAACCATCAACTATTTACCATAGACAAAATATTCAAAAATCTATACATCAACCGACAAACCATCTATCAATCACTATCCACCCTACTAAACCAACAAAAGATACTAAAACTAACAAACAAATACTATATCAGCAACGAAACAAATACCTACCTAAAACAACTAATAATAAAATCAATAGAAGAATATTACCAAAACAACAAATACACTATCTCAATAAACAAAGAAACCCTAAGAACAAAAACATTCCCAAAATGGAACAAAGACCAATTCGACACCCTATTAACCCTATACAAAAAAACCAACCTACTAAGCATCACAAACGACCAAATCATCATGAACAAACAACAACGAATAACCCAAATATACCAAAACAATCAAATAAACAAACTAGAACAACTAATACTAAAAACCAACCTACAAGGCTTTAACACAACTAACACCACACAACCCAACATCAACACTAACCAACTTAACCACCAACTAAAGTTCCTCCAACAAATAAATAAAATAATAAAACTAAACCAAACCACCTACATCCATAAAACAAATTACGACAACCTACTAAACCATATCAACACCCTCTTCACCCAACACAACAAAATAACAGTACAACAAGTAAGAGATACCCTACAAATAGGAAGAAAACAAACAATAATCCTCCTAGAATACCTAGACCAAATAGGCATAACCAAACGACAAAACAACCACCGAATCCAACTAAAAACCAACTAAAAAATAAAAATCACCTAAAATAAACCCAATGATCAAATGAATTAAATGAAACAAAAAAAGTTAAAGAAAATAATTATAAAAAATAAATTAAAACTATTCCTATTATCAATCTTAATCATTACACCCAACAAAAAGTGGTATAGTATTCGTTTTACGCAGACCGGTCCTTCAGGAGAAAGGCAAGTAAAACGAATACTATACCACTTGCACTACACTAATCATTCCAATACTAAACCCACTAATAATCTTTTCTTATAATACTTCTTTTAATTTCACTATAAATCCAACTAATTAATAAACCAAACTATTAATCCACCAAAATTTTATCTTAATATTATTTATTCCAACCTATTTTAATAATAAATTAACAATCTACCCCACCATCTACCACTACAATAAATCTCATAAAACGTTACCCTCCCCCATCCCATAAATTAAGATAATCCCCCCTCCCCATTACAAATAAATAGTCACCCACCAAATTTGATTCAATTAATAAAGCTATAACAAAAAAACCTTAACTATCCATAAAATAACACTTAACTAGATGCTTTTTTCCCTTATACGATTTATCATATAGTTAAGAATATAAAGATAATAGTAAACTGTAATAACTTTGTTAAAAAAATCCCACAAGGAGGTAAATAATGAAAGGAAAAACAATATCCAACCTAAACATTGGCGATACAGCTTCATTCCAAAAGACAATCACCGAATCTGACGTATACCTATATGCAGGTATAACAGGAGATCAGAACCCCGCACATATAAATCAGGTTGAAGCAGAAAAATCCATATTCAAAGGTCGTATAGCCCACGGTATGCTTACCGCAGGACTTATCTCAGCAGTACTTGGAATGCAACTGCCAGGTCCAGGAACAATATATCTAGGTCAAGAACTCAAGTTTACCGCTCCTGTTAGATTTGGAGATACTATAAAAGCACAAGTAGAAGTAATAGAGAAAAAAGAAGAAAAGAACATCATCAAACTAAAAACCATATGCACTAATCAAAAAGAAAAAATTGTACTAGAAGGAATAGCAACAGTCATGCCCCCAAAATAAAAATTAATAATAGAATCAATAATTACAAATATCAACAAAAAGGAGGAACCATTACATGGATTTTTCTATTTCCAACGAATATGAAATGCTGCAAAAAATGTACAGAGAATTTACAGAAAATGAAGTAAAGCCTCTGGCTAGTGAAGTAGATGAAGAAGAAAGATTTCCAGTAGAAACAGTAGAAAAACTTGCAAGATACGGGATGCTCGGTATCCCATTCCCAAAAGAAGTAGGTGGAAGCGGAGGAGACAACCTAGCCTATGCTATGGCAGTAGAAGAATTATCAAAAGCTTGTGCAACTACAGGAGTAATTGTATCTGCTCATACTTCCCTATGCGCTTGGCCTATATATCAATTTGGTACAAAAGAACAAAAAGAAAAATACCTTAAACCATTAGCAGAAGGTAAATTGTTAGGTGCCTTCGGACTAACTGAACCTAACGCAGGAACAGATGCCTCAGCGCAACAGACCACAGCAAGATTGGAAGATGATTATTACATATTAAACGGTTCAAAAATATTTATTACCAACTCAGGACATGCAGATATTTATATAATCATGGCAATGACTGACAAAAGTCAAGGAACAAGAGGTATCTCAGCCTTTATCGTAGAAAAAGATTATGAAGGATTCAGTGTAGGTAAAAAAGAATCAAAAATGGGAATAAAAGGTTCAGCAACTTGTGAACTAATATTCAGGGACTGTAAAGTTCCAAAACAAAACTTACTAGGAAGATTGAACAGAGGCTTTGGTATTGCAATGAAAACCCTTGATGGTGGACGTATAGGTATAGCAGCACAAGCCCTTGGAATTGCTCAAGGTGCTCTTGATGAAACTATTAAATACGTAAAAGAGAGAAAACAATTCAATAGAGCTCTATCAAAATTCCAGAATACACAATTTACCATTGCAGATATGCAGACAAAGGTGGATGCTGCAAGATTGCTAGTATATAGAGCGGCAAGAGCCAAAGATAACGATGAACCTTATAGCTCTCATGCGGCTATGGCTAAACTATTTGCGGCAGAAACAGCAATGGAAGTCACTACAAAAGCTGTACAGTTACATGGTGGTTATGGTTATACAAGGGAATATCCAGTTGAAAGAATGATGAGAGATGCTAAGATAACAGAAATATACGAAGGAACTTCCGAAGTTCAGAAAATGGTAATAGCAACTGGTTTGCTAAAATAAGGAGGTCAGATAATGAATATAGTCGTTTGTATAAAACAGGTTCCTGACACAACAGAAGTTAAGATCAATCCAGAAACAGGAACACTCATAAGAGATGGTATACCAAGTATTATCAACCCTGACGATAAAAGAGGACTAGAAGCAGCTCTAACATTAAAAGACAAATATGGTGGTGTTGTAACAGTAATAACAATGGGACCTCCACAAGCTAAAAATGCTCTTAGAGAAGCTTTGGCGATGGGAGCAGATGAAGGAATATTATTAAGCGATAGAGCCTTTGCAGGTGCTGATACCTGGGCAACATCAACTACTATTTCAAAAGCATTAGAAAAGCTTGACTATGATTTAATAATTGCAGGACGTCAAGCTATTGATGGGGATACAGCTCAAGTTGGACCTCAGATTGCTGAACATCTCAAGATACCTCATGTAAGTTATGTTGAGAATCTTATGAAGAAAGATGACAAACTAATACTCAAAAGAGCTTTTGAAGATGGATATCATATCATAGAAGTCAAAATGCCATGTTTGATTACTACTCTAAGTGAAATGAATAAACCAAGATATATGTCGGTTAGAGGAATAATAGATTCATATAGAGAAAAAGAAATAAAAGTATGGAAATTAGATGATTTAGATATAGATGACCGATCTACTATCGGACTTAAGGGTTCACCTACCAAAGTGAAAAAATCATTTACAAAAGGTGCTAAAACTGCAGGAAAAGTATTTGAAGTAGATAATGAAGAAGCGGCTAGCATAATTGTTAAGAAACTACAAGAAAAATACATTATATAACCAACGGGGAAAGGAGGTATAAGGATGAATATTAATGAATATAAAGGTGTAGTAGTATTTGTAGAACAAAGAGAAGGCATGATAAGCAAAGTCTCTCTAGAGCTTCTTGGTAAAGGAAGAGAACTAGCAGATAATCTAGGTGAAAAGATGACTGCGGTATTAATTGGATACGATATGATGGACAAAACAAAAGAACTAATCTATTATGGAGCAGATAAAGTTATCTATGCAGATGATAAGATTTTTGAAGTGTATATGACAGAACCTTATACAAAAGCTATGAGTACAATTATAAATGATAGAAAACCTGAGATTGTATTATTTGGTGCAACAGCAATAGGAAGGGATCTTGCACCAAGAATTTCAGCAAGAATACATACAGGACTTACAGCAGATTGCACATCACTAGAGATTGATGAAGAAAATAATAATCTTCTTATGACAAGACCTGCTTTTGGTGGTAATATATTAGCAACAATCATATGTCCTAATTATAGACCCCAGATGTCAACAGTCAGACCAGGGGTTATGCAAAAGTTGGAAAAAGATACTTCAAGAGAAGGAGAAGTAGAACAATACAAGATTGACATCAACGAATCTGACATGACCTATAAAATTCTTGAAGTAGTAAAAGAAGAAAAAGAAAAAATCAATATTGAAGATGCCAATGTGCTTGTATCCGGCGGAAGAGGAATCGGCAAAGCTGATAACTTCACCATACTAAAAGATTTAGCCAAAGAATTGAAAGGACAGGTATCTGCATCTAGAGCGGTTGTTGATGCTGGTTGGATTAATAAAGACCATCAAGTAGGTCAAACAGGTAAAACTGTTAGACCAGGTTTATATTTTGCATGTGGTATATCTGGAGCAATTCAGCATCTGGCAGGTATGGAAGAATCAGATTTCATTATTGCAATAAATAAAGACTCGGAGGCACCAATATTCGAGGTAGCCGATTTAGGAATAGTTGGTGATGTCCACAAAATTATACCTGAATTAATTAACCAATTAAAAATTGTTAAGGAAAATAGGTAAGAAGCCAATTATATATGGAAAATCAATAGTAGGAAACCTTGTAGTATACCAGAATCATTTTAATCATAGGATGATCTGATGAGATTAGATACTACAAGGTTTTCTACATTCAATATTTAATTATCAGAAAATTGATAAGGAAGAGTTAAAGTAACTTTGGTACCCTTGCCAACTTGACTGCTATAGGATAATCCGTATTCATTACCAAAATATAGTTGTATTCTTTCTTGGATGTTCTGTATCCCTATACCACTAAATTTTTTTCTGAGATGCTTATCATTTTTAATATTATCCAAGGTCTTTTCATCCATTCCAGTACCATTATCTGTAACTTCAATAACAAGGTTATTATTTCTTATAAAAGCCTTAATCTCAATAATACCATTATCATCCAGATTTTCAAAACCATGAAAGATAGCATTTTCAACAATTGGTTGAAGAATAAAACGTAGAACTATACAATCCAAGGTATTTTCTTCAAAAGAATAGATGACTTTGAAAATATTGCCATATCTATAATTTTGTACGGTAATATAATTTTTGATACTATCTATTTCTTCAGATAACTTCACTGATACATCTTCTTTGGAAATATTGTATTTCAGAAGATTGATAATAGCAGTAACCATGTCGCTTATATTATCCACATTCTGTAATATGGCAAGCCACTTGATGGAATCCAATGTGTTATAAAGAAAATGTGGGTTTATTTGAGCTTGCAAGATCTTGAATTCCATATCAGCCTTTTTCTTCTGCTGGTCTAATATCTTTTTAATCAATTCGTTGATCTTAATTATCATATTATTAAAAGAAGTACTTAATTGTCCTAACTCATCATTACTTCTTACTGTAATCCGTACGTTAAGATTCCCTTGTTCAACTAACTTTATCTTTGTTATAAGTTTCTTGATAGGCTTAGTCAGTGCATTAGATACTAAAAAAGAAGCAATTAATGAAATAACGATCACAACAAGAAATATGGTAATAGCCATAGAACCCAGATAATTAGTATTTTTATGTATTTTATCTGTTGCTCTGATAGTAATTATTTTCCAATCACTATTATCGATTATTTGTGAAACTATGATACTGTCTTTTCCGAAAACCTTAGTATTCAATTTTGTTTTTTCAAGGGTTAGGAGTTGTGGATTCTCTTCAATTACATTATCCAACCTCACATTATAAGGGAAAGTGAAAATGGTTTCTCCTTTGCTGTTTATGACAATTACTTTTTCGCTGTTTTCAATTGATGACATGGTAAATATTTCTTCAAGATAATTATAGTTGATATCAATTATTATCGTTCCCAGATTTTCCCCCGAAGGAAATAGGAATACTGGTTTTACATAAGAAATAACATATAACTCTGAAAATAAATGGTAAGTATTTGGATGAATACTTGTATAGAATTCTTCCAGTGACATATCCTTATTAAGCATGGAATCATATTTCTCTCTTAACTGATTTTCACGGATAGCCCAATCACTTGTGAAGAACTGACTATCATGTCCTATTATATATATACCTTTTATGAATTCATTTACACTAATAATATTTTTCAACATAGTATTGACTTCATTTTCTATCATGGCTTTTTCCGTGTCATTAGGCGATATATCCCTCTTTAATTCATTTAATATTTCTTCATTAGATGACAAAAGAGTAGAAGTATTTGTTACCAATTTCAGAAATAATTCTATATTATGTTTAGTTTCATTTGATGATTGAATGGAATATTGTATTTCATTGGTTTTAAGGGTTTGGAAAAAAAGTACATATACTACGTAACTGATACATATCAATGACAAGGTAGTCAGTAAACATATTGATAAAAATAATTTACTTCTAATAGTTACTTTTTTCATTAAGATACCTCTTTCATATAATTTGGTTTAAATAGTTGTAATGTAAAAACTAACATATGAAAAACGGATTGAGACGATTAATTAGATATTTTTACTGTGTGGAAACATTTTTGGATTGCAGTTTATGTCAAATATGCTATAATTATATCATATTTTAGCATATAATTTCATTAAAATCATAGTTTGGGGTGAGATATGAAAAAAATACTAATTGCAGATGACGAATTTTTGGTTAGGGTTGGACTTAGGACAACCATTAATTGGGAAGAAAATGGTTATATTATCGTAGGAGAAGCTAAAAACGGAAAAGAAGCAATAGAACTTTTTGATAAATTTGATCCAGATATTCTTTTGACAGATATTCAAATGCCTATAATTAATGGATTAGAGCTTATACAAATTCTAAAAGATAAAAAACCATCATTAAAAGCTGTCATACTCACTCATTATGATGATTTTAGTTATGCAAAAGAAGCCATTTCTCTAGGCGCCTCTGAATATATTTTGAAATCTAATTTATCACCTAATAATTTATTGAATATATTAAATAAGTTCAATGACGAATTGAACATTGATGAAAGAAAGAGTGCAGTTAAGAAAAAGGTTGATAAGACTGCAGGTTATACATATGATGAAAGAAATTTGGAAAAGATATTAACTGGAAAATCTGATTCAAAAGCAGAGATAAAATCATTATTAAGAAACAGTAACATAACCCTTGGTTTACAATCCTTTGCCGTAGTTACTACAGAAATTTATATTGATGATGTATTAGCTTCTAGATATATGGATATAAAGGATTTGTTGAAAACGGTTATTACAGTTTCAAGTAATACTTTTCTAGAAAGTAAAATACCATTCTTTCATTTTGTTAAGGACAATGGTATAACCTATCTATTTAACTTGGATTGTAATAAAGATGATGTTGAATCAAAAGAGAGGATTATTTATCTAATAAAGAAGATGAAAAAGTCAGTTCAGCAATTTCTGGATGTCTGTTTGAATATAGGGATAAGTGAAATAGATGATGATATCAGTAATCTTCCTGCATTATATGAACAGACAACTATTGCATTACAATATTCTTTTTTTGATGATTCACAGGATATTGTGCTATATAACAAGGAAATGAATATTAATCACGATAAATGCCCTGTAATAGATTCTAAGATTCTAAAAAAACATATTAAGACTTTTAGTATAAAAGAGTTAGATAAATATATATATAATATTTTTGAGGAATTAGATAGATATAAGAATATCCATTTTGTAAAAGATATATTCATTGATTTTTTAAGCCAGGCAAAATTCATATCAAAAGAATTGAATATGAATAGAGATAAATCTCTTAATGAGAACAAATTCAATTATGATAATTTTGAACAACTTTATAGTTTTGAAATGGTGAAAAAATATGTTGTTGATATTTATCATGAAATAACTAAGTTCAATTTAACTAATAAATCAAATAAGTATTCTTATATTATTTCAAAAGTAATCGAATATATCAAAGATAATTATGATAAAGATATAGCATTATCGGAAGTTGCCAATTACGTTCAGATCAGCAAAAGTTATTTGAGCCTACTCTTCAAACAAGAGACAGGAATCAATTACAGTAGTTTCCTTACTAACATGCGTATAGAAAAATCAAAAAAATTCTTACTTGATTCTAATTATAAAATCTATGAAGTAGCAGAAAAAGTAGGATTTGATAATCCTTATTATTATAGTAAAGTTTTCAAAGATATTACAGGAATGACATGTAAAGATTATAGAAAATCGAATATGTAATAAAAATTTTATGCACTGCTAAATTATTTTACTATTTTATAAAAATAATTTAGCAGTTTTTTTTATGGTGCAAAAAAATACAATATGTTGTGAAAATGTTAAAAATATATCAAAAAATATTGTAGAAAATAGAAAGATTATTCATTTTAAATTATAAAATTAACCTGTATAATGTGAAATATAAACAAAAAACATTGAAAAACAGTAGAAAAAACCATAATAATAACCATAATTCTTGAGGTGATTATGATGGATATAACCAAATGAATGAGGAATGATAGTTGTAAGAGGATTTCTAGCTTCATGATACTTCTTTACTATTGAATAGAAAAATTAAGGAAGGGGGCAGTTAGTTGCTGCTTAAGGTGATTCTGCTACAGAAGAAGTATTATATTAAGCTGAAATATACATTATTAAGGAGGAAGAGGTATGATTAAAAGTATTTGGAAAAGATCACTTAGTTTTGGATTAATCTTGGTTTTCTTATTTTCTTTAACAGCTTGTGGTGGTAAAAATTCAATCAGTACACCAAATCAATCCGATGATTCTACTAAAAAAGTTAAAGAAGAAGCAAAGAAAACTGGATTTAGCTGGGACATGGCTAAAGGAGAAGAAATAAAAATTCTTTTTAATCAACATCCTTATGCAGAAGCAGTTATTAAGAAGATTCCTGATTTTGAGGAAAAGACAGGAATCAAAGTAGACTACTCTATTACTCCAGAAGAAAATTATTTTGATAAGGTAACAACATCATTGAATAGTCGTTCAGGAGATCCTGATATATTTATGACTGGTGCATACCAGATATGGGAATATGCGCCTCCAGGATATATACAAGATCTAAGTGAATTTATTGATGACCCTAATATGACAGCAAGTGATTATGACATTGATGATTTCTATTCAGGAATACTCGGAGCATTAAGATGGGATTTAGTACCTGGGCATAAGACAGGAACAGGTCCTCAATGGGCACTTCCAATGGGATTTGAGGCTTACACTTTAGCATATAACAAAAGAATATTTGAAGAGAATGGATTAAAACCACCTAAAACTATGGATGAGCTTCTTGATGTAACAACTAAGTTAAATGAATTTGATGGTAAAGGAACATATGGATTAGCTCTTCGTGGTTCAAGAAACTGGGCAACTATTCATCCAGGTTATATGTCCACATTTGTAAACTATGGAGCCAAAGATTTTGAAATAAAAGATGGAAAATTAGTTTCTATGGTTAACTCTAAGGAAGCCGTTGAAATGACAGATATGTGGGTTAACTTAATTAGATCTGGAGGTTCTCCTTCATGGTCAAGTTACACATGGTATCAAGCAGGAGCGGATTTAGGAGCAGGAAAAGCGGCTATGTTATTTGATGCAGATGTTGTTAGTTATTTCCAAAATCCAGAAGGTGCTTCAAAAGAAGCTGGAAACATTTCATGGGTTAGTGCACCATTGCCAGAAGGAAAAACAGAAGTCAATTCTAATCTATGGACTTGGGCATTGGCTATGAATAAGGAATCAAAACATAAACAGGCAGCGTGGTTGTTCTTACAATATTTCACTGGAAAAGAATATTCCTTATGGGCATCAGTGAATGCAAAAGTAGTTAATCCAGCACGTCAATCAGTATTTGAACATCCTGATTTTGTTGAAGTAATTAAAAAAGCAGATGGATATGCAGAAGTATTTAAAGAAACTATAGATGGTACAACTATTCAATTTACACCACAACCTCATTTCTTCGAAACTACAACTGAATGGGCAGCTACATTACAGGAAATTGTAGCAGGTAAATTTGGTTCAACACAAGAGGGTATGGATGCGTTACAAAAGAAAATAAATAAAACAGTAGAAGACATCGAAGTAGAATAGTCTATCATTACTAATCAAGGAGGATATCAATCCTCCTTGTATTAAACAGGGGGACTGAAAATGAGTACACAAAACAAAACAATTGTCGATATCAATCATTACACGAAAATTCCATTTCTAGTTAAAGCTAGACCTTATCTAATTATGCTACCAGCATTATTAATTACTATAGGAATACTATATCCCTTTGGTATTGCTATATATTATTCTTTAACCAATTTTTCTTTTAGAAGTCCTACATTCAAGTTTGTCGGGTTCAAAAACTGGTCGGATATGTTTCTTAACAGAGATTTTTGGCATGCGGTATTAGTTACTGGAAAATATGCATTATTTACAACAGGTTCAGAAATGTTATTAGGTCTAGGGATAGCGTTGTTATTAAGTAGAGCAAGTCGTTTTACAAAAATATTGAAGGTAGTATTGATATTCCCGTTAATGATTGCTCCTGTAATAGCTACATTGATATGGCAATTAATGACCAACACATCTGTTGGTATTCTAGAGAAATTCTTAAATATATTTGGGATATACAATTTCCCTTGGGCTTCATCAGCAAAAACAGCAATGTTCACAGCTACAGTTATAGATATTTGGGTGTATGCACCTTTTGTTATCATATTGATTCTGGCAGGTATTCAATCTCTACCAAAATCACCTTTTGAATCAGCAAAAATAGATGGTGGTTCAGCATGGTTCACTTTCAAGACATTAACACTGCCTATGCTCAAACCCTATATGTACATAGCTCTTATTTTTAGGTTAATGGCTTCTTTACAGGAATTTTCTATTATATTTGCGTTAACAAAAGGTGGACCAGGAGATACTCTCATGAACCTATCCATAACTGGATATAACACAGGATTTGCTTTCTTGAAACTTGGTAAGTCGTTGCCGTATGTATTGTTCCTATGGATCATTATATATGTTATCAGTAAAAAGTTGGTAGGTAAATGGCTCAAGGTTCAGAAAAATGCAAGTGGTAACTAGAGGAGGATTAGAATGGATAGACATAGAATGCGTATTTTAGGTAAGATAGGAAGAAATACTTTATTAGCAATTTATGCAATATTTGCATTGTTTCCGCTATTATGGATGATAATCATTACTTTTAAAAGTGATACAGAGATGTATACTACCACTTTTTTCTTCAAACCTACTCTTGACAACTATGTAGAAGTATTATTGAAAACCAATTATTTCAAGGCATTCTTGGATAATATCATAGTAAGTAGTGGTGCGGTTATTATATCAGTAATCGTAGGTGTTCCAGCGGCGTATGCCCTTGCACGTTATAACTTCAAGAGAAAAGAAGACTTGGCTTTTACAATATTATCTTTTAGATTTGCTCCTGAGATATTAGTTATCCTACCATTATTCATGATATATCAGCAATTAGGTATTTATGACACTTATTTCGGCTTGATATGGGTATATCAATTGATTACATTACCACTATTGATATGGGTGCTGAGAGGTTATTTTGAAGATATCTCAGTAGAAGTGGAGCAGGCGGCACAACTTGATGGTTACTCGTGGTACCATGTCTTCTGGAAGATACTGTTACCATTGATAAAACCTGGACTCGTGGCATCAGCACTACTATCATTCATTTTTGCTTGGAATAGCTTTACATTCCCACTATTATTGAATGGTTTCAAAATCGAAACAGTTACAGTAGCTTCATTAAAATATATTGCTTCAGATACAGTACATTATGGACAAATGGCAGTAGCATCAACAATAGCAGCATTGCCTGAGGTCATATTAGCCTTAATCATTCAAAAACACTTAGTAAGAGGTTTAAGTTTTGGAGCGGTAAAAGGATAAGGAGATGAATTCATGGCTCATATTGAATTAGATAATATAACAAAAAAGTTTAATAAAGTTACTGCACTTAATAATATCAGTCTAGAAGTTAAAGATAAAGAATTCTTTGTCTTATTTGGTCCGGCAGGTGCAGGAAAAACCACCATCTTGAAAACAATAGCAGGAATCGAATTTCCTAATGAAGGATTAGTGAAAATAGATAAAGAGATTGTTAATCTTATTGAACCAGCCAAAAGAAATGTTTCAATGGTATTTGAGAATTATGCACTGTATCCTCATATATCTGTCTATGATAACATAGCATCACCTATGAGAAGTCCTCTATACAAGAAGGATGAGGAATTCATAAAAAAAGAAGTCTACAGGGTTGCTTCTATGATGAAAATAGATCATCTGATGGATAGACTGCCAAGTCAGCTGAGTAACGGTCAAAGACAGCGTGTTGCTCTTGGGAGATGCCTGGTTAGAGAACCTAATGTATTCTTGATGGATGAACCATTGGCACATCTTGATGCTAAGCTTAGACATTTTATGAGAGCTGAACTGAAAGAAATGCAGTCAAGTTTTAATACTACAACCATCTACGTAACTCACGATTATCTTGAAGCACTGAGTCTTGGAGATAGAATAGGAATAATTAACAATGGTGCCATTGAACAAGTTGGAACAGCAGATGAGGTCTATTATACTCCTGCTAATGAATTTGTTGCAAGATTGATTGGAGAACCAGAGATAAATATATTCAATGTTGATCTAGTCAATGATAATGGCAAGCTAAAAGTCAATATGCTAGGACAAGATAGATTATTCCAACTAGAAGATGAAGTCATAGGTACACTTGCTAAACATGACAATGAAATTGTTGACTTAGGCATAAGAGGAACTAACATCAGCTATAGTTTAGGTAAGGAAGATGATGATTATATCAAGGGTATAGTATATAGTCTAGAACCTATAGGCAATAAATCCGTTTTGATAGTTAACGTAAATGATGAACTAATAAGATTGATTGCGCCAAATAATCTACAAGCTAAATTGGATTCGGAAATTTACATAAAAATAGATATGAAGAATGCCCTGTTTTTTGATAGTGAAGATAAAACATTTATCATTAGAAATAATCAAGAGAGGCTGATAAAGGGGATGGCATAATGGCAAAGCTGATATTGAAGAATGTTTATAAAAGATATGACAATAACAAGAAAAAGAATAAGAAACAGAATGATTATGCGGTTAATGATTATAGCCTAGAATGTAAAGACGGTGAGTTTATTGGTATACTTGGTCCTTCAGGGTGCGGAAAAACAACAACTTTACGTATGATTGCGGGACTTGAAGATATTACTAGTGGTGATATTTTTATTGGAGAGACCAAAGTCAATGATTTACATCCAAAAGAAAGACATATTGGTCTAGCCTTTGAAGATTATGCTTTGTATCCACCACTTAATGTATATGACAACATCGCTTTTAATCTAAGAGCTAAAAAAGTAAATGAAGAAGATATACATAAAGAAATAATGAGAATAGCTCCTATATTAAAAGTAGATGACTTGTTGGACAGCAGACCAGTTGGTCTTAGCGGCGGACAAAAACAACGTGTCAACATTGCAAGAGCTATAGTGAGAAAACCAAAACTATTATTACTGGATGAACCCCTATCCCATTTGGATGGAAAGATGAGACAGGTTCTTAGGACAGAAATAAAAAGACTACACAAAGAAATAAAATGTACAACTATAATTGTTACCCATGACCAGCTGGAGGCAATGTCCCTTGCGGATAGAATAGCTATTATGAAAGATGGTAAATTACAACAATTCGGGTCACCATTGGAAGTATATGATAATCCTGTAAATGAATTCGTAGCTGGTTTTATTGGAGAGCCTCCTATGAATCTTATGACAGTAGATATAACAAAACAGGACAATGAATTATTCTTCGATTTTAAGGGAAGCGATGTAAGAATCGGGGTTCCCAAGAGATACCAATCCATTGTGAAGGAAGGTATGACGGTAAAATTAGGGGTAAGACCTACAGACTTGCTGATTGGAAACGAAAATAGTAAAGGCTCAAAAGTGAAGGTAGCGGTATTTGAGAATCTAGGAGAAGAAAGACGTATAAGCATAAGAGTAGGACAAGAATTCCTTACCCTTATTACCACAGAAGAAATACGATATAAGCAAGGTGACATCATCAAATTGGAAGTCAATGCAGAAAAAACGCATTTATTTGATATTAAGTCAGGAGAAAGAATAAACCCATAAATAAATTAAAGGAGGATTATTTATGTCAAATTTACCAGAAAAGATGAAAGCATTAGTAGCTTACGCACCAATGGACTATCGCTTGGAAGAGGTTGATGTTCCAAGAGCAGGAGAAGGAGAAATTGTTATTAAATTAGAAGCTTGTGGTGTTTGTGCAGGAGATATAAAAGCATATCGTGGAGCGCCTAGTTTCTGGGGTGGAGAAGGAAATCCGGCATATATAAAAGCACCTATGATTCCTGGTCATGAATTTATTGGTACCATCGTAGAAATGGGACCTAATGTAAAAGGTGATTTCAAATTAGGTGACAGGGTTATATCTGAACAAATCGTTCCTTGCTGGGAATGCAAATTCTGTAAGACAGGAAGACATTGGATGTGTCAAAAGCATGATGTATATGGATTCCAAAACAACGTTAATGGTGGTATGGCAGAATATATGAAGTTTCCTAAGGAATCATTGAATTATCATGTTCCAAAAGACCTGCCAATAGAAAAAGCTATATTGATTGAACCATATGCTTGTTCAAAACATTGTGTTGACAGAGGAAATATAGGAAATGAAGATGTAGTAGTACTATCAGGTTCTGGAACACTTGGACTTGGTATGGTAGGAGCTATAAAACAAAAGAACCCCAAATTATTGATTGTACTAGACCTGAAAGATGACCGTTTAGAGCTGGCTAAAAAATTCGGTGCAGACATGGTAATGAATCCAGCCAAAGAGGATGTAATTGAAAAGATAATGGAACTTACAGAAGGTTATGGTTGTGATGTCTATATAGAAGCAACTGGACATCCAAAGAGTGTACAACAAGGCTTGGAAGCCATAAGAAAAATGGGTACATTCGTTGAATTCAGTGTATTCAAAGACTTGGCGACTGCTGATTGGAGTATCATAAGTGACAGAAAAGAACTGAACCTATTTGGTGCTCACCTTAGCCCATATTGCTACGAGCCTGTTATTGAATGGATTGGTAATGGTAAGTTGCCTACAGAAGGTGTTGTAACTCATAAATTACCATTAGAAGAATGGAAAAAGGCATTTGAAATAGCAGAAAAGGGAGATAATTCTTTAAAAGTAATTTTGATGACATAACAGAAGATATAGATTTCAATCTAATCAATACCAATTTACATAGGGAGGGATATTATGTCTATTGTAATAGGATGTGACGAAGCAGCATATGAGCTGAAAGAAAAGATAAAAGAGTATTTAAAAGAGATTGGTCAAGAAGTTGAAGATTATGGAGTATATGATAATGAGCCTGTACTCTATCCTGATATGGCAGTAAAAGTTGCTAAGGCAGTAAAAGATGGAAAATTCCAAAGAGGGATATTGATCTGCGGTACAGGTATTGGTATGGCAATAACTGCTAACAAAGTACCAGGTATAAGAGCGGCTGTTTGCCATGACCCGTACTCTGCTGAAAGAGCAAGAAAAAGTAATAATGCTCAGATTATGGCAATGGGAGCTAGAGTCATTGGTGCAGAATTGGCTAAACAGTTAGTATCAATCTGGCTTGATTCTGAATTCCAATATGGTGGTTCTCTACCAAAGGTTGAAAGAATAAGCGAATACGAAAAGGAATTCCAGAAAAGTTGTAGTTGATAATTATCACGATAAAATTATGTATTCAATGAATCATACATATATAGAAAGGAAAATGTATATGCAAAGAATTATTAATAATCCAAATGAAGTTGTAGAAGACATGTTAAAAGGTTTTGTCAAGACACATTGTGATATAGTAGATAAAACTGATAATTCAAGAGTATTAAAGTATAAGAATGCTCCAGTAGAAGGAAAAGTGGGCGTTGTAACAGGTGGAGGTTCAGGTCATAAACCAGCTTTTATTGGATACATAGGTAAAAATATGATAGATGCAGTTGCTATCGGTGAGATTTTCTCTTCACCTACCGCAAAGGCATTCTATGATTCCTTTAAAGCTGCGAATTCAGGCAATGGAGTAGCATGTTTATATGGAAATTACGCTGGAGATAACATGAATGTGAAAATGGCGTTGGAAATGGCAAAAATGGAGGGCATTGAAGTAAAAACAGTTGTAGCTAATGACGATGTTGCCTCTGCACCTAAGACTGAAAGAGAAAAACGACGTGGTGTTGCCGGTGAGATTATCATGTGGAAAGTAGGAGGAGCAAAAGCAGCTCAAGGTGGAAGTCTTGATGAGGTTATTGAAGTATCTCAAAGAGCAATAGATAATACTAGAAGTGTAGGAATTGGACTTTCACCTTGTACAATACCTGCTGTAGGTAAACCTAACTTCACCATAGAGGAAGGTACTATGGAAGTCGGTATAGGCCATCATGGAGAACCAGGAATAAAAGTAGATGAACTCAAAACAGCAGATGAAATGGCTGAATCCATGCTTGATATCATATTGCCGGATTATCCTTTTGTAGAAGGTGACGAAGTAGTGGCTTTAGTATCTGGACTTGGTGCCACTTCAGTTATGGAATTATATATTTTATATAATAAGGTAGAAGAAATATTAACAGAAAAAGGAATCAAAATCCATAAATCCTATGTGGGTAATTATTTTACTTCGCTTGATATGATGGGAGTTACATTGACATTGACAAAACTTGATGATGAGTTAAAAGAACTTATAGACGTTGAAGTAGAAACAATGGGACTTACACAATTTGGCTCTAAATGATTGATAATCATGAATTTTATAAGGAGTGGAAAAAATGGCTTATATATTAAATAAAAACAGTTCTATCATTGTAGATAACTTAATTGAAACAATAATCAATAATACAGAATATCTAAGTGAGATTGATGGGGCAATTGGTGATGGTGATCATGGAATAAATATGAACAAAGGTTTTTCTATATGCAAAACAAGACTGGCTGACAAAGAAGTGAATCTAGCAGAAGCTCTCAAGACATTGGGTCTTGTACTAATGATGGAGATTGGAGGTTCTATGGGACCTCTATATGGTACATTCTTTGTAGAAATGTCAAAGGTCATCAGTGATAAAGAAAAAATACATAAGGATGTTTTCAGTGAAATGTTAAACGCATCTTTAAAAGGTTTACAATCATTAGGTAATGCCAAAGTAGGAGACAAGACCATGATGGATACTTTAGTTCCTGCAGTAGAAAAATATGACCAGGAAATTGCTGAAGGAAAAAGTTTTGTGGAAGCATTACAAGCCATGAAGACAGCAGCAGAAAAGGGGAAAGATTCAACAAAGGACCTTGTAGCAAAGGTAGGCAGAGCCAGTAGATTGGGTGAAAGATCAAGAGGGGTGTTAGATGCAGGAGCTGTATCTTGTAATTTAATACTAGCATGTATTATTGATTCTGTGATAGAATTAATTGAAGATATGTAATGACAAAATGAATTTACATATGAATGGAGAGATTGTATGAAGAATGCTATAGTTGCTCAGTCAGGAGGACCTACAGCAGTTATTAATGCCAGTGCTATTGGGGTAATTAACGGTATACTAGAAAGCAAGTATTATGACAGAATATATGGTGGGATCAATGGTATTCAAGGAATTCTAGATAATAGAATTATTGATCTGACTAATCTTGATATTAACCAATTAGAACGTATTAAATACACACCTTCTTCATTTCTTGGATCATGCAGGTATAAATTAAAAGATTGCGATGAACAAGATGAAGAGTATCTACGATTGTTTCAGATACTGGATGAGTATGATATACACACACTGTTTTACATTGGTGGAAATGATTCCATGGATACTGTTAGCAAACTAAGCCAATATGCCAAGTTAAGAGGCTTGAACAAACAAATAATAGGTATACCTAAGACTATTGACAATGACTTATGCCATACAGATCATACACCTGGATATGGTAGTGCAGTCAAGTACATTGTAACTACAATCTTAGAGACATATTTGGATTTTAATGCTTACTCCAATAAAGGCATTTTTATTTTAGAGACAATGGGAAGAGATACTGGTTGGTTAGCAGCGAGTGGTGTTCTTGCAAAAATAAATGGAAAAGCCATTGCAGACTTTATATATTTACCCGAAATAGAGTTCTCACCCGAAAAATTTCTAAAAGAGGTTGAAGAAAAGTACAAAGAACAAAAGTCAGTTTATATAATTGTTTCAGAAGGAATCAAGGATAGTTCAGGAGAATATTTTTTTGGTGTTAATTCCACAGACCATGATGCGTTTTCTCACTCCCAGCTGGGAGGAGTGGGGCAATCTCTGAAAAAGTTAATCCTCGAAAGAGGTATTGCCACAAGAATTAAGACCTTTGAACTTAATATAGCTCAAAGATGCAGCATGCATTGTGTATCGGATAGAGATATTGAAGAAGCGTTTATTTTAGGTAAAGAGGCAGTACAAGAATCTGTGGAGGGATACACAGGCTTTATGATTGGAATTGAGAGATTGCAGGATAATCCTTATAAGATGAAGACTTTTAGGGTTGATGCATCATCAGTAGCAAATAATATAAAACATTTTCCTGCTGAATGGATTAATGAAGAAAAGAATAATGTCAAGAGTGATGCTATTGATTACATAGCTCCTCTAATAACCCTATCCCATGACTTATCAGTTGACAGTGGACTGCCAGAATACTTTTGCTTAGAAAAAAAGTAAATATATATAATTATCAAGGGAGTAATACTATGGAAATGTTTTATAGTATTACTTCTTTTATCATATAGGGAATTTTCACTTTTACAATTATTAATTAAAGTTTTACTGTTTAATATTTACAATAATATATTAAAAATAGGAAATTATTAAATTAAACAAAGTATTTTGAGTTTTATTCAAAAAATATTATGGTCAATTGCACACATTGTGGTATAATTGATTTACATATTAAATATCCTATAAAAAAGTCTTATTTCTTAATTTTGAAATAAGGCTTCTTCATTCAAAAAATACATTATATATAAGTTTTTTTAAAATTACTTCTATAATTATAAAAATATATTCATAGATTTAGCATCTTTATGTTATAATATGATGATAAAAATAATAGGAGTGATAAAAATGGAAAAAGTTATAGTTATTAATAATGATGTATTTGGTCATGGAGATAGAATTTTAGGTGAAAAGTTAATGGGGGCTTTTCTAAAGAAAATCTGGGCTAGAAATGAAAAACCTGAAGCAATATTGTTCTATAATGCTGGCGTAAAACTTACAGCAAAAGGTTCAACAGTTCTTGATGTGCTTACTGGATTAAGTGAATCAGGTGTTGAATTGTTGGCATGTGGAACATGTATCAATTTCTATGAATTGAAAGATAAGATGATGGTTGGAAGGATAAGTAATATGGAGGAGATTTCATCAACCATGATGGAAGCAAAAAGTGTAATAACAATTTAAAACTTGATTGGAGGAAAGGTGTTATGGGTAAGTTGGCTGTAATAGCTATTGGGGGTAATTCTTTAATCAAAGATAAAAAGCAATCAGTAGACGATCAATACATAGCGGTCTGTGAAACAGTGAAACATATTGTTGATGTAATTGAAGAAGGATATGAAGTAATTGTAACACATGGGAATGGTCCACAAGTTGGATTTATCATGAGACGCTCAGAAATAGCTCATGAAACTGATGATATGCATCTTGTACCTTTGGTTAACTGTGATGCAGATACACAAGGTGCAATAGGATATCAAATACAACAAGCATTACAGAATGAATTTCATAAAAGAGGTATGAAGAAAAAGGCTACTACTGTCGTAAGCCAAGTTGAGGTTGATAAAAATGACAAAGCTTTTTCAAACCCTTCTAAACCTATTGGTTCATTCTATAGTGAAGACAAGATAGACAAAATAAAAGAAGAGCATCCTAATTGGAAATTGATAAATGATTCAGGAAGAGGATACAGAAGAGTTGTGCCATCACCTATGCCAATAAATATTATTGAACAAGATTCAATAGAATTGTTGATAGAAAAAGGTGTTACAGTTATAGCTGTAGGTGGCGGCGGAATACCTGTTATAAGAGATGAAGAGGATAATCTGATAGGTGTTAATGCTGTAATAGATAAAGATAATGCATCAAGTTTATTAGCTGGTGAACTTAATGCCGATTTATTTATTATATCTACTGCAGTACCTAATGTATGCATTAATTTTGGTAAAGAGAATGAAGAAAAGCTTCATGATGTGGATATGGACAAAATAAAGAATCTACGAAATGAAGGACATTTCGCTCCAGGAAGTATGCTTCCTAAGATTAATGCTTGTATAAATTTCCTTGAGAATGGTGGAAGAAAAGCTATAATTACATGTCCTGAGGAATTGAAAGAAGCAGTTATGGGAGATAAGGGAACTATAATATCAAAATAGGGGTATATAGAAAATTATTGAAGAATTCTTCATTATAGATTACAATATAATGGAAACAATAAAAATGATATCAATATATTTACGAAAGGTGATAATAATGGAGAATAAAAACCCTATAGTTACAATGGAAATTGAAAATGGTAATAAGATTGAAATAGAATTATATCCTAATATAGCACCAAACACAGTTAATAACTTTATTTCATTAGTTAAAAAAGGATTTTATGATGGACTTACTTTTCATAGAGTAATCCCTGGTTTCATGATTCAAGGTGGATGTCCAGAAGGTACTGGAATGGGTGGCCCAGGATATTCAATAAAAGGTGAATTCAACATGAATAGATTCACTAATGATCTAAAACATACAAAAGGTGTAATATCTATGGCTAGATCAGCTAATCCTAATTCAGCTGGTTCACAATTTTTCCTAATGGTTGCAGATGCACCACATTTAGATGGTCAATATGCAGCATTCGGTAAAGTGGTTTCTGGTATAGAAGAGGCTGATAAAATAGTAAATGTTGATAGAGATTATCAAGATAAACCTTATGAACCACAAATAATAAAAAAAGTTACTGTAGATACATTTGGTGTACAATATGATGAAGTAGTTACAGTGTAACAATGTGATTATATAAACCATATATTGATTGCTTAGCATTATTAATAGCTAAGCAATCATATATGGTTTTCGTTTTTTTAGATTATATATAAACGTACTATTAATCGTACGATATATTTTAATGTTGACAATAATCGTATGAAGATATATAATTATTGTACGAGGTGATGATGATGGAATATAATAATCTAAAGAAAACAATTACAGCGACAGAACTAAAGAATAATCTAGGGAAATACTTGGATTATGCAATTGATGACAATGAAATTGTCATAACCAAAAATGGAAAAAAAGCAGCAAGACTAACTCCATACATTACTGATATCGAACGATATTATACAGTAAGGGAAGAAGCAGTGGACTATCAATATGGAGGTAAAAAGGTATCATATGAAGAATTTATGGAGATATATGAGAAAAGTGAATTGAGAATGGAGTTTATTAATGGAGAGATCATCATTTTAGGTTCTCCTAGTACATTTCATCAAGAAATATCAGGTAATCTTCATGTTATATTAAGAGGTTTCCTGAAAGGTAAGAAGTGTAAAGTATTCTATGCACCATTTGATGTACATTTCAATAAAATTGATTTCAAGGAACCAGATGTCATGCAGCCTGATTTGTTGATTGCTTGTGATACAGAAGACACAGTTAACGAAAGAGGACGTTATATGGGAACACCTGCACTTGTAGTAGAGATTTTATCACCAAGTACAAGATCTAGAGATATGGTAGATAAATTGAATACTTATATGTTATCAGGTGTAAAAGAATTTTGGGTGATTGACCCTAAGAAAAAAGATGTATTAGTATATGGGTTTGATAAATTTCAAATAGAGGAATTTTGTTCTTATAAACCAGGCGATATACTCAAGTCTTACCACTTTGAAGATTTAGAGGTTAGTATTAATGATATATTTGAGTTAATTTAATTATTATTAATTATATAGTAATAATTTCTAAACATTTTCATGATATACTCATTGAGACAATTATAATTAGCAAAAGTGAGGAGAAACATTAATGAGAAAGATAATTATGTTTTTAGTAATATTCGCAGTATTAATTTCAGGATGCAGTCCATCTAATAAGAAAGATAAATTAGATGTAAATGTATATAAATCAAATGAATCAAGTAAAAGTATTGTTGTTAATGAGGATAATGATGAAAAAGTTATAGAAGATGATAAAATTACTTTAGATAAAATTTTTCCAGATGAAATAGGATTTGGTTGGATATATAACGGAACATTGGATTATGGTAGAAATGAAGCAATAACCAAATGTTACACAGAAGATGGTGTTAAGCATATCATTATTGAAGGTGAAGAAGATGATCTTAGTGATGGAGAGAGTGGTCAAGATCCTACATTCACAAAAGATTTTCAAATAACTGATGATGGAATAAAATTAAGCCACAAAGGTTCACCTGTTTATCTTGACAACCGAGAATTCTATTTGTTGAAAACACCTATTGAAGTGGGTAATGCATGGGAACATGAATGGTATTACGGTGCAAAAGCTAAAACGGCAATAATTGATGTCACTGATACTACTGTCATAACGGAAACAGTAATAACTGAGGATAATGACGAATATTATTTTAAGAAAGCCAGAACAACATTTGAACAAGGTAAAGGGATATCAACATTAGAAAAAATAGCAGATGAAGATTTTACTATTACCGAAAAAATATATACTTTTGGAAAGGATTATCTAAAAGAAGAAACGAATACAGAAAATTGAGTCATCAATAATAGTGATATTTACATTGAGTGGATAAGAGTGTATCAGATAGATCTGGTATACTCTTTTTTTGCTAAATATTATCTTGACACAATATATGATTTGTATTAACATATACTTAGTAATACTAAATACTTAGTTTTAAAGGGATGAAAGATTTGGAGAGAATAAAAAAACAACTTAAGAAAGGAACTTTAGAAATTATTATCTTAAGATTGATAAGCAAAAAGGAAATGTATGGATATGAAATCATACAGCAATTAGAACAAAACAGCAATGGATTCTATTCATTGAAAGAAGGTTCTCTATATCCTGTATTATATAGGCTTGAAGATAGTGATTTCATTGAGAGTTATATGTTCCACGAGGAAGGAAAAAGAAAAATTACAAGAAAATATTATAAGATAACTGATAAAGGGATAAATCAGATTAATGATTATCTAAAAGAATGGAATAACTTTGTTTTTATAACTAATAAAATTCTTGGTATAGAAGGTGATATAAATGAATAAGGCGCATAAAAGATATGTTAACAAAGTTCTGAGAAGAATAGATTGCAGTAATAGTTATAAGAAAAGGATAAGAAATGATTTGCATATAATGATGGAGGAAAAGGCATTAGAACTAAACGAATCAGATCCATATAAGCTGTTGGGAGAGCCTGAACAAGTAGCCGAAGAATTTGCAGAAAATATGGGAGTGAATCTCTTTACTAAATATCAGTATGTATCCAAGAAAACGATTCTAGGAACTCCGGTAATACAGATAAACAATCATAATTATAGAGGTTATGAATATAAATCTAAAAAAACTATCATGGGAATACCCCTTGTTCATATCAATAATAAGCCTCTGGGAGTTGCTAAGGGGATTATTGCTTGTGGTTCCATATCAATGGGTATCATCAGTTTAGGAGGTATTTCAATAGGTGTCATTTCTTTTGGAGGTGTCAGTTTTGCATTATTACTTGGTATTGGAGGAGCTGCTTTATCAGGAGTGGTTAGTATTGGAGGGCTTGCTGTAGCTGGATTATTTGCTATAGGAGGAGCCGCTTTTTCCAACTACATATCAATAGGGGGAGCAGCCATAGCTAAAGAATTTGCTTATGGTGGATATGCAAAAGCAAAGGTAGCCATAGGTAAGGAAATCAATGCAAAAGTTGGTTTCTATTCCGAAAGTGGAAAAGGAGAATTTGTGAGAAAGATAGTAGAGGATACTCAGCTCATGAAGGATTATATATATAGCAAAGTGCCTGATTTAAGTAGTTTTGTAAAAGGTGTAATGGATAAATGTATGTATTTCGTAGATAGTTTAAGATAGGGGGAATAATAATGAGGAAAAATAATAAAGAGTTTATAGTTCTAGTAGTTTTAGCTGTCATTATGATAGCAGTTCTTTTTATAAAGATGCCAAATGATAATGCAAAAGGTAGTACCCCTAAGATAGATATTAATAGTTTAAGTGATAATAGTACTGATGACGATATTGTTGAATTATGGAAAGAAGATATCTCATATTTAGCTAAGAATTTAAAATCAAAACATAAGAACCTTTATCATACTATAAGTAAAAGTGAGTTCAAGAAAGAAACTAACCTATTGTTGGAAAAAATACCTGATTTGAATAATATAGGAAGAGTTATAGGCTTAAAAAGCTTAGTTGCAAAAATAGGTGATGGACACACTACTGTTAAAGAAAATATGAATGTAAGATATTTCCCATTGAAATTTATGATGTTTGAAAATGGGATAGTTGTTACTAATACCACAGAAGAGTATAAAGAGATATTAGGAACAAAATTGGTACAGATAGGTAATGAACCAGTAGAAAATATTATTGAAAAGATGGAAGACATGATCTCTAGAGATAATGAGGTGCAATTATTGAAAGGCACTCTAAATTATCTTATAAATGCTGACTTCTTATATGAATATGGATATATCAAAGATATAAAAGGAAGTAAATATGTTTTCCATAATTCAGAAGGTGAAAAAATCACATTAGACCTTAAGAGCTTATCCACTCAAAGCAATGAAAAATGGGTTTCTATCGTGAGTAAATACCCTAAGATAGCTGACATGAGCTATATTAAAAACACAAACAATCCATATTGGTATGAATACTTGTCACAAGAGAAATTACTATATTTTCAATATAATGTATGTATGAATAATAAGGAAAGACCAATAAATGAATTCATAGATGAATTATCAGCATTCATAGAGGATAAAGATGTGAAGAAATTTGTATTTGATATGAGATTCAATGGAGGAGGAGATTCTCGTATTATTGAACCACTAATTGATGAACTTGCTAAAAATAAAGCTATCAATACAAAAGATAATTTGTATGTAGTTATTGGCGGTGATACTTTTTCATCGGCAATACTTAATACTCTATCTATGAAAAAAGAAACCAATGCGACAATTATCGGTAGTCCGACTGGAGGTAAACCAAACCATTATGGTGAAATAAAAACTTTTAGACTACCTAATACTGGTATTACAATACAATACTCTACCAAATATTTTAAGCATAGTGAAAAAGATGAGGATTCTATATATCCTGATATCCATATAAAATATTATTTAGATGATTTTATTAATGGTATAGACCCAGTGATGAAAGAAATTACAAAAAAGTAAATTCTTGATAGAAATATGTATTGAAATATCCACTGCTGTAAATATTGTACTTGGATTTATAGGTATGAAAGACAGGACATAGGGTTAATCTATAAATATATACAATAACTGCAGAGGAGGATATTTATGAAAAAGAGAAAAATTACAGGGCTAGTATTATGTTTTTGTCTAATAATAGTTTTGTTGTATGGATGTAAAAGTCATAGCGAACCAACATCTAAAGATAAAACTACCCATACAACCGTAGAGCCTAATAATGAGGATAATGATTCAAAGGATGTAGAAAAGTCACAAGAGGATGATATAATAACATTGACTCTGGTAGAAAAAGATTTTATGCCCTCTAATCCTGATGATTTAGAGTATATTGATGAAATAAATTCTGCATTATCAGAGAATGGAATAAAAGCGAAGTTAAAATTAGTACAGCTTCCACAAGGAAGTTATTCTGAAAAAATAGATGAGTTGATTACTGACGGTAATATACCTGATATCATATGGTTCAGGGATGGAATTGATAAAAAATATGCCGAACAGGGTATGTTGGTTGATCTGACAGATTATATTAATGATTCAAAAGTTTTGGGTAAAGCTATGGAGGAATACAATAAATCACGTATAGATTCGTATCCATACCTGTTAAGAATTAGATATAACACTCCCAAGCTGGCAGTGGTGAGAAAAGATTGGTTAGATGAATTAGAATTACCAATTCCTAAGACGGTTCAGGATTATTATACTGTATTAAGCGCATTTGCTAATAGTGATTTTGATCATAATGGTGAAAAAGACACTTATGGGGTAACAGTCACAGGTGATACAGATAGACTTGATGATATTTTCAACGCTGCTTTTTCAATGCCTACCACTTGGATAAAAGACGAAACTGGCAAATACATTTATTCAAAGGTAAGTTGGTGTGAAAAAGAGAAATTAGCTTTTTATCGAAAATTGGTAGAAGAAAAAATACTTGATCCAGATTATGCTGTAACTAAATGGGATTCCATGGAAGAAAAATTATATACAGGAAAAGCCGGTATGATTATAGGATCAGCAGGGAAAGTCATTGAAATCTATAATAACAAACTTAAAAATGCAGGAATTGAAACTAATTTGATTCCCCTTGATCCTCCTATAGGAAATAGCGGCAATGGATTAGCTCCAGTAGATATTACAAGAGAAGACAAAGGTTTTGCAATATCTAATCAGTGTGAGCATAAAGACCTGGCTTTTAGAGTACTAGAATTTATGGCTTCTGATGAAGGACAATTATTAGATAGACTTGGGATTGAAGGAAGAGATTATACAATAGATGGTTATGGTAATGTTACACGTACTAAAAAAGGTAAAGAGTGGTATGCTAGATTTTTTGATGTACCCTCATGGGAATCACCAGTTCCATTACTATCAGATATAGCTCAAGAATCACTTGATATAGCATCTAGATATTACACTGAAGATATTAATTTTGAAATTCCTAAGGAGTATAGTACCAATTGGGATGAAATGACCGGTCTCTACAAAGAATATTCCTATAAAATCATCAATGGTGAAATAGGTATTGAAAAATTTGATGAATTCGTTGAAAAATGGTATAAGGCTGGTGGAGAAGAAATTACAGAGTTAGCACAGGAAAAGCTAAAATAAATAAATTATAAATGGGGCTGTCGAATAATACATTTTTGGAGAAGGCTACAAGTCTTGGAAGATGTATTATCCGACAGCCCATTAAATTTAGTTCATAAACAGACTGCCATAATCGGATAATAGATCATCAGTAATTTACAATATTTCCGTTTTCGTCTATAATATTACCATCTTTATCAAAATATGTTGTTACTAAAACATTTGTAGGTATCTTAACTTCTCCTACAACAACCTCTCTCTTCCATTCTTTTACATTTTTTCTGAATTGCATAGTTTCTGTGTTTATTATTCCCATTCTTATCATATCATCTAGGAAATAATCTTCGACTCTTTCTTCTGTTCCATCTGCTAATGTATAAATATTTCCAACAAAACCATCATGAAAATGTCCTGGAATTGGTCTTCCTAAATCACCACCACCGTTACAGATACTGCATTCATTGACATGTCTTACTCTTATGATATTAATGTATTTCTGAACGTTAACTAATTTTTTTACATCAATAAGAGAACGATAGGTTGAAAATTGGAATCCAACTCCTCTTTCAGCTTTAGTACAATTAGCAGGAGCATTTGCTATAGGAAAACCATAATTAAAACCTTTGCTATAGCTTTTTGTAACAGTATTTCCTACTGTTTTGGTAATGGTCTGTGAATGACTTGTACTAACATTTGATGAGAAAATTTTGGATATTTTTATACCCAAGGATACAGAAACAGATGTTGTATTTGTCTCAGAAGTAGAAACAGAATGGGATATAGAAACTGATTCATTTAATGTTCCTGAGAAATTATCTGTTCTATAGATAGTTCCAAATCTCTTGTAATCAACAACAGGGTCATCATCTGAAGGACCTTTAACTAATTTTGTTTCTCTAACTCTAGCATAATAGTCTCCATTATCATCACTATATTTAACATAACCAGTATTTGAATTTTCATCATATGGTCCTACTATGTATATTGGGGATGACTTCACTGATGGCTCAACTACACTGGACTTTGTAATTGAAGTAGCTCCATGCACTGATGATACAGGCAACATAACTAATAAAAGCACCACGAAAATATTAAACAATTTTTTCATAACAACACTCCTCTAATAATTTTTAATAAAAAATATAAACCACTATCTATTCAAGAATTCACATCATATATATTCAAACTCATGAAACAAGTCCCCATGTAGCTTGTACCATCTTTAAAAGTGGATTATCACACTCCTTAACTTATAGAATCTAGCAGTCTGTAATTATATTATACATATAATTAGATTAATAATTTGCCGAAATTACTGAAAGAATCTATTTATTATTTAAAATAGCTAAATGTTTAGAAAAGTGTTTAAAAAAGAGGTTGGAGGAAGATAGACACTATTTTTATATAGTAATTAGACCTATTTTATACAATCTAATAAGCCAAAAAATTCAATAAAATTAACACAAATCAAAGAAAATTATCTTTTACTAAGGGTATTTGTTACTTATTCCAAGCAAAAAGTATATTACTAAATTTATATAGTAAAATATATACAAAAAGAATTGTAAATAAAATGGATATTTGTGTAGCATTATTTTAGAAATCATGTATAATAATAAGAGTAAGAAAACCCCATAAAAACCTATAAACCCCCAAAAATTTATTTTTTTAAATACCTTCTCCTTAAAGAAGACAGCGATCGGTAGCTGTCTTCTTTTTACTATCTATCTTTACTAACATACTAAATATTATTTCAATCCATATTAAACTAAATATCTATTTATTCCATATAAGTAATGATATAAATAACGACATAAATAATGACATAAATAACGATTCAAATAACGATACAAATAACGATACAAATAACGATATAAATAACCATATGAATAACGATTTAAATAACGAGTGTAGGTAGTATAGGGGAATATGAAGCAGTGAGCCATGGACGGCGAACTCAGCCCTTAATCTGACAGCCCTACTGGACTGTCAGAAATAATAATGGACTCGATGTCCATTATTATTTATTGGAAACACGGACGTTTAACGGGCTGACGAAATATTCCCCTATACTACCTACACGACCGTTAGGCACTCTATCACTTCATTAACTTAATAGTATTTAAAGCTTTTTCTGCTCTTTTCTATATAAAACCCCAATAAAAAACGCTATAACCAAAGATATAAACGGAATTACCGACATCAAAAATCTAAACGCACCTGCTGGATTAGGACCTGGATTATCCCCATTAACATATCCATACAACACCCCAATCAATGCAAAAGCCACACTTTGAAAAACTCCACTGATCCTAATAATAAACCCATAAACACTAAGATAGATAGCCTCTCTTCTTGACCCTGTTTTTTCAGCATCCTTATCAATAATCTCACTAGTAATTACCTCACCACTAATTAAAACACTGCAATAGCCTATACCTAACAGCATTCCAGAAATAATCCCTGTTGTAAAATTATACGAAAAACCTAACGGAATTACTGTTATCCCAATAACCGCTACACCAATCAACCATGTCTTGGAAGCACCTACTTTCTTAACAAGCTTAGTCCATATAAGCACAGCTGGAATAGCTATAACGAATATAGAAGCCATCATTAGAGATGTTTTATCAGAATCCAATCCAAGAGAATACTTTGCATAAAATGGTAAAGCCGCTATAAGCAGACCAAATACAAACTGTATGAAGGTATAAGCAATAGAGTAGATCCAAAATAATTTATTGCTAAGAGTTTCTTTGAATGCCTTGACAAAAGGTATTTTCGGAGTATCAATCAGAGACTTATCCTCATGACTCCCAAGTATAGAGTACAACAATATCACAGCACCAATAATGCCATATACAACAGCCATCATAGTAAACCCAAGATTTTTATATAATATTGGAGTTACAGCCATACCAATGATTGTACCAATGATTCCAAAGATTTGTTTCAATCCACTGGCTTTTGCTCTTAATGAGTTTTTTCTGAATAATTCAGGGAAAAGCGCACCATAATTTCCCCATAAAATAGTTGCAAAAGTTTCATACAGAAAAATAATTATAGTAAAATACCAAAAAAGTTTATTCCCCCCCATAAAACTTGAAGGAGTAGAGAAAACCATGATAAAAAATATTATGTAGAAAGGTAATGCTCCAATGAGCCAGGGTTTTCTTCTGCCCCATTTAGTACGAGTATTATCTGATAAATAACCAAATAAAATATTATCTACTGCATCCCATACTGAAAATATACCTCGTCCAATTGCTGCAAGACCCACTGCCAAGTTAAGGGTATCCACGTAATAGTACATGAGAAATACAGTGAAAGCCTGACTAGGGATTTGCAAACCGAGCATACCTAATGAATACCTTAATGTTGATACTTTTCTTTTGTTGTCCTGTGATTCATTCAAATTAAAATCATCTCCTTTAATAAGTAATTGATTGTGAATATTATAACTAAATGCTTTACAGACTCAATTATACATCAATAAATATAACAATATCAATGATATAATTAAAACGCATAAACTTTCTGTTGATTCATTTTTTTGAGTATGATAAGATAATATTTAGGTGGTTTTATAGTTAAAGGAGGAGTTATATTTGGTAGCGAGTACAATATTTAAGATACCTAGCATAGAAGATGCTGGTAGAATTTTGTTTGTACAGCCTCATCCAGATGATAATGATATTGGTGCAGGGGGTACTATTGCAAAATTATCTAATAATGGTTGTGAAATATATTATTTAACTGTAACAAATGGAAGTATGGGAACTGTAGACCCATTGATGAAAAGGGATAAATTGGCTTATATAAGAAAAGAAGAACAAGAAAAGGCAGCAGATATTCTAGGGGTAAAACAAGTGATTTCTCTAGGTATTGATGAATTGACGAATATCCCAGTTACAGATATGGCAGGTAAAATAGTTAAGGTCATAAGAGAAATCAAACCAGAGATTGTTATAACAGTTGATCCTTGGCTGATGTATGAAGGTCATCCAGATCATATAAAAGTAGGAAAAGCGACAGTTGAAGCCTGTTTATTTGCATTATTCCCTCATTATCCAAGTAATGAGGAAGGTATTACTTATGAGAGTTACAGTGTGCAAGGTATAGGTTTTTACCATACCACATATCCTAATACGATTATAGATATTGGTGGATATTTTGAAACAAAAATCAAAAGCATAGCTACTCACATAAGCCAGTTCAATAAAGATGATTTGCAGATGATGAAAGATTATCTTAAGTTGAAAAGCAAACAAATCGGTGAATCCAATGGTTATAAGTTAGCTGAGGGGTTCAAGATCTTTACTCCGAAACATATGCATTGTTTTGTAGATGCAGTCAAGATATGATTGAAATTCAATATTAGTTCAAATACATAGCATAGTAATTATAATTTATCATTTATATACTATGCTATCATTTTAACAAGATTTAATTATATATCAGTTTGTTAACACCACTACTTTACAAGATATGAGGGAGGTTCTTATGGAAAAATCAAGACAGGTATTACAAGATATAGTCAGAAATATAGAAAAAGTTATTGTTGGAAAAAACGAAGTCATTAAATTGATGGTAATTTCATTAGCATGTGATTCACATGTATTGATAGAAGATGTTCCAGGAGTAGGAAAAACTACGTTGGTATCAGCATTAGCTAAATCCATCAATGGTTCTTTCAATAGAATTCAATTTACTCCTGATGTTATGCCATCAGATATAACAGGTTTTTCTATGTACAACCAAAAGAGTAATGAATTTGAATTCCATAAAGGCGTTGTCATGGGCAATATTCTTTTGGCGGATGAAATCAATAGAACACCACCGAAAACTCAATCAAGTCTATTGGAAGCTATGGAAGAAAAACAGGTAACTGTTGATGGTATAACCCATGAGCTGCCAAAACCTTTTATGGTGTTAGCAACACAGAATCCTATTGAATATTTAGGTACTTATCCTTTGCCAGAAGCTCAGATAGATAGGTTTATCATGAAAATATCCATTGGGTATCCAGAAGAAAGTGAAGAAAAGAAGATACTCAAATTATATGAACACAAAAGTCCTTTTGAATCATTACAACCAGTAGCAACTTGCGAAGATATTATTAATGTTCAGAGCAAAGTTCGTGAGATATACTGTAGTGACGAGATCATGAAATATATTGTCAAGCTTGTTGCTATGACAAGAGAATCAGATGATTTGGTATTAGGTGCAAGCCCGAGAGGTTCTTTATATGTTCTTCTTGCAGCAAAAGCTTTTGCCTTGTACGATGGTAGGGATTTTATTATTCCAGATGATGTAAAAGAAATCTTTTTACCTGTTTTATCTCATAGGCTCATACTCAGAAATGAAGCCAAGTTCAATAAAGTAACTCCAGAACAAATATTGAATGATATCATGAAACAAGTAAAAGTGCCTACGGGTGATTACCATGAAAAAAAATAAATTCTATTTAATATTATTACTCATAATTGGAATATTGACTTATTATATTGAAGGATACATATTAACAACTGTTTTCTATATTCTATTATTGGTACCTGTTCTATCTTTTGGTTCAATATTACTTACCTATAATCAATTCCAGGTAAGTCATAAAGTGAGTAAAAAGAAAATTGTCAAAGGGGATAAGATCAATTATACTCTTACATTATATAATACTAACAGCTTAGTTTACTGTCCTATCAGACTAAAACTCGAATCAGATAAAATACTCTTTAAAGATCAATTTGTAACTCCAACCGTAGTTCTATACCCGAAAACTCAAGAAGAGATAGTAATACCTCTTAGATGTAACTATAGAGGTTACTATAGATTGGGTGTTAAATCCATTATAATAGATGATTATTCTGGACTTTTCTCCAAAGAATTCAAATGTCTTGATGCTGTGAAAATGATAGTTTATCCATCCATAAAGAATTTGAACTATCTACCTAATACCCATATGGATGTTGATGAAGTAACCGATTCAAGGAACAGGACAATGGAAGAACAGAATAACATCTCTTATATCAGAGAATATGAAAAAGGAGATCCATTAAATAAAATCCATTGGAAATTATCCTCTAAGTATAATGAACTCATGGTTAAACAGTATAGCGGTGAAATTAGTAATGAAGTTGATATCATATTAGATTCCAATAAGCATTATTCTGATTATGAGTTGAATATAGCTTTAGAAGATAAAATGATTGAGACATGTGTAATGCTTATAAATTATCTTTTGATTCATAACAAGATGGTTAATTTGATATACAATGATGTAAGAAATGTTACTATAACAGGTAAAGACTATAATGATTTCCAAAGGATATATGAGGAGTGCGCATTATTAGAATTCACACGTAAGTTTGATTTCGGAAAATCAATCCTAGAATATTATTATAGAGAAAATAATGACATCTTCATTAATAGTAATCAATACATTATTACATCAAATATAAATGAGGATTTAATCAAAAGCCTAAAACAACTAAATATACAAAAGATAAGAATAACGATTGTATACATATACTTGAGCGATAACAAGAATAATGAGTGCTTAGAAAAACTTAATGCAGAGGGTTATAATATAATAAACATTTCTTATGATAGTGACTTGGATACGTTGGTAGAAGGAACTTCATTATAAGTGAGGGGAAATTATGGGGAAATACTTGAAAAAAATAATTGATGCTATGTTATTTGAGTTTACTAAGATACTCATGGTCTATAGCATAACAATGACTATAACAGGTTTGATGTGGTATGAGATTTCTTATGTTAAGTTATTTGCAATAATAATTATTACATATACAGCCTTATCTTTGGTTACACATAACATAAAGTTTCTATTGGTGAGTATTGTAAGTATGTCGTCTCTAATGATAATAGGCTATGTTATATTGGTTTTGTCTAACAATCTATTGGATTTTATATCAAAAATAAATATATATATAGAATTATATAATGATGCAATAGTAAATGGTTCATTACTAGAAGTGAAGGATCAGATTATACCTATAACCATAATTGCTTTTATTACCTGCTTAATTGTAATATTGATATCAAAATGCAGATATTATTTTATAGGTTTATTTGTTACAGGTTTAGTAGCATTCTTAATAGCATCATTTGTGAGAGGATATTATAATGTTACAGGTTTCTATATTTTTATAGTGGCTTTAATCACTAATTATTTTTACTATTTTTACACCAAGAACATTAAGGATAAAGATAAGCGAGGTTTTTATCTTCTAGCAGTGAATTCAATATTATTTTCTTTAATTCTTGTTTTCCTAGCTGGAAACTTGTATAGAATCAAACCTCAGCCATTGATATTTTTATATGATATTGGAACGGCTGTAGAAGAATATATTGACAATATAAAAGAAAGGAATGCTAGAAAAAAAGAATCAGATGAATCAGGTGGACAAAATGGTGATAATGAAATTTCAGATGAAGAGAAGAATCAAGAGGCTGTTGAATATGAAAGCGCAGACATATTGAAACCTAAGGTAGAAACTACCAGCAAGTCTTTATTATATGTTTATACAGACCATCCAATATATCTTAGAGGAAGTGTTTGCAACATATTCAATGGAAAACAGTGGGATTATTATGTGAACTATAATTTTGAGATTAATGATATGGAGGAACATATTTTTGGATTGAAATATCTAACCAGATATATTAGGGATGATTCTGTTTATACGGATTACAAAGATGTAACCAACAGTTTTTTTGATGAAGAAAAGGTCGGTATAATATATAAAAATATTGCCACAAATATACTTTTTACGCCAACCAACTTCATATCTATATATGATAGTAATGGTAATAATTCAAATGATGTTTTCAGATACGATGCAAGTGAAATTGCTAGATACAATAAGGTTCTTGAAAAAGATTTTACCTGTTCCATAAATTATCTAAAACCTAAATATAACTTGGAAATGTTTCAGAACATGTTAAGGAGAAGTAAAGAAGGATTATATGATAGTTTCGGTAATTCCAGCTATAAAGAAGATTTAATCTATAAAGCTAGAAAGATAAGACAAGAATATATGCAGATTCCAGAGGGTACAACAGATAGAACAATAGAATTAGCTGATAATATAACAAAGGGTTATAATAATGATTATGATAAAGCTAAAGCAATTGAGATTTACCTAAAATCAAATATTGATTATTCATATTCTACTGACCTACCTGATGATGGAGAAGATATTATTGATAATTTCTTATTTGAAACAAAAGAAGGTTTCTGTACATACAGTGCAACATCAATGATTATTATGCTTAGAAGTGTGGGTATTCCTGCCAGGTATGTAAAGGGATTCGTAATCAGAGAAAAAGAAAAGGAAGATGCAGATAATATAGTATTGCAGAATAATAATAAAAAACAAGAGGAATCCAAAAATAATAAACGAACTGTTACGGGATATAATGCCCATGCTTGGGTAGAGGCTTATTTGGAAGGGTATGGCTGGTTGCCTTTTGAGCCTACAAGTGGTTTTAATTTTGTTCAGGAGACAAAAAAGATTGACTACTTTAAGAAGCCACAGACAGATATTGAAGATACAAAGATAGATGATTTGACTAATAAAAATGTAAAAGAGAAAAAAATTCCAACCAGTTATATAATAATTTTCTTGATAACATTGAAGTTGGTTATAAGCGTTTTATTGATTACATCAAGACTTAGAAAGCATAAGCAATTTTATGAAATAAGTACTACACCTAACAAGATAATAAAACTGTTTACAAAAATACTCATGTTGATGGAGCTTGTGGGATATAAGAGATATCCTAATCAAACTATTAGAGAATACGCTAAAAGTATCAACGGACAACTTGATGTAGAAGGATATAATCTAATGGAGTTAACCAAGATCTACGAAATTGCTTGTTATAGTAATGAAGTAATTGAGGATGATAAATTAGAGTTGTTTGAAGGGTACTATGAAGTCATAAAAAATATTGCTAAGAAAAAATCTAATATTATTGTAGTCGGATTAAAATTATTCATCTATAATATGAAATAAAGCTATTATAAAAACCTTTGGAAATATTCCTTAGGTTTTTTTGCAACCAAATTAGTATTTGGTGCATCTATATATTGTAAAGTAATATAGAATCTATATTTTCCTATAAATGATGTGTTAAATAATAGGTGTTAAGGGAGAAAAAATGGTAACGACTAGTGATGAAACACAAATGTTTGAATTAAATAATGAAGAATACTTAAAAAATATAATGAGCAGGTATGGAACTCAGCTTAAAAGATATGCCTACATGATGGTTAAGGACGAACATTTGGCAGAAGATGTGGTGCAAAAGACTTTCATTAACTTTTACTATAGCCTAAACAATTATCGGCGTGACAGTAGTGAGAAAAATTATTTGTACACTATACTAACCAATGAGTGCAGACAGATTAAGAGGAAAAGTTGGTTTCGTAGAGAAAACAGGAATAATTATGAAGAGGTAAAGAATGAGTTTCAGTATAATAATGAAGAGGATAGTCTTGATAAAATAGCAGTTGCAGATTGTCTGGCTAAGATAAAACCAAAATATAGAGAAATAATCATACTCTACTATTATCAGAAGTTCTCTGTTGCTGACATATCAGAAATATTGAATCTAACTAACAGTGCTGTGAAGAGTAGGTTGAAATATGCAAGGGATAGTATTAAAAAATATCTAGAGGAGGTGTTTGTAGATGAATGATGATAAGATAACTAGAATGGTAGAGGAAAATTTGGATAGAGAGCTGAAGAATATAGTTTTTAGTGATAAATCACAAGAAGCAGTCCTAAGGGAACTTAAGAATAGTAGTAATCAAAGTATACTGAATAGATTTCTTAATTACAAGCTAAGGATACCAGTTAACAAATTGATTGTAGGGGTTAGTGTTACAGCTTTTGCAGTAGTATTTTTATCTTATCAGGCATTTAGATTAACACCTGATAACATAAGAGACAGTCAAATTCAATATATAGAGATATCAAGTGTTAGATAAATTATTTTATTAATTGATGGGAGTAATAGCTTATGAAGTATATAACAATAAAGGTGAAACATATTATTTTATTTATTTGTGTGTTGATTATAGTGTATATTGGTATTAATTTCAATTCTCCAGGTATGTATTATTTATTGGGGAACATGAGTAAGGGAGATAATAGTAATGCTTATTACAATAGATTGGTGAATGAGCATCCAGAAGACAAAAACAGTGTTTTAGGGCAGATTAAGATTCTTGAAAACATATTATTCAGTAACGATAACAATAAAATTTTTAATAAGATGATAGTTACTGTACAAGATGGATTCAGTACCGTAAATGGTGATACTAGAGTTGTTGGTGAGGAGAGTATTATAGATATAAATGATACGTATAGTACATTATTGGAATATCATAGAGACAATGATTATTTTGATAACTATACATTGTATACTGCTTTAGTTAATTGGTATGCTGGATACAATGAAAATGCTTTAGGTTTGCTTGAGGAAAATGTGTTCAATAATAAAGAATATGAAAATTTACGAAATATGTATCTATCATTAATGAACATTGAATTAGGTAATTTTGATGAAGCTGTAGATTTAATGGAAAAACATTATGATGAGGAATATGAATTCTATTGGGATACAGTAGCTTATTATTATAGCCTGTTAAGCGGTAAGAAGGATTTTAGTAAAAAAGATTTTAGCGATCATATATTTGCTGAAGATAAAAAGTTTAGAATTATTGACTACCTCAATGAAGATATTTCATCAGTGCAAATGGAAAAAAATAAAAAGGCAGATAATACTATACAAGGGGTATTGCTAAGTGATGGTAAGCCAGTAGAGAATATGTTGGTGTTTTTAACATCAATGGATGGAGTAAGCAGTCAGATGGGATTCGTATTTAAAAATAACTTGATTGCTGTAACAGACGAAAATGGGCAGTATAGTTTTGATGATGTGCCAAATGGTGATTATAGTCTGGGGCTATGTGTTCCTTGGAATAGAATAAAAGGTCATAATATAGAATTTGATAAGGGTTATAGAATAATTGAGATGGAAGGTAACAGTTCATATACAAGAAATATCAATCTATATTCACCTATAAAAGTAAGTATTAAAAAGATTGAGAGTAATAGATTTCAGTTTCAAGTGAGCCATGATTATCTTGATTTTGACTATTATAAAGTAGGATTATCACTTATAAATGGTGATGAAGGGGATTTCTATAATGTTAATTATTACTCAAACACAAAATTCAGAGGAAATACTATAAACTTTGATGTAAATAAAGAAAGGGAGAGTTATTTTAATACAGGCTATAGATCTTCTAACGGTATTATTTATGTTGAGTCATTACTAGATGCTCTACATCATTCAGGAAAGTATTATTTGAAAATTACTGGGGGATATGATGACCGAGATTGTTGGATTGACAATTATGGTTCTTATTCTAATACGCCTATTACTACTATTGATATCCAGGGTGAAGAGTGGACAGAAGGAGATAAATTACTTATCGACCAAAAATTTGGTGAAGCTGTTTTACAATACGAGAAAGAATTGAAAGATAATCCTAATGATCTGCATATTCGTAAAACTTTAGCTAAGATGTATATGAGGGAATGGGATGAAAACGATGATGAATCAAACATTGATTATAAGAAAGCATTAGAACATTTGCTGATTATTAATGAATCGATGCCTACACCAGAAATAAAAGAAGCTATTGGGGATTGTTACTATAATCTAAAAGATTATGAAACTGCCATAGAGTACTATGATAAAGATGTTGATATCCAGCAATACTATATAGCTAAGAGTTATTATTATCTTAATAAGTATAATGAGGCTATAGAAAATTATAACGGATTGATTGGAAGCTATTTGAATGATACTGTCATAGAAAAAATGATAGGAATATATTTGTTTCAAGATGACATGGAAGGTTTAAAAAGTGTTATAACTAAGTATACCAATAAGTATAATAATGCCGATTATGAACCAGTGACAAATAAATATATCAATATGGATAGGTCAGATTTCATAGAGTTCTATGGATTCATTAACACTGGTAATATTGATGAAGCAAAAAGTTTTCTGAGTAATAAAGAGAGTGATCTAGCCAGATTTTATCAATCACTATTTATCTTACTTGAAGATACTAATGGTGAAAGCAGAGCCAATAAATTCATGGATATATACAAAGATATTAACGATGATATATTAATGGACTACGCAAAAAATCTAGGATATGACGAAATTAAAGACTATGATACCTATAATCATGATAATAACAATGATGAAGCAATACAGGATTAGATTATACAGATAACTAGAATAAGCAATCTTCAAGCATTTGAAGGTTGTTTATTTTTATAGTATTCTTATGATAATCAATGATGTCTTTATCTTTCATAAGTGCGAGTTCTCTAGATAGAGATGGTCTTGTAACACCTAAGGTTTCAGCCATTTCTTTTCTTGAGATATTTAGTTCTATATATAGGTTCTGTTGTTTTTTATATTCTGAAAGCAGGAAATCAGCTATCTTCTGACGCATGTTTTCATAGGAAAGATTCCTGAGTTTTTTATTAAGGGTAAGTATTTTACTGGATAGTACATTGAGCAGATTATTCATTATTATTGATTGATGTTCCATAAGGTCAATAATCTGTTTTTTAGAGATATAAAGTACCTCCAATGAGTTGCAGGCAACTAAGGTTGAAGGATAATGTTTCATGTTAGAAAAAAGGATAACTTCTCCAAAGATATCACTAGGATTCAATCTTGTTACAGTAATAGATTTTCCTAGAGGGTATATTTTCCTAACTTCAATATTGCCTTCAAGGACAATCCCTATCTTATGGCATTCTTCTCCTTCAGTACTGATTATCTGTTCTTTTGAATAATTATTTACATCATAATCTATAGTAGACAAGATAGATTCAATATCTTCTGTGCTCATATTTTTGAATAAGGAGCATTGCTGTAATATATTAATTAGCATAATGAATACCTCTTTTTAATAATATTTTTTGTAACAGTAATAAAAGTCTTTTTTATAGTTTAATTTATAGAGGTAATAATTTCAAGTCTATAAATAATAAAGTATTCATTATACTAATACGAATTTTAATACCAATATGATTTCATTTATTCATCACAAACTATTTAACCCAATAATAACTGCAATCATTACACCTATCTAGATAACCATACTCAATAAGATATCTTCTAACAATAGCATAATCTTCATATATTCTTTTTAAGATTCTATTTATCTCTTTTTCCGTATATCTATAGTTAGGTTTGAAATTCTCTGCAATATGTCTTAGAACAATTATTTTCCTTTTTTCTTTGGAAGGCAGATCCTTTAATTTACCTTCTGGTGTAAAATATCTTTTTACTATTTTTTCTCTTTCATCTTCTGTAATTACATATCTGTCATCAATCATTGTAGCGGTTTTATGTGGCTCTATTATTTTATTATCATGAGTATTATTACTTGCCAATTCCATCAAAATTGTAAATATCTTTGCTTGTTTTTCTTTCTCTCGTAACTTGAATCTGTAGTTTCTAATGGTAGATTCAGATATATGCAGCTCTCTTGATGTTTCTTTATCATTCATATTTTTGTGAAAACATTCAAGGACTTCTTTTTGATTATCAGTCAACCCAGTATACTTTTTATTTAGGCTAATCAAAAAATTGAAGGTTCCACCATGTACTTCATCAATGTGATACTGCATTCTCTTTTCAGATGTAATTAGTTGATTATTATAATTATGGATTATACCATTTTCTAATTTATCTCCACATATAAGACAAATATAATTACCGTCATTTTCATCATATAAATAACCTTTTTTTAAATCATCAATACTTGCATTCCAAAATAAATCATTATTCATCATCTTTAACACCTCATATATCATTTGAGTTCATAATAACACATTAATATGATTAATGCAAACAATAATTGTTTTGGTTTATAAAAATACAAACAATAACAAATAAGGTTTGGATACTATGGGATGGAATTTACAAGAATTAAGATGAGTGAATATCATAATTTAACGATATGCATCGACTATAGGTAAAAATTACCATTTGTTTGAATCTATATAATCTTATACTATAAGTAGGGAGGTGAAAAAGTTGGAAAAGAACAAGTCGCTAGATGAGATGGTCTTAGTAGCGAAGGATGATATACACATAAGAAACACTCTTATAGAGCAGTATAAGCCTTTTATAGCATCAATAATCCAAAATAAAACTGGTAGATATATTGAATATGGTATTGATGAAGAGCTATCAATAGGTTTAATTGCATTCAATGAAGCTATTGATAAATATGAAAAAGATAAGGGGAGTTTTTTGACTTTCTCAAAAATAGTTATAAGTAGAAGGCTTATTGATTATCAAAGAAAGAATTCTAATCATGGTAATAATGTTATACTTTATAATGATGATGTTGCTAAGGATATAGATTTAGTTGATAGGAAAAGTCTTGATATATATAGAATCAAAAACGAAAATGAGTTAAGACAATTGGAAATAATAGAATTCAAAAAAGAGTTATTGACGTGGGGACTTGACTTTACCAAACTTGTTGAGCATTCTCCCAAACATAAAAGAACTAGAAGATTATATAATAAAATAGCCACTTTGATTGTATCAGATTGTGAATTGATGAATTATATACATAATAATAAAAGATTACCTGTTCAGAAAATAACAGAAAAAATGAAAATACACCGAAAAAAAATAGAACGAGGACGAATATATATTATAGCACTAATAATTATTACTATGGGAGATTATGAATATTTAAAAGAATATCTATAGGAGGTGAATATATGCGTGCAGTAGTTATGGAGATATATAGTAATCATATAATAGTCTTAACAAAAGACGGTCAGTTCAAAAAAATGAAAAAACCCAATCATTATATAGAAGTTGGAATGGAAATAAATATTGATAGTATGACAAATACGAATTACAGAAGAATAGCAGCTATTATTGCAATAGTATTTCTTATTAGCGGATTTGGAGTTAGTGCCTATGCATATTATACACCTTATGGATATGTTAATGTTGATATTAACCCAAGTATTGAAATTGTATACAATAGATTTAATAGGATATTAAAAATTAATGGTGTCAATGAAGATGGAAAAAATGTTGTTGATAACATATCTGATTATAAAAATAAGAAGGTTGAAAAATTTTTAGGTGATATAATAGCTGAAAATACATTGAATAATAGTGACCAAGTAAATGTCATTCTTACTTATGATAAGCTTGAAGAAGAAGCCATAGATAATTTAAAACAATCTATTGAAGAAAATGATAAGGTGAATGTATATGCATTTGAAATTCCTAAAAACGAATATGAGAAAATAAAATGTGATAATCTATCACCTGGTAAAGCAGCTTTAATTGATAAAATCAAAACAAGTAATCCTTCTTATAAAGAAAAACTTGAGGAAAAGACAATAGAAGAGCTTGTTGAAATAGTTGATAAAAGAAATAATAAATATAAGGAAAATAATAGTAATAAAGATAATAATAAGAAAAATAATAACGGTAATAAGAAAAATGATAATGGCAGTGATAACGGTAATAAAAATAATAATAGTGGCAATAGCAATGGTAATAAAAACAATAATAATGGCAGTAGCAATGGTAATAAAAACAATAATGATGGCAGTAGTAATGGTAATAAAACCATAAATAATGGTAGTAACAATGGTAATAAAAACAATGCTAATGGTAGTAGCAATAGTAACAAAAACAATGATAATAACATTAGTGATAATAGTGATAGGAACAATAATGGAAACAAAAATAATAATGGTACAAAATTAAATAGTAATAATACTAAAGAAACTAGCTCAAAAAATATAATAGATCAAAAAGAAGAATCCAAAGTGGAAAATAAACAACAAAAACATGTAAAAGAAGAAATAAGTAATGATAAAAAAACGCAAGATGATATTAAGGGTAATAAAGATCAAGGGAAACATATAGGTCAATCCCAAAATAATAAAAAGAATAATGACTCAATTAAAGGTAATGGAAATACACATAATAAAAACAAAAATAAAAAATAAATAAAAAAATAATAATACCCCTAAAATGGTAAAAATGTGTACGAATAGATATAATACCCAGATGAATAAATCAAATTAAACAAAAATAGGAGGTTATTATTTTGAAGAACAAGAAATTAGCAAGAATAATTACAATGGTGTTAGTATTTTCTTTGATATTATCAAATGCTGCTATGGCAAAAAATGATAATAATAAAGGAAATAGAGGTAAGAGTAAAGTCAATTGGAATGAGCTTTATAAAAAACATGCTGATCAATATAAAACATGGGAGTATGAATATACAAAAAAATTCCAAGATGTTGAAAAAGAACATTGGGCTAATAAAGATATTGAACGTATGAGTGCAAAAAATTATATCCTAGGAAATGGGAATGGTAAATTCTTACCTAACAAACCAACAAAAAATATTGAGGTCCTAGCTATGATTCTTAGGATTATGGGATGGGAAGATGATGCAAAAGAGTTAGATGAAATACCAGAAATAATAGAAAACCTTGATATTCCTGAGTGGTCGGTTAATTATTTAGCTTATGCTTATATAAAAGGAATAATCACTGAAGATGAGTTGAAGAGTTTTGAAGCTAATGGAGCTGCTAAGAGGTATGTTGTTGCTAAATATATCGTTAGAGCATTAGGGTTAAATGATAAAGCCTTAGATAATGATGATGAGGATTTGGATTTTGATGATGAAGAATCAATACCTGAAGGAAATAATGGATATATCTATTTAATTAATAAACTAGGACTGATGTCAGGATTTAAAAATATGTTTAATCCAAATGGTAATTTGACTAGAGCTGAAATGGCAATTCTATTTTCTAGATTGGATGATAAAGTAGATTGTGATAAAGATGAGGTAGAAATGGGAGAATTTGTTGAAATATCAAACGGCATTATTACCATTAAGGATGATTATGAATCAGAAAGATATCTTCTTAATGAAAATGTAGTCGTATATGATATAGATGGTAAAGAAATTAAATTAACTGACCTGCAAGTAGGAGATAAACTACAACTTGAATTCTTTGACCACAAAGTTGTTTACATTGAAGTATTTGAAGAGGAAGATGATAAAATTCTTCAAACTTACAAAGGTAAAGTAACTAAGGTAATTGAAACTGAAGGAGACAAAATGATAAGTATTCTAGTTAATGAAGAAGAAGATACTTTTGTACTTAATCAAGACACTGCTATTAAAAAAGAAGGTCAAGATGATTTATTGAACTTTAATGATATTAAAATTGGGGATATAGTTAAAATAACAAGAATTACTGAAGCTGACGATTCTTATATTTCTGAAATAGAAATTCAGGTTGAAGAGATAGTTACGAAAGTTTATGAAGGAATAGTAATGGCTCTTACAGAGACAACAACCAATAAATTAGTAACTATTCGTCAAGATGATGATAAAGAAAAAACATTTATAGTTGATGAAAATACTGTAATTAAAAAAGAAGGACAAGATGATGAATTAGAAGTTAAAGATATTAAAATAGGAGACATAGTAAAAGTAACAGAGATCACAGAAGGTGATAGTGTAAATGTAAAAGAAATAGAAATACAGATAGATGAGCCGGTAGTGAAAGTTTATGAGGGGAAAGTAGTATCTATCGCTGAGACAGTAGATGAAAAATTGATAACAGTAAATGTGGGAGAAGAATCTAAGACTTTTAGTATCGGAGAAGAAACAATAATAAAAGATCATGGAGAAGATGCAGAAGTTGAAGATATATCACTTGAAGATAAAGTAAGGGTAACTGAAATTACTGAAGGTGATGAAGTTAAAATAGCACTATTTGAGATAATAGACTAAAGATTTGATATAATTTAATATGTTAGATTTTGACTGTATCATGATATAGCTTATGAAAATAAGTTGTTGGAGGATACAGTCATTTTTTTATTAAATAATATATTGAATTTTAAAAAAATATATGCTACAATATTATTGACCAAAGTAGTCAATAATAAATGCATTGGTTTTAGAATATACTAATTCTTAATAAGTAAAACCTAACTATTTGCTATCAATAAAGGAGGTTATCATATGCATATCATTGAAACAGAAAAACTTACTAAATACTATGGTAAATCAAGAGGTATAATTGATGTTTCATTAAAAGTTGAAGAAGGAGAGATCTTTGGTTTTATTGGACCAAATGGAGCTGGTAAGTCAACAACTATAAGAACCCTATTATCATTGATTTATCCAACTAGTGGTAGTGCTAAGATATTTGGAAAAGATTGTATCAAAGATGGTGCCGAGATTAGAAGGAATATAGGGTATTTACCATCAGAAGTTTTTTACTATGATAATATGAGAGTTATCGATTTACTAAAATATTCTGCTAGTTTTTATGGTAAGGATTGTACAAAACGTATTCATGAATTGGCAGAAGTAATGAACCTGGACCTTAAGAAGAAAATAGATGATTTATCCTTTGGAAACAAGAAAAAAGTTGGGATTGTCCAAGGTTTGCTTCACGAACCAAAATTGATAATACTTGACGAACCAACAGGCGGTCTTGATCCATTGATGCAACAGAAATTTTTTGACCTTATAAGAGAAGAAAATGAAAAAGGAGCAACGATATTCTTTTCATCACACATACTAGATGAAGTGCAAAGAATGTGTGACAGAGTTGCTATCATCAAGGATGGTAAAATAATTAAAACCGAAAGCATAGAATCTTTACGTCAAAGCAGATATAAAAGATTCAGGATTGAATCTCATGACAATCTTCAAAAAGCTGCGTTTGATGTTAATGGTGTTACAGAACTAGAAGTAAATGATAATAAAGCAACATTTTTATATAAAGGTGATATTAATATTATGATTAATAAATTAGGTGGAATAGAATTAGCTAACCTCCTAGTTGAAGAACCAACTCTTGAGGAGATTTTCATGTACTACTATCAAAAGGAGGTTTAGGTTATGAATATTTATAAGTTCGAGTTTAGGAAATATCTAAAAAGCAACATAATATGGACTATATCTATCATAGCTGTTCTGTTCTTATTTGTATCATTATTTCCTACTTATTCAAAAGAGGCAGAGCAGTTTGAGAAGCTTATAAGTCAGTTTCCAGAAGCATTCATAAAAGCAATGGGTCTAGGTAATATGAGTGTGTCACATATTATTGGTTATTATAGCTTTGCATTTTCATATATCCTTCTTATAGGAGGTATATTCGCTATGAAGCTGGGACTTGATATAACTTCAAAAGAATCAAGAGACAAGACATCAGATTTCTTACTTGTCAAACCTCTAAGAAGAGCTAATATACTAACCCCTAAGATTATGGCTTCATTGACTCATATTGTAATAATGAATGTACTGTTTTTCGTTTTTGCAATAATTGCTGTAGAGGCATTTAAAAAAGCAGATTACAACTTTACTGATTTCTTACTACTGACACTTAGCTTATTCTTTGTACAATTATTCTTATTCTCATTAGGTATTCTTATAGGAACTATTGTTAATAAGTTAAAAAGTGTTTTACCAGTAACCCTAGGTGTTGTATTTGGATTTTATGTATTATATCTCTTCAATCAAACAGTAGAAGATGAAAAATACAGCTATCTATCACCATTTGGTTTTTTCGACAGCGGATATATAACTGAGAACTCAGCGTATTCTGTATCACATTTAATTACGTCAATATCATTAACAGTTATATTTATAGTAGCTTCATATGTCATATATCAAAAAAAGGATATTCCTTCTGTATAGTATATGAAGGAACATTGGATAGGAGGAAATTCTATGAATATTGTTCTGAGAGAATTACGTTCGTATAGGAAAGCTCTTATTATATGGAGCGTCTGTATAATTATATTTACTGCTATGGCTTTTGCAAAATATGCTGGATTTGCAGCTATGGGCAGTGAAGCCAATGAATTGTTGGAAAGTCTACCTGATTTTATGAAGAATGCATTTGGTTTGTCTTCCTTGAATCTTACTGAAATAAAAGGATATTATAGTGTTTTATTCATGTACTATGCATTGATAACTGGAATACATGCAGTAATGTTGGGTGCAACAATTATATCAAAAGAAGCAAGAGACAAAACAGCAGATTTTCTCATGGTAAAACCAATATCAAGAAGCAGTATGATTACAAGTAAAATAATAGTTGGTTTCATAGATGTTCTAATCATTAATATTGTAACAGGGTTAACAACCATTGTTTTTGTAAATATAAATAATAATGGTGAATCCATAACTGGTGGTCTCATTAATGGTATGGTTGTACTATTAATAATACAATGTATATTCTTTAGTCTTGGTTTAGCCATATCATCATTTACTGGAAAAGCTAAAAAAGCAACAACAATATCAACAGGTATAATACTCATAATGTATTTCTTGGATGTTTTTAGAAATATATCCGATAAACTGGATTTTGTCAAATATATAACTCCATTCTCATATTTTGATATTATCAAAGTGCTGAATGGCAATGGTTTTGAAGCATTATATATTGTGTTGTCAATAATTATCATAGTAGTAAGCATCGTTCTTACGTATACTAACTATCAAAGAAAAGATATTTTATAAAGGAGCGATCATATGAGCGTAGAAACAATAATGTTGGAATCAAAAAAATGGGCTGTAGTAGGAGCTACTGACGACCAGGATAAATTTGGTTATAAAATTTATAAGAAATTAAAAGATAACAACTACACAGTCTACCCAATAAGTGTCAAATGCAAAGAAATAGACGGTGATAAGGCATACAAAGAATTAGCTGATTTACCTGAAAAAGTTGACGTAGTAGACTTCGTAGTCAATCCAAGAATAGGAATATCTATCATAAAACAATGTAAAGACCTAGGAATAAATAACGTTTGGCTTCAACCAGGCACCGTAAGCGAAGAAATACTACAATACGCAAAAGATAACGATATCGAAGCCGTACAAGCATGTGTACTCGTCGCCCTGTCATAGAGTAACTATTCAAAAATTTAAATTATATGTAAAAAAAATAGCCAATCGTTAACCGATAAGAAGAAAAAGTGTTTTGTGATTATATTGAAGGGTATAAAGAGCAAAAGAGTATATGTATATGTGAAGTAGTGAGGCAGGACGCCGAACCCAGCTTTTTGCTCAGGACGAGCAAGTAGCTGGCGAAACATATACATATACTCTTTTGCAAAAACCAAGTCAGAACAAAAAACTTTTTCTGACCTATTTACAATATCTTTTAGTTAATACCTATATTGATAAAAACCCATAATAATGATAAAATATAATTGATTATAAATAATCTAATAATACAAAATTTAGAATTTATGTCATTAAAGAAACGCCCTAATATTTATTACAAGTATTATGGCGTTTCTAAAATAATTTAATAAGGGTGATTATTCGATGAGATTCCAAGTAAGGGAAAAAATATTTAGTTTTGGAGATGACTTTACTATAAAAGATGAAATGGGGAATGACTTTTTTATAGTAAAAGGTAAAGTATTCAGCTTAGGTGACAAACTACAATTATTTGACATGAATGGAGAAGAAGTATTTTATATAGAGCAGAAGCTTCTAAGGATGCTACCCGAATACACTATATTCAGAAAAGGTAATCCAGTTGCATTAGTCAAGAAAAAGATTGCTTTTTTTGGCTCTAAGTTCAATATAGAAAGTGAAAACGGTTATTATGATATAGACGGTAGACCTTTTAACTATAATTTTTCCATAATGAAAAATGGCAATATAGTAGCGACTGTATCAAAAGAATTTTTTAGCTTCTCTGATACATATGGTGTTGATGTAAATGATAACGAAGATTATGGATTCATTATAGCCCTGGTAATAGTCATAGACCAGATAATCCATGATAACAATAATCATTAACACTATTAACTTATAATGTTTCAGTTAAAATTTAATTGTAATAGAAGGCACCTTATAGGTGTCTTTTAAATAGAAATTTTATTCAAGGAGTATGATATTATGAAAATTATTGACATTGATAACTGGAAAAGAAAAGAACACTATAATTTCTATAAAAGACTAGATTATCCACACTATAATATTTGCGCTAATATAGACATAACTAAATTTCATAAATTCATAAAAGAAAATGATCTGCCTTTTTTTATAACTACCATATATGTTGTTTCCAAAACAGCTAATGACATAAAAGAATTCCGATATAGAATAAGAGGAGAGAATGTTATAGAACATGAAAAAGTTAGACCAGCTTTTACTATAATGGGGGACGAAGAATTATTTGGTTTCTGTACAGTAGACTATTTTAATGATTTTAAAACTTTTAAAGAAAATACTATAATTGAGATGAAGAAAGCTAAGGAAAATATATCTTTAAAAGATGACCCTAGCAAAGATGATGTTCTATATCTTACAAGTCTTCCTTGGATCTCATTTACAACAGCTTCACATCCAATAAGCATCAATCCAGTAGATAGCATACCAAGAATAGGCTGGGGAAAATTTTTTGAAGAAAATGGTGTAATAAAATTACCTCTTTCAGTACAAGTACATCATGCTTTGGCTGATGGACTTCATGTAGGAAAATACTTTCAACTAATACAAGAGATTATGGATAATCCAGAAAAATACTTATAGACATTAGTACATAATGTAAAAGTATCCAAGTAAAAATATTGTATATAAATAAAATAGACTCTGTTTAGCGGTAAGGTACTAAAACAGAGCCTATTTTACAAATTAATTAATAGTTCTATTTGCTCTCATCTTTCTCGAAAGCAATCAAATAATATTTTTCATTGAACTCTTTTTCTAATTGAGTAATTCTATCTAGTTCGTTATTGGATAAATTAGCAAGAGGTACTTGATTAAGATTATTTAAATCATTCACATATATCATCCCTTTTATTTAATTTATTCATTTTTATTATTTGCATCTTTATATTCAATTATACAACCAAATGTGATAAATGAACAAATGTAGTATGTATTCTTGCATAGGATAAAGGAGATTATAAATATATTGATGTTGATTAAAATCAGAAATATGATTAATGGATTAATGTTACATTTAATAAAAAGGAAATCCAAGTGATTTTTTAAAATATTTATGATAATATAATTATGTATATATTAATAAGAAAGTGATGATGATATGAATAAAAAAGTTCTAGCTATAAATAGTAGTAAAAGAAAGCGTAATACCTATGGATTGTTAATTGACATCAAAGAGCAATTTGAAAAAATCAATATTGATGTTGATATCATTAACCTACATGATTATACCATTGAGCTATGTACAGGTTGTGAATCTTGTATATTGAAGGATAAATGTTTCTTGGATGATGATATGGATATGCTGATGAATAAATTGCAGCAATACGATGGAATAATAATTAGTACTCCAATATACCTTAACAATATTAGCGGAAAACTTAAAATGTTTATTGATAGAACTTGTAGATGGGTTCATAGACCAGCTCTAGCTGGAATACCAATAATGAATGTAGTAACAACATCCTCTTCAGGTATAAAAAACACATTAAAATACATGGATAATGTAGCTATTCAATGGGGAGCTTTTCCAACTGATAACATTAGCAGAAAAGTAACAACAGTCAAAGAGAAAGTACAACCAAAAGAATACGAAAATTATGTAAAACATATCATGATGGATAAGAAATTATATAAACCTAGTATAGAACAGTTAATATATTTCTCAGTATCTAAAGTGCTTGCTCTAAAAGTTATTAAAAGAGATGCTAAATACTGGGAAGACAAAGGCTGGTTATCAAAAAACTATTTTTATGATTCCAAAATCAATATATTCAAAAAGGTAATAGCTAATAGATTCTATAAAATGTTATATAAAAAAGTAAATAGAGTGGAAGAATAATCTGAAATAATACAAAAAACTTAAAATTTGATTAAAATATTTAAAAATACTGGCGTTATCAAAAGGAATGCAGTATAATAATATATAACACAATAATGAAGGGGTGTTCACTAATGCCACAAGTCTTAAAAGACGATATTAAAAATAGAATACTTCATGTAGCTGTAGAGATGTTCAAAAATTATGGTTATGCAAAAACTTCAATGAAGAATATTGCAACAGAAGCAAAAGTAGCAGTTGGAAATCTATATAGATATTTTAACAGTAAAGAAGATTTGTATAACGAAATCATAAAAGAATTCGTAGATACAGTAAACAATATCATCAAGGAAAACACTCACAACATGGTTAATCTGGAAGATATGGAGGAAGATGTCTATGATATAGTGGGCAAGCTTGAAGACTATCCTAATTATCTAGGTGTATACCCCATGGTAAGCAAGATTTGTTATGATCTTAGTGAGTACATAAATAAAAACAGAGATAAAGCAATAATATTTTTTCAAAGCAGTAAAGAAGTTCCAAGTTCAAGACTTAATCTCATAGAGATAATTCAAAAAGTTCTCTATGGCAAGATAAAAAAAGATATGAATAAGACATATTTAGAAGACGAAGATAAATTATATGCTTGCAGTCTGGCAAAAGGTTTCTATGAGACTTTGAGCTATATGGTCATTAACATGGAAGAATCCTTTGATATGGCTGATTTAATGAATAAAGTCGTAAAGTTATACTTCTTATAACAGTTATCTTCATTGTGGATTAACTTGTTGTAATTAATAAAAAATTTATTTTTTTTATTGTAAAATGAACCATGATTCTCTTTTGAAATGGGAATACTTTTAATATAGTAGATTGGAGGGAAGGAAATGAAATTAAAAATAATTATAAGCTGCTTAATAATCATTATAGGCATAAGCGGTTGTAGTCTAATTCCAGATAAGATTGTAAAAAGTGAAGAGGTTGTAAGGACAGTAGAGGTAAAAGAAGTAAAGAAAGAAATGAATGATATTATTTTAGATTATCTAGGAACTGTCATAGTCAATGATGAACGTATATTGTTTACTGATGTTTCAGGAACAATAACCAGAGTGAATGTAGCAGCAGGGCAAAAAGTTAATAAAGACGAAGAATTATTTATGATAGAAGAGAATGAAGATAATACCATAAGTATCAATTCAGATATAGATGGATATGTGAAAGAGGTATACGGTAAGTCAAGAACCACAGTGCAAGAGGGAGATCCATTAATAAGTCTCAACGTCTATAATCATAGAGTATCTTTTGGTATAATCTCAAAAGATATTAAAAAAGTTGATGTTGGAACAAAAGTCAATATAATCATCAATGGTGTTGAAACATCAGGTAGAGTCTGTCAAATCAGTCCTTATCCAGATCAATCAAGTAAGACCTTCCCTGCTCAGATAGAGTTGGTAGGTACATACGATAAAGAGGATTATATAGTTGGAGCAGTAGCAGAGATTGATTTGATTATTGGTCAAGAAGAAGGTTTTTATATAGATATCAACAATGTACTTAATGAAGGAGACCCTTTTGTGTATCTTATGAATGATGACAATCGTGCAGTTAAAAAGAATATCACTATAAAAGGATATAGTAAAAATAAAATATTGATTGAAGGACTAAATGAAGGGGATAAGCTCATTGTATCAGGAACTTCCAATTTGAAAGAAGGTCAAAAAGTTAAAATACCTGAAAAAGAGGTGGAATAAAGCACATGGGTAAAATTATTAGGTATGCCATAAAAGAAAGAAAAACAACAATACTTTTAGCTATAATTTTAATAATTTATGGATTGTATAACTATTATCTGCTTCCTAAACAGGAAAACCCAGATACCACTTCTCCTGCAGCAGTAGTTACAGTAGTCTTCCCAGGTGCATCAGCAAAAGAGGTGGAAGAACAAGTAACTAAGCTTATTGAAGAGGAAGCTATGACTTTAGATGGAATAGATAGTATTGAATCTATATCCAATAATAATGTATCAATAGTTATTGTCAAACTTACTACTGGAATTGATAGTAGTGAACAATGGGATAATCTCAGAGAAGCTATGTATGGCATGGAAAGCAAATTACCCTTAGGAGCAGATAAACCTGTTGTTGAAACAGATCTAATAGATTCTGCTGGGTTCATAATCAGTTTATCATCAAAAGAGCTTGCTTATGATGAGTTATCTAGTCATGGAGAGGATATTAGAAAGAAACTTATTAAAGTAGACGGAGTCAAAAAAGTAGTTATAGATGGACTAAAAGAAAAACAAGTAGTCATTGAGGTGGATTACAAGGCATTGAATACCTACAGTCTGTCTATTGAAGATATATATAATTTGCTTGTTTCACAAAATCTTAACATTCCTTCAGGATACGTGGAAACTGATAAAGGAAAAATAACAGTCAGTACTCCCGGAAAATACCAATCACTAAAAGATATAGAAGACTTGATAATAACTATATCACCAGAAACAGGAGGCATTGTCAGGCTAAAAAACATAGCTGAGGTTGATATAGTAAGAAAAGAAAATGTTAGACAGTATACTCATGAAGGTGAGGAAGCAGTACTTCTTACAGGTTATTTTGAAGAGAATAAGAATATCGTCAATATTGGTAAAGATGTAAAAGATATCATTAATAATTATAAAGACTCGTCCAATGAATTATTAAAGATTGATGAAGTCTTATTTCAGCCTGAAGAAGTTGAGAAATCAGTTAATAACTTCATAATAAGTCTATTAGAAGGTATGTTATTTGTACTATTGGTGGTACTAATCGGAGTTGGTATAAGAAATGCTCTTATCGTAGCCACATCAATACCATTATCCATTTGTATTACTTTTATTGTAATGAAGCTGTTGGGAATAGATATACAGCAAATGTCAATATCAGGTTTAATAGTAGCATTGGGTATCTTGGTAGATAATTCAATTGTAATTAGTGATGCAATACAAGTTAAATTGAATGAAGGAAATAGTAAAAAGGAGTCAGCTTATCTAGGTGCCAGAGAACAACTTGTACCTGTTCTTACATCTACATTGACAACTCTTGCAGCATTTGCAGCTATAACAGTACTTCCTGGGGCAGCAGGTGAATTCGTACAGAGTCTGCCACAAGTGGTATTTATATCTCTTACAGCGTCTTTCATTGTTGCAATGCTCGTTACACCTGCACTAGCAAGTCTGTTCTTTAAGGAACATAGTCAAGATAAGAAGAATAGAAAAAATATAATAAGAAAATTCTTCAAAGGATTCCTAAAAGTTGGTTTAAAACACAAAATTACTACTATTGCAATCAGCCTAGGAGTTCTAGTATTATCAATACTAGCTGTTTTTACCTTAGATATAGATTTGTTCCCATATGCAGACAAAGATATAATGTACATCAATGTAAAAGGAGAGGTCAAAGGGGATATCAGTAAAACAAAAGAATTAGTAAAAGAAGTTGAAAAAGTACTAGAACAAGAAAAGGATATTACTACCTATACTTCAGCAATTGGTGGATCTATGCCAAAATTCTATATAACAGTTAATTCTCTTGCATCCACTGAAGATATAGGTCAAGTCTTGTTTAGAGTCAACTTGAAGAAAACTGATACACATAAGAATCAAAATGATTTTTCACTGTATTTACAGAATAAGCTTAATTCTGTACTGCAAAATGGTATAGCTACCGTTGGTAGATTGGAGTTAACGGAAAGTGGTTCGGATTTCAAGGTAATCATTGCAGGAGAAGATACAGAAAGAATGGCGTCCATAGCCCAAGAAATAGAAAAAGAATTATTAAACAAAGAAGGTACTGTCAATGTAAGTACCAATATGCTTAGTAAAGAATATGAATATAAAGTTGATATTGACTCCAATGCGGCGGCTTCTTATGGTTTAACTAAATATGATATTCAAAAACAACTGAATCTATCATTATATGGTTCAATACCAACAACAGCTAATCTGGGAAACAAAAATTATCAGGTATATCTTAAGACAAACGCAAAAGAAATAAGGGATATCAATAATCTAGCCATAAAATCAAATATAACAGGTGAGAAAGTTTTACTAAAACAAGTTGCAAACATACAATTACAGGAGAATCTTCCGGCTATTAATAGATTGGATGGCGAAGAAGCCATCATCGTCCAGTGTGATGTTATATCTGGTTATAGTATTGTGGATATTGGTAATACAGTTGAATCAATGGTAGATAATAATATGAATACAGCCGGCTTGAACATCAAATATTACGGGCAGAAACAGACCATGGATACTTACCTTGATGGACTGGATCTGGCAGCTATCTTTTCAATTGCTGTAATTTATATTATACTGTTATTACAATTCAACTCCTTCAAGCAACCATTAGTAATATTATTGACTGTACCACTTTCACTTATTGGTTCTATCCTAATACTTGTTTTATTGGATATAAAAGTAACTTTTACAGTATTATTAGGTGTAATTAGCTTAATCGGTATTGTAGTAAACAATGCCATACTATTGATTGAATATATTAACAGGGCTAGAGATAAAGGAGCTTCTTTAATAGAAGCATGTATAGATTCAGTGGATAAGAGGTTTAGACCTATTATGCTGAGTACTGTTACCACAGTTATTGGATTAGTACCATTAGCACTATCAGGTAGTTCTTTCTTTAGTCCTATGGCAATAGCTTTGATGGGTGGATTGATGATATCTACTATATTGACATTGGTAATTATACCAGTTGTATATACTTTGGTAGAGAAAACTAAGAAATAATGAGGTAGATGCTAATGAAAAACAGTAATATCAAATTAGGAATATTTAATTGGTTTGGATATATCATGCCCCCTGTAGAACGTGTCAAGAAGATAATAGAAGCTGGATTTGACAGCATTATGTTATGGTGGGATGAAGAATTATTTTCAGAAGAAGGTAAAAAGGATTTATTAAAAATCTTGGAGATGGATATAAGTATTGAAAATATCCATGCACCATATTATGAATGTAATAAATTATGGAGCAGCAATGAATCTGACCGTAATTATATAATTAATGAATTCATTAAATGTATCCATGATTGCCATACTTATAATATACCAGTAATTGTCATGCATCTGACCCAAGGTGATTATCCTGACAAACCCAACATATACGGGCTTAACTCCATAAAAACTATATTAGAAGAAGCAGAAAGATGTGGAATCAGAATTGCCATAGAAAATACAAGACAAGAAGAGTTTTTTGATTATGTTCTTGATAATATCCAATCAGATTGGTTAGGGGTGTGTTACGATTCTTCTCATGCTAATTTGTACAGCACCTCTATTTTTGATGTTTTAAATAAATATGGTGACAGACTTATTGCACTACATCTATCTGATAATGATGGATGTACTGATAGACATTGGCTGCCTTATGAAGGAGTCATCAATTGGAATAAGCTGCTTTATAAGTTGAAGGAAATAAATTATATGGGAAATCTATCATTTGAGGTCTTTTATGATAAAACAAAAGATGATTATGACTCAGCTGAATTTTTAAGAGAAGCACATGATAAGGCTGTTATATTAAGAACTGAATTAGAATATATATTATAGTTGATTAAAATCAAAGAGGTGATTGGCTTATTCTTGTGATAATGGGATGAGTATTGGTATAAAAAACATTAAAATATCTAATTAAAAAATTAAGGTTTTTCTAATTCATTTTTAATTGTTATTGCTACAAAAATATGGTAAGATGACATAAGATTAAAAAATAATCATTATTAATTAGACTAAATATGAATGAGGGTTGACCATGAAGAAAGACACGATAGACACTTATATTATGCTTTCTGATACTGGTTCTGTATTGAATAGATTGATCAAATTCTATACCAAAATACCATATAACCATGTATCGGTTGCACTGGACGAAGAGCTGAACGAGATGTACAGTTTTGGTAGAAAATTCCCTAGAAACCCTTTAATCGGAGGATTTGTCAGAGAATATATTGACAAAGGAACTTATGCTCGTTTTAAAAATACTACTTGTTTAATATGCAAAATGGAAGTTACAAAAGATCAATATGATAAATTAATCAAGAACATAGAACATTTCAAGAAGCGAAAAAGAAGATACTATTATAATATATTTGGAATCTTTACAGTGATGTTGCATATACCAGTAAAAATTCCATACGGATATGTATGTACCCATTTTGTATCCCATGTATACGAAAGAAGCGGTGTAAAGCTCTTTGATAAAAGAAGTTCATTAGTTTCTACAGTTGATTTTTATTATCTTAATAGGATGAAGTTACATAAAGTGTATGAAGGAAAACTATCAGATTTCTGTAATGAAAAAGAATACCAACAACTTATGGTAGTATAAAATTTACTAAGAATATTTATAAGCTCAAGATTAGTGGTCTTGAGCTTTTTCAATGTACAATTATACTCCTATAAAACAAGTAAATATATTGCCCCTTTAATCTATTTTTTAGGGTTTTATTATGATAATGAAGTTGCTATGATTTAGTTATTATAATGAAATGAGGTGTAAGATTATGAGGATAGTAGATATTAATGAAGCTGAGGCAATTTTTGAACCTTTTTGGGAGGGTGGTACAAGTGAACATACCAATCCACATGAAAAATATCGTGTGCTGGATGAGTATGAAATAGAGTATAGCGAAGATACTATAGGACAAATAAGTCAGGGCTGGGCTTTTGCCAGTATAAATATTGATAAAGCTAAAAAGAATACAGTAGCTATGTCCATGTCAAGAAAATGTGAACTTGATATTGAAACATATGATACATTAAAGATTTTTGCTTCCATACCAGAAGAGTTATTTTTTGATGTTTATGTAACTATAGATGGTGAGTATAAGAAGATTGGTGACAAGATAAAAGGTCATGGAGTAACAGGAGAGTATGACTTGCCAATAGTAGGAAATATAATAACAACCATCAGAATTGATTTTATATCAACCAAAGATTATATAACAGCTAATATAGCATGGTTGGGACTTGCAAATTCTAAGAGAGTAGAATTCATGGAGAGCCGTAAAAACCATTATGACAGCAAATGGACAGGACTCTTCAAAGAAAAAATTGAAGTTGATTTTAATACTGAGATAGAAATATTATTTGACAATAAAGACCTAGACACTCTAAGGAAAAAGTTTGAAATAGAACCCTTCAAATCAGCTTATGAGGGTATGGTAGAGTTAGCCAAAGAATATATGAAAACTCAACCAGAAAAATTAATTGGAACATATGTACCTAAACCAGATAGACGCTGGTGTCGTGATAGACACGTTAACAAGCCAGCACTAGATACTATAATGGAAAACTTAGCTTTTGTAGGATTAATTGAAAAAGATTATGAAATGCTGAGAATGGCTTGTAGATGCGCATTATCTGTAGCTCATTGTACATATTGGTGCGAAAGTATAATGGGGGTATTCCCAGGAGCTATGTGGCATCATAGAAGTTTTACCGAAGAAATCTATTGCAAAAGCTGTGGATACGTTCTTGATTGGGCTGGTTCTCTACTTACTCCTTATGGAAAGCAGATAATAAGAGATGCTATTACAATGAAGGGATTACCTAGATTAGAAGCAGATTTCAAATGCGTGGATTATATTAGGCAGATGAACCAAGGTATTGTATTCAGTGGAGGTAGAGTAACTGGATTATTAGGCTTGGTACATAGATTTCCAAGATATCATTCTAATATTCTTGAGGCAGAACAAGATATCATTGAAATGATTAATAATTATGTAAAAGAAGATGGTGGAACATTGGAAGGACCACATTACTGGCAGTATACATTTTCCAATGTAATACCATCTTTATATGCTTTGGCAAGATATAAAAAACAACCTTTCTCAATATATAAAGAATTACTTTCTAAAACAGGTAAATTCATATTATCCCATTTGTCTCAACAAGACGATGGTACGATACTCTTGCCAATTAATGATGCTCATCCAGGGGTTCATCTAAAAGCAAATATAGCCTATAGTTTCTATGAATTGACAGGTAATGAAGTATGGTTGTCACTCTATACCAAATTATTGGAAAAAGGTTATGTAAGTGATGATGTCTTTACATTAGTGGCCTCTCCATTAGTTGAAAAAATAGAAGGAGATACTGTAATTGAACAAGGGATCTTTGAAGTAACTGGACAAGTGGATATTAATAGACAGGGAAAAGATATTAGTAAAGCTCATCTGCACTATTGCAGCGGTGAGTTATATGTAGGACATTCTCACCAAGATAAAGGTAGTATAATATTGGAAGCGGAAGGCATTACTTTATGTCCGGATTGTGGTACTGGATACTATCATGATGCTAATTTAAGCAATTTATGCTGTGCGAATAACCATAGCTTGTTCTTGCCTGTATTTGATAATGGTAAACTAGCACGTCAGCCAATGGAACAATATGGCGGTAAGATTATAAGGGCAGAACTAAAAGATGATTATGTAACTATTGTCAGTGATGAAACTAAGGCTTGGGAAGAAGGACTGATGAAACACTCCAAGAGAAGAATATATTCACCATGTGCAGAGGTATATATCATAGTTGATGATGTTGAATTATATGAAGAACATAATATGAAATTTTTATTGAACTCTTTTGCCGACTACGAAGAAAAGGAAAAAGGTATATTCACTGCTGATTTTGATAAATGTAGTTTGAATGTAATACCATTGAATTGGGAATGTCAAGACAGTAATGTAAGACATATTAAAGACGGAGAGAAACAAGAGGTTTTTCAGCTGGAATTGACTACTAAAAAATCTGACAAACATTTTAATGTTACAGCAATTACACTAGCAAAAAATGATCAGTTCAAAGTGAAATATATTGACGATATTATTGAGCTTACAAGTAATAATTATAGTATATCAATTACCATCAATGATAATTTAGTTGATGTAAAAGAACAATGATATGATACAATAATCAAATATTATAAAATATAATATGAAAAAAAGACTAAAACTTAGTAAACCCTCACATCATAAGTGTAAGGGTTTAGTAAGTTTTTTTCTTTAAAACCTTTTAATTAGCTTACCTCCATAGAATATTGATGTGGGAAAGTTGAATTGGTAACATATGATACAGCTAAAATAATAAATAATAGTATAATAAAGAGTAAGTCGATGATAAAATATAATTATTTATTAACCATATAGAGCTGAAAGGAAGGATATTATGACAAAATATTTTAATGTAAAAGATTCATTATATGATATTACAGAACGTTACCCAGAGACCATAGATTTATTCGAATCAATAGGATTTGAAGGAATGAAAAATGAAAACCAGAGAAAATTGATAGGAAAATCGATTACCCTTGAAACAGCATTGAAGATGAAGAAAATCAATTTGGATGTATTTACAGAAAATCTTGAAGATGCTATAAATCATAACAAAGCTATAAATGATGAAACTGATAAGGTTACCAATAATGATGCTGACATAAAAATCGAAGGTATCTTACCTTGTCCTGTAAGAATACCACTTATGGAGTCATTCAATAAATGGATGGAAGGCACTGGTAATAACCTAGCTACTAAAATGGAGTATGAATTAAAAGCGGCATCAATGGGTGTAGATTGGTTAAAAGAATCATTAGAGAAAACTGAAGACCCAGATGTATTATCAGATATATTCATATCAGCTGGGTTTGATCTGTTTTTTGATAAAAAATTAATTGGCAAATGGGCTTCAAAAGGTGTATTTGAAGATATAACCAAAATGGATCATTATAATAAGGAATTTGATAATGAAGAAATATGTCTAAAAGACCCTAATAACAATTATTCAATTATAGGGGTAGTACCAGCAGTATTTTTAATAAATGTAGAAGAATTAGATGGCAGAGATATGCCAAAATCATGGGAAGATATATTGAAACCAGAGTTTGAGAATAGTGTTAGTCTGCCAATCGGCGATTTTGATTTATTTAATGCCATACTATTGAATATTCATCAGAAATATGGTGAAGAAGGATTGAGGAAACTAGGAAAATGCCTATCAACAGGAATGCATCCTTCTGAAATGGTAAAATCTCATAGAAAACAGGATAAACCAGTAGTTACAATCATGCCTTATTTCTTTACTAAGATGATTAAAAATGAAGGACCAATGAAACCTGTATGGCCATCAGATGGAGCTATAATAAGCCCAATATTCTTACTATCCAAGAAAAGCAAAAAAGATATGTTAGAACCAGTTGTTGATTTCTTTGCTTCAAAGGAAGTGGGAGAGATCTTATCTCATAACGGTAAGTTTCCAAGTGTTAATCCAGAAGTGGATAACATGATATCAATGGAACATAAATACATGTGGTTAGGCTGGGATTATATATATAATAATGATATGGGTGAATTAATAAATAGATGTGAAAGTATTTTCAATGAAAATATAGATGTTAAATAGAGAGAAAGGTGATAAATATGAATCTAGTTACTATTTCCGGACCTCCATCTTCAGGTAAGACATCAGTTATTCTAAAAACAATAGGCGCTCTTCAAAAAAGAGGATTATCAGTAGGTGTAGTAAAATTTGACTGTCTCTATACAGATGATGATATATTATATAAAAAAGCAGGAATACCAGTTAAAAAAGGTTTATCTGGTTCTCTATGCCCTGATCATTACTTTGTCAGTAATATTGAAGAAGTTGTTAAGTGGGGTATAAAAGAAAACTTGGATTTACTTATTACTGAGAGTGCAGGACTTTGTAATCGTTGTTCACCATATATCAAGGATATCAAAGCAATTTGTGTAATAGATAATCTTAGTGGGATAAATACTCCTAAGAAAATAGGACCAATGTTGAAATCTGCTGATATAGTTGTAATAACAAAAGGTGACATTGTATCACAAGCAGAGAGGGAAGTGTTTTCTTCAAGAGTTAATTCCGTTAATCCAAAAGCAGTTACAATGCATATCAATGGGTTGACTGGACAAGGCGCATTTGAATTAAGTACTCTATTATATGATGAAGAAACTGATACAAGTACAGTAAAAGGTAAAAAATTAAGATTCTCGATGCCATCAGCACTTTGTTCATACTGTTTAGGTGAAACTAGAATCGGTGAGGATTATCAAATGGGTAATGTAAGAAAAATGAAATTAGGTGATGAAGATGATAAATAGAGAAATGCTTGATGAACTGACAATTAATGAAATAGAAAGTAAATATCCTTTTATAATATCATTCTTTGCAGATAATAAGCTGGATGTTGATGATTATAGAAATGAGACTTTTATAAGTTTCCTTGAACATTTTTCTGAGGAAGAAAGAGAAGAATGGGCTATAGATACAACCAAATTAACTGAGGATATAATCGTATATATCAATACCATGCTGGATTTTCTAGGTATAAAAGAAGAAAAAGCAGTTGATTCATTAACAATTATAGCAGGACATGATAAATCTGGACAAAAAGAAAATTTTGATAATATCACTATAAACAAAAGTGAGATCATATCTATTGTCGGTCCAACGGGTTCAGGTAAAAGTAGATTATTAGCTGATATAGAGTGGACAGCTAATGAAGATACTCCAACAGGTCGAGCCATTCTAATTAATGGTGAAAAACCAGATAAAAAGTGGAGGTTTTCATCAGGCAATAAATTGGTGGCACAGTTATCACAGAACATGAATTTTGTAATGGATTTAACTGTCAGTGAATTTCTTGAATTACATGCAAAAAGTCGTATGGTTGAAAATGAAGAAGAAGTAATAAAAAAAATTATTGAAGCTGCTAATAATCTAGCAGGAGAAGCTTTTGACCTTAATACTCCTATCACAAGCCTAAGTGGTGGACAATCTAGAGCTTTGATGATAGCGGATACAGCTATTCTAAGCACGTCACCTATTGTATTAATAGATGAAATTGAGAATGCTGGAATTGATAGAAAGAAAGCACTGGGTCTTCTTGTTAGCAAAGAAAAGATTGTATTAATGGCGACTCATGACCCTAGTTTGGCACTTATGGCTGATAAGAGAATAGTTATAAGAAACGGTGGTATATATAAGGTTATAGAAACAGGAAAAGAAGAAAAAGCTATGCTGCGTGAATTAGAAAAGATGGATAAAGTTATCAAAGGATTAAGAACTTCTCTAAGAAAGGGAGAAATAATTAATTATAATGACAATATCAGTAATATAAATGTTTATGAAAGCATCCATTGACAAGAACTATTTATCTTATAGGAAAGTTGCTGCGGAACGAGGCGTAGCTTCTTTTTTTTATAGAATATTAATAAACTTAAGGGTTTTTTAATGTTTATCTTATTGCGCATGTGACTTGATTTAATGTATAATTGAAGAAATGTATTATTTTTACAACATAGAACAAGCTATTTACGCAGGAGGAAGTTTTTTATATGGATATTATTGAGATATTTAAAGCATTGATTATTGGTATCGTAGAGGGAGTTACAGAATGGTTGCCAATAAGCAGCACAGGTCATATGATTCTAGTTGATGAATTCCTTAAGTTGAATATGTCGGACGCTTTTAAGGAAATGTTTTTCGTTGTAATTCAGCTAGGGGCAATAATGGCAGTTGTAGTTATTTACTGGAAGAAGATTTTTCCCTTTTCATTTAAACAAAAGCAATTTATTAAAAAAGATACTATCCTTTTATGGGTAAAGATTGTCATTGCATGTATTCCAGCAGGAATCGTAGGTATATTATTTAACGATAAGATGGATGAATTATTCTATAACTATCAGACAGTTACTATTACATTGATATTATATGGTATTTTATTTATTATCATAGAGAAATGGAACAAAGGCAGAACTTGTAAAGTTAATGATATCTCTGAGCTTACGTATCAGACAGCACTTATAATAGGTTTATTTCAAGTATTATCATTAATACCAGGAACTTCACGTTCTGGAGTAACCATATTAGGAGCAATACTTATAGGAACATCAAGAACTGTAGCCGCTGAATTTACATTTTTCTTGGCTATGCCAGTTATGTTTGGTGCAAGTATAATCAAGATACTAAAATTCGGTTTTGCATTTACAAGTCTAGAATTATTGGTTCTTCTAACAGGAATGATAGTTGCATTTGTAGTTTCAATATTAGCTATCAAATTCCTAGTAGGATATATCAAAAAACATGACTTCAAAGTATTCGGTTGGTACAGAATAGCGTTAGGAATCATTGTAATCCTATATTTTACAATATTTAAATAAAACAATGGGGCTGTAGGATAATTAAAAATGTATTATCCTACAGCCCTTATATTTTCTATACACGATCCATTCCTTCAGTTTGCTTTTTAACTAAGACTCCTTCAGCTATTTCCCATTCTTTGGTTGCTGTACCTTCATCATTAATGATGTAGCCATTACTTGATAAAGGATATAAAAGGTCTTTTGTAAAATTACGTCCAGATGCTTCACATAACCAATGAGTAGCTGTTTTCATTATTCTGTTATAATCGTCTTCTGTATCAGCAAATTGAAATAATCTATTGCTCACATTATAATAAACCTCATTATCTATTACAGTTGTATCTTCCATTTTCATCACCTCTTAGTTATGTTTTGCTAAGATTGATGAAATTATTTATTTAATGTTGTAATTGATTTTTGACTGCTTTCATTAGGTAAAATTATCTATTTAAAAAATAAACAAGTAGTAATAATAACTTAAGTATGAATTGCAAAAGTAGGTAATCGGGAATATTTTGTATATAAAATAAATTGAAAGCAAAGAATAATTATGTTATAATAAGTCCAGTATTAAATATTGTTTATTAAGAAAATAGCAAACCTATTGAAAAATAGGGACGCAAAGCTATGGGTCTAAGGGATTATATCCTAGGACTGCCAGGTTGCCGTATAATAATTTGATGGCAGTCACTATTATTAGTAGCTGTTTTTTTTGTCACATTTTTTTCATTGACTAAGAACGTTATATGAAATGTTATGTGGAGTGTAACAATTACCTTTTTTATATTAAAGGAATCTTCCTGCCATAAAATATAGTATATTTTATCATTTTTGTTTGATGAAATTATTTTATTTGTTTAATTAATAGTTGAAAGAGGGGATATAATGAAAAAAAATGATGTTTTATATGATAAAGTATTTTTAGTAAAATTTTTGGAACAATTAAATATAGAATTAGAGTATAAGCGATTGGATGGGAAAAATGAAGAGCTGATCGCTGAAGCAGCAAAATGTCTTGCTGAAACTTTTGCAGGGGTAACAGTAAAGGAAGAAACAATATCTGAACCGATGGTACAGGCTGTTCACTTATCTATTGAGGATTTTAATGAATTTGTTTATAATTACATGAAAAATGTTGTAGAACAAGGATTGTGTTATATAGCTATAAACAGAAAAAACAATAGAATCATAGGTGTATTAGCATGTGAAGACTTTGATCCAGATGAAGAAGTCCCTCCATTTACAGATAATTTAGAGCCCATGAATAAAATCTGTGAATTACTTGAAGTTCTTGATAAGAGGTTTTTGGATACTATTTATTACAAAACAAATAAAAAAGTTAAAAAGAATGATTTTGTACATATGTTTATGATTGGTGTAAAATCAGATAAGCTAAAGAAAGAAATAGCAAAAGACTTAGTGAGAATCTGTCAGGATGATGCAATAAAAAGAGGCTATAAAGGTATGTTTCTTGAAGCTACCAATATCAAATCTGCTACATTAATCTCAAAATATTTTAAGTTTAAACTTGTTCATGATGAAAAAGGAATGCTTATACATACAAAATATGCTGAGACAGAACATTTTAAAGATATACCACCTGAAAAATCCTTGGATTGTAAATTATTCTATAAAGCCCTTAACCCAGAATATGATATTTAATATTAAATAACAAAACATTTACTAGGAGGTATACACATGTATAAAATTGACGTAAATTCAAGTAAGAAATTAATATCTTTAGTAGCTGAAGGAATGTTCACAGTAGATGAAGCTAAAGATTGTATGAAAGACTATGAAAGCAAATTAAGAATGATAAATGTTAAGGATTATGTATTTTTAGTTGATGCAAGAAAACAATCAACTTCTACTCCAGAAGTAGGAGAAATGTTAACAGAAGCATTAAAAAAATACTTGGATACACCATTTAAAAAGAGATATTACGTAAAACTTGATTCAGTTATTGCTATGTCACAAATAAGAAGACTTGGTGGAAAAGACTTTGTTGATAAGTTTGAAGTAGTAAATACACCAGAAGAAGTAATCAATAGTCTATAATATTTATTAATTTAACAAGAATAGATTATAAATCCAGGGAATTAAATATTTTCCTCTGGATTTATTTTTTACTTTGAATGAAATTAGTTATAGTGTTCATAATAAGAGTAGTAGATATTATTAGAGTTACAATAGATTTATAGTTATTATTAGGTATGATTTGTTGTATATATTAAGTAAGAATTGCGACAGAATATATAAATAATTATGACAAATTAAAAACTGATGTCAAATAAATAATTGATTTACAATATACTTAACATAGTTTATAATGGGTAGTGACAAAAAAAGACAATATATTAGGAGGTATATAGTATGAAAAGAATATCAGCAATGATAGTATGTGTATTATCTGTTATGTTAATATTTGTTGGATGTGATTATAATGAAAATAAATTATATAATGCATTTAAGAAATCACTAGAAGTCACTTCAAGTGAAAGTGACACAGATATTTCAATAACTTTAGAGACAGAAGGATTTTCAGAAGAAGAGCAATTCAGTATTGCTGCTGTAAAGATGTTATTACAGGATACGAACATTAACATTCACACGAAGTTACAGCAAAACAAACAAAAGACATCAAGAAAAATGTATGTAGATACTCAGTTCGTTTTTGGTGGAATAGGAATGGGAGTAGAATATTGGGGAGATTATAATATGTTACAAAAGAATTCAAAATCCCTCAATGTAATAAAATTACCATCTATAATGATGTTCAGCGAGGAGTTTGCTGGAAAAGAATATCTTGTAATAAATCAAGAGAACAATGAAGATATTACTTATGATAGTAAATTAGTATTGGAATTACAAGAAAAATTAAATAAATTCTTAAAAGATTACGCTTTACAATATAATCCTAACTTGAAATTAGTGAAAAACAAAGGAAGAAAAACAATTGATGGTAAGACAGCATATGTATATGAATTATCATTAGACAACGAGTCACTAAGTAAGTTGATAAATTATACAGCCAATAATCTATTAGATAATAAAGAAGCACTTGAATTCTTCAGTGAATATATGGACATTATCTCAAAGATGGTTAACAAGTCTGAAGAAGAAGTCAATAAAAGTAAGGAAGAAATAGATACTATCTTAGAAAATTTAGATGAGAGTAAACCTGCATTAAAAAATATGATTGATGTTTTTACAGATAAATTATGTAAATGTAATCTATTAGGTGAAAAAGGTATCGTTATAGAATATGCTCTCAATAAAGAAGGTTATATCATTAACGAATCCGGTTTAATAGATTTGAATATCGATATTGCTAAGATAGAAGAAGTCATGGCTATACAAGATAGATTGACTGATGAAGAATATGATGAAGATATTTTAGATGAAGACGTATCTGGTGTAATCAAATTAGGTTTCAAATTCAACAAAAAAATATATAATATAAATGAAAAAGTTGAAATCGATATGCCTAAATTGACTAAAGAGAATTCTGTTGATCTGAATGAATTAATGAAAGCTAGAAGTGAATCTTTTAGTCAAATGTATCCAAAAGATATCTAAAAAAGGAATTTAATTAAAGCAAATTGATTGCAATAATCAAAAAATAAATACATTAAAAAGATGATTCTCTGTATATATCAGGAATCATCTTTTTTGATTTTCTAATTGTTGCTATTTTATTTAGGATTATAGAAATGAGTCCTATTAATGTAGTTTTATATCATATAGATATAGGATTATAGATGTTAAAATTAAGATGTACCAAAATTTAGAAAATTATTGTATAGGAGGAAAAAAATGTATAATAAGGTTAAAGTCTTTTTCATCAGCTTAGTGGTAGTGACAATGTCATTGTCAAACTTTACAACGACTATTGCTATGGCATCTACGGAGAGTGAAAGTGATTTACGGATTACATCAGCTAACAAAATGTTAGAGCAAAGATTTAATTTATCTAAGCAAAATGTCCTTGAAGTACAAGTTGTTTCACCTGAGAATGAACCAAGAGGTGAATGGGAACCACGAATAACTCAACATTATGGGGTAGATACAGTAATTCCTTCTTATTGGGGAAGTTATCACGGAGTACCTGCTAATGAAGGCGGTAATCACTATAGGGAATGTTTCTGCCTTCGTGATATCTGTCACCAAACTGATGCAGGACACTTGTTAGGTCTTGATAATGAAAACTTTACAATGCTCCAACTTTTTGCAATAGGTGCTAACGATAACACTATAAAACCATACTGGCCAAAATGGTCTTATGATTTCTATGGTTACCCTTATTATATGGATGCGGGTTTTCAAGAGTTGCCTGCTCCTTTTGAGCTATTAGAAAAAATCTATCGTCAATACCTATGGACAGGGGATGACAGATGGATTAATGACCCAGAGATATTGGAATATGCTGAGAATTTACATTCAATTGATGCGTTTATGGGTTCACATGATGTAAATAATAATGGTATTGCTGACGGTGGCGGAAACATGGATATCTTACCTACCTTATGGGAATTTGAAGAGAGAGGTATGATAGTTGAAGCTGGTGATACATATGGTGTTCAATATCAATCATTATTAGCATATGCAGGTATTCTAGAGGCACGTGGGGAAATGACAAAAGCTCAAGAAATTCGTAATAGAGCGATTGCACTTAGAGAATATTTTGAAGAGAACTGGTATTCAGAAGAAGATCAAATATACATACGTGCTTTTGATAAGTTTGGAGACACAAGAACAAATTGGGGACATGAAAATAGCTTTTTCATGCCAATGAAATTACTTACAGATAATGGTCCTAGAACAGATAGATACTTGGATTTCATTCATTACAATGCATTTGTTGACCCACTGAATGAAGAGGCGCAAACCTACCTAGCTGATACATTCTATAAACATGGAGAGAATGCTATGGGATGGCATTGGACTAAGAAGGTGCTTGAACATAATACAACATATCCTGAAATATTTTTCTTGAATATATCTAATGTCATTACAGGTATGATGGGTGTTGAACCAGATGCTCCAAATAATAAAGTTTCCACTATTCCACGTTTAACAAAAGAAGTTCCATGGGTTCAAGTAGATAATATTCCTATTGGATCCAATAAAGTATCAGTTAGACACGATGGAACTGATCAAACCACATTTGAAAACACATCAGGTTCTACAATGACATGGGAAGCTTGTTTTTATGGTCAAGTTGATTCATTAGAAGTAGATGGTCAAACTATTCAAGCTACGGTTGGAGAGCTAAATGGCAAGACTATATCATATGTATCTTTAAGTGTACAATCAGGAGAAAAGAAGACAGTAAAAGCAAATAAAACACATCCTGAATTCTTATATCTCAGTGATCAACAATGGGCGTATGTTACAGATGAAGATAAATTGAAATTAGATACAAGTTATGGCGAAAATGCTATTATGATTGATGAGAAAAACTATCAAAAAGGATTGGGTACATTAGCAAATACAACTATTCGTTACTATTTAGATGGTGAAGCTAGTAGATTCACAGCAACAGTAGGGCTTGATGATGTGAGAGAAGATCAAACTAGCGGCTCAGTTGTCTTTAGAGTATATGCAGATAACGAAAAAGTCTTTGATAGTCAAGTTATGGGTGTATCAGATTCAGCAAAAGAAGTAGATATTGATTTGACAGGTGTAAGAGTACTTGATTTAGTAACTTATGATGCTGGCGATGGTAGTAATCGTGATTATGGAACATGGGGAGATGCAAAAGTTTATACGAACCTTGAAGAATTACCATCAGAAGCTCCAGCTGATTTTGTATACTTAAGTGATATATCCTCAGCTAGTGTTGGAGGAAGTTATACCACAGTTAATAAAGATTTGGATTATGATGGTAGAACCATTGATATTAATGAACGCTCTTATTTTAAGGGATTAGGTGTTCATGCAGACAATGAAATAGTCTATGATTTAGATGGATTGTACTCTAGCTTCATTGTAGATGTTGGATTAGACGAAAGTGTAACAAGTAATGGTGATGTCATATTCAGAGTATATGGGGACAACGACCAATTATTAAGAGAAACAAGCACATTGACTCACACAAGTCCTATTGAAACTATGAATATTGATGTTACAGATATGAATCAATTGAAATTAGTTGTTGACGATGCAGGTAGTAGTTATAATGACAGAGCTAACTGGGCTGATGCACGACTTATTTATAATCCAGAGGTTGATTTGCAATCGGCACTTGTATTAGCGCGTAAAATCAGATTTATAGACATGCCAGGAGTAGCAGAAACACAATTAACATTACCTGAAGTACCAGAGGGTTATACAATTGGTGTTAAAACATCAAGTGATACTTCTATTGTTGGATTAGATGGAAGTATTACACCACCAGCCGCTGAAACAACAGTCACTCTAGTTCTAGAAGTTACTAGATTAAGTAATGGAGAAGTGGCTGAAACAAAACCATTAGATGTTTTGATTCCTTCAGATACACAGATTTCCCTTACATATTTCCAATGGGATTTGGCAACAGCTGGTTATGGCGATGTTGAACTTAATAAATCCAATGGTGGTAATTCTATCACTATAGGTGGAAACAATTATGATAAGGGAATTGGAACACATGCAGATAGTGAAATTGTTTACCAAATCAATGGTCAGTACGACTGGTTCCAATGTGATATAGGCCTAGATGATGAAACAGGCAATAATGGTTCTGTTATATTCAAAGTATATGGTGACGATGATGCAACACCATTATACGAAAGTAATGTGCTCTATGGTAATGATTCTGCTGACAGCATAAAGGTTAATATTAAGAATCAAAATAGACTTAAATTAGTTGTAACAGATGGAGGAGACAACAAAAATCATGACCATGCTGATTGGGGAAATCCTATGTTACTAATTGATAAGGAAGTAACTACGGTTGTATATCTAAGTGACCTAGATTGGACTAGTGCACAGTCAGATTGGGGTTCTGTTAAAAAAGATACAAGTGTAGACGGTAATCCATTGACAATTGATGGGAATACCTATTCAAAAGGGCTTGGTACCCATGCAAGTAGTGAGATTATCTATAACTTAGATGGAGCATATACAACTTTCTATTCTCATATTGGCGTAGATGACGAAGTAGGAACAAACTCAACAATGGTTTTTGAGGTATATGTAGATGGAGAAAAGATTTACGAAAGTGGTGTAATGACTCCTAGTGATTCTTATAAGGAAATCAATGAGGATATAACTGGCGTTGATGAATTGAAGTTAGTCATTACCGACGGTGGAGACGGAATTAATTCTGACCATGGTGATTGGGCAGATGCTAAGTTATATTAGATTCGATAACTAACTAGTAAACTAAATAATAGTGAAACAGCACAAGACTACACCCCATTAGTCAGTCTTAGACTGTTGATATCAAAAGCTATATCTCATCATTGGGATATAGCTTTTTTTTATAATTTTTCATGTAATAGTTTGAGACCTTATTCTTTTTTCATTAATTTGTAATTTGTAACAAATTCTAACATACTTTCTTTTTCATCTTTATTTAACAGTATTAACTTGGCTATTATATTGGATAATACTTCATCATCTGTATTATAGGGTTGTTGAGTTTGCTTGAAAAAATCTTCTAAACTTATCCCCATAGCGGTAATAATTTTGTTTAGCATTTCAATTGAAGCGTTATTTACCCCTCTTTCGATTCTACCAATATGTGTGGGGTCAACATTTGCTTTAAGGGCTAATTCCTCTTGGCTTAGATTTTTTGCTGTTCTAAATTGCCTTATTCTATTGCCAACAATATTTAATATGTCACTCACTTTTATCACCCCATTTTCCTTGTTTATAACTTACATATTTATGCTAGACTTAACAAGTGCATTTAATACCTAATTTATTTTAAAATAGTGATTGAATAGCTTGACAAAAAAACATATTTTTCTTATACTTGTTATGGAGAAGTGTTATGTTAATAAGAAACATTGATGAAAGAGGGCAGATATCATTAGGTCGAATAATGGTATTATAAAATTAATGTAACAATTCTCACTCCTCACACCTTAACCCACTGGAAGAAAGGGACAATATTAAAATCCCTTTCTTTTTACTGCATTTATATTATTAGTATTGACAAAATTCTAGATTTATTCGTATCCTATGTTATATTAAAAATAAAATGAAGCTAGAGCTGTCATAAATTAAACAGCTTTAGCTTCATATGTAAAAATAGTATTTTATAGTAGATTATCTATATGTTAAACTATATATTCTTTTTCAAAAAGTAATACTTATGTTTTGGAGGGCACTCATCTAATACCCCAAAAACTTCATATCCATGCTTAAGGTAGAAATCTTTTGCCTGGAAATCAAAAGTATCTACCTGAATTAAATTGCAACCCTTCTCTTTAGCAATTTTTTCAACTTCATTTAGAAGTACCGAACCATATCCTTTTTGTCTATATTCCTCTTTAACCCATAAAGCGCCAATATGAAGGCATTTCCAACAGTATAATAAACTATTTATTCCTGCTCTTATATCTCCATTAGGATCTTTTATGACTCTATTAATTTGTAAAAAAGATGGTTCTTGTGTAAATGGAACTTTAGATGCATTATATTCAATTATCCCATTATTAACAACCTTACATTCTTCTTTTGTACTTTCCTCAATAATATAATTTTTCATATTTAATACCCCCTGAAATTAATAATTTTAATATCTTCTTTCAATACACGTGGAAAAAAATATTTATAATACCATATTAATTATATCATATGTTTGTATAATTTTATAAAATTTATATGGAATTTCTACAAATACACCAAATATTAGAGAAGATTTTTGGTAAAGTTCAATTGGGTAATATATTTTTATGGGTTTTATAAATATAACGGTCTTGGATTTGTTAAAAATTTCTCATTCGTAACATAAGTTACAGAATTCTAATTCACCTCATGCTATACTTTGGTCAGTGGTTAACAAAAAACAAAAATTAAAACATAATTAAAATAAAAATATGAAAGGTTGTGTGAACTATGTTTTGTTATCAATGTCAAGAGGCTGCAAAGGGAACAGGTTGTACATTAGCAGGAGTTTGTGGTAAGAAACCAGAACTAGCTAATCTACAAGACTTACTTATCTATACTATGAAGGGAATCTCAATATTAGCTAATGAAGCTAGAAAAGTTGAGATTGATCTTAACCAAGTGGATGAATTTATAGTAAATGGATTATTCATGACAATAACAAATGCTAATTTTGATGAAAATGCATTTTATCAGACAATAAGAGAAGGACTAATACTAAGAGAAGGATTAAAGACTAAATTAGAAGAAAAAGGTATTGTTCTTGAAAACTTACATGATAGCGTTACATGGACAGCAGATTCAAATAGTAAAATGGAAGCGAAAGCAGACAGTGTAGTTGTAGGGGTATTGGCAACTGAAAATGAAGATGTTCGTTCATTAAGAGAATTAATAACATATGGAGTAAAAGGTATGGCTGCTTACGCACATCATGCTTATAACTTAGGTAAAGAAAATAATGAAATATATGCATTTATTACTAAAGCATTAGCTGCTACATTAGATGATACTCTAAGTGCAGATGAGTTAGTAGCACTTACTCTTGAAACTGGAAAATATGGTGTAGATACTATGGCATTGCTTGATGAAGCTAATACTTCTACTTATGGTAATCCAGAAATAACAGAAGTAAACATAGGTGTAAGAAATAATCCTGCCATATTAATATCAGGTCATGATCTTAGCGATTTGGAACAATTATTAGAGCAGACTAAGGGAACTGGTGTTGATGTATATACACATAGTGAGATGTTACCAGCTCATTACTACCCAGCATTCAAGAAATATGATAATTTCGTAGGAAACTATGGAAATGCTTGGTGGAAACAAAAAGAAGAATTTGAATCATTCAATGGACCAGTGTTATTTACTACTAATTGTATAGTACCTCCAAAGGCAAATCATATGGATAGAATATATACAACTGGAGCTTCAGGATTCCCTGGATGTAAGCATATTGAAGCTGACGAGAATGGTAAAAAAGATTTCAGTGAGATTATAGAACATGCTAAGAAATTAGATTCTCCTACTGAAATTGAAACAGGGTCAATAGTTGGTGGTTTCGCACATGCTCAAGTTTTTGCACTTGCTGATAAGGTTGTTGAAGCTGTCAAGTCTGGAGCAATCAAGAAATTCTTTGTAATGGCTGGTTGTGATGGAAGAATGAAGTCAAGAGATTACTATACAGATTTTGCTAAACAATTACCTGATGATACAGTAATCCTTACAGCTGGTTGTGCAAAATATAAGTATAATAAATTACCTTTAGGTGATATAGGTGGAATTCCTAGAGTATTAGATGCTGGACAATGTAATGATTCATATTCACTTGCTGTCATTGCTCTGAAATTAAAAGAGGTATTTGAACTTAATGATATCAATGAACTACCTATTGCATATAATATTGCATGGTATGAGCAAAAAGCGGTAATAGTGTTATTAGCTCTATTGCATCTAGGTGTGAAGAACATTCACTTAGGACCTACACTTCCTGCATTTTTATCACCAAACGTAGCTAAAGTATTAGTAGAAACATTTGGTATCGGTGGCATTACTAACGTGGAAGATGATATAAAAATGTTCTTACAATAAAATATAATAAACTAAGTTAAAGGAGATGCTATTAGAGGCATCTCCTTTATTAATTATATCGTATGTATGTGTTGTAAGTTCCTTATGCGTAGAGAATATATATGGTAGCAAATATTATCAATAAATGTACTGGATAAAAAGCATAAAATATATATTTAATATCTCTGCCTTTTTTACCATTGTACAGATAAATAAATATAAGAGCTAGTACACACCAAAATTGAGTAAACATATATGGAGTAAAATCCTGTATAGTCCCGTTCCTAATTAGTATTCTAACAAGTATTAACCTTACATGATATAAGCTTGTAATAATAACTAAACTTAATGATTGTTTCCAGAAGCTATCCCTAAATACATAGAAACCTAATATGATAAATATTCCAAAATAACTATACTCAATAGGTATCTTAAATACTTCTATAAGTACACTTAGTACAATTAAAGCTATGATTCCAATTTTTTTATGTTTATCATACATGTATATAGCAAGCAAACCTAATGCTAGAGTAAAGAATATATTGAAATCATTAACATACATAGAGATATCAGTAAAATATTTTGAGTCATACATAAATAAGTAAAAATTAGAAAACAAGGCGTAAGGTATTTGTGAAATCAAGCCGAAAATAATTAATCTTTTAAAGTATTTTTTCACGTCATGAGTATGATAATATCCTTCAGCTATTAGAAATGCAAATATAGGAAAAGCTATTCTTCCAATTATTCTTAGTGAAGAATATTGCATGAAAAATGTATAACCTAAATGGTCTATCAACATAGTTATACATGCAATAATTTTCAACTTTGTAGAAGTCATATAGTATTACCCCTTTCTGTTATTACATAATCTCCTATTATATACACTGGTAAAATACACACCTCATTTCTTATTTGTCCGAAGATTATTACATATTAAAATAATGTATTTGAATCTATTTTAATTATAACATATATAATACTATTTATTTAACATAGTGGTGAACAAATAAATCACATATGAATAAATTAAAGTATCTTCTATAATTATTATTCAATTCCTCACCATAGAAAATAAAATTAAGAATTTTCTTTCCCCAATCTTGACAAATGACAAAATTAAAGTTAGTATAGACGTATAGACGTCCAGTTGGGAAATGTTTGGAAGGTTAATATTAATTAAATCTAAGTGTCAAATGAATGGAGAGAGGTCATGAAAGATAAGATTATAAAAGCCATAAAAAGTGTAAAAGAATTGTCTTGTTATGATATAGGCATAGAAATCTCATCTGACAGAATTGTTACTCTTACAGGGGAAGCTGATGAATGGCAGTATGTAGTAGATATTGGTCATATTGCTGCAAAAGTAAAAGGTGTTAATAATGTGGTGAACGATATAACAGCACGGGGGATAACTATACCACAAAAAGATAATAGCCAAAAAATCAAAAAGACTCTAGAAGAGAATGTACATAAGAAATGCGATATCTTAATAATAGGCGCGGGGATCTGTGGCTGTGCAATTGCTAGAGAATTATCCAAATACAATCTAAGCACAATAGTAGTTGAAAAGAACAGTGATATAGCAGAAGAAGCAACAAAAGCCAATAATGGTAATATTCATCCAGGGGTTCTAGCTAAACCTGGGACTCTAAAAGCAAAACTCAATCTAAGAGGCAATGAATTATATACAAAGCTGTCTGAAGACCTTAATTTTAAACTAATAAGATCTGGTTCCTTAAACGTTGTTTATGATAAAAGTGAATGGAGAAAGATGTTAGGACTCAAGTTCCTTAAAAAATCTAAACTAGGATACCTAGTTAAACCAGCGAGACAATTTATGAAAGTTCCTGGACTAGAATGGCTGGATAAAGAAGAGGTCAATAAATTAGAACCGAACCTAAAAGGTGAGCCTATTGGAGGATTTTTAATGTCCACAATGGGATTGGTTGAACCTTATGAAGTATGTATAGCCTTTGCAGAAAATGCAGTCCAGAATGGGGTAACATTCATGTTGGATACAGAAGTCCTAGATGTACTGACAGAAGATGGAAAGACTAAAGGGGTAATAACCAATAAATGCATTATTGAAAGTAAATATGTCATTAATTGTGCTGGAGTATATACAGATAACATAGCTGAGATGGCTGGCGATAGATTTTTTACAATTCATCCTAGAAGAGGTGCCATAGCTATTTTTGATAAGAATAGAAAAGGTTTCTTTAACAGACCAGCTGGAACAAGAAGTGGACGAAGTAAAAGTACTAACTCAAAAGGCGGTGGAGCCTGTGTAACACCAGAAGGAAATCTGTTATGGGGACCAACGGCTACAGAGATTCCATCTAAAGAAGATAAGTCAGTAGAAGCTAGTGATATGGATTATATAATAAAATTAGGTCAGCGTGTTACAGATGAAGTTAAGAAATCAGAAGTAATCACTTTTTTTGCAGGTATCAGAGCGGCAGATTATAAAGAAGATTTTATAATAGGTATGTCAAAAAAAGTAAAAGGATTTATCAATGTAGCAGGAATACAATCACCTGGGTTAGCATCGGCACCTGCAATAGCAGAAATGGTTGGAGGAATAATAAAAGATGATATGGGGGATATGCCTCTAAATAAAAACTTTAATCCAGTTAGGAAACCCAAGGTACAATTCAGGGACTTATCCCATGAAGAACAAGATGAACTAATAAAGATGAATCCCAAATACGGGAATATAATATGTAGATGTGAGCTAATAACCGAAGGAGAAATATTAGATGCTATACATTCCGAGATACCAGCAACAACTATAGATGCAATAAAGCGTAGAACAAGAGCTGGAATGGGTAGATGCCAAGGTGGTTTTTGTGGTCCTAGAGTATTAGAAATACTTGCTAGGGAGTTAAAAAAAGAACCTACAGAAATAACTCTAAAAGGTTCAGATTCATATGTCCTAGATAAAAACAGTAGAGCGTAATGGAAAGGAGGGATTAGATGAAATATATTGAAACAGACGTAGCTGTTATTGGTGGCGGACCAGCTGGGTTAGCAGCGGCTACAGAAGCTAAGAGACAAGGCGTAGAAAATGTACTTATAATTGAAAGAGATGTAGAATTAGGCGGAATCTTACAGCAATGCATACATGATGGGTTTGGATTGCATAGATTTGGAAAAAGATTATCCGGTTGTGAGTATGCTGAGAATTTTATAGAAGAAGTTGATAATCAAGATATAGATGTAAAAATGAAAACCATAGTCTTAGAAATAACTAAAGAAAAGATAATATATGCAATGAATGAGTCAGAAGGCATGATGAGAATAAAATGTGGAGCAATCATCCTTGCCATGGGATGTAGAGAAAGAACCCGTTCCCAAGTATTTATATGGGGTACAAGACCAAGTGGTGTACTTACAGCAGGTACTGTACAGAGATATATAAATATGGAAGGATATCTCCCAGGTAAAAAAGCAGTAATTCTTGGTTCAGGTGATATTGGACTTATTATGGCAAGAAGAATGACACTTGAAGGTATTAAGGTAGAAGGTGTCTATGAGCTAATGAGTTCTCCAGGAGGATTAACAAGAAATATCTGTCAATGTTTGGATGATTATAATATACCAATGCACCTGTCAACAACAGTTGTAAGAATACATGGTAACAAGAAATTGGAAGGTGTCACAGTAGCTCAGGTAGATAATAATAGAAATCCTATAAAGGGTACAGAAAAATACATTGAATGCGATTTATTGGTTCTTGCAGTTGGATTGATACCTGAAAATGAATTGTCTAGAAAACTGGAAGTCAAGATTGATCCAAGAACAAAAGGACCAGTGGTAGACGAAAGTTTCATGACATCAGTTGAAGGTGTTTTTGCTGCTGGAAATGTGGTGACGGTATTTGATTTAGTAGATTATGTATCCATAACGGGAGAGATAGCAGGTCGTGGAGCAGCTAGATATCTTGAAGGAAATCTTAATCTAAAAGATGAATATCAATCAGTTGTTCCTGGTGAAAACGTTAATTTTGTAGTACCACAGATAATCAGGAAAAACAACTTGGAAGAACAGCTTCCTATATATTTTAGAGTTAAGCAGAAAGAGAAAAAAGTTAAAGTGATTGGTGAAATTGACGGAGAGATTTGTTTGGATAAAAAACATGTCGTAGTATTACCACCTGAAATGATTGTTGAAAATATAAAAAGTGAAAAAATCAAGTCAAGTAATAATGAGTTGACCATTAGTGTAAAGGTGGGGTAGATTATGAAAAAAGAATTTACATGTATTGTTTGTCCTATGAGTTGCCATCTGACTGTTTATCAAGAAGGAGATAATATAATTGTAGAAGGAAATACCTGCAATAGAGGTAAGGTGTTCGGTGAAAACGAATATGTTAATCCTAAAAGAATGTTGACAACTACAGTAAAAATAGATGGAAGTCATTTGAAAAGATTGCCAGTAATCAGTAACGATGAGATACCAAAAAGTAAAATATTTGAATGTGTCAATGAATTGTACAAAATGACAGTTAAAGCACCAATTAATAGAGGGGATATTATAATAAAGGATATATGTAATACAAATGTAGATATTGTTGCATCTAGAAGTATAGCAAAAATATGTTAACATAATTAACAAAATCATTAACTATGAAAATCACGATTCTTAGTTCAGTATGAGAATCGTGATTTTTTTATAAATATATATCAAAAAAAAGTAAAAATTATCATGTTAATATCAAGTAATTTAAAGTAGAATATAAATAGGCTTTTAATATATAATTTTACCAGTAATAGTTACAAAAGTATAGCTTCTGATGAATTGAAGGAATAGGAGATGATGTAATGGAAGCTAGTAGACCTAATTTTGTTTTTATATTTCCAGATCAATGGAGAGGTGATTGTTTAGGAAAAGATGATAACCCTATTATAGAGACTCCTTACTTGGATGCTCTAGCATCTGAAGGAGTAATGTTCAATCATGCTTATGCAGCTGCACCTAGTTGTATTCCAGCTAGAGCATGTCTTGCAACAGGACAGACTCCGTCAACTTGCGGCAGACCAGGATATAGGGATGGCATCCCTTGGAGATATGAACATACATTGATGAAGGAGCTTCGTAATGGAGGCTATCATACAATGTGTGTAGGAAAGACACATTTTTATCCACAAAGGGTAAGATTAGGATTTGAGGAACTCAGATTGTATGACCCACAGGAAAAGTTAGGTGATGTTAAGAGCGATTATCATCGTTGGCTTGAAAAAGAAACCAATGGAAAAGTAAAAGATCCAGCAATAGAGTGGAATAATAATACATGGATGAGGTATAGTTGGGAAGCAGACGAATATCTTCATCCTACTAATTGGACTACTGATAATGCAATAGAAATGCTTGAAAATAGAGATCCCCACAGACCATTTTTTATACAAATAGGATACCACAGACCTCATTCACCATATGATCCACCAAAATATTATTATGATTTGTATAAAGACAAGGAATTACCACCTATTCCAGTGGGGGATTGGGCAAAAGAAGAAAATAGTAGAGAAATAGGGGAAGTTGATTCTTTTAGAGGGGAATTACCTGCTCATCTATTAGATAGGATGCGAAGAGCATATTACGGGTCAATTACTCATATTGATGCCCAAATAGGACGTTTGATTTTCTGGCTGAAGAAAAATAGGTTATATGATAATACTTACATAATTTTTTGCTCCGATCATGGAGATTTGATGGGTGACCATCTATCATTTAGAAAAGTAACTCCAATGGAAGGCTCTGCAAGGATTCCTTTTATAATAAGAACCCCTGAAAATAAGATAACAGGAAAAAGCACACTTCCTGTTACCCATATGGACATTATGCCTACAATACTTGAAGCTGCCAAACTAAAAATACCAGAAGAAGTAGAAGGTATAAGTCTTTTATCAGCACTAGAAGGAAAAGATGAAAAAACTAGAACATTCATACATGGAGAACATAGTTTTGTTAGTAAGAATATGGTTGAAGGATGGCAATTTGTTACTGATGGAAAAGAAAAATATATATGGGAAAGTTATTCAGGAAAAGAGTATTTCTTTGATTTAGAAAACGATCCTAAAGAAATGAAAAATATTATTAATGATGAAAAGCAACATGATAAGATTCAGTTATGGAAGAATCGTATGATTAATACATTAAAAGAACGTGAAGAAGATGGATTGGTAGAAGATGGCAAATTAGTATCAGGAAGATATGCTCCAGAAGTAAGAGAATATCTATGTAAATAAATAGTTCATAAATGAAATAAAATAAGAAGATAATATATCTTCTTAAAAGGGGTTGTCTGATAATACATTTTTTAACTTCTATCTTCCAAAGCTTTTAGCTATCCCCCAAAAATGTATTATCAGACAGCCCCTTATCTTTATTACAATAAACTAATTTATTGAATTGTATAGTATGAATTTTTTTGTATCAATCTTTACTAACAGGCAAAGAAAACCAAAATACCACGCCATCTTCTTTGTTTAGAACACCACACTCTCCTCCATGTTTTTGCATTATGCTATTAACGATGGAGAGCCCTAACCCTGAACCTGTTTTATTACGTGACCTTGAATCATGTGCGCTATAAAAAGCATTGAACAGATGGGGTAAATGTTTCTCAGGAATTGGGTTGCCACTATTATAGACCTCAACCTTTACTTGGTCATTAAGCTGTTTAGCCGTAATCAGGAGTATACCTCTAGAGTCAACATGCCGAATACCATTGGAAATTAAGTTCTCCAAGACTTGAATGATTCGTCCTTCATCACCACATACTGGGAGTATTGAGGGGATTTCTGTTCTGAATTGAAGAGGTTTTTCAGTAGGCATTTGAGCATGTTTATTAATAATATCTTGAATAGATACAGCTAAATTAAATTTTTTCTTATCTATGTGAAATGTTCCTGAATCCATATGCATTAAAAGTATAATGTCACTAATCAATCTACTCAAATGATCTGTTTCCTGTAGAATAATGGCTGTGAACTCCTCAGCTTCTTCTTTGTTCTGTGCCATACCTAGTTGTAATGACTCAGCGTAACCTCGAATCAGACCAACAGGTGATTTGAATTCGTGGGATACACTAGCTAAAAATCTTTTTTGTAATTGCAATTCGGCTTGAAGATCAGTATTAGCTTGATTTAGATCACTAATAGTTGAATGAAGCTTTTCGGATATCTTATTAATGCTTTGACCTAATATACCTACTTCATCTTTTAAGGTTCCCTTATAACGTTTTGAAAAATCCAAATGAGCGATTTTACTTGTAATCTTTGTTATTTCTAGTAGAGGTCTTACTATCCTACGAGACATATAATAAGCAATCAGGGCACCTATTATCAATACACCTATACCAATCATAATTATAAAATCATTAGCTATAGCAACATTATCGCTTATTTGCTGTACAGGCTTTGTAATCAATAAAAAATAATCACGTTTCAATTTAGCGGCTAAAACGATATCATATTGGCTATTATCATCGCTTTTCAATGCTTGATAGAATATTTTATCTTCTGACAGCTCATTTTGATGTTTTGAAAGAAACTTTTTCAGAAACCTTGTTAATTCAAATCGATCATCTATTTGAAACTCAGGTGCTGATGAAAGAATAACATCATATTTTTCGTTCACAACAAGGTATTTATATCCAGTATTTGAATTTTGTTTTTTAAGAATGCTTAGAAATTCATTATCGGTGGATTCTTTGTATTGCTCTAATAATACTTCGTATTCATTTACAAAGGTTGCTTTGGTTTTAAATATATAATATTTTTCAAGAAAAACAGAGTTGACTAAGATCATTGATCCGATTAATAGGGTTAATAATAATAGGATGGCTAACATCCATTTCATTGTTATTGATTTCATTAGCAGGCACCTCTATAGCAGTATCCTTTATTTCTTAAAGTCTTTATGCGCTTGCTGATATGACCTAATTTTGCACGAAGACTTTTAATATGGGTATCAACGGTTCGTGGGTCTCCAAAATAATCATATCCCCATACCTTGTCTAGTATTTGTTCACGAGATAAAACGATGGACTTATTAAGTACTAGACATATTAATAGCTCATATTCCTTAGGTCTTAAGGTGATTTTATTATTATCAAAGATAATAGAGTTCGTGGACTCCTCAAAAATCATACCTTCATCTTGAAATTTTTCCACTTGGTTTTGGCGTACTCGACGCAATAATCCACCTACTCTGGCTATAAGAATATCTTGGGAAAAAGGCTTAGCAATATAATCATCTGCACCTTTTTCAATGCCATTAACTTCATTGGTTACATCCCCTAATGCTGTCAACATGATAATAGGAATATTTGATTTCTCTCTAATGGCTTGACAGGCTTGCCAACCATTGAGCTTTGGCATCATAACATCCAATATAACTAAATCAAAGTCATTATGTTGGTTTAACATATTCATGACTTCTTCTCCATTACTGACGGTTATTACATTATATTCTGCTCTCTCTAAGAACATTTTAACAAGTCTTCTGTAATTTGCTTCATCATCTGCATAGAGTATTTTACCTAGCATATAAAAAGCCCCCTTTCGATTTATAACATAGATGAATACCGCCTGACAAATGGAGGCGGTATTCCATAAATATATTATAACAATCAATAGATACTTATTCAAAGAGAAAATCCGTATCTATGATATTAGGCATCTCAATTGGTTCAGAGTATAAGAAAGCTCCTTCAACCTGATAACCATCTAGATTTCGTAGTTTCATTAGCAATTCCTTTTGTTCATCAGTAAGGGTCTGATATACCTTACTGAAATGGGTAGCATAACTATGAGCTATTTTTCCGTCAAGTTCACCATATTTTCTGGATAGCTCAAGAATCTCTTCCTGATCAACATTTTTTCCATTCATGAACTCACGCAATTGCTTTGATACGGTTCTTCTTGTTTCAACAATCTCAAGGAGTTCATCTCTTTGAATATCTACTAAGTCTGTTATTAACTTTTTTTGTTCTTCAGTTAATATATTTAAAAAGTCTTTTCCGCTATTGCCAGTTATAGAAGTACTGATGGAGTAGTCTGGGTTGCCCATTGCAGGCATATCTTTCATGTAGAAGGAACCAAAATAAGTTCCATGTCTTTCAGGGCAGAAATAAGTGTCGCTTTCTACATCACCTGCGTACCAGCTGAACATTTCACTAGCATAAGTCATAAGTAAAACATGCTGTTCATGGGACATATCTTTCTTATCAATCTGATCTTGTTTTGATTGCCATGTTACTGAACTGCCATCAGCCATTTCATCAAGATATGCTCTTTGGTCATCACTTAATGAATGAATAATATTTCCAAGCACTTTTGCTCGATTATAGCTAAGTAAACCATCAATTTCATATAACTCACTAGAATAGTCTGTTACAGCATCTAGACTTAAAGTAGAGGTATCATTTGGTAAATCATTCTCATTTAATCTACGAAATGCCTGCATTAATGGAAAACGACTGTATCCATATTCTTTGAGTAGTTCTTCCTGTTCAACAGCTAAAGTCTTTAATTGATTAATCTGATCATCACTCAATATAGATAGTACATTATTAGCTACACGAGGTACAAAAGTGGTATTGTGTCCAAGTTCTCCTGCATCCACATCCCTAAGATATTGAAAACCAAAGTAGTCGGATAATTTTCCTGGTGGAAAAAAGGAGTCGCTACCCAATTCACCGGTAAAAAAGGCTAGAGCATCAAAGGCTATGGTGTGTAATTGAGCATTGTCTGAAATAGCTTGCTCAATAGAATATTTTTGAACATCACTACTATCAGGTTTTTCTTTCTTGGATTGTTGATTAGCACCTTTGTTTTTGGTTGGGGGATCCAATTCTCTAAGTATTGCTGGATCATAGCCTGCTTCTTTAATAGCTTTTTCCTGTTTTTTACCACTTTTAAAGCCAGCATTTCTAAATGCTTCATGAATGGCTTTGGCATCTTCAGCAGTCAGAGCTGAAAAATCATATTTGGATAAGATGGACTTAATCTTATCTACCATATCTGCATTGGATTTTTCTGCTTCTACCTTAGGTGCTTCCTTAATCTCAGCAGCTTTCGGTTGTAGAGTTGCACAGCTTATACTAGCTGATACTAATCCTGTAATGACGAATAAACTAACAATCTTTTTCTTTAACATAATGTTTTCCTCCTTCAATTGATTTGTGTGTTTTTGTTTCATGGGAGTATTATAAAAGAGTTATTTGAGAACTGTGTGATAATTGAAGAGGTTTTTTAAATTTATTGTAGTTCATTAGAATTAAATCACAATAGGTTGAAAGGGAGACAAGGAGTTTGAAAACATGTCCAAAAATAAACATGAAAAAAAGAAGGTAATATACCTTCTTTTTATTTCGTTCATTTATTATAGCTTAACTACATTCTCTGCTTGAGGTCCTCTAGCGCCTTCGACAACTTCGAATTCAACTTTTTGGCCTTCTTCTAGAGTTTTAAATCCATCACCTTGAATTGCAGAAAAATGTACAAATACATCATCTTCACCTTCAACACAAATGAATCCAAATCCTTTTTCGCTGTTAAACCATTTTACGATACCTGTTTTCATTAAAACATCCTCCGAAATAAAATTATTTGTAATTCTTTACTAATATAGACTATCATATACAGCGAGAAATGTCAAATTTTATTTTAAAAAGAATTAATATTTTTATTCAATAAACATAAAATTTTATGATTTTATTTTAGTTTTCAGTGTAATTTTACCATGAAAATATCATTTTATAGAATTATTTGGTTTTGTATGGTAATATTTACCTTAAATATACATAAATATTACCATACTGATTATAAGAACAATAATAAATTAATTTTTTTAAAATATATTTGGCATATTCTAATGTATTATAATGAACTTCTTAGGTAAGAAGTACCCATAAGATATTCATCAACTGATTTAGCCAGTTTTCGTCCTTCGGCTATTGCATGAACAACTAGTGATTGACCACGTCTCATGTCACCAGCAGTAAAAACTCCTTCAATATTGGTCATGCAATTAGCAGCAGCTAATACATTACCACGTCCATCATATTCAACTCCAAGGTCATCCAACATACCTTTATGTTCAGGATGTAAGAATCCCATAGCAAAAAGTACTAAATCAGCGTCAAGCTGAAATTCACTGCCTTTAACTTCTTCCATAGTCTTTCTACCATTTTCATCAGTAGACCACTTAAGTTTTACACAATTGATTTTTGTTACTTTTCCGTCTTTACCTTCAAAAGATTTAGTAGCTATGCTGTAATTCCTTATATCCTTACCAAACTTAGCCATTGCTTCTTTATGAGAAGTAGAAGTTCTAAGAATCATTGGATAAACTGGCCAAGGTTGTCCTGGGCTTCTATCGGCAGGGGGAGCATCCAGTAATTCAAGCTGTATTACATCAGCTGCACCTTGTCTAATGGAAGTGCCGACACAGTCAGATCCTGTATCTCCACCACCTATAACAATTACCTTTTTATCTTTTGCAGTTATGGATTCATTAGCAGGAATATCTTTTCCTACATTCCTTTTATTAGCTTGTGGCAGGAATTCCATTGCAAAATGGATACCATCCAAATTTCTACCTGATACATCAAGGTCTCTAGGTGTTGTTGAACCACCTGTCAAGCATATTACATCATAATTGTTTTTCAGGTCTTCCACGCTGACATCTTTACCTACATTAGTATTAGTTTTAAAATCAACACCTTCTTCTTCCATTTGATTGACTCTACGGTCTATATAGAGTTGTGGAAGCTTGTAATCAGGAATACCATATCTTAGGCAGCCCCCAATTGCATCTGCACGTTCATAAACTGTAACTGTATGACCTACTCTTGCTAATTGTTGAGCGGCAGCCAGTCCAGATGGACCAGAACCTACAACAGCTATTTTTTTGCCAGTATATACGGCAGGCGGTTGAGGTTTTACTATACCTTTTTCCCAACCTTTTTCTATAATTGCAAGTTCTATCTGTTTACATGTGATAGGCTTTCTATTAATACCAAGTACACATCCTGATTCACATAGAGCAGGACATATTTTACCAGTAAATTCTGGGAAGTTATTTGTAGTATGAAGAACTTCCAAGGCTTTATCCCACTGATTATTATAAACTAAGTCATTGTAGTCAGGGATGATATTACCAAGAGGGCAGTTATAGCTGCAAAACGGTACTCCACAATCCATACATCTAGAAGCTTGAACCTTAATCTCTTCATCTTCTAATGGAACATAGATATCATCAAAATTGTTAACTCTGTCTAGCTCTGGTTTGTAATTTCCTAATTTTCTTTCGAACTCTTTAAAACCTGTTGCTTTACCCATTATCTGCACCCCCTGAATTCAAGGTTTTTTTCTAGTAATATTTCTTTGTACGCTGGAGATATAACTCTAATAAACTTATCTTTGTATTGTTCAAAATTATTAATGATTGCTTTTGCTTTTTCACTATCAGTATATTTTATATGATTTTCCAATAATCGTTTGATTCTTGTAATGTCTTCATCTTGGATAGTTTCTGTAATAACTAATTGGTAGTTACATCTATTCTTTTCAAAATCTCCTATTTCATCAAGAACATATGCAATACCACCACTCATACCAGCACCGAAATTTCTACCAGTTGAACCTAGAATCAGAGCAATACCGCCTGTCATGTATTCACAACCGTGATCTCCAACACCTTCAACTACTGCTGTAGCACCAGAGTTTCTAACTGCAAAACGTTCTCCTGCAATACCATTTATATATACTTCACCATCTGTTGCTCCGTATAATAACGTATTACCTACTATGATGTTCTCGCCTGCATCAAAGGTAGCGTTCTTATCAGGATATACTATGAGCTTACCGCCTGATAAACCTTTACCTAAGTAATCATTAGCATCACCTTCAAGTTCTAATGTCATACCAGAAGTAGCGAATCCACCAAAAGTCTGACCGGCAGAACCATTGAATTTGTAATGGATTGTATCATCAGTTAAACCGTTATCACCATATTTTTTGGCTACTTTACCTGCTAACATAGTTCCTACAGTTCTATGGATATTTTTAACCGGATATTCTTTATATACTTTGCTCTTTGAATCAATTGCTTCAGCTGCATCAGATATTAGAGTTCTATCAAAAATATCTTCCAAACCATGTTCTTGCTCTTTAACGCATTTTGGCTGTATTCTTGATGGAAGTTCTGGTCTATATAAAATAGAATCAAAATCAATAGCTTTTGCTTTCCAATGCATCTTGGATTGGTTTGGTTTCAACATATCTACACGGCCAACCATTTCATCAATTGTTCTAAAGCCCATTTCAGCCATATATTCTCTAAGCTCAGTAGCTAAGAAGGTAAAGAAATTGATTAGATGTTCTGGTTTGCCTTTAAAATGTTTACGCAACTCAGGGTCTTGTGTCGCAACTCCTACAGGACATGTATTCTTTTGGCATTTTCTCATCATTATACATCCGCTAACTACTAATGCCGCTGTTGCAAAACCAAATTCCTCTGCTCCAAGTAATGCGGCGATTGCAACATCTCTACCAGTCTTTAACTGACCGTCTGTCTGAACAACAATACGACTACGAAGGTCGTTCATAAGTAATGTTTGTTGAGTCTCAGCTAATCCAAGTTCCCAAGGAAGACCAGCGTATTTGATTGAACTTGCTGGTGAAGCACCTGTACCTCCGTCATGACCTGATACAAGAACTACATCTGCATGTGCCTTAGCTACACCTGCTGCAACTGTACCTACACCAACCTCTGAAACAAGCTTAACATTTATTCTTGCCTCTTCATTAATATTTTTAAGGTCGTAAATAAGTTGAGCAAGGTCTTCTATAGAATAGATGTCATGATGAGGTGGTGGGGAAATAAGGTCTATACCTGGTGTTGAGTGACGTACCTTAGCTATGGCTTCAGTTACTTTGTGTCCTGGTAGATGACCACCTTCACCTGGTTTTGCTCCTTGAGCCATTTTTATCTGTATTTCCTCAGCGTTAACAAGATACTCGGCAGTTACACCAAAACGTCCAGAAGCTACTTGCTTGATTGCACTATTTCTTGAGCTGCCGTCTTTATCTTTTACAAATCTGGCAGGGTCTTCGCCACCTTCTCCAGAGTTTGATTTACCACCTAATTTATTCATAGCTAATGCTAGGGTTTCATGAACTTCTTTACTTAGTGAACCAAAGGACATTGCGCCTGTTGCAAAACGTTTGACTATATTCTCTACAGGTTCAACTTCACTTAGAGGTATAGAACCCATTGTAGAAAAGTCTAGCATACTACGTATTGTACATAGTTTTTCACTTTGGTTATTAATAAGCCCTGCATATTCTTTGTATAAATCGTAATTGCCAGTTCTACAAGACTGTTGTAATTTACTGATAGTATCTGGATTGAATAAATGTGCTTCAGATTCTTTTCTCCAATGTAAATTACCACCTTCTAAAAGGTTCTGATAAGGATTTCTAAGTGAATTAAAGGCTACGCTATGACGCATAATCACTTCTTTTGCAATAATATCAATACCGATACCTTGAATTCTTGAAGGTGTTCCAGGGAAGTATTTGATGATGATGTCACTGTTAATACCTACAGCTTCAAAAATCTGTGCTCCATGATAACTTTGAAGTGTTCCAATACCCATTTTTGATAAGATCTTCAATAAACCGTTTCCTATAGCTTTTTTATATCTTGAGTAAGCTTCTTCATAGGATATATCTTCTGTAACATATAGTTTGTTTTCAACTAGATGCATAATAGTATCAAGAGCAACATAAGGATTGACAGCAGTTGCACCATAACCTATTAACAATGCCATATGCATAACATCTCTAGCGTCACCAGTCTCTACGATTATATCTACTTTGGTTCTTAATTTTTGTTTTATCAAGTGGTGATGAACACTTGAAGTAGCTAACAAACTAGGTATAGGAGCATTATATTTATCAATGTTACGGTCACTTAAAATGATTACATTGTATCCTTCGTTGATATTGCTTATAACTCGTTCATTAAGAGAATCAAGAGCTTCTTCTAGACCTTCACCTTCTTTTGAAACAGGGAAGATAATTGGAATCTTGACTGCTCTAAAATCTTTATGGTGAATATGACGTATCTTTTCAAAACTAGCGTTGTCAAGTATTGGTGAATCTAATTCAATGAAGTTAATATTTTTCTTCTCATTTAATTCACCTAGAATATTACCCTTGTAACCAATGAATTGTTTTAGGGACATTACTAATTTTTCACGTATAGGGTCAATAGGTGGATTTGTTACTTGTGCAAATAGTTGCTTGAAGTAATTACTTAGCAGTTGAGGTTTTTCTGATAACACAGCAAGAGGTGCATCATTACCCATTGAGCTAATAGCTTCCTTACCTAATTCAACCATAGGAGCAATAATTCTTTTTAGTTCTTCTTCAGTATAACCGAAAACTTTTTGTATTCTAATAATTCTATCTTGACTAAGTACTGCTGGGTCATGAGGATAAGGTAAATCTTCTAAAGTTAATTTATTCTTATCAACCCATTTTTTATATGGTTTTTCAGATGACAGTTCTTTTTTGATTTCTTCATCTGAGATTATTCTTCCTTCATTAGTATCTATTAAAAACATTTTTCCAGGTTCTAATCTTCCTTTTTTGATTATGTTTTCTGATTCAAATGGTAAAACTCCTGTTTCAGATGCCATTACAACCAAATCATCATCAGTTACTAAATATCTTGCTGGACGAAGTCCGTTACGGTCAAGTGTAGCACCGATTTCGATACCATCTGTAAATGCAATACCAGCAGGACCATCCCAAGGTTCCATGAGTTTTGCATGATATTCATAGTAAGCTTTCTTATCTTCATCCATGGTAGCATGTTCTTGCCATGCTTCTGGTATCAGCATGGATATGGCATGTGATAAAGATTTGCCACTGGCTACTAATAGTTCCAATGCATTATCCAAATTCATTGAATCTGATCCGTCAGGTGTTATTATTGGGAAAAGTTTTTTGATATCTTCTCCTAAAATATCTGATTTGAGGATACCTTCTCTTGCATTCATCCAATTAACATTACCTCTAAGAGTATTAATCTCGCCGTTATGAGCTAAGAAACGGAATGGTTGGGCTCTATCCCATGATGGAAAGGTATTAGTACTGTATCTTTGGTGAACTAAAGCAATAGCACTAACCATTGAAGGATCTTTTAGATCAGGGTAGAATTCTGGAATCTGTCTAGCTAGTAACTGTCCTTTATATATCATTGTCTTACTTGAAAGGCTGCAGATGTAAAAAGCTTCAGTATAAGTATGATATGCTTCTCTTATAGCTTTTTCAACCAGCTTTCTAACAATATATAATTTGGTTTCAAATTCTGTTGCAGAAAGATTTCCTCTTTTAATAAAAATCTGGTGTACTACAGGAATTGTTCCTCTTGCAGTCAAACCACAGGCTCTTTCATTAACAGGGACATGTCTCCATCCAATTAACTCAAGGTTTTCACTGGCAAGGTATTTTTCAAATACACCTTCACAGAAATATCTAGCATTAGGTTCTTGAGGTAGAAAGACCATTCCAACACCGTAATCACCTTCATCAGGTAAAGTGAAATCTAATGTAGCCATTTCTTTTTTTAAGAATTCATGAGGGATTTGGATTAAGATACCTGCACCGTCACCAGAATCAGGGTCAGAACCTACTGCTCCACGATGAGTTAGATTAACTAATACATCCAGTCCTTGCTCTATAATTGTATGGGATTTATTACCTTTCATATGAGCTACAAAGCCAACGCCACAGTTATCTTTTTCGAATTGTGGATCGTATAGACCTTGTTTTCCAGGTAAACCATAAGATTTATTCATATCGTTGCCTCCTTGATTATGTATTTACAGATTGTTGAAGATAGTATAACATAAATTATTAGACAATTCAATACAATGAAGGATAAAATATAATAACATTCATAATGAGCTTTTATTCATCATTGCTATTGGGGTGAAACTTAGGAAAAATAACCCTTGTTTTATTAATGATAACACAGTTTTTTTGGATTTTATATATAAAAAGATTACCAGATAGAACTTGAAATGTGAATTATATTACTAAATATCCATCATTTGAAAATATAAAATTGTAATAAAAATAAAAAATTGGTATAAACAAGCCTAAAATAATATATATATTATACAAGATTAAGTTATTGATTATAAACTATTAACAAATATCTTGGCAGATAGCTTAATTTATTAGTATAAAATTAGAATCTATGATAAAATATACTGTGGAGTATATATTTTACAAATGAAACAATATATGGGGGTTATTAAATGAAATATAGTAAAATTTTAGGTGCCACTTTATTAATAATTATCATGTTATGTGCATGTACGAAGACTAAGGATACAGTAGAAGATAATACAATAAGTAATAGTACTCAGGTAGAAAACGACACAGATAATGATTCAGTTACTCCAAAAGGAGATAATGAAGATGACAATAATGAACCACCTATAATTATTAAAAGCGATATGATTGTTACAAGAGCTGTTGCAGCAAAAATGATATCACTTGCAAATTTTGACAAAAGAACTATTGAAATCAGTGACCGAGAAATAGAATTTGATGACACAACACCAGACAATTGGTTTGACAAATATATTAATATGGTAGTAATCAATAAATGGATGTTAGGTGGCAGTAAGACTTTTAATCCACTGAGACCTCTAACTATTAATGAATTACAGACTATTAGTGAAAGATTTGGTATTAATTTAGATAGATTACAGATAGAGATGACAAATAAGGATGAAGCAGTAAGTTATGGAGATTTTATGACCTTCTTTGAAGTGCTATGTGACAAGAACAAAGATGAAGGTGGAATAAGAACCAAGAAATTGACTGTATTCGCAACACCAGCCAATAGTGCCAGTTTGAATTCTTGGCAAATGGCTACTAATTATGGTATGTATACCTTTGAGGGTCTGACTCTTGACAGGTATTTGGACAAAGAAATTGAAGTAATAATTAGGGGGAGAGAAATTGTTGCTGTCAAGAGAGTTATAAATGAAACACCAAAACTTACCAATGCGTATATTGAAAAGATTGATGGGAATATTGCTACTGTATTTATGGGAGGAATCAGTAGAGAACTAACTATAAACCATGATAAATACAAACAGAAGAATGATGTAATAGGAGATATAATTATTGATAATGGACATATTACTGGTATTCTATTAAAAGAGCAAAAAGTTGCAGGTAAAGTTTTGTTGATGAGCAATGAAAAAGTAGACTTAGATGAATTGGGCACATATTCTCTAACAGATGATGCTAAAATCTATTCAACGGTAAGTGGTATTCGTTGGAAAAGTATTAATAATATCATTGTTGGATATGATTCCACTGACTTCGTTGTGGATGATAATGGAATAGTATGTGCAGCAATTATTAGGGATAAGGTGGATATTAAGGATATAAGAGTGCTAATAAGCACCGATAAATTCAAGAATAAATATCATAAGAATGTATCAATAACAGCAACAACCGATTACATAATAGAATATGGAGATAATAAAAAGCAAAGTAAAGCTGGAGAGATTATAAATATTAATGATAATTATTTTGAATCTAATGATAGGATATACGTTAAGGCATTAGATAATGGTAAGATAACAATTAATAGTATTAAGAGAGGTAATGATTTCAATCCTTCTTATAGGGGAGTAATAGAGGTTGCAAAAGAAAAAGAAGGTTATTTGATTGTGAATGAGGTTCCTGTTGAAGAGTATCTATATGCAGTTGTTCCTAGTGAAATGCCGACTTCCTATGGTATAGAAGCGTCAAAAACTCAAGCTGTATGTGCTAGGAGTTATGCGTATACTCAGTTTTACTCAAACAGCTATTGTAAATATGGTGCTCATGTTATTGATAGTGTCAGTTCACAAGTATATAATAATGCGCCTGAAAATGAAACATCCATAAAAGCTGTCAATGAAACCAGTAAAATGGGATTAACATTTAATGGCAATGTGGTTTCTGCTAATTTCTTTTCGACTTCCTGTGGTTTTACAGCAAGTTCAGGAGAAGTATGGCCACATTATAGTAATACAGAATTTCCAACAACCTCTCCCAAGTATCTTAGGGCTAAGCCTCAATTTGATGGTGAAACCAAATATGATAATCTAGAAGATGAAGAGCTTTTTAGAGATTTTATATTGGATGATAAGGTTGATGGTTATGATAAGAAGTTTGCCTATTACAGATGGTCCGTTGAATTGACAAAAGAGCATATTGAAGCATGTATTAACAGTACTATAGGTAATCAATATAAGAAACAGCCAAAACTTATTAAGACCCTTGATGAAAATAAAATATTCAGAAGCAGACCTATTAACAGTATTGGAACCCTAAAAGATATTGGTATATATAAAAGAGGTAAAGGCGGCAACATTACAGAAATGATTATTGAAGGTTCTGAGGGTATTGTAAAGGTAGCAACAGAATATAATATCAGGTTATTGGTTTCCCCAGTTAGTTATATAGAAGGTAAAGGAACAGTTCCAGTAATATTACAGAACAAAAGTGAAAAGATAGTTGACAAATTGATGCCTAGTGCTTTTTATATAATGGATAAAGAGTATGATAAGGATGGTAATCTGGTCAAGGTAATATTCAGAGGGGGCGGCTACGGTCACGGTGTTGGAATGAGTCAAAATGGTGTAAAAGGTATGGTTGATAAAGGATATGATTTTAACAAAATACTTAATCATTATTATGAGGGAACACAGGTAAAAGAGATTTATTAATTTCATGTAAGGATAAGCGGTTTGGATAAAATATTTCCTTTTATAGTATTTGAATAATATGATATAATAACGTAATATATAAAATATCTAACTTACAAGTGGGTGACATAAATGAACAAAAAGACGTTAGCTATAATTTTAATAGTAATAGGGCTTTTAATTACGACCTTTCTTGCTAGATATAATAATGAAGATATGAAACAAAATACACAAGTGAAAAATGATCATAATATATTGATAGGAACTAATTTTGAGAATCTGGATTTGCCTGAGAATTATGATATTAGACAGTTTGAGGGTATTACTCTTAATTTTATTGTTGAAAATAATCTATATGCTAATGTTATTTTGCACGAAAGTGAAGAATTCCAGGATATGACTGGAATCAATATCAAAGTAAAAGCTGTAGATTTTGATACTCTGGTTCAAAAGGTAAATCTGGATTTTATTGCAAAAGATGGTAAATACCAGCTCATATATGTTGATCCATATCAAACTCTTAATAGATTTTATAACTATTTGGAGGTTCTTAATTCATATAATACCAATCTTGATTATCCCCATATAATTGGCTATACAGATGATTTTTTAGAATATCAGACCAGGGTTATTTCTTATTTTGAGGAAGATACCCATTTATATACTGTGCCATTTGACAGTACTACTATGATTTTATATTACAGAAAAGATATTTTTGATGCTTATAAGGATAGATTCATTGAAGAAAAAGGGTATGATCCTACTCCTGGTACTAAAGGTTTTACTTGGGAAAAGTATATTGAAGTTTCTAAGTGGATTGATGAAAACGTACCGGTTGAAGAAATAAAGTATGGCAGTGGTCATATGGCTCAAAAACATAATTCTATTTTTTGTGATTTTTCCAATGTGTTGGCTTCTTATGGGGGAGATTATTTCTTTGATGAGAACATTAATACTCTTGGTTTGAAATCATTCAAAAATATTAATGTAAAAGACAAAGAATTCTTAAAAGCTCTTGATGTCTACAAAGAGATTCTAAAAGCAGCTGCGCCAGAGAGTGTTGAATGGAATTGGACAGATTCAGCTAATGCTTTTAGAAATGGCGAAATAGCGATGATGCCTAATTGGGATGAGAATTATACTTATATGGAAGATGAGTTGCACTCAAAAGTTGCAGGAAAAGTGGGCTATTCCATATTGCCTAATGGAGATGAAAGAAGTGCAAACATTTTTGGCGGTTCAGGAATAGGAATTAACAAATATGCTTCTGATATACAAAAACAAGCTTCCTGGTTATTCATTACTTGGGCTACTTCCAAGGACATGCAGTTAAAAGTACTTGAACATCCTGAAGGCGGCAGTCTTCCAACAAGAAAATCAGCATATGATATTAACACAGAAACTGTGGATATACAATTTGAAGATAATTTTATTAAGCACAAAAGTGCTGTGTTGGATGCTTGGAAACCTGAGAATCTATACCTAAGACCTAAGATATCTAATTTCTATGATGTGGAACAGGTAATAATAAGTAACCTTCATGATATGATAAAATATGATCTGGATTCAAAAGAAGTAAGTGATAAAATATATGAAGAACTAAGACAGATTAGATTACAAGAATGAATGGCACAGGAGAGATATAAATGAAAAGAATAAAAATCTATCATGCTTTGCGTGTCAAACTTGGTATAATAGCTATAGTTTTAATTGCACTTCCTGTGATAGCTATATCTATCACCTATTCAAGAACTGTCAAAGAAATCATAAAAAATAAATATACTGATACAGCAATACAATCTGTTTTTGAAACAGGAGATAAGATAGACTTCATCTTGCAGGATATTGAGGAATTCTCTACTGTCATAATATCCAATACCAATCTACTTGAGATGCTCAAGAATGAATCGGAATATGGATATGACGATTTCAAGAATACTTTAAGGGGTTTTATTACTTCAAGAGACGATATTGAAGTCATTGACTTGGTTATGCAAGGTAGAAAATATTCTATTGGAGCTACCAAAATAACAAGCGCATATTCTATTCAAAAAGCACTCATGGATTCTTCTGGACAACCAGTATGGCTGCCTACCAAAAAAGAGAATATTGAAATACTATCAGGTATTTTTGATAAATATTATTTTACATTGGCTCGTAGAATCATTGATTTCAATACACTGGACGATTATGGATATCTGATGATAAATATGGAAGAAGTCATTTTGGAACAAGCTTACAAGAGTTTGATAGATGATGAGAATGTAGAACTATTCATATGTGATAAGAACGGAGTAATAATCAGTCATCCAGATAAAAGTAAAATAGGGACAACAATCAGATATAAACGCTATGCTAATGAAGTTCTGACCAGCAAAGATAATAACAGTTATGTTCAGTACAAGGATAAAATAGATAAGGTCGCAATATATTCCACCATTGACAGTAATGGTTGGAAGATAATAAAAACCATTTCTACTGGTTATTTATATGAAGAGATCAACAACATACAAAAATATTTTCTGTTAGGAGGATTTTTGTATGGTATCGTTATAATTCTATTCATGATCTTCTTTTCAATAAGATATACAGAACCTATGATGAAAATGAAAAAAGTAATTAATAAAGTTGAACAAGGTGATTTGACAGTTAGGACAGAAGTTCATTCCAATGATGAAATAGGACAACTTGGGGATAGTCTTAATAATATGATTTCTGAGATGGAAGTACTTATTGACAAATTGGTAAAAGAAGAGCAAGCAAAAAAAGAAGTGGAGTTGGAAGCTCTTCATGCCCAGATTAATCCTCACTTTTTATACAATACACTGAATACCATTAAGTGGATGGCGAAGATTCAAGGTAATAAAAGTGTTAGTAGAGCTATTACTGCCTTGATAAAATTATTAAGGATAAGTACTAATCTAGGCAGGGATATGATAACCCTTGAAGAAGAAATAGATTATGTAAAGAACTATATTGTCATTCAAAAGTTAAGATTCAACGAAGCAATTAATCTAACTTATAATATTGATAGTGATTGTTTGGGACTAACTGTACCAAAGTTGTTCTTGCAGCCAATAGTTGAAAACTCAATTATATATGGTATTGGTGATGAGAACAACGAATTGAATATTGAAATAAAAGCTTTTACCAGAGGAGAAGACTTGATTATTGAAATAACAGATGATGGACCAGGTATTGAGGATGAAATATTAGAAAAAATATTTAAATCCCAAACAGATAAAAATAAATTCAGCAAGGTCGGGTTGAATAATGTTAATCAAAGGATTAAATTATATTGTGGCGGTGATTATGGTTTGCAGATTGAAACAAAAGTAGGGGCAGGAACATTGGTTAGGGTTAGACTTAATGTAAAGGATGTAAAATCTTCTTAAGTAAATATTGTAGATTAAGTGGGGTGTTTGATGATGTATAAAGTACTTATTATTGATGATGAAGTACTGGTAAGAGTCGGATTGAAAACAACAATAAATTGGGAAGACATTGGTTTTACAGTTGTGGCTGAGGCCTCTAATGGAGAGCAGGGTTATGAACAGTATAAGAAACATATGCCAGATGTTATTATTACTGATATTAGGATGCCAAAAAAAGATGGACTTTGGTTAGTGGAAGAAGTAAGAAAAGAAAATGCAGATGTGAAGATATTAGTTCTAACATGTTACGATGAATTCTCCTATGCTAGAAAAGCCCTAAAAGTAGGTGCTGATGACTATATACTCAAATCAGAAGTTGAAGATGAAGAGCTTATAAGCATCATGAATAAAATCAAGAGTAAAATAGAAGTACAGAATAAGAAAAAGGATAAACATGACCAAGTAAAGAAGAATACAAGTGATATGAAAAGGGCTCTTTTCAATGATATGATTAAACTTGATTTTGCAATGGATAATAAACTTACCCAACGATGTAAAAATCTAGAGTTTCCATACAATGGTACTAGATTCTCATTTGTGAATATAGTGATAGAGAAACATCAAGGTGAAAATCAAGAAGACAAAGAAAGGTTCAGACAAATCAAACAAGCAGTAATTAATATTTTTCATGAACAGTTAAATGAAAAAAATATTGAATACCTTTTTATAAGCTATAAAAAGAAATATAATTATCTTTTGTCTTCGCCAAAATTAAGTATATCAGAATTGAAACGTATATTTTTATCTGTGAGTAATGCAGCTAAACAGTACTTTGATATTTCAGTTAATATAATATATACCAATCCAATAAAAGAAAGTATTGAACTTGGAAGCTCCTATAAGGAATTCATTAAGAAAACCCAGATTTCCTTTTATAGGGATGAACATATACTTTCTATTGTAAATACCAACAATATAGAATTCAATGACGTCAACGTTTTTGATCTTAGGAAATCATATAATAAGCAGGTTATCGAACTCATAGGTCAAGAGAGTATAGAAAAAACCAGCAGATTGATTGGTGATATAAGTAACTATTTTAGAGATAATGATATCAATCCTAAGATAGCAAAAATATTCTACTCCAATTTAATAGGAGATATTTTTAATTCTTATGGTCAATTATACGAAGATAATACAAATATTAGTAATCTTGAATACTATCATTATCAAATAATCAATGCAGAGATTCAAAAGGAAGTTATACAATTATTAGAGGATTTCATAGCTGAAGTAGTGGGTGTACTTAAAAATTTGACTCATGACCATTCCAAGTTACTGGTTAATAGAGCAATCAACTATATAGAAAACAATTATCAGCAAAAGATTTCACTAGAAGATGTAGCTAACAACCTGAACTTATCCAAACACTATTTATGTAATATATTTAAGAAAGAAGTAGGCAAAACTATGTCTCTATATATTAATAACCTTAGAATAGAACAAGCCAAGAAAATGCTATTGAAACCAGATAACAAAATAAAAGAGATTTTTGAAAAAGTCGGTTTCTCTAATCAGCAATATTTTAGTAAGGTATTCAAAAAAATAACTGGTATGACCGTAATGGAATATAGGGATAGTAAAAATATATAAATAATTAATTAAGTCTTCTCAGTGGAGGGGGCTATTTTTTTGCATTTTTTTAATAAGTAGTTAATATAGTGTAAAAAAATATTAACTAAGTATAAAAGATTTGTTTTACAAAAGCAACTATCATATTTGAGTAAAATTGTATAAAACAATAATAAAATAGACCATTTATTTGGTGGTAATTTTGATATATCATTGTATTCACAAAGCGAAGATGTTAAATTGCACAAAACCATTGGAAGGAGATGAAAAGGCTATGAATCAAGATATCAAATTAAGAGTTTCCAATATTGAGAAATCATTTCCAGGTGTCAAGGCATTGGATAAAATTAATTTTACCGTAAAAAAAGGTACAGTCCATGTTATTTGTGGTGAAAATGGTGCTGGTAAATCAACTCTTATGAAAGTCATAAATGGAATTTATAAACCAGATTCGGGACAAGTATTGATTGATGAAAAAGCTGTTGATATAAAGAATCCAATTCAAGCTAGAAGTCTTGGTATATCCATGATATTTCAAGAACTGAATTATATACCTGAAATGACAATAGAAGAAAGCTTATTTGTTGGTAATTGGCCTAAGGATAAATTAGGAAAGGTTGACTGGGGTGAAATAAGAAAAAGAACTATTGATTTATTGAGAAAAGAGAATCTTTCTTACTCTCCTCAAACAAGATTAAAAGACCTTACAGTATCAGATGTTCAGATGTTAGAGATACTAAAAGCTATTTCCTACAATTCAGATATCATTATCATGGACGAACCGACTTCCGCAATAACACAAAAAGAAGTTGAAGTATTGTTCAGCAAGATAAATGAATTAAGAGATCGTGGCGCTTGTATAATATATATTTCTCACAAGATGGATGAAATATTTAGAATAGCAGATGAAATAACAGTATTCAGAGATGGAGCAGTAGTAGATTCAAGATCAAAAGATGATTATGATATGGAAACGGTAATAGCTCAGATGGTTGGTAGAAAGTTAACCAATGACTATCCAAAAGAAAAAATAGTATTAGGAGAAAATGTCCTTGAGGTTAAGAATCTGACTTCTACTAGAAACTTTAGTGATGTAAGCTTTAATGTACGTGAAGGAGAAATTGTAGGTTTTGCAGGACTTATGGGTGCTGGCAGGTCAGAAGTCATGAGAGCACTTTTTGGTTTGGATAGCTATGAATCAGGTGAAATCCTCATAAAAAACAAAAAAGTAGATATTAAAAGCGTTAAAAACAGTATTGACAAAAAAATGGTCATGCTGTCTGAGGATAGAAGAAGATTCGGTATTATACCCGTTAGAAGTGTAAAAGAAAATACTTCACTTGCAAGTCTTAAGAAATTCATCAACAAAGGTAGATTACATAAGAAGGTAGAGAATAAAACTGTGCAAGAATATTGTAAAAACATGAATGTTAAAACTCCTACTTATGAAACGACTATAGAATCATTGAGCGGTGGTAATCAACAAAAAGTTGTATTGGCTAAATGGATGGTAACAGATCCAGATATCCTAATCTTAGATGAACCAACAAGAGGAATCGATGTTGGTGCAAAATATGAAATATATAAATTAATGACAAAATTGGTACAAGAGAAAAAGGCTCTAATCATGGTTTCGTCAGAGCTTCCTGAACTCATTGGTATGTGTGACAGAATCTATGTCATGGCAAAAGGAGAGATAACTGGAGAGCTAACTAGAGAACAGTTCACCCAAGAAAACATAATGAAGTTAGCTACAAAAACCAAATAGTAAATGGAGGAGAACAAAATGAAAACAAATAATACATGGTCGTCTATTAAAAGTAAGTACAGTATATTTTTAGTACTCATAGTTCTATTCATAATATGCTGTATAGCAAATAAGAATTTTGCAACAATAGATAACCTGACTAATATATCAAGACAAATTTCCGTTGCAACCATATTAGGTTTTGGACAAACCATACTAATCATATCTGGTATGTTGGATTTATCATCCGCTTCGGTACTTGCTCTAGCTGGAGTATTTTCAGTTTCAGCTTATACATCAACAGGAAGTTTATTGATAGCTTTCATAGTTGCTATAGTAGCAGGAGTTTTTTGTAACATGATCAACGGAGTAATGATTACCAAGTTCAAAGCACCACCTTTTATCGCAACTCTTGCAATGATGACAATGGCTCGTGGTGCAGCGCTTTTATATACTAACGGTCAAAACATATATCAAATAGGAGATTATGTGAAATTTGGTCAAGGTTCAATTATGGGAATACCTACACCACTGATCTTCTTGGTAATTATACTGATACTTACTTGGTATCTGTTGAATCATACAGTGTTTGGACGTTCTACCTATGCAATTGGTGGTAATGAAGAAGCTGCTAATGCTTCAGGTATCAATGTAAACAAGATAAAGATGAAGGCCTTTATCATAAATGGTATTTTTGTAGGTATTGCTGGTGTGTTATTCATGTCTCGTGTAAACGGTGGTATGCCTAATGGTGCTGTAGGTTATGAATTCAAAGCTCTTACAGCTGCAGTAATTGGTGGAACAAGTTTTACAGGTGGTATAGGAACAGCAACAGGTACTTTGGCAGGTGCATTCATAGTTGGTTTCTTAGATAACATTATGGTTTTGACAGGAGTCAACTCTTATCTGCAACAAATAGTACGTGGTGCAATTATAGCTCTTGCAGTTATCTATGATATATGGGCTAAAACAAAAAGAACTAAAAGTAAGCTTGGCAGTATTGAAGAAAAAAAATAAATTAAATCTTATATGAGTATTGTTCACATGAACAATAAAAATGGACTCATATTTAGATAAAAGAATAGTCTTTAACCTATTCATAAAATTTAAGGAGGAAATGAAATGAAAAAGATTTTGGTAGTCACTTTAATTTTGACAATGGTTACTTTAATGTTTGCAGGTTGCCAGTCTTCTGACAAAGAAACAAAAACAGGGGACAATGCTGGGGTGTCAAATGAAAAAACAAATGATGAAGAAAAGCCTTTTAGAGTTGCATACATAGCAAGAGCTCAAGCGGATTCTTTTGCCGCATGGCTTGCAAATGCAGTTATGGAAGAAGCTGATAAATATGACAATATCAAAGTTGATGTATTTGATGGACAAGCTTCTGATGATACTGAAAACTCATTGATTGAAAATGCTATAACCAATAAGTATGATGCAGTTATCATTCAGCCGAATAATGGTGAAGCTCAAAGACCTTACGCTGAAAAAGCTGTAAAAGCAGGTATTATAACAATTACCACCAATGCACGTATTGATGGAATTGAAGGGGCATCCTCAGTAGATGCTGACCCATACTTACAAGCGGCAGTTAATGCACAAGCTGCAATAGATCAAGTTCCAGAAAACGCTAATGTAGTAGTATTAAAAGGACCTCCAGGAAACTTCCATGCAGATAAGAGATATGAAAGCTGGCAGAAAGAGTTTTTTGAAAAACGTCCTGATGTAAAAGTAGTTGGTGAAGAAATAGCTAACTGGAATAAAGATGAAGCTATGAATTATATGGAAACTTGGGTTCAAGCTAATGACAAGATTGACGCAATAATCGCAATGAATGATAACATGGCTGCTGGAGCAATAGAAGTAATAAAAGATAATCCAAAATACAAAGATATCTTAGCATATGGTGTTGATGGAACTGCTGAAGCAGCATTATTGATAAAAGATGGACTTATGACTTCAACATGTCTACAAAGTGCTTATGATTTAGCAGAATCTCTACTTGATACTGCAAATAAATTATTGACTGGTGAAGAAAAACAAATTGATATTGATATCGATTGTCCATTAATCAATAGTGAAAATGTTGATGATACAATTGAAATGCACAAAAAAGCAGGAGCATTATAAAAAGTATTCATAAGTAGATTGATTGGTACGTGACTTGGTGCACGTACCAATTTCAAAATAAGGAGGTTAATTATAATGAAAAACAGAGCAGTATATATGCAAGGAACAAACAATATGGTATTCAAGGATGTAGCTGTACCTGAATTATCACCAAAAGATGTTTTAATCAAGATAGACACAGTAGGTATTTGCGGTTCAGATGTACATTATTATCAACATGGTAAAATAGGTGACTTTGTTGTCAATGGAGATTTTATTTTAGGACATGAATGTGCTGGAGAGGTAGTACAAGTAGGAAGTGAAGTAGAAAATCTAGTAATAGGTGATAGAGTTTGTCTAGAACCTGGCAAGACTTGTGGCAAATGTGAATTCTGTAAAGAAGGAAAATATAATCTATGCCCGGATGTTGAGTTTTTTGCTACACCTCCATATCATGGAGTTCTTCAGAATTATGTTAAACATCCAGAGGATATGTGTTTTAAACTACCTGATAATGTAAGCAATATGGAAGGTGCTTTAGTTGAACCACTAGCTGTTGGATTACATGCAGCAAGTATTGGGGATGTAAAACTTGGAGACACAGTTGTTATCTTTGGAACAGGTTGTATTGGTCTTGTAACCCTTTTATCATGTAAAGCAAGAGGAGCTTCCAATATCATACTTGTAGATGTATTAGAAAATAGATTGAAAATGGCTGAAAAACTTGGTGCAACTTCAGTTATTAATGCAAAAGAGACCGATGTAATTAAGGAAATAGAATCATTAACAGGTGGAAAAGGGGCTAATGTTGTAATAGATACAGCAGGAGCTGAAATCACTGTGAAACAAACTGTAGATGTAGTAAAACGTGGCGGCATCATTGTTTTAGTAGGTATGACTCCTAATGACGAAGTAAGTTTTAACTTCATGAAACTAATGGGTAAAGAAGGAGAAGTCAGAACTATTTTCCGCTATAGAAATCTCTATCCTGTAGCAATTAACGCAATTGCAAGCGGGTCAATTAATGTTAAGCAAATAGTAAGTCATGAATATGATTTTGAACATACAAAAGAAGCTTTTGACTTTGTTGTAAATAATGCCAGTGAGGTTGTAAAAGCCGTAATCAAAATAGATTAATCCAATAGGAGAAAGAAGGGTAGAAATGTATTTTATAGGTATTGATATAGGAACTACATCTGTTAAAATAATTGCAGCAGATGAAAATGGAAATGTAATAAAAACTATAAGCAGAGAATATCCTATCTATTTTCCTAAACCACTATGGTCAGAACAGAATCCAGAGGACTGGTGGGAACAATCAAAACTTGGATTAATAGATTTGTTGGATGGATTAGATAAAAATCAGGTAAAAGCCATTAGTTTCAGTGGACAGATGCACGGATTAGTCACACTTGATGAGAATGATGAAGTAATCAGACCTGCAATACTATGGAATGATCAAAGAACTGATGAAGAATGCCAGTATCTTAATAAGGAAATAGGTCAAACCATAATATCCAAGTGGACAGGTAACCTAGCACTTACTGGATTTACAACACCTAAACTCCTATGGCTAAGAAAAAATGAACCAGATAACTTCAATGAAATAAAAAAGATAATGCTGCCAAAAGATTACTTAGCATACAAGATGTCAGGTGTCTTCGCAACAGATATGTCAGATGGCTCAGGAACTCTCTACATGGACGTCAAAAACAGAAAATGGTCAAAAGACATGCTTGAACTCCTAGAAATATCTGAAACTCAATTACCAAAACTATATGAATCCTACGAGTCAATAGGTAATATAAATGCTGAACTAGCAAGTGAACTAGGGCTAAACCAAGATGTTAAAATTGTAATCGGCGGTGGAGACCAAGCAGTTGCTGCTGTGGGAGGAGGCGTTGTAGAATCAGGCTCATGTTCACTATCCCTTGGAACATCCGGCGTAGTATTCACATCAAATGAAAAATTCTTTGTAGATGAAAACAACAGTCTTCACTCCTTCTGTCATGCTAATGGTAAATACCATCTCATGGGTGTAACCTTAGCAGCAGCATCATCTTTAAAATGGTGGGTCGAAGAAATAAACAAGACCAATGATTTTGATAAACTACTAGATGAAGCACAAGAAGCTAAGATTGATGACAGCTTATTCTACTTGCCATATCTCATGGGAGAGAGAACACCTCATAATGACCCTAATTGCAGAGGTTTATTTATAGGAATGAATATGACCCATGAAAGAAAACACATGACAAAAGCCGTATTAGAAGGAGTAGCCTTTTCATTACGAGATACATTTGAAATTATGAAGGAAATGGGTATTGAAATAAACGCTATCAGCATAAATGGTGGTGGAGCCAAAAGCAGACTCTGGTGTCAAATAATAGCTGATGTACTAGATGTCAAGGTAAATAAACTTAATACTAATGAAGGTCCAGCATATGGAGCCTCCATATTAGCATCAGTGGGTTATGGACTATTTGAATCCGTGGAACAAGCCTGTAAAAAGTTCATTAAAATAACCAATACCATAGAACCCAACAAAGATGATGTAAAACTATACAATAAGAAATACAATAAATTCAAAAAAATATATCCTGCAACAAAAGAACTATTCAAAGAATTGATTAAATAGGTTAATAGCTTGTTTCAAGTAGATTAGTATTAGTATTTTTAAGATTACACTTAAGATTATACCTACAGATAAGACGTTCAGACAATGTCTTAACTGTAGGTATTTTTCTTTCATCATATAAAATATATACTAGCCCAGCGGATATGGTATAGGGTAATATGGAGCAGCGAACCATGGACGGTGAGCTCAGCAGTTTTAAACATGGACGTTTAATCTGCTGACGTAATATTACCCTATACCATAGTAGCGGAAATTAATAACATAACCCACATAAACCACCTATACTCTATTCATTAAAACATACTGACTTACTTATTATACTTAACTTAACAATATATTTTATTTATTTGTGCCAATTTGACACATAGTTGTCAAATAATTTGCTTGATATTATAACTTTTCTCTAGTATAATTGTTATTGTTGAAGATAATATACTTAAGGAGGACATGAAATGACATATGAAAATGGAAGCGCAAGATATGCTATGGAAGTAAATGAAACAGAAAAATTTGTTCATTTAAGTGCATCAGGATTTTACAAAGAAGAGGATGGAGATTCTTTTATCAATGCTTATAACAAATTAGTTGGTTCTATGAATACTAATAATTATGTTTTGGTTATTAATCTAAGCAATGATTTAAAACCTTCAAGCCCTCCTGTTGCAGACAAATTGACAGATCTAATGAAAAGATATATAGAAGTTCCATTTAAAAGAAGATTTTTACTTACTGAAGGCAATATTATTACAATATCACAATTCAAGAGATTAGGAAAACAAATTCCTGGATGGGATGAAGGAATTGAATATGCAGATAATATGCAAGAGGTTAAGAGTAAATTAGCATAGTATAAAATTAATACATATTATTAAATAAGAGCTGTCTGATGCTTATTAATGTGAGTAGAAGACAGTTTGTTTTTGTGCAAGTAAGTCAGAAAGAGTGTTTTGTTTTAAGTTGGGTACTGCAAAATGGTATATGTATATGTTACGCCAGCTACTTGCTCGTCCTGAGCTCAACAAAAAAATAATGGACATCGAGTCCACTATTTTTTTCTGACAGTCCAGTAGGGCTGTCAGATTAAAAGCTGGGTTCGGCGTCCTGCCTCACTACTCCACATATACATATACCATTTTGCTTGTTTAATTGTCCGTTACAAAACATTTTTTCTTCGTAGTTGATAACGAATTTTAGTAGGTATATATCTTTGACAAAGGGTCCATTTGTATAATAAGAAAAAAATTTTTTATAGTTATGTATTAGTTAAAATTTGAATAAGATAGCGGTTGCAGTTGACCCTGAGCCTACTGAGATGAGGATTACTTTAGAACCTTCTGTGATTCTACCTTTTTCTAGTGCCCTTTCCAATGCCATGATAGGACTTGTTACACCGGTATATCCATATTCATTGCCGACATAGGTTAATTTATCGCTGGATATTCTTAATTTATCCAAAGTGGCTTTTGCGGCTGGATTTGTGAATTGTGAAAAAAGAAAATGGTCTATATCTGTAGGTTGCATACCATTTTCTCTTGCGAGGTCTTTTATGAGTTCTACCCAATAGTCACTTATGAAATCACTTTCAAATGGAACGAAGGTCCATTTTTTATCTTCTTCTGTTACTTTTTCACCTTTTGTTATCTTTGAATATCCAATCTTAGGCATAAGAATATTATCCACTTCGCTGGTTTTTGTATAATGAGTGGAATCAATGAATCCTCTTTTAATGTCTTCTTCAACTTTTTCAAGTACAACTGCTGCTGCTGAATCCCCAAAATTTCCGTAAGTTACTGGATCATTCGTGTTAACTACAGAACTAATTAATAAACCACCCACGACTAATGCTCTTTTAAATCTTTTATTAGTTTGTAATATTCGACTAACTTGGTCAAGTGCAGTTAGCATACCTATGCAGTTGCTGTTGGTATCATATACCATTTTGGCGTTATCTGCTTTTAGGAGATCGGTAAGCATGATTGCATTTGATGGAGAAGTGTATTCTGGTGTATCCGTTGCGAATACTATTATGTCAATATCTTCAGGTTTCATTTTTGCCTGTGCCAATGCATTAATACTAGCTTCATATGCCATAGAAATGACAGTTTCATCTTTATCATCAGAAAGATATCTGTATTCTCTTTCTAGATGAGTCAATAGACCTTGTATTTCAATACCTAATTTATTAAAATGAGCTATAAGTTCATTATTACTGACTTTGTTTTTGGGATGGTATGTCCCAACTCCAATAATATTGATATTAGTATTTTTCATATACATTACTCCCTTTTTTGTAAATTCCAATGCAATATAATAGTTTTTAGGATTTTTACATATATATTTCTTTGTCTATATATTATTATTAATATAATATTCTAATTATTATGAATAAAAAAATAACTAATACAAAATGGACCCTTTGTCAAGGATGAAATAAAAAAAGAGGCTTGGCCTAAGTGAAGTGCCCTATAGACTTGCCTCTTTTCATTATTTGTTTTTTTCAAAGTAGATGGCGTTAAGTTCACCACCGACTAATATTATTATACTACATAGGTATAACCATATTAATAGTATAATTATACTCGCTAGACTTCCATACATATAAGAGAAGTTACCTATTTTATCAATATAGAATGAAAAGATAAATGACATAGCTAACCAACCGATTGTAGAGAGTATAGCTCCTGGTACTACTTCTTTGAAAGTTATCTTTTTATTTGGTGATGCATTATACAACAGTATAAAAAAGAAGAATAGAAGTACCATAGCAAAAAGTATTCTAATGAAGTCAATTATTCCTTCTAACCCTGTGGGAAGATATATATATGAAAATGCTAGGTTAAGAAGCTTATTCCAAAATATAATTAACAAGAAAGTTAGAATCAATACTATTGCAAAAGCTATAGTATATATAAATGACATCAATCTTAAAAAGATATATGAACGAGTTTCTTTTTCTCTATATGCTTTATTAAGACTGGTTATTATCGCCATTATACCTTTTGATGCAGCCCAGATAGTCGCAATAAGTGCAATGGACAATAATGTATCGCTTTGGTTTTTTTCAATATCTGTAGTAATGAATCCTATAACACCAAAAATCTCATCAGGAAAGATGTCTTTGAATTGATAAAGGACATCCACATCTGATAAGGATGTATAACTAAGTATCTGCATAAGAAATAGTATAAAAGGAAAAATGGACAACAGTATATAAAAAGTGAGTTTTGAAGCCCAAGCTGTAATATCATCTGATTGTATTCTCTTGAATAAATTAACGAATACAATGGCTTTTTTAAAATTCATATAAGCTTCCTCCTACTTAATACTATCTGTGTGGATAATTATAGTAATTTTATTATAAGCAAAAACCTTACGTATAGCAAGGGACAATAAAATAAATTGGTTTAATAATTGCAATGTTTTGGTTAATATTGTAGTAGTTCGTTATAATATCATAAAGTAAAATGTAATCATAATTATTCTTAACATTTCAAGGATAAATTAGCCTGTTTAAATTTACTAGGAGACATACCTTTTAGCTGATGAAATGTCCGGGTAAAAGAACAATATGACTTAAAACCAGATGTAAAAGCTATTTCAGTTATTGATAGATCAGTTGACAGTATCAACACACAAGCATTTTTGATTCTAACCTCATTCAAAAAAGATATGAAATTCTGACCAAACTGTTTTTTAAATTGACTACTAATATAAGGTTTACTCAAATGAAATATATTAGATAATTTTTCTAATGTTATATTATCTTGATAGTGTGAATGTACATAATAAATAATTTCCCATATAAGTTTATTGGAATTATTATTGATTGAAGTCTTGGAACTTATGCCTTTTTCTGAGGAACTATCAAGATTATGACGAAAGCGATTAACTATAATGAATAATTCAATTAATTTTGCTTTGATCATTTTGTTTTTGTATATGTAAAAGTTAGTTTGCTCTTGTAGTAATTGTTTCAATATATCTTCAATGATTAATGAGGTTTTTTTATTAAGGTATGTTATGGCAGGTAAATCCGTGAACAATAGTTCATATAAATCTGATGTTGCTGAATCAGTATCATATATTGAGTCCAAGGATATTTCTCCATTGATAAGGGAGACAGTATTACTCTTATCTGCTGATAGTTGATGAACTTGGTAAGGGAGAACAACGCAGAAGGTTCCTGGTTCTATGATATATTCTTTACCATTAAGTTTTTCACTGCCAGTTCCTTGATATACATAGTAGAATTCTACAAAATCATGCTTATGTGGTAGAAAATAATCTAATTGGACTCTTCTATTGATAACAAATGAACTTGAACTGCTGAATTTTAAATCAACTAATTGATTAGCCATAAAAACACCTCACTTACAATGATGTAAACCAATTTTTATTAATAAATATAGAATCATAACTTAACAAAAAACAAATATATACTAGAGTATACTTAAAATTAGTATAATTATCAAGTGTAATTATTGAAATTAACAGATAATTATAATTAGCTGAAAAGATGAATGGAAAAACATTAGTATAAAAGAGTAGAGAGGAGAATGAAGATGATACATGAAAAATATTATAACCTATTAGAAAAGCAAAATAAATTATTGAAGAGAAAGAATATAGTGAAAGATGGATTTTATAACGGGGTTTATGAAAGATATATATATCCTGTTGTAACTAGACATCACATACCTATTCATTGGAGATTTGACTTGGATAAAGAAAGAAATCCTCATTTTATTGAAAAACTAGGTATCAATGCGGTGTTCAATCCAGCTGCTATATATATAAATTCAAAATACTATCTAATATGTCGTGTTGAGGGTTTAGATAGAAAATCTTTCTTCGCTGTTGCAGAGAGTGATAATGGGATAGATAATTTTAGATTCATCAACAAACCTCTTTACTGGGAAGATATTGATAAGGAAGAAACTAATATATATGACATGAGGTTGGTTAGACATGATGATGGATGGATTTATGGTGTTTTTTGTTCCGAAAGTAAAGAAGATAAAGGTCTTCAAGGGGATACGTCTAGTGCTGTGGCTAAGGCTGGATTAGTACGTACTAAGGATTTGAAATCATGGGAGAGGTTACCTAACATAATAACACCATCACCACAACAAAGGAATGTGGTACTTCACCCAGAATTCATCAATTCCAAGTATGCTTTTTATACAAGACCACAAGATGGTTTTATCTCAACAGGATCAGGTGGCGGCATAGCCTTGGGATTATGTGATGACATATTGAATACAGTAATCAAAAAAGAAATGGTTATTGATGAGAAGAGATATCATACAGTCTATGAAGTCAAAAATGGAGAAGGTCCAGCTCCTATAAAAACAAATAAAGGATGGATACATATAGCTCATGGAGTAAGAAATACAGCAGCTGGATTAAGATATGTTCTATACACTTTTGCTACTAGCTTAGAGGACCCTTCTAAAGTAATTGCAAAACCAGGAGGATATTTCGTTGCCCCCTATGATAATGAACGAGTTGGAGATGTATCAAATGTGGTTTTCTGCAATGGAGTCATCGTTAACGAAGAAAATGAAGTATTCATGTATTATGCTTCCAGCGATACGAGAATCCATGTGGCTACAACATCTGTAGATAATTTGATTGATTATACCTTCAATACACCAGAAGATGCCAACAGGTCTTTGGATTGTGTAAAACAGCGTATACAGTTGATTGATAATAATATTAAACTGCTATCGGAATTTTGAAGGATGTATTCCTGTAATCTTTTTAAAAACTGTACTGAAATAATATGGATTATCAAATCCTACCATTTCAGCTACCTCAAAAACCTTGAAGTTACTGTCCTTTAGAAGTTCCTTGGCAGCCTCAATTCTTATCTCAGTAATCTTCTTGGTTATAGTAATCCCAGTTTCCTTTTTGAAAATCTGGCTTATATAATTTGGTGTTAAACCAACTTGCTGTGATATTAATTTTACAGTTATGTTTTTAGTGTATTGATGTCTGATTATATCATTGATCTCATTAACGACATATCTGTTTTTCTGATTGAGTTTATTATTGAAGTAAGCAGTTATTTTATCAAAAAGATCAAGTATATAATTTTTCAATTCAACATAGGTATTCAATTTGTAGATATCATTACATAGTTTAATAGGTTCTTCCACAATGTCGCTAATATTTTCTTGTATCTCATATAATGAACGGGTGGTTATAAAAATAAGCTCGGTAAAAATGCTTTTAGTGTATTCTTCAGGAGTGAATGAAGAGCTTTCAATGTGATTGAAAATCTGACAGAGTACATCGTTAACTGTTGTTAGATTACCTAGCTTTATCCCGTTCAATAATTTTTCTTCTATGATATGTAGTTTAACATATTCAAGTGTATCAGCTCTATAAGTCAAGTCTTTTGAGTTAATTACAGTATTTATACCAGAATAGAACTTATATTCCAAGGAGGTTTCAGCAGATTTATAAGAGCTGTACAGCAATAATATTGAATCCACTTTTTCACCTATGCCTATAGAAACTTTTATTTCAATATATTTATTAAGGGCAGTCAAAAGCTCTTCACAGATATCGCTTATTGATTCTATTTGGTCATAATTGAATATGATGATGAATTCATTTTCATTGATATTGAAGCAGATACCATAATCATAAGAAGCTAATAATTCATTACATATATTTAATATAGACATCAAAATAAGCTCATAATTTTCTTCAGAGTTCTTGGAAAAACTACCAGTGATTTCATCAATCACCATTTTACAGGCAACAAAAGGTTTAGAGCCTACAAAAGGAATATTAAGGAATTTGCATTTGTCATATATTATTTTTTCATCTGAATACTTTCTGAATATTATATTGCAAAGGAACCTGTCTTTAATGGCTGGTATATTATCATATAATTGTTTTTTCAACTGCTTGAATTTGACGGCATGTTCCTTTTCATCATTAATGGAACTAACTACTTTCTCGACAATTTCGATTAATTTATTTCTCTTTATGGGCTTTAATATGTATCCCTCTGTATTTAATTCTATTGCTTGCTGAGCATAAGAAAAATCTTCAATTCCGCTTACTATTATAATTCTAGTTTTATAATTTTGCATTTTCAGTTTTTGAGCCACTTCAATTCCAGTCAGATGTGGCATCCTAATATCAGTGAATAATATATCTGGTTTCATTTCTTCACATAAAGTAAGAGTTTCAATACCATTCTTTGCTACTCCTACTACTTCAATATTATAAGCTTCCCATGGTAGAATATTTTTAAGACCTTCCCTTACAAGTATTTCATCATCAGCAATTATCATCTTTAACATTATTATCCTCCTCATAAATCATAAAAGGCAGGGTAATGGTTGCTGTAATTCCTGTAGTTTCATTTTCTGAAAAGATTATGCCATATGTATCACCGAAGTAGCTTTTTATTCTCTGATTAACATTCTTTAGTCCATAAGAGCTACAGCTACTAGAGGTGTCATTGATTATATTGTTAAGCATATCAATGTCAGCACCTATACCATTATCACTAACTGTTATAATTATATTATTATTTTCCTTGAGACAAACAATTTCAATGAATCCTGGTTCATCAGTAGGTTCTATACCGTGAATGATTGAATTTTCAACTAAAGGTTGAAGAGTTAGCTTGACAATAGAACACTCTTTTATCTCTTCATCGCAACAAATAGAATAGTCAATCATATCTGGAAATCTTATTTTTTGTATGGTCAAATAACTCTCAGTTTGTATTAACTCATTTTTCAATGGTATTATTGTTTTACCTTTGCTTAAGCTGTATCTAAAGAAATCCGATAAGGATGTAACCATTATACTAATATCCTCTGCATCATATTTAAGTGAAAGCCAGTTGACCGCATCAAGAGTATTATATAGAAAATGAGGATTAATCTGAGCTTGTAAAGCTTTGAACTCTGCCTCTTTCTTTTCATTCTCGATTTCCTTTATCTTAACAATTGAGTTCCTGATCTTTTTGTTTGCTGCGTTATAGTGGTCTATCAGGTAACTGAATTCATCATTGAAATGATAATCATCAATCTTGACATATAGATTATCCGTATCAAGAGTACCCATAGATTCTACTAGTTTCTTTATAGGATTGGAGATCCTATTAGCCAGCAATAAAGCGAAGCTTAGACTAATGATTAGTATAATGAGTATAACCAGTTTTATGAATTTTTGAGTTTTATACAGGTCTTTGTTAAGTTCGTTAAGTGGTGTTATTCCAACTATTTTCCAGTTTATATTATTAATGGTTTTGGTAGATAAGAGGGTCTTTGTATCATTGTAGTCAATGATTTTAGTATTAAATGTATTACTATCGTTTATTGGCATATAGGATGAAAAGAAAGATTTGAAATTAGCGTTGATAAACTTGTTTTCAGTACTTGCTATTATCCTATTGTTTTCGTTAAGTACAAATATAGTACTTCCATTAGTGGGTTTTAGATTAATTAGCATCCTGCTTATTTCATTCATTGGCAATTGAATTGTAATTAAACTAGAAAAAGATAAATCATAATTTTTTAATCCGAATAATTTACGAACATAGTTGACTCCTTGAGGCAAGTTTTTGTTTTTACTTCTAGGAAAATACATTATTCTAGGGCTTGAATCTGGGGAAATACTAGGATACCATGATGTTATTTGGACTTCTTCCAAATTGAATATGTTAGTATGGAATTTATAATCACCAAATTGATACACGTATAGTTTGGTCTTGGATTTGTTGAAATAGTTCAATGTGGAAGTATATGTATTAAGAACATTTTCAAAAGCTGAAGATTGAGTAATAGGGTCTTTTATGACTTTATATCTTGAGTATAGGTAATAGTAATGTTTAGATGGTGAATAAGATAATAAATCCAACATTTTATCATCTAAATAAATCTGTGTAACAACTTTATCTATTAGATTGATTTCTTTCAGGATGTTGTTTTCCAGCAAGTTGAAATTCATTTCTAATATGTTTTCCGTTTTACTAGTGAGACTTTCAGTTGATTTAGTATATATGATTGAAGAAATGATAGCAGTTGGAATTATTATGATTAGTAAAAATGTTATAATCAGCTGGTTTTTAATTGTTGATATTCTTTTGGATAAAAATTTCTTGAAAGATAGTAGTTTTTTAATCATTGATTATCACCATATTATATATTTATTAGAAACATATCTTGAGTAAATACTTATTCAGATTATAATGATACAACAGAATGTATATAACGTCCATATAAATATCAATGTTTTTCTAAACATTTCTATTATGATTAATAATAATCTTTGATTTTTCCAATGGAAAGTAATTGTTTTAAATTAGATATTACTTGAAAATAAAATGTTATTATTATAGAATGTGTTTAAAAACAATATGTATGCAAAGGAGAACATAATGAAGATAAAGATTATATCAATTATGATACTGATATGCTTGTTAATGGTTGGATGTGATAATAAGAATATTGATACCCAGACTATGGAATCAAAAGAGTCAGAGGAAAACACTATAACATTCATGGTAAAAGTTATAGATGATAAAACTATCACACCATTAGAAAAACTGATAAAAGAATATAATCGTACCAACAGTAAAAAAATAGTTCTAGAAAAAGTAACTTATGATAAATATCAATGTATATTAAATATGAAAATGATGTCAAAGGATAAGCCAGATATATTTATGATTGATGAAGATTGGTTACAAACATATAATGACAAGAACTGGCTGTTGCCTATAAATACATATCTAAGTGAGAAGGCAGATAAGTCATTAGATAATGTTATTTCTTTGAGTATGCGTACATATCGATTGATTTATAATAAAGACATATTCAAAGAAGTTGGTCTGGATTGGGAGAAACCACCTGTTACCTTAGAGGAATTATATAAAGATGCCATTAAGATCAGTGAAATGAAGATAGGTGAGAGTTATGGTTTTGCACTATATCTAAAAGACAAAGAAAGTGGGTTCCTGAGTCTTCTGGAAAATGCTAATAAGATGAATGGTATTTATTATTATGATAAAGAAAAGGATAGTTATGATTTTAGCATATATAAAGAATGGTTCCAAGTAATGAGGAAGATAAATCAGCAAAGTGGTATATTACAATATGCTACCAAATTGAAAAAGGACAATGTGCTAAAACAATTTGCAGAGAGTAATATAGGCATGATGATTATATCCAATGAAGATTATTATTGGCTTGATAACCAAGAAGACAATAATGTAGGTATAAGTAGTGTACCTATCTGGAATCAAGAAAATATAAATACCAATAATATAAGCATACCGGGTATGTTGATAGGTGTTAACAGTAAATCAGATTCCATTGATGAAATAGTTGAATTCTGTAAAGCATTGACATCAAGAGAATGGGGAATCTACATGTATGAAAAAGGATATATCATACCCACATATAATGTTCAGTTGGAAGAACTGGATGAAATGTTAAATGTAAAGACACCAAAAGAATTCTTACCCCATGAAGAAATGTGTGTATATGAGACAAACAAGGAAAACAAAGAATACGAAAGACAAAGGTTTGACATCTATTTTGATATAATAACAGGTGAAAGACCAATAGAAGAAGGGCTTAACACCTTGAATAGTATAATGAATGAAATTAATGATAGTAATTGATATTTACAGGGTATATTTTATTTTACAAAAGGCATCAATTGATTTTGATGCTTTTTTGTAGTTATTTTTATAGAATCATAGTTATTTGAATTTACATATTTTCAGCAGATTATATAATGAATATACCAAATAAAACAGGGGTGACAATAATGAAAACGCTAAAGAAGCACTTTAGATATTATCCACTTTATTTAATGATTCTGCCAGGATTTCTATTAATATTATGTATGAGATATTTACCTATGGGTGGTATTATAATTGCCTTTAAAAATATAAATTATGCTGATGGCATTATAAGAAGTCCCTGGTGTGGTTTTGATAATTTCGAGTTTCTATTCAAGACCAAAGATGTTCTCATAGCAACTAGGAATACTCTATCATATAATCTTGCTTTTATAGTTTTGGGTATGGTCGTTTCAATTGCTTTTGCTATAGCATTATGTGAAATTCGTAATAGATTTGCAGCTAAAGTTTATCAAAGCATCTTTTTCTTCCCTTATTTCTTATCAATGGTTGTTGTAGCATATATGGTATTTGCTTTTTTAGGAATGGAGAATGGTCTATTGAATAAAAGTATATTCTCATTTTTAAATATTGATAAAATACGGTTTTATGCAGAACCAAAGCATTGGCCATTTATATTGGTATTCGTTAATCTATGGAAAAATGTAGGGTATTCAACAGTAATATATCTGGCAGCTATATTGGGGATAGCTCCAGAATTATATGAAGCAGCAATTATAGATGGTGCCAGCAAATGGCAGCAGATAATATATATAACTCTACCATCTATAAAACCTATAATAATAATATTAGCCATAATGGCTATTGGAAGAATATTCTATGCTGATTTTGGTCTGTTCTATAATGTGCCAATGAATTCAGGGGCTCTATTTTCTACAACTCAAGTTATTGATACATATGTCTATCGTGCAATGACAAAATTAGGGGACTTGGGAATGGCTGCGGCTGCTGCATTATATCAATCGTTTGTAGGTTTTGTATTGGTTATAACAGCTAACTGGATAATAAGAAAAATCGATTCAGATAATGCATTATTCTAGGGGGGGAAGCACAATGAAAAAGAAAGCAGGAGTCAATCAGATTTCTAACAGAGCCAACTGTATAATTAATATCTTTTTTCTTATATATGCAATCTTGTGTATTGCGCCATTATTACTTTCATTGGGTGTATCTTTGACTGATGAAAAAGAAGTCATTCTACATGGTTTTAATTTTATTCCAAGAAAATTTAGCCTAGACGCTTATAGGTTTCTATTTCAAGATGCATCACATGTGCTTAGAGCTTATGGTGTATCCATATTCGTTACTGTGGTGGGTACGTTATTTAGTGTGATGTTGACAGCATTATATGCTTATCCAATATCAAGAAAAGATTTTCCAGCGGCTAAATTCTTTACCTTTTTCATATTTTTTACCATGTTATTCAATGGGGGATTGGTTGCAAGTTTCTATATTAATACTCAATTATTCCATTTCAAGAATAGGTTATATTCCCTGTTATTGCCCTTGATGATGAATCCATTCAATGTATTGATCGTAAGGACGTTCTATAAACAGAGTGTACCAAAATCAATAATCGAATCATCAAAGATAGATGGTGCAAGTGAGTTTCGAATTTTTATTCAAATGGTATTACCTTTATCAAAACCAGCCATAGCCACAATAGCTTTATTTGACACTTTGTGTTATTGGAATGATTGGTTTTCAAGTTTGTTATACATATCAGATGTGAAATTATATTCCTTGCAGTACACCATGTATACTGCTCTCATGAATATCAAATATTTATTGAAATTTGGTGAAACATCATCTGATGCATTGAACAGCTTGGGTACAGTACCAACCCAAACAGTGAGATTTGCAATGGTATTGATAGCAATAGGACCTATAATACTAGCTTATCCTTATTTCCAAAAACATTTTGTAAAAGGATTAACTATAGGTGCTTTGAAAGGTTAGAATAATTACTTAGTAATTATTTTGATTATATATTTATAAAAAAATATTCTAGGAGGTAGTTCTTATGAAAAAATTAGTTTCAGTAATGCTGATAATAGTTTTAACACTATCATTGGCTGCATGTGGAGGTAAGAAGGAAGTTGAGGAAACAAAAGGGGAAAATGCTGATGTAGAAAACAATTCTTCTAATGTTGAAGAAAAAGCAGAGGATAAAGATGAATTAGAATCTGTTACTCTGAAATTTACATATCCAGGTTCACATCAAGAGGATGAAGAAAAAGTTGAAGAAGCTATTAATGAATATTTAAAAGATAAAATAAATGCGTCTATTGATATTGAACCAATAGATTGGTCAGCCTTCGAAGAAAAAACCAGTTTGATGATGGCAACAGGTGATAATCTTGATATGATATTCACTGCATCTTGGATGACTTATTATACAGATGTTGCTAAAAAAGCATATGTGCCAATGAATGATTTGATTGATAGATATGCACCTAAAACAAAAGAATTATTGAATCCTGCATTATTTGAAGGTCCAAAGGTAGATGGAGTCATATATGGTTTATCAACAAACAAAGAAACAGCAGGAGCTACAGGATTATTCTTCAGAAAAGACTTAGTTGAAAAATACAAGTTTGATATATCTAAGATAAAATCTATTAAGGATTTTGAAACTGTTCTAGAACCAATGTTAGAAACTATCAAGAAAAATGAGCCAGGAATATATCCATATTACTCTAATGGCTACAATAGTCTAGTAAGTTTCTATCAACCACTATCCATAGGTGGAGGAGATACTCCAGGGTATTACAATCCTGATTCAGGTAAGATAGAGTATACACAAGAAAGTGAAGAGAAGCTGTTATTATATGATTTAGCTTACAAGTGGGCTAATATGGGATATATTAATGAGGATGCAGTCACAGCAGAGGAATGGGTTCCTAATATGTTCTGTACCTGGATGCCATACAAACCTGGCAAGGATGCAGAGATGTCAGCTCAATTAGGTGTTGAGTTAGTAGGAGAAGTCATAGGTTCTCCTTATACAACTACCTGTGAAGTAACAGGTTCCATGATTGCTATATCTAGAAATAGTAAGAACCCTGAAAGATGTATGATGTTTCTAGAGTTATTGAATACTGACAAGTATCTTAATAATCTATTGAATTATGGTATTGAAGACGTTCATTATTTGAAAGTCAAAGATAATGTAATAGATTTTCCAGAAGGTGTAACAGCTTCTACAAGTACTTATTATCCTTCATCACAATGGATGTTCCAGAATCAATTTTTGAATTATCTAAGAGTCGGGGAAGCAGAGGACAAATGGGAACAATATGATACCTTCAACAAGAGTGCAGTAGTAAGTCCATTATTAGGTTTTGCATTTGACGCTACACCTGTAAAATCTGAGATTGCAGCTTGTAAAAATATTCGTGAAGAATTTGAAAAAGCATTGGTAAGTGGTGTTTTGGACCCAGCCGTAGCTGTTCCAGAATATCTAGAAAAATTAAAAGCCAATGGTTCAGAAAAGATAGTAGCTGAAAAACAAAGACAAGTAGATGCATTCAAAGCTAAAAAATAAATGATATCTAGGTGAAAGTAAATTGAAAAAGTTGGCGTGTAATGGTAACATTAGTTTTGTTACAATGAATCCTTACGAGATTAAAACATTATCATGTAAGCTTATTCCATGTAACCACTAACATACGAAAGGAAGATATTAATATTATGAATGAGTTTCCTTATATGGATACAGCATTATCTTTTGATGAAAGAGTCAACGATTTAGTTTCACGTATGTCATTAATTGAAAAGGTCTCTCAGCTGGTGCATAATGCATCACCTGTAGAAAGACTAGGTATACCTGCCTATAATTGGTGGAATGAGGCACTTCATGGAGTAGCGAGAGCAGGAGTGGCAACAGTGTTTCCACAAGCCATAGCTCTAGGTGCAACTTTTGATGAAGAATTAATTAATCAAGTGGCTACTGTTATATCAGATGAAGGAAGAGCGAAATATCATGAATTCCAACGTCAAGGTGACTGTGGTTTATACAAAGGGTTAACTTTTTGGAGCCCTAATATTAATATATTTAGAGACCCTAGATGGGGTAGAGGTCATGAGACTTTTGGAGAAGATCCATATCTAACCAGCAGATTAGGAGTTAACTTTGTTGAAGGTCTGCAAGGTACAGACGATAAATATCTCAAAAGTGTTGCAACGCCAAAGCATTACGTTGTTCACAGTGGACCAGAGAAAGACCGTCATAGTTTTGATGCTGAAGTTTCAATAAAGGATATTAGAGAAACATATCTGCCAGCATTCAAAGCTTGTGTAACAGAAGGAAAAGCAGAGGCAATCATGGGAGCCTATAATAGAGTTAATGGTGAACCATGTTGTGGAAGTCATTTTCTGTTGCAGGATATTTTGCGTGACGAATGGGGATTCCAAGGACATGTAGTATCGGATTGTGGTGCATTGATGGATTTCCATGCTTATCATCATATTACTAAGAATCCTACCGAATCAGCAGCGTTAGCTCTTAATAATGGATGTGAATTAAATTGCGGAGATACATTTGAATATTTGCTGCTTGCACATGATAAAGGTTTGATTTCTGAAGATACTATAGATGCTGCTGTAAAAAGATTACTAAAAGTCAGATTTAGGTTAGGGATGTTTGATGACAATGAAGATGTTCCATATTCATCAATCCCCTATGAGGTAGTAGCTTGTGATAAGCATAGAGAATTGGCTTTGGAAGTAACTAAAAAATCAGCGGTACTATTAAAAAACAAAAACAATATTTTACCTCTAGATAAAAACGAAATTAAATCCATAGGTGTAATAGGTCCTAATGCCAATGATAGAAGAGTGTTGGTAGGAAACTATAATGGAACACCTATCAGACATGTAACGGTACTTGAAGGGATACAGAATGCAGTCAATGATAATACACGTGTATATTATGCAGAAGGCTGTAAATTGATTGAGCCTGAAGTAAGTATGTGTCAAGAGAAGGACAGCGGATTTTCTGAAGCTATATCCGTAGCCAAGACGTCAGATGTAGTTATCATGTGTCTTGGATTATCGCCAATAATTGAAGGTGAGCAAGGAGATGCAGCCAATTCAGATGCATCAGGAGATAAAATTCATTTGGATCTACCTGGACAACAACAAAAACTCATGGAAGAAGTATATAAGACAGGAAAACCAATTATATTAATTTTATTAAATGGAAGTGCTGTTGCAATAAACTGGGCTGATGATAATGTAGATGCAATATTAGAGGGATGGTATCCAGGTGGAGAAGGGGGTAATGCTATAGCTGATATTATTTTTGGAGATGATAGCCCTTCAGGTAAATTACCAATAACTTTTTATAGGTCACTAGATGATATACCATCATTTGATGATTATAGTATGAAGAATAGGACATATAGATATTTCGAAAAAGAACCTTTATATCCTTTTGGATATGGTCTTAGTTATACATCTTTTGAATTCTCTAACTTAGTACTTTCAAAAGATATATTACAAATGGGAGAAGATTTATTAATCAATGTTGACGTTACTAATACAGGGGATTTATCAGGATATGAAACTGTCCAGTTATATGTAAAGGACTTGGATGCTTCAGTAGATATCCCTAGGTATGAATTAAAAGGATTCAAAAAGGTATTATTGAAGCCGGAAGAAACAAAGACAATAGAATTGGTACTAAAACCTAGACAATTAGCTTTAATAGACAATGATGGAGAATGTAAGCTTGAACCAGGCAGTTTTCAGATATTTGTAGGTGGAAGTCAGCCAGATGGTAGAAGCATACAATTAACTAATCAAAAAGTATTAGATGCAACATTTGAGGTTGTAGGTAACGTAACTACCTTAGAATATTAAAGCTCAGATTAACTAATAAATGATGAGAGTGAGGGATTCTGGTAAATATAAGAGTGGGTTATCGAGCTTAATATAATATAAAAATAAGTTTTATAAGGAGGAAAATAAAATGGGACTTAAATGGAGAAGGTTTCTGGTTTTATTCCTTGTTTTTGGCTTGATGCTCACTATTACAAAACCTTATACTAATTCTTATGCATCAAATTTTATTACAATATATTGGGAAGATGAAAAACAGGAAATTGACGGGTTCGGATTCTCAGGAGCTGACTGGTCACATATACCATATCAATTACAAGAACCTGAAAGAACAGAAGTAATGGATTTATTATTTAATATTGACGATGGTATTGGGGCGTCAATATGCAGAAGTGAAATACATCCCGAGTATTCACCTGCATTAGGAGAATATGATTTTGTTAACATTAAACCTGAACAATTATGGTATATAAAAGAAGCTGAGGCTAGATGTGTGGATAAACAGATTGCAACTGCCTGGACACCTCCAGCATTCATGAAAACCAATAATAGCCAAACACATGGTGGATATCTGATTGAAGAATATTATAATGATTTTGCTGATCTATTAAGTGAATTTGTAGTTCAGTTTGAACAGCTTCATGGTATTGATTTTTATGCAGTATCAATGTGTAATGAACCTAATGCTAGCATTTTTCTGAATTGGAATTCATGTTCTTGGAAGGGCGAACAGATCAAGACTTTCATTAAAGACTACATGAAACCAGCATTCGTTGCAAAAGGAATAGATGACACCAAGTTCATTATAGCAGAACCTTCTTGGTGGTCAGAATCATTGATGGAACCTTCGTTAAATGATCCTGTCACCTGTGATATGATTGATATAGTTGGATCACATCAATATCAACTATCACCTTCTAAGTTCACGACAGCTTTTTCCAAAGGCAAAAAAGTATGGCAAACAGAAGTATGTGACCCAGGACATTTTGATGTTGGTATTGGTGAAGGGCTTAGATGGGCTAAGAATATTCATGAATTCATGGTAGATGCAGAAGCAAGCGCATACCTTTATTGGCAGGGAGTAATGAGAGAGGGTAGTGAAGGATTAATTTGCACTAATTCAGATTTTACTGATTATGTTATGACTAAGAGATACTATACTTTTGGACATTACAGCAAGTTTATCAGACCAGGGTATGTACGTATTGGCACATCGGATACAGGAATCTCTGATACTTATATATCTGCGTATAAGAACAAAGAAACAGGAGATTTTACTATAGTGGCAATTAATGATACTGATAAAATACAGCAGTTTGACCTGTTAGCTGATGGATTCAGTGCTGATAAGCTGACACCATATATTACAGATGATACTCTGGATATGCAAAAGGGTAGTCAGGTTCCTTATAATGATGGTACATATTATATTGCATTACCACCAAAGAGTGTAGTTACATATGTGGGTAAGGAAAATAGTAATACATTAACAGACGTAGAGGTTATTGAAGATAATCTAGAAGATTGGTCTATGGTTTATTCAAAATCAGAGGGATGGTTCTTGGATTCATCCAATTCAGAGTATTTTGAAGGAGATTTATCAAGAGCTTCTAGGAATTCTGGTAAGAATGAAGAGTTAGTATATTATTTTGATGGAAAAGATATTAATTTCTTTGAGGTGAAATTGTTCCAGTATTGGTATTTTGATGCTCTTTCCTTCTATGCATCTGGGGACAATATAAACTGGATTGAAATTCCACATAGTTCATATCCTAAGGAATGGCAAGGCAGTAGGTGGTATAAGATGGTGCACATTCCAAGATATATCCCTGAAGGTACTAAATACATAAAAGTAAAATTAACTGACAACAGTACTTGGGAAAAACAGATATCTAAGATTAAATTTATTCTTAGCGAATAAAGATAGTTTTGATGATATCTAATCATTTGATAACGTACAAATAAAAGTCTGTATAATTTCTCTGTGAGAGATTTATACAGACTTTTTATATCCTGCATTATGGGATATTACATATTTTTAATTAATTTATTAGATGGTTTGATTATCAGTAATTCCTTATTTCGTTCTAAATATACAAAAAATTTTGCTATTGGTATTGACATATATATTTGGTTTGGGTAAAATAATAATATATACACAATAACCGATAGAATTATTCGGTATTTGAAAGGAGAGTTTAATTATGAGTAAAGTATACAACAATATATTAGAATTAGTAGGTAAAACACCATTAGTGAAAATCAATAATCTAAATGATACACATGCTAACATATTTGGAAAAGTGGAATATTTTAATCCAGGTGGAAGCATAAAAGACAGAATTGGTCTAGCTATGATTGAAGATGGTGAGAAGCAAGGGCTAATAAATAAGGATACAGTTATATTAGAGCCTACAAGTGGAAATACTGGAATAGGTATAGCTATGACCGGTGCAGTAAAAGGCTATCGTGTTATACTGACTATGCCAGATACAATGAGCAAAGAAAGACAAAATCTATTAAAAGCTTATGGAGCTGAATTGGTTTTAACACCAGGAACTAAAGGAATGAAAGGGACAATTGATAAAGTTGAAGAATTAAAACAAGAATATCCTAATCACTTTGTTCCACAACAATTTAATAACGTATCTAATCCAGAAATCCATAGAAAGACTACAGCTCTTGAGATAATAAATGATATGGATGGTAAGATTGATATTCTGGTTGCAGGTGTTGGAACAGGAGGAACAATAACTGGTATTGGTGAAATTCTAAAAGATAAGATTGATGGTGTCAAAATTGTTGCAGTAGAACCAAATAACTCAGCAGTTTTATCAGGTGAAAATCCAGGTCCACATAAATTACAAGGGATAGGAGCAGGATTCGTACCTAATGTATTGAATAAAGATGTGATAGATGAGATAATAAAAATAAAAGATGAAGATGCTTTTGCTACAATGAGAAGATTAGCCAGAGAAGAAGGAATGCTTGTTGGTATTTCATCATCAGCCGCAGTTTTTGCAGCATTACAGATAGCTGAGAAAGAAGAAAACAAAGGTAAGAATATCGTTGTAATATTACCAGACAATGGTGAAAGATATTTATCTATGAACATATTCTAGACGAAGAATTATCATACACAAAATTTGTTATTATGAGGTGCAATAATGAATATATCCAATAAAACTAGATATGGATTAAGATCAGTAGTATATCTAGGAATAAATTATGAAAAAGAAAATATCTCCATCAAGGAAATATCTGATAAAGAAGGTATATCAAAAAGATACTTGGAACAGATATTTGCTGAACTGAAAAAAGGTGGAATCATTAATAGTACCAAAGGAACTAAAGGAGGTTATTTTCTAACAACTAAGCCTTCTGAAATTACAGTAAGCAGTATTATTAAATTACTTGAAGGGAACTTAAATGTCATTCAAGAAATAGACGATTATAATATAGAAGACTTAGAATATACTATAGTCAACAAAGTATGGAACAAAATGTCACAAGCACTAATTGATGCAGTTGATAGTATTACTATTGAAGATATTATTAACGATTATAATTCACTTAGCAGAAACATGTTTTATATATAATAGTTTTATATATGTTACAAAAGATAAATTAGGAGAAATAAAAAATGAAATTAGGTACATTGTGTTATATAGAAAAAGATGGTAGAACTCTTATGCTCCATAGGGTAAAAAAACAAAATGATATTCATGAAGGTAACTGGATTGGTCTAGGAGGAAAAATAGAAAACGGTGAATCACCAGAAGAATGCGTTATCAGGGAAGTTAAAGAAGAAAGCGGTCTAACCATAAAAGATCCTGACCTAAGAGGAATTTTAACTTTCCCTGAATTCGGCAAAGATAATTGGTACGTTTTTCTCTATACAGCTACTGAATTCAATGGAGATTTAATTGAATGTAACGAGGGCAATCTAAAATGGATTGATAATGAGGATTTACTAAACCTAAAAATGTCAGAAGGAGATAATCTCTTTTTGAAATGGCTAAAAAAATACAAAATGTTTTCAGCCAAATTTATTTATGAAGGTAAAAAATTAATAGATTATGATTTAGTAGTTAATTATTAATAATATTAATTTTGATGGGAACTTGTAATAAAAGAAGCTATAATAATTTTAATAGGATAACGAACAATGTTAAAGCAAGAATGGAGATAGTAAAATGGCTGAAAAGAAAGATGCAAGAGTAATATTGACTAAGGAAGATTTAATTGAACAGTTTAGTAAATGTGGAGTAGCAAAAGGACAGACAATATTTGTTCATACTTCATTAAAGAGTATGGGATTTGTTGTTGGTGGAGCAGAAACCTTGATTAGGGCGCTTCTTGAGATAGTTGGACCTGAAGGTACACTAATGATGCCATCTCAAACTTGGAAAAATCTTGATCCTTCAACAGGGGTTCATTGGGAAGAACCAGAAGAATGGTGGCCTATAATCCGTGAAAATTGGCCAGCTTATGATAAAGAGGTTACACCTGCAATTGGTATGGGGGCAGTAGCTGAAATGTTTAGAAAGTGGCCAGGAGCAAAAAGATCAGATCATCCAGCTAGGTCAATAGCAGCAGTTGGTAAACATGCAGAATATATCACAGAAGAACATGACTTGAGTAATATTTTTGGTAAGAATTCTCCTGTAGATAAATTGTATCAATTAGATGGATACGTATTGTTAATCGGCGTTGGATATAATAAAAATACTTCATTACATTTAGCAGAAACTAGAGCTGACTTTGGTAGTAAGAAATTTGCAAATGAAAGTAGTGCAATTAACATCAATGGTAAAAGAGAATGGGTGATATATAATACTCAAGTTGTAGATGATGAAGACTTTATAGAATTAGGTAATGAGTATGATAAAGAAAACAATATTGAAATCCATAAAGTCGGAAATGCTGATGTAAGATTTATGAAGCAAAGACCATTAATTGACTGGACAGTTGACTGGATGGAAAACAATAGAAAATAGAAAATTATTATTGACAAATCAAAACTATATTGATATAATGATTAAAATAATTTAACGTAAAAAAGTGATAAAGCATAAAAGCAAAGAAGAGGAAGAGTACTTTATTTTGGAAATATAGAGAGGAGATGCTGGTGGAAATTCTCCATGAAGAAATAATGGAAGGTAGCCTTGGAGCTGTGAACCGAAATCGTAAGAGAGTAGACTTCAACGGAATCCCACCGTTAATAGGGAGCTGATATCAGATAAATCATTTATCTCGTATTAGACTAAGTGGCATAATATGCAATATAGGTGGTACCGCGGAGATAATACCTTCGTCCTTTTAATACAAGGACGAAGGTTTTTTAATTCTTGCAGAAAATTTGAATCTATTTACAATCAAAAATTATAATAATAAAAAGGAGATGTTACATATGTTATTAACTGGTGCAGATATAGTTGTTGAATGTTTAAAGGAACAAAAAGTAGATACCGTATTTGGGTATCCAGGAGGAAATGTAATTCATATTTACGATTCATTGTATAAGAATAAAAAGTATATTAAGCATATTTTAACTGCTCACGAACAAGGAGCATCACATGCAGCAGATGGTTATGCAAGGTCTACAGGTAAAGTAGGGGTTTGTATTGCTACTTCAGGACCAGGGGCAACCAATCTTGTTACAGGTATCGCTACAGCTTATATGGATTCAGTACCAATGGTTATAATAACAGGTAACGTTCCATTATCTTTACTTGGTAAAGACAGTTTTCAAGAAGTAGATATAGCAGGAGTTACTGCTCCTATAACAAAGCATAATTATATAGTTAAAGATATAAATAAGTTGGCTGATACCATAAGAGAAGCTTTTTATATAGCTAGTGAAGGAAGACAAGGACCAGTACTTATTGATATCCCAAAAGATATTGCCATGACTACTACTGATTATGAATATACAGAACCTAAATTAGTAGAAAGATGTACTAAAAATATTACTGAGGAAGCTATAGAGAACGCATTAGAACTTATAAATAAATCAAAACAACCGTTCATATATATTGGCGGTGGTGTAGTTAGATCAGAAGCATCAAAAGAATTGTTGGAGTTCGCTGAGAAAATTGATGCACCAGTAACCTCTAGTCTAATGGGGTTAGGAGGTTTCCCTAGCAGCCATGAATTATTTACTGGAATGATTGGAATGCACGGAACAAAAGCATCCAATAAAGGAATAAATAAGAGTGACTTGATAATTGCCATAGGTGCTAGATTCAGTGATAGGGTTGTAAGTAAAGTTGAGAAATTTGCCCCTAATGCTAAGATACTTCATATTGATATTGATCCTGCTGAGATTAATAAGAACGTTGTTTCATATCATTATATAGTTGGAGATATTAGAGAAGTATTGAAGCAACTTAATAATAATATTACAAAGCAAGATAGAATGCAGTGGGTAAACAAAATCAAAGGATACAAAGATAAATATCCATTAAGATATCCTGATAATGGTCTAAAAGCACAATATATCATAGAAAAACTTAATGATATTACAGACGAAAATACTATAGTAGCAACAGAAGTAGGACAGCATCAAATGTGGACTGCTCAATATTATAATTTCAATAGTCCTAAGGAATTCTTGACTTCTGGAGGACTTGGAACAATGGGATTTGGTCTAGGAGCAGCAATAGGAGCACAAGTTGGTAATCCAACTAAAACAGTAATTAACATTGCTGGTGATGGTTGTTTTAAGATGAATCTTATTGAACTTGCTACAGCAGTTAACTATAATTTGCCAATAATTATAATACTTATTAATAATAATTCTCTAGGAATGGTTAGGCAATGGCAGTCATTGTTTTTTGATGGAAGATATTCAGAGACTACTCTTAATCATGCTACAAATTTTGTTGGATTGGCTGAGAATTTTGGAATGAGAGGATTAGAAATCTCTAGAAAAGAACAAGTTGAGGATGTATTACAGGAAGCTATTAATTGCAAAGGACCAGTATTAGTTCATTGCAGAATTCATGAAGATGACAAAGTATTTCCAATGGTTGCTCCAGGAGAAGCCATAGATTCATTGATTATGGAAGGTTAAAATATATGATTTTTAAGTAAAAGGGGCTTTGATAGCTCCTTTTTTGATATAATTTCGTAATCGTTTCCAACATAATATTGTATGAATTTCATATATATAATAATGGAGGTGATAAACATTAAACTTATAAAATTATACATGAGTATAGTATTGTTTCTTGCTATTGGAATACTTTTGATTAATCATAATGCCACAATTGCAAAGAACAACTCTATTGCTAGCGAAGCAAGAGAATATATTGATGAGCAAAAAGCAAAGGAGATTGCCATATCTTATTTTCAAAAATACTTTGATATCAAAATAATAGCTGATGATTACTTTCAGTATAATAGATACATCAATATAGATAATAAACACAATAAAACTGGTAAAGAGTACTGGGAAATTGTATTTAGTACCTTTGATAGATCGAAATTGAGGGATATCAAAACTCAAGAAGAAGCAGACAAAATTAATGAGGAACGCAAAAAATCTGTCACATATTATGCTAAGATAGATATTCATGATGAGGAAATATTAGAGATAGGGATAATTGATAACGATAATAATAAAGGTCTAACCATTGAAGAGTTAAGAGATATAGAAATCTCAACTGAGGATGCCAAGAAAATCACACTTGAATTTATAAAAGCAAAAGAATTAATTAAGGAAATAGAAGAATTAGAATTTCTAGGTGAAATAAGAATTGCTCCAGATAGTTGTTATATAGCATATGAATATAAAAAAGACAGAGCTATAATTATTAGAGTAAATTCACTCTCTCAAGAAGTATCGTGTTTTAGATTTACAACAAAGGAGCAAGCAGAAAAAGCTATAGAAGTTAATAAAAACAACGATAAAGATGGAGGTATAGGTTAATAATTCATTTTAGTTTCAAGGGAAGATTTAATCTTCCCGATTTTTATTTAATCAAATTTCTTTAATACATAATAATAAGGCTTGTAATGCCTATATTTATAATCTCCAGATTTCCATTGTACAAATAAATATGTGTTACCGTTTATTTCTTGGATAATATATTGGGATTTTGTTTGTTCTAGTGGAAATTCTGTAACAAAGCCTTTAGTCCAATTTGACTCTTTTCGCTCTTGAATACTACCATCTTCATTAAAAGTTAAAGAGTCAATAAATAATTTTCTCTCAGTTTCTTTGGGTGTATATCCTTGATAGTCTTCAACAAAATCAACTGTTTTCCATTTACCTATAACTCGTTCATCACTTGTAAATGGTATATCAATATTTTCAATTATGCGATTACTATAACTATGAATTATAATTCCTAAATTAAGTATACTTAAAATTATTAGTACAACTACTATAGTTACTGATTTTTTCTTATTGAATTTGTGGCCTAGTGATACTGCTATACCTATAATTCCTAGTATTGATAACAAGATAATCAGTAAAGTTGAAATAACAATTCTAGTAGTGAATATTTCTAAGGCACCATTAAGTATTAATATAATAATAATGCTAGTGGTCACCAATAATCCTGAAATAGTAGCAAGTAAAGGTTTTTTGATGATTTGACCTGATATTATGTACAAACAAGTAAATAATACATAAACTAAGAAAGCAATGTTAATATAAATAAATCCTCTTAATGTTTTTATACTATTGGAAATATCTAATGTACTCAATAATATACTTACAAAAACAATACAATAAAGATACACTACTAAAGCATTTGCAATTAATATTTGTAAAATGCTTTTTGGAATGAGCATCATATGTTCTTTGTTTTCAAATATTACATTCTTCGCAAGATGAGCAATTTTTTTATCTATAACATATAAAAAACCAACAATAATTACTATCTCTTGAAATAGGACCATTTTATAATGCTGATTTGGATATATTAATGTTTTAGCTAAATATGTACAAATAATAACTCCTACTATCACACATATTATTTTATAGAAATCTCTTTTGAATTCATACTTAATTAAACTTTTCATTTCATCACCTCTTTAAAAGTTTTCTCAATGGATTGACTTTTTTGGAATCGTAGGTCCTCACAATCATGAATACCCAACATTTGTCCTTTTTTTATGAATATAACTTTATCTAATAGCTTCTCTACTTCTTGAATTAAATGAGTTGCAATAATAATAGTAGAATCATCATCAATATTATTAATAATAGTATCTATTACCTGTTCTCTCACGAGGGTATCCATACCGCCTAACGGTTCATCAAATAGATAAAGTTTAGCCTCTCTGGCTATTGAAAGAGATAAACGTAATAGTTGGGTCATACCCCTCGATAGATTCTTTATTTTTTCTGAATAGGGTATATCAATATTAATGTCTTGTAATATGCTATCAAATTTATTTTCGTTAAAGTCATCATACATATCTTTATAAAAGCTTCTAATATCCTCTACACTCATCCATTTTGGGATAGCATTATTTTCTGTAAGCAGTGATACATAACCTTTAGTTTTTTCATTGGGGTTTAGTCCATCTATCAATACTTCTCCGTGGTTGTAGGGTATAAGACCAGCTACAGTATTCATGAAAGTTGTTTTACCACTTCCGCTAGGACCCAGTAATCCAACAACTTCACCTTTATCAATATGAAAACTTATATCATCCAGAGCTTTATGCTTGCCATAGCTTATTGATAGTTTCTTGATATCTAACATACTTAATCTCCCTCCACATAAGAATCAATAATCTCTAAGATTTGTTTTTTACAGAATCCCATATTTTTCATACGATTAGAAAAAGCGATAACAGTTTCTTTTGCTATGTCATTTCTTAGATTATTAATCATATCTTCATTATCAGTTACGTAAGAACCCATACCCCTCTTGGATATAATTAATCCTTCGCTTTCCAACTCTCTATAAGCTCTTTGAACAGTGTTGGGGTTTACTTTTAGATCTTTTGCTAATTCACGTACAGAAGGCATTTTATCACCTTCTTTCAATTCTTTTTTTATTATTAACTCTTTTAGATAAGATAATATCTGGACATACACAGGGATATTATTATCAAATTCCATAAATGTTTGCCTCCTATTGCATACTGTATTAATACTATAATACAGTTAAAATATATTGTCAAGTAAGATTATCTCTAATCTTACAAAAATGTAAGTTTATTATACTATTTGTAAGATGAATTTATTGTTAATACAGTTTATTTTGCTTATAATAGGTTTGTAATTAGCAATAAACAATTTATTAAATAAGATTTCTTTTGTAATGAAGAAATATGGAGGATATATATTATGAAACAAATAATTAAAGTCAGTAATGTGACAAAAGTCTATGGCTCCAAATTAAATAAGACAACTGCACTTGTGGATATTAATTTTGAAATCAATCAAGGTGAATTTGTTGGAATCATGGGTCCATCAGGTTCAGGTAAAAGTACACTGCTTAATGTTATATCAACAATTGATAGAACGACTAGTGGTACAATAAGCTATGAAGGCAAGGATATAGGTTCTTTGAAAGAAAATGAACTTTCTGATTTTAGAAGAAATGAACTTGGTTTCATTTTTCAGGATTTTAACTTGCTTGATACACTAAGTGTTGAAGAGAACATAGTTCTCCCACTAGCTATTTCTAGAATGAATGTAAAAGAAATCAAAAAAAGATTACAAGATGTTACTAAGATACTTGGCATCAATGACATACTAAAAAAATATCCATATGAGATATCAGGAGGACAGAAGCAAAGAACTGCTGCTGCAAGAGCTATTATCAATAATCCTAGGCTGGTGTTAGCGGATGAGCCAACAGGGGCATTGGATTCCAAGTCGTCAGCTGAACTTCTTACATGTATGAAAAGGTTGAATAAGGAGTATAACAGTACAATTCTTATGGTAACTCATGATGCGTTTGCTGCAAGTTATTGTGACAGAATCTTATTTATAAAAGATGGTAATATCTTTTCTGAACTTATTAGTAATGGCGACAGAAAAGAATTTTATAATAAGGTTATTGATGTGCTTGCAATGATGGGGGGAGACCTTAATGACGTATTATAGTATTATGTTCAACAATATGAAGAAAAGTTTTAAGAACTATTATATATATATTATGTCCACCGTATTTAGTGTTTTGATATTCTACTTATTTTGTTCAATTAAGTATAATACACAAATAGTATCGGCTATCAATTCATCAGATAAGGTTACGACAGTGTTTTCTGCTACTAGTTATGTAGTATTAATGTTTTCATTGATTTTCATATGGTATTCAAATTCATTTTTTGTTAAAAAGCGAAAAAAAGAAATTGCCCTGTATTCTTTGTTAGGTTTGAAGAAGAAAAAAATAGGTAGGATGCTGTTTGGAGAAAACATGATTATAGCAGTTATATCCTTAGTAATTGGTATTGCTGTGGGTACCTTGTTTTCAAAATTATTTGTTATGCTTCTTCTTAGGATGATGAACGAATTTATTTATGTAAGTTTCTCTTTTTCAATAGAGGCAGCCAGGGATACTGTTATATTTTTCTTTATAATATTTTTGTTTGCATCTTTTCATAGTTACAGGATAATATACAAAGTCAAACTTATTGAATTGTTTACATCAGCTAGGAAAAAAGAAAAAGCATTTAAGACTAGACCAATTTTTGCGTTAATTTCACTAGGTTTAGTTATTTATGGTTATTCCTTATCACAACATATGGTTAATAGTATGTTTGTAATTAATGTTTTTCTTGTACTTGGTAGTGTTATTGCAGGTACATATGGTTTATTCTCCTATTTTCTTGTTTTTATGGTCAGAGTTCTCAAGAAGAGAAAGAAAACATTTTATAAGGGAAATAATATATTAGCAATATCTAATATAGCTTACAGGATTAAGAGTCATACAGTTACTTTTGCTACCATTGCAGTTCTAAGTGCTTCAACAATTGCATCGCTAGGTATGGTAGATAGTGTTTATTATGATTTTAAAACTAATGAAGCAGAGAATTATCCATATTCTTTCACTTATAATTATGTTGATGAAGAGCTGAATAATAAAGTACTGGATATAGTTAATAGTAATAAAACTAATGATTTGATAGGGAGTATTAAAATAGATAGAGCCAAAGTTAGTGTTAAGCTCAATTATGATTTTGAGACACAGCTTAGTGAGTGGAATCTAGGTGCAGTAAATACTTATTATATCATCTCTAATTCTACTTTTAATAAGATGATGGAAATAAGAGATATGGATAAAGGTGTAGAATTAAAAGATGATGAGTGTGTAATTAATTATTCAAACCTTATGCTCTATGACATGACTAAGTTGAAAGATTATACGCTGGATGCATTCACTGATAAGATACCTAAAAAAGTGCTGACTATAAAAGAAGTTTATAAACAAGCTATGGTCAGAAACGGTTATGACCCAGAATATTTAGTTGTAAGTGATAAAGTCTATAATGAATATATTAGTGGTGGAGCAGAAACTGACAGCTTTTATGGTATAAATGTGACCAAATCTCTTCACAGCAAGGAATTAGTAGATGAAATTGAGAAGGTAATTCCAGAAGAATCAAGATTCGAGACATATTATTATCATTTTAGAGATGCTAATGAAACGTATGTAGTTCTACTATTCGCGGCATTCTTCATTGGTATTGTATTCTTGATATCTACAGGAAGTATAATATATTTTAAATTAATTACTGAAGCTAATGATGAAAAAGATAGATATACTATTCTTAAAAAAATAGGTGTAAGTAAAAAAGATATTACAAGATCTATAAAGAAACAAATATTAATGATGTTCTTGTTACCGCTAATAGTTGGACTTTTCCATTCAGGATTTGCTCTAAGTGCTTTTAATAAAGTATTGCATGCACATATTTTAACACCTGTAATAATTACTATGGTAGGTTACACAGTGATTTACTTCATATATTATTATCTTACAGTTAATTATTATAAAAAGATTATATTAAAAAAATAATTATATAAGTTAAATTTATGCTATAGATATAAATTCAGTTAAGAAACCATGGTTGACGCTAATGTTAACCATGGTTTCAATACTGTAAAGATTAATTTGAGTCAGTTTTTATTTGATTTTGTATCTATATCATGATATTCTATAAAATATTGCAAGAGTCCATATATATAAGGTGTATGGGATTAATGACATGACATACGAAATTGAATGAGGTGTTTTTATAGATGTTAAGTGTAGAAAAAGTCAACCATGATTTTGGCGGAAGAATTATACTAAGCGATGTTTCTTTTAGATTGAAAAAAGGTGAGCATGTGGCTCTAGTTGGACCAAATGGAGAAGGTAAAAGTACATTTCTCAAGATAATAACCAACAAACTTATGCCAGACGAAGGCGTAATTAAATGGTCACCCAAAGCAAAAGTAGGTTACTTGGACCAACATGCAGAATTACAAAAAGGATGTAGCATCAGAGAAGTTTTAAAAGATGCTTTTAAGGAAGATTTCCAGTTAGAAGAAAAAATGATACAGATCTATGATGAAATGGCTAATTTTACTGAAGAAGAAATGACGGCTAAATTAGAAGAGGCTGCCGATATACAAACAAAACTTGATCATAGTGGATTTTATGTAATTGATTCAAAGATTGAAGAAGTAGCTAATGGTCTGGGACTTGGTGATATTGGTTTGGATAAAGATGTTAGTGAGCTAAGTGGTGGTCAACGTACGAAAGTATTATTGGTGAAGTTACTATTGCAAAGACCAACTATCCTATTATTGGACGAGCCGACTAACTTTCTTGATGAAAATCATATTGAATGGTTAAAAAGATATCTTGAGGAGTATGAAAACAGTTTTATTCTTATCTCCCATGATATTCCTTTTGTGAACAGTGTAGCATCAGTAATCTATCATATAGAGAATGGTGAATTCACAAGGTATACAGGAAATTATGATGATTTTATAAGGATGTATGAGATTAAGAAACGACAAGCCGAGCAAGCATTTGAAAAGCAACAAAAAGAAATTGATAAATTAGAAGATTTTATTGCAAGAAACAAGGCTAGAGTAGCTACAAGAGGTATGGCTAATAGTAGACAGAAAAAATTAGATAAAATGGAGAAAGTTGAAAAGATTAGAGAAAAACCTATGCCAAAATTTAATTTCAGATACGGTAGAGCATCAGGCAAGACCATTTTTGAAACTAAGGATATGGTATTAGGTTATAATGAGCCATTGACCAGTCCGCTGAATATGATATTGGAAAGAGGTCAGCGAATTGCAATAAAAGGTGTCAATGGACTTGGAAAATCAACGTTACTAAAAACTTTATTGGGAATCATTAAACCTTATTCAGGCAAAGTCATATTAGGTGATTATCTTGAAATTGGTTATTTTGAACAAGAGTCCAATCCTGATAATGTAAAAACTGCTATTGATGAAATATGGGAAGAATATCCTGTACTTACGAATTATGAAGTTAGACAGGCACTGGCAAAATGCGGACTTACCAATGAGCATATAACAAGTCAAATGAAAGTATTAAGTGGAGGAGAAGCGGCAAAAGTAAGACTTTGTAAATTGATGTTGCGTGACATTAATGTGCTTGTTTTAGATGAGCCTACTAACCACTTGGATGTTATAGCCAAAAATGAATTAAAGAAAGCTATAAAAGAGTTCAAGGGTACTTTGATAATGGTATCCCATGAACCAGAGTTTTATAGGGATGTTATAAATGATGTTTGGAATTTGGAAGACTGGACAACAAAAATTATATAGGAAATATGATAAATTATCTTTACTTGACCAACTAAATTGAATACCCTTAATGAGAATAAAAATGAAGAATATTTACAAAATATGCTGAAACCAATTGTAAAAAGTTTAGAAATTCGATATAATAGGTGAGGAAATTCTATAAAATGGCTTCATTCGTCATTTTTAACAGCATATAGTTATTGACTCCTATTGTTAGTAGTCTTCGTTAGTCAAATCTCTAGTACTAACTTGAAGAGCATGACAGTATGAGTTTGACATTCTATATAACATAATAATGCGATGTGATAAGTATTATCATTATCGTTCATTCATTAAGGGAGGAAAAAGAGAATATGATGTACACTCATGAAGTGAAAAACATGTGTTGTGTTGCAAAAGGTCCTAACCATGGTCCAGCGCCTATCCCTCAAGAAGGAAAATGGGTTCAAGCAAAAGAAGTAAAAGACATTTCTGGTCTTACTCACGGTGTTGGCTGGTGTGCGCCTCAACAAGGAGCATGTAAGCTTACATTAAACGTAAAGGATGGTATTATTCAAGAAGCTTTAGTAGAAACATTAGGATGTTCAGGAATGACTCATTCAGCTGCAATGGCTTCAGAAATTCTACCAGGAAAAACTATTTTAGAAGCATTAAATACAGATTTAGTATGTGATGCTATCAATACTGCAATGAGAGAACTATTTTTACAAATAGTTTACGGAAGAACTCAAACTGCTTTTTCAGAAGATGGACTTCCAGTTGGTGCAGGTCTTGAAGATTTAGGAAAAGGTCTTCGTTCACAAGTAGGTACTATGTATGGTACTCTTGATAAAGGTCCTCGTTACCTTGAAATGGCTGAAGGCTATGTTACTAAAATAGGTTTAGATGAAGACGATGAAATAATTGGTTATGAATTCATTCACTTCGGTAAAATGATGGATATGATTAAAACTGGTATGGACGCAGTAGAAGCAATGAAAAATGCAACAGGTACATATGGTAGATTTGCAGACGCTGTTAAAACAGTCGATCCAAGACACGAATAGGAGGTTAGTAATATGGCATTATTTGAAGGATACGATAGAAGAATTAAAGGCATAGAAAAGACTTTAAAAGAAAATGGCATTAGTTCTATTGAAGAAGCTAAACAAATATGTGATGAAAAAGGTATTGACGTATATGAAATTACTAAATCTATTCAACCTATTTGTTTTGAAAACGCATGTTGGGCTTACATTCTAGGTGCAGCAATTGCTATAAAAAGAGGAATAAAAGTTGCAGCAGATGCAGCAGAAGTTCTTGGTGAAGGATTACAAGCTTTCTGTATTCCAGGTTCTGTTGCTGACCAAAGAAAAGTTGGTATCGGTCATGGTGGTTTAGGAGCTATGCTTCTTAGAGAAGAAACAAAATGTTTTGCTTTCTTAGCAGGCCACGAATCTTTTGCAGCTGCTGAAGGTGCTATCGGTATTGCACGTTCTGCAAACAAAGTTAGAAAACAACCTTTACAAGTAATCCTTAACGGACTTGGTAAAGATGCAGCTCATATTATTTCCAGAATAAATGGATTTACATATGTTAAGACTGAGTTTGACTATAATACTAGTGATTTAAAAGTAGTTAGTGAAAAAGCATATTCTAAAGGAGAAAGAGGAAAAGTTAGATGTTACGGTGCTGACGATGTACGTGAAGGTGTTGCAATCATGCACAAAGAAGGCGTAGACGTTTCTATCACTGGTAACTCAACTAACCCAACTCGTTTCCAACATCCAGTTGCTGGTACTTACAAAAAAGAATGTGTACAAACAGGTAAAAAATACTTCTCAGTAGCATCTGGTGGTGGAACAGGTAGAACTCTTCACCCAGATAATATGGCTGCTGGTCCAGCTTCATATGGTATGACAGATACTATGGGTAGAATGCACTCTGACGCTCAATTTGCTGGTTCTTCATCTGTACCAGCCCATGTAGAAATGATGGGGCTTATCGGTATGGGTAATAATCCAATGGTTGGTGCTACAGTTGCAGTTGCCGTTGCAATACAAGAAGCTATGAATAAATAGTATTGTAAATAGAATATTTATTAATCCCTGACTAAGATGTCAGGGATTTTTTATATTAGAGGAATTCATAGATTATTTTGTCGCAAAAAAAATTTTGATTTTGATTTGTTTTATGTTATACTATATATATGAGTAGGTTACCTACCTTTAGATAGTATAATGAAAATGATTTCTAAGTTAAATCACTTTTTTCTATTATACATAGTTAATATATCTAATTCATATCTGAATAGAATAAGTTTATTTCTTATTTTCGTATTGGATTATTTTTATAATAATTAACATTAATTAATTGATACTTGGTATCAATTATAATTAATTCAAAAATATGACCCGATTTTTAACATAATTGGTAAACTTTGGTTTATAGATTTATTTTTTGAACCCATAAATAAAAGTTTTTATAAAATCAACTACTATATATCTGAATATTCTAAAAGATTATTAATTTTAATTCTATATCTTTAATTTAACAATAATTTAACTTTGTGTTTATTTGCCTTTATTAATAGGCTTATACCATATATCTAAAATTATATTTTTTTAAGGAGGAAAGTGAATGGATTGGAAAAAAAGTTTAATTACAACTGGAGAGGAATTAAAAGAATATATTCCTATGACTAGAGAAGAACAGATGCTATTTGAAGATATCACAAGAAAACACCCTTTTTGTACTACAAAGTATTATTTGTCTTTGATTGATAGAGATGATTCTAATGATCCAATAAAAAAAATGCAGATACCTTCATTTGGCGAAAAAAGCGAAGAAGGAGTATTTGATACTAGTGGAGAATCAGAAAATACTAAAATGCAAGGATTGCAACATAAGTATAAGACAACAGCTTTATTGTTAGCCACTAATTCATGTGCTATGTATTGTAGACATTGTTTCAGAAAAAGGCTGGTTGGACTTAGTAATCAAGAAGTTTTAAGTAATTTTGAACATGCAGTAGAATACATTAAACAGCATAAAGAAATAAACAATATTTTAATTACTGGTGGAGATGCATTTTTCTTGCCAACCAATATATTAAAAGTATTTATGGAAACTCTTTCGAAAGTTGAGCACATTGACTTTATCAGATTTGGTACACGTATTCCTGTAGTATTGCCTCATAGAATTATTCAAGATGAGGAACTTATAAATGCACTGGAGCATTACTCAAAAATGAAACAAATATATGTAGTTACTCAATTCAACCATCCAAGAGAATTGACAGATAAAGCAGTTGAAGGAATTAATAGATTGAAGAAAGCTGGTATTATAATTAATAATCAGACAGTACTATTAAAAGGTGTTAATGATAACCCTACAGTACTAGCCAAATTAATGAATGATCTGGTAAAATACGGTGTTAACCCATATTATCTATTCCAGTGTAGACCTGTAAAAGGTGTAAAACACAGCTTCCAAGTTCCTCTTGCAAAAGGAATCAAGATTGTTGAAGATGCTAAAAAGAAATTAAGTGGACACTCCAAGAGATTTAAATTCATTATGTCACATAAAACTGGTAAGATAGAAATCTTAGGTGAATTCAATAAGCAGATACTATTTAAATATCATCAATCCCCAATAGATTCAAGAATGGGAACAGTATTCAGTGTTAAAGTAGGAGAAAAGCAGGGCTGGTTGGATGATGATATTTGTCTAGATGAAGAAAATCTAAAGAAAATAGGTTAAATATGATTCGTTAGATTAGAAAAATATTAATTTGTTCCTTATGTATTGAAATAAACCTATAGTAATGATATATTTAAAAAAGATAATCTGTTATATTGGATTATCTTTTTCTTTAGAAACTATACAAATACGGTTTAGCCGTTTTTCATATTAAAGAAGGGACATGTAATTATGTTTAAAGTTTTTATAGTTGAAGATGATACAACAATTGCAAATATCATATCTGATAATCTTAAGAAATGGGGATACGAGACAGCTGTTGCAAAAGAGTTCTCCGATGTTTTTTCAGAATATGTTAGTTTCAAGCCTGACCTGGTTCTGTTAGATATTGTGTTACCGTTATATGACGGTTATTATTGGTGTTCAAAGATAAGACAAGAATCAAAAGTGCCTATTATTTTTATTTCGTCAAAGGATTCTAATATGGATGTATTGATGGCTATCAATATGGGTGCAGATGATTATGTGACGAAACCTTTTTCCATGGAGATTCTTCTTGCTAAGATAAGTGCCCTTATTAGAAGAACGTATTCTTATACCAATAAGGCAACTAATCTTATTGAACATAAAGGAGCAATACTTAATATTGATGATGGAACGTTAGTGTATAATGATGAGAAAATTGATTTGACCAAAAATGAATACAGGATATTATATGTATTGATGAGTAATAAGGACAGTATTGTTTCAAGAGACAAGATTATGAGAAATCTATGGGAGCATGAAAGTTTTGTAGATGATAATACTTTAACTGTTAACATTAATAGATTGAGAAAGAAATTAGATAACAAAGGTTTGGATAATTTTATTGCTACCAAAAAAGGACAGGGGTATATTATAGAATGAATATATTAAAATATTTGAGAGATAGAATTAGTCTTTTATTATTTTATGGGGTAAATCTATTTGTTATTAATCTGGTATTGATCTTGGATGAAAGCAATGCTGTAAATATTAATAATATTATATATATGGACATTTTATCATTATTCATAATTGGAGTTTACTTGGCTAGAGAATATAGAAAATATAATATGCTATATAAAGATATAGAGTATAAAATCAATCATCATCATTTTGAAGAGTTTGAGATAAGTGGTAATACGCATTATATTAAGAAGATTTATTTCAAGTTGTTCAATGAGTTTTTTAGGACGGTTAATACTTCTAAGGAAATGTTGGATAAGGATAATGATGAGTATTATGATTTTATAACTTCTTGGGTTCATGCGGTTAAAATACCTATTGCTGCTAGTAGATTACTTATTGAGAGTCATGAAGAGAATACGAAAGATACCTTGGTGAGTATTGAGAATGAGATAGATAAGATTGAGAGATATGTTGAACAGACTTTGTATTATTCTAGAAGTATGAGTTTTTCTAAGGATTATCTGATTAGGGAATATAATCTTAATAAGCTGGTAAAACAGTCCATTAAGAAGTTTGCTAAGACATTTATTGGTAAGAAGATTGCTTTGACGGTGGATATTGATGAGGAGATCAGTATTTTTACGGATAAAAAATGGTTTGGATTCATATTGGAGCAATTGCTTTCTAATGCGTTGAAGTATACTGATAAGAGTGATGGTAGGATTGATATTAGTACTTATGAAGATGATAGGGAATATAGATTGCTTATTAGGGATAATGGAGTAGGTATTAAGATTGAAGATCTTAGGAGGGTTTTTGAGAGAGGTTTTACTGGATTTAATGGGAGGTATTTTGAGAAGTCTACAGGAATGGGGTTGTATTTGTCTAGGAAATTAGCTAGGAAGTTGGGACATAAGATTACTATTGAGTCTAAGTCTAATGTTTATACTTTGGTAAGGATTCATGTTAGTAAGGTGGGGGAATATTTTTTGAGGTAGCGGATTATATTAAAAAATAGTTAGTTAGTGAAAGTTGGTGGAATGATTTGGCTGGGGCAAGGTGTATATAGGTGGTTTAACTTGCCTTACTCTGGGAAGCGATCGGTCTGCGTTAAACCACCTATATACACCTTTGGTTAGTCAGCTGGGAAGGATATAGATATTATTATGATTTAATTTTCTTTTCGAATAGGACTATTTTGACGGAGCCATCCATGTATTCGTTTGTGATGGTGTAGCCTGCTTTTTTGTAGAAGTAGTGATTTTTTTTCTTGTCGGCGGGGGTTTCTAGGGTCCATTTGGTTGCATTTGGGAATTGGTTCTCGAGGAATTTTAGTGATTCTTGTCCTATTCCTTTGTTTTCGTAATCTGGTATTATGCAAAGACAACAGAGGTAATAGGTGGTATCGTTGTTATCCCTTACGCTCATATTGCCTACTATTTTATTATCGCAGATTATTTTGTAGGATAGCTTGTTTTTGATGTATCTTTCCATATTTTCTTTTGATATATTGTATCCGGGACATTCGCCATATTTGATGTAATCTGAGTGGAAACATTGATTTCTTATATTGATTATTTTATCGGCGTCTTTTACGGTTGCTCTTTGGAATTTTATGTTCATTTGTAGGACTCCTTTACTATAGTATTATATTAGAAAAATTCTTGGGGTATTATTTCTGTAAATTGAGTGAGATGATATAGGTTAAATTATAAATATTGAGGAATATTAAGTCAAGAATAGTGAGGGGGAAAATAGTTTTTTGTAAAAACCCTTGACACATATTAGGAATATGATAAAATAGGAAGTAAATTATTAATATGAATATTAAATAAAGGCTATGATAGTGTATAAGTAGGTAGGTATTTTACTTTTAGAGAGAAAGTGTCGTTGGCTGAAAGCACTTTTAAGTTCTGATATCTGGTGAATTTCCCACTTGAGCTGTATTTCTGAACATGGATGATCTTTGATAGGATATAAGTAGGAGATAACGTTGAGCGCGTTACGTTAGTTGAGTGTCTAATTAGGCTTAGTGTAGTTTGCCTATTGAAATTAGGGTGGTACCACCGAAGTTTGCTCGGTCCCTTGGAGGGATGGAGTTTTTTTATTGCGTATTATAGTTTTACCTATTTTAATAAAAGGTTTGAAAGGAGTATATAGCATGAAAGAAAAGTTACAGGCTATAAAAGAAGAAGCTTTAAAAAGTATTAATGAAGCAGTAGACTTGAAAGTCCTTAATGACATTAGAGTTAACATCTTAGGTAAAAAAGGAGAGTTAACAAGTGTTTTAAGAGGTATGAAAGATTTGACTAAGGAAGAAAGACCGGTTATTGGACAGTTGGCTAATGAGGTCAGGAATCTAATAGAGGAAAAACTAGAGGATGCTAAAGGTAGTTTAGCTAAGAAGCAAAGAGAGAAACAATTAAAAGAAGAAGTTATTGATGTTACCATGCCAGCTAAGAAGGTTGTTATGGGTCATAGACATCCAATGAATATAGTTCTTGATGATATAAAAGACATTTTTATGGGAATGGGTTATGAGATTGCTGAAGGTCCAGAGGTTGAGAAGGATTATTATAATTTTGAAGCCCTTAATATTCCTGAAAATCATCCAGCAAAAGATGAGCAGGATACTTTTTATATTAATAAAGAAGTGGTTCTTAGAACACAGACTTCACCAGTACAGATTAGAGTTATGGAAAATAGTAAACCACCAATTCGTATAATAGCTCCTGGTAGAGTTTATCGTTCAGATGAAGTTGATGCATCTCACTCACCAGTTTTCAATCAAATTGAAGGATTGGTAATTGATAAGAATATTACTATGGCAGATTTAAAAGGTGCTTTAGAAGTATTTGTGAAAGAACTGTATGGAGAAAAGGTTAGAGTAAAATTCAGACCTCATCATTTCCCATTCACAGAGCCTAGTGCAGAGGTTGATGTATCTTGTGTTATGTGTGGAGGAGAAGGTTGTCGTGTATGTAAAGGCTCAGGTTGGATAGAAATACTTGGTTGTGGTATGGTTCATCCAAAAGTACTTGAAATGGTTGGAATCGATCCAAAAGAATATAGTGGATTTGCCTTTGGTATGGGGCTTGAACGTATTACCATGTTAAGATATGGTATAAAAGATATTCGATTGTTCTATGAGAATGATGTAAGATTTTTATCACAGTTCTAATTAAGGTTGTAAGAAGCTTAGTATTGATAGATAGATATTAACTTATAAAAAATATAGTAAAAAATGATTCAGAGTTTAATTAAAATAGATGTGACGGTGATATCCGTTTAGAATTTATAAGGAAGGTGTAAAAATGAACGTACCTATGCAGTGGTTGAATGACTACGTAGAAATTGATTGTGATATAGATACTTTTATGGACGGCATGACTATGTCAGGCTCTAAGGTAGAAGGTTATGAAGAATTAGGAAAAGAAATTAGTAAGGTAGTAGTTGGTAAAATATTAAAGATTGAAAAACATCCAGATGCTGATAAGCTAGTTGTAACACAAGTTAATGTAGGTGAAGAAGAGCCTATACAGATTGTTACTGGAGCTAATAATATCAGTGAAGGAGATTATGTGCCAATAGCTCTTGTTGGTTCTACATTACCAGATGATATTAAGATTAAAAAAGGGAAATTAAGAGGAATCCCATCTAATGGTATGATGTGTTCTGTTGAGGAACTTGGTTTGATGAGAGAAGATTTTCCTGAAGCACCAGAGCATGGTATCTATATATTTGATAAAGAATATGAATTAGGTATGGATGTTAAGAGTATATTTGGATTGGATGATATTGTAGTAGAGTATGAAATTACATCTAACCGTCCTGACTGTTTCAGTATTGTAGGTATTGGACGTGAAGCAGCAGCGACTTTCGGTAAAGATTTCAAATATCCTGAAATTAAAGTTGATGAAGTTGAAGGTAATGCCAATGATTATATAAAAATAGAAATAGAAGATGAAGACCTATGTGCTAGATTTGCAGGTAGAGTAGTTAAGAATCTTAAGATAGAGCCATCACCATGGTGGTTAAAAAAGAGATTATTATCATGTGGTGTTAGACCAATAAACAATATCGTTGATATAACTAATTTTGTTATGATGGAATTTGGTCAGCCTATGCACGCATACGATTTAGATAAACTGGAAGGAAAGAAAGTTATTGCAAGAAGAGCTAAAGACAATGAAAAGATAATGACATTAGATGGTGAAGAAAGAGAATTGGATTCATCAATGCTTGTAATAGCTGATGAAAACAAACCAGTGTCATTAGCTGGTATCATGGGTGGAGAAGATACTAAAGTAACAGAAGAAACTAAGACATTACTTTTTGAAGCTGCTAACTTTGAAGGAACTAATGTGCGTTTTACTTCTAAAAAAGTAGGACTTCGTTCTGATTCATCTGCTAAGTTTGAAAAATACTTAGACCCTAATAACATTGATGAAGCTATTAACAGAGCTTGTCAGTTAATTAATATGTTAGGTGCTGGTGAAGTAGTTTCTGGAATGGTTGATGTATATAAAGCTAAAAGAGTAGAAAAAGAAGTAGCTTTTACAGCAGAAGGTATTAATAAGTTATTGGGAACTGATTTATCTGAAGATGAAATGATTAAGATCTTTGAAAAAGTTGATTTGAAGGTTGATAAAAATAAAGGTGTTGTTATAGTACCTACATTCAGACCAGATGTTGAAAGAGAAGCTGACTTGGCTGAAGAAGTTGCACGTTTCTATGGATATGATAATATTCCTGTAACACTAGCAACAGGAACTCCAACAGTTGGTAAGAAAAGTTATAAACAAAAAATAGAAGATATAACTAGAGTTGTAATGGAGAACTGTGGTATAAGTGAAGCTATGACTTATTCATTTGAAAGTCCAAAAGTGTTCGATAAGATTAGACTTGACGAAGATGATTCATTAAGAAAAACTGTAACTATATCCAATCCTCTTGGAGAAGATTTTAGTGTTATGCGTACAACAACAGTAAATGGAATGCTTACTGCATTATCTACTAATTATAATAGAAGAAATGAAAGCGCAAGCTTATATGAGTTATCTTATATATATCTTCCAAAAGATGAAGAAATAAAAGAGCTTCCAGATGAAAGAATGCAGTTAACTATTGGAATGTACGGAGATATTGATTTCTACAACGTTAAAGGTGTAGTAGAAACATTGCTTAATAGATTAGGAATCTACGAAGGTTATGAATACGACCCTAATGTATCCATTAATTACCTTCATCCAGGAAGACAGGCTAAAATAACAATCAATAAAAAAGAATTAGGAATCATTGGAGAAGTACATCCAGAGGTTGCTGACAACTATAATATTGATACAAGAGCATATTTAGCAGTTATTGATATGCCAGTATTAGTTAAAAAATCTAATCTAGAACGTGAATACGAACCATTAGCCAAATATCCAGCTGTAAACAGAGACTTAGGTCTATTAGCTAAAAATGAAGTCTTAGTAGGTCAGATAGAAGCTATAATAAAACAACGTGGCGGCAAAATATTAAAAGACATCAAGTTATTTGACGTATACACAGGTTCCCAAATAGAAGAAGGATATAAATCCCTAGCATTCGCTCTTACTTTCAGAGCTAATGACCATACCTTAAAAGAAAAAGAAATAAGCAAGACAATGAGTAAGATACTTAATGGTCTTGAAAATTCACTAGATGTTAAGTTAAGACAGTAATTCATTAAATGTAAAGTTGTCTTTCACATTTTAAAATGTGAGAGACAGCTTTTTCTATGTTATTTTAACTTTTACTTAGATACCAAAACTAAAGTGTAAATACGGACCGAGTAGATAGAGTATAGGGGAATATGAAGCAGTGAGCCAGGACGGCGAACTCAGCCCTCTTAAACATGGACGTTTAACGGGCTGACGAAATATTCCCCTATACTCTATCTACGACTGTTCGCTATTCAACCCCCCTATTTGTACAATATGCCTAGAATACTTATAAATTTATTTGTATATATATTTAATTTTACTCTTGTAATATTACATAGAATCATGTATAATTATGCTAAGTTTTTAATAAATATACATTGTTGCGTGTATATAATGAATATTAAAAAAATTAAACGAAAGGGTGGACATAAAATGAAAAAGAAAATTATAAGCATTAGTTTATTATTAATATTAGCATTATCAATGACATTATTTGCAGGATGTGGTAAGAAAAATACAAAAACTACATCAGATGATACATATAATAATGTAGATGCTGACAAAGGTGATAAAGAAGAAGAGGGTAATACAGAGGATAAAGACGCAAGTAAAGATGATGACAAAAAAGTTATTGTTATGGGTACGAATGCAGAATTCCCTCCATTTGAATATATTGAAGCAAACGAAGTTGTTGGTTTTGATGTAGACATATCCAAGAAGATTGCTGAAAAATTAGGATTAGAACTTGTAGTTGAAAATATGCAATTTGCTTCACTAACAGCAGCATTGCAAACAGGAAAAGTTGATTTTGTTGCAGCTGGTATGACAAATACACCAGAAAGAGCTGAAGAAGTTAATTTCTCAGAAGATTATTTTACTGCTTCACAAGTAATAATCGTTAAAAAAGATAGTGACACAGTTAAATCAAAAGAAGATCTAGTTGGTAAAAAGATAGGTGTTCAATTAGGTACAACTGGTGAAATTGAATCTAAAGAAATCGAAGGTGCAACTGTAGAATCTTATGACGCAGGTTATTCAGCTGTTATGAGTCTAGTTAATGGTAAATTAGATGCAGTAGTTATTGACCAAAAACCTGCTGAAAAATTTGTTGAGCAAAATGATAAGATTATGATTCTTGATGAAGAATTAACTAAAGAAAATTATGCAATTGCTGTAAATAAAGAAAACGAAGAATTATTGAAAACAATTAATGAAGTAATAAAAGAGATACAGGAAAATGGCGAATATGACGCCTTATATGAAAAATACTTCGGTGAAGAAGAGTAAAAAATTATTATGCAAGTTAGATAAAGAGAGCTAGCCTTTCTTTATTATAACAATTATATCCTTTCAACCTTACTTTCAAATATATTTGAGAGTATGAGTTTAGTAGTTATTACTACTTACCCAAATAGGAAAGTGGACTTCCCATCTGCTTTCCTAACTCCTTGTATATGGGTTGAAAATGATAGGATGTTTCTCTTGATTTGATAAGAATAAGTTAAGGGATTGCAAAATTATAACTAAATATACAATGATTTTTTATAAATATACATTGGTGGCAATAGTTTGATTTTGCAATTTCTTAAGAAAAAATAGGAATGTAGGTGATCAGGTGAATTTTTCATTAATTTATATGTCAGAGATAACCAACTACTTTGAACACTTTTTTAAAATAGTTTTCGGACCTGAAAAGGGAGCAGGAAGTTATCCACGATATTTGTATTGGCTAAATGGTATCAAATTTTCATTGGAGGTTACTCTATTAGCTGCACTTATTGGTATAGCCATTGGTATATGTATTGCTATGTGTAAGCTATCAAAATATAAGATTGTTAGAGCTCTTGCTTCTATTTATACAGATTTGATTAGAGGAACTCCTGTACTTATACAAATTTTATTTATTTACTTAGTTGTTTTTTCAGCTAGTGATTTGCCGAAGCTTGTTATTGGGGCAATAGCCTTTGGTATTAATAGTGGAGCTTATGTTGCAGAGATTATTAGAGCTGGTATACAAGGGCTGGATAGAGGACAGATGGAAGCGGCTCGTTCATTAGGTATGCCATATGGGATGGCTATGAGACATATAATTATTCCCCAGGCAATAAGAAATATTTTGCCAACATTAGTTAATGAGTTTATTGTACTTTTAAAAGAGACATCTGTTATAGGATATATTGCAGGAAATGATATATTAAAAGCTACGAATACTATTATAAGTCAAACTTACTCGCCTGTTGAACCGTTAATTACTTCAGCAGTCATTTATCTAATATTAACATCAATATTTACATTTATTATGAGAAAAATCGAAAGGAGGTTAAGAGCTGGTGATATACGTTAATGATTTACATAAAAAATTTGGTGAATTACATGTATTGAAAGGGATTAATACCCATATTGAAAAAGGTGAAGTGGTAGTAGTCATTGGACCTAGTGGTTCAGGTAAAAGTACTTTCTTAAGATGTCTTAACCTACTGGAAGCTCCTACTGAAGGTAGTATCATATTTGAGGATGTAGATATTACAAGCAAAAGAAATAATATTAATGTTCAAAGGCAGAAAATGGGAATGGTTTTTCAACAGTTCAATCTTTTCCCTCATATGACCGTTCTTGATAATATAACTCTTTCACCTATAAAGGTTAAAAAGATACCTAAAGGGGATGCAGAGAAAAAAGCTATGGCTTTATTGGCTCGTGTAGGATTAGAAGATAAAGCGGATGCTTATCCAAAACAATTATCTGGAGGTCAAAAGCAAAGGATTGCTATTGTTAGGGCATTGGCAATGGAACCAGATGTTATGCTGTTTGATGAACCTACATCAGCTCTTGACCCTGAGATGGTAGGAGAAGTATTGGATGTTATGAAGCAATTGGCTTCTGAAGGTATGACTATGGTTGTAGTTACTCATGAAATGGGATTTGCTAGAGAAGTGGGTACAAGATTGTTCTTTATGGACGAAGGGATTATTGCAGAAGAAGGTAATCCAAGAGAAATATTTGATAATCCTAAGAATGAAAGGACTAAGGAATTTTTTAGTAAAGTTCTATAGAGTGGTATTAGGTTATTTGTTATAGTTTGTGTATAATTTTATTGATAGATAATAAAAGAAAAATAATGGATAATGGATAATTTTTACTAGATAAGCAATTTTATGTAGATTTTTGTTTGTTGGCACCTTATAATATAATAGGGTGCTTTTGTGTTATAGTATTTTGCAAGTAAGTCAGAAAAAGTGTTTTGCTCGGACGTGGCTTTGCAAAATAGTATATGTATATGTTGCGCCAGCTACTTGCTCGTCCTGAGCAAAAGTTCGGCGTCCTGCCTCACTACTCCACATATACATATACTATTTTGCTTTAACGTTACCTTCAATTATAATTACAAAAAACTTTTTCTTTTATAGTAGCAGCATTATTACTGGCTATTGATGAAATATATTGAGTTTATTAATTCATTAAAATGATGGGTATCAATCTAACTGGAGGGGGATTATATGAAAAAAGTATTTGTGTGGTGTAATATCGTAATTATAACAATAACGCTGCTATGTAGTTCTAGTAATATATATGCAGAGGATAATATTATACAGGAATTGAGAGTTGGATTAAGGCAATTATATGAGGAGAAAGAGTCTATTACAGTTAATAATAAAGTTTTGAATATGGGTTATGTCGTGCAGGATGAATATATATCTGAACAGGTATTCATGTCAAATGATGGTTTCGTATTCAGAGCTAGTACTTCTGACTATTTAATATCTATAAATAGTTTTGATACTTATGATAAGGCTAATGAGAGTGTTAAGTCTTTGAAGGGTCAGGGTTATAAAGCTTATGTTGGGAATGCTTCAAAAGGTATATGGAAGATATATATTGAGGCACAAAATAGTGATGAAGCTAGGATTTTATTATCAAAGTTGAATGGAAAAGATGGATTAACTTATGAAAAAGTAGCTGATAATGGTTACAGGACAATCATGGAGTTATCAGCAGGTGAATGTCTTGTTATGGAAAATACATATCAATATCCTCAGTTTTCATCTATGAGTAATGATGAGGATACTAATTTTATTGATTTGGGAGACAGACAATACAGAGGTAGATTAGAGTTCGGGAGATATGATGAATCTGGTATTACAGCAATTAATATAGTTCCTATGAATTATTATCTATATAGTGTGTTGGCATCGGAAATGTCACCATCTTGGCCTATAGAAGCTTTAAAAGCGCAAGCTCTTGCAGCAAGAAATTATGCTGTTTATTATATGCAGAAAGACAGCAAGTATCCTAATAAGCCATATGTAGTGTGTGACAAAACCAATTCTCAAGCATATAAAGGATGTTCGGTAGAACACGCCAATACTATAATAGCTGTTAATGAGACAGCAAATAAGTTGATCTATTATCAAGGTGAAGTTATTCAGGCTACTTTCTTTTCAACAAGTGGTGGGCATACTGAGAATAGTGAAAATGTATGGAATGGTACAGTGCCATTCATGAAAGGGGTACCTGATATCTATGAAATGCATCCAGCCAAGAAGCCGTGGATTGTAGAGCTTACTTCTGAAGAAATAAAGCAAAGATTGGCAAATTATAGTATTGATATAGGAGATATTACAGATGTTATTCCTATGGCTTATACAGACAGTAAGCGGGTTATTGACCTTAAAATAGTAGGAACACAGGGTGAACATATAATTAATAAAGAAACTATTAGAATATGGTTAGGATTATATAGTAGAAAATTTACTCTAGTAAAAGAAGACTATTCCAATAAAAAAATGTTTAATGTTATGGCAGCAGGTTCATTCGTAAAAGTTAAAAATATTAACAACGTGTATGTTGCTACTGGTTCTAATAGCAGCAGAAAGCTATCTGTCAATGATGAACAGTTGATTGTCGTTAGTGGACATAATATTGATAGTATTCCAACCATAGCTGGTAAAAAAGATACTTATATATTTGTAGGACAAGGTTATGGACATGGAGTTGGAATGAGCCAATCAGGTGCTAAAGGGATGGCGTTGGAAGGTTTTACATATGATGAAATTCTAAAATATTATTATAAAGGTGTAGATATTAAGTAATAAATAGTAGTATAATAGGATAGGATTTTAATATCATGAACGATATTTAGTAAATATATTTAGAAGGAATAGGAGACATTAATGAAACGTAAAGATTTTGATTTTAATTTACCAGAAGAATTAATTGCACAGGATCCTTTGAAGGACAGGTCAAGTTCAAGGATGTTAGTACTTAATAAAGAAACAGGGGAAACTAAGCATAAAATATTCAAGGATATTATAGATTATTTAGATAAAGGTGATTGCTTAGTATTGAATAATACAAGAGTAATTCCAGCAAGATTAATTGGAAGTAGAGAAAAAACTCATGGGAAAGTTGAGTTCTTATTATTAAAAAGACTAGAAAATGATAATTGGGAAGTAATGGTAAAGCCAGGCAGGAAAGCAAAACCTGGTGATAGAATAGAATTTGGTAATGGTATATTGAAGGCAGAGGTCTTAGAAGTTGTTGAGGGTGGAAATAGAATAGCTAGATTTGAGTATGAAGGTATATTTGAACAAGTATTGGATGAGCTTGGACAAATGCCTCTACCACCTTATATAACACATCAATTGGAAGATAAAGAAAGATATCAAACTGTTTATGCAAAACACAGAGGATCTGCAGCAGCGCCAACGGCAGGATTACATTTTACACCTGACCTATTGAAGGCAGTTGAAGATAAAGGAATAAAGATTGCTTATGTAACACTCCATGTAGGACTCGGAACTTTTAGGCCAGTAAAAGTTGATGATATACTAGAGCATACAATGCATTCTGAATATTATTGGATTGAAGAGGAAGAAGCAGATAAAATCAATGAAACCAAGAAAAACGGTGGAAGAGTTATTGCAGTTGGGACAACCAGTAGTCGTACTTTGGAATCTGTTGCTGACGATAACGGTTATGTAAAAGCATCAAAGGGATGGACAGACATATTCATTTATCCAGGCTATAAATTCAAAGTGGTAGATGCTTTGATTACTAACTTCCATTTGCCAGAATCAACATTGATTATGTTGGTTTCAGCGCTAGCAGGAAGAGAAAATGTATTAAATGCTTATAAAATTGCAGTAGATGAAAGATATAGATTCTTTAGTTTTGGAGATGCGATGCTTATTAAATAACAAAAATAGTAAGTAAGAACTTTTGTTTAGAAATATAATAGATAAGAACACGCAAAGCAACAACAAGACAGGGTTACTGATGTTTGCAGTAAGTCTGTTTTTTATAACTAAAAATAGAAACTATTATATAGCTGTTTTATATTGGAAAAAATAAGAATATAATATAGAAAAATTGTTAATAAACTGTTAATTTCATAAATAATTTAGTAAATAATATGGACTAATAACTGTAAATGTGTTAAGTTAATAAGATAGTAAGGATAAAAGTAACTAAGCAGATAGTTGTTTGTTTTTATATAGGAGATGATATATATGAAGTGCTCAATTTGCCATAAAAATACAGCAGTTGTTTTTGTTTCAAAGATAGTTGATGGAAAGCAAGAACGTTTAGGTATGTGTCTTCCATGTGCACAAAAAAGTGGTATCGCACCTCTAGACCAGCTTATGGGTCAAAGTGGTATGAGTCCAGAAGAATTTGAGAATGTTAATCAACAGATGATGACTATGTTTGAAAATGTGGATATGGATGAATTAACATCTTCAATGAGCGATCCTGATGGGGCAGAAGGCGGTAATTCTTTTATGAATTTATTAAACAGTGCCTTTTCTGGATTGAAAAATAGTAATAAATCAGAGTTTCAACCTGAAGAAGATATAGAACAAGAACAGGATCAAGAACAAATACCTAATACAAATAATCCTTCTGGTTCTGGTGTTAGAACTAAGAAGAAAAAGGCTGCCAAGAAAAATAAGCGTAAATATCTTGATACTTATGGTATTAATTTAACAGAAAATGCCATTAATGGTAAAGTAGATAGAATTATTGGTAGGAATAGAGAAATAGATAGAGTTATACAGATATTAAACCGTCGTTCAAAAAATAATCCTATTCTCATTGGAGAACCAGGGGTAGGTAAAACTGCAATTGCTGAGGGGCTTGCAGTAAGGATAGTAGAAAATCAAATACCTGCAAAACTAATTGGTACTGAAATCTACTTGTTGGATTTGACAGCTGTTGTTGCGGGTACACAATTTAGAGGACAGTTTGAATCTAGAATGAAAGCTATAATCAACGAAGCAAAAGAGTGTGGTAACGTAATACTTGTTATAGATGAAGTCCATAACATTGTTGGAGCCGGTGAAGCAGAAGGCGGTTCAATGAATGCAGCTAATATTTTAAAACCTGCTTTAGCTAGAGGTGAAATCCAAGTAATAGGTGCTACAACCCTTGATGAATACAGAAAGCACATAGAAAAGGATACAGCATTAGAAAGAAGATTCCAGCCTGTTAAAGTTGATGAACCAAGTGCTGAAGACAGTATAGAGATACTAAAAGGGATTAAGAATTATTATGAGGATTTTCATAAGGTTAAGATATCAGATGAGATTATAGAATATGCAGTAAACCTTTCAGAAAGATATATCAACGATAGATTTTTACCTGATAAGGCAATTGATGTCATTGATGAAGCCGGTTCTCGTGCTAATTTATTAAATCTGGGATTAGTTGAATTAGAAGCATTAAGAAGAGAATTAAGCAAAGTCATTGATGAGAAAGAAGAGGCAGCAGCAAACGATGATTATGAAAAAGCTGCTAGGTGTAAAGTAAGTGAGTTTGATTTGCTTTCTAAGATTGAAAAGATAGAGAAGCAATGTAATAATGTGGCTATTAATAAGGAAGATATCGCATATGTTATTGAAGCATGGACTAAGATTCCTGTTCAAAACATATCTGAATCAGAAGCTAAGAAACTTCTTAACTTAGAAGATAGATTGCATGAGAGAGTTATAGGACAAGAGAATGCAGTTGTTAGGTTATCTAAATCAATTAGAAGAAATCGTTCTGGATTTAGAAAGAGGAAAAAACCTTCATCATTTATTTTTGTAGGTCCTACTGGTGTAGGTAAGACTGAATTGACCAAGGCTTTGGCTCATGAATTATATGGTACAGAAGATGCTATGATCAGATTTGATATGTCAGAGTTCATGGAGAAACATACTGTATCCAAATTGATTGGAGCACCTCCAGGATACGTAGGATTTGATCAAGCTGGTCAGCTTACTGAAAAAGTAAGACGTAAACCATATTCAGTTATATTGTTAGATGAAATTGAGAAGGCTCATGCTGATGTTTTTAATATTCTACTTCAGATATTAGAAGATGGAAGACTGACTGATAATACTGGACGTGTGGTAAGTTTTGAAGATACTGTAGTTATTATGACATCTAATGCAGGTACAGCTCAGAAAACTAATGGTATAGGTTTTGGTAAAAATGATTTTGACAGTCTTGAACGTAAATGCAAAGAAGCTTTAGAACAGGTATTTAGACCTGAATTTCTTAATAGAGTAGATGAGACGGTAGTATTTACTGAGTTGAATAAGGATGAACTAAGAGATATTATTGATTTGATGTTGAATGAAGTAATTACAGAAGCAAAACTTAAGAATATTACTATTAAGATTGCTGAAGACATCAAAGAATTCATCTTGGAAAAAGGTTATGATGCAAAATATGGTGCTAGACCATTAAGAAGAACGATACAAAGATATATTGAAGATGAGATTGCCGAAAGTTACATTAAGGGTAATATAAAAGATGGTTGTACGGCAATTCTTAATTTGAAAGATGATAAGATTGTGATTAAAGTAAAGGATAATGATATAGATACAATTGAACATGAATAATATTTGTAGGCTACCTAATGGGTGGCCTATAATATTGTTTAAAATATTTTGTATACACATATTGACATTTGTAAAAAAAAATGATAATCTTATAATACATTTAAATCCTAGTATTCTACTAGGAATTGAATTGAGGTGTTAGTATGAAATTATCGACGAGAGGTAGATATGGTTTGAGAGCTATGGTAGATCTAGTTGTGAATAGCAAGGAAACCAATATCTCGTTAAAAAGCATATCCGAGCGGCAAGGTATTTCCATGAACTATCTTGAACAAATTATTTCTGTTCTTAAGAAATCAGGGTATGTTAAAAGTGTAAGAGGTGCAAAAGGTGGATATTCATTGGCAAAATCGCCCAAGGATATTTCTGTTGGAGATATTTTAAGAGCACTAGAAGGTGACCTTAATCCGGTGGATTGTGCTTTGGTTAATGAAGATAAACAATGTGATGAAGCTGATTGCTGTATTACAAAGGTTGTTTGGAAAAAAATTAGTGATAGTATTAATGACGTCGTTAATAATATATCATTGCAAGATTTGGTAGAAGGTCATAATGATTTATAGTAAAATCTAGAAGAATATGATTAATAAAATATACAGTAAAAGAGGAGATAAAGATGGATAGAAGAGTATATTTTGATAATGCTGCTACAACTAGTGTTCATCCAGAAGTGTTGGAAGCAATGTTACCATATTTTACACAAAATTTTGGTAATCCTTCAAGTATATATGAAATAGGACAAATTAATAAAAATGCTATAGATGATGCAAGAGAGCAAGTTGCGAAATTAATAGGTGCCAAGCCAGTAGAAATATTTTTTACTAGTGGAGCGACAGAAGCTGATAACTGGGCTATAAAAGGTATAGCAGAGAGTTATAAGAATAAAGGAAATCATATTATAACTTCAACTGTTGAACATCACGCTGTTTTACACACATGTGAATATCTTGAGAAAAATGGATTTGAAGTTACTTATTTACCTGTTGATGAAAATGGATTGATAAGTATAGATGATCTTAAGAATGCAATTAAAGATACAACAATCCTAATAACAATTATGTTTGCTAATAATGAGATAGGAACTATTCAGCCAATAAAAGAGATTGGTGAAGTAGCTAGAGAAAATAAAATTATTTTCCATACTGATGCTGTACAAGCTATCGGACAGGTTCCAGTAGATGTAGAAGATATGAATATTGATATGTTATCATTGACTGGTCATAAGCTCAATGGACCAAAAGGTACAGGTGCCTTGTATGTTAAGAAAGGTATCAAGCTTAAGGCTTTCATCCATGGTGGAGCTCAAGAGAGAAGACGTCGTGGTGGAACAGAGAATGTTCCAGGTATCGTTGGATTAGGGAAAGCATCAGAGATTGCTGAATCCAACATGGAAGAAAAGACTAAGAAATTAAATAAATTAAGAGATAAATTGATAAAAGGTATCAAGGAAGAGATACCATATTGCAAGTTGAATGGTGACCCAGTAAAAAGATTGCCTAACAATGTTAATTATAGTTTTGAATTCATTGAAGGAGAATCATTACTTATTATGTTAGACATGAAAGGTATAAGTGCATCTAGCGGTTCTGCCTGTACATCAGGTTCACTTGATCCATCTCATGTATTATTAGGTATTGGTCTTCCTCATGAAATAGCACATGGTTCATTAAGGTTGACTTTAGGAATTGATAATACAGAAGAAGATGTAGATTATATTATTGAAGTATTACCAGGAATAGTTCAGAGATTAAGAGATATGTCACCTTTATATGAGGATTTTGTAAAAAACAATAAATAGAGTAAATAATTAGGTACTTGTTAATAAATAAAAAAAATTGAGGTGTTAGTTATGTATACTAAAAAAGTAATGGATCACTTTGTTAATCCTAGAAATATGGGAGAACTTGAAAATGCAGACGGTGTAGGTACTGTTGGAAACGCTAAATGTGGGGACATTATGCGTATCTACCTAAAAGTGGAAGATGAAATTATCAAAGATGTAACTTTTAAAACTTTCGGATGTGGTGCTGCAGTAGCAACAAGTAGTATTGCAACAGAATTAGTTAAGGGAAAATCAATAAAAGATGCTTTGAAAATTACTAATGATGCAGTTGTAGAAGCGCTAGATGGATTACCAAAAGCTAAAATACACTGTTCATTATTAGCTGAGGAAGCTTTACATGCAGCTTTATGGGATTATTCTAAGAAACATGGTATTGATATAGAAGGGTTAGAGCCACCAAAGGCAGATATACATGATGACCATCCTATTGATACAGATGATGAATAGAAAACATTAATGGGGCTATTCAATGATATAACTGATTTATGAATAATACTTAAAAAGTTGTGTAATATATAGAACAGGTGATTAAATGGACAGAGAAAAAGTAGTAGTTGGTATGTCAGGTGGAGTTGATAGCTCTGTTGCGGCTTATCTACTAAAGGAACAAGGTTACGATGTTATCGGAGTGACAATGCAGATATGGCAGGATGAAGAAACAGATATTCAAGAAGAAAATGCTGGATGTTGTGGCCTTAGTGCTGTAGATGATGCGCGTCGTGTTGCAGATGCTCTTGGAATTCCCTATTATGTTATGAATTTCAAAGGAGAGTTCAAGGATAGCGTTATAGATTATTTCGTTGATGAATATCAAAAAGGTAATACGCCTAATCCTTGTATTGCATGTAATAGATATGTAAAATGGGAATCAATGCTTAAAAGGAGTCTTGCTATAGGTGCTAAATATATAGCAACAGGGCATTATGCCAGGGTTGTAGAATTACCTAATGGAAGATATACATTAAAGAAAGCTGTTGGTATAAGAAAAGATCAGACTTACGCATTATATAACCTAACTCAAGATCAATTAAAACATACACTTATGCCAGTTGGTGAGTATTCCAAAGAAGAAGTCAGGAAAATTGCAGAAAAGATAAATGTAAGAATTGCCAATAAACCAGATAGTCAAGAAATTTGTTTTGTACCTGATAATGATTATTCAGCTTTTATAGAAGAGTATACTAATAAAAAAGTCCCTGAGGGCAATTTTGTAGATGTGAATGGAAAAGTCTTAGGTAGACATAAGGGGATAATTAATTATACGGTAGGTCAACGCAAGGGGCTTGGATTATCTTTAGGGAAACCAGCTTTTGTTGTAGAGATAAGACCTGATACCAATGAAGTTGTTATCGGTGATAATAGTGATGTATTTAGTGATACGTTATATGCTGATAATGTTAATCTGATGGCAATAGAAGAGATAGAAGGCAAGTTGAAGGTAGAAGCCAAGATTCGTTATAGTCATAAACCTGCTTCGTGTACTATAGAGATGGTTGATGAAGATACATTGAAATGTGTATTTGATGAACCCCAGAGAGCTATAACACCGGGGCAAGCAGTGGTGTTTTATGATGGGGATATTCTTATTGGTGGAGGAAATATAATAAGAAGATAGGGTTTTTTAAAAAAAATCAAGTGGACAACGGTAGTATAATTAAAACCATATATAGTGATAATCACTTTCATTACGTTTGTTGTTTTATCTGTTTTAGTAAGGATACAACAAGCCGTAAAAGGCGTTTTTATCACTATATATGGTTATTTATTTGTCGTGTCACATTTGAGTAAAATATGTTTTGAGGAATCAGCTTTTAGCAAGGAATATATTGAACTTGTTGAAATGGGGAATAGATGATTAGGTTCAATATATATAATTAGACTGTTAGATATTTAGTAGTTTGACTAGTTGATTTATTTTGTGTCTGTTTAGTAAGATAAGTTCGGCGGCTTTTCCTTTTAGGAAGTCTATATTTCTTTCTGATGAATCGTCTAATTCTGAGGATATTCCATTTAGGGATATTTCGAATCTATATTCTTTTACGTCATCCATGCTGTTGATGATGTAGTTGTCGCTTTCCATTTGGGAATCCATGTATGCAGTTAGTAGAGGGATTCCATTGATAGGGTTCATCCATCCTAGGACTCCCCATTTTTTTACTTTTTTACATTCGTAGGTTCTTACATATTCGCCGGTACCCAGGGATACGATAATGTATTGTTTTGCATGGGGGTATAGTTTTTTGGCGTATGTATAGGCGCATAGTGAAGGGTTATTGCAGAATATTCCTCCATCTACAAAGCAGTAAGATTCACCTGATGTTATGGATTTCACATTAGCAGGAGGTAAGTATGTAGGTGCTGCTGATGATGACAGACCAACGTCTTTCAGGAAAAAATTATGGTAGTAATTTTCTACGTCTGTACGATGTTTGAATAAATATGGTCTCATGGATATCATATCATAGGTAGGTATAATTAAATTGGATAGAGAATCTTCCAGTGTAAGGTTCTTGAAGTTTTGTCGTAGTAATCTTCGCAGTGGTCTGCCATTGTATTTAGGTCGAAAGAAATGTTTGATTGTTTGACATATTTCACATTTTGCTTCAGGAAATATTTCTTTTGTTTTGTTTTCATATAAGTCTAATAATAGATCCAGTCTTTCATGGTCAGTATAATCTTCTGGTGGTTTTATTAACATTAATGATATTAATGACCCAGTAGAAGTTCCTGATATCACATCAAATAAATCGTAAAAAGGTGTTTTATTACCAAAACTATCTAATTCATTTCTAAGATGGTCTAGAAATATACATGGAATTAGACCTCGTACACCTCCGCCATCAATAGAGAGAATCTTAACAATATCTTTTTTATTAATCATGTCAACACCTAAAGAGTTTCTTACTTAAATTATATATGAAACTTCTTGTCTTTTATAACTAAATAAGAAAAAGCATTTTGCTTCTAGTAATCTTAGACATAATCACAAAATTCTTTTTCTTCAAATAGCTTACTGTTAACTTTAATCAGGTATTTTAATGAATTCAGGTTTTCTTTGTTCAAATACTGTAAAATATTTGAAACCGCATTCTTTTAAAACTTTATAAGCCCTATCAAAGTTATATGCAAGATGTTCAGGAAAGTGAGCGTCGGAACCCACTGTTATTATTTCGCCGCCTAATTGTCTGTACCTTTGTAAAATCTCTATATTAGGATGTGGTTCGTTTAGATTTTTGCGATAACCGGAGGTATTAAGTTCTATTCCATGACCTGTTTCTATAATTTGCATTAATATTTTATCGATAAGTTCACTATAATTATAGTAGTATAATTTTTTATCTTCATAATGTCCATAACGAATTATATAATCAAGGTGACCGTATACATTATAATTGTCGTAGTTGGTTACATTGTGTAGAATGTCTTCTAAGTACTTGGTATAAGCTTCTTTTTTGGTTTTATTGGAATAGTACGAACCAAAATATGGGTCAAGTTTATCTACAACATGTGTGGAAGCGATAACAAAATCAAAAGGGTAATCATTGATGACTTTATTGACAGTATCATATATATGTGGTTGCAGACCTAATTCTATACCAAACAATAATTCGATTTTATCTTTATATTTTTCTTTTAATTCAAGAAATGTTTTGTAGTAATTAGGTAAGTCAATATCAAAGGCTAATTCAGGTGTGCTGGGATAATCATAGTCATAATGATCTGTAAAGCATAATTTAACAAAGTTGTGTTGGATAGCATGTAGAATCTGTGTTTCCATTGGATATTTGCAATCACCTGAAAACGATGTATGTGTATGGAAATCATAGTAACTCATATTTGACACCTTTCTTTCTAAAAATAAATTTATGAAATAATTACTTAATAAAATTAATGGTTTTTAATAATAATATATAATAAGTGAATTATTAAATAATTGGAAATGATTAAGATTAGTAATTATTAAAATCGTGTAGTAAAAAATGTATAAATCTTTATCTGAATATTATACTAAAAAACAATAAAAACAACAAGAGCTGTAAGTATATTGTTCAGTTATCACAGGTATATTTGGCATAATTACTAAAAAACGAGAGAAAAAAAATAATTATTGATAAATATTTTTGCTTGTTTTTGATGAAATGATTATGATACTATTAATGTGTTGTTAATAATAAATTAACATTTTATTTACATAATATTTAAATCTGTTATTTATTTTTAAGTTTCACTCTATTTATTCATCTAAGACAAAATATATATCACAATTAGGAGGAAATATCTAAATGAATTGGCTAACAAAGGAATACATATTTATATTTTTTGCATTTATTGGCGGTTTTGGTATGTTCCTATACGGTATGCACATTATGGCTGAAGGTCTTCAAAAATCAGCAGGTAATAAGATGAAAAGTCTTCTTGGTGCATTGACCAACAATAGATTTTTAGCAGTAACAGTTGGTGCACTGGTTACAGCCATTATTCAAAGTAGTTCTGCTTGTACTGTAATGGTAGTTGGATTTGTTAACGCAGGCTTATTCAATCTATCACAAGCTGTAGGAGTTATAATGGGAGCAAACATTGGTACAACCATTACTTCATGGATAGTATCAAGTCAAGAATGGTTAGTATTCTTAAAACCATCAAAATTAGCGCCATTAGCTATTGGAATAGGTGCCTTGTTATTATTTTTTGCAAAAAATCAACGTAAAAAACAAATTGGTGAGATTATCATTGGGTTTGGTCTATTATTCATAGGTCTTGAATATATGAAAGACGCAATAGAACCTTTCCAAGATTCACCAGCATTTACAGAAGCATTTAGAATGTTTGGAAGAAATCCAGTCTTAGGTATATTAACAGGTGCAGTCGTAACAGCTATCATTCAAAGTAGTTCGGCATCAGTTGGTATTTTGCAAACAGTAGCAACAGTAACTTTTGTTCCATGGAGCGCAGCTGTATATATTATTCTTGGACAAAACATTGGTACTTGTGTAACAGCAATGTTATCAAGTATTGGAGCTAATAAAACAGCTAAAAGAGCTGCTTATATCCATTTACTATTCAATGTCCTTGGTACAGTGATATTCGCAATATTATGTGTGGTATATTTTACATTCATTAATCCTAATTTTGGTAATAATGTAGCTGTCAACATGGTAGGTATCAGTATATTCCATACGGTTTTCAACATTAGTAATACAGTCCTTCTCTTCCCATTTGCAGATAAGCTTGTATCACTATCCAAGAGAATCGTAAGAGGTAAAGATGACGAAGATCAAACTGAAGAGCAGGTAGCCTTGAGACACCTTGATGATAGAATACTTGAAACTCCTAGTTTCGCTGTGGAAAATGCAATCAAAGAAGTTATACACATGGGCTATTTAGCTGTAGAAAATGCTAAACGTGCTACAACGGCTATAATAGAAAAAGATATGGAAAAAGTTAAGAAGGTCTATGAAGAAGAAAAGAACATTAATTCTTTAGAAAGACTTATCACTGAGTATTTAATCAAGATAAGCAACTCAGTTATCAACGAAAGGCAAAATGAGATTGTAACTAATCTATTCCATACAGTCAATGATATTGAACGTGTTGGAGACCATGCTGAGAATATAGCCGAACTTGCAGAGTATTTCATTGAAAATAATCTTACTTTCTCTGAAAGTGCGAACCAAGAACTGTTGGATATATCAAATAGGGCTACTGAAACAATAGAACTTGCAATAAAGTCAAGAGAAAATGATGATGTTGACCTTGTTAGGAAGGTTGAACAAAATGAAGATCTAGTAGATGAATTAGAGGATGAGTTAAGAGAGAAACATATCAGGAGATTAGCTCAAAACATATGTGATTCAACTACTGGTGTGGTATTTTTAGATCTAATAAGCAATTACGAAAGAATATCAGACCATGCACTAAATATTGCTTATTATGTAAGAGATGAATTATTATAGATTAGAGAGGGGCAGATAACTGCCCCTTGTTATTATTTTGTTAAAAACACAAAAAAAACTTGAAATTATGTACTACATTGTTTATAATATAAATTGGGATGAATTGGTGGTTTAATTCCTTTTTTTTGAAGCAATAGGGACTATAATTGTTCATAGGGCCCGAGAAGGTACCGAAAGGTGATTTGTAATGGAAAATACCTTGTTAACACTTAAGAAAATTATTCCAAAAGAGATTGATATATTGCAACGAAGATACGAAATACTAAAGGGAATACATATTTATCAACCAATAGGAAGACGAAGCTTATCCCAAAAATTATCAATATCAGAAAAAATTATTAGGAATGAAACTGAATATTTGAAATCACAAGGTTTTATACTAGTATCAAGTGTTGGTATGAGTACTACTGATTCTGGAGATACTATACTGGATGATTTGAAAGAGATTATGCATCATGTGAAAGGTCTTAACTATATGGAAGAAGAAGTTAAGAGACTAATAGGTTGCAAAGAGGTAGTTGTTGTACCTGGTAATTCATCTGAATATGAAGAGATAAAAGAAAATATTGGAAAAGCTGCTGTTGATGTTTTATTAAAACACATAAAAGATAATACTATCATTGCTCTTACTGGTGGAAGTACAGTTTACAATGTAGTGAAATCTTTGAATAATAAACCAAATACATCCTATGAAAACGTGCTGGTTGTTCCAGCTAGAGGTAGTTTAAGGAATAATGTTGAATATCAAGCTAATACTATAGTATCTAAGCTTGCTAGGAAGCTAAATGGAGATTATGAACTTCTTAATATACCAGATAATCTAAGTAAAAAAGCACTAGACAGTGTAAGGAAAGAACCTGAAATCGAACAAACAATATCTAATATACTGAAAGCTAATATAATACTTTTTGGTATAGGTAATGCTTATGAGATGGCTGGAAGAAGGAACTTGCCTGAACCAGTTATGGATTTTCTTCATAGAAGACAGGCTGTCGCTGAAGCACTGGGTTATTATTTTAATAAAAATGGTGAAATAGTGTATACATCAAGGTCAATTGGTATAAAATTAGAACATATGACTAAGACTCCTTATCCTATAGCTGTAGCAGGAGGAGCTAAAAAAGCAGAAGCTATAATGGCTGTAAAAAATATTATTAAAAACGGTTCACTAATAATTGATGAAGATGCAGCTAATAGAATTATTGAGATCATGAAGTAAAACTAAAAATGTTTATTAACTGTTATACAGTTTAATATAAAAATTATAATTTTAGGAGGAACAAGAATATGGCAAAAATTGCAATTAATGGATTTGGACGTATCGGACGTAACGCATTTAAAGTAGCTATGGAGCAAGGAGTTGATATCGTAGCTATTAATGATTTAACTGATGCTAATACATTAGCTCACTTATTAAAATATGATTCATGCTTTGGTAGATTTGAAGGAACTGTAGAAGTTGGAAATGGAACTTTAGTAGTTAATGGAAAAGAAATCAAAGTATTAGCAGAAAGAAATCCTGCAGACCTTCCTTGGAAAGAATTAGGTGTTGATATTGTTATTGAGTCAACTGGTTTATTCAGACAAAAAGAAAAAGCTCAATTACATATTGATGCTGGTGCAAAGAAAGTAATCATTTCAGCTCCTGGTAAAGGAACAAAATCAATTGTAATGGGTGTTAACGAAGAAGATTATAACCCAGCAGAAGATAATATCATTGATAACGCTTCTTGTACAACTAACTGTTTAGCACCATTCGCTAAAGTATTAAATGATACTTTCGGAATTAAAAGAGGTATCATGACTACAGTTCACTCATACACTAATGACCAAAGAATCTTAGACTTACCTCACGAAGATTTAAGAAGAGCTCGTGCAGCAGCTGAGTCTATTATCCCAACAACTACTGGAGCAGCTGAAGCAGTAGCTAAAGTTATCCCTTCATTAAAAGGTAAATTAACTGGTATGGCTATGCGTGTACCTACTCCTACAGTATCTGTTGTTGACTTAACAGTAGAATTAGGAAAAGAAGTAACAGTTGAAGAAGTTAATGGAGCTTTAAAAGCTGCATCAGAAGGAAGTAACGTACTTGGATATTCTGATGAGCCATTAGTATCAATTGATTACAGAAAAGATTCACGTTCATCAATCGTTGATGGATTAGCAACACTTGTTATGGAAGGAAGCTTAGTTAAAGTAGTTTCTTGGTATGATAACGAGTGGGGTTATTCAAACAGAATTATTGACTTAGCAAAATATGTAGCTGAAAGACTTTAATTAATATAAGTTTGAATAGATTTATATAAGGTCCATATGGTCCTCTCTTGTAGGTCAGACTATAGGGAGGACTTTTTTAATACTCATATGAGTATTAAAGTTGATTAGAAAAGTTAGAAAATTTCAAATTAAACTAGTTATATTGAGATTAACTAACATAAATCAAGTATTAGAAGGGAGACGACTACCAATGCTTAATAAAAAGACAGTTGACGATATAAATGTACAAGGTAAGAAAGTCTTAATAAGATGTGACTTTAACGTACCTTTAAAAGATGGTGTAATTACAGATGAGAACCGTTTAACAGCAGCATTACCTACAATTAATAAATTAATTAAAGATGGTGCAAAAGTTATTCTTTGCTCACACCTTGGAAAACCAAAAGGAGAACCTAAGCCAGAGCTTTCACTTGCTCCAGTAGCAAAAAGACTTGCAGAATTATTAAATAAAGAAGTTGTTTTTGCAGCAGACGACAATGTAGTTGGTGACAATGCTAAAAAAGCAGTTGCTGACATGAAAGATGGAGATGTGGTACTTCTTCAAAATACTCGTTATAGAAAAGAAGAAACAAAAAATGGTGAAGATTTCAGTAAAGAATTAGGAAGCCTAGCTGAAATATTTGTTAATGATGCATTCGGAACTGCTCATAGAGCACATTGTTCTAATGTTGGAGTAACTAATTATGTTGATACTTGTGTAGTAGGTTATTTAATGCAAAAAGAAATTGATTTCTTAGGAAACGCTGTAAATAATCCAAAGAGACCTTTTGTAGCTATTCTTGGTGGAGCAAAAGTATCTGATAAAATAAATGTTATCAATAACCTTCTTGATAAAGTAGATACTCTAATCATAGGTGGAGGAATGGCTTATACATTCTTAAAAGCTATGGGTAATGAAGTTGGATTATCTTTACTTGAAGAAGATAAAATTGATTATGCAAGAGAAATGATTGAAAAAGCAAAAGAAAAAGGTGTTAATTTCTTATTACCAGTTGATAATGTAGTAGCACAAGAATTCAAGAATGATACACCATTCAAGACTGTAAAAAGAGGAATGATCGAACCTGATTGGGAAGGTCTTGATATTGGAGAAGAAACTAGAGAGATATTCGCTAATGCTGTAAAAGACGCTAAGACAGTTGTATGGAATGGACCAATGGGTGTATTCGAATTTGAAAACTTTGCAGGTGGAACAATTGCTGTAGCAAAAGCATTAGCTGAAACTGATGCAACAACTATCATCGGTGGTGGTGATTCAGCAGCAGCTGTTAACCAACTTGGATTCGGAGATAAAATGACTCATATTTCTACAGGTGGCGGAGCTTCACTTGAATTCTTAGAAGGAAAAGAATTACCTGGTGTTGCAGCAGCAAACGATAAATAGTTATAACAATATAAATGGAGGTTTTGATAATGCGTAAGATGATTATTGCAGGAAACTGGAAAATGAACAAAACTCCAAGAGAAGCATTAGCTTTAATTGAAGAGTTAAAACCATTAGTAAAAAATGATGATGTAGATGTAGTATTTTGTACACCTTATGTTTCATTAGTATTAGCTGTTGAAGCTACAAAAGATTGTAACATTGAAATAGGTGCTCAAAATATGTACTTTGAAGAAAGTGGAGCATACACTGGAGAGATTGCTCCAAACATGTTAACTGAAATTGGAGTTAAATACGTTGTATTAGGTCACTCCGAAAGAAGAGAATATTTTGGAGAAACTAATGAAATAGTTAATAAAAAAGTACTTAAAGCTATAGAACATGGCTTAACACCAATTATTTGCTGTGGTGAAACATTAGAGCAAAGAGAACAAGGAATAACAGTAGATCTTATAAGAGCACAAATCAAAGTTGCACTTAAAGACGTTGCCAAAGAAGATGCAAAAAATGTTGTTCTTGCTTACGAACCAATATGGGCTATAGGAACTGGTAAAACTGCTACATCTGAACAAGCTGAAGAAGTTTGTGCAGCTATACGTCAAGTAGTTAAAGAAGTTTATGACCAAGAAGTAGCTGATGCAGTTCGAATTCAATATGGTGGAAGTGTTAATGCAGGCAATGCAAAAGAACTCTTCGCAATGGAAAATATTGATGGTGGATTAGTTGGTGGAGCTAGTCTGAAGGCTGATTTCGGTAAGGTAGTAAATTACAAATAATAATGATTATTAGATAAGGTTATGAATTTATTCATAACCTTCTAATCTATTATAGATTTGATAAGAAGGAGTTATGAAATGTCAAAAAAACCAACAGTATTAATGATATTAGATGGATTTGGACTTAATGAAAAGACTGAAGGTAATGGAGTTAAACTTGCAAATACACCTGTAATGGATAAAATAATGAAAGAATATCCTTGTGTTGAAGGATTTGCTAGTGGATTAGATGTTGGATTACCTCATGGACAAATGGGTAATTCAGAAGTAGGGCATCTCAATATTGGTGCAGGAAGAATCGTATACCAAGAGCTTACTAGAATCACTAAAGAAATAGAAGATGGTGATTTCTATAAAAATACAGCATTACTTGCTGCAATAGACAATTGTAAAGCAAATGATTCAGCATTGCACTTATATGGTCTATTATCAGACGGGGGCGTACACTCACATAATACACATTTATATGCGTTATTGAAATTAGCAAAAGAACATAATGTTGAAAAAGTATATGTACATGCATTTTTAGATGGTAGAGATACACCACCAGCTTCAGGTAAAGATTATATTGAAGAGTTAGAAGAAAAAATGAGAGAAATAGGCGTAGGTAAAATAGCTACTATAATTGGTCGCTATTACGCTATGGATAGAGATAATCGTTGGGAAAGAGAAAAACTTGCATATGATGCAATGGTAAAAGGTGAAGGAAAACTTGCTAAGAGTGCTTTAGCTACTATACAAGGCTCATATCAAGAAGAGGTATATGATGAATTCGTACTTCCAACTGTTGTTTTAGCAGAAGGAGAACCAACTGGTAAAATTAGTGAAAACGATTCAATAATATGCTTTAACTTCAGACCAGACAGAGCTAGACAAATCACAAGAGCTTTTTGTGATGAAGAATTTGATAAATTTGAAAGAGAATTCTTCAAATTAACTTATGTTTGCTTTACAGATTATGACGTTACTATACCTAATAAAATAGTAGCATTCCATAAGGTTATGCTTGAAAATACTTTAGGTGAGTATTTAGCTGATAAAGGATTAAAACAACTTAGATTGGCAGAAACAGAAAAATATGCTCATGTTACATTTTTCTTTAATGGTGGTATTGAAGAACCTAATGAAGGCGAAGATAGAATATTAGTACCATCACCAAAAGTTGCTACTTATGATTTACAGCCAGAGATGAGTGCTAATGAGGTGTGTGACAATTTAGTAAATGCTATTAAATCAGATAAATACGATCTTATCATCGTTAATTTTGCTAATCCTGATATGGTTGGACACACAGGAATAGAAAAAGCAGTAGTTAAAGCAGTTGAGACAGTTGACAGTTGTGTCGGAAGAACAGTTGATGCTTTGATTGAAGCAGATGGTCAAATGTTCATCTGTGCTGACCATGGTAATTCAGAACAATTGATTGATTACAAAACTGGAGATCCATTTACAGCACATACAACTAATCCAGTTCCATTTATCTTAGTTAACTATAAAGATAATGTAACACTCAGAGAAGGTGGAAAGTTAGCAGATATTGCACCTACACTACTTGAATTAATGGAAGTTGAGAAACCAGCTGAAATGACTGGAGAATCTTTATTAAAGGAAAAATAGATTAAACTTATTGAAATGGTGTATATGTTAAGTTCAATATATATATAACTTATATTTTTTTAATTAGATATTAATATGGGTAAAATATAGAGTATAAGATTTATCTTATGAGTAATAATATATGTTGACCGATTCTATTAACTTGAAATATTGCATATATACAATATTTACCTTTTATTTAATATAATTCTTAATAGATACGAAAGGAGAAAAAAGTATGAAGAGTTTTGTAGAGATTATTGACGTTTATGCAAGAGAAATACTTGATTCAAGAGCGAACCCAACAGTAGAAGTAGAAGTAGTGACAGAAGACGGATATTTAGGACGTGCAGCAGTTCCTTCAGGAGCATCAACAGGAGCATTTGAAGCAGTGGAGCTTAGAGATGGTGGAGACCGTTATATGGGCAAAGGTGTAGAGAATGCAGTAGATAATGTTAATAATATTATCGCTGAAGAAATAATTGGAATGAATGCACTTGACCAAGTAAAAATTGACCAAAAATTAATTGAATTAGATGGAACTAACAACAAAGGTAAATTAGGAGCTAATGCTATTCTTGGTGTATCAATGGCAGTTGCAAAAGCAGCAGCAGAAGCTGTTGGTATGTCATTATATCAATACCTAGGTGGTTTTAATGCTAAAGTAATGCCTGTACCTATGATGAACATATTAAATGGTGGAGAGCATGCTGATAATACAGTTGATATTCAAGAATTTATGATTATGCCAGTAGGTGCAACTTCATTTAAAGATGCGCTAAAAATGTGTGCAGAAGTATATCATAATCTTAAAAAAGTTTTAAATGAAAAAGGTTTAGCAACTAGTATTGGTGATGAAGGTGGATTTGCACCTGATATAGCTTCATCTGAAGAAGTTATTCAAATCATTATTGATGCAATTGAAAGAGCTGGATATAAACCTGGTGATGATATGAGAATCGCTATGGACGTAGCAGCTTCAGAATTGTATAATGAAGAAACTGGTAAATACCACTTCCCTGGCGAAAGCAAAATGAAAGGTGAAGAAGTAATAAGAACTTCAGAAGAATTAGTTGACTATTACGAAGACCTACTTAACAAATTCCCAATCATCTCTATAGAAGATGGATTAGATGAAGAAGACTGGGAAGGATGGAAATTATTAACTGAAAGATTAGGAGACAGAGTACAATTAGTTGGAGACGATTTATTCGTAACTAATACTGAGAGATTAGAAAAAGGAATTGATCTTGGTGTTGCTAATTCTATCCTAATCAAAGTTAATCAAATTGGTACATTGACTGAAACATTTAATGCTATAGAAATGGCTAATAGAGCTGGTTATACAGCAGTTGTATCACATCGTTCTGGTGAAACAGAAGACAATACTATTGCTGATATAGTTGTAGCTGCTAATGCAGGACAAATTAAAACAGGAGCACCTTGTAGATCAGACCGTGTTGCTAAATATAATCAATTATTAAGAATTGAAGAAGAATTAGAAGATGCAGCTGAATATAGAGGTCTTGATGCTTGGTTTAATTTAAAAGATAAATAATTAAATTAATAGACCTCGATTCGTCGGGGTCTTTAATTTTGCGATAAGTAGGTGAATATTATGTATAAATATGATTTACATGTTCATACAAAAGAGACTAGTCCCTGTGCTCACGTAGCAGCAGCTGAAATGATAGAGGTTTATAGAGATAATGGTTATTCAGGTGTTGTAATTACTGATCATTATAGACCAGTGTTTTTTAACACTAGTGAATCTACAACTTGGGAAGAAAAGGTAGAAGACTTTTTAAAAGGTTATAGGAATGCAAAATACCAAGGTGATAAATATGGTATGGATGTATTACTAGGAATTGAATTCGCTTTTAATAATACAAAAACAAATGATTTTCTTATATATGGTATCACTGAAGAAATGTTAATGAAATCTACAGATCTTTTTAATTTGGGCTTTGAAGGTTTGAGTAAATTTTGTAAAGAAAATAATTTATTATTTTTTCAAGCACATCCGTTAAGGGGATACTGTAGCTTAGAGGATATAGCATTTTTGGATGGTGTTGAAGTACATAATGGAAATCCACGTCATGATTCTCATAACGATGAAATAGAAGTAATAGCTAGTGAAAATAATCTATATATGATTTCAGGTTCTGATTTCCATGAATATGGAGATGAAAATAATGGGGGAATTATTACTAGTAATAGAATAAAAACCAATGATGATTTGATTGAAGTTTTAAAAAGTAAAGATTATACATTGTTCAGAGGATAAAGATGTACTTGCACTTTGCTTTTTGCAGACTGCAGCTACTTTTATTGGTATATAAAAATTTAACTAGAAAAAAATAGTTGAATTAATACATAGTTTGTGCTAAAATACTAGTGTTAAACTTTAGGAGGTGTAACCGTGGGAGCGTTAATAATAATTGTTGAAATAGTATATTTCATATTATGTTTAGGACTAATTGCTGTAGTGCTTTTACAAAAAGGAAAAGCTGCAGGATTATCAGGTGCAATTGGTGGAGCTGCTGAAACTTATTGGGGTAAAAACAAGGCTCGTTCTATGGAAGGTAAATTAGAAAAATTTACTAGATTAGGAGCAATACTTTTTATTGTTTTATCTGTAGTATTAAGTTTATTAATTAAATACCAATAATAAAAGTAAAGCACTTTGCATCAAAGCAGGGTGTTTTTTTATTCTATAGTAAACTATACATTTAGTTCCTTTCCTGTTAGTTTAATTTTATATAAATAATAACAATTGATTTAACAAATACTATAAGTAAAAAATATATTAGTTTAATATATATAAGCTATAATGGTTATATGAATATGCTATAAAAAATAAATTTTTGAAGGTGAAATATGGAAAATACATTAGAAGAAAAAAGACAGGTATTGTTGGAGATAATTAATCACAAAGATTATAAACCAATGAAGATCAAAGAGCTAGGAATACTATTGAGTATTAATGGTGATGATGAAAAAAGAGCTATGCTAGAAGAAACATTAGAACAACTGATAACTGAAGGAAAGATCATTAAAACAAAAAGAGGAAAATATGCAAGACCAGAAGCTGTAAATATGATTGTTGGAAAGTTTATAGCTCATGCTAAAGGTTTTGGATTTGTTGAAATTGAGGATGAAGAGAATGATATCTTTATACCTGCCCCATATGTTAATGGTGCTTTTAACAATGATACAGTAGCCATAAAGCTTATTAGAAGAGATTCTAAGGGGAAACGTAAAGAGGGAGAAGTAATAAAGATAATCAAACGTAATGACAGCGATGTTATAGGAACATACCAAAAAAGCAAAAATTTTGGATTTGTTGTTGCTGATAACAAAAAGTTTACCAAGGATATTTTTATTTCCAAGAACAAGAGTAAAGGAGCAGTATCAGGTCATAAAGTAGTTGTAAAAATCACTGATTGGGGTAATGAAAGAAGGAATCCAGAAGGAGAAATAACGGAGATAATCGGACATATCAATGATCCTGGGACAGATATATTATCAATTGTAAAGAGTTATGAATTGCCAATGCAATTTCCGGATGTAGTTATGAACCAGCTTGACTATATTCCATCTGAAGTAACAGAAGAAGATAAAGCTGGTAGGTTAGACCTTAGAGAAATTCAAATGGTAACAATAGATGGAGAAGATGCGAAAGACCTAGATGATGCAATAACCATTCAAAAAAATGAAGACGGTACATTTACTCTAGGTGTCCACATAGCTGATGTAACAAACTATGTTACAGAAGGGTCACCCCTTGATGTTGAGGCGTTAAGAAGAGGTACTAGTGTGTATTTAGTTGACAGGGTAATACCTATGTTGCCACATAAATTATCAAATGGTATTTGCTCTCTTAACATGGGAACAGACCGTCTAGCACTATCATGTCTTATGGACATTGATAAAAAAGGTAATGTAGTTAATCATAAAATTGCTGAAACTCTTATAAATGTAGATAGAAGAATGACTTATACCAATGTCAGGAAAATCCTATCTGACAAGGATGAGGAAGTTATAAGTGAATATAAAGATTTTGTAAAAATGTTTGAAGAGATGGAAGAATTAGCGGCTATTCTTAGAGATAAGAGAAAAAGAAGAGGTTCTATTGATTTTGATTTTGCTGAAACAAAAGTTATCCTTAATGAGAAAGGTGAGCCAATAGACATCATTCCTTATGATAGAAATGTAGCTACAAAAATTATTGAAGAGTTCATGTTATTAGCTAATGAAACTATAGCAGAAGATTTTTTCTGGCAGGAGCTTCCTTTTGTATATAGAACACATGAAGAACCAGACCCAGAAAGACTTGCTACTCTTGCCTCTTTCATTCACAATTTTGGTTACAATATAAAAGGGGAAGGAGAAATACATCCTAAGGAAATTCAAAAACTATTAATTGAAATTGAAGGAAAACCAGAAGAAGCTATTATCAGTAGACTAGCTCTTCGTTCAATGAAAAGAGCTTGTTATACAGTAACAGGTGATGGACATTATGGACTTGCAACCAAATACTACACTCATTTTACTTCACCTATTAGAAGATATCCAGACTTACAGATTCACAGAATCATTAAAGAAAATCTAAATGGTAAAATGGAAGAAAAAAGAATCAGGCATTTTAATGCTATACTGCCTAATGTTGCAAAACAAACATCTGAAACAGAAAGAACTGCTGAAGAGGCAGAAAGAGAAACTATTAAACTTAAAAAAGTTCAATATATGGAAAAACATATAGGTGAAAAATTCGAAGGGGTTATCTCTGGTGTAACAGCTTGGGGCTTATATGTAGAATTACCTAACACTGTTGAAGGACTTGTTCATGTCACAACTCTAGATGATGATTATTATATTTTTGATGAAAAGAAACATATTTTCATAGGTGAAAGAACAAGTAAGATATATAGAATGGGTGAACCTGTCAAGATAGCAGTTCTAAGTGTGAACAAAGTGGAGAGGACTATTGATTTTGAATTAGTTAGTGAAGATACAGAGGAAGAAGAATAGAAAATTATTACAAATTGTGAAAAGAATGTCCAAATTATATATAAAATAACATTTAAGATATAAATTTCATCATCACATTACTTGCAATAATTATAATTTATGTTATAATATATCTCACGGCAAGTAATGGTGGTGATATTATGGCAAGTAATTATAAATTAATAGCACAAAATAAAAAAGCAAGGCATGATTATTTTATTGAAGATACTTATGAGGCAGGTATTGTTCTTGTAGGTACTGAGGTAAAATCCCTTAGAATGGGTAAATGCAGTATTAAAGAAAGTTTCATAAAAAATGTTGATGGTGAGTTATTTATCTTGAATATGCATATTAGTCCTTATGAAAAAGGTAACATATTTAATAAAGACCCACTTAGAACAAGAAAACTTTTATTGAATCGTTATGAAATCAATAAGATTCAAGGTGCTGTTACAACCAAAGGTTATACTATCGTTCCAATAAAGGTCTATCTAAAAGGTGGTCTTATGAAAATGGAAATCGGTATAGCAAAAGGTAAGAAAAAGTATGACAAACGCCAAGATATTGCTAAGAAAGACCAACGTCGTGAAGCAGAAAAAAGGTTCAAAGTCAGTAACCTGTAATAAATCCTAGTTAATAATTAAAGATTCTAAGCTTACTGAGCATTTTATATGCATATTGTAGCTGAAAATCTTGATTATCATATACGGGGGTGTACTGGTTTCGACGGGGACATCAGAAGTACGAGCAGCCATTCGCAGATCACTGGGCCTGCGTCATCAACCTGGTAAATTAAATTAAACGCAGACGAAAATAATAATAATTTCGCATTTGCTGCCTAATTAGGTAGCTGTCTCACCTTAGTGACCCGTAGCTAGGGCTGAGGCACCAAATTAAACGGGGAACTTCACTTCCAAAGCTTTGAGGGAGAGGAAGACACTATGAAGCTACTAAAGTCTACAGCCTGTCGTTAGGCGTTAGATGGAGGGAATGTTAAAATAGCGACTGTAATGGGAGATACTCGGATGGATGGGTTTTCGGACAGGGGTTCGACTCCCCTCACCTCCACTATTTAAATCCACGACAGGAAGATGTCGTGGATTTTTTATATATAAGGAAGAAGAGTGAATATATTAGAAAATCATAACCAGAGAAGGTACTTCGGTTTCATTGCTCTTTTGTACCTTTTGTAGAAAGGAATGGCCTTAATAATGAAAGATTTGAAAGTAATATTTATGGGTACACCTGAATTTAGTGTAAATGTACTTAATAGTTTAATTCGTAATACTAATGTAATAGCAGTAGTAACTAAACCAGATAAATTAGTTGGGAGAAAACAAGTATTGACAGAATCAGCTGTAAAAAAGGTCGCACTTGAAAACAATATAAAAGTAATGCAACCAACTAAAATAAGAAATGAATATCAAAGTGTAATAGATTTAAATCCTGATATCATTATAACTTGTGCATATGGTCAATTTCTCCCGAAAGAGATATTAGAATATCCTAAATATGGTTGCATAAATGTCCATGCATCACTTCTTCCGAAATTAAGAGGAGGAGCACCTATTCATAGAGCGATTATTGATGGATATACCACTACAGGTATAACCATAATGTATATGGGTCAAAAAATGGATAATGGTGATATAATAAGCCAAAAAAGCATTGAAATAGAAAAAACTGATAATGTAGGTACGTTACATGATAAATTAAGCCTTTTAGGTGCAGAATTATTAATAGAAACATTACCAAATATTATAAGTGGAGAGATAAATAGAATAGTCCAAAATGAAGAAGAAGTAACATTTGGTTATAATATATCAAGAGAAGATGAACATATAGATTTTAATAAAACAAAAATAGAAGTACTTAACAAAATAAGAGGGCTTAATCCATGGCCATCATCTTATGCAATTTTAGATAATGTAGAAATAAAAATATACGAAGCTATTATAGGTGAAGATATTTATAAAGAAAAATCAAACGGGGAAATAGTAAAAGTATACAAGGATGGAATAGTAATTAAAGTATCCGATGGGGAAATTATTTTAAAAACAATAAAACCTTCAGGTAATAAAAAAATGAGTGTGAAAGATTATCTTAATGGTTATAAAGAAAAAAACAATCTAATTGGTAAGGTGTTCAGGTAATTTATGAGTAGTCCCTCATCAAGTACGGTTAACCTCCACTTACCACAGCCATGTCCGCTTAATAGGGATATGTGTCTGGTTATCGGTTGGTAAATATTAATAAAATAATAATAGGGTAAAGGTATAAACCTTGAACCCTATTTTTTATTTATGATATTATCTTAAAATAAGTAGTGAATTAATAAGAACAACTAAATTAAATATAAGGTAATAATATGTCGAAAAAACTACAATATTTAATTATACTACCTAATATCAGTAATTATAAGGCTGTATATTAATTGAATAGTATGGTATAATTTGCCATATTAAATGAAAAAAGGATGAGATATTATGAAAAATATTAAGAAGTTAGTTTTATTTATTACAATGTTGATAGTAATTAGTGGAGTTAATGTATATGCTGCAACAGTGGGAAATCAATTAACTAAACCAGAGGCTGGATGGAAAAGAATAGAGCAATCTGATAACTATATTGTATTTAAAGGAGATAATTGGACATTAAACTATTCTGCACCAACAAAATCTGGGGGAACCACAACATTTATAAAAGAAGGTGTATCTTCAGAAGATATTCTTGAATCATCTGTGTCTTTTGCTTTTAAAGGAAGTAAGTTGAGAATAATAAGTGATAGCTATTATCAGAGAAGTAAGGAGATTGGAGTAAAGATAGATGGACAACTTGTTACTACATATCAAGAATATACAAGTGGTGACAGTTTATTAGAACAAGCTTTAGTCTGCGAAATAACAGGATTAGAATTTGATTATCATTCAGTGGAGATTTATTCTATAGACGGAGTAAGGTATGGTTTAGATGCAATAGATATTGACGAAAATGGCATTTTGCTTGATCCAACATTACTTGAATCACCATCAAACCTTATAGCATCACCAAGTAACGGACACGTAAAACTTACATGGAATGCAACAGATAAAGCTGAAAGTTATACTATATTGAAATCAACTACATTGAGTTCAATAGACACAGTTATAGCTACAAATGTAACAGATACAACTTACATAGACAATGATGTTGAACCAGGAGTAACTTATTACTATGTAGTAAGAGCAGTAAAAGATGGTGTGGAAAGTACAGATTCAAATGTAGCATCAGCTATGATTGAGAAAAATAATAATAGAGCACTTTTACTAATTAAGCTATTAGATGAAAATGATAAAGAGTATGACTTACCTATAAGTGATATAGATACTTTCATGAATTGGTATTTTGAAAGAGGCGAGGGACAAGGACCAGCGTATTATGTTTTTAATAAAAGCTTTAATGTAGGACCTTATCTAAGCAGAAAAGATTATATTACTTATGATAAAATAATTTGTATTGAAGTAAATAAATATGAACAGTAATGTATATATGCTCTAAATAAGTGTTGATACATATATAGAACTTGCTTTCTTAATTGAAAAATTGAAAGTGGGTTCTTTTTTATTGATTATTATTAAATTATCTGCTAATATTAACTGGTAATATCGGGAAAATACTATATACTATAACATTATTAAAAATATGTTTAAAGGAGAAAATGGATGAAACTAAATAAGTTATTAATAACAAGTATCCTAATTCTTTCAGCGGCTATAATTTTTGGTTCTGTTTGGATAGGAAATGCTATAAAAAGTACAAACAAAGAGTCTGATAGTAAAGTAGGTAATGAAGCACAAGAGTTAGAAAGTCAGGTAGTCAGCTTTAATATTTCTGACAAAGCATTATTAACAGAGCAAGAGGTCGCCCAATATTTGGGTATCCCTCAAGATAAGCTTAATATTATATTACAGAAAGAAAAGATAGAAAGGCAAAAATTGAGTAGTTACGATACTTATAGATATATGCCTTATATTGAAATTGATGATGAAAAATATTTTTTAAAAAATGAAGTAGATGAATGGTTACAATATCATTCGAGTAATAGAAGTAAATTTGATACATAGTCTTATAATTGATTAAAGCACTGATTAATACATACTAAAAATTAAAACCAATAGATTACAATAATAAAATCTGATAATATTAGTATATTAACAGAATTAATGTATAGGAGAAATTCAATGATTTCAATATCAACCTGTTTCAATTATAATGTACCATTACATAAGCAATTAGAAATGATAAAAAATGCCAGATTTGAATATGTATCGATAAGTAGTAATTATAGTCATAATGGATTACTAGATAATCCAGATAGATTGATTAATTTAATTGATAAATATAACTTAAAAGTTGATACAATTCATGGCTGTGCAGCTAATAATCCAGAGGCATTCAGCATATTGAAAAAATGTTCAGAGGTAGCTGATCGATTGGGGGCTAGTGTAGTAGTAATACATCCATGCGATTTTTTTATTACTAAAGATAAAGTTGAATTAAAATATGAAGTATTAATGAATCTATGTGAAAAGCTTATTCCAATAGCAAAAACTTATAATATCAAATATGCTATTGAAAATTTACATCCAGATGGTGCAACAGATGTATTAAAAATGGCATTAGATAAGTTAGATACAAATTATTTTGGTATGTGTTATGATATTACCCATGCACAAATAGATGGACCACGTAAATGTAATTTGATAGAATCATATGGTGACAAGATAATTTCTGTTCACATATCAGATAGGATTAGAGAATTTGTTGACCATGTAGTACCAGGTGAAGGATTTATTGATTTTGATTATATGTTAAAAAAATTAGCTGAAATAGGTTATGACAAGCCACTATTAATGGAAGTGCTAACAGAACACACTTTTTATAAGGAATCAGAACAATTATTATGTATGACATATAAATCAGGTTTGAAATTGGAACAAAAGTTGGAAGGGTATAGGTAGAAGATATATATGAAATTTAAATATAGAGAAGTAATTATTAAATCAAAGAAATACATTGTTTATGAACCTATAGATATTCCAAAGCAACTACGTGGACTTTATTCATCAAATGATGTTAGTTGTATTCTTGCAAATGCTATTGGATATAAGTTTCTGAAAGAGTTATTTCTTATTGTTGGTAGTAATAAAGAAGATAATAGTGTATACCTAGTATTTGATTCTTCTAGAGAAGTTGAGGAATTTCATGAATGGTTCCCACAGGCTGAATTACATAAGAATATGGTATTATGCAATTATTCAAGGACTAAGATGTCAGTAAAAGCACTTAAGAAAATATTAGAGATGAGAAAATATATTAAGGTAAGAGAAATAGAACTTTATGTGCCTGCTTATAACTATGATAAAATTAGATATTGGAGTCTGGATAATGTTTTATCTGTAAAGAACTACAGTAAATGGATTATGTTATCTTCTAATTATGAAGGGTTTTGTTATATGTCAAGAGAGGCAGATAACTTTACAAATATGGAAGATGATCCAGAAGAATATTTTGCTCATACACATCTCTTTCATTTAACTAAATATGAAGACAAGCTAGATTTTAGACATTATTATCAATCATAATTGACAAGGAGTATAACAAGATACCTTGTCTTTTTTTGCGAATTCTATATATAGAAATTTACAAAAAATTTACAGCATAAATGTTAATATATGTACTGAGTTAATTAAAAATGAAAGGAGGATTTTATGAGTAAAAAGATAGTGGCATTATTTTTAGTGATGGGAGTTATATTAACATTTAGTCAAAATACTTATGCAAAAGACACTATGAATGATTCAAAGAATAATATGATTTTAACTCAATCAATTGGACAAGAATTTATATCAGATGGATATGTATATGGTGATAACGTATATTTTAGAGAAGAACCTAATCCATCTTCAGCTATATTAGGGGTGTTTGATAAAGGTGAAAGAGTAGCTTACTATGGTAATGATGGAGTTTATCAATATGTATACAGATATAAGACTGGACAATTTGGATACGTTCATTTCAGGTATCTATACTTTGTTAATGAATACTAAGAACTGATTAATACATATTTCAAAATAAGCCTATAACTATAATTTTTATGTATATAGGCTTATTTTTATGTAATATTATTAACTGTATCCTAATTAATTAAGAAAGTATAATTATAATTAATGATTAATAGAAGTTATTTTAAGTCCAATAATGCCTGTCAAGATTAATAGTAGGAAAAAAATACGTGTTAAACTACAAGGTTCTTTAAATAATAATATTCCTATAATTATGGAACCTAGGGCACCTATTCCAGTCCATATAGCATATGCTGTACCCATTGGTAGTACTTTAGTGGCTATGGATAGAAAATAAAAACTTATTATCATTCCTAATACAGTAATTATTGATGGGTAAAATCGGGTAAAGCCGTTAGAATATTTTAAGGCAGTTGCCCAAACTACTTCAAATGCACCAGCAATAACTAGATAAAACCAAGACATTTTATTACCTCCTTTAGTATAAAACCAAAAAAATAAAACCCAGAAAGATATTAAAATAATATCCTCCCGGGTTTTTGTCCCTCCGTGTACATAGTTACCTATGCGTTTTCTCTTGGACCAGACCAGTATATGAACTGCGGAACCCTAGAAAACATTTATCTGCTATATTATGAATCATATACTCCAAAGTGTCAATAGAAAAATATAAATTGGGTTATTGACATTTGATATAAATTAAAGTATACTTAACTGGTAAGTGATTACTTACTAAATTAGTGTTGTAGGAGATGATTAAAATAAATACTAGACAAAAATTATTAAAAGCTACAATGGAATTAGTTAATGAATTTGGATTGCACAACACACCAACCTCAAAAATAGCCAAGGCAGCAGGATTTTCTGAAGCTACGATATATAAAAATTTTTCAAGCAAAGATGAATTGATTATTGAAGTATATCTAGAAATCAAAACTGACTTGAACCAAGCATTTTCGGTAGGTGTTGATTATAGTATTGCATTTGAAGAAAGAACAAAAAAAGCATTAACTAATTATTTGAACTATTTTTTAAGTCACCCTGATGAATTAATGTATTTTCTTCAATTCAGTAATTCATTTTACATGAATAAAGTAGTACATGAAATGGGTAAGACTAAGTTAGAATATGTTAACCAATATATTACTGAGAATATTGAAAAAGGGTATATAAAAAATATGCCATTCGCATTTTACGAAGCATTTGTTAATGCACCTATACTTGAAGTTGCTAGGGCTTGCCATATGGGAGGATTAGAAATTTCTGATGAATTAACAGAGATGGTAATTGCAAATGTAATAGATATAATGCTAGTAGATAAATAAATTTTTTTTAATCTTAGGTTAGCAATTACTTACTAACAATTTATTTTATAAAAATTACAATAAAAGAGAGGATGATTTTTATGTCTAATTTATCAAAAGTAAAAGTTTCTTTATGGAGTAGATTCAATGCTAGTGCTTTTTTAACGATTACACCTGAATATTTTTCAATTAAAAAAAATCAAAGTAAGAGGCAAGACAAGCAACCTACTTTTAGAAAGTTGACCCAACTTCCACTAAAATATAAGGAAATAGATGGGGTTAAAATACGTTATGCTCATGAAGGTAACCCCAATAGACCTACAATTATTTTGTTAAGTCCCCTTCCACAAAGTATTGTTGCATACGCTCCTATCTGGAATAAACTAAAAAAAGATTATAATATTTATGCTTATGATATGCCAGGTTTTGGTCGCAGTGAAGGTGGAGAAGAATACATGAATTTTAAAATGCAAGGTATATTCTTGGAAAAATTCATTAATCATTTTAATATAAGAAAACCTCATATTGTGGGACCTGATGTTGGTATGGCAGCAGCACTATATTATGTGTGTAATTTACCTAATGAAGTAGAAAGCCTGATTATTGGAGATGGTCCTGGTGTGAGTCCTTCTCAAAATGGTAGTCTTATAAATAAAATTGTAAAGTCTGGATTTTGGAGAAAGGTATTTAGTATAGTTGGTTCAGAAACATTTGTTTATGTAGGTAGTCGTCTAGGTTATGTTAATTATCAGCCTAATCAAGAAGAGTTAGATGACTATAATTTATCATATAAAAATAGAGTGGGTACGATTACTAAGTGGTTCAAAAATTATCCTGACAGTCTTGCAACAGTTGATCCAAAATTAGAAAAGATAGACAAACCTGTTCTTGTTTTTTGGGGAAATGATGATAAGTTATTATTACCAGACAATGCAAGAAATTTGCATAAGAGATTAAAGCGTAGTAAGTTACACATTTTTAAAAATTGTGGTCATTTCTCTTATCAAGATAAATATGAAGAATTCAGTGAAATGTTACATGAGTGGATAAGTAAAGATTATAATCACAAGAAGTAGAATGCTCTGAAAAACCTATGTCCAGAAAAATGGATATAGGTTTTTGTTTGCATATAAATAAATAATTTGATATTATAAAATAAGATAATTTTATAACTAAATATAATATTTATTTAATTATCTAATATAACTTAAAAGGAGAATAAAAGAATGGAAAATGTACGTATTTATGAAATACCTTCTTGTAAAATGGTTTCTTCTCAAGTAGGAATGTTTGGGGATGGTAAACTTGAGAAATTTGATGAATGGTTTAGTACTTTACCAAGACCTATGTTCCCAAAAGATTTTTTGTGGTATGACGAGAAAAAAGGTGGTTTTGTATGGTATTACATTTACAGCGAAGACATGACTATACCAGATGAATTTGAAATCATTGATTTCCCTGGAGGACTATATGCTGTTGCTACAGATATTGATGGACAGGATAATTCCAAGGTATTAAATGCAATAAAAGAATTTATTAAAGAAAAAGAATGTTTTGAAGAAGATTCCACTAGAGCATATCTGGGAAATATAATAACTCCACCATCAGCAAATACAGCTATGGGATATAACCAAATGGATCATTATATACCAATTAAAATTGTATAATAGAATAAATTAAATCTTTAAAGTATCTATTGTTTCAGTACATAATATAACCCTATCTAAAATCATAAGCTGAATATTACCTTATCTATTACTCCAAGTTAGATTATTAGCTTAAGATCACTTTCAATTTATTTTCCAAAATAGATGTATAGACAACTAAATAAGAGTATCCATAATTCTTAATACATTAAGGAGGAAGGAAATGAATCATTTTTATAGTAAATGAGTTGAAAATAGACAATGACAAAATAGAACACTATAATTTTATTTGAAATAAACTATTATTTCTGATAGTATTATAACACCAATAGCAATAAGGATATATTGTTACTGGTAATAATAATTTATAGTAAATGGAGGATGTATATATGAACAACAAATCTATCTTTGATAAAACTATGGCAGATATGACATACCAAGAAATCGAAGAATTCATAGAAAAAGAAGCAGTAGTATTATTTCCAATAGCAGTCATTGAGGAACATGGACCTCATTTACCATTGGGAACAGATACATATTTAACATATTCAATGTTAAGATATATACAGGAAGATTTAAGTAAAATGAATATTGATTCTATAATTGCGCCTCCGTTCTATTGGGGAATAAATAAGGTAACAGGTGGGTTTGTAGGGTCTTTTACTGTAAAAGTGGATACAATGAAAGCAGTACTAAAAGATACCATTGAATGTCTTGATAGATGGGGGTTCAAAAAAGTCTTTTTCATAAATTTGCATGGAGATTCATTACATTGTAAGACGATTTTAGATGTAGCAAAAGAAATATATGAATCCCATATGAAAATAGATGCTTACGATATAATTCCAGAGTTTTTTAAAAATGCATGTGGACTAGACGGTAAGGAGCCATACATATTAGTTCAAGAGGATGATGGAGATTTTGATGATAAACAAGAATATATAGATATACATGCTGGCGGTTTTGAAACAAGTCTAATGTTAATAGACTTTAAAGAGTTAGTGGATGAAGATAAAGCAAGAAAGCTTAAATCATCAAAAACAACTTTTCAGGATTTAAGGAAATGGCAGCAAGGAGGGGAAAGTGCTAAAGAAGTAACTCCCCTAGGGTACTGTGGTAATCCTTCAAATATTAATTTGAAAGATGCTACAGGGTTCATAAAGGGTTTTTCAGATATAACTGCTAGACTAATAAAAAATACTTTATAATATAATAAGATTGAGGGCTTGCTTGATTAATAGAAGTAAGTCCTTTTAATTGATTATGAAGATATTATTTGCTAACATTAAGTATATTGAATTAATCTTGATGAACATAAACTTATGAACTATAGCTAGTTGTATTTTGAAATAATTAAAAGGGGGAAGAGGTTGAAACTTATAAATAACGAAGTAAAAAAGCTTATTGATAATATAAGGAAATACAGTGGTTCGGATGTTGCACATAAAATAGCTTTAGGAATTGATTTACCTGTTAATCCTACACCCATTGAAAAAAGTGAATGGGTAAGATATATATCAACTGAACTTGAAAAGCATTTTGATGAAAAAACCATAAAGAATATCAGGATGGGGTGTTATTGTACAGAAAATGGGAAATTAGAAGAATCTAAAACATTTATCAAGAAAGTATATGATAATTCTGTATCAATGACAGATTTCGTTAACAAAATGAATGAGTATCAAGCAGGATGGTATATAAAAGATGGGAATTTACATACAAAATATTATTCGTGTCCATGTCCAATGCTTGAAGCTGTTAGTAGTCTACCAACTAAGACTTGGTGCTATTGTACAGTAGGATATAATAGGGAAATATTTGAATATGTTTTTAATTGTGAAGTTGATATTGAACTATTAGAAAGTATTAAGATGGGTGATAATCAATGTCTAATGAAGATTATTCCGCTTTCTAAAAAAGAATAACAAATAAGATTGTATAATATAAAAAAGTAGCATATACAGCTACTTTGAAGGATTTGTAGTACTTAATGATTTTGATATCTTGACTATACCAAAGATAAAAAGAGCCATCATTAATACAGAACCGATAGTAGAACCAATAGCAAAACCTGAGTCAAAATTCAATTCGTTAGGTTGAATAAATATTAGGAATATGGTACCTAATAACTTAAAGAAGTTAATTAGTGTTAAAATTGAAAGTACTATTATTCCAATAATTTTGGGTGCCATCTTGAATGTACCTCCTTTATATCATATTAATTCATATTATAACATTTTTCTGAATAAATTGATATGGTATTTGTTGAAATTTCTCATAATATAGATAAAATACTGTGATTAAATAAGAAGAATAAGAAAATAATTACTTTAATATATAAAATAATTATATGTATTTTTGGAATTGTGTGATATAATTCAAAATATACACAAATTAGAAAATTATATACAGGAGGGTATTAATGAGAAAAAGAAGTTTTGTAGTAATCTTAACTCTTTCAATTATGTTGTTATTAAATGGTATGACTTGTTTAGCGGCTCATGGCGAAAATACTTTAAGACCTGGTGAATCTCTAAGTATGTGGCAGTGGATTGAATCCAGTAATCATGAATATTTACTTCAAATGCAAACAGGTGGAAAAATGGTTCTATATAGTAAAAGCAGAGGTGTACTTTGGACATCACCAATATCATATTATCCAGGATATAATCATAGACCTAATAGGTTTATAATGCAGCATGATGGTAATTTGGTTATGTACCATAATTTGTTTCCTAGTAAACCAGATCCTGGTGACATAGGTGATCAGACTTTGTATGATATGCCAGTCTGGGATTCCAAAACATATAATAACCCTGGTGCACATCTTATACTTCAAGATGATGGTAATCTAGTGATTTACCAAGGAACTCAACCACTTTGGGCAACAGGAACTAATCTATAGCACTTAATAAACATTTTAGTTTTTGACTCCAATATGAAATAATTTGTGTATATTAATAATGGGAAATAGGATTTCTTAATATGGATTCGTTCTTTATTAAGGAGTCCTTTTTTTCAAGTATCCAATTACTTGTAACTTATCTATTTAAAATATATAATTTATTGATGGGGTAGTTTTGTAGGTAACTAAAAATTCATTTCTATGTCTTCACTTTTAATGATTTTCGTTTTAACTATTTCTCTATAAGGATTATCTTTATAATTAGTATCAAAAAAGTTGCATAGATAACGAATTTCTTCATTGTTTTTAACAATGATAAAGTTTATATCTTCTAATTCAAAGTTAAGGACATGATAATTTTTCATGGCTTCATTATATTCTTCAATCTTTTCTTCTTGTATTTCTGAACATAAATACAATTGCTTAATATTATCTTTTTTTATTATAATAGAGTCTTTTTCTTCTTCCAAAGGAATATATCTCCATTCTCTTTCGTTATAATAATCTCTAGCACCTGCTTCGATGCGTACAGGTTTATAATTCATAAAAGTGTACTCAAGTGCTTTTTTTAGTCTATTTAAATCAAAATTGTCATAGTTGATACTTTTGTTATTGGTTATCATATCAATACATGCATCATATTGTATTTTTATTGCGTGAATGAAGTTAGAGTTTTCATTATAATAGTTTATTGGATTAATCCTATTAGTCATTCCCCATTTTTTGTTGAATCCAATAGCATAACAGCCGTATTGTTCTATATGTTTTTTTACTAAAGACAGTGGGATATCACAAAAACACTTCATCAGAATATAGACTGGTTCATTAAAAAACACGGATTGTTCTTTATAATATCTAGGAGAAAATTTATTGTTTAAGATATCTTCCAAGAAAGAAAATTCCTTCATAAAATGAAATAAGGTTTCTGCACTAATAATACTCATATATTAAGCTTCCTTTTCAGTATTTTAATATCTAAGGGCAAAATTGTATAAGTTGAATTATATAATATACCACAGTTCCCTTTGAGACTAAAATAGTTTGTAGTGGTATGATGTTATTTTATACAATGCAAACAAGATATATACAGAATATTTTGCTTGATATTGTTGCTTATTCCCGAATTATCTGTTAATATTAAATGAGAATTTAAACAAGATTGTATATAATCAAGTAGAAAAAATCTACGTAATAAATAAGTTTATACAATTAAAAAGAAAAATAACATTAATAAAAAAGGTGATTATGCATGAAGAAAAAGTACTATTTAATATTTATACCCATTATTTTGTTCTTAGTAATATATTCATTAAGAGTAAATACTAATTTAAATAAGATGAAAGAAACATATGACAATAAACAGAAGATGATTATGAATGATCATATACTTAGCTTTAATATTATTGGTGATTTGTATGGTGATGAAATATTAGAAACTGAATTTCCACAGATTGAAATACAGAACATAATAAATGCTCTAAAAAAAGCTGATATAAGTAATATGCATTTATTTGAAGATGATAGTTTGGACATTAGTAAATTCTATAGAGAATATACACATCTATTGGAACAATACAAAATGGAACAAATTAGAGAGGGCATCATTGAAGAGGAACAAAAGTTCAAAGATGTTATTAACGACCTTAACATTATAAAAGGGTGGTTAGAAGATAGATATCATGAAGATAACTACCAGCCATATACATATCAAGAATTGAAAGAGCAGTTAAATGATAAGTTAAAATATGCAAATTTTGAGTAAGACTATGAGTATTAACAAAGTTAGAGGTGATAAATATTTCCAATATCCATTATCTAAAAGACCATATATTATTATTTTCTGAAAAAACTCCTAACAAACATAAACATTTTGCCAAACATCTTATATTTGGAGTAGATGGAAATCTTGAATGTGCTATTGGAGATAAAAAGGTAATTTGTAGGGGAATATGTATTGAATCAAATGTCCTTCATACTGTGCTAACTCAAAATACAAAAAGGATAATATTATTGATTGATGAAACAAGTGAAATTGCACGTTCAATCAGCTATAAGTTTCTCAGAGGACAAAAATATAAAATAATAGATGAAGAAATTGTTAATCAAGTTTCAACTTATTATTATAAGTATAAAGATACTGAAGAACTAGATAAAAAAATATTATCAATATGTGATATTCAAAATTTTGCCCAAGTAAATTATGATGATAGAGTAATTAAAGTTATTGATGAAATTGATAGGACTGAAAGTATACAGAAAGATATTTTTGATAAGCTAAGTAATATTGCATGTCTATCACAGAGTCGTCTTTCACATCTTTTTAGAGAGCAAGTAAAGATATCTTTAGCAAGTTTTTTAGTAATGGCAAAAATGCATAAGACCTATAATTATAATATGCGTGGAGAAAATTTAACTACAGCTTCTATACATGCAGGATTTGATAGTTCATCACATTTTTCTGCAACGTGTAAAAAGATGTTTGGATTATCATTTTCGGATTTTAAGAGAGATTAAGTTAGCGTTTATTTAAAAGTTTCCTTTTTTACAGTGAGATATAATACACACAAAAAAAGGAGATTTTTATATGATGAATAAAATAGAATTCAAAAAAGGGTCATATAGACTTAACAAACAGGATAACTTTAATTTTCAGCTTAATAGGGTTATTATGTGGGATGGTGGAAGACTAGAAGATGTTGAACGTATTTCAAATAAAATTACTGATAGTAAAAGCTGGAAAGAACAACTTATTAAACTTGGTGATATAGCAATAAAAGAAAATCGTACAGAGAATGCAATAGCTTATTATCGTATGAGTGAATTTTTTATGTATGACGGAGATGAAGATAAACTAAAATATTATCAGCTTGCTACAAAGCTTTTTTATGATTATTACCAAGATTATTTTTCAAATAATAAAGTAAAAAGGTTAAAGGTAGACTATGAAGGGGTTGCGCTACCGGTTATGTATACGAAGGCTATTGGAGAGAAGAAGGATACGATTCTTCTTCATGGAGGCAATGATTCATACTATGAAGAGTTTTTCTATCCAATGATTTATTTTGCTGAGAATGGTTTTGATGTCTATTTATTTGAAGGTCCCGGTCAAGGCGGAGTAGTAAGAGAACAAGGAAAACATTTCACACCATATTGGGAGAAACCAGTAAAGGCAGTTCTTGATGCATTAAAACTTGAGGATGTAACTATAATTGGAGCATCTCTTGGTGGTATGCTTGCTCCACGAGCCGCTGCATTTGATAAAAGAATAAAAAGGGTAATTGGATGGTCTATATTCCCGAATTTTCTTAGCGTTGCTCTTTATTCATTTCCAAAATCAGCTAGAGGGATTGTTAAATGGATGCTTAACCATAATTTCAAGTGGATTATAAATTCTAAAGTAAAGAAGCTAATGAAAAAAGATCCAACAGTCGATTGGGGAATAAAACATGGTATGTATGCATATGAAGTTGAATCCCCATTTGAATATCTGAAGAAGTTGAACACCTATCAAATGGTTGATGTTGGTCATAGGATTACTCAGGATATGTTAGTAATAGGTGCTGAAAAAGACCATTTTATCAACAAGGAACTCTATAAAGAAGAGTTGGATTCATTAGTTAATGTACGTTCTCTAACTTACCGATTATTTACTGAGAAAGAATATGGTGAAGGACACTGTAATGTAGGATGCTCAAAACTTTGTTTTGATACAATGATTAATTGGATAGAGCAGATGAAGAAGAGAGATTCATATATGGGGTGATTATATTTCATGCTAAATACAAAAGATATATATCGTGATTATTTAAATTCGTTAATTAAAGAATCAGTACATACTATTGAAAATGATTTATTGGGTTTAATTACTCAAAATGATTTCTTGACAAAAGTAAGAATAATGCTTTTGAAAGAACAAAGATACAATGAATTAGCATCTATCTACGAACTTATTGGAATGAATTACAAAAATACTAATAAACTATTTTTCAATAATTATCTTACTTATAATTATCAAGCCCATAGTTTGCTTAATGTAAGTTGTTACTATTATAAATATATAAATAGTGAATACTCAAATTTACTAGCACATTTAATTGCTTTCTCACAGAAAACGGTATTGAATCAAAATGTTAATACTAGGCTTGCCAATGAATATTCAATGAATGTTGAATTACTGGGTGATATATATTTATTGCTTGATAATAATAAATCCAAGGAATATTATAGTAAAGCAAAAATTTTGTATGAAGATGTTGATCGCTATGACCAACTTTCTGGTGGTAATGAATGTTGGTGTGCTGATGTATTAAAAGAAACAAGTATAGCATTAAAAGAATGCTTTAATATTGAACTGAATTTTAGTGATTTAGGAATAGAACGAATACAACAAAAAAGTGAGTTATTCAATATAATAAATCAATAGCTTTAACAAAATGCATATTTTGTATATTGTAGAAGTTGTTTAAGATTTCATGGGAAGGAATGGTGTTAAATATGAGAAGATATAAGAAAATAATAATATTACTTTTTATATTAGTACTTATTATCTTAGTGGTTAAATATATATCAACAAAGCCTACGCTACATGAAGAAAATATAAAAAGCATAACCATAGCTACCCTTCCATCTCCGCCAAAAGTTAAGAAAATAACCAGAAAAGAAGATATAGCCAAATTCGTTAACTATTATAATCAAATAAAAGGTAAGCCATTAATATTAAGAGCTTTTCAAAGTCAGAAAGGTTGGGAACTGTTAATTAAGATTAATGATGGTTCACATAACTTAACACTCATAGGAAACGAAATTGAAGTAGACGGTCATTGGTTTGTGGTTGATAATGAAGTAAAAGAGAATGTTAAAAAGTTATATAATGATTTTGATTATGAAGAAATGGATTATATAATGTATGAGCAGTAATTGATAACTAATGCAAGAGATAAGGATATAATATATGAGGAGTAATTATATGAATAAACGTTTAAAAATGAGTGTAATATGTATATTGACCGTAATTGTTGTTATTCTGATAGCAGGATATAGAGAATATAGTTATAGTATAAGGTGTGACAATAATATAAATGAACTACTTGATAAATCATTAGCAGTTTTAAAAGAAAATATTGATTTAGAAGATTTTAGCATTTTTAATAGTTTTAATGATGATGAAATCGATAAAGTGAAGCCCAATTATTTTGCATCTCTGATTATATCAATAAGTGTAGATGTTATATTGATTGGTCTACTATGTTTTTGGGGAATAATGTATTTGTTAAATAGAGGTAAAAAAAATATTGATTATAAAGATAATCAAATACAAGAAAAAGTACTGGAATTTTCGCTAATATGGTTAAATATATATAACATAGTTTTTGTGACTATAACATTTTTATTTCACCAAGGATTTTCATATTATACTAAAACCCTATATGAATTTGTGTATTTCCAAGATTATCGTATAATTATTTATAGTGTTATAATGTTGATTTGCAGTATAATAGTAGTTGTTGCATACAAAAGAAAATTAAATATTTTTTGGTATGCTAATATAATTGGATTAGTTCAGATTTTTATAATTAAAATATGTGAAGTTATATATCATTTTAGGAATATTAATATACATTTGACTGAGTTAATAAGCATCTTAATACTAAGCGTTTTATTATATAAATCCATTATACATATAAAAAATAGTTTTAATAATGAAGACAAGAAAAATATGTTGACAGTAAGCGGATTCATATTTTGTGGAATCCTGTTACTAATGTTTTTAGAAGTTATTTAGCCTATTTATTAAGATAATAAAATATTTATGCCACATAAATCACAGGAATTAATTATTTCCTGTGATTTTTATATGCCACTTTAGGAGATTTATTAATCCTTTTGTTGGAATAAAAATTGACAATATGAGGGATACTCAAATATAAAAGAATATAAAAGTAATAGAGCTGAAAGAGGATAAATCAGTTAACAAAAAACTATAAACAGGTGAAACGTATCGAATAAAAATACAATCTTGAATATAATATTGCTCAATCGAAAACATAGAATGAGGCAAAATATAACAATATAAATTCAAATAAAATAAAAAAAATATACAAATTATAAAAAATATACTTGAAAAATATAAAATAGGATGTTATTATACTTACAAGCTAATAAAAATTTTTTAGCTAACTGTTTAAACGTTTCGAAAACATTATATTGATTATTAAAGGAGGAAACAATTATGAGTAAGAAATTTTTAGCAGGAGTTCTCTGTATGTTATTGACTGTATCACTTTTTGTAGGATGTGGTTCAAAAGATGATAGTACTCCAAAAGAAAATGACTCGAAAACAGAAGGTGTAGATGAAAAAGTAACTTTAAATATATGGGGTATGGGTGAAGAAGCAAAATTATTATCAGAGATTGAAAATGATTTTGAAACAAAAAACCCTAATATTGATATGGTTGTACAAGCTATTCCTTGGGATCAGGCACATGATAAATTATTAATGGCAGTTGCTTCAGGTAAAGGACCAGATGTTGTTCAATTAGGTACAACATGGATTCCAGAATTTGCAGAAGCTGGAGTATTAAAAGATCTAACACAATATATTGATGAGTATCCTAATCTAGACCCTGCTAATTACTTTGATAGTTCAGTAGGTACTACAAAATTTGATGGTAAATATATAGGGGTACCTTGGTATGTTGATACACGTGCTATGTTCTATAGAACAGACTTATTAGAAGAAGTAGGATATCCTGAAGGACCTAACACATGGGATGAATTAAAGGACGCAGCGACTAAGCTATCAGCAAGAGGAGATGAGTACTACGGAATAAGTTTTGACTTAGCAGACCAAGTATTCTCAATTCCTTACGGATGGCAAAATGGTTCAGAAATAATAAAAGATGGTAAACCTCTATTTAATGAGCCAGAATATGTTGAAGCAGTAAAATATCTTAATAGTTTCTTTGAAGAAGGATTAGCACCAATTCAGGATGATATGGATTTAATCCAAGCTTTCAAAGAAGGAATTAAACCAATGTTTGTAAGTGGACCATGGATGATAAACATTATTAAGAATCAAGTTCCAGAGATAGATGGAAAATGGGCTGTTCGTACTGTTCCAGCTAAAGAAAATAACACATCATCTGTAGGTGGTTCCAATCTTGTTATTTTTGATAATACTAAAAATGAAGAAGCAGCTTTGAAATTCATTTCTTATATGACAGAAGTAGAAACACAAGTAAAATGGTTTGACGTAGCGAAATGCTTACCTGCAAGAACAGAAGCATGGAATAATGATAGCCTTGTAAGTGACCCATTCTTCAGTGCTTTTGGAGAACAAATGAAAAATTCAAAAATAGCACCATTCATTCCAGAGTGGGAATCTATAGCAATGGAAGTTAAGAAAAGCCTCGAAGAAATTAGTATCGGTGGAGCTGATATTGAAACAGAATTAGATGAATTGAACAAGACAGTTGAAAAGATGCTTGATAAGTAATTAGTTTTAATTACTTATACATAAAATAAGGGGCTGTCGGATAATACATTTTTTTGGATGGCTATCCGACAGCCCCATTTTAATCAGAAATCAGGTGACTAAATGAAAAAGTTTATCAGTAAATTGAATAAATACAAATATCCTTACTTATTCATAGCTCCAGCTATTATATTGCTATTTATGTTTTCTATCATTCCAATTTTTGTTTCTGTAGGAATAAGCTTTACAGACATGAATATCAAAGGATTAGCTAACTTTAATAATATTGATTTTATTGGACTTGAAAACTATATTGAATTATTGAAAGATGCTGATTTTCATCAAGCAATTCGTAATACAATATTTTATGTTGTGATTGGTGTACCTTTTGTAGTTTTCTTATCTCTTACATCAGCACTTTTGATAAATTATGGTACAGAAAAGATATTTTCCTTTTTTAGAGTAGTATACTATGCCCCTGCCGTTACTAATATCGTTGCAGTAGCAGTTGTATGGGGATTCTTATATAATACAAATTACGGTCTTTTGAATAATATCTTAAATGGATTAGGATTAGAAGGACTACGATGGCTGCAAGATCCTATACTTGCAAAGATATCACTTATTATTTTAGCTGTGTGGAAAGCCATAGGAATAAATATGTTGATATTTTTAGCTGCCCTAAAGGGTATACCAAAATCATACTATGAAGCAGCTAAAATTGATGGAGCTAAAAAATTCCAGACTTTACGTTATATCACATTACCTCAGTTAAGGTTTTCTACATTCTTTGTTACTATAACCACTTTAATAGGTTGGATACAATTTTTTGAAGAACCAATGGTCATGACTAGCGGAGGACCTCTGGGACAAACCAATTCAATGGCATTATTCATCTATCAGAATGGATTTAAACAAAGTCAGTTTGGATATGCTGCTGCAGGTTCATTTGTATTATTTGTAATTATTATTATAGTAACACTTATACAATTTAGAATGAACAAACAAGATGCATGGGAATAAAACTATGATAACTGAGGTGAGAAAAATGAAAAAGGATAAAATGAAAATAGATAAGATTATTGTGATAATATTACTTACCATAGGTGGCATTTTAATGTTGACACCATTCATTTGGATGATTTTTTCTTCATTCAAACATGCAAATGAAGCTATGCTTGTACCGCCAACTTTATTTCCCAAAGTACCAACATTAGAAAATTATATAAAATTATTTGAAGAATTGAATTTCTTGGTTTACTTGAAAAACACTTTAATAGTAGTTGCCATATTCTTTATTGGATTATTATTCAATGCTATGGCAGGATATGCCTTTGGTAAATTTAAGTTTCCTGGGAAGAAATTTCTATTCTATATGGTACTTGCAACAATGATGATTCCCTCACAGGTTACTATGATTCCAGTTTATCTCATACTTAATAAGATGGGACTTATTAATACTATGTTAGGTATTGTGCTTCCAGGTCTTGTAGGTGCATTTAATATATTCCTCTTCAAGCAGTTCATGGGAGGAGTTCCTAATGAACTTATGGAAGCTGCCAGAATAGATGGCGCAGGGGAATATTATATATTTTTTAAATTGATTATACCAATATCAAAACCGATTTTAGCAGTACAGGGAATATTGACATTCATAGCAGGATGGAATAATTTTTTATGGCCGCTGATAATTGCCAATGATGAGAAATTCTATACATTATCCGTTGGATTATCTTTATTAAAGGGACAAAATGTAACCAACTTCGCTTTACAGATGGCAGGTGCTTCAATAATGGTAGTACCTATAATGATTATTTTTTGCATATTCCAGAAACACATCATGGAAGGATTTGTGACTTCAGGAATAAAATAGGAGGATGCACATATTGAGATTAAGACAAGAAAATAATCTTATAAGTATTAAAAAAGATAGTACGCAATTTACTTTTTTAGATACAGGAGATTTAAGAGAAATAAGAAACAATGAAATAATGATCAATCAGATGATAGGTGACCCTATCTATGGTTCAATAAATAATATATATCTTCGTATTTACAAAGATACTAAGATTGAAAACTATAAATTTTTAGGTATAAATTCTAATAGTTTATTTTCCTATAATGATGAAAGTGTCAGATGGGAAGGTAATATTGAAGGAATAATATATAAAATAACACTTACTCTAGTTAATGAGAATACATGGTGTTACGATATCATACTGGACGGAAATGATGAAACGGTAGATATAGTATACGGACAAGATATAAGTATTGCAGATAAAGGTGGAGTATTAGCCAACGAATTGTACATCAGTCAATATATAGACCATAAAGTATTAAAAGGAAAATATGGATATGTTATAAGTTCCAGACAAAATCAGAAACAATCCTGTGGGTATCCATATATTCAACAGGGAAGTAAAGGTATAGAAATTGTAGGTTATTCAACAGATCAGGCACAGTTTTTTGGAAAGTCATATAAAAAGAATAATCAAGAAGTAGCTTTAAAAGGTAATCTTGAAAATGAGAATTATCAATATGAATTAAGTTATATTGCTCTTCAAACTGAAAAAATAACACTGGACAAGCAAGTAAATTTCGGATTTTATGGAGTATTTCAAAAGAACTTCAAAAAAGCTGTTAGTGCAATTGAATTCAATGAAGAAAAAGAAAATGCATGGAAGTATATTGATAAGGCAAAAAAAGATGATTTTATAAGAGTGAAAAAAGTTAGTTTATCTGATAGTATAGGTGAACCTTTATATAGTGATGCATTTAGTGACTATGAGTTAGATAAATATTTTCCTACACGAATTCTAGAAGAAAGAGCTCAAGATAAATTGCTTTCCTTTTTCAGTAATGGGCATAGGCATATTGTTTTACAAGAAAAAGAGTTGCTGGAAGAAAGACCTAGCGGACATATCATTGCAAATGCCATAGATGAGAAAAAAATAAGTAAAGAGACTATAACGTCTACTAATTATATGTATGGTGTTTTTAATTCACAGCTTGTAGTAGGTAATACCTCTTTGAACAAGATGTTATCTCAAACAAGAGGAACATTGAATATACAAAAGTATTCAGGACAACGCATTTATATAAAATGTAATGGAAGATACCGTATTCTAACTCTACCTGCTGCATATGAGATGGGACAGAACTTTGCAAGATGGTACTATAAAGTTGATGGAGATATGTTGATTGTTACTAGCTATGTAGCGGCTGATTCTTCAGATGTTATATTAGAAATTAAATCTGAACTTGAAAGAGCATATGAGATGCTTATTACTAATCAATTGGTAATGGGAGAGCATGAATTTCAAAATCAATGTGAAGTTGAGATAGATAATAATAGAATAGTCCTTAGACCAGATTCTAATAGTTTCACAGCAAGAGTTTACGAGAAGCTTCATTATACTATTAGGCTGAATGGTTCACAAATGGATGTTATACAAGATAATATGTTCTTTGAAGATGATAAGGTTCGTAATGGTACATTATTAACGCTGAAAATTATGCCTTCATCATCAGTACAATTAATTATATCAGGGAATCTTGGATATAGAGAAGACAAAACATATAATTATAGTTTTGAAGCAGAGAAGAAAAAATATGATGAATTCTACGAAAGTCTTACTTGTGGTTTCAGCTTAGATTTACCAGGGAAAGATAATTCTGACTTGGTTAAGATAAATGAGATTTTCTGGTGGTACACACATAATGCCATGGTACATTATGCTGTACCTCATGGATTGGAACAACCAGGGGGAGCCGCTTGGGGAACTAGAGACATCTGTCAGGGCCCTATTGAATATTTTATGGCGACTCAGCATTATGAAGTGGTTAGAGATATAATCATTCAAATATATTCACATCAGTTTTTTGAAAATAAAGAATGGCCTCAATGGTTTATGATTGATGATTATCATATACAACAGGAAGATTGTCATGGAGATGTAGTGCTTTGGCCGTTGAAAGTAGTTGGAGATTATCTAAGAGTTACAGGTGATGCTCATATTCTAAATGAATCAATTGGTTTCAGAGATAATGATGGTAGCATCTCTAGTGAGCAAAGAACACTTTTAGAACATATGAAATATGCTGTAGATACCATAAAACAGCGTTTTATGTATGATACGACTTTAATCTCTTATGCTGGGGGAGATTGGGATGATACACTTCAACCTGCCAGTGAAGAATTAAAAGAGAAATTAGTAAGTTCATGGACTGTAGCGCTTACATATCAGGTAATTAAACAACTTGGTGAAGTTCTTGAACAAGTAGATAAGGACTGGTCCAAAGAACTTATAGGATTGTCAGAAGGAATAAACAAAGATTTTAATGAATTATTGATAAAAGGTCAAGTCATTGCAGGATTTGCGTATTTTGAAAATGAAAAAGATATGGAATATATGCTTCATCCAGAAGATAATAAAACTGGTATTGAATATAGATTATTGCCTATGACAAGAAGTATAATTTCTGAATTAGTATCAAAACACCAAGCCGATATGAATATAAGCATTATAGATGAACATCTTAATTGTACTGATGGAGTTAGACTCATGAATCGTCCCGCAAGTTACAAAGGTGGAGTCATTGAATATTTTAAAAGAGCTGAACAAGCATCTAATGTTGGAAGAGAAATAAGTCTGAATTATATTCATGCGCATATTAGATATATAGAGGCTGTGGCTAAGTTAGGACTGGCTGAAGTAGCATGGGAAGCAATGATGAAGATAAATCCCATACTAATAAAAGAAAAAGTTCCAAATGCAGAAATAAGACAGAGCAACACATATTTCAGCAGTTCTGAAGGAATGTTCAATGATAGATATATATATCAAGAGAACTTTGATAAGCTTCGTAATGGTGATATAGGTGTAAAAGGCGGATGGCGTATATATTCAAGTGGCCCTGGAATATATCTAAATCAAATTATAAGCAATATCCTTGGTATAAGGATGACATCTGATTCAATAATTATTGATCCTATACTTAGTAAGGATTTGGATGGATTGATTATGAATTATAATTATATGAGAAAACCTGTTAAATGGATTTATCATATAAAGGGTGATACAGGTACAATAAGAAAAGTTATTGTAAATGATAAAGAAATAGATTTTGGCATAGTTGATAATAAATATCGTCAAGGTGGAGCTATCATAGATAAGAATATTTTTGAAGATATTTTGAAGCAAGAAGGTATTGTTAATATCTACGTTGAGTAAGTTATATTAATTTTAGTATATTAATGTGATATGTTATAATAGGTAAAAACAGGGATAGAAGAGGGTGATGATAAGTGCCTACAATAAAAGATGTAGCAAAATTAGCAGGTGTTTCTATATCCACAGTATCATATGCTCTAAACGGAACAAGAAGCATAAGCGAAGAAACCAAGAAAAAAGTCTATGCTGCTGTAAAAGAATTGGATTATAAACCTAGTGGTATTGCAAGAAGCTTAAAAATGAAAAGAAACCAAATGATAGCAGTAGTGGTAAATGAATTCATTGGACCTATATATCAAGAAATCATGCACGGTGTAAGTAAAGCAGCTAAAAAATATGGTTATGAAGTTATAGCCGCAGAATGTTTTTCAGAGAAAACAGAAATTACCAAGGTTCTATCTGAAAGATTTGTGGATGGAGCTGTTATTTTGGCTTCATATCTAAGTGATAATATGATAAAAGACCTAGCAGGGGATAATTTCCCTATTGTAGTTTTAGATAGAGAAATAAAAAATAAAAATATAACTAGTATTCTAATTAATAACGAATCAGGAGCTTATGAGGCAATTAACTACTTTTATGAAAAAGGACACAGAAAAATTGGTTTCCTAGGAGGTCCAAACAATTCTTATGATAACAATACACGTTATAAAGGATTTAAAAATGCTATGGATAAATTTAACTTGGACTTTCCAAAACAATGGTGTCTAACTTCTAATTTTACAGAAGAAGGTGGATACCAAGTTGTTAGAGAGTTCTTGGAAAATATTCCTTTAGAAGAGTTGCCTAGTGCTTTTTTTGTTAGTAATGATGAAATGGCAATAGGTGCCATGCGTGCTTTTAAAGAGTACGGAATCAGTATTCCAGAACAGATGGCAATTATCGGGTTTGATGATATAGAGCTATGTAAATATGTTACTCCTAATCTAAGTACTGTACATAGACCATGTTTTGGATTAGGGACTATGGCTGCCAACAGTCTTATAAGTAAATTAGAAGGAGAAAAGGTTTCTAATCTAATAAGTCTTTCATCAGAACTTGTTATTAGGGAGAGTTGCTAATAGTTAATGATATAATTATTCCATGTGAGGTGTAATAATGAATAAAGAAGTTGATATAAATGAGTTATTGAAAGAACTTTCTCTATCAGAAAAAATTGGACAATTACAGCAATTAGCTTCCCAATTTTATATAAAAGATTCTGAAGGAGAACTTACTGGACCCTTAAAAGACCTAGGGATATCAGAAGAAAAAATATGGGTTTCAGGTAGTGTTCTAGGAGTAAAAGATGCTGAAGAAGCTCGTAGGATTCAAGATAAATATCTAGATAAGAGCAGTACAAATATTCCTCTATTGTTTATGGCTGATATCATTCATGGATACAGAACCATTTTTCCTATACCACTTGCAATAGGATGTACATGGAATCTTGATAATGCAGTGTTGTGCGGACAAGTATCTGCCAAAGAAGCAGCACTTTCAGGGGTGCATGTGACTTTCTCACCTATGGTTGACTTAGTTAGAGACCCTAGATGGGGCAGAGTGATGGAGTCTACTGGAGAAGATACATACCTGAATAGTGTCTTTGGTAAAGCTTTTGTAAAAGGATATCAGGGAGATTTATCTTCTAATTATAATATAGCTTCTTGTGTAAAACACTTTGCAGCTTATGGTGCAGTAGAAGCTGGGAGAGAATACAATACAGTTGATTTATCAGATAGACAATTAAAAGAATACTATCTTCCTTCATATGAATCATCTATAGATGAGGGTGCTAAGATGGTTATGACTTCTTTTAATACAATTCATGGTGTACCTGCTTCTGGCAGTAAATATCTTATGCGAGATATTCTAAGGGATAACTTCCAGTTTGATGGTGTTGTTATCTCAGACTGGGGTGCTGTTGGAGAATTGCAGGTTCACGGTGTTGCAGCAGATGATGAAGAAGTGGCTGAAAAAGCTATAAGTGCAGGGGTAGACGTTGAAATGATGACTTCTTGTTATATTAACAATCTTGAAAACCTTGTAAAAGAAGGCAGGGTACAAGAAGAATTAATAGATGAAGCTGTACTTAGAATACTACAGTTGAAAAAAGATCTAGGATTATTCAGTGACCCGTACAGAGGTATGGATGGAGATAAAGCAAAACAAATGTTTTTGTGTAATGAACACAAAGAAGCCGTAAGAAAAGTTGCTAGAGAATCAATAGTTCTCTTGAAAAATGATAATGTATTACCTCTATCTAAGGATAAAAAAGTAGCTGTTATAGGACCAAAAGGGGATAGCACTGATTTACTTGGAGGCTGGTCGTGGCAAGGAAGAAAAGAAAAAATCACAACTCTAAAAGAAAATCTGATTAGTGAAATTGGAAATAACCTTATATCATATGCAGAAGGTTGTGATATCAATAGCCATGATGAAAGTGGTTTTGAAGAAGCTGTAAATGTAGCAAAAGAAGCTGACGTTGTTATACTAGCCTTAGGAGAAAGTTCAGAGATGAGCGGTGAAGGTGGAAGTAGAGCATATATAGGATTGCCTGGAGTACAGGAAAGACTTGCAGAAGAAATTTTAAGACTAAACAAACCTACTGTAGTTTTATTATTCAGCGGTCGTCCACTAGAAATAACAAATCTCAGTAAAAAAGCTCCTGCAATAATAGAAGCATGGTTTCCTGGTACAGAAGGTGGATCAGCTATTACTGAAGTGTTATACGGAGACTTCAATCCTTCTGGCAGACTGACAATGAGTTTTCCTTATGCTACAGGTCAAATACCAGTATATTACAATTGCTATAATACAGGCAGACCAAAAACAGCTAATACTGCTGAAACAAGGTATGTTTCTCAGTTTATAGATATTCCCAATGAACCTCTTTATCCTTTTGGATATGGACTTAGTTATACACAGTTCCAATATAAAGATTTCACTCTAAGTTCTAATAAAATGACTAAGGATGATAAAATAACTGCTTCTGTAACAGTAAAAAATATTGGTGATAGAAAAGGAACAGAAACAGTACAATTCTACATAAGAGATTTGGTAGGAAGCACTGTAAGACCAGTAAAAGAGCTAAAGGGATTCAAAAGGATAGAGCTTGAAGTACAGGAAGAATCAAAAGTTGAATTTGTGATAACAGAAGAAATGTTAAGATATTATAATATAGATAGTGAATTAGTAAGTGAACCAGGAGATTTCCACGCAATGGTAGGAAGTAATTCAGCAGATACTTATACTAAAAAGTTCACTTTACTATAAATTCCATATGAGCAAGAATAAGTAGAAGGATTATTTCTCTAATGTATTTTTATTTTATATTTCAGATAGAAAGGTCTATGTTGGTATTAAATAGAATTATATTGGGGGATATTCCTTTTTGAATTATATGGAACTTTTTATTGCTCTATGTCTTATTATCTGATATCATTATAATAATATAATTAAAGAAAATTTAAATTATATTATTATTTACATTATTTATACCATATTTATGAATTAATCTGAATAAGAAGTATAAATAACTTGCATATGTGATTATTTACTTAGGACAAAGGAGGAAGAAATGAAGAATTATAAACATTTTATTTTAGGATTTGTTACTGCAACTTTTTTATCAGCTGCTGTAATAGGAGTCTCAGCTAGTGGGTTAGTAAAAGATATAACCGCTAAGATATCTTATGAGATAAAAACAGTATTGGATGGTGAAGAATTTAGTCCAAAAGATACTGATGGAACTGAATTAGAGCCAATCATATATAATGGAAGAACTTACTTACCTGTTCGTTCATTATGCGATGCTCTTGGTGTATCAGTAGGGTGGGAAAATGATACCAAAACAATTATATTATCTACACAACCTAATAATAATAATAATGAAGATACTATAGTTACTATAAATGGTGAAAATAAGATTACCCTTGGTGAAATCAATCTATATTTAGGGCAAATAAAAAATCAATATGAATCATATTTCGGACCTAATGTATGGGAACAGACAACAGAAGATGGGCAATCGGTAGAACAAGTAGCGAAAGATAATGCCATTAGTGCAGCTCAATCTAGTAACCTTATAGGTTTAATAGCCAAACAAAAGGGTATAAAATTGACTGATGAACAACAAAAAGGTATTGATAGCCAAGTTAATAGTTTTATGAGTGCATTGCAGAAAGAAAGTACTGGCAAAAGTGGTATTACTCAAGAAATTGTCAAGAAAACAATGGAAAATCAAGAGTTATATAAATTATTATATAATAAAGAAATGAAGGATTATACTGTTGATGAAGAGAAACTAAACGCTATATTAGATCAAAATGTACAATATAAGAGATATCAAGAAAATGGTTATGAATATTATGCTAAAAAAGTTAGAGCAAGACATATATTAATAAAAACAGTAGATGATAGTAATCAACCTTTATCAGAAGACAAAAAGGTAGAGGCTAAAAAAGAAGCTGAGAAAATATTAGCTAAAGCTAAAGCAGGAGAAGATTTTGCCGCACTAGCAAAAGAGTATTCACAAGATCCTGGTTCTAAAGATAATGGCGGAGAATATACTTTTGCAAGAGGAGAAATGATATCAGAATTTGAAGAAGCTGCTTTTAATCTCAAGCCAGGAGAAATAAGCAAAGTTGTTGAGACTGGTTATGGATACCATATCATAAAATTAGAAGAAGTGATAGAACCTACAGAGGAAGATATTAAAGCGATAAAAGATAATGAAGTTAATATAAAAGCTCAAGCCATTGAACAATTAAAGCTACAAGCATTTAATAAAAAAGTTGAAGAATGGCAAGCTGATTATAAAATAGAAATTAATGATGAGATTTGGAAGAATGTTAAGATTTCTGAATTTGAATTTTAGATTGAATGTTTAGCATCCGAAAGGATGCTTTTTTTATACTAACTAATAGTGTTTATTAAAAACATACCCCTTTTAATTTATTGGTTTTAATATTATACTATTTAATAATAGAAGGGAGTAGTATCATGAAAAGATTAAGAAATATTTTTTTGAGTCGTTTATTTCCATTATTTGCGTTTTTAATTACAACTATAGGTACAATAATAATAATTTACAGTTTGGCTTCCATAGATGAGTATAATGGTGGAATAACAGTTAATATATTATTAATTGTGTTACACATTTTACCTATTGCTGGGGTAATATCTTCAATAATGCATTTAATTATAACAAGGACTAACATAGTTTCAACAATAGTATTAATGCTTTTTAATGTTATTTGGATTACTATTGATGCCATAGTTATTATTGCATATTTCATTTCCTCACCAATGAATTTGTAAATTTTAAAATATATAAGAAATTAAATAATATTTTTTTCGAACCTTTTACTATCTCGCTCGTAATAATAAATGTAGGCAGACAAGAGCAAAAGGGGTGAGGACTTGGATGAAAAAATAATCATTGAAAGATGTAAAAATGGATATAGTGAATATTTTGAAATACTTATTGAAAAATATGAAGGCATGCTATATAAATATTGTTTCTATCTGACCGGTTCCCAAGAAGAGGGAAAAGATCTTTTTCAAGAAACATGGTTAAAAGCTTATTCAAAAATAAAACTGTATTCAGACAAATATCTTTTTAAAAATTGGTTACTATCTATTGCATCAAATACGTATAAAGATTGGTATCGTAAACAAAAAAGATGGTCCAGTAAAATCAAAAATTATTTTACAGAAGATAAAATGAATAAAGAATTAGCATCCATACCCTCAAAAGATCCTTTGCCAGAAGAAGAATTTTTATTCAAAGATATTTCTAAGGAATTAAAAAAATCAGTGTTAGAACTAAAACCACATTACAAGGTAGTTATTCTTCTTTTCTACTTTGAAGATAAGACTATCAAGGAAATAAGTTATATACTTAGTGTTCCTGAAGGAACTGTAAAATCTAGATTGAATCAGGCTAAAAAAATATTAAAAGAGAAGTTGGAGGTGAAATGATGAGCCATAAACCAGATGAAAAACATAATATTGATATTGACAGGGAACTTAAAAAATTAAGCAAGCAAGAAATAACAATACCCAAAAATTTATCTATGAAGACTTATGAAAAAATACAAAAGGATAATGAAAGAAAAGATGGTGCTGTTCCTTGGATTGCTGCATTTGCTATAGGAATAAATTTTATTATAACAGTTGCTTCAATACTCGGTATAGGTTTTTACTTTACTCTTGAGCTGTATCAATGGATCATTATTTTATCTGTTACAATGACTATTAATGTGAGTATTTTAGCAGTAGTTCTAATTTTCAAAGATGTAATTGTTAAAGAAATATCTCGACTGTCATAATTATTAGGAGGTTAATTGTATGAACGAGAATACTAATAAGTTTAAAATAATATTTTGGATTATTACTTCAGTTATAATATTAGGTATAGGGAGTATGGTATCTATCGTAATCCTAAGTGGTACAATCAAAGAGCAGGATGTTATTCCTTCAATTATAGTGGGTGTGTTTGGTTTATTTATTTCATTAATTCCAATTATCATGGGTATATTAGTTCATAAAGATGCCAAGAGATTACAGATGGACCCTTGGATGTGGACTTTAATTGTTATGTATGTTCCTTATTTTATAGGGTTAATCATTTATTTGGTAGTTCGAAGCAATGAAAAAAACAAAGCAAGATGTATTAATTGTGGTAGTGCAGTAGAATCAGATTATAATATTTGTCCTAATTGTGGACATCAATTAGCTGATGTATGTTCCAATTGTGGTAGGTACGTAAAGAAAGGATTTTCAATATGTCCTTATTGTGGAAAAGATATAGAAAAAAAGTAATATAATGAAATTAGTTATACCAATAACAATAATACATTAATAAAAAATCCATGTGACTAATATTTATAGTAGTATGGATTTTTTATTTAGACTAATCTTCATCTATAGTTAAAAAGTACATAGTACACAATTATATTTGTGTTTTATCTGAATATGAAATATAATTGTAATTAACACACAACAAAATATGATATAATTCTTGTATGTATAAATATTAAGTAATACGATGGTGATATAATGAAAATTGGTAAATTTGCAGAACATAATAAAGTTAGTAAAGATACAATTAGACATTATATGGACTTAGATTTGATAGTTCCTAATAAGAAATCGGGTCAATACTATTTTGATGAAAAATGCCAAACAAGTTTAGAACAAATACTAATGTTAAAAAACATGGAGTTTTCATTAAATGAGATTAGAAATATATTTCGAATGCAATTATTAGGAAAATATTCAGATTATCAAAAGAATGACTACTATCAAAAGTTATTTATAGATAAGCATAATAACATTGAAAAAGAAATAGAACATCTTATTAATGTGAAAGTCAGTCTGGAAAAAGAAATACAAAAACTAGCAAATGAAAATCAACAAAAGCCCTATAAAAGGGGTATCAACATTAGGTTTTTAGATATGTTTACTTGTAGAAGCTGTAAAGGAAATCTAACACTTAATGATGGAATAATAAATAATAATGAGATAATTCAGGGAAAGCTTAAATGTAAATGTGGACAAGAATATTCTATTGATGATGGTATACTCATAGTAGATGGCAATTATGATAAAGATTATAGCGATAATTCATATAGCATCAGTAATTATATTATAAATACAGACCAACATTTTATTGATAATTTATATAAAGGTATTGAATTGGTGCGTCAAAAGATAGATTGGCATGGTTTTAAAGATAAAGTTATACTTGAAGTAGGTTCGGGATTAGGATTTATTTTAAGGAATATTCTAAATGACCTCTCGGATGATATGATATATATTGCAGTTGACCATAATATTACGATGCATAGATATCTTAAAAAAATGCTTGAAAAAGCTAAATGTGATAAGAATATTATTTTTATTTGTTCTGACTTTTTACAGATACCTATTAAAAACGAATCTGTTGATATACTTCTAGATATAGCTGGTACCAGTAATTATGGTTTTAACAATAAAGAACTTTTATTGAATTCTATTAATCATTATATTAAGAAACAAGCGTCGTTAATAGGTGCTTATATCTTATTTCAAAATTTCAGTAATTCAAGTATGATTAATGTAGAGTATAGAAAGAATTTCATTAAGGATAATATCAAAAAGGATATTAAAAGTCTGGGATATGAGAAAAAAATGGAAGATTATATATATGATTATATTGAAACTGCTGGAGAATATGAAAATTATTTTATAAAAGGTGAAAAAGTCTATTTATACGCTTTTTATGGAAAAAGGTAAGGTGGGGTTAACCCTATCTTTTCAAAAATATTGATTATAAACAGTTAATATAATCACTTGACATAGGCTCAACTCCATTTATTAAAATGATTATATTATAATTTACTGGAGGAATTTTACATGTTTAAAAAGATACTCAATATGTTTTCTCAATACAAAGGTCTATCCAAATCAGCATATGTTATATTTTATGCTAGAATCATAACTAATATGGGTGCTTTCATCTGGCCTCTATTAACCCTTATTCTAAGTAGAAAAATAGGATATTCTGCCTTAACTATATCATACATATCAGTAGGTATAGGAGTATTGTTTATACCAGCTAATATAATAGGTGGTAAACTTGCTGATAAGTATAATCGTAAAAAATTAATTATAATATTTGACTTGATCAGTGTTACCTTCTTTATATCCTGTGCATTCGTGAAACCTGGAAATTTAATGACTATATTATTTGCTGCGGCAGGTATTTTTGCTAATATAGAAGGTCCTGCTTTTGAAGCATTGATTGCAGACGTATCTAAACCACAAGAGAGAGAAAAAGTATATTCGTTATCTTATCTAGGACATAATCTGGGATTTATGGTTGGAGCCGCTATAGGAGGATTCTTATTTGAAAACTATCTAAGTCTAGCTTTTATAATTGATGGCTTAACAACACTTACATCTACAATATTGATTATTGTTTTTGTAAAGACAATCAATATTCAAGATATCAAAGAAGAAGAAAAAAATGAATATGAAAATGATGAAGATGAAAAAATAACTTCATTCTCTATTCTGAAACAACGAAAATCAGTATTGATTCAACTCATAGTATTTATATTTGCAGCTTTCATATACGAACAATGGAGCTTTTCAGTACCACTATATATGGAAACTTTATTTCTAGAAAAGGGAGGAAAATACTTCGGGTTCATATCAAGTTTTAATGGATTGGTTGTAATAATCTTCACACCATTGATGACTTGGCTATTAAAATCATTGCATGAATTACAGAAAGTGATTATAGGTATATTTTTATACTCATTCAGTTTTCTCATCATAAGAGATTCACCAGCATATCCTCTGTTCTTTGTAATGATGTTTGCCTTTACTCTAGGTGAAGTCATTAATATGTTAGGTGCCTCACCTTACCTAAGCAGAAGAATCCCTGCTTCTCATAGAGGAAGAATAAATAGTTATCGTAATATTGGCGCTTTCATAGGAGCAGTTGGAGGACGTGTATTGATGGGATGGCTTATTGATGCTTATTCGTATTCTGTAGCCTTTACTGTAGTCACTTGCGTAGGAGCTGTAATTGTAGTTATTGTAGCATATAACTATAAGTTGGACAAAAAAATATTCCCATTACTGTATAAGGAAGATAATGAATAATAATAGAAAATTAAAATCAATTATTGCAAAAGTTGTATAATTTATATATGGGTTGACTAAAACTAAACACATAGGTTATTATAAACATAATTGGTTTCACCAATAAAATGTAGACTAGAGGAGATTTAATTATGAAAGATAAAGTAGAACAAGTATTAGATCAAGTTCGTCCAGGATTACAAAGTGACGGTGGCGATGTACAATTAGTAGAAGTAACAGAAGATGGTATTGTAAGAGTAGAACTACAAGGCTCATGTAAAGGATGTCCATTCTCTCAATTAACAGTTAAGAATTTTATTGAGAAAGCCCTAAAAGAGCAAATACCTGAAATCAAAGAAGTTCAAGCAGTAAATTAGTAAATTAAAGGTAATATATTTTAATTAGCCCAATGTGTTAACAAAACCTTAGAGATCAATATTAAATTGTATTTTTAGGGTTTATTTATATTAAAGAAACTCAATACATGTCATACCGAGTGTAGGTAGTATAGGGGAATATGAAGCAGTGAGCCATGGACGGCGAACTCAGTCATTTAAACACGGACGTTTAACTGACTGACGTAATATTCCCCTATACTACCTACACGACCGTTCCCCACCACATTTATTAAATTTAAAATTAGACATCCAACACTATTATATGGTAATATTATTAATGGATAATCATAAGTAACAAGATAGGAGGATGAGTATGCAGTATAATCCATCATTACCAGTATATATTCAAATAAAAGAAGATATAATAAGAAAAATACGATTGGGAATTTGGAAAGAAAACGAAAAAATTCCATCAGAATTGAAACTAATGGAAGAATATCATTCAGGACGTGGAACAGTAAGAGAAGCTATTAAGTTAATTATAGACGAAGGCTATTTATATATAAAAAAAGGTATTGGAACTTTTGTTGCTCAAAGAGAAGTAGGAATATCTATTGAACCATTTGTAAGTTTAACATATTTTATTAAGATGCGAGGCTTGAACATAAGTACTAAGATACTAGATAAAAAAGAAATCATAATAGATGCAGAACTAGCTGAAAAAACAGGTATAAAAGAAAATACAAAATGCCTTTTTGTAAAACGACTCAGAATGATGGATGGGCGACCTATTGGACTGGAAGTTTTTCATTTTGTATATGAAGAGGAGAATTTCTTCAAAGATTTTAACTTTGAAAATGGTATATCTCATTACTTATTTGAAGAACTGAAAGTTTCTGTAACCAAAATGAATATGGACCTGGAAATTGTAAAAGCTGTAGGTGAAGAAAAAGAATTGCTTCAATTGAATGATGACAGTAAAATGATGATTTCTAATAGAGTTGTCTATGTGAATGATAAAAAAGATATACTCTATCACTTAAAATTCTATTGTGGAGAAAAACTCAGTAAAATAGGTATGGATAATTTTGTATAGAAAAATCTATATTGTGAGAATAGATTTATAAAAATAAAGCTGTTTGGTAATATATTTTATTAGTACTGACATAAAATATATTACTAGACAGCTATTTTACTTTTATAGAATACTTAATCTTCAACTCTTGGGAGGTATTCCATAATATCCTGTTGTAGAATCTTTAAAGAAATCACACTGCAAAGGTCTAAAGGTAAATAGAGTAATTACCAAAAACAGAAATAGAAAAATATAATAACCTATAAGATTTTTGCATTTACTTCTTTTTGGAGATTTTAATATAAAATAACTTACCAATTGACCAACAAAAGCTCCAATAATATATGTTACTACATGAAGTACCATTTCACCTTCGCCAAAAATGCACTCATATAAGAATATCAATAAATAAGTAGTTCCAATAAAAACTAGTACTGACATAGCTTTTGCGAACACAAAATTATTAACATCATATCTTACGAAAAAATATTCAATGATGCTTACTAAAATAACAGGATAAAACATTATTTTGATATGTTCCCACTGGCTTTCATTAACTGGACTGAATATTCCTATGAACGTACATTCTGTCCACTCATATAAGAAGTGAAATAAACTTCCAACAAGTATTATTGCAATTGCTGATACAATTTCAGCTATAATAACCTTTTTATGGTCATTCATAAAACCACCACCTTCATATGTCTATAGTATATGTCAATGAACTTTAAAAAATAGTCATATCTTAAAAAAAGTTAATAAAATATACAGTTTTATTTTATTATAATTATTAAACCATAAAAAAATATTTCGAATGATAAAAGTATTATCAGAATAATTGAATATTAAAATAGAAGATGATAATATAAAAACATACCCCTAAGTCTTCTAAAAATAATTATAATAGTAATCTTAAATATTATAATGTAATAAGTCTAATAACAAACTAAAATGACCCCAAGCTAACTATATCATGATTATATTATAACTATATGAAATAGTAATTTGACAAACACAATTAAATAATAAATTGAATATGATTATTATATAGATTTATATAACAATCTATATAAATATTATATAAAACATGAATAGAGGCGCGAAGGAGAGGGTAATCTTTAATTGTTAAGGAGAAGAACCTCCAATATTAAAGATGAATGGTTCCTTTGCCGAAAGAGTATGTTGGTTCTTAAATATATTCTTGGTGATAATGCTAATACATTATCACTGCCATAAGGGATGATTAGATATCCTAAGTTTTATGGAGAGCTATTTATGTATTGAAAATAAGATTTCATTACATAAATAGCTTTTATTAACGAAAAGCATTGAAATCTTATTTTCAGTGCTTTTCTTGCGTTATGTGACTGGATTTAGGGTGAAAAATTGAGTAAAGGGAGTTGATAAAAAACGTTTTAAGGTTATTACTTAGAAGTACCTTAGGTTTGGGAGAAAGGAGTTAGGTAGATGAAATCATTAATAAGAGTAAGAATGAGTTGTCATGACGCTCATTATGGGGGAAATCTAGTTGATGGAGCTAAGATTTTACAGCTTTTTGGTGATGTAGCAACAGAATTATTGATTAAAAATGATGGGGACGAAGGATTATTCAAAGCATATGACAATATTGAGTTCATAGCTCCTGTATATGCTGGTGATTACATAGAATGCGAAGGACAGATTACTGGTTTTGGAAACACTTCAAGGAAAATGGTATTTGAAGCAAGGAAAGTAATAAGACAAAGACCAGATATAAATGATTCAGCAGCTGAGGTTATGGAAGAGTCTGTTGTAGTATGCAAGGCAAGTGGAACATGTGTAGTTCCTAAGGACAAACAAAGAAAGTAGGGAAGTAGTTATGGAAAAATTAATAATTACAGCAGCTATTTGCGGAGCAGAAGTTACCAAGGAACATAATCCTACTGTACCTTACACTGTGGATGAAATTGTCAGTGAAGCAGAGAAAGCTTATAAAGCTGGAGCAAGTATCATTCATCTACATGTAAGAGAAGATGATGGAACTCCTACACAAGATAAAAATAGATTCAAAGAATGCATAGATGGTATAAAAGAAAAATGCAAAGATGTAATCATTCAACCATCCACTGGTGGGGCAGTTGGGATGACAAATGAAGAGAGATTACAGCCAATATATCTTGACCCTGAGATGGCAACACTGGATTGTGGAACCTGTAATTTTGGTGGTGACGATATTTTTGTTAATACTGAAAACACAATAATAGAGTTTGCAGAAAAAATCTATGGTCTAGGTATAAAGCCTGAAATAGAGGTTTTTGACAAAGGTATGGTTGATATGGCACTTAGATTATATAGAAAAGGTATTCTAAAAGCGCCACTCCATTTTAACTTTGTATTAGGAGTTAACGGAGGAATAGCGGCAACACCTAGAGATTTAATATACTTAGTGGACAGTATTCCAGATGATGCAACTTATACAGTAACTGGTATAGGGCGAAATGAGTTCAATATGGCTACTATAAGTATTATTATGGGTGGACACGTCAGAGTAGGTTATGAGGATAATATTTACATGAAAAAAGGTGTGTTAGCAAATTCCAATGGAGAGCTTGTGGAAAAAGCAGTGACGTTAGCGAAAGAACTTGGAAGAGAAATTGCAACTCCTGACGAAGCAAGAAAAATATTAGGTATAGGTTAAGAGTCAAATAAGGAGAAGGTTTATATAAATAATATTTTAAAAGAGGTGAAAAGGTGAATAAATTAGTTAGTAAAGACGATTTAAAGCCTTTGTTAAAAGATGGTTCAGTCATTATGGTGGGTGGTTTCCTAGGATGTGGTACCCCAGAAACGATTATTGACTTAATAATTGAAATGGGAATCAAAGACCTTACAATAATTGGTAACGATACTAGTTATGAAGATAAAGGTATTGGTAGGTTAATAGTCAATAGACAGGTTAAAAAAGTAATAACATCACATATTGGAACTAATCCTGTTACTGGAGAGTTAATGAATAGTGGCGAGCTAGAAGTAGAGTTGTCACCGCAAGGAACTCTTATTGAGAGAATAAGAGCAGGTGGATTTGGATTAGGTGGAGTTCTTACTCCTACAGGAGTCGGTACTTTAGTTGAAGAAGGCAAAGATATTATAAAAGTTAAAGATAAGGAATATTTACTTGAAATGCCTCTAAGAGCTGATATAGCAATTGTTCGAGGAAGTGTTGTTGATAAATTCGGCAATACAATTTATAAAGGAACTACAAGAAACTTTAATCCCATGATAGCTATGGCAGCTGATACTGTTATAGTAGAAGCCGAAGAATTAGTTGAGACAGGTGAACTTGATAAAGATAGTATTATAACACCAGGTGTTGTGGTTGACTACATAATTAACTAAGATGGGGGTGGATTTTTTGATAGATAAAAAGTTAGGTAAAGAAATAATTGCTAAGAGAGTAGCAAAAGAACTGAAGAGTGGTCAGCTGGTTAATCTGGGTATTGGTCTTCCAACTAAAATAGCCAACTATATTCCAGAAGGTATAGAGGTAAGTTTTCAATCAGAAAACGGCATGACAGGTATGGGTAAACTATCTCCAGAGGAAAGTGAAAACAAAGATATCATAAATGCTGGTGGTGGATACGTGAGTGTATTACCTGATGGAGCTTTTTTTGATACTAGTTTCTCATTTGGACTTATAAGAGGAGGACATGTGGATCTCACTGTTCTTGGAGCACTTGAAGTTGATAAGATGGGCAATCTTGCAAGCTGGATCATACCAGGGAAATTGGTTCCAGGTATGGGCGGAGCTATGGACCTTGTAACAGGTGCCAAGAAAGTAATAATAGCTATGCTGCATACTGCAAAAGGTACACCTAAGATATTAGATGAGTGCACATTACCGTTAACAGCAAAAGGAGTTATAGACCTTATAGTAACAGAGCTTGGAGTAATGGAAGTAACCGATAAAGGAATAGTGTTAAAAGAAATAAATAAAGATACAACAATAGAAGAAATAAAATCTTTAACTGCTTGTGAACTTATCATTGATGATAATTTGCAAGTGATGGAAGTGTAAGTGGTTAATAATAAATATATTATTTTGAAAGGATTGATTAAATTATGAGAGGTTGCAAATACGGAACACATAGAGTTATAGAGCCAAAAGGAGTATTACCACAAGCTGCACAGAAAATATCTAACGATATGAAAATATATGATAATGAAATGCTTATTGATATTCAAGCACTAAACATAGATTCAGCGAGCTTCACTCAAATAAAAGAGGTTTGTAATAAAGACAAAGAAAAAATGAAAGCTATGATACTGGAGATTATTGGTAAAAGAGGTAAAATGCAGAATCCAGTAACTGGTTCTGGTGGTATGCTAATAGGTACAATCAAAGAAATGGGAAGTGATTTAAAAGACAGAGACTTGAAAGTTGGAGATAAAATAGCTTCATTGGTATCACTTACTCTTACTCCACTTAAGATTGAAGAAATATTGGATATTAAGATGGACATTGACCGTGTAGAAGTAAAAGGTACTGCTATTTTATTTGAAAGCGGTATATATGCTAAGCTTCCTGATGATATGGAAGAAACATTAGCACTTGCAGCACTTGATGTAGCAGGAGCACCAGCTCAAACTAGAAAACTAGTCAAAAAAGATCAAACAGTTCTAGTATTAGGAGCTAATGGAAAATCAGGTTTATTATGCTGTTACGAAGCAAGAAAACAAGTTGGCGAAAATGGTAAAGTAATTGGTATGGTTAGAAGTGAAAGCAAGAGAGAATTCTTGGAAGAAACAGGATTCTGTCATGATATCATCCTTGCTGATGCTACTAATCCTACAAAAGTATTAGAAGAAGTTATGAAAGTAACTGGTGGAAAAGAAATTGATGTTGCAATAAACTGCGTTAATATCCCAAATACTGAGATGTCAACAATCCTTCCTGTAAGAGAAGAAGGAATAGTATATTTCTTCTCAATGGCTACAAGCTTTACAAAAGCTGCACTTGGAGCAGAAGGTATTGGAAAAGACGTTAACATGATTATTGGAAATGGATATTCTAAGAATCATGCTGATATTACACTAGAAGATGTTAGAGAAAGTAAAATAATCAGAGATATCTTTGAAAAAATGTATTTAAACTAATTATAGGAAGGAAATTTTGTGGGGTGTAAAATGGAAAAGAGCAGAAGGTATGAATATTATAGTAATGTTAGTGATAGCGATTGGAATGATTGGAAGTGGCAGATAAAAAACAGGATAAGAAATGTTGAAGAGTTAAAGAACTATTTACCACTTAATGAATCAGAAGAAGAAGGAATCAAAAAATGCTTGCAATCACTAAGGATGGCCATTACACCATACTACTTATCCCTTATTGATAAGAATGATGAAAATGACCCTATTAGAAAACAAGCTGTACCTAATAGCTTAGAATTACACACATCAACCGTTGACTTCATTGACCCCCTATCAGAAGATGCACACTCACCTGTGCCCGGGTTGGTTCATCGATATCCTGATAGAGTGTTGTTTTTAGTAACTGATCAATGTTCTATGTATTGTAGACACTGCACTCGTAGAAGATTTGCAGGACATACAGATAAAGAACTGCCAATGAATAGAATAAATACCGCCATAGAATATATTGCTAATACACCAGTTGTTAGAGATGTATTGTTATCTGGTGGAGATGCCCTATTACTATCAGATGACAAACTAGAATCCATAATAAAGAAATTACGAGAAATCCCTCATGTAGAGATAATCAGAATAGGTACTAGGACACCTGTTGTGTTGCCTCAGAGAATAACAGATAATCTTGTAGGTATGTTAAAGAAATATCATCCAATATATATTAATACACATTTCAACCATCCTAATGAGATTACGAAAGAATCAAAAGAGGCGTGTGAAAGATTAGCAGATGCAGGAATTCCACTTGGTAATCAATCAGTTCTACTTAAGGGTGTAAATGATTGTGTATTCGTAATGAGAAAATTGGTAAATGAATTGGTTAAGATAAGAGTAAAACCTTATTATCTATATCAATGTGATCTTACAGTCGGCATAGAACATTTTAGGACGTCTGTAGCAAAAGGTATTGAAATCATTGAAGGGCTTCGTGGACATACGTCTGGACTTTGTGTACCTACTTTTGTTGTTGATGCACCTGGTGGAGGCGGAAAGATACCAGTAATGCCTAATTACCTAATTTCACAGGGCCATAATAAAATTGTTCTTAGAAACTTTGAAGGAGTTATAACAACTTATAAAGAACCAAATCATTATGAACCAGCATGTAATTGTGAGGTATGCAGACATGAAAAAGAAACCCATATGGTTGGAGTGGCAGAATTATTATCTAATAATGAAAAATCATTGATAGAGCCAGAAGGTCTGGAAAGAAAAATGAGAGGGTATGGACACCTTGAAAAAACTACTGCAAAGGTTAACTGATTACAACAGCATATCAATTATTGGTATGGATAAAAATGTTGGAAAGACAACTACATTAAATTTCATAATAAACAAGGCTAGGGGTAGGTATACCCTTGGCCTTACCTCCATTGGAAGAGATGGAGAAGAAAAAGATATGGTTACAGGTACTAACAAGCCCAAAATATACATTGGTAAAAATACTTTTGTAGCCACAGCCAAGAAATGTCTCATGACAAGTGACGTAACTATGGAGATTATTGATACTACTGGTATTGACACGCCAATGGGAGAAATTATAATCATTAGGTCCTTAAGCGATGGTTATATAGAATTAGCTGGACCTTCAGTAAATAACTACATGAAAGATATTTGCATCAAGCTGAAAGATTATGGATGTGACTATGTATTATGTGATGGTGCCGTTTCAAGAAAAACATTTGCATCACCAACGATTACTGATGGAACCATATTATGTACTGGGGCATCTCTGAGCAAGGATATGAACAAAGTGGTATATGAAACTGTACACACAGTGAATCTATTATCTATTAAAGAAAATGAAGATATCAATTTATTGAATCTAATAAAGAAGAACAGTGATTACAAGGTATGTATAGTTGATAAGGATTATGGTATAAGAAGTCTTCCTATTCTTACAGCATTAGAAGCATCGGGAGATATTGTCAATAATATCAATGAACATACAAAATATGTAGTTATCAAAGGGATTATATCCGATAGATTACTACAGGGAATCATAGGAAGCACACAGTTATACAAACAAATAAAGATTGTTATTGAAGATGGTACTAAGATGTTCGTTAGTAAAAAAATGTATGATATATTTCTAAGAAGCGGTGGAACCATTGAGGCATTGAAGAAGATAAATCTAATAGGAGTTACCGTTAATCCAGTATCCCCATATGGTTATGAATTTGACAAAGATAGACTCAAGTCATTAATTAGTGGAGAAATCAATTTACCTGTCTATAATGTAATGGATGATGAAAAATATTAGGGAGGTGATTATAATAAAATATTTGGATAATAAGATAAAAGAAGAGATTGGTTTTAACTATGTATTGAATGAGTTATCTATCAATACTCCCTATGGAATGGCTGTCAAGAAAAAAATCAGGGTCTATAGAAAAGAAGAATATAATTTACTCTGTAATGAACTAGACAATGTTGAAAAAATCATTACTAGTTTACACAGAAACAAAGAGGCATATAGTGAAATTGAAAGAACTATGATGGAATTTAAGGATATAACTAATCTTGTTAAAAGATATAACAGAAATTATATACTAGACGAAGTGGAATTGTTTGAAATCAAGAGTTTTGCAATAAATACACAAAAGTTGTTGAGTACATATAAGAATCTTGACCTTGATATAGATATCAAATTTCAATCTATGAAAAATATTATTAAACTGTTGAATCCGGAGAATAAGACTTCCCATACTTTTTCTATATATAATGCTTATAGCATAGAACTAGAAGAGGTTAGAAATAAGAAGATAAAGTTAGAAAAACTTATATTCAAGGAAGTAAATCAAGAAAGAATAAAACTACTGAAAAGTGAAAGATTGGATTTAGTAGTTGAGGAAGAGAAGTTAGAGAGCAGCATAAAGAAGTGTTTGAGTGAAAAGATTTATGATTATATAGATGATATAAAGCATAATATTGATGCAATAGGAAGATTGGATATGCTTATTGCAAAAGGTAGGATTGCAATAAAATATTTGACTGTAAAACCTAAGATACTGGAAGAAGTCAATATTTGTTTCAAGGATATGAAAAATCCAAAAGTGATAAATTATCTAAGAGAGAACAATAAAGATTATATACCTGTAAGTATTAGTTTGGGAAAAGGGGTTACTGTTATTACAGGAGCTAATATGGGAGGAAAGAGCGTTACAATAAAAACAATGGTTCTTAATCTATTGTTGGCTCTAATGGGTTTTTATGTATTTGCAGCAGAAGCTAAAGTTGCTATGATGGACTTCGTATACTTGATATCAGATGATATGCAGTCAATAAGTAAAGGTCTTAGTTCTTTTGGCGCAGAGATCATCAAGATAAATGAAGCTATCAAAGATATTAAGACAGGTAATGGCTTCATAGGATTAGATGAATTCGCAAGAGTAACCAATCCAGGAGAAGGAGTCATTCTACTAAGATCTTTATGTAAATTCCTTAAAGATTATAATACTGTAAGTCTTATATCAACACATTATGATGGCATCATTGATAGGGATATGAAACATTATCAAGTTGTAGGACTTAAGAATGTAGATGAGAACAATTTGAAAAATAAAATCAATGTGGACAAAGAAGATTCAACTCGTATTATTCAAGACAAAATGGATTATAGATTAGAGATTGTAGATGAGCATTGTGCTGTTCCAAAAGATGCCATAAAGGTAGCTAAGCTATTGGGACTTGATGAAAAAATATTAGACTATACAGAAGCAATGATAAAAAATTCTTAGTAATATTTATTTTAAGAGAAGGTTGGTGGGTATGATGGAAAGTAAAATAAATCTTAACATGGAGTTAGTAGATGATTGCAGAAACGCAGCAAGAAACATTGCTACGGATACACAAGAATTTATTGAAAGACATACGACTGTTTCTGTAGAAAGAACTGTATGTAGATTGTTAGGTATTGATGGTGTCAATGACTATATGGTTCCACTTCCTAACGTTGTGGTTGATAATATTAAAAAGGGAGAAGGATTATCCAGTGGTGCAGCTGTTTACATAGGTAACGCTATGCTTAAGTATTCTATGACACCACAAATGGTGGCAGAAAAAGTAGCAAATGAGGAACTTGATTTGACCAAGATTCCAATGGGGGATATTTTTGATATAAAATTAGAGCTTGATAAGACGGCAAAAGAAACAGTAGCAAAGATAAGAAAGAATAGTAATAGACGGGAAAAGCTACTAGAAGATTTTGGAGACAAGACAGAACCTTATCTATATGTCATAGTTGCTACAGGTAATATATATGAAGATATAACTCAAGCTGTAGCGGCAGCTAAGCAGGGAGCAGATATCATTGCTGTCATAAGAACAACAGGCCAGAGTCTTCTTGATTATGTTCCATATGGAATAACTACAGAAGGATTTGGTGGTACTTATGCTACACAAGAAAATTTTCGCTTGATGAGAGAAGCCCTAGACGAAGTTTCTATAGAACTAGGGAGATATATAAGATTATGTAATTATTGTTCAGGTTTATGTATGCCTGAAATAGCAGCAATGGGAGCTATTGAAAGATTGGATGTAATGCTTAATGATGCTTTGTATGGAATACTTTTCAGAGATATCAATATGCAGAGAACAATGATAGACCAGCACTTTTCCAGAATAATAAATGGTTTTGCAGGTGTAATTATCAATACTGGTGAAGATAATTATCTAACTACTTCGGATGCAGTTGAAGAGGCACATACTGTTCTGGCTTCACAATTCATAAATGAGCAATTTGCTTTGCTTGCAGGGTTAAAAGAAGAATTAATGGGACTTGGTCATGCATTTGAAATGAATCCAGAATTGAAGGATGGTTTTTTGATGGAACTTGCTCAAGCCCAAATGGCAAGAGAGATTTTCCCTAAAGCTCCTTTGAAATACATGCCTCCAACAAAATTCATGACAGGTAATATTTTCAAAGGGCATGTTCAGAATACATTGTTTAATATGGTTTCAATTTTAACCAATCAAAAGATACATTTATTAGGTATGCTGACAGAAGCCATACATACACCTTTTATGGCAGATAGAGCCTTATCAATAGAAAATGCCAGGTATATCTTTAACAACATGCATTCTCTTGGAGAGGAAATAACTTATAAAGAAGATGGCATTATTCAAAATAGAGCTAAAGAAGTTCTTGCTAAAACTAATGATCTGTTAGTTGAAATAGAAAAAGAAGGACTTTTTAAGACTCTTGAGAAAGGCATATTTGCTGGAGTTAAGAGACCTATAGATGGTGGTAAAGGATTAGATGGAGTAATTATGAAGGATAGAGAATATTATAATCCTTTTATTGAATTGATGTTAGATAAATAGATAGGAGTGGTATGTATGAGTGGTGGTTTATATTCTATGGAGAAAAGGGATTATGATACAACCCTTGATCTATGTAAGTTAGCTCCTTATGGAGATACAATGAATGATGGTAAGGTACAGTTAAGTTTTACTTTGCCAGTTGTTGATGATGAAAATGGAATGGAAGCGGCTAAGATTCTGGCTAAAAAGATGGGTATTGCAGAGCCTTCGGTGGTTTGCCATAATGCTTTAGATAAAGAGTTTACTTTTTATGTTGTATATGGTGGTGTGAGTCATAGAGTAGATTATACAAAAATTCATGTTGAGCGTATTGAAGTGGATACTATGGATATGAAAGACATTAATAATTATATAAGAGAGCATATCAAAAGGAAAGTTGTAATTATTGGAGCTAGTACAGGTACGGATGCTCATACTGTAGGGATAGATGCAATCATGAATATGAAGGGTTATGCTGGACATTATGGATTAGAGAGATATGACATGATTGATGCTTATAATCTTGGTAGTCAAGTACCTAATGAGGAGTTTATAAAAAAGGCTATAGAGTTGAAAGCGGATGTTCTTTTGGTTTCTCAGACAGTTACACAAAAGAATATACATATAGCTAATTTGACTAATCTTGTTGAATTACTTGAAGCTGAAGGGTTGAGAGATAAGATTATACTAGTATGTGGTGGACCAAGAATTACTCATGAATTGGCGAAGGAGATAGGTTTTGATGCTGGGTTTGGACCTGGTAAGTATGCTGATGATGTGGCTTCTTTTGTGGTAACGCAGATGAAGGAGAAGAATTAAAGTTAGTTTAGATAAGTCAGAAAAAGTGTTTTGTTCGGACTTGGTATTTGCAAAAGAGTATATGTATATGTTGCGCCAGCTACTTGCTCGTCCTGAGCTCAACAAATAAAACTGGACATCGAGTCCAGTTTTATTTCTGACAGTCCAGTAGGGCTGTCAGGTTAAAAGCTGGGTTCGGCGTCCTGCCTCACTACTCCACATATACATATACTATTTTGCTCCTAGTGAACGTCAATTTAGTTACAAAACACTTTTTCTTCTATGTGCAGATATTGTTGTTTTTTGTTTTTATAAATTGTTGCACTAATAGTAATATATGATAATTAAATATTAAATTGGTTTGAAGTTTTTACAGGCGTTTACATAAGCTAATATATTTTCCCAGGGTACTTCGGGTTCTAATAAATGGGTTGGAGCACATATTAATCCGCCTTTTTTACCGGCTAGAGTTAGATTTTTGGTTACTTCTTCTTTGATTTCGGATGGTGTTCCGAATGGCATAGTGGTTTGAGTACCTATGGTTCCGTAGAAAGAGATTTTGTCGTTGTATTTCTTGTGGATTTCATCAAAGGACATACATTCTGGTTGAACGGGGTTAAGTACATCTACACCTACGTCAATAAGGTGTGGTATGAATGGTGTGATGAAACCGCAGCTGTGATAGAAGATTATTATGTTAGGATTGATTTCTCTAACAGTGTCTATAATCTTTTTTAATCTAGGCTTTAACCAAGTTACATACATATCTTCACTGAGCATTATGCTGTTTTGCATTCCAACATCGTCTCCGAAGAAGAGCATATCTGCACCTGCTTTGACGAATGATACTGCTCTTATAATAGATAATTCAGTTACACGGTCTAGGATAAATGCTGCTTTTTCTGGAGCGGTAATCATATCCATCATTAGTTGTTCCATGCTACGCATATACCATGATAGTTCCCAAACTGTACATTGCATGTTGCCCATAGCTGCTAAGCCTTTTACGTGATATTCATCGCATTGTGCTTTTTGATGTGCATGGTCAGCATTAGCGAAGTCAGGGAATGGATATGCTTCAAGTTCTTCCAAGGTTGTCAAGTCTTTCATTGGATGACGCATATATGTCATATGCATAGCTGCTTCACTGCCTGGTTCATGCGCAACTCCCCACTCATCAATATAAGTTCCTTCTTTTAGTTGAAAGTTATAGTAGGAGCGATATTTTTCAGTATCATGATTAATCAGTTTTCTGTCTTCGATACAACGCCAAGGCATATCAAAGTATTCTTGGTAGGATTTATCAGATTTCGTTTCCTCTTTATATTTTTCTATCAAGGATGGACATAAGTCGAAGTAGACAGGAGCTTCTTCATAACCTTGTCTTTTGATTAATGAGATTAAATTATCTTTTTTTGTCATAGTTATACCTCCTTATATGTATAATATGGTATTATAGGTATAAGTATATATGGTATTATTGTCAGTAAGAATGATATAAATGGTACAAATAATGTAAAAAATGGTATGGAGATGGTAGAGTGGAAATTCCAAAAGAACTTTTTGTGACAGATACTTGTTATTATCATATTAATCAAAAACCTATTGAAGGAATAATATCATGTGGGTTTTTAACTAAAAATGCTGAGAAGAAATTACATAACTTTATTTATTATGGAGGGTTCATTGTTCTAAGCGGTAAGGGTAGATATATCAGTGAAGATGGATATGAGACTGAGTTGAAGCCAGGTTATTTTGTTCAGCGAAGACCTAATGTAAAACATACAACTGTTGTAGAAGGTACTGAACCTTGGTTGGAATTTTATATTTGTGTGGGTCCTTCTATATATAGAACATTAGGAGATATAGGGATTCTTAATACGGTTGATCCTGTGTTTAAGATTAAGCCTAGTCCTATGCTTATTAATCAATGTTGCAAGCTGTTAACCAGTTTCAAGGAAGCAAAGGAAAAGGACATGAATGAATTATTTATAAAGGTTCAAAGCTTTTTGATATTAATCAATTCTATCAATGAACAGTTATATATATTGAATGAAGAAGATAGATGTATTGAAATGTTATGTGATACATTAAGTCATGGATTCCACAGAAAGATAGATATAAAAGAAGAAGCTAAGAAATACAGTATGAGTTATGAAAAGTTAAGAAAACTTTTTAAACAGAGGATAGGAGTTTCTCCACATAAATACTTGATAACAAAGCGTATCAATGAGGCTCAGAGTATGCTCCATGACCCTAATCTTACTATATCTGAAATAGCTGATATGTTGGGATTTTATGATTCATATGCTTTTTCAAACCAATTCAAGAAAATTGTTGGTGTGTCACCAAAGAATTTTAGAGAGGGAATCTAGTATTATTTTAATGGTAAAATATTACAAAAATATTACATTCCAAAAAAAGGTTGCAATTTGCTTGATAATAGTATATAATAGTTATCGGTTAAGATATTTAATAACAGAAGAATATAAAAGAGAAAAAAGGAGGTTGTGTACAAATGTTAAATATAATAGTAATGAACAGCAAACAAACTTCATATTGTAATAATGTTATACACGACTTAGACCTTTTAAGAATTCATATATAGTAATGAATTAATTATATAGATAATAACAGCCGTAGGTCATGTATAATGCTCTATGGTTTTTTTATGCATAACTTTAGATAAGCCATAGGGTAGTACCTATGGCTTTTTCTATGTTTGTAACCTTTATTGGATTACATATAATTCTAAGGATAAAGGAGGTTAAATAAATATGATGGTGATAAAATTATAACTGATAATGTAGGCTAGAATTTTATGGGAGGATACTTATGAATATAAAAAACAGAACATTGGGATTAGATATTTAGATAGGTAACAATAGGAAAAGATGTAGAATAAAGTTGTAATAAATCAAAAAAATAACAGGAGTTGATATTGTGAGTGACATATCAATAATACAAGATATAGATAATAGAAATAGTGCGGAATATAAGGACAGCATCAAGGAGGGAATAAGAATGTCAGTTTTAAGTATGGCAATGAATGTAGGAACTTTCAAAGTAAATTTGACAGTTAATAAAAGTGACGAACTAGTAAATAAAAAGAAAAAGAATTATCAAGCTAGAAAAAGAATAAAAGAAGCCATTAGAGAAAAAAATCAAAAATTAGATGAATATTCAATGTGTAATTACTTGATAAGATAATACTAAATTAATATAATATAAAATTATAATAGGAACTAGAATATATAGCCTGTATATAGGCATATATCTGGTTCCTATTTAATTAGAATGATATATTTAAATAATTAGAAATATTATTTTGAAATAAAAGTTATTGTATTTTGATAACTATCGGTGCTACAATGTATAATATAAATAATTTGCTGGTAATTAGCGAAAAATGTTGTTGGATTAGTAGTAAATGTTATTAAATGGAAGGATAGATAAATGAATAAGATTGTGCAATACATAAAAAAAACTCTAAGGAATATAAGTCTTAATCATAAATTTTCGGTAATTATAACTGTTTCTGTATTAATATGTGTTGGAGTAACATCTATATTTTCGTTTTATATTTTTGGGAAATATAACCAATTGCTTTATCATAACACATCTCATATTCTAGAAATGACTATTGTCAACATAGAAAAAGATCTTAAACAAATCGAAAAAATAACAGATTCTATCATTGGTGATAGTGTTATTCAAAATCAGATGCCCATTATTCAAACTGAAGAAATGAATATTATGTACAGCGAATCCATCGCTAGTATCAACAAAACATTGAATGAGTACTACTCAGATGGAAATATTATTTCTATGGCAATATATACAGATAATCTACGTATCAATTGCGGTTGGAATTTTCTCGATGATAAACATGAAGTAATACAAAGGGCTATTTTAGAAGCTAAAAATGCTGGTGGTAAAACGGTATGGTTATCAAGTGGCAGAAGTGACTCAAGTGTTATATGTGCCAGAGATATAAGACAGGTAAAGAATCTTTCCTTAAACAGTATGGGAGTATTAGTAGTTCATGTTGATTTGCAAGATATATTAGAGAAACAATTGGTATATTACCAAAAGCTTAACTATAATCCATTAATAAGCATTGTTTCCGAAGATGAAGTATTGTACAGTAACTTAGGGATAGATTTGAAGGTTAAGAGAAAGAGCTTGGATAATACTTACAGCATTATGAAAAACGGTAAGAGTGAGTATTTTGTTACAGAAACCCAAAATCTTTTCTTGCCTTGGAAATATACAATGTACATCCCTTTTGATTCTATAGGAGGGTCAATAAAATCCCTTAGGTTAGTTATGACAATTGTACTTGTCATTGTCATGATAGTAGCCTTTGGATTGAGTATTAAAATAGTATCTCAGATAATTAAACATTTTGATACCTTAGTTAATAAAATGCATACATTCAAAAAAGGCAATTTTACTATTGAGTGCGAGTATGATTACACCAATAGGAATGATGAATTAGGATTCGTTCATAGAAGTTTTGACGAAATGGTTAATGATATCAGGAAATTGGTAAATGATAATTATGTGAAACAATTATTGATAAAGGATGCTCATATAAAATCTTTACAGCAACAGATCAACCCTCACTTTTTGTTTAATATATTGCAGACCGTTAATTGGATGGCTAAAGCCAATAATCAGACGGAAATATCTATTATCGTTGAATCAGTAGGTAAAATGCTAAGATTTGCATTGGATGAACAAAATAATGTTGTAGTATTGGAAAAAGAATTGGAGAATACACAAAATTATATAGTGGTACAAAAAATAAGGTATAAAGATAGACTGAAAACGGAAGTAGATGTCTCAGAATCCCTATATAATCAAAAAATACCCAAAATGGCATTACAGGCTATTGTAGAAAATGCTATCAATCATGCCCTTGAAAATATGCTGGAGACTTGTATCATCAAGATTACTACAGAAGATACAGGTGATTCATTTAATTTGATAGTAGAAGACAATGGACCTGGGATTCAAGAAAATATGCTGGAGAAATTGGAAAACAAGACTGTAAAACCTTCAGGACTAGGTATTGGATTAACTAATATCCATAAAAGGATACAATTATTGTTTTCAGATGAATATGGTCTTGAACTTCATAATACAGGACATGGAACGAGAGTAATAATAAAATTGCCAAAAGGATAGTTTCAAACATTAATAAATATATTTTACAACTATTATAATTGAGAGATTTTCAATTATTGAAGTTCTTATAATTAGTAGATTACTGGGAGGATTATCATGTATAAACTATTATTGGTTGATGATGAAAGTATTGTAAGAGAGAGTATAAGTAAATTGATTAATTGGGAGAAATATAATATAAGTCTTATTGGAAGTTGTTCTAATGCTATTGAAGCAATAGATATAGCAAAGAAAAATGAAATAGATATTATTATTACTGATATCAAAATGCCTGTGATGAATGGTATAGAACTTATAAAGAATGTAAAAGGATTGGGTATTGATTGCGAGTTCATTATTTTATCAGGTTATAATGAATTTGAATTCGCAAAAAATGCAATGCAGGAGAACGTGAAGCATTATATTTTGAAGCCTTGTAGTGAAAAGGAGATAGAAGAGGCATTATTGAAAACTATCTCAGATATAAATAGTAAAAGAATGATAGAAAAGAAAATGGAGGCACAACAATTTGTACAACATATCTTTTTGCAACAGTTCATAAATCTGGTATTACAGAATAAAGAGCCAGACCTAGAAATGGAACATTGGCTTAATATATTATTCTCTGATTATGATAAATTATTTTGGGTCAGCTTTAATTGGGATGAGGATGTAAATAATCCAGAGGGTGTTTATGATAGCTTTTTAGAATTTGCTGAGTCAACTTCATCTACAGTCATTTCATCAGTAATGAAAATAAATAATACTCTAGGCTGTTTCTACTTTTCTACAAAGGATGAATTACCTTACAATGAACTTACATTTTTGCAAAAAAGACTATTGGAGCAATTAGGCAGCATGCCTGTACTTAACAAGGTCATAAAATGCTCACCTAATGAGTTATGCGGTATTATCACCAAGATATACAAAAAATCATCATACTATCTAATTATCAATAGAGATGGTATAAGTAGATGTGATATAAAGGGAGCATATAATGATGTGGATATTGCTCATATTCATGAGCAGTTTGTAAAATATATTACACAAGGTGATAAGAGTAGCATAAAAGATCATATCAAATCCTTGTTCTACAAATATGATAGAAATTTTTCGGTTATGGTATGTACAAAATTATTAATAAAATATTCATCTGCAGGTTTACTTGATACTAAGCATTTGACAAGTGTCTTAAATCAAGTCTATGCAATAGATGATACAGATGAAGTAATAGTTATTCTGAACAACATTATATGTAGCTTGATTGTAGAAAATAAAGATGAAAATTTTGTAGATAAAATAACTAAATATATTGATGAACACTTAGATGATTCAAATCTTACTTTGAAGTGGTGTGCAAAGGAATTGGTTTTCCTTAATGAAGATTATATCAGCAGAGCATTCACTAAGCAGGTAGGTCAGAATTTTACATCTTACCTTAATCACAAACGTATTGAAAGAGCTAAGAATCTTATAAGCTTAATGAGCGAAGATGAGAAGATATATACGGTTGCAGAGAAAATAGGATTAGGACATAATCCACAATATTTTAGTAAGATATTTAAAAAAAGTACAGGATATACACCAAAGGAATATAAGGAATTGTATAATTAATGTCGGATTTGTACACAAAACACCACATGTTTGTTTATTTATATAAATATTTATATCAGATATTATATATATATAGCAAGCAAGGGTGAATGAAATGTCTATGAATGATGTGTGTAAGGATAGTGAAATAAAAGTTGATAATTATGGTTAAGGGAACTTACGGTTGCGTTGATAAGGGAGAAATGCCTATCTCCCATTTAGATATAAGAAGCCTTAACTAATATCAAATATTTGTTTTATGTCTATATCTCATATTAAACAATAATTTACCCATGAAACATGGTAGATATCTATAAACATGATTCACCCTAGGAGATAAGTTGCTAATGATGGTATGAAAATATTAATTGATTAAAAACATGGAGGATCAGATAATGAAAAACAAGAAAAGCTGTTTATTAATACTATTATTAATAGTTAGTATGGTACTATCTGCATGTGGTACATCAAATAGCGAACCAAAGGATAACGAATCCGATAAGAATACGGCAACTCAAGATTCTGAAGCAATGACACCTTTGGGTAAATACCCTGAAATGGTAACTATAAACGTAGCGAAAACTATTGCAGCTAATCCTAATCTAGTTGATGGACAAACTCCAGAAGATAATATCTTACTAGACTGGATTCGTAATGAATTAAATATTGATGTAAAAGTTGCATGGCAAGCAGAAGGAAGCGAATATAATAATAAGCTTTCATTAAACATTGCAGCAGGAGCTTTACCAGATATGTTCATTATTCCTGCAGAAAACTATTTAACATTCAGACAAATGGTAGATAATGATTTATTAGCGGATTTAACTGATATATATGATAAATGTGCTGGTGAATATATGAAGAGTACATATGAGTCATATAATGGCAAAAACTTAGAGCCTTTAACTATTGATGGAAAGTTAAGAGCTATCTCTAGTGCCAGCTTAGGATATGGACATAACATCTTATGGTTACGTAAAGACTGGATGGACAAACTTGGGCTAGAAGAACCTAAGTCAATTGAAGACCTTCAACATGTATTAAAAGAGTTCATTGAAAAAGACCCAGGAAATAATGGAGCTGGTAATACAGTTGGTTTAGCATTAAGTGCAGTGAAACCTGTTGGGGGATATGCTAACCAATACGGAGCAGAACCAATATTCCATAGTTTAGGTGCTTATCCAGCACAATGGATGCAAGATGAGAACGGAAAAATCTATTATGGTTCAACAGCACCTGAAGTAAAAGAAGGTTTAAAAGTTTTAAGAGACATGTATAGTGAAGGTTTGATCGATAAGCAATTCTTAACACGTCTTGGAACTGGTGAAACAGAAGCATTATTAACTTCTGGATTATCAGGAGCGTATTTTGGACCTTGGTGGTCAGTACCTGGTGATATAATCAAAACAGATCCAAATGCTGAATTTATTCCAGTAAATGCACCACTTGATGCCAATGGAAAATTCAATCACCTTAATCCATCACCAACAGGTGACTTATTAGCAATTAACAAGAATTTCAAGAATCCAGAAGCATTATTAAAGATCGTAAACTTATCATTTGATATGTATAGAGGTTTTAACGTAGAAGGAAACAAAGCAATTCAACCACTTATTGATAAAGGTATCAGTAGAGTAGCTTTATTCCCAACAGGAAACTTTAATATTGATTATTATGATGTAGTACCTAAGTTAGGTAAATTGACTAAAGGTCTTATTGAAACTGGAGAATTACATGAAGATGAAACTACATCAGATTATGACAGAGCTCAAGCTCAATATGCAAAAGATTATGTAGATGGCGTTAATAAAGATAAAAATCATTTTAAAGCATATGAGAGAAGATATTTATCATCTAATATTTTAGATACACCAGAAAACAATCCAGTTGATGCAGCATACTGTTATACAACTGAATCATCTGCAAGATTAAAGCCTACACTTGACAAATTGGAAGATCAAATGTTCTTACAAATCATTATTGGTGAAAAACCACTTGATTATTTTGATGAATTCGTAGAACAATGGTACAAGTTAGGTGGAGATGTATTAACTAAAGAAGTAGAAGATATCTTGAAATAATATATAGACAAAACATATTAATCGCCTATAATATTAGGCGGTTAATATTATAATAGGGTAGAAATTAAATAAAAATTTATATAAATATCCTTGGTTGTCTATGATGGTGTAATAAAATATTAGGAGGAACATATTTTGAGAAGCAAGGTTAATCAATTATATTATCATGCTATGTTATTGCCAGGGATGGTAGCATTAATTATTTTCAGCATCATTCCTATGGGTGGAATAATCATGGCTTTCCAGAACTTCCAACCTGCAAAAGGGATTTTACATTCTGATTTTATAGGATTGGACAATTTTAAACGTATATTATTATTGCCTGATGCAAAACAAATATTTTTCAATACAATAATAATTGCCGTAGCTAAAATACTTATAGGAATGATTGTTGCTGTTGCATTTGCTCTTCTATTGAATGAATGTAGAATATTAATATTTAAAAGAGCAGTACAAACTATTGTGTACTTACCTCATTTCTTGTCATGGGTAATATTGGCAGTTATGTTCAGTAACATTTTCTCATATACAGGAATAGTGAATCAAGTAGTAACATTTTTTGGTGGCGAACCATCAATGTATCTGGTTAGTAATAAATGGTTCAGGTCCATTATGATTGGTGGAGATGTTTGGAAAAACTTTGGTTATAACGCAATAATCTATGTTGCAGCCATGACCAGTATTGACCCTACACTCTATGAAGCAGGAGATATTGATGGGGCGACTCGTTGGCAGAAAATCAAAAGTATAACAATACCAGGTATTTTACCAACTATTATCTTGATGACAACCCTTAACATGGGTAAGGTAATGAACGCTGGTTTTGAACAGATTTTCAACATGTATAGTCCTTTGGTATATGAAACTGGTGATATTATAGATACATATGTTTATAGAGTTGGTTTAGTAAATCTGCAATACAGTTTTGGTACAGCAGTAGGTTTATTAAAATCAGTAATCAGCTTTGTAATGTTGTTCGTATCATATAAATTGGCAGCTAAGTATTCGGATTATAGAATTTTCTAGGAGGAACAAAAATGAGAAAAAAAATTACAACAGCTGATATTATTATAGGTATCATCCTCATTTTATGTGCTTTTTCCTGTTTAATGCCTATACTTAATACTATTGCCATATCTTTTAGTGATAGAACCAGTGCAGCATTAGGAAAAGTATATTACCTGCCAGTTAATTTCACAATGGCAGCTTATGAGGCTATGATACATGAGAGTCAATTTATAGTATCATTCTTCAATTCAATATATAGAGTTTTATTAGGTGTGTCAATTAATATGTTGCTTTCAATATTGATGGCATATCCACTATCTAAGAGTACAAAAGCTTTTAAATACAAGAAAGTATATATGTGGATAATAATTGTTACCATGATGTTCAATGGTGGTTTAGTTCCTACATTCTTAGTTATTAAGAATCTAGGTCTAATGGATACAATATGGTCATTAGTTCTACCAACTGCTGTTCCAGTGTTTAATGTAATACTTCTTATGAACTTCTTTAAAGGTGTACCTAATTCATTGGAAGAAGCAGCTGAAGTGGATGGAGCTAATCCAATGCAGATTTTATGGAAAATCTTCGTACCTATTTCAAAACCAGCTTTGGCTACAATTGCATTGTTTGCTATAGTAGCTCATTGGAATGCATTCTTTGATGGTAAGATATATATTAACTCTCCATCAAAATTACCATTACAGACATACATTCAATCCTTGACAGTTGATTTGAATCCTGAAAGAATGGCTAACATGACGCCAGAACAGATTGAGCGACAAATGGCAATGTCTAGTTTAACCTTCAACTCAGCTAAGGTTATTGTTTCCATGGTACCTATACTACTCATATATCCATTTATACAAAAGTATTTTGTAACTGGAATTGTTGTAGGAGCCGTTAAAGAATAAAATTATATTTAACTATTGAAATAAGGTATTGATATTATATACACAATACCTTATTTTGATTTAAAATAAATTATAGAAAGGAAGATTAATATGAAAATAGATTTACACGTACATGCTAAGGAGCGTTCAGCTTGTAGTATAGCAAGTGAAAAGGAACATATAGAATCCGCAATTAGATTTGGATTGGATGGATTGGTTTTTACAGACCATAACAGGATTTCTTCAAAAGAACATATAGATGAATTAAATAAGAAATACAAGCCATTCAGGATATATAGTGGAATTGAAATCACTATAAAAGATAAAGGTGAAGATATCTTGGTTATTGGTATTAATGATAAGATATTGGAAGAGAAAGACTGGTCATATGAAGAACTATACAAATATGTAAAAGAAAATAATGGATTCATAGCATTAGCCCATCCATATAGATATAAAGATTATGTAAATGTAGACATAGAAAATTACATACCAGATGCTATAGAGATTCATTCAACCAATATAGGTAAAGATGATGAGCAGAATATCAAAAATCTAGCAAAAAGGTTAAATACTAGATTAATAACTAATTCTGACGGACATGATTCCAAACATGTTGGCATTTATCATAATGATTTGGAGTATACTCCACAAGATGATGCTGAATTAGTTGAGATATTAAAAGCAGGTAAGTATACATGCGAACCAAGTAGCGTGAGAGTAAAGATATTCAATGAAAAAGTGAAAAAACAAGAAGAAATAATAAGAAAACTCATTAAAGAAGGTAAGGATAAAAAATATTATCAAGAAACTACAGGAAATTGGGAAGGTCAATTTGATAGAGTCGCAATGGGTAAATCTTATGAAATATAATTTATAGAAGATAGATAAATATATATTAATTAAAGCATTAAGAGCTTTTTATTAACCAGAGTACGTTAATAGAAAGCTCTATTTTGCATTTATAATTTAACAATCAATCTTAAGGTTTTGTTAAATATATTTAATTATTATGTTAAAGTTATTGTATTCTATTGAAAAACTAAGATAATTTTATTATCATATTATTTATAGATTATCAATAAATTTTAGGAAGAAGGATTTAATATGGATTCAAGAATGAAATGGTTGGCTGAGGATAAAATAGCTCATAGGGGATATCATAATAGCAGATATCCAGAGAATTCAATGGGAGCTTTCAAAAGAGCCATAGATCATGGATTTTCAATTGAGTTGGACATACATATGTTATCAGATGGAGAGATAGTTGTTTATCACGATGATAATTTAAAGAGAGTAACAGGTGTAGATAAGGATATAGAAAAATGTACATATGAAGAGATAAAAAAACTTAAGTTGTTAGATTCTAATGAAAATATTCCTTTATTCAAAGATGTATTAAATGAAGTAAATGGAAAAGTAGGTATTATGATAGAATTAAAGACCAAGGGTAAGGCTGGACCTTTGGAAGAAAAGACATATGAAATGTTGAAAAACTATAAAGGAAGATTTATAATCCAATCCTTCAATCCTTTTTCCGTGGCATGGTTTTATAAAAATGCACCAGAGATTGTCAGAGGTCAGCTTTCAGGATACTTCAAAGATGATGATCTATCACTTGTATCTAGAGTATTGCTAAGAAACTATCTGTTGAATTTCTTGAGCAAACCTGATTTCATTAATTACGATATTAATTACCTACATAGATTACCGATAAAATTAATAAGATGTAAAGGCAAATTTGTCTTTGGGTGGACAGCTAGGAGTAAGACGGAGTTTTGTGATGCATTGAATAGATGTGAAAATGCTGTGTTTGAAGATTTTAATCCTTGTGAGTAAACCCTCAACCAATCAAAGCTAGAATTATCTAGCTCTTTTTTTTATATTAAAAAAGGATCTTATAAAAATTTTCTTATAAAAGTAAAGAAGTATGCTACTTATATATTACTCTAATAAAGTAATAGAGTAGTAAATTAACAAAGAATTGTAAAAATCTAGGTATGGTTAATTTATCAAAATATGTTTAGCTATCAAGTTAATAATAGTTATTAATTTATAAAGTAATTTAATCTAAATAAGATGCTGTTATATTAAAAATATTCTTGAAAATATTACCCTATCACCTCTTTATCATGGTAAAACTCTAACTTATAATAGAAATTTCAAAAAATATTGATTATATTCTTGGGATGGTTTACAATTTAATTAGACACTAAAAAAAGATTATTTACAAAGAGGAAAATACTAATTTGTAAATATAACGGCAAAACATTTCTAAAGAATATACTAAAAAATAAGTGGGGTGTTTTTATTGGATACTGTTTATGTTGACGGAAATAATTTAACATTAGAAGAAGTAGTAAATGTTGCTAGACACAACAAAAAGGTTGGAATTTCAAAAGAAGCAATAGAAAAGGTCAATAAATCAAGAAAGTATGTTGATGAAATAGTTGACAAAGAAAAGATTGTATATGGAATCACAACTGGGTTTGGTAAATTTAGTAATGTAGTTATCTCAAAAGATCAAGTGGAAAATCTCCAATCAAGTTTAATAAAAAGTCATGCTTGTGGCGTTGGGAATCATTTTCCTATTGAAACTGTCAGAGCAATTATGCTCCTTAGAGTTAATGCACTTACAAAAGGTTATTCAGGTATAAAGCTTACAACACTTAATACATTAGTAGAAATGATTAATAAGGGAGTTCATCCAGCTATTCCAGAAAAAGGTTCTCTTGGCTCAAGTGGTGATTTGGCACCTCTAGCCCATATGGTATTAGTTATGTTAGGAGAAGGGGAAGCATACTATAAAGGTGAGTTGCTAAGTGGTAAAGAGGCTATGAATCAAGCTGGTATAGAGCCAATTAGTCTAAGTGCAAAAGAAGGTCTAGCATTAATTAATGGAACTCAAGTACTTACGGCAGTAGGTGCGCTAGCTACATATGATGCTATAAAACTTGCAAAACTGTCAGATGTATCAGCTTCTCTTACTTTTGAAGCCTTAAGAGGTATTACAGATGTTTTTGATGAAAAAGTACATCTGTTAAGAAATCATATAGGTCAAATGAAATGTTCCAAAAACATGTTGAAAATATTGGAAGGCAGCAATCTTACAACAAGACAAGGAGAAATAAAAGTACAGGACCCTTACTCCTTACGATGTGTCCCACAGATACATGGAGCAAGTAAGGATGCAATAAATTATGTACTTGATAAGGTTAATAAAGAAATAAATGCAGCAACTGACAATCCATTAATATTCCCTGACGAAGATGAAGTCATATCATGCGGTAATTTTCATGGTCAGCCTATGGCATTAGCCTTTGATTTTCTTGGTATTGCACTTGCTGAATTAGCTAATTCGGCTGAAAGAAGAATAGAAAGATTAGTTAATCCTAATCTAAGCGGCTTGCCAGGATTTTTAACAGAGCATGGCGGACTTAACTCAGGTTTTATGATAGCTCAATATACAGCGGCTTCACTGGTTTCTGAAAATAAAGTGTTAGCTCATCCTGCAAGTGTTGATTCTATACCATCCTCAGCTAATCAAGAAGATCATGTAAGTATGGGATCTATAGCCGCAAGAAAGGCAAGAGATATACTCTATAACACTACAAGAGTTATTGCTATTGAGCTACTAGCGGCTTCACAAGCATTAGAATTCAGGGAAGGTAAAACATTAGGAAAAGGTACAAAAGTAGCATATGAATTAGTTAGAACAGAAGTAGATAAATTGATGGAAGATAGAATCATGTATGTGGACATGGAAAAAATTATCGCTTTAGTTACAAGCAATAAAATGATTGATGAAGTAGAAGTACGTATCGGAGAATTGCTGTAGACATATTTATTATTATATTAAGGGGATGGTTTAATGTTAAGTAATTCAGAAGTATACAATATGATGGATATCAAATTGGATTTTAGAGAAGGTTTACCAGAATATCCAAAGTTCCAAGATGGAATAAGAAGAGCACCTAAGAGAGAGTTTACATTAACACAGGAAGAAACAGAATTAGCACTTAAAAATGCGCTAAGATATATTCCAGAAGAATATCATGAAGAGCTTGTACCAGAGTTCCTAGAAGAATTATTGACCAAAGGACGTATATATGGTTATAGATTCCGACCAGAAGGTAAAATAGTGGGAAAACCTATCAATGAATACGAAGGGAAATGCATAGAAGGTAAAGCTTTCCAAGTTATGATAGATAACAATCTGGATTTTGATATAGCTCTATATCCATATGAATTAGTTACTTACGGGGAATCAGGCAGTGTATTTCAGAATTGGATGCAATATAGGCTGATAAAGAAATATCTGAAAGAGTTATCCAAAGACCAAACTTTGGTTATAGTATCAGGTCATCCTCTAGGATTTTTCCATTCAAGAGAAGATGCACCAAGAGTTATGATAACCAACGGTCTTATGGTGGGAGCTTTTGATGATTATGATAATTTCAATCGAGCAGCTGCACTAGGAGTCGCTAATTATGGACAGATGACTGCTGGTGGTTGGATGTATATTGGACCTCAAGGAATAGTTCATGGAACATATAGCACATTGCTTAATGCAGGAAGATTAAAACTTAATATTGGAGAAGATGATGATCTATTAGGTAAGTTATTTGTTTCTTCCGGACTAGGCGGTATGAGTGGAGCACAAGGAAAAGCAATTAAAATCTCAGGCGGTGTTGGTATCATTGCTGAAGTAGATTATTCAAGAATAAAGACTAGATATGACCAAGGTTGGATAAGTGAGATTACCAATACTCCAAAAGAGGCTTTTTCTCTAGCAAAAGAATGCATAGACAATAATAAGTCCTATGCCATAGCATACCACGGTAATATCGTTGACTTACTACAATATGCAGTAGATGAAGATATACATATAGATTTATTATCAGATCAAACATCTTGTCACGAAGCATATAACGGTGGATATTGCCCACAGGGAATTACTTTTGAAGAAAGAACCAAGATGTTAGAAACCGATAAAGATAGCTTTAAAAGCTTGGTTGATAAAACTCTTAAGAATCATTATGAAGTCATTAAGAAACTCGTATCAAAAGGAACTTATTTCTTTGATTACGGTAATTCTTTTATGAAAGCTATTTATGATTCAGGTATCAAGGAAATTTCTAAAAATGGTAGAAATGATAAAGATGGATTTATATGGCCTTCCTATGTAGAAGATATATTAGGACCTGGACTGTTTGATTATGGATATGGACCTTTTAGATGGGTTTGCCTAAGTGGTAAAGAAGAAGATTTAATCAAAACTGATAAAGCTGCTATGGATTGTATTGACCCTTCAAGAAGATATCAAGACAAGGATAATTATGTTTGGATAAAGGATGCTCAGAAGAATAAACTAGTTGTTGGTACACAGGCAAGAATATTATATCAAGACGCTTTTGGAAGATTGAAGATAGCTCTAAGATTCAATGAAATGGTTAGAAAAGGGCAAGTAGGTCCTATTATGCTAGGCCGTGACCATCATGATACAGGAGGAACCGATTCTCCATTTAGAGAAACTTCCAATATCAAGGATGGTAGTAATATAATGGCTGACTTGTCTACTCATATATTCGCTGGAAACAGTGCTAGAGGCATGAGCCTGGTTACTCTACATAATGGCGGCGGAGTAGGAATCAGTAAATCAATCAATGGTGGATTCGGAATGGTTCTTGATGGCAGCAGAAGAGTGGATGAAATCCTTAAGAACGCTATCCTATGGGATGTTATGGGAGGTGTAGCAAGAAGAGCTTGGGCAAGATGTGAAAATGCAATAGAGACTTCTGCAGGATACAACGATATGATGAACGGACTTGACCATATTACACTACCTTTTATAGCTGATGATGAAATGATTTCCAAGGAAGTCAAAAAAGTTTACGGTAAATAGGGAGGAGAAAATCATGCAAAACAAGATTGTAGAATGTGTACCTAATTTTAGTGAAGGAAGAGACCTTGATAAGATTGAAAAAATAGTTGAACCATTGCGCGGTAAAAAAGATGTGAAATTGTTGAACTATGAAGCCGATAAAGATTATAACAGAGTTGTTGTTACAGTTATGGGGGAACCTGAAGCAGTTAAAAATGCAGTAATTGAAGCTGTTGGAGTAGCTACAAAGCTTATTGACCTCAATAAGCATGAAGGACAGCATTCTAGAATGGGTGCTACGGATGTAGTTCCATTCATACCAATAAAAAATATGACAACAGAAGAATGTGTAAAACTTGCTAATGAAACAGGAAAAGAAATAGCTGATAAATATGGTATACCTGTGTTTTTATATGAAGATGCTGCTAATTCTCCAAGCAGAACCAATCTAGCGAAAATCAGAAAAGGACAGTTTGAAGGAATGAAAGACAAGATTAAGCAGGAAGAATGGAAACCTGATTTTGGTGAAGCAAAAATCCATGAAACTGCTGGAGCGATAGCAGTAGGTGCTAGAATGCCTTTAGTAGCTTATAACATTGATTTAGACACTCAGGACGTGGAAATAGCTAATAAGATATCCAGATGCATTAGACATTCTAGCGGAGGATTTCGATATATTAAAGCAGGTGGTGTCAAAGTCGAAGAAAGAGGTATAACTCAAGTTACAATGAATATCACTAATTATACTAAGACATCCATCTATCGTGTGTTTGAAACAGTTAAGATGGAAGCAAAAAGATATGGTGTGAATGTTTTAGGTAGTGAAATAGTTGGGTTGGTTCCTATGGAAGCTTTAGTTGATTCAGCGGCATATTATCTAGGTCTGTATGGATTTTCAATGGATAAAGTCATAGAAACAAATCTGATGGAGTAATCAATTTTATAACATGTTCCTAGTAACCTTAATTAATAATTAGTAAAGGGTGAAAAAAGTATGAAAAGAACGATTATTAAAAATGCCAGCCAACTAGTAACATGCAGTGGATTCAAGGCTAAAAAAGGTAAAGAAATGAATGATCTAGGTATAATAGAAAACGGTGCTGTTGTTATTGAGGAAGGTATCATAAAATGGGTTGGTAAGACACCAGATATTCCTAGACAATTCGAAAAGGTTGCTGAAGTCATTGATGCAACTAATAAAACTGTTCTTCCTGGATTTATTGATTCACACACTCATTTTGTATTTGGAGGTTATCGAGAAGAAGAATATTCTTGGAGATTAAAAGGCGACGACTACATGGAAATAATGCAAAAGGGTGGCGGGATAGTAAATAGTGTAAGACAGACGAAAGAGGCTTCAAAAGATTATCTGATAAGGATAGGTATGAAAAGATTAGATTCCATGCTTTCGTTTGGTGTAACCACTGTTGAAGGTAAAAGTGGTTATGGTTTGGATTATGATACAGAGATTAAACAGTTGGAAGTAATGAAAAAACTTGATATCAGACATAAAATTGATGTAGTCCCTACATTTTTAGGAGCTCATGCTGTACCACAGGATTACAAAGGCAGAGAAGATAAATTTATAGATCTTATGATTAACGAAGTATTACCTTATGTAGTGGATAAAGACTTAGCAGAATTCTGTGATGTTTTTTGTGAAAAAGGAGTTTTTTCATTAGAACAATCAGAGAGAATGCTGTCAGCGGCTAAGGAAAAAGGATTGAAATTGAAAATCCATGCTGATGAGATAGTTCAGTTAGGCGGAGCAGATCTTGCTGCCAAGTTAGGAGCTGTTTCAGCAGACCATTTACTGATGGCATCTGATGAAGGAATAAGAGAAATGGCTAAGAACGACGTAGTAGCCACACTTCTTCCTGGTACTGCATTTAGTTTAAGAGAAGATTTCGCAAGAGCAAGATACATGATTGATAATGACTTGGCTGTAGCCTTGGCTACTGATTTTAACCCAGGCAGCTGTTTTACAGAATCTATTCCATTGATAATTGCTCTGGCAACTCTATATATGAAAATGTCCATAGAAGAGACTATAACTGCTCTTACAATCAATGGCGCTGCAGCTCTTGATAAAGCAGATAATATAGGAAGTATTGATGTGGGTAAAAAAGGTGACGTTGTAATACATGAATATCCTTCTTATAAGTTTATTCCATACCATATAGGGGTCAGTACAGCAGAAAAAGTTATTAAAGATGGACAGATGGTCTATTATAAATACGAACAATAGATATTCTAGGAGTCATATATAATAAAGGGAGGTTAATAAAATGTTGATAGATAAAAGTGTCTCTCAGTTCTTGGATGCAACAGCATCCAATGATCCAGTTCCAGGCGGAGGGTCAATAGCTGCCAGTAGTGGAGCAACAGCTGCAGCTTTGGTGGAAATGGTAGCCAATTTAACTATTGGTAAGAAAAAATATGAAGATGTCAATGATGAGATGAAAGAAATATCTAAAAAAGCTAATGATCTACGACAGCAGTTATTAAAATATATAGATATCGATTCAGAGGCATTCAATAGAGTTATGAATGCTTATAAGTTGCCAAAAGATACAGAGGAACAAAAAATCGTAAGGAAAATGACAATACAAAATGCTATGAAATATGCTGCATCTGTTCCACTGGAAGTTGCAAAAAAATCTTATGATATTATGGAACTGTCCATGAGAGTTGTAGAAAGTGGAAATAAAAACGCCGTAACTGATGGTGCTGTGTCAGCAATGATGGCTAGGACAGCTGTATTATCAGCTATATACAATGTAAAGATAAATCTTTCATCCATAAAAGATAATATCTATGTTGAAAAAGTTGATAGTGAAGTAAGTTGGCTGGAAATGAATGTAAACAGTAAAGAGAAAGAAATATTAGGTAAAGTAGGATTGTAGGATTACATAATTACATAGTTTCAGAGTCTATTAGGAGAATACAAATATAAATTAGCTTTTTGTTGGAATATTTTTGACAACATATTATTTTATTTCAGAGTTCATTTGGCTAATTTGTATATGTATTCTCCTATTATTTATATTCTAATATGCTTTATGGTAAATATTAATAAAATTTTATGTATAATTTGAATTATTTTTCGTGGTTTTTCAAAAAATACTCCTTGGAATATATAAATCATGTACAGAATTACATTTGCATAAAATATGTAATAATTATATAATGATAGTATTGATTTACATATTTTGGCTAAAGACATGACATTGTGCCAATAAATAAATAAAATGACTTAATCTTGACTGTTGATTCTGCTGGGGGTATAAGAATGCGAACATTTCTAAGAGTAAAACCGTTATCCTATATAAGAGAAATTATATTTTTATTTATGATAATTATATCGTTATCCATAACCCTTTTCATTATTACCATGTCATATAATAAATTTGAATCCGATAGTAAAAAAATAAGAGAACAATATTATTCCCATCATAAAAAGGTTATCAAGAGTGAAGTTGATAATATATGTCAATATATGGATTATTACATAAACAAATCAGAAGAAACATATAAAGATAATATTAAGCAGCAGGTATATACACTGTACGATATTATCAACAATCATTGTAGAACCAATAATCTCAAATCTAAACAGGAAATAAAAAAAGAAGTATTAGACATTCTTAATAGAGTAACTCCAAGACCATTAACAAATTATTTTGCAATAGAATTGGATGAAGGGAAAATAATAGTGCCAACAAAAGGATCAGATAAAACTACTTTTGGTACATTAGAATTAATAGAATATAAAGAGATTGAGGGGATTGTTGATCTAGTAAAAAAAGAAGGAGAATCATATGCTAGTCTAGATGGTTTTATACTAGAAGCAAAAGGAAATGAAAATCAGAGTGAACTATCCTTCATCAAATATTTTGAACCTTTGAATATGCTAATAGGTTCAGGTATTAATGTTAAGGATTTAGAGAGTGAAGTAAAAGAAGAATTGTTGGACACAATTGAAGATATCAAATATGATACTGACGGATATTTTTATGTAACAGATTATGATGGAACTGCTCTAGCTTTTTCTGATAAGAGTTATATTGGAAAAGACATTACTCTGATAAAAGATATCAAAGGTACAAATGTCTATCAAGAAATAATTGATAGGGTAAACGAAAAAGGCGAAGGTTATTTTGAATATTTTTGGACTAAACCTTATTCAAAAGGTGTATTTTCTAAGCTTTCGTATTTCAAATCATATGATAAGTGGGAATGGATTATTGGAACAGGTGTATATAAAGATAATATTGAAGCCAATGTGGTAGCTATTGAAGTTGATCTTAAAAAAGAAATGAGAGATAATTTATTAAGTGTACTTTTAGTTATTGGTTTGTTGGTATTCATGTTATTATTGTTCCAATTCTACTCTACTATAACAGAATTATCAGTGGATGGAATACTAATAATCAATTCAGGTGGACAGGTACTGGATATCAATAAGAAAGGGCTTGAATTAATAGGGATAACTCGTAAAGAAGTAAATGATACCAATATTTTTCAAATGTTCACAGATAACATAATATCAAAACTGGATAATAGGAAACATGTCTATATCGATAGTATATTAGAAAATAAAAAAGGTAAAAAAATCCCTGTTGAAATACATATAAAGTTAACTAAAATAAGGAGAAGAGAGTATTATATTGCCTATCTAAGAGATTTGACTAAAAGAATAAACTACGAAAAGAAACTGGAAAAGTTAGCTCTTGTAGATGAACTGACGGGAGTTTATAATAGAAGATTTTTGATAAGTCAGATTAAATCAGATGTAAAAAATCACAGAAAAAAAGATAAACCAATTTCACTGGCAATGATTGACGTGGACTTGTTCAAATCGATTAATGATACATATGGTCATACATATGGAGATGAAATATTAAAGTATTTTGCAGATACCTTCAAACAAAATATAAGAGATATGGATTATATTGGAAGATATGGGGGAGAAGAATTTATTATTATATTTCCAGAAACTGATAAAGACTCAGCTTATGCAAGTTTAGATAGAATAAAAAATATTATAAAAAATCACTCATTTAAAGAAAAAGAGTTGAAATTAACTTTTAGTGCTGGTATAGTAGAAATTGATACAAATAACAGTCAATTGAATATAGCCGAATATATTAAAAAGGTTGACCGTCTATTGTATAAGGCAAAGGGAAATGGTAGAGATAGAATTGAAATATAGATAAACATATTTTAAATAAATTTACTTAATAATAGTGATTTGAAATATGTGATAAATTATACGAAAAGGAGAGATTCAATGGAGTTTAAAAAATTTGGAAGCAAGTATGTGGTAAGGTTTGATAAAGGCGAAGAAATCATAGCTACACTAACTGATCTATGTAAAAAAGAAAATATCAAGTTAGGTTCAGTAAGTGCTATAGGAGCAACTAATGAAGTAGAATTAGGTATATTAAATACTACAGATAAATCATACAATTCCTATATCCTTAAGGGAGACCATGAAATAGCAAATCTTATAGGTAATATATCTACTATGAATGGTGAAGTGTATCTACATTTACATATTAATGTCGCTAATGATAATAAGGAGATATTTGGTGGACATCTTAACTCAGCAATGGTATCTGCAACTTGTGAAATGATTATTGACGTCATTGATGGTGAAATAGATAGAGAATTCAGTGAAGAGATAGGACTTAATTTGTTCAAATTCTAGTATAATCAGGGCTGTCGTATGATAGTCCTACTAATTCAATTTATTCAGCAATAAACATCCAAAATTTTTAAGTATTACTGGTTTAACGGTAAACAAATTACTTGACATATGTAACGTTTAGCTGTACTATTACTATCATATATATAAATGAATGAAGGGGTAAAATATATGACTATAAAAGATATTGCTAATGCCGTAGGAGTTACTCCTACTACAGTTTCCAATGTTATAAATGGAAATTATCATAAAGTTTCACAGAAAACTATTGATAAAGTTCAAAAAGTAATAAAAGAATCAGGATATGTTCCTAATAAAAATGCTAGAGCCCTTGCAAATAATTCATCAAAAATAATCGGAGTAATATTTCCAAAAACAACAGAAGGATTTATGCAAGACCCTTTTCACTCTCAAATATTAACAGGTATTGAGAAGATTGTTGGTGCTAAGAAATATGATCTCATGATTAAATCAATAGATAATTACGAAGAAATCTATGAATTGATGAGAAATTGGAGTGTTGATGGTTTTATAATACTTAGTCTTATAGGGTATCAACTTCCCCAGCTGGAAAAGTTCAAAAATGTTCCTGCAGTTTTTATTGATACCTATTATGAAGAACTTAAATACATAAATATCGGTTCTGAAGATTATCAAGGTGAATTCAAAGCTGCTAACTATCTGTTAGAAATGGGACATGAATCAATAGGTTTTATATCTTATCATATAGATTATCCAAGTGTTATTAGTATGAGACTTAATGGATTCAAGGACGCTCTTGAAAGTAAAGGATTGCCTTTTGACTGTTCAGAGAACGTATTAGAAATAGTCGGATTTGATCCTATCGGTAAGGACTGTGAAAATAAGATACTTGATTTTGTTAAGGATAAAACTGGTATCTGTATTAGTGCCGATATATTAGCCATTGAAATTATGGAACTATTAAGAAGTAAAGGTTATAGAATACCAGAAGATATATCCATAATTGGATTTGATAATGTTTATTTATCCAGACTTGTAAATCCAAAGCTTACAACTATCAATCAGGATATCATTGCAAAAGGGAAAATAGCTGCTGAGAACTTGATTAATATGATAGAGAAAAATAATAAAGAAAAACCAAATATTAAAATTCCAACAAATCTTATAATTAGAGATTCTGTTAAAAAAATAAATGATTAAGTAAGCTGTATAGTAGGTTTAATAGTAAATGTGCCTTAAAATAAATTTTTTAAGGCACATTTTTATTTTTACCGTAACCTAAATAACCCATTTGAAAAATCTTTGTTCTCGTGGTATTATTTTGTATATATAACCAAACCAAAGATGAAAAAAGAATAAACAAATAGTATAATTATTAAGGTAAATACAAATATATATCTTAGGAGGAGAGGTATGTATAAAATAATTATTGTCGAAGATGAAATACCTGTTAGAAATGCTATATGTAATATTATTGAATGGGAAGAATTAGGTTATGAACTAGTCTATGTTTCAGGCGATGGACAAGATGCATTAACATACATAGAGAATAATCAAATCGATGTTATTTTGACCGATATATGTATGCCTTTTATGGATGGTCTGGAGCTGTCTAATGAAGCAAAAAAAATATTACCCACTGTAAAAATTGTTATCATCACTGGATATAATGAATTTGAATATGCACACAAAGCTGTAGAAATAGGTGTTGACCATTACTTATTGAAGCCTATAACTGCAGATGAATTTACCAAGATGCTTATAGAAATAAAAAATGAATTGGATAATGAATTCTCTAAGAAGAGAAATCTGTTAGCATTGAAAAAACAAGTAGAAACCAATAAAGATATTCTAAGAGATAAATTCTTGATGAATTTATTATACAATAAAATAAATTCAAATATAATTAGAGAGAAAGTCAATAATCTTGGTATCAAACTAGAAGGAACCAAATATATTGTAGCGGTATTGCAACCAGAAAATATAAAAGAAATAGCTGATTCAAACTGGGACTGTGATTATCAATTATTGGAATTTGCTATATTAAACATTTGTAATGAAGTGTTAACCAATTACGGTCAAAATATCTGTATACTAGGGAATGATGACCAGTTGATAATATTTTTTGTTAATGATAATCAAGATGAAATAGAGTTTCGAGATACCATTGATGAGATAATGAATAAAATTATTGTATGCGTTGAGAAATTTTATAGCATCGGTATGTATATTGGTGTGGGTGACAATTATGCTGAATTGCAGGATTTGCATTTCTCATATAAAGATGCTTTGAATGCTCTAGAATATAGGGTATTAAACGGAAGTAATAAAATAATTTATAAAATGGATGTTGAAAAGACTTCATCCTTCTCTTATCATAAAATTGACGAATACCTTAGAGAACTAGAATATGCCATAAAAATAGGTGGAAATAAAACAGATAAAATCATTGATTATATATTTAGTATCATAATATTTTCCAATGTTCATATATCGCAATTCAGAACAATTCTTCTTAAGATAACAACTACAATATTGAAGGCTTATGAAGATATCTGTAGTGGATCACCTAATGATGTAATAATTGACTTCAATCAATTCAATGAAGTATTTGGAAAAGAAAGAATAGATGAAGTAAAGACTTATTACAAAAAGCTATGTAAGAATTTATCTAATGAAATAAACAAAGAACGAATAGATATCAAAGCTTCTCAGATGCAGAAAGCCTATCAATTCATTTATAACAATTATCAGAACAAGAGTCTGGATATCAACATGATTTGTAATCATCTTAATATAAGTTCAAGTTATTTTAGCCGTATTTTCAAAACAGAGACAAATCAAACATTTATGCAGTATCTCACAAAAGTAAGAATGGAAAAAGCTAAAGACCTGCTGATTAATTCAGATTATAAAGTATATGAAATATCTGAGAAAGTTGGATATGAAGACCCTCATTACTTTAGTTATAATTTTAAGAAGAAGACAGGAGTGAAACCAACTCAATATAGAAAAAAAGAGGTGGAATGTTGAAGAATCTACTTATCAAATTGATTGATAGATATAATTTAAAAAGTATTCAGGTACTTATAACATTTTCATTTTCTATATTAATATTTTTTATCATATGTGCCATAGCATTTTTATCTTATCATATAACAGGGACAGTTGTAGAGGAAAACACCAACGAATATGTTTATCAGTTAGTGAAACAAGTTAATAATGATATTGATTATTATCTTAAAACAGTAGAAACCATTTCTGAAAATATACGATATAATAATGATTTAAACGAGTATGTAAGAACTGAAGACCAAGAACTGGAAAAAGATATAATTTCAGATTTGAATACATACGTTGAATCAAGAAATGACATTATTAATATTGTTTTCATCTCTAACAAAGGTAAAGTATTTCACAATAATCTACAATTAAAACTCAAAGATAATATTAATTTTGAGGACTTTGAGTGGTATAAGAAGGCAAAGAATGAAGAGAAATTCGTTGTGTCAGAATCCCATATCCAAAGATTGTTTGAATCAAGATATAAATGGGTCGTTTCATGTAGTACCTTACTTAAAAGTCCATATTATGAAGAAAATCTTGGAGTCCTTCTTGTTGATATAAATTATAATCTTATCAATGATATGGTTAGTTCAATTAAATTAGGACAGAAAGGGTACGTATTCATTGTTGATAATAATGGAGATATAGTCTATCATCCAAAACAACAACTTCTGTACAGCGGTTTGAAATCAGAAGATATGGATACCATATTAAACTCTGAGGACGGTACCAAGACTGTAGTAGAGGATAGAAAAAAGAAACAGTATACAATAACTACATCCAAATATTCGGGATGGAAAGTAGTCAGCTCAGTATATATGGAGGATATATTATCCTATAAACCCAACTTGGATAGATTCTTTTTCATTATGGGAACTCTTGCTATATTTATCTCTATATTTATATCTGTACTAATATCAAGAAGTATTCTCCATCCAATCAAGAAATTGGTTAATACCATGCATCAAGTTGAAGAAGGCAATCTTAATGTATCAATAGATATAAAAAATGATAATGAAATAGGAGAACTGGCAAAAGCTTTTAATCTTATGACAAATAGAGTAAACAATCTAGTCAACCAAAATAAGAAGATAGAGAAAAATAAGAGAAAAAATGAATTAAGAGCATTACAGGCTCAGATAAATCCTCATTTTTTATATAATACATTGGATTCAATCATATGGATGGCTGAATCAAAGAATTATAAGGCGGTAGTGACTATGACCTCGGCTCTAGCGAAATTGTTCAGGATTAGTATAAGTAAAGGGGAGCAATATATAACTGTAGCTGAAGAGATTGAACACGTAGAGAATTATTTGAAGATACAGAAGATAAGGTATGGTGACCATCTGGATTATCATATTGATGTAGAAGAAGATATCAAACAGAATAAGATCATCAAGCTTATAATACAACCTATAGTAGAAAATGCAATCTATCACGGGATTAAAAATGTTCCTGGTGGTGGTATGATAGATATAAGTGTAAAAAAATATGATAATAAAATCTTAATCACAATTGCTGATGATGGGGTTGGTATGAGTAAACAAGAAATCAACCTGCTGTTCAGTAAAAATCAAGAGTTGCCAAAAGAGAAAAAACTAGGTGGTGTAGGAGTTAGGAATGTTGATAATAGAATAAAGTTGTATTATGGGGAAGATTATGGACTTGAGATTGAGAGTGAAATATATGAAGGAACTACTGTTAAAGCTTGGTTACCCAATAATTCAATTATAGGAGGAGATAACATTTGAAAAAATATATAGTACCCTTAAGTATTTGTATTTCATTAGCGATGTTATTGATAATAGGGTTTGATCTGGCAAAGTCATTTAAACATCATACCAAAGAGAAACCTGTGGTATATATGATTGTAAAGTCCAGTAAACCAAGTGAAGGTTTTGAATTCTGGGAAATAGTGAAGATGGGAGCCGATGTAGCAGCTACCGAATTAGATGTTGATGTAGTATTTACTGGTCCAGAAGATGAAACTCAAGTTGAGGAACAAATCAGATTGATAAGAGATGCCATAAAGCAAAAACCTACAGCAATAGTTTTAGCAGCCACGGATTACAAGAAATTACGTGAAGTGGGACAAGAAGTCATATCTAATGGAATAACATTGATTACTATTGATTCACAAGTGGATGTTGATACTGATCATAGTTTTATTGGGACTGATAATATTGGAGCATCCAAAACCATTGCAAAAGAATTAGCAGGTATGATAGATAACAAAGGTAGAGTGGCTGTTATGTCATATGTGTATGGAACATCAACATCAATAGAACGTGAGGCAGGTTTTCGAGAAGTTCTAAAAGAATATCCTGATATTGACGTCATTGAAGAGACTTGGTATAGTAATGGTTCAATAGATATTGCTTATGAAAAAACAAAAGAGATATTAAAAAAATATCCTGATACAAAAGCAATATTCGGTGCTAATGAAATATGTATTGTAGGGATAGGGAGAGCCATAGAAGAATTCGGTTTGAAAGATGAAGTTGTAGTAGTAGGATTTGATTCCAATGAAGAGATAGTAAGTAGAATAGAATCAGGTATCATAGATAAAATAGTGGTTCAAAAACCTTTTAATATGGGATATCAAGGAATAAAAGAAGCTATTAAAATAGCCAATAGAGAGAAAAAACCAGAAATAATTGATACTGGAGCAGTACTTATAGATAAAAGCAACTTGTACACACCAGAAAATCAAAAATTATTGTTTTCATTTGAAAACAAATAGATTTATTGAAAAATCGCCTTATTATAAAGGTGATTTTTTTTATGAAAGTTACTAAGTAAGACGAGGCATAGCCTTTTTTATATGTACATAAATTTCAACTTTCTAAGTAGAATATTCAATTTTTTTTATAAGAAATAATTATATAATCTTATTATAAATTTCCTGTAATTGATGTTTCAAATAACGAGAATAAATAGAAGTCCTGCATTTATCTCGTAATTAAAGAAAAAATGAAAGGAGTTAAATATATGGAGGATTCCTTGGTTTTAATGGAAGGCATAGATAAAAGTTTCCCAGGTGTAAAGGCTCTTGATAATTGTAAATTTCAATTATTAAAAGGAGAGATTCATGCTTTAATAGGAGAAAATGGAGCAGGAAAATCGACACTAATGAAAATTCTAACAGGTGTTTATAAAAAAGATGCAGGAAGAATTTTTTATAAAGATGAAGAGATTAATATTACTAATCCTAGAATGGCTAGGGATTTAGGTATAAGTATAATTCATCAAGAATTGAATCTAATGCCTGATTTGACAGTGGCTCAAAATATTTTTATTGGGAAAGAACCTAAAAAGTGTTTAAATCTGTTTTTGGATAATAAGGAAATTAATGATAAGGCAAGTGAATTATTGAATCAGATGAACCTTAGTATTAGTCCAGAAGAAAAAGTAGAGAATCTGTCAGTAGCCAAACAGCAAATGGTGGAAATAGCAAAAGCATTATCCTATAACTCAGATGTACTCATCATGGATGAACCAACTGCTGCATTGACGGAACTGGAGATTGAAGAACTTTTTAGTATTATAAAAGAGTTAAAGGAAAAAGGTGTAGGGATAGTTTACATATCCCATAGAATGGAAGAGTTAAAGCAAATATGTGATAGAGTTACAGTAATGCGTGATGGAAGTTATATTGATACAAAAAATATGAATGAGGTGACTATAGATAAAATCATTAATATGATGGTTGGGCGTGAGTTATATGTATCTGCCCCTGAAGAGATTACCCATTCAGACGAAGTTGTATTGGAAGTCAATAACCTGAATCAAGGTAACAAGGTGAAAGATGTAAGCTTTAAATTGAAAAAAGGAGAAATATTAGGCTTTGCAGGGTTGATGGGAGCAGGAAGAACAGAAGTGGCAAGAGCAATATTTGGAGCGGATAAAAGAGATTCAGGAGAGATTCTACTGAATAATAAAAAGATACAAATAAAATCTCCAAAAGATGCAGTAAAAAATGGTATCGGTTATTTATCAGAGGATAGAAAGAGATATGGGCTTGTATTAGGGCTTGATATTGAAACCAACGTTGTTATGGCTAATTTCAGTGATTATATTAATCCAATAGGATTTGTGAAGACTGGTAAAACTTCTAAAGCAGCTACTGAAAGTGTCAAGGAATTAGCCATAAAAACACCGGGTATTTCTCAAGAAGTCAAGAACCTATCTGGAGGTAATCAACAAAAAGTGGTCATTGGAAAATGGTTAACTAGAGATTGTGATATCTTAATCTTTGATGAACCTACTAGAGGAATTGATATTGGAGCGAAAGGTGAGATCTATAAGCTTCTCAATGAACTAGCCAGTCAGGGAAAATCAATTATCATGATTTCTTCAGAATTACCTGAGGTACTTAGAATGAGCCATAGAATCATTGTAATGTGTGAAGGAAGAATAACAGGTGAGCTTAGTAACGAAGAAGCTACCCAAGAAAAGATTATGCAGTATGCAACTGCAAGATAGATATATTTTGAAGATTATAATAAGCTAACTAATTATTATGTGGAGGTAGAGAAATGGATAAGATTGGATTAAAGAAAAAATTATTTAATTCAAATACTACTCAAAAAATATTGGCATTCAGTAGTTTGATATTGCTATTAATTATTTTTTCTATTGCATCACCTAACTTTTTTACAGGAACGAATATAAAAGGTATATTGCTGGCAACAGCGGTTAATGGTGTATTAGCTGTGGGAGTTACTTTTGTTATTATAACAGGTGGGATTGACTTATCAATCGGAACAGTTATGACATTTTCTTCAGTAATAGCTGGAGTAATAATATCTATGTGGGGGCTGCCTATATGGTTAGGTCTTCTAGGAGCAATATTGGCAGGAAGTTTATGCGGATTTATTAATGGTTTCAATGTTGCAAAATTTCGAATACCTGCATTTATTGCTACATTAGGAATGATGATGATAACCAAGGGATTATCTCTTGTTATATCTAATGCCAAACCAATATATTTTACTGGTGCCAAAGGAGTATTTATAGATAAATTTTCAGATATATCAACAGGTACAATTTTGGGAATACCTAATGCGGTTATAATTCTATTTGTAGTTGCAGGTATCGGTGGCATTCTCTTAAATAAAACATTACTTGGAAGATACACTTTTGCTATCGGCAGCAATGAAGAAGCTACAAGATTATCAGGAATCAATACTGATAAATGGCTCATAATTATACATACACTAACTGGAGCTTTTTGTGGTGTAGCAGGAATCTTGATGGCTGCAAGACTTAACTCAGCTCATCCAGCATTAGGTCAAGGATATGAGCTAGATGCCATTGCAGCGGTAGTTATTGGTGGAACTTCACTTAGTGGAGGTAAAGGAACTATTTTAGGTACTATCATTGGTGCATTCATCATGAGTGTGTTGATAAATGGACTAAGGATATTATCTGTTCCACAAGAGTGGCAGACAGTGGTTACAGGAATTATTGTTATTGCTGCGGTAGTTGCTGATGTTGCTAGAAAAAATAAAAAATAAAAACAATTAATCTTAAGGAGGAGTTTTATGAAGAAGTTAATTTCATTATTACTGATTATTTGCATGATAGGTGTTGTAGCAGGTTGTAGTCCTAAGGAAACAAAGCCTAGTAATTCTGGTAATGACAATGGTGATTCAAGTAGTGAAGAAAAGATATATATACCTGTAATATCAAAAGGTTTCCAACATCAATTCTGGCAAGCAGTTAAATTAGGGGCAGAAAATGCTGCAAAAGATTATAATGTAGAGATTACTTTTGAAGGTCCAGAATCAGAAGCTATGGTTGATAAACAGATAGAGATGTTAGAAGCTGCATTAAGTAAAAATCCTAGTGCTATATGTTTAGCAGCTCTTGACAGTCAAGCGGTTATACCATTACTAGAACAAGCAGATGAAAGAGGTATTCCTATCATAGGATTCGACTCTGGTGTTGATAGTGAAATTCCTATTGCTACAGCAGCAACTGATAATATTGCAGCAGCAGCAGAAGCAGCTGATAAAATGGCAGAACTTATCGGTGGAGAAGGTGAAATCGCCTTAGTTGTTCATGACCAGACTAGTCGTACTGGTATAGACAGAAGAGATGGTTTCAAAAACAGAATCGAAGAAAAGTATAAAGATATTAAAATTGTAGATATTCAATATGGAGATGGAGACCAATTAAAATCTACAGATATAGCTAAATCAATTATTCAGGCTCATCCAAATATCAAAGGTATGTTTGGTGCTAATGAAGGTTCTATCATCGGTGTACTCAATGCAGTAAATGAACTTGATAAAGTTGGAGATATCGTAGTAATAGGATATGATTCAGGTAAGCAGCAACAAGAAGCCATTAGAAATGGTCAACAAGCAGGTGCAGTAACACAGGACCCAATCGGTATTGGATACAAGGCTGTAGAAGCTGCAGTAAAAGCTATTAATGGTGAAGAAGTAGAAAAAAATATAGATACAGGATTCCATTATTATGATAAAACAACAATTGATTCAGATGATATACAAGCGTTATTATATGAATAAGAAATATTATTGAAAAAATATTTGCCTAGCCAGAGCATATTAAGCTCTAGCTAGGTTTTTTATTTTGGAGAACAATGATTATCTTGAATATATAAAATTAAGATATATCAATAAATTAATACAAAAGCATTGAAATATAATAAAAGCTATAGTATAATTAACTTAGTTAAAACAATGAATTAAGTAAGTTATTATTAGGAGGTAATAAAATGATTCTAACATCAAGAGAGCGTGTACGTATGGCATTAAACCATGAGGAACCTGATAAAATACCTATAGATTTTGGAGGAATGAGATCATCGGGTATTAGTGCAATTGGATATAATAAGTTGAAAAAACATTTGAAAATGACTGATGGAGCTACAAAAGTATACGATGTATTTCAACAATTAGCAGAACCTGAAGAAAAATTATTGAAAAGAATGGGAGCAGACGTCATTCAGCTACATAGACTACGTCCTACTTTTGGATTAGATATAAGAGAGTGGAAAGAAAGTATACTTCAGGATGGCTCAAATTGTATGGTTCCCAAAGACTTTAACCCAATTACTAATAAGGAAGAAGGATTAGATATAGTAAAAGATGGTACAGTAATAGCGAGAATGCCAAAAGATGGATTCTATTTTGATCAGATACACCACCCTTATGCTGATGTGCAAACAAAAGAAGATATCGATAAAATCCCAATGGAAAAAATTACAGATGAAGAATTGGAGTATTTACGTAAAACAGCAAAGAAATTATACGAAGAAACGGATTATGCTATATTAGGTGCATTTGGAGGCAATATACTAGAATCAGGACAAATCGATTGGGGATATGAACGATTTTATATGGAATTGGCATTAAATCCAGAGTTGGTGCATTACTATTTGCAAAAATTAACTGATGTTTATTTATATAATCTAGAGAAATACCTAAATGCTGTTGGACAGTACATTGACATTATCCAATTTGGTGATGATTTAGGTACACAGGAGAATTTACAATTATCTGTTAATATGTATCGTGAGATGATTAAGCCTTATCACAAAGCACAATTCCAATATGTACAACAGAATTATCCTAATGTTAAGGTGTTATTTCATTCATGTGGTGCAATATATAATATTATACCTGATCTAATTGATGCAGGTGTACAGGCATTAAATCCGATTCAGCTATCAGCAAAAGGTATGGACCCAGTTAAGCTAAAAGAAGAATTCGGCAAAGACCTGGTTTTCTGGGGCGGTGGCGTTGATACACAGCAAACTGTCACATCTGGAACAGTGGAAGATATTCAAGATGAAGTTAAACAACAGATTGAGATTTTTGCATCTGGTGGAGGGTTTGTATTTACACAAGTACACAATATTCAGTCTGATATTGAACCAGAAAAAGTTTTGGCAATATATGATAGTGCTATAAAATTCAGAGACTATTCCACATTAAAAAAGAATGACTAGTTGATAATGAATCAGATAGAAATTTGATAATATTAGAGTTTATAACATTTATACGGTATAATTATATAAAACCTATATTATCAGGAGGTTATTAATGAATAGAATAATGAACAATGAAAGAATGAAAATAATGAATGAACAAGCTATATTCACTACTATTCATAAGGAAAAATATATTTCAAGAAAAGGGATAGCGGATATAACAGGATTAACAAAAGCATCTGTTACGAATATAGTAAATAAATTCATTAATCATGGATATTTAGTAGAGAAGGGAATGGGACAATCTACTGGAGGAAGAAAGCCAGTAATGGTCACTCTGAATTCTGAATCATGTTGGATGATTGGATTGACATTAGATACTCAAAGAGTCAGTGGAATAATTACTAATTTATCAGCAGAGAAGAAGTTTGAATATAGTAGTAAAATAAATAATAGATGGAGTAAGGAAGAGATATTAAACGTTATTTTTAATGTAATAAAAGAATTGTTGGTATATGATAGGGAACATAAAATTATTGGTATTGGGTTAGCTATGCCAGGACCTTATAATCATGAGAAGGGTGAATTATTGGATTTACCTAATTTTAAATATTTCAAGAATATCCTTATAAGGGACATTATAGAAAAAGAATTTCAACTTCCTACATTTATGGAAAAAGAGACTCAAGCAGCTGCACTGGGAGAATATTTATTCGGAGAGGTTAATGAATCCAAGAATATATTTGTATTAGTGGTAAATTATTTAGGAATTGGTGGAGGAGTACTCCTTAACGGAAAAAGCTATCGTGGTTTTGCAGATGGTGCTGGAGATGTGGGGCATATGATAATTGATAGAAAAGGACCAAAATGCAGTTGTGGCAAAGTTGGATGTTTTGAAGCTTTAGCCAATGGAGTTCATATGTATAATGAAGTAACCAAGGCTATAGAAAATAAAACCTGCAATGCAGAGGTGCCAGAACAGGAATTAAAAATAGCAGAGTACTTACATGAAAAGAGCCTGGAAGAAGATAGGTTTTGCAATGATATATTAGATAGAGAAGCAGAGTATTTAAGTATTGGTATAACTAACATAATACAAGTTTTCAGTCCCCAAACTATAATTCTTGGTGGAGATATAATTCTAGGCTGCCCAACTCTTCATGAAAAAGTGCTTGAGAGGGTACGAAAAAATGTTTATCCCTTATTTCAAAAGGACATTGATATAAAATTAACTTCTTTTGGACAGAATTTGTTAACTGTGGGTGGAGCTAGCTTGGTTATTCAGGAATTCTACAACAGAAATCCTAAGTTAGTAAAAAAAGAAGAGCCTTCTAGGCTCTAAAGATTTTACTAATTCACGGATTGTTCCTTAATCAAATTGTCTTTGAAAGCAGATGGGGATAGGTTTGTTACAGATTTGAAGATTCGGCTGAAATAGTATTGATTAGAGTAGCCCACTATTTCAGCTATCTCTTTTAATTTCATAGAGGGATCTTTCTTCATGAGATCCTTTGCAACATCAATACGTGTTTGGGTTAAATAGTTCATTGGAGATATCTTTTTGTACTGTTTAAAAGATTTGCTAAGATAACATGGGTCTACGCTAAACATAGTAGAAATATCATTAATGGTAATCTGTTCAGAGTAATGTTTTTTAATATAGGTTTCTATTTGTTCTACAATTTCATGAATAGCTTTGTTAGTACTTTGTTTCATTTGGTTCTCAAAAAAAGAATTAAAATAATTATCTAGATTTGTATGGAGTTTACAATAATTATCATTAAACATGACTATTTCTTCAATATCAAGTTGATAGTTATCCATATGTAAATCCTTTGAAGAGTCAACCATAATTCCAAGAATCTTTTTTAGTCGACTTTCAAGCCTTGTTTGAGTGTAATGCAGATTACTGGATGAATCTATGAACTTGGAGAGTTCATCAATAAATGTAGTACGATCTTTCTTTTTATAAGAAAGAATCAGGTTATGTTCAATATCTGTAACTTTGTCTGTACACAATGAAGTAGGGGCTTGCTCTTCTAATATAATACTTGAATAGCCAAATAATGTATTTTTTCTTAAAGATTTACTAAGTGATGAGGCTGTCTTAGATATATCTTCCAGTTTTGTTATAGTCTTTGATAATAATACTGTAATAGGAAAATCTTGTTTATCAAGTTCATTAAATAATAGTTGTACAGTTTTTTGCGGGTCAAAGGATATATTTTCAGGTACACAAAATATTCCTATCATTTCATTCAGTTTTGAAGTTGCTATTGGCCAAAAGAAAATGCTAGGATGTAAAATTCCTTTGGTTAAATGTTGCAAATCTTCTTCAGAAACAAAAAAGTTATGAGGATGAGAATAATTTAAAGGATAATGAGAATATGAACCACCACAAAATAAAACTAAATAATATCTGTTATAAACGTTAAAATAGTAACTAAAAATTTTTGAAGGTATATCTTTATTAAGCATATCATAAATAAGTTTTTGACGGTTTGTGTTTTTTTGTCTATAGATATCCGAAGTTAATTTATGAAGGATTTTATCTAGTTCATTTTGGTCAACTGGTTTAAGTAGATACTCGTTTACGCCTAACTTCATTGCTTGACGAGCGTATTCAAATTCATCATGACCGCTGATGATAATGAATTTAACATTAATATCCATCTTAAGCACTTCAGTAATCATTTCAAGACCATCCATTATGGGCATGCGTATATCAGTAATAATAATGTCAGGTTGATTTTCTTTTATGGATTCCAAGGCTTCAATCCCATTGAATGCTTCCCCTGTAATTAATATATCAGAGCTGAAATTTTGTACTTTTTGCTTTATACTCCAAAGTATTGGTGGTTTATCTTCAACAATTAATACTTTAATCATCTTATTAATCATCTCCTATGTGTTTAATCTCAAGCTTAATATATGCTCCATTAGGTACATTATTTTTCAATTCAAAGGTGAAAGTTGATTTATAATGAATAGCAAGTCGAGTATAAGTGTTCATAATACCCATGCCACCAATCTCAGCATTTTGCTGGAAGTGACCTTTTCTTAAGTTTTCTTTATAGTCATTTATTTTTCTATATAACTTATCAAGGGTTTTATCTTCAAACCCTGAACCATTATCAATAATCGTCAATGACCAGTTGTTTGGTGAGATATATTTACCTGTAATACTTATATGCCAAGGTGGCATAGTGTCTTTGAAACCATGGTTGATTGAGTTTTCAACTAAAGGTTGAAGAGTCATTTTAGGTATTTTTAATAATAACATCTCATCTGGTAAATTGATATCATAATCAAGATAGATATTATCAGGATTATTATAGTCCTTATAATGGGTTTTCATTAAATCCAAATAATCAATAGTGTGTTTTATTTCTTCAGACAATGACACAAATGTTGATTTCGAGTTGGAAACATATCTTAACATATTTGATAGTTTATTGCATATTATAGTTGTTTCTGATATACCATTTCTTTCAGATGAAGCACTAATTACACTTAAAGTATTGTATAAAAAATGAGGATTCATCTGAGCCTGTAATGCAAGTAAATTAGCATTGACTTCTCTTATTTTAGATTCATATATCTGATTGATTGAGTCTTTAATATTATCAAACATTATATTGAAAGACTCATTGAGTAAATCTATCTCATTATTACCTTCATTTGGCAGATTCAAATACATATTATCAATACTGACCTCTTTTACATGAGTCATAAGATTATAGAGTGGTCTTGTCAATCTTCTAATCAATAATGAAAAAGCTATAATGACTAATATCAAAATCAACAAACTAAATGAAAAGAAGAAGATACGAAAAATCTTTTGTGATTCAATTAAAGTGCTTGGATAGCTGATTAAAACAGTAGTCCAATTGGTAAAATCAGAATGATGCTTACTGTATATATACCGGCGATTATTTATTTTGATTAAGTCAGATTGATTATTTAATTTAGGATAAAGAGCTTTTGGATTATAAGTTTTGATAATTTTTTCATAAGAATCACTATGACTATAAGGATATATTAAATCTCCATCTTCATTGAAAATGAGTACTTTTGTGTTTTCATTACCATTATTGCCTTCACAAATATTTTCTAGATTCCAATATGGAATATCGAATTCCAATAAACCATAATCATAACCATTATTTGACTTGATTGACCGTATGATGGATATGACAGGTCGATTGATTGTGACCCAAAAATCTTGGTGAGGTGGTAATATTTTCAACTGATTTTTATCAGGAATAAGACTGTTATACCATTCAAGGTCTTCAAGATGTCTTGAAACTTCTTCTTTATTATCAGGTAGACCTGAATGAAAGTAAAAATTATACTTAGCATTAAAAAGAGTCACATTGGTGGTGTTAGGAAAATAGTAAGTAAGGATATTAAGTTGACTTCTAATCTTCCCTGAGTTTTCAATCATTTCGTATTCAGATATATCTTCTTTGGTAAATATATCATCAAGAATTTCATGAATAAAATCATTCTTAGAAATATATAAACCGGACATGGACATCTGATTAAATAATAGATCTATTTGTGAAGAAGTTCTTTCTGTAGAATGATTCAAGGTAACATATTCATCATCTAGAGAAACTTTTGAATAATAATTATAAAAAACAAGAAATAGTACAGAAAATACAACAAATATTATACTAGTCAATCCAATAAGGAGTTTTTTGTTGAAATTAAGTTTGATCATTAGCTCACCCTCATCAATTATTAGTAATAGGTAAAGGACTTTGACAAGTTTAGTATATCATAGTAAATTTATTTACACAAATAATGAATTTTTTTATGCAATTTTACAAAAATGTATATGGTTAATAGACAGATATGTGCATTTTAAAAGAACCCAAAAAAAGGTATCTTTATTATAAGAGATAGGTAAAGAACTTATAGAATCAAAGAAAATATATTGAACTTTTTAATTAATTGACAAAAAAGGGCTGGTTCAATATATGTAAACGATAGAAAGGAGTGATATTGTGAGTAACTATATATTGGAGATGAATGATATTAGTAAATCATTTCCTGGTGTAAAGGCACTCCAGAATGTTTCTTTAAAAGTAAAATATGGAGAAGTTCATTGCTTGATGGGAGAAAATGGAGCTGGTAAATCTACTTTGATTAATATACTAGCTGGATTGCTTGAAAAAGATACTGGAGAAATATTCATTGACCAAAAGCCAGTGAGTATAAATAATCCTCATGATGCATATAGAAATGGTATCAGTTTTATATTTCAGGAATTGAGTGTTGTTGATACATTGACAGTGGAAGAAAATATGACACTCGGTTTTGAATCATCTTATGGAAGTATAGTTAACAAAAAAGAAAATATTAAACGTGTCAAAAATATTTTACAGAAATTGAATATTGATATTTTATACAATAGTTATGTTGGGGATTTGACTGTTTGTGAAAAGCAGATGATGCTTATTGCAAAAGCACTATCTCAGGATTCTAAAATTATTGTTATGGATGAACCAACTGCTTCATTAACAAATAAAGAAACAGATGAATTATTTAAAATGATAGAGTCTTTAAAAGAGGAAGGTGTTACCTTTATCTATGTATCCCACCGATTTGAAGATATCTTTACTATTGGTGATCGTATAACTGTATTTAGAGATGGAAAAAATGCTAAAGACCTTATTGTAAAAGATACCAGTGAAGAAGAAATCATCCGTTATATGGTAGGAAGAAATATTGAGGATACATTTCCTAAAAGAAACCATGAAATTGGCGAAACCATATTAGAAGTTGAAAAAATATGCGCCAAAGAACTTATAAAAGATGTTAGTTTCCAGCTGAAACGAGGACAAGTACTTGGAGTATCAGGACTTGCTGGAGCAGGAAAGACAGAACTTGCTAGAGCTTTATTTGGAGATAATCCTATAATTTCTGGACATATTACTTTGAAGGGGCAAAAGATTAATTTAAACAAACCTCAAGATGCCATCAAATCTAAAATAGCTCTTCTTCCTGAAGAAAGAAGAACTCAAGGTATAGTAGGTAAAATGACAGTAAGAGAGAATATTTCTTTGGTAGTTAGCAATCGTCTGTCTAAGTTATGTGTTATTAATAGAAAGAAAGATCGCCAGCTAGCTAAGAAGTATATTAAAGATATTAATGTTAAAACACCGACCCCTGAACAAATTATTAGATTTCTAAGTGGTGGTAATCAGCAAAAAGCAATTATTGGTAAATGGCTGGCAACTGAGGCAGATATTTTTCTGCTGGATGAACCAACTAGAGGAATAGATATAGGTGCAAAAAGTGAAATTTATGAAATAATCAATGGTTTGACAAAATCAGGTAAAGCAGTTTTGTTATTTTCATCTGAATTGCCTGAATTACTAGGTGTATGTGATGATATTATGGTTATGAATAATGGAAGATTAGCTGGTGTATTAAGTAACGAAGAAGCTACTCAAGAAGAAATAATGAAATTATCAGTAGGAGGAAGTGACCATGAATAGTAGATTAAACAGCAGATACTTACAACGATTCATGATTATTGGTATATTGCTGGTTTTATGCGTCGTATTTGCAGTAATGAGTGAAGAATTTTTCACATATATCAATATTAGAAACATTTTGAGACAGCAAAGTATGGTTGCAATTACTGCAGCTGGGGCAACATTTGTTATGATAACAACTGGTTTGGATATTTCCGTCGGTAGTACCATAGCCTTATCAGGTGTTGTTTTTGCTAAACTTGTACAAGGTGGTATGCCATTATTGCCTGCTTGTCTTATTGCTATTCTTGTAGGTGGTATAGTCGGGCTTATAAATGCATCAATGATTGTTGGAGCTAAAATAAATCCAGTTATCGCAACTTTGGGTAGTATGTATGCAGTAAGGGGTATTGCTTATTTAGTAGCTGGTGGTACAACTATAGCTAATGGTCTTCCCAAAAATTTCAATGTTCTAGGAAGAGGTTATATTGGACCAGTTCCCATACCTGTTGTTATTATGATTCTAGTATACATAGTGTTTCATTTTGTATTAAGTAGAACATTATTAGGTAAATATACTTATGCAATAGGTGGTAACAAAGAAACTGCAAGGTTATCAGGTATATCAGTTGCAAAAGTTATGGTTCTATTGTATGTCATCACAGGATTGTTAACAGGTTTAAGTGGTACCATAATGGCTTCAAGGCTGACTTCAGGTAACCCTCAAATAGGAACAGGATTCGAGTTTGATGTTATCATAGCAGTATTCTTAGGGGGCGTAAGTACAACTGGTGGTGAAGGAACTATAGTTGGAACATTTATTGGTGCTATGATAGTTGGAGTACTATCTAATGGATTAAATCTTCTTGGAGTAGATCCGTTTTATCAATATATCATTAAAGGTATAGTACTTGTATTAGCAGTAATGCTTGACATGGCTCTAAAAGGAAATGGATTAAGCCTAAAATCTCTTAACAAAAGAATATTAGCAAAATCTTAATATATAAAAATAATCTCAGATAGATGGGATGTGATAACGAAGGTATTGATTTTGTTAATATATAAATATAAAATATAAAATGAAAAGGAGAATGGGATAATGAAAAAAATATTAAGTATAGTATTGGTTATGATCATAGGATTAAGTTTATTGGCAGGGTGTAGTAAAAAAGAAGTAAAAGAAAACACAGATAATAAAGAAGTAGCAAGTGAAAAAGATAATAAGAAAGATGAAAAAAAGCCTCTTAAGATTGGTGTTATATACTTAACAGCAGAACATCCTTATTATCAAGCACATGCAATGCATACACAAAATTATACAGCCGAAAAAGGTATCAAACTTATTGAATTAGATGGTAAAGTAGATCAAGCCAACATGGCAAACCAAATGGAAAACCTTGTATCACAAAAAGTTGATGGTATCATCTATTGTCTACTAGAAGGAACAGCAGGATCAGCAGATATTAATATGGCACAAGAAGCAGGTATTCCAGTAATAACATTTGCAATAAAACATGATCCAAAAACAGCAGATGCAACATTTGTTGGAATAGATGAAAAATCAGCTGGTGCATTAGGTGGAGTTGAAGCAGCCAATAAATTTATGGATCAATTCCCAGATAAAAAAGCAAAAATAGCTGTTATTGAAATGACAGGTGTATCAGCATCAACAGACAGATCAGATGGATTTATTGAAGGCTTCCAATCAGTAATAACTGATGCAGAAGTAGTTGTAAGATTAAATGGTGAAGGTAAAAAAGATAAAGCAATGGCAGTTGTAGAAGACGCTATTCAAGCTAATCCAGATATAAACGTATTCTTTGGTGCAAATGGTGATCAAGGATTAGGTGCATTAGCAGCACTTGAAGCTCAAGGAAGAGGAACCATTGACACAGAAATAGTTATCAGCCACGATGGCTCAGAACCTGAACTCTTAAAAATAGCTGATCCAGAAAGTGCTCTCAAAATAGCAAATGCAAACCTACCAAAAGATTTAGCCGAAGCAACAGTAGATACCATTCTAGAAATAATCAACGGTGAAAGAGAAATGAAAAACACAGATGATATCTTTGTTCCTTCAGCCGTTATAACAGGAGATGACATCGAAGCAGCACAAAAATTCTTAAAAGAGCAATATAACTCCGATACACAATTATAAAAAAAAACAAAACATAATAATTTCATTGAAATCCCCCAGATAATAGCTGTCTCAAAATAGAAATCTAAATCTAATTTCTATCTCGAGACAGCCTTTTCTATTCTTAAATACCCAATTATTAAGTATATAAACTCCCCCTGTTCACAATAATAATTATATGATAAAATAAAATAACTGATTACAACAATAAGGTAGAGTATGATAAATGTTTGGGGATTACTAATAAAATACAAAGGAGACAACAAATGGAACGACTAAAAGATTTCTTTGAGAAACATTGGAGAGCTGTAGTTATATTTATAGCATTATTGTACATGGGGATAGGCTTATTTCAACTTATATCTGGCATAGAACTTGATCCAACCAAAACCAAAAACGCCGGAACATTCCTAATGTTTCTAGCACTAGCAGTATTCGTCTACGGTAAAAGAGTAGAAAAAATGGCTATAGAAAAAGAAAAACAAAAACAAGAAGAGAATCAAGAAGAAAAACAAGAAGTAAACCAAGAAGAAAAACAAGAAGTAAATCAAGAAGAAAATCAACAAATAAAACAAGAAAAAGACCAAGACATAAATTAAAATCTAATCTCAAAATTAAATATTAAATGATAAATTATAAAAAATAATTTATAATAAATAAACTACGATAATGAAATATGAATAGCCACAAGTTAACCAAATCAGAAGAAAAAGTTTTTGTAACAACATCGAAGAACACTTAAAGCAAAATAGTATATGTATATGTGAAGTAGTGAGGCAGGACGCCGAACCCAGCTTTTTGCTCAGGACGAGCAAGTTGCTGGCGAAACATATACATATACTATTTTGCAATCACCACGTCAGCACAAAAAATTTTTCTGACTTACCTGTACTTAATTAAAAAAAACAAAACGCTGAAATTAAGTTATTGACAAACAACCTATATCATTATATAATGAAACCAAAGTTACTAAAACGTTTACTCTAATTAATTACTAATAAATAATTAACCAATGTTACAAGCTTTTTTCGTATTTTAAGATTCAATTAGGAGTTGTTTTTATGAAAGTTACTATAAAAGATATTGCTGAGAAAGCGAATGTTTCAGTAGCTACTGTTTCAAGAGTTGTTAATAACAAAAGCAAAGGTGTCGGAGAAGAGACAAGAAAAAGAATTCTTGAACTAATAAAAGAATATGATTTTCAACCAAGTGCAGTTGCAAGAGGATTAGTAACCAAAAAGTCCAAGATAATAGGACTTATCATACCTGACTTAACTAATCCCTTCTATCCTAAAATGACTAAAGGAATTGAAGATGTAGCTCACGAACATGGTTATAATATTATACTATGTGACGGCAATAATTCAAAAGAAAAAGAAGCGGCATACTTGGATTTCTTGAATGAACATTATGTATGTGGAATAATATACAACAACTTCCATAATATAAGTGATACTATACTTAATAAGATTTTAAAAAGTTCTTTACCCTTAGTATTTATTGATTCAAAACCAGAAATAAAAGGATGTAAATGTGTCTATCTTGATAATCAAAGAGCCATGTATGAAGTTATTGAACATCTATTACTCAATGGACATCGTAAAATTGGTTTTATAACAGGTCCTATGGACAGTTATTCAACTAACGAACGATATAAAGGATATATCAATGCTCTAAATGATTATGGTATACCATTTGATTCCAATCTAGTAGTCAAAGGTGACTATGTTATGAAAGATGGATACTATGCTATGGAAAGACTTTATAACCAAACCAAAGACTTTACAGCAATAGCTTGTTGTAATGACCTTATGGCTATTGGAGCAATTGAAAAATTAGAAGAAATGGGAATTAAAGTTCCAGAAGACATATCAGTCGTTGGATTTGATGATATTGATATTGCAAGATTAGTTCGACCTAAGCTGACTACCGTTGCCCAACCTATACACGAAATGGGAAGAGTAGCTGCCAATATGATAATTGACATTATTGAAGGTAAAGGCAGTAAAGTAAAAGATGATGTAATATTCGAACCTAATCTAGTAGTCAGAGATTCAGTTAAAAAAAATAATTAATTTTTTTTATAGACAACTAAAACGTTTACTCTAATAGTTTTATTATTTTTTACAGACAACGTAAACGTTTTACCAAATATAAATATTTTTTTACAGCTTACGTAAACGTTTTACTTAATTCAATTATAGGAGGATTGAAAATGAATAACTTGGTATTTCAAAATGACAGGGATTTAGATTTAATTGCATTGGGGCGTCTTGCAGTTGATTTGAACGCTAATGAAATTCATCGCCCTATGGAAGAAACGGCTACATTCACTAAATATTTAGGTGGTTCTCCAGCTAATATTTCAGTTGCTGTATCCAGATTAGGATTAAAAGCAGGGTTTATTGGAAGGGTTGCAGATGACCAATTAGGACGATTTATATTAAATTACCTGAATGATAATGATATAGATTCATCTAATGTTGTCATTGATGAATCAGGAGCTAAAACAGGTCTTGCTTTCACTGAAATAAAATCACCAACAGATTGCAGTATCCTAATGTATCGCTCAGATGCTGTTGACTTGAAATTAGAAGTTGCAGATGTAAAAGAAGAGTACATAAAAAACGCAAAAGCCATACTTATCTCAGGAACTGCATTAGCAGCAAGTCCATCAAGAGAAGCGGTATTCGCAGCTGTTGAACTGGCAAGAAAAAATAAGACTGTAGTATTTTTTGACATTGATTATAGACCATATACATGGAAATCTGTTGAAGAAACTGCTATATATTACAGTTTGTTAGCTGAAAAATGTGATGTGATAATTGGTACTCGTGAAGAATTTGATATGTTAGAAATGTTCTCCAATCCTGATAACAAAGATGATTATGTTACAGCCAACAAGTGGTTTGACTTTAATGCCAAGATAATGGTAATTAAACACGGAAAAGAAGGCTCATATGCGTACACACTAGAAGGTGATAAATATACGGGAGCAGTATTTCCAGTTGTACCAGTTAAAACATTTGGAGCTGGAGATTCTTATGCAGGTGGTTTCATATACGGATTAATGCAAGGATATGATCCTGGCAAAGCTATGGAAATAGGTGCAGCATCAGCATCAATCGTTGTATCAAGTCATAGTTGTTCAGATGCTATGCCAGGTATAGATAAAATAGAGAGATTCATCAAGCAATATGATGGCGAAAAAGCTTATGACGTCAAGAATATATAAATAGGGAGGAATTACAAATGTTAGACGCAAAATTAATGGTAAATGAATTGATAACACGTGCTAAAAAAGCACAAGAGGTAGCAGAAAGTTTTACACAAGAGCAAGTTGATGAACTTATAAAAGCAATAGCTTGGGAGGTAGTACAAGAAGATACAGCAAGAGAAATAGCTACACTAGCTGTAACTGAATCACAACTTGGTAATTATGAAGGTAAATACTCTAAATTAATGAAAAAAGTCCGAGGAGCACTAAGGGACATGAAAGATGAAAAATCAGTAGGTATCATTGAGAGAATACCTGAAAAAGGAATTGTGAAATTTGCAAAACCAGTAGGTGTCATTGGAGCTTTAGTTCCATGTACCAACCCTGAAGCGACTCCAGTAATTAAAGCTATGAATGCAATCAAAGGTAGAAATGCAATAGTATTCGCTCCACACCCAAGAACTAAAAAAACTAACAAATACATAGTTGATATCATGAGAGCAACTCTGAAAAAATATAATGCACCAGAAGATTTGATAATAACTATTGAAGAACCTTCTCTAGAACTTAGTAATGAACTTATGAAACAATGTGACTTGGTTGTTGCAACAGGTGGTTCAGGAATGGTGAAATCAGCTTATTCATCTGGTACACCTGCATATGGCGTAGGAGCAGGTAATGCAGTTGTTATAGTTGATGAAACAGCAGATATAAAAGATGCAGCTCATAAGATTAAATTAAGTAAAACTTTTGATTATGCAACAAGCTGTTCATCAGAGAATTCATTAGTAATAGTAGAAAGTGTTTATGATGAAATAGTAGCTGACTTAAAGGCTGAAGGTGGACATTTAGTTACAAAAGATGAAAAGGAAAAATTACAAAAGGCTATGTGGGAAGATGGACATCTCAATCGTAGAATAGTAGCTCAACCAGCTGATAAAATAGCAGAGCTTGCTGGTATTAGCATCTCAGATGATGAAGAATTCATCATGGTTGAAGAACAAGGTGTTGGAGCTGATTACCCATTTTCCGGAGAGAAAATGTCTATTGTAGTTACATTATATAAAGTAAAAGATTTTGACCAAGCTGTAGATAAAGTAAATGAAATTACTGGTTATCAAGGAACAGGTCATTCTTGTGGAATACATACTACTGATCAAGATCGTGTGGAGATATTAGGTAATAGAGTAAAAGTCAGCCGTATCATGGTTAGACAGCCACAATGTTATGCAAACAGTGGTAACTGGGATAATGGAATGCCATTTACATTAACACTTGGATGTGGTACTTGGGGTGGCAATGTAGCCTCAGAAAATGTTACTTGGAAGCATTTTATTAATGTAACATGGGTATCTACACCAATACAAGAAGTGATTCCTACTGATGAAGAATTATTCGGAGACTTGGCTATATAGAGAAAGAAGGAGTACGCTATGCTAGTTAATATGGAACAAATGGTTAAAGAGGCAGCAATAAGCAAAAAAGCTATTCCAGGATTCAATGTTTTTGGATATGAAGATGCCATGATGGTCATAAAGGCAGCCCAGGAGCTGAATGCACCTGCTATACTCATGTCCAATAAAGATGCTGTTGCCCATATGGACGTAAAATACCAAGCAGCACTATATAGAGCTTTAGGTCAAGATGCCAATATACCAGTATGTGTGCATCTTGACCATGGCGGTAATTATGAAATTTGTGCTAAAGCTATAGCAGCAGGTTTTACATCAGTTATGTATGATGGATCTCAATTACCAATTGATGAGAATATATCAAATACAAAAGAAGTTGTGAAATTGGCTCATGCATGTGGGGTATCTGTTGAAGCTGAAATAGGCTCAGTAGGGTATAATGATCCAACTATAAAAGCAAAAGCCATATATACTGATCCACAAGAAGCTAAGAGATTTGCCATAGAAACAGGAGTAGATGCTTTAGCTGTAGCAGTAGGAACGTTGCATAGAATGCAAAAACAGAATGCTAAGATTCAATATAAGCTACTAGAAGAAATACAGAATGTGACAGATATACCATTGGTTATTCACGGTTCAACTGGACTTTCTAATGAGGACCTAACCAAATTATCACATTATCATATTGGCAAAATCAATATAGGAACAGCTCTTAGAATGAGCTTTGGTAATACATTAAGAGAAGAAATAAATACAAACATAGAGGAATTTGACAGAATTAAGTTCTTTAAGAAGCCAATGAAACAAGTGAAAGAAGTAATTCTTGATAAATATAAGCTTTTAGGATGGTAACTAGTAAGAACTTATTGGAATAGGTGTATAGATGTAAGTTCAATATTGATATCAGGAGAAAGGATTGTTATAGATGGTAATTAATCAAAACAAGGAGTTCAAGTACGGATATAATTCAATCACAGAACTAGAAGGTAAACGTAGTGATATGAAAATGGACATGGGAATTATTAGAGTCAATAAAGATTATGTCTATGAAAATGCTGAGCCAAAAGAAAGAGCTATTCTATTGATTAAAGGTCATGTGATGTTTCAATGGGATGGTAAAAAAGAGATAGTTAAAAGAGATAGTTGTTTCAATGAAAATCCTATATGTCTACATATTCCAAAAGACACGAAGGCTGTTATTATCGGTTTAGCAGAATCTGAATTATGTTACGAAGCTGTTTATAACGATAATGTTTTTGATTCTAAACTATATAATAAGGAAGACTGTGTTAGTGATGTTTTCGGTAAGGATACTCTCAATGATACATCAATTAGAACAGTAAGAACTATTATAGATGATGATATTGCTCCTTATTCCAATCTGGTAATGGGGGAAGTAGTCAATCATCCAGGAAAGTGGTCATCTTATCCACCTCATTATCACATACAACCTGAGGTATATCATTATAGATTTTTGCCAGATACTGGATTTGGTTTCAGTCTCATTGGAGATAAAGCCAGTAAAGTAAAAAATAGAAGTACTTCCTGTATAACAAGTAATGTGGTACATCCACAATGTTCAGCACCAGGTTATGCCATGTACTATGTCTGGATGATACCTCATATTGAAGAAAAACGCTGGTTGAAAGACCGTACTTTTGAAACACAACACCAATGGCTGTTAAACAAGAATGCCAAGGTTTGGTCACAAAAATAAATTTGAGGAGGAAGGGACATGGAAACTATTCGTTTAACTATGGCTCAAGCACTAGTTAAATTTTTAGATAATCAATATATATCCTTTGATGGAAAAGAGCAAAAGTTTATAAAAGGTTTCTTTACAATATTTGGACATGGTAATGTACTAGGTCTAGGACAGGCTCTTGAACAAGATAAAGGTGATTTGATTGTTCATCAAGGACGTAATGAACAAGGGATGGTTCATGCTGCCATTGGATATGCTAAACAGAATCACAGAAAGCAAATATATGCATGTACATCTTCAGTTGGACCAGGTGCAGCAAATATGATAACCGGGGCAGCTACAGCTACGGCTAATAGAATACCAGTATTGTTATTTCCTGGGGATACATATGCAGCAAGACAACCAGATCCAGTTCTTCAACAAGTTGAACAATTTCATGATTTGACACTTACAACAAATGATGCTTACAAAGCAGTAAGTAAATACTGGGATAGAATTAATAGACCAGAGCAAATAATGTTTTCTATGATTAATGCAATGCGTATATTAACAGATCCAGTTGAAACAGGTGCTGTAACCATAGCACTTCCTCAAGATGTTCAAGGAGAAGCTTATGATTATCCTGTGAGTTTCTTCAAAAAAAGGGTACATCGTATAGAGAGAAAAATTCCAACGGATGCCATGATAGATGATGCAGTCAAGGTTATCAAAAACAAAAAGAAGCCTTTCATCATATGTGGTGGAGGGGTCAGGTATTCAGAAGCAGCAAATACGTTGAAAGAATTTGCTGAAAAATTTGATATTCCATTTGGAGAAACACAGGCAGGGAAAAGTGCAATTACATGGGAACATAGATTAAACATGGGAGGCATTGGAACAACTGGTAATCTAGCTTCTAATGTCTTAGCCAAAGAAGCTGACGTAATCATTGGAATAGGAACTAGATACACAGATTTCACAACTGCATCAAAATGGTTATTTCAAAACCCACAGGTGGATTTTGTTAATATTAATGTAGCTTCATTTGATGCATATAAATTGGATGGAATAAAAGTAGAAGCTGATGCAAAAGTCGCTTTAGAGATTTTAGCTGATCGATTGGAAAAAGAAGATTATGAATCAGCTTACACAGATGAGATAGATAATATAAAAGATAGATGGAATAACGAGGTTGACCGTTTGTTCAATATCAAGTATAAGGAAGATTTTGTTCCAGAAGTCAGTGGACATCTTGATGATAGAATAGATGAATACAAAAAAGTTCTGGAATCAAGCTTAACACAAACCAGAGTTCTAGGTATGCTGGATAGTCTCCTTGATGATAGTTCCATTATAGTAGGTGCATCTGGAAGTCTTCCAGGTGATTTGCAAAGGGTATGGAGACCAAAAGAGCAAAATACATATCATATGGAATATGGTTATTCATGTATGGGATATGAGGTTAATGCTGCTCTTGGTGTAAAACTGGCTCAACCAGATAGAGAAGTGTATGCAATGGTTGGTGATGGTTCATATATGATGCTTCATTCAGAACTTGTAACTTCCATTCAAGAAGGAGCTAAAATCAATATCTTATTATTTGACAACATGGAATTTGGTTGTATCAATAACTTGCAGATGGGTCATGGAATGGGAAGTTTTGGTACAGAAATGCGTCATAGGAATCCTAAAACAGGATTATTGGATGATAAGCTGGTTAAAATGAATTTTGCAATGAATGCGGCTTCTTATGGATGTAAAACCTATTCTGTAAGAACAGAAGAAGAGTTAATCAATGCAGTTCAGGATGCTAAGAAACAAGAAGTATCAACTCTGATAGATATTAAGGTATTGCCAAAAACCATGACAGATGGTTATGAATCATGGTGGCGTGTAGGAAATGCAGAAGTAGCTGAGAAGGATAGCATTATGAATGCTACAAAAGAATTAAAAGATAAAATCAATGAGGCAAGAAAATATTAATAGATTATAGACTTGTAGATATTGAATTAACTATAATTGATAGAAAAAATATATATTTAGAAAATGTGAGAGAAGGTTGAAATTATGTTAGATAGAAGCAAAGTGAAATTAGGTATTGCTCCCATAGCTTGGACAAATGATGATTTACCAGAATTAGGCAGGGAGAATACATTTGAACAATGTATCAGTGAAATGGCTTTGGCTGGATTTACAGGAAGTGAAGTTGGAAATAAATATCCAAAAGATCCAAAGGTGTTAAAAAGCTATCTTGACCTACGTGGTGTCAGAATATGCAATGCATGGTTTTCAACACTTTTTACCTCAGAACCAGAAGAAGTTACAATCAACAATTTTATAGAACATAGGGATTTCTTACATGCTCTAGGAGCTAAAATGATTGGTTGTTCAGAACAAGGAAATAGTATTCAGGGAACAGATAAATCTGTTTTTCATGATAAACCAATATATACAGAAGAAGAATGGATAAAAGTTACAACAGGTATGAACAAACTTGCAAAATTAGCGGCTGAAAAAGGTATGAAATTATCTTACCATCATCATATGGGAACAGGAATCCAGACACCAGAAGAAGTAGATAAATTCATGGAAATGACAAATGATGATGTTTACTTATTATTTGATTCAGGACATCTTGCTTATTCTGAGTTATGTGCACAAGCATCATATGATGTACTACAAAAACATATTAAAAAAGTAGCACATGTTCATCTAAAAGATATCCGTATGGATATTGTCAACAAAGTCAGAGATAATGAATTGAGTTTTCTTGAAGGTGTAAAAATGGGTGCATTTACTATTCCAGGAGATGGAGCTATTGATTTTAAACCAATCTTCAAGATCTTAGAAGATAACAATTATGAAGGATGGATGGTAGTAGAAGCTGAACAAGATCCAGCTGTTGCCAATCCTTTTGAATATGCAGTGAAAGCTAGAGCTTATATCAAAGAGAATACAGGTCTGTAATAGACAACCACTTAACTATTAAAATATAATTGGAGGAAATGTATTATGGGAAAAATGAATGTTGGTATCATTGGTGTAGGTCGTATTGGAAGAGTACATGCACAAAGTATATCTTACAATATACCAGATGTAACTATAAAAGCAGTATCAGATGTTAGATTAGATGGAGTACATGAATGGGCAAAAGGCTTTGGCATTGAGAATGTCTATGATGATTATCATAAAATATTAGATGATAAGGAAATAGATGCTGTTCTTGTCTGCTCATCTACAGATACACATGCGCAGATTTCTATAGAAGCAGCACAGGCAGGAAAACATGTATTTTGTGAAAAGCCTATAGATTATGATTTGGATAGAATCAATAATGTTTTAAAAGAAGTAGAAAAGGCAGGAGTTAAATTCCAAGTAGGTTTCAATAGAAGATTTGACCATAATTTTAATAGAATCAATCAAGTTACCAAAGATGGTGTTATAGGTGATGCACATATAATTAAAATTACGTCAAGAGACCCTGAGCCACCACCAATTGAATATGTTAAAGTTTCTGGAGGAATGTTCTTTGATATGACTATTCATGATTTTGATATGGCTAGATTCCAAGCAGGTTGTGAGGCTACTGAAGTCTATGCTGTTGGAGCAAGTCTAGTTGACCCAGAAATAGGCAAAGCTGGTGATGTGGATACAGCTGTCATTACTATAAAGTTTGAAAATGGTGCAATAGCGATTATTGACAATAGTAGAAAAGCTGCTTATGGCTATGACCAAAGAGTTGAAGTATTCGGTTCTCAAGGAAGTATTGAAGCCAAGAATGACACTGAGACAAATACAATCCTAAGAACTAAGGAAGCAGTATCCTCTGATAAACCATTATATTTCTTTTTAGAGCGTTATATGGGTTCCTTTATTGAAGAAATGAAACAATTTTTTAAAGCTATAAGAAATGATACTGAGACTCCAGTTAAAGGTATCGATGGATTAAATGCAGTTGTTATAGCTATGGCGGCTAAAAAATCGTTGGAAGAAGGAAGACCAGTTAAGATAAATGAGATAGTTTAGTTATATAGCTTGATTTACTTGATATTTACTTCTGGGGAGGTGAAATAGTGTCAAACATTCAGGAAAGTATACAGGATATGTATAGACGGAAAGAAAGCTTATTAGAAGGTGGCGGTAAGGATAGAATAGATAAGCAGCATGCAGATGGAAAAATGACTGCAAGAGAAAGAATAGATATGCTGCTGGATATCAACAGTTTTGTAGAGATTGGAGCATATATGAAACACCGTTCAACTGATTTTGGACTTGGGGAGGCAGAAATTCCCGGAGATGGTGTTGTTACAGGTTATGGTACCATTGATAATAACCTAGTATATGTATATGCACAAGATTTTACGGTAATGGGTGGTTCATTAGGCGAAGTACATGCACAAAAGATCTGTAAGGTAATGGATATGGCAATAAAAACAGGAGCTCCCATTATTGGCATAAATGATTCAGGTGGAGCTAGGGTTCAAGAAGGAATCGATGCTCTTGGCGGCTTTGGAGAAATATTTTATCGCAATACAAAAGCATCTGGTATAGTACCTCAGATATCTGTAATCATGGGACCATGTGCAGGAGGAGCAGTTTATTCACCTGCAATAACGGATTTTGTATTTATGGTAGACAATACCAGCCAAATGTTTATTACTGGTCCTGAGGTCATCAAAACTGTTACTGGAGAAGAGATAACCAAGGAGGAACTTGGTGGTGCTAATGTTCATGCAAGCAAAAGTGGTGTAGCTCACTTTCATTATACTGACGAAGCAGAATGTATTAGAGAGATCAGGAAGTTAATTAATTATCTGCCTTCTAATTATTTGGAAGAGCCTGTTGAATCTAATATTGAGGATGATCCAAATAGAAAATCATCAAAACTAATGGATATCATGCCAGATGCTCCAAGTAAAGCTTATGATATGAGATTAATAATAGAAGAAATAATTGATACAGATAGTTTTATAGAAGTCCATAAAGATTATGCGCAGAATATAATTGTAGGTTTTGCTAAGATGAACAATGATACTGTTGGTATTATAGCCAATCAGCCCAAAATTCTAGCAGGTGCACTTGATGTAAATGCTTCAGATAAAGCCGCAAGATTCATTAGATTTTGTGACAGCTTCAATATTCCCATTGTAACATTGACGGATGTACCTGGTTATTTTCCAGGAGTTGCACAAGAACATACTGGAATAATAAGACATGGAGCAAAACTTTTATATGCATATTGCGAAGCAACTGTACCTAAAATCAATCTTATCTTAAGAAAAGCTTATGGTGGTGCCTATATTGCAATGAGCAGTAAGCATCTAAAAGCGGATCTGGTTTTAGCTTGGCCCACAGCAGAGATAGCTGTTATGGGAGCACAAGGTGCAGCTAATATCATATTTAGAAAAGATATAGATAATGCAGACAATCCTGAGAAGATGCGTGAACAGAAGGTGGAACAATATAAAGAAAATTTTGCTAACCCTTATGTAGCAGCTAATAGAGGATTTGTTGATGCAGTCATCGAACCTATGATGACTAGACCATATATTATATCTGCACTTCAGGCTCTAAAGAGTAAACGTGAAGAAAAATTGAATAAGAAACATGGAAATATACCTTTGTAAATCAATATTTCTGATTTAAAAAATATAAGGCTGTTTTCATAATACATTAAGAAAGATTGTGTTCGATGATGTTTATAACACAATGTATGTATTATGATTACAGCCTTTTTAGTTAGCAACTCAACTTTTCCCACCTTTAATTTAACGCAGGTAAATATTTCTCTATAAATCTAAAAATATTCTTTTTGATTGTGAAGTTATTTTATGTATTTATATTATTAGACATATATAAGTATTTATTGAAAAAACAATGAATATAGATTATATTAATAGTAGACCATTACTTGAAAATAATATGATAAACAAAATTTTATTAAAAAGAAGGGTAAATTATAATTTTTGGGGGTGTAAGAATTGAAAGTTATTGAAGTCAATAATTTGGTAAAAAAATATGGGGATTTAACAGCAGTAAATAATATTTCTTTTTCTGTCAATGAAGGTAGCATATGTGCAATATTGGGGCCTAATGGTTCTGGTAAGACTACTACTATCAAAAGTATATGTAATCTAATAATTCCAGACGAAGGAAACATTAAGTTGTTTGGTAAAGATAACAAAAAGTCCATAGATAATATAGCAGCCCTTTTTGAAGGAACAAGAAATCTCTATTGGAGATTGACACCAAGAGAGAATCTAAGATATTTTGCAGGTATTAGAGGGTTAGGCGGTAAGAAGATAGAAAAAAAAATAGATGAGTTACTAGATCGATTCGATTTAGAAGATAAAAAAGATACTGTAGTAAATAATCTTTCCAGAGGTATGAGACAAAAAGTAGCTATAGCTATGACATTAATATGTGATACTGAGATTATTATATTAGATGAACCTACACTTGGATTAGATGTTAAGAGTTTCATGGAAATAAAAAACATGTTGAGATATATATCTAATAATATGAAAAAAACAGTTCTTCTAAGTACTCATGATATGAATCTGGTTGAAGAAGTTTGCGAAGATATTATCATATTGAATAGAGGCAATATAATAGCACAAGATACAATAGGTAATCTATTGGATATGTTTAGAAGTATGACTTATGAGATTAATTTACAAGATACTATCACTGAAGAACAAAAAGAATACCTGTCCAGCCTAGAAAATGAATTTTATCTTATAAATGATGGAGATGCTCTTGAAATAGATATATTAGATTCAAAGGACATATATAAGATAATAGATATTTTAAAAGTAAAAAATATATTAATAAAAGAAGTAAAACAGAAGAATATAAACTTTGAGAGAGTATATCTAAATCTTACTAGTGGGGAGGGGAAATAGATATGAAGTTATTCTATTTGTTTAAGGTATCTATTGAAAAATCTTTTAAAGATGTGATTAGATACAAATTTAATACAATTTCTGAAATACTGAGCTTATACTGTCTTTTTATTGCTATGTTTTTAGGAGTGAAGGTATTTGGTTCCACTATGAATGTAAGCCCTATAGAACTGGGAAAAACCATAGAAGGATTTGTAATTGGATATTTTCTTTGGATAATAATGCTAATGGTATATGAAAATACCGCATACAGTATAACCAATGATGCCAATAGAGGTACATTAGAACAAATAAGCATGACTAATCAAGGCTTACATAGGGTATTGATTGTGAGGAGTATAAGCAATCTAATAGTAAATTTGTTAACCTGCTTTATAGTCTTATTAACTATTATGGAAACAACGAATTATTGGTTGGATATTAATGTACTTGAATTATTATTAATAATATTATTAGGTATTTTTAGTATGTTTGGTATTGGTCTTATATTTGGAGGGTTAGCACTTATTTTTAAAAGGATTCAATCCTTATTGAATGTGGTTCAATATTTTCTCATTGCTTTAGTTATAACAGGTCAAGGATCACTGAGTAAATTAGTAGCATCAATATTACCATTCAGACCAAGTATTGATAAAGTATATGCAACAACATTAATGGGTAATAAATTATCTGATTTTCCAGCTAGTGATTATCTGATACTAATAGCTAATTCAGTAGTTTATTTTACTATTGGATTAATAGTATTCAACCGATGCAGTAAGATAGCAAGAAAGAGAGGTTTATTGGGGCAATATTAATTTTAATATAGAAATTATACAAAAGCTGATGGTTATCTAAATTATCAGCTCATTTTTTTTGTTGAAATTGTATGGTTATGAAAAAATATAAAAAATTAAAAACTAACTTGACAAATTATATGTGTATAAGTTAGTATTATTATATAAAAAATCTTAAAAAAAACATTAAATTATATATATTAATAATATTATGCAGATTATTATATGGTTATATTTAATATTAACGTTCTATTAATGAACTATAAGAGGTATATATATAATACCTACTAATCTCTTTCTTATACTGGATTATTCTTAAATTATGCTTGCTCTAGCTCATATATTTCATAATTATATCTTTATCATTGACTTATTATTTCCCAAATGATACTCATTTTGTACTCATTTTTAATTTCATATTTTTTACTGTAGTGAGCTTTTTGCCCTAAAAAATTTTAGGCTTTGCATAAAAGTTTTGTTAGTATACTAATTTTTAATGCTATGGTTTTAATGTTAAGTAGGTATATCAAATATCTTCTTATACTTTAAAATAAAAATTATGAAAGGGGAAAAAAAATGAAAAAAATATTAACGATTTTACTAGTTCTTACTATGGTATGCTCCATAACGGCATGTAATAAAACTAAAGAAACTGGAGGAGGAGAAGTTTCAGGTCATGTTACAATAGGAACTCCTAATTTTAACGGTGATTTTATCAATGGATGGGGTAATAATTCTTATGACAACAGTATCAGGAAATTTGTTTTTGGTGGTGCCAGCAATAACCCAGCTGGATTGATGACAAGTAATATAAAAGGAGAAATCTTGTTAAATTCAATTACTGATTCTAGAGAGATAAGTGACGATGGGTTAGTGCATACATTCAAATTAAAACCTGATTTGGTATATTCAGATGGAACACCATTAACTGCTGATGATGTGGTATTTACATACAATTTCTATCTTGATGAAGATGCAATAGTAGAAGCAGGAGGATCTACGGACTATCCTGAATATCTGGAAAAAGTAGAAAAAGTAGACGAATTAACTATAAAATTCACTTTACTTGATCAATATTATGCAACTGATAGTCTAGTATTTATGGATAATATCATATGTGAAGAGTGGGCTACCAAGGATAAACCAGAAGATAAGACTATTCAACAACATGTTAAAGACAGCTTGATCAATAAGCCTCTAGGATATGGTCCTTATAAGATAGTAGAATATAAAGAAAATCAATATGTCAAACTTACTGTAAATGACAAGTTCATAGGAGATGTGGATGGAGATAAACCTAAGATAAAAGATATGATAGTAAAAGTTATATCAGAAGAAACTAAGCTAGATGAATTATTAACAGGAAATGTAGATGTATTACCAGGATCAGTAAAAGCAGAAAATATTGATGCAGTAAAAGCTGACTCCAAGTTTAGTTTTTGCCATTACCCAAGACAGGGTTATGGGCATCTTACTTTCCATAATGACTTTGCCCCAGTAAATCACAAAGAAGTTCGCCAAGCAATATGTTATACAATTGATAGAAAAATATTCCGTGAAGCATTCTTAGGTAAATATTCTGTAAGTACTGATGGACCTTATACTTTGAACTATTGGATGATAGATCAAAAATGGGTTGATGATAATTTACATAAGTATACAGCTGACAAAGAAAAAGTTGACGAGTTATTATCAGGAGCTGGATGGGCAAAAGGTTCTGATGGTATATGGGCAAAAGGTGATGAAAAACTTGAAATAGAAGTTCTAGTACCAGGTCAAGATTGGGCAGATTGTCTTAACCTGACAATTGGTAAAACTGGAGAAGAATTTGGTATAAAATTCAATGTCTCCCTTATTGATTGGGCTATATTCTTGAACCATTACTATGGTAAAGAAATCTCTGATATAAATGAAAGGAAATATCATATGTTTGCATTAGCTTCTTCTCCAGCTATAGTTTTTGATGGATATGGCAGCTGGCATTCTGACAATGTTGCTAATCCTTGGGGAAGTGCTATAAGTGCCAATACAGCTCGTTTTGAAAATGCAAAGAATGATGAATTATTAATGACTATGAGAACTGCAGAAAATGATGAAGTATATCAAAAAGCATATAGGGAATGGGTAAAATTAACAAACGAAGAAATGCCAATATTACCTTTGTATTCTAATGATTATCATGATTTATTCAATAAGAGAATAAAAGGATTTGAAACTAACGCATTCTGGGATTGGGTACCTGCTCTTATTAAGTGTACAGTTAAATAATTACAGTTTCAAAGCAATTATTTAATTCACCTCATGGTTATATATTTCATAGTCCCTATCCACAAGATAGGGACTATTAGAAAAGGATGGTAAGATGGAAAATGTAGATATGAAATCCCAAGCAGTTTATAAAAAACCAACTTTCATGGAAAAATACTCATCTCTTATTAAGTATATACTTAAAAGACTATTGTTGATGATACCTGTAATTCTCATTATATCATTAATTATATTTACTATTGTTGAATTTATGCCTGGTGATCCTTTGAATGCTTTTTTGAATCCTGAACAGCTTACAGGTACAACTGAGGAAATATTACAGAAGAGACAATTCTTTATAGAAAAACTCGGACTTGACGATCCATTCATAGTAAGATTCTTTAGATGGTGGGGACAGATTTTAAGAGGTGAATTCGGATACTCTGTCATCAAGAATAAACCAGTGAAAGATTTTATTGGAGAGCATTTCATGAATTCATTTAAAGTCAATATATATGGTTTCGCACTAGCTTTTATTATTGCTATTGTTGTAGGAATTAGATCAGCAGTTAAGAGGAATTCAATATTTGATAAATTTTGGACTGTATTTTCTATAGCAGGAATATCATTACCAAGATTTTTTATAGCTATGTTATTGATCTTTATTTTCTCAATAACTCTTGGATGGTTGCCAATATCAGGAATGAGTGATCCTCTAGGATTAAGACCTGAATTCCAATACTATATTTTACCAGTATCAGTTATCACTTTAGCATCCCTTGCACCACTGATAAAATATGTGAGAAATTCAATGTTAGAGGTATTGAAGCAAGATTACATAAGAACAGCAAGAGCTAAAGGGTTAGGAGAAAAAGTTGTCATCTATAGACATGCATTCAGGAATGCACTTATACCTGTTGTTACCTTACTTGGAGCTTATATCCCTGCATTATTTGGTGGTTCCATCATTGTTGAAAAGATATTCGTGTGGAATGGTATAGGAAGTTTAATCAGAGATTCATATACCTTCAGAGATAGAAGTGTACTTATAATAGCTCTGACTTTCTTTGCTTTATTGACATTGTTAGGGAATCTTATGCAGGATGTTGGTTATTCATTAGTTGATCCTAGAGTTAGAGAAGGAGGTAATAAATAATGACAACCAAGGATGTAAAGGGTAAAGAAAAGATATTATCTCCAACTAGGCTTATGTTATTGAAATTTCGAGCCAATAGGCTAGCAATGTTTGGGTTCTGGACTTTTTTAGCTATTGTGGTAGTTGTATTAGCTTTTACAATATATACAAAAGTAATTAATTATGATTTCGCTAATCTAAGCCAGATTGGTGAAGGGTCTTATACAGCTCCTAATAGTAAATATTGGTTTGGTACTGATAAATATGGAAGAGATTATTTTTACAGAGTAATAACTGGTGGATACATAGCTTTACAAGTAGCATTATTGTCTACTTTATTAACTGTAGGAATTGGTGTAGTTGTAGGTGCCATCTCAGGATATTTTGGTGGTACTGTAGATGTTATATTAATGCGAATCGGAGAAATAGTTATTTCTTTTCCTTTTTTAGCGTTAGCGATTGCAGTAAGTGCAATTTTTATTGATTATCCAGCAAAGATCAGACTATACATAATGATATGTATCATTGGTTTGTTGAGCTGGCCTGGGCTGGCTAGGATGGTTAGAGCCCAAATTTTGTCATTGAAAGAACAGGAATTCATGACTGCCACAAAAGTACTTGGAATTTCAACACGCCAGCAAATAACCAAACATCTGATTCCAAATGTTATTGCTTATGTAATTGTATCAGCAACTATAACTTTTGCAACTTCCATAATGCTAGAGGCTTCCTTATCTTATTTAGGACTTTCAGTTACTGAACCTGTCGCCACATGGGGAGGTCTTCTTCAGAGAGCATCCTCATCAGTAGTTATGAGAAATTATTGGTGGTTGTGGCTATTCCCTGGAATATTGCTATTTCTACTAGTAATGAGTGTGAACCTTATTGGTGAAGGACTTAGAGATGCAGTTGACCCTAAATCAGAGATAATTAAAAAGAAAAATGTTTTCGTTAGACTATTTGGCAGATTCTTTAGTAAACCATTTGGAGGTGCAAAGGGTGAACAAAGTATTAGAGGTTAATGATCTATGTACATATTTTTTTACAGATAAAGGAACTGTGAAAGCAGTAAATGGTGTGGATTTTATAATAGAAGAAGGTAAAACACTTGGTATAGTTGGAGAATCTGGCAGTGGTAAATCAGTAACAGCAATGAGTATTTTGAACCTAGTAGAGAATCCAGGTGAAATCGTAAACGGGGAAATAATTTTTGAAGGAGTTAATTTGGTAGATCTTGATATAAAAGAAATGAGGAAAATAAGAGGAAATAATATATCTATGATATTCCAAGAACCAATGACATCTCTCAACCCTGTATTAAGAATTGGGAAGCAATTGATTGAACCACTTATGTTGCATCAAAAATTATCAAAAGGTGAAGCATGGATAAAGGCTATAGACCTTCTTAGAAGTGTGAAAATTCCCACACCGGAAAGAGTAATTAATTGTTATCCTCATGAATTTTCTGGGGGAATGCGTCAAAGAGTTATGATTGCAATGGCATTAGCCTGTAGACCTAAGTTGCTTATTGCTGATGAACCTACAACTGCGTTGGATGTAACGATTCAAGCTCAGATTTTTAAGCTTATGAATCAACTGAAAGATACTCTGAATACAGCTATAATGTTTATAACCCATGATCTAGGAGTAATAGCTGAATTAGCAGATGATGTTGTAGTCATGTATTGTGGTCAAGTAGTTGAAAGGGCTCCAGTTGAAAAGATATTTGGCGATAAGGATTATGAACATCCTTATACAGGCGGTTTATTGAAATCTATTCCGAAACTTGATAAGGATGTAGAAAAACTTGAACAAATAGAAGGCAGTGTTCCTCACCCACTTAACTTGCCAAAAGGATGTAAATTTGCTCCAAGATGCAAGTATGCAACCGACAAATGCAATGAAGAAATGCCAGAATTAAAAAAGGTGGAAGAAGATCATTTTGTAAGATGTTTCTATCCAGAAATGGGGAAGGATAATGAATAAAAATATAATCGTAGAAACTCAAGGATTAAAATTATATTTTCCAACTGGTGAAAAAGATAAAGATAAAAAACCACTATCAGTTAAAGCTGTTGATGGAGTGGATTTACAGATATATGAAGGGGAGACATTAGGATTAGTAGGAGAATCTGGTTGTGGTAAATCTACAATTGGTAGAACCATACTAAAATTATACAAAGCAACTGAAGGTACAATTAAATATAGAGATAAAGATATAACTGATTGGTCTGTTAAGCAGATGTTGCCACTTCGGAAAGATATGCAGCTGATTTTTCAGGATCCTTATTCATCGTTAAATCCTAGAATGACAGTTGGACAGATTATTGGAGAGGCATTAGTTGCTAATGGAATGTATAAGAAAAAATCCACTGAATTAGAGGAATATGTTATGGAAATCATGGAGACGTGTGGACTTGATAGTTATATGATTCACAGGTATCCTCATGAATTCTCTGGAGGACAGAGACAAAGAATTGGTATCGCTAGAGCACTTGCATTAAATCCAAAATTTGTTGTATGTGATGAGGCAGTATCTGCTCTTGATGTTTCTATACAATCTCAGATCATCAATTTATTAGATAGTCTACAGAAAAAATATGGAATGGCTTATTTATTCATATCTCATGACTTAAGTGTAGTAAAACATATTAGTGATAGAATTGCTGTCATGTATCTTGGCAATTTCGTTGAATTAGCTACTAAGGATGAATTATATAACAATCCTTTACATCCTTATACGAAAGCTCTACTATCCGCAATACCTGTCACTGATTTGGAAATAATAAAGAATAAAAAAAGAATAGTATTAGAAGGTGACATACCATCTAATGTTAATCCACCATCAGGGTGTAAGTTTCACACACGATGTCCTATTGCAACTGACAAATGTTCAAAAGAGAAACCACAATGGGAAGAAGTTACAAAGGGGAGATATGTTGCTTGTCATTATAAAGGAGCTGATATCAATTAAGGATAATGTTTCAAGGGGTACTAAAGTAAGAAAAGAAGAAGAGAATAGTCTTAATGGAACCAAACTGGAGAGAGGTGATACTACCGCTATAATCATAGCAGCACTTACTACAGTTCTTCCATTTGGATTAGGAATCTTTTTAATATATCTAATTTTCATAAAAATTCTCTTTAAAGTATAATATTTGGGTTCTTGTATTAATTAATATAATGCAAGAACTTGTTTTTTAGTTTATATAATAAACCTAGAAAACTCAATATTGCAAAAAAATCATAAAAAGTATATAAAAATACATAAATTTATCTAAATATACAATAAATAATGCTTGTATTATTTTGAAAAATAAAATATAATAAATATATAAGAAAATTTAGAATATAATCTGTTTCCATTAACATCTCTGGGCTTTGCTGATATAAATTCCAAAATGAACAATCTATTTTAATTATAATAAAATATTAAATTATAATACAAGTATACATTATTTATAATATTGAAAGTTAAAATAATGAATGGAGCTGTTTACATATGCTAAAAGATTATCTAAGGAAATATGTCAAATATCTAAGACCATTTATAAATTATGAAGTTATGATTTTTATTATTCTAGGGTTAAGTTCATTGATATCTTTAGTGAATCCACTATTATTCAAAGTTATCATAGATAGAGTTTTAATTTTAAAAGAAGTTGAGTTATTAAATTATGTAATAGGCATATTCTTATTCTTTTATATAATTAATCTTTTGATGTCATTTTGTAATGGTTATCTCAATTTATATGTAAATCAATCCATAGCTAAAAATATTAGAAATGATTTAGTGAATCACCTGCAAAAATGTAAACTACATGTTTTGGAAAATATCAAAGTAGGTGATGTAGTAAGTAAAAGCATTGATGATGTTAGTACAGTGACTGGATTCATGACGGATACTATCATTTCTATAATAAATAATTTTACGAATGTTATAATTACAGCTCTTGTCATGTTCTATTTCAGCTGGAAATTATCGTTGATAGGTATAATCTCAGTTCTTATCCAGACATATATATCAACAAGATATGCCAAAAAAGTAAAAATTAATCAAGAAGAGATTAGAGAAAAAGCGTCTGTACATATTAGTTTTCTAAAACAAATAATGTCTAGTATAAAAATAATTAAGGCTTACAGTAAAGAAGAAGCCAATTCACAGGATTACGATAGTTTATTAAAAAAAATTATTCATCTAAGTTATGATAGGTTCTTAATAATTTTTAAACATAGCAGTTTTGTATCCCTAGTGTCTTTTGTAAGCTCTATGCTCATTTTTATTATTGCTATATATGAGATATATAAGGGAAATATGACCGTAGGGGTATTCTTTGTTTTTGATACTTTGGTTGAACGATTCAATCAATTTTCTAGTACACTAATAAATCTGAATATTAATATACAAAACGTCATGGTGGCATTTGGTAGGATAGAATCCATTTTCAATATGAAGGAAGAGGACAACCTATCATTAAATGAAACTATAGAAGGTTCTGATATCATTGTGGACAACCTTAGTTTCAAATATGAAGAAGATAGTGATATTGATGTAATAAAGAACCTTTCATTACAATTTAAAAAAGGTAGTAAATATGCAATAATCGGTGAAAGTGGAGAAGGGAAATCAACTATATCCAATTTACTAATACGTTTGTACGATATTGAAGATGACAAAGGAAATATCATAATAGGAAATAAGAACATAAAAAATATTAATATTTATAAACTCAGGCAAAAGATCAGCATAGTATTTCAAGAAGGTTATTTGATAAATGGCAGTATTAAAGAAAACATATTATATGGAAACAGTAATGTGGAAGAAAGTTATTTTCAGAAAATATTGGAGTTATGTCATATACAAGATTTTATCATTCAATTGCCCAACGGAATACAAACTATAATTGGAGAAAATGGATTCAACCTATCAAGCGGACAGAAACAAAGAATATGTATAGCAAGAAGTCTTCTCAGAAATTCTGATATATACATTTTTGATGAATCATTTTCTAATCTTGATAAAAAATTAGAAAGCAAGATATACAATAATATATTAAAAGAATTCCATGATAAAACAATAATATTTATAATTCATAACTTGGATTTGATAAAAGGAATGAATAACATCTGTGTATTGAAAAAAGGTAATATTGAAGCTATTGGAAGTAGTGATGAGCTTATGAGAAAGTCAGAGACATACAAGGAATTATTGGATAGGGGGAAAAGCATTGGATAATAAAAAAATGATTATAGCAGTTAAAGTATTGTTTGTACTTTGTTTTATACTAACCTGCCTTTTCTTGATAGGTCTGAATATGCTGAAAATACAAGAGAGATACATTGTTAATGGTAAATTCTTTGGAAGCGGTGAAGATACATATTTTATGACTAATATCCTTAACGATAACAGTTTAGGAGAAGTTAATGAGATACTTTCATTTCTGACATATGATTTTTATTTGGATAGTGAATATGAAGGGATAATCATTGAAAAAAGTGAATGTGAGCTTGGTCTTGAAGAAGGAGATGTTATTAGATATAAGATACAGTTTCAACCAAATGTCAATACATTTGATGCAGACAAATTATATGAATTTCAAGTGAGTAAGGATGAAAAAAGTCTACTGTCAATACTACTTGAAAAATCTGGTCTATAAAATAATAGTTCTATTCATTGCTGGCTAATCCTTAAATATAAATTAAGATTAGTTAATAAACATAGTTTCGTAATATTATCTTTTTAATAGTGTACATATATATTCATTTGATAATCTTATGAAATTATGTAAGGAAGGAGGTGCAGTAATATGTTACCAAAACCTAACATAATCAAAATGCCTAATGCTTCTACAAATATGTTCATGGGTTTGAATGGATGCGGTAGTGGATACAATACTCAAGTAATTAGTACTAAAGCTACTTGTAGTAATGACTATTCATGTCATCCTGTATCAGGTGATAACTGTGTAGATTCAAGCTATAGTTCAGGATGTGGATGGACATTGGGAATCGGAGCAGGTGGTGCTGCTGTTGGAGCAGGTGTTACAGTTGGTATTGCAATAACATAATGATTAGCTGATTATACTTACTCTCAGGATGAATCATATCCTGAGAGTAATGTAAAGAACTTTTTCAAGAATACGAGGTGATGACTTATACAAAAAGCTATCAAACTAATAAAAACTAAAGATGATTATATCTATATTATACTATATATTATTCCATTCTTTTATGTTGATAAATATGGTTTGCTATTCTTAATTGCAGCAATCAGTCTATTATTATTGATGAGATTCAATGAAAAAGTATACATAATAAAAGATAACATACAATGGATGGATAGTATATATATAATATTTAGCATAATAGGATGTTATCTTATTTCAATTTTACTTGACTTAGGGTATTTTAATGAAGGATTAGTCGTAAATGGGATTAATCTAATACCATCATATATACTTGCTTATTATTTTATAATACCTATGGTTTACATGATGATAAGACAACCATTGTATTTTAAAAATATGTGGAAGATCAATTCTAAGATAGGTCTATTTACAATACTTATATGTTTACCCAATATTATAACTAGTATAGTAAGAATTATTGTTGGTGCCTATAATTATATTTCACCTGATAATCTCATTCAGAATATATTTCGATTTATTTTTATGGCAGCTTTATTGGAAGAATTGTTTTTTAGAGGATTCTTATACAATTTTTTTAAAAATATAATCGGTAAGACTAGTTCTACAATCATAACTTCACTTATATTCACATTTTGGCATATGTCACTAGTTAATAATGCGTTTAGCAATTATTCCATGGGAGCAATCTATAATCTAATTGCTATCATGGTTTTAGGAATAACTAATTGTTTGATAATAGAAAGAACTAAAAGTATTATCCCATGTATTGTTTTTCATGCAGTCATAAATGGGACATTCCTAAATTTGATATTACTATTTGTAAATTAATGGATTCATGGATAGGAGGATATTATGGATAAGAATATGGTACCAGAAGTTAAAACAATCAATTGGAAGGGGGAGGGGGATTATGCGGTAGTCAATAACAATTTTGAAAAATTACTTCTCAATAAATCTGTAAAACTTGTGCTTGAATTAATCAATGGTATAAATACTATTGATGATATCAATAATATTTTGATAAATGAATATAAAGATACTGACGAACCTCATTATATTGAAGAAATAGTTGAGGAATCAATACAATTATTGATTGACAATAATATTATTAATATGAAAGAGGATGAAATAGATGGGTGGTTACAATACGAATAACATTCTACTGATTAATCTACCAATTCAAACTTATCTACAAAAAGATTTTTCTAGTGATACACAATATAATCCATCTTTAGGTCTGATTTCACTTGGAACATGGCTGGAACTTAATGGTTACTTAGCAACTGTAATTGATCTATGTTATCATAGAATGCCTTTCAAAGAGGTAATTGACAATATTGAACAGCTACAGCCAATTTTAATTGGTATTTCGGTGTACACAGAAAATATTGATTTAGCGAAACTATTTGCTGAAAAAATAAAATCCGTTTATCCCCATGTACCAATTGTATTAGGTGGACCTCATCCCACACTTGTACCAGAAGATGGCATGGAATCTCAATATGTTGATTATATTATTAGAAAAGAAGGGGAATCAACCATGATTGAATTGGTTGAAGCCATAGAAAGCAATGAGTATCTCATAAAGCTGGATGATATAGACGGATTAGTTTTTAAAAGAGATGGAAGGATTATTAAGAATAAGCTTAGAAAACAGTGTACAGATCTGGATATCGCCCCACTAGTAAAAAGAGATTTGGTAGATTTATCAAAGTATAAAGAAATAATAAACATATTTACAAGTAGAGGATGTCCTGGTAGATGCATTTATTGTTCAGCAACTACATTATCTGGAGCTACATACAGAGTAAGAAACATGGAAAACGTATTTATGGAAATAGTTATGATGCGAGCACTATTAAATACAAAAGTAATGAAAATATATATTGTTGATGATACATTCACGGCTATTCCTGATAGAGTTAAAAAATTCACTGAACTAATGAGTGAATATGACCCTGACATCTATTGGCATTGTGAATCAAGAATAGACGTAATGTCAGAAGAATTACTCAATCTCATGTCAGAAAATAAATGTATTGCTATACAATATGGTATTGAAAGTGCCAGTCAAGAAGTTTTGGATAGCATTAGAAAAGGAATAAATCTTACTAAAGCACGGAAAATAATTGATTACACTTACAAGAAAAAGATATTCCTTTGTCTATCTTTCATGGTAGGTCATTTCTGTGATACCAAAGACACCATGGAAGAAACATATTTATTTGTAAAAGAGATGTACGAAAAATATAGAGCTGAGATTGCACTGTCATTTAATACTCCTTTTCCTGGAACGTGGCAGCATACCCATAGAGCCGAACTTGGATTAGAAATAACTGCTGACAGATACAAACAATATTCTTTATTAGATCCTATTGTTAAAACTGATAACTTTACTGTTAACGACCAAAGGGAAATATTCTATAAATCATCTAAATATCTAGCTAGAGCTGTAAAAATAGAAAGTTTGAAAAGAGAGTGGGTAAAATGATAAATAAAATAATTCTAAGAACTACATCCAACTTGAGTTTTTGTGGAGAAATAGTTACTAATAATCTGTTAAATGAAAAGGGAGCATTATTGAAGACCAGCCCAAGATCAGATATCAAGATATGGTGTCCCATTGATGAAATAAAGACTATTATATATCCAGATGGAAAAAAAGTTGAAGGGGAGGATATAAAACATGAACTTAGATTATGATAAAGTCTATACATTGGATAATGAGTTTGAAATAATAGAAAAAGATAATAAATATTTGTTTATTGATTATAATAATGTCAATTGGCTTAGAACCAATTCCACTGGAAAAGAAATATTAAATAGATGCGATGGAAAAGAAACCTTACAAAACGTTATACAGCAAATATCAGAATTATATTCTTTTGGAACTGATTTTCTAAAAGAACAATTCAGCGATTTCTTGAAAGAAGCTATCAATAAAGAATTGTTATTGGAATCAGGTCATTCTAAGACTATTTTGGAACCAGCTTCCGCAGAGTATCCTAATGATGTATGGATACATGTTACAGAAAAATGTAATCTAAGATGTCCCTTTTGTTATTCCAATTCAACATGTGCTGATGTGGAGCAAGAAGAAGTGGATATTGATGCTGTAATAGGTTTTTTAGAAAAAATACCGAAAGATTATCGTAGTACAATTTTAATAAGTGGTGGAGAACCATTTCTATTTAAAGGGTTACCAACATTGACAAAAAGACTGAATGAACTAGAATACAAGAATATTGTAATAATAACTAATGGTACTGTTGGTAATGAAATATATAAGGAAGTCTTACCTAATATTCATTCATTACAAGTATCTGTTGATGGTACTCAAGCAGAATATCATGAAAGAACAAGAGGTAAAGGTTCCTTTGATAAGATGGTAAAAAGTCTCAAATTAGCTAGAGAGTTTAACATTAAGAGATTGATTATTTCATTCACACCTACTAAATATAATATAAGTAATCTGCCAGAGATACCAAAGTTTGCATATGAACATGATATAGATAGTATTCATCTGACTAGATTAATGCCTGTCGGTAGAGGGGTAGACAACAAACCAGTCATTGAATCAGATCCTGATGAATATGAAACTAATGTAAGAGAATTCATGAAAAACATGGAAAGAATCAATAGACGTATCCATTATATTAGAGAGACAGAAGAGTTTTTCCTAGAAGAGGATAAGAAGAGAAAATATGTTGAACTATCCATGGCAGCGGATCAATCAAAAAAAGTCATTAATAGGCATAAAGTCACCAATTGTAGTCTAGGATGCGGGACTATAAGTATCAGTAGTGACAATAATGTGTATCCATGTCCTTCTCTTCAACATGAAGAATATAGGTTAGGAAATATATTAAAAGATGATATGGAAGATATTATGCAAAAAGGTAAAGAGGTAGCATGTAAATACTCTGTAGACAATATATTAACCTGTAAAGATTGTAAAATGAGATATTTCTGTGGTGGAGGTTGTAGAGCTTGTGCTCTTGGTAATGAAGGTAATATTGACGGAGAAGATCCTTTGTGTGAATATTATATGAAAGCTATGCTTGAGATAATATGGAACTATACAAGACCTATCATTGATAAAGAGGGGGCATAACATGAACAATCTAAATCTAAGGAATGTCATATCTCATGATATGGATTTCAAGTACCCTGTGTGGCACCCCTATTCATCAGTCAATAAAGATTACTTCAGTATGCGTAATTTTGTTCGCGGTGAAGGTATCTATCTATTTGATGTAAACAATAAAAAATATATTGATGCATCAAGTGGTTTGTGGAATATCGCCTTAGGTTATGGAAATGAGAGAATAATATCGGCAATAAATAAACAGTTATATGACTTACCATTTACTTCACTCTTCTATTATACTAATCCAATAATAATTGCTTGTGCTAATAAGATACTATCCCTTTGTGAATGTGATATGAAGAAGGTATTTTTTACATGTTCAGGTTCTGAAAGTATAGAACTGGCTATTAAAACTATGAGGGAATATTGGACTATCAGAAAACGTGATGACAAGAAGACAATAATCAGTTTCAATAATTCATATCATGGTACACATTATGGAAGTATGGGTGTAAGTGGTTTAAGCAGGAAACATATAGCTGGATATGGTCCATTAGTAGATGATATTGTATTCTTTGACCCTAAGATAGAACAGAAAAATGTATCTAAAAATGAGAGAGATAATAATGAATTACAAGCTATAGAAGAATATATCATTAAGAATCATGATAGAATAGCTGGTATTTTGATTGAGCCTATTCTTGCTTCTAATGGTGTATCTATTATTACTGACAGATATATTGAAATGGTACAAAGATTATGTACAGAATATAATATCTTGATAACAGTAGATGAAGTAACAGTAGGGTTCTATAGAACTGGAGAAGCATTATATAGTAATAGCCTTAATATTGAACCAGATATAATTTGTATGGCTAAGGGAATCAACAATGGGTATCTTCCTTTGGGTGCAGTTATGTTTAATGAAAAGATATATTCCGTATATAATCAATCTGATAGATTATTATATCATGGAACTACTCAGGGAGGTAACCTAGCATCATGTGCGGCATGTATAGCTGCCATAGAAGAGTATTCAAGACTTAATATTGGAGAGAATGTCAAACATATTAATTCATATCTCATGGATAAGCTAAGTAAAAACATCATAAATCATAAAAATGTCAATGATATATGGGGCAAAGGCTGTCTTATACAAATAGAGCTTATAAGAGGAAAGAAGAATAATAGTCATCTTTCTATACAACAGATAGGGATATTGAAGTATGAATTATTAAAAAAAGGTCTAATAGTATCACATGCTGAGTCAGGATTGACATTATTACCTATGTTGATTATGAATGAAGAACAAGTAGATGAATTAGTAGGTATTCTTGAGCAGGTATTTTCTAGTATAGTATTTTGATTGGGGTTTTGCAGAGATGTTGGATGCAGTATTAATCTATATGAATGTAGTCAATGGATATATTACAGGAGCAGAATATCAGCTTGATTCTGCATATGTCACTTCTTATTTAAGGAAGAATGATATTGAAGTTATTCAATATATAAATAAAGACATTAATAATTACCATGAATTGATTAATGATTTGTTCAATTATAAAACAGATACATACATTTTTTATATTAATGAATACAATTATTATATTTCAAAAGTCATAATCAATGGATTGAAATCTTGTATAAAAGATAATAAAATAATTGCTTTTGGACCAGTAAGTAAATATATAGGTCACAATCTTCTTGATGAAGTCATGGTTGATATATGCGTCTTACAAGAAGAACCAATGACAATTTACAATCTTATCAACAGTTGTAGTTTAGATCATATAGACAACATTATTTACAGAAAAGGAACTGAGATTGTTGAAAAGGGTATTAGATATTATGATTATACCCTAGATGATATTGGATTTCCCTATAGCAGTGGTTCTGTTCCAATAGAAGAAGTGGAGAACGTAGGATTGATTACATCAAAAGGATGTTACGGTAATTGTGCTTTTTGTTCTTATACGAAGAATAGGTATTTAACCCATAGTATTGAAGGCATCATTGATGAATTGAAATATATCAAAAAATACTTTGCCTATAGCAGTCTTAAAATCAATTTTTATGATGATTGCTTTTCCATAAGCAATAATAGAACCAAAGAATTATGCAAAGAGATAATCAAAAACAAAATAAAATATACATATTGGTGTTGTACAAGAGCAGATTTATTATCTGAAGAATTAATCAATCTAATGAGTGAAGCAAATTTCAGAAATATTGTGATTGGTCTTGAAACAGCATCAAACAAAGTTATGTCTAAGCTTGGTAAGGTAGTAGGTAGAGAGAATTCATCCCAATTCATTGAAAAGGTAAGAAAATCTTATAAAAAGTGTGAGGAGGTAGGAATTAATCCATATATAAGTATTAACTTTGGATTGCCTTTTGAAAAGTTAGAAGATACATTTAGGACTATAGATTATGTGAAAGATAAAAAGATGGACAATATAAGCGTATGTTTCATGACAAGTTTTCCCGGCAGCAGGATCTTTGAAAATAGTAGATTATATGATACCCACAAGGATATGTCACCCACAGTATTACCTTATAGAACTTATTATCATAATTATGATATGGGTAAAATTCATAATCTGCTGAAACAGAAAAATATACTTAATGATAGTTATATTGAGCAGTCAACTAGAAAAAGCAAAATAGTCAAAGATATCCTATATTATTATTCAGGAATACCTTTTAGTAATAGATATAGCAAGTTTAACAATGTATTTGTAAAAGATGATGCCAATGATTATTTGGATTTTATTGATAATAATATTAATATCAATGGAAGGATTATACGCAATAACAATAAGCTTTCATTAAGTAAGGATTATCGTTTCTGTGATGATAGAAAAAATATAAAATACTGTATCAAGGAGTATGATCATACTCTAGAAACAGCTTATAAATCAGATAAGTATGTACCATCAATCATCAGTACTAGAACCAAAGACAATATTACTAATATACAAATAGATAACTTATACAATAGTAAAAAGCTTAGTATCACAACAAGAAGTTTAAATAGCCTACAAGATTTGATAGAACTAGAAAACAATGTTATAGAAGTCATGAATAAAGGTTACTTCACAATTAATGATATTAAGAATGGAATTATTAATAATGCATGCATGTTCAGTGGAATCTGTACCTTAAATCAGTTTAATAGAGTAACTTTGTCAGATGAAAAGGTTAATCTTTGTATTAATCATGGACATGTAGGCTCAACTACTGATACTACCAATCAATTGGTAGATAACTTATCAAAACAAATGGAACAAAACAGTAGTGCTGAGTGTAGTAACTGTAAATTTTATAGTAAATGTTCTAAATGTACATTTTTACCACATTTCCTGAACCGTAAGATGTTTTGTGAACATGTTAGATGTAATCCAGGGCTTTGGCACTATCTTAGAATGAAAAATATATTGTATCACTATTACACCTTTAACCTATTTAATATTGAAGGTGAGGATAAGATAAGATTCACTATATGCAAAGATTGTAACCCCGGAGATTCATATTCCTTTAAGGATGAGGTAGTGATGTTTGAATATGACTATATATCCATTTTGTACAATTTAGAGAGTAATACTATGATATATTGTACAAAAGATGAACAAGATGCAGCTAAGTACTTAATGGGATTGAAGAAGGATATTTCGTTTAGTGATGAGCGTTATATAGATATAATACTGAAATTAGAAAAAAATAATATGCTGGTTGAGAGGTGAATATAAATGAAATACTTTGGATTCTGTAAAGAAATAAATGAGATAGGTTTATCTAATGTGTATGAAGAGGAAATATATTCTGGACATTTTGCCAAATTCTATGATACTAATGTAAACGATATATTTGATGTACCGTTATATGAGAAACTGGCAAGGGAATATGGTAATCATATTATGGAGTTTGCATGTGGCAGTGGTAGAATCCTAGTGGAACTATTGAAAAGAGGATATGATGTTGCTGGCTTGGATATATCTCAAGATATGTTGGAGATATTAGAAGAGAAATGTTCTAAGTTGGATCTAAAACCTACTCTTGTATGTGATGACATGCTTAGACATGTTTCATCATCCAAATATGATATTATTATTCTAGCAAGGATTACTATATGTTTATTGGTAGATGATGAGACAAGAATAAAATTATTCAATAATGTCTACAACAACCTGAGAGATGGAGGAGTATTCGTATTCAATTACTTGGATTGCCCAAAAGAAATTGAATTAGGAGAAAAAAGACCAACATTTTTATTTGACAAAGATAAAAAAGGTTATGCAATAATAAGCGAAAAAATATTAGAGGATAGATCAATAGTTAATATTTACAGTGAAACCAATATAGATGATAAAACTAAGAGATACATTACTTCAACATCCAAATATCTATTAAATAATAAAATGATTAGTAATATTATTGATCAAACAGCTTTCAAACATGAAAAAACATATACTTTGAATGCTGTTAATTATGAGACAGGTAAAATGAAATTTGTTGTCTTAAAAAAGTAAAGGAGCTATTGCTATGATAAAAGTAGAACATTTATCTAAACAGTTTGTTAAGAAGAAGAGACGGATTAATGTTATTAATGATTTTAATTATGAATTCCAGTCAGGGAAACTATATTTGATTAAAGGAGAATCGGGAAAGGGTAAAACCACTTTACTCACATTGCTGGCGTTTTTACAAAAAGAAGATGGTGGTAAAATTATTTTTAATGATATTATAGTCAGTAACCTGAAACAAGAAGAGAAATGTAATCTCCGTAGAAAAGAGATTGGTATAGTATTTCAGGATTACAATCTTTTTGATAATCTCACAGTAATGGACAATGTAGTTATTGTAGATGTGTTGAAAAACAAAATTGATAAAGAAGAACTCTATAATAAAGCAAAAGACATAATTGGAATACTTGGATTAGAAGATAGAATCAACCATTATCCATATGAACTATCTGGAGGAGAACAACAAAGAGTAGGTATTGCACGTGCTATACTCAAAAATCCATCTATTCTGATATGTGATGAACCTGTTTCTAATCTTGATAAAGATAATGCAGTCAACATTGTAGAATTCATTGATGGTTACTGTCATAACAAAAATAAAATTGTAATAGTGGCAAGTCATGATGATTATTTTGATGATTGTGCTGATTATGTAATCAATCTGTAGGGAGGGAAATAATATGAACAAAAAGATTTTCATGGATATTTATTTTGAGAAGAAAAGATTTCTAATAATATTTTTTGTTTTTCTTGTTCTACTTCTAACCTATGGAGGAGTACAATATCAAATAATTAAACAGCAGACTAAATCTGTTTTAACACCTGATATCAACCTTAAAGGTAAATCAAGCCAGGATGGAGTCTTCCATTATTGGTTATATCATGATGTGGATGGATTATCAGATGCATTGAAAGAACTATATGGAAAAGATATGAGCGTATATAAAACCATTACAAGAAATCTTTACTATATAGATGATCGTCTTACTTTTCAAAGTATATATTATGTAATTACCGGTGTTGAAGACAAATTCTTTCAACAAGAATTAAAGAATAGTGTTGCTAAAGGAAGGCTGCCAAGGAGTGGTGAGAAAGAAGTAATAATTGGTCCATATTCAGCTAAGGAATATAATCTAGGTATAGGTGATTTGGTGAATCTAAGTGTCACATTAGAGAAAGATATAGCTGATGTAGAACCTAATCAATATAAAGTAGTAGGTATATTGGACGACAATGTAGAGCAATTCAAATCTTCAATCATGCTTTCTATAGATACATATGAAACTTTGAATGATACAAAAGTAATAGAAAATGAAGTTCTAGTGTATTTTAAGAATAATGATAGCATTAATATCTACAAAGATACTATCTCTGAATTTACTAACATGATAGGAGAATATAATGTGGGAAGTACATCTTCCAATTTTAAATCTAATAATAATAAGCATAGGAATATAATAATAAATATTGTTATGATGCTTGTCAGCAACTTTATCATAGTTTTCTTATTGATATCGTATCTGATGAAAGGCTTATCCAAAAAGATAGGTTTGTTAAAAGCTCTAGGACTATCCAATAGATATATCAATAAAATCTTTGTAGGAGGATTATCTATAGTCGTAGGAGGAGTATTTGTCATTTCCATTTTATTAGTATCCTTGATCTTGAATGCAATGAATAGTAGTGCAACTAGTTTTTTGGGATATGAGATGAACATATATTCTATGGATACTGGAGTCATCATATATATGGCAGGGCTTTGCTTGTTTATTATAATCATCAAGTATGTACTGATTAAACTTAAGACATATAGAATATATCCTATGGAAGCTATGGTGAAGTAATTAAATAATATCTGATTGTAAATTGTTATAGGGGGAAAGCCTATGAAAAGAGATACAAAACTATTATTGGTCTTAACTGTGATATGTATATCATTTATTTTTGTATTCAATTTAATGAATAGACAGCATACGTCCAAAGCAGCGTTTGAGGAAGCTGTGGATTTTGGAAAGTACTCAGACAGTATATTTATACCTTTTGATGTCAAAAAAGATTCCATATTGAAATTTGAATGCAGTGCATCTGTAGAACAAGGGAATATTACAATACAGATTATTAATAAGGGAAATGAAATCCTATATACAAAAAGCGGAAGCAACTACGAGGATTCTGTGGATGTGAAGATACCAGAAGGTTTATGGTATTGTAATATTATTATTAACAATAGCAATTCTCCAGACGATATGGCTGAAAAAGGAACTTATAGTGTTTATGGAAAACTAAAATAATATAAATTATAACATGAGAACTCTTTAATTAAAATTATTGATTAAGGAGTTTTTTATTATGTATAAAGATAATTATTATATACCTCATTATTTTTGTTGAAAACATACATAATACTATGTCCAGTAAAATATATTATATTAATAATAAGATACACGAGATAAATTAACAACTTTATTTTTTTTAGCTGATTTTAGACAACTTATTACTAGATTTTATATAGGCATTAGCTATAAGTTAACTATCAATTAATAAAAAGAGATTGCGGGAGGTATTATTAATGAAGCAGTTAAAAAGATTGTTTTCAATTTTTTTAGTATTAGCCCTTACTGTATTAATGTTTGTAGGGTGCGGTAAAAAATCAACTGGTGACTGGAAGATAGGTATCATTACTGGTACAGTTGCTCAAAATGAAGAAGAATATAGGGCTGCACAGAGGACAAAAGAAGTATTCATGGAGAGATATGGCGAAGATAAAGTCATCCTTCAGACTTATCCAGAAAAATTCATGGATGAACAAGAAACTGTTATAGCCAATATAGCTGGTATTGCAGCTGATCCAAAAGTAAAGGCTCTTGTTATATGTCAAGCGGTTCCTGGTACATCAGCAGCAATAGACAAGGTTCTCGAAACAAGAGATGATCTGTTGATAATTGCTGCTACATCAGGAGAAGATCCTAACATGATAGCTGATAGAGCGGATCTATGTTTCCAAATGGATGAAGTTGGAATGGGTACAGCTATAGTTGAGCAGATAAAAAAACAGGGAGCCGAGACATTGGTTCATTATTCATTCCCAAGACATATGTCATATGCTCTACTTGCAGCAAGGAGAGACCTACTAAAGGAAAACTGTAAAAAAGAAGGTATAAAATTTGTTGACGCCACTGCTCCAGACCCAACTGGTGATGCAGGTATATCTGGTGCACAGCAATTCATCCTAGAAGATGTACCTAAAAAGATTAAGCAGCATGGAGAAGATACAGCTTTCTTCTCAACCAACTGTTCCATGCAGCCACCATTGATAAAATCCATATTACAACAACATGGAATATATCCTCAACCTTGTTGTCCTTCTCCATATCATGGATTTCCTTCTGCTCTACAAATTGAAATCCCAGAGGACAAAAAAGGCGATGCTAACTATGTTGTTGAACAAATAAGAAGAATCAATGCTGAAAACAATATGACAGGCAGAATGTCTACTTGGCCTGTTCCTGTTAATATGATGTTTATAGAAGCTGGTGCAGAGTATGCGTCACAATGGATTGAAGGAAAATTTAAGGATAAGATAGATAACGAAAAATTAAAAGAATGTTTTGTTGATTATACAAGTAATTATGGTGATGACATTGATATCAATGTTACTCTACTAGAAGAAAACGGTAAGAAATTCGATAATTATTTCTTAGTTCTTATAGACTATATAGACTTATAAAAACTATTACTTATATAGGTAGGAGCTGACTCATAATACATCTATCAAGAGTTTACCCATTAAAAGTATTATGAGACAGCTCTTTTTATTATCTAATTAAAAATATAGGAGGAGAACAATGGAATGTGATTATTTACTTGAAATGAAAAATATTAGTAAGAATTATTCAGGTAATCAGGTTCTAAAAGATGTAGAACTAAAAGTAAAGCCTGGAGAAATACATTGCTTAGTTGGAGAAAACGGAGCTGGTAAATCTACTTTGATGAATATACTTTTTGGAATGGGCGTAATTCATAATACAGGTGGATTTGAAGGAGAAGTATACTTTGAAGGAGAAAAAGTAGATGTGAAATCTCCAAAAGAAGCAATGCAGTTAGGTATTGGTATGGTACACCAAGAATTCATGTTGATTCCAGAATTCACTATAACAGAAAATATAAAATTGAATAGAGAAATCTTGAAAGACAATTTAGTAAGCCGTGCTCTAGGAGAAAAGCTAAAAACAGTAGATTTCAAAAGAATGAATAAAGATGCTAGAAAAGCTCTTGATACACTGGAAATAAATATTGATGAATGGATAAAAGTAGCTGGTTTACCTGTTGGACATATGCAATTCATTGAGATTGCAAGAGAGATTGATAAACAAAATGTAAAACTTCTTGTCTTTGATGAACCAACAGCTGTTTTAGCAGAAAGTGAAGCAAAAAATCTCTTAACAGCCATGAAGAAGATTGCTAATTCTGGAATTGCTATTCTTTTTATTACACATAGGCTTGATGAGGTTATATCCATAGCAGATAATGTCACTATTCTACGAGACGGAGTGAGAGTGTGTAATAAAAGAGCAGAAGAAACAGATGTCGGGGAATTGGCTGAACTTATGGTTGGAAGAAAGATAGATATACAAAATAAACAGGCTAGCAAAAATATCTCACAGGAAATTATACTGGATATCAAGAATTTATATGTTGATATGCCAGGAGAAAGAGTTAAAGGTATTGATTTACAGATACGTAAAGGTGAAATATTTGGAATAGGTGGACTTGCAGGTCAAGGAAAGATAGGGTTAGCCAACGGTATAATGGGTCTATATCCATCAAAAGGTGAAGTGCTCTATAACGGAGAAGAATTAAATATTAATGATACAAAAAATACATTAAAAAAAGGATTTGCTTTTGTATCTGAAAACAGAAAGAATGTTGGTTTGATTCTTGATGAATCCATTGAACTTAATATGATCTTTACTGCACTCAACATAAAAGAGCAGTTTTTGATTAATCTTGGATTATTTAAGCTAAAGAACTTCACTAAGATTAAAAAGTATTCAACGAAAAGGATAAAAGAACTGGATATTAGATGTACAAGTAGTAGACAGCATGTGGGAAGATTAAGTGGTGGGAATCAGCAAAAAGTATGTATTGCCAGAGCACTTACTCAAGAGCCGGATGTATTGTTTGTTTCAGAACCAACGAGAGGCATAGATATAGGTGCCAAGAAATTAGTTTTAGACCTTTTATTAAAACTTAATGAAGAGTTGGGAATGACTATCATCATGACTTCCTCTGAGTTAGCAGAAGTAAGAAGTATAGCAGATAGAATAGCCATTATAAGCGAGGGGAAATTAGCTGGAATATTGAAACCTTCCGATACTAATAAAAAATTTGGATTACTTATGTCAGGTATTCCATTAAACAAAATAATGGAAGAGGAGGCGTAACAATGAAGACGGTGATTAATAAAATTGGTATCCCCAGATTAATTATCTCTATTCTATTTATCATTGTATTAGTAGCTGCTAAGTTTCAAGGACTGCCTATGAGCATGCTGTTAACTGATATAATCAAAAGATTTGGTATGTATGGAATATTGGTATTAGCCATGGTTCCTTCAATTCAATCTGGTGTAGGACCTAATTTCGCCCTACCTATTGGAATTTTATGTGGATTGATGGGAGCAGTATTAAGCGTTGAATTCGGTTTTGTGGGGGTCGTTGCTTTGATTGCTGCAATATTATTCGCTATACCAATAGCACTACTGATTGGATATTTATATGGAAAGCTTCTTAATGTGGTAAAAGGTTCTGAAATGACTATAGCTACATATACAGGGTTTTCCATGGTTCAATTAATGTGTATAGCATGGATAGCCTTACCCTTCAGTAACAAGAAAATGGTTTGGCCTATAGGTAAAGGACTTAGAAACACATTTACATTAGATACCACTTTTGGTCATATATTGAATAATTTTTGGGATTTTCATATTGGTGGTGTACATATTCCTACAGGATTAATATTATTCTTCCTATTAATGTGCTTCTTGGTATTTCTGTTTACTAAGAGTAAAACAGGTATTGTTATTCTTGCAGCAGGTATGAATCCTAATTTTGCCGAGGCATCTGGCGTCAATATAAATAGAGGAAGGATCATAGCAAATATGCTGTCAACTGTTCTTGGAGCAATTGGTATAATCATATATTCCTCAAGCTACGGATTTGTACAACTATATGGCGCACCTCTTATGATGGCTTTTCCAGCTGTAGCAGCAATACTAATAGGTGGCGCAACTGCTAAAAGAGCAAAAATATCACATGTTATTATAGGGGTTCTACTATTCCAAGGACTATTAGCTAGTTCTATGCCTGTAGCTAATGAAATGTTTCCTGAAGGAAATGTCTCTGAGATGATAAGAATGGTAGTTCAGAATGGGATAATTCTATATGCTTTAACTAAGGTGAAAGGGGGTAAATATGTTGGCTAGATTCTTTAATAAAGCGTCAATCAAGCAGTTGGTTCTAAGTAATATTGTATCTATTATTTTTATTGCACTTTCACTTATTGGCATGATGTTATCAGAACTCAATTCAGTATATATCTTCAATGAATTGATAAATAGGATATCAAGAAACTCATTTCTGGTATTATCCTTGTTAATACCAATCCTAGCAGGTCTTGGACTTAACTTTGGATTAGTAATAGGAGCCATGGCAGGACAATTATCAATTATAGCAGTCACTTATTGGCAGGTAGAAGGGATTATAGGTTTTTTACTATGTATAATTTTGGCATTACCAATCTCCATATTGTTGGGATATTTGACTGGAAGATTATTCAATGCTACAAAAGGACAAGAAATGATTGCAGGGCTTATAGTCAGTTTCTTTGCTAATGGCTTATATCAATTCTTACTCCTTGTCATGGTGGGTACTGCTATTCCTATGAGTAATAATGTTATGATAAAACCTGATGGAATAGGCTTAAGGAATACCATAGCTCTCAATGGTGTTAATGGAAATGGAGGTATAAAATATGCTTTAGATGGAATCTTTCGGCTAAATTTATTCTATTTCATCATTATTCTAGCAGTATTATTAATTATTTATTCATTATATAATCTAGAGAGAATTAAAAAAGATAGAATAGTCAAGAAGTCAAAAGAAACTTATATAGTATATGTAGTGGCAAGTATAGTGTTGATAGTTATCAGTGTACTAATATTATTAGGGGACAATATGTACAAGAATCTCAAGATTCCACTTATTACATGGATTGTTATAGCTGTTTTATGCTTGTTCAACAAGCTCATAATGAGAACCAAGATTGGTCAGAACTTCAGAACAGTAGGTCACAGTCAGCATATTGCCAAGGTAGCCGGTATAAATGTTAATAGAACCAGAATACAAGCTGTAATAATCTCAACAGTCCTTGCTTCATGGGGACAAATAATATTCTTGCAGAATATAGGTACAATGAATACATACGGCAGTCATATGCAGGTTGCTATGTTCTCAATAGCAGCAATATTGATAGGTGGTGCTTCTGTAACCAATGCTAAGATTAGTCATGCAATTACTGGAGTTGTGTTGTTCCACATGATATTCATTGTTTCTCCAACAGCAGGTAAAGCACTATTTGGAGATGCTCAGATAGGCGAGTTCTTCAGAGCATTCGTAGTATACGGGGTAATAGGTGTATCACTTGGATTACATGCTTGGAAGAAGTATAAACTAGGTAAGATGTAAAAAACATTATAATAAGTAGATTATACAATAATGAAGGGGCGTCTCATAATACATTCAATATAAATAATGTATCATGAAACAGCCCCTAACTTAGAATTTGTTCGATGTATATATATTAATACTCCCTGCATCAAATTTTTTTCGAAAATATGTTTTAATAAAATTAACATAAAAGGTTCTTGTTAATGGTAACAGTAAACTGAATCCAAGCAAATCTGTTATGATCCCTGGAGTCACTAATAAAATACCGCCTATCAAAACACATAATCCGTGTAGTAGTTCATTACCAGGCATACGGCCACTATTACTTTCATATTGTATATTCTGAATTACAGCCCTTCCTTGGTGTTTAGCAAAATAAGCACCTATTATACCTGTAATGACTATTATAAGTAATGTAATGCCAGCAGATGTTATGTTAGCCAGCTTCAATAATATATATAACTCAACAAATGGTACTATTGTAAAGATTAAAAGTAATTTTCCAAATGTAAATTTCATTTTCAATCCCTCATTTCTTTCTTATTAGTATAAACCAAAATAATGAACAGTATATGAATAAATCTTGAATCCTTTATTAATTTAAGGTAATATTATCAATTTCCTATATTGTGAAGGTGTCTTGTTAAAATTCCTTTTGAATATTTTAGAAAAGTAAAATTGGTTACAGAACCCAAGTTTATTGGCAATATCATTGATGGTTAATTCTGTTTCCCTAAGGAGACTGCATGCTTCATCTAATCTTTTTTTCATAATATATTGCTGAGGAGTTATATTAAAATTCTTCTTGAACAGTCTCAGAAAATATATAGGGTTGAGATAAACTTTTCCTGCAATCTCTTCTAGAGTTAATGTCCTATCATAATTATTGTTAATAAAATCTATGGAAGGTTTCAGTTTTTCATATTCAACGTAGGATATGTTATCAACCAGTTCCTTCTGATTTTCCATCATATCTGATATCAAAAGAAGAATAAAAGAATTAATATAGATAGGCAAACTTAGAGGTGCTGTATCCAACACGTTGTTTCTAGCGCTTCTGGGATTATCAAATAACTCAGGAATACTTTTGTAGTTGATATTATCTACTATTTTGCTGCTTCTCTCCCAACAATAAACAGGAGGAAGGTAATCCAATATCTTATTCAAAAATAGTGAGCTAGGCAGAAAATGTATCCAATATACGTCCATATATTCAGGACAAATCTGTTCTTGAAGTTTATATCCATTAATAAAGTATACATTACCTTCAATAATATTATAGATATCATCATCTAACATGAGATTGACTTTTCCATGAACAGGAAAATATATCTTGTAACAATTATCTTTGGTGACCTTGGAACTCCATTTGGGGGAACAATTATTATATCCTCCACTTATAATTTTAATGTTAAGATTATCCACATAAACAACTCCTTAAGTCAATAATATGTATATATTGGTTTAGATTATTAATTCACAACCAGTTAAGTATATTATATTATTAGTATAAATAGCGAATTGCTAAAAGTCAATATTATATATATTAAGGAGGAGATTCATATGTTGCATGATCCAAGTCATCATACTATGCCACCTGTAGCACAAGAGATTGTACTCAAGGAGAAAGATAAAGAGGTATTAAGAAAACTTGGGGCAAGGATTGCAGAGATTTCATCTTTGCCAATACATAAAGAAAAAGCGGTATTATGGACGAAACTCAATGACCTTGATTCTGCTAGACCAATGGTATGGATTAACGAGATACCTTGGCATGAAATGAATGTGAATGATGAATTGACGTTACAATGTGAACATGAGTGGGCAAGAAATCTAGAGGATTCTCTAAGGAAGACTATTTATCAATGGAATCATATGCCAGGAGATATGATTGTAAATCCCTATATTGAATGTCCATTGGTTATTCACAGTACTGATTTTGGTATTAAAGAAGAAGTGGATGTCATAAAAACTGATGAAGCCAATGGAATATATTCAAGGCATTTCAAAATCCAGATAAAAGAACCTGAAGATATAGAAAAAATCAAATTGCCAAAAATAACTCATAATAAAGAAGCCACAGAATATGCTTATAAAGCTATGTGTGATATATTTGAAGGTATAATTCCTGTTAAGAAGGTGGGACAGACGCACATATGGTTTACCCCATGGGATTATCTAATCAGATGGTGGGGTGTGCAAGAAGCAATGATGGATTTGGTCATGAGACCAGATATGGTTCATGATGCAGTAGAAAAGATGGTTGATGCTTGGATGGTTGAATTAGACCAATTTGTAGAGCAGAATCTATTATCACTTGATTGTAATAATACAAGAATAGGTTCAGGCGGTTATGGTTATATAAGTACTCTTCCAGGCGAAGATTATGACCCTGATTATATAAAACCACATAATATGTGGGGATGTTCTAACGCACAGATATTCAGTGAAGTATCTCCCGAAATGCATTGGGATTTTGCCATAGAACATGATATGAGATGGTTAAGCAGATGGGGACATACTTATTATGGATGTTGTGAACCTCTAGATAGAAAGATGGGCCTCCTTAGAAAAATACCCAATCTTAGAAAACTATCTGTTAGTCCATGGTGTAATATTGATAGGATAATTGAAGAGGTGCAAACCGATTATGTTATGAGTAGAAAAGTAAATCCTGCAATATTTATTGAAAGTAATTGGTCCTTGAAACAAGCAGAAAAAGAAATAAGAGAGTTCATGGATAGAACAGAGAGAAAATGCCATGTAGAACTTATAATGAAGGATATATCTACAGTTAATTATCATCCAGAAAGACTATGGGAATGGGAAAAGATCGCTATGAGAATAGCTGAGGAATATAGTAATTAATAGATTGACGCTGTTTGGTTATGAAGCCATACAGCGTCAATCTACTTGCGGTTAATCTTCTATTAGAGGTAAATCAATGTAAACTGTTGTACCAACAGAAATAGTACTTTCATATCTAAGACCATATTGATTCCCAAAATATAGTTTTATTCTTTCATTAACATTATGTACGCCAATACCAGAACTAAGGCGTCCATCCGTTTTATAAGAAGGAGATAATATTTTGGTACAGGTTTCAGAGTCCATGCCTATACCGTCATCTGTTATTGTAATTAATAGTTTCGTATCATTGATACAGCAATGGATACTGATGTTACCTTTACCCCTTTTGTTTTTTATTCCATGATATATAGAATTCTCAACTATGGGTTGAAGGATAAGTTTTATGGTTTTATAACGTAATACTTCTGGTTTTACTGATACTGAGTAGTCAAATTTGTCAGTATACCTCATGCTTTGGATAAATAGGTAATTCCTGACATGTTCTATTTCAGAAGATAGATGTATGATATCATTACCTTTACTAAGGCTTATTCTAAAAAGTTTGGATAAGGATTCAGTCATAGGAACTATATTATCGTTTTTACTTTCTGCCATCCATATTATTGAATCAAGTGTATTATAAAGAAAATGAGGATTTATCTGAGCTTGAAGGGTTTTCAGTTCAAGCTTGCGTTTTTGTTCTTGGTCTGATATTACTTGCTGCATCAACTTTTCAATCTGAGATAACATACCATTGAAGCTAGAGGATAATATACCTATTTCATCTTTTGATTTTATATTTGACCTGATAGTAAGATTTCCTTCTGTAGCCTCAACCATACATTTTCGCAAGTTGAGTATTGGTTTTGTTATTGCAGTTGATAGGATATAGGTTATTACAAGTGCCAATATCAGAGATAATAGTCCCATGGAAAGAATAATGTTCTTAATATGCTCAGCATCCTCGGTAATAGATTTGTATGGAGTTGCAGCTACTATATACCAATTAGCGTTACTCATATATTTTGATACGATTTGATATTTTTCATCATATATTGTATCAGTAAAGATATTAATCTTATTATTAGTTAGTTTGGGTAATAGGTTGGTTACATCCTTCTCCAATGAAGTAAATTCTTTGCTGTTAGTAAGATTATTATCAGGTTGATAGATTATTTCTCCATTATCGTTGACTATGAATATGAATCCATTCTTATATAATATTTCTGATTCACAGAACTTCTTTAATTCTGATAGATTGACACTTATATGTATAACTCCTGTCTTTTTTAGTCCGTCATATCTTTGGATGGTTCTATTAACCGAGAATACATTGATTTCTGGAGTATGTAAGTACTCTTGTTTGTGAGGACCTGATATCTTAGGGGTTACGCCTGATTCTAATATGTTTTTGTACCATAACTGATTTTTATAATCATAATTGGTGTTAAGATCAAGGTGTGTGCTCTTGAAAACTGATAATTTATCATTATCAAAAATCAGTATAGAGTCAATGTCACTTCTAGAAGTTATGATATTCGATAGGAATTCCAGTGTACGCTGAAAACTATCAGATGAATCAATACTATAATAAGAATCATGTTTATTAAGGTATTTTTGGACATATTGATTATAAGCAATTATATTAGAAATATACTTGAGCTGATAGATGTACTCATCCAGATTGACAACAAGTGATGAAGTAACTTTCTTGGAATAATCAATATTGTTATTAAGGAGCTTAGTATTATATTTGCTAAGCGCAAAGATGAGTGTTGAACTGATTAATGAAATAATAACCAAAGAAAAAGATAATAGTATTTTAGTACGTATACTGATATGTCTTATTTTTTCAAGATATTTTTTAGTTATTACCATTACTATTCCTCCAAGGATTTTCTATAGTCAGTAGGTGATTTGCCAGTGTATTTTCTAAAGGAAACACTAAAATAATGAGGGTTGGAAAATCCAACTAGATGAGCTATCTCATAAGTCTTGAAATTAGTTGATTTTATTAAATGTATAGCTTTATCCATTCTCTTATTAATCAAGTAGGTCTTAAAATTGATTCCAGTTTCTTTCTTAAACAGAGAACTTAAGTAAACGGAACTTACAGAGGCATAATCAGCAGCTGAGTTAAGGGAAAGTTCTTCTTGTTCATAATTGTTGTCGATATAGTCTTTTACTTTTGCTATGATATTATAATTACTATTGTTTCTGGTTAAAGCCAATTTCTCAGATGCTTGTATACAAAAAGATTGAACGTTTGCAACAATGGCATCTATTGTGTCCATTTTTTCAATAGTATCATATAGAGATATTCCTTCTTCCCATGTAGAGGAAGAAACATCACTGGTTTTAACTACTACTTTCAGGATGCTTGTAATTATTTCTATAAATATGAGCTTGATATTAACCCATGTGAGGGTTTCTTGATTTTTTAATAAAGTAGATATGTTGGATAATGTCTGTTTGATGCTATTTACTTCACCAGCTTTTATTGCTTCCAATAAATATCCGCTGGTATCAAAAGGATAATAGAATTCTGGTTGAATATAATCCAGGTCGTTTATATCATAGGTATTATTCTTTCCTAATGTATACTTACATTCAAGTGCTGATAAAGCTTCTGTATAAGATGAAAAGAGCCTGTAGATACTGTCTACGGTAATTCCTATTGAAGAGGTTAAAGGTATGTTAAGATGATAATTAACGTTGTTTTGTATTACTTGAAGGGTAACTGATATGATACTGCGATTTTCCATAGGGCTCAAATATTGACTGCTGTTAAAAACAATTATGATTCTATTATTATTATCAGAAAACACATAATAGCTTTTTCCTATTGTATCGTAGATTATATTTTTTACTGCAAAATAGTATATCTCAGAATCTTTGGGAAGGATACTATTCAGATCTGGTTCTACTACACATATTGTATATGGTGCAAGGTTGAGTTCTATTCCAAGGGAATATAGTCGATCGATAATCCTGTCATTATTGCCAGGAGTACATATGAGCATATTCAATAATCGTTCTCTTAATAAAGGAAGACTTTGATGCAGTTGGGTTTTCATTTTTGTCAAGTAATTACGCTGGTCATTTTCTAGATTGATTTCTTTGCATAGTTGAGCAATTTTATTATATAGAGTTTTTGCACCTATTGGTTTCAAGATATAGTCTTTTACCCCAAGAGCTATGGCATCTTGAGCTAATTCAAATTCATCATAGCCGCTTAAAATTACTATATAGGATGTAGGAAGATATTTTCTGACTTGTTTGGTTAATTCAAGACCATCCATAAAAGGCATTTTGATATCTGTTAGTATAAGATTAGGTTTTTTGTCTAATGCTATCTCTAGAGCTTGTTCTCCGTCTTCAGCTTCATATACTTCAGTGAAACCAAGAGAATGCCAATCAATGATAGTACTTATAGAGGAACGAACCAATTTTTCATCATCGACAATTAAAAGTTTATACATATATGCCCCACCTTTTTGTCTTAGTTTTAAGAACTTAAAAAAAGCATATCATCATATAGTTAAAAAATCAATATGCTTACGAGTATTGTTAATAAATGGACCAAAACATCTTAAGAAATTGAATTAACTTTTTCTTGTAAGGGAATTATAATGTATCTATCGTAAGTGATGTGCTAATATTAACAATAACAATACTTTTAAGGAGGAGTTTTTTGAAAAAATTATTAGCACTTGTTATAACAATCTTTCTTTCAGTTACTTTATTTAATGGTTGTAAATATAATGATGATATCTACAAAAACGATAACAATTTTTCTCAAAATAATCAATCAGTAAATGATGGTAATGCAGATTTGCAGGTTGATATATCAAATTTGAAGTCCTATGATGGACAGTTACTTATTTATCCAACAAAAATAAAAGAAATACCCGAAAGACCTACTAATCCTGAATTATTGCCTTTAGCTGATCCTATGCATTGGTATGATATTAGATTTCCTGGGTGGGTACAAGACAAAATTAATATACCATCGTCACCTTCTGATGGAGCTAAGGGTAAGAAAATATATGTAATCGTCACTAGTGAACATCCTTATTGGACAGCTGTTGGCATTGGAGCTAAAAAGGTAGCAGATGCATATGGGATAGATTTTAGAATGTTAAATCCAAATGGAGATATATCAAAGCAGAATCAATTAATAGATGATGCAATAAATGATGGCGCTGACATGATCATATTAGCTGCCATTGATAAAAAAGAAGCTGTATCTCAAGCTATAAGAATCAATGAAAAAGGTATTCCACTAATCTTTTTCAATACACTGCCAGAATCTCAAGCGTTAAAGTATTGTCTTGCATGGACTGGACCAGATGATTGGGGAAACTTTCGTATGTTAGCAAGGGTTATGGCTGATGAATTGGACAAAGAAGGTGGTGTCTGTTATCTAAGGCATACACCAGTAGGCGGTTCGCCGTATTATGCAAGGAATTGGGGACCTATTACGGAGTTTAGGGAGTATGCACCTGATATTAAGTCACTTGATAGTAAGGATTGTGATTTTGATTATGATATGTCCAAGGAAATAGTAATTAAGTGGATTGATGAATATGGTGAAGAATTAAAAGGTATTGTTTGTAGTGATGATTCTATACAAGCAATCGGTGCTATTGATGCCTGTAAGGAAACAGGAAGAAGTGACATAGTCATTGTAGCATCAGGTAATGGGAAAAATGGAATGGATGCGGTTAAGAAAGGGGATTTGTTCGCTATAACCTATCAATCAGCAGAAGCAGATGGGGCACTTCCTATAAAGGTTGCAGCTGATTGGTTTAATGGAAAGATGATAAATAATATCTATTATCTATCTAGTAACATCATAACTGAAGAAAATGTAGATAAATATATGCCTGCTCAATGGTAAGGGAGGGATTTTATGACTTCAAAGGAAAGAGGATTAGCACCAATTAAGAATAAGACTATGGATAGATTTCCTATGTGGTATGGTGGTGACCCGAAGACCACTGAAAATATTGTTGCAGCTCTAGGGGCAAAAGATGAAAATGAAGCATTGTACGATATATTAGATATTGATTATAAAACTATCAGACCTGAATATGTTGGTAAGCCTTATAAGACATACGAAGATGGAAGTTTTGATACTGATTGGGGTATACGAAGAGCAGGGCTTCATTACGGGCAAGCAATTACACATCCTCTAGCATACGCTAGGTCCGTTAAAGACATCATGGATTATCCTTTTCCTGATATTGATGATTATGATTGTAAAATCACTGAAAAGCAATTGCGTGATGCAGAAGGATATACAATCATTGGTGGAACTTGGTCTCCTTTTTTTCATGATGCTACTGAATTGATTGGTATGGAAGATTTTTTTATCAAAATGTACACAGATGAAAAGGTTATAGACACTCTTGTTGGAAAATGTTTCGATTTCTATTACGAATTAACCAAAAGAAGCTTTGAACAAAATCCTGGAGTGATTGATATGTTTTTCATGGGTAATGATTTCGGAACACAACGTTCATTATTATTATCTCCAGAGATGTGGAGAAAATATTTTAAACCTAGGATAAGGAAAATAGTTGATTTAGCCCATAGTAATAATGCGGTAACTGCTGTTCACTCCTGTGGAGCAATAAGAAAACTTATTCCAGATTTAATAGATGTTGGTTTTGATGCAGTTAATCCTATACAGGTTAATGCTTCTGATATGGACCCGCAAGAATTGATGAATGAATTTGGTAATGATATAACCTTTTTTGGTGGTATTGATGAGAATGATATCCTATTAAATCAATCCGAAGAGAGAGTTAGAGAAGAAACAAAAAGGATAATTGATATATTAGGCAGTAAAGGTAAATATATTGTTGCAGCTTCTCATGATTATCTATTACCGGAAGTTCCAGCAAAAAATATAATCGCCATGTTTGATGAAGCAAAAAAATATGGTTTGGGAGAATTCGGCAGGATAAGTTAATTAAATATAAGAAAGTGGGGATACGTTTTGGCAGGCAAAGTAGCACTAGAAGTTAAAAATGTCAGTAAAAGATTTCCTGGAACTCTTGCTGTAGATAATGTCAGCGTTGAATTTCACCAAGGTGAAGTGCATGCTCTTATGGGTGAAAATGGAGCAGGAAAATCAACTCTGATGAAAATGATTGCAGGTTCTTATAATGATTATACTGGTGATATCTTGATAGATGGAGAGGAAAAATTACTTCATACTCCATCAATATCCAAGAAAAATGGCATTGGTATGATATATCAGGAATTAAGTCTAGCAAGACCTATTAGTATTGCTGAAAATATTCTAGTAGGAAGATTACCAGTTAAATACGGAGTCGTTCTTGACAAAAATAAAATGATAAAGGAAGCCAAGAAATGTTTGGCAACTGTAAAATTGGAAAGTCTAGATCCAGAGAAGAATATATCAGAAATAAGTCAACACCAGGCTCAACTAGTCGAAATTGCAAAAGTAATGGGGAATAACCCTAATATACTAGTATTTGATGAGCCCACATCTGCATTATCGAGAGAAGAAGTAGAGATGTTATTTAATATTATCACTGACTTGAAGAATAAGGGTATGGCGATTATATATATTTCTCATCATATTCCAGAAATATTCAGGATAGCTGATAGAGTCACTGTAATGAGGGATGGAAAGAAAATTGATACAAGAAGTATAGATGATGTTAAACCAGAAGAACTTGTTCAGATGATGGTAGGAAAAACAATAGACAAATTCTACAGTAAGAGAAAAGGTAAAATAGGTGATACTTATCTAGAAGTACAGGATTTGACTAGATATGGGTTTGTACATAATATTTCGTTTAAGGCAAGAAAAGGTGAAATCCTAGGGTTTATGGGATTGTCTGGAGCAGGACGTACGGAGCTTGCCAGATGTATAGTTGGTATTGACCCCATAGATAAAGGGAAAGTGATAAAAGATGGAGAAGATGTGACACCAAAAAATTATGATGACGGTATTAACAAAGGATTCGCATATCTATCAGAGGATAGAAAATCACAAGGGCTATTTCTTAGGTTGACCAATGAAGAAAATATATTATCAGCTCTGATTCCTGAATATTCTAGGAGTGGTATTTATAAAAAAAGTAATGCAGGCAATATTGTTATGGAGCAGATTGAAAAGTTGAAGGTTAGCCCTCCAAATCCTAAAGTTGGAGTTGGAAGTTTATCAGGTGGTAATCAACAGAAAATATTATTAGGGAAATGGCTTGCCACTGAACCTGATGTTCTGATACTGGATGAACCAACACGAGGTGTAGATGTTGGTGCTAAACAAGTAATTCATGATGTAGTTACTCAGTTAGCGGATAATGGAACAACAGTATTATTAATGACTTCAGATCTACCAGAACTTGTTGGATTATCTGATAGGGCTTATGTAATTAGGGGCGGACATATGATCGGAGAAATAGGTAAAGAAAAATTGACTGAAGAAACAGCACTGCTTGCAGCCAATGGGGAAGGGAGTGTATGCGATGTCTGCTAAGGATAATACAGTTTTGGTAAAATCACGATTCAATGATGTTGATGATAAAAATGGTATCAGTAAGTTATTTGACAAAGCAGGTGTATATGTAATAGCTCTATTATTGATTATTCTAGGAATCATTGTGTCACCTACCAAGTTTTTGACACCGGATAATATGTTGAATATTCTAAGAGCAGTTGGAATGTTGGGTATTACAGCTTGTGGATTATCTTTTGTAATCTATAGTTCACAAATGGCAGATATGAGTGTACCGTCAGCTATGGCATTCTCAGGTATAATAACTGTACAGTTTTTGCATTTTGGACTTGTTCCTGCGCTGATTCTTGGAATAATGTTTGGAATGCTCATAGGCTTGGTTAATGGAATTGTTGTAGGTTATTTTAGAGCTAATGCAATCTTATGGACTCTGGCGATGCAATTTGGTATGGAAGGGATTATGAGATATGTATGGTCTGGTAATCAATTATACCCTGATTTGGAGCCGGGTACATCAGGAGCGGCTTTCGTTAATATCTTTAGAATGAAAGTAGGACCTGTGCCACTACTAATCATTGTCATGATTGTTTTATACATAATTGCCAATATTGTCATGAAGAAGACAAAATTCGGTAATCAACTGAAACTGGTCGGTTCTGCATATGATGTTGCCAAATGTACTGGTATAAATGTAAGGAGAACTGTATTGTATGCGTTCTTAATAAGTTCATTTACTGCTTCTGTGGCAGGTATATTCATTACTTCTATGAATAAGCTTGGAGTATTCTATCTAGGAGAAGGGTATGACTTCAAGAGTGTTACAGCTATCGTAATAGGTGGTATGGCATTATCAGGTGGTAGAGGAAATATATGGGGCGTACTTGGTGGTGTGCTGGTAATGGGATTGTTGAATAACATACTTACATTCATAGGTATCCCTACAGCAGTACAGAATGTATTTGTTGGACTGGTATTCATTGCAGTTGTTGCTCTACATACATATAAGTTAAGGAAGGTGGGTAAAGACTATGCATAAAAGTAAGAATATTATTTCACTTATTGACCAAAATAGAGCGATATTATTGCTTATATTATTAACTTGCTTCTCAGCAATATTTGCTCCTAATTTTGCCAATAGAATGAATTTATCCACTATATTGATTTCTGGATGTATGTTAGCTATCATCTCAGTTGGATTCACATTAGTATTCATTTTGGCACAAATAGATCTATCAATTGGTGCAACAGCTCAATTCTGCGGTATGTTGTGTGTCGGACTACAACCTGAATTAGGTTGGACCTTGAGTCTGATCATTGCTGTTTTGGCGGGTGCATTGATCGGATTATTCAACGGAATAGTAGTAGTAAAGTTCAAGATACACTCTTTTATAGCAACCATAGGTACTATGACTATAATTAGAGGAATACTCCATCTATATAGCGATGGAGGAACTAAAAGCATTGACAATTATTCATTAGGTGAATTCTTAGAAACAGGACAATTCCCCATATGGTTCATTATCATAGTTATCGGGGCCATAATACTATTTGTTGTTTTAAGCAGACCTGATGTGAAAACAATAAAAGGAATAACTACCATAGTAGTTCCAGCAGTATTTATTATCTTATGGTTAACAACAAAGCTATTCTCGCCTATAGTAATCATAACATTCATCATTATTTCAATAGGTATATTCTTGGTTGACCATACTAGATTTGGAAAAGGATTCTATGTAGTGGGTGGTAATCCTGAAACTGCTTGGTTAGCTGGAATAAACAAGGATATGTACATAATACTAGGTTTTGTGATATGTGGTATAACTGCCTCTTTGGCTGGTTCAATATTCGCAATGAGATTAAGCTCAATGACTGCTAGATTCATATTTGCTCAAAAAGCTCTCATGACATCTCTTGCAGCAGTAATAATCGGAGGTACACAATTAACTGGAGGCAAAGGAAATATACTGAAAAGTTATTTTGGCGTACTGATGTTTCAAGTGCTATTCAACATGATAGGCTGTTTTGGTCTTGGCTTTGAGATTCAGATATTCATTAATGGGCTAATTCTTGCAGTAGTGGTTTTCTATGAAGCTTACACAAACTATAGACACGAATTGTTAAAAGGACAGAGGCCTGAATTATTGAAAGAAGCACAGAGTATACGGTAGTAGGTAATAAAATAAAATTATAAATACTAGGAGGGTTACATTATGTTTAAAAAGTGTTTTAGTGTTATTTTAGTTATGAGTTTACTAGTTACTTTGTTTGTAGGGTGTGGTTCTAAGGAAAAAGAGGAAAAGGTAGAGAAGACAGATAGTGATAAGGCTTCCGTAAGTGACAATACTAATGAAAAATCCAACTTGGATAAATCAAAAGAAATTGATGTGTTCTCAATTATAGGTAGTGACGGTCAACCATTGATTCTTCCTACAGAGAAAAAAGAAGTACCAGATCGACCAGAAGACCCAAAAGCTTTGGCAGAAGAAGATGCAGGACATTGGTGGGACATTGAATACGCAGGTTGGACTACAAAAAAAGAGAATCTACCAAAGTCACCTGCAGATGGTGCTATTGGTAAAAAAGTTGTACTTCTAAAAGCAGGAGACCATCCATACTGGACAGCGTATGTTAATGGTTTTACTCAGATAGCAGAAGCTTATGATATTGAAGTGAAAATACTAAATGGTAACTGGAACATGGATTTACAATCTCAACAAGTAGACCAAGCGATTAATGAAAAGCCGGATGCTGTTATATTTGCACCTGTTGACGCTACAGCTTGTGCGCCACTCATGAGAAAAATCAATCAAGCAGGTATACCAATAATAGCTTCCAATACAATACCAGCAGAGGCAGCTATGAAATATTGTACAGCATGGACTGGACCAGACGATTGGGGACAATTTAGAATGTTGGCTAAATATTTTGCTGATGAAATGGGGAAAGAAGGGGGATATGCCATAGTAAGACATATGCCTGGTTCATCACCATATTTCGCTAGAACATTTGCACCAATAACTGAATTGGTTGATTATGCACCAGACATGAAATTACTAGCTATGGATACTGCTAATCTAGAAGCAGAAGCAACAATGCAGCTTGTATCTGACTGGATTACTAAATACGGAGATGAATTAAAAGGATTAATCCTTGCAGGTGACGGATTCAGTATGACAGGTACAGAAGAAGCTCTAAAAAATGCAGGAAGAGAAGATATCGTAGTCGTTGCAGCAGGAAATAGTAAGACTGGTATGGATGCAGTTAAAAATGGAGTATGTTCAGGTATTACATATCAATCAGCTGAGGGAGATGGAGCTATAGCATTATTTACAGCAGTTAGATATTTTAATGGAGAAGAGATGGACCCAGTTGCTTATCTGCCAAGACATATTATTACAGCAGATGATGTAGACAACTATATGCCAGCTCAATGGTAAAATAATAGAAATAGGAGGGGCTGTCTTACTATTCCATGTAAGACAGCCTCGTACCTTAGTTAAATGAGGAGGATATGAGATTATGGAGAAAAATGATGTTGTTCTTAAGAAGTTGGATAGGATCAAAAATGCAGCAAAGTTCAGTGATAAGTGCGATAAAATACCAGTTGGAGAATTTTTTTGGACAGGATTCAAAAATAAGTGTATCGATAAATGGGGAAAAGACTTCGATCCATACCTGTTTTTTGATTTAGATTATATACCTATTACTCCAAATATGGACCCTCATATAAAATCATTTGAGGTAGTTCAGCAAAATGGTGAGGACATATATATTAGAACGGGGTTTGAAGCTATTATCCACAGATCAGGAGACATTGTAATGCCCCATTATGACAGCTTTTCCATAAAAGAACCAGAAGAAATGGCTAAGTTCACTTTTGATGACCCTGCTGACAAAAGAAGATTCAATAATGCTTCTGATGACCAGATTAACGGTGTTGGAGATGTTCTTTTAAGGGATATACCTGCTTGGTCTGAACGTGTAGATGCCTATGTGGATAAACTGCCAGTGTTTGGTTCTGTTTGTGAAGGTTATGAATATGTTTGGAGAATAGTTGGGACAGAAAACTCATTGATGTGGATGTTAGCTGAGCCAGAATCATTTGGAGATTTCATGAAAAGAATAGGGGAATTCCTAGTAGGATTCACAAAAGCTCAGATAGAAGAAGGTAATGGAAGACTTTCCGGAATGATAATATGGGGAGATGTCGCTTATCGTAATGGTATGTTGTTCAGCCCAGAAGCATGGAGAAAATATTTTAAACCTATAACTAAACAATTGATAGATATATGTCATGCCAATGACTTGCCTGTTATTTATCATGGATGTGGTAATGCTTCTATCATCTATGAGGATATGATTGAATTAGGGTTGGATTTTTATAATCCTCTTGAAGCTAAGGCTGATCTTGATGTTGTTGAATTAGAAAAAGAATATAGGGGCAGGTTAGGTTTTTGTGGAAATATTGACATGAGAGTCTTAGAGAGAAATAACCTTGATGAGATTAAACGTGAAGTTCTATATAAGATGCAGGCTGCCAATACAGGTGGATGGATTTTTCAATCAGACCATTCAATCAGTAATGATGTGGAACCAGAGAGTTATCATCATGCGCTGAAAGTAGTTAGAGAATATGGAGAATACCCACTTGATTTAGATAAGATAAATACTGAAATAAAGAGGTTGGATGAAAAGCTTAACAGTAATTAGGAAAGGTTGATACTATGAAAAGGTATGGTTCTGTAATAAAAGTAAGATCAGAAAAATTGGATGAGTATAAAAAGCTACATAGAAATGTATGGTCAGATGTATTGAAGATGATAAAAGATTGCAATATAGATAATTATTCCATTTATTATAAAGACGGATATCTGTTCAGCTATTATGAATATACTGGAGATAACTATGAAGAGGATATGGCTAAGATGGCAGCTGATTCTGTCACACAGAAATGGTGGGAACTATGTAAACCATGCCAAGAGCCTTTGGAGACGAGGGAAAAAGGAGAATGGTGGGCTGATATGGAAGAAGTATTCCATCAGGATTAATATTAGGGAGGTGGCAGAATGACTTCTAGAGAGAGAATATTAGCGGCAATAAACCATAAACAACCAGACAAAGTACCAGTAGATCTAGGAGCTACACCTAGCTCTAATATTTCTGCGATAGCATATAATAATCTGAAGAAGAAACTAAATATAAAAAAGGGTCAAACAAGAGTATATGATGTTGTACAACAAGTAGTTATTCCAGAAGATGATATTATTGATAGATTCTCTGTAGATGTTGTTGACTTAGGTAGAGTCTACAACAACAAAGATGAAGATTGGTATGATTATACACTGGCTGATGGTTCAACTGCACAATATCCTAAGTGGTTTCAACCTAAGAAAGAGGTTGATGGTAGTTATACAGCATACCATTCAGATGGGACACTAGTTGCAAAAATGCCTCAAGGAGCAACTTTTTTTGACCAGACCATCTTTCCATATATTGATGGATATCCAGATAATTATAAAGATATAGATAAAGCAATGGATAAGGTTCTATGGTCATATCTGGTTCATAGTCCTTGGGATCATGCTGGGCAACCTGATTTTTGGGAGAATCTAAGAAAAAAAGCAATAGACTTACGAAATTCTACTGACAAAGCCATAATGATAGTATGTGGATGTAATTTACTGGAATGGGGTACTTTCCTTAGACGTATTGATAATTTCCTCATGGATTGTTATATAGATCAAGTCAATGTTGAAAAACTATTGGATAAATTAATGGAAATACATCTTAATACACTAGAAAAAGTATGTGAGTCTGTTGGAGACATAGTGGATATATTGCGTTTTGGAGATGACTTAGGAATGGACAGTGGACCATTGATAGGACCAGACGTCTACAGAAAGTTGTTCAAACCTAGACATACCATGTTGTGTGAATATGTGCATAAACATAGTAATATGAAAACATTCTTGCATTCATGTGGTTCCATATATTCACTTCTTCCAGATTTGATTGAAGCTGGATATGATGTAATCAATCCAGTACAAACAACAGCTAATGGAATGGATCCTGCTATCCTCAAAAAAGAATTCGGAAAAGATATTACTTTTTGGGGTGGTGGCTGTAATACAAGATGGGTGCTTAATAGAGGAACACCAGAAGAAGTTAGAAAACATGTACTTAGCAATCTAGAGATATTTTCACCAGATGGGGGTTTTGTATTCAATCAAGAACATAATATAATGCCAGATGTGCCACCTGAAAATATCATTGCCATGTTTAACGCAGTCAAAGAATTCAATGGAGATATTTAAGTTAATAAAATATAAAGAGCTGTTTCGTATTATAAAAAATATAATATGAAACAGCTTTTTTATACAATATTATTAGTCCAATAATAAAGGATTTTGGAAATAAAGGGTAATTCTTGACAAAAAATTCTAGTTACTTTAATATATATCTGTAATTAATAAAAACTATTTGGACAAATATGAAAAATAGTGGATATTGAACAAAGGAATATGTACTAAAGTATATACTATGTCCTAAAAATCACAAAAAGATAAGGGGTGACTTATGAAATTTCGTGCAAAAATTATCCTTAGTATTATTTCTATTACAGTTATAATATCAATCGTGACTTCAATAATCTATTACAAGAAAACTGCTGTCGCTATAGAAAATAATTATAGAAGTACGATATCTGAGAATATCACTACCAAGGTTCTGGAATTTGATGATATCATGCGGAAAATGTATTATACGTCTGTAGAGGCAAGCTGTGATCTAGAATTGATAGGATTGATAAGGGAGCAATATGGAGGGAAAGATAGACTTCTAGCAATGAATATATTATTGAACAAATATAAAATGTCCAGTGATAATATTGATTCCATATATGTCTATTTACCAAAAAACAATAAAGTAGTCAAATCTCAAGAGTATAAAGCTGTTATAGATATTGATGAAACAAAAGACTACCAATGGTTAAGCAAGATCAATGATTTTGAACAAAATTTTAGTCCAATATATATTGAAGATGATATTGGGTCTGTTAACAAATTTCTATTTACATATTCAAAGCCAATCAAAGATCCGGATACAAATGAAATAATAGGTGAAATTGCTTTTAATATGGATGAGCGAATCGTTTATTTTTCATGTCTTGATAGTATCAATAGTTCTCTTAATATTACCACAGAAATAGTTAATAAGGATAATGTTGTTGTATCCAGTGAATTATTATCAAAGCTGGGTAAAGAGATTTGTTTTCCTTCAGAAGCTAGGAAAAATTATCAAAGGATTATTGCACCATTTACAGGTTATAGTTTTGTTAGTGATTTGAATGTAGAAGCTCTAACTAAAGATATCACAGATGTAAGGAATTATATTATTATAGCAGCAGTAATAACTATGCTTATTTCTGTTTGTTTGGCACTTTTCATGTCAAATAGGTTATATGTTCCAGTTAAAAATTTGAAAATAGCTATGAGAAAGCTTAGTGAAGGGGATTTAACAGCAAGAGCTACAGTCAGCGGTAATGATGAGATATCAATATTAAGCAGTAGATTCAATAATATGGCGAATAAGATGGAAAGATTAATCGATGAATTAGTAACTGAAAAATTATTAAAAAGAGAAGCAGAACTTGAAGCTCTACAATATCAGATAACACCACATTTCATGTATAATACTCTCAATTCCATTAAATGTGCCGCTTTTTTGCAGGAAGCTTATGAGATAGTAGACCTGTTAGATGCTTTCATTGAATTATTGCAATCAACAATTAGTAAAAAAGGTGCTTTTATTACACTTGAAGACGAATTGAATCTTGTTAGTAATTATGTATTATTACAACGTTTCAGATACAAGGACAGCTTTACAGTTAACTACGAAATCGAACCTAATGTAAAGAAGCTGTTTGTTCCTAGGCTCATATTGCAACCGTTAGTGGAAAACAGTATTTATCATGGATTAGATACCAAGACGGATAAGAATAGAATTATTATAAGTGCAACTAGAACTAATGACGAATTAATACTTAGTGTAAAAGACAACGGAAAAGGTATGACTGAAATTGAAAAAAACAATATATTTAAGAGAAAAAAAGGCAAGAAAGAAAAATTTAACTGTATTGGCATTAGCAATATCAAGGATAGAATTAAGCTATATTATGGAGAATACGGTAGTATTTCCTACTTAAGCAGGATAGGTGAAGGAACAGATGTTATGATAATCATACCGGCAACTAAGGTAAAGGAGAAGTATATGATAAGAGAGGATGAAAAATCATAAGGAAAATAATATTTGTCATCATGATACTATTATTATGTGGATGTAATTCTAATATAAATCATAAGAATTATTCAGAAAACAATCAAGACAAATACAAGATTGGTGTAGTGTTGAAAGCTATGGACAGCGAATATTGCTTATCTCTAAAATCTGGTATAGAGAAGGCGGCAGATGAATTGGATGTAGAGGTTTTGATTGTTCATCCCCAAACAGAAAAAGATGTGAGACAGCAAAAAATTCTAATAAATGATATGCTTAATAGTGATGTGGATGCAATGATAGTTGTTCCTTGCGACTCATATTACTCAGAGTATATGGAGATTGCAAAAGAGAAGGATATACCTGTATTCTCAATGGATACAGATATCTACGGAGAAGATGAAATATATATTGGTTCCAATAACTTATTAATTGGTAAATTAGCGGGTGAGTATATGAATGATCGGTTAGAGGGTAGAGGTTCAGTTGCAATATTGACAGGTACATTGATACAATCACCTCATATAGAAAGACTTAAGGGTTTCAAAGATTATATTGAGTTAAATACAGATATAGAAATTGTCTATGAAAAAGAGGCTTATTGTAGTTTTTTGGATTCGGTACAAAAAACAAAAGAAATACTAGACAAATTTCCTGATATTGATGGTGTTTTCTGTACTAATGCAACTATGACACTAGGTGTCATGGATAGATTAGAATTCTTGAAGCTGGATGAGCCCATATCAATTATTGGGGTAGATACTCAGACAGATAGTATTCGGAAAATAATAGATGGTAAGATAACAGGAATGGTCTCACAAAATGGATATGAGATTGCCAACGAGACTGTACATACAGTTGTAAGATATCTCAACGGAGAAAAGATAGAAAAGAATATTTACATAGACAGTGAATTCATTAGGAAAGACAATGCTGAAAATTATTTGAAAACAAACAATTAGAAGAGGGTGAAGAGTATGATTAGGACATTAATAGTGGATGATGATTATTTGGTTCGCATGTTCTTATTAGCGGTGACAGATTGGGAAAAAGAGGGTTTTATGATTGTAGATGATGTACAAGATGGAGAACAAGCATTGGAAAAGGTAGAAAGCCTTGAGCCAGAGTTAATCATAACGGATATCAGTATGCCTGTTATGGATGGTATTTCTCTTATTAAGGAGATTAGGAGAAGAGAAATTCAATGTAAGATTATAGTGTTAAGTTGTCACGATGATTTTGATTATGTAAAAGAGGCGTTAAAGCAAGGTGCAGATGATTATATATTGAAGAATGCTTTTAATAAAAAGAATATAGATGATATACTTAGTACACTAAGGAAAAAAGTTGATGAAGGAAGAGAGGAAGCCAAGGAAAAAAAGAAATTATTGCAATTGGCTGACTTAGGTAGTAACGAACTGAAGAAAAAGTTCCTATACAATGTGATAAATAATAAATATGATTATAATCAATTGAAACAAAAATGTATGAATAATGATATTGATCTATCTCTACTTAAAACGGCTGTTCTTGAAATCAAGATATTAAAAACTTATGAACCCAATAATAAGAATGACCAGCAAAAACAGATTATTATATTTAATGATTTGATTGGTATGAGTCAAAATATAATAGATAAAAGCTATAAGTATGAAATAATAGCTACAAAAGACTATAATTACACAATAATTGTTGATGCCTCTTCAATATCAAGTAATTTGATCTTGAATGAGATAGCGAGCAAGTTTCATGAATTCATAGAAGAAAAATATGAACTCTCATCAGTAATCGGTGTAAGTGATATTTGTATTGGGAAAGAAAGTCTTAAAAATGCCTATAATCATGCACAGAGAACGTTAGAAAGAAGTTTTTATAACAAAGACAAGATATTGTATTACGAAATAATCAATATAGTACATAAAGGAAAAACTTTCAACAGATTCTATGATGATATAAAAAAGCTATTGATAACAGTTGATATAGAAAAGATTATACAACTTTCAAAAGAGCAGATAAAATATTTTGAGAGAGAATATATTAATTCGGCAGTTGTCATAGAATGGATTAAAGAGATGGATAATATACTTCATATTGATAGGGAACCTGAGATATATGAACATATAACTTCTATAGAGCAGGTAAAAGATATGATAGATAATTTTCGAAAACATATCCATTACTATCCTAATATTCCCACCAAGATTACCAATATTACTGTAGCAAAAGCTATAGAATATATGAATAACAATTACGATAAGACCATTTCTCTTACAAGTGTAGCAGAGCAATTGAATGTTAATTCAACCTATTTGAGCAGGATTTTCAAACATGAGACTAAAATGAATTTTACAGATTATCTATCTTCAATTCGTATTGATAATGCGAAATGTCTATTAAGCAGTACTAATAAAAAAATCAAAGATATAGCTAAGCTATGCGGTTTCTATGATTATAGATATTTTTGTAAGATATTCAAAAAAAGTGTAGGTCATAGCCCATTGTGTTATAGAAAATATATTGAATGATGGTAGCAAGATATTACACACAAATCATATTTTTACACTTTTTCGGATATTGGAAAATCAAATGACCTTGGAGTAAAAATATTACACGTAAATAAAATAGTATATTATCTTGAAAATGCATGTCTATTAAGGACATGTATTTTATTTTACAATTATATATGAAGGAACCTAATAAAATAATAATCAAACAAGGAGAGATTAAAATGAAGAGATTTTTGGCATTATTATTTACATGTATTCTAACAGGGGCGTTATTTGTTGGTTGTGGTGGGAAAGCAACTACTACAGATAATAGCGCAGATGATGGCAATGGGGGAAATGAAAAGATCAAGATAGGTTTGACTATGTCATCTCGTGACCAATTCCTATCAACATTGGAAACTGCTGTAAAAGATGCAGCAAAAAAACAAGATGATGCAGAAATAATAGCTTTTGATGCAGAGAACGATATACAAAAACAATTATCACATATTAGCAGTTTTGTATCGCAAGATTGTGGTGCGATCATTGTTAATTTAGTCAATACAGATACGACTGAGGAAATTTTGAAGGCAGCTGGAGATGTTCCTGTTGTATTTGTTAATAGATTGCCTAACCAACCTATTCTAGAAGAATCAGATAATTCTTCCTTTGTAGGTTCTGATGAATATGAAGCTGGTCAGTTACAAGCAAAATATCTAACTGAATACTTCAAAGATAAAGATGATAAAGAGATCAATTATGTATTATTTATGGGTACTCTCGGTTTACAACATACTAATGCACGTACAAAAGCTGTAAAAGAAACTTTAGAAGAAAATGGATTCACTTTAGTTAAACAGTTTGAAGATACAGCAGAATTTGACCGTGCGAAAGCTATGGCAAAGATGCAGCAATTCATTGGGACAGGTAAACCTTTTGATGTTGTCATTGGTAATAATGATGAAATGGCTCTAGGTGCAATAGAAGCATTAAAGTCAGCTAATAGATTAGATGTTCCAGTTGTTGGTATAGATGCTACAGCCAATGCTCTTGCAGCTATAGAAGCTGAAGAAATGGCATGTTCAGTATTTCAAGATGCTGGAGGACAAGGCTCAGGAGCATTTGATTTCGCTTATAAAATGGCTCAAGGTGAAAAAGTAGATAAATATGGATGGATACCTTTCAAAATAGTTTCTCTTGATAACTTAGCAGATTTTAAATAGTAGATGTGGAGGGTAGACTTCAATGAGTGAATATATATTGGAAATGTTGGATGTGGTTAAAGTGTTTCCAGGGGTCAAAGCGTTAAAAGGTGTTGATTTCAGGGTTAGACCTGGAACGGTACATGCTCTCATGGGGGAAAATGGAGCAGGCAAATCAACGTTAATGAAATGTTTGATGGGCATTACCCAAATGACTTCTGGAAAGATTATATTAAAGGATAAAGAGGTAAATATAAAAAATACATTATCGGCACAGGAACAAGGAATATCCATGATACATCAAGAGCTTAATGTAGTCACAGCAAGAAGTGTATCAGAGAACATATGGCTGGGTAGAGAACCATTGAAAAATAAAATAATGATTGACCATAAAAAGATGAAACAGGATACATTAGAACTATTAGAGAAGTTACATATGGATATCAATCCAGATGAGTTGATGAGCAACTTGACTGTGGCTAAGATGCAAATGGTTGAAATAGCTAAAGCTGTATCATTCAATGCTGATATTGTAATAATGGACGAACCAACTTCAGCACTTACAACAACTGAAGCGGAGCAATTATTCAAGATAATAAATAATCTTAAGTCTGAGGGTGTAACTATAATCTATATTTCTCATAAGATGGATGAGATTTTTAGGATTTGCGATGAGATTACTGTCCTACGAGATGGGGAATTTGTTGGTAGTGATTATTCAGCTAACATGGATATTGATAAATTAATTTCTCTTATGGTAGGTAGAAAACTTACTGAGATGTTTCCTAAAATAGACTGTGAAATAGGAGAGACAATACTTAAGGTGGAAAATTTATCTTCTGAGGATTCATTCCATAATGTCTCCTTTGAACTACATAAAGGCGAAATTCTTGGCTTTGCAGGTTTAGTAGGCGCAGGAAGGACAGAAATAGTCGAGACCATATTTGGAATTAGACCTAAGACTGAAGGCCATATATCTATAAATGGTAAAGAGGTTGATATTAATAATCCATATGATGCATTAAAAAACGGACTTTGTCTGTTGACTGAGGACCGTAAAAAGATGGGTATAATTCCTGTCTTGAGTGTTAGAGATAATACTATTTTATCCAGTCTTGATAATTATTCAAAAGGGATAAAACTGGATCACAGAAAAATCCAGTGTGATACTGAAGAATATATTGATAAATTGAATGTGAAGACTGCGGATTATGATACAGAAATAGAAAGTCTTAGTGGTGGTAATCAACAAAAAGTTCTAGTGGCTAGAGCATTGTTGACCAATCCAGATATATTAATGGTTGATGAGCCTACTAGAGGCATAGATGTTGGTGCAAAAGCAGAGATACATACATTATTAACTAAGCTTGCAGGTGAAGGTAAGGCAATTATAATGATTTCATCTGAAATGCCTGAGGTACTGGGAATGAGTGACCGTATACTTACAATGCATGAAGGTAAAATGACAGGTATCATCAGTAGAAAAGACGCCAGTCAAGAAGTAATAATGAAATATGCAACTGAAGGTTTTGAGACCAATGAGGAGGATAATAATGAATAAGTCTTTTGATGTAAAAAAATTTGCTAGTAAGAATTCCATATATATTGTTTTGATATTTCTAATTATCGTTGTCACTATTGCTTCTCCTAAGTTCTTGACAGTGGGTAATATAATAAATCTATTTACAACAGAATCCATTAAGGGATTATTGGCTCTTGGTGTAGCTTTTTGTATTTTATCAAAAGGCATTGACCTTTCTCTTGGTTCAATTGTAGCATTATCAGCAGTTGTTTCAGCAAGTTTGATCCAGAATCCCACCTATAGTGCTCAGATGTTCAAGGGTCTTGATATGCCTATTGGTATTGGTGTACCAGTTGCTATAATTGCGGGAATATTGGCTGGTACAATCTTTGGAGTCATTAACGGTGCTCTAATTGCTTACACTAAGATTCCGCCTTTTATAGCAACTCTAGGTAGTATGGTTGTGGTTAGAGGTCTTGCAATGCTGTATACCAATGCATATCCTGTTCCAATGTTGAAGAATGAATTCAAGACAGTAGGACAGGGTAATATTCTTGGTATTCCTAATCTCCTGATTATTCTTATTATCTTTGCGTTAATTGCTTGGTTCTTGCTTAATCATACCAAATTCGGTAAGAATGTTTATGCTATCGGAGGTAATGATGTAGCCGCAAGAGTCGCTGGAATAAAGGTTAAGAAAAATATTATTCTTGTATATACATGGTCATCTTTCTGTGCTGCTGTAGCAGGAGTTTTATTAGCGGCAAGAACAGGTTCAGGTATCGCAACTCTAGGACTGAATTATGAACTGGATGCAATAGCTGCCGCAACTATCGGAGGAGTAAGTCATAATGGTGGTGTTGGTCGTATCGGCGGTGTCATTGCTGGTATATTGATACTTGGTGTTGTTAATAACGGGTTATTATTATTAGGGGTTTCACCATATATACAACAAATTGTAAAAGGTCTGATTATTGTGGGTGCTGTAGTATTTGATATGAGAAAAAATGCAAAAGCTGCATAGTTATTAAAAATGAGTATGTAAAGAGGAGGATATTAGACATGAAAATCTGTTTTAATCAAGCAACAACTATGAAAAATTCTACTTTGGAGAAAGATTTAACATACTGTGAAAAATATGGATATGACCTGATAGAAATAAGATTAGATAAACTCAAGGATTATCTTGAAAGGAATACCATTGAAGATTTAGCTGAATTTTTCAAACAACATAAGATTAAACCTTTTGCTTTCAATGCACTGGAATTCATTACTTTTAGAGATGAAGAAGGATATGAAGAGATATTGGATAATCTCAAGTTCTTATGTGAAATGGGAGATATAATAGATTGTAAAAAGATTGTTGTAGTGCCTACATTTGACGTAGGGGATTATACTAGGGAACAGATAAAGACGGAAACTGTTGAGAAGATAACTGAATTAGCTAATATAGCTGATAACTACAATGTAAAATTAGCTTTTGAGTTTGTAGGCTATCCTAATTGTTCAGTTAATAGGTTTGAACAAGCCTATGACATAGTTAAAACGGTTAATCTACATAACGTAGGACTTGTCTTGGATTGTTTTCATTTTCATGCTATGGGTTCTAATATCAATGATTTAAAAAATGCCGATGGAAATAAAATCTTTATTTTTCATATTGATGACAGTGAAGACCTTCCAATAGGTGCAATCCGTGATGACAAACGTCTTTGGCCAGGAGATGGAGTCATTAATCTAGATGAAATATTAGCTACATTAAAAGTCATTGGCTATGATGAAATGGTTTCTGTTGAATTGTTTAGACCAGAATATTGGGATATGGATATAGAAGAAACAATTAGAATTGGAAAAGAGAAAACAGAAAAAATCATATCTAAATTATTTTATGTTGAGTAGGGAGGGTTTTGGATATGGTTAAAATAGGTATCATAGGTATAGGTAGAATAGGGAAAATTCATACGGAGAATATATGCTATAATATTCCAAAAGCTGAAGTGGTAGCCATTGCAGATATCAATATGACAGATAAAGTAATTAAGTGGGCTGATGGTTTAGGTATTAATAGATGTTACAAGGATTACAAAAAAATCCTTGAAGACAAAGATATAGATGCTGTACTTATTTGTTCATCAACTAATACCCATGCTCCTATATCACTTGAGGCAATAAAGGCTTCTAAACATGTTTTTTGTGAGAAACCAATAGATTTAGAGGTTCACAAAATAATGGAAGTCATAAATGCTTTGGAAGAGAAAAATCTTAAGTATCAAGTAGGATTCAACAGACGGTTTGACCATAATTTCAAAGCTGTTAGAGAAGCAGTTAGTAATGGTAAAATAGGCGACCCGCATATTTTAAAAATAACATCTAGAGATCCAGCTCCACCATCAATAGATTATGTAAAAGTATCAGGGGGATTGTTTCTTGATATGACTATACATGATTTTGACATGGCTAGATATTTGGTTAATAGTGATGTTGAGGAACTATATGTTCAGGGGGATGTTCTCATTGATGAAGAGATTGGTAAAGCAGGAGATGTAGATACAGCGTTAATCTCAATGAAGATGGAGAATGGTACCTTAGCTGTAATAGATAATTCCAGAAAAGCGGTATACGGTTATGACCAAAGAGCAGAGGTATTTGGTTCAAGTGGTATGCTAACCACCTCAAATGATAAGCAATCCACCGCCATGCTAAGTAATGAACAGGGTGTCCTTAGTGAAAAGCCGTTATATTTCTTTTTAGAAAGATATATGGATTCTTTTAGACAAGAAATGAGATGTTTTATAAATGCTATAGTAAATGATGAGCCTGTACCAGTTGGAGTTTATGATGGACTAAAAAGTGTAATAATAGGTATGGCTGCTAAAAAATCATTAGAAGAAGGTAGACCAGTAAAGATTTCTGAAATCAAATTTTAATTATTATAAAAGGGCTGAGACATTAAAAATCTAATGTTCAAAGCCCTATATTTTGTAACTATTATTTTTCTTTTAATAAACAATATTGAGCAATATTAATTGCTGCCTCTCTTGGTAAAAGCCTATTAAGCTGTCTCAGAATATTATTCTTGATGCCTACTACTTTGAATAATTTATTTTTCATCAGAGCATTATAACCGGCAGTTGCAACTCTTTTGGATGACAGCATGGATTGGAATATACGTGCTTTGCCTGAGCCTTTTGCACAATCAGTAAAATTAGTATCAGTCGGACCAGGACATAGAGCGGTAACTCTTAATCCATATGGTTTGAATTCATTATGAATAGCTTCTGTAAAGTGTAAGATATAAGCCTTGGAAGCAAAGTATACAGCCATATAAGGGCCACCTTGGAAGGCACTTGTTGAGGAAATGTTCAATATTCTTCCATGTCTTCTCTTAGCCATGTCTTTAGAAAATAGTTTTGTCATATGGGTGACGGCTCTTATGTTAAGTTCAATTAAGTCTAATTCTTTTTCAAGATTAGTCTCAATGAATGGACCATATGTTCCGAATCCGGCATTATTAACTAATATATCTACTTGGATTTCCCTGTCAGTTATTATTTTATACACTTCATCAACTGCATTTCTTTTGGTCAGATCTCTCTGAATGAGACAAACAGGGACTTTATAAGTTTTTTTTATGGTATTTCTAGCTTCATAGAGTGCAAGGATATCTGTACCAACCAATATTAAGGGGTAATTATTTTTTGCAAATATTTTAGCCAACTCTAATCCAATACCTTTATTACCACCAGTTATCAATACGTAACCTTTTTTCACATTATCACCTTATTTCAAAATATAGATATAGTTTTTGTATTTATTTGTTATTTATACAAGTAAGATAATCAACTCATATGGTAAATTATGTTTCTCAGATATGATAATAATAGTTATAATCTATACTGTTTTGTGGTATAATTTTCAATGATATGTTTAATCGAAGGCTTTATAAATTAGATAACAAGAAAGGATAACATAATGGAACTAATTTCAAAAGTAATGCCTATTCTTATTTTATTTTTAATAGGTTTTCTTATAAGGAAAACAAATTTTCTCAGCAAAGAAACTATTGATGGTATTAAAAAGATAGTTATTGATATGGCTTTACCAGCAGTATTATTTATTGCATTTGTAAATATAGAATTAAAGAAAGAGTATTTGGGATTAATTTTTTCGATTATTCTTCTATGTAGCATAATGTTGTGTATTGGGTTTTTGTTGACTAAAATTCCTAAGATAAGTAACCCTGTTCTACCTTTTGTCCTATGTGGATTTACTTTTGGTTTATTAGGGATTCCTTTATATATTACAGTTTTTGGTGAAACTAATTTGCCATCTATGGCGATAATGGGTGTGGGTCATGAATTTTTTCTATGGATAATATATATGTCGGCTGTAAAGTTAGTATTTCGTAATGAAAAACTCAGTATGAAAACGTTAAAAGGCTTTCTGACTTCTCCATTAATCATAGCCCTTGTTTTAGGTATTACTGTTAATGTATTGGGGTTATCTAATCTGTTGCATGAACAACCTGTACTTAACGGATTATACGTTACATTAGAGTATTTCAGTGAGATAGCTACACCACTTATTCTTATAGTGATTGGTTATGGATTATCTTTTGATAAGGAATTCACTAAGTATACTATTATCTATGTAATCTTGCGTTATGCAATAATGTTGACTGTAGGTTATTTAATAAAATTCTTGATAATAGATAGATTCATGACTTTTGATAAGTATCTTGAATACGCTTATTTTACATTGCTTATATTACCACCACCATTTTCACTTTCTATTTTTGTGGCTAGATATGGTGATGAAAAGAACGCTAAGCTTGTAAATAATATAACAGTAGCCACTACTTGTGTATGCGTTATAACTTATATAGTGTATGTTTTTATTGCCATATAGGCAGTTATATTTATGAGTTTAAGTGAGATTGATATAAAAAATGAATAGGAGATTGAATTATTATGGCAGAGATAATTAAAGCAAAAATAGATGATATAGCTGATATTATGAAACTAATCAATGACTGTGTTAATAATATGAGAGCAAACAATATATTTCAATGGGATGAGAATTATCCCAACGAAGAAGTAATGATAGAAGATATAGAAGACGGTAACCTCTATATCATGAAAGATGAAAATAGATATTTGGGTATAATAACTCTTAATGAAGAACAAGATGAGGAATACAAAACTGTTGATTGGAAGAGCAAATCGTCAGATGTTCTTATAGTACATAGATTAGCTGTAAGTCCTTTGGGACAAGGAAAAGGTATAGGAAAGAGTTTCATGAGTTTTGCTGAAGATTTGGTTAGACAAAAAAACTATAATTCCATTAGATTGGATACTTACAGTGGTAACCCTATCGCTCTTTCATTCTATAAAAGATTAGGATATGAAAAAGTTGGAGAAGTATATTTCCCAGGAAGAGAATTATCTTTTTACTGTTATGAGAAGATATTTGGAAGTAACTAAGTGGTACTAGCTATAGCATGATGTAAGGGGTAATTGTATGGAGGATGAGAAAAATTTTAGTAAGGCTTATTTGTCTAATTTAAATGTTAATCTTATTATTGCAGATTATATTCATTGTGATGATACATGGAAAGAAAAAAGTTATATTCCTTATTTCAATAAGTTATATTATATATGTGAGGGTGATGGATGGGTAGAGACTGGTAATAAAAGCTTGTTCCCCAAAAAAGGTGATTTGGTCATAATACCAGCCAATCAACCACATGCTTTTTCATATATCAATAATAACTATTATAAAAAATATTGGTGTCATTTTACTGCAACCATTGGTGATAAGAACCTCTTTGATATATTTGATTTTCCTAATATAATTAATATTGAAGAAGATAAGGACTATCTTACTGAACTATTCAAAGAGTTGGTTATCCTTGATAGAAAAAAAGATATATCCTCTGTACTAAAAGCAAAAGGAGTACTGTTAGAGATTATTGCATATTTCTTGGATAAGATTAATGTAAAAGAATTACGTATGTACAAATCACCTTCAATAGAAAAGTTGGAACTGATAATATCATATATAGAAAAACATCTAGCAGAGCCTATTACTGTTGAACAGTTAGCAGAGATTGCTCATCTACAGGTGAATTATTTCATCAAGTTTTTTCGTTTACACTTTGGAAATACACCAATGAATTATGTGAAAAGACAAAGGCTGGAGAAGGCTAAACAGTATCTATTAAATTCAGACCTATCAATTTCTGAGATCGGACAAAAAGTGGGTTATACGGAAGTTAGTCATTTTTCTAATCAGTTCAAGAATTATACGGGGATAACGGCTTCTGTTTACAGGAAGCAAAGGTAGATTTAAAATATAAAGGGGTGAGTGTATTGAAAATCTTAAGAAGAGTAATAATCGTTATATGTATGATGTTTATATTATCTAAAAGTACAATATTATTACCTGATTCAGAAGGTAAATATAGCGATGAAGCTATTATATATGATATTAATAAAAATATGTTAATTGATAATGATAAGTTTGTAGTTGATAGATTTATAATTGATGATGGCAAAACTTATATGGAGTATAAATTAATAAGAATTGAGCAAGGTTGGTCTTTTAGTGAAACGGCACTTCAAATAAAGAATGACGAAAATGAGATATTTGAATATAGAGGAGGAGGGAGTTCAAGTAAATTATGGGGAGAGCAAGGAGTACTAGAATTCTCGAAAATTGAAATTACAGATAATATTATTATAAAATATGAACAGTATGATAGGATATTTGAGATGACTGTAGATACAAGTAAAGAGGGTGATAATAGTTGAAAAAATTGATAGGAATATTTGAATGGATTTTATGTTTAGTTTTAATAGTGGTTTGTTTCAAACTTTCTTCTTTATCGTATTTAACATTATCACCATTAAAAGCACATGAAAGATCTGAAAGTACACATCATTATGGACCATCAAAAGTTATTGAAACAGTTGATACAAATTTTGGCAAAATATATTTATGCAGATATAAAGATTGGATATCTGCTGATACAGTGAATAAAAAGTTTTTATTCTGGTCATCGGGAGACCAAGTAGGTGGTAGTAAAATTGATTATGATGAAATTGTCAATTTTACATGGTTCTATTCTGGAAGTGAACCATATATCAAATTACATGGAATAGCTAATGATAAAAATATAACTTCAATGGAAATAATTAATATAGTTGATAAAGAATTTTACTATCAAAAGAAAGTTAATGGTGAAGCAATGTTTGTTTTTTGTATAGAGGGAGAAGATGCTAATTTGATTATGGATCATAGTGATAATATATTCTTAATAGGAAAGAATGATGAGGGTGAAGAAGTCTTCAAACATAATATTTGGGATACAATAACAGGTGATTGGAATTCTTAAGGAGGGCAGAAGAGTGGAAATTAAGATTAAGCATTTTACAGAATTAGATACAGAAGAAATATATGAAATATTAAAACTAAGAAATCAAGTTTTTGTTGTTGAACAAAAATGTATTTATCAAGATTGTGATGATAAAGATAAAAGAGCATATCATCTTCTTGGTATAGAAGATGGCAAAATTGTTGCTTATGTTAGAATTCTACAAAAAGGAGTTTCTTATAATGAAATATCCATTGGAAGAGTTTTGACAGATATAGATTATCGTGGAAGAGGATTAGCAAGAGAAATAATGATAAAAGCTATCTATTTCATAAAAAACAACTTAGAGGAAAAAGAGATTAAAATTTCTGCACAGAAATATTTGACTGATTTTTATAAAAGTCTAGGATTTGTTATTAATTCAAATGTGTACTTAGAAGATGGTATCCCACATGTTGAAATGATTTGCAATATAGATTAGATTTACAAATGTTTAACTATTATAAAATATAGTTAAATATTCCAATGTTTAATATAGGGGTGATAATATGTTAAATTACCGTAAATATATTAATGAAAATGATTATAATATAATGAGGAGAATACTACAACAAAACTGTAAGAATACAGGACATCTATATCCACAATTACATATTGGAGCTCTGGATTTTGACCGATTCAGTTTTGGTGATGTCATGTGTGAAACTACATGGCTAGTGTTAAAGGATAAGGATGAAATAGGGTTTATTATATTGGATGAAGATGAGTTTTATATTAAAATTCTACATGACTATGTGAATTGTTTTTCTGAAATACTATCATATATTGAGAGTAGCTTGTTTAAAAAAGGTGATACTATTACAACTGAGGCAAATAGTAAAGATATATGTTATTGTAAAGTTTTGAAACAAAAAGGTTATACTAGAACTTCTTCTTACAGGTTTAATGGTTTTTGCGATTTATCCAAGATATCAACATATATTCCACTACCTAGTGGATTTTATATTAGAGAAACCGATTTAAAGGATATAGATAGACGTGTAGAATTATTTGGAATAGCAACTGGAGGTATTACTACAACATACGAGTACTATAGAGATATGATGAATTCACCGTCTTACAATAATGCAATGGATTTAGTTGTAATAGATGTAGAAAATGAAAAAATAGTAGCATACTGTACTATGTGGGATGATCCTGTTAGTAAGATAAGTGTTTTAGAACCAGTAGCTTGTGTAGAAGAATATCGTCATAGAGGTATTATGAAGAGTACTTTATTATATGGTATGAATAAATTAAAAGAGCGTGGAACAAGATACATGTATGTTAGTACTGGTGGCGGGAATACAGCTTCTCAGGCATTATATAAAAGTGTAGGATTCAATGAATATGGTAAAAATTATGAATGGAAAAAACAGTTATAGTTGATAGACTATACAATATGTTAATATTATTAAAAAACAAGTTAATAATTGTAAAGAAAGTCCTCCTAAGATTTGTTAGAATTAATAACAACTAAGAATATTAAGGAGGAATTTTTATGGGCAAAATGCCATTTAGACAGATTCATTTAGATTTTCATACGGGAGAGAATATTCCAGGAGTAGGTAGCAGATTTGATAAAAAACAATTTCAGAATGCATTAATAAAAGGTCATGTCAATTCAATTAATATATTTGCCAAAGGTCATCATGGATGGCTATATTATCTAAATGGTGTTAGTGAATCACATCCATCTCTAGAAATTGATTTGTTAGGAAATATGTTAGAAGCATGTAAAGAGATAAATGTAAGAAACCAGATATATATATCAGCTGGCTTGGATGAGATGATGGCAAAGAAGCATCCAGAGTGGTTGTTCAGAAATAAAGATCAGAGTACAACATGGGTGAAAGATTTTACCGTTGCTGGTTATCATGAGTTGTGTATGAATACACCATATCTTGACTATTTATTGAGTCAGGTAGAAGAAGTGGTAAAGCGATATGATACAGAAGGAATATTCCTTGATATAGTGGGAACTCGAAAATGCTATTGCCAGACTTGTATGAATCAGTTAATCAATGAGGGAAAGGACCCAAGAGATGATAAGGCCGTCAGTGAACTAGGAGAAAGAGTATATAAAAATTATCTGCAAAGGATAGAAGAAACCATACATAGTATAAAACTAGATATGAAAATCTTCCATAACAGCGGTCATATGGAAAAGGGAAGAAGAGATTTATTTGGTTATTATACACATTTTGAATTAGAATCATTACCTACTGGTGGATGGGGATATGATCATTTCCCACTATCTGCTAGATATATACAAGGCTTAGGAAAAGAGTTCTTGGGGATGACAGGAAAATTCCATACTACATGGGGAGAATTCGGAGGTTTCAAACATCCTAATGCACTTCGATATGAAGCAGCCCTTAACTTGGCTAACGGAGCTAAGATATGTGTTGGAGACCAGATGCATCCACAAGGAATGCTTGATGAAGTTACATATGGATTAATTGGTGAAGCATATAAAGAGGTTGAAGAAAAAGAAGCTTGGTGTGATGATGTTGAGGCTGTAGCTGATATTGGTTTACTAACTGAAGAGTGTATAAAAAGAAAAGATATGGATAACTCTCATGATTTTGTAGGTAAAAGTGACTCAGGAGCTGTACGTATGCTTCTAGAAGGAAATTATCTATTTAATGTTATAGATATGGAAGAAGATTTTAGTAAATATAAAGTTATAATACTACCTGATGTAATATTATTGGATGCATGTCTAGAGAAGAAGTTAAAAGAATATATTAGACAAGGTGGAAAAGTACTGGCTACAGGACAATCAGGTTTGGATGAAGATGAAGATAGATTTGCAATTGACCTAGGAATAAAATATGAAGGCAATAATCCCTATAAACCAGATTATTTTATCCCTCAATTCAGTTATCAAGGACTTGGAAGCACCACATTCATCATGTACAGTGATGGTATCAAGATTTCACTTGACAAAGGAGAAGTTCTAGGAGAAAGAGAAGACTCGTATTTTAATAGAGACCTATTGCACTTTTCTTCACATTTCCATACACCTAATGAGCCTGGTAAACGTTCACCTGGAATGGTTAGAAGTGATTCTGGTATCTATATTGCATGGAAAGTATTTAGTGATTATGCTACTAAAGGACATCTAATATTAAAAGACATGGTCAAGTATGCATTAGATGAATTGTTGATTAATTCCAAGACATTAGTGACCAATCTTAAAGAACAAGGAGTAACGACACTTCAACATCAGAAAGAGCAAGGCAGATTCATACACCATCTTCTATATGCAGTACCAGTTAAACGTGGTGAAGGTGTAGAAGTCATTGAGGATATAGTACCAATATATGATATACAAGTTCAATTGCAAGTTGAACAAAATATAGAAAAAGTATATCTAGCACCTCAAATGACAGAAGTTGAGTTTACACAAAAAGGCAATAAAATAACTTATACTGTAGAAAAAGTGAATTGTCATCAGATGGTTGTATTGGCATATAAATAATTCTACTTAATTAATGTATCATCTTGTAATGTATTAGAAATTATTTAGATAATAAGAGTATCCTTACTAGGAAATATCCTAAGTAGGATACTCTATTTTTATATCTAGTAAATTGTCAATTCAGCACATGAAAAATTGTACAATTAACATCCTGAATTAAAGTTCTTTTATAGAATACTAAATGATACTCTGTATAGTACTTTAATAAAGCAAAGTCTTAAAATCAATATGTTTTTTATATGATATTACTATAAAACAATAACTTTTTTAAGAAAATTTATAAAAAAAATTTATTTATATTTAAACGTTTTAATTACAAAAAATACAGTAATAATGGGGATTTTTGTTGAATATTTATCCGAAAAGCATTGAATATAAATTCATAATATTTTAAAGGTAATTTTAATTAAAAAATGTGGTTGTTATTGGAGGCTAATTATGTGATAATATGTATGTGAAAGTGCATGTTTCTGACATATGAACCATTTTATTCATGGGCGATATACTGATGATTTTTTCTATTTAATTAAGCTATGACTTATAGTTTTTTCTTGCTAATGAGATAACAAATGTTTGAATTATTAATGAGGAAGTTGGATATATGTCACTTAATTATTATATCATACAATTTTCTCAAATATAAAAATACTATTTAAAAGGGGGAAGTTGATGTCTTACGATAATCCACTCCATGTAACATCTGAAATAGGCAAGCTTGTTTCAGTAATTCTTCATAGACCTTCGGCTGAAATAGAAAATTTAACACCTAATCTTATGGAAAAACTTTTATTTGATGAAATTCCGTATCTAAAAGAAGCTATAAGAGAACACGACTATTTCGCTAGGACATTGAAGGAACAAGGGGTTGAAGTTCTTTACTTACAGGACTTGGTAGTTGAAGCGATAGAGGATAAGAAGGTTAGAGAAGCTCTAATAAAAGACTTTTTAGATGAAGCTAGAATATATGATGAAAGAATGAAATATGCGCTGTTAGAGTATTTTGATAATAAAGATGACGGTATGTTAATTAGAAAAATGATGTCAGGAATAAGAAAAAATGAAATACCAAATATAGCAAAATCATTAGCTTACTTAGTAGATGAGACCTATCCGTTTATACTGGACCCTATGCCTAATTTATACTTTACAAGGGACCCTGCGGCTGCAATCGGGAACGGTATAACAATTAATAAGATGAGAACGTGCACTAGAAATAGAGAGACACTTTTCATGAAATATATAATAGAGCATAATCCAAGATTCAAGGATAGTGACATTCCAATATTATATAATCGCAATGAAAAAACATCTCTAGAAGGTGGCGACACACTAATTCTCAATAAAAATGTTTTAGCTATAGGTATTTCAGAAAGGTCAGAAGCACATTCGGTAGAAACACTTGCAAAAAATATCTTCAAATCAGGTCAGAGTTTTCACACAATACTTGCATTCAATATACCCAAAAAGAGAGCATTCATGCATTTGGACACAGTCTTCACAATGATTGATTATAATAAATTCACTATTCATCATGAGATAGAAGGTCCATTGACTGTTTATTCAATAACTAAAGAAAAAGATGATTCTATAAAAATCACTGAAGAAAAGGCAACATTACAGGAAATATTGAAAAAATATCTTGGATTAACTGACATTACTTTAATAAGATGTGCCGGCGGAGATAAGATAGATGGACCAAGGGAACAATGGAATGACGGTTCTAATACTCTTGCAATAGCTCCTGGAGAGGTTGTAGTTTATTCAAGGAATTATGTAACAAATAGGATACTTAATGAGAACGGTGTTAAGACACACGTTATCCATAGTTCCGAGTTGTCTCGGGGCAGAGGCGGTCCAAGATGTATGAGTATGCCTATCGTAAGAGAAGATATTTAATTATCTATATAAATTGAACTAAACATCACTTAACTGTTTCAATAAGTTCAACTTATATAAAAGATAAAAATAATATAAATTTTTAAGGAGGAAGGTAATATGGCATTTAATTTGAAAGGAAGACATTTGTTATCATTAGAGGATTATTCTAAGAAGGAAATTGAGTATTTGATTGATTTAGCCAGTGAATTAAAAAGACAAAAATACGCAGGTATAAGACCTAAGAATCTTGATGGCAAAAATATAGCACTAATATTTGAAAAGCCTTCTACAAGAACAAGATGTGCATTCGTGACAGCTACTGTTGACGAAGGTGCTCATCCAGAATATCTAGGAAAAGGTGATATTCAATTAGGTAAAAAAGAATCTGTTGCTGATACAGCTAGGGTACTTGGAAGAATGTTTGATGGTATCCAATTTAGAGGATTTTCCCATGATACAGTATCTGATCTAGCAAAATACGCTGGTGTTCCTGTATGGAATGGATTAACAGATAAATTCCACCCAACTCAAATATTAGCAGATTTCCTTACTATATTTGAACATAAAGGTTATTTGAAGGGAATAAAATTCGCTTATGTTGGTGATGGCAGAAACAATATGGCTAACTCATTGATGATAGGTGCTTCAAAGATGGGTATGGACTTTAGAATAGTATCTCCAAAAGAATTGTTCCCAGAGCAAGAATTAGTAACTAAAGCTGAAGTATATGCTAAAGAATCAGGTGGTTCTATAAAAGTTACAGATTCCGTTGAAGAAGGTATTAGTAATGTAGATGTCATCTATACTGACGTATGGGTATCCATGGGTGAAGAAGAGTATTTTGAAGAGAGAATCAAGTTATTGAAGCCTTATCAAGTAAATATGGAAATGGTGAATATGGCTAATAGTGAAGTTATCTTCATGCACTGTCTTCCAGCTTTTCATGATCTTAAAACTACTGTTGGTAAAGAAATAGAGAAGAAATATGGTATAAGCGAAATGGAAGTTACCGATGAGGTATTTGAAAGCAAATACTCAGTTGTATTCGATGAAGCAGAGAATAGAATGCATACTATAAAAGCTGTGATGGTAGCTACTTTATAAGTATTAGATATAGGAGGATAAGGTATGGAAGATATAAAAGTTATAATATGGGGATTTGGAGCTATGGGCAGCGGAATGGCTAATATGCTGTTAAAAAAACAAGGTGTCGAAATAGTTGGAGTATGTGATAAAGACCCTAATAAAATAGGTAAAAGCATGTATGAAGTTTTGGGAGTAGAAAAGAATGATAGAAGTGAGGTCATCATTAGTGGTGACGAAAATGAAATATTTACAGAGAAATGTGCAGATGTAGCATTACTATGTACAGATTCTTATGTTAAGGGTGCTTTTGATAAGATAGTATACATCCTTAAGAAGAAAATCAATGTAATATCAACGGCTGAAGAGATGGCATATTCAAGAGCTCAGTCTCCTGAGTTGTCAGATGAAATAGATAAGGTAGCAAAAGAAAATGGTGTATCAGTTTTAGGAACTGGAATTAATCCAGGATTAATTATGGACTTATTGGCTGTTGTTTTAACAGGAGCTTGTGAAGAAGTTGAAAGTATAGAGTGTGAAAGAGTCAACAGTTTATCACCTTTCGGACCAACAGTAATGGAAGAACAAGGTGTAGGTATTAAAGCAGATGATTTTAATAGAAGAGTTGAAGATGGTTCTTTAGCTGGTCATGTAGGTTTTGCTGAATCCATAAGGATGATTACAGATGCAATTGGCTGGAAATTGGATGGACCAATAAGCCAAGGATGTAAACCTATTATTTCCAACGTTTATAGAGAGACACCTTATGCCAAGGTGGAAGCAGGTAATGTAGCAGGTGTCAACATGGTTGGTCATGGAATGGTTGATGGGGAAAGAAAGATTAATATGATTCATCCACAACAAATAGAGCCTGAGCTTGAAGGGGTAAGTACTGGTGATTACATAAGAATCAAAGGTGTTCCAGATGTAAATATGGCTATTAACCCAGAGATTCCAGGGGGAATTGGAACTATTGCTATGTGTGTCAATATGATTCCTCACGTAATCAATGCAAGAGCTGGACTAAAGACCATGTTGGATTTACCAGTTCCAAGAGCTATTATGGGTGATATGAGAGATATGATAGAGGAATAGTTAGTACCAAAGGAGGGTATTTATTATGATAGCAAGAAAAGGTGACTGGGTTAGAATTCATAATACTGTTTTAGAGCCTGATAAGAGGGCTAGTCATTTACCGGATGATACAAAAAAATGTCCTCTTGAAATGTGGGTAAAAGGTTATTTAGTTGATGAAGAAGCTTGTATAGATGATAGAGTTACTGTAAGAACATATATTGGTCGTGAGATAGAGGGTACTTTGATAGAAGTAAATCCAAGCTATCAACATACTTTTGGAGATTATATTCCTGAGCTTTCTTATATTGGTAACCAGCTTAGGGCAATTCTAGGAGGTGAAGATAGTGAGTAGAGATACTAGTTATGAAGCAATAATGAGCAGAAAAAATGAGATAATGAAAAAAGCAGTTGGTATTGACTACACTGAGTTTGAAAAAGAAGGCGTTGTTTTTGACTATGAAGGTATGATGAAAAAAACAGGCTATGAATTAGACCAGGTAAGAGAGATTGAAAAGAAAACCAGTGTTGGTGATACACCTGTATATGAACTTAAGAATCTTACAAAACTTGCTAGAAAAATAGGTGGCAAAGGTAAAGGTGCCAGAATATTTTTAAAGGACGAAGCAGCCAATCCATCAGGCAGTTTCAAAGCTAGAAGAGCAGCAGTATCAGTTTATCATGCAAAAAAATTAGGATATAAAGGTGTAGTAGCTGCAACTAGCGGTAATTATGGTGCAGCAGTTGCAAGTCAAGCAGCCATGCAGGGATTGAAATGTATCATTATCCAAGAATGCTATGACAGTGAAGGAAAAGGACAGCCAGAGATCATTGAAAAAGCAAGGAAATGTGAAGCTTATGGTGCTGAAGTCATACAACTTACAGTAGGACCAGAGCTATTCTATACTTTTTTGAAAGTACTTGATGAAACAGGTTATTTCAATGCTTCTCTTTATACACCTTTTGGAGTAGCTGGTATTGAAACTCTTGGATATGAGCTTGCTACATGGTTCAGAGAGAATGAAAATAAAGACCCTGATGTAGTTGTTGTTACCAATGCAGGTGGAGGAAACTTGACAGGAACAGCAAGAGGTTTATTGAAATCAGGAGCCACTAATACCACTATAATAGGAGCAAGTGTTGATTTGACAGGACTTCATATGGCAAGTGACAACCAGTTCAACAAGAAATCATTTACTACTGGTCATACAGGTTTTGGAGTACCTTTTTCAACTAATCCAGATAGATCAGATGTTCCAAGATCAGCTGCAAGACCATTAAGATATATGGATAGATATGTTACTGTTTCCCAAGGAGAAGTATTTTATATGACAGAAGCTATGGCAATGATTGAAGGACTTGAAAGAGGACCTGCCGGAAATACATCAGTAACAGCAGCATTCAACCTTGCTACACAGATGGATGAAGATAAAATCATAGTTGTACAGGAAACAGAATATACAGGAGCTGGCAAGCATGTATCTGCTCAATTATCTTTTGCAAGAGAAAACGGTATAAGTATAGAGATTGGTGATCCAGTTAATCAAGTTCCAGGTAAGAATATTATATTACCAAAACATCCTAGCCTAATAAAAGCTAAAGAGTTAGATATGATGAAATTGAAGAAATCTTATATTAAGAATCTAAAAACTGACAAAGGATTTTCAGATGATGAAATTAAGTTCATAGCTGAAGAAATAAAGCTAAGTGAGGAAGAAGTCAAGAGAATAATAGAAGAAATGTAATGGTAATGATATTAGCAAAATAATAATCTATAGGTAATGGGGACTTAATGTAAAATAGTTTAATTATAAGGAGGATGTTTATGGGTAACAATCGACTGGATGACTACGAATCAAGAAGGAAACATTTGGAGAATCTAACAGAAGATGAATTAGAACAAAGGTTTTGGGAGTTGGCTGAAAAAATAGTTGACCCTATGATAGAGATGGCTAAGAATAATACTTCACCATCAATTGAACGTTCGGTATTATTGAGAATGGGATTTTCCAGTATTGAATCCAAAGCTATAGTATCATCTTTAATGGAGAAAAAGAAGCATCTTGTGGGAAAAGGTGCTGGACATTTAGTATATAGAGCCGCTAGGGATAAAGATTTATCCATAAGGGAAGCAGGACTAAGGTTAGCTAATAATGACGAAGAGCTATGGGCTCACTTAGAACAAGTTTTTGGGGGAGGAAAGTAACAAATGAATCTAAAACCTAATGAAAAACTGGATATAGATAATATCTTGGAAGATTTAGAGCATTATTCACCTCGTAGAATGGGATGGCATTGGAGAGATGGCAGAGGAGAAGTAAGAGATATAGGACCATTCTGCTACAGTGACACTAGTGAAAACTTAACACAGAGTCAACCACTTCCAGCTGCCCATTACTTCAACAATATTGACCCACAGCCTGATAGCGTTATCACTACAGAGATAGCATCAGGAAGGTTTGAAGATGATATACGTAGAATGCGTATGGTTGCTTGGAATGGTGCTGACCATCTTATGGTAATAAGAACCGCAGGACAAAGCCATTTTGATGGTTTAATAGAAGGAACTCCACAAGGTATAGGTGGAATTCCAATAACAAGAAAGCAACTTAGAGCTCAGAGGAAGGCACTGGATTACATTGAAGATGAAGTAGGCAGAGAAATCAATTACCACTCATATGTAAGTGGTGTTGCAGGACCAGAGATAGCTGTAATGTTTGCAGAAGAAGGAGTCAATGGAGCTCATCAAGACCCACAATATAATGTTTTATACAGAAACATCAACATGATCCGTTCTTTTGTTGATGCAGCCAATGCAAAGCATGTAATGGCATATGCAGGTATAGTACAGATAGATGGAGCTCATAATGCTAATGCAACTGCTAGAGAGGCATGGAGAGTAATGCCTGAACTAATGGTACAGCATGGACTTAATTCAATGTTTTCAGTAAAATCAGGAATCAAAAAAGAAAATATATGCTTATCATCTGTTCCACCAACTGCTCCACCAGCACCTTGCATGAAGCTTGACCTACCTTATGCTATAGCACTAAGGGAATTGTTCAGAGAATATAAGATAAGGGCTCAGCAGAATACGAAATACATGGGTTCATCAACAAGGGAAGCTACAGTAACCCATACTCTTAACCTGCTTATTTCCAAGCTGACAAGTGCTGATATACAATCAACCATAACTCCTGATGAAGGAAGAAATGTACCTTGGCATATATATAATATAGAAGGTACTAATACTGCTAAACAAGCCATGATAGGTATGGATGGATTGAAAGACATGGTAGCCTTGAAAAGAGATGAAGGATTCCTTCCAGAGAAGATACGTGAATTAAAAGAACGTGCTGTATTATTTATGGAAGAGATACTTGATATAGGCGGCTATTTCAATGCAGTTGAAGCTGGATTCTTTGTTGATTCAGGTTGTTATCCAGAAAGAAATTTTGATGGTATTGTAAGAAAGATTAATGGTGGAGTTGGTGCAGGTACAGTTTTCACTAGAGATGAAGATTATATGGCGCCTGTTACAGCATTCTTCGGATATAATAATCTTGCTCAATATGGGGAAGAAGCTGTTAAGGACCCTTCATCACTAATAGACGGATGTACTTTTGAAGATAGAAGCAAGATAGTATACATAGATGAATTAGATGAAGAAGATAATGTATATAAAAGATTGGAAGAAACAAAAGATATAAGAAAAACTTCTATATTAAAACCAGAAATGGAATGGATGGGTGATGGAACAGTACTTATAACTATGATGTTACCCACTGATGAGAGAACAGCAGAATTTGCAGCAGTTGAGATAGGCAAGAAAATGAATCTTGAAGAGGTTGAAGTAATTCACAAACAAGTTATGCAAATGGCAGAGGGAACTAGAATTGAAATAAAAGGTAAGGTATCATTTGGGGTTGATATCAATGACCTTGTAATACCTCCAAAGCCTATCGTAATGAGTGATGATGAAATAAGAGAAGATGTAAAGAATAAGCCTATGAAGATTGTTGCAGGAACTATTGGGGAAGATGAACATTCTGTAGGTCTTAGAGAAATATTAGATATTAAACATGGGGGAATCGAAAAGTACGGAATCGAATGTCATTATCTTGGAACATCTGTACCTGTAGCAAAGATCGTGGATTCAGCTATAGAGCTTAATGCAGATGCTATACTGGCTTCAACTATAATTAGTCATGATGAGATTCATTATAAGAACATGAAAAGAATCAATGATTACTGTATTGAAAAGGGTATAAGAGATAAGATAATCCTTGTAAGCGGCGGAACACAAGTTACACCTGAGATAGCAGTCAAGAACGGTATGGATGCTGGATTCGGTAGAGGATCAAAAGGTGTAGATGTTGCTACATTCTTAGTTAAAAAAAGAAGAGAGAATGAAAAAGATAAATAGACAAATTATGAATCTCTAAAAAGAAATGAGTGATAAAAATGAAAGTGGATCTTATTTCAGCTGAGATAGGAAGTACAACTACAGTTGTTAATGCATTTGCGGATATGGAAACAGATCATCCAAAGTTTGTTGGTCAAGGTCAATCCTATACAACTGTTCTTGAAGGAGATGTGACAAAAGGGCTTAAGAATGCTTTTAATGATTTGAAGAAAAACTTAGATGCCCCTTTTATTGAATACGATGAATTTTTTGCTACCAGTAGTGCTGCTGGGGGACTTAGGATGACTGTTCATGGTTTGGTACATGACATGACAGTAAAAGCTGCAAAAGAAGCTGCATTAGGAGCAGGAGCCAACATCAAATTCATAACTTCAGGGAAACTAAGAAGAACGGATATCAAGACGTTAAAAGAAATCAGACCCAATATCATTTTATTAGCAGGTGGAGTTGACTTCGGGGAGAGGGATACTGCATTATATAATGCAGAGTGTATTGCTGGTATAGAAGAGTTGAAGGATACACCTGTCATATATGCAGGCAATATTCAGAATCAAGATGAAATCAGAGAAATATTTGAAGAAGTTTCAAGGCGAGTGTATATTGTGGAAAATGTTTATCCTAAGATTGATAAGCTTAATGTAAAACCCACAAGATTGAAGATTCAAGAAGTCTTTGAGGAACACATAACAAAAGCACCAGGTATGGAGAAGGTACGAGAACTGGTAAATATGAATATATTACCTACACCTGGGGCTGTTATGAAAGCAACTCAGTTATTAGAAAAGGAAATAGGAGATTTGGTAGTTGTAGATGTCGGTGGAGCTACTACAGATGTCCATTCTGTGACAATGGGCAGTGATGAAATCAATGAAATATTAGTAAGTCCAGAACCAATGGCAAAACGTACAGTTGAAGGTGATCTTGGAGTTTATATTAATGTTAATAATATAATAGACAATATGACTCTGGAAGAGCTTTCTAGAAAAATGAATATTGATATGGCTGTTCTACAAGAGATTATAGATAACTACAAACCTATTCCTGAGACAGAACTTCAGAAGAATCTGATAAAACAATTAACTCTTGAAGCTAGTACCATTGCAATTAAAAGACATGCAGGAACCTTAAGGTATCTATATGGTACAACAGGTAAAAAGACTATAGCTGAAGGAAAAGATTTAACTAATGTAAAGTACATAATTGGAACAGGTGGTGCATTAACTAGACTTGAAGGAATAAATATTCTCAGAAAGATGGTGCAAGGTAATGGAGACGAATTACTGCCCTCAAAAGATGTGAGAATATTAGTTGACAGATTATATATAATGGCCTCATTAGGTGTAATATCAGAAAAATATCCAAAAGGAGCACTAAAATTACTATTAGAAAGCTTAGAACAAGATAAAAAATAACTTTATTAATTATTTATTAATATTTGTATTGTTCTATAGGAGGTTATAATGTGTTATCCAAGAGTCGAAATAAATCTTGTAAAAATTAGAAATAATACGAAGAAATTAGTTGAAATGTGTAATGAAAACAATATAGATGTGGTTGGAGTTACCAAAGTTTTCTGTGGTAAACCTAAGATAGTAAGGGAGATGGTAAAAGGAGGTATAAGAGTAATAGGAGATTCACGTATAGAGAATCTCAAGAAATTGAAGCGTTTCAAGCTTCCAAAACTATTACTTAGACTACCTATGATAAGCGAAGCAGAGGAAGTAGTCCAGTATGCTGATATATCTCTTAATTCTGAAATCTCAACTATTAGAAGATTATCAAAAGAAGCTAAAAAAAGGAATCTCAGGCATAAGATAATTTTAATGGTTGACTTAGGAGACCTTAGAGAAGGTATTTTTGATGAAGAAGAGATATTTGAAGCGGTTGAAATAATGATTTCATTAGATAATATCGACTTGATTGGAATAGGAACTAATCTAACATGTTACGGAGGGATTCTTCCAGAGAAATCTAATCTCCAGCGTCTATTAACTTTGAAAGAGACTATTAGAAAGAAATACAAATTGAATCTGAAAGTGGTGTCGGGAGGAAATTCTAGTAGTCTACATCTGATTGAAGAAGGAGATATGCCAAAAGGAATTAATCAATTAAGGCTGGGAGAATCAATTGTACTTGGAAGAGAGACAGCTTATGGAAGTACCATTGAAGATACTTATCAAGATGCAATGACTCTACAATGTGAGATAATAGAGTTGCAGGATAAACCATCATTGCCTATAGGTACTATTGGTATGGATGCTTTTGGCAATGTACCTTCTTTCAATGATAAAGGTACACGAAAAAGAGCCATATGTGCTATTGGAAGGCAGGATGTTGATCCTACAGATATATTGCCAGGTGATAAAAACATAGAGATTATCGGTTCCAGCAGTGATCACTTGATATTGGATGTAACTGATAGCAATGAGAATTATACTGTTGGAAGTATACTAAGATTTTCTTTGAAATACGGCAGTGTATTAAGTTTATTCACATCAGAATATGTGAAAAAGGTTTATGTTTAGTTCACATATTCTATAAAATACAAATTAATGAATATTTTTCCTTAAATGGTACAAAATAAGAGTGTAATTATTAATATATCAAAAGTAATCTACTGACATAATTACATTGCTTATCTAAGAGAATGAGCTTTGTACTATAAAGGAGGATTTCAATGGAAAAAGCTAGAATCACTAAAGTAAGAAAAGATGGTTATGGTAAGATAACGAATGTTATGCTTGATGATGGTAACTCTTATCCTATCGAAGATGCTATCAAAATGGCTCAAGAAAATCAGATTGATGGCGTTAACGTAAGCAGAGCTAAAAATGGTGTAGAGTTTCTAAGAGCTGATCCAGATGGAACAACAGATAATAATCTGGATAATCTTCCAACATTTTAGAAGTAATTGTATGTAATAATAGACCCCAATGCATAGAATTTTTAATGCATTGGGGTTTGTTTTGTGGTTATTATAATAGAGCTTTTTTCATGAATTGCAGGATTTCTTTGATAACCATTTCTTCATTATCAATAGTATCGTATCCTGTAAATATTTTCATGCGCTCTCTGTAGTAATCAGATGTATATGAAAATTGAAACATGATAATCAGATTATCAATGCAAAAAGAAGCTACATTGTAATTCATATTCTTATCAATAAGATTACTTACTTTTGCAGATTCTAGTATATCCATGTAAAAATTAGCTGTTATGTCTTCTAATTTATGAGAGAGTCTATTAGAAAATTTACTTAATGCTTGAGTAGTGACATCAAGATATATTTGGTTGAATTCAGGATATTTGATTGCATAATGTCTAGAAGCTCTCAGCAGTTTCTCAAGGATATAGAAAATATCACCTTCTTCAATGTCTATAGAATATAATACCGATTCTAGAACCCCAAAACATTCATCCACAATTGTTAGAAATAAATCTTCTTTGGAGGCAAAATAACTATACATTGATCCAATACTTATTTCTGCTTTTTTTGCTATTGTATTGATGTTAGATGCATTATACCCATTTGCTGCGAATTCTGAAGTAGCTACAGCCATAATCCGTTTTTTACGTTCTTCAGATATCTTATCAAAAGTACTTTTATGATATTTAGTTCTACCAGTAATTTCTTTAGTGTTTAGTGTAGTATTCATTTTAACCCCCTTTGTAAACAAAAAACACGTAATATATTGAACTTATTTTAATAAATATAAATGTTTAAGTTCAATATATACTAATAATATTTCTTGAATTTTGTCTTTGACATTATGTAACCGACTAATCCTCCTATGATTCTTATTATTGTATAGTTCAATTTCAGATCGATAAGTTCTATGAGATTCCCGTCAGGGTCTTTCATGAAAACCCACTCAGTGCCATCAGTATTTTGAGGTTCGCATAAAAATGTTATGCCCTTAGCCTTTAATACATTATACCACTTCTTAACATTTTTTACATCCAAAGTAAAATGTGTTGGTCCTGGTTTATTCCATATTGGATGTTCGCTAGGTACACTAGGGAAGAATTCAAATATCTCGACCACACCACCTTTTGGAGCTCGTAAAAAACCAAAACGTACTTTTGCATTTTTTAATTGATATAAGTCGTATAGATTATTAACTTCTTCTTTTCCCAATGTCTGTTCACTGATTAATCTAAAACCAAAAGTTTTGCTATAGAAGTCTACAGCATCTTCAAAATTAGAGACTGTAATTCCTACGTGACTTAATGACCTTATTTTCATGTTAACACATTCCTTTCCAAAGTTATTGAAATATAATCAATTTCCTTTTGCGTAGGAACCTACAAGTAACATATATTCACCTAGTTGTGCTCCGAATTCAGGTGCGCCCTCCATAATCAGTTTTTCTGTTATAGTAGCTTCAATCATATCATCAATGCCTAAAAGTGTTCCAAGTGCACTATCAGTAGAATCGAAACGCATAGTGAAAAATGGCTTAGAACGTTTATATTCTCCACGTGCAGCTTTGGATTTTCCTGCCTTTATTCTTATATAAGAAGAGAGTTCAGGTTTTCCAGTTACTTTCCATGCAAAAATACGGTCGGGACTCTTCTTAACCCATTTTGATACCTCTGGATGACCTGTCTTATTAAGCTGACTTATACCAGTTGATAGTAGTGAAAAATATAATTTTACAACTAAATCTTTCTCATCATCGTTTTGAGGAGGTTCGGTGACACCAAGTAAATTTGCCATATACATAAGAACTGATAGAGTAGCAGTAAGCAGACCAACATGATACCAGCCTTTTATCTTAGGGAGTTTTTTGCTCTTACCTGCGAAAAAGTCATTAAGGTCTTTTATACTGCTAAATTCAAGCTCAACATCACATTTGTCATTAGGACCTTTTACAACTGTGAAATCCCCATTTTCAATGATATAATGAGTGCCAACTTTTCCATCGGGGTCTTTTGCACTTACACCAACTATTCCGTTCTTATTTTTGAATTTCTTTGCATACTTTTCATTTGATGCGATAATCGTTTTAACTAATGGAAGTACTGCGTTAAGAAATATTTTATTAGCGTAAATATCTTCTCTAGTAGCCATTATCTACACCTCGTCTTCCCAATCTTCATCTTCTTCAAATTCCAAACCGATCAGTTTTCGAACGTTTTCTACTATTCCATTAGTATCTATTTCATAATAAGCCATCAAATCTTCATGAAGACCTATGATGGAGAAGGTATCTGGAATACCAAGTTTCCTGAAGGCACATCCTTTTCCACTTTCAATGATTACTTCAGCTACAGCGCTTCCAAGACCACCCATTACATTATGATCTTCAACGGTTATGATTCTTCTTGTCTCATATACTGCTTTTAACACAGCTTCTCTGTCTATAGGTTTTATTGTATGCATATTAAGTACTCTAGCTTTTATACCATCCACACTGCTAAGGATTTTTGCGGCTTCTATAGCTTGATATACACAAGAACCACAGGCGATTATAGTCAAGTCATTACCATCCGTCAATTGATGAGCTTTGCCGATTCTAAAATCATAATCAGTATTCTCATATACTTTTTGGTCAAAACCTCTGTTGATTCTAATATATACAGGACCTTCTGTTTCATAAGCCTGAACAACTGCATTGGCAGTTTCCATACCATCAGCAGGTACAATAACTTTTAGATTAGCCATTGAACGCATTATAGCAATGTCTTCTGTACAATGATGAGTTGTTCCAGCCTGACCAAAAGACAATCCTGCATGAGTAGCTATCATTTTTACATTTAGATTCTGATAACATATGTCTGTATGTACTTGGTCCAGTGCTCTCATGGAAGTAAAGATTGCAAAAGTGGATACAAAAGGAACAAGACCGCATTTTGCCATACCAGAAGCAATACCAAACATATTTTGTTCAGCTATTCCTGTGTTAAAGAATTTATTTGGAAACTTTTCTGCAAACAAACCTATTTTGGTAGATTTGGCTAGGTCTGCTGAAAGTCCTACAATCTCTGGATGCTCTTTGCCTAATTCACATAGAACATTACCATACATCTCAGCTGTTGAAAGATTAGTTGTATCAAGCATTGTATATGTTAAACCACCCATAGTCTATGCTCCTTTCACACGTTTTTTATAATATTTTTCCAAGCTTTCTTTACTCTGTGCTATCTTTTCAGAATTAAGTCCGCCATAATGCCATTTATAGTTGTCTTCCATAAAATCAATGCCACAGCCTTTTATGGTATTTGCAATGATGACAACAGGTGCTTTATCTTCTGCTAGTGCGTATTCAATGGCTTCTGATAGTTCAGTGAAATTATGACCATCTACTTCTTTTACAATGAATCCGAATGCTTCCCATTTTTTTGCAAATGGTTCAAGAGACATAACATTTTCTGTTGGACCATCAATCATACAACGATTCCTATCTACTATAGTTACCAGATTGGTTATTTTATAATGAGCAATTGACATTGCTGCTTCCCATACAGAACCTTCATCACATTCACCATCACCAAGTAGACAATAGGTTTTGTAGTTTTTGTTGTTTATACGTGCAGCTAATGCCATACCAACAGCTATTGGCAGACCATGACCCAATGAACCAGTAGATGCATCCACTCCTGGAACTTTGTTGGAATCAAGGTGCATACCAAGTTCAGAACCTGTGTGATTATATTCTTTCAGTTGTTCTTTATCAATGTAACCTTTGTCAGCAAGGACTGGTGCGAAACCTACACCAATATGACCTTTACTTAGAATAAAACGGTCTCTGTCCTCCCATAGAGGTTTTGAAGGGTCAATGTTCAGGTATTTATAATATAGTATAGTTAAGATGTCCATTGCACTTAGAGAACCACCTATATGTCCGCTGCCTGCCCAAACAACAGTGTCAACGCATAGACTACGTAATTCATGTGCTTTTTTCTCTAGGTTTTTTATTTCTATGTCAGTTAATGGCATAATTATCTCCTTTCCAAGAAATATCTATATTTCCTTATGATTATTTTTTACTACTTTAAAACTTTCGTTTGCTATTTCATGGGTTAGTTTTATATCTTCATCAGATAGGGCACAGTTAATGAATAGATTATGATGGTTAGCGAAGAAAGCACCTCTTCTAACACATTCGGAAACCCATTCTTGATGAAGGGTTAGAGAATCATCGTTAGTAATTCTCATATACCACATAGATGGAACTCCTGTCACTTTTAGATTAAAACCATAACTTTTACCTATCTCCACTAAGCCATCAGTGAGTTTCTTACCCTTATCCTGCATCAATTTCGGTCCATCCAGTTTCTTTAACTTCTTAATACATGCCATACCAGCAGCAAAAGGTACAGCAGACAACCAGTAGCTTCCAGTATACATAACTGATGAAACTGCGTCTTTCAGGGCATCTGTTCCGCATAATGCAGAAAAATTATAGCCATTACCAAGAGCTTTACAGAAACACATTAAGTCAGCCTTGAAACCAAAGTAATGATCTGAACCTTTCATATCTAGTCTGAATCCACATCTAACATCATCAATAGCTAATACTATTCCATAGTCCGTACATAGTTTTCTAATTTTCTGCCAGTAATCTTTTTCAGGTAATTCGTTGTCAGTAAATACTGGATGATGATAAGGAGTTGCCATGAAACAGGCTATATCATTAGGATTCTCCTTAACGATTTTTTCAACTTGTTCATAGTTGTTCCAGTCCACGTACAGATTATTTACCACATCTTCCTCACATATGCCTGGATAACCTAACTTCTGTGTCCAAGGGGCTACCCCGTGATAACCACCATTAACAAGAATAGTCTTCTTCCTTCCAGTAGCTGCTTTTGCAATCATAAGTGCAAAGCTTGTGACATCTCCACCATTTTTAGCAAAAAATGCCCAGTCCGCCATTTCTACAGTATCAACCAGAAGTTCAGCAAAATCCATCATGATGGAAGAGGGAGCAGTTGTACAGTTACCAAGCTTCATTTGCTCTGCAACTGCCATATCAACATCCTCATCATTGTAGCCGAGAACATTGGGACCATATGCGCACATATAATCAATGAAACGATTACCATCTACATCCCAGAAATAAGCTCCTTTTGCTCTAGATGAGAAAAATGGGTAGCTTTGTACTGGTATAAAACAACCTTCAGCAGGACCTAAATGTCCGTATACTCCTGTAGGTATTAAATTCAAAGCTTTCTTGAACAGCTTTTGATTTTCATTATAAGTATAGGTTTGCAATTGTTTAACCTCCTTACTCTAAGAGAAATAATAGTTTTTTATTGTAGATAGGATGATACCAGACCAAGTAATTTGTTCATATTGTCCAGCATAGGAATATAACCTTTCATTTGAAGCTTTTGAGTTGCAATACAAGAATAAGTGTCTATCTGACCAGTTAATATCTTATTAGTGGTGATAATATCCGAAAAGGTCATGGAAGCCCTATTTTTAGAAGATAATCCTTTCTTCGCTTTTAGATGACCATTCTTGGCGACAAGATGTATTCCCGTATTACTTTCTGTTATTGATACATTGATAATTCCATCTGGTATTCTTTTGGCGCTGAGTTTTCCTATTGGATCTGTGTTCCCGACTTGTGCAAGAGCAAAAAAAGCAGTGTAAGCAGTTAGTATGGTATTATTTTTCAGATAAGTTTCGTTTTCTAATAGAGATGGAGTAGGTTTCAAGTAATATGACAGTTTGTCTGTGAGAGTTATGAATTCATTTTTGAGGAAGCTGATTTTGGTGAGTCCTTTTAGAGGTATTGGATTAGCTTTTCCATCAATCATTTGGTTGAAATGATGTGGAGATTTGAAATAAAGGATAATATTACATTTGTCTAGAATCTTACTAAACGTGCATGTGCCGTCTTCAAAGGATAAATATCCTTTTGGACCATTCTTAACAACAAACTTAATCTTCATGCTTATGTTTTTTATAAGGGTTTTCATATCCTTATCCAATTCACATAAGTCTTCAAGGTTTCGAAGTACAGCATAAAGATTAATGTTCGCTTTGGTTAATTCCTGTGTCACATAATCTCCTCCTTTCATATAACACATATACAGTTGAATGTACCTATATAACATTATATTACTGTACATGCATTTATAGAACGAGCGCTCACTCTATATTATGGTTACATTGTTACATAAGTGGAATATGTTGGCAATGATATAATAGAAATAACTAATATATTTTATAGTTTTTTCTGAGATGCATTATAGTGTTAAGTCTTATAAAATAATAGCTTTATAATATATAGCATGTCTTTTTTTTATTTCTAATAATTATTTATAGTCTTGAACACAATAATAAAGAGGATAAATAATAAAATAATCATACTAAGGCTTTATTTTTTTAACATTATTTGGTATTATCATATTATTGTTGGTTTTATTAGGAGCTAACTGTAATTGTTAGAATAGGAGGATTAAGGTGGCTAAATATTATTCAATGGATGTAGATAATGTTGCAGCTGATTTAGACGTTAACATAAGCGGCGGATTAGATAGCAAAGAAGTAAGCAAAAGACAAACAAAATACGGTCCCAACAGCTTGAAAGAAAAGCAAGGCAAGACATTGTTCAAGATGATTATTGAACAGTTCAGCAGTTTTATAATACTTATACTAATAGCTGCAAGTATTTTATCAATATCTATAGGTGAAGTAGTTGATGGAATAGTTATCATTGGAATCGTCATACTGAATGCTGCCCTTGGAATTATACAAGAAAGGAAAGCTAGTAATGCCCTGAAAGCATTAAAAGAGATGGCCGCTCCACGAGCAAAAGTCATAAGAGATGGTAAGATATCCAGTATTGATTCAAAAGAATTAGTGCCTGGAGATATTGTTGAATTAGAAGCAGGAGACTATATTCCTGCAGACATAAGATTAACAGAAAGCATTAATCTAAAGATTGATGAATCTGCTCTTACTGGAGAGTCAGTTGCAGTGGAGAAAGATGCAAAAATTTTATTGGATGAACAATCTCAGATTGCTGATAGATTGAACTGTGCCTATATGAGTACTATCGTTACATATGGTAGAGGTAAAGGAATAGTCGTTGGTACTGGAATGGAAACGGAGATTGGAAAAATCGCTTCTATGCTTAATGAAGCTGTTTCAGAAGAGACACCTCTACAAAAGAAGCTGGATGCTTTTGGAAAATTATTAGGTATAGTATGTATTATTGTATGTGCAATCATATTTGTACTTGGTTTACTAAGGAATCAGCCTTTCATTGAGGTATTGATGACCTCTGTAAGTCTAGCTGTTGCCGCAATACCAGAAGGTCTGCCAGCAGTTGTTACCGTAGTTCTTGCTATGGGTATGCAGCGGATGATAAAAAGACACGCAATCATGAAGCGTCTAGGTGCGGTAGAGACACTTGGAAGTACAACTGTAATATGTACTGACAAAACAGGTACATTGACACAAAATAAAATGACTGTCGTAAAAGTATTTGATGGAACTAACCATTGGGAAGTATCTGGTACAGGATATAAAACTGCTGGAGACATAACTAGTGGCGGAAAAGATAATAAATTACTAGATAAAATGTTCATGGCAGGAATTCTATGTAATGATTCAAGATTAAAAGAAGAAGAAATAATCGGAGACCCAACAGAAGGTGCTCTCATAGTTCTAGGAGCCAAAGCAGGATATGACAGGGATGAACTTAATAACAGATATCCAAGACTAAAAGAATATCCTTTTGATTCTGATAGAAAGCTAATGTCCACACTTCATAATGTTGAAGGAACATTCACTATGTTTACAAAAGGCGCACCTGATGTAATATTATCCAGATGTAAAGAAATAATAACAGATGGCAAAACCCAACCACTAACCAAAGAACACAAAGATGAAATTAGTGAAGTCAATGAAAATTTCGCAAAAAATGCTCTAAGAGTTTTGGGATTTGCATACAAAGAAGTCAATGAAGATGTCCAATTAGAAAATGAAGAAAACGATCTAATCTTTGTTGGTCTTACAGGCATGATAGACCCACCAAGACAAGAAGCCAAAGATGCAGTAAAATTATGCAAAGATGCAGGAATCAGAGTTGTCATGATAACTGGAGACCACATAGTAACAGGTAGTGCAATAGCAAAACAAATCGGTATCATAGATAGCGAAGAACAAGCTATGGAAGGTGCACAGATCAACGATTACTCCGAAGATGAATTAAAAGAAAAAGTCAAAACCACCAGTGTATTTGCAAGAGTTTCCCCCGAACATAAAGTCAGGATTGTAGAAGCTGTAAGATCAAACGGCGAAGTTGCAGCTATGACAGGTGATGGTGTAAATGATGCCCCAGCACTAAAAAAAGCCGATATCGGAATCGCCATGGGAATCACAGGAACAGACGTTTCAAAAGAAGCAGCTGACATGATTTTGACAGACGATAACTTTGCAAGTATCGTAGACGCAGTTGAAGAAGGACGTATCATCTACAGTAACATCAGAAAATTTGTAGGATTTCTACTATCCTGTAACATTGGTGAGATTCTAATAATATTCATTGCCATGTTATCAGGCTGGCAAGTTCCACTAGTACCTATTCAACTCCTATGGATAAACCTTATTACCGATTCATTTCCAGCATTTGCACTAGGACTTGAAAAAGGCGAAAAAGGAATAATGAGCGTAAAACCTAGAAACCCCAAAGAACCTATAGTCGACCGCCAAATGGGTATAGCATTAGCTTTCCAAAGCATAGGTCTCACCATAGCAGTACTTGTCTCTTACCAATTAGGATTCATTCTAGCAGGTGACGTAGACAGTGATACCAAACTTACTATAGCAAGAACCCTATGTTTCGTTACTCTAATCATAGGCGAAATGCTTAGAGCCTACTCAGCAAGATCAGAAACACTATCAATATTCAAAATGAATTTCCTAGGAAATAAATACTTAAATTACTCAGTACTAATAGCTATCATTCTATTAATAGGAGTAGTATATATACCAGTCCTACAACCTGTCTTCAGAACATTCCCATTAGACATAACTCAAATGGGCGTAGCAGTAGGATTAGCAATTATACCTGTTATAACTGGGGAATTAGCTAAGATTTTAAAGAAATAAGAATTATTATTAATATCTTTTTTATAATTTATGTTTTTCTATAAGTATTAAATAATAACTTTGTGTTAGCCATAAGTCATACTAAATCGAAGAAAAAATGCTTTGAGATAACATTGAAGGGACTACAAGCAAAATAGTATATGTATATGTGGAGTAGTGAGGCAGGACGCCGAACCCAGCTTTTAACCTGACAGCCCTACTGGACTGTCAGAAATAAAACTGGACTCGATGTCCTGTTTTATTTATTGAGCTCAGGACGAGCAAGTAGCTGGCGAAACATATACATATACTATTTTGCAATTACCACGTCAAAACAAAACATTTTTTCTGACTTACTTGAACTATTAAAAAATATTTTACTAAATCTATAACTCCTTACTCAACTTTCTAAGATTCACCTCATCAACAATCCTAATCTGCTTACCATCAATCTCAATAAGCCCCAATAACTTCAATTCATTCAAACACCTATACAAATGACGATAACTCGTCCCAAGTGATTCAGCAATTTCTTTATAAGAAGAAGTAAGCGTTATCAATCGCTGCCCCTCTACAGTTATATGCTCTAATATAAACGCAGCCAACCTATTCTTAAGAGGATACAAAATATTATAAGAACTTTTCTTAGAACTAATCATAAATTTCCTACTTAAATTAACACATAAATACTGTAAAAACTTTTTCCTATTCATACATATAGAACTTATATAATTAACAGGAAAAGCTATAAATAAACTTTGCTTAATAGCTTCAACATTACTCCCATAGTTAGTGTTATTAAGAATCTCAATGTCACCAAAATCACTTATGGATTTATAGAATTCATGTAACAAAATCCTTCCATCCTCTGACATGGTAAATACCTTCGCCTTACCATCTACCAAAAGGTAGAAATAATAAACAGGTTCATCCATCTTACATATCAATTCACCCTTTTCAAACAGATGAAATTCATAATAATTATCTAAATCATCCCCGAATATATCATATAATTTATACTTCTTATTATATATGTTGAATAACTCAATATCTTTATATGTTTGCAAAAAAATCAACTCCTATGACATATGTCCTATTACATATTGTATTATAAATGATATCTTAATACATGTAATTTGTAAATACTTATCTTATAGATTTGTAATTAATCTTTAAGATAGCTTATCCAAATTGAGAGGAGCATCTATGTTTGAATTTGTAGCTATATTTAACGGGGTCTTAATCGCTCTTATGATTTCATTTAATGGACTATTGTCTCAACAGATAGGAAATAATGAATCACTGATTATAATACATTTGGCAGGTTTGATAGGTACAAGTATCATATTCTTGATTAGTCGTAATAAATTAAAGAGTATAAAAGGTATTCCAAAATACTTATTTCTTGGAGGAGCTATTGGTATATTCAATGTTACAATGAACAATGTATGTTTTGATAAATTAGGTGCAGCATTAACAATCAGTCTAGGATTGATGGGACAGCTGATTGCATCTATGTGCATCGATCACTTTGGACTATTGGGAGTCAAGAAAAACAAGATAAATATAAGAAAATTAACTGGTATAGCAATAATGAGTATTGGTATTATCGTAATGATTGTTTTATAAATCTTTTTAGGAGGTCTGTAATGTACATTATACTGGCATTATTAGCAGGGGCATTAGTTATTGTTTCTATATCAATTAATGGAAATCTAGCAACAAAAGTAGGGTTAATTCAGTCAAGTATAACTAATTATCTAGTAGGATTAATAAGTTCAATTATATTTTTCCTGATTTTGAATAGATTCGTATTTGACTTTTCTTTTAATAAATTAGGTGATACTCCATTTTACTATATGTTAGGTGGAGTGATAGGTTCAATTATCATATGTTTGAATAACCTCTTAATTAACAAAATATCAGCAGTGTATGTTACCATACTTATTTTTTTAGGACAGATGATTACAGGAATCTTAATTGATTATGCAAAATCAGGAATTTTTTCAACTGGAAAAGTGATAGGTGGGTTATTGATCGTAATTGGACTTGTATACTATATTTTTGGCGATAAGAAAGCCCAAGAGATAGCAAAAATTAAATAGTCGTTTTGCAAATTTTTTACTCCATTAGAAATTTTGCTTAACATAAAATCCTGGATGTTAGCCCAGGATTTTATTATACAATAATTTATTTTTCATAAAATATATACATTTGATTTCTAATTAGAATACTAAGAAATAGATGTAAGCAAAGTAAGTAGCAATCATTAGTACTCCATTCCAACGATGAAATCTTTTTTTATTAAATAAAGTAAATGCAACAAGTAAAAGTACTATAGCAAATACAAATGGTATATGGTAACTTAACCAGCTAGGTTGAATCTTGAATGGTAATATACTAGATGATAAACCAATAACCAATATGATATTAAGTATATTTGCGCCAAGAACATTACCAATAGATATATCATGAGCTTTTTTAACTATAGCTGTAATAGCAGTAACTAACTCTGGAAGAGAAGTACCAAAAGCTGTAAAGGTAACACCTATGATTATATCTGGTACACCTAACATCTTAGCGATTTTTTCACCATTAGTAACTAAAAGATTAGCACCGATGATTGTAAAAGTGATACCTATAGCAAATAATATTATGTTTTTGATAATAATACTTTTTGTAACTTCTATTTCTTCATCTTGCTTGATTTCACTACTACTCATCTTAGCATCTTTCACATTGTTATATAAGTAGAGTACTAAAATACCTAAAAACATAAATCCTGTGACTCTTGCTATTTCTCCGAATACAAGAGAAAAAACAGTCAATAAACTTAATAAAAATACTAGGAATAATCCTGTTCTACGAAGTTTCTTTTTTTGCTTAATCTCAGGTCTTGATAAAAGAATTGTTAGACCCAGTATAAAACCAGTATTACAAGCAATTGAACCTAGAGCATTACCAAACGCTATACTTGCATTTCCATTAATAGCTGAACTTCCTGATACCATTGCTTCTGGTAGAGTAGTACATATACTAACTAGGGTTGCACCTATTATGATATTGGGTACTTTCAATACTTTGGCTATCCATATAGTAGCATCTATGAACCAATCACTGCCTTTAATAATCATGATGAAACCAATCAAAAATAGCAAATAGGGTGAAAATTCTTTCATTAATGTTATCCTCCTGACATATTGAATAGCTTGTGACAAAAAAAGACTTCTACTGTATTAAACAGTAAAAGTCTCGCTTTCATTTTATAATAATACTTATATGATAATAAGCATAGTTATCAAATGGTTAATCAGCCGGGTATATAAACCGGAATGACGACTGACTATTCAACTTGGCATTCATTAGACCAAGTTTTCAAGCTACTCCCTTAAACTAATAAAAATTATACTATATATGTATCAATAAATCAAGAAATTATACATATTTATAATTTTTAATAAAAATAACTCCAACTGGATCAGGACCACAACTAGTTCCTATGGTAGAACCTACTTGATAGAATGGCATATCACCTTTTACACCTAGGTCCCTAACTTTATCTGCTACTTTTTCAGCTTCATCTGTATGATGTCCTCTAGCTATACAGAAATTATAATCATCTATGTCTTCACCAGTTTTCTTGAAGTGTTCTTTCGTCATTGCAATTATTTTCTTAAGTGCTTTTTTTCTTCCACGAATTGTACCATAAGGGAATAATTCACCATCCCTAACAACGATAAGAGGTTTAAGATTAAGTATATTACCTGCTATGGCACTAACTTTTCCTATTCTTCCACTTTTTTGCATGTATTCAAGTGTACCTATCGTAAACATTATCCTGCCTGTAGGTATTATTTTTTCTATTTTCTCAAGTGCTTCTTCAAGAGATAATCCATCATTTTTCATTCTTGCAACTTCCACAACAAACAAACCTTGTAAAGCTGTACATAGCCTAGAGTCAAGAATTGTTATATTAAAATCAGGATATTTCTCTAATATGATCTCACGAGCATTTACAGCAGATTGATAAGAACCACTGAACTTGGATGTGAGAGTTATACATAATAGATTTTTCCCTTCTTGTGCATAAGGAGTAAATTTATTAATATAATCTTGTACGGAAGGTAATGATGTTTTTGGAAAGTTATTATATAATTTATCATAGAATTCATCTAGAGTTATGTCAATTCTCTCTCTTAAATAATTTTCCTGATCAAAGGATATATAAAAAGGTATTATATTAATATCATATTCTTCGATTAGGTAATCAGGTAAATCACATGCGCTATCACACATAATTTCAAATTTTGGCATAAAGTAACCTCCAATAGTATTTATATGAATTATTATAGCATATAAGAATTAGTATTAAAATGTATTATTGATTGACACTAAACACCGTAAACCATAGTGTTAAAGGCAGTTGTGATGTTTTGAGATGTAGTTAATAGAACTATGTTAAATGTATTTTTATGCATAAAAACTTAGAATGTTGATTGTTGATAAACACCCTAAATACTTAATTCTACAATCTATAGATTTTGTCCATAACATAATTGTAGAAACAATATTTATATTAATAAAATAAAGTAAGACAATAGAATATATTTATATAAATAAGAAAAATATATTGACAAATTAAAAAGTGAGGAATATTATATATATTGTAAAAAATAATACAAGGAGGAATTATGATGCTAAAAAATAAAACATTAAACATCGCAAGTTTTCTTATCTGCTGTATACTGACTATTAACATACTAAACATTACTTCTTATGCACAAACACAAACTGAAAATGCACAATTATATTCTGCGAAACTACATATGGATTATGGTTACAAAGGTTACATTAAAGGTTATTCATCATCAGGTTACATATACGTTAAAAACTTGGCTTATGATAAAAAAGTAACAGTTCATTTCATGTATAATGATACTGATTGGAGTGATGTATCAGCTCATTATTATAAAACACTTCCTAATGGTTATGAAATATGGAAATATGATACACCTTATACTACTAGAGTAAAGTATCAATATTGTGGAGACAACTATTGTAAATTCGCTATCAAGTATGAGGTTAATGGTAATACATATTGGGATAATAACAATGGTAATAATTATTATCTTAGCCAGTCAAAACATCAAGTTGAATTATCAAAAAGTAATATAGGTGAGAGTAAGTTTTATAGTAGTTCTAAGGATCTATGGTTCTATCTAAAAGATCTTGGATACAATAAAACTGTTAGAGTACGTGTTACTAATGATGGTTGGGCAACATATCAAGATTATGATTGTACTTATCATAGCAGCTATTCAAATGGGACTGAATCATGGTATATTGACTTGGAGGAAAATGATATAGATACAACATCAAGTGCTGCTTCACAGTATGTGATATATTATACTGTTAATGGAGAGACTTATTGGGATAATAATTTTGGAGAGAATTATTATTTTTAGGATGGATAGTTGAAAAGCAAAATTAATAATAGAATCTCTTTTTCAAGAGGTTCTATTTAACGTTATATAACTGTTATAAGTTATATCTTTACCAGCTATAGCTAATCTAGCATTAGGAATTTTGAGAACATCATTTATTCTTAACCAAAAAGAAATTATTGAGAAATGAAATTACATGTTATTGTAAACTAAGTCAAAAAACAATAGTAAATATTTGTGGTAATATTATTGTTGTATGTTATAATATTTATAGGAAATAATACATGAACAAACTTGTATTTTTATAAAATTATTGGTGCAAAAATTGTCACCAAGCTTAAAGGTAGTAGTCATAAGGGTTAGAACCTACTCGGCATAGGTAAAAATCAATATATTTACGACAAAATATTATGATAATTGATATTAAATTACAAAACTTGTTGTAGTATAAAAAAGCCCTGAACCCTTGAAATTGGTGGATTTTACCCGTTGGGTCTGTAGTAATACATAATCCAGTAAAATAAGGATTGAAACAGAAAACTTTCAGATGATGAAGCGATAGCAAAAATGGTAGTAATACATAATCCAGTAAAATAAGGATTGAAACTTAATCCTAATAACCTTAGTATATCATCAGGCGTATGGTAGTAATACATAATCCAGTAAAATAAGGATTGAAACAAGAAATAAAATTGAATTGCCGTAATGAAACTGTAAGTAGTAATACATAATCCAGTAAAATAAGGATTGAAACTTGACTACAGCAAAAGCCAATTGGTCAAACCCCAGAGTAGTAATACATAATCCAGTAAAATAAGGATTGAAACTAAACACAGATATGAGTGTAATAGCTGATGTGTTAAGTAGTAATACATAATCCAGTAAAATAAGGATTGAAACAGGTACTTTTAAGGCGTTTTTATATTAGCAATACAATCGTAGTAATACATAATCCAGTAAAATAAGGATTGAAACCCTTTTGACCTACTCCACCATTTACAATAAAACTAGTAGTAATACATAATCCAGTAAAATAAGGATTGAAACTAATACTGATATAAGCTTGTATGCTGTTCGTATTTGTAGTAATACATAATCCAGTAAAATAAGGATTGAAACCCACCACCTATATATTGGTTGATTACACCTGTTAATGTAGTAATACATAATCCAGTAAAATAAGGATTGAAACAAAACCCCCTATATAAAATCCTTAAATTCTTTGTCTGTAGTAATACATAATCCAGTAAAATAAGGATTGCAACTATCTATGGTTGCTGTTGTAGAGAAAAGAGATTTTAGTAGTAATACATAATCCAGCAAAATAAGGATTGAAACTACAGTCTTCAAGTCCATCTCCACAAATACTGTTCCGTAGTAATACATAATCCAGTAAAATAAGGATTGAAACCAAGTAGCACTATAGTAAGTTATATCTTGATAAGTTGTAGTAATATATAATCCAGTAAAACAAGGAATGTTAACCATTTTAATATGATATAGACTCAATAACACAATTTAGGTGAATTCTAAAATAATAAAACAAAGCCACCAAGTAGAATAAATCTACAAGGAGGCTTTGCTTTTAATGTGATAATAAAATCTGATTTTTATATAATACCTAGTAACTTTACCAATTTAATACAATCTTTATAACTGGCTAAGTATAAGCATTGATTAGCACACGTTAATTGATCAGATTGCTTTGTAATATATTCTTTTACAAACTTACTATCCTCTATACTTAAGGAATTTATTATTGCCTCAAATCTATCCTTGTTATTTTCCAAGTAGCAATCTAATTCTTGGTATTCTAAATCTGTATTAACAAAATCATTATAAGTTTTATTTAACATATGTACTGCAAAAACATTAAAGTGTTCTGTGATATCTAACATAAAATATACCTCCATTCTTGAATTACTATCAAAAACAGGGTATAATAGATTTACCTCTATTTTGATAGTGGTTAATAAGAGTTTTGTATGCTTTGTGAGGGCGGCAGAACTCTTATTTATTATTTAGATCATCGTATACTTTTTTAACACCTTTTCTAAGAATTTCAGATTTACTTTCATTTAGTTCTTTGCTACAATATTCTAGTTTTTTATTTGTTTCATCATCAATCCTAAATTTTATAGTTTTATTTTTAGGTGCATCAGTAGGACGACCCATTTTTTTGTTTCCCAACTTATTTTCACCTCTCTTTTGTGGACACATTATTATAGTAACTTATATGGGGACATTTGTCAAGATTAAAAGCACTATATATGGCAAGGTGTGATAACTGCTGTCATAGAAATATTTGCATAAAGTAGTTAAAAGTATAGAATTATTATTTGAATATGATATAATATTACTAGTAAAATATAGAATTAAAACTATATATTGTTGCAAAATTATTCGTGCAGAATTTGTCAGCATGTTTAAAGGTACATATAGCAAGGGTTTGAGACTACTCGGTATAAGAGATTTTGACGATATTTTAGACAAGATAAAATAATATTCAACTAAATATTACAAAACTTGTTGTAGTATAAAAAAGCTCGAAACCCTTGAAATTGGCGGATTTTAGTCTTTGGGTCTGTAGTAATACATAATCTAATAAAATAAGGATTGAAACGTACTTCTGTAATTTTGCTCTAACAAATAGATTTCGTAGTAATACATAATCTAATAAAATAAGGATTGAAACACATAATAAAAACATTCTTTTTCTGGTATAGGTATAACGTAGTAATACATAATCTAATAAAATAAGGATTGAAACGTAATCATTTCACCCGTTTTCATATAATCATCCTTCGTAGTAATACATAATCTAATAAAATAAGGATTGAAACTTTGTAGTATAATCGCTTTCCATCCATGTTCTAGCGTAGTAATACATAATCTAATAAAATAAGGATTGAAACTTCATTATCTTCATCCCTTCCTAAACCAAGCTTTACGTAGTAATACATAATCTAATAAAATAAGGATTGAAACGCAATTAATTCTAGTGGTATTTTAAGCCTGTCAATTGTAGTAATACATAATCTAATAAAATAAGGATTGAAACATCAAGTAAAGGAGTGATGGTTGATGTTAGAAAATAGTAGTAATACATAATCTAATAAAATAAGGATTGAAACTTTGATGGAGAAATAGGGTTGGAAAAGGGCACTACAGTAGTAATACATAATCTAATAAAATAAGGATTGAAACATATATTCTCTTGTATCTTCACTATCAAAGCTTATAGTAGTAATACATAATCTAATAAAATAAGGATTGAAACGAATACCCGACATATAGGTCCGGCAAATTAAAGCTTGTAGTAATACATAATCTAATAAAATAAGGATTGAAACGTTTTTAGGGGCCATTCTTGGCCCCTTTGAAAAGGGTAGTAATACATAATCCAATAAAATAAGGATTGAAACTCCCTCATACCTTTTGTTACTCTTTTAGTTTTGCCTGTAGTAATACATAATCCAATAAAATAAGGATTGAAACTGCCATGTCCATGTAGTCATGTAATTATCTATGCAAAGTAGTAATACATAATCCAATAAAATAAGGATTGAAACAATTCCTCTTTGATATCTTCTTCATTGTATGCTAATGTAGTAATACATAATCCAATAAAATAAGGATTGAAACTGGGGTACTCTTCAAACTTTCCATCAGTATACCACCAAGTAGTAATACATAATCCAATAAAATAAGGATTGAAACAAATCTAAGTCTGGATACATTTCTATAAATTGTTGCTGTAGTAATACATAATCCAATAAAATAAGGATTGAAACTACTTCTGTGATTATTCTTGATACCACTCACCATTTGTAGTAATACATAATCCAATAAAATAAGGAAATCATCAATATCTTGGTGTAGACTGTTAAAGGAATATATCTGTTACACTAAATGATAAAGCGTATATTGGCTTTAGTTGTTTTTGATGATAATTAGCCGAGAGTACCAAAATTACTAAATAATATAGTTATGTGATTTACATAACGTTAGATTGGAGAATTCTATGAAATTAAAGTATCTACTCAAAATAGTACTGGTCATTATAATTCTTGGGTTATTGATATGGGAAGTGAGTTTATATAACTATTCACTAAAGTCAATAGAAGATATGGCTGGTAGTGAATTGTATATTAAGAATGTAGGAGATGTATCAGTAAATTATATTTGGAAAAGAAATGATAAAGTTATAATTGTATACACTAATGAACTATATCATGATCAGATAGGATATGCATTCTTCAAAGAAGGAATTATTCATGGTAGATATAAGGAGTATCATAATTTTACTACTTATGATGATGTCATAAATGAGGCTATCCAAGTAGAAAATGTTCTAATTTCAATTGTCATAACAAGAGATGAGATATTAGAAAAAAATTTCACAATAAAGCGAGATTGGACTAGGAGTAATATATTTAGTATTTTCGTACTTTTTTTGCTATATAGTTTTATTACTAAGTCAAAGAAATTTACTAGTTTTAAAAATATATGTAGTAGATAAATTTTGCGCTAAGACGCAATACACTAATAACTTTATTGATTGTACTAATAATGTTATTGGTCTATCAACAAAATAAATTAATAAAGCAATAATAGATGTGTCTGTTATTATTGTTACCCATGACAAACATGGAAGGTGTTCGTTTAATTAGTGATATATTAAATGATTAAAAATAATAACAGTTAATATTAATGTGAATCCTGTTTCTTTCTACAAGAATAAAATTAATACAATTACAGACTACTTGTTGATATTGAAAGTAAATAGTTATAAATAAGAGTAGAAATATTGTTGTAATATGTTATAATATTTGTGAGGAAAACAAAAAAAGTAATCTTATATTGTTACAAAATTATTCGTGCAGAATTTGTCAGCATGTTTAAGACTATATATAGCATGGGTTTGAGGCTACTCGTCCTAACTGAAAATGACGATATTTTTGACATTATCTAATGTTATTATACATAATATTACAAAACTTGTTGAAGTATAAAAAAGCCCTGAACCCTTGAAATTGGTGGATTTTAGCTATGGGGTCTGTAGTAATACATAATCCAATACAATAAGGATTGAAACTTTGTTCTTCTGTAAGGTCTGCAGCCGATATTGTTGTAGTAATACATAATCCAATACAATAAGGATTGAAACGCTTATGAACTACAGCAAATGCCATTTGGTCAAAGCGTAGTAATACATAATCCAATACAATAAGGATTGAAACATACGATCATTACCAAGATCAATATTATCAAACGGAGTAGTAATACATAATCCAATACAATAAGGATTGAAACGTGTTTGGTTTAACCTTTATAGTAGCTTTCCAAATAGTAGTAATACATAATCCAATACAATAAGGATTGAAACTTGATTGTGACATAGAAGGTGTATTAAGAGTTACCAGTAGTAATACATAATCCAATACAATAAGGATTGAAACAACAAAAACTATGAATGGTACCTACAAACATATCCTGTAGTAATACATAATCCAATACAATAAGGATTGAAACTCATAATCGGTTCTTTCTCTTATTACTGGAATAATAGTAGTAATACATAATCCAATACAATAAGGATTGAAACGAATATCTATTTCGCCAGTTAATTTGTCCGAAGTATCGTAGTAATACATAATCCAATACAATAAGGATTGAAACTAATATAAGCAAAAAAGTTATTTTAGATGGTTCTGAGTAGTAATACATAATCCAATACAATAAGGATTGAAACAAACTAGTTAGGAGGGTTCTGGATGTCATTAAAAGAGTAGTAATACATAATCCAATACAATAAGGATTGAAACGTTATTGGATTAGGTTGTGTTATATCCCAATTAATAATAGTAATACATAATCCAATACAATAAGGATTGAAACTTCCATGAAGCTTTTTTAAAATTACTTCTTGAAATATGTAGTAATACATAATCCAATACAATAAGGATTGAAACATTTTAAGTGGTTCTATAGGTCCGAATCCTTGTTCAAGTAGTAATACATAATCCAATACAATAAGGATTGAAACCATATTTACTGGATTATAGAAAATGCCCCTAAACAATGTAGTAATACATAATCCAATACAATAAGGATTGAAACGGTTCAGTAATCATGATAACATTGATAATATTAAGTGTAGTAATACATAATCCAATACAATAAGGATTGAAACATAATTGGTTTGGTTGATTTACTTCAATAATGATTGTAGTAATACATAATCCAATACAATAAGGATTGAAACTCATCATGCTTGTTTCAAATTCTGTTTCCTTTACTGTAGTAATACATAATCCAATAAAATAAGGATTGAAACATACTCCCATCAAAATCCTCATAGATATCATAGACAGTAGTAATACATAATCCAATAAAATAAGGATTGAAACTAAGTTCACTACTTGTTTGCTCAGTAGCTACACCGTGTAGTAATACATAACCCAATATAATAAGGATTGAAACAAGCTTGTATTATTCTTACATCATATGGTTGCTTTATGTAGTAATACATAATCCAATAAAATAAGGAACAGAATCTCCCCTCTACGGATTAGACTTAGTAACCACTAAGTCTTATTTTAATATCAAATTATCAACAAAAATCAATATAAATAATAGATAATTCAATAAATAACACGAAAAAATAAAATATTAAAAAATATAAAATAAGATATTGAACTAATTTGTTGAAAAGTGTATAATTTTATTGTATAAATTCAATAAAGGAGGTGAAAAAGATGATAAAAGCTTTATATCAGTTGGGTAAATATCAGAAATTTATAAGCAATAAATCGGGAGTATCAGCTATCTTGGATATACCAAATGTTGATAATATTTTATATATTAACTTTAGAACGTTAGAAGATAAAACAGACTATCTAGGTATTAACGAAGAGGAATATAGTATCAACAAGACCGAAGAACTTATGTATAAAAAAGGCTCATCAAGAGGGGGAAATATAACTCCTACTCTAATATTAGATAAAACAGATATACATAAGTCCCTAAGAAATTTCATGTTACCAATCAAAAGAATAGATATAGACGGTTATAATACTATAATTGATTTTATGGGAGATGAAAAGAACTTCAATACTATCGCTGAAGATATAAATAACTTAGTAAGCCAAGATAAGAAATACGCTCTTTCTCTACAATTGAATGGTAAAAAACTAAATGATTACCAAGAGTTGGAAAAAGTTTTGCTTAATAACGAAAGTAGTAAATATAATTTCAGAACAGCATTTAATAAGGATGAACAATGCTCTATTGCCAGTGATAAGATATGTTATGTATGTAAACAGGAAAAAGAACAGATAAACGGTTTTACTAATACTTTCAATTTCTATACAGTAGATAAGCCTGGATTCATGACAGGTGGTTTCAATAGAAAATATGCTTGGAGAAATTATCCAGTATGCTCAGAATGCGGAACAATACTTGAATTAGGAAAAAGATATCTAGAGGATAACTTAAGTGACTATTTTGCGGGTTTCACTTATTTTCTAGTTCCCAAATTCATATTTAATATAGATATAGATAATAACTTTAAACAATACAATCGAATAATGGACAAACTCAAGAAGAATAAGGAAATAACTCTTAGCAAATCTAATGAAAAAGGATTAATAAAAAGAGAACCAGGGATATTAAGGGCAGCAGCCAATCTTGAAAATAATGTTTCATTTAATATAATGTTCTACAGAAGCCACAACAGCGAATTCAAGATATTAGAAAATATTGAAGACGTATATCCATCTAGATTAAGCTATTTGTTACAGATCAAAAAACAACTAGAGGATACTAATAAATATCCAGAATTTAATTCCATACAAGTTAATAAAGACAAAAATAATATTGAAGCTATCGAATTTAGCTTTAACTTCTCAATCTTAAAATACTTTTTTACAAACTATGATAATCATTTCTTGGAAATAGTTCATGATATCTTTGCAGGTAAGAAGATAGATTACAAATTTATTATCAAAAGATTGATAAATACAATAATCAAAAAAGAAAATGAAGACGGTAATAGTAAGCTGATTACAATTAATTCATGGCTTGTATTAAATTATCTAAATGAAGCAAAATTATTAAATAATATTAATGATACCGAGGTGAAATCGTTGATTAAATCAAGTGATAATAAATATATAGGGTTCATAGATGCTCATAAAGAAATATTGAATACTGACGCTAAGATAGGAATATTCTTAGAAGGAATATTAACAAAATTATTACTGAATATACAATACGCTAATAGTAATTCAAAACCATTTTATAATAGATTAAATGGATTAAAATTAAATGAAAAACTAGTTAAAAGAATACTGACAGAAGTTATCAACAAACTTAATGAATATGATAAAAATTACTATGTAGAATTAGAGACTTTAATATCAGAATATTTTATCAACGCTAATTTTAATGCTATTTCAGATGATGAAATGTCATATTTTTTTGTGCTTGGAATGAACTTGGCTGATAAATTCAATACTAAAGAGAATAAAACAAGTGATGAGGAGGATAAATAGATGAGTGGTGTAATTAAATGCAAAAGTGAACTTGTATTCTGCTATGATATCAAGGATGCCAATCCTAATGGTGATCCTACAGATTCCAACAAACCTAGAATAGATGAAGAAAAAAATATTAACATTGTCACAGATGTTAGACTAAAGAGAACCATAAGGGATTATTTATACGAATACAAAGGTTATAATGGTAATGATGACAAAGATATTTTTGTTAGAGAATTAAAATCAGTCAAGAAAAAAGAAGGTATAAAAGACGGAAAAGCCAGAAGTGAAGATTTTAGCAGTAATACTGAAGAGATTTTAGGGAAATGTATAGACATAAGATTATTCGGAGGGGTACTTCCTCTTAAAAAAGATTCAATTACTTTTACTGGACCTGTACAATTTCAAATGGGAAGATCTATGCATGAAGTAGAATTAAAATATATCAAAGGAACAGGAGCGTTTGCTTCTCAAGATGGTAAAAAACAAAAAACTTATAGAGAAGAATATGTATTACCTTACTCATTCATAAGTTTCTATGGAATAATTAACGATAAAGCAGCAGAGCATATCAATCTAACTGAAGAAGATATCAATTTATTACTAGAAGGAATGTGGGAAGGAACCAAGAACCTAATTACACGTTCAAAATTCGGACAAATGCCAAGGTTGTTAATGAAGATCAATTATAATAAAGAAGGATTTTTTATCGGAGATGTCAATAAATATATAAAATTAGTAACTGACCTTAGAGACGAGAAAATAAGAGATGTTGAAGATTTTGTATTAGATGTCACTAACCTAAGAAATATACTTAATAAGTATAATGATAAGATTGGATCAGTTGAATACATAGTTGATGAAAGACTAAAATTAAAATGTGATGATGGAGAATTAAAGATTAAGGATTTATTAACCAATAAAATGAAGCAAGTAGAATTATAGGTGAATACTATGGATAAAATTATAGTTTTTGATATTTGGGCAGATTATGCTCACATTAAAAAACCTTATACAACAACTTCTCCTATAACTTATTCTATTCCAACAAGAACAGTAATAACAGGTATATTAGGTGCAATTCTAGGCATACCCAAAAATAAGAATAACGTAATCCTTAATTCAGATGATTGCAGTATTTCACTTAGAATAATTAATCCAATAAAAAAAGTAATGGTAGCACAGAATCTTATTGATACAAAAACTGCAAAATACTATGCTAGAATGAAGCAGAGAACACAGATCAGATTTGAATACTTGAAAGAAAGTAAATATAGAATATACGTTATGTTAAAAAACGACGAATTGTATAGAGAGTTAAGAGATAAGCTGGTAGGACATGAATCATATTACACTATATCTGTAGGACTAAGTGAAAATCTGGCTAATTTTGATTATATAGGTGAATATGATTATGAATTGATTAGACAAGAGACAGAAATTGATTCAGTTATAAGCCTTGACAAAGTTAATGAAGAAGATATTGTATTTGAAGGTGACAAAGAATATTTTACTGAGAGAATAGCTATAGATATGTTGGAAGACCGAGAAGTCACTAAATACTCAGATGTACTATTTGAGAGAAATGGCAAAAAAATAAAAGTACGAGATATTGAATGTTATGAGCTTGAAAATCAAGAAAGAGTAGTATTTATGTAATAAATAGGGCTAATGATGATAATCAAATCATAATTAGCCCTTTGAATTTTTGTCATGAAAGGAGTTTTTATGATATTATCACATCCTGATAAACCATTGAAAGATCATTTAGAAGAAGTAAAACAATTAGGAATTGAAATCTTCAACAAAAAACATACAAGGTGGCATAATGATGAAACAGTCAAAAAGACGTTAGAGCTGATTTTATACAATCATGATATAGGTAAAGGAACAAAATATTTTCAAGAATACATAAGAGACCCAGAAAAATATTTGAATTCAACAAAACCAAAATATAAAAATCATGCTACATTATCTGCATATATAACATACTATTTGGTTCAGAAAGCAACCAGTGATGATAAATTATCAATAATAGCTTTTTATGTTGTTAAAAGACATCATGGTAAGCTTAGTAATGTAGATGATGGAATATTATATGAAGATGAAGATGTTTTGAATGAACAATTGAATCATTTTGATTACGATTATTTTGGACTTGATGATGAGATTGAAGAGATAAGAGAACAGATTGATTATATGATGAGTTATGATTTTGAAGATGAATTATTAGACCTTCTAGAAACAGTAACTATAGAAGATATGCTGCTAGTAGATTATTTGTTTTCCATATTGATTAGTGCGGATAAAGGTTCAGCTATTTACAATAGTTCCAAAACTGATATACAATCATTGATGAAGATAAAAGCTAATGACATTAATATTGCTAAAGATATAGTAGATGAATATAAAGCCATCAATTTTAGAGGAAAACTCAATAGAATCAATACATTAAGGGAAAACATTTATCAAGATGCAATTAACAGATTAGATTCTATAGATGTCAATAAGGATAAAATCCTATCTATTAATGTTCCAACAGGAACAGGGAAAACATTAAGTTGTATCAATGTTGCTGTTAAACTTAGAGAAAAGATAGGAAGAAATAATAAAATCATATATGCATTACCTTTTACATCCATAATTGAACAGAATTATGATGTGTTCAGTAAGCTTCTTGGTGAAAATGGAAATAAAAGCGAAGTTTTGTTGAAACATCATTTCCTTGCAGAAAAATCCTATAAACAATCAGATGAGAGTTTGACATATGATATACAAGAATATCTTATAGAAAATTGGGATAGCGAAATTGTTGTAACTACATTTGTCCAGTTGCTGGAAAGTATTTTTTCAATAAATAATAGGAGACTTAAAAAATTACATAATATTGCTGATTCAATAATTATCTTGGATGAGATACAAGCTGTACCGTATAAGTATTGGCATATAATAAGGAAGATGTTTATAGAATTATCTAGAAACTATAACACGCATATAATACTAGTCACCGCAACTCTTCCCATGATATTTAGAGAAAGTCATAGTGAAATTATAGAACTAGTAAAAAAGAAAGAGCTGTATTTTCAACAATTGAACCGAATAACATTGGATAAAAGCTATATAAAAGAGGATATGTTATTAGATGACTTCAACAATCTCTTGGTTGACGATATCAATAAACATAGGGACGATAGTTTCCTGATAGTACTTAATACAGTGAAATCTTCAATTAATATCTATAATCACATAATGGATCAATCAGATATTATGGATGATTACTATATTTTTTATTTATCAACTAATGTAATACCAAGAGAGAGATTAGCTAGAATTAATAAGGCAAAAGAATTAATGAAGAATAATGAAAAAGTAATAATGATATCTACACAACTTATAGAAGCTGGTGTTGACATCGACTTTGATAGAGTTTATAGAGACTTTGCAATACTTGATAGTGTCAATCAAACTTGTGGTAGATGTAATAGAAATGGTGGAGATAAAAAAGGTATAGTGAAATTATTTTATCTAAGAGATGACAGAAAAGCTCTATGTGAATATGTTTATGATAAATATCTGTTGAATCTAACCCTAAAAACATTGAATGACTATGAAGATATAATAGAAGAAAAAGAATTCTATAATTTATCAAAATCATATTTTGAATTATTGAATGACGGTAAAAGTGATGACTTGTCAATAGAGATATGGGATAATATGAGTAAATTATTGTATAATGATGCTCTTGGACAAGATCAGTTCAAATTAATAAATAAGGATTTTAAAACAGTTGATTTATTTATAGAAGTTGATGAAGAAGCAGGAAAAGTGTATCAAGATTATAGTGAGAACCAGAAAGAACAGAATTCAACAAGAAAAAAAGAAGTTTATAATAAAATAAAACATAGATTATATGAATTCATAATATCAGTACCAGAAAAATATTATGATGGTGAAGTTACTGAAGGGTTTAATATCATTGCAAAAGAAGAATTAAGAAATTATTACAATATGGAAACTGGATTTATTAGAGATAAGACACAGGAAGATTATTTTTTCTAGAAGGAGTAAAATATGGAGCTAGAGTACATTTTATTAAAATATGATGATGTAAAAATGGATAGAAGAGATACACCAAAACTTAGAGGATACTTTGCTAATAAATATAATGAATATATCGAACTGCATAACCATAAGGATGATAAATTCGTATATAAATATCCAATAGTACAATACAAAGTAATAGATAATATCCCAATATTACTAGGATTAAAAAAAGAAGGCATAGACATAGTAAAAGAGGTATTCTTCACTAATAACCAATTACGTATCAGTACCAAAGAATATGATATCTACGAAAAGAATATCAATATGTACAAAAGGGAATATGGTTCAACAAAAGATGTCTATAAATATGAATTTTTAACTCCTTGGATTGGTCTCAATCAGAAAAACAACAAAGAATATAGACAAGCAAATATTATCGATAAAGAACTTATATTAAACAGAGTCTTGGTAGGTAATATATTATCTTGTTCAAAATATCTTGGCTATACTGTTGAGGAAGAAATAAAAGTAAAATCCAGTCTTAAGAAAATGATTGTGCAATTCAAGGGAGTTAAGATGATTGGATTTACAGGAAGTTTTTATACGAATTTCATGATACCTGATTACTTGGGTCTTGGTAAATCAGTAGCGAGAGGTTTTGGTACAATTAAAAGAATAAGTTGAGGTGAGATAATATGAAATTGATCATAAATACACCTGGTACATATATATCTAAAGTAGGCGAATGCTTTCAGATAAAAAATGATAACGGCAAACATCAGATATCAGCTAAAAAAGTAGAACAAGTTTTGATATCTACAGCGGCAGCATTGACTACAGATGTTCTAGAACTTGCAGTTGAAAATAACATAGATGTAGTTTTTCTAAAAAACACTGGTAAGCCATATGGTAGAGTCTGGCATAGTAAATTGGGTAGTATCAGTACTATCAGAAGGAAACAATTAAAACTCAATGAAGTACCACTTGGCGTAGAATTAGTTAAAGAATGGTTGAATGTCAAGATAGATAATCAAATGGAACACTTGACAAAACTGTCGCATAATAGAGGACAGAAAACAAGAGAATCGGTAAAAGAAGCAATAGATATTCTTATAGAACAGAACAAAAAAATAAGCCGAGTTGATACAAAACATGGCATTGACAAGGTTAGAGGAACGCTACAGGGGTATGAGGGTTATGCTAGTAAGGTATATTTTGATGCACTTAGTAAGCTGATACCTGAAAAATATACTTTTGATGGTAGAAGCCGTAATCCAGCAAAGGATTATTTTAATTGTATGCTTAATTATGGGTATGGGATATTATATTCCAGTGTTGAAAAATCCTGTATTATTGCAGGACTTGACCCATATATAGGATTGATGCACGTAGATAATTATAATAGGAAAGCTTTTACTTTTGATCTCATAGAAATATATCGTGGAATAATGGATAAAGTGGTATTCAAACTATTCAGTACCAAAAAAATAAATGATGAACATTTTGATGATATAGAAGGTGGATACTATCTTAACAAAGAAGGCAAACAGTTACTTATAGGAGAGTATAACAAGTTGATGGAGAAAAAAATAAAGTACAAAGGAAGAAACATTGAAATGCAAAATATAATTCAATATGATTGCCATCAATTAGCTAATGTAATATTGAAGGAGGTAAAATAAGTGTTAGTATGGGTTATGTATGATATCAAGAATGACAGGATAAGAACTAAACTAGCAAAAGAATGTAAAAATATAGGATTATATAGAGTGCAGAAAAGTGTTTTTCTAGGTGAAATAGAAGATAATGATTTTGATGAAATAAAACTAAGAGCAGAAGACTTAATCAATATAGAAGAAGATTCTGTCTATGTATTTCCTATGAATAAAGCAGAACTCAACAAAGCAGGAATAATAGGACAAGCCTTTGATAAGGAGTTGGTTACTAATGAAATTATCTCCAAGTTCTTTTAATGAGAATAGTTATTATATTACCCCCTCAGAGATGATAGAATTCAATTACTGCCAAAGATTTATCTACTTCATGAAATGCCTAGGTATTGAACAATATGAAGAAAAGCGTTATAAAGTTCAAAAAGGTAAAGACGTCCATCTATTAAGAGAAAGGCAGAATAAGAGTTACCTAAGAAAAAAACTTGGAGTAATAGATAAGGAAATAGATGTACAACTAGTATCCAATCTATATAAGATAAGAGGTAAAGTGGATGAGATATTAATATTAGAAGATAATACAATGGCACCACTTGACTATAAATTTGCTGTATATAATGACAAAATCTATGATACCTACAGGACACAGATCATTATGTACGGATTAATGATAAAAGAAGTATATGATGTTGATGTAACTAGGGGATATCTCATATATTGCAGAAGCAATAATAAGATTGTAGAATTACCCATTACTGAAAAAGATGAAAGAAAACTTATTGATAAAATTAAACAGTTTCAAGATGTGATGCAAGGTTATTATCCTAAGGCTACAAGATATAAGGCAAGATGCGATGACTGCTGTTATAGGAATATTTGTATAAAATAGTGAAAAGTATAGAATTATTATCCGAATATGATATAATGTTGATAGGGAAATATAGGAATGAAATCGTGTATTGTTACAAAATTATTCGTGCAGAATTTGTCAGCATATTTAAAGCTATATATAGCAAGGGTTTGAGGCTACTCGTCCTAACTGAAAATGATGATATTTTTGACATTATCCAATATTATTATACATAATATTACAAAACTTGTTGAAGTATAAAAAAGCCTTGAACCCTTGAAATTGGTGGGTTTTAGCCGTTGGGTCTGTAGTAATACATAATCCAGTAAAACAAGGATTGAAACGCGGACTAGAAATAGATTCAGCTATACAAAAAGCGGGTAGTAATACATAATCCAGTAAAACAAGGATTGAAACATACTATCTGAAAAACTTAATTTAGAACATCATTCAGTAGTAATACATAATCCAGTAAAACAAGGATTGAAACGAAACCTTTTATCTTCTCCTTTTTTAAGAGCATTAAGTAGTAATACATAATCCAGTAAAACAAGGATTGAAACATTTGATTAATCAGTGATTGTATTGTATCTCGTTCCAGTAGTAATACATAATCCAGTAAAACAAGGATTGAAACACTTTTGGTGGCAAATCAACCTTACTCCATCCAATGTAGTAATACATAATCCAGTAAAACAAGGATTGAAACGAATACTTTGAAGAATAAAAGGAGCGTGTGACAAGGTAGTAATACATAATCCAGTAAAACAAGGATTGAAACATGTTTATTGTTCCATTTTTCAAAAGCATATTTTTGTAGTAATACATAATCCAGTAAAACAAGGATTGAAACATGATACATATTCATATTGGTTGGAACGTAAAAAGTGTAGTAATACATAATCCAGTAAAACAAGGATTGAAACTTTTCATGTAGGCGTACACGGCATAGTTCTTGACGGGTAGTAATATATAATCCAGTAAAACAAGGATTGAAACTTGCTTGCATTTCATTAGCTAAGTTATCAAATTTCGTAGTAATATATAATCCAGTAAAACAAGGATTGAAACGTATCTATCATCAGAAATAGTTTCATAGAATCTCTGTAGTAATACATAATCCAGTAAAACAAGGATTGAAACTACAATATATAATAATAAATACCATAAGACCGTTAGTAGTAATACATAATCCAGTAAAATAAGGATTGAAACTCGGTTACTTTTTTCCATTCTTCGTCAGTTATTTTAGTAGTAATACATAATCCAGTAAAATAAGGATTGAAACTTTTGATACTATAGTTATATTGGTAAACGTCCATGGTAGTAATATATAATCCAGTAAAATAAGGATTGAAACAAATTTTGTTCTAATTTTTTACATGGATTCATTATTGTAGTATATATCTCTCCTAGATCTGTTCAACTCTATAATGCCTTTTTGATGGATAAAAAATCTTTCTTTGTTCTATCAATCCTAAAATTATTACTTAAGTCTCCTTGTAAGTTTACAAATACAAATTTATATTAAAAACCTTTATGTAGTATATAGTATGGGTAATGTTAATAGATAAGACATAAAAAAGATTGCATTTCTGTTTCTTCCACCAGTACTTATATAGATATCATCTCTTTTCTATTTTTTCGATAAAAGCATTATAATTAAAACGATTATATTGTTAAAGTAATTTATTTATCTGCAATAATAGCAATTAGTGTCATATATTATATTTAATAGTTGATTTTTATTGTATTATATATTAAAATAAAACAGGAGTGTGAATTAATTAATAATTAAATAGGAGGATTGAAATTGAAAAAATATTTTATAAAAAATTTAATGCTATGTATTTTAAGTTTATGTATAATAGTTAGTAATTTTTCTTCTGTTAGAGCTCAATCAACTTCACAAGGGCAAATTCCTCGAGATATTGACGTCTTAGACGAACAAGCTTGGAATCTAATTGAACAAGACATAAAACGATTAGAAGCTCAAGGATATAAATTGGTACCTAAGAATAGGTCATTTCAAGGAGTACATATGAGTGGACCTGTGGTAAGCAACTCATCACCAGATGATTGGACTGAAGACGAAATTGATGGTACCTGTGATAGTGCTTATTGGACAACAATAGATGGAAGAAAGGTACGTGTTTGTATTATTGAAAATTTACTTACTAAAAGTGAAGTAATAACAGACAAGAGTGATATTAATAAAATTTTTAATACCGGATATAATATTATAATCGGAATTGCAACTAAATATCTTTGGATTCCTTCAACACTTAGACAAGCATTTTTGGATGAAGGATATGAAAAAGGCGATTCTCTTGTAATGACAAAATCTGTAGTAGTAAAACGTAAATTTTACAAAGCTTGGAAAGATGAGCCTGAGATTTGGGATACATGTGTAGCTACAGAGAAAAGATCATATCTTACAGAAGCGAAATATTCAAAGAATGTAAATGGAAGACCTGAACTTCAAGATGAGGAAGAACATAGACATACAGAATATACAGAAAATTACTTTAATACTAATTGGCTTGATGAACAAATAGATATTAGAACTACTTGGGGTCAAAGTATGGCATTCATTTATGATTGTTATGAATAAATAATATTAGTATTAATTTACACTCTACTTATGAATAAAAACCTTTTTATGCTACAATTTTTTAAATATAGCTAAAAGGTTTTTTTGTCTAGGTTAAGATAATTTGCTTTTAATGTTTATCTATTAATTTTGCACCACAATTTGGACAGTGTTTTAGACTAGAAGACCATATTCTTGGGTCAAAACTATACCGACAATAAGGGCATTTATATTGGCGTATAAAAAATAACCCAATCAATAAGATTATTATAGTTAGAATTGTAGTGAACGTAGACACTATTACTCCTATTGGAATTATAGATAATAATACAATTAAAATTCCTATCCTTTTATATAATATGCTCTTCTTAAATGAAATACGTGGTTTATTACTTTTCATTATATAATCCCTCTTCTTACATATCAAAAATCTTAGATGTAAACATCTTTTAAGTTTATTAATCTTATTAATTTAATTAATATGAAATTTACCCATCTATAAATTATATCATATTTGTTATTTTTTGTATATAAATATTAGGGATGAACTTATGGCAGTTTCATGAAAGCTATCTAGTAATAAGCTAATAAGTTTAAAACTATCCTTTTTTCTTCAACCTTTGTCTTAACCAAGCACTAAATTGTAAACTAATAAATTATAATATGTGTTGCGACAAAAGTACTTATATTTTGATAATATGTATATAAATATAATGTCATATAATAATTAATAGCCATGTATTATGTTTTAATTAATATTATTATATATAAAAAGGTTGAATAGTTAATTAATAAAATATATACTTATGATAAGTGTTATAAAATAAATAGTAATAGTATGAATAATTTGAAGAGGAGTGGTATTGTAATGGCATATGTTTTTGTTGACATATCAAAAAAACAAGAATTTATTTTTAAAAGTAATAAATTAAAACAGAATATATATAATTCTTATCTGATAAGGACTCTGACAGAATATAATGAGAGCTATAGTAATGAAGAAATCTCTTTAGTAAAGTTTGCAAATGAGCATAATGGGAAAAATTATTTTTGTGGTGGAGGAAATAGTATATTAATATTTGATGATACCCAAAAAGCAGATGATTTTATAAAATCATACTCTAGAAAAGTATTAGAGTATTATCCAGATATAGAATTATATATGAGTAAAATAGAAGCAGATAATATAACGAGTGCAGAAATAAAAAATAAGTTGGAAATAGAATGTGATAAGTTAAAAGAAAAAAGAAAAAGTAGATTTAGGAAAATTAGTTTTGGAATTGAAAAACTTGATTCAGAAACAGGATATCCACTACAGAATCAAAAGTTAACAAGAGAAAAATTAGCAAAAGCTAGAAAGGAATTAGAAATAATCTTATATGGAAAAGTACTTAATGACAGTAATGATGATAAGATAGATGATTCAAAAGAAGATAAATTAAAAGTCAAGTTAACTTATGAGTTAGGAGATTATAAAAAAGAAGAATCAAGTTATATAGGAATAATATGTTTAGACGGTAATAGAATGGGAGAATTAGTTAGAAATATAGAAGATAAGAATAACATTGAAAAACTTGGTAAGACAATTGAAGGGATATACAAGGAAGCTATTCAAAGTTATGTAAAAGATATTAATAATAATGTGCAAAAAAATATTGAAGAAAATAATGGTAATATGACAAATGAAAATATGTACATAACTCCTGTGATTATGGCAGGTGATGACGTATGCTTAATAACAGAAGCTTCAAGAGCAATAAATGCAGCAAAAGAAATTATCAATAATATTGAAAAAATCTCCAGTAGAGATGAATTATTACAAGATATGTATAAAGAGAGGCAAATACTTAAAGCATGTGCAGGAGTAGTCATAGTAAAAGCAGGATACCCATTTTTTGATGCATATCAAAGGGCAGAAAAAGTATGTGAAAAAGCTAAGGGGTTAAGCAAACAGTTTGATGATGATATATCATTAATTGATTGGGAAATCATTGAAGGAGCTAATATTACTCGAAACAATTTTGAAGATATAACTAAAAAGAATGAAAAATATCATATAAAACCTTTAGCTATTACTGAGAAAGAATATAGTATTACAAAAGATAAAGAACATTGTATAATGAGCTATGATAAATTCAAAAACATAATATCTAAGATTAGAGATAATACACAAATAAGTAGTTCATTATTAAAAGAAATACAATATCTAATATATTCAGGAGAAGACAACTATAAGACTCAATTAACAAATTCTAGTAAGGAAGTTAATGAATTGTATGAAGCTATAGACGATAAAGAAAGTGAAGATAATGAGATTTGTATTGAAAAAGGTATATTGAACTACCAAAAAGACAAAATATATCTATTAAATGATATTATTGATTCTTTGAAGTATTTTGAATGATTAAGGGGTGAAATTATGAGATATATAATAAAAGTTACTTTAGAAAGTGAAGCGGTTTTCAATAGTGGAGAAGAAGATAAAAATCTAGTAAATGAAAAAGTTTTGTGTGATGAAGAGGGATTTGTATATTTACATGCAAAAACATTTAAAGGTATTCTAAGACAAAGAGGGAAATGGGTATTCGATAAGTTAATTAAAATAAATAAAGAATTTGATGATAACGCTATAGATAGAATGTTTGGAACAGAAGGCAATCCTATTTTAGATACCGATACTGAATATGTGGGAAGTACAACAAGTATGTTACAGATAGGTAATCTGGAACTAGATAGTGATATAAAAGAAGTATTCAGATTATCTAATAGATTAAAAGATGATATAGATTATAAAATAACACCTTATGAATTGGTGCAAGCTCAAACCAATACTAGAACTAAGATTAAAATAGATGAAACTGGAGTTGTTCAAGAACATAGAACTATGGCTTATCATACTGTTAAAAAAGATCTGGAATTCTATAGTCATGTGAATCTTAATGTCAATAGTGACGAAGAAATAAAAAAATATGAGCTGCTGCTAGCATTGATTGTAAAGAATATAGATAAAATAGGGGGATCTGTCAATAGGGGACGAGGACAAGTGAAAGCGGAATTGTTATATGAGAATAAGCAAAAAGTCAAATTGGATAAGCATGAAGGTGAGGGGATATTATGGAAAAAAACTATAAATATTTAATAATAGATATTAAAAATATGGAACCAATAAAAATAGGTACCAATGGAGTAAGAAATCAAGTAGAAACTAGTAAAACATACATACCTGGTTCAACTATAAAAGGTGCTGTAATTTCTAAACTAATATATACAAAAAAAGTAGACAGTAATTTAATGGGTATAGATGATAATGAGATAAATAAAAAAGAAATATTAACTAACCTTTGTTTTTATAATGCTTATCCATATATAAACAGTAATGATGATAATGAATATAAGTTATGTATAAAAAATCCAATATGTTTAAGAACTAATAAACATGAATATAGAAAAGCTAGAAATGAAGATAATAGTTCTTTTGAAAAATTCATAAATTTATTAGATGAAAAAAATGGTGACAAAGAAAAAACTCTTGATATGAAAAATAATATTCCATTAGATTATATTAGATTGGATGATAATAAGATAACTAATTATGTAGTAGAAAAGGAACTAAGATTCCATCACAATAAAAGAAAAGCAGATAAACTAAGAAAAGATAAAAAAAATGATAAGACTGTTAGTGATGAAGTAAATAATGTATTCCGTTATGAGGCAATAAAGAAAAATAATCAATTCTGTGGAATTATTAAAGGTAATGAAAAGTTATTAAATATAATAAAAAATATTATTATAGAAGATAATATTATGTATCTTGGAGGTTCTAAGGGCAGTGGTTATGGAAGATGTTGCGTTAAAGATTGTACAATAGTTGATAGTTACGAACAAGTAAAAGAAAATTTACATATTGATTATAAAATTAACAGTATAGATAGATTACAGTTGAACTGTGTATCAGATTGTATATTAAGAGATGAAAAAGGTAATCCCATAAATTATATATTACCAACTGAAATAAATGGAATTGTAGGAAACAATTTAATTGATGAAAAAGAAGAAGTAAGAGTTATAGCAGATGTATCTTATTCACAAGGATATAATGTGAAATGGGGATTAAGATATCCAAAAGAACCTTGCTTACAAGCAGGATCTGTTATTGAATATAAATGCAATAGAAATGTAACAGACGAAGATATATTGAATATAGAAAAAACGTTATACGGTGTAAGGATAACTGATGGTTATGGATGGATTATGGCAAATGTTAAAATACCTTCTAGAATGGATGTAAAAGAGAATAATATACAAGACAATATATATATCAAAGAAGATAATGATAAACAAGAAGAATTAATCAAAAGGTTAGAAGAAGATAAGACATTTAACTTAATTATAAAAAATCTTAATCATGCTAGAAATACATGGATTGAAATACTAGCAAGAAGAGAAAAAGAAAATATAAAATGCAACATCTCAAACACACTGATAGAAAAAATAAAAGAAAAAATAAAAGAAGACATAAAAGAGGACACAAAAAAAATAAAAAAAGAAAATATAGATACAATATTTTTTGATAATCAGTTAAAGGTTATGAAGAATAAAGATAAATACTCAATCTATGGAGAGTCATTATATAATTTAATTTCTTATTCTAATCTTAATCAAGATAGTAGTAAATTTATTAGTAATAAGTTAAATACAACAAAAGGAAAATTATTATACAACAAAGACAAAGGAAAATTTATAAAAGAATTTATATTAAAGACATTTGAAATTTGTGGAGGTGCTGATAATGAATGAGCTAATTAGAATAGAGTTTAATCTGATATCAAAAACTAAGCTTTATTTTGGTAGTAATGAACAAGGAATGTTAATGAAGGATTCAGATGATAAACCATTCATTATGGGTAGTTCTATAGGCGGATGTATTAAAAGCTATTTGAAGAGTATTAAAAATTCGAATATTAATATAGACTATTATTTTGGTGGAGAGTCAAATGAAAAGGTTTTTAGTGAGAGCAAATTAACTATATATGATGCTGAAATAATTAAAAAAGATTCAGATACCTTAGTTGGCATAAAAGAAGGAACGAGAATTAATGCTGTAAGAGGAGTTGCTGAAGATAGCAATAAGTACACAACAGAATATCTATTAAAAGATACTAATATAGTAGTAGCCATGGAAATAGAATTATTAGGTGATCAAAGTAGACAAGACGAATTTTATAACCTTATGGAAATTATTCGGATAGGTTTTGAGAAAGAGTTATTGAGATTAGGTGGACAGATAAATAGTGGTTTTGGAAAAATGAAAATAGATAATATTACTGTGAAAACAGTGAATTTGGCTAATGAAAATGAATTAATAGATTATCTTCTGTATAAAAAATATAAAGAAGATAAGATTACTTCTTTTGCCTTTTCAAATAATCAGTATAATAATTTTGTTAAACATAAACTGATATTTAAGCTAGAAGGAAGTTTTCCTTATGGTGTCTATCAGCATTTTGATTGTAAGGATAAAAAATCTATTACAGGAATACAAAAAGAGGATGATATCTATTATATTCCATCTAGTAGTATTAAGGGACTTATGAGAAATGAATTGGAAAAGTTACTAAATAGTAGTCTTATTAATGAAAACCTTAAGTCTAAATGTGTAAGTACTATATTTGGAAGTACTGATACTAAAGGGGCAGGAGTGTTTCAAGATATATTAATTGATAATGCAAAAATTATAAAAGATAATGGCAAAGTCGAAGATAATTTCACAACCTATAATAAAATTGACAGATTAACAGGTGGGAGTTTCAATTCTGCCTTAATGAAGCAACGAGATATTAGAGGGAATGCTATTATTTCATTTGAACTTGATAGAGAAAGAACTTTAGAATATATTTATCCATTACTAATTATTCTAAGAGATATAGCTTGGGGGATTATACCTATAGGGGGAAGAACTTCTATTGGACTTGGAGAATTTTATGGAACAAGCATAAAGTTAGAAGACACTAAAGGGGAATATAATTTGAATATTACAGTAAACAAGAAAAAAGATGTTCAAAAGAATGAAGTGGTATTCAAAGATAATTCAAAAAACAATATTGAAAGATTAAAAGAAAAGTTTAATAACCTTTAAGGGGGAACGAGTGTGAATAAGATAAATAGCATAAAAGAACTGAAAGAACTAATTGATTTATTCGATTCAGAGACAGAGATTAATCTGCTTATCTATGGATTAAGCAATGTTGAACTATACAAAGCAGTTAATAGTAATAATCTAAAAGTGAAACTTGATGAGTTAGAAAATAGTAATATAATACCATTTAATGAAATTATTGAGTTGAGGATTTTCAATCCACAGAAAGAATTATTTTTGCATAAATATGAAGGTAGAAGTAGTCAAGATAATAATGATTGGCTGATTTATAATATTACAGACCATAGCAATAAGGATGATAGGATAAAAAGGACATACACTTTAGAAAGTAAATTTTTAAAGAAAGAATATCAGTATAAAGAAATAAAAGTTTTGGAATACGTTGATTATGAAGATAATCTTGCTTATGTTAAAAAAACGTGTTTAGAAGATATTGTAAGGGGGTAATTAGATGGGGCATAAACAAGGAAATAACTATAGAAGCAAACAAGGAAAGATTAGAAACTTACCATACAATTTTATTAGTTTCCCTAATGAATGGAAATATCCTTATGATTTAAACCAGTTACCAAGTCATGATAAAGATAATGGGTTAAGTGGAGTTATAGAGTATAGTTTTACTACTGAGTCAAAGATGACAACTAATTTTAGAACAAATGAAGATAATAAAATATACATAAGCGGAAGCGAAATAAGAGGACGGATACGAAGTAATCTTGAGATTTTAAGTTATAGCTATCCTGAGTTTATATATTCTGATGGTTTTTTGTATAGGGATTTTACTAATAATGTAAAAAAATTATCGACCAATTATAAAAATGAACTTGGAATAAGTAAAAATAAGATAGATGAAGTTGTTCATGCAGGTTATTTATGTAAAAGAAATGGCAATTATTATGTAGTACCAGCAAAAAAAATTGGTAATAGATATTTTAAAACTATTGAAGAATATAGACTTCTAAAAATGAACTCATTAAAGAAAGATGAAAGTAATTATATGTATTGTTATACAAATAAAGATAACAAGGTTGAAGCTTTAGATGGTCTTAAGAGAAAAGAAAAGGCAATTTCAGAAGAAATAAAAAAGATAAGAAAGCATTTAAATTTAGAGGATAGTGAAGCATTTAATGAACAACTAAAAATTATTTATTGCAAAGATAGAAATAAATGGAAGAAAAAAGAGTGGTTAGAAAAAGAACTAGATAGGATTTTCAAGAATTATATTAATGATGATGTAAATGGACAGGATTATAAAATCTTAAAGAATAAATATCTAGAAAGATCGGCAGTGAAGATAAAAATTGAGGCGATATATCAACACTTATTAAAAGATAGGAATGATGATAATTTTATTCCTTATCAAAAAAGCATAAAATATATTTATGATAAAGGAATAAAAGAAATTAAGACTCCTGATAGCGATGATCAAAATGAAGATTTTGTTAGTGGAATGTTATATTGTAGTACTAATGCAAGTAGTAAAAGAAATCATTATGTTATAGGTGAAAAAGAGGATAACATAGAATATGAGATTGATAATGATAATAGTTTAATCAGTAAATATAACAAAAGTATGGAAAGTTTTAAATTAACAGAAGGAAACTTAGATAAAATAAAAAGTTTTTATGACTTGTTTGATAGTTTAGAAAAGGAGAAAAAAGAAGAAAATAAATTTTTAGAAAAAGTTGTTTTTTATACAATTAAGAATAATAATATAACAGGTATTGGTAGAACTCCATATCTTAAAATACCATATAAGTATACAATAAACGACTTATTAAATAAACATGGAGAACCAATGGTTGATAAATGCAGTTATGCAGAAGCTGTTTTTGGATTTACTGGAAAAGGTGAAGATAATAAGAATGCTTATAAATCAAGAGTAAGATTTACAAATGCGTTATCTGATGAAATTAGTAGAGGAGATAAACTAAAATTCACTTTACCTCAACCAAAGGCAAGTGCTTTTGGTATGTACTTAGAACAAGATATATATAGTAATGATGACATAATGACTTACAATGATGATTCCAGACTAAGAGGATATAAATTCTATCATCTACGTAAAGAAGCGGAGAATAAAATTCTTGAAGCTAATGGAACTGAAAGAATGATAACGGATAAAGAAATCATAGATAAAAATATAATATTCGAAGGTAACATATATTTTAATAATCTTAGTGAAGAAGAGTTAGGTTTACTATTAATGAGTATTGATGTTAATTTATTAAATAATTACGTGTTGAAATGCAAGAACAAAAAAAATGTTAAAAAAGAGGATTTCTACGAACAAATAGGAGGAGCTAAACCATATGGTTATGGAAAAGTAAGTCTAAAAATAAATACAGTTATGCTTAAAGCGAAAAATGACTTACTTAAATTTAGCGATAACCCATACAAAATAAAATTAGCAAATGATAAAATAAATGAATATGTATCTGAATTCATCAAGAAAATGGATGAAGATTACATTGATTCTGATACTATTAAAAGTTATCTTTATAGTAAAAGAGATAACGGATACGTTGTTGAGGATTATGATGATTATTATAATAAAAATGATAAATTAGATGTATTAAAACTAGAAGATGAATTAGATAATCTAGCTAAATTATTAAATAAAAAATGGAAGAGGTAATATATATGGGAAATAAAAATGTATTTGATAACATTAGTATGAATTATGAATATATGAATAAGATGATGGTTAAGGAAATAAAATTGGCATCTGAACATAATGGACTTACAGGTTCTTTTAGAGAGGATATGTGGTTAGATTTTTTTAGAAGAATTGTCCCTAAGAAATTTGCATTGTCAAAGGGTGTAATTATTATAGATTCAAAGGGGAATAGTTCTAAGGAAGTTGATATATGCATATATGATGAACAATATACACCTTATGTATTTCAATATAATAACTTGAAGTTTATACCTATTGAAGCAGTTGCAGTAGCAATTCAGTGTAAAAGTACTAGCATTGATGATAAAGATTTGAAAGAGTGGTCAAAATCTATAAAAAGATTACAAAGTAATTGTAGTGGTATAGCTAGAATGGCAACAGGACATACTATACAAGCTACTAATCAAACCCAGAAAAAAACTACTCCTATAATAATATTAACCTCTTTATTTGAAAATCCAAAAAATAAAAAAGAGAGCGTAGAAATTGAACGGTTAAGAAATTATTATGATTTTATATTATCTCTAGAGATTGATGAAAAGGATGAAATTAAAGAAGAAAAATTCAAGTTAACTGTAAACTATGAAAATAATTCTCTGGGGTGGTGGTCTGAAAAATTAAACAACAACAAGTATAATACTAAAATTGATTTAAGTGAAGAAAATTATGATAAAGAAGAAAATAAAGTAATGCCTATTTCATTAATAGGATCTATAGATGATAATACATATGATATTCTAGAGAAGAAATTAAATCTTTTCTATAAAATTAAGAAAATTAAAGAAAGAGATACAAAAGTATATTCAAGTAAAGTAACTTTAAAAGATTTTAGAGTTGAAGGTAATGATATATTATCCTTAAATTTACAACTTAATCAATTATTAATGCTTTTAAATAATCCTATGCTATTTCCTCATTATGCATATGCAAAAGTATTTAATACATTTATTGAGAAAAATGCAATTAAAATTTAAGTTATACATAATAAGGGTTCTAGCTGAATTCTAAGTAACAATGAACATATTTCTAAGATTATACAATATAAAAGGGAGTATTCGATACATGAGATATATAGCGTAAACAACTTAATTTTTGATACCTGCATAGATATGATGGAGAATGAAGTTGATATTGATTATGATACATATATTTATAAAAATAATTTGTTATATGGTAGAATGAGTGATTCTTCAGCATCCATTTATTATGATGTAGATAAAATGACAGATAATGAAATAGAGTTAGAAAAAAATGTTCAATCTCTGTTAGAAATAGCATATAACATATATATACAAAGGCAAGAAAATAATAATGACAGTCAACAATTGATGGATCAATATGAAAAAATCAAAAGTATTATTAATGAATTAATTCAAGAATATTATTCTAAGTAAATTAAAGAAATACAACAATAAAACAATCAGTTATGATATAATATCATATGAGTAGAGACATTTATTACTAAGATTGTTACAAAATTATTCGTGCAGAAATTGTCAGCATGTTTAAGGCAATATATAGCAAGGGTTTGAGGTTACTCGTCCTAACTGAAAATGACGATATTTTTGACATTATCCAATGTTTTTATACATAATATTACAAAACTTGTTGAAGTATAAAAAAGCCCTCAACCCTTGAAATTGGTGGATTTTAGCCATGGGGTCTAGTAGTAATACATAATCCAATACAATAAGGATTGAAACTTTTTAATCCCTGCTCCTGAAGATATTCGGCTATTGGTAGTAATACATAATCCAATACAATAAGGATTGAAACTTACTGCGTACATAAAATTAATTATATGGGGTGAATTGTAGTAATACATAATCCAATACAATAAGGATTGAAACTTTGCTAATTCCTTACTGGCTATAATATCGGTTATGGTAGTAATACATAATCCAATACAATAAGGATTGAAACTAGTGGTGCTAACCTCCAGCTCATGGAGTAGCTGGGTAGTAATACATAATCCAATACAATAAGGATTGAAACATATGCATAGTAGTAATACTATCATGCATAAGCACATGTAGTAATACATAATCCAATACAATAAGGATTGAAACATAATGGTATTACATCATTTTGTATATGCCATTCTGGTAGTAATACATAATCCAATACAATAAGGATTGAAACGGTCTATCACAATGGCTGTGACAGTTTATATGTCTGGTAGTAATACATAATCCAATACAATAAGGATTGAAACAATTATTAAAAGGTGTTATGCTTTGCTCTAAATTTTGTAGTAATACATAATCCAATACAATAAGGATTGAAACATTGTAGTGTGCTAGGAGTTTGTGATGAATTAGCATGTAGTAATACATAATCCAATACAATAAGGATTGAAACACACTCATGTTTCTACGATAATATCCATAAAAAACTTGTAGTAATACATAATCCAATACAATAAGGATTGAAACAAAACAGATCAAGTAGAAGAAATAAAAAAGGATATTGTAGTAATACATAATCCAATACAATAAGGATTGAAACGTTACTAGGTCATTGAATACAGGATTGCCATTAACTGTAGTAATACATAATCCAATACAATAAGGATTGAAACTAACAATAGTGCCATCTTTGAATGTTTTGATAGCGTGTAGTAATACATAATCCAATACAATAAGGATTGAAACACAATAGTTTGTATATCCTGCAACCTTGCCATGTGCGTAGTAATACATAATCCAATACAATAAGGATTGAAACTAAAAAAATAAAGCCTGTTTCCAGACTTCACATCAGTAGTAATACATAATCCAATACAATAAGGATTGAAACCCGACCCTAAATATTCACCACTGCCAAGTGATGTTAGTAGTAATACATAATCCAATACAATAAGGATTGAAACTCCATGCAATTTTTCATAAATGCCAACTTATCTATGTAGTAATACATAATCCAATACAATAAGGATTGAAACCAAAAACTATCAGCCTCTTGCTTCGAAGGACAATGCGTAGTAATACATAATCCAATACAATAAGGATTGAAACAAAGGTATAGGGGGTAAGACATATGAAGATAATAAAGTAGTAATACATAATCCAATAAAATAAGGATTGAAACTTATAGTGACTTGCTTCACCATCTTGTTTCTTTTTGTAGTAATACATAATCCAGTAAAATTATGTATTAGGAAGATCTAATTACATGAAAGAATAACTAAACAAAGTCACCCAATAGATTAAATCTCTATTAGATGACTTTTTAACATTGAAAAAGATATTCTTATATTACACCAAGCAACTTTAACAACTTAATACAATCTTTATAACTAGCTAAGTATAAGCATTGATTAGCACACGTTAATTGATCAGATTGTTTAGTAATATATTCTTTCACAAACTTACTATTCTCTTCATTTAAAGAATTGATTATTGCCTCAAATCTATCCTTGTTATTTTCCAAGTAGCAATCTAATTCTTGGTATTCTAAATCTGTATTAACAAAATCTGTATAAGTCTTATCTAACATATGTACTGCAAAAACATTAAAGTGTTCTGTGATATCTAACATAAAATCATACCTCCATTATTGAATTACTATCGTAAACAGGGTATAATAGATTTACCTCTATTTTTGATAGTGGTGGATATAGAAGTGATGTGTTAGCTTGTCGGCGACCATCACTTTTATTTATCCTCTAGGCTATCGTAGGCTCTATGAATACTCTCACGAATCATTTCTGAACGGTTAAGTTTTTCTATCTCACAACATTTATCAAGTTTTTCAACCGTAGTCTTATCCATTCTAATACGTACTGAAATATTCTTAGGATTATCCGTTGGACGACCTATTTTTTTCTCAGACAAATGTTCCCCTCCTTTCGTATCTCCAAAACTATTATAACTTATGGAGATACAAAAATCAATGGTAACAAGAATAAAAAATTTCACCCTAGTTCCGTTCTGTACAAACAAACCCCAAAATATTTCCGAAAATTTATAGAATCTAATAAAATAATATGCTAAACTCAAATTAAATCAATTGGTAATAATTAATTGTTTAATACTTAATAAAAAGAATAGTAGGTGATTGCTGTGCAAGATTTGTTAAAAGCTGAATCTGGACTAATCTGTGAGGCAAAATTAAACTGTAAGCTTGCAGAAGGCTGTATATGGGATAAAAAGAATAAAATAGTTTATTTCGTAGATATCGAGTTCCGTTTTTTGTACATATTTGACCCTGTACATAAAACAATATCAAAAATACCTACAGAAAGCTATATTAGTGATGTTGTACTTGATGTAGATAATAATCCAATCTGCGCTGTCAAGAACACAATCTATAACCTAGACCTAAAAAACACTAAATTCACACAACTAATAAAAATAGACTCTATGGAAGGGCTAAGGTTCAATGATGGTAAATGTGATAAATACGGTAATCTATGGATTGGCACAATGAAAATAGAGCAAGATGAAGATGCTCTATGTGCAGGTGCCTTGTACTGTATAAATGAAAACAAGGTTGTTGCCAAATACGATGATTTTACTATTCCTAACGGATTAGCATGGAACAACGACGGCTCAATATTTTATCACATTGACACAGTTACTAAAAAAATCGACGCTTATGATGTAGTAGATAAAATAAATCTCACAAACAAAAGAACTATCTTCACCTTTGAAGATGAAAAAGGATCACCTGACGGCATGTGCATTGATGTCCAAGGAAGACTCTGGGTAGCCATGTGGGGTGGATACTCCGTAAACTGTATTGATCCTAAGACTAGCGAAATAATATTTACTATCAAAGTCCCAGATAAAAATGTAACCTGTTGTGCATTTGGTGGAGAAGAACTTGATACGCTATATATTACTACAGCAAGAAGTGAAGAAGGAGACGGCGGAAATCTATATTCCATAAAGCTTAATACAAAAGGAGTTGAATCATATAGATATGGCAAATAATAAGGTAGCTTTGATTACTGGAGCAACAAGAGGAATAGGAAAGCAGATAGCGCTTTCTATGGCTGAAGAAGGCTACAACATAATCGTAAACTATAGAAGTCAGAAAGAAGCAGCAGATGAAATATGTGAATATGCAAGGAATCTAGGAGTTAAAGCTGATTCAGTATATGCAGATTTATCTAAGATGTCAGATATCAAAGCTATGTTTGACAAGGTATATGAGCTTTATCCTGTAATTGATATTCTAGTAAACAATGCAGGGATAAGTAGTGAAATGTACTTTTTGGATGCTACTGAAGAGATGTTCGACCAAATGACATCAATTGATTGGAAAGGCTTGTTCTTCTGTAGTCAATTAGCGGCTAAAAGAATGGTAGAAACCAATCATAAGGGAGTAATAATAAATATTTCCTCTAATCAGGTTGACGGTTGCTGGCCTAGAGCTACAATCTACGGACCAACAAAAGCAGCAGTAACTAAATTCACTAAAAATGCAGCTATGGAACTTTCACATCACGGTATCAGAATGGTTTCAGTTGCACCTGGATATACAGATGTTGGCTGGGATGAAGGAGATATAAGATATGAAGCTATGAAGAAGCTTCCATTGAGAAGATTTGCTTCAACAGAAGAAATTGCACAAGCTGTAATATATTTGGCTTCTGAAAAAGCAGATTACATAACAGGAACAACCTTAACTATTGATGGTGGAGCGACTTTACCAGTTGTTGCGGCAAATGACTTTTAGCAAGCAAAATAAGGCGGTGTAGAAATGGACAACAATTATTATAATCCTTTGTTAGAAGGAGATAATGGAGCTTTGAAAAGAGCGTTGTATAAGGCAATGGGTTTTACTGATAGTGCTTTACAAAAACCTCTTATTGGTATAGTTAACACCTATACTAATGCAACACCTGGACACTATAACATAAATGAGATGTGCGAACATGTGCAAAAAGGAATAGAGGCTGCTGGTGGTACAGCAATGACATTTGGAACAATAGCTCCCTGTGATGGAATTGCAGAAGGACATGAAGGAATGAGATATATTCTTCCTTCTAGGGATATAATCTCATCATCAGTTGAATGTATGGTAAGAGCTCACCGTTTTGACGGATTGGTACTTCTAGGTTCATGCGATAAAATCGTACCAGGGTTGCTTATGGCAGCTGGGAGATTAGATATTCCTGCAATATTTTGTAATGGAGGTCCTATGTTTCCTGCATCCTATAAAGGTAAACATTATGATGGAAATATAGTCACTGAGGCTATAGGATGGAAGCAGAGGAGGTTGATATCAGAAGAAGAATTCAAGATGATAGAGAATCTGGCAGAGCCTTGTGTAGGTTCATGTGCAATGTTGGGAACAGCAAATACAATGGGGTGTATGGCTGAAGCTATGGGAATGAGTTTGCCTGGATGCGCAACAGTTCCAGCGGTTATGTCAGAAAGAATGCAGTTTGCATATAGAACAGGCGAAGCCATCTTGGAGCTTGTTAAAAAAGGTATAACTGCAAGGCGTATAATAACCAAAGAATCTATCGCTAATGCTATCATGGTTTTAACTGCTATTGGTGGTTCTACTAATGGTATCATGCATTTGCAGGCAATATATAAGGAAGCAGGACTGGATTGGCTGCCATTAGAAGTATTTGATGAATACAGCAGAAAAATTCCACAGATAGCATCTATATATCCTGCTTCACCGTATGATATGGTAGATTTCTATGAAGCTGGCGGTGTACCAGCAGTCTTAAAAGAACTAGAAGATAATCTATACGATTGTATGACAGTTAGCGGAAAGACCATTAAAGAGAACTTGAAGAGATATGACCATTCCAATAGAAGAGAGGTAGTTAGTTCTATAGATGAACCTTTTGCATCATCAGGTGGTGTCGCAATATTGACAGGTAATATAGCTCCATTGGGTGCTGTAGTTAAGCCAGCTGCAATTCCAGAAAACTTGATGAGTTTTACAGGTAGAGCAAAAGTATTTGTTGGTGAAGAAGAAGCTTGTAAGTGCATACTAGGTGGTGATGTACAAGAGGGTACAGTTGTTGTTCTAGCCTACGAAGGACCTAAGGGAGGTCCAGGTATGCCTGAGATGTACCGACCTATGAAGTGTCTTGAAGGAATGAATCTATCTTCTACATGTGCCCTTATTACAGATGGAAGGTTTTCAGGTTCCAATAGGGGATGTTTTGTTGGACATATCTCTCCAGAAGCATATGAAGGTGGAGTTCTTGGACTTGTAAAAGATGGAGACCTGATTGAGATTGATATAGATTCAAGAAAAATAGAGCTTATTGTTGATGATGAAGAACTTGAAAAACGCCGTATATCTTGGGTGAAAAGAGAAAAAGATATTAAGGATGGGTACCTAAATACATATAAAAGAATCAGTAAATCCGCTGCACAGGGCGCAGTTGTGGAATAGGAGATTATTATGGATAAATTGACTTGGAAAAATGATGACGAACTTTTTGTGATAATGCGTGATAAGTTGTATTCAGCAGTGATTGGAGATATTCTGGACAAGATGAAGTATTTTCATCAGTTTCTACCTCAGAGAATACAGCCTCTACGAGATGATATGATAGTAGCAGGACGTGCAATGACTGTCCTTGAAGCAGATGCTTTTGAAGAATTATCTGACGGACAGAACCCTATTATGAAGAAGCCTTTTGGTTTAATGCTTGAAGCATTAGATGATATCAAGAAAAATGAAGTTTATATATGTACAGGCTCTTCACCTAATTATGCCCTTGTTGGTGAACTTATGAGTACTAGAATGAAGATCCTAGGTGGTGTGGGTGCTGTCGTAAATGGATTTCATAGAGATACAAAAGGTATATTGGAACTTGATTTCCCATGTTTTTCTTATGGCAGATATGCTCAAGACCAAGCTCCAAGAGGAAAAGTTATTGATTTTCGTGTTCCCATAGAGATAGAAGGAGTGAGAGTCAACCCTGGAGATATCATTTTTGGCGACATGGATGGAGTTGTAGTGATACCAAAAGAGGTTGAAGAGGAAGTAATAAAACTAGCTTATAAGAAAGCAACAGAAGAAAAGATGGTATCTAATGCTATAAAAGCTGGTATGGGAGCCAAAGAATCTTTTGATAAATATGGAGTAATGTAATAGCTGTATTATGTTAATTGCTTTTGTATGCTATTAGAAAGGAAGATTACTATGGTTAACGATATACAGACAAAAATCATTGAATTAATAAGTGATGACAGCTATAGAGTCAAAGTCATCAACGCTGGAATATATATGTTTCCTTCCCGCTATTATTATGCAAGCCACAATCATAAGGATTATGAAATCAACTATGTAACAAAGGGCAGCTGTATTATGGAGATTGACAATGAGTGTATACAGTTGAAAGAAGGAGATTGCATAATAATAAATCCAAGGGCTAACCATTGTTTTATGGTGGATATAAAAGGAACATGCAGAATCACACAACTGGAAATAAGTATAAATGTTAACCAAGAACTTGCTAAGAATTTTTCTTTTCTAAGCTCAATAGAAAACTATCACAAGATAAGGAATTGTTCAAAGATAAACTTGTTGTTAGAGCAGATTTCAAGAGATTTTCGTTGCCTCAATGAAGACCATACTATGGAGGCTCTCTTGAATCTTACACTAGCACAATTATATATAATATTGTCAAACTGCATAGATAATAAATCAGAATCAACATATAGTAAAACTAATAGTAATAATAAAATTAATAAGATGCTTGATTACATTAAGAACAATAGTGACGAAGATATCATCATAGAGGAACTGTCATTAAGATTTGGTATCAGTTCAAGGTATGTAAGAAAATATTTTTCAGAGAAATTAGGAATAAAATGTTCAGAGTACATTAACATGATTAGAATTAACAAGGCTAAGGAGCTTTTATGGGAGACAGGGTATTCTATTACTAAAATTAGTGCCATTACAGGCTTTAATAGTTCTCAATACTTTTGTAAGGTGTTCAAAAAACAAGTAGGAATTTCTCCAGTATCCTATAGAAACATGTGGACCAATAATCGGAAGGAAGAAGATAATGAATAGAGTACAAAATATAATTAATCCATTACCACAGAAAATTGCAGGTGTCAAAGAACCAGTTATCTGTCTTAATTCAGAAACCAGTTGGCAATTCCTTTTTGAAACATTAGATGATATACCAAGTTTAACTTCTGATAATAGAGATTATGATTTTGCTAAGTTGGATTCAAAAGATTGGAATAGTGTCATTGTTCCTGGTGAACTTGCTATGCAAGGTTATGATATTGACAATAACAATGAATATTATTATAAAACAACAGTTAAGATTCCAGAGGATTATAATGGCAAAGAAGTATTTTTAAGATTTGATGGTGTTTATTCCAATGCTAGAGTCTGGGTTAACAATACATATATTAGAAGTCATGTAGGTGGTTTTACAACATGGTATTGTGATATAACTGATACAGTAGAAGCAGGAGAGGTAATTACTATAGTTGTTGGTATTGCTGACTTAGAAGGAAACAGTATAGGTTTATATAATGCTGATAAGAGTACCAATCAAAGGGATTCTTCATGGGCAAGCTTTTACGCACATCACAATATATGTGGTATCTTGAGAAATGTTTCTCTAGTTGCATATGAAAAATGTCATATCACAGATTGTTATTGCCAAACAAGTTTTGAAGATAATTATAATACGGGTATTCTTGAACTTGAAATTTCCCTTAATAAAGTATCAACAGATTGTAAAATAGTTATTGATTTAAAAGATAAAAGTGGTAAGAGTGTAGCAAATGGTGAAATGAAGTATAAGAATGAAACTAAAGAAAGTATCACCTTGAACATTGATTCACCAAATAAATGGGATAGTGAGCACCCATACTTATACACTCTTGTTATGTCTCTATACCTTGACGGAGAAGAAATACAACAAAATTGTAGGAATATAGGATTCAGAGAAATATTATTTAATGGTAAGAATAATACTGACCATAATAAAATCTACATTAATGGAGATGAAGTCAAATTAAGAGGTGTATGTAGACATGATGTCTCTTATAAATTAGGAAGAAGTATGACTCGTGATGAATTATTCAGGGAAATAGAAGATTATAAAAAGTGTAATATCAACTTCATAAGAACAAGTCATTATCCTGCATCAGAAGATTTGCTTGATGCCTGTGATGAGTTAGGTGTATATGTAGAACAGGAAAACGCTATATGCTTCCAAGGTGCCAATGACTGCGAGATATATTGTAAACCTGAAGAATATCTTTCGCAAGCGACAGAAATGATACAAAGAGATTGTAGTAGAACATCAATAATCATATGGTCATTGGGTAATGAATCTAGTTTTGAAAAAACAAAAGGTTTCAAATTAGAATATGACTACATAAAAGAAGTTGATAAAACAAGACCCGTAATCTTTAGCTATCCTTTTACCTTAAAAAGCAGTCCCCTTCCTTTTGATATAATAAGTAAGCATTATGAACAAGTGTATCAAAAAAACTTTCTGGGTCATGTAAGTATGCCGGTTCTCCATGATGAATTTGCTCATGTGAATTGTTATGAACTTAATAGGCAGAAGTATGATTCTAATGTAAGGAATTACTGGGGTAAAAGTATCAAAGATGGCTGGGAAAACATCTATGGTACTGATGGTGCATTAGGATGTGCAATATGGGTAGCGGGAGATGATGTTTTCTTTTTACCTGAGAATGTAAAGAAAAGATGGCAAAACCATTCGGTGGCACATGCAACAGGTTATGGAGAATGGGGTTGTATCCATGATGTATTCATGAGAATAAAACCAGAAGCTTATCTTACTAAAAAAGCTTTCACTCCTGTACTGGTTGATATTGAAAAATGCATTCATATAGATAAAAAGCTTATTATACCAGTTAAAAATAGATTCAATCATACAAATCTGAATGAACTGGTTATAAAATATAAAGTTGACAATGATGAATATCAAAAGGTTGATAATGTACTTGATGTCAATCCAAAAGAAACAGGTTATATAGAGATTGATGGTATCAATAAGGGAACTGAAATACTTCTAGAATTTTATGATCAGCAAAATGAACTTCTAGATGTATATAAAATACCTACTATGGTAAAAGATATTCCAGTTTGCAAAGAGAAAAAAGTTTTGATTCCTTGCATAGAGGACAGTGACAAATACATAAATGTATCAACTGAAAATATGATAGTCAGTATTAATAAGGCAGAAGGATGTATTGAAAAAGCTTCTATAGATGGAGAAACCTTGATTACTGGTGGACCATATCTGCATATATCTGGTTTTGATGCACTAGAAGAAAAAGGTAAAGTTACAAAGATATATTCTTATTACGGAGATGACTGTGCTACAGTATTAATCTACAAGAGATATAGAGAAGAGTGTGATGTTAATTATATCGTTAAAATATATTCCGATAATAGAATAGAGACATCATATTGTTACGAAGTATTAAACCAAAAACTTAAGCTTGATAAGATAGGCGAGATTGGTCTACAATATGATATTCCTAATAGTGCAGACAAAGTCACATGGCAGAAAGAAGGATTATATTCAATATATCCTGATTGTCATATTGGTAGACTTAATGGAACAGCTTCCAAGAAGCCTATATGTGAAGAAAAATATGGAGAAAAACCTTTTTGTAAGTGGGAAGAAAGTTCCAAGGATTTTATGATATTCACTGATGACGAGAATTCACAAGAAATGTTTACTAATGATTTTAAAGCCTTAAGAGAAAATATATACTTTTACAAAATTGCATTTGAAGATAAAGAAGGTAGTATCAGGGTAGAGTCAAAGGGGCAGTTAGCCACTAACATCATAAATGGTGATGTATCTTACAGACTCAATATAAATAATCTATGGGCATATCCAGAACTCAATTATAATTGTAATTGGGGAAATGATAGTGGAAGGGACATAGCACTTGCATCTGGTTCAGTAGGTAGTAGTGTAATTAGACTTACAAAAGAATAAACGTATTATTAGTATAAATAAAAATGTATTATAGGCATATTCAGTCCTACAATACATTTTTTTATATATTTATGCCCCAGCTATCCTAGGCATCCACATAGGTTCTTTTCCAAATTCAGCCCATATATACTTCATCATCAGATTCATTTTCAACTCTGTATAATCAGGGTTATCCCATAGATTATTAATTTCTTCAGGGTCTTTTTCAAGGTCAAATAATTCACCGTAAGTCTGATTATAATAAACTGTCAATTTGTAACGTTCATCCACATAGGTCTTAAGATGAATGGTAGTAGGTTCGTGATGATGTTCGCAAATGATATGGTCTCTAGCGGATTCTTTTTTACCAAGCCATACATCTTTTTGGTCTTTACCAGTCATTATTCTAGGAATCCCTATATCAGCAAAACTTAATAAAGTTGGTGCAATATCCACTAAGCTCTGCAAAGCATCATTTGATTTGTTAGCAGGGATTTTATGAGGATACCTGACTATATATGGAACTTTTATCATATCTTCATACAAAAAAGGTCCTTTAGCACTTAACCCATGATGTCCAATAAAATGTCCGTGATCAGTAGTGAATAGAACAATAGTATTATCAGCTATGCCTAATTCATCTAACTTATCTAGGATTTTACCAATATACTTATCCATCATTGTTACCATACCATAATATACAGAGAGATATTTTCTCAACGTTTTTTCATCTTTCTCATGAGTATGCATTCCATGAATGCCATAACCAGATTCTCCATAGATGGAAAAATCAGCATTGTTATCCTGTGTCATAGCAAAATGAGGAGGATTATTGTCATGCTCACCTATTGTTATAGTTGGTAAGGTCAACTCTTCTGGGTCATACATAGAATAATATGGTTCAGGAACAATATAATCAGGATGAGGGTCAAAAAAACTTGCCCATAGCAAGAATGGTTCGTCAGCATTAATATACTCTTCCATGAGTGCATTGGTTCTCTCTGAAATCCATGCATCATAATGATATTTTTCTGGTATATCCCATTTTCCCTCTGCTCTTCGGTCTAATATTCCTGTAGGTTTCCTAAAATAGTCTTTCCAATTGTTCAGTCCTTTTTCTTCCAACCATAGAGCATAATGCTGTCCAATATGTCCTTCGTCAGTATGATTCCTTGCAAGTTCACAATGACTAAAACCATACCAAGTATCATAATTGGTGTTGAAGTCTCTCCAAAAATCTAAATCCTGTAAAACAGGATATGATTCTACTGATGGAAATTCTTTAGTAGAAGCTAAGGGTTGAAAATGCGCTTTTCCCACTAGGGCAGTCTTATATCCATCAGAATTAAAATCTTCCAAAACTGTATGTACATCGTCAGGTAATTTGGTTCCTAATGTCCATGCTCCATGCTGGCTAGGATACATACCTGTTATTATGGAAGAACGAGTAGGGGTACATGTAGGATTAGGACAATAAGCTCTTTTGAAAGTTGTACCTTCTTTAACTAATCGATCTAGATTAGGTGTCTTTATCTCAGGATTAAAGGCACCAATAGTATTAAAATGCTGTTGGTCACTTGTTATCAATAAAATATTAGTCTTTTTCATAAAAAACCTCCAATAAAAATTCCTTTGTCTATATTATAAATAATTGGCTATAAACATGAATGGAATAATCAGAAGTAGATTTGTAGAAATCAGACATTAGTGATATAGTTATATACAAATACATAAGTTATTCAAGGATTTTTAAGGCAGGGGAATATGATGAAAACAGACAATATAATGATTGATGAATTGAACCCTTATGTTAGAAAAGTAGGAAAACAAGGGTTTGGAGAATGGAAGAACAATTATAGAAAGATATACGATTATGAATGGATGTACTGTATTAAAGGCGAAGCCTATTACGAAACAAAAGATACAACACACAAATTAAAAAGAGGAACCCTACTATTGATAAAACCTAATGTTCCACATAAATTCTGGGTTGATAGAGGAACTAAAGCAGAAAATATATGGGTGCATTTTGATTTTAAATATAGAAAAGATGTTTATGAGTTGGATACATATGTGAAGAATAACCAGTCCTCATATTTTCAGGAGGAGTTGCCACAGAAAAATTATCTTAGACAAGAGTATACTATAAATAACACTTTTATATTACCTGAGATTATTCAAATAAAGAATAAGGATTATATTGAAGCCAGGTACATGGATATATTAGATGCCTTTGTCAAACATAATGCTACTTGGCAGTTAATGTCAAAAGCTAATCTTTTATTAATAATCAAAGATGTACTTAATCAGATTGAAGATGACAATTACTTTAAATCATTTAATACAGTTGATCTGCCAAAACGTATAAAGAATTATATAGATGAGTATTATTTCAGAAAAATAACTAGAAAAGAAATATCAAAGTACCTAGGTTATAATGAAGATTACTTAGGGAAAACATTCAAAAATAAATATGGATGCTCAATATCAGCTTATAGTAATTTTGTTAAGATAGAAAAAGCAAAAGAAATGCTTGATAAGACAGATTTACTTATAACTAATATATCTGAGTTGTTAGGCTTCAATGATGTATATTATTTTTGTAAAACAATGAAAAAGATAACAGGGTATTCGCCTGCTGGTTGGAGAAAGCGGATAAGAAGGATGGATTATTAATTTAACCCATCCTTTTTTATTATAAAATATTTTACTGACAGTTAACATTTTTAACGTTTTTGTAGTTTTTATTGATTATTGGTATTTGCGTAAAATGTTGATTTTATAGGAAAAATCACGTTTTTCTTATAAGTTTCATGGAAATAAATAGTTAATAGACAGACTATGTTTTGTATGATAAATTTTTAGCATGATAAAGCTCAAGAACCACAAAATTACAATGTGTCAAAGATATTCTATTTAAGAAAATTTGAACATGGAAAAGAGGTGATATTGTGGAAACATGTGTAGAATTAATCAATAGTGTAAAAGATTTTAAAGAAAATGTTAAACCACCTTTTATAATATGGAGTACCGCTCCTTTCTGTACAAGTATTAATGGAATAAAACATTCCAAAGAATTCTATTTAAATCCAAAAATGAAAATGGAAGCTCAGATAAAAGTTCATGAAATATTCGCTGATAAGGGTGCTATGCTTTTTCCTGGTCCTTGGCCTGATTTTGGACCAGTATTAGAAGCTAATATGTTTGGTTGTGAGATCATTTGGCACGAGAATGATTCGCCTTATGTCAAAAAGCTGATTTATGATTTTGACGATATTGATAAGCTTGAGTTTAAAAAGGAAGATACCTTATTAGAAGAAATGTTAAATCAATATACATATATGTGGGATAACCTAGATGAAAAATATATAAGGGAATATGGTTACTTAGATGGGGTTGCTTTTGCATTAGGACCTTTGGAAACAGCAACAAATATTGTGGGGTATACAGAATTTTTGATGGGTCTTTATGATAGTCCAAAGCAGATGCACAAATTAATATCCAAAACCACAGACTGTGTTTTATATTCCTTAAAAGAACAAGAGAAAATAAATGGTAAACTGAAAAGAATTTTCATATGTGATCATATGGCACATCAAGTTTCTAGAGAGCTATATGATGAATTTTGTTTTCCCTATTATAAAAAGATATATAGTGAGTTCCCAGATGCATTGAAAATGTATCATAATGAAGGGAATATTATGCACGTAATTGATAGAATATATGAACAAGGAGCAAATTTAGTTCATTATAGTGTAGATACAGTAGAGCTTAAAAAAGTTCTGGATAAAAAAGTTGTTCTAATGGGTAATCTAGATCCTCTTGAAATAATGTTCAGACAGACCCCTGAAAATGTATACAAAGAAGCAGCAAGATGTATGGATGAGGGATATGAAGGTGGAGGATTTTTACTTTCTACTGCTGGTGGTATGGCACCAGATACACCTATAGAAAATATATTTACAGCTATAAAAGCAATGAATGACTTCTATGATAATCTAAAGTAAGTTTTTTATATTTATCTTTCTAGATAGATTTAAAATAAATTAAATAAGAATGAAAAAATGGAGGAGAATGAAAATGTTAAAAAAATTTTTATGTTTAGTTTTAGTTCTTATGTTTTCTGTTTCATTAGTAGCCTGTGGTGGAACTGATGATTCAAGTAAAAAGAGTGATAACGCAAATCAGGAAACAAAAAAAGATGAGAAAAGTGATAAACCAGTAGAAGCAAAGCCTGTAGTACTGAAACTTGCACATGGTCAGCCTATTGAGGGTGCAGCACATCAGAGTCTGATGAAAATGGCTGAAGAAGTTTCAGAAAAGACAAATGGACAAGTTGTTATTGAAATTTTCCCAGCTAATCAGTTAGGTAATGAAAGAGATGTTACAGAGGGAATCATACTAGGAACAGTTGATATGGCTTGGATTTCTGTTGGGGTTATGGAAAACTTTGAGCCAAAATTCAGTATTTTTAGTTTGCCTTTTATGTTCAATGATTATGAGCATGTTCACAAAGTTACTGAAGGAGAAGTTGGAAGTGAAATATTTGGTTCATTATTGGATAGTAAAAAACTAAGGGTATTACAGTTTTTTGATCAAGGATTCAGATTTATATGGAACAATAAAGGTCCTATAGAATCAATGGAAGACTTGGCTGGATTAAAAATTAGAACTCCTGAGTCACCAGTATACGTAGGTACATTTGATGCACTTGGTGCTAATCCAACACCTATTCCATGGGGTGAATTATACACTTCAATGCAGACTAAGGTAGTAGAAGGTTTCGAAGTATATCCTGAATCTGTAATTGCTAATAAAATGTACGAAGTAGTTAAATACGGTTCTATATCAAGACATATATATGCAGGTTCAGTACTCATGATAAATGAGGATGTTCATTCAAAACTTACAAGTGAACAGCAGGAAATATTAAAAACAGCTGCGGATAATTCAGAACTTATGAATAGAGATATGATAACATCCAACGAAGTTAAGTTCATTGAAGAATTAAAGACCAAGTATGATGTTGATGTTAATGAAATACCTCAAGAAGAATTGGATAAATTTGCTGAGTCTGTTAAACCTCTTTATGAAGAATATGCAGATAAAGTTGGTGGAATAGAAATTATCAACAAGCTAAAAGCAACCAAATAATATCTATCGAATTGATATATAGAAGAATGGCTGTCTATTGACATATGTATTATTAGGCAGTCATTCAAATGATTATGAAAGGAGAAGTAAATGAAAAATATACTCAAGAAGCTTGATTCATCTATAGAAAATCTAGTTTTTGCATGTACCATTGGATTTGTTGCAATCAGTTTTTTACAAGTTATTTTTAGATACATAATCAATAATTCGTTATCATGGTCAGAAGAAGCTTGTAGATATCTTTTTGTGTGCACAGTCTTTCTAGGTTCTTCCTTGGCTATTTTGAAGAACAAACATATAGGTGTAGATATTTTAGCTAGGATTTTACCAAAATCCATTGAAAAATATTTTACCATTCTACTTGATTTAATAGTAGTATTCTATTTGATTTTTTTAAGTTATATTAGTTTTGAACTGGCATTGAAAAACATGAATCAGCTTTCACCAGCGATGCAATTACATTTGGGAATAGTATATTTAATTATGCCTATTGGTTCTGTCGTTATGGCTATTAATTTTATAAGGGTAATTATTTATAAGTTTACCAGGGATAAAGATTGGTTAGGAAAGGACGAAGATTTATGTTAAAAATTTTGATAATAGGTTTTTTAATACTTCTTATAGCTGGAGTACCGATCGGTTTTGCAATGGGAATCGGTTCTGCTTTAGCCGTAGTTTTTGGTGGAGACATTCCACATATAATTATTCCACAAAGAATCTTTGTAGCCATTGATTCATTTCCAATGATGGCAATACCACTATTTATTTTAGCTGGAGAACTAATGAATACAGGTGGTATAACAAGAAAAATAGTTGTCTTTTCAAGAAGTCTGGTAGGTCATATCAGAGGTGGTCTAGCTCATGTTAATATACTTGCAAGTATGTTCTTTGCCGGAATTTCTGGTGCCGCCGCTGCTGATAGTTCTGCAATTGGTTCAATGTTGATACCAGCCATGGTAGAAGATGGTTATGATCCTGATTTCAGTGTTGCAGTAACTGCGAGCTCTTCAACAATAGGTCCAATCATTCCACCTAGTATATTAATGATTATTTATGGTTCAATGGGTGGTCTATCAATAGGCTCTTTATTCCTGGGGGGTATTATTCCTGGAATAATGATAGGTATCGCACTTATGTTGGTCGCTTATGTAATTTCTGTAAAGAAAGGTTACAGTAAAGATGCAAGATCATCAATGAAGAAAATCTGGCAGTCATTCAAAAAAGCCATAGTAGCTTTAATTATGCCATTTATCATATTGGGTGGGATACTAAGTGGTATATTCACTGCTACTGAAGCAGGTGTTATAGCAGTAATTTATGGATTTATTGTAGGTATAGTGTCAAAAGAGATCAATATGAAAAATATAAAGAAAATTGCTGTGGATTCTGCTATAGTAACAGCCACGACAATGTTTGTAATAGCTTCTGCACAGATCATGGGTTGGATTTTAGCTATAGAAAAATTCCCACAGCTGGTTGTTAATGTATTACTTACAGTATCAAATAATCCTACTATCATTATGCTTTTGATACTTGCGTTCTTATTTGTATTAGGCTTTTTTATGGATGGAACAGCGGCTATCATTATTCTAGTACCTGTTTTCGTACCTATAGTCAATAATTTCGGCTTTGATCCAATACACTTTGCTTTACTTGTAGTAATGACTGTTCTAGTTGGTGCAATTACGCCGCCAGTTGGTGTATTGCTATTTATTAATTGTGCAATAGCAAAGATACCTTTATCAGAAGGAGCTCGTGCAATATGGCCATTTGTATTAGCCATGATTACAGTTATTCTACTTTGTGCTTTTATTCCACAATTAGTTACATTAATACCACGCTTATATAATTGATAAATTTTCTAAAACATCAATAAAAAGGTATTATAATCTGAAATTCTTTTATGATATAATAAAACTTATATTTAGTGCTTTTAAAATATTAATAAAAGAGGTAGAAATATGATAAACTTTTTTAATGATTTTAGGTTTAAAAGTATTTTTGTTAAAATATTCATTTATATTATGTTATCCTCGTTATTAGTTATTTTTACTTTAGGTGCTATTTTTTATGAACATATTACAGGTGTTGTGGCTGATAATGTCATAGATGTAAATATGTCAAACATTAGAAATACCCAAAAATCCGATGAACAGCTTTTTGGATATTTATTTCAAATGATAATGGACCTTTCTTATGATGAAGATTTCATTAATGCCATGGTCATACCTGGATTCAATAATCCAAGTAGAAATGATGACATAATAAGGAAATTAAAGAATTTAGCATCTAATTATGAGTATGTTGATTCAGTAGAGTTTTATGTCAATTATGCTAACATGTCTTACTTGTCCAATGGAAATATAAGTATTGTACAAGTCGATGAGGATATTGTATCAAGTAAAGATAAAGATAATATTATTCTTACACCAAGAAATATAGAGGATAGAAAGTGTTTAACTTTATGTTTTTCAGCACCACACAATTCATTGAGCACCATGGGTTATTTTATTCTCAACTTAAGTGTAGATGAACTATACAGTAAGATAACAGAAAACTTTTCCGACAACAATCATGACTTTTTCGTATTAGATAAAAATGGTTACAAAGTAATGGGTGTCGAAGATGATGAAAAGTATCCCCAAATAATAGAAGAAGTCATAGAAAATAATAAATCAGAAGATTATCTTACCATAGATGATAAAATCGTTTTTTATTCCACAATGAATAGTACAAATATGAAGTACTTATACATCCTGCCACTTGAAATGGTGTTGGATGATAAATCTGTTATAAATTTTGTTTTTATGACTATATTGATATGTGGATTTGCAAGCTTATTACTTACGTATTTAGCTACAAGACAAATTTATATGCCGATCAATAGTTTGTTGAACATAGTCTATGATAAAGTGAAAAAAGACAAGAAACAACAGGCGAAAAATGAATATGAATATCTGGACGTGGCTTATTCAGAAATTATAAGCGCTAACGAAAATTTGGAAAACGTAATAAATAATACAAAACCATTTGTGAAAGAAAGACTTTTTTCTAACCTGATCAGAGGAAAAAACATTCCTACTAAGGAACTAATAGAAAAAATGGAATTCTTGAACCTTAATATGAACTTAAGCAATTATTTAGTAATGGTCATTCAGTTACAGGACTATGATAAGTTGGTTGAACAACTAAATGAGAGTGAAAGAAATTTGATTAAGGTAGAATTGGTAAGTCGAATAGAAGAAATTGTGACTAAAGGTATATGTCTGGAAACAGATGTAAACAAATTTGCTGTTATCATTAATTTTGATGAAGAAGAAAGTTATTTAGAGATAAGGAAAAAATCTTTGGATTTAGCGGAACTGATTCACCAAGATATTAAGAAAAAATATAAGCTCGATGTCTATATTGGTGTAGGAAGAATGTACAAACACATAAATTCTGTAAAATATTCTTATAAAGAAGCAAATAAAGCTCTGGAATATAAGCTATATCTAGGGCAAAATAGGATTTTTGATTTTGAGAGTGCTGAGGAACAAACTGATAAAATATATTATTTCTACTCTGAAAAAGAGAAAAAGCTTATAAATGTTCTTAAGTTTGCTCAAGATGAAAAGTTAGAAAGAGCTGTAGCTGATTACTTCAATGAAATCAAGCAAAACGGTATGATTTCTTATGATCTATTGCAGAAATTACTTAATAAAACTGTAAGTTCAATTATAGAAATGATGCTGAATCAAGGAATATCTCCTAAAAAGATTTTTGTTAATAAAAAAAGGATATATTTTACTTTAACACATAATGAAAGTATTGAAGAGATTGTTTATCAATTTGAAGATATCTGTAGATTAGTTATTGATGCAGTTTCAGAAAAGAATTCTAGGAACAAGCAAAAATACTATATGGAGATAAAAGAATATATTGAAAAAAATTATTCAGAAGATATATCACTTAATAAGATTTCTTCACATATTGGACTTACGCCATCATATTTTAGTACATTTTTTAAAGAGCAATTTAATAAAAGTTTTGTAGATTACCTTAATAGAATAAGAATAGATAAAGCTAAAGAAATGCTTGTGACTACTCAGCTTTCTATAACGGAAATTGGATTTAAAGTTGGATTTAACACAATACAAAACTTTATGAGAGTTTTTAAAAAGTATGAATCCATTTCTCCAGGGAAATATAGAGAACTGAGTGAAGATTAAACATACAAAAAATTAGAGTAAGGAAGGTAAAATATGAGTGATTATAATAGATGTTCATCACCAAGTGAACTAAAAATTACAGATATGAGATTTGTTGATATTGTAGATGCACCTATGAACTGTACTATTGTAAGGATAGATACTAACCAGGGAATAAGTGGATATGGTGAGATTAGAGATTTTTCTAATAAGTTTTATGCTCTTCAACTCAAAAGACTTATTTTAGGAGAGAATCCTTGTAATATCAACAAGATATTTGGGAAAATTAAGCAGTTTGGTTACCATGGTAGACAAGGTGGCGGCGTAAGCGGTATAGAAATCGCTTTATGGGACCTTGCTGGTAAAGCTTATGGAGTTCCTGTTTACCAAATGTTAGGTGGAAAATCAAGAGAAAACGTAAGAATATACTGTGATACTGATGTAGATGGAAAACATTCAGGAAAAGATATGGGTAGAGCCTTAAAAGAAAGAATGGATAAAGGATTCACTTTCTTAAAAATGGATTTGGGTATTGATCTACTATTGGATGTGGAAAATAGTATTAACGCTCCTCTTGGAATTGTTGATAAGATGAAAAGTTTTTCACAACAAGAATTATCTTTTGGGATAACTAATAAGCAGTTCGCTGATTTTATGAACAAACCTCATTCATTAACAGGTATATCTATCAATGAAAATGGACTTGATTATTTGGAAAACTATTTGAAAGAGGTAAGGGATATCATAGGATATGAGATTCCACTAGCTATCGATCATATAGGACATTGTAATTTCCAAAGTATTGTTAAACTTGCTGAACGTATTGAGAAATACAACATTGCTTGGATGGAAGATTGTATTCCTTGGATGCATACTAATCTTTGGAGAGAACTTGCTAATAAAGTAAATATTCCTCTGTGTACAGGTGAAGATATTTACTTGGCTGATAATTTTGTAGAGCTCTTTGAAAGCGGCAGCATACATATAATTCATCCAGATGTTCTAACCATAGGGGGAATTTCAGAAGTTCTAAAAGTTACTCATACTGCTGATAAATATGGTATAGCTACAGCTGTACATATGGCAGAGACTCCTATTGGATGTATGGCAGCTGCTCATGCTAGTACTGCCATGAATGATACTTTCTTAGCTATGGAATTCCATTCTAATGATGTTCCATGGTGGGATAGCATGGTAAAAGACTCAAAAGAAAATATTGTACAAAATGGTTATATTACTTTAACTGATAAACCTGGACTTGGTATAGATGACCTAGATGATGAAGTATTGAAAGAGCATATTAATCCTGATAGACCAGGAATGTGGGAAGATACTTCACAATGGGATAATGAGTGGGTCCACGATAGAATATGGAGTTAGATATTATGAAGATACCGGATATTAAAAACATGAATGATAAAGAACTTTTTGAAATAATGAAAAAAGAATTATACACAGGTGTTTTAACAGATGTCATGGATACGTTAAATTTGATTCATCAGTTTTTACCATCATATATACAACCTCTAGAGAGAGATATGGTCTTGGCTGGAAGAGCTTTTACAGTACAAGAAGCTGATGTTACTGGTGTCAAGATTTGTGCAGAAAATAGAGAAAAACCCTTTGGTATAATGTTTGAAGCTCTTGACAGTATGAAGGAAAATGATGTTTACATTTGTACAGGAGGAACACCTAGATATGCTTGCTTTGGTGGGCTTATGGCTACAAGAATGATAAAATTAGGGGTTGCAGGAGCAGTTGTAAGTGGTTTTACAAGAGATACAAAAGAAGTTTTATCATTGAAGATGCCAACTTTTACTAGAGGTTGTTATGCACAAGATCAGGGGATTAGAGGTAGAGTAATAGACTATAATTGCCCTATTGAATTTGATAACGGAGTTTTAGTTAATCCACAAGATATTGTTTTTGGTGATATAGATGGTGTATTAGTCATTCCAAAAGAGCATGAAGTGGAAATAATCACTAAGGCATTTGAAAAAGTATATGGAGAAAATGAAGTAAGAGATGCTATTAAAAATGGTATGTCAGTAGTTGATGCATTTGAAAAATATGGGATAATGTAAGGATTAATCATTTAATAAGATAGCATTTAATTTTTAGCAAATCAAAAAAACTATAGATTTATTTCTTAAAACATGTTATGATTACGCCTCTGACATAAGATGAATTAATAGGAGGAAACACATGACATTAAAGAAATTAAAAATTAGTCCTTTATCTTCAAAGATTATGCGAACGGAAATACTGGCAGGTCTAACAGTAGCTTTAGCACTTGTTCCAGAAGCAATCGCATTTGCATTTGTAGCAGGAGTAGACCCTTTAGTAGGTTTATATGCTGCTTTCATGGTGGGACTTATAACATCAATATTTGGAGGAAGACCTGGAATGATTTCTGGTGCTACAGGCGGACTTGCGGTTGTTATGGTACATCTAGTATCAGAACATGGTGTAGAGTATCTTTTTGCAGCGGTAATTCTTATGGGAGTGATACAGATAATCATTGGATTATTGAAATTAGGGAAATTCGTAAGGATGATTCCCCATTCGGTAATGCTGGGTTTTGTAAATGGACTTGCAATAGTAATATTTATAGCTCAATTAGCCCAATTCAAAGTAACAGGTACGGGTGGTAAGCTGGTTTGGATGACTGGTAGTAATCTTTACATAATGTTAGGATTAGTTGCACTCACAATGATTATTATCTATACTGCTAAAAAATTCATTAAGAGTGTGCCTGCACCACTTATAGCTATTATCATTGTAACTATTTTGGTTGGAGTATTTGGAATTCAAACCAAAACCGTTGGAGATATAGCATCAGTTGGAGGTGGATTGCCAAAGTTTGGGATACCTATGGTGCCATTGACCCTTGAGACATTAAAAATCATTCTACCACACTCATTGATTTTCGCGATCATTGGACTTATTGAATCATTGATGACTTTAACCTTAGTTGATGAAATTACAGAAACTAAAGGAGATGGAAACAAAGAATGTGTAGGTCAAGGATTTGCCAATCTAGTTACCGGATTCTTTGGTGGTATGGGTGGTTGTGCAATGATAGGGCAAAGTATGATAAATGTAGAATCGGGTGCTAGAAGAAGACTTTCTGGGATTTCGGCAGGGTTGTTTTTACTTGGATTCATATTATTTGGAGCCGCACTTATAGAAATAATTCCAATTGCAGTACTTGTAGGAGTTATGTTTGTAGTATCGATCTCAACATTTGAGTGGTCTAGTTTTAGAATTGCAAAAAGTATCCCTAAGAGTGATTTATGTATCATAATCTTAGTTTCAGTAGTTACAGTATTCGTTGATCTAGCCATTGCTGTAATATCAGGCGTAATTGTTGCTTCATTAGTTTTTGCATGGGAAAAAGGGAAAAGAATTGATATAGACAAACATATGGAAGGTAATACTAGAATATATGCTCTAAGAGGAGCATTGTTCTTTGGTTCTGTAAGGAATTTTATAGATGCATTTGATACAGCCAATGACGTTAAAGATGTTGTAATAGATTTTAGCCATGCTAGAATATTTGATCATTCTGCAATTGAGGCTATTAATACTGTAACAGCTAAATACAAGAAAAACGGAAAAACCGTTCATCTGAGAAATCTGAGTACAGACTGTTTCGCATTTATTCAGGGTTCCAAAGATATTATGGAAGTAAATATTATTTGTTAAGTGAAATTAGACAGAGTTGTGGGATAATATAAAATCCTTAATTACGAAAAAGAGAGCAGAAATTTAGATTTCGCTCTTTTTTTATTAACATTAAAAAATTGTCTTTTCAAAAATAATAATATATGATATTAATATGATCATGAAAAGAGGGAAGATAAAATGACTATTGGATTTATGGTTCAAAACAAATCTATGATATCTCATGGAACTCTTTTGGCTAAGAGTCTCCTTGTAGATGATAAGGTAAAAGTATTGGTATTGGTACCAGAAAAAGAAGTTACTACAATAGAAATATTAATAGAAAGATTGGCAAGTGACAGATTGCAGGTTATTCCTTTTGAATTACCAAAGGAATTAGAAAAATTTCCTTTCGCAGATAAGGTCTTTGCATCTGCAAAAGCAGAATCAATGACAAAAGGCATATTACTATGGATGGATGTTGATAGTATATTCTTTGTTGAACCATCAAAGCTTATTTTGGAAGAAGATAAGTTGATAGGATATCGACCAGTAGATAAGAAATTGATAGGAAGCGATTATAATAAAGAAATATCATCTTTTTGGTCTATGATATATAAATATTTTAATCTAGAAGACCAATTTGAACCAATGACAACAAGTGTTGATAATGTTCTCATTAGACCGTATATCAATGCTGGATTCTTAATGGTTCGTTGTGAATTAGGCATATTCAAATTATGGGTTAAATATTTCCTTGATTTGGTTTATTCAAAAGATATAATTCCTTATTATTCTGAAAGTGTTTTGTATAAAATATTTATTCATCAAGCAGTTCTTACAGGTGTTGTTCTATCAAGAATCAATCAAGACGATTTACAGCTATTACCAAGTAATGTAAATTATCCAATACATCTACATAATGAACATCCTCTATCAGATAGTATTAAAAGTTCTAGGGATCTTATTAGCTGTAGATATGATACGTATTTTAATCATCCAACAGAGAAACAGCTTTTTGAATTTTGTGGAGAGGTCAAGAAATATATTGATGAAAATAAAGATGAATTGAAGTTAGGGTGGTTCTACGAGTGATAGAGCGTTAATAAATATGGCAAAAATTCATTTTTTATGCTATAATTCACACAAGAATTAAAAGGAACTTGAAAGGAATGGAATTAATGGGGAAGAAACTAGTACTCGCAGAAAAACCATCAGTAGCAAGAGATATAGCTAAGGTTTTAAAATGCACATCTCGAAAAGATGGATATATAGAAGGCGCCGAATACGTAATAACTTGGGCTGTAGGTCATTTGATAACTTTAGCAGAACCTGATGATTACGATGAAAAATATAAGAAGTGGAGATATAATCTCCTGCCAATAATTCCAGAAGAAATACAATTAAAACCTTATCCTAATACAGAAAAACAACTGAAGATTATTGAAAGATTATTGAATAGAAATGATGTTGAGTCTATAATATGTGCAACGGATAGTGGGCGAGAAGGAGAACTTATATTCAGGTATATATACAATTATGTTGGATGCAGTAAGCCTTTCTCAAGACTATGGATATCCAGTATGACAGATGTAGCTATCAATGAAGGCTTTAGCAAGTTAAAAGACGGAAGTGAATATGATAACTTGTATTATAGTGCAAAATGCCGTTCAGAAGCAGATTGGCTTGTAGGGATAAATGCTACAAGAGCCTATACTACAAGCAATGATGTGTTACTAAGTATTGGACGTGTTCAGACACCAACCCTAGCACTGATTGTTAATAGAAAAGAAGAGATAGATAATTTTGTACCAAAAGACTATATAGAAGTATATGCAGTTTTTGTTGATGATTTCAGAGCTATATGGTTCAATGAAAAACCATCAGATACCAAAATATTCGATAAGAAGAAAGCAGATGAAATAGCAGAAAAAATAGTTGATAAAGATGGTGTAGTAGAAAAGGTAACTAAAAAGCTTAAGAAAATGCCCCCACCATTACTATATGACCTGACAGAATTGCAAAGGGATGGTAATAAGAAATACGGATACACTGCGAAAAAAGTACTCAGTCTAGCGCAGAATCTATATGAAAAGAGAAAGCTGATAACATATCCAAGAACAGACAGCAGATATCTAAGTGACGATATGAAGAAAAAAGTAAAGAGCACTATGAGAAAAATCAATGTGCCTCCTTATAATAAAGCTATTGAACCGTTACTAAAAAAAGGTGAATTAAAATTCAACAAAAGAATAATTAATAATAGTAAGGTAACCGATCACCATGCTATCATTCCTACTGATGTTGTACCTAGAATCAATAACCTTACCAAGGATGAGCTAAATATCTACAACTTAGTTGTCAAAAGGTTTATATCTGTTTTTTATGATTACTATAAATATGAAACAACGGAAATAATATTTGATATTGAAGGAGAAAAATTCGTATCATCTGGTAAAGTCATAGTTGATAAAGGCTGGAAAGCACTGTATACAGCTACCAAAGATGATAAAGAACAGATTATGCCTAAGCTTAAAAAGGGTGATACCAAAAAGGTTGTGGATGTAGAGAAGTTAAACAAACAAACTACGCCACCAAAACCATATACTGAAAGTTCTCTACTAAGTGCTATGGAAAATGCAGGGCGATTCACTGAAGATGAAGCCCTGAAAGATCAATTAAAAGAATCTGGATTCGGAACACCTGCAACGAGAGCAGGAATAATAGAGAGACTGATTCAAGTTGAATACATAAAGAGAAAAGGAAAAACATTGATTCCTACTAAAAAAGGATGTCAGCTTATTAAGATCATCCCAGAAGAATTAAAATCTCCCGAAACAACAGGGAAATGGGAAAAGGGATTAACCAGTATCAATAAAGGTAAAATGGAATCCTACCGCTTTATGGAAAGTATCAAAAGATTTGTAGTATATCTTGTGAATTCAGCGAGTAAGAGCAAAGGAAAAGTAGCTTTTGAGAGAAAGCCTATTCCAGAGGATAAGAAAAAGAAAGTTAAAGGTCTAGGAACCTGTCCTGTATGTGAAAAGGGTAAAATACTAGAAAATAGTAAAGCTTTTTATTGTAGCGATTGGAGAAATAACTGTAAATATAAGATATGGAAAAATACTTTGGAGAGATACGGTACAAAGACTATTGAAAAAGAAATTGTTCAACAATTATTAGAAAAGGGTAAGATAGAAGACTACAAAGTCACTCTTCCCCAAACTGGCGAAAAATGTATAGCTACTCTAGTGGTTAATAATAATACAGGAATAGAACTTAAAAATATTAAGAGAATTGAAAAAGAAAGTAAAGAATAGGATGATGATATGCAGTTAAGAGACTATTTAAAGAACAGTATTCTAGTTACTGATGGTGCAATGGGTACTTATTATTCCAAGAAAACATTGAAAGATACTACAGTGTCGGAATTAGCTAATATCAATGATAAGAAGATTATTGAGACTATTCATAAGGAATATATTGAAGCAGGAGCAAAACTAATTAGAACCAATACTTTTTCAGCTAATACAGTCAGTCTGAAATGCAGCAGGATAGAGCTTAGAAAAATTATTACAGAAGGTTATAATATAGCTGTCGACAGTGCAAAAGGTAAAGATATTTTTGTAGGAGCATCAATTGGTCCTATCCCAGAAAAACTGGAATCAGAAAAAGATGATATCCTAGATGAGTATTATTTTATAATTAATACTTTGTTGGATCTTGGAGCTGACATTTTTGTATTCGAGACTTTTGCAAGTACCAATTATATAAAAATATTGGCTGAATACATTTTATCTAAAAATGATAATGCAGAAATTATAGCCCAGTTCAAAGTAAATGCTTTTGGTTACTCAAAAGAAGGTATAAGTGCTAGAAGACTCATTGAAGAAGCTAGAGGGATAGAAGGACTGGTTGCTTATGGGTTCAATTGTGGAATTGGTGTAGGACACTTATATAAAATCATAAGGAACTTGGATATAGAAGATGAGAATATTGTAGCCATACCTAATGCAGGATATCCAGATAAGATATATGCGAGAACAGTATACAGAGATAATGCAAGATATTTTGGTGAAACAATGGTTGACATCAAAAAGCTTGGTGTCAAGGTGATTGGTGGTTGTTGTGGAACTACTCCTAGTCATATAGAAGAAATCATAGAAAATCTAGACGGTAACTATGATCCTTCATCCATATATCATAGAAATAAAACCCAGAAGAAGAAAGGGATTGCTAACACTCCAAACAGATTTTATAAAAAGCTAATGAATAAAGAATTTGTTTTTGCTGTAGAATTGGACCCTCCCTATAATGGTAATATTCAAAAGACAATGGAAGGTGCTAATATATTAAAAGCAGAAGGTGTAGATATTATTACTATAGCTGACTCGCCTTTATCAAGACCTAGAGCAGATTCCATAATCATAGCTAATAAGATAGCAAAAGAAGTGGGAATTGATGTTATGCCTCATATCTGTTGCAGAGACAAGAATGTTATAGCACTAAAATCTATTATCTTGGGAGCTCATATAGAGAAAATCAGAAATATTTTATTAGTCACTGGGGACCCTATCCCAAGTGAGGAAAGAATTGAAACAGCTAGTGTTTTTAATGTCAACTCTATTAAGTTAATGGAATTGGTTAAAGAGTTGAATGTTGATTTTGACCCTGAAGATGCAATGATATACGGTGGAGCTCTTAATCCTAATCTAACTTATGTAGATAAAATCATCAAGAGAATCAATAAAAAACAAGAAGCAGGAGCCAAATATCTATTGACTCAGCCTATATATAATGATCAGGCTATCAATAACCTTAAAATAATCAAAGAAAATACGGACATAAAGATATTAGGGGGCATAATGCCTCTAGTAAGCTATAAGAATGCAAGGTTCCTTAATAACGAAATAGCAGGTATAGATATTCCTGAGAAGATCTGTAGTATGTTTACAAAAGATATGACTAGAGAAGAAGCTGAAAATGTAGGGATTGAAATTGCAGTGGAAATTGCTATGAAAATAAAAGATATTGTGGATGGAATATACATGATGACGCCGTTCAATAGAGTGGAAATGGTTAGTAAGATAATAAAATCCATAAGATGAATTAATTAATCAACGTGAATATACTAGATAGGTAAGACTATATAAAATTGACTTATATATAAGTTTTGAAAGGTTTGATTTCTTATGACGAAAAAAGAATTTAAAGAGTATCTGGAAAAAAACATATTAATCCTAGACGGTGCTACAGGAACAGAGTTACAGAAAAGAGGTATGCCTAGAGGGGTGTGCCCAGAAAAATGGGTTATTGATAACAAAGAAGTCATTATGGATATTCAGAGAGGGTATAAAGAGGCTGGTTCAAAAGCAGTTTATGCTTGTACTTTTGGCTGTAACTCTATAAAACTAGCTGAATTTGGTCTAGAAGATCAGATTGTGGAGATGAACAAAGAATTGGTTAGGATTTCAAGAGAAGCAGTTGGAGATGATGTGTGGGTCATAGGAGATTTATCACCAACAGGAGCACAGATATATCCACTAAGCAATTATCATTTTGAAGACATTGTCAATGCTTATAAACCTCAGGTTAAGGCTTTAGTGGAGGCTGGTGTTGATTTATTTGTCATTGAGACCATGATGAACATTAATGAGGCAAGAGCCGCACTGATAGCTGTCAAAGAGACTTGTGACCTGCCTGTTATGGTCAGCATGACTTATGAAAAAAGTGGCTATACGCTTAACGGTACTGACCCAGTGACAGCATTGATAACTCTTCAGAATCTTGGTGCTGATGCAGTAGGTTGTAATTGTTCGACAGGACCAAATGATATGATAGATATCGTAAAAGCCATGAAACCATATGCCAAAGTACCGTTGATAGTTAAGCCTAATGCTGGATTGCCAAAATACGAAAACGGTGAAACTGTATTTGATATGGATGAAGATGAATTCTCCCATTATGGAACATTGTTAGCAGAAGCAGGAGCTAATATTATTGGTGGATGCTGTGGTACAACAAAGACATTTATCAGTAAATTGAAAGATAAAGTGAAAGATATTCATATCAGGATGTGGACGGATAGACAAGGAAGTATTCTAACCTCTGAGCGTAAATCTGTAACTATAGGTGGAAATAATCCAACCATTATTGTTGGGGAAAGAATCAATCCAACAGGGAAGAAGAAACTACAAGAACACCTAAGAAATAAAAATATGGATTATGTGGTTTCCCTTGCTCATGAGCAGATTGAAAAAGGAGCTAGGGTACTTGATGTAAATGTAGGTATGAATGGTATTGATGAAGTTGATATAATGAAACAAGCCATAGAACAATTATCAACATTTGTAAAAGTACCTCTATGCATTGATTCTTCCAATATTGATGCTATAGAAGCAGGGCTAAGAATTTACCCAGGTAGAGCTTTGGTGAATTCCATATCATTAGAACAGCATAAGATTGATAAACTATTGCCTATAGCCAAAAAATATGGTGCTATGTTTATTTTATTACCTCTTAGTGATAAAGGATTACCTAAAAGTATTGATGAAAAACATGAAATAATTGAAACAGTATTTTCCCATGCACAAGGATTGGGATATCAAAAAGAAGATATTATCGTTGATGGATTAGTTACAACAATAGCTTCTAATAGCAAAGCGGCTGCGTTGACTCTAGAGACAATTGAATGGTGTTCCAGAGAATTTGGTACAGGAACTATTGTTGGATTATCAAACATCTCTTTTGGTTTGCCTGAGAGGAAGCTCATCAATACAGCTTTTCTAGCTATGGGTATAGGAAAAGGGCTTACAATGGCAATAGCCAATCCTTCAGATGAACTGTTGATGAATATTATGAGGGCATCTGATGTTTTAGCGATGAGAGACAAGGACAGCCTTACATATATTGAATCCTTCAGTAAACAAGAGAAAAAAACTAAGAGTAAAGAAATAGCGGGTGTAGATACTAATGAGGAAATAGATGTTAAACAAGCCATATTTGACATGGTTGTAAATGGAGAAAAAGAAACTATACTGGATAATATAAAGAAATCTATAGATAATGGTGATTTACCAAAAGTCATCATTAAAGGATATCTTATCCCAGCTATTACAAAAGTAGGGGAATTGTTTGAAGAAAAGACTTATTTCTTGCCTCAATTGATTATGAGTGCAGAAACGATGAAAGTTGCTATGGACTATTTGGACCCTTTGCTTGAAAAAAATAGGAATAAAGAAGTTAAACAGAAGAAAAAAGTTGTAATAGCTACAGTTAAAGGTGATATTCATGATATTGGCAAGAATTTGGTTGCCTTGATGTTGAAAAATCACGGATTTGAAGTTATTGATCTAGGTAAAGACGTGGCAAAGGAAGTAATCGTAGAAAAAGCAAAAGAAGTTGATGCTGATATAATAGCTTTATCAGCTCTAATGACAACAACTATGTTGGAAATGGAAAATGTCATTAGACTAGTAAAAGAAGAAGGAATAAGATCAAAAGTGATTATTGGTGGAGCAGTAATAACTAATGACTATGCCAAGGAAATAGGCGCAGACGGTTATAGTGAAGATGCTAATATGGCTGTAAAACTGGCACATCAATTGACTGATTAATAATAAAATAATAACTTATATAAAAATCATCTTTTCCAAGTGCTTTATAAGCAGGGAGAAGATGATTTTATTTATATAATTAATTTTTAGCAGGGGAGGAGTTTATTTATAGGTGGTAGGATTATCTGACACTAAAATAAAATTTGTACAATATTAAAAATATTATAAATTGATTTTATTGTAATTAATTATAATATTATAATAAACAAATAAAAAGTTTAATTAATATTAGTGAAAAGTCGCTAAAAAGAAAATAAAGTAAAAAAATATCAATATATTATAACTATATTATATTAAAAGAGTATTTATAATATTGATGTCTAAAAAGTTGACATATTATTAATAATATGTTAAATTATAAGAAAATAACATCAAAGATGATGTATATTATTATATATATCTTAATAGAATCAAATTCATTAGTACAAGATCTTTTTCAATATGTTAACAAAAGCATGAATTATGCCATTGCTTAAGTAACAATATTCTTTATTTAAAATATTAATTTTCCAAAATAAAACATATACCAATTTATTTACATCGTAGAACATCCTTAATAAAATTAAACACAATTAATATATTATAATATACATATAATATGGTATAGCGAGAACCATATGTATATGAGAAAGGTGGAATACAAGTGAATAAAGAAAAAACTCAAAAGGAAGTCAAAGAAATGTTGGTGGAGAGATTAATGTTAAGAATGAAACCCGAAGACATTGATAATGACGCACCTCTATTTACTAACCCTAATAGGGAGAGCGAGTTGGAGGATATTGGACTAGACTCTGTTGATGCCTTGGAGATTATGGTAGGTATTCAGCAATTATATGAGATCAAATTAAGTCCGGAAAATAGTTCTACTGCATTTTATTCAGTAAATACATTAGTCGATTATATTATCCAAAATAAAACTGAACTGGAGTGAGTAATGTAATGATAAAAGTTGTTGTAACAGGAGTAGGAGTCGTATCATCCAATGCATGGAACGCCAATGAATTATACATAAGCAGTATAGAGGGAAAAACAGGTATCAAGAATACTGATAAATTAAAAGATATTGGTATATCCTCACTATATGCAGGTGAGATTACTTGTGATTATAAAGGTATAGATAAGTATCTTTACATATGCGATTTGGCTATAAAAGAAATCTTCAATGACTCAGCGCTGTCAAAAGAATATATCAGTTCTCTGGGATCTCGGTCAGTTTTTTCATTAGGGACATCTGTATTAGCTTCCTTGCCTCTTGAAAAACAAATGAAAAAACAACTGGAAAGCCAAGATGAGCTTGATAAAAGTGTTCTGGATTATAATGATGGCAGATACATATATCAGTTGAATGAACAATTAGGGAACTGTGGAGATGTCTATGTCATCAATACAGCTTGTGCATCAGGGACAATGGCTGTAGGTAATGCTTTTGAATCAATAAGGTCTGGTGGTGTAGATGTTGCTATTGCAGGCGGTGTAGATGTTTTTAGTGATACGAGTATTAGTGGATTTAATTCAATGCAGAATATGTCAAGCAAACCTACCAAGCCTTTTGATGAGAACAGAGAAGGCTTGAATATAGGGGAAGCAGCAGCTTTTTTCGTACTGGAGAGTGAAGAACATGCGTTAGCCAGAGGTGCCAAGATATATGCTGAAGTGTTTGGGTATGATTCTAAAAATGATGCTTATCATATTACTGCACCAGACCCAAATGGAGAGGGAGCATATGAATGTATGAAAAATGTAATATCGGAGTATACATTTGAAGATGGAGAGGTATTGTATATCAATGCCCATGGAACAGGAACATCAGCTAACGATCCTATGGAAATCAGTGCTATAGAGAGGTTAATAGAAGGTGAATCGGGAATAGAAAAAGCATGGATGTCTTCTTCTAAATCAATGTTAGGACATTGCTTAGGTGCAGCTGGAGCAATAGAGCTTGCAATCTGTGTATTATGTCAGAAACATGGACAAATGCCCTTATCTATTTCAGCAGATAAACCATTGCCAATGAATCATATAGAGTTGGTAACAGCCAAAGAACAATCAATACCATTTGACCTGTGTATTTCCAATTCATTTGCATTTGCTGGTAATTGTGCTTCAATAGGTATTTGTAAGTACATATAAGGAGGTAACCTATGGATATTTTATCAAACGTAAAGCACCGTTACCCTTTTATTATGGTAGATGGTATTATTGAGTCAAAATACATGGAATATGTAGTAGGTTTTAAAAACATATCCTATAACGAACCCTGGACACAAGGACACTATCCCGAGAAAATAGTTTTCCCTGGGGTTTTGATTATTGAAGCAATGGGACAAGTCAGTTCATTCATGTTCATGAAAGAAGAAAATAATGAGAAACCCACAAATGAGGATGGCTTAGGATACCTTGTAACAGTAAAACAAATGAAATTTATACGAAGTGTCTTTCCAGGTGACAAGCTAATGATTAGAGTAGAATTATTGAGCAAGGTAGATAATTACATAACTGTACAAGGATATTGTTATGTGGAGGATGAAAAAGTGGCTGAAGGTAAATTATCATATATTGTCAAGGAGGATAACCATGAATAGTTCTATCTATGTAACGGGTGTAGATGTTATAACACCAATGACTAACAATTTTGATGAATTCAAAGACCAATTATATGATACATGCAGTGACAATATATATAAACAACAAATAGATCTAAGTGAGTTGGAAACACCTTTTTATAGAAAAACCCGTAGGATGAATAGAACGTCAGTAGCGGCATTCATTTCTTCTACACAAGCATATCGTAATAGAGGTTTAGACCAGATTGAGTATAATCCATACGATATTGGAACAATATACTCTACATTTTCTGCTAGTCTGGACAGTACATTGAATGTCTTGGATACGGTATATACAAAAGGAATCAATAATGTAAGTCCAATCATTTTTGCTGCAACAGTGGGAAATTCTTGTATAGCAGGGGTGACAATGGAATATAAACTAAAAGGGACAAGTATGCATTTACAGTCTTCAAACCCAATTGGATATTCCTATAATTCCTTGGAAAATGGTAGTACAGATATGATATTCTGTGGGTCATATGATTGTTATATAGATAATATATTGAATTACTATAACAATCTACCTTTCACCAATAATAATGGATTAGGTGATTGTTCGCCTTATTCTGTTGAGCCTAGAGGGATTTACTTAAAAGAAGCTCTGGTAACATTGATTCTTGAAAAAGCTGATTCCAAATATATAACAGCTGAAACCATACTATGTGAAATATGTGGTATAGGAGTTCATAGGAAATCAACAGAAAAAAAAGATGGATTATACACTTTTGAAAATAAAGAGTTCCAAGAGGCAATGGATTCAGCACTTAAGAATGCTAAGGTATCAGCTGAGGAGATTGATTGTATTGTTAGTGCGGCAGGAGAACATCCCACAATAGATCATTCTGAAGCAATAGCTATCAATATTTGCTTTGAAAAAAATCCCCCTGTCATTTCTATAAAAGGTATTTTTGGGGATACACTAGGATGTAATCTCAACTTGAATATAGCTGCTGCAATATGTATTTTACAAAAACAAGAAATACCTAAGGTTTTTAATTGTGGAGAAGACATTGATTCAATCAATATAAATAGGCAAAACACTAAGGGTACATATAAGTACGTTTTAGTAAATGGCTACTCGGAATATGGGAGTGTAATGAGCGTTATATTAAAATACCATAAAAAACATTGAGAATGAAGGGATTAATCGTGAGTGGTAAATTTGATAATCAAGTTATAGTGGTTACAGGAGGTAATAGAGGTATAGGAAAAGCCATTGTGAAAGCTTTTTCAAAAGAAGGAGGAAAAGTCTTTTTCATATATTCAAAAAATGTGGATGAAGCAGAAAGGGTAGTGAAACAGGTTAGAGACGAAGGCTGTTTTTGCGAGATGATAAAATGTAATATAGCTAATCAAGAAGATTGTGAACATGCTATCACAAGTATAATCAAACAAACAGGTAAGATAGATGTTCTAGTAAATAATGCAGGAATCACTAAAGATGGAATCATGTTGATGCAAAACTCAGATGACTGGAAGAGTGTTATGGATGTGAATTTTTTTGGCACCTATAATATTACTCGCCAAGTGATTCTTAATATGATTAAGAATAGGTGTGGAAATATAATAAATGTAAGTTCCGTGGCTGGATTGCATGGTGTAGCTGGACAAACCAATTATTGCTCTTCTAAGGCAGCTATCATTGGGTTCACCAAAGCTTTATCTAGAGAAATTGGAGGTAAGAATATTCGAGTCAATGCGATAGCACCCGGATACATTGAGACGGATATGACTGATTCTATACCTAATAGAGATATTATCATCAAGAATATACCCCAGAAACGTTATGGGAAACCTGAAGAAGTTGCGTCAGTAGCAATGTTCCTAGCTTCAGGGGAATCATCTTATATAAATGGAGCAACTATTGTTATTGATGGTGGTTATACTGCCTAAAACATATGAGTAATAATTGAAAGGAGGCAGTATATATGGCTGATACTATATTGGGTTCATCAGGACAATTAAATAGGCTATTAAAAGAATTCAATGAGACGGATGTACCTTATGATAGAAATCAAAGAATAAATGAGCGTTTTGATGAAATGGTTGAACTGTATCCTAATAGATGTGCCTTAAGATATAAAGAGCGTGAATACACTTACCAAGAATTAAAAGAATTAGCTGAGAATATAGCTTATAACCTTCATATTCAAGGAATAGAAAAAGGCAGTGTAGTTGGTATATTTATGGAAAGATCAGACGAGTATATCATATCCATAGTAGGTATACTTAAGCATAATTGTACCTTCATACCTCTAAGTAAATTGTATCCAATTGCTAGAATCAATACAATCCTTCAAGTGAGTGATGCAAAAGCGGTTATTGTTAATGAGAATGAAGATATTGATACTAATAAGATCAACAGTAACGTTTTTAATTATATTGACCTATCAAATGGTTATAATAACCAGGAGAAATCAAATGAGAAAGAATTAAATAACGAAAATCAATTAGCATATATTATTTTTACATCAGGTACTACTGGAAATCCCAAAGGGATTGGTATAAGGCATTACAGCATAATAAATTTAATCAATTCTATGAAAGATAGATTATTACCTGATGATACTGAGCGAAGAATTGCTGTTATAGCTCCTTTTGTATTTGATGCATCTCTAGGGCAGGTTTTTCTAGCTTTATTGACAGGTAATGCACTAGAGGTTGTACCAGATGAAATAAAACTGTCTTGCAGGTTGTTGGATAAGTTTTTCTGTGAAAATAATATATATTGTACAGATATAACTCCTACTAGACTAGATATACAAGTAGAATATTATAATGAGCTGGATGATATTGAATATTATCCTATACCCTATATTCTATGTGCAGGAGAAGCTTTACCAATATCTCTTGCTAGAAGATTCTTTAAACATAAAAAAAGTTATCAAAGTAAGATTATGAATTATTATGGTCCTTCAGAGACTTGTGTTTATTCCACGGTGTTTGAAATCAACAATGATAATATTTATAACATGGATAAAATGTTGATTGGTAAGCCTATATATAATACTAAGCTATATATTATGGATGAACAATTGAATTTGTGTCCTATAGGTGTTGAAGGTGACTTGTATATTGGAGGGGATGGTCTATCCAATGGGTATATCAAACAACCAAAGCTAACGAAACAAGCATTTATTACTAATCCATATGATGAATCACAATTAATATATAAGACAGGGGATATAGCAAGATGGACAAGTGATGGATATGTGGAATACATAGGTAGAAACGATGAACAGATCAAATTAAGAGGATATAGGATTGAGTTATCAGAAATAGAATCAAAGATGGAAGAGCTTGAAGGAATTATACGTGCTAAAACAATTGTTGTCAGTGAAGGTAAAAAAAGATTCATTGTGGCTTATTATACGTCAAATGATGACTGGACTATTGAACTATTGGAAGATTCCCTTAGACAAGTCTTACCTTATTATATGATTCCATCCTACTTTGTACCAGTCGATGGATTCAAGGAGAATGTAAATGGCAAGTTAGATAGAAATATTTTACCAGATTATAAGGAATATTCATTGAAACCTAGAGAAAAGGAACTGCAAGTAAACAGTTTTTATGAAGAGTTCCTAGATATATGTAAAGATGTTTTGAAAATAAGTGAATTATCGCTTAATGATAATTTCCATAGAGTAGGCGGCGACTCATTGATTGTATTTCATCTGAATAAATATGTGTATGATAAATGGGGAGTGGTCCTTGATATATACGATATTTTCAGAAGTGATAATATCATGGAGATTGCGGCAGGCATTGAGGCTAAATTGAATAATACGCCAATAGATGAAAAAGTTGAAAAAACTGATACTGATAATCTAGAAGTAACCAAAATGCAAGAGATATTAATAGACAGTGAACCAGAAATAAAAATAAGACATGAACAACAAAATATAAAGACTATACCACCGTATAATATGGTGTATAAAATAAAGTCTGATAAATATATTAATACTGAATCTATTGAAAATGCATTAAATAAGGTAATTCATAGACATGAGATGCTTAGGACAACCTTCAGCTCACAAGGTAATAAATATCGAATGCAACTTAATGATTCAACAAATACAAAATACTTTAGATATATTAAAGTGCATAAATCCATAGAAGATATTGATATCACTGATTATGTTAATGAATTCAATATTGAAAAACTGCCATTGCTTCAATTGATATTATTGGAAGATAGGGATGTACAACAAATTATGATATTTAATGTTCACCATCTAATATTTGATATGTATTCATTAAGAATATTCATTAAAGATTTATTTACCTATTACAATAACATAGAATTACCTGCTATTAAAAATAATGCATATCATTATTTTGACCAGATGAAAAATAATAAGAGTAAAGAAAGTGTAGCTTTCTGGAAGAAATATCTGGCAGGTAGACCAAGTTCACAATGCATAGAATCAGATATATCCCATGGACCTATGGAGGCACAGAGTAATGAAATATTTTTGGTAAGATATTTTTTCATAGACAACCAGCGTATAAAAAGATTAAGAGATACTTGTGAACAACTAAGTATTACAGAGTTTAATTTTTTTACAAGTGCTTTTTCCATATTACTTAATTCTTACATTAATAAAAAGGATATAATTTTTGGTACATATGTAATGGGAAGAGATGATGAAACTTATACTGAATCACCTGTCATAGGACTGTTCACTAAATTTGTTCCAGTGAGATATATTATTGATGAAGAATTGGGTATTGAAGAATTCTTGATTAAATATAGAAAAGAATTCATAGATGTATTCAAGCATGGTAATCTGTGTTTGGATGACCTGTATGGAAGTATGAATTTTGTAGATCTCATAGTCGGAGAGTTATTCAGCATAGTATTTAATTTCATTTCAGATTATAGTACAATAATAAAACATGATAACAGATTGATAACAACTGTAGAAATTCCTAATACTCCTGAGGTATATCCCATTTATTTTACAGGTGTATCAAGTGATGAGAATGTACGATTTGAGATAAAATACATGGAAAGATTGTATTCCAGAGAGTTCATAGATGAGATAGAGAAGCGTTATATTAGGATTCTAGAGTGGATGTTTAACAATATGGACAAAAAGATAAGTGAGCTTTTTGTAAGTGAGGGTATATATGAAAATATTAATTTTAAACGGAAGTCCAAGAGCTAGTGAAAGTAAAACCCTAAAGATTGCATCTAGTTTTGCAAAGGGACTTAATTACAAAAATGAACATGAAGTTGAAATAGTAAATATATATGATTGCAATATCAACTATTGTAAAGGCTGTTATTATTGTTGGAACAATGAACCTGGTGTATGTGTGATAAAAGATGATATGACTTTATTGATAGAAAAATTTTTGGATGTAGACATAGTCATATGGTGTTTTCCTATATATGCCTTTGGAATGCCATCTAAGTTGAAATTGTACTTGGAAAGATTGTTACCCATAGATTTACCTACTATGTTAGAGCGCAATGATGGAGGTTGTGTACATGCACATAGGTATAAGAGGGCGCACCATAAGTATGTAATGATATGTTCATGTGGTTTTTATTCTAAGACCAATAATTGTGAACCGGTTATTGAACAATTCAGTATTTTATATGGAAAAAAAGTCACTAAGATCATATGTACAGAAAGTGAACTGTTCAATATATCTTCTTACAAAGTAAAGATAGACAGATATTTGGATTCTATAGAAAAAGCTGGAGTGGAATATTGTAATCAAGGTTCTATATCAGAAAAAACAAAGTTGTTATTATCCAAGAAGATTGTGTCCCCTGAGCTATACATGAAAGTAGCTAATGAAAGCTGGGGAATTGATTAATCTATAGAATCATAAGAAAGATGGTGAACTTATGAAAGTTATTAAAAACGCAAATCTATTACCACAAGAAATGACTGAATCAATGTTGCATTGTAAAATTATGACTGTATACCATTATTTGTTGTTAAACAATATCAGTATCGATTATCGGTTGCTCTATCTGCTGGGGGTCAGTGATTTGCTGCAGTTTGGAGTACAGAAATATAATGATACGTTTTTATGGTTTCTGAATCCCTACAATATCTTTTGTGACAAAGAATTAATGGATGTTTTTCATATAGAATTAAACAAACCAGATAGGATTGACATCAATAAAATAAAAGAATGCATTGATAATAATAATATATTAGCCATTTATTATGATGGAAACATATATGTGAATCGTGAAAAAAGATTATTCATGAGAAAGAAGTCCGTAGATTCTTACTCTGAAGACATATATAAATCTCTGGTGAATAATTCTTCGCTTGGGTTGATTATAGGATATGACGATGCCAAGGAGTGTTTTGTGCTTAATATCATTGATCAAGGTGGAAAGAATATATCCATTAAGTATAATACATTTTTGGAGAACAGATTATATGAAGAGGTATACTTCATGAAACTGTCCCAAGAAGTTGAAAAAAATGTGGATTATGAGTATATGGCTCTTAAGAAGCTGTATGAGGTAAGTAAAGAGTATCTAAAACAATATGAAGGTTATATGATTAATGATGAAAAGAAAATATGTGGAACCCTAGGATGTAGTTCATTATTAGCTCTCAAGCAGGAACTGTTACAATCAATAAAGTTATTAGAAGATGACGAGACCAGAGAGATAGTAAAAGAAAGACTATGCAAGAAATTGGATATAATGAGACTATTCTTCCTGAAAGGTTCTAATACAGGATTTAGAAAAGAGTTAGCTATAGCTTTGGATTATCTAGGTGATATATATAATGAAGATAAATTGAAGAAAGACGGAAAAGCCATTAAGGAAATCGGGAATATCTGGAGAGAATTCTCTAGATATCTGTATAACGTTAATAACAATATTTACAATAAGCACCCAGTAAAATTTATATCAAAACTAATTGGTATAATAGATGAATTATATAAAAATGAAGTACAGGTATTTTCATCAATAAAAAGCAATACTAAGAGTATGCTGAATTAATTTGTTTGAACGGAATAAGTTTAACATAAATATAAAAAAGGAGGATAAACATGGATAAATTTGATATCACTAAAACTGAAGATTTTAAAGAAAGTTTTGAAGTAGTTGAGTTTAATGAGTTAAGAGATCTTGAAGAGGTAATTTGTGCAGGTATCGGTGGCACAGTATGTGGTTGCGACGAAGCTGCTAAATAAGTAATATTATTAAATTAGATATTAATTATTAATTAGTAGTATTCAATCTTCATGAACTAATTGGTAAATGAAGTAGTTGTTAATTGCTGAACATATACATAATTACAAATACTGATGAAAAATAAAATTGATTTATTATTTATGATTAAACTTATTCCTTCAAAATATATTAGAAAGGGGCGAGCATCATCAATAACGTTAAATTAGTTGAGGTTAATGAAGAAAAGAGTGCGTTATATCTGCCATCCTACAATAGTATTATAGAAATTGGACAACAAATGGCATCTAATATAGAAACACTAAGTGAAGAGGATATCGTTGGATTGCTAAATCTTAACTTAGAAAAAATCAAGATGGTCAATACATATGAAAAAAGTGATAGACTTGGAGGATTGATATTCAATGTAATAGAAAGATGCAATTTGGCATGCAGCTATTGCATGGTTTCAAAAGGGACTTATGATAGTGAAAACTCCAAGATACAAATGACAGAGGATGATTGCATAAAAACATTTTTGACTATTTTGGATAAGTATAAAGAAGGTGTATCACTAATATGTTTCTTTGGTGGTGAACCCATGTTGAATTATAAGACCATAAAAGCTACAGTAAATAAGGTTAATGATATATGTGAAGAAAAAGATATAGTTCCCCCAAAATATTCAATCATCACAAATGGAACTATCATGAACGAAGAAATAATAGATTTTTTCAATCTACATAATATATCAATTTCAGTAAGTATTGATGGACTGAAAGAATTTCATGATAGTGCTAGAGTATTTATTAATGGACAAGGCAGCTTTGATAAAATTGAAGAGAATTTAACCTTACTCAAAGAATATGGAAGAGATTTTCCTCTATATGCAGAGTGCACTATCCATAAAAAGCATCTTCAAGGTAAAGAAGACCTGAGAGAGTGGGGATATCATTATACAGAGCAATTATATGATCTTGGCTTTGATACTGTATACATTTTCCCAGTTGATAGTAAGGACCCAGAATATTCAGTAGAAGACCAAGGAATTCTGAGAGATTTGGCAGAGTTCTATAAAGGTATCTATGATTACTATATGGATTTGCTTCTTGACCCGGATATGAAAGCTATGCCACCTGCACATTTTTTAGGTGTTTTCATTAATCTGATTACAAAAAGATATAATAGATTTTGTAGAGCAGGTTATGGAACAGTTTTCACCAATCCAGAAGGTGAATTCTATCCATGTCATCTTTTCTATCAAAGAAGACATCATCCTATAGGAAATGTGAATGGTGGATTAGACCTTAGTGATGATAAATTGGAATATCTCAAAAGAGAAAATAATCGTAATCATATCACAGATTGTAAAAAATGTGTAAATAACAAACTATGTTTCTTATGGTGTGCTGGTTCAAGTCTTATCAGTAATGGAGTTATCAATAGTGTAATAAAATCTAGATGTTTTATTGTAGATTTTACAATTGATTATGTAATCAAGCGTTTATTATTATTGAAAAAGAATGAATCGGAAATGGAAGTATTCAATAAGAACATAAGAAAGTGCTCAGCTTACTTCAAACGTGGGAAACAAAGTGTAGTATGCAAGTGATACATATTATAATACTGTAGATAAGAAAGGGGATTTTTATGAGTGAAGGTGTATTCAAATATACCAACGATATTTTTTTTCTAGAAGATAAATTGCCCTTTAATAAAACCAGATATCTAGTAGGTAGTCAGGAAAAAGAAAGTTATATATCAGTAAATAAGAGTCAATATATCATTCTTGAAAAAATATATAAGTTGACCCAAGAAAAAAATTATACCTTTTCAGAAGTTGAAGATTACCTTATTAACAAGATGCAAAAGAAAATTGATGTGAACAATCTCTATGAAAACCTTAGCAAGAAGGGGCTTATGGAGAATACTATCAATCTATCTCCTAACAACGAAGTTAATATGATAAGTACTGATATTCTAAACTTTGAAGTAGATGAGATTCCAAAAACTATAGTCAGAATAATAAAAGTCTTGTCAAAGTTATCTATATTGTTTAAAATATTAAGTATAGTATTCGTTGGTATCATATTATTTAACATAGATAAATTAATGCATATTAGAGGTAGTGTATTTGTTTACGATAATTCATCAATTAAAGGTTTTGTAATAAGTATGTTGGTTGCTATTGTAATTATACTAATACATGAGTTTGCCCATGTTTTTGCTGCTATAAATGTAGGGTTGAGAGATATTCAGTTCTATATGGTTTTATATGTGAAATTTATACCTATGTACTATACTAAATATTCTAAACTCATGCAGCTAGAGTATAAAAAGAAGATACGGGTTTTATCTGCTGGGTTGAAGACAAATGTATTTCTTTTGCTTTTATCACTGGCATCAATATGTGTGATAGATATGAACCAAATGGCTTATGACATAATGGTAAAATTCAGTGTGGTAAATACATATTTCATACTTTTGAATTGTAGTCCTTTCATATCCAATGATGGCTATTTCATACTTACCAACACATTTGGCATAGATTCCCTTAGACTCAATTTGTGGAAAACGATAATCAATGTTTTCAAGAGACAGAAGGTTGCAAAAATAAAAAATAAATTTGTATTGACTTATATGGTAATCAGTACAGTTTTTTTGATTGGAAGTTTTGTCTCTATGTTCCTATGGATTAAAGACGTAGTTATTGAAATCATAAAAGGTGTTCAAACATTTATTTAGATTGTATCAAAATATATAATAAGGGTGAGAAAAATGATTAAACTTGCGTACAAGATCATGAAACAAAAAAAATCAATTAGTATAGGAATGATTATTTGTATATTCATGTTGATAGTCTTGACAATGACTACGTTCATGTATCTAGATTATTCTTTTAAGGATTTGGAAATAAACTTAGAAGAGAAGTATGGAAACATAGATATTATACTATACAATTTTGATGATGTGGAAATAGATGTAGATAATATATTGTTAGACATCAAGGTTGATAATAAATCTGAAGGATGTGTATTTGAAGCAAAAGCAGGTAGTAACATCGTCTATATCTATGGGCTGGATTTTGATACTTATCCTTTAATAAATGATATAAAAATTGATAATTTTAAAGAAGCTGGTACTAATAATCTTTATTTGACGGAAACAGCAGAGGAGTTACTTGGTTATAATCATGGTGATACAATAGATATTGAAGTGAGTGATGCCGAGTATTCTTTTAAATATACTGGAACCATAAATAAAAAATCCATATATGAATTTGGCAACAAGGTAAGCATTAAGGCTTATATACCAATACAACAAATTGAATCCAACATGGATATACATAATAGGAATCTATATTTCTTGGATATCTCTGAAGGACAAAGTGTATCTAGAACCGTTGAAAAACTAAAAACAGAAAATCCAGATATATCTGTTATTAATGTGTTGGAACACAAGAATCTCACAAGGAAAACTATGACTTCATCATTTGTATATGCAGTTATATTTGTCTTGCTTGCTTTAGCTGCTGTCATTTGGGGAATATTATTCAATTTTAGCAGTATCATATTGAATGATTTCATATCTCAAATAGGTTTCTATAGAACATTGGGTTTAAGTACGCAAAAAGCTACAAAGATATTCAAATATTATAGTCTGATTTTAGGTATGATCGGATTAGTCAGTGGTGTTGTCATAGGTATACTAGCTGGCAATCTATCCATATTTATTCAATATGATAGTTTCCATTTTCAGCTGCCTACAGATTATAGTATCTATACATGTATTATCATAGCTATTGTCATTCCTTATTTGACAATGATAATTCAAATAAATAAGATGAAAGATTTGACAGCCATTACAATGTTGAATCAATATAAGAAAAACAATTTTGATGAAGAAAAGTATAATTCTAGAAGAAGTCTATTGATAGGTATTGGTTTTATTTGTTTGTTCAGCCTAAGATACTTGGCTGATGATTATTTTGATGGATTGAAACTTAGTATATTAAATATACTGTTTGTAACATCCATACTATATGGAATTCAATATATCTCACCTCATATATTAGGGTTCATATCCAAATTTTTAAGAGGAAAGAGATATGTCAACTTCTTCTTGTCATTCAAGAATGTAGTTATCAATAAGAAGCAGGTAAGAGGTTTGTTGGGGACGATAATCACTGTCATAGCTTTTCAGATTGGGATGTACAGTGTTTTCCATAATGTGAGAGTAGATTCAGCTAATAAATTTGAGAACCAATATAATGGTGATATTTTTATAAATGATATATATACGGATGAAGATACCATAGAACAAAAGATCAAGGAGATTGAAAGTATTGATGGAGTTCAAAGGTTGGAAAAAGGAGCTAAGCAGTATTTGCAGATACAAGGAAATAACATTGTAGCTTATTTCATTGACTCAGATGATTTTCAGACTTTCTTCAATTATAATTTCATAGATGGAGGAGACAGTAAGAAGATTTATGAAGCATATGAGAGTGATAAGAATAATGTTATTATCGGAGAAGGTCTCAAGTTAAAAGGAGATATCAAGACAGGAGATGTACTGCCACTGGAAGATGTGGATAAAGTATTGAATTTGAATGTAATAGGAATTTGTGATTCCAATGAATATATGGGTAATGTTGTTTATCTGAATAAAGAACTTTATCCTGATATAAAAACCAATCTATTGACAGTAAAATTCAAGGATGGTTACGACAAAGAAGCCTTATACAATGAAATTGAAAATATAATGAAGACAGGATTGATCATCCAGCCATCCATGTTGTCCAAAGAAGTGTTGAGAGATAGATTCAAAAAAAATGCAATCAAGAATACTCAATATATAGAATATATTCTATTGTTCATGACGACTATAGCTATCTATACGGTAATCAATTCAATAAATATATTTGTGGAAAAAAGAAAGAGAGAATATGCTATGTTGTTTAGTTTAGGAGCCAATAGAAAGACTCTCTCCAAGAACATTATAATAGAAGGGTTAATCATTATTACAACCGGATTGATATTAAGTCTTTTGACAGGCTATTTGATTACACCATGTTTTGTAGATGTGGCTATGTTCACATCTGGTATGAGCAAGGTATCAATGTATTCATTTGATATAAAAACATCGTTAGGAATATTACTCTATGCTTTTTGCTTATTTACCATCATGATATGTTTCAAAGCCCATGAGTACAAAAATAAAGATTATATAAGTATTCTGAAAGAAGACTAAGGAAGAGGTGAAGAATATGGATAATATTATAACTGCGAAAAACATATGTAAAAGTTATAAAATAGGAGAAGATAGTCAAGTTGTCCTAAGAAACGTAAGTATTGATTTTCCAAAAGGAAGTTTTACTTGTATTATGGGGGCTTCTGGTTCTGGAAAAAGCAGTTTGCTGTATATACTAAGCGGATTGGATGCTTATGATACTGGTGAAGTGCATTTTAATGGTTCAAGGCTTCCTGATTTTTCGAAAGAAAATGATAAGGAACTTAGTAAGATAAGATGCAATAATTTTAGCTTCATATTTCAATTCTATAATTTACTGCATGCATTGACAGTTGAAGAGAATATATATTTACCTCTTTTATTAGCCAAGAAAGATGTGAAAGATTATACAGATAAGATCAATAGACTTCTTGAAGCAGTTGGACTTACTGATAAAAGAAATAAGAAAATCAGTACCCTCTCAGGAGGGGAACAGCAAAGAGTTAGTATAATCAGAGCCTTGGTAGCTGAGACAGAAGTAATCTTTGCAGATGAGCCAACAGGTAATCTGGATTATGATAATTCCAATAAAGTTATTGATCTGCTAGTTGAATTATCTAAGAAATATGATAAGACAGTTATATTGGCGACTCACGATCATGAAGTGGCAAAGAGAGGAGATAAAATTTTAACATTGAAAAATGGGATATTAATTTAAATGAATAATGATTATGTGCATTTATTTGTACTAGGAATAAAAAGTAATAGGATAACTCATGAGTTATCCTATATTTATAAATATACATTAAAAAGTATAAAATTACCATGAAGCTTTTTGAAATAAATACAAAAAAACATCATTAAACGCTTGACACGGATACTTTATCTTGGTATAATACTATCAATCGAAAATGAATTGTCTGATAAATGCAGTGATAGAGACGTATAATTTGCATATGTAGTTGTAGAGAGCTGATGGTTGGTGAGAATCAGTACTACTGCAAGAATATACATCACTCTTGAGCAGGACCATTGAAATTAGAGTAGGTGGTTGCCGGGGAGCCCCGTTATAGGCTAGGGTTTGTTAGAACCTGTTTTGAGTGGTCTTTTAGTATAGAGACAATTAGGGTGGTATCGCGTGGTTTCCTCGTCCCTACAGTTTATTCTGTAGGGGCGTTTTTATATATAAAATTAATTATGTTACTAATGAGAATGAAATGTACAAGAGTAAAACTTTCATTAGAAATGTGGTAGTTTAATTTAATTATTTAGTACATTGATTTATTAAAATGATAAAATTCATTGCTTAGTAAACATATAAAATCTGGAAGGAGGAATAATTATGAATAGACATGTATTATCAGTTTTAGTTACAAACCATTCTGGGGTGTTGAGTCGAGTCGCAGGGCTATTTAGTAGAAGAGGGTACAATATTGACAGTCTATCTGTTGGAGTAACTGAAAATCCAGAATTTTCTAGAATGACTATTGTAGCTAGAGGTAATGATTTAATTATTGACCAGATAACAAAACAACTAAATAAATTAGTTGATGTTATACATATAATAGAACTCAAACCAGAAGAATCTGTGTACAGAGAGTTAGCTCTTATTAAAATATCCGCAAAAGATGGAAACAGAGCAGCTATCATAGAAATAGCTGGTATCTTTAGAGCTAACATAATAGATGTTTCAAGTGAGACCCTGACGGTTGAGATTACAGGAGACCAAAACAAGGTAAATGCTTTTCTTGATTTAGTTGAACCTTATGGAGTTAAAGAAATTGTTAGAACAGGACTTACAGCACTTGAAAGAGGCAGCAAAGAAATAAAACAATATATTGATTAGCTAAGGTAAAGGCTAAAATATCATTTATCATAGTGAAAAATGTCCGATACGTACATTGTATTATATATAGATGAATTTATTTTAACCCATCCCTAACTTAAATAAAGAAAAAATAGGAGGAAATAAAAATGGCAAAAATGTTTTATGAAAAGGATTGTAACTTATCATTATTAGAAGGAAAAACTGTAGCAGTCATCGGATACGGAAGTCAAGGTCACGCTCATGCACTGAATCTTCATGAATCAGGTGTAGAAGTAGTTGTTGGTTTATATGAAGGAAGTAAATCATGGAAATTAGCTGAAGATGCTGGTTTAAAAGTTGCTGTAGCTGCTGAAGCTGCAAAACAAGCAGATGTAATCATGATTTTAATAAACGATGAAAAGCAAGCTGATTTATATAAAGAAAGTATTGAACCTAACTTAGAAGCTGGAAACTCATTAGTATTTGCTCATGGTTTCAATATTCATTACGGACAAATCGTTCCTCCAGAAGACGTAAATGTTTTCATGGTAGCTCCAAAAGGACCAGGACATACAGTTAGAAGTCAATATGTTGAAGGAAAAGGAGTTCCTTGTCTTATCGCAGTATACCAAGATGCTAATGGAGCTAAAGATTTAGCACTTGCTTATGCAGCTGGTATTGGTGGAGCAAGAGCCGGTATTCTTGAAACAACTTTCAAAGAAGAGACAGAAACAGACTTATTCGGAGAGCAAGCAGTACTTTGTGGTGGTGTATCAGAACTTATAAAAGCTGGTTTTGAAACACTTGTTGAAGCTGGATACCAACCAGAAAGTGCATATTTTGAATGTTGTCATGAAATGAAACTTATCGTTGACCTTATCAATGAAGGTGGATTATCATACATGAGATATTCTATTAGTGATACTGCTGAATACGGAGATTACTCAGTTGGTAAGAGAATTATTAATAAAGACAGCAAGAAAGAAATGAAGAAAGTACTTGCAGAAATCCAAGATGGTACTTTTGCAAGAAACTGGATCTTAGAGAACAAAGCTAATCGTCCAGCATTTAGATCTAGAAGAAGAATAGAAGCTGATCATCAAATAGAAAAAGTTGGAAAAGAACTTAGAAAAATGATGAGCTGGATGAAGTAATTAATAAACACTAATATATGGTCGGTTTATTAACCGACCTTTTTACTAAAAAAATTGAGGGTAAAATTATACAAAACTTACAAAATATAGTATAAGATGCTCGCTAAAGTTATTGAAGTTGCACTAAGATGATTGATAGGGATATTGTATTAAGTTGTCTATTATATAGGAGGGAATATCAGTTGGAAAAAAACATAAAAATCTACGATTCCACCCTTAGGGATGGTGCTCAAGCTGAAGGGATTTCCTTTTCGGTTGAAGATAAAATTAAGATAGTAAAAGCTCTTGACGAACTAGGTGTTTCCTACATTGAAGCAGGCAACCCAGGGTCAAACCCTAAGGATTTGGAATTTTTTGAACGAATTAAAAGTATTGAATTAAATAACACTAAATTAACTGCCTTTGGAAGTACAAGGCGTAGAAATATCAAAGTTCAAGATGATGCTAATGTCAAATCTCTACTTTTAGCTAATTCTCCTGTTGTAGCAATATTTGGTAAGAGTTGGGATTTCCATGTTACAGATATTATAAATACTACATTAGAAGAAAATCTAAATATGATTAAGGATACTCTAGCATTTTTCAAAGAAAAAGGTAAAGAAGTTGTCTATGACGCTGAACATTTCTTTGATGGATATAAGGCAAATCCTGAATATGCAATGAAGACCTTAAAAACTGCAATTGACGGTGGAGCTGATAGTTTAGTTCTTTGTGATACCAATGGTGGTTGCATGCCTAATGAAATCTATGAGATCACCAAATTGGTTGTAGACAAATATAAGACAGAAGTAGGTATCCATTGTCATAATGACTGCGGTATGGCAGTTGCAAATAGTGTTATGGCAGTATTTGCTGGTGCTAAGCAGGTTCAAGGAACATATATAGGTTTTGGAGAAAGATGTGGTAATGCTAATTTATCAACAGTTATCGGTAATCTACAGGTTAAAAATGACTATGAATGCATTAAGGAAGAAAATCTGGAACTAATTACTGATATAGCTAGAAAAGTGGCTGAAATAGCTAATGTTTCCTTAGATGATAAAGAACCTTATGTTGGTAGAGCAGCTTTCACTCATAAAGGCGGAATGCATATTGATGGTGTAAACAAGGCTTCTAAATCATTTGAACATATCAATCCTGAGATTGTTGGAAACGAAAGAAGATTCTTGATGTCAGAAGTAGCGGGTAGAAGTACTATCCTTAAGAAAATACAAAAAGTTGCTCCAGACGTTAAGAAAGATTCACCAGAAACAATACAGATTATGGATAGATTAAAAGAGTTAGAGCATGAAGGCTATCAATTTGAAGGTGCAGAAAGTACATTTGAATTAATTATAAGAAAGAACTTAGGTAAATATAAACCATTCTTCAAGTTGGAGAATTTTAAAACAATAGGTGAGAAGCCTAATGATAATGGTGAACTGACTGCTTTTGCTATGGTCAAAGTAAAGGTTGATGATAAGATCAAAATGGCAGCTGCAGAAGGTGATGGACCTGTAAATGCATTGGATAAAGCGCTTAGACAGGCTCTGGAAGTATTCTATCCAGAACTAAAAAAAGTACATTTAACTGATTACAAGGTAAGGGTTCTAGATACCAAAGAAGCTACTGCAGCTAAAGTTAGAGTACTTATATCATCCACAGACGGAAAGCATGAATGGTCAACAGTAGGTGTTTCAACAGACATCATTAATGCAAGTCTAATAGCTTTAATAGATTCAATCGAGGTCAAGTTACTTAGAGAGCTGACAAAAAAGATTAAAGCTTATATATAAAAATAATTAATAAAGAGTTATAAGATTATAAATACTATTTGTAACAATTAAATCAATATATAATAAAAATTAAGTGAAATAGATATATCAGAAGGAGGACATATAAATGGGAATGACAATGACTCAAAAGATTTTAGCTGCTCATGCTGGTCTAGAAGAAGTAAAGGCTGGGCAATTAATAGAAGCTAATCTTGATTTGGTGCTTGGTAATGATATTACAACACCTGTTGCGATAAAGGAATTCAAGAAAATAGGTGTAGATAAGGTTTTTGATAAAACTAAGGTTGCAATAGTACCTGACCACTTTACACCAAACAAAGATATAAAAGCAGCTGAACAATGTAAGTGTGTAAGAGAATTCGCTCTTGATAAAGAAGTTGAGAATTATTTTGAAGTTGGAGAAATGGGAATTGAACATGCATTGATTCCAGAAAAAGGATTGGTTGTACCAGGTCATGTTGTAATAGGTGCTGATTCACATACTTGTACTTATGGTGCTCTTGGTGCATTTTCTACAGGTATCGGAAGTACTGATATGGCTGCTGGAATGGCTACAGGAAAATGTTGGTTCAAAGTTCCTTCAGCATTAAAATTCGTATTGACTGGTAAACCAGCTAAATGGGTAAGTGGTAAAGATGTTATCTTACACATCATTGGTCTTATCGGTGTAGACGGTGCTCTATATAAATCAATGGAATTCGTTGGTGATGGACTTGAACATCTATCAATGGATGACAGATTCAGTATGGCTAACATGGCTATAGAAGCTGGTGGAAAGAATGGAATCTTCCCTGTTGATGATAAGACATTAGAATATGTCAAAGATCACTCTAGCAAAGAATATAAAGTATATGAAGCTGATGAAGATGCTGAGTATGATGCTGTATATGAAATAAAACTAGATGAACTTAGACCTACAGTAGCTTTCCCACATCTTCCTGATAACACTCGTACTATTGATGAAGTAGGAGAGGTTAAGATAGATCAGGTTGTTATTGGTTCATGTACTAATGGTAGAATAGAAGATCTACGAGCAGCTGCTGAACTATTAAAAGGTAAAAAAGTGGCAAAAGGAATAAGAACTATCGTTTTCCCTGCTACTCAAAAAATATATCTTCAAGCTATGGATGAAGGTTTAATCAGAACATTCATAGAAGCTGGAGCTGTAGTTAGTACTCCTACTTGTGGACCATGTCTTGGTGGACATATGGGTATCCTTGCAAAAGGTGAGAGAGCAGTAGCTACTACTAATAGAAACTTTGTTGGTAGAATGGGTCATGTAGAATCAGAAGTATATCTTGCAAGTCCAGTTGTAGCGGCAGCATCTGCTATACTTGGAAGAATTGCTGGACCAGAAGAATTATAAAATAAATAATATAGATTAATATAAGCAGAATAAGAAGAAATTGATTTAATTAGAATATTAAGAATAAAAAAATAATAATATGCGTAGAGGTGATTAGATGAAGGCTAGAGGTAAAGTTTTTAAATACGGCGATAATGTAGATACAGATGTAATAATTCCAGCAAGATATCTAAACACAACTGAGCCAAAAGAGTTAGCGGCTCATTGTATGGAAGATATAGATGGAGATTTTGTGAAGAATGTTAAAGAAGGCGACATCATGGTTGCCAATAAGAATTTTGGATGTGGTTCTTCAAGAGAGCATGCTCCAATATCAATAAAAGCGGCTGGAATATCTTGTGTTATAGCTAGTACTTTTGCAAGAATATTCTATAGAAATGCTATCAATATCGGGCTTCCAATTCTTGAATGTGATGAGGCTGTAAAAGGTATTGAGGCTGGTGATGAAGTTGAAGTAGATTTTGATAGTGGTATGATAACTAATGTGACTAAGAATAAATCATATCAGGGGGAAGCTTTCCCGGAATTTATGCAGCAGATTATTAAGGCTGATGGGTTGATTAATCATATTAAGAATAATAGGTAGAGAGATATAGAATTATGGTAGAGGGGGTCAGGGTAAAGTGACATAAATCACTTGCCTTACCCTGAGAAGCGGTCGGTCTGCGTGATTTATGTCACTTTACCCTTCTGCCGTCAAATTTTAATAATATATTATTGATTGCTGTTAAGAGTGATTATTTGGAGTTATTAGGTTTATGAATTAAGGGAAATATATTGAATGTATTAAAGGCAATATATAGTAATGGTATATATATTTAGTGTGATAAATGTGAAAATGAAAGGGATGGACGTAGGATGAATTATAATATAGCAGTTATTCCTGGTGACGGGATTGGACCAGATATCGTGGAGCAAGGTAAGTTGGTTCTTGATAAGGTAGGAGAAAAGTTTGGACATAGTTTTGAGTATACAGAGGTTTTAGCTGGTGGAATCGCGATAGATAAAGTGGGGGAGCCTCTTCCACAGGAAACGATAGATGTTTGTAAGAAGAGTGATTCGGTTCTTCTTGGTGCAGTTGGAGGTCCTAAGTGGGATAATCTAGCTGATAGACCAGAGAAAGCTTTATTAGGACTTAGAAGTGAGTTAGAGTTATTTGCTAATATTAGACCAGCAACAATGTTTGATCAATTGAGGGATGCGTGTCCATTGAAAGATGAGATAATTGGAGATGGTGGACTTGATCTTGTAGTTGTAAGAGAATTGACTGGTGGTATCTACTTTGGTGAAAGAGGTAGACAGGGTGAAAAGGCTTTTGACACTATGGAGTATAGTGTTGATGAGATAAAGAGAATAGCAAAGGTTGGATTTGACATTGCTATGAAGCGTAACAAGAAAGTTACTAGTATAGACAAAGCTAACATATTGGAGAATTCAAGATTGTGGAGATCAGTAGTAGAAGAAATGGCTAAAGATTATCCAGAGGTTGAAGTTAATCATCTATATGTAGATAATGGTGCTATGCAGTTGGTAATCAATCCAAAACAATTTGATGTTATCCTTACAGGAAATATGTTCGGAGATATATTATCAGATGAAGCTAGTATGATAACAGGATCAATCGGTATGCTTCCTTCAGCTAGTTTAGGTAGTTCTAAGCTTGGTATGTATGAGCCTATTCATGGTTCAGCACCAGATATAGCGGGAATGGACAAAGCTAATCCAATCGCTACTATATTATCTGTAGCTATGATGTTAAGATATTCATTTGACTTGGAAGATGAAGCTAAGGCTATAGAAAAAGCTGTAGAAGAAGTGTTGGAAGATGGATATCGTACTGGTGATATTATGAGTAAAGGTATGAAATCAATCGGAACAAAAGAAATGGGTAGTTTGATAGCAAGTAAATTATAAGAAGATAGGGTGATATTTTATGAGAAGTGATAGTGTAAAAACTGGTATAGAAAGAGCCCCTCATCGATCTTTATTTAAAGCAATGGGATACACGGATGAAGAGATAAGGAGACCCTTAATAGGTATAGTTAATTCACAAAATGATATAGTTCCAGGTCATGTGCACCTTGATACTATAGTTGATGCAGTTAAAACAGGAGTACTAATGTCAGGTGGTACACCAATAGTATTCCCAGCTATAGGAGTATGTGATGGTATTGCAATGGGACATGTAGGAATGCATTATTCATTGGTAACTAGAGAATTGATTGCTGATTCTATAGAAGCAATGGCTATGGCACATGGTTTTGATGCTCTTGTTATGGTTCCTAACTGTGATAAAATCGTTCCAGGAATGTTGATGGCTGCTGCAAGACTTAACTTACCAACAGTTGTAGTAAGTGGTGGTCCTATGATATCAATAAATAAAAAAGGTAAAGACCTTGACCTTAATAGTGTTTTTGAAGCTGTAGGTGCGTTTAAGGCTGGTTCAATGAGTGAAGATGAAGTATATGAATGTGAGAATAACGCTTGTCCAAGCTGTGGTTCATGTTCAGGAATGTTCACTGCAAACAGTATGAATTGCTTAACAGAAGTATTAGGGTTAGGACTTCCTGGCAATGGTACAATCCCTGCTATATATTCAGAGAGAATAAGACTAGCAAAAATGGCAGGTATGGCAGTAATGAAGGTGCTTGAAAAAGACATTAGACCAAAAGATATAATGAATGAAAAAACATTCCAAAATGCTTTGACAGTGGATATGGCTCTAGGATGTAGTACTAATAGTATGTTGCATCTACCTGCCATAGCTCATGAAGCTGAAGTAGAACTTAATCTTGATATTGCTAATGAAATAAGCAGTAAAACACCAAACCTATGTAAGTTAAGTCCAGCAGGACCTTATCATATACAAGATTTGTATAAAGCTGGTGGTGTTCAGGCTGTTATGAAAGAGTTATCCAAGAAGGATTTATTGAATACAGACCTAATGACAGTTACTGGTAAAACAGTAGGTGAAAACATAGAAAAAGCAGTGAATAGAGACGAGAATGTTATCAGACCAATAGATGATCCACACAGTAAGACTGGAGGAATCGCAGTATTAAAAGGTAATATTGCTCCAGATGGTTGTGTAGTCAAGAAATCAGCTGTAGCTAAACAGATGTTACAACATACTGGACCTGCTAGAGTATATGATTCAGAAGATGAAGCTATAAAAGCTATCTATGATGGAATGATCAAAAAAGGTGATGTAGTAGTAATTCGTTATGAAGGACCAAAAGGCGGTCCAGGTATGAGAGAAATGCTTTCACCAACCTCAGCTCTTGCTGGTATGGGACTTGATAAAGAAGTAGCCCTTATTACAGATGGTAGATTCAGTGGAGCTACAAGAGGAGCGGCGATTGGACATGTATCTCCTGAAGCTGCTGACGGTGGAAATATAGGACTTGTAAAAGAGAATGATACTATTGAAATTGATATAGAAAAAGGTTCAATCAGTCTTAAGGTGACTGAGGAAGAATTAGAAGCAAGAAGAAAAGTTTTTGTTCCTAAGGAACCTAAGATTAAAAAAGGTTACTTGGCAAGATATGCTAAATTAGTAAAATCTGCAAGTACTGGAGCAATTTTAGAATAGAAATAAAAAAATAGATTTACATGAAGATGTAAGAAGGAGATGATATAGTGAAATTAACAGGAGCACAGATTGTAATTGAATGTTTGAAAGAGCAAAGTGTTGATACAGTATTTGGATATCCAGGTGGTGCTGTTCTGAACATATATGATGAAATATATAAAAACATGGATAGTATTAAGCATATTCTTACATCTCATGAACAAGGAGCATCTCACGCAGCTGATGGTTATGCTAGGTCAACTGGAAAAGTCGGCGTTGTAATAGCCACTTCTGGTCCAGGTGCAACTAACTTGGTTACAGGTATAGCTACTGCTTATATGGACTCTGTACCAATGGTAGCTATTACAGGTAATGTACCTGTATCATTACTTGGTAGAGATAGTTTTCAGGAAGTTGATATAACTGGTGTGACTATGCCTATTACTAAACACAATTATATTGTAAAGGATGTCAATGATCTGGCTGACATTATTAGAGAAGCTTTCTATACAGCTAAAGAGGGACGACCTGGTCCTGTTCTTATTGACATACCAAAGGATGTAACAGCTAACCAAGCAGAATATGAGCCTATGGTGCCTAAAAAAGTCAGCAGATGCTCTAAGAATATTACTACAGAATCTATTGAAGAAGCTATAGAATTGATTAAGAAATCTAAAAAGCCTTATATCTATGCAGGCGGAGGAGTAATAATCTCAGAAGCTGCTAAAGAATTAAAGGATTTTGCTGAGAAAGTTCAAGCACCAGTTACATGTAGTTTGATGGGTATTGGTGGATTCCCAACAAATGATGACCTATATACAGGTATGATAGGAATGCATGGTTCAAAAGCTAGTAACTTAGGTGTAACTGCATGTGATTTGCTTATTGTAGTTGGAGCCAGATTCAGTGATAGAGTTATTGGAAAACCAGATAAATTCGCTAATAAAGCAAGAGTACTTCAAATAGATGTTGACCCAGCAGAGGTTAATAAGAATATATTGACTTATCATTCTGTGATAGGCGACATCAAAAAAGTACTACAACAGTTGAATGATAGGTTAGAGGAACAAAATCATACAGAGTGGTTAAGCGAAATAAAATACTTAAAAGAAAAATATCCTCTAAAATATCCTACAGATTGTGTAAGTGCTCAATACGCTATAGAAAAATTAGATGAAATAACAGAAGGTGAAGCCATAATTACTACTGAAGTAGGTCAGCATCAAATGTGGGCTGGACAGTATTACAAGTTCAAAGAGCCTAGAAAATTCTTGACATCAGGTGGTCTTGGAACTATGGGTTATGGATTTGGGGCATGTCTTGGTGCTAAGGTAGGTAATCCAGATAAAATAGTTGTCAATATAGCTGGTGATGGAAGTTTTAGAATGAACTTCAATGAATTATTAACAGCTGTAAGACATAATATCAAGATCATAGTACTAGTTATCAATAATGGAGTTCTAGGTATGGTTAGACAATGGCAAACGCTATTCTATGACGAAAGATATTCCTTCACAACCCTTAATCAAGATCTTGACTATGTAAAATTAGCTGAGTCAATGGGAGCTGTAGGTTTCAATATAACTAGTAAAGACCAAGTGGAAGATGTTTTCAAAAAAGCTATCGAAGAAACTAAACCAGTAATCATAAATTGTGTTATTGACAAAGATGATAAAGTATTCCCAATGGTAGCTCCAGGAAAACCAATTGAAGATGTAATTGTTGAATAATAATTTAAATAGGGAGCATTTTTTATGAAAGTATATGATGAGAATATTTTAAAAGATGGTCAAAAACTTGTTATACGTAATGCAGAAGAAAATGACGGACAAGGTTTAATTGATTTATTACAGACAGTTGATAGTGAAACAAGATTCTTGGCACGTGAGCCTGGTGAATTTAATTTTACATTAGAACAAGAAAGAGAATTTATTAAAAGTGCTATGAATGCTGATAATAAGCAATTGTTAGTTGGTGAAATAGACGATATAATCGTAGCCAATTGCTCAGTTGGAATAGTTTCAAATAATAAAAGATATCTTCATAGAGCAGCTATGGGTATATCTGTTAGAAAGAAATATTGGAACAAGGGTATTGGGAAAATACTAATGAATGAATGTATTAAGTGGTGTAAAGAAAAAGGTGTTGAACAACTGGAACTAGAAGTTGTTACACAAAATACCAGAGCTATTTCAATGTACGAAAATCTAGGTTTTGAGAAATACGGAACTAAGAAAAATGCATTGAAATATAGTGATGGAACTTATGCCGATGAATACTATATGATTTTATTTATAGAATAGTATTTTAAAGGACAAAAATGATTAAACTTTTCTAATGTGGACAGTATGTTGCTGTTTGGCTTAGAAAAGTTTTTCCTTTTTGTTATAAGCTGATAAATATTTAACAAATAGAGAAAAATGTGGTATATTTATAAGGTGCAAGAAGTAAATATACATTTTTGTATCACATAAGGAACTAACTTTTGTTCTTGACTAGTTAGGGTTTTTATAATATATTATATTTAGTGCATTAACATATTAAACTATATAAGATGTTAGGCTCATGCAAGTTTATCATTTTTTTAACAAACAATAATATAATTATTAATCATAATTACTTAATTATACATTAAATAGTTTGAATATTTTGTTTGAAGACAGACAATGATGTTTGTCTTGCAAAGACAAAGTGCAAATAGTTGAATATGTTACATATAAAATTTCGATTTGGAGTGATAAAGAATGAACAGAGTTTACAATTTTTCAGCAGGACCATCTATGTTACCTATAGAAGTACTTGAAAAAGCTTCTAAAGAAATGACTAACTACAATAATACTGGTATGTCTGTTATGGAGATGAGCCATAGATCAGCAGCTTACCAAGATATTATTGATACAGCAGAAAAGACACTTAGAGAAATAATGAATATTCCTGATAATTATAAGGTATTATTCTTACAAGGTGGAGCTTCCACTCAATTTGCTATGATTCCTCTTAACTTATTAACTGGTTCCAAAAAAGCAGATTATGTTAATACAGGAGCATGGTCAAAAAAAGCTATAGCAGAAGCTAAGAAATATGGTGAAGTTAACGTAGTTGCTTCATCAGAAGACAAAACTTTTACATATATCCCAGAATTAGATAAAGAAACTTTTACAAAAGATGCAGATTATTTCCACATAACATCAAATAATACTATCTACGGAACTAAGTTCAATGAATTACCAGATGTAGGGGACGTGCCTATCGTAGCTGATATGTCATCCAATATATTATCTGAAGAAGTGGATGTTAACCAATATGGCGTAATCTATGCTGGTGCACAAAAAAACATGGGACCAGCTGGTGTAACAGTTGTTATCATTAGAGAAGATTTAATAGGTGACACTCAGGATATAACACCTACAATGCTTAAGTATAAAACACATTCTGATAAGGGTTCAATGTTCAATACACCTCCTACTTATAGTATTTATGTAGCTGGTATGGTTTTTGAATGGATAAAAGAATTAGGTGGAATTGGTGCTATTCAAAAAAGAAACGAAGAAAAAGCAAAATTGATCTATGATTATCTTGATTCTAGCAAATTGTTCAAAGGAACAGTAGCCCAAAAAGACCGTTCGTTAATGAACATTCCTTTTGTATTGCCTACTGATGAACTTAATGCTGAATTTATCAAAGAAGCTGCAGACAGAGGTATGGTTAATCTTAAAGGACATAGAACTGTTGGCGGTATGAGAGCTAGTATCTACAATGCAATGCCTGTAGAAGGTGTTAAGAAATTAGTTGATTTCATGAAAGAGTTTGAAGAAAACAATAAGTAGACATGTTTTTATAGAAATAATACATAGGAAGGACGGATAATAATGTATAAGATTAAGACACTTAATAATATTGCTGAGGAAGGTCTTAACTTATTTAATGATAAGTTTGAAATAGTTGACGATGTCGATGCAGATGGTATATTACTAAGAAGTTATAAGATGCATGATATGGAATTACCTGATAGTCTAGAAGCTATAGGTCGTGCAGGTGCAGGGGTTAACAATATTCCTATTGATAGATGTTCAGAAAAAGGTATTGTCGTTTTTAACACACCTGGTGCCAATGCCAATGCAGTTAAAGAATTAGTTATGGCTGGTCTTTTATTAGCTTCAAGAGATATTGTAGGAGCAATAGACTGGGCTAAGACGTTAAAAGGTAAAGGTGAAGAAGTACCTAAACTAGTAGAAGCTGGTAAATCCAATTTCGTAGGACCTGAAGTTAGAGGAAAAACTTTAGGAGTTATAGGATTAGGTGCTATAGGTGTTTTAGTTGCTAATGCCGCTAAAAGACTAGGAATGGAAGTATTAGGATATGACCCATTCATATCAGTTGAATCTGCATGGGAACTAAATCATAATATCCAAAAGTCTGATAGCCTTGATGAATTATTCATGAAATCAGATTACATCACTATACATGTTCCATTAATGGATGCTACAAAAGGTATGATTAATGAAGAAAAGATAAATCTTATGAAAGATGGAGTTAGATTACTGAATTTCTCAAGAGCTGGTTTATGTAATGATACTGATTTGGAAAAAGCTCTGGAATCTGGTAAGGTTGCAAGATATATAACTGATTTCCCATATGATAAGGTTCTTAATATGAAGAATGTAGTATGTATTCCTCATCTAGGAGCATCAACACCAGAATCAGAAGTCAATTGTGCTGTTATGGCAGTAAGTGAAGTAAAAGATTATATTGAAAATGGTAATATAACTAATTCAGTAAACTATCCAGAATGTAATATGGGTGTATGTAATGCTGCTGGCAGAATAGCAGTTAATCATAAAAACATCCCATATATGGTTAGTAATATAACAACTGCTCTTGCTTCAAAAAATATCAATATCATTGATATGATCAATAAGAGCAAAAAAGACTGGGCTTATACTTTAATTGATGTAGAAAGCAAGATTACTGATGAAATAGTTGATGGATTGAAGGAAATTGAAGGTATAGTTAAAGTTAGAGTATTAAAATAATTAAGATGAGTAGGAACTAGTCTTAATCGTTCCTAATTAGGAGTGAAATCAATGGCGATAATTAGACCCTTTTGTGGTGTAAGACCTTCTGCTGAGTATGCTGAAAATATAGCTGCTTTGCCTTATGATGTTTATAATAGAGAAGAAGCAGTAGAAGAGGTTAAGGGAAAACCCTATTCCTTTTTGAGGATCGATAGAGCTGAAGTTGAGATGGATATGGGTATTGATACGTACGATAAGAAGGTTTATCAACATGCAAGAGACAAATTTGATGAATTTGTTGAAAAAGGTTATTTTATTCAAGACGATAAACCTTGTTTATATCTATATGAACTTGAAATGAACGGAAGAAAACAACTAGGAATCGTTACGTGCACTTCAGTAGACGATTATTTGAATAATAATATCAAAAAACATGAATTGACTAGAGAAGCTAAGGAACAAGACAGAATTAATCATGTTGACTATCTAGATGCTAATACAGGACCAATTTTCTTGACCTATAGAGCTAAACAAGAGATTAATGCTCTAATGGATAAGTATGTCAATGATAATACGCCTATATATGATTTTACAGCTGATGATGAAATCAGTCATAGAGTATGGGTAGTAGAAGATGATAAGCTTATAGAGCAGTTAGTCTTGCATTTTAAGAACATTGATAGTCTCTATATAGCTGATGGTCACCATAGAGCTGCATCAGCGGTTAAAGTAGCTATGAAGAGACGAAAAGCTAATCTGGATTATAATGGAACAGAAGAATTTAACTTCTTTTTATCAGTTGTTTTTCCTGATGACCAATTACATATCATGGATTATAATAGAGTAGTCAAAGACCTGAATAATTATAAGGTAAGTGAACTGATAAATGAAATAGAGAAGAATTTTGTTGTAGAGGAGATTGGAAGTAAGCCTTACAAACCTGCTGATAAATTAGAGTTTGGTATGTTTGTAGAAGACAAGTGGTACAAACTTACGGCAAAAGACCAATTAAAATCAATTGATGACCCTGTTCGTAGCCTTGATGTTTCAATACTATATAATTATCTGTTACAGCCTACCCTTGATATAGGTGATCCTAGAATAGATAAGAGAATAGACTTTGTTGGAGGTATCAGAGGATTAAAAGAGCTGGAACGTAGAGCACAGTCTGATATGAAAATTGCATTTTCAATGTATCCAACTAAGATTGAAGAACTTATGAACATAGCGGATGCCAGTAAATTGATGCCGCCAAAATCAACATGGTTTGAACCTAAACTGCGTAGTGGTTTATTTATTCATAAATTAAGTTGATTTAGAGTTTTTTATTATTATAATAGCCAGTATACAAAATGTATGCTGGTTTATTTTTACTATTCCGTAGTATTTTTCGTTAATCCAGAATTTTCTATACCTTTAAGATGCCGTATTTTAATAGTTATTTATGGTTTATTTATAAATTTAACAATTTGTTCATAAATATATAGGGAATAGTATGTTATAATAATATACAATTTCTATGAAGGAGGGAGTAACATATGAGTGATAACTTTAATAGTAATAAAGAAGATGTTATCGATGTAAAGTTTAACAAATTAAAAAAGAATGCAAAAAGATCAGTTACATTAGTTGTAATCGTTTTAATATTGGTTTTTGTTGGCTTTAACAGTGTTTATATGTTAGATAATAGAGAATCAGCAGTAGTTCTTAGGTTTGGACAAGTGCAACAGGTAGTCAGTAAAGCAGGTCTACATGTGAAAGTTCCTATTGCTGATACAGTAAGAAAAGTTCCAACAGGTAAGGTATTCAAGATGGAATATGGTTTCAAAACAGCTCAATCAGGAACTAAAAATACTAATCCTGAATATATTACAGCCAATGATGAAGCTAGGGTAATCGTTGATGGATCTAATAATAACGCATCATTGATTATGCTTAATCTTATTATCCAATATAAGATTGATGACCCAAGAAATTACCTTTTCAAGGTAGATGATGTAGAAGGTACACTTCGTTTAGCTCTTGAAGATGTAGTTAGGAATAGCTATCAAACATTTACATTAGATGATGCTAGAACTAACAAAGAGATTATTGACGATGTAATTTTACCAGAATTACAGCAAAAAGTAAGAAATTACGAAGCTGGAATTGAGATTATGACAGTAGAAACTCAAAATGTTGAGTTATTACCAGCTGTTGAAGAAGCTTACAGACAAAAAGAAAATGCCAATCAGTATATGAAAGGTAAATTGGAAGAGGCCGAAAAATATAACAATACAATTATTCCACAAGCTCAAGCAGAAGCACAGCAATTAGAAGAGGAAGCTTTTGGTTACAAGGCTGAAGTTACTGCTAATGCTAAGGCTGGAGTGGCACAATACGAAGCTCTATATGAAGAATATAAAGTCAATCCTCTAATTGTAAAAGAAAAATATTATATCGAATCTATGAGAGAATTCATAACTAATAATAATATAATTTTAGATAACACTAATGACTCAGATATATATAAATTCTACAATTTAGAAGACGACAACTATATTAAACAACAAGTAAGTTCTAAAGATAATTAGGGGGTGCTATGATATGAAGAAAAGACACATTGCCATTATAATATTGTTAGTTGTAGGTGTAATCTTATTATCATCAAGTACTTACATTATTAATGAAGATCAAGTTGCAGTAATTAAGCAGTTTGGACTAATTAAAACTACAATCATCAATACAAAAGATTATGATTTAGTAAAACAGAATCTCATAGATAATAATAAAGAAGATGTTAAAATTATAAGAGAGAAAGGGTTGCATTTTAAGATTCCTTTCATACAGAATGTTGAAAAATATGACGCTAAATATTTAACTTATAAATCACGTACAGAAAAAATCAATACCAAGGATAGTAGATTCTTAGACATTCAGATGTATGCACAATATAGAATCATTGACCCTGTAAAATTCAATGAATCTGTTATTAGTGAAAGTGGTGCTAATTACGTCATGGACCAGAGACTTTACCCTGTTGTAATTCAATCTGGTAACAGATTAGTATTCAACGAATTTTTCCAGAGTGAAATCTTAGAATCTCACATAACAGAAAAATTAGATGAGTTGAATAAAAAATTAATGGAAGACTTTGGACTATATGTAACAGATGTTGGTGTTAATAGAAGAACTTTCCCAACAGACAATATTGCTAGTATCGAAAGTAAGATGTCCAAGCAAATTGAAAAGGAAAGTGAAAAATTAATAGCTGAAGGTGATTCTGCTTACCAAAAAGCCAAAGCTACTACAGACCGTCAAAGAAAAGAATTAATAGCTTCAGCAATTGAAAAAGCAGCAGTAACTAAAGCAGAGGCTGATGCAGAAGCAATTAAGATTTATCAAGAATCTCTAAACAAAGACTTGGAGTTCTATAAATTCATTCAGAGAATGGATATCTACAAGAACTTGAAAGATACAACCATATTCTTAGACAAGAACAATGACCTATTAGAGTATGTAAATGGTTATCAATAAGATTTGAGATGAAAAGCTAACAGTGGAATTTTACTGTTGGCTTTTTTTATCGCCTTTTGTAGCTGTCATCTAAGATAATATAGAATCATTATCACATTCTTTGTCAATACTATAAAAAGTAGTTCGTTATATATATTGAACTTAAATATTTATACTATATTCCAATAAGTTCAATATATTTTTCTTGATATTATAAATTGAATAGAACTAAATAATTGCTGAAACTATAGCTATTGTTTAATTCAATTTATATAGAATGAAATCTCAATTATAAGCATATAATTGATTTTGATTAGTATAATTATTAATGGGGTTGTACTAATAGATAAATGATAAATTGTAGAAAGCGATAGGGTGGTATATATGAAAGACTATATTAATCAAGATGAACTAAACGTATTAATAAATTCTAATCACAGAGATCCACATCATATTCTAGGAATTCATGAATATAAAAATCAATATTATGTCAATGCTTTTTTACCATATACAAAAGAAGTGTATTTAGTAGACAAGAATAGTTCTAAGAAAATAAAAATGGAAAAAGTACATGAAGTAGGGTTTTATACTATACTCATCAATAAGATTATTGACTATAAATTCTATGTAATAAATGAAGAAGGCTATAAGTGGGAGATAGAAGACCCCTATAGATTTCAGAGTCAAATTAGTGATGTAGACCTATATCTTTTTGGCAAGGGAACTCATTATGAAATATACAATAAGCTGGGAGCTCATGTTTTAGAAATAGATGGAGTATCAGGTGTTATGTTTGCTGTTTGGGCGCCTAATGCTATGAGAGTCAGTGTTATAGGTGACTTCAATCATTGGGATGGAAGAATACATCAAATGAGGGAGCAGGGTAATTCAGGGATATATGAATTATTTATCCCATCATTAGTATCTGGTGAAAAATATAAGTATGAGATAAAAACTAAGCAAGGAAGTCTATTAGAAAAAAGTGATCCATATGGTAATTACTCAGAATTGCGTCCAAGCACAGCCTCTATAGTGGCTAATGTAAATTCCTATGAATGGAAAGATTCTAAATGGTTGGAAAGTAGAATGAACAAGAATCCTATTGATGAACCAGTATCCATATATGAAGTACATCTAGGTTCATGGAGACGAGGAGACAATAACGAATTTTTAAGCTATAAAGAGTTAGCTGATCAATTAATTAAATATGTGAAAGATATGGGATATACACATATAGAATTGTTACCTATAGCTGAACATCCGTATGATGCTTCTTGGGGATATCAAGTCATAGGATATTATGCAGTTACCAGCAGATTTGGAACACCTGAAGAGTTTATGTATCTGGTAGATTCCTGCCATAATAACAATATTGGTGTAATACTTGACTGGGTACCTGCTCATTTTCCAAAAGATGAGCATGGTCTTATTAGATTCGACGGTACAGCATTATATGAACATGATGACCCAAAAAGGGGAGAACATCCACATTGGGGTACAATGATATTTAATTATGGAAGAAGTGAAGTAAGTAACTTCTTGATTGCTAATGCAGTTTATTGGTTTGATAAATTCCATATTGATGGACTTAGAGTAGATGCAGTAGCCTCAATGTTGTATCTTGATTATGGAAAAGATTATGGAGAATGGATTCCTAATAGAGATGGTGGAAGAGAAAATCATGAAGCTGTAGAATTCTTTAAACATCTTAATTCAATAGTATATGAAAAATATCCAGGTATCATGATGATTGCTGAAGAGTCAACATCATGGACTGGTGTTTCTAGACCTACTAATCTAGGTGGATTAGGTTTCGGTATGAAATGGAATATGGGTTGGATGAATGATTTTCTTAGATATATGCAAAAAGAACCTGTTCACAGAAAATATCATCATAATGATTTGACTTTCAGTATGGTATACGCATATACTGAGAATTTTATTCTGGTTTTATCACATGATGAAGTGGTACATGGAAAAGGTTCAATGATAGGTAAGATGCCTGGAGATTACTGGCAGAAGTTTGCTAATCTGAGAGTTGCTTATGGATTCATGTATGGGCATCCAGGAAAAAAACTCCAATTCATGGGTAATGAATTTGCTCAATTTGAAGAATGGACTGAAAGCAAAAGTCTTGATTGGCACCTTCTGTTATATGACAGCCATAGACAGATACAGGATTATGTTAGAGATATGAATAAATTGTATCATGAAGAAATTGCTTTTTGGTATGATGATTTTTCACAAAGTGGATTTGAATGGATTAATTGCGGTGATTATGAGGAAAGTATTATCACTTTCATAAGAAAAGGAATAGAGCTGAAAGATACACTGGTTTTTATTTGTAATTTTACTCCTATACCACGAACTATGCATAGGATTGGTGTACCATATAAAGGAGAGTATAGAGAGATTTTAAGCAGTGATGATGTAAAATATGGTGGAAGTGGTGTAATGAATAAGAAGGTAATTAGATCAATGGATTTGGAGTGGGATGGAAGAAATCAGGCAATTGATATAAAGGTTCCTCCATTAGGTATGTCAATATTGAAGTATGAGGGTGTTAAAAAATAAGTTTAGAAGGGTATAGTCTTATGACTATACCTTATTAATACATACTTTTACTTCACAATGTTACTACTTAAAGGTATAATAAATAAAATAGATTACTTAAGATAAGGGAGAGATGACATATGAATAATAGTAAAATTGAATTGTCAAAAGAGAAGCAGGAAATAATAAAAGGACTTATTAAAGAGTATTTTTACGAGGAAAGAGATGAAGAATTAGGAGATTTAGCAGCAATGCTTTTTATGGACTTTATCATAGAAAAGATTGGTCCTGAAATATATAATGAAGCAATAAATGATTGTGTGAAAGCAATGGGGGATAAGGTAGAAGAATTGTATGGGTTGGAAAAGTAATTTGATACTCTACATTGAGCGAAAGGAATGAAAATCAATATGTACAAATTTTTTTTAGAGGTTCCCTCATTAAATAGAAAAGAACAAGCATTGGATTATTTAAATGAGCATATTCAATTTAATTCAGATATTAATGGGACAGGTGGAATGGATAAATGCTTGAAAGAAATCACTTACGAAGAATGGTTAATTGAAATAGAAAAAAGAAGAGATAAAGAATATGCGTACAGTATAAATAAAGTCCCAGGAGAAGTCTTCTTTCTAATAAGAAAAAACGATAATAAATTAGTTGGTATGATAAGTATTAGGCATAACCTAACACCATCAATGTTAAAGTTTGGTGGACATATTGGCTATGGTATCAGACCAACTGAGAGACGTAATGGATATAATAAAATAAATCTATACTTAGGATTGCTTGAAGCAGAAAAAATAGGATTAGATAAAGTTATGATTGATTGTTCAGTAACTAATTTAGGATCAGATTGTACAATCAAATCTTTGGGTGGCGTCTTGGAAAGAATAGAAATAGACCCAAGTGATAATACGTTAACTAATGTATACTGGATAGATGTAAATAAATCTTTACAAGCTTATAAAACTACGTATATGGATAATATTGCTTCTTAAACCTACATACTTATTATTAAATATGCTCTAGGAGATTTAATTACATACTTATTTATCCACTAATCCATCTATATATCCTCTAACTTTACCTTTTTGATAATCGTCTAAATTACGATAATCGTTCAACAGATTAAATTCATCTTTAGTTAATTCATCATTATTTGAGGGAGATGTATTCTTAATTATGAATATATCACCTTCACCATATATTAACCATTTTTGAGAAAGATTATATACATTCTCCATATTGATAAGAGCCTTAGCAGATGGTTTATATCTGCCTTTTATCCAGTCAGTAATATTACCAGGAGAATAATCTATGGAATTAGCAAATTCTTTTTTAGTTATTTTCAATTTCTTTATTGCTGTTTCTAAACGTAATCCAATTGTATCCATAAAAACCTCCTAAGTATATTCGTATCAGTATTTACAAATACTGAAATAAGTATTATAATTAGAATAACCACAAAGCTAGTCAATCATTCATAAAAAAATAGATATAATAAAATAATAGTTTGTAGGAAAACTAAGTTTATTATATCTTGTTCGGTATGTGAATTCAAGTATAGTTTGTGGTTTAAGGAAATATACATAGATAATTGCACATATATACAGGATGCTATGAGGGCATAGAGGGTATTCTGTATATATTTGCATGTTTTAAAATAATAGATGATATAATAAAAAATATCAAAAAGCATATTAAACAATACTTTTTTAGTGTATAATAAAGATATCAAATATTATGCGTAAGGTGGTTATCCTATGAACAAGAAGCTACGTATATTATCTAACATTATATTTTATATTGCTGTAGGAACATCTATATTTGCATTAGGGAAAACTTATTATGAAAGAAGTAAACTACCAGAAGGGGTTTGTCCAGTTAGTAATAATAACTGGCTATTGACTATAGGTATCAGTATGATAATATTATACTTGTTAATAAGCCTAATAGAGTGGTTTGTTTACAAAAAGAATAAATAAAAAAAGAGTTCATATTACCTAGATTGGCAATATGAACCTTTTTTGCTTATGAACTTATGATGTATTGTTGCATATACTCCAATCATCGTAACTAATAACAGTAAACCTTTTTTCACTATATTTCCTCCTTATTTACATCATAATGACATTTTATACTATGTACATTAATTACAAGTAAAAGAAAAATTAAAGATTAATTAAATATACATTAGAGAATACTCACAAAGAAACTTTTACCTTAATTAATTAACTCATACTTATATGACTTCTATCATATATACATTAAAAGAGGTGATTATATATGGGTAATAGTTTGTCTTTTTTGGTTAGCTCTTTAACTGGATTAATTGGTCTTTCATTAGGGGTAATCATGACATATAGAATATCTGATAGAGGTAAAAGGTTTGAAGGTGTCATGCTTGCTTTCACAGCAGGACTAATGTTGGCTATTGTTTCATTTGAATTATTACCAAAAGCATTTGAGATAGGTGGCTTGAAAATTGGTCTGATAGGTATTGGAATAGGTATAATGTTTGTTATAGTACTAGAAGATTACCTTGATAAAAGTAAAAAAATTCAAAAAGATACGGATAATAGATATATCAAAAGTGCCATCCTGCTATCTATTGCATTTATGATACATAATATACCAGAAGGTATTGCTATTGGTTCAATGATAGGGATTTCTGATAGTGAAGGATTAAGGTTCGCTTTTGCGATATTAGTACATAATATACCAGAAGGTATGATTATAGCCATGCCACTTATAAAAAGTAAAGTCAGAATGGTTTATATACTTTTAATAGTTAGTTTTATAAGCCTGTCCATGGGTATTGGAGCAATTATAGGATTGACACTTAGTCAAGTATCTCCTGAATGTATTTCCATATCCTTAGGTATTGCAGGTGGTATCATGCTCTATGTAACAACAGGAGAAATAATAGTAAAATCAATGAATCAATGGAAAGGCAGATCAATAACTATCTCAATTATACTGGGAATGATATTAGGTGTTCTATTATCACATAATTAATTTTACTAAATTAAATAAATAGGTATCTTGATATTGGGTATAATAATTTTAGAAGACACAAGTGATGACAAAGAAGGAATGACAATGGGAAAAAGATTTGAAAAATATTATGGGAAATCTTTTAGAAGATTTTTGAAAATAATTAATCCAATCAAAAAATTGTTTATATCTACAGATTGTGAAGTTCATAAATTCAATAATTATCATGGATTACAATTGTTGAAAAGATATAACTACGAAGATGAATATGATCTGTTTCATGATTATCTAGATGATATCAATGAAGGGTCTGTCTGGGCAGATCAAGATTTCAGAAGTATTGCACACTTTTATAACCCTAACATTGAAAGAGGGTTATTTGGACATAGCCATTCTCTGGCAGTGACAAAAGATTATTATGATAAGGCTCTAAAACTATGGAAAGAAGGTAATAGAAGCAAGTCCATGTTTTATCTAGGTGCTTGCGTCCATATAATTCAGGACCTTACTATAAGTCAACATGTTCAGATTAGATTGCTTAACAAACATAGACAATATGAAAACTATGTAAAATATACACATGACTTAGTAAAAGAGTATATTGCTACTAAACCACCTATTATGTTGGATTCACCAGAGAATTATATTAGGTATAATGCCAAAAGAGCTATTAGAATAGAGAAAAAGGTAAAAGATATTCCTAGTACCAAATTAAGATATTATAACAAGACTTTATATACATTACCATTAGCACAAAGAACTACAGCAGGTTGTTATCTGTTGTTCTTGCAAGATTTGAAAAAGGTAGGGGCTGTTCATCCATAATATATTATGGCTTGAAAAGCCCCTTTCAAAAGGAGAAAAATTATATATTATTAGCTATACAGAAAGAAACTCTTAAAAGTAAACTTTCATAATAGTACTAATCAATTGTTTCCAAAATAGTAGCTAAATATTCTTGATTCATATTAATAACTTTACACATCATTTCTTTTGATGGACCACCGATAACATTTCTCTTATTGACACAAGTCTCTAAAGATATTGCTTCATATATGTCATCTTCAAAGATAGGGGAAACATTTTTATATTCATCTAAAGTCATATCTTCAAGATTTTTATTGTTGTTTACACAATATAGAACTAATTTACCGATTACTGCATGGGCATCTCTGAATGGCAGATTCTTTTTAACCAGATAATCCGCTGCATCTGTAGCGTTAGTAAAACCTCCACCAGCACCGTCATACATCTTTTCTTTGTTGATTTTCATGGTTTTAAGCATATCAGTAAAGATTGGAAGACACATCTTTACAGTATCAATAGCATCAAAAGTTGCTTCTTTATCTTCCTGCATATCTTTATTATATGCAAGAGGTAAAGATTTTATGGTAGTAAGTAGACCTAATAGTGAACCATAGACTCTGCCTGTTTTACCTCTAACTAGTTCAGCGATATCAGGATTTTTCTTTTGAGGCATAATGCTGCTGCCAGTACTATAGGCATCATCTAATTCAATAAATTGAAATTCATTAGAACACCATAAAATAATTTCCTCAGAAAATCTGCTTAAATGCATCATCAACATGGATAGGGAGTTGATCAGTTCTATACAATAATCCCTATCTGAAACAGCATCAATGCTATTAAGGCATACACTATCAAAATCAAGTAACTCAGCCACGTATTCTCTATCAAGAGGATATGTAGTGGTAGCTAATGCTCCTGCTCCTAATGGAAGAGAGTTGGTTCTTTTGTAAGTATCATCAAGTCTTCCTATATCACGTTTTAACATCTCAAAATATGCCATTACATGATGAGCAAAAGTTATTGGCTGGGCCTTTTGAAGATGAGTATATCCTGGCATAATAGTTTCAGTATTATCTTTAGCTATATCCAATAAAACTTGTAATAGATTAATAACCAATTTTTTTGTGTCTATGATTTCTTCTTTCAGGTACATACGCATATCAAGGGTAACTTGATCGTTTCTGCTTCTTCCTGTATGAAGTTTTTTACCAACGATACCAATTTTCTCTATCAAAAGTTTTTCAATATTCATGTGGATATCTTCAGCTTCTATGTCAAAAGCAACTTTGTTGTTTTCTATATCAAGTAGAAGTTCTTCAAGTCCTTTTTTAATCACATCAGCATCTTCTTGTGGAATGATATCTTGTTTGCCTAGCATTGTAACATGGGCTATACTGCCATTTATATCTTGTTTGTATAATCTTTTATCAAAACGGATAGATGAGTTAAAATCATCTACCATAACATTAGTAGCTTTTTCAAAACGTCCGCCCCAAAGCTTCATTATACATCCCTCCCTGAAAATTATTAGGATTTATACAAATATTATTTATTGGAATTAATATTATTAAACATCATAGCTCTAACTTTTAATGGAAGTCCGAATAGGTTGATGAATCCTTCAGCATCTTTGTGATTATATAATTCACCAGTTGTAAAACTAGCAATACTTTCATTATATAATGAGTAAGGAGAACTAGAACCAGCTGAAATAATATTTCCTTTGTATAATTTTAACTTGACTTTACCTGTTACAGTTTCTTGAGTAGAATCAACAAAAGCTGATAATGCTTCACGAAGTGGTGTAAACCATTCGCCACTATATACTAATTCTGCAAATTTGATTGATAGAGTATCTTTGTAAGCTAAAGTTTGTTTATCCAAGCATAGATATTCAAGTTCTTTATGAGCATAGTATAAGATAGCTCCACCTGGAGTCTCATAAACTCCTCTTGATTTCATACCAACAATACGGTTTTCAACTATATCAATTAAACCTATACCATTTTTTCCACCGATTTCATTAAGTTTAGTAAGGATGCTGGTACAGTTCATTTCTTCTCCGTTCAACTTAACAGGAGTTCCTTTGTCAAATTCTAATTCAATATATGTAGGTTCATCAGGAGCCTTTTCAGGTGTTACTGTCATCTGAAGAAGGTTATCATAGTCAGGTTCATTCTCAGGTAATTCAAGATCAAGTCCTTCATGGCTTAGATGCCATAAGTTACGGTCTCTACTATAACTATCTTCTTTTTTCATTGGTGCTTCAATTCCATGTTCAGCACAATAATCAAGAGCATCTTCACGAGACTGGATATCCCATATTCTCCAAGGTGCAATAATTTTAAGATGAGGTGCAAGAGCCTTGATAGTTAACTCAAAACGAACTTGGTCATTACCTTTACCAGTAGCACCGTGACATATTGCTTCAGCACCTTCTTTTAATGCAATCTCAACTAATTTTTGAGAGATGATTGGTCTTGCCATAGATGTACCTAATAAGTATTTGCCTTCATATACAGCACCAGATTTTACAGTTGGTATTACGTAATCATCAACAAAATCTTCAACAACATTTTCTATGTATAACTTACTAGCTCCAGAGGATAAAGCTCTTTCTTCTAATCCATCTAATTCTTTTCCTTGCCCTACGTCAACACAAACAGCTATTACCTCATAATTATAATTTTGTATTAACCAATGTATAATAACCGTAGTATCTAGTCCACCGGAATATGCTAATACGACTTTTTTCTTAGTTTCATTATTATTGTTATTCATATATATTGCCTCCTATACTTATGTAATTAATAACTTTTTATAATTATACATTAAAACTAATAAATATTCAATAGGTTAGAGTAAAAATATTCATCAAAAATGAATATTATACATATAAGTATAAAAATATATAATTTAGATACAGAATTTAGCTATTTTATACAATTAAAAGTATAGAGATATAATTAAGGAAGAAAAAATATTGTGAAAATAAAAAAAGCGTACAGTTGTACACTTTTTGGTAATACAATATGAATAATTCATAAGCATCTATAGTATTGGTGAAAAGAGCCTAGATATAGTTTCCTTCATTTTTATACGTTGAGATCTATTCATATAATCATCTTTTGTTATTTCATTACAAAGGTGCAAATCTTTCTCGAACTCTCTTTCAAGGGTTCTGGTAGTTTGTCTGTCATATATAAAAGCATTAGCTTCAAAGTTCAATTTGAAACTTCTGATATCAAAGTTACAGGTTCCAACAGAAGATAACTTACCATCTACGGCTATCATCTTAGAATGTAAAAAACCATTCTCATAAGTGAAAGCACGAATACCGTATTTTAGCAAATCACCGATGTAAGAATAGGTTGCCCAGTAAACAAACATATGGTCAGGCTTGTTAGGAATCATTATACGTACATCCACACCGGATACAGAAGCTATCTTTAGAGCTTCCAAGATACTTTCATCAGGTATGAAATAGGGTGTTTGAATTATGATTGTCTTCTTAGCTGAGGAAATCATTTTGATATAACCATGTTTTATCTGTTCATTAATAGAATCAGGTCCGCTTGTTACTATCTGCATTCCGATTTTACCCAATGATGGACTAGGGGATTCCTTGAAATAATCTAATGAAGATTCTAGTGGTTTTTTGGAGGCATTTCTCCAATCTAATAAAAATCTCATCTGCAAACCAACAACAGCATCACCTTTGATCCTTAAATGAGTGTCACGCCAATAACCAAATCTCTTATTTCGTCCTAGATATTCATCACCAACATTAAACCCGCCGATAAAACCTATTTCACCATCTATGACAGCAATCTTACGATGGTTACGATAATTGGCTTTTGAATTGATAAGTTTAAATCTTGATGGGAAGAATAGTGCAACTTCAACTCCTGCTTCTTTTAATTCTTTATAGGTCTGCTTTTTTATATGTCTACAACCGATATGGTCACCTAACAATCTGACTTTTACACCTTCACGAGCTTTTTGCTTAAGAAGGTCATATAACTCATAACTTATAGAATCATTTTTCATAATATAATAAGCTATGTGAATATGGTTTTTCGCTTTTTTTATCTCATTAAATAATATATGGAATTTCTGTTTTCCATCGGTCACAATCTGCACATCATTATTCTGGGAATAAAAGGATTCACTTAATTTATTATGAAAAAGAATCATATCAGAATAATTGGCCATTGATTTATCATTGAACTTGAAAGAATGGTTTTCAAATTCTTTTCTCTGCTTATTAAGTATTGATTTATATAACTTACTCTCTTCAGATGTATATTTGAATATTTTCCTCTTAGATATATTTTGAGAGAAGATCAAGTAAAAAATAAATCCAATACCCGGAAGCATAATCATAAATAACAGCCAGGCGAGTGTTGTTGTAGGTGATTTTCTTTCTAAGGTTATAATTATTGCTGTAAATATTAAATTAAATAAGAAGAAAAGGACATAATTATAACTTAATGTAATCACAAAATTTTCCATTAGAATTCCCCCTTACATCTTTATATTATACCATATTTTACAATTAAATATAGCTGGAATCAAGCTTTTTCTATAATATACAATAATTAACTAAATATTATTAAAACCTATTGCATAAATATTAATATTAATGTATAATTATTAAAAAGTTCGAGAGGTGATTATATGATAAAAGCAGGTATTATCGGAGCTACAGGTTATGCAGGGCAAGAATTAATGAGATTATTAATGCAACACCCAGAGTGTGAAGTTGAGGTAATTTCATCTAGAACATATAAAAACACTAATTATAACCAAGTTTATGGTAATTTCATGGGTATAGCATCTGATAAATTAGTTGATGAAGAGATTGATGAGATATCAAAAAAAGTTGATGTATTATTCATTGCATTACCACATGGGATAGCATCTAATAAAATATCATCAAAAATTCTAGAAAATACTAAAATAATTGATTTGGGTGCGGATTACAGGTTAAATGATCTATCAGTATATGAAAAATGGTACGGAGTATCTCATGGCAGTCCAGAACTAATTGAGGAAGCTGTTTATGGATTATGTGAATTAAAAAGACAAAACGTGAAGAAATCTAATCTAATAGCTAATCCAGGTTGTTACACAACTTGCAGTATATTATCCTTGATGCCGTTGGTTAAGAATAATCTCATAGACAAGAGTTCAATTATAGTTGATGCCAAATCTGGTGTTACTGGAGCAGGAAGAGCACTTAATCTAGGTACTCATTACACTGAATGCAATGAATCAATCAAAGCATACAAAATTGCATCTCACAGACATACACCAGAAATTGAACAGGAACTTAGTGGTGTAACAGATAGTAGCATTTCAATTTCTTTTACTCCGCATCTAATACCTATGAATAGAGGTATTCTTATAACAGCATATGCTAGTCTTAATAAGAAATATACATATGAAGATATAAAAGAGGTATATGAAGAGTGTTACAAAGATGAACAGTTCATCCGACTTTTACCAGAAGGAGTATTTCCAGAAACTAAATGGGTAAAAGGTTCCAATTATTGCGATATAAATTTCCAGATAGATGAAAGAACCAATAGAATAATTGTACTTGGTGCAATTGATAATCTAATAAAAGGTGCAGCAGGTCAAGCTGTTCAAAATATGAATATAATTTTTGGGCTAAAAGAAAGTACAGGACTTGAAGTGATTCCTGCTTTCCCAATTTAATTAGAAATAGACAACATTTACGAAAGGTGATGATGACATGGATATAATAAAAGGCGGTGTAACGGCGGCTAAAGGATTTTTGGCAGGTGGAGTACACTGTGGTGCCAAGAGAAAAAATAAGGATTTAGCTATTGTTCATACGAAAACTCCAGCTAATATGGCGGCAACATTTACGACGAATATAGTAAAAGCGGCACCAGTGCTTTGGAATAAAAAGATATTTGATGATGGCAGTACAGTTAAAGCAATTGTTGTTAATAGTGGAAATGCTAATGCTTGTACAGGTAAAATAGGTATGATTCACGCTAATGAAATGGCTGCAAAGACAGGCGAAGTCCTAGGGATAGATGAAGAGGAAGTGTTAGTGGCATCTACAGGGGTAATAGGAGTGAAACTTCCAATAGATAAGATCTGTAATGGCATAGTTGATCTATCAGATAAACTTGGAGATACTGAACAATCAGCAGATGATGCAGCAAACGCAATCAGGACTACTGATACATACAGTAAACAAATAGCAGTTACTGTCATGATAGATGGTAAAAAAATAACTATCGGCGGTATGGCAAAAGGTTCAGGAATGATTCACCCTAATATGGCTACAATGCTTTCATTCATAACAACAGATATCAACATATCAAAAACGATGCTTAGAAGAGCATTATCAGACAGTATAAAAGACTCTTACAACATGATTTCCGTTGATGGTGATACAAGTACTAATGATATGGTCATTCTATTAGCTAATGGTGAAGCTGGCAACGAAGAGATAGTCGAAGTTGGTGAAGATTATAAAATCTTCAAAGAAGCTCTTGATTACATCAATATCTATCTAGCCAAACTAATTGTGTCAGATGGAGAGGGTGTAACCAAATTCATTGAGGTATCAGTAAAAGGAGCTAAAGATAAAGAGGACGCAAGATTATTAAGTAAATCAGTTATAACCTCCAATCTGGTAAAAACAGCATTCTTTGGCGAAGATGCCAACTGGGGAAGAATACTATGTGCTATGGGATATTCTAGTGCAGAATTTGACCCAAGCAAAGTAAGTTTGCATTACGTTAGTGATAAAGGAAAAATAACTCTTGTAGAAAATGGATTACCTATAGATTTTGATGAAGACTATGCATCATCAATTATCAGTGAAAGAGATATTATCGTAGAAATAGAGCTTGATGAAGGTAATGGTCAAGCTAAGGCTTGGGGATGCGACCTTAGTTATGAATACGTGAAAATCAACGGAGAATATAGAACTTGATAAGAGAGGAAAAATAAAATGAAAAAATATATTCAAAGAGCTAAGGTATTGGTCGAAGCTTTACCTTATATAAAAAAATTCAATGGTGACATAGTAGTAATCAAATACGGCGGTAGTGCCATGGTGGATGAATCCATCAAAATGTCAGTTATTCAAGATATTGTGTTAATGAAACTGGTAGGGCTCAAACCCGTTATAGTCCATGGTGGTGGCAAGGAAATAAGTGGCATGTTAAGCAAAATAGGTAAGGAAAGCAAGTTCATCAATGGGCTCAGGGTAACAGATGAAGAGACGGTTCAGATTGCTGAGATGGTATTATCAGGAAAAGTTAATAAGGATATAGTACAGCTTATTGAGAATCATGATATTGGTGCAGTTGGAATAAGCGGTAAAGATGGTAAAACACTGAAAGTAACAAAAAAAGAAGTTGAAGATTATGATGTTGGGTATGTAGGAGAAATTACAAAAGTCAACACAGGACTTATTAAAACTCTCCTTGAAAATGAATACATACCAGTAATTGCACCTATCGGGACAGATGATAATGGTGATACCTATAATATAAATGCTGATTATGCGGCAAGTTCAATAGCTGGAGCGTTAAAAGCTGAAAAGCTGATATTTCTAACAGATGTGGAAGGTATTCTTAGAGATGTGAATGATAGTAATTCACTAATATCTCAAATAGATGTCAAAGAAGTACCAGAATATATTGAACAGGGTGTTATAAGTGGTGGAATGATTCCAAAAGCTGAGTGTTGTGCATCAGGAATTTACAAAGGCGTTAAAAGTGTACATATACTTGATGGAAGAGTAGAACATAGCTTATTATTAGAAATTTTTACAAAGAGCGGTGTAGGAACTATGTTTTTCTCTGATAAGAAAGCTATTTGATCTAACATATGAAACAAAGCTTAATACTATTTAATGAAAGTGGTGAGAACAAATGGAACAATTAATAAATAAAGGTAAAGAAGTTTTTATGAGTACATACGCTCAGTTTCCTATTGTTATAGAAAAAGGAGAAGGAGTAAAAGTATATGATAAAGATGGTAATGAATACATAGATTTTGTTGCTGGGATAGCTGTTAATTCTCTTGGATACAAAAATGAAAGATTAGTTGCAGAATTAAAAGAACAGTTGGATAAGTTAACCCATTGTTCTAATCTCTATTGGAATGAACCAGCTATAGAAACAGCAGGCTTGTTGGTAGAACATAGCGGACTTGATAAAGTTTTCTTCTGTAATAGTGGAGCAGAAGCAATAGAAGGTTCTCTAAAATTAGCTAGAAAATACGCTAAGAAAAACTTAGGTGCTGATAAAAACGAAATCATTACTATGAAAAATTCATTTCATGGTAGAACCTACGGGGCAGTTACAGCAACAGGTCAACTTAAATACCAAAAAGGCTTAGACCCATTACTTCCAGGTGTGAAATACGCTGAATTCAATAATATAGAATTTCTAGAAGAAGCTATAGATGATAATACATGTGCAGTTTTATTGGAACCAATTCAAGGTGAAGGTGGTATAAGACCTGCCAACAAGGAGTATCTGAAGCAAGTTAGGGAGATATGCGATAAGAATAACCTAGTTTTGATATTTGACGAAGTCCAATGTGGTATTGGAAGAACAGGTGAAATATTCGCATATGGATTATATGATGTAAAACCTGACATAGTAGCCCTAGCAAAAGGACTTGGCGGTGGAGTGCCTATTGGAGCAGTTATAGCTAATGAGAAAGTTGCTGAGGGGTTCTGCCCAGGGGATCATGCAAGTACATTCGGTGGTAATCCACTAGTATGTACAGCAGCAAAAGTTGTATTAGAGGAAATATCTAATGAAGGAATCCTTGATAATGTTAAGGTTCAAGGTAATTACTTGACTAAAAAGTTAAATGAATTAAAAGATAAATATGACTTTATAACTGATGTCAGAGGACATGGATTAATGCTGGGAATGGAAATGAATATCCCTGTAAAGGATATAATAAAAAAATGTATGGAAAAAGGATTACTACTAGTTGGGTCAGGTGAACGTATAATCAGGTTTGTTCCACCTCTTATTGTTGAAAAAGAAGATATAGATTCTGCTGTTTCGGTACTTGGCAGTGTTCTGGAAGGAGAGATTTAATGTATGCTAAATTAATTCTTGAAGATGGAACAGTCTTAAAAGGAAAAAGTTTCGGAGCTAAGACTACGGTATGCGGTGAATTGGTTTTCAATACTGGTATGACAGGATATACTGAGATATTGACAGACCCATCTTATGCAGGTCAGGTTGTTACAATGACATATCCTCTGATTGGTAATTACGGTATAAATACTGAAGATATGGAATCAAGCTGTATCAGAGTTTCAGGATTTGTCGTTAAGGAATACTCAGTTAATCCTAATCACTGGCAGTGTGAAAAAGATATAGACACATATTTAAAAGAAAACCATATTCCTGGTATATATGGTATTGATACAAGGATGTTAACTAAGAAAATAAGAGAAAAAGGAACTATGAAATGTATGATAACCACTGAGGATGAAGGTAGGTTATTAGAGAAGTTAAAGGATTATAAGTTCCCTTGTAATATTGTTGAACAGGTATCTAGAAAAGATATTAAACATATAGAAGGGTCAGGCAAGAAAATAGGGGTTGTAGACCTTGGAATCAAGTCAGGAATAATTAATCAGCTGGTAAGTCTTGATTGTGATGTATATATTTTTCCACAAGATATTGATTCTAAAGAAATCATTGAATATGATTTAGATGGAGTACTTTTTTCCAATGGACCTGGTGATCCAAAAGAAGCTTCTATTCCTATCAAAACTGTAAAAGAGTTAATAGGTAAGCTGCCTATTTGGGGAATATGTCTTGGTCATCAGATTATTGCACTTGCACTTGGAGCAGATACATATAAATTAAAATTTGGACATAGAGGAAGCAATCATCCAGTAATGAATATGAATACAGGAAAGGTATTTATATCATCCCAGAATCATGGATATGCAGTAGAAGAAAGCAGTTTTACAAAAGACATGGAAAAAACTTTTATCAATGTTAATGACAATACCATCGAGGGATTCAGTTCTTCTGATTACAATATAAAAACAGTACAATTCCATCCAGAAGAAGGACCAGGACCAGAAGATTGTCATTATATTTTTAAGGAATGGATTGAAGCAATCATTTAGAGAATAGATAATGGAAAGGGTGAGAAAATGCCTAAGAACATGGATGTAAAAAAAGTACTGGTTATTGGTTCGGGACCTATTGTCATTGGTCAAGCAGCAGAATTCGATTATGCAGGAACTCAAGCTTGTAAGGCTCTGAAAGAAGAAGGAATAGAAGTAGTACTGGTTAATAGTAATCCAGCAACGATAATGACAGATGACAATATTGCTGACAAAGTATACATTCAACCACTTACAGTAGATTCACTAGACTATATTATAAATAAAGAACGACCTGACGGTATTCTGCCTACATTAGGTGGTCAAACAGGACTTAATATGGCTGTTGAATTAAAAGAAGCAGGTATTTTAGATAAATATAATGTAACATTACTTGGTACGTCTCTTGAAACCATAAAGAAAGCTGAAGACAGAGAGAGCTTCAGAAACTTGATGATTGAGATTGATGAACCTATTCCAAAAAGTAAAATCATCTGTAATATAGAAGATGGAATAGAGTTTTCAAAAGAGATAGGATTCCCTATTATTGTAAGACCAGCTTATACATTAGGTGGTCTTGGTGGTGGAATTGCACATAATGAATCAGAGTTAAAAGACATCTTACTTACTGGTCTAATGCACAGTAGAATAAATCAAGTTCTAGTGGAGCAGTCAGTGGCAGGCTGGAAAGAGATTGAATACGAGGTTATGAGAGATAGTAATGACACATGTATCATAATCTGTAATATGGAAAATATTGATCCTGTGGGTATTCATACAGGAGATAGTATTGTTGTAGCACCTTCTCAGACATTGACTGACAATGAATATCACATGCTTAGAAGTTCTTCTATCAAGATAATCAAAGCCCTAAAAATAGAGGGTGGATGTAATGTACAATTTGCCCTTAACCCCATAAGTAAGGAATATATAGTAATAGAGGTTAATCCAAGAGTTAGCCGTTCATCTGCTCTAGCATCAAAAGCAGCAGGTTATCCAATTGCTAAGATTGCCGCTAAGATAGCTATAGGGCTTAATCTTCATGAAATAGATAATGCAGTAACCAAAAAGACTAAAGCTTCATTTGAACCAGCTCTTGACTATGTTGTTACTAAGATTCCTAAGTGGCCTTTTGACAAATTTGATTATGCCAATAGAGAGTTAGGGACAGCGATGAAAGCAACAGGGGAAGTAATGGCTATTGATAGAACCTTTGAAAGTTCTTTGTTAAAAGCTGTAATATCCTTGGAAGGAAAAGAAACAGGACTTAGAAAAGAAGAGCTTCAAAAACTCACAAAAGAAGAAATATATGATAAGTTGCAAATTGTTGATGATATGCGTATTTTTGTATTAGCAGAAGCTCTGAGAAAAAATATATCTGTAGATACCATAAATGAAATTACAGCAATAGATAAATGGTTTTTATATAAAATAGAAAATATAATTTCAGTAGAAAATGAGTTGAAATCAGAATTACTTACTAGAGAATTATTAGAAAAAGCTGAGACGCTAGGTTTTACAGATATTGAGATTATGGATTTATCCAATCAGTCTTATGAAATGCTTGATACATTAAGGAGAGCCTACAATATTTATCCAGTATACAAAATGGTGGATACTTGTGCAGCAGAATTTGAATCCCATACACCTTATTATTATTCAACATATGAGAAGGAAAATGAGAATGAGATAAGTAAAAACGAGAAGATTATTGTTATAGGTTCAGGACCAATAAGAATAGGACAGGGCATCGAATTTGATTATTGTTCAGTCCATGCAGTATGGTCTATTGGAAATTTGGGGTATGAATCGATTATCATCAACAATAACCCTGAAACAGTGAGCACAGATTTTGATATATCAGATAAACTGTATTTTGAACCACTTTTCATAGAAGATGTTCTTAATGTAATCAGAAAAGAGAAACCAAAAGGTGTTATAGTCCAATTCGGAGGACAAACAGCTATTAATCTTGCTCCAAAATTAGTAAAAAATGGTGTGCAGATACTTGGAACTTCTGTAGATTCTATTGATGTTGCAGAAGATAGAGAAAGATTTGATAAGTTACTGAATCAATTGAACATCAATAGACCAAAAGGTGGCTCTGTTTCATCCGTTAGTGAAGCTTTGAAGGTAGCTAATGAAATAAATTATCCAGTACTCATAAGACCTTCATATGTTATTGGTGGTAGAGCAATGATGGTTGTAAGGAATGATAATGACTTGAAGCAATATTTACATGAAGCTGCGTCCTTATCAACAGATTATCAAATACTAATTGATGAGTATATAGAAGGCGTAGAAGTAGAAGTTGATGCTATATCCGATGGAGAAGATATATTGATTCCTGGTATCATGGAACATATTGAGAGAACAGGAGTTCATTCAGGAGATAGTATATGTGTATATCCTCCTCAAACATTGTCAGAGAAAGTGATTGAGACTATTATCAGCTATACTAAGAAGATTGCTAAGGCATTAGAAGTTATTGGTCTTATGAATATACAATTTGTTGTTAGAAATGAAGAAGTATATATCATTGAGGTTAATCCAAGAGCATCAAGAACTGTGCCTATACTTAGTAAAGTAACCAAGATACCTATGGTTCAGATAGCTATGGAGACTATACTAGGTGATAAACTAAAAGACCTTCCTTATGGTATCAATCTACCAAAGACAACTAATCTGGTAGCAGTAAAAGCTCCAGTATTCTCCTTTGTAAAATTAAATAATGTTGATGTAGCACTAACTCCGGAAATGAAATCCACCGGTGAAGTATTGGGTATAGATTCAAATTATGAGAAAGCCCTATACAAAGCTTTTGTAGGAGCTGGATATAAGTTCTATGATGGAGGGAACATATTAGTATCCATCAATGATGAGAGCAAAGAAGAAGCGCTAATGTATATTAAAAAGCTTGTAGATTTTGGTTTCAACATTCAATCTACTGCTGGTACTAATAAGTATCTGAATAGTATGGGGATTGACAGTACTGAAATACCTGATGATGTAGATGTTGTTAGGGATAAGATGAAGAACGGTGAAATAATCATGATATTCAACATTCCAACAAAAGGTAAAGATATAAGCAGGGATGGTTTCAAACTTCGTACTTTTGCACAGCATCTTGGAATACCTTGCTTCACTTGTATTGATACTCTAAGGGAATATCTTAATGTAATGGAATTCATTAAGGAAGAAAATGATTTTGATTATGAAACAATAGATTATTATCAAACTAATTAAATAAAGTTATATATGCATAATTTAACGATTTATACAATTAAATCAATAAAATCCTTTTTTTACTGAATAAAATAGTATATAATATGTTTTGACGTATTATATACTATAATTTTGGTATTAGACAATACTCTTATTATATGAAATTATTTTTCAATTCTAGTGTGTTTGATTAGTACTAAAAATGATTGGAAAGAAAGGATTTATCAATGTATCGATATATGTGTTTAGTGGTTGTTTTAGTTTTATTATTAGTAGGATGTTCAACAAATGATAATAATCAAAATAATGATAAAGCAAAGGAAAAAGAAGAAAGTATTATAGATGATAATGAAGTCAATGATGACAAAAATGAGAATGGGACTACTGATAATCCAGATAAGAAAGAAAAAACTGTTGATGAGAAGATAGAAGAGATGATTGATGGGATGACATTGGAAGAAAAGATTGGACAAATGTTCATGATTGATGCTGATTCTCTTAATAATGCCCCTGTAACTGTTCTTGATGATTTCGGTAGAGAAGTTATTAAGAAATATAACTTGGGTGGAGTGATTTTCTTTAAGAATAACATTGATACCATTCCTCAGACAGAAAAGCTGATTAGTGATATTCAAGAAACATCCAGTATACCTCTTTTCATTTCAGTAGATGAAGAGGGAGGCATAGTATCAAGAATAGCTAAGAATCCTAATATGCATGCAACAGTACTGCCTGATAATAAAGTAATCGGAGATACTGAAAATCCTGAAAATGCATATAAAATAGGACAAATACTTGGAAGAGAAATATCATCTCTAGGTTTCAATATGGATTTTGCTCCTGTAGCAGATATCAATACCAACCCTGGCAATACAGTTATAGGTGTTAGATCTTATGGAAGCGATGAACAATTAGTTGGTGATATGGTATATAATTGTGTAAAGGGATTGCAAGATGAAAATGTCTCAGCTGTCGTTAAACATTTTCCAGGGCATGGAGATACTACTAATGATACTCACTTAGGTTCTGTAGTCACTAATCACAGTATTGAAAGACTTAGAGAGATAGAATTTGTACCTTTCAAAAAAGGTATTGAAGCTGATGTGGATGGGGTAATGATAGCACATATCAAGGCACCACAAATAGATGAAACCAATACAGAAGCCTCTTTATCTAAAAAAATAGTTACTGATATACTTAGGAATGAGTTAGGTTATGATGGTCTCGCTATTACTGATGCTCTTAATATGGGAGCTATAGTGAATGAATATGGTACAAAAGAAGCATGTATAAAAGCAGTTGAAGCAGGTGTTGATATATTACTTATGCCTGTACCTTTTGAAGAAGGTTATAGTGGAGTATTGGAATCTGTTATAACTAAGGTTATCTCAGAAGAGCGAATAGATGAATCTGTCAGAAGGATATTGAAAGTTAAATTCAAGAGAGATCTATTTAATAAGGATAATACTAAGAATGCTGAAGAAATTCTTGGGAGTAAAGAGAATCTGGATTTATTGGAGAGCATAAAAAAGTAATTATTTAGTACTCAGGTAAAATTTAATTTATTATTATATAATAAATTATGATATAATTTAAAAAAGACTTAGATAAGTTGAATAAAAGAATAAAGAAATGAGGTAATTTAAGTGTACAAAATTGTAAAGAAGAAAACCATCAATAGTCAAGTTGAATTAATGGTTGTTGAAGCACCTTTTACTGCTAGAAAATGTGAGCCAGGACAATTCATAATTCTTAGAGTAAATGAAGATGGAGAAAGAATTCCACTAACTATTGCTGATTATGACAGAGAAGCAGGAACAGTAACAATTATATACCAAGTTGTAGGGTATTCAACTAAATTACTTAGTAAGAAGCAAGAAGGAGATTATATTAATGACTTTGTAGGACCTCTAGGTCAAGCTACAGAATTAAAAAAACATAAAAGAGTATTGGGAATAGGCGGAGGTGTTGGAGCTGCCCCACTTTATCCTCAAATAAAGAAATTAAAATCAATGGGCGTCAGTGTTGACGTTATTATTGGTGGACGTAGTGAAGAGTACATAATTCTTGAAGACGAGTTCAAAGAAATATGTGATAACATATATTTTGCTACTAATGATGGAACTAAAGGTACAAAAGGATTTGTAACTGATGTTCTAAATGATTTATTGGAAAAGGGAAATAAATATGATGAGGTCATTGCTATAGGACCATTGATTATGATGAAAGCGGTTGTTTCAGTTACTAAACCTCTTAATATACCAACTGGTGTATCTCTTAACCCAATTATGATAGATGGAACTGGTATGTGTGGAGGATGTCGTGTTACTGTAGGTGGCGAAACAAAATTTGCATGTGTTGATGGACCGGATTTTGATGGATTCTTAGTTGATTTTGACGAATGTATGAGAAGACAAAGCTATTATAAAGAAGAAGAAGACCATGTATGTAAGTTGGATGGTATCAAAAACAAAAAGTAGGAGGGGAAAAAGAATGCCTAACATGAGTAAAGAAAAGGTAAAAATGAAGGAGCAGGATCCTTTATTAAGAATAAAGAATTTTGATGAAGTTACTTGTGGCTATACTTTGGAAGAAGCTATGGAAGAAGCTGGCAGATGTTTACAGTGTAAGACTAGACCATGTGTTGGGGGATGTCCAGTAAGTGTTCCGATTCCAGAATTCATAAAAGAAGTTAGTGAAGGTAATATAGAAGAGGCATATAATATTATTGCTACAGAGAATAGATTACCAGCTATTTGTGGAAGAGTCTGTCCTCAAGAGTCACAATGTGAAGGTAAATGTGTAAGAGGACGTAAAGGTGAGCCAGTAGCTATTGGTAGACTTGAACGTTTTGTTGCAGATTATTATATGGAGAACATTAAAAAAGACGTTGAAAAACCTGAGTCAAACAATAAAAAGGTTGCAGTTGTTGGTGGTGGTCCAGCTAGCCTTACATGTGCAGCTGATTTGGCTAAAAAAGGATATGAAGTAACTATGTACGAAGCTCTTCATCAACTTGGTGGGGTTCTAATGTATGGTATACCTGAATTCCGTTTACCAAAAGGGCTAGTACAGACAGAATTGAAGAGTGTTACTGACCTAGGTGTAAAAGTTGAAAAGAATGTTATAGTTGGAAAATCAATAACTATAGATGAATTATTTGAAGAAGAAGGGTTCCAAGCTGTATTTGTAGGTAGTGGTGCTGGACTTCCTAGATTCATGAATATTGATGGAGAAAATCTTAATGGAGTTTACTCAGCTAATGAGTTCTTGACTAGAGTCAACCTTATGAAAGCTTATGATTTCCCTAATAGCCCAACACCTGTAAGAATAGGTGAAAAAGTTGCGGTTATCGGCGGTGGTAATGTTGCTATGGATGCAGCAAGAACAGCTAAGAGATTAGGAGCAAAAGAAGTTAAGATTGTATATAGAAGAAGTAAAGAAGAGTTACCTGCAAGAGTAGAAGAAGTACATCATGCAGAAGAAGAACAAATCATATTTGATCTTCTAAAAAATCCAGTTGAAATTATTGGTGAAGATGGCCATGTTACTGGTATGAAGTGTATCAAGATGGAACTTGGTGAACCAGACGAAAGTGGCAGAAGAAGACCACAACCTATAGAAGGCAGCGAAGAAGTAATGGATGTTGATATAGTTGTAGTAGCTATCGGTCAAACACCTAATCCACTTCTTAGAGATACAACTGATGGACTTGATGTTAATAAAAGAGGTTGTATCGTAGTTAATGAAGATACTATGGAAACTACTCTAGAGAATGTATATGCTGGTGGAGATGCTGTTACAGGAGCTGCAACAGTTATACTTGCTATGGGAGCAGGAAAGAAAGCAGCGAAAGCCATTGATGAAAAATTAAGCAAGTAATTAATTATTATAAGATGTATAATACCAAAATAAAAAGACATATTAAGATGATAATGTAATCTTATATGTCTTTTTTTATTTTGGTTAAATAATAAATGTTATCAGTTGATAACTACTTGAAACCCTGTATATTTAAAATAATTTAGGAGAATAATAAGTCTATCATTAAAATTAAACAGCTCATGTTTTATAAGAAAGGTGATAAATATGGGAGTGATATTTGCAATTATTGCTGGGGCACTAATGAGTGTTCAAGGTGTTTTTAATACAAGAGTTACTGAAAGTTCATCTATTTGGGTGACAAATTCATTTGTTCAGATAACAGGCTTTCTTATCTGTATAGGAGCATGGCTTTTTACTGGAAGAGATAGTTTTGCTAATTTATTAAAGGTAGATAGTAAATGGTATCTTACAGGTGGTATATTAGGTGCATTCATTATATTTACTGTTGTTAAGGGTATGTCAGCGTTAGGTCCTGCTTATGCAGTAATGTTAATTTTGATTGCTCAATTAATTATCGCCTATTTAATAGAAGTGTTTGGTTTATTTGGTACTGAACAAGCCCCCTTTGTTTGGAAAAAAGTTATTGCTGTAGTTATTATGATTGGTGGTATTATATTATTCAAATGGGATTAAACTCATTTGGATTTTTTTCAGATTATCGTTAACTCATAGTTTAACACCATATTTTGATATCATAAGTTCACTTTTCTATACTTATTGAGTTTATATTAGTGATAATATATAATCTGTGGAGTGTACAATAACATATAATTGATTTACAATATAATTAAACAAAGAATAAGGGGTTGAACTAAAATGAATTATGATATTGAAAGAAAAAAAGAATTAGATGATAAGTTAAGACAATGTGTAGAAAATATGAGTGAGGCTAATCGCTATAAGAAGCTTATTAAATCAACCGGGGAAGATTGTAATAAGCTGACTGATAAGTGGCATCAATTGAAAGAAGAACTTAGAAAAGAAGAACAAGATGTTGAAAAACTTACAAAAGTTACTTTTACGAATTTCTTACATACTATAATTAATGATAAAGCTGAAAAGTTGGACAAAGAAAAACAAGAGGCAATAACTGCTAAGTTAAAATGTGATAGTGTACTAACTCAGTTAGAAGATTGTAAAACATCACTAGAAAAACTTAATATAAAATATAGTAAGCTTAGTCAAGCAGAAGAAGAATATAAGATGCTCTTGAATCAGAAAAGGGATTTTATACTTACATATATGCCAGATAAATGGAATGAAATTGAAAGCTTGATGGAAGAGGATAGAGAAATAAGTAATCAGCTAAAAGAAATTGATGAAGCAATTAATGCTGGTGAAAATACCATGTCATGTATTGATAATGCACGAGAAGCCCTTCAGTCAGCTAAGAACTGGGGAACTTTAGATATGTTTGGTGGAGGATTACTATCTACTATGGCAAAAAGAGAAAACATGTCAGAAGCACAAGACTATATTTCTGATATGCAAAAGTGGATAAGGTCTTTTGCTAGAGAACTGAGTGATGTAGATGATTACATTAATACAGAATTGGATATAGGTGATTTCTTAGGCTTTGCAGATTATTTCTTTGATGGTTTTTTTGTGGATTGGGCTGTTCAGTCAAAGATAAATAATGCTATAGAAAAGGTTGAGGACACAAAATATGAAGTTAACAGCATTCTAAGAAGATTAGAAACAGAGAGTAATCAGCTTAATAATAGAAAGAGTTCTATCAGTAACCAAATTGAAACCATAATAGAAGAAGCATAAAATTCATATGTAAAATCTTTACTATTATTTTTTTAGTGATATAATTAGTATAGTACTTACAATAGAAGGGGGATACAAATGAAGAAAAAAAGATTACTTGTCTTAGGTGCTGCAATTGGTGGAGGAGCTTATTATGCTTATAAGAAAATCCAAAAGATGACTGATGCTTTCAGCAAAGTTGTTATGTTCAATAGTGAAGACATAAAATACGAACAAGACCAAGAGATTGAAGATGCTGCAGTTGTTTTTGGTAATCTTGATATTGACTTGACAGATATTGAGATTGAAGATGGAGCAACAATAAAGGTATTAGCGTTATTCAGTAATTTGACAATCAAAGTTCCACAAGAATGGAAAATTGTTGCTGAGGGAAATAATAAAGCTAGTAATATAGAAATTGATACTTCAGAAGAAGATGAAGAAAACAAGGATATTACTCTTAATATTGAGTATGACGTACATTTCTCTAATATTAATATAAGTAACGAGTAAATATACTAGGGTTGTAGAATGTATTCTACAACCCATTATATTATCAAATATCTTTTATTTCTTCTAACCAAATCTTGGATACTGCATCACTTGGCATTCTAAGGTCTCCTCTTGGAGAAAGACAGATTGAACCTACTTTTGGACCATCTGGCATACATGAACGCTTGAATTGATGCATGAAGAATCTTCTGTAAAAAGTATTAATCCATTTCTTGATAGTTTCAGGTGTATACTGATTATCAAAAGCTTGTAATGCAAGTCTATATATCTTTTTAGGTGAAAAACCAAATCTTAACATATTATATAGGAAGAAATCGTGCAATTCATATGGACCAACAACTTCCTCAGTTTTCTGTTTTATCTTTCCGGTTTCCTTGTCAGGTGGAAGAAGTTCTGGACTAACAGGAGTATCAAGTATATCCAATAGTACAGCCTTGGCATCTTTTCCTACTTTATATTCAGTGATCCATCTCACTAGATATCTTACTAGAGTTTTAGGGATGGTTGTGTTAACAGAGTACATAGCCATATGGTCCCCGTTATAGGTAGCCCAACCAAGAGCCATTTCAGATAAATCACCAGTACCGATGACTATACCATTATACTTATTGGATAAATCCATCAATATCTGTGTTCTTTCTCTGGCTTGTACATTTTCATAAGTTGTACTATGGTCATTAGGGTCGTGACCTATATCCTCAAAGTGGACTAGGCAAGCATTTTTAATTGAGATCTCTTTGATTGTTACCCCGAGATGGTTCATTAAGGATATAGCATTATTGTATGTTCTATCTGTAGTTCCAAAACCAGGCATAGTTACACCAATGATATTTTTTCTGTCTTTACCAAGTAGGTCGTATGTCATGGCACACACAAGTAGTGCAAGAGTGGAATCTAAACCACCAGAAATACCAACAATGACTTTTTCACAGCCGATATGAGTGATTCTCTTTGCAAGTCCTAATGTTTGGATAGAGAATATCTCTTGGCATCTCTTGCTTCTTTTATCTTGATTGTTTGGTACGAAAGGACTTGGGTCAATGAATCTATTTATAGTATCGTGATCCTTAAGTGGTAGATCAAAAGGGATAACCATATATTTTGAATCAAAACGACTGGTTAGATGATTAGAATAACTTGTCATCTTGATTCTATCAGCCATTAATTTATCAATATCAATATCTGAATATATTATTGTTGACTCTAACATGAATCTTTTGTTTTCTTCTAATTTTGTACCATTTTCATATATAAGGCAGTGTCCACCAAAAACAACATCAGTAGTGGATTCACCAAATCCTGATGAAGAATATACATAGGAAGTAATAGTTTTTGCTGATTGAGATGATATCAAAGCTTTTCTATATGAACTTTTACCTACTAAGTCATTACTTGCTGATGGATTAAGAATGATGGTTGCCCCATTGATAGCATGTATTGTACTGGGTGGTAGAGGTGACCATAGATCTTCGCATATCTCGATACCAACACATAGGTCCTCATATTCACTATGTCTAAATAATATAGATGAACCGAATGGGATTTCTTCTGAGTCAATTACTATGGTATCATTGATTATAGTTTCAGAAGATGAAAACCAGCGCTGCTCATAGAATTCGTTATAGTTGGGTATATATGTCTTAGGTACCACACCTAATATATTTCCATTACAGATAACTGCAGCACAGTTGTATATTGCGTTTTTATATTTAATAGGAACACCAACAACAAATAGTATGTCCTTACCTAGAGAGTACTTTTTAAGTATAACCAATTTTTCCATACTGCTTCTGAGTAAAGGTTCCTGGAAAAAAAGATCAGCACATGTATAACCTGTAATACATAATTCAGGGAAAACCAGTATTGATACGTCTTTATCAATTGCATCGTCTATTAATTTCATTATTTCATCTGTGTTAAAATCTACGTCAGCAACCTTGATTACAGGTGAAGCAGAAGCGACTCTAACAAATCCGTCATTTATCATGTTATTCACTCCATTTACTATTAAGTTATTTATCTTTTGTTTATTAAAAACTCATTTATCGTATTTATTATACCACACTTAACCTATGCTATTACATATTTAATTATTATATTTGTGTTAAATGCATTGTAAAATGGACAGATTTTATGTACAATGAGTAGTAGAGTTAAGAAATAATTGCTCTGGTTTGCATATTGAATTTAATTAAGTTATAAATTATAATATTATTGTTAAATTCAGTGTATATAGGTTAGACTTTAGAAAAATAAATCATAAACAGGAGGAAGATATATGTTCCAAGTCAAAATGGGGAAACAAAAACATATTGCATTAGTTGCTCATGATAATAGAAAAAAAGATTTGATCGAATGGGTGTCCAAGAATAGGGAGATATTATCAAAGCATTTTTTGTATGCAACTGGAACAACAGGTAGTATAATAGCTAAAGAAACCAATTTGCCTGTAAGAAGATATAAAAGTGGTCCATTAGGTGGTGACCAACAGATAGGAGCTAGAATAATAGAAGATGATATTGATTTTCTTGTATTCTTCTGGGATCCGCTAGAAGCTCAGCCACATGACCCTGATGTAAAAGCATTACTTAGGATTGCTGTATTATATGATATACCAGTGGCATCCAATGTGGCTACAGCAGATTTTGTATTCAGTTCACCTCTTATGGACAAACATTACAACAGATATATTATTGATTATGGAACAAGAATCAAAAGAAAATATTAAATAGAATATTTTAGAGGGGATTCATAATTATATTTACTCTATACTTGTAATTTACTAAAACTTTACTAGTTTATGGATGGAGAGAAATGATTATGAAGAACAAATGGTATTATGGTGCTTTTATATTATTGGTGATAGTAGTTGGTATAATCTATGTTAGTTCAGAAAACAGTGTATCAATAGAAGTTGACAAAGATACAAAAGATAATGTAGAATATAATGCTGGTGCAGAAGATAATAATGAGGAATATAATACTGATGATGAAGATAATAACAAAGAGGATAATGCAGAGGAATTAGAAAAGACCATTTATGTACATATTTGTGGTGAAGTAGTGAATGAAGGAGTCTATAATGTCAAAGAGGATTCAAGAGTTTACGAAGTGTTAGAACTTGCTGGTGGTTTAACTGAAGAAGCCGCTACAGATTATGTTAATTTAGCACGACAAGTAAAAGATGGTGAAAAAATAATTTTTCCAAGCAAAGAACAGATGGAGACTGGCGAATTCTGTATTGATGATGCAGAAGAAAAACTAGTCAATATCAATACTGCTTCAATTGAAAAGTTGACAACACTTTCTGGAATAGGTGAATCACGTGCTAAGCTCATCATAGATTATAGAGAAGAACACGGAGATTTTGAGACAATTGAAGACATAATGAAAGTAAGTGGAATAAAAGAAGGGGCTTTTAATAAGATAAAAGATTCAATTATTGTAAAGTGAGGTGTCTACTATGTCTAAAAGGATATTAGTGGTGGACGATGAAAAATTAATAGTTAAGGGCATAAAATTTAGTCTTGAGCAGGATGACATGATAGTTGATGTTGCTTATGATGGGCAGGAAGCTTTTGATTTAGCTAAAACAAATGTATATGACCTAGTGATATTAGATGTTATGTTGCCTAAGATAGATGGGTTATCAGTATGTAGGCAGATAAGAGAGTTTTCTAATATGCCTATTATTATGCTTACTGCTAAGGGCGAGGATATGGACAAGATTCTAGGACTAGAATATGGTGCAGATGATTACATGACAAAACCATTTAATATTCTTGAATTAAAGGCTAGAATGAAAGCAGTTCTCAGAAGGATAAAAACTGAATATAACGGTGATTCTGAAGCTGTAATCAACTCTGGTGAGTTAAAGATTGATTGCGAAAGCAGAAGAGTATTCATTAACAACCAAGAAGTTAATTTGACAGCTAAGGAATTTGATTTACTTGAACTATTTAGTAAGCACCCGAATAAAGTATATAGTAGAGAGAATCTACTCAATATTGTTTGGGGCTATGATTACCCTGGTGATGTAAGAACGGTGGACGTGCATGTAAGACGACTTAGAGAAAAAGTAGAGCCAAATCCAAGCGAGCCAAAGTTCATTCATACTAAGTGGGGTGTTGGTTATTATTATCAAAACAAGAAAAATATTTAATAGTATAAGGGCCAAGATATTTATTTCTTATGCAGTTGTAAGTATTATACCACTTATTTTATTAACAAACATATTGCTTAACTCTTTGGAAAGTTATTATGTAAAAGAAAAATCAAGATCTATGTTTAGACAAGCCAATATAATATCAACTAATCTCATGGTTAGAGGATTTATCAACGATAGTTCAGGTATCAAAGATTACGTAAGTATTATTGGCGGACAAGATTTTGAGAGAATAGTCATATTGGATGTCAAAAGTAACGTTAAATTTGATTCCAATGGTATTGATACGGGTAAGTCATATGCTAAACAAGAAGTAATAGATGCTCTAGGAGGTCAAAGCAGTTCAGTATTCAAAAAAAGCATGAACCTTGCTAAGGTAGTAACTCCTATCAAAGATGAAAAGAAGGATGAAGTACACGGTGCTATCATACTTACCAATTCCTATGATGATATTAACAATTCTATCAGCAGTTTGAAAAGTATTTCGTACCTGATAATATTAGCGTTGTTGATTTTGATTCTAACTCTTAGTTATAATTTCTCAGGGCTCATAACGAAACCTTTCAAGAAACTATTGGTAAGTATTAATAAGATTACCGACGGAAATGTTGATGAAAAGATTGATATCAAAGGTAATAATGAGATTGAAGAAATAGGGACAGCATTTAATCATATGACTGAAAAGTTACAACAGGTTGATGAGAGCAGAAGGCAGTTTGTTGCTAACGTATCACATGAATTAAAGACACCCCTAAGTTCAGTAAAAGTATTGGCTGAATCCTTATTGATGCAGCCAGATGCACCAAAAGAATTGTATAAAGAATTTTTCGAGGATATTAGTAAGGAAATAGAAAGAGAAACTACTATAATTAACGACCTGCTAACTATGGTTACATTGGATAAAAATGAAAATGAGTTGAATATTAGTGAAACCAACATTAACTTGTTGATTGAATCTATACTAAAAAGACTAAAGCCTTTAGCAGATATAAAAGGTGTAGAAATGGTTTTTGAAAGCTATAGAGAAGTTATTGCAGAAGTTGATAAAACCAAGATTTCATTGGCATTAACTAACTTGATTGAAAATGGAATAAAATACAACAAAGAATATGGAACTATAAAAGTCACACTTAATTCTGATTATCAAAACGCACAAATATTTGTTATTGATACGGGGATAGGTATACCTAAAGAAAGTATAAATAAAGTTTTTCAGAGATTTTATAGAGTTGATAAAACACGTTCGAGGGAAACAGGGGGTACTGGGCTTGGATTATCTATTACGCACCAAGCTATACTTATGCATCAAGGATTTATAAGATGTAGTAGTGAACTAGGAAGTGGAACGACTTTTGAAGTCAGTCTACCACTAAAGAGGCCAATACATGATAATATATAAATCTAAGGGCTTATTTCGTTGGAGGTGTTATGAAGTGGGGAAAATATTGCGAATTAGTTTGTTGTATGTTTTTCTACTATTAGCGTTAACAGGCTGTGGCAATAAGCAAAAAGCTAATGTTGAGGAACAGCCAAGTGAGAAAAGTGTTAAAATATTTTTATCAAACAAAGAAAAAAATTCATGGATAAATAAAGATGTAAATATCTCAAGTGTAAATAATGAGGATATTGTTACAGAGATATTTGAAATATTGCAAACTGGTATAGAAGATGAGCCAGATACAATAACTACTGTACCTTCTTCTATAAGATTATTAGAAGTAAAATTAGAAGAATCGAATCTAATATTGAATGTTTCAGAAGAGTACTATAAATTAGATACTGTAGAAGAAAACTTATGTCGTGTTTCTTTAATATCGTCTCTTACAGAATTGGATTTTGTTGACAAAGTAGAGATATATGTTGAAGGAGTGCCTCTAAAAGGACCAGATGGTAAAGCTCTAGGACCTATTGGTAAGGACCAATTGGTTTTTGATGACCCAGAGAATGAAAGTAAAACTTTGAAGAAAGTTCTATTATATTTTTCTGATAAAGAAGGTCTTGGATTAGTTCCAGAAGAGGTACAAGTAGAAGTTAATCCTAATGAACCATTAGAGAAAACAGTTCTTAACCTTTTGATAAATGGTCCATTAAATGATACAGAAGTAAGAACTATACCTGCAGAGACTAAAGTAATTAGTACTTCTATAAGTGAAGGTGTATGCTATGTAGATTTCAGCAAAGAATTTAAAACAAAACATACAGGCGGATCAACAGGAGAGTTACTTACTATCTATTCAATAGTAAATACATTAACAGAGCTTCCTGATATTAATAAGGTTCAATTCTTAATTGAAGGTGAAAAAGAGGAACTCTTCAAGGGACATTTACAATTTAATATATTATTTGAAAGAAATTTGGATTTAGTATTAGACAATAAAAAGAAATAATAAATTTTCCACTTCTTGAATCATACAGAGGAGTGGAAAATATTTTTGCGTTTTTAGTGGTGCTATGAGAGGGCTTTGGGGAGATATTAGTTATATGAAAAGGCCTGCTGTTTTTATTTGTATTTTTTATCTTATAGGAGTACTGACAGGGTACTATATAAAAGATTTATTATTAATTATATTATTATTTGGTATTACAATCATATTATCTATCATTCTATATAAAACATATTCATGGAAAGGTGTATTCATTTTTCCGTTGATATGCTTTTTTGCGTACATAAATATATGTAATCATATAGAATCAAATAACAACCCATTGGATAAGATGTTTGATGATACAGTGTCATGTACTGCACAAGGATATATAGATAATATCATCAGCAAGGAAGATAAGACTCAACTAATTATTAGTACCAATAAAATCATTATAGATGATAAGACTTATACAGATAAAGTCAAGATCAAGGTTTATGGTACAGATATTAATAATATAGATATAGGCTCCTTTATTAATATAAGTGGAAAGTTAAGTAAACTGACTAGACCCACCAATCAGGGACAATTTGACGAAGAAAAATATTATAGGATAAGAGGAATAAAATATAAATTATATTTGAAAGAGTATAAAATAATAGATAATGAAAAAATGAACATTTTATCTACAATCAAGTATTCTATGAATAAGAAGTTATCTTTTATTAGAAATAAATGGGTCAAGGTGTATGACAGTATTCTACCAGAAAATCAAGCAAACCTAATGAAAGCCATGATATTAGGAGAAAAAACTTATTTATCTATTGATACCAAGAAAAAGTATTCAGAATCTGGTATTTCTCATGTTTTAGCTATATCAGGTTTGCATATAGCAATTCTTGGATATGGTTTCTTTAGTTTGATATGTTTGTTGATATCTAAAAAGAAGAGTGTAATAATCACTATATGCTTCTTGGTATTCTACTTAATCTTAACTGGAGCCAGTGTTTCCACAGTTAGAGCTGTAGTCATGCTTTCAATAATATTATTAGCATACTTTTTTGGTAGGACATATGATATATACTCATCTATCTGTATTGCTACAGTAATGATACTTATGATTAATCCTTATAACTTGTGGGATACAGGGTTCTTATTATCTTTCTCAGCGGTTATAGGTATAATAGCAATAACGCCAGCACTTAATGAATTATATAATAAAAAGGGGAATAAGATATTAGCAACCTTTAATGTTAGTTTAGCGGCTACACTTGGTACTATGCCTGTTATGCTTCTAACATTTTATGAATTGCATATATATTCTGTGTTGGTTAACATCTTGGTAGTACCTCTTATGACAATAGTTGTCTTGTTTGGATTTATTGGACTTGTTGTTGGTTCTCTATCCATCTATTTTGGTAAATTAATCTCTGGAATCATATTTTATATACTTAACTTTTACGATTTGTGCTGTGAATTTGCAGGAAGTCTTCCATTTAGTACTATCACAATTGGAAAGCCCCAGCTTATTAATCTTATCTTGTTCATTATAATATTGATACTCATATCAATGTTAGCTGCTGAAAAAGTAAATAAACAATCAGTGAAAAAGCATATCACAATAGCTGCTTGTCTATTGGTGATATTGAATTTCGTGTTTTATATTAGTCCTAAACCTCTTAAAATAGTACATTTGGACATAGGGCAAGGAGATAGTGCAGTTGTAATATCACCTGCTAGGAAAGTGTATGTTATTGATGGAGGAGGAAATCTCAAGAAGAAAACAACAGATAGAGATACAGGTTATTATATCGTAAGACCCTATCTGAAATATAACGGTATCAGCAAAATTGACTGTCTTATAATGACTCATAGTGATAGAGATCATGTTGGAGGCTTGATTGAATTAATAGATTATTTTAAGATAGATAATATTGTATTGCCCTATGCTTATAAAAACAAAGAGGAAGAAGATATTCTGCTAAAAGAGCTGATTGATAGAGCTACTAAGAAAAATATAAATATGGTATACCTGAATGAGAAAAATGTAATAAGGGACAAATATATTTTATTTGAAACCATATATCCTCTTAGAGACACAACCCAGTTTCATAACAATAACGCTTATTCATTGGTATTAAAGCTAAAATATAAAGCTTATGACGAAATTTTAACTGGTGATATAGAGAAACAAGAAGAAGAAAAAATCAACAATAAATATACAGATTATTTAAACAGTGATATAATTAAAGTACCCCATCATGGCTCTAACAGTTCATCTACAAAAGAATTCATTGAATATGTTATGCCAAGATTAGCTGTAATTAGTTCTGGGAGGAACAATAGATTTGGACATCCTCATAAGGAAGTACTAGAGCGATATATGGACTATGATATACCCATTTTCAATACATCAAAAGATGGAGCTATTACCATTAAAACAGATGGGCATAATATGGGTATCAGTACATATTACAGTAAGAAACAGATTTTTTTGGGAATAAAATAAGTTTAGGAGCAAAAGATGAAAGGTTTAAAAAAACAACTACAAAACAATGAATATAACAATGTATATCTATTTTATGGAGAAGAAAAATATCTGTTGGATATGTATCTAAAGAAATTGATTGATGGGTTATTGGTTGATACTGACCCTACTATGAATTACGATTATTTTGATAAAAGTAATATGAGTGTTGATAAGTTATTTGATGCAATTGAGACTTTGCCTTTTTTTGCGGAGCGCAGAGTTATTGTTGTCAGCTATGCTAAATTATTTAAAGGAAAGAATAATAATTCTAATACCATTGCTGATAGGATTACAGATATACCAGAATCAACAACTGTAATCTTTTTGGAAGAGGAAATAGATAAAAGAAGCAAGTTATATAAATTAATAAATAAAAACGGCTATGTGGCGAGTTTTACTAAGATGTCTGAAAATGATTTGGTAAAATGGGTTGGACAGAAGTTACATGGTTCAGGTAAAAAAATTGAGAAAAGTGTAGCTTTACATTTTCTTAAGACAGTTGGAACTGATATGGCTAGTATCAATAATGAATTAGAAAAAGTTGTTATGTACTGTAAAGATAAGGATGTAGTCACAAAGGAAGTCATTGATGAAATATGTACGAGGAGTATAGAGAACAAGATTTTTGAATTGGTAAGTGCTATGGGGCAGAATAGAAGGGAAAGAGCAGTGTTATTGTATCATGATATGATAATTGCGAAAGAGCCTCCGGGGAGAATATTGTTTATGCTGATACGTCAATTCAGATTAATTCTACAAAGTAAGTTGTTGCAGGAAAAAGGATTGAGTGAGAGGGATATAGGGAGTAGGATTAAGCTTGCTCCGTTTATTGTAAGAGAATGTTTGAGACAGGGTAGAAATTTGACTGTAGATAATTTGAAAGAAGCTTTGAAGGATTGTTTGGAGACGGATAGTAATATTAAGATAGGTAAGATTGATGCTAGGATAGGTGTGGAAGTTATTATAATGAAGTATAGCTGATTGGGCTATTAATTTTATGGGATTGTAGTGAGTTGAGTGCAAGACGTCCGCAGATGGGATTGATGGGTACAATAAAGTAGTTCGGGTTAAAGGAGCCTAAGAAAAGCTAAGGTTCGTTCCAGAGGTGTTTCCTAAAGCTTACAAACTCCCTACGGTCAGACAAGTAAGCTTTTTAACGGAAACACCTCTTCCACTCACCAAGCTTTTCTAAGGCTCCTTTAAAAGTCACAACTTTATTGTACCCATCATCCCGTCTGCTGGGCTGTTACGTCGAGTGAACCATGGACGGTGAACGCCTTTCCTTTAATCAGGACGATTAACGGAAAGGAAAAGTAACACCTATAATGCCTTACCAGAAGCCACGAGCCTTGAGTAAAGATTAAAGATACAATATTTACGGTAGTATTTAACATAAAAAATAAGAATAAAAAAACACAATAAAAAAGCCGTACGCTTGTACGGCTCTTAATTATGCGTTATTTACGGCTTTTGTTAAACGAGAAACTTTTCTTGCAGCAGTCTTTTTGTGATAAATACCTTTTACTTTAGCTCTATCAATATAAGAAATTGCTACTAATAATTGTTTTTCAGCAGTTGTTTTATCTCCGGATTCAACAGCAGCTAAAACTTTTTTAGTTTCTGTTTTTACTCTTGATTTAATTGCTTTGTTTCTAGCAGTTTTTGTTTCTGTTACCTTAATTCTTTTTTTCGCTGATTTAATATTTGCCAATGAAATAACCTCCGATATTTTTTATAAATATTTTTGTTTCGCAGTGGGAATTAGGAAACTAAACATTTATTTCTAGACCATTATTCGTGGTCTTAAGTCTTTTTTGGACTTCAAATAAATATCGCACATAAACATACGCTCTAATTTTAATATATAATGCAAAATAAGTCAATGAATATATATAAAATAATTGGAAAAAATATTTCCTAAACAGGGTGCAATAATTTTTAAGAAGGGAATTAATTTGGATGGATAATAATAGTCAAGAGAAATTAGAACAAGTTGAACAGAAATATAACGTTAGAACTGACTTAGCCATTGAAGCTAGAGAAATGGTTGGGGAAGAAGATATTGAGATAAAGGGGGTTGAAGTAATAGTAGATAACATAAGAGATATTGAGTTATCTATAACGAAGGTAAATATTCTTGATGAACATGGTTCAAAAGCGCTTAATAAACCTATAGGCAGTTATGTAACTATGGAATGTGATTTAATGAAGCAGAATGCGCCAGAAGCTCATGAGGAAATAGTAAGAGAGTTGGCAAAACAATTAGGTGAGTTGGCAAAAGTTGATAAAGATATGACAGTGCTAGTTGTAGGGCTTGGGAATAGGGATGTGACACCGGACTCGTTAGGACCTAGAGCGGTTTCTAATGTTTTGGTTACAAGGCATCTTTTTCAAGAGTTTGGTGAACCTGAGGGTGAAGATGGTTTCAATAAGGTTAGTGCAATCATACCGGGTGTTATGGGGCAAACAGGTATGGAGACTTTTGAGATTATTCAGGGGATTGTTGATAAGATAAAGCCTAGTTTAGTTATTGCTATTGATGCTTTGGCTTCGAGACGAACTACGAGGGTTAATTCTACTATTCAGATTGCGGATACGGGAGTTCATCCAGGTTCTGGTGTGGGTAATAGACGTCAGGGACTTACGGAGGAGTCATTAGGAGTTCCAGTAATAGCTATTGGTGTTCCTACGGTAGTAGATGCGGCGACTATAGTTAATGATACAATGGAAGAATTGTTGATAGAGATGAAAAAGCAGGCAAAGGAAAATGCTGAAGTAGCGGATATGATTAATAGTTTTAATGAACAAGAGAAGTATCAGTTAATAAAAGAGGTTCTTTATCCTTATATTGGTAATTTGTTTGTTACTCCAAAAGAGATTGATGCGGTTATTAAAAGATTGAGTAATATAATAGCTTCTTCGTTGAATATAATGTTGCAGCCTAATCTTGAGTTTGATGAGATTACTAAGTTTTTATCGTAGGGTAATTTATATATTCGGTTGTAAAGAAGTAACTTTGTGTGAAAAAGTTTATAAAATTAATAAATGTGTGCATATTAGTCAGTGTAAAGTGTTACAATCACTTGCCTTACCCTGAGAAGCGGTCGGTCTGCGTGATTGTAACACTTTACACTTCTTCATTTGGATATTATAGTTGGGTTAAATATATCATAAGTAGATGAATATGTCATAAGAGTTCATTTTATTATTCATATTAGTTTTTGTAATAAATCTCCTTGTCCAAAAATATATTTTTATAAGATGTTAATTTAATGAGGACATGTTGAATATGAGTAGGGCAATTGTTTATTGTCTACTGTGAGGATAAGGGTGATTAGATGAATAAAGCGTATTTACTTAAGAAAAATAGGAAAGCTTCACTTGTTTATATGGCAGTTTTGATAGTGTTGTCTATTATAATTATTGTAAAATTATTTGGGCTATATTTTACTAATGAGATTATAAGTTTTAAGAATCTTGTTTTTTCGGATATTGATTCGTCTTTTTTTACTAATATAATTCATTCGGTCAATCCTTCGGTTGAGTATTATTTAGAGAGCAATAATAAGACTAGGCTGGATATAAGTAATTATAATAAGATAGAGGCATTGTATGGTTATAATATACCTCTTATTTCATTTATAATGAACGATAATGATTATTCTTATTGTACTGCTTCAGAAAACTATCCTAAGATTAATCAGACGGATAAATCTTTTGAGAATGATTTGGAACATTATGAGCATGATGAGAGTTTCTTTTCTTCTCATACGTTGGAACAGCAGATTCCAGTGGCTAATATTACTAATTATACTATGGAACAGCTTAATAATTTTTCGTTTTTGAAGTCTAATTTGTATACTTTTGATCCTAGTATCAATCCCACACAAGATAAATTTCCTATTGATAAATTTTTGAGTAAGGATATGTCCATAGATATGAGTGGGGATGGACCGAAAGTATTGATATATCATACTCATTCACAAGAAAGTTTTGTAGATAGTGTGAAAGGTAAGAAAGACGATACTGTGGTAGGGGTAGGAGATGAATTAGCTCGTATACTTGAAGAGAAGTATAATATTAAGGTTCTTCATCATAGGAAAGAGTATGATATCATTAATGGTAAGATTGATAGGGATGAGGCTTATCAGAGGATAGAAGCGCCATTGAAAGATTTGATTAAGAAGAATCCTTCCATAGAGGTCATGATAGATATTCATAGGGATGGAGTTAGAGGTAATGTAAGGTTAGTGAATGATATTAATGGTAAACAAACAGCTAAGATTATGTTTTTTAATGGATTGGCACTATATCCTGTAATGCCTAACAAGTATGTTGTTGATAATATGGCATTCAGTTTTCAGATGCAGTTGAAAGCTAATGAGTTATATCCTAATTTCACTAGAAAAATATATCTTAGAGGGTATAGATATAATCTGCACCTAAAACCAAAATCTCTGTTGGTTGAAGTTGGTGCTCAGACAAATACGGTCAGCGAAGCAATGAATGCTATGGAGCCTCTGGCGAAAATTTTATATGAGGTTATTAAATAATAGAGGTGTAAAAGTTGAAATAATTATTAAAAAAATATATTTTGTTGCTAAATTATATATATATATGCTATAATAACCAACAGAAAATGGGCTAAGGAGGATGTTGGTCTGTGGCAGAATTTAAACAGGATAATATAAGAAATTTTTGTATAATTGCACATATCGATCATGGTAAGTCGACATTAGCAGATAGGATCATTCAGTTAACAGGATTATTGACTGCTAGAGAAATGCAGGCTCAAGTTTTAGATAATATGGATCTAGAACGTGAGAGAGGTATAACAATAAAAGCTCAGGCAGTTAGATTAATATATAAAGCCAAAGATGGTGAAGAATATATATTTAACCTTATTGATACACCTGGACATGTGGATTTTAACTATGAAGTATCTAGAAGTTTAGCGGCATGTGAAGGAGCTGTTCTTGTAGTAGATGCGGCACAAGGAATAGAAGCTCAGACATTAGCTAATGTATATCTAGCACTTGAACATGACCTGGAGATAGTTACAGTAATAAATAAGATTGATTTACCAAGTGCTGAACCTGATAGGGTAAAAGCAGAGGTAGAGGATGTTATTGGATTAGATGCTGAGGATGCACCACTCATATCTGCAAAAGAAGGTATTAACATAGAGGAAGTACTTGAGAAAATAGTATCAGATATACCAGCACCAGTAGGAGATGTGAATGCACCTTTGAAAGCGCTTATATTTGACTCTCTATATGACCCTTATAGAGGTGTTATAGTATTTTGTAGGGTTAAAGAGGGAACTGTCAAAAAGGGCATGAAAATACGTATGATGGCTACTGAAAAAGAATTTGAAGTAGTGGAAGTTGGGTATTTTGGAGCTGGACAATTCATACCGGCTGATTCTTTACAGGCAGGTACAGTAGGTTATGTTACAGCTAGTATCAAGAATGTTGGAGATACTAATGTAGGAGATACCATTACAGATGCCAATAACCCAATAGATGATCCGTTGCCAGGGTATAAGAATGTTAACCCAATGGTTTTCTGTGGGTTGTATCCAGCAGATGGGTCTAAATATCAGGACTTACGTGATGCACTTGATAAATTAAAATTAAATGATGCAGCACTTAATTTTGAACCAGAAACATCAATAGCTCTTGGTTTCGGATTCAGATGTGGTTTCTTGGGATTGTTGCATCTGGAAATAATACAAGAACGTTTGGAAAGAGAATATAATCTTGATTTGGTTACAACTGCACCAAGTGTTATATATAAAGTATATAAGACTAATGGTGAAGTTATTGATCTTGCAAACCCAACTGATTTGCCTGATGTTTCAGAGATAAGAACTATGGAAGAACCAATAGTGAAAGCTGAGATAATGGTTCCAACAGATTATATTGGAACGGTAATGGAACTTTGTCAAGAAAGACGTGGAGAGTATTTCGGTATGGATTACATCGAAGAGACAAGAGCCATGCTGACTTATGAACTTCCACTTAATGAAATAATATATGATTTCTTTGATGCTCTAAAATCTAGGACAAGAGGTTATGCATCCTTTGATTATGAATTAGTTGGATACAAAGAATCTGAATTAGTAAAACTTGATATATTAATCAACAAAGAAGTCGTTGATGCATTATCCTTTATCGTTCATGTTGACAAGGCATATGATAGAGGAAGAAAGATAGCAGAGAAATTGAAGACAGAAATACCTAGACACCTATTTGAAATACCAATACAAGCTGCTGTCGGTAATAAAATAATTGCTAGAGAAACTATTAAAGCCATGAGAAAAGATGTACTTGCCAAATGTTATGGTGGAGATATATCAAGAAAAAGAAAACTTCTTGAAAAACAGAAAAAAGGTAAGAAGAGAATGCGTCAAGTAGGTAATGTAGAAGTACCTCAACAAGCTTTTATGAGTGTACTTAAGCTAGATGATTAGGTGTTGGAAATGAAAAATATCAGTCTATATATTCATATTCCTTTTTGCAAAAGCAAATGTAATTATTGCGATTTTCTATCTTTTGACAATAAAGATAATGTCAAGAGGGAATATGTAAATGCTTTAATCAATGAGATAAAAAGTTACAGTGAGATTGCAAAAGAATATAGTGTGAAAAGTATATTTATAGGCGGTGGTACACCGTCTATTCTGTCATGTTTAGATATAGAAAAAATCTTTGATTCCCTAAAATTATATTATAATATTGATACAGATGCAGAGATAACAATTGAAGCCAATCCAGGAACACTTGATGAAGAGAAAATAAAGGTGCTTCTTTCATCTGATGTAAACCGTATAAGTATGGGATTACAATCATGTAATAATGGATTATTAAAGAAATTAGGACGAATCCATACTTGGGAGGAATTCCTAAATAATTATAATATGATTAGAAATAGTGGTTTTGATAATATAAATATAGATTTGATGTTTGCTCTACCTAATCAAACTATCAGTGATATAGAGAATGACTTAAAAAAGATAATCAGTCTTAGACCAGAACACATATCTTATTATTCTTTGATAATTGAAGAAGGAACTAAATTTTCTAGGTTATATGATGATAACAAGCTTGTTTTACCAGCTGAAGATGTAGAACGTGATATGTATTGGCTTATTCATGATACGCTACAAGATAATGGCTATAAACACTATGAGATATCCAATTATGCCTTGGACAACAGAGAGTGCTATCATAATAAGGTATATTGGAAAGAAGAAGAATATATAGGTATGGGGTTAGGGGCTTCCTCATATTTTGAGGGCTTTAGATATAAGAATATCAATAATCTATCAAATTATATAGATATTAATGGAGATATTAGTAAGCTTAAGGAGAGTACTGAGAAAATCAGTAAAAAGACTTCTATTGAGGAATATATGTTTTTGGGATTGAGATTAGTAGAAGGTATAGACAAGATTGATTTTTATAATAGGTGGGGCCATGAAATAGAATATTATTATAAAGATGTTATACAGGAGCTTATAGAAAAAGGACTTATTATAGAAGATGGATGTAGACTAAGATTAACTAAAAAAGGGATTGATGTTAGTAATTTTGCATTATCCATGTTTTTATTTGATTAATATGGCTTTAATGGGCATAAACACAGCTGGTAAAATATGTTACAAATGTATTAAGCTCAAAAAAAATAATTAAATTTTGTAAAATTACTTGACAAATCTATCTGCAAGTGATATTTTTATTTCAAGCATTAGCACTCATTAGAGTAGAGTGCTAACAAAAAAATAACTAACAAAGGTGGTGCAATATGGAACTGAATGATAGAAAGATAAAAATTCTTAGAGCAATAATTTTAAATTACCTGGATACAGCTGAACCAGTAGGTTCAAGAACAATTTCAAAGAATTATGACTTAGGTATAAGTCCTGCTACTATAAGAAATGAAATGTCTGATCTAGAAGAATTAGGTCTTATATTGCAACCTCATACGTCTGCAGGCAGAATTCCATCTGACAAGGGGTATAGGCTATATGTTGATAAGCTTATGAATCTTCATCAGGATGAGATAAATAATGGTTTATATATAGAACAGCTGTTTCAACGTGTAGATAGGATAGAATCTTTGTTGAAAAATATTGCTAAAATGCTGGCAAATGAAACTAATTATGCTACGATTGTTTCATCACCACAGATTAATAAAGCTAAAATAAAAAATATACAATTAATAGGTGTACAGGAAAAAAGGATATTAGCTGTTATAGTAACAGATGGTAATATTATTAAGAATTATATGATTAATATTAATGAACCAGTACATCAAACAATGTTGAATAGATTGACTTTCGTACTTAACGAGCAGTTGTATGGTCTTACTCTTGAGCAGATTAATCTACCACTTATTCAACAATTAAAGGATTTTGCGGGAAGTAATGCTGACATAGTCAATAAAGTGTTAGATGCAATTTTTGATACTATAAAATCTGTTGATGATACAGAGATTTATACGTCTGGTGCAACTAATATATTGAGATTCCCAGAATTCAATGATATATCAAAAGCAACCAATCTAATGCATAGACTTGAAGAAAAACAAGTTCTAAAAGATATGGTCTATACTGTATTAGAAGAAAATGGTGTGAATATAAAAGTCACTATTGGTGACGAAAATGTTATTGATGAAATGAAAGATTGTAGTTTGATTACTACTACTTACAAACTTGGTGGAGAGAATATTGGATTCATTGGTATCATTGGTCCTAAACGGATGGATTACGAAAATACAATAGGTTCTCTTTCATGTTTAATGTCAAAAATGGAAGAAATTATTAATAAGTTAAAATAGGAAGGTGGTTATATAGTGGCTAATGAAAAAGTTTCTGAAGAAAATCTTTCAGAAGAAATTAAAGATGAAATAATTAATGAACAAGAAGTTGAAGAAAAAGATTCAGAAGAAAATTTAGAAGAAGTTGAAGATGTAAAATTAGAAGAAGATTCTACTGGAGAAAATGATATGAATAAAAAACTGAAACAAAAAGAAAAGGAAGTTAACGAATACGTAGATAAATTACAAAGAACTATGGCAGAATTTGATAACTTTAGAAAAAGAACCATAAAAGAAAAATCTATGATGTATGAAAATGGAGCAAAAGAGACATTAGAAAAATTATTACCTATTGTAGATAATTTTGAACGTGCTCTAGACAGTATTTCAGAAGAACAAAAAGAGTTACCTTTTACACAAGGCGTTGAGATGATATTCAAACAGTTGATGAGTGCTCTTAACGAACTTGGAGTAGAAGAAATAAAAGCAGAAGGAAATGAATTTGATCCTAACTTCCATCATGCAGTTACACATGCTGATGATGAGTCATTAGGTGAAAATATAGTTGCAGAAGTATTCCAAAAAGGATATATGTACAACGATTCAGTTTTAAGACATAGCATGGTAAAAGTGGTAAACTAGTTCAACAACATAAAATTTAAAGAAATATAGAATGTATGATTATAATATTGTGCATCTTATATATATATTATTAATTACTTAAAAAATAATCTTCGTCGAATAAAATAAAATCATAAAAAACATTGACGAGTATATTGATATGAAGGAGGAAATTAAATGGGTAAAATAATTGGTATTGATTTAGGTACAACTAACTCATGTGTTGCAGTTATGGAAGGTGGAAAGCCAGTAGTAATTGCTAACGCAGAAGGTATTAGAACAACACCATCAGTTGTTGCTTTTACAAAAAATGGAGAAAGATTAGTAGGAGAACCTGCTAAGAGACAGGCTATCACTAATCCTGATAAAACAGTAGCTTCAATTAAGAGACATATGGGTACTGATTTTAGAGTAACTATTGATGATAAGAAATATTCTCCACAAGAAGTTTCAGCTATGATTCTTCAAAAATTAAAATCTGATGCAGAAAGCTATTTAGGTGAAAAGGTTACAGAAGCTGTTATTACAGTTCCTGCATACTTTACTGATAGCCAAAGACAAGCGACTAAGGATTCAGGAAAGATAGCTGGTCTTGAAGTTAAGAGAATCATCAACGAGCCTACAGCTGCAGCTTTAGCTTATGGTCTTGATAATGAAAATGAGCAAAGAATTATGGTTTATGACCTTGGTGGTGGAACATTTGATGTATCTATCATTGAAATCGGAGACGGTGTAATTGAAGTATTAGCTACAAGTGGTAACAACAAACTTGGTGGAGACGACTTTGATGAACGTGTCATGAATTACCTTATAAAAGAATTCAAAACTTCAGATGGTATAGATTTAACTAATGATAAGATGGCTGTTCAAAGATTGAAAGAAGCAGCTGAGAAAGCTAAAAAAGAATTATCAACAGCAACAACAACTAATATTAACTTACCATTCATTACAGCTACTCAAGAAGGACCAAAACATTTGGATATTACACTTACTAGAGCTAAATTTGATGAATTGACATCTGACCTTGTTCAACAAACAATGGGTCCTGTAAACAATGCTTTAAGAGATTCAGGATTATCAGCAACTGAGCTTGATAAAGTATTATTGGTTGGTGGATCAACACGTATCCCAGCTGTACAAGATGCAGTAAACAAATTAACAGGTAAAGAGCCATTCAAAGGTATTAACCCAGATGAATGTGTTGCTATAGGAGCATCTATCCAAGGTGGTAAATTATCAGGTGAAGCTGGAGCTGGAGACATATTACTTCTAGACGTAACACCATTATCACTTGGTATTGAGACTTTAGGTGGTGTAGCTACTAAGTTAATCGAAAGAAACACTACAATTCCTACTAAGAAGAGCCAAGTATTCTCAACTGCTGCAGATAATCAACCAGCCGTTGATATCCATGTAGTTCAAGGTGAAAGAGAATTCGCTAAAGATAACAAATCAATCGGAAGATTCCAATTAGATGGAATTCCACCAGCACCAAGAGGAATCCCTCAAATAGAAGTTACTTTTGATATAGATGCTAACGGTATTGTTAATGTTACAGCTAAAGACCTTGGAACAGGTAAAACACAACATATTACAATTACAGCTAGTACAAACTTATCTGATGATGAAATCAACAAAGCTGTTGATGAAGCTCAAAACTTCGAAGAAGAAGATAAGAAGAGAAAAGAAGCTATTGATGTAAGAAATGAAGCTGATTCACTTGTATTCCAAACTGAAAAGACATTAAATGAATTAGGCGACAAAGTTGATGCTGCTGAAAAAGAAAAAGTAGAAGCTGAAGTTACTAAGTTAAAAGAAGTACTTGGTAAATCAACTATCGATAATATGACAGATGCTAATGTAGAAGAAATAAAAGTAGCAAAAGAAGCATTAATGACTGTTTTCGGAGAGCTTTCAACTAAATTATATCAACAAGCTGGAGCTGCCGGTGCGGCACCAGGAGCAGGACCACAAGGTGCGCCAGGAGCTGAACCAAATCAAGAACAACCAAATAATGATGATGATGTAGTTGACGCAGACTTCAAAGAAGTGTAAAATATAAAATTGTAAAAAAGCCAAAGACATTGGTCTTTGGCTTTCTTAAAGAATATATATATTATAGACGAGAATTTTTATTATAATTATGAATGTGATATTTTGACCACAATATATAATGGTTAGGCTATAATTAATAACACAATATATATTGTGGTGAATTTAATACTATTAACTCAACTTTCCCACTTCAATATTGTATGTATAGGAAACCCATAACATTTTATTTTCCTGCATTAAATTAAAAGTGGGAAAGTTGAGCTATTAAATATAAGTTGAATCAAATAATTCAAAATTAATCATAAAAAGAGGTAGGTGGGAATAATGGCAGATAAAAGAGATTATTATGAGGTATTAGGTGTTGGGAAAAGTGCTACTGACGCTGATATAAAGAAAGCATATAGAAAATTAGCTAAACAATATCATCCTGACATGAACCCAGGTGATGAATCTGCTGAACACAAATTCAAAGAAGCAACAGAAGCTTACGAGGTATTAAGTGACTCATCAAAAAGATCAAAATATGATCAATTTGGTCACGCTGCATTTAGTAATGGAGGCGGCGGAGGAGCAGGAGGCTTTGATTTCTCAGATGTTGGAGATATATTTGGAGATATATTCGGTGATTTCTTTGGAGGCGGCGGAGGTCGTAGAAGAAATGCTAATGCTCCTACAAAGGGTGCAAGTCTAAAAACTTCTGTTACACTTAATTTTAAAGAAGCCGTATTTGGTGTAGAAAAAGAAATAGATATGGTTATTTCTGAGACTTGTGAAGAATGTTCAGGTACTGGAGCTAAGAAAGGAACAACGCCAGAAACATGTCCTCATTGTAAAGGTTCTGGTCAAGTGAGATATAATCAACAGACTATGTTTGGTAATATAACAAGTGTTAAGACCTGTAATAATTGTGGTGGAACAGGAAAAGTAATAAAAGATAAATGTACATCTTGTAGAGGAACAGGATATGTTAGAAAGAGAAAGAAAATAGCGGTGGATATTCCTGCTGGTATTGATAATGGTCAAAGCATAAGGTTAAGTGGAAAAGGTGAACCAGGTACTAATGGTGGACCAAGAGGAGATTTACTGGTAACTGTATATGTAAAACCTCATGAGTTCTTTGAAAGACAAGGTGTTGATATCTACTATACATTACCTATATCTTTTGCTCAAGCGGCACTTGGTGCAGAACTTGAAGTTCCTACTCTTGACGGAAATGTAAAATATGAAATAAAAGATGGAACACAAACACATACTAGATTCAGGTTAAAAGGAAAAGGTGTACCTCATATAAGAAATTCCAAAATTAGAGGAGACCAATATGTTACTGTAGTTGTAGATGTTCCAAAAAAATTGAATGAAAAGCAAAAGGAATTGCTAAAAGAATTTTCTGCTACTTTTGGAGAGCAGGTAAAAGATTTCAAAGACGGTAAGAAAAAAAAGTGGTATGATAAAGTCATGGATGCCTTTGATTAGATTACAGGCTACATAAGTGAAAATATTATAGTACGCTAAAAGGATGTGTAATATATTGAAATGGACCCAATGTAAAGTCTATATCAATGACGAAGCCATAGAAGCTGTAAGCTACATGCTTACTGAACAGGGAATACAGGGTATAGAAGTAGTTGACAATACTCTATCAAATGAAGATAAGGAAGAAATTATCGTAGATTATATAGAAGATGGAGTTATTGATAATAATAGAGATACTTTTATCAGATTTTATTTGTCAGAGCAAGAGGATGTTACTGAAAAAATAGATGAAATAAAAGCTAAAATAAAAGATATTGGTAAATATCTGGAAGTTGGTAAGACCAATATTGAATTAACTATCATAGATGATGAGGATTGGGCGAATAATTGGAAAAAATATTATAAGCCTTTTAAGATAGATAATAATATAATTATTAAACCAACTTGGGAAAAGTACACAAAGAAAACGCATGATGATGTTATAATAGAAATTGATCCAGGCATGGCATTTGGTTCAGGGACACATGAGACCACTTCCATGTGTGTCAGTATGATAAATAAATATTTATCAAAAGATGATTTAGTAATTGATGTAGGTTGTGGAAGTGGGATATTAGGAATTACAGCTGCCAAATTAGGTGCTGGAGAAGTAACTTGTATCGATCTTGATAAAAATGCAGTCAAAGCCGCCAAAGAAAATGTTGTTACCAATAAGGTAGATGATAAAGTCAATGTACTTAACGGTGATTTACTGGAAATGGTTGATATTAAAGCTAATATGGTGGTAGCTAATATAATGGCAGATATAATAATGATATTAGCAAAAGGCGTAGCTAAATACTTAATTCCTAACGGAATTTTCATATCCTCTGGAATTATATTGGACAGAGTAGAAGATGTTAAGGATGCATTACTGGCTAATGAATTTGAGATAGTAGAGATTAAGAGGATGGGAGAATGGGCAGCCATTGTTTCACGACCCATTTCATAATAGTACTTTTGAAAGGATAGAGTTTTATATGCATAGATTTTTTGTAGAGCCTAACCAAATTATTGAAGATGAGATTCGTATTGTTGGTGATGATGTAAAACATATCAAAAATGTACTTAGAATGAATAAAAATGACGAAATTATAATTTGTGATGGACATAGTAATGATTATTATTGTATAATTAATAGTATTGAAGGTGACTACATAAATACAAAAATTGTCACTAAAAAACAATCAGTTACTGAACTAAAGACAAAAATTTACCTTTTTCAAGCTTTGCCAAAACAAGCTAAAATGGAATTAATTGTGCAGAAAGCAGTAGAGCTGGGGGTATATGAGATAATTCCTGTTATTACTGAAAGAAGCGTTGTTAAAATAAATAAACAAAATGGGACGAAAAAATTAGCTAGATGGAATAAGGTAGCTGAGTCTGCAGCCAAGCAGTCGAAAAGAGGTATTATTCCAGTAGTAAATGAAATAATGAATTTTGAAGAAGCAATACAATATTCTAAGCAGCTGGATACAATTATTGTCCCTTATGAAAATGCTAAAAATATAACAGAAACCAGAGAATTTATCAACAATCTAGACTGTAAGAGGATTGGAGTATTTATAGGTCCTGAGGGAGGATTTAGCCTAAATGAGATAGAAGAGGCTAAGAGTAGTGAGGCTAATATCATAACACTAGGAAAAAGAATACTAAGGACAGAAACAGCAGGTTTAGCTATATTATCATTACTAATGTTTCAACTTGAGGAGGAATAGTATGGCATTAAGAGTATTAATCGTTGATGATGCAATTTTCATGAGAACTGTGCTAAAGAAAATGTTATCAGATGAAGATTATGATATTTGTGGAGAAGCTAATAACGGAAAAGAGGCAATAACTAAGGCAAAAGAATTACAACCAGATGTAATTACTCTTGACATCACAATGCCTGAAATGGATGGAGTAACTGCACTTCCTGAAATACTTAAGGCAAGTCCTAATTCGAAAGTAATTATGTGTTCAGCAATGGGTCAACAACCTATGGTAATAGAAGCAATCAAAAATGGAGCGAAAGATTTCATCGTGAAGCCTTTCCAGAAATCAAGAGTAGTACAAGCTATAGAAAATGTTGTTAAAAAATAGTGAAGACTATAATTTAGGAATTGTTTTGGGCAAGATATATTATATTAAGCACTAAGTTTAATATAGTATATCTTTCTTAAATTTTTATATTACAAAATATATTTTATACAAATTAGACTATTATTTTGAAAGGATGCCTTAGAATGGAAATATATTTGGACAACGGGGCTACTACAAGGCCCTTTGAAGTTGTCATAGAAGAAATGTGTAAAGTCTTTAGAGAAGATTATGGCAATCCTTCGTCTTTACACAAAAAAGGATTTGAAGCTGAAAAATATATTATTAATTCAAAAGATATATTTTCTAAAATATTGAAAGTAAATCAAAAGGAAATTTATTTTACATCTGGTGGAACAGAATCCAATAATCTAGCAATACTTGGTGTAGCAAATGCCTATAAAAGATCAGGTAAGCATATAATAACTACAGCAATAGAACATTCCTCTGTTAAGAATACAATAAATTATCTGGGGGATAATGATTATGAGATAACAGTTTTACCAGTTGATAGTAATGGACTTATTGATCTGGAACAATTAAGAGATAGTATACGTGAAGATACTATTTTGGTATCAATAATGCATGTTAATAATGAAATTAGTACAATAATGCCTATAGAAGAAATTGGGAAGGTAATCAAAGAGAAGAATAAAAATACTATTTTTCATGTAGATGCTATACAATCTTTTGGTAAGTTGAATATATATCCTAAAAAATGGAATATTGATCTAGTAAGTATAAGTGGACATAAATTTCATGCTCCAAAGGGGGTAGGAGTTATTTATATCAATGATAATATTAAGATAAACCCTATCATATATGGTGGATATCAGCAAAATGGTATAAGGTCTGGAACAGAGAATGTACCTGGAATTGCAGCTATTGGTCTTGCTGCAAAGATGATGTATGATAACTTAGATTCCAATGTAGAACATTTATATGAATTAAAAAGACATCTAGCAGGTAGAATCATGAACGAAATAACAGATACGGTTATCAACGGAATAGATGTAGATAAGGGTGCACCACATATCTTAAGTATAAGATTCAATAAAGTAAGAGGTGAAGTATTACTTCATAGCCTTGAGGAAAAAGATATATTTGTATCCACAGGTTCTGCATGTTCATCTAATAAACCTTCTAAATTAGGTCCTTTACAGGGAATAGGATTAAATAATGAAGAAGCACTTTCCACAGTAAGATTCAGTTTTTGTATTAACAATACCATTGAAGAATTGGATAAGTGTGTAGATGAATTAAAGAACATAGTACCATTATTAAGGAAGTTTGTTAGACATTAGTGAATGATGTTAAAGATAACGTATTATTGGAAGGATTGGATTATATAATGAGTAATTTAAAAAAAGCTTTTCTAGTTAAGTATGGTGAAATTGCAATTAAAGGTAAAAACAGGTATATATTCGAGAATATACTTGCAGACCATATCCGTAGAGCCCTAAAACCATGTGGCGATTTCAAAGTCAGTAAAGAGCAAGGAAGAATTTTTATTGAGCCATTTTCTGATTATGATTATGATGAAGTGGTCGATAGATTATCAAGGATATTTGGTCTTGTTGGGATTTGTCCGGTAGTTGTTCTTGAGGATATGGACTTTGAGACAGTAAAAGAAGCAACACTAATGTATATGAAAGATGAATATGAAGACTTTAATTTTACTTTTAAAGTTGAATCAAGAAGAGCTGATAAGAGATATCCTCTTAATTCAATGGAAATAGCTTGTGAAGTTGGAGCATATTTACTTGACCATATACCTGAGTTGAAAGTTGATGTAAAAAAACCAGACGTAAAAGTATGGGTTGAAATAAGAAGTAGAGCATATATCTATTCCAAGATCATCAAAGGTTTGGGTGGTATGCCAGTTGGTTCTAATGGTAAAGCAATGCTTATGTTATCAGGAGGGATTGATTCACCTGTAGCAGGTTATCTAGTAGCTAAAAGAGGGGTTAAGTTAGACGCAGTCTATTATCATAGCCATCCATATACTAGTGAACGTGCTAAGCAGAAAGTAATTGATCTAGCGAAGATTGTTTCAAGATATTCAGGAAGGATTAATCTCAATGTTGTACCGTTCACAGATATTCAACTGTATATATATGAGCAATGTCCTCATGAACAACTAACAATAATTATGCGTAGAATAATGATGATAATAGCTGAAAGATTAGCTGAAAAATATGGTGCACTTGCATTGGTTACTGGTGAAAGCATAGGACAAGTAGCGTCACAAACAATACAAAGTCTAAATGCTACTAATTCTGTTTGTAATATGCCAGTATTCAGACCTCTAATAGGTTTTGATAAACAAGAGATAGTTGAGATAAGTGAAAAGATTGATACTTATGAAACTTCAATTCTACCATATGAAGATTGTTGTACTATATTCGTTGCTAAACATCCAGTTACAAAACCTTCATTAAAATCCATAATCAGATCTGAAAGAAGATTAGAAAAAATAGATGAAATGATTGAAGAGGCAATTAACAACGTAGAACTTGTTAAAATTAAGCCAGATGAGGAAGAATAAAGATAGTTAGAAATTATAGATAGGATTATAACAAAAATCCACTGACAAGTGGATTTTTATAATATGGTTTAGTCCATATTAGTATTTCATAAACATGAAATTAATAATTATTCAACGATAAATTCTTCTAAAGTGCCAGCAACTGCATTGAATGCATCATCATCATGTACTGTTAATTCAATTGGTTTACTTAAATCTAAACTAAAGATACCCATGATTGATTTTGCATCAATAACGTAACGGCCAGAAACTAAATCAAAATCAGAATCAAATTTACTGATTGCATTTACAAAATTTTTAACTTTATCGATTGAATTTAATGTTACTTTAACTGTTTTCATGTAATTGACCCCCTTAAAAGTGTTTTTTTAATATTTGAATACATGAATATACTAACCTTTTCTAGGAAATAAGTCAATAACTAAAATTACCAAAAAAAGTAAACTATATTAGGTGCTTTTTGTTAAACTACTGAAATAATATACAAAAAAATAAATAATTATTGTGAGGTATTAATATGAAAAAAGTCGCTTTCCATACTTTAGGGTGTAAAGTTAATCAGTATGAGACTGAAGCTATGGAAGAATTGTTTGAAAAATCCGGATATCAAATAGTAGATTTTAGAGATATTGCTGATATATATGTTGTTAATACATGTACCGTTACTAATGTTGCTGATAAAAAATCAAGACAAATGTTATCAAAGGCAAAACATAATAATGAAGGAGCTATCATTGTAGCAGTAGGATGCTACGCTCAGATAGCAAAAGACAAGCTGATAAAAGATAATAATATAGATTTGGTTATCGGTAGTAATAATAAAAATAAAATAGTTGATTTAGTAGAAGAATATATCCATGAGGGCAATAAGATAAATGTAGTCGAAGATATTGGAAAGACAACTGAATATGAGGATATTTTGATTACAAAGGTTAATGATAAAACAAGAGCCTATATTAAGATACAAGATGGCTGCAATCAATTTTGCTCTTATTGTATTATTCCATATACAAGAGGAAGAATAAGAAGCAGAGAAATGAGTAGTGTCATAAAAGAGGTTAATACTTTAGCAAGTAATGGATACCACGAAATTGTCTTAACAGGTATACACATTGCTTCATATGGAAAAGACTTAACTAACACATCATTAATTGAACTTTTGATGAGGTTGAATGAGATTGATGGTATATTAAGGATTAGACTAGGATCATTAGAACCAAATCTAATTACAGAGGATTTTATTTCGCAGCTGGCAAAATTGAATAAAGTATGTCCACATTTCCATTTGTCACTCCAAAGTGGCTGTGATGCTACCTTAAAAAGGATGAATAGAAAATATACTACTGAGACCTTCTATAACAAAGTAGAGATTATTAGAAAAGCTTATGAGAACCCTTCAATAACAACTGATATCATAGTTGGTTTTCCAGGGGAGACAGACGAGGAATTTGATTCTACATTAGATTTTGTTAGGAAGATAAGATTTAGTGGAATACATGTTTTTAAATATTCTATGAGAGAAGGTACTCCAGCTGCTGCTAGAGATGACCAAATCGATCCTAGAGTAAAAACTGAGAGAAGTCATACCTTGACTAATGTTCAAAGTAAAATAAGAGAAGAGTTTTTAAATAGTTTCATCAATAAAGAGGTTGAAGTGCTGTTTGAAGAAGAATCAATGATAGATGAGAAAAAATGTTACTATGGATTTACTGATAATTATATAAAAGTAAAAGTTTTCAGTGACAATAATATTAGAAATTTACAGTTATCAACAAAGATTATCAAAATCCAAAATGATAATCTAGTTGGAAGCATATAAATAAATTAACATTAAAATAATATTACAAAGCAAATTTTAATTGTATTTTACTTACATATATATTAATATATAGTAAAAGGAATATAAAACCAAAAGGCTAGATTCGAGAGAATTGTTTTAAGTGAGGATGTGATATGGGTGAAAAACATTAATAGTACTCAGTTTTTTAAGAAATTCGAAAAAGAACCAGAAGATGCAAAAGAAATTTTAGTAAGTGTATATGAAGCCCTTACAGAGAAAGGATATAACCCTATTTCTCAAATTGTAGGGTACATTTTATCTGGTGATCCTACTTATATCACTAGCCATAAAAATGCTAGAAGTCTAATAAGTAAAGTTGAAAGAGATGAATTATTAGAGGAATTGGTAAAAAATTATATAGACAATAACTGCAAGTAGTCGTATAATATAAAAGTTAAATTAAATAGTTGGGTATACTATTCAATGATGAAAAGTGTGCAGATGCACACTTTTATTATCCTACAAAGAAGTTATTAGGTAGAAAATAAAAGTTGGATGTGATTAAATGCGTATTTTAGGTTTAGACTATGGGAGTAAAACATTAGGTGTAGCAGTTAGTGATCCATTCGGTTGGACTGCTCAAGGTATAGAAACTATAAACAGAAAAGATGAAAAAAACCTAAAATCAACGATTGCAAGATTAGGTGATATTATAAATGAGTATAATATAGAAAAGATAGTATTAGGACTCCCTAAGAATATGAATAATACATCTGGAGAAAGAGTGGATAGGACCTTATATTTTAAAGATAGATTGATGCGGGAATTCTCAATTCCAGTAGAAACATGGGATGAAAGATTAAGCACAATAGGAGCTAAAAGATCACTTTTGGAAGCTGATTTAAGTAGAAAAAAACAAAGTAAAGTCATAGATAAAATGGCAGCTGTTTTTATTTTACAAGGATATCTTGACAATTTACAAAGAAACTAATAAAATACTTTTTGTGAATTAGATTTAATGGTATTAATCAACAATGAATTAAAATAAGTTAATATATATATTATAAACTAATAAAAAATTGGTAATAATTTGAAAGGTGGATTTTTTAGTGGAAACAATTGTATTTACGTTTGAAGAGACTGGTGAAGATGTGGAATTTGCAATTTTAAGTTCTTTAGAATATGAAGAAGAAACATATTTATTGGCTGTTGAAAAAGATGAGTTGGAACTTGATGATATGACAGCCTATGTATTAAAAGCAATCAGCCTAGATGGCGAGGATGTAATTTATGAAATAGTTGACGATGACGATGAGCTTCTACCGGTTAGTGAAAAACTAATGGATTTAGTAGAAGATATTGATATAGATATGTAAGTACCAAATTTGACAAAATGTTATTAGAGATTTATAATTAAGTTATCTATATTTTACATTAATAGTGATTTTGAACTAATAAATAACTACAATTATACTATTGAAATATATATGCTTAATGAAAAGTTATATAAAATTAAAGTATATTAAAAAAGTATGGGGGAATATATGTGTCTGTTAGCAGTGAAGATTTTAAAAGAATGTTAAAAGAAAAAGGATTTAAACTTACTACTCAGAGAAGAACTGTATTAGATGTACTTCAAAATAACGAAGGCGACCATTTAACAGCTGAGGAGATTTATGAGATAGTAAGAGAGAAGTGCCCTGAAATCGGACTAGCTACGGTATATAGGACTATACAACTCTTGCATGAGTTAAAATTAATAGATAAATTAAACTTAGACGATGGATTTATAAGGTATGAAATTGGCAAGTTTAATGATGATAATCACCATCACCATCACCATCATTTAATCTGTGAAAGTTGTGGTAAAGTAATTGAAGTAGAGGACGATTTAATGGAATCTATTGAAGAAGGCTTCGAAGAAAAATATGATTTTAAAGTTACTGACCACAAAGTGAAATTTTATGGTATTTGTAAAAACTGTAAATAGTTATCAATGTACGGGATAATAAAAATTATTAAAGGATATATTTATAATGCAAAAATATATCTTTGGGCGTTAAGGTTTAACTTAAGGGATATAATATTTGAATAGGCAGTACATAGTGATATCTTCGTATTATTAGAGAATCTAGTAAGAAAATAAGAAGTTTTAGACTATGCAAAAATTGTAACATTTTAAGTTGAACATGAAAGATAATTTCTTCAATAACTGATTGGGTGTGATACAGAAATTATCTTACTAATTTAGGAGGTGTCAGTTTGACAAAAAAACAATCAAAACTTAAAATTATACCTTTAGGCGGACTTGAGCAAATAGGTATGAATATTACTGCTTTCGAATATAACGATGAAATTATTGTTGTTGATTGCGGTATAGCGTTTCCAGAAGATGAAATGTTAGGGATAGATTTAGTAATCCCAGATGTAACATACCTAAAGGATAACATAGAGAAGGTAAAGGGTATTGTCCTAACTCATGGACATGAAGATCATATTGGAGCATTACCTTATGTTCTTCGTGATGTTAATGTGCCTGTATATGGTACAAGACTTACTATTGGGTTAGTTGAAAATAAATTAAAGGAGCATAATATGTTAAAAAGCGTTAAAAGAAAATGTATTATGCCTGGTCAATTTATTACATTAGGTTCTTTTAGGGTTGAGTTCATCAGAACTAATCATAGTATAGCAGATGCGGTAGCACTAGCTATAACTACACCTGTTGGTGTTGTAATACATTCAGGTGATTTTAAGATTGACTATACACCTATTAGAGGAGAAGCTATCAATCTACAAAGATTTGCTGAGTTAGGTAGAAAAGGTGTACTTTTGTTTATGGCGGATAGTACCAATGTTGAAAGAAAAGGGTACACTATGTCTGAAAGAACTGTAGGAGAATCATTAGATGATATATTCTTAGATTCTGAACAAAAGAGAATAATAGTAGCTACATTTGCTTCTAATGTTGATAGAGTACAGCAAATCATTTGGACAGCTCAAAAATTCAATAGAAAAGTTGTTGTTGAAGGAAGAAGTATGATCAATGTAGTTAAGACAGCTATTGAATTAGGCTATTTGAAAGTTCCAGATAAAATGATGATTGGCGTAGAGGATATTAATAAGTATAAAGATGGACAATTAGTCATTATTACTACTGGAAGTCAAGGAGAAGCAATGGCAGCATTATCTAGAATGGCTTCATCTGTACACAGAAAGATAGAGATTAAGCCAGGAGATAAAATTATATTTAGTTCTAAGCCAATTCCAGGAAATGAAAAAACAGTTTCAAAAGTAATAAATGATTTATATAGAAAAGGTGCAGAAGTAATCTGCGAAGATACCCATGTTTCAGGACATGCGTTGCAAGAAGAGTTAAAATTACTTCATACATTGGTTAAACCAAGATATTTTATCCCTGTACATGGTGAATATAGACATTTAGTAAAACATGCTGAATTAGCTGAAAGCATTGGCATGAAAAAAGATAATATATTTATACTTTCTAGTGGAGACGTCCTAGAGATTAATAAAGAGGGCGGAAAGGTAACTGGTAAAGTACCTGCAGAACAAATTCTAGTTGATGGTCTAGGAGTTGGAGATGTTGGAAATATAGTTTTAAGAGATAGACAAAAACTTTCACAAGATGGATTATTAATAGTTGTTGTTACTTTACAAAAACAAACTGGACAAATATTGTGTGGTCCTGATATAATATCAAGAGGATTTGTTTATGTTAGAGAATCAGAAGATTTGATGCTAGAAGCTAGAAAAGTTGTTAAAGAAGCATTAGATCAATGTAATAAAAAGAAAATAACTGATTGGTCTAAGATAAAAGGTGTAGTAAGGGATGCTCTAAGAGACTATTTGTGGACACAAACGAAAAGAAGTCCTATGATTTTACCTATTATAATGGAAGTTTAGATTATCAAAAAATAGATTAAATTAATATTTTTATCGATATTGAGAGGATGCTAATTTGTGGATTATATAAAAGAAACAAAGATATTTGTTGAGAAAATTAAACATTTAAAAGAATATACTGATTATCAAAATTGCAAGAATGTAATAGAATCTAATCCACAGTTACTAGAAAAAGTTAGTGAATACAAGAAGAAGTCTTTTAATATCCATATAGAATATGGTGATGGTTCTTTTGAATGTTATGAAAATATGTTAAAACTTAACAAAGAATATAATGAAATTATTGAACAGCCAGAAGTTAATAAATTTCTTGAAGCTGAAAATAAATTAGCCAAAGTTATTGAAGAGGTATATAACCTCATAGCAAAAGAAATTGATTTCAATATTTCATTCATTGAATAAATCCGTTTATACTACATCTAAACTATAAAAATACTTGAGACTTAATACGGATTGAGTTAACCAGGAAGGTGACAAAATATGAAAAAGAAAAAAGGATTATTAATAGGGTTACATGCTTTGTCAAAAGTTGTAATATTGATTGTGGCCGTATTGATTATATTTTTTGCAGGTAGAAAAGTATATGATTACTCATATAAATTAATGGCTAAAACTCCCGCAGAAGATATAGTTGTAAAAACAGTGGACATAAAAGTACCAAAAGGTACTTCATCAAAAGAAATTGCAAAGATATTGCATGATAATGGATTAATAAAAAATACTTATTATTTTCTATTCTATTCTAAACTTTCTGGTAAAGAAAATAAATTCCAGTATGGTGACTATACACTGAATACAGGGATGACAGATGAAGAAATAGCTAATATATTAACAACTCAAGGAGCAAAGAAGGAAACGATAAAGTTTACTATACCAGAAGGTTATACAGTTGCACAAATAGCCAAAAAGTTGTCTAAAGAAAATATATGTAAAGAATCTGAATTCTTGGATGCTGTGAATAATGTATCTTATGATTATAAGTTTATTGAGGAAGTACCAGATAGAAACTTAAAATTACAAGGTTATCTATTCCCATCTACTTATGAGATATATACTGATGCAACTGCTAAAGATATAGTTAGTATCATGTTAAAACAATTTGATAAAATTTTCAAAGATGAATATTATGATAGAGCAAAAGCGTTGGGCTATGAGATAGATGAAATAATAACTATTGCATCCATTATTGAAAGAGAAGTAAGAGTTGATACTGAAAGAGAATTAGTTTCTGGTGTCATATATAATAGATTAAAGAAACCTATGAAACTACAGATGTGTTCAACTGTTATGTATGCTCTTGACAAGCCTAGAGATAGATTGTTATATTCAGATTTGGAGATTGAATCACCATACAATACTTATATGAACCCAGGTCTACCTGTTGGACCTATTTCTAATCCAGGTCAGCGTTCAATAGAAGCGGCTCTTTTTCCAACTGAGAGTGATTATCTCTATTTCTCTCTTAAGAATGCAGAGACTGGAGAACATGAATTTAATAAATCTTTAGATGCTCATAATAAAGTTAAAGGTAAATTACAGAAAGAATTTTAATTTTACTATACAATAAAAAAAGGGCTGTCTCATAATACATTTTACTTTAATATACTGGTAAGATAGACTCTGTTTGATGGTAAGTTAGGTCTTAAAAAGACGTAACACAGACCCTTTTAAACAGAAGGTATAAAAAGTAGATGTATTCTGAGACAGTCCTTTAAATTAAGTTTATAAGGAGTTAAACAATGAGTGAAATCACTTATAAATATATAAGAGACTACCTAATGGCTATAGAACCAGATGACGACATTATTATTCGTACCATTAGGAAAGATGCTCTCAATAATAATGTTCCAATAATTAAATCTGAAGTCAAGAATTTGTTGAAATGGATATTAGCTACCAAGAAACCAAGTAAAGTATTGGAAATTGGTACTGCGGTGGCTTATTCTTCAATAATCATGAGTGACTTTATTGATACAGACGGTTGTATAACTACTATTGAGAGATCAGAAGACATGATTAAGAAAGCCAAAGAAAATATAAAAAAAGCGGGTAAAGAGGACGTTATAACATTGTTAGAAGGGGATGCCAGTGATATCCTATCTTCTATTGATGATACTTTTGATGTTATATTTATGGATGCTGCAAAAGGTCAATATTTAACTTTTTTACCAGAATGTCTTAGATTGCTGAAAAAAGGCGGTATACTTATATGTGATAATGTTCTTCAAAATGGTACAGTAGCAAAATCAAGATTTAGTGTTCCAAGAAGGCAAAGAACAATACACAATCGGATGAGAGAATTTTTATGGGAATTGAATCATAATAAAAACTTTCAAACATCAATACTTCCTATTGCTGATGGAGTAACACTTAGTTATAAAAAATATTAAAATTAATTATAGCTTTGAGAGGAGAGGCTAACATTGAATAAACCTGAATTACTAATACCTGCAGGAAGCTTAGAAAATCTAGAAGTAGCTGTTCTATATGGTGCTGATGCAGTTTATATAGGAGGACAACATTTTGGATTGAGAGCAAAAGCAAAAAACTTTTCTACAGAACAAATGAAAGAAGGCATTGATTTTGCTCATAAACATAATGTTAAAGTTTACGTTACTGCTAATATAATTGCTCATAACGATGATATTGATAAAGTTTATGAGTATTTTGAGGAAATAAAAGAAATAAAACCTGATGCATTGATTATTGCTGATCCTGGTATTTTAACTATTGCCCAGGAAATGTTACCGGACATGGAGATACATCTTAGTACACAAGCTAATAATACTAATTATAAAAGCGTTAATTTTTGGCATAAACTGGGTGTTAAGAGGGTAGTAGTTGCTCGTGAACTATCTTTTAAAGAAATAAATCAGATTAAGGAAAATAGTCCTGACACTTTAGACATAGAAGCTTTTGTACATGGAGCTATGTGTATATCTTATTCAGGAAGATGCCTGTTAAGTAACTATATGGCTGGTAGAGATGCTAATAAAGGCGAATGTACACACCCTTGCAGATGGCAATATCATCTAGTAGAGGAAACTCGTCCAAACGAATACATGCCTATCTATGAAAATGAAAGAGGTACTTATGTCTATAATTCAAAAGATCTATGTATGTTAGAATATGTTCCTGAACTTATTGATGCTGGTGTTGGTAGTTTCAAAATAGAGGGCAGGATGAAAACACAATTATATGTTGCAACTGTCACAAGAACATATAGAAAAGCAATTGATGATTATTTTGAAGATGAATCCAAATATAGAAATAATATTCCTTATTACTTGGATGAGATTAAGAAGTGTACTCATAGAAAGTTTACAACAGGTTTTTATTTTAAACGACCAGATGAAAATGAACAGATATATAATAGTAATACTTATATAAGAAGTTATACTTTTATTGGTAAAGTAATAGAGTATAATTCTGCTGAACAGATGGTTACTATACAACAGAGAAATAAGTTCTGTGTTGGAGATGAAGTGGAATTCATGGCTACTGATGGTGAGAATTATGTAACTACAATTAAAGAAATGTGGGATGAAGAAGGAAACTTAGTTGAAAGCGCTCCTCATCCTAAACAAGTTATAAGGTTTAAAATAGATAAAGAATTTCCGAAAAACACAATAATTAGATTAAAAAGTAAAGAATTTTAAGTGGAAAGGCACTTTCTGAGTATTTTTTTCATAAACTGTTATGAATACATATTTAGAGGTGCTTTTGTTTTGCTATTCAATTTTTTAACATTCATTTTACCAGGGTTCTACTTTACAACATCTCAATCATTCCCTAAACCATTGTCAAGTGTTGAAGAAAGGGAATATTTAATTAAGTGTAAAGAAGGAGATATGCAAGCGAGGAATATTTTAATTGAGAGGAATTTACGCTTAGTTGCTCATATAGTTAAAAAATATAATACTACAGACAGAGATATGGATGATCTAATATCTATCGGAACAATAGGTTTAATAAAAGCAATTACAACCTTTAATATAGATAAAGGTACAAGGCTGGCGACTTATGCTGCTAGATGTATAGAAAATGAATTGCTGATGATGCTTAGAAATGAAAAGAAACATGCAAAAGAAATATCACTTCAAGAACCTATTGGAATTGATAAAGAAGGAAATGAAATCAGTTTAATTGATGTTATTGAGACAAAAGCAGATTCTATTGTAGACCAAGTCGATCTGAAGATGAAAATACGTCTATTATATAATAAAATGAAGTATGTACTAGGACAGAGAGAAAAAACAGTAATAGAGCTAAGATATGGGTTGAATAATGGGGCAGAGAAGACTCAAAGAGAGATTGCAAATATGCTAGGGATTTCTAGGTCCTATGTTTCTAGGATTGAAAAGAAGGCACTTAGTAAGTTGTATAAGGAGTTTAATGGAAGTAGATAATGATACACAGATAATTAAAATAATATATTTAAAGAATTATAAAGTAAGGCTACGGTGATGAACTGTAGCCTTACTTTTGTATAAATGAATGTAAATGCAAAAAATAGAATAAAGTAAAAATAATATTTTAATGCCAGAATGAATAAACGAACTTAGAAAGGTAAACAAAAAATATACCCAGCATAAACCAAATAACTCCATCAACTTTTTTATTCTTGGCAAAAGAAAAATAACCATCTACTATATGTAAGATACTTATTAAAATAAATCCAATTACAACTGAATCAGCTAATAGAAATTTATCAATGACATTAAGCTTATTCAGTACTCCGAATATAATTATGATTACAGCAATTGTAATTTTAAGAAATTTTACTTTGTTCAATCTACTCACCTCACAAAGAATTATAGCATAAAAGGTATTTTATATATAGAAGTTTATTAAGTAGGATTTGTTCAGTATAAATATTAATCCAATAATAATAGTTAGTCTAAAAATGATTTATATAAAAGGAGATATGAGGAAACACTAAGTTTGCTTAAGTTCAAAAGGAGTCGTAAAAGATTGATTCAATGTAGATGTATAAATAAACATAAAACAACGGTACCTTTGTATGAAGTACCGTAATCGCAACTATATTATACATATGAAAACAAATGATTAAATTAGTGAGTAGATTCTTTATATTTTTTATGTTGTCTATAAGCAGATATAAAACATAGGAAAGCACTTATTAAATCGAGTAGAGCAGCTGTTTGATTATTAGACATGAATATACAACTGCCTATTAAAAAGCACAATGCAGCAAAAATTAATCCATTCCTTGCTAATTTTGGTTTCATATATTATCACCTCAGTGATATTTTAACATTAGCAGATATTAATAGCAACTAAGATTGTGTTTAGTAGGGATTTTTATAGATAAATTAATATTTATTAAGGCTACGGTGATTAACTGTAGCCTTAGTCTTGATTATAGAATATACAGGCTGAAAATAAGAAAGAGTAAAAAATAATAATTTTATCAATCCTCATCTAGGACTACGACTGCGTTCTCGACTACGACGGCGATCATTATGTTCACGACGACGAGGGCGGTCATCACGCTCACGACGACGGTGGTTATCATGCTCACGATGACGTCGATCATCAAACTCAGGACGACGGTAATCATCAGGTTCACCACGATGATAATCGTCAAACTCATGATGACGGTAATCATCATATTCGCGACGAGGGCGACCATCATGCTCATGACTACGATAATCATCATGCTCATAACGACGGCGACCATCAAGTTGTCGACGAGTACGATGCATCTCATTTAATTGTAAGATTACATCACCAACCCATTTATTTATATTTTTTCCGTCATTGAAGGTAGTGTCAACATGTAAATTGTAAATTCTTTGAATACAATTAACAATACCCTCTGCAAACCAACCTCTATATTTATAACGTGCACCTTGATCTAATGTATCCATATCTTGTAGAGCTTCATTAAATTCAGTAGTACCAGTTTCAAGTACTTTCACACCACTTAGTTCATCATCTAGGATGGGGCATTCGGTTCTAGTCGCTTCATAAGTTCTATTTTGAATAGCAAGTATTTTAGTACGCTTAGTAGCCATATTCTGGTTAATTCGGGTTTGAAGTTCTCTAAAATTATCATTGCTTAATCTGACTTGTACTATGTAAGCTGCTAGCTGTCCTCTGTCATTAATAGGTTGTACATTAACATCTCGATCTTGTTGTACTCCATAGCTGTCATCAAGTAAATTTACTCCTGTTTCCTCCATGAATTCACTATTGGCAAGATCAAGGTGGCTGCCTCTTGTATGAGGATTTGGTGTTCCTCCGGGTAAAACTATTTTACCGGGTGCTTGTCGTTTAGCAAATCTTTGTGGTTTGATAGGTATGTCTTCACCACCATCTTTTTTGAAAAAGTATCCTTGTTGATTTCTTATACCCATAAGAAATTTTGTGGGTGCATCTTGTCCATCATTACAATACACTAACATATAATAAGTTGGTGCCATATAAAATCAATCCTTTCTTTTTTGTATGATACAACGAGTATAATGCAGATTTATAACAAGTACAATGTATTTGGACACAGTCAGTAATGAAGCAGACATAATCGGGACATAAGTAAGAATTAGAGATGAAAAAATGAATTAGAATTAGTTATAGATAAATTTATTTAACAAAGATAAATATTATAAGGCTCAATTATTCCAATACGGTTTTGTCCCTCTAGGATTGAGGAGATAGGTACTGAATTGTCTAAAGGGCTTTTTAGTATTCAATACCTAATCTTTTAACTTTATGTAAATATTAATTGAAGTTTCAATAATTTTTAACAATGTAAAAATGATACCTAGTACAATAACCATTGTATCCATTAAAAGACCTCCCCATTCGTCAGGCGAGGGACATACCATATTAGTAATATTATAACAGAATATTAAATTAATGTAAATTAAATAGTTATAAAGACAAACCATATATATACTAATGCATTATATATTCTTGTTGCTGAGATAGTAATTAATAAAACTTGTTTAGTAAAGGTCATATAAGATAAAGAAGATAATAGGATGACGATTGAAGTTAATGTTTATGATAATTGCACATTGCACTGCATTTACATCAAGTAAGTGCAACCAAGTATGATTTTTAAGTGGCTAAACACAGCTGCATATTTACATGATATAATAATCCAAAGGAGTGATTATATGGGTAAAATTATTATTACTAAAGATATGACTAAGTGTGCATATGAGGTCAGTAAACAAGTACTAATGGGTAAAATTTCACGTTCTGATGCAAAGTTTAAGATTAACAAAGAGTGTGGTATGAAGTCAGGTTCAGCTAATGATTATGTGACTGTATTCTTAGCAATGATAAACGGTAAAATATACAAACGAACCATTAATGCATATTCTACAGAATATTATTTTGATAATATTCATAAGGATTTCGGAGTTGAGTATTTACTAAAGGCTATTTCAGCTACAGAATTACATACAGCTTATTATGCTACTCAAAGGAAAGGGAATCTAAGAGGTATTGAAGAAATAACCAAGGAATATAAACGAACAGTGTCTGCATACAGGTAATAATTTTGGAGTGGTATAGAAGGTACGTAGGGAATCTTTTTATAGGAAATAATATAGCCAAATAAATTGGTAGATGTTTAATTTATATATTGACTATGGTAAGATTAAAGAATGAGATTGATAACAGAACTAAAGAAAAATATTATACAAAAGGAGAAAGAAAATGAGAGAGTTTGATATTGGTTCAATCCTGCAATTTGGCGGTTATCATTGGCGCATTCTTGATATACAAGGCAATACAGCTTTGATTATCACTGAAAACATGATCAAACAACAGCCCTATAATGATTGCGCTGGTGATGTGACATGGTCCGACTGCTCGCTAAGAAAATATCTTAATGGTGAGTTTTATAACAAATTCACCACTGCCGAACAGTCAAGAATCATTCCTGTATTAAGCAAAAACCTCGACAATCAGTGGTACGGTTCAAAAGGCGGAGAAGATACTCAGGATTACATATTTCTTCTAAGCATTGAAGAAGTAGTGTGCAAATATTTCGGTGACAGTAGTAAAAACCTTGAAAATCGCAGCCCAAAACAACGATACTGGTTTCAAAAGAAAGACAAGAATAACAACAAACGAAGCTCGACATTTGATGGGTATGTATGGTGGTGGTGGCTTCGATCCCCTGGGCGTGACAATAGAAGAGCTGTATATATACATGGCGACGGCAATATAGGTATCCAGGGAAATGGTACTTTCCGTTACAGTAGCAACACAATTCACCCTTTAACAGGCGATAACAGCGGTGGAGTTCGTCCAGCTTTATGGTTGAAACTAGAATTATAAACAAAGGTATATTTTTTGCGTATAAATATATAATATACCCTAATGTTTTTGAGAGTGAGGGTTATTCATGAAAAATAATTATTATGCACAAAAATTACATTCAACTATGTTATTTAAGGCATATGAAACTAAAATACCCAGAGTAAAACAGTATTTAGATGCGGAAATCTCTTTTGTGAAAGATAATTTGACAAGCAGTGAAAGGGTTTTGGAATTAGGGGCTGGTTATGGACGTATTGTTAAGGAATTAGCAGGAGATTGTAAATCAATTGTGGGTATTGATGTTTCCGAAGAAAGTGTTGAGTTAGGAAAGGAATATTTGAAAGATAGTCAAAATACAAAGATTATAGCTATGGATGTACATGATCTTCAGTTTGAAGAAAAGTTTGATGTAGTACTTTGTTTGCAAAATGGTTTGTCTGCAATGAAAATTAAATCTACTGAATTGATTGAGAAGATTTTGGAAATGGTTGTGAGTGGTGGAAAAGTTTTTTTCAGTACTTATAGTGAAAAATTTTGGGAGTATAGGATAATGTGGTTTCAAGAACAAGCTGATAAGGGGTTACTAGGCGAGCTTGATTATGATAAAACAAAGGATGGAGTTATTATTTGTAAGGATGGCTTTAAAGCCACTACGTATACTCAGAAAGATTTAGAAGAGATTGGAGATTCATTAGGGTATGAATATAAAATCCATGAGGTAGATGAGTCAAGTGTTTTTCTTATTATCCATAAAAATTAGACTTCAAAATAAAAAGAGTTCATGGAGAATGTAGTATACTAAAGAATAAATATAGTCTGAAATTAGTATTAATAAAAAAATTAAAAATAAACAGAATGACTTAAGTTACTTTAGAGCGACTCAGGTCATTTTTTTATGTTCAAATCAGTAACTTTAGGATTATGACCAGTTACTCACGCTATATTGTAAATAACCTATGCTTTTAATAAGATAAGACTAGGTAAAAATTCAAAGGAGGATTTTCAATGAAAAAGATAATATTATTAATACTAATGATTTTGTGTTTCATGAGTATAAATGCAATCTGTTATGCAGCTGAAACTACCGACGGGCAATTTAACTATGAAACTGCGTATGATAGTAACAATAATAAATATGTTATTATTACAAATTATAATGGTAGTGATACAACAGTTAATATACCAGCTATGGTAGATGTGAGCTTTTCTCATGATGGTAGTATGCCTACTCCTGTAAGAAAAATTCAGTATGCTGCTTTCCAGTGGGAAGATGCTTTAACAAGTATAACAATACCAAATACAGTAAGAGAAATAGGTGCAAGTGTATTTCAGGGATGTTCTTCATTAACAAGTCTATCCATACCAGAGGGTGTAGAGATAATTGGAGGTAGCGCTTTTCAGCAGTGTAGTGGCATAACTAGCATCTCTATCCCTAGTACTATAACTAGTCTTGGAGACAATGTTTTTGAACGTTGCACTAGTTTACAGAGCATCAATGTAGATACAAATAATAATGAGTATAAATCTATTGATGGAGTTCTATTTACTAAGGATGGAAGTAAATTGATACGTTACCCTGAAGGAAAATTAGATACTTCTTACACTATACCAAATCATGCAACTATTCTAGGTGATAAATCATTTTACAATTGCGCTGGTTTAGAAGATATTATAATACATAATGATGTAACTACTATAGGATTAAGTGTATTTTGCCAATGTATAAAATTAACCAATGTAGTAATTCCAAAAAATGTAACAGATATAGGTGGAGCTGCCTTTTCCCAGTGTCCAAAGTTAACGAAATTAACAATACTTAACCCAAATGCAAATATAAGAATGTACCTTTATACTGGTAGTTTTCGTGTAGTAGTATATTGTTATGAAGATTCTACTGCTAAAACATATGTAATGACAGATGCTGATGGTAGTAACAGACCGTGGCATCCTATACCAGAAGTGAAAAATGAGATACCGAATCAAACAGCTGCAGTAGGAATCTCTTTTAACTATGAGGTTCCTACTGATACATTTAACGATACATACAGTTATAATTACGAATATAGAGCTACTGGAATGCCGACAGGTATAACATTTGATGAAAGTTCAAAGACTTTTTCAGGGGTAGCAACGGCTACAGGGAGCTATGATATAACAATTACTATGACAGAAGCAGGAAACAGTGTAAGTGATACGTTTGCTATAATTGTAACACCGACTAATACATCTCCTACAGTAGATAAGGAAATACCAGACCAACAAGGGGAAGTTGGTGTTGAATTTAGTTATACAATTCCTCAGGATACATTTATAAATGTAGATGGATATACATATACTGCTGAGGGAATGCCAAGTGGTATAACGTTTAGTGGCAGTTCTAAAACGTTTACAGGTGTTCCAACAATTTCTGATTTATATATGGTAACTGTAACAGTAAGTGATGGTAATAATAGTATCTCGGATACTTTTAACATAATGATAAACAACAATTCAGACAATATAGCTCCAACAGTAGCTCACGAAATACCAGATCAAACAGCAACAGTTGGCAAAGAATTTACATATATAATACCTGAGAATACTTTTACAGATGCTGATGATGATACTTTAACATACTCTATATCTACAACAAATTCAGCTATAATCTTTAATGAAGATACAAGAACTCTTATATATACACCAACTACTGAGGACACTGTTAGTGTAACTATAACTGTCACTGATGAAGGTGAAGAAGAAACATCAGACACATTTGAGATAAATGTGATAAAACCGCCTGCTTTTACTACCCTTTCAGTAACTGATATCACGAAAATGGATGCTAAAGTTATATTTTCGGTAGATAAAGATTGTACATATGAAGTGACAGTACTTATGCCACGTCCTTCATATGAAGGTCCTTATTGGATTATATCAGATGGAAAGAAGACAGGCAGCATAGCAGCAGGAGATGAAGTAACACTAACAGTAGATAGAACTTTGGGAGAATTGAATGCTAACTTGTCAGTAGGGACTGAATATGCAATATGTGTACGTGTAGCTGATAGTAATAATAATTATGTGCTAGAGCATATTTTATTTACTACTATGAAAAATGACAATACAACTACACCAATAGCACTAGCAATGCAGTCAAGAAGTTATAACCGTATTACTCTTACACCTACAAATGGCTATGAGTACAAAATGGGAAGTAACATGTGGCAAGATAGTAATGTGTTCACAGGGCTAAATGCAAGTACAGAGTATGTATTTACACAAAGAATTAAAGAAACAGATAGCACATATCAATCCGTAGAGAGTGATAGCATAACAATATCTACAACAGCTAGACCATCAACTGGTGGTGGATCGTATTCTAGTGATAGTAGTAGTTCATCATCCAAGTCAGTATCAGGTGCAAAAACAATATCATCAAGTAAAAAAGGCAAAGATACAACTTTTGCTATAAAGCAAGAAGATATTGAAGTAAGTTTTAATGGTACAGCATTTGAAGGTTTAGAAAAGAAAAATGTTCAAGCTAAGATTGATAAAGTAGATAAAAAAGACTTAAAACTTTCAAAAGGATTAGAAGAACAAATAGGAGATTTACCTATATTTGACATATCAATATTTGTAGATGGTAAAAAAACTAATTTTGAATCTGATGAGCCTATAATAATTGAAATACCAATCAATGGTGATTATGAAAATCATAAAGTAGTTGCAGTATATATTGATAAAAAAGGAAATGCAGAAATAATGGAAGGCATTGTAGTCAATGGAGTAATGAGATTTACTACAAATCATTTAAGTAATTATGCACTAATGTATGTTGATAAAACCTTTGATGATGTTACTACACATTGGGGCAAAATAGCTGTTGAAACACTTGCTAGTAGAGAAGTGATTAACGGAAAGAGTGAAACTTCTTTTGATCCTAATGGCGAAATAACTAGAGCAGAATTTACAGCTCTTATAGTTAGATATTTTAACTTTACATCACAGAGTAAAGATAACTATAGTGATATAGAGGCTGATAAGTGGTATACAGATAACATATCTATTGCAAAGGATAATAATATTTTACCTGAGGTATATGGTAATACATTTGAGCCAAGTAAAGAAATAACACGTGAAGAAATGATGTATATACTTTACAAATCCCTTGAAGTTACAGATAGACTAGGTAATTTTGATGACGAAGGTGATAAACTAGAAGATTTTAGAGATAATAATGAGATATCAAGTTATGCTATAAAAGGAGCTAAATATCTAATAAGTAGAGATATAATCAACGGTAATGATAATAATATAATTAATCCTACGGGTACTTCTACGAGAGCAGAAGTAGCTCAAATGCTGTACAATATGATTATCAGTAAGAAAAATTAAATAAATAAGGATTAATGAGTTGAGGGAGGGCATACGTAAAAAGTATGCCCTCTATTGTTATATCAAAATAAAGGTGCAATAATCGTTATAGATTGGTTTATACTAATTTATTGAAAATGGTAAATAAAGGGTATATAATTGAGGATAGATTGATTCTGTATATCAAAGCTAGAAAGGAGTGATTGTGATGAAAAGTCTAGTTTATTATAAAAACAAGTCGTATATTGAGGTGAAAAAGAATAGGTAGAAAAGGAGAAAATAATAAATGATATTTGAGAAAATTAATAGTAATCACATTGAAGAAATGGCAGATATTACACTTGGAGAATATGAAGAAGAATGTAGTAAAGTACTTGAGTTACCAAATAAAGATTATAAAGATTTATTTTGCGGGATGTTATCAGATATGGTTACCAATAATCTTGGAGTAGTAGCATTAGATAAACATAAGGTAGTTGGGTTCATGACTGGTTATGGACCGATTAGCGATTTTTTTGGTAATGTAAAAGGTACATTTTGTCCCATACATGGTCATGGAGCAATTGAAGAAAATAGAGCATATATTTATTCAATGTTATATCAAGAAGTGGCTAAAATCTGGGTTGAACAAGAAATATTTAATCATGCAATAGCAATATATGCCCATAATGAAATAGCCATTAAAACTTTCTTTCAAAATGGATTTGGTATGAGGTGTGTAGATGCTATTACATCTATTAATAATGACAAAATAATATATAAGAGCATACCAAATGTAAAGATAGAAGAAATTGGTATAAATAAGATTGATCTTCTAATTGATCTTAAGAATGAATTAGCCTTACATATGAACAAAAGTCCAATTTTTCATCCAGCGCAAATATCAGATATTAAAAAATTCAAGGAACAATCAGTAAGTAGAAAATCTAGATTTTTTACTGCTAATATTCAAGATAAGATAATTGGGTATTTAGAGATTAAGCCATCAGGTGAAACTTTTGTAGATGATGACACTGAGACAATGCATATCTGTGGTGCATATATATACCCTGAATATAGAGGAACAGGGATATATAATAATTTGATAGCTTTTATGATTGAAAAGTTAAAGAAAGAAAAGTTTAAGCGATGTGGTGTGGATTTTGAAAGTATTAATCCAAATGCTAATAAATTTTGGTTAAAATATTTTACACCATATACATATAGTTTAGTGAGACGAATAGATGAAAGAAGTAATTTAAACAGTATTGGATAAAATATATCCATTCAACTGATAAAGAAGAGATTTTTATTTTGATTATATAAAAATGAAGTATAATTTATATAAATGTAATTTAAAATTAGATTATATAATTTGGTTTAATAAGCTAATAGAAGATATGGAGCAAACTCTTTGTAAATTTGATAAGTAATTAGTAGAAGTAATTATAAAATATATAATTATATAGTACTGTAAAACTAATATTATGTAAGAGTATTAAATTGATAAAGGAGAACTGGAGTAATGAAAGCAAGAATATATGATAGCTGTGAAGACTACTATTTTATTTCAGAGGTACTAGCTATAATTAATATTGGATACTATGAAAAATATTTGGTGATGGATTCAAAAGCAGATAATAGATTGAAGTTAATTGATTTTCTTGATAAAAAAGTGAAGACAGGTAGCTATGGGGCAAATGTTAATATTATTGATTATTTTTTGCCTGATAATTGGATTTCACGGAAAGTAAAGAAGAAAGAAGACTGCAACCGTCTATTGGATACAGCTGATAGAGATAGATATATTTTTTCTTTTAGAGGTTATGAGTATTTTTCTGATAATCTTAATATTATTTCCGACCTTATATTAGGAAAAGAAGTATTTAGTAGAGATATCAGCTTTTTTAATAACCTAAAATCTTCTGATATAGCGGGGTGGAGTTATTTAAGGAGCCAGAATGACATTGATGATTTAATGAAAAGGTTTCATGGATTTCATGACTCAGTGTTGGTTGATGCAAGCTATACAAGTGGTTCTTATGTAGATAATGACAATGCAATGTATTGCATGGATACAATACGTACAATGCATATGAAATTTGATAGTCAATGGTCAGATTCAATTGAATTAGTATTCTCTGGAGTTTTGGATTCAAGGTTAAAACCTGCTGAAGATAATTATACTAGTAATCTATTTGATGCATCCATTATTCTTAAAGACGAAACTATCTATTTTTTTACGGCATACGTCAAGGAAGTAGATGAGAGTTTTAATGGGACTTGGATTAAATCTTTAGAAGTGAGATGGAGATATGTGTAAGAAAATATGTAAGTTTATTACTATAATAATAGTACTAACTATATTAGGTATTATTAGTTTATATACTAATGGAAATATAGGTGTACCAAAATCAAGAATTGAATCTGATGCAAGACAATCACAAAAAATTGATGATAGTTGGGAAGTTGCAAAGTCCATATCAAATTCTTTATGTGCCATGGTTTTTTACAATGAACATTGTAATGATTATACTTTTTCTATATATATTAATAGAAAAGGTTTTTCTTTTGGATACTTCTTCAGAAGTGGTGGATCTTTAAGTTCTATAGAAGAAAGTATTTATGAATTTAAGTTAAATGGATATGGCAAAGCTTTACTTTCAATGAATAAGGTGAAAGCTGAACGTATTGAAATAGATAATGGACAAGAAATTAAAAAAATTGATATAGACAGTGAAAAACCATTTACAATTATTCTTGAAGAAAATATAGGTGTAGTAACAATCTTTGACATTCATGATAAAGTTATTAATTATAGATTTTAAAATAAATGATTATTAAAGTTATGTTTGAGTAATTATATGTCTCATGTGGGCATTAAAAGATAATATGAAAATATTCTATATACTTGCGCAAAAAAAAAATGGTTACATTAATTAAATGACATTATCTGATTATGACTATTATTATCATTTACAACATTGTTAATCTATTATATAATATAGTGATGATAATAATTCATAGAGAGAAGGATAAAAAATATGAAGCAATATTTAAAAGATGTGCCAGAAACATTACTTATTCCTCTTTGGGCAAGAGCTGCAGAATCAAAAATTGATAATCCTATAGTAGTTGATGATAAAGCGCTAGAAATGATGGAGCAGATAGATTATGATTTTACAAAATTTGAAGGTTCATGGATGACTCAGACAGGAGTGGCAGTTAGAACAGAAATACTTGACCGAGAAGTGAGAGCTTTTATAAATAAATATCAGGATGCTACAATTATTAATATTGGATGTGGATTAGATACCAGATATTTTAGAGTTGATAATGGACAAATATACTGGTATGATATTGATTTACCTGAACCAATAAGATTAAGGAGAAAATTTTTTGAAGAAACTAATAGGCATAAGATGATAGGTAAATCGGTTTTTGATTTCACATGGATTGATGATATACATAAAACAGGACCAATCTTAATAATAGCAGAAGGAATTTTAATGTATTTCACAGAACAGCAAATAAGGGAGTTAATGAATAAATTACTAGAACATTTTATTGGAGCTAATATGTTACTTGAAGTGATGACTCCTTTAATAGCTAAAAATGGTAAAAAGCATGAGACAGTAAATAAAACTGGTGCAACCTTCAAGTGGGGAATTAAATCAGGGAAAGAAATGGAAAAAATCGACTCAAAGATAAAATTTGTTGATGAATGGAACTATTATGATTACCATAAAAATAGATGGAAAGGTCTTAGATTGTTAATATTAATACCTTTTTTCAAAAAAAACTTTAATAATAGAATAGTTCATATTAAAATATAATGTATCATTGAAAACAAAGGATAAAAATTAGGGAGATGAAGATGAATAATATAAATGAATATTTACTAGAAGCAGGTTGGACATATGATAATGGATGTACATGTGACGAAGAAAGTGAGTTAGTAAAAATATGTGAAGAAATTAAAAGTTTAAAAGATGCCAATAACCTAGATATTAACATGAGGGAAAAATATGCATTAGAGATATATAACATAATATCATTTAGTCTTACTAGTGTTGATAGTCGTGCTGATTGGATCAGTTGCTCATATTATAACTCTCCAAGATTAAAAAAATTAATCAGGTTTTTAGATGAAGCACAATTATGCTTTTATAGGAAGTATTATACGGGATCGTTAGCATTATTATTTATTACATTGGAAAAATATTTAAGAGACTTATATGGATGGATTCCAGGAAGTCCAGACCCTACTTTCTCCAACTTGAAAAATTCAGTACATAATTTACCTAATACTTTAAAGGCTGATACTGTCTTTAAAATATTGGATAACGTTTATTCTAGATATGATTCATTAAATCCAAGTCTTTTTTATTTTAATAGACATGGCTTATTACATGGAATAAACAGAGAAGAAATGTATGATGAAATGAATTGCGCTAGGTTATTCAATTTATTTAATATATTATGTACTGCTGAAAATGTTAATAGAACTGCATGGGGAGATAATTTAGAATTGTTGAATTATAGGTATGATATATATAGAAAATGTAGTTCTGACAAATTAGAAGGTTTATTAACAAGAGTGGATTATACATAATTCAATAATAAACTGAATATTAACAATAATATAAATGTGTCAAAAATTGCGAATTTTACATACGATATTTGACAGACTTTTTACTAGGGTTAGTGTATTGTATACATTGTACTAAAGTTGATTTAATTAAGGGGGATAATAGAATGAAAAAAATATTAGGTTTAATATTAGCTGGAAGTTTAATTTTATCACAAGGCATGATTGCAAATGCATCTACTAGAGAATATATTGAAGATGAAAATAATGACACTAGGGCAACTGCGGATAAACATAAAGTTTACGAAAGCAATACATATGTTTATGGAACCGTAAATGGTTATGATGATACTGATTATTTTAAACTTGTTGCTACTATATCTGGAGATATGGATATAGAGCTTTATTTTGAGGATGCTAGTAGTGATATTGACATAGATTTTTATGTTTACGATTCATCAGAGGATATAATAAAAAAAATATCCAATTGTAAGGGTGAGGAGAATTACACAACTTATGTAGATGAAAATGATTATGTATATGTACGTGTAGACTATGATGGTGGAAATTTAGCAGAACCATACAAATTATGTTTTGATATGAATTAATAAAAAAAGATAAATTAGATTTACTTTAGTACGAGCCTACCTTAATGGTAGGCTTAAATTTTATCATTAAACATCATCCTTATTTATAGAAGGTAAGGTCTCCAATGAATAAACCAACTTGAGAATTGATATCAAAACCAACTTAATGCAAAAATTCCAATAATTTAATATCAATAATAATATGTTAAGCAAAGTTTTAACTCACTATTATATCTTGACTATATACAGAATTGGTAATAAAATTACATGTATAATATATATTATTAGTGTTTAGTTCTACACGTACATATTATTAAATATTTTAAATTGAGCATGTGTTGTAAAAAAATAAAAAATTTGGTAATGATTACAAGTTTTATATGTAAGGGGGTTGTTATAACGGAGTTGCTAAAAAATGCTGTTACGGGAGTAAATATTATACCTACAGCTTTATTAGGAGTTGTATTGTTGTACTGGATTATTGTTATTATTGGTGCATTTGATTTTGACTTTCTGGATGTTGATATCGACATAGGTGCTGATAATTCAGGTCCATTCTATGCAATTTTAGCGTTTCTAAATGTAGGAGAATTGCCTTTTATGTTAATTGTAAGCATATTCATACTGAATTTTTGGATTATATCAATGTTGATATATTACTTACCTTTTGTTGCAGTAGGAGGTCTGTTGAATGGAATATTACTAATACCTGCCATGATAATCAGTATATTCCTGACAAAGTATGAAACCATTCCCCTAAAAGGTATATTCAAGTATAGCAATATGCAAGATAACAAAGACAAACAAGTACTTGAACAACTATGCATACTCATGTGCGATGTAAAAGATGGACGTCTAGGTCAAGCTAAAATCAAAAGAGATGGTGCTTCAATAATAATTAATGTTAAATCCGAGTATGAGGAAGAGTCATTTAATAAGGATGAAGCTGCATTTGTCAGCAGAAAAGACACAAATAAAGATATATATTACATTGTCAAGTTAGATTTATAAATCATAAAATCTACAATTCTATTAAAAGGAATTCAGTTCCAACAATGAAATTATCTCAGTAAAAAATAAGGAGTGTTAAAATGGATTATTCAGTTCAAATTATATTAGCTACTATAGGAGTAGTAGTAATAGTTGTTGGCGGATTACTGGCACTATTTTCAAGATTCTATCATAAGGTAGAACAAGGAAAAGTAATAGTAAGAAATGGTGTAGGTGGTCCAATAGTATGTTTTGGTGGTATTTTCGTAGTACCAATAATTCATAGATATGAAATAATGGATATCGCAGTTAAAAGAGTAGAAATAGCAAGAGAAGGAAAAGATGGTTTGATTTGTAAAGACAATCTAAGAGCTGATATAAGAGTTGCTTTTTTTGTTAGGGTCAATCAAACTAGGGAAGATGTATTGAAAGTTGCTCAGTTATTAGGCTGTCAAAAAGCATCTGATCCAACAACTTTGATGGAATTCTTTGATGCCAAGTTTTCAGAAGCCTTAAAAACAGTTGGTAAGAAATTTGATTTCGTCCAGCTATATACTGAAAGAGAGACTTTCAAAAATGAAATTCTACAGATTATTGGAACAGATCTAAATGGTTATGTTATGGATGACGCGGCAATCGATTATCTAGAACAAACAGATGTTGGGCTTTTGAACAGTAATAATATTTTGGATTCAGAGGGTATCAAGAAAATAACTGAACTCACTTCAGAGCAAAGAATTCTAGCTAATCAAATAGAAAGAGATAAGCAAAAAACTATTAAACAACAGGATGTATCTGCAAGAGAGGCTATATTAGAGCTTGAAAAGCAAAATGCTGAAGCAGAAGCTAAGCAAAAAAGAGAAATTGCTATAATTAATTCAAGAGAAACAGCAGAAGCTGAAAAAGTAGCCCAAGAAGAGAGATTCAAGTCAGAAATGGCAAGAGTTAAAACTGAAGAAGAGATAGAAGTTGCTGAGCAAAATAAAGAAAGACAAGTTATTGTTGCTATGAAGGCAAAAGAAAGCACAGAAGCTGTTGAGACTGAAAGAGTAGATAGAAAAAGATTACTAGAAAGAACAGAGAAAGAAAAGTTAGTTGAACTTGCTACTATAGAAAAAGAAAAAGAGGTAGAGGTTCAGAAGAAAGATATCCAGTCAGTTATAAGAGAAAGAGTGGCTGTTGAGAAAGATACTGTAGTTGAGGAAGAAAAAATAAAAGATACACGTGCAATAGCCGAAGCTGATCGTTATAAAACTGTAGCTATCAAAAAGGCAGAGGAACAATCAGAGAAGGATCTCATTATAAAAGTTAAGACAGCAGAAGCGTCAAAACAAGCTGCTGAGAGAATTGCAGAAAAGACAATCATTGATGCAGACGCAAAACTAAAAGCTTCACAAAAAGAAGCAGAATCAATAAAAGTAATTGTTGATGCTAAGGTACTTGAAGAATCAACTAGTGGTATAGCTGAGGCAAAAGTTATTGAAGCAAAAGCTTTAGCACAGGCAAAAGGTGAAACTGCTAAAATTGATGTAAAAGAAAAAGAAGGAAATGTTGAAGCTGATATCTTGAAGAAAAAATATTTGGCAGAAGCAGAAGGAATCAAAGAAAAAGCTACTAGCATGAAAGCATTAGACGAAGTAGGAAAAGAGCATGAAGAGTTCAAACTCAAACTAGAAAAAGAAAAAGAAATTGCACTTGCAGATATCAATATCCAAAAAGATATAGCAAGTTCACAAGCAGCTGTTATCACAGAAGCACTCAAATCAGCTAAGATTGATATTGTTGGTGGAGAAACTATGTTCTTTGATAAAATAGTTGGTTCTATTACAAGAGGTAAATCATATGACCGTTTAGTTGATAATAGTCAAGTACTTAGTGATATAAAAGAAACATTTATAACAGGAGACCCAGATTACTTTAAGAAACAATTACAAGAATTAGTAGGTAGATTTAACTTAACATCTGAAGATTTAAAGAATCTATCAATAGCTGGAGCTGTTAATAAAATGATGAATAATGCTAATGGTGAAGACAAAACAATGTTAGGTAAACTATTAGATACTGTTAATAAGGCAGGAGTTGCTGACTTACCAGCAAAATTGATGGAAACTACACGTAAATGAGGTAGATGATGTTGGATGTTAAAGAAAATAAAGGTATAAAAACTAAAAATGATAATAACGATATGGAAAATGGTACATATGAAGTTATTAAGAACAGACTTGTAAAACAAGGTAATGACTTAAAAGAACGTGTCCACAAACTTAATTCAGTTAGAAAAGAAGTCTTTGGTTCTATTGAAACAAGGCTTCTTGGAAGCGAACGTATTATAACTGAGAATAATTGTATACCTAGAGATATGGCGCCAGTGGATGACTTCTTTATCTTTGGTTACAATGTTCATATCGGATTAAAATCCAAGGTGGAACTTAGTGATGTATTTTCTATTTATCAATATAAAGATCGTACATTCCAAAAACAGACACTTGAATTAATTAATGATGACCAGTTTCTAAGAGATTTTGATGAGCTGTACAAGTATTATAAGAATACGTTTTTTGCAAAATTCACTATAATTGAACCATACTTCTATATGGTTTTCCAGACAGGTAAAAATGCTACAGACATCAAAGTATTCAAATGGCTGATAGAAGATGGAAGATTAACTTATGTAGATTGTAGAAGTGACCATGAAGTTAAATTCATAGGTAAAAACGAATTCAAATTTGTTAAAGCCTCACGAGATGACCAAAGGACTGGAATATATCCGCATGTCTCGATTCTTGATAAAGTTTTTGTAGAAACTATCGGTGGAGACTTGACAATAAAAGTAGAAGATAATACAGAAACAGGTAAAGGGATATATTCTGAAGATGTTGAGGATAAGGACCAGAACCTTGATGATGCTGAGATATTTTATGCGGATTTAGACCAGATAATAATACTTAAGATTAAGCCATATAAGGAGAATGACTATAGGTATTTCATATTCAACAATAAGTTGAAGAATGTTGTAAGAATTGATTCAATAAAAGATACATGTATGCTCCTGCCAGGAAACCATGGTCTTATATTTCCTCAGGGTTATTATCTTCAAAACGGTGAATATAAAGTATTTGATGTACCAGCGGATAATTCAGTTTTTGATCAGATGATTAGTTCATCTAACGGAGAGGATTATCAGTATATCTTTTATAACATTGATAGCGGTATATATTTAGTATATTCATATAACATAATTGAACAGACGATAGATACACCAATTGTCTGTAGTGGATACTCTCATTTTAATAATGGTGAGATGATAGTATTCAAAAATGAAGAAGAGCCTAGAAAAAATCATATGATACAGATATGGCAAACGCCTTATGTTGGGAAAAATTATGTAAGTGAGAGTAAAAATGACTCTATCTTATTTAATATCGGCAATAAGGATATTGTAAACTGTATGGCTGAATGTAAGATAGTATATAAACTCATTCAAAAAGGCGAGAGCTATCAGAGTATATATATTGATATTGTAAAAGAATCAGAGCAATTAATAGATTCTTACTTCTGGCTTGATAAAAAAGAGGTATATAACTTAAAAGAAGTACTTATATCTATAAAAGAGACCTCAACATTTGCTATTGGTGAATTTGAGAAAGTAGTAAGAATCAAAAAAGCTACAAAGAAGCAAATAAGCAGTGTTTCAGATGAAGCAGAAGAACTTCTCAAGAAACTGGAATATGGTACGTTTGATAGTATAAATGAATATGTGAAGGTATTAGCTGACATACGAAATCTTCGTGGCAAGATTGTTTCACTAAGGGACCTAAGATATACAGATATACAATTCGTTGATTCATTAGACGGGAAAGTTAAAGAGAAGAATGAGGAATTCTCAAAAAAATGTGTTGAATTCATAATTAAGCCTGAAGGTCTTAAACCTTATGCTGATAAAGTACAAGAATTACAAGATAGCGTTGATAAGGTTAACAAATCAAAAGAGGGAAAAGAACTTTGGGAAAAAATAGATGAAACCTGTGCTGAATTAGAACTTTTGATAGATATTGTAAGTAATTTTAAGATTGAAGACCCAACTATGACTACAGAAATCATTGATAAAATTTCATCCCTATTTTCTTTAATCAACAATGCTAAGGCAAGATTAAAAACAAGAGTTGAGCAATTCACGAAAAGTGAAATGACTACTCAGTTCAATTCACAAATGAAATTACTTAGTCAAGCTGTAGTCAATTATCTGGATGTTTCTGATACAGTAGAAAAATGTGACCAATATCTCAATAAAGTTATGGTCCAGATACAAGAATTAGAAGGTAAATTCGCTGAATTTGATGAGTATATAGATAAGCTTGGTGAAAAACGAGAAGAATTATATACTGCTTTCGAGAGCAAGAAACAGGCATTGATAGATAAGTTGAATAAACGTATCCTTGGATTGGTTAACTCTTCGGAGCGTATAATAAAGGGAATAACCAATAGACTAGGTAGTTATGATTCAGTAGAAAAGATTAATGGATATCTTGCTACTGACATTATGGCTGAGAAGGTTAGAGATATCATTTCTCAGCTAAGAGAATTAGGAGACAATGTCAAGGCAGATGAAATTAGTTCGAGACTGAAAAAATTGAAAGAAGATGCTATCCGTCAACTTAAGGATAAAGAAGAACTATATGTCAACGGTGATAATGTCATAAAATTAGGACAACATCATTTTTCAGTTAATACAAAAGCCATTGATTTATCTATTGTACAAAAAGATGATGAATTATATTATCATATAACAGGTACTGATTTTTGGGATAAAGTCGTTCATGATGATATAAGTAGATATGAACATGTTTTTTCACAGAGTATTGTATCAGAAAACAGAGATGTTTATAGAGGTGAATACCTTGCTTATTTGGTGTTTAGAGCAGCAAGTACTAAACAGTATGAAAGTTTGGATGTGCTATACTCCAAGTCTGAAACTCAACTGGTGGAAATTGTTCAAAAATATATGGAACCAAGATATCAAGAAGGCTATACCAAAGGGGTACATGATAGTGATGCAGCTAAGATATTAAAAGCATTACTTGAACTTAATCAGAATATAGACTTGCTAATTTATAGTAGTCAGGTTAGAGCTTCAGCTAGATTATTTTGGAATAGGTTAATAGATGCTGATGCGAAAAAATTATTGACATCCAGGTTAAAAGAGTTAGCGAAGGTCAGTGAATATTTTAATACATCACCTAATTTGGAAAGCTATATACCTTATATAGTAGAAAAACTTGAAAATACCTATAAAAATGTAGTGCTGTTTGATAGCAAGAATATACCTGATTCAGCTGAATATCTCTGTAAGGAAATCATGAAGAATAAAGATTTTGTAGTCAGCAGGGAAGCTAAAAAAATGTATGATGGCTTTGTTGGTTATCTAAGAGATAAAAATGCTCTAGAAACTTTTGAACTATCTGTCAAAAACAGTAAAGATGATATAGAAGGGCTTTTTTATCTAATAAAAGAATGGGTTAATGCCTATGGAACAGAGACTAATGGATTTGAAGATATAGATAAGGATGAATTGGCAGGGTTAATTGATGAAGTAATTGTTCTATTAATTGAGAACGATGCTAACTTAGGTAGAGTTATAAATATGGATTCCAAGATAACCATAAGTGAATTAGTTGGTAGCCACTATGTAATTAACGAAGGAACATACAAATTAGCCTATACTAGGTTCATGAACAAATTAAAATACTATAGTGAAGTTACTGTAAATGACTATATCAAATTCCAAGATATCAAGAAGGAACTTATCAAGGAATTTAAAACACAACTCAATCTTGATGAATTCAAGCCAAAAGTCCTTTCATCTTTTGTTAGGAATAAGCTTATTGATAAAGTATATTTACCTCTCATTGGAGATAATCTTGCTAAGCAGATTGGTGTTATAGGAGAAAACAAGAGAACTGACCTAATGGGTATGCTATTATTGGTATCTCCACCAGGCTATGGTAAAACTACTTTGATGGAGTATATAGCAAGTAGACTTGGTATTATACTCGTTAAAGTTAATGGGCCTTCCCTTGGTAACGATGTAACATCATTAGATCCAGGAAAAGCAAATAATACCAGCGCCAGAGATGAACTAAAAAAACTCAATCTTGCACTTAAGATGGGAAATAATGTAATGATATATGTTGACGATATCCAGCACTGTAATCCAGAATTCTTACAGAAATTCATATCATTGTGTGATGGACAAAGAAAGATTGAGGGAGTATATAATGGTAATGGGCAAACATATGATCTAAGAGGTAAGAAAGTAGCTGTGGTAATGGCAGGTAATCCATATACTGAAAGCGGCGAGAAATTCAAGATACCAGATATGCTATCAAATAGAGCTGACGTGTATAATCTTGGAGATATGCTTAGGGAGAATGAAGAAGCCTTCAAGTTAAGTTATATTGAAAATAGCTTAACCTCTAATCCTGTACTTAGTAAACTCACAAGTAGGAGCCAAAAAGATATATATGGTCTTATTGAAATGGCTAACGGAGCTGAAAGAGAAACTGTGAATCTTGAGAACAATTATTCAATAGATGAACTTAATGAGTACACTAGTGTCATAGAAAAACTATTTAGAGTCAGAGATGTAGTTCTAAAAGTTAACATGGAATACATTTATTCTGCAGCTATGGCTGATGAGTATAGAAATGAACCACCTTTCAAACTTCAAGGTTCATATAGAAATATGAATAAAATAGCAGAAAAGATTGTTCCTATAATGAATGACGAAGAATTGAATCATCAAATACTAGCAAGCTACGAAAATGATTCCCAAACACTAACCTCTGATGCCGAAGCTAACATGCTCAAGTGGAAAGAAATTGTCGGCTGCCTGAATAGCGAAGAACAAAAACGTCTTGATGAAATAAAATCTATATTCCTCAAGAATAAACTTATAAAAGGCGATGACAAATTAGGTCAAGCTGTAAGCGTTTTAAGTAATCTTACAGACAACATAGAAATGATTAAAGATATCTTATCTGGAAGTATAAAATAAACTAATAAATAGACTCTGTTTAGTCTTTATTATCACTAAACAGAGTCTACTTTATTATTATAACCATATAAAATACATATGACATGAACTACAGAGTGTAGATAGTATATGGGAATATGTAGCAGTGAGCCAGGACGGCGAACTCAGCCTTTTAAACATGGACGTTTAATGGGCTGACGAAATATTCCCATATACTATCTACACGACTGTCAGCCACTTTCAGTCATCTTTTATTAATTAGTTCCCTATCTACCACATATATATTTATTAACACATAAAAACAAGGAGTATTTCTTTGAACAAAAAAGATATCAAAATCATAATGAAATTCCCTGACAATAAAGAAAATGATTGCAAAAAAAATATAAACAATATATTAACTGAACTATATGCTGAAGCTATTATCAATAAACTAAAAGAGAATGTTCCAGAAGATAAGATGGTAGACTCTATATCAAATATAAAAAAGTTACTTAAATTTAATGAATCAAAAAATTATTAGATTTGTAGTAATTTTTAGTCAATATTTCTAAATAAATTACTCCTTCAAAAGGTCATAAAATGACCTTTTTTTATCTTATATGAAGTTCTATTAAGTATGTGAAATAAAACCATTTCTCATATACGTTAAAGAACTTTCCTAACAACTTAAACTCCCTACGGATAACATGATGCATTACCATTTTATTTTACAAAAATTGGAAAATGTATTATAATATAGGAGTCAAAGCAGTTAACAAAATAAAATTAAATAAAACAATAATTAAGATAATTCATTCTATTAATTGACGAAAACAGTAATTGAATATACAAATTACAATCCATAATTTGACACAACTGCTATATTATTATAAAATGTGTTATATTATCCATTACAATAATTATGAAGTTGCTATTAAAATTAGTAATAACTGGCTAAACTATATTTAGTAAGTACTTGATAATATAATCTGAAGCATACTGGGAGTTTAATTAATTACATATAAGGTTAAAGAATTATATAGGTTATTAAGGAATGTATGAGAATCATTAGGAGGAGAGTACATGAACACATTAAAAAAAATAGTTATCTTAGGAACTATGGTATTATCGTTGACAGCATGTTCATCTAATAATAACGATAAATATATGACACTATACAAAGAATTACTGGAAGAGCAACCCCCAGATATAGAAAACATAGTATTTGAAGATGAGTCAGGAAATAGATTATTAGAAGATGAATCTGGTTTTATAACTATTTATAACAATACCAAATTAACGGCATCAGTAGATGGTAATTCAACAGATGCAGAAGTATATTTTGTTCCATCAGGAAGTGACAATAGTGAATATCAACAGCTAGTGAATTCAGGGTCTATAGAGGATGATAAAGCAGAGTTCATATTAAAACAAGAAGAATTTTCAGATGGTCTTGGATATTTATGGGTAGTGGTATATAATAATGAATTAGGAAGAAAATCTGAAGAATTTAAAATATCACTAGTAGAAGAATAGTATAAGGAGGAAATGCTAATGAATACAGCTTACTTATTAATAGATTACGTATATGATTTTATTGATGATAAAGGAGTTTTATCTTTGAGTAAGCGTGGGCAGGCTATAAAAGATAATATAATAAAAGTTATTAATAAAATAAAAAAAGATGAAGATTTATTGTATATCTGCAATGATGACCATGAGGAAGAAAGTTACAAGTTTTCACCTGAAGCTAAGTTGTTTCCTTTACATTGTGATAAAAAAGGAAGTAAATTAGCTATTGATGAAGACGTATTCATGGAAATAAAACCAGAAAAGACATATAATATATCAAAGGCGATGTATTCTTCATTCAATGGAACCAGATTAGACTTGGTTTTAAGACAACAGAATATCAAAGAACTAGTATTAATGGGAGTGTGTACAGACATATGTGTTCTGCATACAGCTATTGATGCATATAATCTTGGATATAAAATCACTGTGCTTGATGATTGTTGTTGTGGATTAACAGATGAAGGACATGGGTTTGCACTTAATCATTTTAAGAATACTTTAGGAGCTAAGATTGTAACAAGTAATGAATTACTAAAAAGTTAACATTCTTTTTAATGGAGGACATTACACATGAAGAAACGAATGGTTAATTATCTAAAGAATAAAAGTACTTATTTTTATGTAGAAGTAGCAGTCGTAATAGTTATATTGACTGTACTTATCGCTATTTTCGTTCCTAGACAGATTCGTAAGATAGACAAATTAAAAAGAGATACAGATATATCTAATGCAACACTGTTAGGAAATGCAGCTGAAAATATAATTAAAAGCAATGATGAATTCAAAAATTATTCCATAGATAAGTTAAACATTAATAAAGAAGTTGTTGTAAACTCAGAGGATATAGATGACAAATTTATTAATGAATTAATAAATGAATTAAAAGATTTTAAGATAAACCAATTACCTATAATAAAAATGAAAAAAGGTGGTTATACTCATTTTAGTATCAGTATAGATAATAATAACGTATATGTCTATGCTGATAATGGTGACGATACAAAAGATTTACAATTGTATCCAAATAAATACGATTAGAAAAAAAGGACTATGTGTGCTATTTGCACACTTTTCTTGCTATATAAGTAGCTTAAGGTCAATATATATACATTGGACTACTGATTATTTTTAAAAAACTTGTATTGTGATATTTATATTGTTATAATCAAAATGATATAACACTAAAAATCAATTAAACTTAAGGGTGATATAATTGTTAGAGAGATTCTTTCCATCAGAGTATACTGATTCAATTAGACAAATTAATTATAGAAAATTGTATGATGAAGGTTATAGAGGAATATTATTCGATATAGATAATACACTTGTTCCATATGATATGGAACATCCTAATAAAGAGATAATAGACTTATTTGAGGATATAAAAAAGATTGGATTCAAAATAGCATTGGTCTCCAATAACAACAAAATCAGAGTTACTACATTTAACGAGAAGTTAAAGGTATTTGCTGTTCATAAGGCGTTAAAACCAATGACTAGAAATCTTAAAAGAGCCATGCAGGCAATTAAGACCAACAAAAAAAATACAGTTTTAGTAGGAGATCAAATATTTACTGACATCTATGGTGGTAATCGAATAAAGATCAAGACAATATTAGTTGTACCTATTGCAGAAAAAGAAGAATGGATAACTAAAATAAAAAGAAACACTGAAAAGAAAATCATAAAAGCTTACTTAAAGAGGGTAAAAAAGAATGAATCAAAACATTAATGGAAACACCAAAGTATTAGGGTTGATTGGCAATCCGATAGAACATACTATTTCACCTAGTATCCATAATCTTTTGGCGACAAAATTAAATATGAATTATGTATATGTGCCTTTTAAAGTTGATGAAGGTATGTTGGATAAGGCGATAGAAGGTGCTAGAGCACTTGACATACAAGGACTCAACGTAACTGTTCCATATAAGGAGCAAGTAATGGATAATCTGATAGAGATTACTCCCCTTGCTGAACAAATAGGAGCAGTCAATACATTGAAGTACACTGAGAGTGGATATGTTGGTTATAACACAGATGCAGAAGGACTTAATATATCTCTAATAAATAATTCCATACAGCTGGAAAATAGTAAAATCGTTATAATAGGAGCAGGAGGAGCTGCTAAAGCTGTAGGAATGCTTTGTGCTAGAGAAAAATGTAAAAAAATAACTATTATCAATAGAACTGTTATAAAAGGCGAAATACTTGCTAATAATATAAGACAATATTATGATGTTGAAACTGAAGCACTAGGATTAGATGAAATTCATAAAATATCACCTTTTGATATTGCTATTCAGACAACACCTATAGGAATGTCTCCAAATGTGCATGATAATCCAGTAAAAAATGATGATTTCTATAAAAAATTTCATATAGCCGTAGATTTGATTTATAATCCAAGTAAGACTAAATTTCTAGAAGAAGCGGAACGAAATGGAATGAAAATATTGAATGGTTTTCAAATGTTATTCTATCAAGGTGTCAAAGCATATGAAATTTGGAATGATATCAGTATTCCAGAAGAGATATTAAAAGAAGTTATGACTGATTTGATCAATCAATATGGATAAAAGGAGTGTATCAATGGAAGAAAATATTTTATTAGTAGGTTTTATGGGCAGTGGTAAATCTGTAGTAGGAAAAGAACTATCTAAAATACTGAACAGAGATTTCATAGATACTGATACAGAAATTGAAAAAGAAGAAAATAGAAGTATTAAAGATATATTTAATAATGATGGTGAAGAATATTTCCGTAATCTTGAATCAAAATTATTGGAAACATTAGTGAATAAGAATAATTGTATTATATCAACTGGTGGAGGTATAGTACTAAGAGAAAATAATAGAGAGCTGTTAAAAAAAATTGGTAAAGTAATCTTTTTGCATGCAGATGTTGAACACATCCTTAATAATGTAAAAAATGATGATACTAGACCTTTATTACAGACAGAAGATTATGCCACAAAAGTATCAGAGATGTTAGAATCCAGAGAAGACAAATATCTCAGTTCAGCAGATATTATTATACAGACTTCAGGTAAAGGTGTGGAAAGTATTGCTGAAGAGATAATTACACTATTATAATTAAGAAGGATGATACTATGAAGAAAATTACAGTTATTAACGGTCCTAATCTTAATTTTCTTGGGATTAGAGAGAAAAGTGTATACGGCAGTAAAGACTACAATGGTTTGGTGGAGATGATTAAAGAGACTGCTGATTCATTAAATATTGAAGTGGATGTATTTCAGTCTAACTCAGAAGGAGAGATTATTGATAAGATTCAACAATGCTATTTTGATAAAATAGATGGTATTATCATTAATCCAGGAGCCTATACACACTATAGTTACGCTATAAGAGATGCCATAGCATCAGTTAATATAAAAACCATAGAGATACATATTTCCAATATATATGAGAGAGAAGAATTTCGCCATGTATCGGTAATTGAACCAGTATGTGTACAGCAAATATATGGAAAAGGTCTTGATGGTTATATTATTGCACTAGAAAAGATAGTATCACTATAGACTATAGAGATAACATAGCAAAAAAAATAGAAAGGAAGATAAGAATGAGATTACAAAAATTAGAAAACAGCTTAGATGACTTGCAAATCGATGCGGTACTCATTAGAGACAGTTACAATAGAAGATATCTTAGTGGATTTACAGGTTCAAACGCATACCTATACATATCAAAAAACACAAAAAAACTCTTAACTGATTTCAGATATACTGAACAAGCCAATAAACAGAGTCCTGACTTTGACATAATAGACTACACTAAGATCGGGTTATTAAAAATATTGAATGATATCATAGACAAAGATAATGCAAAAACAATAGGATTTGAAGACGAAACTATATCCTATAAGGAATTCATTACATATGAAAAAGGATTAAAAAATGTAAAACTATTACCTATGGGCGATACTGTAGAAAAAATAAGAATGATCAAAGACGAAGAAGAATTAAGATGTATTCAGAAAGCTGCTTCCATTGGTGATCTTGCTTATGAACATATTCTAAAATTTGTTAAACCAGGAGTTACAGAAAAAGAAGTAGCATTAGAAATTGAAACTTGCATGAAGAAAAATGGAGCTGAAAACTTATCATTTGATACTATCGTCGCTTCAGGACTTAATTCATCAAAACCTCATGCTGAACCTTCAGACAAAAAGATTGAAGAGGGTGATTTTGTAACGCTTGATTTTGGTTGTATCTACAAAGGTTATTGCTCTGATATGACAAGAACTTTTGTTCTAGGCAAAGCCAGTGAAAAACAAAAAGAAATCTACAATATAGTACTTGAAGCTCAGTTAAAAGCCATAGAAGCTGTAAAAGCTGGATGTGTAGGTAAAGATATAGATAAAATTGCTCGTGATATTATAACAGATAAAGGTTATGGAGATAACTTCGGTCATGGATTAGGTCATAGTGTAGGATTATTCATACATGAAGAACCAAGATTCTCATACAGTGATGAAAATGTATTTACAGAAAATATGGTAGTCACTGTAGAGCCAGGAATATACGTACCTGGATTTGGTGGCGTAAGAATAGAAGACTTAGTATGTGTAACCAAAGATGGAATAATTAACTTCGTATCATCACCAAAACAATTAATTGAAGTAGTATAATTATACTCTATACTATCTATAATAAGTTATATAGGTATATTCCACAACAGCGTTTTTGTGGATTAATCTTAATATTTGTTATAAAACTATTGAAAAAAATTCCGTATTAGTTTACACTATAAAAGATAAAAGTTAGGGAGGAAATTATATATGGTATCAGCTGGAGATTTTAGAAATGGTCTAACAATTCAATATGAAAATCAAATATACACTGTTATTGAATTTCAACACGTAAAACCTGGAAAAGGAGCAGCGTTCGTTAGAACTAAGCTTAAAAACCTAAAAACAGGTTCAGTTATTGAAAAAACATTTAGACCTACTGAAAAAATGCCAAAAGCGCATATTGAAAAGAAGGATATGCAATACTTATATAGTGATGGCGATTTATTCCATTTCATGGATAGTGAAACATATGACCAAATCGCAATTAATAGCGATCAAATAGGTGATACATTAAAATTCGTTAAAGAAAATGATATGGTAAAAATCTTAAGCCATGAAGGAGAAGTTTTCGGAATCGAACCACCACTATTTGTAGAGTTAGAGATAATTCATACAGAACCAGGAGTAAAAGGTGATACAGCTACTGGAGCAACTAAACCAGCAGAAGTTGAAACTGGCGCCAGTGTTAACGTTCCATTATTTGTTAACATCGGAGACAAAATAAAAATCGATACAAGAACAGGTGAATACTTATCAAGAGCATAATATCACTTGAAATATAGATAAAAGCCATTAGGCTTTTATTTTTTTGCTCTTTACACATCTTTATATTTTGAGTAAAAAAAAATTACCATATAGCCAATAGTTAATTCCCCGTTAGAAGAAAAAGTGTTTTGTGATTATATTGACGGTTATTTCAAGCAAAATAGTATATGTAAATGTGGAGTAGTGAGGCAGGACGCCGAACCCAGCTTTTTGCTCAGGACGAGCAAGTAGCTGGGGTAACATATACATATACTATTTTGCAAAAGCCAAGTCCGAACAAAACATTTTTTCTGACTTACTTATAAAGCTTAAATATGGTATTTATTGACATATTTAACAATATAAACTATACTATTATTGAAATTGTTAATCATTATCAATTATATTCCTTACATGCAGAAAACGTTATATAATAAGTTTATTTGGACAAGTATTTATACCTCTTATATGTTATTAGACCAATTAGAAAGAAGTGATTGATATTTTTGATAGATTAAGACATAAAAGATTCCATCGTTATCATGATATTATAGAGTGTTTAACAGGAGCACTAGAAGCAAAAGATACATATACAAGTGGTCATTCTGATAGGGTTGCGCATATGGCATATGATATAGGAAAAAAATATGGGCTTAGAAAAAAAGAATTGGAAGACTTGCATCTTGCCGGTCATCTACACGATATAGGAAAGATAGGTATTCCTGATAATATACTCAATAAACCAAGTAAATTACAACCACATGAATATAATATTGTAAAAAATCATAGTAGAATGGGATATGACATATTGATGAAATCCAAAAATCTTAAAGATATAGCTATCATAGTACTGTATCACCATGAAAGATGGGATGGAAAAGGATATCCAGAAGGTTTAAAAGAAAAGGAAATACCATTAGCATCAAGAATAATTGCAATAAGTGACTCAATAGACGCCATGATTTCTGAAAGACCATACAAAAAAAGTCTATCTTGGGATGAATGCAAGAAAGAAGTTGAATCCAATAAAGGGATACAATTTGATCCATGTTTAGTTAATATAATTGAAAGCTTATGGAGCAAATGGGCAAAAAACTTATAAAATAAAAGGGGCTATCGGATAATACATTTTTTGATATTGATGTTAAAAATGTATTATCCGACAGCCCCTATTTAAATTATTAATTCCATTATTTTCTATAAGCTGCTTTTGGTCTAACATAATTATTCCGCTTTTTACTGATGGATATAAAGGCTATAGAAGTTATTGGAATGCTGAATATCAAGCCAATACTGCCACAAAGCGCTCTTAATATCTCTCCAGCTATCTGATCAGAATTAATAAATTGTACTAATGACCTGTTATACAAGAAAAATACTAAAATCATGCTTATAGAATTACCAGCATAAGCTAATATAAGTGTGTTTGACATGGTTCCCATTATATCTTTACCGATTCGCATACCTGCCGTAAAAAGTTTATCTTTACCTATTCTAGGATTACTTTCATAAAGCTCTCCCATAGAAGAAGCAATTGACATACTAACGTCCATAATGGCTCCAAGAGCCCCTATAATGATTCCAGCATATAACAGATCTCGAAAATTAAGATTATATCCTTCAGTGAAATATGATAATAATTCAACATCTTCATCACCTATACCTTGAATATGTGTTAGAGCCCCAAAATAAAATGTTAACAAACCTGAAGTAATCACACCACCTATAGTACCAATAATAGCTGCATATGTTTTAATATTGAGACCACCAATAACAGACAATGTAATTAAAGTGGATATGACACTTATAACACTAACCACTATAATTGGATTATAAGATTTCATTATTAACGGAAAGAAGCCAAAAAGTATCAATGAAACACATATGGTCAAGCTTATAATCGAGTAGAATCCATTTTTACCTCCGAAGAGTAATAAGGCACCCATAAAAACTAATAAAAGATAAATTAGATACTTGTCACGAGCATAAGAATATACTCTTCCATTTTCTATGGTATCCCCTGTCTGATTACATACAATAATGATTTCATCCCCTGGTTTGACAACAATTTTATATATTGAAGCCGTATTAATCACGTTTTCAATTTCTGCTTCACCAGTAAGGTCTCGTTCTGTCAACTTTACCAGTAATTTTTGATATCTCATACAATTTTCTTCATCAACAGTATCCTCTATAACGGATATGACTTTTCCATGTATGTACTTCCACTCATAACTTATCTCTTCAGTACAATTAACATCAATAGGTTTTATTATAAAAAAACATAACATCAATAAATAGATTATTCTCATAACATATTTGCTCCTTGTCCAATAGTGAATTGTTGATAGTTACTTTGATTTATACAATATATGAGATATTAAGTTTGTTTATGATTAAACAAAATTCTTATCATAAAAAAGTTGGTACAGGCATATATTGTTTTAAGAAAGGTGGACAAGTGATGAAAAAAGAAACTGTTGAAAAAATATTAACAACTAATCTTAGAGGATGGTTTGGCTCATTAAAGAAAGAGCAGTTGGACTTATTGCAGGAAATCAGATTGAGAGTTAATAAACCTCTTATTATAAGAATAGATAATAAAGAATACTTTCTAAACCAAGACAAGTTAGTAACGAGCAGTAAAAGAGCTTATATCATAACTGAAAAAGATTTGAAGGATACTATGGAATTCATAAGCAACTATTCCCTATATGCCTTTGAGGACGAGCTGCGAAACGGATATATAACAGTTGATGGAGGACATCGTGTTGGATTGGCAGGAAAGGTTGTCGTAGAGAATAATAGAGTAAAGACTATAAAAAACATAACCTGCATAAATATCAGAATCTCACATGAGATAAAAGGCTGTGCCAACAAAGTTATACCCTACATATTTCAAGAAAATAGAATATACCATACTCTAATAATATCTCCTCCTAGATGTGGCAAGACAACATTATTAAGAGATATAGTAAGACAGCTCTCAGATGGTGTAAGAAATAATACAGGAATAACCATAGGGGTAGTTGATGAAAGATCCGAAATAGGAGGCTGTTATAGAGGCATACCACAAAATGATGTAGGAATCAGAACAGATATACTTGACGGATGTCCAAAAACTGAAGGTATGCTAATGCTTATAAGATCAATGTCTCCAGAAGTCATTGCTGTAGATGAAATAGGGAGCAGTGAAGATATAGAAGCCATAGATTTTGTTATCAATGCAGGTTGTAAGATGATATGTACTGTACATGGCTCATCACTGGTTGAAGTCAAGAATAAACCTATACTGGAAAAATTGATAGATAAGAATATAATTGAACGTTTTATTGTCTTAGAAAGTAAAAATGGAGTTGGTGATGTAAAGAAGATATATGATAAGCAGGGCAAAATGATAAGTATTGTTGTTGATAATTAAGTAAAGGGGGTTATTTCATGGTTGTAAAAATATTAGGTGCTACTCTAATACTTATATCATCTTCACTTTTAGGTTTTTATTATAGTAAAAGTTACATAAGAAGAAGCAATGACCTTAGAATATTGAAAAAAGCGCTGATCCTGTTAAGAGGTGAAATCAATTACTCATTATCTCCAATGCCAGAAGCCTTAGAAGATATCAGTAAAAGATTTGACCATGAGATAGCTGATTTTTTTAAATCCATATCAGAAGAACTAAAACTCAATTCAGGAAAATCATTGACAGAAGTATGGAAGAAAAAAGCTGAAGAAATATTGAAAAGGACTTATTTGAACCCTACAGATATTAAAAATATTATGATCTTCAGTGAAAATATAGGCTATCTAGATAAAGAGATGCAAAATAATAATATCAATCTGCTTCTAGAGCAAATAAATGAAGAAATAAAAGTTACTATGGAAGATGATGCCAAATACAATAAACTGTATAGAAGCCTTGGAGTTCTTGGAGGTATATTGGTCATTGTACTTTTCATATGACAAAAGATAATTTGACGTGCCTTATTCTGAGGGGAGGGTAATAATGGATATATCTATTGTTTTTAAAATAGCTGCAGTTGGAATCGTGGTTGCAGTCCTCAACCAATTATTAAAGAAAGCAGGAAAAGATGAACAAGCTATGTTAACTACACTAGCAGGATTAGTTGTTGTCCTTTATTGGATTGTGGAATATATAAGTGAACTGTTTGAAAAAATACAGACGTTGTTTCAACTATAGAAAATACATTGAACTTATTGAAATGGATTTATAGAGGTTTAATGTATATAGGGAAAATCTGAAAGGAATGTTTTGATGGAAGCTGTACAAGTTGTCATTATCGGTATTGTATCAACAATATTAATAGTTGTACTAAAAAAAAGTAATGCTGAATTTGGTATTTATATAGGTATTGCAGCTAGTATAGTTATTTTCTTTATTATTATTGACAAGTTAGGAGTAATACTGGATCTGATATCTAGGATTACAGGTTTAATCAATATAAATGATATATATATAAAGATACTACTGCAAATACTGGGAATTGCCTTCATAACAGAATTTGGTGCCCAATTATGTAAAGACGCTGGGCAGCAAGCGATAGCAAGTAAAATTGAGATGGCAGGAAAAATAATGATATTAATTATATCCATGCCAGTAATACTATCAATCATTAATATGATAACTAATATCTTAATATAGATTGCTACATACACGATATAGATTGCTACATACACGGTCAATTAGTCTTAAATGAATTAGGAGAATACTATGAGAAGAATTAGATGGTTATTGATAATAGTTATAGCTTTAAAATTATCATCTATAAGTGTGTTTGCTTCATCAGAAGTAGATAGTATATTAGCAGAGCAGGAAAAAGTTATTGAGTATGATGATATTCAATCAGCGGTCGATGAAATACTCAGTAATGAAGAGGGGCTTAAGATTGACTTCAGGGAAACATTGAACAAAGTTATTAGTGGAGATTTGGACCTTAATTTCAATGATATGTTTGGATTAGTGTTAGATAATATCTTCATAGAAGTAAAAGGAAATATAAAATTGATAATAGAACTTATTGCCATTGCCTTGATAGCAGCAGTATTCACTAATTTTACTACTGCTTTTAATAATAAATATGTAGGCGAAGTTGGCTATTTTGTTGTTTTTCTATTGATGTCAACCATAATATTGAAATCGTACAATATATTGAATACTATAGCACTTCAAGTAATATCTAATCTACAGACCTTTATTAAAACTTTGATACCCAGCTTATTTGCTGCTACTGCTTTGTCGGGGAATTATACTTCAACTTTTCTCTACAGTCAGATAATGCTAATCATAATAGGCGTAGTAGAAAACATTATTCTAAAATATGTAGTACCTTTTGTATATATAATTATAGTTCTTGAGATAATTAACAGCATTACAGAAGAAAGTATTCTATCCAAGATGGTGGAACTATTCAAAAACATAGTTAACTGGGGAATCAAGGTACTTGTTATCGTTTTTGCGGCAGTTCTCACCATGCAGAGTTTTACAACACCAGTCATAGATGGTATAGCTAATAAATCTGTCAAAGTTGCAGTATCTGCCATCCCATTTGTTGGTACTACATTAAGCGGTGTAGCTGATACAGTTCTAGGGTGTGCAGTCTTAATAAAAAATGGAATAGGTATAGTAGCATTGATAATCATCATTGTGATATGCCTGATACCAATAATAAAAATACTTGTTGTGACTTTATTATATAAATTTGCATCTGCCATAATCCAACCAATATCCGATAAACGTATAGTCAATTGTTTATCCAATGTTGGGGATATATGTTTTATACTCCTTGGAATAGTTATTATTACCGCTTTTTTATTTATAATCACAATAACAATAATCTTGAATGCAACAAGTATTACAGCCTACATAAGATAAAATATTATTCAATGAAGGAATGAAGATATGGAAGCATTCTATAGTTTTATAAAAAACATAGTTATATTTTTATTATTAGCCAAGATATTGGAATATCTCATACCTGGTGGAAATATGAAGAAATATTTTCGGCTGTTTTCTGGAATTATACTAATGATTATAATAATTAACCCAATAATCAAATATAACGGGATACTGGAACAATTCAATTATGATGTTATCAAGAATCAATTTAAAATCAATTATACCGATACTCAGGGAACTGAAAATAAATATGCAGATGTCCAAAATGAGATAACCTTGAAAATTTATAAAGATAAGATAATCAATCATGTAAAAGGACTGTTAGAAGCTGAAAAAATCTCTATAACCAATGCTTCCGTCGTGATTGAAGAAGATATCAACAATGAAAACTACGGTACTATCAAAGAAATAAATCTCACAGTGAACAGTGAATATATCGAAAAAAAAGATTCTCAGATAGATAGAGTGGAAATAGAAAAAATTATCATAGGAGAATCTAATGATAATAGGGCATTAAGGTCATCTGAAGATATTTTGTTAGAAAAAAAAATAAAAAAAATAATTAAAAACTTCTATAAATTGTCCTCTAATAATATACATATTACTATAGAGACATGTTAACTGTTTTTACACTTTGTTTTTAACCTAGAAGCACAGGAGGATAAAGATGAAATTGGATTTTTTTACAAAAGGTAATAAGACCGAAAAAGATAAAAAAAGAATAAGCTTTCTCTTCATTATGTTTTTGACAGGATTATTGCTTCTATTATTTTCAAAAAATCTTATAAAACCAAGCAATAATACCAAGGTAGATAATAGTATCATCGCACCTAATACATATAAGGCAAGTGATCCACAAACGTATGAAGAAAAACTTGAAAAAAGACTTGAGAAGGAATTCGCTAATATTGATGGAGTGGGTAAAGTTGAAGTAATAATCATGTTAAAAACAAGCGGTGAAATAATTATAAATAAAGATACCCCTAATTCACAAACACAATCCGATGAAGTAGATAGTGAAGGTGGAACAAGGCAAAATATTCAAACAGATTCTAAAGAAGCCACTGTACTTATTAATAACTCCGATGGTTCTACTAAACCAATCATATTAAAAGAGCTTGAACCAGAGATTAGTGGCGTTGTAATAATAGCTGAAGGCGGTGATGATATACTTGTTAAAAAAAACTTAATTAATGCGGCTAAAGTATTATTAGACGTTCCTATGCATAAAATAGAAGTAATGAAAATGGTTCAAAATAAGGGGGAATAATTATGCAAACTTTCAAAAAGAATCAAATTATAATTACTGCTTTGGTTATTATGATTGCGATAGCTGGATATCTTCAGTTTACAGAAAATGATGGTACTCCTACACAAGAAGTGCTGAATAATCAAAGTGAAGAACAGAAAAAAGATAACGTTACAACACCAACAGCATTAGTACCAAATGGTGAGAACACCAATACTGATGCAAAAACTGAAGAAAATGCAGATGATGTATCAGAAAATGAATCTCCAAATAGTATTGCTCAACAGCCTGAGCAAAAACAGGAACAGAAACAAGGAGAGGACAAAACAACTGAACCTGCTTCAGCTGTTCCAGAAAATGAAAATAAGGATGCAAAAGGAGAAGTAAAAGAGGAAGCAAAAGAAACTTCTAGTGATAAAAATGATAGTAATGTAGGAGAAGCTATCCTGACAAGCGGCAATACATTACAAGCAGGATATTTCTTACAAAAGAAAATAGATAGGGAGCAGGATTATTCAAAATTAAAAGAAGGTTATCTATCAATAATTGACAATCAAAATCTGAAAGATGAAAATAAAGTGGAAGCAGTAAAAGAAATGATTGACCTTCAAGATAGAATTGAAAAAGAAGCTGCTGCTGAGTCCATATTAGAAGCTAAAGGATTCAAGGATGTATTTGTAAGAATGATTGATAATAAAGTTGATGTAGTAATCAATGCAAAAGAATTGTCACAAGCAGATCTTGCAAAGGTAGAAGATGTAGTAAGAAGACAAACAGGAGTTGACGCAGAAAACATTGTAATAACATTATTGGATGTTACTAAAGCACAATAAACATATATAGAAATGATATTAGGCTTTTATGTAAGGATTACTATTACATGAAAGCCTAAAATTATTAGAAAAAATAATTTGCAAAACCTATAAGATTTGTTATAATTAACCTAGAAATGGTTTTATTAAAAATAGCATGAATGAATTCATATAATAAAATATAGCTGAGATAGGAGGATTAATTAATGGATAGACAGACAGTTAAAATACACGAAAAAGATAAAGTCGGAGAAGTCCATATTGCAGATGAAGTTATTGCTATAATCGCTGGGTTAGCAGCTACAGAAGTTGAGGGAGTTGCTGGTATGGTAGGTAATTTTACTGGCGATTTAGTTGAGATGCTTGGTAAAAAGAACTTGGCAAAAGGTGTTTTAGTTGATGTTGGAGAAAAAGATGTTTCACTTGAACTCTCATTGATCGTTGACTTTGGAAGTAGTATTCCAGAAGTAACTAACAACGTTCAAGAAAAAGTTAAGAATGCAGTAGAGACCATGACAGGACTTGAAGTTGATGAAATTAACATAAGAGTAGCTGGTGTTAACGTAGAAAAAAGCAAATAGATATGGATTATAACCACTAAATTAGGCTATAACTGTAATTTTTTAAATATTTGCTTGTACAATTAACTAAATATAGTATAATAAAGATACCCTTAAATATTTATATTTAAGGGTATTAAAATGTAATAAAAATATTTATTCAATATATATTTAATCCCAGGAGGTACATTATGAACAGAAGGATCATGAGAGAGCATATTTTTAAACTAGTATTTGCTATTGAATTTGATGAAGAAGAAAGATTTACTGATAGAGTAGGAGTATATCTTGACGAGCTTGAAACAAGCGATACTGCAAAAGAATATATAAAACATAAAGCTATATCTATATTCGAAAAATTAGAATCTATAGATGAAATGATCAATAAGAATGCTGAGAAATGGTCCATAAGCAGAATGTCCAAAGTAGATGTAAGTATTCTAAGAGTTGCTATCTATGAAATAAAATTTGACGAAGATATCCCTACTAATGTAGCAATAAACGAAGCAATAGAAATTGCTAAGAAATATGGTGGGGACCATTCACCATCATTTGTCAATGGGATACTTGCCAAAGTAGTAAATTAATCGGGGTGATATTAATGAAAAAAAGTATTTTTTCAGTATCACAGGTAAATGCCTATATAAAGAAAATATTTGTGAATGATTATGTCATTAATGATATTTGGATAAAAGGTGAAGTCTCCAACTGCAAAATACATCGTTCAGGACACGTCTATTTTACTTTGAAAGATAATAATAGTGCAATATCCTGTGTTGTATTCAAGAACTATCGTGATTTTGTAGAATGTGAGTTAAGAGATGGAATTAATATTACTGCCAGAGGTTATATTTCAGTATATGAAAGAGCAGGGACATTCCAGCTTTATGTACAACAGATAAAATCAGATGGTATGGGAGATTTGTATAAGAAATTTGAGATCTTAAAAGAGAATCTCCAGATAAAAGGATATTTTGATTCGGATAATAAAAAGAAGATCCCTAGATATCCAAGAAGAGTAGGCATAGTAACTTCAGATACGGGAGCAGCTGTTCGTGATATAATCAATGTATCAAAACGAAGAAATCCATATATAGGACTTGTGTTATACCCATCCCTTGTTCAAGGAGAGGGAGCGGCAAATAATATTGTAAAAGGTATAAAATATCTTGATATGGTTACTGATGTTGATGTCATCATTATTGGTAGAGGTGGAGGTTCCATAGAGGACCTATGGGCTTTTAATGAAGAGATAGTCGCAAAAGCTATCTATGAAGCTAATACTCCAATAATATCGGCTGTAGGACACGAAACAGATTTTACAATATCAGATTTTACTTCTGACCTTAGAGCACCAACCCCTTCAGCAGCAGCTGAACTTGCTATCCCAGCTTTTGATGAAATAGATGGTATATTAGAAAAATACAATTATAAGCTTACTAATAGTATGAATAACAAGATTGAATCCTGTATAAAAGCTATGGAACTAAATAAAATAAAACTTGACTTTAATAGTCCATCAATGAGAGTATTAAAGGAAAGACAATATATAACAGAATTTGAAGATAGATTAAATAGAAGAATCAAGGAATTGATTAATGATAATAAAAACTATGTAAGTCTGTTGCAAAACAAATTAAGTGTGTTATCTCCAATAACCAATTTGGAAAAAGGTTATTCTTATATAGAAAATACTCATGGACAGGTTAAAAGTATAACGGATGTCAATATGGGAGAGACTCTATTAATACAATTGCATGATGGAAAAATAGAGGCTGAAGTCAAGAATATAGAAAGTGGAAAGTGGGGTAGTCATGAGTAATAAATTAACTTTTCAAGAGAATTTGGACAGCCTGGAAAAAATAGTTGAACGATTGGAGTCAGGAGAAACAACTCTTGAAGAAAGTCTAGAACTATATAAACAAGGCATGATGTTTTTAAAAGAATGTAATAGCAAGATTGATAAAGTAGAAAAAGAAATAGAAGTTGTACAAAACGAAAACTAAGTATTGTGTAATGTTATTTACGGAAGGAAATGAACAGAGTAATGAATTTTAGTAATGAGCTAAAAGATAAACAGCAAGTAGTAGAAAAGATATTATTGAAATATATGCCAGAAAATGCTTCACCATATGACCATGTTGTCTATAATGCGATGAAGTACAGTCTAATGGCAAATGGAAAGAGAATACGCCCTATATTAATGATGGAGGCATATAAAATATGCGGCGGTAACAATATAAGAGAGATAGAAGCATTTATGGCGGCTATGGAAATGATTCACACATATTCTTTGATTCATGATGATTTACCTGCCATGGATAATGATGATTATAGAAGAGGTATATTGACTTGTCATAAAAAATATGGTGAAGATATAGCGATTCTAGCTGGAGATGGTCTTCTTAATAGTGCCTACGAAATAATGATTGATGCTTGCTTAAAGGATAATAAGGTCAAAGCTAAGCAAAAATTAACAGCTTGTAAAGAAATAGGAAAAGCCTCAGGAGTAAAAGGAATGATTGGTGGACAAGTAGCGGATGTCATTCAAAATGATATCACTATGGACGTTATCAACTATATTCATATCCATAAAACTTCTGCTATAATAGAAGCTTCCCTGACTGCTGGAGCAGTACTTGCTAATGGTAGTATGCAAAAAGTAGAGACTTTCAGAAAGATTGGTAGATGTATTGGATTAGCATTCCAGATTCAAGATGATATACTGGATATTGTTAGTACAACAGAAGAACTAGGAAAACAAGTTGGTAGTGATAATAAGAATGGTAAAAATACTTATGTAACTATCAAAGGTATTGAAGAATCTAGGCAGATAGTTAATGAATTAATTGAAAAAGCCTTAGATAGTTTAAATAGTTTTGATAGCAGTGAAAAAGAATTTTTGGAAGAATTTATTTTTTATCTGAGAAACAGAAAAAAATGAGGTGTATTTAGTGGAGAACTTTTATACTATTACGGAGAATAGAGTTTTATTAGCTGCAGTTATTGCTTGGTTTGTTTCACAGGGTATTAAATTCTTTACATGTCTAATAAAAACAAGGAAAATTAGAATGGATAGAATTATGGGTTCTGGGGGTATGCCTAGTTCTCATACAGCCTCAGTCATGGCAGCTACTTTCTCAGTTGGTGAATTATTAGGATATAATAATCCTGTATTCGGAGGATTGATGATAATATCTTTTATTGTAATGTATGATGCTGCTGGAGTCAGAATGGCAGCAGGTAAGCAAGCAAAAGCAATCAATAACATTGTTGAAGCCTTAGGGTCTTATAGATTAAAGATTGATGGACAGTTAAAAGAATTGCTTGGACATACATATATGGAAGTATTAGTTGGAGCTGCTTTAGGTATTGTAATAGCTCTTTTAATCAATTAAATTTGAATATAAATGGTAATAAATGTTAAAATAAAATTATAGATTTGTAAATTTGTTAATTAATGATACTTGATTTATTTTTAAATATGATATATTATTGGATATACTAAAGATGCAGTATCCTAGTTGGTACCATTAATCTCGAAGACGGGCCTAAAAATCCGTAAAAGGGCATATCGATGAAGTTCCTGGTGTTGGCTGGTGACGCCCAGTCGCGGGCTTATGCTGGGAGTTAAGACATAAGGGCGATCCACAATGGCATGTGGGCGTGGACCCTTTTGTCGTGGAGACCTGCGTATGTGGAAACTGTTAGATACAGTTATCTACGGCGCGGGAGTAAACCTGTCATGCGGCGAAAGCTGTGGACAGAGTAGCCTGCCTTGCGTGAAATAAAGGGGATAGTAATTTAAGAGCAAAACTTTTGGCCAAAAGTGAAGCAGATATTGTTACTTGAAACTTTTTTTCGCTAAAGAGGCTAGGGATTAAATGGTATCACTGAGGAAAACTCCTAGGCTGTTCATTTTTTGAAGCTTATTTAGGATTACAGTGTGGTTGTAAGGTGATCTAGCGCTACTTATGGTGACATAGTAGGAATTAATTTAATGGGGAACCACTTTTTTGGCGACAAAAAAGTATTAATTCGGGAAAACCTGCTGGACTATAAGCCGCAAAATTTACTAAATTTGCTATCTTTAGTATTAATTCATGTTAATACTAAATTACATAATAAAATATTTCATAAGAAAAATCGAGGTATAATAATTTGAGTAAAAATAAAACTAAAGTAAAGTTTAGGAGTTTATATACACATAAAAAAATAAATACTCTTTGGATTGGGATAATAACAGTCATTACGTTAATAACAGCCATATTACTTGGATATATTGCACTAGTACTTATGGACAATGTAAGCCTATACGGTGCTATTTTTATTGTATTAGTAATAGTATTGTTAGGTATATTTTTTGATTTGCTAGGTATTGCGGTTACTGCAGCAGAAGAGACGCCGTTTCATTCAATGGCTGCAAGTAAGGTAAGAGGGTCTAAAGAAAGTATAACTATTATTAGGAATGCTGGAGCTGTAGCTAATTTCTTTAATGATGTAATTGGAGATATATCTGGTATTATATCAGGACTCGCCACTGGAGTCATTGTTCTCAAATTAGTAGCTAAATTTGCTATACAAGATACAATCATTAATGTACTTCTTACTGGAGTGATTGCTGCTATTACAGTAGGGGGTAAAGCTATAGGTAAAGAAATTGCACTAAGGCACTCTAACTTGATAGTTTATAAATTAGGTGTAATTTATAGCCTGTTCAGGAAGCAAAACAAGAACAAATAAATTAAAGATAAGTAAAGGTGTTGAAAATAGTGAACGAAATATTAGATGGGATTAGTAGCCCTAGTGATATTAAAGCTTTAGAAATAGACCAATTGAACATACTAGCAAAAGAACTTAGAGAATATCTGATAAAAGTAGTAAGTAATACAGGTGGACATTTAAGTTCAAATTTAGGAGTAGTAGAATTAACATTAGCACTTCATTATTGCTTTAATTCACCATATGATAAATTGATATGGGATGTAGGACATCAGACTTATATCCATAAGATGATTACTGGTAGAAAAGAAGAGATTAAGACTGTTAGAAAATTTCAAGGATTAAGTGGATTCCCAAAAAGAGCAGAAAGCGAACATGATATATTTGAAACAGGGCATAGCTCAACATCCATATCAGCTGCCCTTGGTTTTGCAAAAGCTAGAGAATTGTTGAATGAGAATAATTATGTGGTACCTATAATAGGTGATGGATCAATGACAGGTGGAATGGCTTTTGAAGCATTGAATAATGCTGGAAGGCTAGATTCTAATTTTATTGTGATACTTAATGATAATCAAATGTCTATTTCCAGAAACGTAGGTGGGTTATCATCTTATTTAGATACAATAAGAACAGGTACAGTATATAAAGAAATGAAAGAAGAAGTTGAGAAAGCACTTACTAAAATTCCTAGAATAGGTAAGGAAGTTGTTAAGGTTATAAGAGACGTCAAATCTGGTATCAAACAGTTGGTCATACCTGGAATGCTATTTGAAGAATTAGGATTTACTTATCTAGGTCCAATAGATGGACATAACATATCTGCATTAATAAAAACACTCAATCAAGCTAAAAGACTAAATGAGCCAGTGCTCATACATGTTAATACAATAAAAGGTAAAGGTTATAAGCCGGCAGAACTGAATCCTACCAAATATCATGGAACCAAACCATTCTATATTAAGAATGGCAGACCTAAAAATTTACCATGTTCAGATACCTATTCAAAAGTACTTGGTGATACTCTTATTGATATAGCAGATAATAAGAAGAAAGGTATAGTAGCAATATCAGCTGCGATGCCAGAAGGTACAGGTCTTGATAAATTCGCAAGAAAATATCCTGATAAATTCATTGATGTTGGGATAGCTGAACAACATGCTGTAACTTATGCCGCAGGACTTGCAGCTAGTGGCATTAAACCTGTAGTAGCTTTATACTCGTCATTCTTACAGAGAGCTTATGACCAGATTATACATGATGTCTGTATGCAGCGCCTACCAGTAGTATTTGCAATTGATAGAGCAGGTTTGGTAGGTGAGGATGGTGAAACCCATCAAGGTATATTTGACATATCATTTTTGAGCCATATGCCCAATATGACAGTGATTGCTCCAAAAAATAAAAGTGAATTACAATCTATGATTAAATTCGCTGTAGACTATGAAGCACCCATAGCCATAAGATATCCTAAAGGTAAAGCTTCAAATGAATTAAAAGAATATAATGAAGAAATTACTTATGGAAAAAGTGAGATCATTAAAAGAGGCAGTAAAATAGCAATTATCGGTGTTGGAACCTTGACACAGGCAGCATACAACGTTTCTGCTATGCTGGAAGAGAATGATATTATGTGTACACTGATTAATGCTAGATTTGTTAAGCCTATTGATAAAGAATTAATTGAAGAGATTGCAATTAACCATGATTATATATTCACTATCGAGGAAAATGTTGTTTCTGGTGGATATGGGAATAATGTTGTAAAATTTGTATCTGATACCCAAGCTAATACAAAAATTGTTTGTATAGGTATTGAAGATGATTTTATACAACATGGTAAAAGAGATGAATTAATAAAATTATGTAAGTTAGATGAAGAAAGTATATATAATAGAATTATGACATACGTAAACAAGTAAAATATATACACTGAGAATTTGCTTTAACGGAAGGAATGTATATAATTATGGTACAAAAAGAAAGACTTGATATATTACTGTTCAATAAGGGTCTAGCTGATTCAAGAGAAAAGGCAAAATCAATTATTATGACTGGAAATGTTTTTGTAAATGGTGAAAGAGAAGATAAACCAGGTACCAAATTTGATATTAAGTCAGAAATAATTGTAAAGAAGAACCCTAATCCATATGTAAGTCGTGGAGGATTAAAGTTAGATAAAGCCGTAAAAGAATTTGACTTGAAATTAGAGAACAAAGTATGTGCTGATGTGGGAGCTTCTACAGGTGGATTTACTGATTGTATGCTTCAAAATGGTGCAAAGAAAGTATATTCAATTGATGTTGGATATGGACAATTCGCTTGGAAATTAAGACAGGATGAACGAGTTGTATGCATGGAAAAAACCAATGTTCGTTATGTCACAAAAGATATGGTGGATGACGAAATGGATTTTGTTTCCATAGATGTTTCTTTTATATCTTTAACCAAAGTATTGGAACCTGTTAAAAAATTGATGAGTGAAAATAGTGAGATGGTTTGCCTTATAAAACCACAATTTGAAGCGGGAAGAGAGAAAGTTGGTAAAAAAGGTGTTGTAAGGGATAGAGCTGTTCACGAAGAAGTTATTGAGAAGATTATGAAATATGTTTTGTCAATAGATTTCTCCATAAAAGATTTAAGTTTTTCTCCAATAAAAGGTCCAGAAGGAAATATAGAGTATTTACTTTACCTGACTACTGAAGGACAATCAACAATGGATGATGAAGAAATTATTAGTATTGTGAAAACAGTAGTTGATAAAGCTCACGAAAAATTATAAAATATAAATGTGCCATTATTTAGGAAATGAGCATGAGATTCTTATAGAATTCTGTAAAATAAGTATTTCCTGAATTATAGAAGGATGGTTTTATGAATAAATTTGTAATAATACCTAATCTGACCAAGGATAAAAAACTAGAAACAACAAAGTTAATTGTTGATTGGTTAGAAAAAAATGACTGTAAGATATGTTTGCCAGCACAAATAGCTAATTATATTAATAAGCAGCAATATAGCTGTTCAGAAAGTGACATGTATAATAATAGTGATTGTGCTATTGTATTAGGAGGAGACGGAACGATTCTTAATGCAGCAAGAAATCTGATCAAATATGATTTGCCTATACTTGGTGTTAATCTAGGTAATCTAGGTTTTTTGGCTGAGGTAGAAAAAAAAGATGCATTAAGTACTTTGTCAAAGATCATTAAAGGTGATTATTATGTCCAAAGAAGAATGATGTTGGATGTAAAAAGATTAATTAATGATAAAGAAGATTTAATAGGAGTTGCATTAAATGACATTGTAATAGCTAGAACGTCTATATCTAGAATGATGAAATACAGTATTTATGTTAATGATGGACATGTTAACAATTATTCTGCAGACGGTATAATAGTTTCCACGCCTACAGGCTCTACAGCATATAATTTGTCTGCTGGAGGTCCTATATTGGATCCTAAGAATGAAATGATGGTCATAACACCTATATGCCCTCATACATTGATGTCAAGAAGTATTGTACTTTCAAAAAACGATGTAGTTAAGATATCACTAGAAAACAACAGAAAGAGCTGGAATGACGATACTATGATTACCATTGATGGTCAAGAGAGTTTTAACATAGACCAAAAAGATAAAATTATAATATCTAACTCTTATAAAAGTGCTAAACTAATTACATGTAATAAAAATGGATTTTATACGATTCTAAAAAAGAAATTAGGTAATTGCTAACTTTAGACAGCTATTATAGATTCATCTTATATTTATAGGGAAGGTATTCCTAATTATTAATGAACTAGGAGGAAAATGGATGAAAATTGAACGCCAAACTAAGATTCTTCAATTAATTAGTCACTATGATATTGAGACTCAGGAAGATTTAGCAAGTAGACTTATCGAGGAAGGGTTTATAGTAACTCAAGCAACTATATCAAGAGATATCAGAGAATTAAGATTGACTAAGATTGCTACATCAGATGGAAAACAGAAATACGTTGTATTAAAGAATAAAGAGACCAAATTAAATGAAAAATTCATAAGAGTATTCAAAGATGGTTTTTCATCTATGGACCGGGCAGGTAACATTATTGTTTTGAAGACATTAGTTGGTATGGCTATGGCTGTAGCTGCTGCTATTGATGCACTCAATTTTGATGACATAGTGGGTTGTATAGCTGGTGATGATACTATTTTCTGTGCAGTAAGAACAGAAAACGATGCCATTAGGATTATGGAAAAAATGAACAAATTGGTTAATAATAATTTATAGATTCCATTGGATACGATACTATTATACTTTCTATCAAGTAGGAGGAAATTAATATGTTAATACACCTTCATGTAAAAAATTATGCGTTAATTGATGAAATCAACGTAGATTTTGATGATAACCTAAATATATTAACTGGTGAGACAGGAGCAGGGAAATCCATTATTATTGGTTCTATTAATGCTGTTCTTGGTGGTAAAGTCAGTAAGGATATGATAAGGACAGGTTGCGATAGCGCATTAATTGAACTTTTGTTCTATGTTGATAATAATGTTGTTTTAAGCAAATTACATGAATACGATATTAACATGGATAATAACAAAGAACTCCTAATAACCAGGAAAATAAATATTAATGGTAGAAGTGTCTTTAGAATGAATGGACAAGTTGTCACTACATCCATAGTGAAGGATATTTCTACTAAGCTTATTGATATACATGGTCAACATGAACATCAATCTTTACTGAATAAGAAGAATCATCTTTCCTTACTAGATACGTTTTGCGGTGTGGATGTATTAGAGTTAAAAGAAAAACTCAGGAAAAAGTATGCTTATTACATGGAACTCAGTAGTAAAATAGATCATTTCATGCTTGATGAACACACTAGAAAAAAAGAAATATCTTTTTTGGAATATGAAATAAATGAGATAACATCAGCTAACCTAATAATTGGTGAAGATGAGAAACTCAAGGAAGAATACACTTTACTCTCAAATGGTAAAAAGATCATTAAGTCCATGTCAGAAATACATACTTATGTTAATGGAGACAGTACCAATATGACAGGTGCAATAGACCAGATTGGGCAAGCTGTAAGGTTGTTGTCTGGAATAAAAACACTGGATAAAAATATAATGAACATGGAAGAACAGATTTCAAACATTGAGATTATGTTAAGTGATTTTAATAGAGATATAAACGACTACATAAGTAGTTTTGAGCTGGATGAATCAAGATATTTTGAGATTGAAGACCGAATAGATTTAATTAATAATTTAAAAATGAAATATGGAGATACTATAGAAGAGATATTAAAATATAAAGAAGAAAAAGAAAAATATCTAGAAGAATTAATCAATCATGAAGAACATTTGAATCAGATAAATAAAGAAATAAACACACTAAAAAATGAAATTGAAGTTTATTGTGGTGACTTATCAAGAATTAGAAAAGAAAAAGCTAAACATATCAGTAAATTGATTGTAAATGCATTAAGGCACATTAATCTGTTGAACACTAATTTTATTATTGAAGTAAACAGAGCTAACAAATTTAATTCAAATGGATGGGATGAAATTGAGTTTTTAATTTCAACTAATGTGGGAGAACCATTGAAATCACTTAGTAAAGTAGCATCAGGAGGAGAGTTGTCAAGAATTATGCTGGCTATCAAATCAGTTCTAGCTGGTAGTGATGATATTGAATCATTGATTTTTGATGAAATCGATACTGGTATTAGTGGAAAAACTGCAGGACTGGTTGCAGAAAAACTTGTACAGATTTCAAAAGAACATCAAGTCATCTGTATAACCCATTTGGCTCAAATAGCTGCTATGGGAGATGCTCACTTCATTATTCAGAAGAAAGTTAAAGATAATGTTACACATACTTTAATAAATAAATTAGATAAAGAAAGCTCTATCAATGAATTAGCAAGACTGCTTGGCGGTATAAAAATAACTGATGCTGTTATTGCAAATGCAAAAGAAATGAAGGACTACGCAGAAGAAGTTAAAAAAATTCAATAAAAAGTTTAAAGGTTTAGTTCAACTTACATAATAATAAAAACTCATAATTATACATAACCTAATCAAGAATCTAATTCTTGATTTTTTCATGTTTATACGTTATTACAGCATATTTGTATAAAGAATGATTATTATGATAGAGAAATTCTGGTTTATTTGTATAGTCAATAATTTCATATATTGATTCTATTTACTAGCATAATAAAATTTGCGTAAGGGAATTTTAATAGTACACAAATAATGAGAAGTATTAAAATCCCCAAAAGAATAGTAAATAGGATGTGAAATAATGAGAAGCAAAGGATACAGATTTAGAATTTTTCTATTTTTTAGTCTATTAGTCATTTTAGTAATTAATGTTGGATCAGATCTACTTATAAGCAGATATTTACCCGGTGAAATCAAAATTTTAGTTAACGAAGAACGCGACTTCCTATTTAATGTTCCATTAGACGCTAAAATAAATGGAAACCTTGAAGGCGTTGTAATGGTTAATCAGGAACCTGTCAAAGATAATCTTGTACTCAATCTACAAAAATCTTTTACAATTAAACCTAAAAAAACAGGTGTTATTGATGTAGAACTAAAATTATTTGGTATATTGCCTATAAAAACAGTAAAAGTTGATGTAATAGATAAAAAAAGGGTTGTTCCAGTAGGTAAAACCATAGGTGTTACAGTATATACAGATGGAATTTTAGTACTTGGAACTGGTTTGGTATATGGTGAAGACGGAAAAAAGTATAATCCAGCAAAAGGAAAACTATATACTGGTGATTATATCAAAGCAGTAAATGGAAAACAAATATCAAGAAAAAAAGAATTAATAGAGATTGTAAAGAAAAATCAGGGTGAACAAATAGAACTAGATGTCATAAGAAATGATAAAAAACAAAAAGTTAACATAACTCCTGTTAAAACCATAGAAAATAATCAATATAAAATCGGAGTTTGGGTTAGAGATGATACTCAAGGAATTGGAACAATGACTTATATGGATTTGGATAAAAAAACTTTCGGGGCATTAGGACATGGTATAACAGATGTTGACACAAAGCAACTAATAGAAATTGAGACTGGTGAAGTCGTTAATACAATGATTACAACAATTAAAAAAGGTGAAGATGGAGTGCCAGGAGAGATATCTGGAATCATAGTTGGCGGTGAAGGAAATCGCTTAGGAGAGATAAAGAAGAATACCTCTCACGGTATATTTGGAGAAGCATCCAATGAAGGAATAGACCAAGTTCTAGAGAATGATATAATACCCATAGGTTTTAGATATGATGTGCATGAAGGTCAAGCCTTTATTAGAAGCGATGTTAGCGGTAAATTAAAGGATTACGAGATATTGATTAAAAAGATATATTTAGGTGATGAATCTAATAAAGGTATGATTATTGAAGTTGTTGATGAAGATTTGATAAAAACAACAAATGGAATTATCCAAGGAATGAGTGGAAGTCCCATTATTCAAGATAATAAATTAATAGGTGCAGTCACACATGTTTTTGTCCAAGATTCAAAAAAGGGTTATGGTGTTTTTATAGAAAATATGTTAATTGAGGAGTAATATATAAAGAGAATATGTATCTTGTGCATGTCGAATCTTGCGAATATTATTTATTGAATTAATATATAGTTAGTATTATAATTATAACATGTCATATGGTAACGTATTCTCTATATAAATGAATAAACAGGATATCATAAGATAATAATATGGAACGTAATATCGTTTCAAGGAAGAGAAGGGGGAAAAAGGTTGAGCGATACAATCAAAGTCTTAATTTCGGATGATAGCGTAAAAATGTGCACTATCTTATCTGAATATTTAAACTCAAAAGAAGATATCACTGTAGTTGGAGTTGCTAATAATGGTGAAGATGCATGTAAACAAATAAAGGAAAAAGAACCTGATGTTGTTTTACTTGACATTATTATGCCACAACTAGACGGGCTGGGAGTATTAGAGAGAATGTACGAAGATAAGGACATAAAGAAAGTTCCTATGTTTATTATGTTGACAGCAGTAGGACAAGAAAAAATAACATCTAGTGCACTTAATCTTGGAGCGGAATATTATATAATGAAACCTTTTGATAATGAGACAATCGTTAAGAGAATAAGACAATTAAAAGGTAAAATGCAGTTAATTAAACGTGATAGAAGAAATGATTTTGTTTCTGAAACTGAAAAAGGTTATTCAGCAAGAAGTCTGGAAGCTGAAGTAACTAATATAATTCATGAAATTGGAGTTCCAGCACATATTAAAGGTTATCAATACCTTAGAGATGCTATAATAATGGCTATTAATGATATGGACATACTTAATTCCATAACTAAATTACTATATCCATCTATAGCAAAGAAATTCAATACAACACCTAGCAGAGTTGAGAGGGCTATCAGACATGCAATAGAAGTAGCATGGGGAAGAGGTAAGATGGATACCATTGATAAATTGTTTGGATATACAATAAATCATGGTAAAGGTAAACCAACTAATTCGGAATTTATAGCTCTAATAGCGGACAAGTTGAGATTAGAGCTTAGAGTAGGATAAATTTGAATTATAAGATGTATATAATTTTGATTTATGGATAAAATAAATATTGTGAAGTTAATGATTAATTTCACTAACTTTACGCTGACTTATAAGTGAGGTGTTAGAGCCAATGTACATTTAATAGAAGTTATTAACGTAACTGTTTTAGATGTAATGAGGTAATCAGCATTTATAAGTAATAAAGCTAGTAATCGTAACAGATTACTAGCTTTTTAATACCTAACAAACTAGTTGACAATAACCTAAAATATGGAGGGCTATAATGGCTAAAGAAAAAGTAAAAGACAAAGGTGGAACTCTCGGTGGACTATCTAAAAGTTATAACAATAATAGGAGTGTGAATGGTAAAATAAAAAATTCTAAAGATACCACAAGCCGTAATTCAGATAACTTGAGCCATAAAGATTAAATTATTTAATATTTTTTGGTATTTTTATTGACACTAGTGACTATAATATTATATAATTGTTTTAGTCATTAGTGTCCATAATAATTACTTACATAATTTTTAGGGCAAAGAAAGGAAATGATTATGCCTAAAATAGTTGATACAGAAGCTATAAGAATAGAGATAATTAAAAAAGCATTTGATGTTTTTGTTAAGAAGGGCTATTACAAATCAAGTATGACGGATATTACCAAGAGTTGTAATATGAAGCGAACAACCATTTATCACTATTTTAAAAATAAGGATGAGATATTTGAACAAACTGTATTATACGTTATAGAAACTCTTGAAAATGATATTATAGATATTTCTAATGATGATGAACTGACTCTAATGAAAAAAATAAAATATCTAACTAATAAATGGGATAATGAATTTAATAATAACAATATTCTATTACTACTTGTTGAAATGTGGTTTGCCATAAAGAGAGAAGAAGGAGAATTATTTGATAGAATCAAAAAAAGAATAACCTTGATGAATAAATCTATCAATAAAATTGTGGTACAAAAAGCAAAATATATGGTTAATTCTAAGAGAGATAAAAAGCAGTTGATTGAATACTCAATGATAATGTCCATACTTAATCAGGTTTCCCTTGAAAAAGGATTCTTGAGTGAAAGTATAATCTCTGTTATATCATCTTTTTAAATTAATTTACATGTTTAGTAATAATTTATACAAGTTTTATATATATTATAGTAAAGTGTAAAATATTACATATATAAGTTTATTTAAATAATTTAACCTTGTTGGTAAAAGGGAGTAGCTTCAAAGTTATAAAGTCAACAACCGCGGTATATAATACCTGGCTTTATAGTCCTGTAATGGAAAGCAAGACTTTTATGACAAAATGTAGATAACTAGTCTGCAATTGTCATAAAAGTCTTTTTAAATTATATAAGATAAATTAAAGGAGGTCATTTTTTATGAAATCACCAAAATCATTTTTTAGTAAAGTAGCTATAAAAGAAGGTATAAAATATTTAGAAAAAGATCCTATAACCAATTTTCCAAAGCTTATTGATTGGGCAGGTAAGATTCCTATGTTACCAAGCCAAAGACATCAATATGAGGCAATAATTGATATGTGGCAGGATAAAGACTCCATATGGCACGGTTTTATAGAAAGAATATTGACAAAGATACATCCCAATATTAGAAAGACACTTTTAATGAATTTTACTATCAATGCTGGAATTGAAGGACTTAAACTAATTGATGCCAACAAAGAAAAATATGACTGTAACATACCTTGGGCGATTCTAATGGATCCAACTTCTGCATGTAACCTGAAATGTATTGGCTGTTGGGCTGCAGAATACAAGAAAAATGATTCATTAGACTATGATACCTTGAGTAACATAATAAAACAAGGTAAAGAATTAGGTACATATATGTATATTTACTCTGGTGGCGAACCTATGGTTAGACGAGATGATATAATAAAACTTGCAAGAGAACATAATGATTGTGTATTCTTGGCATTTACTAATGGAACTCTTTTTGACGAAGATTACGCAAAAAAACTTCAGGAAGTCGGGAATGTCACATTTGCTATAAGTATTGAGGGATATGAAGAACAAACAGATATGAGAAGAGGAAAAGGTACATATCAGAAAGTAATCAAAGGAATGGATATATTAAGGGAACATGGTATTCCTTTTGGATTTTCATCATGCTATCATAACAAAAATGAAGAGATAGTATCTTCAGAAGAATACATAGATTTTATGATTGAAAAAGGTTGCTATTTTGGATGGATATTCACTTATATGCCATTAGGAAAAGATGCAGTACTTGACCTATTAGCAACAGCTGAACAAAGGAAAGATATGTACTATAAAGTGCGTGAATATAGAAGAACAAAACCAATATTTACTATGGATTTCTGGAATGATGGAGAATATGTCAATGGATGTATTGCTGGAGGAAGAAATTATCTTCATATCAATGCAAATGGTGATGTTGAACCTTGCGCATTCATTCATTATTCAAATGCAAATATAAAAGAAGTAAGCTTATTAGACGCATTAAGGCAACCATTATTCAGACAGTATAGAAAACATCAACCTTTCAATGATAACATGCTTAGACCTTGTCCATTACTTGATAATCCAGAAATGCTTAAAAAGATGGTACATGAGTCAGGAGCTCTTTCTACACAGCCAATGGATAGAGAGGATGTAGATGAACTTACAACCAAAACCAAGGAAGTTGCAGAAAAATGGGCACCTGTAGCAGAAGAACTTTGGGAAGAATCACATGGATGTATTAATTGTAAAGCTGCTAACCAATAATATAATAAAACTATAGCTTTTTCTATACATTTTGGGAGGATGGCACTTTGAAACGAGACAGGCGAATCAATGCATTATTACTATTTTTAAAATTATTTTCTGTTTTTAATGTTGTGGTCATAGCTATTATTATAAGCCACTATTGGGGAAAAATTACACCAGAAGATATTTTTAACTATGTTCCTGATAATTACCTTTTAGCTGCTATTACTATCATAGGGTTATTCTTGATTAAATCACTTAGTGTGGTATTACCTTTGATGGCTCTTTATATTAGTTCAGGAATGATATTTTCGCCGTTGTGGGGTATTATTGTTAATCTGATCGGATTGTTTGTCAGTTTGACAATACCTTATCTGTTAGGTAGATTTTGTGGAAAAGGTTTATTGGATAGATTATTAGTGAAATATAAAAACATAGAGAAGCTTAGGACAATTAAGAGTAAGAATGAATGGTTTTTATCATATATATTGCGGATGATTGGTATTCTGCCAGGAGATATAGTTAGTATGTCCCTAGGAGCTATGAATATTAATTACAATAAATATATTGTGGGTTCAATAGTGGGATTATTCCCTAGAATGGTAGCAGCTACATGTTTAGGTTCAACCATAACAGATCCTACTTCACCAGTGTTTATACTGTCATGCCTAATTACAGTTGTGCTGACTGTAGGCTCAATGTTCTTGCATCAGAGATATATGAAAAAAGAAGATGAAAGAAATAATGCTCAAGTAATGACCAGATAATAATTTAACAAAAAAGGAGTTTAACTTGATAAGATAATTAAGTTTGCTCCTTTTTGTATTACCTAATTATAACAAAATAACTAAATTAAGTATAAAAATTCTCTTTATGATAATTAATAATTGTGTTAATATTAAGAGTAATGAGTATTAAGAAAATAATATATTCCAAACATCTTTTGGCAAGTAACGAGTATTGGGGGAATATAGATGCAAGATAATTTTTATTATAGTGAGGAAAAACTATTATTTGATAACGAAGTAAAAGTAAACTATCGTATAGCAAAAGTTCTATTCTACATTGCTGTGACAGTTATTCCATTAGTGATAGTTCTACAATTACTTGGAGTGTTCATATATTACATGGTTGATGCAATAATGGCAATAGTAACTGCTTTTATTCTTTTAATCATGCCTAGAATACTAACAATAGTACATGTACATAAAAAGAAGTGGTTCAAGTATATACTGTTGTTTTTAGTTATAATGATGTTACCATTGATTTATTTAGAATATGATTATATGGTATTGATTTTATGGATATTTCCATTATTGATAAGCTGTATGTATTTTTCTAACAGGCTTAATACCATTACGGTAATTTTTGATGTAGTTGTGTTAGGTTTTACAAGTTATTATAGATCCTATCAGAGATTACAGAACAATTTGATCTCTCAGCGTATTGGAGGATTGTTCAAAGATTTTATTATTAGCTATATAACTTATGCGATGCTAGTTATGATATCATATGTCATAATATATTTACTGACTAAGAAAACCAATGAGCTATTACAGGATGCAATAAAAAAGAAGGAATTCGAAATTCTTTCAATAACTGATTCAATGACAGGAATATATAATTATAGATATTTGATGAGTGAATTAGAAAAAAATCAGGAACTGTTTCATAAGGAGAATATTCCGTTTGCAGCTGTTCTTTTTGATGTAGACCATTTTAAAAGCATCAATGATACATATGGTCATGTTGAAGGTGATTGTGCATTGCAGGCTATAGTTAAATGTTTGCAGAATATGGTAAGGGAAAATGATGTAATAGGTAGATATGGAGGAGAAGAATTCATGGTTATCCTATCTGACACTACAGTTAATGAAGCATATATGATAGCGGAAAAATGTAGACAAGCAATATCTAGATTAAAAATAGAAAATCTTGATACATATATTTCAATAAGTGGTGGTGTGGCTGAATATAATGGAGAAAACATAAAAGATTATATTAGGAGCATGGATGAGAAAATGTATGATGCCAAGAACAATGGAAGAAATATAATAATAGCATAGACTTCTATAAGCTTAAGTGAATATTATATAATGTAAAACACTGGTGTTATGGTAATTCATTAGTGTTTTTTTATGTATAAAAAGTGGTTTTATAAATTGTTAACTTTAGTAATTAATGGTATAATGTTATAGGTCTTATTTGTCTGCTTAGATAGTAAGATTATTGATAATATACTAAAATGATAAGATAAAAATAGGAGATAAAAATGAAGTTTAACAAAAAATTATTGAATATACCAATTGTTTTAATGATAGTCATTGCAGTACTTTGCTTATTGAATGTTCCGTCAAGAATTAATATGCTGAATGGAATTTCAGGCGCAGAAAAAATAGGTATAATTAATATAGACTATAATACTGAACAACAAAAAAATGAATATGGTGAAGAGATTTTTGTTACAGATAAGCAGAAATTATTTAATATCATCAATACCATCAATAACGGTAAAATCGATACAGAAGCTACTCCAGACAGGGGTGGGGCAAATTATGAATTAAGATTTTATAAGGATGGTAAAAGTATTAAAGCAGATTATTGGCAGAATGAAAAATATAATCTAAGTGTAGAAGGGGTTGAGGGAGAAATAGTCGTTGATAAAAAGTTGGAACAAATTATAGAAACAATAATTAAAGAAAATATACCAAATCCTAAAGGACAGTTTTAATCTATTTGAATATCAAGATAATATTGGTTACATAAGCTACAAATTTAGTGTATGTAAATAAATCAAATATATTATCTTATGTAAATTGTTCTTAGTATCTATTTATAAATTAGCATGTAATAATATTTGGAGGAAAAAATGACAAGATTATACTTAACAAGACATGGAGAAACCGAATGGAATCTTATTAAAAAAGTTCAAGGCAGTAGAGATTCCAATTTAACACAGAAAGGCATCATGCAAGCAATAAAACTAGGTAAATATCTAGAGAACACTGATATTGATGTGATTTATTCAAGTTCCAGTGGTAGAGCCTATAATACTGCAAAAATAATAGCTGGTAATAGAAATATAGAAGTAATTAAGATGGATGGCTTGAAGGAAATGAACCTGGGTATCTGGGAAGGTAAAACTTTTGAAGTGATAAAAGAAGACAATGAAGAGATGTATGATACTTTTTGGAACAAGCCTCATTTAGTAAAAGAGTTTCCAGGAGAAAGCTTCAGTGAATTTGAAAAAAGGGTTGTAGGAACAGTATTGGATATCGCTGAGAGCAATAAAGGGAAAGATATTTTAATAGTTGCTCATGCTCTAGTACTAAAAGTTGTCATGAGCTTTTTTGAGAATAGACCATTGGAAAAATTGTTTGAAGATCATTTCATGTATTCGACTTGTCTTAATGAAGTTGAGATACTAGATGGTAAGTATAAAATAGTAAAATATAATCAAACAGAGCATTATGATATCGAAGTTGGTTAAGTAAGTTTTATAATTATAAAAAGCATTTTGGAGATAATAATAAGTATATATGTTGAATAAATAATTACAATAGAGACAGTGATTATTCAGCTATTCAACTAATAGCTTATACCAAGGAGGTTACTATGAAATCGTTAAGAACAATTTTGACAGTAGTATTTAGTTTCGCTGTAGTTGCAGCTGTTATTCTGTATACACAAATCAAGAAAATAGCTAGCTCAAATAATCAATCAAAAAAACAAGTAGATAAACAGGAAAAAGATATAAAGACAACAGCAAAAAGACCTCTTGATTTTTCAGCATTTGAATCGGACCTTAATAAATTAGGAGACCAAAGATACAAAGAGATTGAAAAATCATTGATTGAATCAGATATTAGATCTATACAAAAAAGTATTGAATCAGGAAATCTAACTTATGAAGAACTTGTATTATTTTATATAAAAAGAATTAAGGAAAATGATAATAATAGATTAAATACAGTTTTACAACTAAATCCAGATGCTGTAGTAGTAGCCAGAGAAATGGATGAAAAGAAAAATAATGGTGAAAAACTTAGTGATCTGCATGGTATTCCAGTCCTTCTAAAAGATAATATTGGAACAGGAGATAAACTTACTAATACTGCTGGTGCCAAAGTATTAGAAGAATCTTCATGTGATAGAGATGCTTATATTGTTAAGAAACTAAGAGAGGCAGGAGCTATAATATTAGGAAAGACTAATCTAAGTGAATGGGCTAATTTTATGAGTATTGATTCATCTAATGGTTATTCTGCACTTGGAGGACAAACCCATAATCCTTACGGTAATTATGATGTTGGAGGGTCTAGTTCTGGTTCAGGAGCAGGAGTTTCTGCTAATTTTGCTCCATTAGCTATTGGTACAGAGACAGCCGGATCAATTATATCTCCTTCTAGTCAAAATAGTGTAGTAGGAATCAAACCTACAGTAGGTCTTTGGAGTAGAGATAGAATTATCCCTCTTGCTATTGATTTGGATACAGCAGGACCTATTGCAAAAACAGTTGAAGATGCTGCTATTTTACTAGGCGAATTAGTTGGTGAAGATGAGAATGACATTGCTACTTCTGATGTACCTGAAAAAGAAGATTATACAACATACTTAGATAAAAATGGTTTACAAGGTATGAGTATAGGAATAGTAACTAACAAAGAGGTGACTTCTAGTTATCGTAATGATGATAGTGATATTATCAATAGAATCAAAGAAGAATTAATTAATCTAGGTGCTGATGTAAAAAATGTTGAATTGGACGATAAAGCTTTCAGGATAGATGGACATGTAGATATGATGGCTTATGAATATAAAACAGGAGTAGAAGAATATCTGAATGCCATAGGTGATAATGCTCCAGTCAAGACTATAAAAGAAATAACAGGTTTTAATAAAAGAGATTTAGACAGCAGAGCATATTATGGACAATACTTCATTGAAAAAGCAAGGGATATCAATATTACAGAGGAAGAAAATACAAAAATTTTGTCCCATAATAGATCAAATACTGGTTGTGCAATAGATGAAGCACTAGAAAATGACAAAGTTGACGTTTTAATCTCTCTTAATAATTATCTATCAGGGATTTACCCTATAGCAGGTTATCCTGCAATCACAGTACCAGCAGGATATAGAGATTCTGGTGAGCCTGTAGGTTTAACAATAACCAGTACTAAATTTAGTGAAGGTCTATTAATAAAAGCGGCATATGCTTATGAACAAGGTACTAAGCATAGAATACAGCCTAATATGAAATAGAGCTATGATGAATGTTATATAATATCAATCAGCCTACATCTGATTGATATTATATTTAAGTTAATCGGGAATATAGAAAGGATTATATATGAATTATATTTATATATGTACAGTAATACTTATAATAATTAGTATCATCTTTTTCATTATTGATACAACTGATATAACTTCTTTTATAAGTAATGACTTAAGAGGGTTTAAATTAATTATTAGTATAGCTTTTGCCATTTTATTACCAGTGATGGTTCTAAGTGGGGTATATCATCTTAATGATATATCAGATAATCAATTATATATATGGTTAGTCAAATATCCATGTGTATTCCTATCTTTTATTGGATTTCAAGTTATATTATATCAAAATAATGATATTAAATAATGCCTATATATGAGATGTTTTTTTTATGATATACTATGTAAAATAATATAAGTATAAAGGAGAAGAATAGTATGATATTATCTGGACAGAAAATAAGAAGCAGATTAGGAAAAGATATTTTTATAGAACCGTATAATGAAGAACAATTGAATCCCAATAGTTATAATCTAAGATTACATAATGAATTATTAGTATATGAGAATAATACATTGGATATGAAAAAGAGTAATGACACTAAAAAGCTTATTATACCGGAAGAAGGATTATTACTGGAGCCAGGTAAATTATACTTGGGAAGAACTGTTGAATATACCAAGACCGACAATTATGTTCCAATGTTAGAAGGACGATCTTCTATAGGAAGATTAGGATTATTCATACATGTGACAGCTGGTTTTGGAGATGTAGGATTCAGTGGATATTGGACTTTGGAAATATTCTGTGTTCAACCTATAAAAGTTTATCCAGAAGTAGAAGTTTGTCAGATATATTATCACACTATTGATGGTGATTATGATAAATATACAAGTGGAAAATACCAAAATAACAAGGGTATACAGCCAAGTTTATTATATAGGGATTTTGAATGATTATGACTGACACTAGAATTTAGGAGAATTATATGAAAGTAGAATTTTATAATTTGGATGATTTTAATAACTCTTTGAAATTTGTTGTTATACAAGCTAGATATAAGGATGAATGGATATTTGTAAGACATAAAGATAGAAATACATGGGAGATACCAGGTGGACATATCGAAAAAGGGGAAATGCCAGATGAAGCTGCTGCTAGAGAATTATATGAAGAAACAGGGGCTATAGAATACGATTTATCACCTATCTGTAATTATTCTGTAGAAATTAATGAAAGCAAAAGTTTTGGTAGATTATACTATGCAGAAGTAAAAAATATCGGTGAGTTAGGTGATTATGAAATCGCTGAGATAATTACAAAAGATGAATTACCTGAAAAATTAACCTACGATAAGATTCAACCAATATTATATAAAAAAGTATTAGCCAACATTACAATTTGATTGTTAAATAAATATTTATTTTAGGAGATGTTATTATGATTATTGTTAGAGATAGAAAAACATATAAAAAATATATAGTATTAGGAACTGGACTGGGAGCATATAAAGCTGTTCGACCAAGCTTTTTTGGGGGCAACTTGTTCCCCCATGAAGAAGAGGGAACGGTTAAAACTATTGCTGTATGTGATTCAAAGGGTGATATATTCTGGTTTGAGTCAAATTATTTACAAGTAATAGAAGTTGATGGAATAAAGATTTCTGAAGTAGATTTAGGAGAATAACTATGGACTTACTTGTAATAATTTTGTTCGGAGTAATTTTAATTAGCTGTATCCTTATTAGGTTAAAAATATTTGAGAATCATAGAAAGATATTAGGTATAATATTTATATTTATTCCAGCTATTATTATAATTGAATATGGTTTATATGAAGAAACTGATTATATAAACGATTTTATATTCATCAATATTTACTGCATCATAGTTGGATCCATAATAGCAATGTTAGAGAAAAAAACCAAGAAGAGTACTTATTTATATTTTTCATTTTTTATAGTATTTTATGTAATAATATTCTATTCAATTAGAATTATGAATGGAAGATTATTAATATCATTGAATTATATGGTTATTGTTTTAACATTCATTACTAATATTAGATATGTTTATAAAAGAGATGATAGAACAGCAATGATTTTTGCAAATATAATTGGAATCATAATAATAGGTATCCTGACTATGATTTATCCTAAGTCATATTTAACAAGCACAAAGCAAGAACGTATACTGAATGATTATCTGATAAATGAACAAAAAATTGATGATGAAGATATTATTGAAATAACTCCGCTTTCAAATCCAAGTGTTAATAATGAAAAGAGAATGTTTGTCAAAATTAAGGATGAATGTGCATTTATCTATTATTATAAAAGTGGAGAAATCGTTCGGTATAAGAAAGCAGTAAATGATTGAGAGGAATTACGATGAAGAAAAAATATATTATAATAAGTGTTTTATTAATAATTAATATAGGTCTAATAATATATGTATTTAATATTACTAATAAGATAAATGTTCTTCAAAATAGATTTAAACATGTTGAAGAAAATATAGGATTAACAATGAGTAACAATAAAAATGATGTAAATGAGAATATATTAGGTATAGAAGAACAAATAAATGATTTAGATGCTCTAAAAATAGAGCAGGAAATCTCAGACTTAAAAAATAATTTCAATAGGTTTGAAAATATCATATTTAATCTACCTAACATCGATATACTATCAGGTGTTGTTAAAGGCATTGAAATAAAGGAGCAGATAATTAAATTACAAGTTAGACAGAACGAAATATTATATGGTGAAGATGCCATAAAAATATTAATAGAGGAGAAAGGATATAGTAAAGAAGATGCTGTAGCTAGAATTAGCCAATCAGGATATTATTTAAAGGATTCAGAAGATGAGGTATCTATAATAGAAATATCCAATGATTGTGAAGTATATTTTATTGGAACAGTTGGATTAGTTAATTGTACGTTGGATGATTTAATTGACAAAACAAATCAAGAAATAAAATCTAATACTGAAGATGATTATACCTTTGTTCTAATGAACGGTAAAGTGATACAAATTTATCAAGCATACATTCCTAATTAATTATAAAAATAATCATTTTATTAAGAAGAAGGGGATGATTTTATATGAAGCTAGAAGAAATGAGTAGCTTTTTTAATAAAAGAGTAGATGGTTATGAAGAACATATGATGACTTATGTAGATGGAGCAAAAGAATATTATATTGAAACAGCAAAGATAATTCCAAAAGTAGAAGGATTGAAATTACTAGATCTAGGTTGTGGAACTGGGCTGGAATTGGATGAAATATTTAAAGTGAATCCAACAATCAGGGTTACAGGAATTGATATAGCAAAAAAAATGACAGATAAACTTTTAGATAAGTATAAAAATAGAAGTAATCAAATAAATATAATCAATGAAAGTTATCTAGAATATAATATAGGTGAAGATATATATGATGTTGCTCTATCTGTTCAGACACTTCATCATTTTACTCACAAAGAGAAAACAAAGATCTTTAGTAAGATATTTAGAAGCTTAAAGCATAATGGTATTTATGTAGAAACAGATTATATAGCTCCTAATCAAGAATATGAAGATTTTCATTATAGCGAAAATGTAAGAATGAGAAATGAATTAGGTATAAAAGAAGGGTATTATCATTACGATACTCCTTGTACTTTTGAAAATGAGAAAAATATGTTATATGAAGCAGGATTTAAGTCAGTAGAAAAGATATGGCAAAAAGAAAATACGGTAATTCTAGTGGCTAAAAAATAATAATGATGATATTAAAATAATTAAAAAGTGGAGAGTGAAAAGAATGGCTTGGTGTCCAAAATGTAAAAGTGAATACGAAGATAATGTAAAAGTGTGCAAAGAGTGTAATGTTGAGCTAGTGGACCAATTGGAAAATGATGAGGTTGAATATCAGAATTTTGAGTTTTTAATCAACGTAGGAACAGTCAATGAAGCTAATATTCTAATTTCTTTATTAGAATCCTATGACATACCTACAATTCATAAGAGTAAAGGTTCTGGAGAATATCTACAAGTAGCTACAGGAATTAATTATCAAGGGGTGGATATCTATGTACCTGCTGATGTATTAACCAAAGCAAAAGAAATCATTGATTATTCAAATAATGTAGATTTGGATGATGATACTCAGACAGAGAATATAATTGAAGATAACAATAATTTTGAAGACGAAGAGCTAGATCAATTAGATAAAAAGAATAGCAGTAAGAGACGAACTGGGTTACTAATATTAATACTATTATTCATTGTATTACCTTTACTTATTGTTATTATAAGTTGGTTCATTTAATATGATGCTATGTTTTGAGGGGTGAGTATAATGGCACATAAAATATGTAAGAACTGTGGTGAGTTTAATAGTGCATCCGCCATTTATTGTTGTAATTGTAATAGCTCATTGAGAGATGTAAAAAAGAGGGAAGATGCTATTGATCCGATAAAATTCAGCGGGAAACCTGTAGGTTACAATTATTCTGAAGAGGTAACCTTAGGTGAATGGATAATAATCTTAATTTTATTAGCTATACCTATATTGAACCTAATAGTATTAGTATTATTGGCTTTTGTTTGGAATAACACAAGTATAAATAATTTTGGAAAAGCGTCACTGATATTAGTAACAATAGGAATAATAATTTATTTCTTATTTGGATGATGTTTTAGGGATAAAATTAATGAATTAGAAATCAAGATGGATATTTTTAAGCATGTATAGTATTATTTTGATTTCTTTTGTAGTTTGTCTTGTTTTGAGAGGACAAATTAATTATTATAAATATACGGGGATAGATAAATGATGCTGATAAGAAATTATTTAATTATAACGTTATATGATAGTGTAGTAAATCAAAATATTTGTATAAGCATTCTTAGAGGAATGGTGCTGAATTTTCAATTATTTGACAGAACAATGTCGATATGATAAAATTTTATGCAACATAACTGTTAAAAGGTAACTTTGTTTGAAGTGAAGTACAAATGTTTATTACTGGTTTCAATGTGCTGTATATATTACATTATAGGGAGATGGAGATTTATGAATGGTAAAATCAAGTGGCTTATTGCGTATGTCATACACTTAATACCAATAACTTTACTAATAATATTAAGTGTATTTCATGTTGACACATCGTTAATTATTTATGTTATACTTTTTGCCTGGACTTTTGCAGGGGTTATCATTACTGGGAAGTTCGTTTTCAAAGTAAAAGAAAAAGATGATTCCTTAACAAATAAAATACTTGATTGGAATTTTGAAGATGAACTAGATGAAGATAATAACATTATTGAAACGAATGTAAGGATTATATACAATAACTTTAAGAACTATTTTCTCAAATTTGATGAACAGTTCAAGGATGTATATAATATTGCACATCAGCTGGATCAAGTTCTAAACAATATAATAGATACTTCAAACAATATTTCTCAAGCATCCGAGTACATAGCTAGTGCTTCTGTAAATCAAACCAATGACATTGATTCATGTGTTAATCTAACTGAAGTATTAACTAATAAATTGAATATGTTGAATAGCATGTCAAAAGAGCTTATAGATGAAGCTGATAAAATGTACGAAACCAGCAGACAAGGTAATATAACAGTTAAAAATCTTTCTGAGCATAATAAGAAAAATCAAGAGGTCATTAATAAAATAATAGAAGAGATATACCAGTTGGTTGAAAAAACTTCTAACATTAAAAACATAACAGATGTATTATATGATATAGCTGACCAAACCAATCTATTAGCTTTAAATGCAGCTATTGAAGCAGCTAGAGCGGGAGAAGCAGGAAAAGGCTTTGCAGTAGTTGCTGATGAAGTAAGAGGATTATCCAATCAAAGTAGGGAAGCTAGTGCTAATATCAATGAAATGATAACCAATATTACAGAAGAACTTAATTATCTTAAGACTATAGTTGACCAATCACAAAGTGTTTTTGAAGAAGAGAATCAAGCTGTAAATACAGTTATTGAATCCTTTAATTCCATTAATAACTTTATAGATACATTCATCAACAGGCAAACAAAATTCGGGAATGCATTTATGGAATTAGATGAATCCAAAGACAATTTTGCCGAAGCAATCGAAAATATGGCTTCTGTGATAGAAGAATCAACTGCTACTACTGAAGAATTAGCTTCTTTAACCTTATCCCAGTCCAATACTACTAATGTCGTAAAAGATATTTCTACAAAGCTGTATAGACAGGTTCAAGGTATAAGTAAGGACTTTGAAAAGATAAAGATAGATAATCAAGAAGAAAATAAGATAAAATTTGCATTAGTATATGACCTTGATTGTGAATTTTGGAATTCTACAGTTAAAGAAACTAAGAAGACAGCTAACCTATATAATGCTCATGTTGATTTCTATGCACCAAAAACAAGAGAAAATGGTGACGTAGAGATGGAGGAAATATTGGATAATATCTTAAATGACAATTACAACGGTATTATCATTAGTCCTATCGACACTCCTAGAATAAAAGAACAGCTTAATACAGCTATCAGTAGAGGAATAAAAGTAGTACTTCTCAACTCTCCTCTTGAAAGTGTTAAATATGAAGCGCTTATTGAAACAAATGGAGTAAATGCCGGTAAGAAAGCAGGAGAGGTCGTAGTAAAATTATTAGGCGGCAAGGGAAAAGTAATACTTGGAGAATGGAATGATATACATATCAGTTCCATCATTGATAGAGGTAAAGGATTTGAACAAGAAGTAAATGCAACTTCTGATATTGAAGTAATCAAAGTGCCTGTACCAAGTATACCTAACGAAGCTGAAACAGAAAAAATTATTAAGGATATGTTGAATAAATATCCAGATGTAGATTTGTTCTATTCAACCAACAATGATTGGGGTAAAAGGTATGCTGAGTACGTAAGAAAATATAGGGTAGATAAAAAAATAGTTACTATTGATTATATACAAGCTCTAAAACAGGATGTAGTTGATGAAATAATATATTGTGCTGTAGCACAGAGAAACTTTACTTGGGGAGATATTGCAATCAAAATCTTATTTGATGCAATGGAAGGAAAGAATACTACCAAGTATAAAGATACTGGTACATTTGAAGTAACTGCAGGAAATGTAAAAATATTTGAGAATAGATTGAAATAGTAAATTAAGGGTAGCCTAGTGAAGTGAATGGGCTACCCTTTTGTGCAGATGTCAGCTGTACAAGTTTAATATTCAACTCTAAAGATACAAGCTTGTTCACTTAATGTAAATTCTTGATTCTCTATTTTTACATAATCGTCAGTGATAAGGTTCTTGTAATTTCCATTCTTAAGAGCAGGAATTGGCAAATAATTATTATCATCAATTGATACATTCAATAGACCTGTCTTGCTTCCAACATTAAATATTCCATAGAGAACTTCAGTTGAAGTAGCATAAGTAGCAAAGATAACTCCGTCAACATTCGCTTGATGAATCATATATCTTCCTGTAGCGAAGATAGGTTCTTTTTTTAGCTTGGATAGTCGTTGGATAAGAGATATAAATGGTTTATCCACACTAGACCAATTGATAGGGTCTTTATCAAATAATGAGGGCTGTTGTTCTGCTTTTACTTCTTGACCAGAATATAAAAGGGTAGCGCCTTTTTCAAAGAACATAAATGAAGTCCAAGTAGCTAGTAATGAATCATTTGGTATTAATTTTTTTGCTCTGGGAATATCATGGTTTTCAATATATCTTAGTTTTACATAATTATCAGGATAAATTGCTTCTTGTAATCTTTTTCGTGTCAAAAAATGATCTAAAGTGCATTTCCCACGTAGATAATTTGAGAATTCCCCGTATGTGTCATAGTCATAACAAATATCAAAGACTTGATAGGTTTCAGAATCTGAAGCCATAGGAATACCAGCATTTCTAACACTTTCTAAGAAATGGGGTTCAACAGTTTCTGCAAGGAGTAATATATCAGGATTAATCTCTTCTAATTGTCTGCGTGCTTCAGCCCAAAATTCCATTGGCACAATAGGTGCAACATCACATCTAAATCCATCAACACCTAAGGAAGCCCATTTTTTAAGAGCATCAATCTGTGATTGCCAAAGGTCGGGATTATTATAATCCAAGTCGATGATGTCTGACCAATCAGCAATCTTATTGCCATAATTACCTTCTTTTGTTTTGTAGTAATAATCTGGATGCTCTTTTTTATAGATATTGTCATGGGATGTATGGTTATATACGACATCAATCATAACATCCATTTCCATACTATGTATAGTTTCTATAAGTTCTTTGAAATCTTCCTCTGTTCCATATTCAGGATTTATCTTGGTATAGTCACTAATTGAATAAGGGCAACCTAAAGTCCCTTTTTTATTTAGTTGACCGATAGGATGTATTGGCATAAACCAGATTATATCTACTCCCAAGTCTTTAATGCGTAGCAGATCATTGAAAATGTCTTTAAAAGTACCAGTTCTAGTATGATTTCTTACATATATTTCGTAGATAGTTTTGTTTTTTAAAGTTGCAGGACTATTTTTAGCCATAGTAAACCTCCTAATGAATAATTGAATGATTTTTAATGAATAATCAGGTTAATCGATTAATTTAACCATTTATATTAAATCATAAAAAACATTAAATGTAAAGACAATATAATTGGTTAACCGATTATATTTTTTGTTGACTTTTTTAATATTATGGTGTTAAACTATAATTGATTCTATAATAGAAAGTTTTTTGTATAATATAATATAACTTTCTGATTATAGTAAAAAATATGATAAATATCAGGGAGGGTTTTTAATGAGAAAATTATTAAGTATTATTATGATTTTAGCGTTGACGTTGTCATTTGCAGGATGTAAAAAGAGTGTTACTGCAAAGTTTGAAGATGACTTGAAATGGGATGATAAATCTCAATCCTATGCTATGGAAAAAGATGCAAAATTGATGTTGTGGACAGATAATGATGAATTTGCCGAAAAAGTTATAGAATTATGGGATAAAAAATATCCAGACGTTACATTAGAATATGAGAACGTAGCTGCGAATGACAGCGCAAAGAAAATAAAACTTGATGGTCCAGCAGGTCTTGGAGCTGATGTTTTTTATATGCCTCACAACAGTGTGGTTGATACCAGAGAATCTGGTACATTGTATAAACTTCCTGAACGTGTTAAAGAAATAGTTATGAATGATATGCAGGAATCAGCATATAAAGTAGCCATGTATGAAAATGACATGTATGCCATTCCATCTTCAATAGAAAATATAGCACTAGTATATAACAAACAGTTATTGAAAGCACTTCCAGTTCTACCAACAACGATTAAAACCAGTGCTTCCAATCTATTGGAGCAAGTTGAGAATAAAGAGATTTATATGGAAGAACTCTTGGAAGGTATTGCTTCTTGGGGAAACAATTATTCGGGAGCTGGAATAGAAGTTCCATATAAAAAAGATCGCTTCTATAAAGGTGATGGTGAAGAAATAAGTGAATCAGAAGATATACATACTATTTTGGCATGGCAACTTTATGATGCATATCATAACTATCCATTTCTGACCCGTGATGGATATCGTGTATTTGGTAGTGATAATAATAATCCGGATATGTTTGATATTGATAAACCAGAGGTCAGATCTTCCATTGAAGCTGTCATTGGTGATTGGTATGGAAATAAAGATGAATCAAGACTATTTCCAGGACTTGCTACATTAGAAGATATGGGATGGGACCAAGCTCCTTCACGATTCCAAAAAGGACAAGTGGCTATGACAATAACAGGTCCTTGGGTAATGCAGGATATTAAGAAAAACTGGGATCTATGGATACAAGAAGGCAAATTTGGACTTACTCCTGATAGTGAACCTTCAGATATATTTGGAGCAACAGCCCTACCAAAATTTAGTAATGGCAATAATCCTATAACTTTTTCTGGTGTTCAAGTTACAGGTATGAATATATATACAAACTATCCTAATGCAGCAATGAACCTGATTAGCTTTTTAGCAAGTGATGAGGTCATGAAGGTTGTATACTCTACATTAGGTAAAATTCCAGCTGTAAAAGACTCTTCTAAGATACCTGGGCTTAATGAAGATTCTATTTCAAATGGTTTCCTAGAACAAGCAATTTATTCCCATGCTATGCCTGTCATTCAAGAAGGTAACTATATGTGGGACCCTCTTCGTGATGTTTGGACAAATATTTTTGTTGAAAAAATGTCAATTGAAGAAGCTCAAGCAAAGTCTTTGAGTGATTATCAACGTATACTTGAGGATGCTGGTAAATAGATAATCTTGCTTGTTGATAGGAGGTAAATATGCAAACGGATATAAACAGCTTGGATAAGAAACGTTATTCTAGATGGCAGAAGTTATTTGGTGAAAGAATGACTAAATCGGGAATGTTATCCTTATTTATTATGGGTGTAGGACAGCTCAGGAATAAACAAAAAGGGAAAGCGTTATTTTTCTTTTTAATACAGCTGGTCTATGTTTTGATTGAAATTCTAACAAGCTCTCTAGTGAGTGGTGGATTACCTAATCAACCAAAAGCTTGGGGATATGGATTTTTTAAAAAAGGTTTATGGGGATTCTTCACACTAGGAGAGACAACAGGTGGTAGGTTTAGAGATAACTCTCCTGTGTTGATGATTGAAGGTTTGATTGTGATATTACTACTAGGTATATTGATATTCTTTTGGATAATGAATATCAGAGATGCAAATCAAACTGCTATAGAATATGAAAAGTCAGGACAAATCAAATCATCCAAAGAATATTTTAAACATGTGTTTGAGACAAGTTTCGCATATGTGGTTAGTGGACCGTCATTGGTACTGTTGCTTTTAATTTCTATCATGCCTATTTTATTTGCTTTTTTTACAGCATTCACTAATTATGATGCCTATCACAATCCGCCAGCTGATTTGATTGATTGGGTTGGATTAGGTAATTTTGTGAAGGTAGTACAGCTTCCTGGATGGAGGACAACCTTTGTAGGTGTTGCCATATGGACATTGGTATGGGCTATAATTGCAACGTTTACAACTTTTTTTGGAGGATTATTTCTTGCATTGGTTGTTAATAATCATCGGGTACGTTTTAAAAAAATATGGCGAACTATTTTAATATTACCATGGGCAATTCCTGGTATGGTATCTTTGCTTGTGTTCAAAAATTTTTTCAACCAGACTTATGGTCCTTTAAATAGAATGTTGGGTATGAATATTCCTTGGCTCAATGATCCAACCCTTGCAAAGGTTACGCTTATAGCAGTGAACTTTTGGCTGGGTGTACCTTATTTTATGATGTTGATGACGGGGATACTAACAAGTTTTGATAAAACCATTTATGAAGCAGCTAGAGTTGATGGAGCAAATAAAAAACAAATATTCTGGCGGGTCACATTTCCAATTCTTCTAAGTCAGGTTATGCCATTACTTATTATGTCATTTGCTGGTAACTTCAATAATTTTGGAGCAGTTTTCTTCTTGACAAATGGTAGTCCAAGAAATATTGCTTATGAATATGCGGGGCATACAGATATACTTATTACATGGATCTATAAGATGACAAAAGATTTCAAGATGTACAATATGGCGTCCATCATGTCTATTCTCATATTCCTATTAATTGGTGGTATATCAACTTGGAACTTTATGCGTACAGACGCATTTAAGGAGGATTAGATAGATGACTGTATTGACCAATAAAAAAACAAATAATAAGACGTTTATTGATAATGTGAAAGAGGTTTTAGCATATATAGGGATATATTCGGTATTGCTGATTTTTGCATTTGTGATACTATATCCAGTTATCTGGATTGTAGGTTCTTCATTTACTGAAGGTTCATCACTGGCAACTGCTACTGCAATCCCAAGAAATCCTTCCCTACGTAATTATATAAGACTATTAGAAGAAACAAAATATAAACAATGGTATCTCAATACTCTAACAATTGCTGTAATAAATATGGGTGTATCAGTGGTGCTCACTGGAACAATGGGATATGTATTTGCTAGATTAAAATTTGCAGGAAAGAAGTTCGGACTGTTATCAATACTTATTCTCCAGATGTTCCCATCTTTTATGGGGATGATTGCAATATATGTACTATTTTTGAATTTTGGATTATTAGACCAGCCATTGGCACTTGTTCTAATTTATGCCACTGGTCAGATCCCTTATAATACATGGCTTGTTAAGGGTTATTTGAAAAATGTACCTATATCTCTTGACGAAGCAGCATATATTGATGGGGCAACCAAATTTCAGACATTCAAGAGAATAATACTACCATTAATGTCTCCAATACTTACTTTTGTGGCAGTAACTCAATTTATGGCACCTTGGTTTGATTTCATTTTACCTAGCTTTTTAATATCTTCAGACGAAAAGAAAACCTTGGCAGTTGGATTATATGAACTTATCAATGGACTAGCCAACAATAATTTTACCATGTTCGCAGCAGGTTCAGTTCTTGTGGCGGCACCAGTAGCATTATTGTACTTATTCTTACAAAAATATCTTGTTGAGGGATTATCAGCAGGAGCTAATAAGGGTTAAAATAAGAGCTACTGTATACAAGTAACTATTGTATATAGTAGCTCTTATTCGCTTAATTATATTCTTCCATTATCACTTTGTAAAGACCAAGTAGGAGAATGGTGCTATGTCAATAGAATATTGTGCTGATAATGAAGTCTTTTCATCACTAAAATATTCCGTATATTCTCCTGCATAAGCTCCAAAATCACAGGTAGTATTAACAGCTTCATTTGACAGGTTTATAACTGTTATAACAGTATTGTTGTCTTTTTGTCTTATGTAAATCAATATATGATTATTTGAAGTATTTATGAAAGTCATTTTACTTTGGGTATTATTATTCCAAAGTGCTGGATTCTCTTTTTTTAGATTTATAAGCTTCTTGTAAAAGTCTTGCTTTGACAAATCAGACCAATCAATTTCATCCTTTTCAAAAAATTCAAGACGTTTATTAAGGGATGCTTCCTGTCCTGAATATATAAGAGGAATTCCTGGTGAAGTAAATATAAGCACGTTCATAGCATCCACACAATCACCTAAACGTTCTCCAGTGGTACCATTCCATGAATTTTCATCATGGTTTGTTATAAAGTTCATGGGTAATGAACCATCTGGATAGATTACTGGTACTCTAAGAAGTTCTCTTTTAATGTTGGATGCATACCCATATCCACTAGATGAATTGTTTATAGTTCCAAATAATGACCATCCGTAATTTGCTTGAAAACCGTTTGATAGAAGACTCATATTGCTTCCGTCTTCAGCCAACATAAAAATAGGTTTTATTGAATTCAATTCTGTAATTGCTTTTTTCCAGAAATCTACAGGAACTCTACCAGCCACGTCACAACGATAACCATCAATATCTGCTTCTCTAATCCAATAGCTGAGAGCATCAATCATTGCATCCTGCATTTCCAGATTATCATAGTTTAAGTCAGCAACATCTGTCCAGTTTGTACCAGCAGGGTGGATGATCTGACCATCAACTTGTGTATACCATTCAGGGTGATCATAGATCCACTGATTATCCCATCCTGTGTGATTAGGTACCCAGTCCAAAATAACTTTGAAGTCCATTTCATGACATTCTTCAACTAGTTCTTTGAATTCTTGAAAAGTACCAAATTCTGAGTTGACAGCTTTGTAATCTTGTACAGAGTAGTATGAACCTAAGGTGCCGTTACGTTTAACTTCTGAGATTGGAAAAATTGGCATAAACCATAGAATTTCTACTCCTAATTCTTTTAAGCGAGGTAAATGTTCTCTAAAAGCCGATATTGTGCCGTCTTCGGTGTATTGTCTTAAGTTGACTTCATAGATAACTGCATCATCAAACCAATCTTTGGAATGTGAATAATTTCCGCAACAAGTTAATGAAACAGTTATACATAGAATGAGTAAGAATAGCTTTTTTTGTAACTGCATAAATGTACACCCTTTCTAAAACATCTCTATTATTATAAAACAAATGTAGTAAAATAGCAAGGTTAATCGGTTAAATATTATTGGGGTTATAGTACAAGTTTTATATATCAAGATGGGATAGAGTACATGGATTAACTATTGCTATAGAGTATATTTAACGTTATAATAAAAAATATCTAAGATAAAGGTGATGAATGGCAATGGCAAAGGTAACTATGAGAGATGTGGCAAAGTATGCAGGTGTTTCTGTAGCAACAGTCTCCAATGTATTAAACCACAATGATCATAAAACAACAGAAGCAACGAGAAATAAAGTATTTTCAGCTGTCAAAAAACTTAATTATAGAATGGATATGACAGCAAGAACTCTGTCAAAAGGAAAATCTAATCTCATTGGGATTTTTATGCCACAGGTTTATGAGAATAATATACCTGGTACTATATTGAAAGAGAATCCTTATTATAGTGAAATTATTAGTGGAATAGAATATAGTGCCAGGATGTTGGGTTATGATATTTTAATTGCATGTATTGGTTCTGCGGAACAAGCCATTGAATTGACCCATAAAAGAATGCTTGATGGTATTGCTATACTAGGTGGTTATGAAGAGGATTTCTGGGATAAAGTCTATACACTTGAAGTTCCCATTGTAACCATAGACTCTTATGATCATGAAAGAAAAGATGTAATAAATGTAGGCATTGATGATGAATTTGGGGCATACCTTGCTACAAAACACTTATTATCACTTGGACATACAAATATTGCAATAGGTGCAGCAATGCTTGATTATTCTCCAGTAAATCAGCAACGGTATAAAGGATTTGTCAGTGCATTAACCCAAGAAGGGATAGATATTAAGAACTGCCCTGTCATTGAAGAAGAGGTATCTATCAAAGGTGGAATCAATATTGGATATCGTCTTATAAAAGACCATAAAGATGTTACAGCCATATTTATTGTAGCAGATATAATGGCTTATGGTGTAATAAAGACTTTACACCAATTCGGTAAGAATGTACCAGATGATATTTCTATTATTGGATTTGATGATTTAAGTTTTTCTAATTATACAATTCCTGCATTGACTACAGTTCGACAAGATATATATACTAAAGGGGTAGAGACATCCAAATTGCTAATAGGATGTATCGAGGGAAATGTAGAAATTCCTAACTCACTAGTATTGCCGGTTTCAGTAGTAATCAGGGAAACTACTAAACAAAGAAAAAAGTAGATAAATAGAATGAGAGCAATAATAAATATAAGCTAGAAATGCACAGAGCTAATTGACATTTTATCCACTATATGGTAATCTTAAGAGGAATAGACGTCCGAACATATTACTTAAATAAAATCGCATATTAATATACATATTAAACATATATTTGAAATAAACCCTAACTTTTTTCAACTATATGTTTTTTTATTCTATTATAAATTTCTAGTATCTAAGTATTATTCATATTTTCATTGAAAAATTAATTTGGGAGGTGGTTTGGATTAAAAAGATTATTATTTGGTTTATAGCTAAGATAATAGGAAGAGGGTTACAAGCAACAGTCAGAATGGATTACAATGCACGTGAAGAAATCATTAAATGGAAAGATGGTTATACAATTGTAATCGACACCTATAAGAATGGACCTAAAATCTGTTTTGTCAAGCAGGGAAACAGTTTATTAAAAAAGAAATATCAGGATGATATGAAAACTGATATTAGAATAATCTTCAAATATACCAATATAGTATATGAAATATTTACAGGACAGATTGGGCTTGACAAGGCATATGCCCAGAATAGAATGATCGTGAAGGGAGATATATTTCAAACACTAAAAATAGTTAGAATGTTTTATATATGTGAATGTTACTTATTTCCAAAATTCATTTGGAAAAAAATTATTACCGAGAAACCTAAATTGACTTCTAATACATTTAACATATATATGGCTACAATATTCGGGTTAAAATAAGGAAGGAGGAGAGACAATATGAATTCAGAGTATTTTGAATATCAAAACCGTGGGAAACTACTTTCAGGAAAAAATGCTATAGATCATATAGCTTATGAACTTAATAATATGATGTGTAAGAAACCGCTTATTATTACTGATAAGATGCTAGTTAAATTTGGTCATGTAAATATATTATTGAAAGCCTTAAAAGAAGGGGATATAGATAATCCATTTATATATGATGATGTACCAGCTGATTCAAGTGTAGAAGTGTGTAATGCTATTGCCAGTATTTATAGAGAAAATGAATGCGATTGCTTGATAGCACTTGGAGGAGGTTCGGTTCTAGATACTTCCAAAGGAGTTAATCTGACACTATCGTCGGGAGCAGATAACTTATTGGATATAATGGGACTTGGTATCATACAAAGAAAAACTGTACCGTCGATTATGATACCAACTACTTCAGGAACAGGTTCAGAAGCAACTTTAGTAGCGGTAATAGCTGATAAATTACAAAATGTAAAAATGGAATTTATCTCATATAATTTAGTCCCAGATGTAGCTATACTGGACCCAAGAATGACATTGACACTACCACCAAAATTAACAGCGGCAACTGGTTTTGATGCTTTAGTTCATGCTATTGAGGCTTATACATGTAAACAAAAGAATCCAATAAGTGATGTTTTTGCTATAAGAGCTATAAAATTCATTTGCGACAATCTAATAAGAGGAGTAGTTGATGGTAAAGATGAAGATGCCAGACTTGCTTTAGCTAATGCATCATATATGGCTGGTACAGCTTTTTCTAATTCCATGGTTGGTATGGTTCATGCAATAGGTCACGCCCTTGGCGGAGTTTGTCATTTACCTCATGGATATGCAATGTCTATTTTGCTTCCTTACTGTATGGAATATAATTATGATGCTGTTGGTAATCTTTATGGTGAACTTTTACAATATTTTGTAGGAATAGAGGAAACAGCTGTAACTCCAAGGAATGAACGTGGAAAAAGATGTATTGAAGAAATCAGGGAAATGTTGAAAAAGTTGAATGAAGTGGGTGGATTACCTATCCGCCTTAGAGATGTGAATGTTTCAAAAGATGACTTTGAAAAAATAGTTGAAAATGCCATCAATGATGGAGCAGCTATCGTTAATTATAGAAATGTAAGTAAAGAAGCAGTTCTTGCCATATTAAATCAAGCTTATTAAGTTTATTGCCATAATTTTATTAGGCTGTCTTATAATAAGTTTAGTATCATCGTATAAGAAATATTTTATATTCTTTATGATGATGTTGAATAATTATTATGAGATAGTCTTTTTTTATTATATAATAAGTTGCTAGAACAGTAGTTAAGCAGGATAAATTAGTATCATATATTTAAATTCAAATATTGTTATATAATTATAAGATATTAAGATGTAACAACAATATTAATATCTTATGGTTGTGTAAAATATTTCTGAAAGTATATAATACTACTTGAATAAAGGAGTATTTTTGTATTAAATATAAAGATTTCAATATAAAATAATTATTTTTTAATAGAAACAAATACATAATAATTGTTTATGGGGAAGGTTATATAGTTATTTGTTACTTAGCTTATATGTGAACTGTCTTTTGAGATGGATAAGTAGAAAGGAGGAAAGTGAAAATATTAAGTTATTAAATTTATATATGTAAATTATCCATTTCCACAGTTTATTCCACATATAGATACATTAAAATTTATAGGCTTGGGAGGAAAATTATATGAAGAAAATGGTAGGAGTTTTTATGGCTTTAATTATGCTGGTGGGTACATTAGCATATAGTGAACCAATAAAAGTAATGGCTGCAGATGATGATTATTCAAGATGCCAAGATTTTGAAGGTGCTAATGTTCCTAGTAATTGGCAAACTGTTAATGGTGGTTCTGTTGAACTAAGCGATAATCATTATAAACATGGGATCAATTCACTTTTATGGAACTTTGTTTCTGATTCTAAGTTAAGGGTAGACAATCCACTATATCTTAGTGAAGCAGGTGCTAAGAAAAGAGGTGGAATGAAAATATGGATATATAATGAAAATCCAATAAATGATAAGGTTACCTTTAAATTCGGTGGTGAATCTTCTCTAGATGTAGACAATCCACATTATAAATTTGATGTAAATATTAACTTCAAAGGTTGGAGAGCTATATGGGTCAAATTCCAGCAAGAAGGTGATAACCCTAATTATAGTGGTAATGACAATGATCCACTAGAGATCATGGATATAGTCGCTCCTAGTGAAGCAGGAAGTCTTTATTTTGATATTGTTGAATTTGTTAATGAAATGCCAAAAAGCCGTAGTGCAGATTATCAAATGCCAAAAGTAGGGGTATCAGATATTGAAACTGCAATGTATTGGGATATGGCTTATTATTATAGTGGGTTAACACCATCTTTGCCAGAAGAGACAGAGATTACTCAAGAACAAATTAACGCCTTTAATAATATTGAAGCAAAATATGAAAAATGGATTTTTGGGGAAAACATAGATTTGACAAAAGAACCTCTAAGTATTAGAAATAATGCTTTACAACAATTCATTACAGAAGGTTTGCAAGCATATGAGAAATTAAATATTGTTAAACATGCTGATGGCAGAATTACAGGAGAACCACTATTCTCATCTCGTGACCCACATTTAATGAAATTTGGTGTAGATGTAAGTAGAGCGGTATTACTACCATTAGTGTATGATTATAAAATAAATGGAAATGATTCAAGTAAAGAAAAGTTCTTTGATACTCTAGATTATATGAATGACCAAGGTTGGGCATATGGAAGCGGACTTGGAACAATGGATCATGAAACAAATAAGCATAATGGATATTTTCATGCTATATACTTGATGAAGGATGAGTTAGTTGCAACTAATAGACTTGAAAGAGAAAGAGAGACTATTTTTTGGCAAACAATCTTTGGTAAAACATTTGAGGAGAATATAGACCAAGAAGAAGTAACATCAGATGAATTAAGAACAAAATTCATGTATAACCTATTATATGTACTTATCATGGAAGATACTCCAGAGAAGGTACGTTATATGAAAGGGTTAGTTAATTACTATAATATAGCTCTTGCAATAGCACCAGGGTATTCTGATACAATAAAGAGTGATTATTCATTATATCACCATAGAGGTACTTATCTTTCTGCATATGGTGTAAATGGTATTCATATGGCATCATTGATCGCTTATTTGTTAAGTGATACTACATTTGCTTTATCAGAAAATAGTACTAAAAATATAAAAAATTCTTTATTACATGCACGTATATATGCTAACCAGTATAACGTACCAGCAGGAGCTAGTGGTAGATTACCAGATGTTACTGGAGTAGTTTCGAAACTTGTACCAGCATATGCGTATATGGCACTTGCAGCTAATCCTATTGATGAAGAAATGGCTACAGCTTTTATGAAATTATGGAAACCTGATTCAACATATCTAAAAGATGGATTGTTCCCGTTAGCTAATACATATTCTGTTCATTACTTAAATACAATGGGTGGGTTACAATTAGCAGTTGAATTATCAGAAAGGGGATATCAAGCTGAAAGTACACCACAGGGAACTTGGGTATATCCATATTCAAGTCTAGCAATAAACAGGCAAGGAGAAGCTATGGTGGCTGTAAAAGGATATAGCCAATATGTCTGGGATTATGAATCATCTAATAAATTTGACCCACAAACGTTAACTCAATTAAAAGAGAATGTATATGGTAAATACCAATCATATGGAAGTATACAGATTAATGGAAGCGGTAATCCAATAGGAACAATAGAAAGCGGTTATAATCTGGATAATGGTTGGGATTGGAATAGATGGCCTGGAGCAACAACAAAACATTTACCATTATCAGAACTTATATTTACTGGTGGTCATGCGAATCATAGACGTTTCAGCGACCAAACTTTTGTAGGTGGCAGTACATTGCAGAATCAATATGGTGTTTTTGGTATGAAATTACATGACATCCATGATGACACAAGTTTTAGAGCTAATAAATCAGTTTTCTTCTTAGGAGATACAATAGTATGTTTAGGTTCAGATATTGAAAATAATGATAGTATCAATTCAACTGAAACAACATTATTCCAATCATATATGAACAATAGTACAATGCCATTTTGGTATAATTCCAGTAATGAGATTACTAGTGATACTTATTCAGAACAAGTAAATACTCATGACTCAGCTTGGTTGATTGACCCATATAATAATGGATATTATATACCAGATGCCAATGGACTTTTTATTCAAAGAGGAGTTCAAAACTCTAGGGATAATAGAGATTCTTTAGATACTTCAGGAAATTATACAACAGCTTGGATTAATCATGGAACAAATCCTAATGGTGAAGGTTATGAATATGCCATTAAATTAGGCGCTACTCCACAACAGATGGAAACATTTGTTAGTAATCCATCATATCAAGTGCTACAAAAAGACGTTGATGCACATATTGTAACTGATTCATTCTTCAATGTTACAGGATATGCAATAATGAATCAAAACAATGTTATAGATCATGGATATTTAAAAAATGTAAGTGTACCTTGTATGGTAATGACTAAAGATCTCAATGAAGACGAAATAGTACTTAGTATGAGTGACCCAGACCTTAGGTTACCAAAGTTTGATAAACATAAAGATATAACTTCTGATGCCATTAGAGTACCAAGTACTCAAAATATAGCTACTCTTACATTAAGAGGAGAATGGCAGCTTAAGAATCAATCTGATGAAGCTAGGATTATAACTTCTAATACAGATACAACAATTGAATTTGATTGTGTTGATGGTAAAAACATAGAAGTAGAATTGGTAAAAGGTTCAGGAAATGGTCAAACTCCAACACCAGTAACATTGAATCCTACAGAGGATACTTATGTTAGAGATGGTAATTATGGAGATCAGAATTATGGTACGGTAGCATTAAGAGTAAAAGGTGGTTCCACTAATAATAATAGAGAAACTATCATGAAATTTGATATGACCAATGTTAGCTTAGATGCTAAAACTGCTGAACTTAAAATATATCCTACAAAAGTGACAGGAGTAGTACCAGTATCCATCTATGCTGTAACAGATGATTCATGGAATGAAAGCAGTATATCCTATAATAATAAACCAGATGTGACTACCAAAATTACTACTGTCAATATAGATGAGCCAAATAAATGGTATACATTTGATATAACTCAATTCGTTAATAGTGAATTACAAGGGGATAAAGTGATGACATTGTACTTTGTAGATGATACTGTATCTGGTAATACATTGGTTTTTGATAGTAGAGAAGACATTAATGGTCCACAATTAACTATATCATATTAGTATAAATATTCATTTCACCTTTTGTTTTTTACAGCATTGTAGTATAATAATGAATTAATAAATGATTTGTACTAATTCGTATTAATTATATTAATAATTATTTACTATAAATAGAAAAGGTGATCAAAATGCCAATTAAAGTTGACAATAATTTACCAGCTAAACAAGTTCTAAAGCAAGAAAATATATTTGTAATGGATGAAGATAGAGCTATGCGTCAGGATATACGTCCTTTGCAGATTGCTATACTTAACTTGATGCCATTAAAACAGGCTACAGAGACTCAGTTGTTACGTTTGCTCAGTAATACACCTTTACAAGTTGAAATCACTCTATTGCATCCTGAATCCTATGAGTCCAAAAATACATCCAAGGAGCATTTATTGAGTTTTTATACAATCTTTAAGGAGATAAGACATAGAAAATTTGATGGTATGATAATAACTGGTGCACCAGTGGAACATATGGATTATGAACAAGTTGGATATTGGGATGAGTTAAAAGAAATTATGGAATGGACTAAAACCAATGTTACATCAACTTTTCACATATGTTGGGGAGCACAAGCGGGATTATATTATCATTATGGAGTTAATAAGCATATGCTTTCTAATAAAATGTTTGGTATATTCAAGCATAATGTATTAAAGCCTAACTATAAATTGTTACGAGGATTCAATGACAGCTTTTTTGTTCCACATTCAAGACATACAGGAGTTAATAGAGAGGATATCATTAATAATCCTGAATTAGAACTTTTATCGGAATCCAATGAGGCTGGAGTATATATTGTTATGTCCAAGGATGCTAAACAGATATTTGTTACTGGACATTCAGAGTATGATCCTCTTACTTTAAAACAAGAATATTTTAGAGATAAGGAAAAAGGTATGGACGTGAAGTTACCTAAGAACTATTTTCCTTACGATGATGAAAATCAGTATCCTAAGGTATCTTGGAGAGCACATGCTCATTTAATATATTCAAACTGGTTGAATTATTATGTATATCAGCAAACACCATACCTTATGGATGAGATTGGTGAGGAAAGCTAGGTTTTACAGGAATTATATTTGACAAAAATGATATGTAGTGATAAAATTATGAAAATAAAAAATAAAGGCGAAGAAGAGAAGTAGTAAATATACTTGTATTGTTCAGAGAGAAGATGGGTGGTGCGAATCTTCACAATCAATATATTGAAGCAGTCTCGGAGCCTTGAACCGAAATAATAGTAGGCTTCAACGGAAATCCACCGTTATCATAGGATAGAGTATCGGTAATATAAGTTACCTGTACTTGATGAGTGTAGAGATTATTTCTGAATTTAGGTGGTACCACGGATTAAGAATTCGCCCTAAGCTATTAAAGCTTAGGGCTTTTTTAACGCAATCTTATAAGAAAGGATGATGGTTATGACAGCAAATGAATTAAGAAAACTTTATGTATCATACTACAAAGAAAGGGGACATCAGTTAGCCGCAGCTGCATCTTTAGTACCTGAAAATGATGCAAGTGTATTATATACCACAGCTGGCATGCAACCACTTGTTCCTTATCTTTTAGGAAAAGAGCATCCATTAGGGAAACGTCTTGTGAATGTACAAAGATGTGTAAGAACAGGAGATATAGAGGAGGTAGGTGATGATTATCACTTAACTGTCTTTGAAATGCTAGGAAACTGGTCTTTAGGTGATTATTTTAAAAAAGAGGCAATTACTATGAGCTTTGAATTTCTTATAGAGAAACTTAATATACCTGTTTCTAGCCTTGCAGTAACTGTTTACAAAGGAAATGATAAAGTGCCATATGATACTGAAGCTACTCAGACATGGTTAGAGCTAGGATTAAGTAAAGAACAGATTTTTTGTTATGGAGATGATGAAAACTGGTGGGGACCGGCTGGAGAGACAGGTCCATGTGGTCCAGATTCAGAAATGTTCTATGTAAATGATTTACCTGATTGTAGTGAGAAGTGTGGACCAGCCTGTAGTTGTGGAAAGTATGTTGAATTGGGGAATAATGTTTTTATGACATATAACAAAGATAAAGATGGTAATCTTACTGAACTAAAACAAAAGAACGTTGATGTGGGTTTAGGATTTGAAAGATTATTAATTCTTGCAAATAATCTACAAAATGTATATGAAACAGATTTATTTGTTCCATTAATCAATAAATTGGAAGAAATAAGTGAGGTATCATATGACAAAATCAATGAAAAGACTTATAGAATCATATGTGAACATACTAGGGCTGCTGTATTTATTCTTGCTGATCCAAAGAATATTGTTCCATCAAATTCAGAACAAGGTTATATACTTAGACGACTTATTCGACGTACTATTCGTATGATTCATAAGTTAGGTGTTAAAAAGAATATATTACCTGAATTAGCTAGAGAAGTTATTGAAATATATGGAGAACCATATCCTGAGGTTAAGTTATGCAGAGAAACTATCATTGAAGAGTTGAAAAAGGAATATGATAAATTCAATAAAACTCTTCATAGTGGATTGAAAATGGCAAATAAATATTTTGGGAAATTACAAGCTGGTGAATGTTTGAACGGTCAACAAGCTTTTAAATTATACGATACCTATGGTTTCCCTATTGAATTCACATTAGAACTAGCAGGGGAAAAAGAAATCATTGTTGACGTAGAGGGGTTTAAAGCAAAGTTTGAAGAGCACCAGGAGAAATCTAGAAGTGGAGCTGCTGGGAAATTCAAAGGAGGGTTGGCAGAGCATAATCGTAATAGTGTTAGGCTACACACCGCAACGCATTTACTCAATAGTGCGCTTCGTCAAGTTCTAGGAGATTCGGTTTTTCAAAGAGGAAGCCACATCAATTCTGAACGACTAAGATTTGATTTTTCTTTTCATAGAAAGTTATCTGAAGAAGAGATAGGTCAGGTAGAAAGCATTGTTAATAAGGCAATCAAGGAGAATCTTGATGTTAATTGTATGGAAATGAATGTAGAAGATGCTAAAGAAAGTGGAGCAATAGGAATCTTTGAATCAAAATATGGTGACGTTGTTAAAGTTTATGCTATTTCAGGATATTCATTAGAAATATGTGGTGGACCACATGTTTCTAATACAGCTGAACTTGGGTATTTTAAAATAATTAAAGAACAAAGTTCTTCTTCAGGTGTAAGAAGAATAAAAGCTATTGTTGATTTGGATTAATGTAACAACTGAAGGAGGATAAGTATACCGTATAGAAAATATAGTTGATTAAATCGTACTTTTTTAATGGTTTTATATATAATTGTGATGTTCCAAGACTATATCTTAAGGAAAATAAGAGGTATAAAATAATATGTTTGATGTAAAATAGAGGATATGAACAACTGGTAAAAAATCCTAAGAAGTAGATAAAAGAGTCTATTTCTTAGATTTTTTTTGATATATGAATTGTAATATATCTTGCCATTCATAATACAAACAAAAACGATGAAACCTTGAGGTAGACTGTTAAATGCTTTGGAATAGAGAACCCTTATAAGTTAGATAATACGTTATATCATCTAATGATGAAGGTTATTACCGATAATGACCTTCCACCTAGGAAAGAATACGTTATCCAAAAAGAAGGTGTGGATATAATACCTAGTAGTATAGAATTATCGGCTGTAGATATTAATTTAGTATCAACAATGAGTAGGGAATATGTAATTAAGACAATCATTGACATAAAGGATTATTATGATTATATTCTTCTTAATTATACATCTCTGAAATATTATTAGAGATTAAATATAGTAGATTTATGATATATAGTAGCTGTAAATTGATAAGTTGAGTAGTTTCGGGAGATTACGGGTATGCCTGTTCATTTATAAGTGGCTAAATATTTTCTTTTGCATTTTTACCCCTAGCCATACTTAATATTATTTAATCAAGTTCATGTTTGTCGTAATTTCAATTGATATATATTGGTATTATTGCTATTGATAAGATAATAAAACAATATTAAATTAAAATCTGTTGAAATAAGTAGAAAATAGGTATAAAATTAAATATGACTCAAATTAATAAAAAAAAAATAAATATATATTTATTATGTATATAATTAAAATTGAAATTCTGAACAGGAGTAGAGAATATGATAGAAAAATATTTTGAAGGAATAGATGAAAATTATAAATCTTCCGGAGACTATGACCCTATTTTAATTGAGAAAAAAGATATGCAATATCTACTTATCAGTGACACTCCCGATAATGTACCATTTCAGTTTGGGAGTAAAGTCAAAGATAATATAATTTCAATAGCTCTTGAGGGGTGGTTTGAAATTAATAACAATAGTATAGTTGTACAAATGGGACATAGCTGGGACCGTAAGTACTGGGATTTGCCAATGGGGTTAAAATATCATATGGACTTAATGAAAAGGTTATTAGAATTTCGAGAAAGTCATTTTGGTGACACAAGGGATATTATGTTTGAAGATGAGGGTGATTGGTGTCATCTATACTATGAATTTTACTTTGAAGTAGGATCGTGTAAGACTTTGAATGATTTATTTCTAGTAGCATTAGATAAATACAATTGGATTGAAAAACAAGTTTACGATGTGCAAGATAAAATGCTCAAATCTTATAATTCTGCTGCTAGTGAATTTAATCTGTTTAAACTGGTAGAAATACCTGAACTTATAAAAGATATTGAAATTGAGGATAACGCACAAAGAAAAGGAGCATTGCTAGAAGAGTTAGTTGCAAAGTTACTTACAAGAATTAATGGGTTTACTATTAGTCAAAGAGTAAGGACAGAAACTGAAGAAATAGATTTAGTAGTCAGAAATCGCTCTACTGACACGACGTGGATAAAGGAATCACCAATGATATTAGTTGAATGTAAAAATTGGTCATCGAATATTGGAAAGAATGAATATGTCTTATTTAAAGAAAAACTATTAAATCGCAATGAGAGATCAAAGGTAGGATTATTGATATCTTGGAATGGATTTGCATCTACAATTAATAAAGAGTCACTAAGAAATTCTAAAGAAGATATCGTAATTATTTTGTTGAGTAAAGAGGATATTTATAAGATGGTAGATGAAGACAATGTATTAGAAACGTTGACCGACTTCTATTATGATACAATTTGCTAACTTGTTTTGGACTTGCTTTATATATAAAGAAATGTATCAAGAAATCATATTAGAAAAATTTCCAATTGCTATAAATATATATAGTTGGTTATATTTGGTTAGAGTTTCTTTACTGAAATACATAATATATATTACAGTTAAAAGAGATTAATTATAACCTTAAAGAAAGAAAAATTGATTACAATTAGGAGGAAAATTTATGGGGAATAAAACAACTTTATTTTTTGGTAATGGACTTAATTGGGGAGCATCTGGATGTAAATCATGGGGAGAGCTATTAAAAAGTATAGCTGAAGATTATGAAATAGATCATAAATTAGATAGTAAAAAACCATTATACACCATGTATTATGAAGAAATAATAATGAAAAGTAATTATAAAAATGTTAAAAATCAAGAGGAAATAATAAAAAAGAGAATTGCTGATGAGTTTAATAAAATGAAACCATCAGAGCATATATATGATATTAGTGATTTGAAATTTGATAATTATATAACAACAAACTATGACTATTCCCTTAAAAAGGTTTTTAAAGAAAAAGATTTTAGTATTAATTATAATAAAAATATAAATAATGAAAAAATTTATAGTTTGAGAAGACACCTTACATTAGAAAACAAAACAAGAAAGAGTAACTTATGGTATATCCATGGAGAAATAAATTATTGTAAGTCTATCATGCTTGGATTTGATCATTATTGTGGATATATTGGTAAAATAGATTCATATGTTAAAGGTACTTATCGTTGGAAAGGTACAAAAAAAATAGAGCCTATTAAAAATAAAATAAAAGACTATGATAAATTTAAAGCTGACAATATTTCATGGGTTGAACTTTTTTTTAATTCTGATGTACATATAATTGGATTTAGTCTAGATTATAGTGAGATAGATATTTGGTGGATATTAAATAAAAGAGCAAGAATGATTCAAGATAAGGAGTTAGAGGGGAAAATCAATAACAACATATACTTTTATGGTAAAGTAGATTCTGAAAAAAAAGCTTATCTAGAATCATTTGAAGTTAAGATTATTGAGAAGGAAGAAAGTAACGAAGACTGGCATAGCTTTTACGAAGAAAGTTTTATACACATGGTAGAGGAAATTGATAGAAAATATAAAGAAAGTAATGATGAAACAATTATTATTGCATGAGTATTTTATATAAGATGGAAAAAGGATAAGATAATGATGGAATTATATAATGGGATTTTTATTATAGCCTTTTAACTAAGGATATTATAGAAGATATGAATTATAGGAGTTAATTTATGAAAATTTTAGATGTAATAGATTATTTTATTGAATATGAAGGTCACAATATCTTACATAGTATAGCAAATATCAAATCTAAACTTGATTTGAAAAATGACAAGGTAACTAAACCAAAAGAAATTATAGAAGTTGTTTCAGCACGAAAATATAATAAAGCATTACAAATAATTGATTGGAAATTAGATAAACTGGATAATGAGAAAAAAGAAAATGTTAGAAAAAAACTAAAGAATTTAATTTACACTAAAAATATTAGTGCATCAAAAGACATAAAAAGTTGTATTGATGAGATTTTTCACATGCTTTATACATCCCAAAAAAAAGAGTATATCAAAAAACAGAAAAATGATATTTTAGAAGTAATATCACAAAATGACTTTTTATTAATGTATCCAGTGTATAACTTTGGATCAACATTAATTCCAATGTGTACTTATCATTGCACTTACAACGATGACAAAGTAGTAATACTAGAATATACATTTACGGAAGAACTGTTTTTGGGTATTATGGGTTATGGTAATGATATTGATGCATATTTTGATAGTAAAAAAGATCGACAAAATTTTTTCCGTTCCATTAATAGTTATGATAACAATAATATTATTGAATTGACAGACATTATTTTAGAAGAGATTTATAAAAAAATACCTGAGTCGAAAATGATATTACAGTCAAAACAACAGAAGCACTTTAAGGTTGCTATAGATGGAAGTTTCTCAGAATATGTTGCTCCTTTTAAAGAAGAATTAATGTTGGTGAAAAATAATCTTCAGAGCAAAAAATCTATATTATTAAATAAATACTTAATAAATGAAACATCCAAAGAATACCATTTGTCAATGTCTAGAATATCGCATCATGGAAGTTATCCATTTGAAATTGATTATATAAAGGAATTACTGCCCAAATATGGAGTTAACGAAAAGCAATGGTCAATAATTGATAGAAGTCAAAATAGTAATATGCTGGCTGTGACAGGACCACCAGGAACTGGAAAAACTACTGTACTTAAAGAGGTAATTGCAGATAATTTCGTTAAAAAAACAAAAGCATTAATTGATGTATGGGATAAAGATTGGACTAAGCGTAAAAGTGGGGTTTACAAATCCCCTCTTGGTGGTAAAAATAGTAAAAATAATTATTCAATCCTTGTTAGTTCTACAAATAATAATGCAGTAGATAATTTGGGTGATGAATTAGCTAAAGAGATAAAATTATTTAATAGAAGTAAGTTGAGTAGAGTAAAAAGTACTTTTTGCGCAAAAATGGGTAAAAAGGATAACATTGAAACTTTTATTAAAGAATGTTTTTTACCTTTAAGTCAAACATTGAATGATATTGAAGAATATAATGAGGATCTATCATTGAATAAAGAATTTATAAACATATATAATGATATTGAAAAATTTAATGAAAGTATAGCATTGTTTGATAATGTCAAAGATGAGCTTCAGAATGTAGGAGTTAATGTATTTGATTATGATAGTGTCAATCGAATAGATATGAAATTACAAGAAAAAAGCAATCAGATTAATGATGATATCAGTACTAATAAAGAAAATATTAAATCACTTGAGTCTAAAATAAACGGTGATCAACGTGAGATTATAAAAGATAATAAGAAAATAGGGACTTTAGAAAATGAACTAGACAACATTAAAACGAGACAAGAATCAATTAATAATATTAAGTCCATCCCTGTTATTGGACGAGTTTATTCATTATTTGTCAATAAAGAAATTACTGAACTTGAAATAAAAACTAAAAATGTAAACAAAGAACTTAATGGTTACAGAGAGTCTATATTGTTTTTATCAAATGAGATTAATAAAAATGAAAAAGAAATTAATAAAATTAAACAACAGATTACAGAACTGAATGATATATTTAATAAAAATAAATTAGTTATTGGAGTTATAAGTAGATATTTATCTAGATATATAGAATTCAAACAATTAATGAATAATTATAACATTAATCTACATGTCAATGAATCAAGATATAAAATTTGTAATTGTGAAGCATTACGAATGAAAAGAAGTAGATTGTTTCAATTGGCATTATTTATTAATGAAGCATACATCATTAAATGCAGAAAACAAATTATCGAAGATTTAACCATAATACTTAATGAACCAGATGGTATATTATTTAGTAAGCATTATAGAAGTACATATATATATGAGGAATCGATAGAAAAGGATTTAAGAGCATTATGGGAAGTATATTTTTTGTGTTTTCCAGTCATAACTACAACATTACACTCTCTACATAGAGGGAGGTTCCATATGATAGATAATATTTTTGATCTACTTCTCATAGATGAAGCTGGCCAAGTAATGCCTCATTATCTAGTAGGACCAATGTATAGAGCACGTAGAGCAATTATTGTGGGAGATGTACTACAACTTAATCCAGTAAGAAATCAGGTGTATCCAGAAGTATTTGAAAAATATGAAAAGCAATATGGTTTAAATGACATATATAATTTGGATAATCAGAGTGCTCAGAGTTTTGCAAACAGAGTTACTGACTATTATGAATTACTGGATAATAAAAAAATCGGTATTATACTTGAAGAACATAGGCGCTGTGAAAAAAATATAGCAATGTTCTCTAATGATCATGTATACAGTAATAGAATGAAGATAGTGAAGAAGAATGAAACGAAAGAAATGTTGGATACCAATCTTGCTTTTGTAGATGTAAGAGGAATCAAAAATAAGGATTACACCAATAATGCTGAAGTCAATATTTGTAAAGCTATTGTGGCTGAATTAAAAAAGACTAATCCTAACAGTGAAATAGGGATAATAACACCTTATAAAAATCAGGAAAAATTATTGGGATATAATATTAAAAGTACTAATATTGAATGTGGTACAGTTCATAGATTTCAGGGGAAAGGCAAAGATATAATAATCATAAGTCTAGTTGTAAGTTCAATAAAAGACAAAAAAGGATTAAGTTTCCTTGGAGCTGAGCCTAATTTTTTGAATGTAGCATTAACCAGAGCTAAGAAACAGTTAATTATTGTTGGTAACTATGATATCTTGGATGGAAGCCATTATTTATCAAAGTTAAAAGAAACGATTAATAAGTATGGCAAGGTATATTCATTTTTTCATAATGAATGTAAAATGAACATGGAAGTTTATAAACAGATGCAGAGAATTATGTCTTTTAGCTTGATAAAGGATGAACAATACAACCGTATTTTTGGAAAATTTGAAGCTGTTAGAGGGTTATTATCCAACGATGAACATTACAAACTACTAAATAATTTATTTGAAACAACAGAAAGTATTGAAGTATGTAGCCCATGGATAAATAGGGTGGTTGCTAAAAATGGTTTTATTGAGAAAATTCAAAGTTATGTAGAAACAGGCAAGAAGTATAAAATATTTTTTGGTAATAAAAAGTCTAAATATACCCTTTCTTCAAGAGAAGAGATAAGAAGGATTGTAGAAAAGGATTCAATAAATGCTAATAATGATAATAAGATTGAAGATGAGGTTGAGATGATAATGTCAATACAAAGTGTTATTGGAGAAGATTTGGTGTACAAACCACCTATGCATTCAAAATTTCTTATTATTAATGATCAGTATATGGTTATAGGATCTCACAATTGGTTAAGTAAGAATGGTTTAGGACATAATAGTCCACACGAGTTAAGTTGTATTGTTGAAGATGAGAGCATGATACAATATGTACATAATGAAATTATGAAATTATGAAATCTCTATAATAGGACGTTCAGATGATTTTACTTTAATGGATATTTCTAAGTGATTAAATGTAGATATTACTACTAAGACATTCACTGAGAAACAATATTTTATTACTTGAAATATGAGATGTTGATAATGCAATAAGATTAGAGCTAAGGCATGAATGTTGCCATTATCATGAAAAAATAAGGCTAAAAAATTGGAGAGAGTGTAAATAATTTTGTGTAAACCCTCTAGGTCAATGAAAAAATCATGCGTAAATCGGGTTTCACAGTTTGTTTATATATTATACTTATTTTTGCACATTAGAAATAGGGGCTGTTGCACTAAATAATTAGTGCACAGCTCCATTTTTGTCCATTTAAAAAAATCTTGGGCTGCAAAAAGTCCAAGATTTAGTGTAAAATTTAATTATGACTAGTAAAAAAATCTTACATAAAAATTATACAACGAATGGGACATTATATCAATTAAAACTCCCATTAAATATTGAATACGTAATAC